>CEAF01005134.1_pt1 | contig 1032932 bp, 864 predicted proteins | sample 557431 | NCBI WGS metagenome assembly CEAF01 (sample SAMEA3182068, study PRJEB8094) | gut metagenome | biome: human; feature: gut; material: Stool; isolation source: human stools | place: Canada | collected 2013-11-18 | reverse complement strand
TTCCCTTGAGGGGCGTAGGAGACTACTACGTTGATAGGCTGCAGGTGTAAAGACAGTAATGTCAAAGCCGAGCAGTACTAATTACCCGAACGGCTTTCTTACATCGAATCTTTATCTCATCTCCGCAAGATGTCAAACCATACCGAGTGCGCCGGGTAGTATCAGAAATGGATACGCGCACGTAAAAAAGTTCTTTTAGGTGGTTATAGCAGTGAGGTTCCACCTCTTCCCATTCCGAACAGAGAAGTTAAGCTCACTCACGCCGATGGTACTGCGGTTTTCCCGTGGGAGAGTAGGTAGCCGCCTCTTCAAGGTCAGATCGTAAGGTCTGACCTTTTTTTGTCTCCCGCAAGATCCGGATATCGCCTCGACGACTGAAGGAGGAAGCTATTGTTCCTTGATCCGATGACCGCCGCAATGGCAGTACGGAAGGAGTATTGTTCTTGGGCATTAAATGCCTATCTTTGCATAAAAAGTGGATGAATATGTCGGTGATTGAAAAGGTTGGGGCCGATAAGAAACGGTTTATCGATTTGCTTCTGCTTGCCGACGAGCAAGAGTCGATGATCGACCGTTATCTCGACCGAGGTGAATTGTTTGTCTGCCATGGTCCGGACGGAGGTCCGACTTGTGTGGCCGTAGTGACCGATGAAGGGAATGGCGTTTGCGAGCTCAAGAATATTGCCGTCGTCCCGTCATGCTGGAGAAAGGGGTATGGCCGTCAGATGATCGAATACCTTTGTTGTCACTATGGAGGAGACTTTCTCTTCATGACCGTAGGAACCGGAGACAGTCCGCAGACCATATCGTTTTACGAGCATTGCGGATTCTCCTATTCGCATTCCCTGCCGGATTTCTTCACGCTCAACTACGACCATCCGATTGCTGAAGGAGGAAAGGTTCTGCGGGACATGCTCTATTTTCGCAGGAGAATTGCCTCCTGCTCCGTCGTCCGCGATGCCGTGCGCACCGAGGCGCTTCTGGATCAACTGCTTCGGTTGTGGGAGGACTCTGTACGCGCTACCCATCACTTCCTTACCGGCGATGACGTGGCTCGTTTGGCTCCGGTCGTAAGGCAGGCCCTTGCGTCGGTCGCTCATCTGGCCGTGGCCTGGCACGCGAAGCGTCCCGTCGGGTTCGTCGGCATCGATGGGCGCAAGATCGAAATGTTGTTTGTCGCACCGACCTGCCTCGGTTGCGGCTTCGGGCGTGCTCTTGCCGATCTGGCGATCCGGGAGTATGGTTGCTCCCTGGTTGATGTGAATGCCGACAACCAGCCGGCCGAGGAATTCTACCGACATCTCGGATTCGAGCCCTTCGAACGCTCCGAAACGGATGATCAAGGCAATCCGTTCCCCATCCTCAGGATGAAACTGCCATAGTTCGGTCCGGTCGGCGGACCCATGCGGGTCATGCCTGCTCCGTCCCGGTTGAAGCGACGAAATCGAGCAGGGCCTTGGCCGTTGCTTCGGGCTCCTCGAGGAAGCCCATGTGACCCGAGTGTTCGAGCCAGACGACGCGCGCCTCAGGGTGTTCGGCGACCATCTTCTCGGCCACCTCGACGGGGATATAGTTGTCCTTGCGTCCGAGGATGAAGAGTACCGGAACCTTGGTTTGGCACAGCATCCCGTTCTGGTCCTTGCGGGCGATCATGCCGTTGAGCAGGGCGACAATCCCCTCGTCCTCGGTGACGAAGACCTGCTCGGTGAGGTCCTCGATCGCATCCTTCATCCGTGCGCGGTTCTCCTCGGCAAATCCGGCTGCCGGGGCGACGCGGGCCAGGGCATCCTTCTTCCCGGCCTTGACCAGGGCTATCTCGCGGCGGCGGTTCTCTGCCTTCTGGGGGGTGTCCGGGTTGGGAGTGGAACTCAACAGGACAAGTCCGTCGAGCATCTCGGGATGGCGCTCACAGAAGGCCAGTGCTACATAGCCGCCCATCGAGTGCCCGACCAGCGTGCATCGGGAGATGCCCAGCGCGTGGAGCGCATCGGCCACGGTGTCGGCCAGGAACTCCATGGTGTGGGTGCCCCCCGTGACGACCGAGATGCCGTGTCCGGGCAGGTCGAGCGTGACGACACGCAGTTTCTTGTAGAGAAAGGGAACGAAATCGTCCCATACAAGCAGCGATTCGAGGTAGCCGTGCAACAGAACGACGCACCGGTCCCCCTGCTCCGAATCGCAGACGTGCAGGGCCGTCGGCCCTGCCATGATGAATTTCTCGGTCATAATCTTCTGTGTAGTATCTCCCGCCTTACCCGCGACGGCAGGCTGGGCGGATGGGCCGTTGCCGGAATGCCGCTACTCCTCCTCTTCGTCGTCGAGGTAGTCGAGGGCCGATTCGCGGCGCGGGTAGGCGGTGTAGTCCTCTTCGTCCTCCTCGTCCCGGGCAATGCTGCTGTAGAGAGCATGCCGTTCCTTTCCGCTCTTCCGGAGCGGTTCGAGCCGTTTAGCCTTTCGAAGTTCGTCCGAGTCGTGTCCGCGGACTCCCTTTTGTGTTTTCATCGGATGAAACTGGTTGGTTAGAAATTTTCAGGTTCGAACTCCCCGGCAAAGACCCGGCGTGCGGGGCCTGCAAGGCGGATGTTCGTATAGTGCGGTGTGTCGGGTTCACGCGAAAACCGTACCGAAAGACGGCCTCCGGGAACCGTGATGTCGAAATGCTCCGTAGCGGGCTGGAAAACGAAGTTGGTCACGATGGCCGCTGCCGTAGCCCCCGTGCCGCAGGCGAGGGTCTCGTTCTCGACGCCACGTTCGTAGGTTCGTACCCGGATGCGGCCGTCGGCCTCCACCTGTACGAAATTGACGTTCGTGCCCTGCGGGAAGCGGGCCGTGTCGCAGCGGATTTCGCGGCCGCGGCCGCAGACATCCACCGCATCGAGCGCCTCGGTGAACTCGACATAGTGCGGGACGCCCGTATTGAGGAACCACCACCCCGCACCGCTGCGGATCTCCCGCACGGCGATCATGCCCACCTCGATCTGGCCCGCGAGCCCCTTGGTGCGTCGGATCCGTGCCGTGTGCAACCCGTCGGCCGCATCGAAGTATTTCGTTTCGCCCCCGATGCCGAGGTGCTCGGCGAAGAGCGAAAAACAGCGCGCTCCATTGCCGCACATCTCGCCTTCCGAGCCGTCGGCGTTGTAGTAACGCATCGAGCAGTCCATCTCGGCACTTCGCGAGAGGGTCATCAGGCCGTCGGCTCCGATCCCGAAGTGGCGGTCGCACAAGCGGGCGATCATGGCCGCGTCGGGGGTGAAGATACCCTCGCGGTTGTCGATCAGGATGAAATCGTTGCCTGCGCCTTCGTATTTGGCAAATGTCGTTCGCACGTTCTTGCAGCGGTTATGTTAGGGCAAAAATAGTAAAACTTCTAAAAGTTTTGCTAATTTTGCAAAAAATATCCGCTGCGCTCCGTCCGGTTGCGTGCGGAGTGCGAAAGTTTAAAATCCCGTTCCATGAAAAGTGTGCTTTTCAAGCATCGTTCGATCCGTAAGTTCCGCCCTACGCCGATTCCCGCAGAGGTGTTGCGCGAGTGTCTCGAAGCCGCCACGCGGGCCTCGACCTGCGGCAACATGCAGCTCTATTCGCTCGTTGTGACGCGCGACGCCGCCTTGCGCGAGCGTTTGTCGCCGTGCCATTTCAACCAGCCGATGGTCCGTGAGGCCCCGTGTGTGGTGACGGTCTGTGCCGATGTGCATCGCTTCTCGCAGTGGTGCGAACAGCGCGACGCAGATCCGGCTTACGACAACTTCGGGTGGTTTCTCAATGCTGCGACCGATGCGCTGCTTGCTGCGCAGAATTTCTGCATCGAGGCCGAATCGCATGGCCTGGGAATCTGCTATCTCGGAACGACGATCTATACGGCCGGAGAGATCTCACAGGTCCTCGAACTGCCGAAAGGGGTGGTGCCGCTGACGACCATTGTCGTGGGTTATCCCGACGAAACTCCCGGGCTGACAGACCGCCTGCCGCTCGAGGCCGTCGTGCACTACGAGAAGTATACCGACTATACGGCCGCCGAGATCGACGAATTGTGGGCCGAGCGCGAGGAGTCCGACGAGACGAAGCGCCTGCTCGAGGAGAACGGTCTGCCCAACCTGGCGCGGATCTTCACCGAACGCCGCTACGTGCGCCGCGACAACCTGGCCATTTCGCAGTCCTATCTGGCGCTGCTCAGGGAGAAGGGCTTTTTTAACAACGACTGATCCGCGTGCGGGGTATCGGGCGCATACTGCTGATCGCCGTGCTGGGCCTTGCCGGCTCGGCGTGCAGTGTTACGCGCCACATCCCCGAAGGACAGTATTTCCTGCAGAAGATCCGTATCGAGGACGACAAGGCGACGCCGCGGCAGGAGCGCATTCCGGCATCGGACCTGGAGAAGTACGTGCGCCAGACTCCCAACAAGCGTTTCCTCGGAACGAACTTCTATGTCTGGCTTTACGAACAGGCCGATCCCGCCAAGACGAACGGCTGGAACGACTGGAAACGCCGCATCGGCCAGGCTCCCGTGCTCCTGGACATGAACCTCACGGAGCGGAGCGTGCAGAATCTGAAGGTCTATATGGACTCGAAGGGATTCTTCACCTCGCGCGCCTCGTGCGAGGTCGATACCGTCTCGCGCCGCAAGCGGGCCATCCTGACCTTCCGCACCGTGCAGGGCGAACCCTACCGCATCGATTCGATCTCCTACGAATTCCAGGACAAGTTCCTCGAACAGATCATCCTGCCCGATACGGCCCGTACGCTGCTCCGTACGGGCAACGTTTTCGACGTTTCGGTGCTCGACGCCGAGCGCGAGCGCATCACGGCCTACCTCAGGGACCGGGGGTATTACAACTTCTCGGTAAACAACATCCTCTACCGGGCCGATACGCTTGTCGGTGGCAACAGGGTGAACCTCCGGCTGGTCGTCCGCCAGAACCTGGCGGGCTACGACGAGCGCGGGCGTGCCATGATGGAGGACAACACGATCTACCGCATCGACCGGATCAACATCTTCCCGGATTTCGACCCGACGACGCTGCGCAACGATTCGACTCGCCTCGGGCGGCTCGATACGGTGAGCTACCGGGGACTGAACGTCATCTATGAGAAGCGGCTCAACCTCCGTCCCTCGGTACTCCGGTATACCGTGCCACTCTATCCCAACTCGGTCTACAACGCCTCGCAGGTCAGCCGCACCTATTCCGATCTGATGGCGCTCGGCTATTTCAAGAGTGCGAAAATCTCCTTCGACGAGCAGCCCCGCGGGGCCGACACGGCCAACCTGATCTCCTACATCGGCGAGACGGCCGACACGACGCAGTTCCGTTACACGCGCGAGGGATACCTCACGTGCAACATCCACTGTACGCCGACGCTCAAGCAGAGTTTCAAGGTCGATCTCGAGGGAAGCACCACGTCGAGTTTCTACGGGCTGACGGCGACGGTCGGTTACCAGAACCGCAACATTTTCCGCGGGGCCGAGTCGTTCGATGTCTCCTTTACGGCCGGTTACGAGTTCATGAAGGCTCCGGATGCCAAGAAAAAACGTGCCACGGAGTTCGGAATCAATACGGGACTCACCTTCCCGCGCTTCCTCGTCCCGTGGCGCACGCGGCGCTTCCGTTCGGTCAATCAGCCCAAGACGAAGGTCGAGGTGTCGGTCAATTTCCAGGACCGCCCCTACTACCGGCGGATGCTCTCGAGTGCCGGTCTCACCTACATGTGGTCCAACGACCGCTACTCCTCCTTCTCGCTGCGGCCGATCGACATCAACGTGGTGGACGTGTCGAACCTCGACGTATCGTTCCTCATGGTGGACAATCCCGATGCGGAGAACGGCCAGGAACTCACGCCGAACCGTTACCTGCTGGAGAGTTTCAACACACAGTTCATCGGCGGACTCTCGTTCAGCTACAGCTACAACAACCAGCGGAAAAACCTCGGTGGAAATGCCACGAACATACGGTTCAACCTCGAGACGGCGGGCAACTTGATCGACGGGGTCGAGCGTCTCTTCTTCTCGCCGTCGAGAAGCAGCGAGGGGCACTATATGATCTTCGGAATCCCCTATGCGCAGTATTTCAGAACGGACCTGAGCGTCAGCCGCAAGATCATGCTCGGCGAACAGACCGCTCTGGTCGGCCGGCTCTACGGAGGCGTGGCGATGGCCTACGGCAACTCCTCGTCCGTGCCGTTCGACCGTCAGTTCTACTGCGGTGGCAGCAACGGCATGCGCGGCTGGGCCCCCCGTACGCTCGGTCAGGGGTCTGTCCCCGATCCGCACAGTTCGTTCCCCGTGCAGACGGGCGACGTGAAGCTGGAGGCGAACCTCGAACTGCGGTTCCCGATCTGGAGCATCCTCCACGGGGCGACCTTCTTCGATCTGGGCAATATCTGGTACATCCGTCAGAATCCGGCAGAGTATGCCGACGACGCGGTCTTCCGCTTCGACCGCTTCTACAACCAGCTGGGCTTCAATACCGGTATCGGCCTGCGTTTCGACATCAAGTTCGCCGTACTGCGTCTCGACTGGGGCATTCAGCTCCACAACCCCAACAACCCGGCCGGGGAGCGGTGGATCCACAACTTCAAGTGGAAGAATACGGCGCTCAATTTCGGTGTGGGCTATCCCTTCTGATGTGTCGGGCGGTCAGATGGGCCTTATTGCTTGGCCTTGTACTGTGACGGCGACATGCCCGTGTTGCGCTTGAAGTAGCTGCCGAAGAACGACTGGTTGGGAAAATTCAGGTAATAGGCGATCTCCTGCACGCTCATGTTCGAGTACTTGAGCAGCGTCTTGGCCTCGAGGGTCACGTAGCTGTCGATCCAGTCCGATACGGATTTCCCGCTGATGTGTTTGATGAGCGTGGTGAGGTATTTGGGGGTGATGCACAGCTGGCGGGCGTAGAATCCCACGCTGCGTTCACGGCGGTAGTGCTCGCCCAGCAGTTGGGTGAACTGCTTGAAATAGGCCTCGGCCCGGTTGTGTACGGGACTCTCCACCTCAGGATGTTCCGAGAGGTAGTTGCCGAGGATGTCGCCGACCTTGTAGATCGTTGCGGAGATCAGACTGCTGACGATGTCGGTGGCGAATTCGGTCTTTTCTCCGAGGGTCTCCTGTTCGATCAGGGCGATGAAGTTGCGCAGTGTACGACTCTCGTCGGGACTCAACTCCAGACACGGGTGAGTGGCAATCTTGAGGAAGAGCGGCATCATGTGCTTCGTATCGACATTGAGGTTTTGCAGGAACTCGGGTGCGATGATCAGCACGTGGCATTTGAAATTGTCCGGTTCTTCCGTTTGGGGTGTTTCGATGATATTTTTCGGCCCGAAGACGAACAGGGAGTCCTTGTGCAGGCAGTATTCGTGTAGGTTGAACGATACCTTTGACTCTCCCTCCGTGCCGACGCCGATGATGAAGGCATCGATGCGGCAGGGGCAACGGAACAGATGCATCTGCGAAGATGAGTTGGCGGCAATGCATCCTTTGAGTACCCCTTCGCGGTAACGTTGTTCTCCCGAGAGTGCTATCAGTTCGTTCAGTGTGAAACTCGTGATCGGGGTATCGGTATTTATATTGTTCTGCATATCGCTAAAATTTCGACAAATATAGCAACTGCTGCGCATATTTTGGTTTGAAAGGTTCGATCCTGCGAATTATCGAACAATTCAGTCGCCGTTTTGATCTGTCGCCCTCTCTGTGTCACGGAATCGGTTCTTCTTGTCGGTCTGTTTGGTGGAGGAGTGTCCTCTGTTTTTCTGTTGTGTATCGCTTGATGAGCTTTTGGGGGCAGGATGGTAGTATCTTCTCCGATTTCTCCGTAATTTTGCCTTTTCGAAAAACCGTTCGAAATGAAATTGCAATTGAAAGATGGTGCGGGCTTTCCCAACAGCCTGCTCTACATGCTGGCGGTTGTCGCAGGGGTCTCCGTGGCCAATCTGTACTACAACCAGCCACTTCTCGACATGATCCGCCAAGAGCTTGGAATCTCAACTTTTGCTGCCAATCACATCGCACTTTATGCCCAATGCGGCTATGCGCTAGGCCTGCTCTTCCTTATTCCGCTTGCCGATCTCTACAGCCGCCGGCGCATCCTGCTCATTGACTTTTCGTCGCTGATCCTGGCACTGCTGGTAACGGCCTCGGCCTCGCAGATCCGTACCATCCACCTTTGTTCGTTTGTCATCGGAGTTTGCTCCGTGGTGCCGCAGTTCTTCATTCCCCTTGCGGCGCAGTATTCGCGGCCCGAGCGGAAGAACCGCAACGTGGGGATTGTCCTCTCGGGCCTGCTGACTGGAATTCTTGCTTCGCGCGTCGTCAGTGGGGCCGTCGGCGAGTGGTTTGGGTGGCGCGAGATGTACTATATTGCTTCAGGGTTGATGCTCCTTTCCGGGATACTCGTTTTCCGCATCCTCCCGAATGCGAAACCTAACTTCACGGGCAGCTACGGCGCGCTGATGCGTTCGCTCTTTACTTTACTCGGGGAGTATCCGCTCCTGAGGGTTCATTCGGTCCGGGCAGCACTCGCCTTCGGAGCGTTCATGTGTTTTTGGGCGTCGCTTGCTTTCAAGATGGCTCAGGCTCCGTTTTATGCCGGCAGTGACGTGGTCGGGATGCTCGGCCTATGTGGGGTGGCCGGAGCCTTGACAGCCTCCTTCTCCGGAAAGTACATCGAGCGGGTTGGTATTTTCCGTTTCAACTGCCTCGGGGCACTGCTCCAGCTGGCTGCCTGGGGGCTTTTCTTCGCGGGAGCAGACCATTATCTGTCGATTATCGTCGGCATCCTGCTGATCGATATCGGCATGCAGTGTATTCAGTTGAGCAACCAGGCGACGCTGTTCAGCCTCTGTCCGTCGGCCTCGAACCGCATCAATACGATCTTCATGTGCTGCTACTTCATCGGCGGCTCGTTCGGAACCTTGCTTTCAGGTATGGCATGGACCCTCTGGGGTTGGGCGGGGGTTGTGGGGGCGGGTGCGCTTCTGACCTCAGCTTCGTTGGTTGTCACTCTCTGCGTGCGCCGCTAACACTCCCCAGCTGTCTCCGTCCAGACGCCGGAGTATGAAAAAGCGACGGACTGCTTGTGCGGTCCGTCGCCTTTTTGTAAAACGATCCGTTTGGAATTATTGAACCGGGGCTGCCTCCGTGGTGTCCGTGATGGGTTTGGCATCGGCCGGGATACCCAGTTCGGTGCGTACCTCGGGAGCGATGTCCGTCAGCAGCGTCTCGCTGAAGTAGGCCATGGCTCCGGCTGCCGTGTCGAATACGGCCGTATAGCCGCCTGCAGCCGAAACCTTGTCGATGGCGTTCTTCGCCTTCTCGATAATCGGTGTCAGCAGCTCATTGTATTTCTGCTGGTACTGCTGCTGCGACATCTCCTGGAACTCGCGGCTGCGGTTCTGCAGATCCTGCAGCTCCTTGGCCTTCATCTCGCGCACGGCATCGTTGTAGGTGCTGGAATTTTTCTGAAACTCCTGCAGCTTGTTGTTGAATTCAACGTTCATCGTCTCGATGTTGTCCTGCAGCTCCTTGCCGAAGGTGTCGAGGTTTTCCTGCATGGCCTTCGTTTCGGGCATCAGGGCGATGATCTCCTGGGTGTTGATACGTCCGAATTTCTGAGCGAAGAGCGACGTGGCACCCATCGTCAGCGCTACTGCAAGAGTCAGTTTGAGTACTTTTTTCATAGATCCTATCAGTTAATGTTTTGATGTTGCATCATTTCTTCAGAGCGTCGATCACCTGTTGCGTGCGCTCGATCTCCGGGTTGGTGTAGAGCAGCGTGGGGTTGTTCGACGAATCGATCACCGCATCGGCACCGACCTGCTTGGCATAGGCTTCGATGGCGGCAAAGACCTCTTTCTGGATCGGCTGGATCAGCTCGAGGCGCTTTTTCATCAGCGTACCCTCCTGCCCGAAGAGGCTCTCCTGGTACTGCTGGGCCTCCTTCTCTTTCGAGAGGATCGACTCTTCGATCGTATCACGCACCGACGACGAGAGCGAGGCCCGCTGCGACATGTAGTTGTTGTAGATCTTCTCGACCTCCTCGAACCGCTGGTCTACATCGGCCTGGTATTGTTTGGCGAGCGTGTCCAGATCGGAAATCGCCTTGTTGTAGGCGTCGATCGACTTGAAGATCTTTTCGCTGTTCACGATTATGTAGTTCTGGGCCGACAGCGTTCCGGCCGTCAGGATGAGTGCTGCAAGCAAAATCAATCGTTTCATGGCGTTGGTTCGTTTAAGTTATCGTATCGTGGCATGCGCACGATGCGCATTGCTCCCGTAAATATAACTCTTTTCTTTCAATTTTATTGCCACGCTGCGGCTTTTAGAACTGCTGGCCCATGACGAAGTGGAACTGGCTGCCGCTCTTCTCCGTCGAGTTGGCGGGAGGATCGAATCCGTAACCCCAGTCGATTCCGAGCATGCCGACCACGGGCAGATAGAGTCGGACGCCGAAACCGGCCGCACGCTTGATCTTGAACGGCGAGAAGGTCTTCCATGAATCGAAAGCGTTACCGCCTTCGAGGAAACCGAGCACATAGATCTGCGACGAGGGTTTCAGGATGACCGGGTAGCGCAACTCGGCCGTATACTTGTTGTAGCCGCGCGAATAGTAGTTCGAGGGATCGAGCGCTCCGTCCTCGTAACCGCGCATGGCGATAATGTCGATACCGTAGATGTTGTATCCCGACATGCCGTCACCACCGACCTCATATCGGTTGAACGGCGATACCTTGTTCTTGTTGTAACTTCCGAGGTAACCCATTTCGGCCTTGAGCATCAGCACGAGGTTCGAATTCTGCGAGAGCGCCTGGAACCATTGGGCCTTGAACTGCCACTTGTGGAACTCGATCCAGCGGTAGCGATCCTGGTCACTCATGTTCGGATCGCTGTAGTCCTTGCCGTCCCAGAGTGAATAGGGGAGCGTGGCCTGCACCGAGGCGGTGAATTCCGAACCGCGGCGTGGGTAGATCGGCTGATCTACCGAGTTGCGCGAAAGGACGAGTTTGAGTGACAGCAGGTTCGAGTTTCCGTTCTGCACGACGAATCCCGACCAGTTCTTCAGCGAGTAGCGTTCGTAGCTGGCCTCGGCATAGAAGGTGAAGTAGGGGTCTGGCCACGACAGTCGCTTGCCCAGTCCGGCTGCGATACCATAGGTACGGAAGTAGCGTGTGGCGTTCTGCCAGACGTAATAGGCGTCATTCTGCTCGGAGATGTGACCCGAGATGGTGAACGAGTTGGGTTTCTTGCCGCCCAACCACGGGTCGGTGAAACTCAGGGCCAGGGCCTTGTAGTAGGTTCCGTTGGTTTGAGCCGAGATCGAGAGACGCTGGTTCTGCCCCATCGGGTAGGGACGCCAGGCCCCCTTCTTGAAGAAGTTCTTGACCGAAAGGTTGTTCAGCGTGATGCCGACCGAGCCCACGAAGGTGCCCGAACCCCAACCTCCGGCGATGTTGAACTGGTCAGAGGCCTGCTCCTCGAGCGGCCAGTTGATGTCCACCAGCTCGTTCGATACGGGCTTGATGTCGGGCATGATCGCCTCGGGGTTGAAGTGTCCCATCGAACCGAGTGTACGGATCGTCTGCATGAGCAGCGAACGGTCGTACAGCTCTCCCGGACGGACATACAGTTCGCGGCGGATCACCTCGTCATCGACACGCTGGTTGCCCGTGATGCCCACTTCATTGACCGTGAACTGCTTGCCTTCGAAGATTTTGACCTCGATATCGATCGAATCGGGGCCGATGATCGTCTCGGCGGGTTCGATCTGCGACATGAGGTAGCCGTTGTTCTGATAGAGCGACTTGATCTGGTTCATGTCCTCAGGATTCTCCTCCTTGCCGATACCCAGACGCTTGTGCATCGTCTTCTTGTCGTAGATGTCTCCCTTCTGGACGCCGAACATCTGCTGCAACGCCTCGGTCTCGTAGATCGAATTGCCGACCCATGTGACGTTGCGGATGTAGTATTTGTTGCCTTCCGACACCTCGATGTCGATTCCGAGCCGCTTCTCGTTGATCGGGTAGATCGAGTCGCGGATGATCGTGGCGTTGCGGTAGCCGCGCGAGTTGTAGAAGTCGATGAGCAACTCCTTGTCGTTCACGAACTCCTCCTCGTTGAGTTTGGAACTCTTGAAGAAGTTGATCGACTTCTGGTGTGTCTTCTTGAAGGTGCGGCGCAGGCGCTTGTCGGTGAACTGCGTGTTGCCCTTGAAGTCGATCCGGCCGATCTTCACCTTCTCCTTGCGGTCGATCAGGAAGGTTACCGTCACGGCCTGACCCGGGCGCAGCGTGTCGTTGTCGATGCGTACATCCACCTCGGCGTTGCGGAAACCCTTGTCGGCCCAGTATTTCTGGATGAGGCGCTTGTTCTTGTCGAGCACGTAGTCCGAGAGCTCGCTGCCCCGTTTGAGCTTGAGCTTTTCGAGCAGGTCCTTCTTCTTGCCCTTCGTGATGCCCTCGAATTCCCAGTTGTAGACCCTCGGCCGCTCCTTGAGGAATACCTCCAGGTCGAGGCTGTCGCCCTCGATGTCGGCACCGATCTTGACGTCGGCGAAGAACCGCTGGCTCCAAAGACGCGAGATGGCGTTCGAGATGAAGTTGCTCGGCAGATAGATCGAGTCGCCGGCGATGAGTCCGGCCGACGATTTGAGCATCTCGTGGTTGAGGTACTTCACTCCGTGGATGTTCACATTGCGGATGTAATAGAGCTTGGGGGTTCCGTCGGTTTTGAACATCGGGGCGTCTTCGGGGAAAGCCGGGGTTTCGACGGCAGTCGAGTCCTGCGGCTCCTGGGCGAATATATTCGAGCAGCTCAGCACGAGGGCCGCGGCTGCGAGGAATAGCTTACCGGAATAGTTCATCTATCTAAATCTAAGTCAAAACTTCATTTATTTAACCAGCCCGAAGCGCCTGTCGCGCCGGGCATACTCCTCCATTGCACGGTCGAAATCCGCCTCCGTGAAATCGGGCCACAGTACCTCGGGGAACCACAACTCGGCGTAGGAGGCCTGCCAGAGCAGGAAATTGCTCAACCGCTGCTCGCCGCTGGTGCGGACGATGAGGTCCGGGTCGGGGTAGGCTGCCGTGTCGAGGGCCCCGGCGATGGTCTGCTCCGTGATTTGGTCGGCCTGCAGACGCCCCTCGGCCGCTTCGCGGACAAGATGCTGTACGGCTCGGGTGATCTCGCTGCGCGACGAGTAGTTGAGCGCCAGAATCAGCGTCAGCCGTTCTCCGTCGGCCGTTTCGCGCTCGGCCTCGGCGAGGTAGTGGCGGACCTTTTCCGAAAAACGGCTCCGGTCGCCGATCATGGCGATGCGCACACCCTGTCGCTTGAGTTCGGGCGTTTCGCTTACGACGCTGCGGCAGAAGAGCTCCATCAGGGCATCCACCTCGGCGGCGGGTCGTCCCCAGTTTTCGGTCGAGAAGGCATAGAGTGTCAGGTACTTCACACCCCAGCGCACGGCAGCACGCAACGAGGCCCGCACGGGTTCAACTCCCGCGGCGTGGCCTTCGTAACGCTCCTTGCCGTGCAACCCGGCCCACCGGCCGTTGCCGTCCATGATGATGGCGACGTGTTGCGGTATGCGTTTCGGCTCGCTCATATTAGGGCACAAATATATGAATATAAATTGAAAAATCCGTCACTTTCCCTCTTTTTCGACACTCCGTTTCCGCGGTTGAGGCGGCACTCCGGCCGCTTCCATGCGCACGGTTCCCCTGCGGCCGAAAAAACCGGGAACTGCGGTCGCATTTCCGACAGCGTGTCAGCTGCGGATATCAATCCCCCACATCATCTTATTCCGTAACGTGTCGTAAAATGATATATTGTGCGGAACAGCCAGAAAAATCCGTTCTTCGGCGCGCCGTACGGTGAAGACGGCGGATTGGGAAATGGGGTAGGTGCGGTTGTCGAGCGTGACGAACGCCTCGGAATGGCGCACGTGCACGCGGAGCGAGATGACGCTTTCGTCGGGGATTACCACGGGGCGCATGGTGAGGTTGTGCGGGGCAAGCGGGGTGATCGTCAGACAGCGGCACGCCGGGGCGATGACCGGGCCTCCGGCGCTGAGTGAATAGGCCGTCGATCCGGTGGGGGTCGATACGATGACGCCGTCGCCGTGGTATGTGGCGACCATCTGTTCATCGACGTAGGTCTCCACGGAGATCATCCCGGCGCCGTGGCGCTGGATGGTGAACTCGTTGAGCGCCAGGTGCGAGTCGGGCTGTTCGGCGAAGTCGCCCGTGACGGAGAGCAGCGAGCGGGCTTCGGTGGCAAACTCTCCGGCCGCGATCCGGCGGAACAGTTCGTCGAGCCCGGCATTCGGGGCGCTGGTGAGGAACCCGAGGTGGCCGGCGTTGATACCCAGGACGGGAACCGGAGCTCCGCCGAGCCGGTGTACGCCTTCGAGCAGCGTGCCGTCGCCGCCGTAGCAGACCATGATCGACTCTTCGGGAGCCGTCAGCGTGAGCCGCTGACCGTAGATATGCTTTGCGGAGGGGGCTGTTCCTGTGAGCTGACGCACGACTGGGACGAACTCTTCGTTTATGGCATATTCGGATCCGAAGCGGCGGATCGCATCGAACAGCAGGCGGATTTCCTCGGCTGTGCGGGCGACCTGCGGGCGGGAAAAAAGTATGATTTTCATCGGCGGAGTTTCGAAAAAATAAGTAACTTTACCACGCCGGAAAAAGCCCTTGGCCCGCATGGCGGTGGCACGGGGCGGCTGGCATGGCTTATCGTCGCAAATATAGCGTTTTTATGACAAAGTTGAGTGTAAACATCAATAAGATTGCCGTCGTGCGCAACTCGCGCGGCGGCAATCTTCCCGACGTGGTCCGCGCGGCCACGGACATCGAGCGCTTCGGCGCCGACGGCATTACGGTGCATCCGCGTCCCGACGGACGGCACATCCGCTACGACGATGTGCGGAACCTCAAGCGGGTACTCCGCACGGAGTTCAACATCGAGGGAAATCCGATCCCCGATTTCATCTCCCTGGTCTGTGAGGTGGTCCCTACGCAGGTGACGCTCGTTCCCGATGCTCCCGATGCCCTGACGTCGAACGCCGGATGGAACACCGTGGCCCATCGCGACTTTCTGACCGATGTGACGCGCCGTTTCCACGAGCGGGGCATCCGCGTGTCGATCTTCGTCGATCCCGTGGCGGAGATGGTGGCCGGGGCGAAGGCCTGCGGCGCCGACCGCGTGGAACTCTATACGGAGGCCTATGCCCGAGAATACGTCGCCGATCCTGGACGTGCCGTCGCCCCCTATGTGGCTGCTGCCGAAGAGGCGCGCCGGCAAGGGTTGGGCCTCAATGCCGGGCACGATCTCTCGCTCGTGAATCTGCACTACTACCTGACGCGGATTCCCTGGACCGACGAGGTCTCGATCGGCCATGCGCTCATCTGCGATGCACTTTACTACGGACTCGAAAACACCGTGCAACTTTACCGACGCGAACTTTGATTCTTTTATCCAAAAGACCATGAAACGACTTTTGCTTCTGACTTTTCTGCTGCTGGGTGCCGGCCGTGTCCTGGCGCAGGATGAATACTACGACCAGCGGTGCAGCCTCTTCGAGGTGCTGCCGATCCGTTCGAGCGACATCGTCTTCCTGGGCAGCAGCATCACCGACGGCGGCGAATGGGCCGAACTGTTCGATAACCGCCATGTCCGCAACCGCGGTATCAGCGGCGACCAGACGGGGTGGATGCTCGGTCGGCTCGATCCGATTCTTGCAGGGCATCCCAAGCGGCTGTTCCTGATGATCGGCACGAACGACCTGGCTGTCGGGATCTCGCCCGACGAGGTGGTGGCCAACATTGCCCGGATCATCGAACGCTTCCAGACCGAATCGCGCTGGACACGGCTTTTCGTACAGAGCATCCTGCCGGTGAACGGACGTGATTTCTCGAAATACAAGGGGCATTATGCCCATGCGGATGCAATTGTCGAGACCAACCGCCTGCTGCAGGCCCTCTGTGAGGAGAAGGGGGTCACCTATATAGATTTGTGGCCCGCGCTGGCGAATGCCGACGGACTGCTCGACAGCCGCTATACGAACGACGGACTGCATCTGGTGGGCGAGGGGTATCTGGTGTGGCGCGACGCCCTGAAACCTTACGTGAAGTAGCCGCATGCCGTTGTCGAATCCGATTTTCCGCCGCATCGGGCGCCTGGCCGACGAGCAGGGCGTCCGGGCCTTCGTGGTCGGGGGCTATGTGCGTGACTACTACCTCCGGAGGCCCTCGACGGACATCGACGTGGTGGTCGTAGGCAGCGGTATTGCGCTGGCTGAAGCGCTGGGCCGCGAGCTGCATGCCCGCGTCTCCGTGTTCAAGACCTTCGGTACGGCGATGGTCCGCGCCGGCGGCATCGAGGTGGAGTTCGTCGGGGCCCGCAAGGAGTCCTATACGCACGATTCGCGCAAGCCGCAGGTCGAGGCCGGGACGCTTGAAGACGACCAGCGCCGCCGCGACTTCACGATCAACGCCATGGCCTGGTCGCTCAACGGCGACACGTTCGGCGAGCTGGTCGATCCGTTCGACGGCATGTCCGACCTGGAGGAGTGCATCATCCGCACGCCGTGCGATCCCGATGTCACTTTTTCGGACGACCCGCTGCGCATGATGCGGGCCGTGCGGTTTGCCTCGCAGCTGGGCTTCACGATCGAGGAGGAGACCTTCGAGGCGATCCGCCGCAACGCCGCGCGCATCCGCATCGTCTCGCGCGAGCGGATCATCACCGAGCTCAACAAGATCGTCCTTTCGCCTGTCCCCTCGATCGGCTTCGAACTGCTCGAACTTACCGGGCTGCTCGAACTGATCTTCCCCGAGCTGCACAACCTCAAGGGGGTGGAGCGCCGCGGCAAACACGCCCATAAGGACAACTTCGTCCATACGCTCAAGGTGCTGGACAACGTGGCCCGCCGTTCGGACGACCTCTGGCTGCGCTGGGCCGCCGTGCTGCACGACATCGCCAAGCCGCTGACGAAGGCCTACGACCCCCGTGTGGGGTGGACCTTCCACGGTCACGAGGTGCTCGGCTCGAAGATGGTGCCGGTGATCTTCCGGCAGTTGAAACTTCCGCTCAACGAGCACATGAAGTTCGTGCAGAAGCTGGTCTTCCTCCACCTGCGTCCGATCATCCTCTCGGAGGATCTGGTCACCGACTCGGCGGTGCGCCGCCTGCTCTTCGAGGCGGGCGACGACATCGAGGCGCTCATGACGCTCTGCGAGGCGGACATCACCTCGGGCATCGACGCCAAGGTGCAGCGCTATATGGCTAATTTCGAACTGGTGCGCCGCAAGATGAAGGACCTCGAGGAGCGTGACCGCATCCGCAACTTCCAGCCTCCGATCACGGGCGAGATCATCATGCAGACCTACGGCATCGGTCCGTGCCGCGTGATCGGCGAGATCAAGGAGGTGATCAAGAACGCCATCCTCGACGGTGAGATCCCCAACGAATACGAGGCGGCCCATGCCCTCATGGAGCGGCTGGCGGCGGAGCGGGGACTGACTCCCGTGCATTGAATCGCTCGGGTCCATCCCGGCTCAAGACAAAGTCCCGTCCGATTTTCGGACGGGACTTTGTCTTTGTTTGGCAGGCGGCCCATGCTACTCCGCCGTGAGGCGCTCGCGCCAGAGGTCGGGGACCGCTTCGCTCCGCTGGCGGGGAAAGTCGAAGACGACCATCACCGAGCGGCTCTCGCTGCGGACCTCGCCGCCGACGAGGAGCTGCTGGAAGAGGGTCAGGCTCTTGGTGCCGATCCGTTCGCAGGTGGTCGTGACCCGCACGTCGTCGTGCATGCGGACCTGGCCCATGTAGGAGGTCGAGGTCGAGACGGTCACGATCCGCAGGTCGCCTAGGAGAACCTCGGCGCCGAGGATGCGCTCGTAGTAATCGACCTTCCCGACATCGAAATAGGACTGCTGTGCGACGTTGTTCACGTGCTGGAACGGGTCGATGTCGCAGAAGCGCTTCTGAATCGCTGTCTCGATCGTGCGTGCCATCTTATTCGCGGATGATCTTCACCTCGCCGCCTTCGCCGAATGCGATGATCGACGAGGCCTTGCGGGTCGGTTTGCCTTCGAATCGGGGATTGACGACGAAGTCCACGCCGTCGATGATCTCCTTCGACACCTCCTGCAGCCCCACGGGCGTGGCCTCTCCCGAGATGTTGGCCGAGGTCGAGACGATCGGACGCCCCAGTGCGCGCAGCATGCGGCGGCAGAATTCGTGGTCGGGGACCCGGATGCCGAGCGTCCCCTCGTCGGGAATGAGGTTTGCGGCGACGCCGACTGCGCCGGGCAGGATCAGCGTCAGGGGTTTGGTGGCCATCTCCATCACCTCGAAGGCGATTCCCGGGGCCTTGTTCACATAGCGGACGGTCATGTCGGGCGAGGCGCAGAGCACCAACATCGACTTCTTGTTCTCGCTTCGCTTGAGGCGGTAGATCCGATCGACGGCCTCGGCGTTCGTTGCGTCGCAGCCGATGCCCCAGACCGTGTCGGTCGGGTAGAGGATCACCCCTCCCGCACGCAGGATGCGGACCGCTTCGTCCACCTCGTGCTGCATGTCGTTTTCCTTCTCTTTCTGCATGGCGGTCGGTTATTTCAGGGGAAGTATCTCGATCCAGTAATCGTCGGGATCGTTGATGAAGTAGAGACCCATCTCGTGGTTCTCGAAGCATACGCAGCCCATCTGCCGGTGGTATTCGCGCACGGCGTCGTAGTCGCCCGTGACGCGCATGCAGAGGTGGCTTTCGTTCTCGCCCAGCTCGTAGGGCGTGGCAGCGTGGTCGCGCAGCCAGGTCAGCTCGAGGCGGAACGGCGACTCCCCGTCGCCCAGGTAGACCAGCACGAAGCGTCCGTCGGCGGCCTCCTTGCGTCCGACCTCCTTGAGACCGAGTGCCTCGGCGTAGAACTTCAAGCTGCGGTCGAGGTCGGTGACATTGATGTTGAAATGATCGAATCTGCTCTTTATTTCCATTGTTGTCTCGCGTTTACCGGCCACAAATTTACATAAAGATTGTGAAATTCTGCCGGAAATATGTACCTTTGCGAGGGAAAAGAAAAAAACTGAAAAAATAGAATCCGTATGGGAAGAGCCTTTGAGTATCGCAAAGCGAGAAAACTGAAGCGCTGGGGGCACATGGCCCGCACCTTCACCAAGCTGGGTAAGGAGATCGAAATCGCCGTGAAAGCCGGAGGTTCCGACCCCTCGGGCAATACCCGCCTGCGCATTCTGATCCAGAATGCCAAGGCAGAGAACATGCCCAAAGAGAACATCGAGCGCGCCATCAAGCGTGCCACGGAGAAGGATGCCGCCGACTACAAGGAGGTCATCTATGAGGGATACGGCCCGCACGGCATCGCCTTCCTCGTCGAGACGGCGACCGACAACACGAACCGCACGGTGGCTAACGTGCGCATGCACTTCAACAAGTGCGGCGGTACGCTGGGCAACAGCGGCTCGGTGGGCTTCCTCTTCGAACACAAGTGTGTTTTCAAGTTCCGCCCCACGGAGGGAGCCGATCCCGAGGAACTGGAACTGGAGATGATCGACTTGGGTGTGGACGAGTTCTACCCCGAGGAGGATGGCATCACGGTATATGCCCCCTATGAGTCGTTCGGATCGATCCAGAAGTGGCTCGACGACAAGGGCTTCGAGATCGTGTCGGGTGAGTCGGTGCGCATCCCGACCGACACGAAGGAGCTCGATGCCGAGGGCCGCGAGTCGGTCGAGAAACTTGTCGAGCGTCTCGAGGAGGACGACGATGTGGTGAACGTATACCACACGATGAAGGAGCCCGAGGATGAGTAGGACGCCGGTCGTCCGGACCTTCGGAGCGATAAAATCCCGGTCGGAGATCTTCCGACCGGGATTTTTTATGCCTTCGCCCCGAGGCCGGCGGGTCTGGCCGCTGCCGGATATACAGCCGCTTCCCCTGTGTGGCTTACTCCACGCGGATGAACCGCCGCCCGTCGGTCTGGCAGCAGGGACAGTAGAAGTCGCGGTAGCGCGAAGAGTAGAGATTGCCGCAGGTGGGACAGACCAGGTAGGCGTCGTTGCGGCCCACTGCTCCGGGCGAACTTCGGCACCATTCCATCATCACGATGTGGCGCCGGTCGCCGGCCGAGGCCCAGATCAGCACCCGGGCCGCATAGCGGTTTCCCCGGCGGAGGGCCCGGTCGATCTCCGTGCCGTGCCGTTCGCGGAGCGAGCTGCGTTCGTAGTTGAGGCTCCGCTCGAGATTGCCGTCCGTTGTCCCGACGAAAACCGATACGCGGCTTGGAGGACGGTAGCTGCCGCCCAGCCGTACGATTGCCTCGGCGCAACTGTTCTCCTGCACCCGCTCCGAGGCGGCCATCGCGCGGAACACCCGGGCGATGTCGTGACGCTGTTCCCGGTCGGCGATTCCGGCAAAGTGATCGTATTGCGTCGCCTTGATGTGCTTGCGCCGGCAGCAGGCCTCCAGGTCGCCGAGCGTTTCGGTCCAGACCGGTTCCCGGGCCGGCCGCGGCGTGTCGGCCCGTGCGAGGTAGACCCATACGAGCGTGCCGGCGGCTGCGGCGAAGAGCAGGAATATCAGGATCGGTCGTCTTTTCATGGCAGCAATCCCGGAGCGGGAGTGTGATGCAAAACGTGCATTTTCTGTGCCATGGTTGCACAGCCGGCCCTGTCGGGCAGACGAAAAGCCCCCGGAGTGCGGTCGGGTACTCCGGGGGCTTGTATTCGGTTTGTGCCGGGTGCGGCCGCTACTCTCCGGAGGGCTCCCGGGAGATGCGGATGCCGATCTCGTAGAGCAGGAAGAGCGGCAGGAAGACGATCATCAGTGTGAAGGGATCGCCCGTCGGCGTGATGATGGCCGAGAGGGTGAGCAGCACAACGATGGCGTGCCGGCGGTATTTCCGGAGGAACGACCGGGTTACCAGTCCCATCCGCGAGAGCAGCCACGTCAGCAGCGGAAGTTCGAAGACCAGCCCCATGAGGAAGATCATCATCAGGAAGTTGCCCATGTAGGAGTTGAGCGAGATCTGGTTGGTGATGGCCGCGCTGAGCTGGTATTCGGTCAGGAAGCGGAACGTGAAGGGGAAGACCACGCCGTAGCCGAGCAGGCAGCCCAGGAAGAACATGCAGGTCCCGAAGAGAAAGGCCCATCCGACGCTGCGGCGTTCGTTGTCGAACAGCGCGGGCTGCACGAAGCGCCACACCTCGAAGACCAGGTAGGGAAACATCAGCACCAGCGCGAACCAGAACGACGTGCTGATGTGCGTCAGGAACTGCGAGGCGACGTTGATGTTGATGATGTCCACATGGTAGTTGTCGTTGCTGAAGTCGGGAAAGAAGGGTCCGAGGCTTCCCAGGCGCGACAGCCACCTGTAGAGCGGAAAGTCGGAGCTCGCCGGTGCCAGCACGACGTGGTCGAACAGGTAGGGCATGGCGCAGAAACAGACGACCATGAATATGAAGAGCACCGCCACGACGCGCACAAGCATCCAGCGCAGGGCTTCGAGGTGGTCCCAGAACGTCATTTCCTTCTCTTCCATGGCAAAATAGGGTTGCGGTTAGGTGTGTCGGCTCACCCTTTCCGGGGCGGGAGCCGGGTTGCTGGTTGCGGCAGCCGTGCGGAGGCGGCCATAAAATGTCCGGCTATCGCGATCCGATAGCCGGACAGCGGTCCGACCCTTGTCGGATCTTACTTTTCGTAGGAGGCCTTGACGAACGGGGCTTCGAGCAGGTAGTCGAGACTCATCTCGACCCCTTTTTCGATGTCGTATTCGCTCTCTTCCTGCTCCACGACAATCTGTTCCACGCCAGCCAGTTCCGCATTGCGGAAAATGGCGTCGAAACCGACCATGCCGCTCTGACCGATCTCGCGGCGGTCCTTGATGTGGAGCATCCGGAAGCGGCCCGGGTATTTCCGGAACAGATCGACCGGACTGGCCTGTCCCATGACGGCCCAATAGACGTCGAGCTGGAAGAAGACATTCTCCGGGTCGGTGTGTTCGAGCATGTACTCGAGCATGACGGCCTGGTCTTCGACCTTACGGAACTCGTGCGAGTGGTTGTGGTAGCCGAACCGGATACCCTGCTCGCGGCACTTGGCGCCGATGGCGTTGAGGTAGGCACACTGGGTCTGCAGGTCATGGAGCGTCGCCGGGACCTCCATGTAGGGGTAGACGATGTAGGACATGCCTGCGGCCTTATGGGCGGCAATGCAGGCGTCCCACCACTTGAGCGATTCGGAGAAGTCGCCCGACGCAAGCTCCTCGGGCGAGAGCCCCTTCGAGCAGTGCGACGAGAGAACGCGCATGCCGACCCCCTCGACATCCTTGCGGAAGGTCTCGGGATCCTTGCCGTAGAAACGTCCGTCGGCGTAGCTGGCAGCTTCGATGCCCGTATAGCCCATCTCGGCGAGAGCCTTCAGCACCTCGGAGCAGTCCTGCCGGTTCTCTCCGTAGCTGCCGATGAGCGAACGCACGGAGTAGAGCTGGATGGCTATCTCCTTCCTGGGCGTTTGCTCCGATGCGGCGGAGGCACAAGCCGCGGCCGCGAACAGCAGCGCAATGAAGAAAAGAGTTCGCTTCATGTCGTTCGGGTATTGGGCGGATTCGCAACCGGGCCCGGAAAACCGGGCCCGGCATGCGTTGTCCGTCGGATGTCTTTAGTCGAGCACCTTGATGCGGATGTTGCGGAACCAGACATCGTCGCCGTGGTCCTGGAAGCCGATGTAGCCCTCGCGGTTCTCGCCGCCGCAGTTGTTCAGCAGCTCGAATGCCAGCGGCCACTTCTCGGGAGCGAACTTGCTCTTCTCGAGCATCTCGGTCCACTGCGGGGTCCACAGGTGGTACTCCACGACGTTGGCGTCGTTCTGCCCGTGTACGACCGTGCCCTTGTAAACCATGATCTTGGCCTTGTTCCACTCGCCGAAGGGTTTGGCGTTCTGCGGAACGGCCGGAATCATGTCGTAGAGCGATGCCGACTTGCGGTTGCCGTCCACACCCAGCTTGGCGTCGGGATGGTTCTCGTTGTCAAGCACCTGGTACTCGGGGCTGGAGATGTAGATCGGCTCGAACTGCTGGTTGCCGTCCTTGGTGGTCGTCACCTCCTGGGCCAGGTAGAAGATACCCGAGTTGCCGCCCTTCGAGACTTTCCATTCGAGCTCCAGCTCGAAATTCTTGAACTTGCAGGCGAAGATCAGGTCGCCGCCGTCGCCCGTCTGGGCCTCGCCGCCGCCTGCGCCGTTGAACTTGATGGCGCCGTTGTCGATCGTCCAGCGTGCGGGCACCTTGTCCTTGCCGTAGCCGCGCCAGCCGTTGAAGGTCTTGCCGTCGAAGATCACATAGTAGCCGTCCTTGTCCTTGGGGAAATTCGCGAGATTGATCGTCGGGTTGTTCACCACGGTGTATTCGGGAACGGCGTTCTCCGCCTTCGTGGTGGCCGCGTCGGTTTCGGCGGTCTTGGCTTTGCCGGCGTTGCCGCCGCACGATGCCAGCGCGAGCGACATCGCAGCGCAGGCCGATGCAAGAAAGATTCGTTTCATTTCGGGTTGTTTTTTGAGTTGTACGTTTTTTCTGTTTCTGAATCCCGGCGCCGGATTACAGCGGCATGTCGGGCAGTTTGTAGCCGTTGTGGTAGGTGTGCTTGATGAGCTCCTGGGCAAACTCGTTGGCGTTTACCGGATCGGTCCAGGTCTTGTCGAAGGTCGGGTGTCCGTCCGTGATGTGGAATCCGTCCTTGATGACCGAGCGGATCTGCGCCTCGGCGGGGATGTTCGTAAAACGCATGTTGTCACCGTCCCAGTGGAGCTCCTGGTTGAGGCCCTGCAGGCGCACGGCCAGCACGCCCATGGCTACCATCTCGTTGAACGGACCGGCCTCGCTGAAGTCCGAAGCGGCCGGCGTACGGTCGTCGGCGTCCTCCTTGCAGGCGCGCACCCAGTCCATCTGGTGCGACTCCTTGACCTCGCGCAGCACCTTCGGAGCTTCGGGTACACGGCCCGAGAGCAGGTAGGGATTCACTCCGTAGCAGCCGCAGATGAGCGTGTCCTTCGTGCCGTAGAAGATGGCGCAGCCTCCCTGGTCGTTGAGGTCCTTGCCTGCCGGGAGCCCTTCGGGCCGGATCGGCAGCAGACCGCCGTCGTACCAGTAGACCTCCACCTCGGGCATGGCGACCTTCGGCATGTTGTCGCGGGCCGGGAAGACGAACTTGATGCGCTGGGCCGACGGAGCCGACTCCGAAAGCAGCAGCGTCGAGCTGCCCTGGACCTTGGTCGGATAGCCCAACTTGAGCGCCTTGAATACCGGGTGAAGGATGTGGCAGGCCATGTCGCCCAGGGCTCCCGTGCCGAAGTCCCACCATCCGCGGAAGTTCCACGGCGTGTAGATCGAGTTGTAGGGGCGGTAGGGGGCCGGGCCGATGAAGGCGTCCCAGTTCATCGTCTTGGGTACGCGCTCCTCCTTTTCGGGACGGGCGAGGCCCTGCGGCCAGATGGGACGGTCGGTGAAGGTCTCGACGCGCTTCACCTCGCCGATCTCGCCGTTCCATATCCATTCGCAGATCTTGCGGACGCCTTCGCCCGATGCCCCCTGGTTACCCATCTGGGTGGCAACGCGGTATTTGGCCGCAAGTTTGGTCAGCAGACGCGATTCGTATACCGAGTGCGTGAGGGGCTTCTCGACATAGACGTGCTTGCCGGCGGTCATGGCCTCGGCGGCGATGATCGCATGGGTGTGGTCGGCCGTGGCGACCATCACGGCGTCGGCCTCCTTGAGCAGCTCGTCGTACATGCGGCGGTAGTCGTTGTATTTCTTGGCTGCGGGGTAGCGCTTGAATACGTGGTCGGCATATTTCCAGTCTACGTCGCACAGGCCGATGATGTTCTGGCTCTCCATCGCCTGCAGGTCGGCTGCACCGCGGCCGCCGACGCCGACACCCAGAATGTTGAGCTTGTCGCTCGGGGCGGTATATCCGAATTTCTTGCCTAATACCGTGCTGGGGACTACGGCCAGTCCGAGCGCAGCAGCCGCTCCCGTTTTGAGGAAGCTTCTTCTTGACATCTCTTTTGCCATGGTTCGTTGGGTTTTATGGGTTGGTGTTCTGTTGGTTTGTTCGGATCCGGAGCGTTACTTTTTGGGGGCTTCGCGATTCTCTTCGGGCGAGTTGATGTCCTTTTCGATGTTGTTCATCCCCTCCTTGAAACTGCGGACGCCCTTGCCGAGCCCCTTCATCAGTTCAGGAATCTTCTTGCCGCCGAAGAGCAGCAGCACGATCAGTGCGATGAGCAGAATCTCACCCGCACCGAGGTTGCCGAGAAAGAGTAAATGGTTCATAAGTATCTGTTTTTAGCGGTTTGTAAATTCGTCGTGTGTTGTTGTGTCCGGAGTCAGGCGATCCGGGGGTGCCGGTGAAGCAGTCCGTAGCCGTTTTTCATCGTGCGGCGGCGTTCGCGGATCTCCTCAAGCGTTGCGAGGTCGCCGATCGACGGCATTTCGTGGCTGCGGGCATCCTGGATGAAACGCCAGGCATACTCCGAGGCGATGGCCGCGTCGCGCAGGCGGGGCAGCGCCTCTTCGCGCACGCCGCTCTCGATCGAGCGGGCGAAGAGGTCGCACAGCACGTCGATGTTCTTGCCCCCGAACGGGCGTTCGATACGGTGGGTCTGCGTCACGCCGCGCAACTCGACCACGGCGGTCTTGAAGTCGTGGGTCATGCGGGCGATGCCCTTCGTGCCGATGATGTCGATGTAGGAGTTGTGGGTCTGGTCCTTGGCCAACTGCCCGTAGACGTGCCCCTGCGTGATGTCGAAGACGATGCCGTTCTCGAACGTCCCGTGACATTGCAGCCACCAGGGATCCTTGTAGTCCCACATCCGGATGGCCTGTGCGTGCCAGCTCCGGAACTCCGAGCCGGCGTACCAGCGGGCGATGTCCACGTAGTGCATGCCGCAGTCGTGGAAGGCCGGTCCTTCGTATTCGTGCCCCTCGCCGGGTGCCAGCCCCGGGGTCATGTGGCAGACCCGGATGATGGCCAGTTCGCCGATCTCGCCCTGTTCGATGAAACTCTTGATGGTCTTGTGGTACCACGAATTGCGCAGGTAGAGATTGACGGTCGCCAGCACGCTGCTCTTTTCGGCCAGTTCCACGGCTTGCCACTCCTTTTCGATGCTTTCGGCAATGGGTTTCTCTGAGATGATGTGCTTGCCGGTCGCGACGGCCTTTGCAATCTGCTCCTTGCGGGAATCGGCCAGTGCGAAGAGCCCGACGACCTGCACTTCGGGATCGTCGAAGATGAGCTGTTCGTCGGATACGATTTGTGCGCCGGGTACGAACCTGCGGGCGAGTTCACGCGATTCGGGCGAAAGGTCGCAGACGTAGGCGATCTCCCACTTTCCGCTCTTCAGCATCTCGTCGAGGTAGAATCCGCCCATCCGGCCGAAGCCGATCAGGCCGATTTTGATTGGGTCCATTTTATTAAGGTAGTTTCCGATTGTTTGCTTTTGGAGCCATCCGTCAGCCTTTGGCGAATCGCCCTTTACAAATTTAATCCGAATATGGAACGATTTCGAAAACTGGAACTTAAAATGTAGAAATGAATTTGAACTAATATATTGATTTAAAATTATTTAATTGTATAATTTCATGTAAAAATGTAGATTGCATAAAATACGTTAAGTGGATATTTCTTGCGATTCGCCGATTCGCATAACCCTTTTTTCGAACTCGTCGCGCGCCCCGGCAGCCTTGTTGCGCATTTTGGTCCGGTAGTTATATACCGTGCTGAGCGAGCAGCGCAGGAAGGCGGCGATCTTTGCGCTGTCGGAGATGCCCAGACGCAGCAGCGCGTAGATGCGCAGCTCCTTGTTGAGCAGGTCGCCCGGGCGGAGCTCGATGCGCTCGTCGGGCAGCAGCAGTGCGTTGAACTCCGCCACGAAGGTCGGATAGAGGTTCAGGAAGACGGCGTCGAAGTTGGCGTAGAGCTCGTCCAGCTCGCTCTCCATCATCGAGGTCGAGCGCAGGCGCTTGAAGAGCTCGTCCAACTGCCGGCTCTGGGCCAGCTTGTAGAGGGTCTTCCGGTAGCCGTCCATCTTGTCGATGTAGAGTGAGCAGAGGTCGAAGAAGCGGGCGATGTACTGCTCCTTGAGGCGGTTCGAGTCGGAGAGCAGGGCATTCTTGTCGTTGAGTTCGTCGTTGAGCTGAGTCAGCCGGGCATTGGCCTGTGAAAGCTCCTGCTGGATCCGGTAGAGACGCTGCATCTGTTTGTAGACGTAGACGAAGAGCAGGATCAGCACCACCGAAAGGACACTGATGAGCCGCAGGTAGTGTTGCAGTTCGGCCTTGGTCTGCGTCTCCTTGGCTTGGTAGGCGGCGTTGATGTCGGCGTAGAACTTGGTCATCTGTGCCGAGCGGAACTGCACGTTGCTGAATAGTGCATCCTCGATGGCCGCCTGTGTGTAGCGCGAGGCGCGGGCCAGGTCGCCGTCGGCGTAATACAACTGGGCGAGGGTATGGAAGGCTGCGTTCTCCTTGGTGGCGTTCCGCACGTCGGCAATGGCCGACAGCAGGTAGTACTTGCGGGCCTGCGGGGCGTCGCCCGTGCGGGTGTAGAGGCCGCCCAGTTCGTAGGCCACCTCGGCATATTGGGGGGTATTCTCTCCTACCTCTTCGAGCAGGCCGAGCAGCAGCGCTTCGGCCTCTTCGGTCCGGCCTTGAGCGATGAGTTGGCTGCCGCTGCTGGCCTTGTAGCGGTAGGACCCCGGGGTGAGGACCCGCAGCAGCGAGTCGTTGTAGCGGTCGCGCAGAAGTCGGTATTTGTTTTGGTTGCTGATGACGGCGTAGTGCTCGAAGTAGCGCGTGAAGGTTTCGTAGTAGAGCGGCAGTTGCGCCGGTGAGACGCAGTTGCGCCGTGTGGTGTCGAGGATTCGCTTGGCTTCGATACTCTTGCCTGAAAAGGAGTAGAGTTGCGTGAGGCGCAGACTGGTGGTGCGGGCCGCCTCGTCGTCGCGTATTTGCCTGGCAAGTTGCAGGTTGCGCTCGGCGTAGCGGATGGCCGAGTCGAGGTTGTATTTCCAGTACTGGTCGCAGAGGCGGGCGTTGATGTCATACTCCTGTCGGGGCGATAGTCCCGTGACGTCGAGCATCCGTTTCAGCTCGCTGATCCGCTCCTCCTTCTTGTCGTTGAATGTCTGTCGCTGCTCGATGATCCGGTCGAGTTCGTCGGCGAGCGTCCGGTCCTCGTTGCGTTGGCAGCCTGCCAGCAGGACGATGCCCGCCAGCGCCAGACTGCAGGCCTGCCGGAGCATGTGTCGGATGCGGAGTGTGCTGATGGCTCTCATGCGTTTTCGGGCCGCGTTGCGGCATTCGGAGACAAAGTTATAATTTTTTGGGGCAAAAAGAGCCTCTGCCCGGGGCTTTTGTCCTCCGGCGTGCGGTTTTTCGGCGGCACTCCTCCCTGAACGCGGCGAGGCCCCGGAACAATCCGGGGCCTCGCGGTGCCTCCTCGTGGCGACGGTCCGTCAGAGTCGGGCCTTGATGGCTTTGGTCGCCTCTTCGTAGCCGGGTTTCTCCAGCAGGGCGAACATGTTTTTCTTGTAGGCCTCGACGCCGGGTTGGTCGAAGGGGTTCACGCCGAGCAGGTAGCCGCTCATGCCGCAGGCCTTCTCGAAGAAGTAGAGCAGGGCGCCGATCGTTGCAGGGGCGATCTCGGGGATTTCGACCCGCAGGTTCGGCACGCCGCCGTCCACGTGGGCCAGCTGCACGCCCAACTCGGCCATGCGGTTTACCTCCGAGATCCGCTTGCCGGCCAGGTAGTTCAGTCCGTCGAGGTTCTCGGCATCGGCCTCGATCTTCACCTCGCCGGCGGGCTTCACCACCGAGATGATCGTCTCGAAGAGCGTGCGCTCGCCCTCCTGAATGTACTGCCCCATTGAGTGCAGGTCGGCCGTCAGCGTGACGCTGGCCGGGAAGATGCCCTTGCCCTGCTTGCCTTCGCTCTCGCCGTAGAGTTGCTTCCACCATTCGTTGATATACTGCAGCCTGGGCTCGTACGAACCGAGGATTTCGACCTTCTTGCCGTCGCGGTAGAGCAGGTTGCGCGTGGCGGCGTAGATCGCCGCGGGGTTCTCGTCGAAGGGAACGTTCTCGGCGGTGGCCTGTTCCATTTCGCGGGCGCCGCGTACGAGTGCGGCGATGTCGATGCCGGCGGCGGCCAGCGGCAGGAGGCCGACGGGCGTCAGCACCGAGAAGCGTCCGCCGACGTTGTCCGGAATGACGAAGGTCGGGTAGCCCTCCTGCGTGGCGAGGGTCTTCAGCGCGCCGCGGGCCTGGTCCGTGATAGCCACGATGCGCTCGGCTGCCTCCTGCTTGCCGTAGCGCTTCTCGATCTCGGCCTTGATCAGGCGGAAGGCGATGGCCGGTTCGGTCGTTGTGCCCGACTTGGAGATTACGATGGCGGCGATCGAGTGCTCCTTCGAGACCTCGAGCAGTTCGTGGATGTAGTCCTCCGAGATGTTCTGTCCGGCGAAGACGACCGTGGGCTGCTTCTGCTCCCTGTGCAGCAGTTTGAAGGGGTTGCTCATCGCCTCGAGCACGGCCTTGGCCCCGAGGTATGAGCCGCCAATACCGATACAGATGATCAGGTCGGCCTTGGCGCGCAGCTTGGCTGCTTCGGCCTCGATGGCGGCGATGTCGGCTTCGGAGATCGACGAGGGGAGGTGTACCCATCCCAGAAAATCGTTTCCGGCACCCTTGCCCGAGTGGAGCAGGGCGTTGGCCTCCATCGTCTGTTTTTTTATGTCGGCGGAGATTTCGACTCCCGCCTTGCTGATGTCCAGTCTTACGAGTTTCATGGTTTTATGTCAAATTAATTTGGTTGTCAGTGCTTGCATGCTTTTGCGGGCCGATGCCCCGCGGTAGAGCACGTCGTAGGCCATCTCGGCGATCGGCATGTCCACCTTGTGGCGGAAGTTGATGTGGCGGATGCAGTCGGCGGCGAAGTAGCCTTCGGCCACCATCGTCATCTCGTTCAAGGCGCTTTTTACCGTGCATCCATGGCCGATGAGCAGTCCGAGGCGTCGGTTGCGGCTGTAGGTCGAGTAGCAGGTTACCAGCAGGTCGCCCAAGTAGGCCGACACCTGTGTGTTGCGACGGTCGGGGTAGCTCTCCTCGAGGAAGCGCGTCATTTCGCCGGCACAGTTGGCGATCAGTACGGCCAGGAAGTTGTCTCCATATCCCAGTCCCACGGCGATGCCCACCGTCAGGGCGTAAATGTTCTTCAGAATGGCGGCGTATTCGATGCCGTAGAGGTCGGTCGAGTAGCTCAGGTGGATGTAGTCGGTTGCAAATTTCGAGCCGATGAGCCGTGCGTTGTCCGGATCGGTGCAGACGACCGTGAGGTAGGAGAGCTTGCCGCGCGAGACCTCCTCGGCATGCGACGGGCCGGTGAAGAGCCCCAGCTGCCGGTAGGAGAGGCTGTAGTGGTCGTGGATGTACTCTACGACGGTCTGATAGTCGCCCGGGACGATGCCCTTGATGGCCGACACCACGAACTTGTCCTGCAGGGAGACGGTCAGCGGGGCGAGGAAGTCCTTGAGGTAAGCCGAGGGGGTTGCCAGGATGACGATGTCGGCCTCGCGGACCACGGCGTCGAGGTCGTCGGAGGGGGCGATGCGTTCGCGGTCAAACTCTACGTCGCTCAGGTAGCGGGGATTGCGGCCCTCGGTCCGCAGGCATTCGAGCACTTCGGGGTTGCGGACATACCAGCCCACCTTCTGTTCGTTGGCCGTAAGCAGCCGGACGATTGCCGTCGCCCAACTGCCGTAACCGATCACGGCGCAGCGGGCTTCTGTTCCGATTTTGTATTCCATGCGGAAAGCTTGTGTTTCGGGTTACAAATATAATTAAAAAATAATAAGAAAATAGTGAAAAATTTCCCGCGGATTTTCGTACCTTTGTCCGGATCTGTTCCCCATGGGGCCTGGCATTTGGGACGAAGGGCTTCCAGTGGGGTGTAATAAATTGATAATAAAGCAAATAAAAATAGAACAGAGTAGGGCTGAATCATTATGGGAATCTTTTCATTGACACAGGAGTTGGCCATCGACCTGGGTACGGCCAACACGCTGATCATCTATAACGGCAAGGTTGTCGTCGATGAGCCGTCGATCGTGGCGCTCGATGTCCATACGGGCAAACTCGTGGCCATCGGCCACCAGGCGCACCAGATGCACGAGCGAACCAATCCGAACATCAAGACGATCCGTCCGCTCAAGGACGGCGTGATCGCCGATTTCAACGCCACGGAGCTGATGCTGCGCGGCATGATCAAGAAGGTCAAGACGTCGGGCAGCCTCTTTGCCCCGTCGCTGCGCATGGTCATCTGCATCCCGTCGGGTTCGACGAATGTCGAGATCCGCGCTGTGCGCGACTCGGCCGAGCATGCCGGCGGCCGCGAGGTCTACATGATCTACGAGCCGATGGCTGCGGCGCTCGGTGCCGGACTCGATGTCGAGGCTCCCGAGGGCAACATGGTGATCGACATCGGCGGCGGCACGTCGGAGATCGCCTGCATCTCGCTGGGCGGTATCGTCTGCTCGGAGTCGATCAACGTGGCGGGCGATGTCTTCACCAACGATATCCAGAGCTATGTGCGCCAGCAGCACAACATCCGCATCGGCGAACGTACGGCCGAGGCGATCAAGTGCTCGATCGGCGCCGCCGTGTCGGATCTGGAGGAGGAGCCCGAGGACTTCGTCGTGACGGGCCCCAACATGCTGACGGCCCTGCCGCAGACCGTGTCGCTCTCCTACAGCGAGATCGCCTATGCGCTCGAGAAGTCGCTGTCGAAGATCGACGCCGCGCTGATGAAGGTGCTCGAGTCGATGCCGCCCGAGCTCTATGCCGACATCGTCAAGAACGGCATCTACCTGGCCGGCGGCGGCGCCCTGATCAAGGGGCTCGACCGACGTCTGAACGAGAAGACCGGCATCCCCTTCCATGTGGCTGAAGACCCCCTGCGCGCCATTGCACGCGGTACGGGCATCGCCCTGAAGAACATCAACCGTTTCTCGTTCCTCATGCGCTGATGCGAATGAGGGGGCGGAGTACCGGAACCGGGTGCGGGACTGTTCCGCGGCGCGGCATGCGCCGGGCAGGATGGGGGTTGCCGTGTGTGGCGGTACGGACGGTGGAAATACGGAAATAGATGAATGTACGATTGCGGGCCTCGGTCCGCAATCTAAATTATAAGGAATACTTTGCACAAACTGATCGAGTTCATACGCAGCGTCTATGTCGTGGTGCTGTTCGTGGTGCTGGAGGCGTTGGCCGTCAGCTACTATGCCCACTCCACGAACTATACCCAGGCGCGTCTGCTGGCCCGTTCGACCCGTCTGGTCGGGGGCGTGCACGGCTTCTTCGCCGGCATCGGCCACTACTTTTCGCTCGGGCGCGAGAATCGTCTGCTGCTCGACCGGGTGACGCGGCTCGAGGAGCGGCTGGCCCAGTACGAGGAGGCGGCCACGGCCGCACGGCTGGACAGCTACATGCAGGACATAGGCGAGTCGAAATACCGGTTTGCCGTCGCTTCGGTGGTTTCGAATTCGACCAACCGGCTTCAGAACCTGCTGACGCTCAACCGGGGACTGCGCGACAGCATCCAGACGGAGATGGCCGTGCTGTCGCCCGACGGGGCGATGGTCGGCTATGTCGTCGCCTGCACCGACCGTTACTCGGTAGCGCTCTCGGTGTTGAACACCTCGTTCCGGGCAAGCGGCAAACTTGCCGATTCCGACTATTCGGGGTCGATCTGCTGGGACGGGCTCGACCCGCATGTGGTCGTGCTCGACGAACTCTCGAAATATGCCGATCCCAAGCCGGGAGACGAGGTTGTGACGACCGGTTTTTCGCAATATTTCCCGCCCGACGTGCTGATCGGCTGGGTCGAGAGCGCCACGCTCAACGAGACCCGGACGGCCTATACGGTTCGGGTGCGTCTCGCCGCCGAACTCTCGCGCCTGAGCGACGTGGTGCTGGTCGGCAACCGCGATCTCTACGAGATCCGGGCGCTGCAGCAGAGCGAACAAGTTGAACAACATACACGAACGAATTGAGATGTACAGAACGTTGCCCTATCTCGGACTTTTCGCTGCAACCGTGCTGTTGCAGGTCTTTCTGTTCGACAATCTGTCGATCAGCGTCTACCTCAATCCGCTCGTCTACATTGCCTTTCTGATCCTGCTGCCGTTCGAGACGCTTCCCGTCGTGCTGCTCGGCGCCGGACTGCTGCTCGGCGTCACGATGGACTTTGCCATGGGGGCCGCCGGCATCAACACCATTGCCACGTTGCTCGTTGCCTTCCTGCGCCCGACACTGGCCGGGCTGACCTGCGGGCGTGAGAATGCGCGCGAAGGAGGCATTCCCTCGTCGGGCCGCCTGGGCGAACGGGTCTTCATCAACTATGTCGTCGTACTGACGCTGCTGCATCACGCCGTCTTCTTCCTGCTCGAAGCCCTCTCGTGGGAACACGTGCTGCATACGGTGGTGCGCATCGTCGTCAGCTCCGTGGTGACCGTCGCGTTCGTCTGGATCGCGGCCCGGATCTTCACGGCCCAATTCTCGGCTCGCGTATGAACGGCTCCGAAGGATTCGTGCGGATGCGCACGCTGCAGGTCGTTGTCCTGCTGATCTTTGCCCTGCTGCTGGGACGGCTGGCCTACATCCAGCTCTTCGACTCGCGCTATGACGAGATGGCGCTGGTCAATGTCCTGCGCCCGGAGGTCCAGTATCCGCCGCGCGGCGAGGTCTACGACCGCAACGGAGAGTACCTGGTCCAGAGCCGTGAATGTTACGACCTGATGGTGGTCTACCACGACCTCGACCGTGCGGGTTTCGATACGATGCGGCTGTGCAACATCGTGGGTATCTCGCGGCAGAAACTCGAACGCGAACTGGCCAGTGCACGGGTCTATCCGCGTGCGCCGCGGCTGGTGACGAACTACATCTCCAAGGAGGAGAAACTACGCTTCGACGAGTGCAACTTCCGCGGTTTCTACACCGTCTACCGCACGGTCCGCCACTACCCGCGGCAGATCGGCGGCAACCTGCTGGGCTATGTGGGCGAAGTGACGCCCAACATGCTCAAGCGCTATCCCTCCTACAAGGCGGGCGACTACGTGGGCATTAGCGGCGTGGAGTCGGCCTATGAACCCGAGCTGCGCGGTACGAAGGGGGTCAAGGTCCTCGAACGCGACACGCACGGCGCCATCAAGGGCTCCTACATGAACGGGATGTACGACTCGCTGCCCGTCCCGGGCAGCTATCTTGTCAGTACGATCGATGCCCGGCTGCAGTTGCTCGGCGAGGAGCTGATGCGGGGCAAGGTGGGGGCTGCCGTAGCGATCGAGCCTTCGACGGGCGAGATCCTGATGATGGTCTCCTCGCCGACCTATGACCCCGACGAGCTGGTGGGGCGTGAGCGCGGCAACCACTACATGGAGCTGCTGCGCAACAAGCGCCAGCCGCTCTACAACCGGGCCGTGCAGTCGAAATTCTACCCGCCCGGCTCGACCTTCAAGATCGTGCAGGGGCTCATCGGACTGCAGGAGGGGGTGCTCAAACCCTCGGATCTGCATGAATGCCACGGAGGCTACCAGGTCGGCCGCCGCAAGATGAAGTGCCACGCCCATCCGTCACCGATCGACCTGCGCTTCGCCGTGGCCACCTCGTGCAACGCCTACTTCTGCTATGTCTTCCGCGACATCCTCGACAATCCGAAATACGGGAACGTCAAGGACGGATTCGATGTGTGGCGCAAATATGTCGAGAGTTTCGGCTTCGGCCGCAAGCTGGGCTCCGACTTCCTCGACGAGGGGAGCGGCTATGTTCCCGACCGGGCCTTCTACGACCGCACCTACCGCGGCTCATGGAATTCGCTGACGCTGCTCTCGCTGTCGATCGGTCAGGGCGAGCTGGGCTGCACGCCGCTTCAGCTGGCCAACCTCGCGGCGATTGTCGCCAACCGCGGCTACTACTACATTCCGCACATCGTCAAGCGGGTCGAGGGGCGTGATTCGCTCGACCGCCGCTTCTATGAACGGCACTACACGATGGTCGCACCCGAGCATTTCGAGCCGATCGTCGAGGGCATGTGGCGGGGCGTGAACGTCGGCGGAACCTCGACGATGGCGCGTCTCGACGGCTGGGACGTCTGCGGCAAGACGGGTACGGCCCAGAACCCCCACGGCGCAGACCACTCGACCTTCCTCTCGTTTGCGCCGAAGGACAATCCGAAGATCGCCATCTCGGTCTATGTCGAGAACGGGCGCTGGGGCGCCTCGGCGGCCCTTCCCATCGCGAGCCTGCTCGAGGAGTACTACCTGACGGACACGATCCGGCGGCCGGCTTTGCTGGAATATGTCAAGAATCTGAAAATCAGCTATCCGTATTATGACAAGTAACCGCAGCAACGGCATATTCTACGGGGTGGACCTGGTGACGGTGATCCTCTACGTGCTGATCGTCATCGCCGGGTGGCTGTCGATCACGTCGGCCTCCTACGACGAGACCTCGCCCGCTCTCTTCTCCTTCTCGCACTTCTACATGAAACAGCTGGTGTGGGTCGGTGTGGCGTGGGCCGTGGCTGTTGTCGTGCTGCTGCTCGACGAACGGTTCTACCATATGTATGCCTACCCGGCCTACTTTGTGGGGCTGGCGATGCTCGTGGCGGCGCTGCTGTTCGGCCGCGAGGTGAACGGCGCGAAGGCGTGGTTCGAGTTCGGTTCGTTCCGCGTGCAGCCCGTCGAGTTTGCCAAGATCGCCACGGCGCTGGCCCTGGCCCGTGTGATGAGCGAATATTCGTTCTCGATCAACCGGGTCGGGGACCTTTTCCGGGTGGGGATGGTCATCTGTACGCCGCTGCTCATCATCGTGCTGCAGAACGACACCGGATCGGGCATCGTCCTCGGTTCGTTCCTCTTCGTGCTCTACCGCGAGGGGCTGAACAAGTGGCTCTGCATTCCGCTGCTGTTCATCGCCGCGCTGTTCATCTTCTCGTTTCTGCTTTCGCCGATGGTGCTGCTCGTGTCGCTCATCCTGGTATGCACGCTCTCGGAGGCGATGATGCACGGGCAGTGGCGTTCGCGGATCATCTACCTGGCTTCGCTCGGGATGGGGAGCATCCTGCTGTGTCTGGTCATGGGGCTCATCGCCCCCGGGACGCTCGATCTCTACCACAGCCTGCTCATCGTCACGCTGCTTTCGCTGGTCGTGGTGGTCATCTATGCCTTCCGGGCCAACCTTTCGCACCTGTTCATCACACTGGGACTCTTCGTCGGGTCGCTTGTCTTCCTGCCCACCACCGACTACATTTTCAACTCGATCCTCAAGGAGCACCAGCAGAACCGCATCCTGAGTTTCCTGGGCATCATCAACGACCCCCAGGGTGTGGATTACAACGTCAATCAGTCGAAGATCGCCATCGGCTCCGGCGGTTTCTGGGGCAAGGGCTTCCTCGAGGGAACGCAGATCAAGTACGGCTTCGTTCCCGAGCGCCATACCGACTTCATCTTCTGCACGGTAGGCGAGGAGTGGGGCTTCGTGGGTTCTGTGGTGGTGCTGACGCTGCTATGTATGCTGATCCTCCGGCTGATGCGCATGGGCGAACGGCAGCAGGAGCCCTTCGGACGGGTCTACTGCTACAGCGTGGCGTCGATCCTGCTCTTCCATGTCTTCGTCAATGTGGGCATGACCGTCGGTCTGATGCCCGTCATGGGTATCCCGCTTCCGTTCATGAGCTACGGAGGTTCGTCGCTCATCGCATTTACGATTCTGTTGTTCATTGCCGTGCGGCTCGATGCCTCGACGCGGCAATTCACCCTCAATAAATTCTGACCCAAATGATTGCTTACAATCCCCGGGGCCTCGCTCCGCAGGAGGTCGCCGCCAGTCGCGAGCGGCACGGTGACAATGTCATCACGCCGCCGAAGGATGTTTCGGCCTGGTTGCTTTTGCTCGACAAGTTCCGCGATCCGATCATTCGGATCCTGCTTCTTGCCGCGGTGCTGTCGCTGGTTATCGGTTTCATCCACCGGGACTTCACCGAATCGATCGGCATCATCTGCGCGATCATCCTCGCCACGTGTGTCGGTTTCTGGTTCGAGTGGGACGCGCAGCGCCGTTTCCGGCGGTTGAACCAGGTGAACGACGACATTCCGGTGAAGGTGATGCGCGGCGGTGCGATCCGTGAGATTCCGCGCCGGGAGGTCGTGGTCGGCGATGTGATCTACATCGAGAGCGGCGAGACGGTTCCGGCCGACGGCGAGCTGGTCGAAGCCGTGTCGCTGAAGATCAACGAATCGACCCTTACGGGCGAGCCCGAAGTGGACAAAACGGTGGACGAAGCCCACTTCGATCCGGAGGCGACCTATCCGTCGAATGTTGTGATGCGCGGGACGACGGTGGCCGACGGCTATGGCGTGCTGGTGGTCACGGCCGTGGGTGACGGTACCGAGGCGGGCCGCGTTACCGAGCAATCGACCGTGCAGAACGACGAACCCACCCCACTGGACCGCCAGCTGACACGCCTCTCGCAACTGATCGGGCGGATCGGCATCGGACTTTCGATCCTGATCTTCTGTGTGATGGTCGGCAAGGCCCTCTTCTTCGGAGACCTGCTGCAGCAGGACTGGCTGACGATTTCGCAGCAGGTGCTCCACATCTTCATGATCTCGGTGGCCATCATCGTGATGTCGGTGCCCGAAGGTTTGCCGATGTCGATCACGCTGTCGCTGGCCATGTCCATGCGGCGGATGCTCAAGACGAACAACCTGGTACGGAAGATGCATGCCTGCGAAACGATGGGCGCCGTGACGGTGATCTGTACGGACAAGACCGGCACGCTGACGCAGAACAAGATGCACGTGCAGGAGCTGGTGCGTTACGACGCACTTCCGGAACATGATTTCGCCGAGGTCGTCGCCTTGAATTCGACGGCGTTCCTCGATGCCGAGGGGCGCATCATCGGAAACCCGACCGAAGGCGCCCTGCTCGAGTGGCTGCGTGGTCGCGGCGAGGAGTACGAACCCTTGCGGCATGGGGCGTCGATCGTCGATCGGCTGACCTTCTCGACCGAGCGCAAGTATATGGCAACGATCATCGAGAGCGGCGTCTCGGGCCGGCGCCTGCTCTGCGTGAAAGGCGCCCCGGAGATTGTGCGGGGCATGTGCGTGGCCGACGGGCTCGATGCCGAGGTCTCGGCCCGGCTGCTCGACTTTCAGAACCATGCCATGCGTACGCTGGCCATCGCCTGGGCCGAGACATCCGAGATCGACTGCCTGCGGGCCGTGGCGGCCGGAGAACTCCGTTTCTCGGCCGTGGCCGCGATCCTCGATCCTGTGCGGGAGGATGTCCCCGCAGCGGTGCGTCAGTGCCTCGATGCGGGGATCGGTGTGAAGATCGTGACGGGCGACACACCCGCCACAGCGCGTGAGATCGCCCGTCAGATCGGCCTCTGGGACGATGCCCGAGATACGGAGCGCAACCACATCACCGGCGCCGAGTTTGCCGCGGCGAGCGATGAGGAGTTGCTCGAACGGGTGCAGGAGCTGAAGATCATGTCGCGGGCCCGGCCGCTCGACAAGCAGCGCCTCGTGCGGTTGCTCCAGCAGCGGGGCGAGGTGGTGGCCGTCACCGGCGACGGGACGAATGATGCTCCGGCGCTCAATTTCGCCAATGTGGGCCTCTCGATGGGTTCGGGCACCTCGGTGGCCAAGGATGCCTCGGACATCACGCTGCTCGACGACTCGTTCGCGTCGATCGCTACGGCCGTCATGTGGGGCCGTTCGCTCTACCGCAACATCCAGCGCTTCGTGCTCTTCCAGCTGACGATCAATTTCGCGGCGATCCTCATCTGTTTCGTCGGGGCGCTGGTCGGTACCGACATGCCCCTCACGGTGGTGCAGATCCTCTGGGTGAACATCATCATGGATACCTTTGCGGCGATGGCAATGGCTTCGCTGCCTCCCTCGGCCGAGGTGATGCGCGACCGGCCGCGCCGCCGCGACGAGTTCATCATCTCGCCGGCTATGGCCCGCACGATCTTCACCTGCGGCGGTGTGATGGTCGTCGTGCTGCTGGGCATGCTCTTCGCATGGTCCTTCTCGCAGGGTGGACTGACCATCCGCCAGCTGACGCTCTTCTTCTCGACGTTCGTCTTCCTGCAGTTCTGGAACATGTTTAACGCCAAAGGGTTCGAGACCCGCCATTCGGTCTTCACCTGCCTGAAGGGTTGTCGGGAGTTTTTCCTTATTCTTGCGGCCATCGGCATCGGGCAGGTCCTCATCGTCGAGTTCGGCGGTCCGGTATTCCGCACCGTTCCGCTCACGTGGGGCGAATGGACGGCCGTGATCGGCCTCACGTCGCTCATTGCCTTCGGAGGCGAAGCCGTGCGTGCGCTGCGGCGAAAGACGAACCGATAGCCCGGCGTGCGGTGATGCGCAAGGTGCTGTTGCTGGTGTTCGGGGTACTCTCCCTGCGGGCCTCGGCCTGCCCCGCGGAGAGTCGGTGCGATACGCTTCCGATGCCCGCGGCGGCAGAGGTCCCGTTCGCCCCGAAGACGGTTGTACGTCCTGCTGCGCGGAGTTGCCGGATGGCTTGCGTAGCCTTACCGTTGATTGCCGGAGGGGTCGCCATGCAGTCCAGCGATGTCGGCTTCCGCCGTCTGCGTAATGGCTATGCGGGCTCTTTTCACCACGATTTCGACGATTACCTGCAATACATGCCGGCTGTGGCAATGGTCGGATTGAAGGCCTGCGGCGTAGAGAGCCGCAGTTCGTGGGGGCGGATGCTTGTCTCCGATGCCTTTTCGGCCGGAGTGATGGCCATAGCCGTCAATTCGCTCAAATACTCCTGCCGTGTGATGCGGTCCCGACGGGTCTACCCGCAACTCCTTCCCCTCGGGCCATACGGCCACGGCCTTCATGATGGCTACGATGCTCCACAAGGAATACGGTCACCGGAGCCCCTGGTACAGCATCGGTGGTTATACGCTGGCCACGGCAACCGGGGTGGGGCGTATGCTGAACAACCGGCATTGGATGAGCGACGTAATGGTAGGAGCCGGGATCGGCATCCTTGCGGCCGAACTGGGTTACTACCTTGCGGATCTGATTTTCAAGGATCGGGGATTGAATGTCGAACGTACCGTGGAGCTTCAGGACCGGTGGCGCAGACCGTCGTTTCTGAGTTTCGACATCGGTATGACCGTCGTTCCGGGGCGTTATGCGATGGATTCGGGGGCCCGGGCCCGGTTTGCGTCCGGGCCGACGCTGGGTGTCGGGGGTGCCTGGTTTGCCTCGCCCTGTTGGGGGGTCGGCGGGAAGATGAAGGTCTCGAACCTGCGGGTGTCGGTCGATGGTATTTCGCAATCGGACAATTTTGAGTCGGCTTCGGTCCTTGCGGGGCCCTGTTTTTCCTGGCCCGTCTCGGCCCGGTGGCTCATTAGCGGAAACGCTGCCGGCGGATGGGCTTTCTACAAGAGCTGCAACACCGATTTCGGGAGGTTGGGCGGCCGCGACGGATTCTCGTTCGGTGGCGGCGTTTCGACTACCTGTCTTGTGCGGCAGCACCTCGGGTTCCGCGTTTCGGCCGATTACGACTGTGCGCCCGGTGTTGTGGCGGGGATGCGGGACCGTTTCCATACATTGACGCTGGGGATGAATATCTGTGCCGTGTTCTGATCGGCGTCGATTCAGGTAAAAGGAAGATCGCCGCAACCTTCGGGTTGCGGCGATCTTTTCGTATGGATCCGTACGGCGGACTACAGGATGCCCTGCTCGACCATCGACTTGGCCACCTTCATGAAGCCGGCGATGTTGGCGCCCTTCATGTAGTTGATGTAGCCGTCCTTCTCCGTGCCGTACTCGAGGCAGGCGTGGTGGATCGACGACATGATCTGGTGCAACTTGGCATCGACCTCCTCGGCCGTCCAGTTGAGCTTCTGTGCGTTCTGCGTCATTTCGAGACCCGACGTGGCGACGCCGCCGGCGTTCACCGCCTTGCCCGGTCCGTAGGGGATCTTCGCCGCGATGAAGGCGTCGATGGCCTCCGGGCGGCAACCCATGTTCGAAACCTCGGCCACGATCTTCACGCCGTTGGCCAGCAGTTTCTTGGCATCCTCGCCGTCAAGCTCGTTCTGCGTGGCGCACGGCATGGCGATATCGACCTTCACCTCCCACGGCTTGCGGCCCGGGATGAACTGTGCACCGGGGAACTTGTCGGCATAGGGAGCCACCACGTCGTTGTTCGAGGCACGCAGCTCGAGCATGTAGGCGATCTTCTCCTTGTTGAGACCCTCGGCATCGTAGATGTAGCCGTCGGGACCGGAGATCGTCACGACCTTGGCACCCAGCTCCGTGGCCTTCGTTGCGGCGCCCCAGGCGACGTTGCCGAAGCCCGAGATGGCGATCGTCTGGCCCTTGATGTCCATGCCGGCCTTCTCGAGCATCTGGCGCAGGAAGTAGACGGCGCCGAAGCCCGTGGCCTCGGGACGGATGAGCGAACCGCCGTAGGTCATGCCCTTGCCCGTCAGTACGCCCGTATTCTCGCGTGCCAGCTTGCGGTACATGCCGTAGAGGTAGCCGATCTCGCGGCCGCCCACGCCGATGTCACCGGCCGGAACGTCGGTCTCGGGACCGATGTGGCGCCACAGCTCGGTCATGAAGGCCTGGCAGAAGCGCATTACTTCGCGGTCCGATTTGCCCTTGGGGTTGAAGTCCGAACCACCCTTGGCGCCGCCCATCGGCAGCGTCGTCAGTGCGTTCTTGAAGATCTGCTCGAAGCCGAGGAACTTCAGGATCGAGGGGTTCACCGAGGGGTGGAAACGCAGACCACCCTTGTAGGGGCCGATGGCGTTGTTGAACTGGAAGCGGTAGCCGGTATTGACCTGCACCTCGCCCTTGTCGTCTACCCATACGACCTTGAACGTGAAGCTGCGGTCGGGTTCGACGATACGCTCCGCGATGCGGTTGGCTTCGAATTCGGGATGCTGGTTGTAAGTCTCTTCCACGGTCATCAGAACCTCGCGCACGGCCTGCAGGTATTCGCTTTCGCCGGGATGCTTGCGCTCGAGTTCCGCCATAAGTTTGTTTACGTTCATAGTTGAAGTTGTTTAAGGTTGTTCGATCTGTTTACAAATATAAGAATATTTCTTATGGATTGTTACTCCGCAGGGTAAAATTATTTTGATTTTTTATGCTCCTCCTCCTCGGGGGTCGTTTCGCGGACCATTCCCCGGTTCGACCGGCCGTCCACGCAGACCCACAGCGGGCGGTCGAAGCGCACGTGCCGCAGATAGGTGCCTTCGTAGAGGGCCTTGCGGGCGTCGAGCAACTCCTCGCGGAAGATGCCGTCGCCACGGAAGGGGTTGATCGTCAGGTAGCCTACACCCAGCGAGGTGACATTCTGGAAGAAATGCGTGCCCTGCGAGGGCTCGACGTCGAACCGCTCGATGCCGCACTCGACGATCACCTTCGCTTCGGAGATGTGGGTCCACTTGACCGGGACGCCCAGGAACGGGTCCGACGATCCCCAGCGGCCCGGACCTACCAATATATAGGTGCGCTGTTCGTCGCGCATCCGGGCGTTGAGTTCGAGCAGTTCATCGGCAATCTTCTCCGTGGCGAGCGAGTCGAACATCGGCGTTTTCACGTAGATGATGTCCGAGATGTCATTCATACGGCCGATACCGAGGGCTTGCTCGCCGTAGATGAGTGCGTTGTCGGGTGTCTCGCAGTTCCAGTCGATCGGGCGGTTGTCCTGGTTGTCGATGATCGGACGGATCTGCAGCAGGTTGAAGATCTGCTGCTGTCCGGCCGGGACATCCATGTTTACTGCAAACTCAACCTCCACCGGGCAACGCATCTCCTCGGCGCCCATGCGGAGGATGTCCGAGACGATCTCGGCCAGCGGGAAGGTGTTGTACTTGAGTATGTTGTTGAAGGTAATGACCTTGCGGCCGCGGTCGAAGGGACTGTCCGAGATGCGCTCGTTCTCGCGGTCCCAGACCGAGCAGACGAAGCGAGCGTTGCGCATCCCGTCGATTTCGCGGACGTTGAGCCGGTGAAGGTTCACCGCGTCGTCGATCGACGTGCGGAACTCCTCGGGGCTGAGGCTCAGGGCCAGCACCTCGTTCTGCGTGTCGCGCAGCGCCAGCTCGGGGGTCGAGGTCTGCAGTACCTTCTGCGGGTATCGGGGCGAGAAGCGCAGCGTGCGCCCGCCGTCCACCACGAGTTTGCCCAGACCCATCGCCACGTTGCAGACTCCGTCTTCGGGCCGCTCGTCGCCGATCGGGTAGTAGTTGATCGAGCGGGCCACGCCCGAGCAGGTCGGGAAGTAGAGCCCGTCCTGCTCCGTGCCGCACACCTCCTGGATGATGACGGCCATCTTCTCCTCCGAGATGAGGTTCTGCGAGGTCTGGATGTAGGCCCGCGATGCGGCGAAGTAGACCGAGGCGTAGACGCTCTTGACGGCGCGCAGCAGCAGGCGCAGCATCTGGTCCTCGTTCTTCGTGAAGGGGATCATGTAGGTCGAGTAGATGCCGGCGAAGGGCTGGTAGTGCGAGTCCTCGAGTTTCGACGACGAGCGCACGGCCAGCGGCGTGCGCACCGTGCGGATGTAGGCCTTGAGCTCCTGCTGCAGGCGGGGCGGCACGTAGGAGGAGACGAACTCCGAGAGGATCTCTTCGTCGGAGAACTCCTGCGAGACGACGTATTGCAGCCCGTTCATCCGGATGAACTCGTCGAAATACTCCGTGGCGATGACCACCGACCGGGGGATCATGATGCGCACGCCCTCGTGCTTGTCGTACTGGCGGTACTTGATGAGCATCGAGTTCATGAATGCCAGGCCGCGGGCCTTGCCGCCGAGCGAACCTTCGCCGATGCGGGCGAAGGCGATGGCGTCGGAGTAGGTCTCGGCATCGAAGCGTGCCACGACGCCCTGCCCGAGCAGCGTGCGGTAGTCGCGGATGAGGTTCACCAGCACGCGGCGGTGCTCCTCGACCGACGTGAAGTGGCTCTTGTTGTACTGGCGGATCGAGGCGGCCAGCGGAAAGAGACCGCGCGAGTAGAGCCACTTCGAGAGGTGGTTCTGCGAGGTGTGGTATTCGAAGGCCTCGTCGGGGATCGAGGCGATCATCTCCTGCATCTGCGCCAGGTCCCTGGCCCGGCCGATCTCCTCGCCCGTGGCGGGGTCCTCGAAGACGAAGTCGCCGAAGGCGAACTCGCGGTCGATGTAGTCGTGCAGTTGCGAGAGCAGTGTCTTGGAGTTCTTGGCGATGAATCCGGCGCCGAGTGCCTCGGCCTGCTCGCTGAAGGCCGTCTGCGAGGACTGCAGCAGAACGGGCATCAGCGGGTTGTCGTTCTTGATGCGGCGACAGAGGTCGATGCCGGCGTCGGGCTTTTCGCTCTCGGCCGGATCTTCGCGGTGCAGGACGAACCCCACGTCGGAGATTACACCCAGCAGGTTCTGCTTGTAGCGGTCGTAGAGCTCGACGGCCTCCTCGTAGCTGCGGGCCAGCAGGATCTTGGGCCGGGCACGTTTGCGGAGCACCTGCTGCTGCTCGTTGAAGGCGTCCTTCAGGAACTCGGTGTTCTGCAGCAGGATCAGCTTGTAGAGTTCGGGCAGGTAGGTCGAGTAGAAGCGGATCGAGTCCTCGACGAGCAGGATCGCCTGCACGCCGCCGACCGAGATGTCCTCCTCGGCGTTCATCTTGTCCTCGACGAGCTTGATGATGGCGATGATCAGGTCCGTGTTGCCGTGCCAGCAGAAGATGTAGTCGAGTCCCGAGCGGTCCTGCTCCCCGAGCCGGCGGTAGATGTCCTTCGAGAAGGAGGTCAGCAGTGCGATCGGGATCTGCGGGTGGCGCTCCTTGGCGAGTTTGGCAAAGGTGAAGACGTCGGGTTCGCCGACGTTGTACATCGTCAGGATGAAGTCGTAGGAGTCGTCCTCGGCCAGCGCCTCGAGCGCCTCGCGGGTCGAACTCACGCGCGTGAACGAGGGCGGATTCGACATGTTGAGGTCCAGATACTCCTGATTGATCTGCGATTCGATGTGGCCGTCCTCCTCGAGGATGTAGCCGTCGTAGCTGCAGCAGACGAGCAGGATCTTGTGGATGCGGTATTTCATGAACCGGTAGTGGGTCCGGCTCTCGTCGGGCATGTATTGTTCGAGACTTTTGGCCATTGTGATGCTGTTTTTGGATCCTTGAACAAAAATAAGGAAAAAATTCTTACCTTTGAAATCGGAAAAAACGAAAACGATGAGCAAGGAGAAATACACGCTGCAGGAGGTTACGACGCCGGCGCTCGAACGCGAGTGGCTCGACCTCCCCAAACGGATCTACCGCGGCAACCGCAACTGGGTCTGCCCGCTCGATGACGACCTGCGCGAGGTCTTCGACCCGGCCCGGAACGAACTCTTCGCCGACGGCGAGGCGATCCGCTGGGTGGTCCGCGACGCCCGCGGCGAGGTGGTGGGCCGTATCGCCGCCTTCTACAACCGCGAAAAGGCGGCACTCGAGGAGCAGCCCACGGGAGGCTGCGGATTCTTCGAGTCGATCGAGGACCAGCAGGTGGCCGACCTGATGTTCGATGCCGCCCGCATGTGGCTCGCAAGCCGCGGCATGGAGGCGATGGACGGCCCGATCAACTTCGGCCAGCGCCGCGACTGGTGGGGCCTTCTGGTCGAGGGCTACGAGTTCCAGCCCCTCTACAAGAACCCCTATAATCCGCCCTACTACAAGGAGCTGTTCGAGAACTACGGCTTCAGGAACTACTTCAACCAGAACAGCTATATCTGGCGCGTCAATGCCTCGGAGGCCAACAAGTCGATCTTCGCCCGGGCCGGACGCCTCGATGCGAGCTATCATGTCGAGAACATCGACATGAACCGTCTGGAGGAGGCCGCCGAGGATTTCCGCGTGATCTACAACAAGGCGTGGGCGCTCTTTTCGGGCGTGAAGCCCATGACCCGCGAAGAGGCCCTCGAGATGGTCCGCGAGATGAAGCCGATCATCGACCCCCGGATCATCTTCTTCGCCTACTTCAACGAGGAGCCCATCGGCTTCTTCATCACCGTCCCGGACCTGAACCGCCTGATCGGGAAGTTCAACGGCAAGTTCGGCCTCTGGCAGAAGCTGCGCCTGCTCTGGGACCTGAAGGTGCGCAAGTCGTGCGACCGCATCTTCGGCATCATCTTCGGCATTGCGCCCGAGTTCCACGGGCGTGGCGTCGAGTCGGCCATCATGGTCAAGTACTACGAGTTCCTCGAGATGACCAAGAACCAGTACAAGTCGATGGAACTGGCGTGGATCGGCGATTTCAACCCGGTGATGAACCGCATGATCGAGACCTACGTCTGCGCCACCAAGCACAAGATGCACACCACCTACCGCTATCTGTTCGACCGCGAGAAGGAGTTCAAGCGCTGCCCGCGCCTGGGTGTGAAGCGCCGCGAATAACCGGAAACCTGAAAACACAAACCATACCATGAAAACTACCGCATTCACCAAGTATCACATCGCCGCGGGGGCCAAGATGGCCGAGTTCGCGGGGTACAATATGCCGATCGAGTTCACGGGCATCAACGACGAGCACATGACCGTCCGCAACGGGGCGGGCGTCTTCGACGTGAGCCACATGGGCGAGATCTGGGTCAAGGGTCCGAAGGCCGAGGCGCTTCTGCAGCGCATCACCACCAACGACGTTGCAAAGCTCTACGACGGCAAGGTGCAGTATTCCTGCATGCCGAACGGCCGGGGCGGCATCGTCGATGACATCCTCGTCTACCGCATCGACAAGGAGACCTACATGCTCTGCGTCAATGCCGCCAATATCGACAAGGACTGGGCCCACATCTGCGAGCAGGGCAAAGCCTTCGGCATGGAGGCCGGCAGCGGCAGGGAGCTCTACAACGCTTCGGACGAGATTTGCCAGCTCGCCGTACAGGGTCCGCTGGCGATGAAGATCGTGCAGAAGATGTGCTCGGAGCCCGTCGAGCAGATGGAGTACTACACCTTCCGCAAGATGCCTGTCGCCGGTTGCGACGCGATCCTTTCGATCACGGGCTATACGGGTTCGGGCGGCTGCGAGATCTATGTGGCCAACGAGGACGGTGACAAACTGTGGAAGGCCCTGTGGGAGGCCGGAGCCGAGTACGGGCTGAAGAACATCGGCCTCGGGGCGCGCGACACGCTGCGTCTGGAGAAGGGTTTCTGCCTCTACGGCAACGACATCGACGATACGACCTCGCCCATCGAGGCCGGCCTGGGCTGGATCACCAAGTTCGCCGAGGGCAAGGAGTTCATCGACCGTCCGCTCATGGAGCGGCAGAAGGCCGAGGGCGTTGCGCGCAAACTGGTGGGCTTCAAGATGGTCGAACGAGGCATCCCGCGCCACGGATATACCCTGGCCGCTCCGTCGGGCGAGCCGATCGGCCACGTCACCTCGGGAACGATGTCGCCCTGCATGAAGGTGGGCTTCGGTCTGGGTTATGTGGCTGCGGCCTATGCCAAGCCGGGTACGGAGATTGCGGTGGTGATTCGCGAGAAGCCCGTCAAGGCCGAAGTGGTGAAGATACCGTTCATTTAATTCAGAAAAAACGATACGATGAAAGCAAAATACCTCGGGCTCGAACTGAAGAGCCCCGTGATCGTCAGCAGCTCGCCCTATACGGCGACGATGGAGCACATCGAGCGCTGCGTGAGCAACGGTGCCGGTGCCGTGGTGCTGAAATCCATTTTCGAGGAACAGATCTACCGTGAGGCGGTATCGCTCGACCGCATGGAGGGATACGGCGATGCCGGCGAATACCTCGAGCGTTACCTCGGCGATGCCTACAAGGGCGAGTTCCTGGAGCTGACGCGCCGCGCCGCAACGACGGGGGTGCCTGTCGTGGCGAGCATCAACTGCGTGGGGGCCGGCGAGGCCTGGATCGAATATGCGCAGTCGATGGAGCAGGCCGGGGCTTCGGCGCTGGAACTGAACATCTTCCTGTTGCCTACCGACCGGCATGCCGATGCCGTACAGCTCGAACAGGGCTATGCCGAGATCGTGCGCAAGGTGGCCGGAGCGGTGAAGGTCCCCGTTTCGGTGAAACTGCCGATGCGCCTGACCAACGTGCTGTCGGTGTGCGATGCCCTGCTGGCCCGCGGAGCCCGGGGCGTGGTGCTCTTCAACCGCTTCTTCGAGCCCGATATCGACATCGAGAAGATGTCGTTTGTCAGCGGGGACCCGTTCAGCGAGGCCGGGGAACTGCGCAACGTGCTGCGCAGCACGGCGCTCTGCGCCCATGTGCTTCCGCAGCTCGACATTGCCGTATCGACGGGCGTACACGACGGTGAGGCTGCCGTCAAGGCGCTGTTGTGCGGCGCTTCGGCCGTGCAGGTCTGCTCGGCCATCCACAAGTCGGGCTATGAGGTGATCGGCGAGATCTCCCGCTTCATCGACGACTGGGCCGCCCGCCACGGGTTCGATTCGCTCGAAGCTTTCCGCGGACGCATGGATTACGGCTCGGCCGAAGGCGACCACTACCAGCGTGTGCAGTACATGAAGTATTTCCCCCACGGCGTGGAGTAGCCTGTTGTCCGGAGGAGCCGCGGAGGCTCCGATCATCGCGAAATGACCCCCGAATGTCCGGTCGGACATTCGGGGGTCTCTTTGTTCAGGGGGCGTATCGGGAAGCCGCGCCGCAGGTCAGCCGGCGCTCTCCTCGTCGAAGATCCGGTCGAATGCCTCGCGCAGCGAGTTCGGGGTGCGGATCCATGCGCGAAGTTCCTCGAGCCGCCGTGCGTTGTCCGATTCGCGAAGCCAGAGCCGCAGGTAGCCACCGTCGGCATACTTCTTCCGCAGGTGCTCCGCGAAGCGGTCGTAGTGCCCCTGGCGGTCGAGTTGCGGGTAGTGTGCCAGTCCGTACTGGATCGTCCGGCGGAGAATCGTCAGCGGTTCGATGCAGCGGTCGGCTTCGGCCACGATCCGCCCGTAGATGCTCCGTGGAGCGTGGTCCGACGAGGCACGGTGGTCCTCGACCGCTTCGCGCATCACGCGGAGCTGCTCCTCCGAGAACCAGCGGCGGAGCTCCCGGTCCTCGAAGAGGATCCGACCGGCGTCGATGTGGTGGCGCTCCCTTCCGAACGCCAGTCCCGTGTCGTGATAGGCCGCGACGGCGTAGACCATCTCGGAACTGACGTCGTAGTGGCGGGCCAGGGCCAGGCTGCGCGCGATGACCGTGCGGACATGCTCCGTGCCGTGTGCGCGGTCGAATCCCTCGTAGCGGGGGATGACCGTCCGTTCGATGTATTGTTCGAGTTCCCGGTTCATGCGGCAAAGGTACGAAAAATCCCTCCTTTTTCGAAAGGAGGGATCTTCTCGTCCGGCGTTGGACGGCCGGTGTATGCGCCGTGTGTTACTTGGCGTAGGATACGGCGCGCGTTTCGCGGATCACGGTGATCTTCACCTGTCCCGGGTAGGTCATCTCGTCCTGGATCTTCTTGGCGATATCGTGCGAGAGCCCCTCCGACTCCTGATCAGAGAGTTTGTCTGCCCCGACGATCACGCGGAGCTCGCGGCCTGCCTGGATGGCGTAGGTCTTCACCACGCCGGGGTACGACAGGGCGATATCCTCCATCTCCTTCAGACGCTTGATGTAGCTCTCGACCACTTCGCGGCGTGCGCCCGGGCGTGCGCCCGAGATGGCGTCGCAGACCTGGATGATCGGGGCGATGAGCGACGACATTTCGACCTCGTCGTGGTGGGCGCCGATGGCATTGCAAACCTCGGGTTTCTCCTTGTACTTCTCGGCGAGCTTCATGCCGATGATTGCGTGCGGCAGTTCGGGTTCGTCGTCGGGCACCTTGCCGATGTCGTGCAACAGGCCGGCGCGGCGTGCGATCTTGGGGTTGAGGCCCAGCTCGGCGGCCATGATGCCTGCGAGGTTGGCCGTTTCGCGGGCGTGCTGCAGGAGGTTCTGTCCGTAGGACGAACGGTACTTCATCTTGCCGATCAGACGGATCATTTCGGGGTGGAGTCCGTGGATACCGAGGTCGATGGCCGTGCGCTTCCCGACTTCTACGATCTCCTCCTCGATCTGCTTCTGAACCTTGGCTACGACCTCCTCGATGCGGGCGGGGTGGATGCGGCCGTCGGTAACGAGTTGGTGCAGGGCCAGGCGTGCGATCTCGCGGCGCACGGGATCGAAGCCCGAGAGTATGATCGCCTCGGGGGTGTCATCGACAATGATCTCGATACCCGTTGCGGCCTCCAGGGCGCGGATGTTGCGGCCCTCGCGGCCGATGATGCGGCCCTTGACCTCGTCGCTCTCGATGTTGAACACCGTGACGGCGTTCTCGATGGCCGTTTCCGTCGCTACGCGCTGAATCGAGGCCACGATGATGCGCTTGGCCTCCTTCGATGCGGTCATCTTGGCCTCCTCGATGGTCTCGTTGATGAACGAGGCGGCTTCGCTCTTGGCTTCGGCCTTCATGTTCTCGATCAGGATGTTCTTGGCATCCTCGGAACTCATGCCCGAGATCTGCTCGAGGCGGGCGTTCTGCTCGCGCATCATCTGATCGACCTCCTCCTTCTTGTGCTCGAGGATCTGGAGCTGGTTCTGCATCTGCTCCTTCAGGCGGTCGTTTTCACGGTGTTTGTTTTCCAGTTCGCGCTGCTGGTTCTGGAGGTTCTGCTCGATCTGCTTGGCGCGCTGCTCGCTTTGCGCAAGTTTCTGGTTGCGCTCATTGACCTGTCGGTCGTACTCGCTCTTGAGCTGTATGAACTTCTCCTTGGCCTGCAGGATGCGTTCCTTCTTGATCATCTCACCTTCGGCCTCGGCCTCCTTGAGGGCGACCTCGCGGCGTTTGCGGATCGACGTCTTGACCACGAGGTTCGTGACGAGGGCGTAGATCGCAACGGCGGCCACGGCAGAGATGCAGGCTGTTAAAATGATGGTAGTCATCTTGCGTTGCTTTTCTTTGTGTTAATATTTAGGGTTCTTTGATCGTTCAAAAAAAAACCGCATAGGATTCCTTATTCTTGTTTGACGAATCTGCAAGATTGTCATGTGTGGAGGCTCCGGCAATCGCAATCTTCCAACGGCGCACCTCGGTACGCACCCCTTGCGGGGTCAAGGCCTGATTTTGAAACGTCGTAAGTTGCTCCAATTTAAAAAGTGTTCAGTTTCGCAAAGCTTTAAGGAATCTATGCGGGTAGATTGATCCTTGTATGTCCAAGAACGTCGGCCGTTCCCCGGTCCCGTCTTCTCTTTTGTGTCGGGGCTGCCGGAAAACCGCACTTTATTGTTTTTCTCTCTTCCTTTGCCTCTCCTGTCCCTCCAGTCTTGCGCTGCCCCCCCCCTCTGGGTTCGGTTTCGTACCTCGTCGGTCAGAACTTGGGATCGTTGAGGCAGGCCTCGATTTCGGAATCCAAGGCCTCGAGACGCTGAAGATCCTCACCGCCCAACTCGCGGCTCTGTCGCATTCCGATCTCGGCGATCGCAAACTTCAGTGCCGTCATCGACAGGTAATCCATGTCGGTCCAGTTGCGGATATTCTGTTGTTTTATCAGTGCGAGGTAGTTGTTTACCTCCCGCTCCGCCAAACGATACATCTCCTCTTTGCCGCTCTCGATAGTGAACGGGTAGCTTTTGCCTGCAATCTTGAGGGTTATCGCCTGTTTCGCCATTGTTTTCGTTTCGTTTACTCGGTCTCTCTATCTCGTCGCATCATCGGGAGCGTATTCCCGATTCCCGGGCGTTGCGTCGGCCTATTTGACCTTTCGATCCGCGGCTGTTTCCGCCGCCTGCCCGACCAGCGCGATGCATTTGTCCACCTCCCGCATAAGGCGATTGACGCGGGCCCGCGCTTTCTCCCGGTTGGGGGATCCCCCCGCCAGACCCTCGGTGAGCTGCATGCGCGCCACTTCGGCGTCCAGCTCGCGCACCCGCACTTCGAGCGAGCGCTTTTCGGCCCGCAGCGTCTCCTGTTGCGCCTCCAGCTCCGCACAGTACTCGGCCATCTTTCGATGGGCTTCGATCAACTGCCGGACCCGGGCTTCGAGGTTGGAGATCACGCTTTTGTCGGCCATCGGTCTACGGGTAAAGTTCCTTTTGCCTTTCAAAGGTACGAAAAGGATCGCTAAAAAGCAAAAAATATGAAAACTATGTACGGAGGATGCCTGCCCTGCAAGGCTTCCGGAGGGCCTTAGCGGCCGATTACAGACCCGTAGAGGTCGTAGTCCGCGGCGCTCTCGATCCGCACGTCGTAGAAATGTCCTCGCAGAAGACGCCGTTCGTCAGCCGGGATCAGGATCTCCTGATCGACCTCCGGGGAGTCGTACTGCGTCCGTCCGACATAGAAATCGCCCTGGCGCGAGTCGATGAGCACCCGTTCGGTGCGGCCCACGCGGCGGCTGTTGTTTTCGAGCGAGATGCCGTTCTGCAGGGCCATGATCCGCTCGACGCGCTCCTGTTTCACGGCATCGGGAACATCGTCGTGCAGTTCGCGGGCCGAGTAGGTCCCCTCCTCCTCGGAGTAGGCGAAGACCCCGAGGCGTTCGAACCGCACTTCGCGGACGAACTCCATGAGTTCGGCGAAATCCTCCTCCGTCTCTCCCGGGTAACCCACCAGCAGCGTCGTGCGCAGCGCCAGGTCGGGGATCGCCCCGCGCAGGCGGCGGATCAGCTCCATCGCCTCGGCCTTCGTATGGCGGCGGTGCATGGCCGACAACTGGGCGTCGGAGATGTGCTGGAAGGGTATGTCGAGGTATTTGCAGATCTTGGGTTCGGAGGCCATCACCTCGATCACCTCCTCGGGAAAGGCCGCCGGATAGGCGTAGTGCAGGCGGATCCACTCGATGCCGTCGATGCGGCAGAGCCGGCGCAGCAGTTCGGCCAGCATGCGGCGTCCGTAGAGGTCGATACCGTAATAGGTCGTGTCCTGCGCGATGACGATCAGCTCACGGACCCCGCGGGCGGCGAGCTTGCGTGCCTCCTCCTCGAGCGTCTCCATCGGCACGGATACATGCGGGCCGCGGATGAGCGGGATGGCGCAGTAGCCGCACATCCAGTTGCAGCCCTCCGAGATCTTCAGGTAGGCGTAGTGCTTCGGGGTGGTAAGCAGCCGTTCGGTGGCCAGCTCCGGCTCCCCGGAGGCCTCGAGCGCGCGTACGACGCCGTCCCAGGTCCGGGCTCCGAAGTAGGCGTCCACCTCGGGAATCTCCGTGCGCAGGTCGTCGGCATAGCGCTCCGAAAGACAGCCGATGACGAACAGCCGCTCGATCTTCCCGGCCTGCTTGGCTGCCGCCGCACGCAGGATCATGTCGATGGACTCCTGCTTGGCATCGCCGATGAATCCGCAGGTGTTGATCACCACCGTCTTGGCATCGGTGCGGTCGCTGTCGAACACGACTTCGTAACCGGCCGCCGCAAGGCGGGCCATCAGGTGCTCCGAATCGACCGTATTCTTCGAGCAGCCGAGCGTGATGACGTTAATTTTTTTCATCGCCGAACAGTGCTTTGACAAACTCCCGGCGGTCGAAGATGCGCAGCTGGTCGATGCCTTCGCCGATGCCGATGTAGCGGACCGGGATGTGGAACTGGTCGCTGATGCCGATCACCACGCCTCCCTTGGCCGTGCCGTCGAGCTTGGTGATCGTGAGCGAGGTGACCTGCGTGGCCTGCGTGAACTGGCGGGCCTGCTCGAAGGCGTTCTGCCCGGTCGATCCGTCGAGCACGAGCATCACCTCGTGCGGGGCTCCGGGGATCACCTTCGACATGACGTTGCGGATCTTCGTCAGCTCGTTCATCAGGTTGATCTTGTTGTGCAGCCGCCCCGCGGTGTCGATGAGCACCACGTCGGCGCCGTTGGCCTTGGCCGAGGTGAGTGTGTCGAAAGCCACCGATGCGGGGTCGGAGCCCATCTGCTGGCGGATCATCGTCGCCCCGGCGCGGTCGGCCCACACCTGGAGCTGGTCGATGGCTGCGGCCCGGAAGGTGTCGGCGGCGCCGATCCACACCTTGCGCCCGGCCTTGGTGAGCTGGGCGGCGAGCTTGCCGATCGTCGTGGTCTTGCCGGCGCCGTTCACGCCTACGACCATGACCACGTAGGGCTCGCCCTCGCGGGCGTCGAGTCCGAAGTGTTCGGACGAACCGTGGGCCTCCTCCATCAGGGACGATACCTCCTCGCGCAGAATCGACTGCAGCTCCGAGGCGTTCATGTACTTGTCGCGGGCGACGCGCTCCTCGATGCGGCGGATGATCTTCACGGTAGTCTCCACGCCGACATCCGACGAGATGAGCACCTCCTCCAGGTCGTCGAGCACCTCGGCATCGACCGTTGAACGGCCTGCCACGGCACGGGCCAGTTTCGAGAAGAGTCCCGTCTTGGTCTTTTCCAGTCCGGCGTTCAGCTCCTCCTGGCTGCGTGCGGCCTGCTCGACGGAGGGCGTATCCTGTTTCTTTTTGAAAATGTCGAAAAATCCCATAACTGAATTCTGTATTCGCCCCATCTGCGAATCGCTCTCCTCTACGGACTCCGGATGCGGTCCGTGCGCGGGGCGGTTATCTTTGGCAAAGATAGCAAGAAAGTTTCAAAAAAAACGTTATCTTTGTCAAAGATAAGCGGCCGGTATTGCTGTCCGGGGCCTTCCGGAAAGCACGGGCCGCAAGTCGGATGGAACATAATGCTGTGAAAACATGAAAAAACTCCTGTTTGTGCTCTTTGCCGTGTGGAGCGGTGCGATGACGGCCGCGGCGCAGGATCTGATCGTCAAGACCGACGCCTCGCAGGTCGAGGCCCGGGTGCTCGAAATCTCGCCCGATGCGGTGCGTTACAAGCGTTTCTCGAATCCCGACGGCCCGACCTATGTGTTGCCTGTGGCCGAGATCCGGTATATCCGCTATGCCAACGGTGAGGTGGAATATTATGCAAAGGAGGTTCCGGCCGTGCCGCTGACCCCGGCCCGGTCCGCCGGCGAGGCGCAGGAGCGGGCTGCAGGCGAGACGGAGGCCGCTCCGCAGGCCGAGGCGCCGCGTCCTGCCCCGGAGTATGTGCTTCGGCGTTATGAGGTCGGCGATCTATACGACCGCGACGGCGTGAAGGGCGTGGTCTGCATCGTTTCAGATGAGGGAACCCACGGCCTGGTGATCTCGCTCGAGCAGATCTACCTCACGTGGAGCGAGTTCCGCAAGCCCGACCTGCGGACCGTGGGTGCCGAGAACAGAACCGACGGCGAGGAGAATATGCGTACGGTCGAGGCCTATATCGCCGCCAACGGTCTTTCGTGGGACGATTTCCCGGCCTTCAAGTGGTGCCGTGAGCGGGGGGAGGGATGGTATCTTCCCTCGATCGACGAGTTGCTGACGATCGGCCACAACTACAACGGTGGTTCGCGCATGAAGAACAATCGCCAGGCCCGCAACAAGTTCAACGATGCACTTAAGGATGCGGGCGGCAAACGGATGGACCGGATGGTCTACTATTTCTCTTCGACGGAGATGGACGAGAAGAACGCCTATACGTCGCATACGAGTCTCGAACCGCCCTACGTGGTCGAGATCCCGAAGTACAACAAGTTTCTCGTTCGGGCCGTGCACAAGTTCTGATGCGGCCTTTGCGAAACGTATGAGGGGCGGCACCTTTGCAGGTTGCCGCCCCTCGTTCTTTCGGAGCGGGTCATAATCCGGCAAACAGTTGCAGCCACTTCTCTCCGATGGCTGCCAGTTCGTAGCGTTTGGCCGATGCGTAGGAGTTTCTGCGGAGTTGCTCCTGCCTGTCCTGATCGTCAAATGCGGAGAGCAGGGCTTCGGTATAACGCTTCAGGTCGTAGGGTGGAACCAGAATTCCGGATTTCCCCTCCTGCATGATCTCATGCACGGCGGCATAGGAGTCGAATGCGACGGGGATACACCCATATTGCTGGGCTTCGACCAAACACATGCCGAATCCTTCAAACGACGAGGTCAGACAGATGAATGAAGCCCGGCGGTAGAACGGAGCGACATCCTGACGGTATCCGGCGAATTCGATCCGTTGCAGGTTCAAGCGGTGGGCCAGACGATGCAGGCTCTCCCGTTCGATGCCGTCTCCGACCAGAATCAAACGCCAGTCGGACCGTTTCTGTTCGATCTGTTTCCAGATTCGGAGCAGCCTGTCGATCCGTTTGTCGCTGTGTGTGAATCGGCCGACGAAAAGTACGATCTTCTCTTTGGGACAAACTGTCGGTTCTTCGGCAGGCAGCAGAGGATTGGCAATGGCTGCGAATTTTCGGGGAAAAGTGCCCTGGTCGATCTTTTCGCCCGTCTGGCGGGCGTAGTCGATCAATTGACCTTGAATCTGCTCGTTGTATTGCGGGCAAAGGGATACGAACCGATCGACGCTGGACAAAAGCGAGGCGTAGATTCTCAGGTAACGTCGTTTAAGCTTGTCGGTGAAGCGATATACGGGTTTGCGGAGGAAGATGAATTCGAGCCTTCGCATGAAGGTCGGATTCGTAATCTGGTAACTTTTTCGTTGCCTCCAGTCGTTGATCTCCCACAGGGGGGTGCTGTGCAGGCAGAAAATGAACCGGGTGTGGCGAACCGTTTCGCGCAGTCGGGCGAAAGGGAAGCCTTGCATGCATTGCACGATCAGCACATCGACCTGTTCTTCGACCAGGGATCTCTTGAGAAACTCTACGTTTTTCTCCCGGGCTTCATCGAGCGGATCGGGAAGTACTCGGGTTTCGAATGCCAGCCGGTCCTCCTTGCTGAGCAACTCCTCCTGCAGCAGGGAGGTGTAGATCAGAACACGCATGCCGCGTGCATGGAAGAAATAGGCAAGGTTGCGAGTGACCGTTTCTGCCCCTCCGCACGGGAAGGGGCGGTTGTAAAAGGCGATGGTTCTGACTTGCATGACGTGTGCTGCTGTCGGTAAAATTTGCCCCCAAAGGTATCCATTTTAACCTGGATAAGCAAATCTTCCTCTCTGTTGCCGGACCGTGTGCCGGCAAAATACAAAGGGCATCCCGAAGGGTGCCCTTTGTATTTAAGAGTACAGGACTCTCAAAATACTTATTTCTTCTCGTCGAAGAAGTCTTTGATCTGGTCGTTGGGAACGATGCTCTCCTTGAACATATAGGCGCCCGTCTTCTCCGACTTGACCATCTTGATGCACTTGGTGAACTGCTTACCCGTGCCGGTTTTCAGTGTTGCGACTACTTTCTTTGCCATACAGCTCTAAACTATTTGATTTCTCGGTGAACGGTTACCCGCTTCAGGAACGGATTGTACTTCTTGCGCTCCAGACGGTCGGGCGTGTTTTTCTTGTTCTTGGTCGTGATGTAACGGGACATTCCCGGAACGCCGCTTGCTTTCTGTTCGGTGCACTCCAGAATAACCTGGACTCTGTTGCCTTTCTTTGCCATTTGTTACTGGTTTTTAGTACAAGCTCTTGGGGGCTGCAGCTTCGCGCAGGGCGACGGCGAGACCCTTCTTGTTAATCGTTTTCATACCGGCGGCCGATACCTTCAGGGTGATCCAGCGGCCTTCCTCTTCAGACCAGAAGCGCTTGGTTTTCAGATTCGGACTGAATTTGCGCTTGGTCTTGTGGTGCGAGTGCGAAACGTTGTTTCCCACGATCGCTACCTTGCCTGTGATTTCGCAAACTTTCATTTTTCGTTTGAATGTTAGGTTAAAACCCTTTTTAAGGGAGTGCAAATATACAACCTTTTCGGCAAATAGCAAAAGCGCCCGCCTTTTTTTTCGATTCTCGGGTGTCGCAGCCCGTCGGTGACGGCCCGAACGGCTCCGGGCGACCCGCTTCCGGCGGCTGCCGGGTCACTCTCCGTTGAGGGAGTCGCGCAGCAGCCCGATGGCGAATGCCGAGGCCCGGTCGATGATCTGGCCGCGGTCGGTGCCGCACTGGCGGCACTGGGCGACGGTTCCGGCGGGGGTGGCTACGGCAATCCAGACCGTGCCGACGGGTTTCTCGGCCGAACCGCCCGTCGGCCCGGCGATCCCCGTCGTGGCGATGGCATAATCCGCACCGGCCACGCGGCGTGCCCCTTCGGCCATCTGGCGTGCGACCTGCTCGCTGACGGCGCCGTAACGGGCGATCGTGTCGGCATCGACTCCCAGCACGCGGATCTTCGCCTCGTTGCTGTACGACACCACCCCGCAGAGGAAGTAGGCAGAGGCTCCCGGCATGGCCGTGAAGCGCGAGGCGATCACCCCGCCCGTACAACTCTCGGCCGTGGCGAGCGTCTGGCGGCGCTCGGTGAGGATTCGGTGGACGAGCTCCTGCATCGTGGCCGTCTCGTATCCCAGCACGTTGTGGGGGATGATGCGGCGCAGCGCCTCGAACTGCCGTTCGATCTCGCGGGCGACACTCTCGCCCTCGACCTCGTAGGCCGACAGGCGCAGCCGCACGGCGCCCGGGTTGGGCAGGTAGGCCAGCTTGAGGTAGGGCGGCAGGGCATTCTCCCATGTCTCGATCCGTTTGGCGAGCATCGATTCGGGCAGCCCGGCGGTGATCATCGTGCGGTGGACGATCTGCCGCAGCGAGAAGCGGGCCTTCAGGCGGGGCATCACCTCGTCCTGCATCAGGTGCTCCATCTCGTAGGGGACGCCCGGGAGCGAGACGACGACGTGTCCGTCGCGTTCGAACCACATGCCCGGGGCCGTGCCGTGGGCGTTGAAGAGCACCGTGCAGGCATCGGGGACGAGCGCCTGCGAACGGTTGAGCTCGTTGAAGTCGATGCCGCGCGCGGTGAGCATCCGCTCGACATGGGCTGCCACGGCCTCGTCGTAGTGCATGTCGCTGTTGAAAAGTTCCGCGAGGGTCTTCTTGGTGATGTCGTCCTTTGTGGGGCCGAGGCCTCCGGTGATGACGGTGACTTCCGAGTCGCGCAGGGCGCGCGAGACGGTGTCGAGAATCTGTGTGCGGTCGTCGCCGATCGAGATCTTTTCGCGGACGACGATTCCCGCCGTGTTGAGGTGTTTGGCGATCGAGACCGAATTGGTGTCCACGATCTGTCCGATCAGGATCTCGTCGCCGATCGTAAGGATGGTTGCTTTCATGACGGATTATGCATTGGAGGCGGAGTCCTTGCCGGATTCCGTCGTGTCGGGCTGCTTTTCTGCTGCCTTGTCGCCTTTGCCCGATGCCGCGGAGACGGGCTCTGCGGTTTGCGGGGCCGGAGCGGAGTCCGGCGTTTCGGGGACTTGTGCATGGGGCTTGCTGCCGGCGTCGTCGATCAGCGCCCGGCAGATTTCGCGGACGAGTTTTGGCCCTTCGTAGATGTATCCCGTGTAGAGCTGTACGAGGTCGGCCCCGGCGTCGAGCATGGCCCGGACGTCGTCCGGGGTCATCAGGCCGCCCACACCGATGATGGGGTAGGTGCCGCCCGAGCGGGTATGGATCCGCCGCACGATTTCGACGGTGCGCCGGGTGAGCGGAGCACCGCTGAGGCGGCCGCTGCCGATCGCCTCGATCGCTTCGGTGCTGGTTTTCAGCCCTTGGCGGAGGTGGGTGCCGTTCGTGGCTACGATGCCGTCGAGCGGAGAGGAGGTCATCACGTCGGTGATGCGGTCGATCTCCTCGTCGCTCAGGTCGGGCGAGATCTTGAGCATGATCGGTCGGTATTCGCTCTGGCCGCGGCGGAAGTCGAAGAGCGGCCCGAGGATCTGCAGGATGTGTTCCGGGGTGTGCGAGAACTCTTCGCGACAGGAGTTGTCGCAACTGATATTGACCGTGAAGTAGTCGGCGTACTGGTAGAGGCTGCGGAACGCCTTCAGGTAGTCGGCTGCGGCATTTTCGGGCTGCGTGTCGGTGTTCTTGCCGATGTTGCAGCCTACGATCACCTTGCCGCGGTTGCGCTGCAGGTGTCGGATCATGGCTTCGAGCCCGTGGTTCGAGAGCCCGATGCGGTTGATGATCGCCCGGTCCCGGGGCAGACGGAAGACGCGCGGACGCGGGTTGCCTCCCTGCGGACGGGGTGTGACGGTTCCGATTTCGATGAATCCGAATCCGAGGGCCGAGAGCTCCCGAATCGCCTCGCCGTTGCGGTCGAAGCCGGCGGCCAGTCCGACCGGGTTCGGGAAGCGGATGCCGAAGACTTCGCGTTCGAGCGACGGGTGCGCCTCGGCATAGCATTTGCGCAGCAGCCAGCGGCCTCCGGGAATCAACCCGACGATCCGCAACAAGAGCAGGACGGCCCGGTGGGCCTGCTCGATGGTGAGCGAGAAGAGAACCGGTTTTATGATGCGCTGGTACATGTTTGCATGTTTACGAACGGGCAAAAATACGAAAAAAGAACGGATTCCGCTAAAAATATTCGCGGCGGTAGGCGTAATGGTCGCGCATGTACTCGAAATCTTCCGGGTTCTCCTTCAACCGGTGGCTTTCGGCCATGATGTCGAAGGCTCCGTCGATGGTGCGGCAAAGTTCCTGCCACGAGATTGGACGCGGGGTTGCGGGAGCTGCTTCGGGAGGATACCACCCGATGAGGGGCAGGTCGAAATAGCGGGCCAGTGCATCGACCGACATGGCTGTGGCGTTGGCCTTGCCCTGTTCGGAGTAGCCGGCGATGTGGGGGGTGGCGATCAGCGCCCGGTCGAGCAGTGTGCGGTCGATGGCGGGTTCGTGCTCCCAGACGTCGAGGGCGCAGGGGTGGCCGCTCCGCACGAGGGCTTCGCCGTCCACGACCTCGCCCCGCGAGGTGTTGATGACGACCGCGCCGGGACGCAACATGCCGAGCAGGCGTTCGTTGGCCAGGTGGCGGGTCGTTGCGTCGAGGGGGGTGTGGAAGGTCAGCAGGTCGGCCTGCGAGGCAACCTCTTCCAGCGGCAGGAACCCGAGGTGCTCGCGCTCCTCGCGCGGGGGATCGCAGCAGAGCACGCGAAAGCCCCACACCTCGGCATACTCTTTGACGAGCGAGCCGACGTGGCCCACGCCGACGATGCCGAGCGTTCTGCCGTCCGGCTGCCAGCCCTGCATGCGGGCCAGATGAACCAGTGCGGCGCCGATCCATTGCAGCACGCCGCGGGCGTTGCATCCGGCGGCGGTTGTGACACGGATGCCGTGTGCGGCACACCACTCGAGGTCGATGTGGTCAAAGCCGATGGTGGCCGTGGCGATCATCCGTACGCGGGAACCGGCCAGCAACCGGGCGTCGCAGCGCGTGCGGGTACGGACGATGAGTGCGTCGGCATCGCGGACGTCGGCGGCCGTGATGGCCTTTCCGGCGATCCGGACCACTTCGGCGAAGGGGGTCAGCACATGTTCCAAAAAGGGTATGGCGCAGTCGGCGATAATCTTCATGGCGTGTGATTCTTTGCTTTGGGGTGGACAAATATAGGGAAATTTTAAATTTTTTGTACTTTTGTTATTTAAAACGGTTGATATGGAACAGAAAACCTTCGATCCGGATGGCGTCGGTGTGGACAACGGGACTTACTTCGGTCTCCCGTTCGATCCCGAGACGGCGGAACTGGTGCTCATCTCGGCTCCCTGGGACGTGACGGTCTCCTACGGTGCCGGGACGGCCTATGCCCCCGATGCAATTATCGAGGCCTCGACGCAACTTGATTTTCACGATCCCCTGGCACCCGGAGCCTGGCGTCGCGGCATCGCCACGGCCGACGTGGATTATGCCCTGCAGGAGTCGTCGCAGCGGCTGCGGGTCGATGCCTCGCGGGTGATCGACCACCTCGAGGGCGGCGGCTCGCCCGACGACGAATACGTCGTACGCAAGCTGCGGCGCGTGAACGAAGGGTGTGCGGCGATGAACGCCAACATCGAGGCGCAGGCTTCGCGCTGGCTCGATGCGGGCAAGACGGTGGGGCTGGTCGGCGGCGACCATTCGACCCCCTACGGGCTGATCCGGGCTCTCGGCCGGCGGCATGCATCGTTCGGCATCCTGCACATCGATGCCCACTGCGACCTCAGGGAGGCCTATGAAGGATTTGAATATTCGCATGCCTCGATCATGTTCAACGTGCTGCGCGACGTGCCCCAGGTGTCGCGCCTGGTGCAGGTCGGCGTACGGGACTTCAGCGCCGGGGAGGCTGCCCGCGCCGCCTCCGATGCCCGGATCTCTACCTTCGATGACCTGTCGCTGGCCGGTGCGGCCTTCGACGGAGTGACCTGGAGCGAACAGTGCCGGAAGATCGTGGCCGTGCTGCCCGACGAGGTCTATGTCAGTTTCGACATCGATGGACTCTCGTTCGAGAACTGCCCCCACACCGGGACGCCCGTATCGGGCGGCCTGACCTTCAACCAGGCGGTCTGGCTGCTGGCCGAGGTCGTGCGCTCGGGACACCGCATCATCGGCTTCGACATGGTCGAGGTGACGCCTGTGCCCGACGACCGGATCGACGCCATCACCGGAGCGCGCATCTTGTGGAAACTGTGCGGGCTGACCCTGCGGTCGCACACCGAAAATCCGCAACGGTAGGATGGGCCACTTTACCCGATTCGGCTGGATCCGGCGGATGCGGAGCGTGGTCTTCGGCGTGCGCCGGTTCATGCAGGCTCCCTGGGCCGGGGGCGTGGTGCTGCTGACGTGTGTCGCCATCGCCATGCTGCTGGCCAATCTCCCCGCCACGGCGCTCTACTACCACCATCTGCTCGAGACCGAACTCTCGGCGATGGTCCATTCGCCCGAAGGGGTGATCGACTGGATCTTCCCCCGCGGGATGACCGTCGAGAAGTTTATCAACGACGGTCTGATGGTTGTCTTTTTCTTCTCGGTAGGGCTGGAAATCAAACGCGAAATCGTCTGCGGCCGGCTCTCGACCCGCCAGCAGGCCATTCTCCCGGTGGTGGCCGCCCTCGGCGGCATGCTTGCGCCGGCACTTGTCTTCACGCTCTTCAACCACGGTACGGCCGCGGCCAACGGCTGGGGAATCCCGACGGCGACCGACATCGCCTTTGCCGTGGGCATCCTCTCGATGGTCGGCGATCGCGTGCCGGTCTCGCTCAAGATCTTTCTTACGGCACTGGCCATCGCCGATGACCTCGGTGCCATTCTGGTCATCGCCCTCTTTTACGGGGGCGAGGTTCGGTTGGGCTGCCTGCTTGTGGCTCTGGCGGTCATGGTTCTGGTCTACGGCATGAAGCGCCTCGGCGAGAAGCGGATGGGTTTCTATCTGGTCCCGGCAGTCATCATCTGGGGACTGTTCTACTACTCGGGGGTGCACTCGACCCTTTCGGGGGTGGCGATGGCCATGCTCATCCCGATGGAGCCGCGTTACGGAAAGGAGTATTTCGTCCGCAAGATGGCCTCCCTGAAGGGGGCTTTCGAGTCGATTGCAACCTCCGGGGACGATTTCCCCGACGAGGAACAGCGGGCCTGCCTGCGCCGCGTCAGGCAGTTGTCCTCCCGCTCGGTCGGGATGTCCTACCGGCTGGAGGAGGCGCTGGCTCCCTATGTAACCTTCCTCATTATGCCGATCTTTGCCCTGGCGAATGCCGGGGTCGGCATCGCCTCGCCCGAATATTTCCGGATCTTCACCCATTCGCCCGAGATCGGGTCGATCGGCATGGGGGTCTTTTTCGGACTGGTTGTGGGCAAGCCTCTGGGCATCTTCCTTGCAGCGTGGATCTCTGTAAAGGCGGGGTTGGCCGCCATGCCCGAGGGTGCGTCGTGGCGGATGCTGCTGGCAGTGGCCTGCCTGGGCGGTATTGGCTTCACGATGTCGCTCTTTGTCGATTCGCTCGCCTTCTCCGATGTGGCACTCATCGACCGAGGCAAGATTGCCATCCTGATGGGCTCGGCTGCAGCAGCCGTATTGGGTACCTTATTAATATGGATCTTCGGTAAACCGAACAAACAACTGACTTGAACGATATGAAACGAAACGTGTGGTTGCTCCCGCTGCTGGCACTGCTGGCCGGAGCCTGCTCGAAGCACTCGGGCGGAGGCGCGAAACTCGCCTCGGACACCGACTCGGTGGCTTATGTGATCGGTATGAATGTGGGTCTGAACCTCCAGCGGATGGATTCGACGATCAACGTCGATGCCGTCTGCGAGGGAATCCGCGATGTCTTCCGCGGTGAGACGCGTCTCTCGGTCGAGCAGGCCGAGACCTTCTATCTGAGCTACCTCAATTATGCCCTGCCCGAGAAGGCACGGGCCTACGAGGAGCAGTTCCTGGCCGATATCGCCACGTCGAACCGTTCGTACGCCCGTACCTCGTCGGGTGTGACCTACACGGTGACTGAAGTGGGGGATCAGGGCCGTATTCCGACCTCGGACCGCGACAGCGTCGAGGTGCGCTACGTCATCTCCACGACCGACGGACGGCAACTCTACTCCTCCTACGAGCGCGGCGACACGCTGCGCGTGCAGCTGCGCGACCTGCGTCCCGGTGTGCGTGAAAGCGTGAAACTCATCGGTCGCGGCGGTCGGATCGAGTCGTGGATCCCCTCGGCCGAGGCTTATGGGGCCGAGGGCAACAAGGAACTCGGCGTAGCTCCGAACACGACGCTGCGCTACGAAATCGAGCTGGTTGGCGTCGAGAAATACGGAGACTGGTCGCGGCGCAACAATTTGCACAGAAAATAGAATAAAAAAGTGATCGGAAACGTATTTTTTATATCTTTGTGCGATTTTAGTTTCGGAGCAAACATTTAATTCATACACTATTCAACAACAATGAAAAAGATCGTTTTTGCCGCGACGCTTGCCGGCGCCGCGCTGCTGACCTCCTGCGGAGGCGGCAATGGCAAGGTGCAGATGGGCAGCCTGTCGGAGTTCGACTCGCTGTCGTATGCCCTGGGTGCCAACATGGGTTTCGGCATCAGCTATGAGATGAAGGACATCCCGTTCGACTATGCCGTAGTGACGAAGGCTATCGAGGAGGGGGCGCTCAACAAGGCTTCGCAGAAGCACGACGAGTCGCTCGAGATGTTGCGCGACTACTTCATGAACAAGCGTGGTACCCGTATGCGTGCCATCGCCGAGAAGCGCGCCGAGGCCGACAGCATTCGTCTGGCCGGCGGCGATTCCACGAAGGTGGAGTATCCTGCAGCCGATCCCGAGATGTTCGAGAGCGAGGAGGAGCGCGAGCAGATCTCCTATGCATTCGGTAACGACATTGGTTACAACATCGTCCAGAGCGGCATGCCGATCCAGCTGGTATGGGTCAAGGAGGCGCTGCAGAACGTGATCGACAAGAACCCGAAGATGCAGGAGGACGAGGTGAACCGCTACCTGCAGTACTACTTCATGGTGAAGCGTCCGGCCGAGAATGCCGAGGCTTCGAAGGCATGGCTCGAGAAGATCGAGAAGAAGTCGGGTGTGAAGAAGACCGAGTCGGGTCTGCTCTACAAGATTACGAACGAGGGCGACACGACGGTCCGCGCCAAGGATCCGCGTGACGTGGTCAAGGTGCACTATACGGGCCGTACGCGCGAGGGCAAGGTGTTCGACACCTCGAAGTTTGCCAACCGTCCGAAGGAGCAGCAGGAGATGCTCAAGCAGCAGCGTCCCGACGACTACGACAAGGATGAGCCGATCGAGTTCCCGCTCAACCGGGTGATCCCGGGATGGACCGAGGGCATGCAGCTTGTCGGCAAGGGCGGTACGATCACGCTGTGGATTCCGGCCGAGCTGGCCTATGGCGCCCGCGGTGCAGGCCGTGACATCGGCCCCAACGAGGCTCTGGAGTTCGAGGTTGAGCTCATCGACGTGACTCCCTATGTAGAGCCGGCTCCCGCCGATTCGACCGCTGCGGCTCCGGCCGTTGAGCCCGCGAAGTAGTTCGTACGGAGATACAAGACAGGAACCGGATGCACGTGCCTCGTGCATCCGGTTCCTATTTGTTCTCCGGTCGGCTTTCCTTTCGACGGGTGTCGGCCGAAGAGCCCCTTCGGTGCTTGTGCGGCAGGTTTTTGTTCCTGTCCGCCGGCTGCGGCCTTGCCTTTGTGCCCCGGAGAAATACGAACCCCGAAAACGGAATTCCGTTTCCGGGGTTCGCTGTGTGCAGGCCATTCCGCTCGTGCGGGCCATTCCGCTCGTGCAGGCCATTCCGCTCGTGCAGGCCATTCCGCTCGTGCGGGGCACGGCCCTGTTGCGGCGGCCGTGCCTGAATTTAGAACGGCAGGTCGTCTACCTCGGCAGCCGGGGCCGATGCATAGCCGGGCTCCTCGGCAATCGGGGGCATGTCCGGCATCGGTGTCGGTGCGGGCTCCTGCTTGGGCTGGATGCGCCAGGCCCGGATGTCGGTATACCAGCGGCCGTTGTATTCGCGCGACTCGATGTTCACCGAAACGGTGTAGGTCGCCCCTTCGCGCAGCCGGGCCACGTCGTCGGGTTTGTTGAAGAACGTCACGCAGATCTTGCGGGTGAATGAACCTTCGTTCATCTCGAAGACCACATCCTGGCGCTGCCATTCGCCGCGGGCCGAAGTGCCTTTCGTCACGGGCATTATTTTGTACACGGTACCTTCGAATTCCATAATCTCTTTTTTTTGTTTGCCGGCAAAGATACGAAAAAAACGGGAGAAAACCGGCCGCCTGTGGAAAAAAGGAATCCGGCGGCGAATTCGTTCGCCGCCGGATTCTCCGGTGGGCCCAGAGGGGCATGATCCCACGACCTTCGGATTATGAGTCCGCTGCTCTGACCAACTGAATTGTGAATGGTTTGTTTGTATAACTATCTGATAACCATAGAATAAATTCGACGTTGATCGAGGGGTTTAATGCCTTTTGTTTTCGCGGTTTACACGGTGGTTTACACAAGTTGTAAGGTTGATAAATAGAAGAGAAAGGACAAACTTTCGCAAAGGTGGATATTTACCCTTCCATTGCAAAGTTTGTTCTTGGAAAAGGTTAATTGCTTTTGTTGTCGGGTTAATTTGTTTCAGGACCATCCGAACTAACTGCTGCCCTCCATCTCCTTAGAAACTCCTTCGCATCCTTATATCGGTGGAAGTCATTAGGCAACTGCTCAAACATCGCTGCCGACTTTTGCATCATTCGGATGGCATTTTCTATATCGTCAGACTGTTTGTATAAGTGTGCTTTCTCGAAATAGACCATTGCTTTCATGGGGCAGATCTTTCCATATTTCTGTTCTGCGTATTCCAGCATATTGTCATATAGCTGCTGTGCGTTGTCAGTTTGTCTAGCCTGCAAATATTCGGAAATCAGGTCAAACATCATTTCCTCTTTCATTGCTGGATTGGAATATTTCCGAGCAATAGAATCTGCTTGGGCTTTTTGCACAAAGACATTCAGTACACTGTCTCCTCCGACTGTTCCTACATTGAAATTCTGTACGACATCGTTCAGCATTTCATCATAGGTTTGTTGTGACTGAGGAGTGCTGCACGAAACAAGCAATAGTGTGAATATTGATAATAAACAATTCTTCATAATTATAAGAGTGACGTATTTGGCGAGATTTCTCGACATATAGTTCCGTTCAAATTGTGTCACCTATCCTTGTAGCAACTGATAATTATTGCAGCTATATTGAGCATATTAAATACAATGATGAGTCCTGTCGATATAGATAATGATGTCAATAAGAAATAGGCAGCAACGCACAATCCAATAGGTAAGTACATCCCAATCTCGTTGTTGTCGTTTGAATATATGAAACATTGTATAATAAATGCATAGCCCGCTGCGAGAATACAATAAATCAATGCCTCGTGCTTCATCATATTTACAACAGGGGTATCGAGAGGGTTTGCATAGTTGGCAAATACAATGTCCTTAATAAGCCATCCGACTAAAACATAAATGGCTATGCCCAATACTGTTAGGAGGAATTTCTTCATGGGTTTTATTATTAGATTCTAATTATTCTGCTAATTGTAGCTGTCCATCCACATACATGGCATAATAGAATTTTCCATTATGCTTTACATTTTTTGTTTTGCTAATACGAATCATCTTATCCAATTTCATCAGTTGGAAACATTCATATTGAAAAATTACTCCTTTCGTTGGCTGTTCCTTGTATATTCCACGGTACATACTCAGCCAATGCTTTTCACTCCCGTTTTTCTTATAACGAATCTGCCCATCTGCAATAGTGATAAATGCGTTTTCTGGGTCATAGTTTCCATACGGAGTTAAAACATACGCTATCCGATATGTTTTATAGGTCTGAGCTGAAAGAGTAGAACAAAACGAAGACACAATCAGAATAAATAATAGTTTTTTCATAATTATGTCATGTTTCTTTTGAGCTTGAAGTATCTCGATTACTTTAGAAATCCGTATTCTTTCTACGAATCCATGCCCCAGTAAGTATACTGAGTTTAGCAATAACAATGATTGCAACGATAGTGATAATGACTTTCATAGAATAAAAATTAGATAGCTATTTATTACTGAAAAAAGGAATAACGGCCCCAACAATCGCAAAGAAAATTGGCAAAGCAAAACCTTTCATTTCCAAACAGCCTGCTATGACTTGACCTATGATTAAGCCAAATATAGCCCCTATAAACATTTCTGTAAATGTATCATTGTCTTGTGCCATACCAAGTTATTTCATAGATTTACGACCAATTACTGTCCATGTTGATTTGTCTTTTTTTCTATTCCTGTGATGGTTACTTTTTTTTGCGAGAAAATACTTCATAACTTATTTTATTTGTGCATAGTTGTAGCATAATTTCCATTTTTCGTCTCTTTTGGAGAAAGACAATATTTGCTCTTTTAAAGAACCATTACTATTTAAGGTGTATATACTTTGCACTTCTTTTTGTGAATCTCGAAAAATCTCATGGGTTAAGTTCTTATTTTGCTTACCTAATAATCCCGCTATTGACAGAATATAATTAATCTCCCATGTGTTATCGCAGTAATAAATCCAATCAAGGTAGTTGGCATTCTGCATAAGGGGATAATCAATGTATGAAAACTCATATTTATAGTTTAGGGATTTTCCATCATAGAGCTTAGTTCCTGTAACTTGCCTTAGGTTGCCTTTATCCCAAGTATATTTAAGCCTATGAATACCACCTCTACCTGTATTTAATTCTACGTCTGTTAAATAGCCCGCATCATAAATATACCTCATATCAAAAGTCCACCCACGATCTATCTTTAATTCTCCCTGCTTATCCATTTCATATATTCTTGCCGCATTTCCTGCATAATCAGTAAAAACACAATAGTTATTGTTTATAATAATTTTTTCTGGCAGAGAATAATCAAACTCATACCGTCCAATATCCTCACCATCAATATAAATTACTTTCCCATTAGCATTATATGTAACTGCTAACATCCGTTCATTCAAGTTTTCGTCGGAAATTACATCGGGAATTTGGGCAGATGTGCAAATCACAGTATTCACACACATCTTTGATGTCGGGTGCTGACGGTCACAGCTATTAAATAACCCTGCACAAATCAGAAGAAATAAATACTTTCTCATTTGGTATATTTGCACACCTCCAACCCCTCAGATGTGATTAGTAAATAAACAAAGAAAGCGCAGGGCTGGAGCTTTATTTTAGTGCGACAGGTCGTAGGAAACCCAATAGATAAAATAAGCAACAACCCCGCGCCGTATCCGTAAGGATATGACGGGAGAGTCATGCCACCTATTCTCTCTATTGTGCTATGAATTTCCTACGTTCGTCGCACGAGAATAAAGTTACACTTCCGTAATTCAATATGTCTCCCACAAAAGTAGGAAACTTATCTTGGAAATGCAACGGCATTGACCCTCATTTTTCGGGGATGTTGCAGATACAAATTTCGCCAAAACAAAGTTTTCCGACAAAGCCTGAATTTAAACTATATATGTAATTATAGCCGCTTTTGTAGATTTTTAGTTGGTGAAAAAGTTGCGAAATTAATAAGAGGCTGCCTAATTCTGTTAGACAGCCTCATAAGAACTAAAATCTCAGATAAAAAAATGATAATTATATTTTGGCTAAGATGTCTTCAATAGAGATAAGACGTTTCCTTATATCTCTGTCCCATTTATGTTCTTCTCTTTCAGAGTTGAGCCATGATTGTGCTTGTTTTAGATATGAAATTGCCTTTTCAGTCCCATATTTATGATAATATTTAACTGCTTGATCTGCATATGTAATGGCATGAAAGGTCCTACGCAAATCTGAATTTACGCATTGGCTTAGAATGTCCATACTTTGATCTAATTGCTTTTCCGCTTCTAAACTATCAATATCATAATTCGCATCAAACAAGATAATTGCATGTGAGTTTCGAATAGAAAATTGTTTATTATTTGTCATGTTAATGGCTTTGTCTATCCAAGCAAAAGCATCTTGAAATTTCTTCTTTGATGATAAATATAATGCACCTTGTTGAAGAACATATGGATTTGTGTAATCATATAAAAAGACTTGTTCATAAAATGTTTTCCCATCTTTCCATTGAGGAAAAGCTTTACTTACAATACTTTTATCAAAAGCATGCTTTTTAAAGACATGGTAATTATAAATCTGAATAGGGGGAACACGGGTAATAACATTGTTCATTACATCTTTTAAAAGTTCTCTTGAAGCATTTTTGATAATTGACTCTGCAATAAAAGATGAACGAGGATAATAGAAATCCATCTCATTGTCAATAAGTTCATTTGTATAGTAGTTTTTCAATAAATCATTAAGTTTATTCCTCATGTCAATGACATTCTGATATTGATATAGTTGATTGGATTTATTGAAATAGCTACATGCAACTTCTAATGATAGAGGTACTCTCGAGCTGTGCATATAACCACAAAGCACTAAAAATTCAGCAAGATCCCGATTTGATGATTCAAGTTTTTGTAAAACCTCTTGATACCTTATAGTCACATTTTGCCCTTTAATATTTCGAGCAACAAATTCAAATATTGAATCATCTTCGTACATTCTATTTTTCTTCTCTTTTTTGATAGTTGCTCCTTTGATAGAAGGAGGAAGAGAATCGAATATATTTTGAATGTCAGAATCTGATAATTCTGTAACGTTGATAATAGTATATTGATTAGACGGGAATTTATGGTTAACCATATTGAGATTGTGGCTTCTATCAATTCCGACTAATTTTGCATTCTTGAGACTAGCTAATTTGAAGAACGCATTAATATCGTCCGTGAAATTCTCAATGAATATGAGTACTTTATGGTCTCCGATTAGTTTTGCATAATATTCAGCACCAGCTATTGTTAGATTATGAAATATTAATTTTGTACCCTCAAATTTAATATTATACGCAATTTGCATCATTAGCGTCGTTTTCCCAGTAGCAGGTGCACCTGTAATGATAGTATGTTTATTAGGGGTAAAAATGGCATTTTGTATTATTGCGTAGTATGATGTTTTACATACATTATTGTTGATAATGTCACTCCATGTGGGAGCTTGTCCCCTAAAAAATTCATTAATTGGCCTTAGAACAGACCCTTTTATAGTAGTAGGAACTAGATTTCCCTCAAGTAATTGTTCCAATTCATTGTTTTCAGAAATTGTACTATGCCTGGATATTTGAATAGAATCAATATAGTTTAAGAAACTTTTAGTATCGGCAATAATTATACTAAATCCCAACGACTTATAATACTCTATGTCGTCCTGATTGTTTTGGCGAAGTACAATCCATTTTTCTTTTTGGGCATTATTAAATGTATGATGAGATGTTAATGCTTGTATTGTAGAACTGTCATTAAAACTATATCCAAGAAAAACAGTTGGATATTTTTCAATAGCCATACTTAAGAATGACCATATCCTCGCTGTGTCATTATAAATATTAGCAAGAGATACCACATCAAAGACGAACTTAGGCTCTAACTCATCGACATTGCCATGAAGGGGGGAGATAATTGATTGCTTTATTGCTCGTTGCCTCTCCATATTGGGCTTGGTTATGAAGATATCTACATGGGTTATTTGAGATAATCTTAGGTATAAGATTGTCAATATTAGTAGTATAGATATTTTTTATGTTAATTTTATTTAAAGCATTGTAACTTGGATCGAATTCCTTTACAGAGAATCTTTGGATAAGGTAGGCATAAAACTCAGACCGAACAGTTTTTTCTAAAAGAGTTGAAATACGCACTAAATCATATTGAGTTTTATTAAACCTAAAAGCAAGTTCTTTTGCTAATTCTTGCCCTAATGGTAAATTTTTATTTTCACAATCTTTTGCATGAATTGAAAATCCTGCTCCTACAAATAGATTTATTCCCTCTCTAAATGCGGTTTGAAGAGAGTATTCATTCTCAATAGGTATTTTTGAATTGAGCATAGTTTGTATAATTTATTTATATTACAACATATACAAAGATACAATATATTTTTTGTGTTTCCTAATGGAAATGAATTTTACACTTGCATAAATTCTGAAGCTCTGCTTTTCAGGATCTTCAAAACCACGGATTTCGACTTTATGTCAGCATAAATTCCATATTCGCAAGTTGTAGATTTTGCGGCAAATTGTAATGTGTAGATTGTGAATAATATAGCAGTCTTACTATATATTAGTACGCTTTGTTTTGGAGGATAAGAAAATACCCCTGCCGTCATAAGACAGCAAGGGTATTCTTCTCTGTAAAGCGTTACTCCACAAACCAACTGTATTCAGTATCCCCTTTCAAGGCCCGACCGATTCCTATAATCAGCTCCGTTGCATTCAGCGACCTGTCAAGGAAGGTGTCGATGTAGCTGGATTTGTTAGCACCCGTAAAGAGATTGTAGACCTTCCACAAGTCAATCTCGGGATTGTCTCCTCGGGAAAAGTTCTCGTCCGTGTAGTATGCCTTTGCCACGGCATTGATGTGGCAGTCGGTAAACTCCATGGCTGGAAGCTGCCGTTTCTCGGCTGTGGGCAGGTATTGATACAACCGTGCCTTGCCGATCAACTGGGCAAACTGGTGTTCACTGAGCGATTGCTGTTGTAGGGCTGCCATCTGCCGAATATGCCGCTCGGCATCGTATTGCTGGAACAACTGCAACGAAGCCTCAAACAAGTCCTGCACGCTCATTACCCGCAACTCCCGCTTGAATCCATCGGTCGAGACACAGAGGTTGCAGCAGACAAGGTTCTTGAAACCGATGAAGACCTTGAACTTCTCGACCGTCTTTTTCGAATAGAGGTTTTCGTGGTTATAGGCCCTTACCCCTCCAATCGAAAGATTCAACCGATTGCCTGCCACCTCCTCGTAAATCGAGGGAACCTCAAAGCAGAAGGCCATGCGCTCGTAATAGATGGTCTTGTCCGTCTCCAAGAGCTGATTCACGGGCTTGTGAATAGCCTCGGGAATCCGTCCCTTGATAATATGCGAAACGACAATATCGGGCGTGTCGATGGTCTCCTGAGGAAACATACGGTGAGCAGCACCCAATACCGTTTCAATAAAACTCTGGTGGGAGATCGTCACCTCGTTGTCCTTACTGAATACGGGAACGACACAATCGTTCTTCAGATGGGTCATATCGACAGGCTTGGTGTTGGCCTCGATAAAGTGACGGGTACGCGGTGCAGTCCCCAACGACACAATCGGCGTTGCGGGACGCTCCTCTACGATGGTTGCCTCCTCCACGGGAAGATTCAACCCAACGGCAAACTCGGGATTAGGCTGAAAGACTGGAAGCATGGCTGTGGAGGTTTTGCGTGGAAGGATTCGATTGAGCGGTCTGCGTCATGTTGCACCATTTGAGGATGGCTTGCCCCACGGCAGGAGTTATCGTGAACTCGGGACGCCCTGTAAAGAGCCCTGTTCGGTCTTTGGAGGTAGTGGCCTTGTGGTTCATGGCGATGTCCAGCACGGCGGTGAACTCATAGTCCACGTTATCGCGCTGTACGGCCTTCAAGCCCACCTTCTCGGGTACCATCTTGCCATTCTTGTCCGAGAGGACATAATCCTGCTTGGAACGCATGGTGCAGATGATGTGGCACGAGGAGTTGAGAATGCGTTGGATGAAGGCATTCTGACGGGGTGTGACCTTGGCCCAGTTGGCAAAGGAGTTTCCTTGCAGGTTGGCGTGGAAATCGAGCAGATAATCCCAGCAATGGGAGATGCTGTCAATGACGATGACCTCGGCCCCTGCCTGTTCACAGATACCGATGGCCTCGATATAGGTCTCGGGAGAGTAGTCGGGCAGGGTGAGAACCTGATAATTGCCCAGATGGGCATAGAGATCGGCCGAACCGTTCTCGGAATCAATGACGGCAACGCGGGACCAGTCGGAGGTCATGCCGTAAGCGATGAGGAGCGAGGAGTAGGTCTTTCCCGACCCCGAGGCTCCAGCCAGTGCCAGCCTCATTTTGGCTGCACGGCGCATGGATGGACGTAATTGCATAAAGCTACAAATTAGATGATGAATAAATAAATACACTCATCATCTGTCTGTTGCTTTTGTTGTTAGTCTGGAAAAATTCCCGATAATCGGCCACAAAAAAAACCTCCCCGAAATTCGTTTTCCAATCCGAACAGGGGGAGGGCATTTTACGGGGTGTTTGTATGTGAACAGTTATTGCTTGGAGAATATCAATCGGGAGGTTTGTCCCTTTGTCAAAAATATTTTTGAATAAGGAGACTCTTGTATAATTCCAGGAGCAGCGTTCTCGATATCTATATTAGATGATAATTCTATTTGCACAATAAGCCAGATATTTTCTGTACCTATGTGTTGTTGGTAATTTCTAAATTTGTGGTACTTTTTCTCTTTGATATATTTATATAAATCCTGAATATCAATATCATAAATATAAAAAGGACCTTGATTGATGCAAGCAAAAGTTTTTTTCTCTTGATGGGTATCTATGCTTGCTATATATTTTGTGTGTGTTCTGCCTTCTTTGTAGTATCTAATAAAATCTGTCATAAATTCGTCATAGGTACATCCTTTAGAAGCGATATTCTTAAGTTGTATTTGAAAACATAGCGGCGTGTCTAATGATGTAGCAAGATCCTTTGAGAGACGGTTACATAGATTATCCCAGTGTTTTTTATCTTTTATTATAGATGGATTCGGATGGTAACTAAGAATTTCTATCCCTATACGTTCTCCTCCAATGTTTAATAGAAAATCAGGCTCCTCTGAATTATATTCTTCATATACATAATTTTTGATGTCAAGACTATTTAATACGGATTTTAACGAGGTCAACTCATTAAATTTCTGTGCTCTATAATTTGAAGGCTTATTTGTGGGGAACTGCGTAAAATCTGAATCTACTTCATTTGCAAATTTCGTAAACTGCTCATATGCATTTGTTATTATGTCTTCAATATTCATATAACAACTATTTTTTACAAAGTTATTATAATTATTGTACTATCATTCTATCTCTTACGATAACTATACACGCCGTTGTCTTGCCATTGATTTTCGGTGATGTCATTTTCACCTCGTATCAGGTTTGTTGAATACCCAAACTGTCGTATATCTTTTGCAGTTCAGTCTTGACCCTGCTCTTTGCGATGGATGCCTGCTTGGCAAAAGTCTCATTTATCATCTTGACAATCTTGCGTTCAACAGTAACAAATCACTGTTTCGTCAGCTCCCTGCGGATGTTGCCTACATGATATTTTAACGCCTGTACTTTGGCAGTTCCCAACTCCTCATAAGCCTGCTTTACCAAAGGATATTTGACTGCAATCTGAGCACACAACTCTTCATGGCTTACCAATGAGAAGAAAGGCTGGGACGTTTTCAGTCGATGGTATTCTTCAAACAACTCCTTGAATGTAACCCGCGCATTGTTCTTATCCTCCAGCTTCTCGATAATCTCGCTGAATGAGTGCTGTGTAATGAAGTACCCGTTTTGTTTCAGCTCGCTGGAAAGGTTTACATAGGTTCTGTAAATATGGCGGCAAATCTTGAAGTTTACGATGTCCATATTGGCCAAATTTTTATCCACGACCAGCTTATTGTCCTCAATCCTTACATATTGCTCGTTGATATATTTGATCTTTGACAAGGTTTTTACCCGAGTTTTGTCGCTCAACGCGTTTATCTCTTGGGCATATTGCACGGCTTCTTTCAATGTCTTTTGAGTGGCGGCCACATATTCATCCAATGTTACCTCTCGGCTGTATTTAGTCGTTGAGAAGACATGGATAATCTCCCTTTTATATTTGGAATCGCGTACCCGTCCACAAATTTGAGTAAACAGGGTTGAGATGTCCAATAAGGTATGAGCCTTGTTGCCATCGCTGACGATGAAAGTGACCCCGTTTTCATCATACAGGTCACAACCTTCAAAACAGGTCGAGGTGTAAAAGTTTATCTTCTTCACGGAATCTGAAGGCTGATCAATGGGATAGTCCTTGCCTAACTTGCGCTGGTTGTTCTCGCTATTGTCCCCGCTTGTGGAGCAAACCACTTTCACTTGGTCAGGAGTGAGTTTTGCCAAATCTATCACCTTTGCGATGAACTCTACGCTGTTTACAAAAATGTGCAGATTGTAAGGCAAATTACCATCCAATATCTTGCGGCACTCTTTAACGATATATTGTGCAGGCTTGGATGTTTGACGGGACCGCACATGGATCTCTGCCAGATGGGGCCAGTTAATTTCGCATATGGGCAGATGCTTCAACTCTTCCAGAATATACTCCCGTTCAATCGGAGTAGCGGTCATGTAAGTAACACGGGCGAATTTTCCAGCCTCCGCCAATAGATTCTTGATGGCCGTATGACGAAACGAGTAGGAGTTGAATAAGACATGTCATTCATCAACCAGCAGGAAAAGGTCGTTATAAGGGTCGAGACCTGCAGCCTGCAATGCCTTGATGGTTCGTGGTAGCGAATCGTATGTAACGGCAATCTTCAAGGGAGAGTGGCTTTGCGCATATTCCATAATATCCTGTTCCCCGATTCCCTCGTAAACGCCCAGCACGGAAATATCGTCTTGTCGGTAAATGGTCTTGTTCTTGACCAACGCCACATATGGCATGGCAATAAGGGTCGGAATCGGATTGCGGATGGCTAATTCAGTAGCACCACATCCTGTTTGTCTCTTGTTGAAGAGACAGTTATTAGGAATCTCTGTCAGAAAGTCCGACAGATAGGTTGCTCCTTCGGGAGCTTCAATCGTTCAGTTTTGATTTGTATTCATATACTTATATGTTTGATAGTTAGTAATATCTGTATAATCTTCCATCTTTTTTAATCTTGAATCTATATTTATAAAGGAGACTTTCATTTCACACTCAAAAAATGTGGAAAGACAGCACAAAGAAAAGGCAGACGAATCTGCCTTAACAAAATTAGCCCTATTTGAACGGTGGATGTCTTTCGTAGAAAAGTTATGCAAATATATAAAATATTTTACAACAAATCAAATTATTTGATAATATTCTTGGCTGTTTTCTCGATTAGTTGCATGATTGATATTTAGGCCGACTTTTGCTATTTTTGAGGAACTGAAACCCCGAACTGACTATGAACTGTACGATTCCTCAAAACTGGAGCGATGAAGCCATGGATTATGCCAACCGACTGGCCGATCGAATCAATGTAGGCTGGGATGGTGAGAACTATTGCCCGAGTGATTGGAGCCTCCGATTTCTTGTTCGTCTGAACAAAGGCTTGGTAAAAGCACCCTTTACCTATGAAGCCTTCAGGGATAACGACGACATCATGGCTACATTGGAGGGATACGGGTTGGATGCCGAAAAGTTCTGGTATGCGTTGCTCTTCATCTACGACATCACAATCTCTTTTTGCTTGAATGCTGCCGATGCCAGCAAGACGGATTATGAGATTCTGACGGAACTCAACGATTTTCTGCAAAAGCACCCGAAAGCAGTTCTCTACCTCTCGGAGGATCGGGAGTTGCGCAAGAGTGAACGCTACGAAACCAACAGCCCGTTGATTCTGGGTTGCCTGCGTCGTTTTGTCAAGCAGGAGTTGGCGCAATATCCAGAACCGCCCCAACAAAAAATCTTTACCATCGATCTCCTTTATAGGAATTATACAGAATCGCTGTCCACCGCCCAGCAACAGGTGCTGATGTATCGGTTGTTCAAGGTACTGTTCGATACCCTCAAATTGCCCGAGTTGCGTGCCAAACGGGGAGAAGTTGTGTCGTACAGCAAACAGCTCCTTGTCTCCCGCATCATCTATTTCTGCCGACTGACGGCCAATGAATCCTTTACGGTGGACAGCTCCTCTTTGAAAGGAGTCTTGAAACAGTACGGAAATACGGACTTCAACCAACTGGAACCTCGGGTTTATACGGGCGGCTTGCGACTGCCGAAAGAAGAGGGTGAGTAAGTCGGGTTGTATTTTACTCCCTAAAGAGGGGTGGAATTTTGCCGAGCTTTGTCGTGTCGGATGGATGGTCCAGACGACCTGCAAACCCCTCGGGCAAGGCAAGCAGCTAACCAACGCCCCTCCGTAAAGGACGGAGTAATTTATAGCCATGAAAAAGCTTATCATCACCTCCGACAACCAGAATCGTCAGTTCGCATTTGTGAAGGGTAACCGCCCGACCAATGCCAAGACCGTGAAGGCCAAGGAGAAATCGATGCAGGAGCATGGCCAGTTGTCGCCCATCACCGTCGTGAAGGGTGAGGATGTTTACCTGATGAACGGCCATCTGGTAGACCTGCAGGGACACGACATTCCCGACGAAAAGACAGAACGGTACTATGCCGTGGTGGATGGACAACACCGAGTGGTTGCATGGATGAACTTGGGCAAGAACCTGGATGACCTCGTGATTTGTGAAGCGCTGAATGCCGAGATGGAGATTGCGGCCCTGATCGCCGAGATGAATATCTGCACGACCTCGTGGAAGGGGACCGATTATATGGCAGCTCCAGCAATGGCCCTGGCTGCAAAGAATGAGGTCTTTGATTTTGCCGTGGAGTTGCAGGGCAAGGGCTTCCCGCTGGCGACTATCTCTCTCTGGTGCACGGGCGCCAACTCCCTCAAACCGAAAGACCTTGTAGCCAGTGTCAAGAGCAAAGTACTGCCGCGGGCATTTGGAGATGCAGGGTGGTTCTACCGAAGCGTCAAGTGGTATGAGGCAGCTTTGGAACGGATTCCGAATTCGTTCCTGGCGAAAAAATATCTGATTACCTTCCTGATTAAGAAGTTCAACCATGCGGCGGATCCCATGCTGTTCAGCAGCCAGATGGAAGAGAAGTTGAGAAGCCTGTCGGAGGAGCAGGTGAAAGAGATCATGAACCCCAAGACGGAAGAGGATGTTTCGCGAGAACAGGCGACCTATGACATGTTGGAAAAGTACCTCGGGTAATGAAGACGCCACATATCTTTAGAAGAAAGGAGGTCGGTTCCCAACAGGGCCGCCGACCTCCCGATTCTTACAGCAGATGCTGCATGGCCTCGTCGATTTGCGCGTTCTCGAATGAATCGAGGTAGATTTGAGTAATCTTTTCCGAACTGTGCCCCAGTGTTTCACAAATCAGAGAAGTGCTTACCCCAGATCGTTTCAGTACGGTTGCATAGCTATGTCTTGCAACATAGGTCGTAAGATCTATGGGAATTCCCAACTCTTTCCCGACCTCTTTCAGCCGCTTATTTACTTGGGAGAGTACCTTATGTAAACGGTTGCGTTGCTGAATCTCGGTTTTGTGGAATGAGGATAGGATGGGAAAGATGTAAACATGGTCATTGAGGGATGATCCGATGTACTTGTCAATGATCTCACGAGCTTTGGGCTGTAATGGCAGGCGGATTAGTTTCCCTGTCTTTTGTCGTGTGTAAATCAACCTGTTGTCAACAAGGTTGCTTCGTCGCAAGTGGGCCATATCCACGAAATTGATTCCTGCTGAAAAGTAGGAGAACGCGAATAGGTCGATGGCCAGGCAAGTATACTTGTCTCTGCTCTGATAGCCGATAATCTGTATGATCTCCTCTTTAGAGATCGCTCGTTTGGCTGTCGCTTGGTGCAACTTGGATACTTTGAACGCATGGAAAGGGTAGAGCTCTCTTTTGACAAGATTGCATTCGATGGCGATGTTGTACAATACTCTCAATGTTCGGAAACGCTTCCCGATCGTGTTCTCCAAGAGGTGTTGTCCTCGTTGCCACATCTCATAGCGTTTTAGCCAAATGGTATCGATGTCGGAAAAATAGATGTCGAGGTGGCCGTTGAACTGCATGAGTGAATTATACAACTCGGAAAATGTCAGGGCATATCCTGATCGCCTTTGAGACTTGAGGCCCGCAATGTGGGATCGGAACAGATCATCGACGGTTCTGATCTTTGCGTGGCGGGTGACCCTGTCGTGTAAGGATGCTGGAGTGAATTCCTTGTCCTCGGCTTGATAGTCGAGAATTTGTTCTCGATATTTTCTGACCTGCTCGGCTATGATCTGTTCGATGCGTTCCTTGTCGGGGCAATTCCTGCGGGGTTTGTTCTTCTCAAAATCCCAATAGACGGGATTGATTGAGATTCCGATGCTGGAATACTTGCGTTTTCGGTCTTTTGTAACCCGCAGCATTAACGGGGATTCGTTGTTTGCCAGTACTTTGGATCTGTAGCAAACGACTTCAACTGTTGCATTCATGGTTTACACGCTGGTTTACACAACCCGCTCAAACCGCCGTAAAACCGAGGTGAAAAGACAAAAAGAAAAAGACCTGCATTTCTGCAAGTCTTTGATTTCCTGTGGGCCCAGAGGGGCATGATCCCACGACCTTCGGATTATGAGTCCGCTGCTCTGACCAACTGAGCTATGGGCCCTGATGCGGCCGGAAGACCGCTTCGGTGCGCAAAGATACGAAAACAATTCGTATTTCGCAATGCACGACGGGATTTTACCTTTGATCCCTCCGTAACAGTTTGGGGTTCTCTGATCGGATGCGTCGTTTTGCGTTCCGTTTTCCGCCTTTGCGATGTGCTGCTTGGTTGCGGAGATGTTTTCAGTTACGGTATGGGCGCTGACATCCTGCGGTATGGTAACCGGGCCGTCGGACGAAATGTTGAAAAAATATCCGCAGGGTGTTGTTTGTTGCAAATAAATTCGTACCTTTGTCGCGCTTAAGCATTAACCAAAAACAAAAACAACGAAATGAAAAAGGGTATTCATCCGGAAAATTATCGTTTGGTGGCGTTCAAGGACATGTCCAACGACCACGTGTTTTTGTGTCGGTCCGCCGTTTCGACAAAAGAGACCATCGAGGTGAACGGCGAAACCTATCCCGTGTATAAGATGGAAATTTCCAACACGTCGCACCCGTTCTACACCGGTAAGATGAAGTTGGTTGACACCGCTGGTCGCGTCGATAAGTTTATGAGCCGCTACGCAAAACGCTACGATAAGAAGAACGCTGCGAAGTAGGACGCTTCCGAGCGAAAAACAACGGACCGCAATTCGAATTGCGGTCCGTTGTTTTTTTGTGGAGTCCTTCAAAAAATTGTACACGCTAAGGGATTTATTTCTATATTTGCGGCCGAAATTAATAAGTTATTCGATCTTAGCAAGTTTCATGTTATGAAAAAGATGCTGGAACGTCTCGTACCCGTATTCCTGGGTGCACTCCTGCTGGCCTCGTGTGCCGGCAAACAGAAGCAGGCGATCATTGCCGAAACCGATCATGAGCGGGATTCGCTGACGTCGGTCATTCGGGCGAAGGATTCGCTCATCAATCTCGTCTTCTCGGACATCAACGCCATCTCGGAGAATCTGGCGGTCATCAAGTCCCGGGAGAACCTGATCACCGTGGCCGGAGAGCAGGAGGGTAGCCGCCGTCCCGTTGAGGAGATCAACAACGATATTGCCGCCATCGACCGCCTGCTGCAGGATAACCGCAAGAAGATCGAGTCGCTGGAGCGTTCGGCCGCGCAGTTGCGCAAGGCTAATCTGCGTATCGAAGGACTTGAGCGTATGATCGGTGATTTGGAGCGGCAACTCGGTGAGAAACGCGATGAAGTGGCCCGTCTGCGAGAGGACCTGACGCAGCGCGGCATCGAGGTCGAACAATTGACGGAGACGGTTGCCCAGCGTGAGGAGGAGGTCGAGACGCTCAGCAACGAGAAGGTGGATCTCGAGAACCAGCTCAATACGGTCTATTACATCGTTGGTTCGGAAAAGGAGTTGCGTGATGCTCAGATCATCAACAAGCAGGGCTTTATCGGCCGCACCCTGACCGTTGGCCGGGGTGGCAATACCGACAGCTTTACGCAAGGCGATTCACGCCTGCTGACCGAGATTCCCGTAGGGCATCGTCGTGTGACGGTCGTATCGAGTCATCCCGAAGGATCTTACGAATTGGTTACGAATGCCGACAAAGTGGTCGAGCAGTTGCGCATACTTGATCCTACTCGCTTCTGGGAGTCTTCGAAGGTGTTGATTATTAGTTATAAATAGAGCCTTGGACCGAGAAGTACGGATCCTTATCCCCGCCTGAACAGGGCGGGGATTTTTTGTTCGAGGTTTCGGGATGACATTGCTTGTTTCGTTTTTTTTCGTATTTTTGTTCGCGAATCGTATTTTTGCTTTTATATGGACTATCAACCTAAACCGCAGTTTGTGGAGTTGGCATGGAGTGAGGGTTGCGCTGCGGATTGTTGTAGTAGGTGTCCTACGTTTCCCGCTCCATTCCGCCGTGCAGGCAATGCCTCTTACTGTCGCTTCTCGCTTTTGTCCTTCCAACATGCCGGAGACGGTGTGTGCTTTAACTCCGACCGAACCGTTCGTCTGGTGTTTGTTTTGACAGGATCGTTGAAATTCGAGCAGGCAAATGATCCTGTTCGGCTGATTACGTCGAAACAATACGCCTGCCTGCCTTTCGACAAATCGTTCTCTCTGACGGGGCAGGACGAAGGTTCTCGTGCGGTGGTGCTGTCATTATCGCGCGACATCGGGTTCTGCGAGGGGGATATTCTCGGCGCTTCGGCTTCGGGAGATACGGTCATCCCGGCCGACCCGATTCCTTCGCTGTCGCTCCATCCGGCAATCGGTGCGCTCCTCGAGAGCCTTTTCGTCGTTCCTGAATTGGCAGAGTGTGCCCGCTACCATCGAATCAAGGCAACCGAGCTGTTCCTGCTGATCAAGGCGCTTTATACCCCGACCGAACTTGCCTATTTCTTCCAGCCGATGATGTCGCCCGAAGACCATTTCCGCACGTTTGTCTGCAACAACTACGAACGGGCGCGGAGTGTTGCCGAACTGGCGGCCTTGGCCGGAATGAGTCTGTCGGTCTTCAAGCGCCGCTTTGCCGAGTATTTCAACGACAGCGTCTACCATTGGATGATGCGGCAGAAGGCACACCGGATTCTGATCGACATTCAGGACGGGGAGCAGAGTACCCGTGTTTTGATGAAAAAATACGGTTTTCGCTATTACACGCAGTTCAGTCGTTTCTGCAAGAACTACCTGCAGGCGACTCCGGCCCAGTTGATCGCCGCGTCGCGCCATCATTGATGCTCCGGGCAAGGTATTGCCTTCGACTTTTTATATATAGGTGTTGCCCGTTTTCTGAATCTCCGATTTGGAGACTTGGGATCATATGTGCGGATTGTGGGTGGAAGTTGTGATATTTTTTGCGCAGATTGTTGTGTTATTCAAAAGTTTTCCTAACTTTGCACCCGATTTCGCCCGTGAAGCGAAAGCGGTCGGACGGGGTTCTTTGAGAAGAGTTAAAAAAGTGGAAAATTTATCCCGAATAATTTGGTGGATAAATTTTTTATGCCTACTTTTGCAATCCAAAACGGTGGATATTGCCGATGTAGCTCAGTTGGCCAGAGCAGCTGATTTGTAATCAGCTGGTCGTGGGTTCGAATCCCTCCATCGGCTCGCAAGCCGACGCGGGGAGGGCCGGATGAGGTCGCCGCAAGGCGGTTCCGGAACGGAGCACAAGATAAAGGGAAGTTACCAGAGTGGCCAAATGGGGCAGACTGTAAATCTGCTGGCGTACGCCTTCGGTGGTTCGAATCCATCACTTCCCACTTGAAAAAAAGAGAAGAGCCGGTCGGAGTTGCAAATCCCGAAGCAGGTCGCCAATACGGCCCCTCGCGGGGAGGGCTGACTCTGATACGGTATATTTTTGCGGAAGTAGCTCAGTTGATAGAGCATTAGCCTTCCAAGCTAAGGGTCGCGAGTTTGAGCCTCGTCTTCCGCTCTATGCGCAGCCGGCGTGTGATGCGAATGGCTTTTAACCTACGGGGAGAAAGGCGTTTGTGTCGCTCGCTTGTTCTGCGGAATGAATTTTAAAACTTTAGGACAATTTTTAACAATACTTTAAATAACTTAATACTATGGCAAAAGAAAAATTCGACCGTTCGAAACCGCATGTGAACATCGGTACCATCGGTCACGTCGACCACGGTAAGACCACTCTTACCGCTGCTATTACGACCGTTCTGGCTAAGAAAGGTCTGTCGGAGCTCCGTTCGTTCGACTCGATCGACAACGCACCCGAGGAGAAAGAGCGTGGTATTACGATCAACACTTCGCACGTCGAGTACCAGACGGCCAACCGCCACTATGCTCACGTAGACTGCCCGGGACACGCCGACTATGTGAAGAACATGGTTACGGGTGCTGCCCAGATGGATGGTGCCATCCTCGTGGTTGCCGCTACCGACGGTCCGATGCCTCAGACCAACGAGCACGTGCTGCTCGCCCGTCAGGTGAACGTGCCGAAGATCGTAGTATTCCTGAACAAGTGCGACATGGTGGACGACCCCGAAATGCTCGACCTGGTCGAGATGGAGGTTCGCGACCTGCTTTCGAAATACGACTATGATGGCGACAACGCCCCCATCATCCGCGGTTCCGCTCTGGGTGCCCTGAACGGCGAGCCGAAGTGGGAGGAGAAGGTCATGGAGCTGATGGACGCCGTAGACAGCTACATTCCGCTGCCGCAGCGTGAGAACGAGAAGCCGTTCCTGATGCCTATCGAGGACGTGTTCTCGATCACCGGCCGTGGTACCGTAGTTACGGGCCGTATCGAGACCGGTATCATCCATGTCGGTGATCCCGTTGAGATCATCGGTCTGGAGGAGAAGACCCTGACTTCGACCTGCACGGGTGTCGAGATGTTCCGCAAGCTGCTCGATGAGGGCGAGGCCGGCGACAACGTAGGTCTGCTGCTCCGCGGTATCGACAAGAAGGAGGTTAAGCGTGGTATGGTAGTCGCTAAGCCCGGCTCGATCACCCCGCACACCGAGTTCGAGGCTGAGGTCTACATCCTGAAGAAGGAAGAGGGTGGCCGTCACACGCCGTTCCACAACAACTATCGTCCGCAGTTCTATCTCCGTACGATGGACGTTACCGGTGAGGTTCACCTGCCCGCAGGCGTAGACATGGTGATGCCTGGTGATCACGTAACGATCACCGTGAAGCTGATCTACCCGGTAGCCCTGAACGAGGGTCTGCGTTTCGCAATCCGTGAGGGTGGCCGTACGGTAGGTGCCGGTCAGATCCTGAAGGTCGTGAAGTAATCACACGATACAATCCCGAGGCGGTGTTTCCGCACCGCCTCTTTTTAGGAGCATAGTTCAAGGGTAGAATAGCGGTCTCCAAAACCGTTGATGGGAGTTCGAATCTCTCTGCTCCTGCAAAGATAAAGACGCAGAAATATGTTCAACTACGTTAAAGAATCGTATAACGAGCTTGTAAACAAGGTGACGTGGCCCACGTTCCCGCAGCTTCAGAGCTCCACGATTGTCGTGATGGTGGCTTCGGTCATCTTCGCGATCGTCGTTTTGGCCATGGACCTGACGTTCGAGAATCTCATGGGTGTCATCTACAAGACACTGGGTAATCTTGGTCGTTAATTGTGCGTACAGGCGATGAGCAAGATTGAAAAACAGTGGTATGTTGTCCGTGCCGTTGGTGGCAAGGAGGGTAAGGTCAAGGAGTATATCGAGTCCGAAATCCGCCACAACCACCTCGAAGATTACATCTCCCAGGTCTTGATTCCCACCGAAAAGGTCTACACCATCCGCAACGGAAAGAAGGTCTCCAAAGAGAAGGTCTCCTATCCGGGTTATGTGTTGGTGGAGGCTGCTTTCGTCGGTCAGATTCCGATAATTATTCGCAATACTCCCAATGTGCTTGGTTTCCTCGGCGATACGAAAGAGGACAGCCGCAAGATGATCGCCACGCCTCTGCGTCCACAGGAGGTCGCGCGCATCCTCGGCCGTGTCGATGAAATGAATGCCATGGAGGAGGAGAACGAAATACCATTCTTCGTCGGCGAGACCGTCAAGGTCACCGATGGCCCTTTCTCAAGCTTCCAGGGTACCATCGAGGCCGTCGATAATGAGCGCAAGAAACTCACGGTATCGGTGAAGATATTCGGGCGCAAAACTCCTATGGAGTTGAGTTTCACACAAGTAGAAAAAGAATAATTAACCAAGGAAAACTATGGCAAAAGAGGTTGCTGCATTTATTAAATTGCAGATCAAAGGTGGTGCCGCCAATCCTTCGCCCCCGGTTGGTCCCGCATTGGGTTCTAAGGGAGTCAATATCATGGACTTCTGCAAGCAGTTCAATGCGCGTACGCAGGACAAGGCGGGTAAGGTTCTTCCGGTCATCATCACCGTTTACAGCGATAAGTCGTTCGACTTTGTTGTAAAACAGCCGCCCGTAGCGATCCAGCTTAAGGAAGCAGCCAAGGTGCAGAAGGGTTCCGCCCAGCCTAACCGCGACAAGGTCGGTCAGGTGACGTGGGAGCAGATCCGCGACATCGCGAAGGACAAGATGTCCGATATGAACTGCTTCACGTTGGAGTCCGCTATGCGTATGGTAGCCGGTACGGCCCGCAGCATGGGTATCAACGTAGTCGGTGAATTTCCTAACATGTAATTACGAAGAAGATGAGTAAGTTGACAAAAAATCAAAAGATCGCCTACGCCAAGGTTGAAGCCGGTAAGGCTTACAAGCTGCCGGAGGCTGCCGCTCTTCTGAAGGAAATTACGTTCACGAAATTCGACGCTTCGGTTGATATCGACGTTCGTTTGGGCGTAGACCCCCGCAAGGCCAATCAGATGGTCCGCGGCGTGGTTACTCTTCCTCACGGAACCGGCAAGACGGTGCGCGTGCTCGTTCTCTGTACTCCCGAGAAGGAGGCAGAGGCCAAGGCCGCTGGCGCCGACTATGTAGGCCTCGACGAATTTGTCGAGAAGATCAAGGGAGGCTGGACCGATGTCGATGTAATCATCTGCACCCCCAACGTCATGGGTAAGGTTGGTGCCCTGGGCCGTATCCTCGGTCCGCGTGGCCTGATGCCGAACCCCAAGACAGGAACGGTGACGATGGAAGTCGGCAAGGCCGTCGGTGAGGTGAAGGCCGGTAAGATCGACTTCAAGGTCGATAAGTTCGGTATCATCCACACCACCGTGGGCAAGGTTTCTTTCTCGGCCGACCAGATCGTGGATAACGCCAAGGAGGTTCTGAACATGATTCTCAAGCTGAAACCGGCTGCTGCCAAAGGTTCTTATGTGAAGAGTGTTTATCTCTCGACCACCATGAGCCCCGGCGTGCAGATTGATCCCAAATCAGTAGAAACCAAATAAGAAGGAGGATAGAAGAGATGACAAAGGAAGAAAAACTGGTTGTGATTAACAGCCTTACCGAGCAGCTCCAGGCTTATCCTCACTTCTACATCGCCGACATCGAGGCGCTCAACGCCGAGCAGACCGCTGCCCTGCGCCGCAAGTGCTTCGAGAGCGACGTGAAGCTGGTAGTTGTAAAGAACACCCTGCTCACGAAGGCGCTCGAGAAGGTGGAGAAGGCTGATGCTGATCTGGTAAAAGTATTGGAGGGTCCTACCTCGATTATGTTCGCCAACGTTGCAAAGGCTCCTGCCGTTCTTATCAAGGAGTTCCGCAAGAAGTCGGACAAACCCGTTCTCAAGGCGGCTTTCGCCGAGGGGTGTGTCTACATCGGCGACAACCAGCTGGACGCTCTGTGTAACATCAAGTCGAAGGAAGAGCTCATCGGCGATATCGTCGCTCTGCTTCAGTCCCCGGCCAAGAATGTTATCTCTGCATTGCAGGCTAATGCAGGCCAAAAGATTGCGGGCCTCGTGAAGACGCTCGAATCGAGAAACAACTAATTTTCACAAACAAGAATTAAAAACAAATTAATAAGCTTACAACTATGGCAGACGTAAAGAAACTTGCTGAAGAACTGGTTAACCTGAAGGTGACCGAGGTAAACGAACTCGCACAGATCCTCAAGGAGGAGTATGGTATTGAGCCGGCTGCTGCCGCTGTTGCCGTTGCAGCCCCCGCTGCAGGCGCTGGCGAGGCCGCTCCCGCCGAGAAGACGTCGTTCGACGTGATCCTGAAGAGCGCTGGCCAGGCCAAGCTCCAGGTTATCAAGGTTGTCAAGGAGGTTGCAGGCCTTTCGCTGGGTGACGCTAAGGCACTCGTTGACGGCGCTCCGAAGGCCGTTAAGGAGGGTGTTTCCAAGGAAGAGGCTGAGCAGATCAAGGGCCAGCTCGAGGAGGCAGGTGCTGAAGTTGAGCTTAAGTAGCATTGCTGCTTAAGGCTGCATAGACGATCAGGTATAGGGCTTACCGGTGGTGTAAGCTCTATGCCTTTTCTTGGTCTAAAGACCGGAAGTGCCGAACATGTGCTGTGTCCGTTCTTTGGAAGATGAATGCTCCCGGGGCATGTTGTGCCTGCATACGGGGGCATTGGCGGGATAGATACCCGTCCACTTTTGGGAGCGTAACCCACCCAATTACACTTCAACTAATTTGGATTTTACGATGTCCACAGCAAAAACACAACAAAGAATCAGCTTCTCGACAGTCAAGAACCGGGTGCCTTATCCGGATCTGCTGGAGGTACAGCTCAAATCATTCCGGGATTTTTTCCAGATGGACACCACGGCCGAAAATCGTAAGAACGAGGGGCTGTACAAGGTGTTTCAGGAGAATTTCCCCATCACGGATACCCGGAACAACTTCGTTCTGGAGTTTATCGACTACTATATCGACCCGCCGCGCTATTCGATCGAGGAGTGCCTCGAGCGCGGTTTGACGTACAGCGTCCCGCTGAAAGCCAAGCTGAAGCTCTATTGTACGGACGACGAGCACGAGGATTTCGGCGTCGTCGTGCAGGACGTGTACTTCGGTACGATTCCCTATATGACCGAACGCGGTACGTTCGTCATCAACGGTGCGGAGCGTGTCATCGTATCCCAGCTGCACCGTTCGCCGGGTGTGTTCTTCGGACAGAGCATGCACACCAACGGCACCAAGCTCTATTCGGCGCGTATCATCCCCTTCAAGGGGTCGTGGATAGAGTTCGCTACGGACATCAACAACGTGATGTATGCCTACATCGACCGTAAGAAGAAGCTGCCCGTCACCACGCTGCTGCGTGCCATCGGTTACGAGGCGGACCAGCAGATTCTCGAGATTTTCGACCTGGCCGACGAGGTGAAGGTGTCGAAGGCCACCCTCAAGAAGGCCGTGGGCCGCAAGTTGGCCGCACGCGTGCTTTCGACCTGGGTCGAGGACTTTGTGGACGAGGATACGGGCGAGGTGGTCTCCATCGAACGAAACAACGTCATCGTGGACCGCGAAACGGTCCTCGAGGAGGAACATATCGACCAGATCATCGAGTCGGGTGCCAAGACGATCCTGCTGCACAAGGAGAATCAGTCGGGCATCGACTTCTCGATCATCTACAATACGCTGCAGAAGGACCCCTGCAACTCCGAGAAGGAGGCCGTGGTCTACATCTACAGACAGCTGCGCGCCTCGGAGCCGCCCGATGAGGCCACGGCGCGCGACGTCATCGAGAAGCTCTTCTTCTCGGACAAACGCTACGACCTGGGCGACGTGGGCCGTTACCGCATCAACAAGAAGCTGGACCTGGACATCGATCCGGCTATCCGTACGCTGACGCGCGAGGACATCATCGCCATCATCAAATACCTGATTCAGCTGATCAACTCGAAGGCCGACGTCGATGATATCGACCACCTGTCGAACCGCCGCGTGCGCACGGTGGGCGAGCAGCTCTCGAATCAGTTCTCCGTGGGCTTCGTCCGCATGGCCCGCACCATCCGCGAGCGGATGAACGTGCGCGACAACGAGGTCTTCACGCCGGTGGACCTGATCAACGCCAAGACCCTCTCGTCGGTGATCAACTCGTTCTTCGGCACCTCGCAGCTCTCGCAGTTCATGGACCAGATCAACCCGCTGGCCGAGATCACGCACAAGCGCCGTCTGTCAGCCCTCGGCCCCGGCGGTCTGTCGCGCGACCGCGCCGGATTCGAGGTCCGCGACGTGCACTACACGCACTACGGACGTCTCTGCCCGATCGAGTCGCCCGAAGGCCCGAATATCGGTCTGATCTCGTCGCTGTGCGTCTACGCGCGGATTTCGCCGATGGGCTTCATCGAAACCCCGTACCGCAAGGTGGAGAACGGGGTGATCGACATGGACAACTCGCACATCCGCTACTACTCGGCCGAAGAGGAGGAGGGCAAGATCGTCGCCCAGTCGAACATGCCGATCGACGACGAGGGCCACTTCCTGCAGCCCGACCGCATCAAGGCGCGTCAGGGTGCCGACTTCCCCGTCGTGACGGCCGATGAGGTGAACCTCATGGACGTGGCTCCGAACCAGATCGCCTCGATCGCCGCGAGCCTCATCCCGTTCCTCGAGCACGACGACGCCAACCGTGCGCTGATGGGCTCGAACATGATGCGCCAGGCCGTGCCCCTGGTGACCACCGAAGCCCCGATCGTCGGCACGGGTATCGAGAAGGACATGATCTCGGACAGCCGCATCCAGATCGTTGCCGAGCGCGACGGCGAGGTCGTCTTCGCCGACGCCACGAAGATCCAGATCAAGTACGAGCGTACTGAGGACGAGATCCTCGCCTCGTTCGATCCGGAGGTGACGACCTACATGCTGCCGCGCTACCGCCGTACGAACCAGAATACCTCCGTAACGCTGCGTCCTACGGTGCTCACGGGCGACAAGGTGACCAAGGGTCAGATCATCACCGAGGGCTATTCGACGCAGAACGGCGAGTTGGCCCTGGGCCGCAACCTGAAGGTGGCCTACATGCCCTGGAAGGGTTACAACTTCGAGGATGCCATCGTGATCTCGGAGCGTATCCAGCGTGAGGACATCTTCACGTCGGTGCACGTCGATGAGTACATTATGGAGGTGCGCGACACGAAGCGCGGTGTCGAGGAGCTCACGTCGGACATCCCGAACGTTTCGGAGGACGCCACGAAGGACCTCGACGCCAACGGTATCGTCCGCATCGGCGCCAACATCCACCCGGGCGACATCCTCATCGGTAAGATCACCCCGAAGGGCGAGAGCGATCCGTCGCCCGAGGAGAAGCTCCTGCGCGCGATCTTCGGCGACAAGGCCGGCGACGTGAAGGACGCTTCGCTCAAGGCACAGCCTTCGCTGCACGGCGTAGTGATCGACACGAAGCTCTACAGCCGCGCCAGCAAGGAGGGCAAGAAGGGCAAGTCGGCCGAGAAGCAGCAGCTCGACAAACTCGACGAGAAGTTTGCCGCTGAGATCGCCGACCTGACCAAGCTGCTTGTGTCGAAACTCTGGACCCTGCTGCAGGGCAAGACCACGACGGGCATCACGGACTATTTCGGCGTGGAGCTCTATCCCGCCGGCACGAAGTTCTCGCAGAAGCTGCTCGAGGAGATCGCCCGCAAGTCGTCGGACGAGAAGACCGGCGTGGTGATGGGCTACCTGAACCTCGGATCGTGCAACTGGACCGGCGACGCCCATACCGACGCGCTGATCGAGGCCACGATCAACAACTATACGATCGAGTGGAAGAAGGCCGATGCCGCCATCAAGCGTGAGAAGTACAACCTCACCAACGGCGACGAGCTCCCGCAGACGGGCGTCATCCAGATGGCCAAGGTCTACATCGCCAAGAAGCGCAAGCTCAAGGTGGGAGACAAGATGGCCGGACGCCACGGCAACAAGGGTATCGTGGCCAAGGTGGTGCGCGACGAGGACATGCCGTTCCTCGAGGACGGAACGATCGTCGATATCTGCCTCAACCCGCTGGGTGTGCCTTCGCGAATGAACCTCGGACAGATCTATGAGGCTGTGCTCGGATGGGCCGGCCGCGAGTTGGGCGTGAAGTTCGCCACGCCGATCTTCGACGGTGCATCGCTCGACCAGATCAACGAGTACACGGCCAAGGCCGGGCTGCCGCACAGCGGCCGCACGTACCTCTACGATGGCGGCACGGGCGAGCGCTTCGACCAGCCGGCCACCGTGGGTGTCACGTACATGCTCAAGCTGGGCCACATGATCGACGACAAGATGCACGCGCGTTCGATCGGTCCGTACTCGCTCATCACGCAGCAGCCGCTCGGCGGTAAGGCCCAGTTCGGTGGTCAGCGTTTCGGTGAGATGGAGGTCTGGGCGCTCGAAGGCTTCGGCGCCGCCAACATCCTGCAGGAGATCCTGACGATCAAGTCCGACGATGTGATGGGCCGCGCCAAGGCCTACGAGGCGATCGTCAAGGGCGAGAACCTGCCCAAGCCGGGTATTCCCGAGGCCATGAACGTGCTGCTGCACGAGTTGCGCGGTCTGGCCCTTTCGGTCAAGCTCGAGTAAGGTGTATTTAACGAGGACAAGAAAAAACGCAAGATAAAAATATGGCAATTAGCAAAGACAACAAACCGAACAACGGTTACAGCCGTATCTCGATCGGCCTGGCCTCCCCCGAGGAGATCCTGGCCCAGTCGAGCGGCGAGGTCTTGAAGCCCGAAACCATCAACTACCGGACCTACAAGCCCGAGCGTGACGGCCTGTTCTGCGAGCGGATCTTCGGCCCGGTGAAGGACTACGAGTGCCACTGCGGCAAGTACAAGCGTATCCGCTACAAGGGCATCGTCTGCGACCGCTGCGGCGTGGAGGTCACCGAGAAGAAGGTGCGTCGCGAGCGCATGGGCCACATCTCGCTGGTGGTGCCCGTGGTGCACATCTGGTACTTCCGTTCGCTCCCCTCGAAGATCGGTTACCTGCTGGGTATCCCGTCGAAGAAACTCGAGGCGATCATCTACTACGAGCGTTACGTCGTGATCAACGCCGGTGCCGCTTCGGAGCAGGGCATCGAGCGTCTCCAGACCCTTTCGGAGAAGGAGTACCTCGACGTGCTGGCCGCGCTGCCGAAGGGCAACCAGTCGCTCGACGACACGGACCCCAACAAGTTCGTGGCACAGATGGGCGCCGAGGCGATCTACACGCTGCTCAAGCAGGTGGACCTCGACTCGATGTCCTATGCGCTGCGCCACAAGGCCTCGACCGAGACCTCGCAGCAGCGTAAGTCCGAGGCGCTGAAGTGCCTGAACGTCATCGAGTCGTTCCGCGCGTCGAACGGCAAGAACAAGCCCGAATGGATGGTGCTGAGCGTCATCCCGGTGATCCCGCCCGAGCTGCGCCCGCTGGTGCCGCTCGACGGCGGCCGTTTCGCCACGTCGGACCTCAATGACCTCTACCGCCGCGTGATTATCCGCAACAACCGCCTCAAGCGCCTGATCGAGATCAAGGCTCCGGAGGTGATTCTCCGCAACGAGAAGCGCATGCTGCAGGAGGCTGTCGATTCGCTGTTCGACAACTCGCGCAAGTCGAATGCCGTGAAGAACGAGTCGAACCGTCCGCTCAAGTCGCTCTCCGACTCGCTCAAGGGCAAGCAGGGACGTTTCCGTCAGAACCTTCTGGGTAAGCGTGTCGATTACTCGGCCCGTTCGGTCATCGTCGTCGGCCCCGAGCTGAAGATGCACGAGATGGGTATTCCGAAGGACATGGCCGCCGAGCTCTACAAGCCGTTCGTGATCCGCAAGCTCATCGAGCGCGGCATCGTCAAGACGGTCAAGTCCGCGAAGAAGATCATCGACCGCAAGGACCCGGTCATCTGGGGCATTCTGGAGAACGTCATCAAGGGCCATCCGGTGCTCATGAACCGTGCCCCGACGCTTCACCGTCTGGGTATCCAGGCCTTCCAGCCCAAGTTGATCGAGGGTAAGGCCATGCAGCTGCACCCGCTGGCATGTACGGCATTCAACGCCGACTTCGACGGCGACCAGATGGCCGTGCACCTGCCGCTGGGCAATGCCGCCATCCTCGAGGCCCAGCTGCTCATGCTCGGATCGCACAACGTCCTCAACCCGGCCAACGGTGCCCCGATCACCGTGCCGTCGCAGGACATGGTCCTCGGTCTGTACTACATCACCAAGCCCCGTAAGGGTGTCAAGGGCGAGGGCCGCGTCTTCTACGGCCCCGAGGAGGCGATCATCGCCTACAACGAGAAGCAGGCCGACCTGCACGCCGTGGTGAAGTGCTTGGTGGACGACATCGACGAGCAGGGCAACCCGGTTCAGGTCCTCAAGGAGACGACCATCGGCCGCATCCTCTTCAACCAGGTGGTCCCCAAGGAGGTGGGCTACATCAACGAGGTGCTCACGAAGCGTTCGCTGCGTGACATCATCGCCGTGGTGATGAAGAAGGCCGGTGCCGACAAGGTGGCCAACTTCCTCGACGACATCAAGGACATGGGTTATCGCATGGCTTTCCAGGGCGGTCTGTCGTTCAACCTCGACGCCGTGATCATCCCCGAGGAGAAGGAGAAACTCGTCCAGGAGGGTTACGAGCGCGCCGACGCCATCATGGACGACTACAACATGGGTCTTATTACCAACAACGAGCGTTACAACCAGATCATCGACGTCTGGACGAACATCAATACGAAACTGACGAAGGCCGTGATCGACACGCTCATCAAGGACGACGACGGTTTCAACCCGGTATACATGATGCTCGACTCGGGAGCCCGTGGTTCGAAGGAGCAGATCCGTCAGCTGAGCGGTATGCGTGGTCTGATGGCCAAGCCGCAGAAGTCGGGCGTCGAGGGTGGCCAGCAGGTCATCGAGAACCCGATTCTCTCGAACTTCAAGGAGGGACTTTCGGTGCTCGAGTACTTCATCTCGACGCACGGTGCCCGTAAGGGTCTTGCCGATACCGCCCTGAAGACGGCCGACGCCGGTTACCTGACGCGCCGTCTGGTCGATGTGGCGCAGGACGTCATCATCAACGAGGAGGATTGCGGTACGCTGCGCGGTCTGACGGCAACGGCCATCAAGCGCAACGACGACGTCGTGCAGACGCTCTACGACCGCATCCTGGGCCGCGTGGCGCTCAACGACGTGATCCACCCGCTCACGGGCGAAGTGCTCTGCAAGGCAGGCGAGGAGATCACCGAGTCGATCGCCGAGGCCATCGAGAAGTCGCCGCTGGAGTCGGTCGAGATCCGTTCGGTGCTCACCTGCGAATCGCGCCGCGGCGTCTGCGCCAAGTGCTACGGACGCAACCTGGCGACGGCCCGCATGGTGCAGAAGGGCGAGGTGGTCGGCGTGATCGCCGCCCAGTCGATCGGCGAGCCGGGTACGCAGCTGACCCTCCGTACGTTCCACGTCGGTGGTGTGGCCGGCGGTACGGCCGTCGAGACTAACGTCGTCTCGAAATACGAAGGACGTCTGGAGATCGACGAGCTCCGCACGGTCAAGGGCAAGAACGCCGCTGGCGAGGCGATCGACATCGTCATCTCGCGCCAGTCGGAGTTCCGTATCGTCGATCCCAAGACCGAGATCGTGCTCTATACGCACAACCTGCCCTACGGTGCTACGCTGTTCATGGCCGACGGCTCCGATGTCAAGAAGGGCGACATGATCTGCGAGTGGGATCCTTACAACGCCGTCATCATCTCCGAGCATGAGGGCCGCGTTGCTTACGAGAACATCATCGAGGGCGTGACCTACCGCGACGAGCGCGACGAACAGACGGGTCTGTCGGAGAAGGTGGTCATCGAGTCGAAGGACAAGACCAAGAACCCGGTCATCAAGATCCAGAACAAGGAGGGCGAGGAGGTCAAGCAGTACAACCTCCCGGTTTCGGCCCACATCGTCGTCAAGGACAACGCCCGCATCAAGACGGGCGATATCCTGATCAAGATCCCGCGCGCCGTCGGCAAGTCGGGCGGCGACATCACCGGAGGTCTTCCGCGAGTTACGGAGCTCTTCGAGGCCCGCAACCCGTCGAACCCGGCCATCGTTTCGGAGATCGACGGCGAGGTTACCTTCGGCAAGATCAAGCGCGGTAACCGCGAGATCATCATTACCTCGAAGCAGGGCGATGTGAAGCGTTACCTTGTGCCGCTGTCGCGTCAGATCATCGTTCAGGAGAACGACTACGTCAAGGCCGGCAGCCCGCTGTCGGACGGTGCGATCACCCCGAGCGACATCCTCAACATCCTCGGCCCGACGCGTGTGCAGGAGTACATCGTCAATGAGGTGCAGGAGGTTTACCGCATGCAGGGTGTGAAGATCAACGACAAGCACTTCGAGGTGATCGTCCGCCAGATGATGTCGAAGGTCAAGATCGAGGATCCGGGCGATACCCGTTTCTTCGAGGATCAGATCGTGGACAAGTGGGAGTTCATGGACGTGAACGACGAACTCTACGACAAGGTGGTCGTTACCGACGCCGGCGATTCGACGGCGCTCCAGCCCGGTCAGATCGTCTCGCTGCGCAAACTGCGTGACGAGAACTCGAGCCTCAAGCGCCGCGACCTGCGTCCGGTTCAGGTGCGCGACATTGTGCCCGCTACCTCGACGCAGGTGCTGCAGGGTATTACCCGCGCCGCCCTGCAGACATCGAGCTTCATCTCGGCCGCTTCGTTCCAGGAGACCACCAAGGTGCTCAACGAGGCTGCCATCCAGGCGAAGGTCGATCCACTGGAGAACCTCAAGGAGAACGTCATCTGCGGTCACCTGATCCCCGGCGGTACGGGTCTGCGCGATTACGACGATCTGGTTGTCACCGCGAAGTCCGAACTGGAGAGCCTTCAGCAGGCCCAGTAGGCGGACCTCCGCTTCCACTAATGAAAAACTCCCCGATCCTTGCGGTCGGGGAGTTTTGTTTTATCGTTCCGGGAGGGCTTCGTTGCGAAACCGGAGGGCAGGGTAGCATGCTTTCCGCTGCGGACATGCCGGACCGGCATCTGTCTCGGCGGATCCGGCAGTATGTTCAGCGCATCGTTTCGTCTTCGATGTGGCCCGCTATTTCCGTTCGTAGCGCTTGGCCAGACCGCCCTCGGAGGTCTCGCGGTAGAGGCTCGGGAGGTTGTGGCCCGTCTCGTTCATCACCTCGACGACCTTGTCGTAGGAGACCAGGTGCGAACCGTCGGAGAGCGTGGCGTAGATATTGGCATCGAGGGCACGTGCCGCTGCCACGGCGTTGCGTTCGATGCAGGGGACCTGCACCAGTCCGCAGACGGGGTCGCACGTCAGCCCCAGGTGGTGCTCAAGACCCATCTCGGCGGCATACTCGATCTGCGAGGGGGTGCCTCCGAAGAGCTGGCACGCTGCTGCGGCTGCCATGGCGCACGCCACGCCGACCTCGCCCTGGCAGCCCACCTCGGCTCCCGAGATTGAAGAGTTGGTCTTGGCAACGTTGCCGAAGAGCCCGGCGGTCGCCAGCGCGCGCAGGATGCGGATCCGCAGGAAGTCGCGTGAGGTGGCCAGGTGGTAGAGTACGGCCGGTACGACGCCGCACGACCCGCAGGTCGGGGCTGTGACCACGACACCGCCCGAGGCGTTCTCCTCCGAGGTGGCCAGCGCGTAGGCGTAGATTTTGGCGCGCGACTTGAGTGAGTCGTTGTAACTTTTCGACTTGACCCAGTAGGTGCTGGCCTTGCGGGCCACCTTCAGTCCGCCGGGCAGCACGCCGTCGTTGTTCAGCCCGTTCTGTATCGTCTCGCACATCTGGGTCCAGATCGTGTCGAGGTAGTCCCAGATTTCGGGCCCCTCGCAGTCGTTCACATACTCCCAGAAGGTCTTGCCCTCGTTGTAGCACCAGTTCTTTATGTCGGTGATGGTTGTCAGCGGATAGATGCTGCGCGGCACCTCGAGCCGCGAGGTTTCGTTGGCCAGGGCACCTCCGCCGATGCTGTAGATCGTCCACGAATCGACGACCTTGCCCTCCTTGATTCCTTCGAAGAGCATGCCGTTGGGGTGGAACGGCAGGACGATGTCGGCCTTCCATACGATTTCGGTCGGGGCGACGGGTTGCAGCACCGAGAGGATGGCCACGTCGGTGAGGTGGCCCTTGCCGGTTGCGGCCAGCGAACCGTAGAGCGTCACACGGTAGGCATCGACGTTGCGGCAGCGTTCGACGAAGCGTTCGGCGGCCCGTTTCGGCCCCATCGTGTGGCTGCTTGAGGGACCGTTTCCGATTTTGTACAACTCTTTGAGCGATTCCATGTTTGATCGGTATTTGATCGGCACAAAGATACGAAAAAATCGGGAAGTGCGCGCACTTCCCGATCCGGGTGGTAGCCCCACCGCGACTCGAACGCGGATTTAGGGTTTAGGAAACCCTCGTTCTATCCCTTGAACTATAGGGCCGAAATATTTGCGGAGTGCCCCTTTTGTGGGAAGCACTCCGCAAAGATAATACTTTTTCGTGAATTTTCAGAAGTTGAACCGCATGCCGAACGAGACAACGTGGGCGTGGAGCCGGTAGTTGCGCGTGAAAACGGACGAGAGTTCACCCGACGCATAGTCGTAGAGCGGGTAGGAACCCGTACGCTCGGGGTCGGCCGACGAGACGTAGCAGTAGGCTACGTCGAGCGCCGCGCAGCGGGCGAGGCGGAACGAGAGTCCGGCCGAGTAGCTGATCTTGGTCATCGAGGGAGTCTCGGGATTGAGGTAGTTGCTGTCCACGGGGCTCTCGTCGAAGTAGATGCCGGCGCGTGCCTGCAGCCAGTCGAGTGCCGCATACTCGGCACCGAAGCGGGCCGAGAGGGTGTTCGAGTAGTTCTTCACCGAGTAGATGTCGTCGATGCCGAGCTCCTGCTCGTTGAATGCCACATTGAGGTCCTTGTAGGCCGACCAGCCGATCCACTGCAGATCGACGCCCATCTGCCACTTCGCATTCGGACGGTAGGATACGCCCCACGTCACGGTTGTCGGCAGGGGCAGCTGCGTGTGGAAGGTCCCCTGGTCAAGCGCGGGGATGGCCGGCGACTGTCCGGCCATGGTGAGTACCGAATTGAGGAACGAGAGCAGTTGCTGCGCCTCGGCCGAGGCGTAGTTGAGCCGGGCCGTGCCCCGGTCCACCTTCATGTTGAGGCGCGAGCGGTAGCTCATGGCCACGGACCACTGGTCGGTGATGTCCCAGAGAATGCCGGCGTTCACGCCGATGGCCACGTTGGCGTCGCCCTGCAGTTTGGCCGATACGATGGCCTTGTTCTGGAGGTTGTTCTCGAAATAGGCGGCTCCCTGCTGTGCCGTGGCCTGGTAGGCGGCTATCTGTTCTGCGGTCAGTCCGGCCGAAGGACCGAGGACCGGAAGCAGCTGGTTCACCGTGTTGAATCCCGTGACGAGGGTCTGGTTGCCGCCGACGGGCAGCATGGCGCGCGCGAGGTCGAAGTTGCCCCACGTGATCATCAGTCCAGCACCGATCGAGAGGCGGTCGCAGATCTTGAACGAGACGGTGGGCTGGAAGGTGTAGGCCGCGAGGTTGATCTCCTGGATGAGGTGTGCCCCCGACCAGTTGTCGCCCCAGTTCATCGACGAGCCGTTGGGCGTGTAGAAGCCCAGGCCCACGGCCCAGCGCTCCGACGGCCTGTAGTTGATGTACATGTGCAGCGGGGTGGACATCTTGTTGTCCGACTTCTCGGTGAGCGAGCTCCGGTATCCGTTCTCCAGCGAGGGAAGTTCCGAGGCCCATACCGACGAGAGGATGCCCGTTGCGCCGACCGAGATGTCGAACTTCGAATCCTGGAAGACGGCGGCTGCCGGGTTGAAGTAGATCGATTCCGAACCGAGTTTCATCGCCGTGCCGACGTTGGCCATACCGGCCTGGCGTGCGGAGAAGTTGTTCACCTGATAGCCTTCGGCGCGTGCGCCCGATGCTGCGGCGATGCAGGCGATGAGGAGGAAGATTTTTTTCATGACTTCGTTGGTTTGGTTAATGGGTCGCCCCCTTCGGGGCGCACAAAATCGGGGGCAAAAGTATAAAAACTATCCCCGAAGGCCAAACTTTCTGGTCGGAAAGTCTCTTAAATTGGAATAAATGGCATAGCTTTGGACGCTGTGTCCTGCCGCAGGATCAGCGTTTCGGGCGGTTGTTGTAGGCCTCCAGCGCCTTGGCCAGGACGACGAGTGCCCGCTCGAGCTCCTCCTTGCGCAGGACGTAGGCGATGCGCACCTCGTTGCGGCCGCGCGTCGGGTCGGAGTAGAATCCCGAGGCGGGGGCCATCATCACCGTCTCGCCTTCGTACTCGAAATCCGAGAGGCACCAGGTGCAGAAGGCGTCGCTGTCGTCCACCGGCAGGCGGGCCACCGTGTAGAAGGCGCCCATCGGGATGGGCGAGTAGACGCCCGGTATGCGGTTCAGTCCGTCGATGAGGCATTTTCGCCGTTCGATGTACTCCTCGTAGACCTCCATGCTGTACGATCGCGGTGCGTCGATCGAGGCCTCGGCGACGATCTGTCCGATGAGCGGCGGGGAGAGACGGGCCTGGCAGAACTTCATCACGGCGTTGCGCAGCTCGCGGTTCTTGGTGATGAGCGCCCCGATGCGGATGCCGCACTCGGAGTAGCGTTTCGACACGGAGTCGATCAGCACGACGTTCTGCTCGATTCCTTCGAGGTGGCAGGCCGATATGTAGGGCGAGCCTGTATAGATGAATTCGCGGTAGACCTCGTCCGAGAAGAGGAAGAGGTCGTACTTGCGCACCAGGTCGCGGATGCGGTCCATCTCCCGGCGTGTGTAGAGGTATCCCGTGGGGTTGTTGGGGTTGCAGATCAGAATGCCGCGCGTGCGTTCGTTGATGAGTTCCTCGAAGCGGGCCACGTCGGGCAGAGCGAATCCCTGCTCGATGGAGGAGACCACCGGGCGGATGACGGCTCCGGCCGAGATGGCGAAGGCCATGTAGTTGGCGTAGGCCGGTTCGGGCACGATGATCTCGTCGCCGGGGTTGAGGCACGACATGAAGGCGAACAGAACGGCCTCCGAACCGCCCGTGGTGACGATGATGTCGTCGGGCGAGAGTTTGATTTGGTATTGTTCGTAGTAGGTGACAAGCTTTTCGCGCAGCGAGCGGTATCCGTCGCTGGGGCTGTATTCGAGCACCGTGCGGTCGATGTGCTTCAGCGCGTCGAGCCCCACCTGCGGGGTCGGCAGGTCGGGTTGCCCGATGTTCAGGTGGTATATTTTTGTGCCGCGGGCCCGTGCGGCTTCGGCCAGCGGCACGAGTTTGCGTATCGGCGAGGCCGGCATCAGTTCGGCCCGTTGTGAGATGGCAGGCATGGTGTGCGGGGTGTTTATTCGAGTTCGATCGAAGAGCGGAACTTCACCGTGTTGCGCGGCGGGATCTTCACGGCCGCACCCGTGCGGGGATTGCGGCCCGTGCGCGCGGCCTTGTGTTGTACGGAGAGGGTCCCCAGCCCGGTGAGCGTGACGCGCTCTCCCTCGCGGAGGGCCTGGACGGTCACCCGGATCAGCGCATCGACGGCCTTGCGGGCATCGACTTTCGTGATGTTTGCGTCGAGAGCGATCGCTTCGACCAACTGCGTCTTGTTCATATTATAAGGTATCGAGAGAAATGTACCGCTAACCTAACGGGTAAAAACAAAGGTACGCAAAATTTATGGAAGACGGAAATTCTCGGGTGAATTTCCTCCCTTCGGCACGAGAACGAGCAAAAAGAGGAAGAAGATTTGGCGGAATGGAAAATCCGTGCTACTTTTGCCTCACCGGAAGGATGGCGGAGTGGTCGATCGCGGCGGTCTTGAAAACCGTTGAGCTGCAAGGCTCCGGGGGTTCGAATCCCTCTCCTTCCGCATGATGCCGTCTTCGTACGGTAGGAATCCGCGGGCTCAACTGCCCGCGGATTTTTTGTTTCCCGAAGGTGGAATCCGCACCGTGCATTTTGATATTTCGAGGGTATTGACTATATTTGTCCTGACTAAAAACAAATGTCTGCACATTTAATGTTCCCCTACGAACCGAAAACTGCAATACGATGAAGATGCAAAGCCTTATGCGGTCGGCGCTCGCCTTGAGCTGCGCCCTGGCCGTGCGGACTGCTGCGGCGTCCGATGCGACGATCTGGACGGTGGGCGAGCCGGATGGCCGTCCTGCCGGATTCGCCCTTGCGCCCGACGGATTCCGGGACTTTCTGGCCCGGGACTTCGGCTACGAAGACAAATTCTATCTGGTCGGTCACTCCGATCCGGCGACCGATTTCCCCTATGTGCTGCCCGGTCCGGCCGACACGTGGGGCGGGACCTGGCCCACGTCGGGATGGCGCACCCATGAAGTCAATATCCTCTTTGGCCTCGACGGACAGCCCGAAGGCGACTGCCTGCTGGCGGTCGATCTGGCCGACTACGCCAAGCGCTTCCCTCCGCTGGTGAAGGTGAGCGTAAACGGACAGGATGCCTGGTTCCGGCTCAATGATCCCGATGACCCGGCTGCTGCCGGCCGCCGTTACGGCCAGCAGGAGCCGACCGTCGATACGCTTTCGCTGACCGGGCACTTCGAGCGTGCGACGCCCCGCCGACTCGAGATGCCGCTGCGTCGCGGCACGCTGCGCGAGGGCGGCAATACGGTACGCGTAACGGTCCTCGAGGGTTCGTGGATCCTTTTCGACCGTGTGGCGCTCGAGGGCCCCTCGTCCGTGCGTCCGACGCAGCCCGAAGGGTTGTATGTGCGCGACGTGGCGGCGGCTCCGTATGAACTGGACAGCGACGGCAAGCGTGTGCAGCCGCTGCTGGTCGATGTCGAGTGGCTCGATGCGGCGCCGATGCTGAGTGTCGAGGTGGATGGCCGCGAACTTTTCAGCCGGCGCGTCGAGGCGGGCCGCTCGCGCTTCGAGGTGCCGATGCCGGCCGTGCGACGCGACCGGACGAGTCGTTACCGGGTGCTGTGCGACGGTCGCGAGGTGGCCTCCGGACGCATCGAACGGGCCCCTCAGCCCGTGCAGACCCTGGCAGACTATGTCGATACGCGCATCGGCACGGCCCATTCGCGGTGGATGATCGCTCCCGGACCATGGATGCCCTTCGGTATGGTCAAGCTCTCGCCCGACAACCAGAATGCCGGCTGGCAGGCCGGTTACCAGCCTTCGTTCGAAACGATCGGCTGCTTCAGCCACATCCACGAGTGGACGCTCGGCGGTCTGGGCCTCATGGCGACAAACGGCGATCTGAAGGTGCGTGTCGGCGACGAACGCAACCCCGATGAGGGTTATCGTTCGCGCATCGACAAGCGGACCGAGCAGGCCGGAATCGGCTGCTATGCGGCCGACCTGACTGATTACGGGATTCATGCCGAGGTGACCGCCACGACACGCTGCGGCTTCGGCCGCTTCACCTTCCCGACGGACCGGGGCGAGGGGCGCGTTCTCATCGAGCTGCATCCGCAGGCCGAGTATGACTTCGAGTTGCGCGATGTCTCGGTCCGGCAGGTGGGCGACCGGCGGATCGAGGGTTCGTGCCACCAATACTCGCCGGGTGTCTGGAGCAACGACGCCGACCAGGACTATACGCTGCATTTCGTCATTGAGTTTGACCGGCCGATCAAGCGGCTGGGCAGCTGGTGCGACGACAACCTCCGGCAGCAGGCCGACGGCCTCTCGTGCGGGCCGTGCCGCGAGGCGGGACTCTTTGCCGTATTCGACCCGGCGGAGAATCCGGTTGTTCAGGTCCGTACGGGCATTTCGCTCGTAAGCGTCGAGAATGCCGCCGAGAACCTCTCCACGGAGCTGGCGACCCCCTTCGGCTGGGACTTCGAGGCCGTATGCGCCAACCAGCGGGCAACGTGGAACGACCTCTTCTCCCGCGTTCAGGTCCGTTCGGACGACTACCTGGAGAAGCAGCGCTTCTACAACAACATGTACCGTGCGCTCTGCAGCCGCAATACGTGGAGCGATGTCAATGGCGAGTGGGTCTCGACCGACGGCCGGGTGCGCCGTGTGGCCGATCCTGCGAACGACGTGATGCTCGGCTGCGACGCCTTCTGGAATACCTTCTGGAACCTCAATCCCTTCTGGAACCTCGTGACGCCCGAGTGGTCGGGCCGCTGGGTGCGTTCGCAGCTGGCGATGTACGATGCCAACGGCTGGCTGGCCAAGGGCCCTGCGGGGCTGAACTATGTCCCGGTGATGGTTGCCGAACACGAGATCCCGCAGATCGTCTCGGCCTGGCAGATGGGCATCCGCGACTTCGACGGGCGCAAGGCCCTCGAGGCAGCCGTGAAGATGCAGACGACGCCCGCCCGCAAGGTCTTCAAGGGCTTTGCCGGCAACCGCGATCTGGAGGCCTACATGCAGTACCACTATGTGCCGAGCGATAAAGGCCGTTTCTCGAATACGATGGAGTACTCCTACGACGACTGGACGGTCGGCCAGCTGGCTCTTGCCCTCGGTGACGACGCGACGTGGCGTACCTTCAACGACCGCGGTTACTGGTGGCGGAATGTCATCAGCGATGCCGGCTACTGCCACCTGCGCGACAGCGAGGGCCGCTGGGCCGATCCCTTCGATCCCTTCCGCAGCGGGGCCAACCACCACTATGTCGAGGGCAACGCCTGGCAGCTCACCTTTTTCGTGCCGCAGGATGTTCCGGCCCTGGTGCAGCAGATCGGGCGCGAACGCTTCCTCGAGCGTCTCGAGTGGGGATTTGCGCAGGACGAGGCGTGGCGCTACAACGCCCCCAACGACCAGTACTGGGACCATCCCGTCGTGCAGGGCAACCAGCAGTCGATGCACTTTGCCTTCCTGTTCAACTACGCCGGAACTCCGTGGCTGACGCAGCGCTGGAGCCGTTCGATCCTGGACCGTTATTACGGCTGCGGCATTGCCAATGCCTACCTCGGCGACGAGGACCAGGGGCAGATGAGCGCCTGGGCCGTTCTGGCCTCGCTCGGTTTGTTCCAGACCGACGGCGGCTGCCGTGTCGATCCGGTCTTCGAGATCGCCAGTCCGATTTTCGAGCAGGTGACGATCGACCTCGGCGGACGTTACGGCCGCGGCGAGACCTTCACCATCCGGGCGAAGAACGCATCGCGCCGCAACATCTACGTGCAGCGTGCGACGCTCGACGGCAAACCGCTTCAAAGTTTCCGATTCCCGGCTGCGGCGCTGCTTGACGGCGGGGTGCTGGAACTGGAGATGGGACCCGAACCCAACCGGGCCTGGGGCGTGGAGTAATCCCGTCCCGGTCCGGATGCGAAAGAGCGGCGGCGAACCTTGCAGGTTCGCCGCCGCTCTTTTCCGTTGGGGCGCGAAGGCGCGGTTGTCTACTTTTTCGTCTCGAAGCGGCGCAGCAGGAGCGCGCAGACGGCCAAATAGGCCATGCAGCAGGTGATGACGACGAGCGAACCGATCTGGCTGCCGGCGAAATCGGCCGAAGCACCCATCAGCGGCGGGATGACTGCACCGCCGCAGACGCCCGTGATCATCAGTCCCGAGATCTCGTTGGCCTTGTCCGGATGGCTCTTGAGCGCTGCCGAATAGATTACCGAGAAGATGCTCGAGCAGGCGAAGCCGATCAATCCGACCAGCACCAGCATACCGGCCGTTGCGTGGGTGAACCAGAGGACGATCATGGCGGCAATGGCCGTGAAGATATGGATTCGGAAGTAGCGGACATCGCTCATGCGCACGAGCAGGAGCGAGCCGATCAGTGCGCCGACCGTGCGGCAGACGAAGTAGACGCTCGATCCGATTCCGGCCTGTTCGACGGCGTATCCGCTGCGCTCGATAAGCAGCTTCGGAGCCACCGTATTCATGCCGACATCGACGCCTACGACGAAGACGATGCCCAGAAAGAGAATCAGCACCGTGCGGTCCTTGAGCAGCGAGAAGGCCGCACCGACCGATGAGGCCGGCTGTGCTTCGTGCGACTCATGGATCGGGGTGCAGAGGAGCCAGAGGGCCGACAGCAGCGTGATGGCGGCATAGATCGGGAAGAGGTACTGCCAGTTGCCCAGTTCTCCGGCGGCGAAGGCGGCGATGAACGGTCCGCAGAACGACGACACGGCCTTGACCACCTGTCCGGCGGTGAGCGAACTGGTCAGCGTCTCGGGACGTACGACATTCGTCAGCAACGGATTGAGCGATACCTGCAGCAGCGTGTTGCCGATGCCCAGCAGGGCGAAGGCCGTCATGCAGGTGGCCAGGTTGTAGTCGATGAAGGGAATGAGCATGCCGACGATGGTGATCAGGTTGCTTGCCTGCACCATCTTCTTGCGTCCGATGCGGTTCATGACCAGTGCTGCCGGGATCGAGAGCAGCAGGAACCAAATGAAGACCATCGAGGGGATAAATCCGGCGAGAGTTTCGTTGAGTGCAAAATCTTTCTGTACGTAGCTGGTTGAGATCCCCACCACGTCGCAGAAGCCCATCACAAAGAAGCCGAAGAGGACGGGCAACAGTTTGCTTACGGAGTAGTTGCTGTTATTCATTGGGTTGTTCGGGTTATTTTTCGGCCTCGATGCGGTAGGTGAACGAGTCGGCGCGGTAATAGCCGACGTTGAACTCAACGGGGAATCCCGTGGCGTCGAGCACCAGCCGTTTGCGCTTGAGAATCGGGTCTCCGGCCCGGATGCCGAGTTTGTCGGCTAGCTCCTCGTCGGCCAGCATGGCGCTCACCTCCTCGACCGACTTGTGGACGATGACGCCGTAGCGCTGTTCGAGCATCGTGTAGAGGGGTTGGGTGAAGTCCTCCTCTCCGGTCATCCCGATGGCGGGGTTGAAGTAGGAGTAGAAGTAGACGATCGGAGCCTGCTCGCTTCCGCGCACGCGCGACATGCGCAGCATGCGCGTATCGGGAGTCACCTGGAAGAAGCGTGCCACCTCGGGGGCGGCCTGTTCCCAGCATATGTGCAGCTCGTAATTCTTGATCGTGATGCCCAGCGCCTTCATCTCCTGTGAGAAACTCATCCAGTTGCGGGCGTTGCTGCTGGCTTTTCCCAGCGTATTGACCGTGGTGCCGACCCCCTTCTTGCGGATCAGCAGTCCTTCGTTCACCAGCCGGTTGATGGCCTGTCGGAGGGTGTTGCGCGATATCTTGAGTTCCTGTGCGAGTTCCACCTCGTTGGGAAGGATGGCCCCCGAGCGATACTTTTCGGTGTTGATCATCTGGCGCAGGATGTGTTCCGCCTGCACGTGATAGGGGGTTTTGCTTGAAAAATCGATCTGAGTGTTCATCTTCTGTCGGTAGTTGGGTTCAATTCATACAAATATAATTATTTTGCACGAATCATTGCGGTTTCTCTGCACATTCTTCCGCTTTTCCGACCCACTCTGCCCGGAACCTGTAGCGCATGTCGCCGCCCCACCACATGGAGAAGTTCGTCCCCCAGAGGTTGTCGAAGAGACAGAAGTGTACGCCCTGCCGCAGGTCGGGCAACTGGGTTGAATAGTTCAGTGCGTTGCGTTCGCCCACGACTACGAGCAGTGCGTCGGGCGAGGTGATACGCAGCGTGCCGCGGCTCGTGACGAGGTCTACATAGCGGTCGATTCCGTGCATCTGCCGGTTGCCGCCCGGCACGACATCGAGCAGATCGACGCGTCCGCCCGTCTTTTCGGCCACTACCGAGAGTAACTCTTCGGGCTGAATCGAGACCCAATAGGCCTCGGGCATTCGGTTTGCGGGTTTCCCGATGAGGTCCACCGTCCATGCGACGCTGCGTCCGTCGCGTGCGATCTCCCACTGGCAGCGTACCGCTTCGGGCAGCACGCGCGGGTCGATCCGAGCGTCCTCGGGGAAGACCATTTCGGTGCGGATGCGGCGGCCCTCACGGCTGCGCTCCACCGAGCATTTTGTCACGCGGGCTTCGATCGTGGCACTGCGGGCAGGGCTCCGGTCGAGCCCCGGCTTGCCGTTGTCTTCGATCGCCCACTGTACGTGGCTGGTGAGGTAGGCATCCTGAAACCGGGTGTAGTCGTCGTTCGAGAAACTCTGGTAGGCTATGCCGCCCAGGAGACACTTCACCCCCTTTGTTTCGAAGGCATAGCGCCCTGCGGCGTCCAACTTCCGATCGCTGTCGTTGCCCGTGACGGGGCGGCGGTCCACCTCGCCGACCAGCTTCAGGGCTTCGCGGGCCTCCTCCCGAAGCGGATCGGGCAGCAGGGCCACGGCCTTGTCGATGTTGTCGTCGAGCTCGCGCCACGACTGTTCCGTGAACAGGAACTCGGGTTGCGTGCGGGCTGCCGTGAAAGAGTCTAAGTCGTATTTGTCCCAGTTGCGCAGGTGGGTCTTCACGTCAGCGCCCCACGTGTGCTCGGCGATCATGCCCAGCCGTACGGCGAAGTCGATGGCCGCATCGCTGTCGGGCGCCAGGCGTCCCTGGCGGATCCAGCCGTCATAGAGACGGCCGAGTTCGCGGAAGCGGGCCATGCGCAGCGGGGCGCTGCCGTAGCCGTAGATCCACGTGTCGCCGATCTCGGAGGTGACCACCGGCAGGTCGGCGCGCATCGGCTCGAGAGCTGCGGCCACGTCGTTGAGCGAGGCGGCGACGATCCGGGCCGAGGGGTAGCGTTCGCGCAGCGAGGCGAAGATGCGGTGCACCTCCTCGATCGAGTGCGGACCGTGGTTGTCTCCCGTGAGGTTAATCGACACGGCGGTCCGGCCGTCGGGCAGGAGCATCGTGTCGCCGTAGGATCCCTGGTACATCAGGATGATCTCCCGACCGGAGGCCGGATCGCGCCACCGGCAGACGGGCGGCACGTCGGGCACGCTCACGGCCGGATTGGTCCCGACGTGCAGGAAGCCGATTCCGGCTTCGCTCAACAGCGGGACGATGCTGCGCGTATGGCCCGGGACGTCGGTCATCTTGGCGGCTGAGGTGTGCTTCCCGAACCGGGCGTCGAGCCGTTGCGAGAGCCGCAGGATCCCTTCGAACAGGGCCCGGTTCATCGATTCCGACTCGACCGTGTAGGGGACACCGTTCCACACGATGTCGCCGCGGCGGATGGCCTCCTCGAGTTCGGCTGCGGCCTCGGGCGTTGCCTGCCGCAGATAGGCATCGACGAGCCAGGCACCGGTCGTCCAGACGTAGCGCTCGTCACCTCCCTCTTCGCGCAGGCGGCGGGCCACCTCGATGGCTTTGGGAATGTAGTAGTCGATGTAGCGTTGCTCGACCTTCGAACTGAGGTCGGTGAATCCAATGTCGAGATGGGTCTTGAAGATCACGAGGACCTTTTCGACCTGCGGGTCTGGGGCCTTCTGCGGAGCGGCTCCGACCCTGAAGCTCCCCACCAGCGATGCGAGGAGCAGGATCAGGAGTTTTTTCATGGTTCTTCGGTCGGTTTGTTCGGTTTGGGTCGATTCTGTGTCGGGAGGTGCGGGTTGCCGGCAGCTATTGTCTCCGGTCGAGTTCCGCAATGGCGAAGGCGTAGGCGCCCAGTGCGATGGCCCGGCTGGCGCCGAGCTTCGAGCGGATAATGGGAGTCTGGCGGATGTGGTGGTAGCGGACGCACTCTTCGGAGTGCGGAACGGCCACCGGCACCGACTTCTCGCGCACGAACTCCGCAGCCTCCTCCGGTGAGTCGAGGTCGTAGGTCTGCATCTGCAGCCGCGGGAAGCGGTCGCCGGCGAAGGTGCCGATCTCGCCGCGCATCTCCGCCAGCAGGGCGGGCATGAAGTATTTGGCCGCTCCGGTCAGGCCGCCGCCCAGCACGACGATGCCGTCGATGATCGTGAGGGCCTGCGAGATAACGTCGCCTGCCACCTCGCCGAAGCGGCGGAAACTCTCCCGTGCGGCTTCACGGTCTCCCGGGTGTGTCCCTTCGGCGATGTCGAAGATGTCTCGGGGTGTGAGACGGGTGGCGTCCGATCCGGTCAGTTCGCCGTAGACGCGGCGGACGGCGCGGATGCTGACGCTCTCCTCGCAGATCATCCCTGCGTGGTGTTTGTTGCGGAATACCCAGACGTCTCCGCCGCATCCGTTGTCGCCGGTCAGCAGCCGGCCGTCGATCACGGCGCCGGCGCCGAATCCCGTGCCGAGTGTCACGCCGAGCAGGTTGCGGTAGCGTTTGGTCGATCCGGAGCGCTCGAGCAGGGCGTTCACCTCGGGCAGGGCGCCCGAGATGGCTTCGCCGTAGGCGAACAGGTTGCCGTCGTTGTTGATGAACACCGGAATGCCGAACTTCCGCTCGAGAAAGGGCCCCAGTGCCACGCCGCCGCGGAACGACGGGAAGTTGGGCAGGTCGCCGATGATTCCGTGGGCGTAGTCGGCCGGTCCTGGGAAGGCGAAACTGATGGCGACGGGGGCTGCATCGAGCTGCCGCCGCACCGCTTCGAACCCCTCGACGAGGGTCGAGAGCATGCGGTCGAGGTCATCCGGCACCGAGTGGAAATGGACCGGTTCGACGATTTCACGGTTGCCGGCGATTGCCGAGAAGATGAGGTTCGTGCCTCCGGCGTCGAGCGTGAGGACGATGCGTGGGTCGGTTTCGTACATGGTCGGTAGTAGGTTGTTTGCTGTCAGTGTCGTACATAGGCCTTGACCGTGCCGCAGGGCGTACCCGGCACGAGCGGCCGGATCGTGTAGCTGCCGATCGAGGCGGGAATGATGAAGGTCTCGGCGTAGTGTACCGTGAAGGGCTCGAATGCACCCGTGGGGCTCTCGACGACGGCTGCGTCGCCTTCGACGAGGTTGAGCACCTCGACGCCGCCCTGCATCGTGTGGGGCGTGACGCCGGTGAACCAGTGGCGCCGGGTCTCGATGAACTCGGCCTCGTGCAGCCCGGTGCGCTCCTCGCGCCACCCTTCGCCTTCGGCTATAGGCTCGAAGCGGTTGCAGTGGCGGCGGAGTATCTCGTCCGTATCGCGTTTCCAGTTGATTACGTGGGAGGCATGTTCGATGTTGATCGGGCGGGGCTTGCCGTCGAGACCCATGCGGCCCCAGTCCCACATCTTGAATGTGAAGATGTTGGGCGTGGCGCTGATCTCGAGGACCATGGCGCCGGCTCCCGAGCAGTGGATCGTGCCGCCCGGGATCAGGTAATGGTCGTGCTTGCGGGCCGGGAAACGGTTCACGAAACGTTCGGCGTCGAACGCCTCGCCTCCCTGCTGGGCCGTACGGAGCGCCGCGAGCATCTCTTCGGGATCGACGCCCCGTTTTACGCCGAGGTAGACACAGGCCCCGGGTTCGGCATCGAGCAGGTAGTAACTCTCGTCCTGCGTGTAGCGCATGCCGAACGTGCGGCGGATGTATTCGTTGGTGGGGTGGACCTGCAGGCTGAGGTTGCCTCCGCCGATGGTGTCCAGGAAGTCGAAGCGGATTGGGAAACTCTCACCGAAGCGCTGGCGGTCGGCTGCGCCCAGCAGTTCCTGTGCGCGCAGATAGACGAGGTTCTGTGCCGGCATCTCGAACAGCTCGCCATCGACCTTCAGCAGCAGGCTGTTCTCCTCGGGCACACAGTCGAAGCACCATCCGAAATTGACCCGTTTGCGGTCGAGGTCGCAGACCTCCTTCATCCATTGTCCGCCCCACGGCGCGGGATCGAAGAACGGTACGACACGGAACGGGCGGCGTACCGTGCGGTCGATGCCCTGCATGAAGGTTTCGGCGGCGATCATCAGCGGGCGTCCGGGACGGTGCGTGTCGATCCAGTAATCGACGCGGTTGTAGAGGCTCTTCTTGTGGTTGTCCAGTACGGGCCAGTCGTTGAAGTAGCCGCGCTTGTACTGCCGTGCGGGGCTTTCGGCCGAGTTGTCCACGCCCAGTCCGTGGATGGCATGGGCGCGGAAGCGCTGCTGGATCTCCCAGCGGGCCATGTCGGCGTAGAGCGTCAGGTCGGCATTCGGTGCGACGTAGCCGGCGCCGCAGCCGTAGACGATCGTGCGGCGTTCGCGGCGGAGGATCCGTGCGCGGGCCTCTTCGATGCGTTCGGGGTCGAAGAAGTCGGCCAGGCCGAGCGGCGAGAGGTAGCCGAACAGTTCGTCGTCGGTCACGTAGGGTTGGGTCATGGAGCGGATCTGCCGTTCGTCGCGGAAGAGCTCTTCGGTGCGGATCAGTTCGGCGTCGGGCCACATGCGGGCGAGCTCTCCGGTGAGCTCCGCGTCGTGTACGCCGTGGTAGGTGTCGAACACCACCAGCGGACGCTCGATGTCGGTACGTCGGGAGATCTCAGCGCCGATCTCCTCCCAGCCGCGCCAGATGCGGCCCTCGGTTTCCGTTGCCGGGAACTTGTCGTAGTTCGAACGGGTGTGTAGCGATGTATCCATGGAGATATGTATGTTTATTTTTTATATGTGCAAACATAATAAATCTTTTTTGATTATGCAATTGTTTGTGCGATTTTTCCGGCCTCGGATGGCTCTTTTCGGGCCTTTGCCCGTTGCGGACGAGGCCTGCCGGATGTCCGGCAGGCCTCGTGCATGCTTTTTGCGTCCCCGTGCGGGGCGGGTTGCGGGGATTACTCCTCGTAGCAGTCGGGCGCCGGTTCGGGCCCCATCTCGAAGAGCAGAGTGCCTCCTTCGGCGATCGCGGCAAAGGGAATGCGGGGACGGGAGAGCCGTTTTCCGTTGAGGTAGGCCCGTTGGACATAGACATTCTCCGGCGAGTTGTTGCGCGCCTCGATGGTGAAGGTCTGCCCCGGGTAGTAGTCGGGGTCGAGCCGCACGGTGATCTTCTCGAAGAGCGGGCTGCCCAGGTCCACCATCGGTTCGGCCGAACATCCGCCGTCCATCTCGAAGAGCCCCATGGCGCTCATCACGTACCAGGCGCTCATCTGGCCTTCGTCCTCGTCTCCCTCCCAGCCGTGATAGGGGGTCTCTCCGTAGAAGCGCTCGAGGATGGCGCGTGCCCAGCGCTGTGCCAGCCACGGCTTGCCCGAGTAGTTGAACAGGTAGGGCGTGCACATGTTCACCTCATTGCCGTGGTTGATGTAGAATTCGGCCGACTGACCCATTGTGCGATCGAAGACGTGGGCTGCAAAGTTGTGGCGCTCCGAGCGCTCGAAGCCCTCCTCCAGGCGGCGGTTGAACTCCTCGCGGCCGATCAGTTCCACGAGCCCCGGGATGTCGTGCGGCACGTACCACGAGTACTGCCAGCTGTTGCCCTCGATGAATCCTGCGTTCGAGAAGCGGTCGAATGCCGGGTCCCAGCCGCCGGTCGAGTCGCGGCGTGCGACGTATTTCCATTCGGGGTGGAAGACGTTCCGGTAGTTTTGGGCGCGCGCTTCGAGCCGCCGAGCCTCGCGCCTGTCGCCCACGGCACGGGCCAGTTGGGCGACGCACCAGTCGTCGTAGGCGTAGTCGAGCGTCTTCGACACGACGCCGTACTCCTGCGGCATGTACCCGAAGCGGTCGTAGACATCGAGCAACGGGTTGCCGGCATTGCCTCCTCCCGGGTGGTTGATGCCCGGCACGGTGACGTTCTTGTGCACGGCCTCGTAGACGGCCTCCCGGTCGCTGCGGATTCCCTTCTGGCAGGCGGCGACGAGCAGCGCCGTCTCGTGCGAACCCTCCATGATGCCCGAATACTCCAGCCCGGCGGGTCCCTTGCAGGTCCATCCCGTGTGGCGGAACATCTCGAGCTGCGTGGTTACCCAGTCGTCCACGATGCGCGGCGAAAGGATCGACCACAGCCCGTTGAGGTTCCAGTAGGTGTTCCAGAAGGCGTCGCCTCCGTACATGTTGCCCCGCTCGACGCGGCGGACATGCTCCTCGGCATCGACATAGGAGCCATCGACGTCGTTCCATGTCTGTTTGCCGGCATAGGCACGGTAGAGGTTCGTGTAGAACTTCACGCGGTCGCGTTCGCTGCCGCCCGTCACCTCGACACGTCCCAGCAGTTCGTTCCACTGTTCGCGCGTCGCCCGGGCCGTGCGGTCGAAGTCATAGCCGAGCGGTCCGAGTTCGGTCTGCATGTTGAGCCGGGCCTGGTCGATGTTCACCAGCGAGAGCCCCGTGCATACCGTGATGCGTTCGCCTTCGGTCGTGGTGAAGAGGGCGTAGGCCCCCGTGTCGCCCTTCCCCGTGATTTCGCGGATGTCCTCCTCGATGCGCCCCTCGTTCCAGCCGTCGAGCCGTCGGAAGGGACGGCTGAAGCGGATGACGAAGTGCAGCCGGTATTCGTTCCACCAGCTCCACGGTCCCGACTGGCAGTCGGCGTATCCTTCCAGTTCCGTATCGCTCACGCGGGCGATGCGGGCGTCGCGCACGCGGAATCCGTAGTCCCATTCGGTCGGAAAGAGCAGGTCGATCAGTATGCGCGATTCGTTGCGCTCGGGGAAGGTGTAGCGGTGGACGCCGCAGCGGGTGGTGGCGGTGAGTTCGGCCCGCACGGCGTGGTCATAGAGGTAGACGGAGTAGTAGCCCGGCGAGGCGGTTTCGCTCTCCTTGAGGATGCGCGAGTGGTAGCCGGCGTTGGCTCCCCGGTACGGAGAGTCGGTCGAGGGGTTGCCGATGGCCAGGTCGGCCGTCGTCGGCATGATCATCAGCCCTCCCATCGTCCAGGCGTGGAGGTGGCTGAAGCCCGAGACGTTGTGGATCGAGTATTCGTAGCCGCCCATCCAGACGTCGCCCTGGTTGTCGGGGCCGAGCTGGACCATTCCGAACGGAGCCTGGGCATAGGGCCCGAGCATCCAGCGGGAGTTCGAGGTGCCGATGAACAGATCGACATAATCGACCGGCTGTTTGTTGCTTCCGGCGGCTGCCGCAGCCGGGCCGCCGGCCAGAAGCAGCGGCAGCAGGAGGTGTCGTAGTTTCATAGTATGTACCATTATTATTAATATGTAGGAACAAATATCGCAAAAATTGTTGGATTTTCAACCGGAATCGTTAATTTTGTTCATCGGATCGCACGTGCGGTCCCCGATCTCCCGAAAAAAACGTGAAAAACGAACGCTTTGCAATGAAGAACCGACGGTTTTTGAGCCGGTTGTTGGCAACCGGCCTTTTCGCCCTTCTCTCCGGTGCAGTTCCGGTGCGGGCACAGGTCTCGTTCGGACGAGCCGAAAAATGTGTGGATGACTGGCTTTTCCGCCTGGGTGACGATACGACGGCCCGCATGCCGGCTTTCGACGACAGCGGCTGGCGCCGTCTGACGCTGCCGCACGACTGGTCGGTCGAGGCGCCTCTGTCGCCTTCTCTGGCCAGCTGCACGGGCTACCTGCCCGGCGGGATCGCCTGGTACCGCAAGCACTTTGCCGTGACGGACTCCGCCGCACGCCACTACATCTATTTCGAAGGGGTTTACAACCGCAGTGAGGTCTATCTGAACGGACATCTGCTCGGCTGCCGCCCCAACGGCTACGTTTCGTTCCTCTACGACATGACCCCCTACCTGCAGCCGGGCGACAATGTGTTGGCCGTGCGGGTGGATCACAGCCGTTATGCCGATTCGCGGTGGTATACCGGTTCGGGCATCTACCGCGACGTCTGGATCGTGTCGGCTCCCGAGATCCACTTCGCGCAGTGGGGGACCGCCTGTCGTGTGGAGTCGCTGACCGATCGCCGGGCCCTTCTGGCTGTGGATTATGCGTTGGAGCGGCACGTGCCCGCGACCGACCGGCTGGAGGTGGCCGTAACGCTCCGTGACGCGGACGGTGTGGAGGTGGCTTCGGCCCGGCAGCGTATCGGGGCGGGCGATGCGGACAGCCTCGGCGGAACGCTTCGTCTCCGGCTGAACAATCCCCACCGGTGGAATCTCGACGATCCTTACCTCTATACGCTGCAGGCCGATCTACTGCGCAACGGCGAGCGGATCGACGGGTGCAGCTTCCGTACCGGCCTCCGCACGCTGACATTCGATCCCGACCGGGGATTTGCCCTGAACGGCCGCTGGATGAAGGTCAAAGGGGTCTGCCTGCATCACGATGCCGGGGTGCTGGGTGCGGCTGTCCCGCCCGAAGTGTGGCGCCGGCGTCTGGAGAACCTGCGCGGAATCGGTGTGAACGCCATCCGCATGAGCCACAACCCGCAGGCTCCGGTGGTCTACGACCTGTGCGACGAACTGGGGCTGCTGGTCATGGATGAGGCTTCGGACGAGTGGGAGTTCCCCAAGCGCAAGTGGATCGAGGGGTGGAACGTCGGCACGCCCGGTTTCGACGGCAGTTATGACTTCTTCGAGGAGTGGATTGAGCGCGACGTGACGGACATGGTGCGCCGCGACCGGAACCACCCGTCGGTCTTCCTCTGGTCGATCGGCAACGAGGTGGATTACCCGAACGATCCTTATTCGCATCCGATCCTCGACGGCTCGAAGATCAACCAGCCGATGTTCGGCGGTTACCACCCCGATGCGCCCCATGCCGACCGGATAGGCCGCATCGCCAAACGGCTGGCGGCCTGTGTGCGGGCTGTGGACCGTACGCGTCCGGTGACCGGTGCGCTGGCCGGGGTAGTGATGTCCAACGAGACGGAGTATCCCGAGGCGGTCGATGTCGTGGGATACAACTATACCGAGGACCGTTACGACATGGACCATGCCGCCTACCCCGACCGGGTGATCTACGGAAGCGAGAACCGGCCCGATATCGATGCCTGGTATGCCGTGCGCGACCGCGATTTCATCTTCGGGCAGTTCATCTGGACCGGAACCGACTACCTCGGAGAATCGGGACCCTGGCCCTCGCGCGGATTCTATACGGGCCTGCTCGATCTGGGCAGTTTCCGCAAGCCGCGGGGCTGGTTCCGGGCGGCGCTCTGGTGCGACGAGCCGGTGACCTACATCGGAACCTACCCGTCGGCCGATTACCTCTCGGTCGATGCCTGGGATGTGTGGAACTACGATGCCGGGCAGAGCGTGCGCGTGGTCTGCTATACGAACGCCCCGCAGGCGCGCCTGTTGCTCGACGGACGGGAGGTCGGCTCCATGAAACCCTATGATCCGAAGACGGGAATCATCCACTGGGACATTCCCTTTGCGCCGGGAGAGTTGCGAGCCGAGGGGTGTGACGCCTCGGGCCGCGTGCTTTCGTCCTATGTGATCCGCTCTTCGGGCCGTCCCTTCGCGCTCAAGGTCTCGGCCGACCGGGTCGTGCTGCCGAAGGAGCGTGCCACGGCCCACCTGACCGTCGAGGTGGTCGATGAGCAGGATGTTCCGGTGAAGCTGGGTGACAGCGAGATCACCTGTACGATCGACGGGCCGGCCGAATTGCTCGGTCTTGAAGGTTCGGATAATGCCGACATGAGCGACTACACCGACAACCGGCATCGGGCTTGTCGCGGGCGTCTGCTTGCATATGTGCGTACAACCGGTGAAACGGGCGACATTCGTGTTCGCTTCTCCTCGCCACTGCTTCGCGGAGCGGAGGTCGTGTTGGAGGCGGAGTGACGGATCTTGCAGTAAGTGATATGATGCTTCGTAATGCGGGCGTCGGAGGGATACAATCCGCCGGTGTCCGCATTTGCTTTAACGGTTTGATCGCGTTGTCTCTTCCGTTTGTCGAGCCATGCTCGGTAGTTTTGAGTCGGAAAATGATGAAAAAAGATTCGAAGTATTGCATTTTTGAAAATCTCTTCCTATATTTGTGGAACGAATATATGTATGAACAAACATATATAATTCAAACATAAAAACACTAACCTAAATGAATCTATTATGAAGAATCTGTACCAGACTCCCGCTCGGACCCGTTGGGACGGATCGGGCGGAATCTTCAGAAAGTGTGCGGTCCTTTTGTTGGCGGTTTCGCTGCTGCCCGTGACGTCGTCTGCAGCCGGGTCGGAACCGGGTCGGGCCACGTCGCAGACCGAAGTTCCTCCTCCCGCGCAGGGACGTGCCATCAGCGGAACGGTTCGCGACGGCAAGGGCGATCCGATTCCCGGAGCAGCTGTGACGGTCGTGGGTGGTTCGCTCGGTGTATCGACCGATGCTTCGGGCGTCTATCGCATCGAAGGGGTCGGAAGCAACGATGAACTGGAATTCAGCTTCCTCGGTATGATGTCGCAGAAAGAGAAGGTCGGTTCGCGCACGCAGATCGACGTAACGTTGCGTGAGGATATGATCGGTCTGGAGGATGTCGTGGTGACCGGCTATACGGCCATGAAGCGTAAGGATATCACCGGATCGGTGGCCTCGGTGTCGGCCGAGCAGATCGCCCGTATCCCGGCCTACGACCTGACCACCAGCCTGGTCGGCGTGGCCGGTATCCGTGTTGATGGCGGTTCGATCCGCATCCGCGGTACGCGTTCGACCAATGCGGGCAACGACCCGCTGATCGTGCTCGACGGCATTCCCTACGACGAGACGCTCACTTCGATTAACCCGGGCGACATCGAGTCGATCGACATTCTGAAGGATGCCTCCTCGACGGCCATCTACGGTGCCAAGGGTGCCAACGGTGTGATCCTCATCACCACCAAGCAGGCGAAAAAGGGCGAAACGAAGGTCACCTACGACGGTTTCGTGGGTGTCGGTGTCAATAACTGGGGTACGCTCGACGTGATGGATGCCGACGAGTACATCGCCTTCCAGCGCGAGGCCAGCCGTGCCGCCGGTACATGGAGCTCCCCCGAGGACGACAGCAAGGCCTTCTTCGGAGCAGAGATCGCCAACATGGGTAAGATGAACACTGACTGGATGGGTCGCTATTTCAATCAGAAGCGTCTGTGGCACAGCCATTCGCTGACCATCGCCTCGGGCAATGAGAAGACCCAGTACAAGATCTCGTTCAACTACAAGAACAACGAGGAGCGCTACAAGGGTGATCACCGCGACTACTTCTACCTGACCACCGACCTGACACATCAGGTGCTGCCTTTCCTGAAGGTGGGTATCTCGAACCGGGCCTATTACAGTGTGAACAACTCGATGCCCGGCATGTTCGATACCTTCCTCCACATGTCGCCGCTGACGCCCGTTTACAACGAGGACGGCTCCTATAACGAGTATCCGTTCGGCGACCCGTTTGTGAAGAACCCCTACATGAACGAAACCGACGGCGCTTACAAGGACAAGACCGAGGAGTGGAAGATCTACATGCGTTTCTTCGCGCAGGTGGACCTCTACAAGGGCCTTACCTTCAATACCAACTTCGCCTATACGCCGGCCTTCTCCTCGCGCGGATACTACTATGACAACCGCAGCGTGGGTTACACCGATGAGCGCAACGTCGCCGGCATGCACAACAACCGCAAGGCCGACTGGGTATGGAACAACATCCTCAACTACAAGGAGACCTTCGGCAAGCACGCCATCGACGTGTCGGCCATCTTCGAGATGCAGAACCGCCAGACGGTGAACTCCTCGATGTCGGGCAAGGACCAGGAGTCGCCCGCCTACCTGTGGTACAACATGAACCGTCTGACCGACTCGAAGTCGATCAGCTCGGGCTTCATCCGCAACCAGATGGTTTCGGTCATCGGCCGCCTGCAGTACACCTTCGACGACCGTTACATCGTGACGGCCTCGTTCCGTGAGGATGGAGCCTCGCAGCTCTCGCCCGGTAACAAGTGGGCCTTCTTCCCCTCGGCTGCCGTGGCATGGCGCATTTCGGAGGAGAGCTTCGTCAAGGACAATGTGGACTGGATCACCAACCTCAAGCTGCGTGCCAGCTACGGTATGACGGGTAACTATTCGATTGCGGCCTACGCCACACTCGGTTCGCTCTACGGCTGCTACGCCAACTTCGGATTCGGCGGCGATACCCACCTGCCGGGTCTCGAACCCTCGACGCGCCCGACACCCGACCTGGGCTGGGAGCGCAACAAGATGCTCGATATCGGTCTGGATTTCGGTTTCCTGAACGGCCGTATCTTCGGTACGGTCGAGTACTACGACTCGAAGAGCTACGATCTGCTCTACCTGAAGGTGCTGCCCTATACCACAGGCTTCAACCAGGCCTGGACGAACATCGGCGACACGCGCAACCGCGGTTGGGAGGTTTCGCTTTCGACGGTTCCCATTCAGAAGAAGGACTTCTCGCTCAACGTCAATCTCTCCTATTACCGCAACAAGGAGGAGCTGGTGCGTCTGCAGGATCCCAACATGAAGCAGGATTTGAACAACAACCTCTTCGTGGGCTATCCGGTGAACGGAGTGCACTACAACTACAAGCAGGTGGGCATCTGGCAGCAGGATGAGGCCGATCTGGCCGCCCTCTACGGACAGAAGCCCGGCGAGGTGAAGGTTGCCGATCTCGACGGTAACGGCGTGATCGACGGCAACGACCGTACGATCCTCGGCACGACGCGCCCCGACTGGGTCGGCGGACTGTCGATCAGCGGGCAGTGGAAGAATCTCGACTTCTCGGTCGATGTCTACGGTGAGTTCGGCGCCCTGGCTTATGACAGCCGCAGTACGAGCGGATGGGCCAGCGAGTTGGGCCGTTGGAACACCTACAAGATCGACTACTGGACGCCCGAGCATCCGACCAACCGCTATCCCCGTCCGGTCGAGGGCCAGTCGATCAAGTACCTCGACGCCGCGGGCTACTACGACAACGACTACGTGAACATCCGCAACATCACGGTGGGCTACACGCTGCCCGAGCGGTGGATGGGCCGTATCGTCAAGAAGACGCGTTTCTATTTCACGATGAACGATCCGTGGGGATACAGCCAGTTCCGTGATCAGGGCGGTATCTCGTGGTGGGAGTCCTATTACATCTTCGGAGCCAGCGTTCAGTTCTAATCCTAAAACACAACGACCATGAAAAAGATAGCAACGATCCTCGCCTCCGCCGCTCTGCTTGCGGGCGTCACCGGCTGCGAAAGCTTCCTGGAGGAGGAGTCCTATGGATCGACCACCGACATTTTCAACGAGGAGAACGGACTGAAGGCGTTCGTGAACCTCTCCTATACGAAGATCAACAACCTCTACGGCGGCGACGGACAGTGGCCGCTGATGACCGAGCTGGGCACGGACATCTTCCTGCGCGGCAAGAACCAGGGCGATACGGGTCTTACGGACTACTACGGTCTGGATGCCAACAACGGCAATGTCTCGTGGCTGTGGAACCACTGCTACAAGGCCCTGGCCAACATTAACATGTTCATGGAGACCATCGACTCCACGCCTTTTGCCAACGAAGACGAGAAACTGCAGTGCAAGGCCGAGATGCTCGTGATGCGCTCGATGTTCCTGTGGATCATCACCGAGACGTGGGGCGACTCGTACCTGCCCCGCACGACCGACGAGACGGAGGGCATGGAGGCTCGCCGCTCCACGCGCGAGGACTTCTACAAGGAGATCATCGGCGGCCTGGAGCAGGTGGTCAATGAGGGAATGCTGCCCGACGAACGTACCTCCGAGGCCGGACGTATCGACATGCCGACGGCCAAGGCCTTCCTGGCCCGCATGTACCTCTACCACGAGCAGTTCGAGGATGCCGAGCGGCTGGCCTCCGAGGTGATCGACGGCCCTTACGGCTTCGAGCTGACGCCGTCGCTCAAGGACCTCTGGGCCGACGACAAGACCAACGACGAGTTCATCTGGACGACGAACTTCACCAATGACGAGTCCTACTCGCAGAACAACGGCTATTGGCAGTGGTATGCCATGTACATCGACCGCTTCCCCGGCGTGCAGACGATGCTCGGCTGGACCGGTTACGGCGGTTGCCAGGCCATCCCGTCGCTCTATTACATCGACAACTTCAACCGCGAGGCCGACCTGCGCTGGATCGACCTGCACCAGTGGGTATGGTACTACAACGACCCGGCCGACGACCGTTCGGAGTTCCCCGACAATCAGTGGCGCGAGTACATCGACACGGCGCTCTACTGCTGCCCCGACGTGCTGCCCGAGGCCGAGCGTGAGCGCATGAAGACCTGCTACACCTTCTTCGACCGCAACGACATGTACGATGCCAAAGGTATTCCGCAGGACCGCTGGACCTTCATCGGCATGACCAAGTTCTACGACCACACCCGTCCGGGCAACATGTCCACGCTTTCGGACCGTTCCTATCCGGTGATTCGTCTGGGCGAGCTCTACCTGATCCGCGCCGAGGCCAACATCCGCCGCGCCAACCCCGATTTGAAGGCTGCCGCCAAGGACATCATGACGCTGCGCGAACGAGCCATCCGTCAGGATTCGGAGGATCCCGAGCAGAACGAGGCCTGGCGTGAGGCGATGACCGTCACCGAGGAGGACATGACCGTGGACTTTATCCTTGAGGAGCGTGCCCGCGAGCTGGCCGGCGAGTGGCAGCGGCGGCTGGACCTGAAGCGTCTGGGCAAACTCGTCGAGCGCGTGAAGCTCTACAACCCCGACGCCGTGGACAACATCCAGGACTACCATGTGGTTCGTCCGATCCCGCAGTCGCAGTTCGACGGCATGCCCGACTGGACGACCCTGGGACAGAACGAAGGCTACAATTAACCGAGTACATTCCAACCGAAGATAAAACGAGACAACTATGAAAACGATAGTCAAGAGATTGGCGCTGATGTTCTGCTGTGCCGGACTGTTCCTCGCATCGTGCAGCGACGACGGGGTGTCGGATGCGCAGCGGGCGCTCATGGAGGTGATCCGCGAGGCGGAGACGCTCATCGCCGAAGTTGAGGAGGGAACCTCCGAAGGCGATATCGCCCCGGGGTCGAAGAAGACCCTGCAGGCACGGATCGACCAGGCTTACTTCATCATGAACAACACCTCGCGCGAAGAGGGTTACACCAATGCGGCGAAACTGCTCGAGGAGGCCATTGCGGCCTTCAAGGCGAATGTCGTCAAACCGGGTATCGCACATTTCGGCCTGGGTTCGAAGATGAACCTGGGAGCCTCGTCCGACTGGGGGCTGGAGGATGCCTTCACCGTGGAGATGCGGGTCCGCTTCTCGGAGTTTGCTTCGGGCGACCAGTGCATCATCGCCAACGAGTCCGCTTCCGGCGGCTTCATGGTCCGCAACAACGCCAACCAGCTGCAGTTCTACATCTACGATGCAGATGCCAACAACTGGAACGGAGGCGGATGCTGCACGATCGAACTCGACACGTGGTACCACATTGCTGCGACCTATACGGCGGGCGGCAAGATGGTCTTCTACCTCGACGGAGTGCAGAAGAGTTCGGTCGGTTGCGGCACGCTGACCGCGTCGGCCTCCGACCTGCAGCTGGGCACCTCGCCCTACTACAGCGACCGTTACATGCGCGGCGATATCCAGAATGTTTCGATTTGGGAGGACGCCCGTACGGCCGATGAGGTGGCTGCCGATGTGGAGTGCTCGTTCACCGGTACGGAAGAGGGGCTGATGGCCTACTGGCCGCTGACGCTCAACGTCGGTACGGAGATCACCGACGAGACCGGTTCGCATGTGGCTACGATGACCGATGTTACGTGGCTCGATGCCGAATAGGACTGAAGAATATTCACGCATAAAAACGTACAACGTATGACAAACCGCAGATTTGTGCTGCTGTCCGTACTGCTGACACTGATATGGTCGGGCCTTTGGGCCCGCCCGTATCCGGTGCGGCTGTGGCAGATCGGCAAGGCCGACGGTTCGTCGTCCGAGTTTGCGCTCGACGACGGAAGCTATTCCGATATTTCGAAACGTTTCCCCGGGTGCACGGCGCTCTATACGGTCGGGCACAGTTCGGCATCGGACGTCCCGTTCGTCATTTCGGGTCCCTCCGACAGCTGGGCGGGCAATCCGCAGGGCGGGCTGCTGGTCCGCTTCGGGGTCCGTGAGGCCGATCCCGAGGCCGCATTGCGGCTGAAACTCGACTTCGTTGAGGTCCACAGCGGTTCGGCTCCGCGGCTCGAGATCGCACTCAACGATTTCCGCACGGAGGTTCAGACCCCCGCAGGTGCCGATCAGAACTATCTCGATACGCGCAAAACCTCGTCGAAAGGTCTTTGCGCCGAGGTCGAAATTCCGGCCGGGACGCTCCGCGCGGGCGACAACATCCTCTCGGTCCGTACGGTTTCGGGCAGCTGGATGGTGCTCGACGCCGTGACCTTCGAGGCTTCGGCTCCGGTGAAGAGCGCTCCGGCGGGCGCCGGCATCTCGCTCTTTGCAGCCGAGTCCGAACCGGCGCTGATCTACGGCCGGACGCAGGATGAGCTGCTCCATCCCGTGACGCTCGACATCGCCAACTGGAATGCGAAACCCCGCAAGGCGGCATGGAGCTACGACGGAAAGGCCGGCGGTGAGCTGAAGCTCGCCCCGGGTCTGAACCGCGTGCAGGTCGGCATTCCCGAGGGGTATGACGGCCGCCGGGTGCGCTTTGCGCTCAAGACGCCGGACGGCGACCGTTCGGTCGAGACGGAGATCCTTCCGGCCGAGCGCTGGACGGTCTATCTCGTGCAGCACACCCACACCGACATCGGCTATACGAAGCCGCAGACCGAGATCCTCACCGAGCACCTGCGCTATATCGACTACGCCATCGAGTACTGCGAGGCGACGGCCGACTATCCCGACGACGCGAAGTTCCGCTGGACGTGCGAGGCCTCGTGGGCCGTGCGCGAGTGGCTGCGCATCCGTCCCGCCGAGCAGGTCGAGCGCTTCCTGCGCTTCGTGAAGAACGGCCAGATCGAAGTGACGGCCATGTTCTTCAACATGTCGGAGCTCTCGGGCGAGAATGCCTACAAGACCTTCCTGGCGCCGATCGCCCGCTTCCACGAACTGGGTATTCCGGTTGAGACGGCCATGCAGGACGACGTGAACGGCGTGGCCTGGTGTCTGGCCGACTACCTGCCCGATCTCGGGGTCAAGTACCTGACGATGGGCTCGAACGGCCACCGCGCCCTGATCCCCTTCGACCGTCCGACGCTCTACCGCTGGGAGTCGCCCTCGGGCAAGAGCCTCCTCTCGTTCCGCGCCGACCACTACATGACGGCCAATTTCTGGGGCATCGACCGCGGCGATATGGAGGGTGTCCGCAACGGGGTCTTCTCCTACATCCGCTCACTGCGCCGCGGTGGCTACGACTTCCCGCTCATTGCGGCCCAGTACTCGGGATACTCCACCGACAACTCGCCTCCGTCGATGCAGGAGTGCGCGCTGATCCGCGACTGGAACGAGCACTACGCATGGCCCAAGCTGCGCAGTGCGACCGTACATGAATTCCTCGAGCAGATCGATACGAAATACGGCGACCGTCTTCCCGTTTACCGTGCGGCCTATCCCGACTGGTGGACCGACGGATTCGGCTCGGCAGCCCGTGAAACGGCAGCTTCGCGCAAGACGCAGTCCGACATGATCACCATCGGCGGCATGCTCTCAATGGCCGGCATGGCGGGCGATGAAGGTGTCGAGGGAATGCACGACGAGATGCGCCGTATCCACGAGAACCTGCTCTTCTATGACGAGCATACGTTCGGTGCCGCGGAGAGCATCAGCGACCCGCAGTGCGAGAACTCGCAGGTGCAGTGGGCCGAGAAGGGCTCCTATGTCTGGGAGGCGCTCAAGAGTGCGCAGATGCTCTATGAGACCTCGATCGGCCGGCTTCAGGGCGACCTGCACCGTTCGGAGCGTCCGACGCTGACCTTCTTCAACCCGCTGGGCTGGGAGCGTTCGGCGCTGACGACCGTCTACATCGACTTCGAGGTGATCCCGCGCGACCGTGCCTTCCGTCTGCTCGACGAGCAGGGCCATGCACTCTCCGTCGAGCCGATCCGCTCGCGCAGCGAGGGACGTTACTACGCCATTTGGGCCGACCGGATCCCGGCGATGGGGTACAAGACCTACGAGGTGGTGCTCGACGAGGGCCGCGCCGCCGAGCCCGAGGCTTTCGAGCCGGCCGACCATGCGGTCGAGAACGACTTCTACCGCCTGGAGTTCGACCCCGCTACGGGCGGCATCCGCTCACTCGTGGACAAGGAGCTGGGCCTGGAGCTGGTCGATGGCGGTGCCGAATGGAAACTGGGCGACTTCATCTACGAGTCGCTCGAGGGTGACCGCCACCAGATGGAGCGCAAGGTCTTCGAGCGCTATCGCCGTTCGGGGCTGCGCGACGTCCGCTTCACGGGTGCGACCACCGGCGACATCTATACGACCGTCTCGTTCCGCGGTACGGCCGAAGGGTGCGATCCCGATTTCGGCGTGCGGGTCGAGGTGCGCCTTTACAACGATGTCAAGCGCATCGATCTCCATTATGCGGCGCGCCGTCTTCCCGAGACTGATCCGTCGGGCCTCTATGTGGCCTTCCCGTTCGCCCTCGAGGGCGGCCGGCTGGCCTTCGACGTGCCGGGTGGCGTGGTCTATGCCGGAGAGAACCAGATCCCCGGAACCACGGCGTCGTGGAATACGGTCCAGAACTTTGTCTCGGTGCGCAACGACCGGGCGCAGATCCTCGTGAGCTGCGACGCCATGCCGCTCTTCATGATGGGCGAGCTGCTGAACGATCCCTACCGTCAGCCGCGCACCTATGAAAAGCCGCACCTCTTCTCGTGGGTGACGAACAACTACTGGACGACGAACTTCCGCGCCTCGCAGGAGGGTGAGCTCAACTGGAGCTACACGCTTACCTCGTGTGCCGATACGTCGAACGCCGAGGCTTCTGCCTTCGGTTGGGGCAACCGCATCCCGCTCTATGCCCGCGTGATGCCGGCGGCCGGCGCCGACAACGGCAAGGCTTGGTCGAAGTCGTTCTTCCGCACGGGTTGCGACCATGTGCTGATGACCTCGTGCTCGCCGTCGCGGGCCGGGCAGGGCGCCGTGCTGGTGAACCTCCGCGAGACCGACGGCCGTGAGGCCGAGCTCACGCTGCTCGACGCCGCGGGGAATCCGCTGACGTTCGAGGTGGTCAATGCCCTTGACGAACCGACGGGCAAGCGTACCGCATCGCTCACGTTCCAACCTTACGAAAACGTATTCGTGCGTCTCAGCCGCTGATCCGCACATATATCCGAAGAACCGATGAACGGCCGGAAGAGGGATGGTCAGGCCCTCCTCCGGCCGTTCGGGGGCCGGTCCCGACGGACGGCCCTCCCTTTTTTGACAGGAGATTATGAAAAGACTGATTCTTTTAGCCGCAGCCTGCTGCGCTGCGACGGCCTGTGCGGATGCACCGCGACCGGCCGATTACGTGAACCCCAACCTGGGGTCGATCCACAGCCGGTGGTTCTTCTATACGCCGGCGGCCGAACCGTTCGGCATGGCCAAACTGGGTCCCTCGACCAACGGCAGCTATACCAGTCCGAGCGGCTGGGAGGCCGTGGGCTACGAGGACGGACACACCTCGATCGAGGGATTCCCCTGCCTGCATGAGTTTCAGGTGGGCGGTGTGCTGCTGATGCCCACCGTGGGCGAGGTGCAGACCGTGCCGGGACGCCTCGAGGATCCCGATGCCGGGTTCCGCTCGCGCTTCGACAAGGCCGACGAGCACGCCGAGCCGGGCTATTATTCGGTCCTGCTCAAGGACTACGGGGTCCGCGCCGAACTGACGGCTACCACCCGCGTCGGGTTCCAGCGCTACATCTTCCCCGCATCCGAAGCCTCGAACATCCTCTTCGACATCGGCAACGCCATCGGAGAAAGCGGCCCGGTGGTCGATGCCCTTGTCCGTGTCACCGATCCGCAGCATGTCGAGGGGTATGCCGTCTACGAACCGCTTTATGCCCAGAAATACCAGCCCGGGGCTACCGTCGGAGTTTATTTCTATGCCGAGCTGAGCCGCGGGGCCGATTCGTGGCAGCTCTATCGCCGGGGCGAGACGCCCTTTGCAGGGGATGAGCTCCGCGGTGTCGGGGCCGGTGTCGCCCTGCGCTACCGGACCTCGGCCGACGAGCGGATCGAGCTCCGCATCGGACTCTCCTACACCTCGGTGGAGAATGCCCGGGCCAACCTCCGCGCCGAAGCCGACGGGCTCGACTTTGATGACGTGCGCCGCCGCACCGCCGCCAAGTGGGACGAGGGGCTGGGACGCATTGCGGTCGAGGGCGGCAGCGAGGCTGCACGCATCAAGTTCTACACGGGTCTCTACCATGCACTGCTCGGCCGCGGCGTGGCCAGCGACGTGGACGGCTCCTATCCGCGCCATGACGGCACGGTGGGGCGGATCCCTGCCGGCGAGGACGGGCGTCCGGCCTTCTGCCTCTACAATACCGACGCCGTGTGGGGGGCCTACTGGAACCTGACGCTGCTCTGGGCGCTGGCCTATCCCGACTACTACAACGACTTCATCCGCAGCCAGCTGCTCGTCTACGACGATGCCGGATGGCTCGGCGACGGCCTTGCCTGCAGCAAGTATGTCTCGGGTGTGGGCACCAACATGGTGAGCGTGGTGATGGCCGGGGCCTACCAGTGCGGCATCCGCGACTTCGATGTCGAGAAGGCCTATGAGGCGGCCCTCAAGAACGAACTGGCCTGGGAAGACCGTCCCGAGGGGGCCGGCAAGATGGATGTCGGCGCTTTCGTCGAACTCGGCTACGCCCCCTTCGACGACGGATCGCAGCCCGATTTGCGGCCTGCCGGTTCGACCTTCAGCGCTTCGCACACGCTCGAATATTCGTTCAGCAGCTATGCTGTGGCGCAGTGGGCCATGGCGCTCGGCCGGGAGGCCGACTACGAGCGGCTCATGTGGCTGTCGAAGGGATGGGAGCGCCTGATGGATCCCGATCTGAAGCTGATCCGCCCGCGCCGGGCCGACGGTTCGTTCCTCGAGCACTTCAATCCCCTCGAGTCGTGGCGCGGCTTCCAGGAGGGCAATGCCATGCAGTATACCTTCTTCGTGCCGGGCGATCCCGTGGCGCTCGTCGAGCGGGTCGGCCGCGAGACCTTCAACACGCGCCTCGACTCGATCTTCACGGCGGCCCGCGCCTCGATCTTCGGCGGCGGCAAGGTGGTCAATGCCTTCTCGGGCCTCGAGAGCCCCTACAACCACGGCAACCAGCCGAGCCTCCACATCTCGTGGCTGTTCAACTATTCGGGCATGCCGTGGCTCACGCAGAAGTGGACGCGGCTCATCTGCGACGAGTTCTACGGCACGGACGGCGAGCACGGCTACGGATACGGGCAGGACGAGGATCAGGGACAGCTCGGCGCGTGGTACGTGATGGCGGCCATGGGCCTGTTCGACGTACAGGGCGGTACGAGTCTGCGCCCGACCTTCCAGATCGGCAGTCCGCAGTTCGACCGGGTGGTCATCCGCAACGGACGCGGCGGGCGTTTTGTGATCGAGACCGAGGCGAACGGTCCCGAGGATTGCTACGTGCAGTCGGCCACGCTCGGCGGCAAGCCGCTCGACCGCTGCTGGTTCTTCCGCGACGAGATGACCGACGGCGCCACGCTCCGCTTGAAGATGGGGCCGGAACCCAACACGCACTGGGGCGTGGCCGAGGCTCCCAGCTATTCGAAGTGACGGTGTGCCGGGCAGCCGGCGTGGCATCTGCCGACGTTTTTCCGCCCGGGAGGCGGACTTTCCGAAAATTTCGTATCTTTGCACCGGATTTTAAAATTGGAAAGACAATGGCTTGCAACTTATTGAAAGGAAAGAAAGGATTGATCTTCGGAGCGCTCAACGAGCAGTCGATCGCCTGGAAAGTGGCCGAACGTGCCGTGGAGGAGGGTGCCGAGATCGTTCTCACGAATACCGCCGTATCCATCCGCATGGGAACCATCAACCGGTTGGCCGAGAAGTGCCACACGATCGTCGTTCCGGCCGATGCCACGAGCGTCGCCGATCTGGAGAACCTGATCGACAAGACCATGGAACACTTCGGCGGCAAGTTCGACTTCATGCTCCACTCGATCGGCATGTCGCCCAACGTCCGCAAGGGCCGCACCTACGACGATCTGGACTACGACTTCCTCTCGAAGACGCTCGACATCTCGGCCATCTCGTTCCACAAGGCCATCCAGGTGGCCCGCAAGAAGGACGCCATCAACGAGTGGGGTTCGATCGTGGCCCTTTCGTATATCGCCGCACAGCGCACCCTCTACGGCTACAACGACATGGCCGACGCCAAGGCGCTGCTCGAGTCGATCGCCCGCAGCTTCGGCTACATCTACGGGCGTGAGAAGCACGTGCGCATCAACACCGTCTCGCAGTCGCCGACGCAGACCACGGCCGGAAGCGGCGTGCTGGGTCTGGGCGACCTGATGTCCTTTGCCGAGAGCATGTCGCCGCTGGGCAACGCCACGGCGGAGGATTGCGCTGACTACGTGCTGACGCTCTTCTCGGATCTGACGCGCAAGGTGACGATGCAGAACCTCTACCACGACGGCGGTTTCTCGTCGATGGGCATGTCGCGCCGCGCGATGAAGACCTACGAGCGGGGCATGCGGTTCGACGACGTGCACGAGCACCAGTATCCCTTCGGCGGCGGTCCCGAGGAGCAGAAATAACCTTTGCGGGACGAAGGTCCGCACCGGAAACAGACGAGGGCGGAGGCATGTGCCTCCGCCCTCGTCTGCTGTCGGACGTGCGGCGGTCAGTACGAGTGGTCGTCCTGCCGCATCGTCTCGCGGGTGACGGGTTTGCGGGTCAAAGCACGCCAGGCGTAGGCGATGTAGGCCGCGACGAAGGGGACGAAGAGCGAGACCCAGGCCATCGTGCGGAGGGTGAATTCGCTCGACGACGAGTTGCGGATCGTCAGCGACGACTGCATCTCCGTGAGCGAAGGGTAGTAGGCCGTGTTGTTCCATCCGGCCAGGAGCAGCAGGGCCAGCACCGAGAGCACCGTGCCTGCACCGCCGAACCAGATGGCCCGTCGCTTCCCCTGCCACCCCATACCGATGCTCCAGAGCACGGCGACGATGCCGGCGAGGAGCAGGGCTGCCACGGCGGGCATCTCCTGCAGGTTGTGCAGGTATTTGTGGGGTTCCGCGCAGATCACGCCCGTGGCGGGATCCTCCGTCCATCCGTCGGCCGTGAGGAGGCAGAGCAGCCAGATGACGAACACGGCGACGAATCCGCCCGATATGCGGCGCAGGCAGCTGCGGATGCGGAGCCGGATCGGTTCGTCGTCGATGTCGTGAGCGAGGAACTGGCAGGCCAGGATCATCGAGAGCAGCATGACCGAGAGCCCCAGCCCCCAGTTGCGGGGATTTGCGGCCGCCTCCAGTCCGTGCCAGGGGGTCGCCCATTGCGAGATTACCGCCGAACCCCCTCCGGCCGCGTTGGCCAGGTTGAGACGGTCCACCGTGAACTCCGCCCCCGTGAAGAGCGTCCCGACGGCCATACCCAGCAGCAGCGGCCCGAGGAGGCCGTTGATGAGCAGGAAGGCGTCGTAGGTGCGCTCCCCGAAGACATTCGAGGGCTTTCGGCGGTATTCGTAGGCCACTGCCTGCACGACGAAACAGAGCAGAATGGCCATCCAGACGTAGACCGCGCCGCCGAACGACGTGGAGTAGAAGAGCGGGAACGAGGCGAAGAAGGCTCCGCCGAAGGTGACGAGCGTCGTGAAGGTGAGTTCCCACTTGCGGCCCAGCGAATGGACGATCAGGTTGCGCTCCTCGTCCGTGTGTCCGATCCGGTAGAGCAGCGCCTGCCCGCCCTGCACGAAGAGCAGGAAGACCAGCAGGGCGCCCAGCAGCGAGATGATGAACCACCAATAGTGTTGCAGGAAGGTGAGGGTATCCATGGCGCGGCGTTATTTTTCGGGTTCGGGACCCAGTTTGATCTGTCGGAAGAGGATGCTCAGTTCGGCGACGAGCAGCGCCGTGAAGAGCACGAGGAAGAGGATGAAGGTCGTCGTGACCGACCCGCTCGGGATTTTCGAGGCGGCGACGCCCACCGGCATCAGTTCCTGAATGGCCCACGGCTGGCGGCCTACCTCGGCGACGATCCATCCGGCCTGCGAGGCGGTGTAGGCCAGCGGGATGCACCATACGGCCGTATGCAGCAGCCAGCGTTTCGAGGCGAGGCGGTCGCGGCGGTTGTACCACCAGACGAGCCCCAGCACGAGGATGAACAGACAGCCGGCGCCGACCATCACGCGGAACGAGTAGAAGAGCAGCGGGACGTTGGGTACGAGCTGCCGCACGTCGTCGATATATCCGTAGCCGAAATAGGCGAAGTATTCGCGCAGGAAGTGCTCGCCCTGCGCCGTGTCGGGGTCGAACAGCTCTTCGATCTGCCGCATCGTCCCCTCGTCGCCCTCGTCGCGAGCCGTGCGGTAGCGGTCGAGCGTGGCGACGACGGCGCGTCCGCGTGCGATCTTCTCCTCGGCCGACAGGATGCCGCGTCCGGCATTGCCTTCGATCAGGTCGTTGATGCCGGCCACATAGGCCTCGGCGTCGCGGAAACTCATGATGGACAACAGTTTCGGGATGTCGATCCGGAAATGGAACGTCTCCCCGGCCGAGCGTTTCTCTTCGGACTGGAGTACCCCGACGACCGTGAGCGGAGCCCCTTCGCTCCCTTCGTAGAGGGCCTCCATGGCGGCGAGCTTCATGGGCTGCGTGCGTGCGATGACGGCGCCCGAGCGGTCGCCCGTGAAGGCCGTTACGAGGGCGAAGACGAACCCGAATGCCGCGGCCACGGCGATGCTCTTCGAGGCCATGCGCTTCTCGCGCCCCCGGAGCAGGTACCAGGTGCTGATCCCCACGACGAAGAGTGCGGCCAGTACGAACGACGAGGTCACCGTGTGCAGGAACTTGTTCACGGCCACGGGCGAGAGGGCCACCTCGGCGAACGAGCTCATCTCGTTGCGCACGGTCGCGAGGTTGAACGTGCAGCCCACGGGATGCTGCATCCAGGCGTTGGCCACGAGGATCCACCATGCCGAGAGGTTGGCCCCGAAGGCCGTGAGCCATGTGGCCGTGAGGTGAAACCCCTTCGAGACCTTGTTCCAGCCGAAGAACATGACGGCCACGAACGTGCTCTCGAGGAAGAAGGCCAGGATGCCCTCGATGGCCAGCGGGGCGCCGAAGATGTCGCCCACGAAGTAGGAGTAGTTCGACCAGTTGGTGCCGAACTCGAATTCGAGGATGATGCCCGTCGCCACGCCGATGGCGAAGTTGATGCCGAACAGGCGCATCCAGAATTTGGTGGTGCGGCGCCAGAAGTCGTCGCCCGTGCGGACATAGAGCGTCTCCATGATGGCGACAAGGAATCCCAGCCCGAGCGTGAGCGGGACGAACAGCCAGTGGTAGATGGCCGTCAGGGCGAATTGCGCGCGCGACCAATCGACGGTCGAGAGGTAATCGGAGATCATGGTTGGTGGGTGGTTGTCAGGTTTTCGAGCACGTGTCGGGCCTGCTCGTCGTCGCTTTTCCCGGCGAGCAGGTCGGGAAAGAAGAAGAGCTTGAGCACGGCGAACAGGACGAACAGCTTGATGAGTATGATGGCCCAAAGCGTCCGTCCGAGGGTCATCTCCCGGAAGCCGTCGATGTAGAATCGGATGACGTTGCGCAGCATCTCCATGGGTTCGGCCGTGTTGTTGTCCCGGTCAAATATACAACAATTCCGCAAAACACCGCCTTCGGGAGGGAAAAAATGCGCTGGCGGGTCAAATGCGGCCGTATCTTGCTCGGATGATGTTGTGGCGTATCTCTCCGCACCATTCCCTGTTCCGCATTTTCCCGCCGCTGATCCTTCCGCTTCGGCCCCTGGGTGCGGAACACCGATTTTTTCACTATTTTTGCCGGCCGGAAACGGCTTAACCGAAACGTGAAATGACTCGAAAAATACAAAAACAGCCCTCGCCCTGGGTGTCGGCCATTCCGCTGACCGTGCTGACACTGCTGCTCTATGTCGTGATCCGCGCCTTCGGGGGCGATGCCATCAACGGCGGCAGCCAGATCGCGCTGCTCTCCGCCACGTCGGTCTGCGTCATGCTCTCGATCGGTATCTACCGCTGCCGCTGGGCGGTGCTCGAGGAGGCGATCATCGACAACATCCGCGCCTCGGCCTCGGCCATCCTGATCCTGCTGCTCATCGGAGCCATCTCCGGCACGTGGATGGTCTCGGGCGTGGTGCCCACGATGATCCACTACGGGCTCGAGGTCCTGCATCCGTCGTTTTTCCTGGTCGCCTCGTGCGCCATATGTGCCGTCGTGTCGCTCATGACGGGCAGTTCGTGGACGACGATCGCCACCATCGGCGTGGCGCTGATGGGTATCGGCCGGGCGATGGAGTTCCCCGAAGGGTGGGTTGCCGGCGCCATCATCTCGGGCGCCTATTTCGGCGACAAGCTTTCGCTGCTGTCGGACACGACCGTGCTCGCCTCGTCCACGGTCGGCGTGCCGCTCTTCACCCACATCCGTTACATGCTCTATACGACCGTGCCCTCGATGGCCGTGGCGCTGGGTGTCTTCACCGCTGCAGGTTTCTGGCTCGACCACGGCGCGGCCTCCGAGTCGGGGGCCTATGCCGCCGCACTGGCCTCATCGTTCCACCTCTCGCCGTGGCTGCTTCTCGTACCGCTGGCCACGGGCATCCTGATCGCCCGCAAGCTGCCGGCCATCGTCACGCTCTTCTGCGCCGTGGTCTTCGCCTGCGTGGCGATGCTTCTGGTGCAGCCCGATCTGGTCGCCCGGGTGGCCGGGGTGTCCTCGCTCGACTTCATGTCGGGCTTCAAGGGGGTGCTCATGTCGTGCTTCGGTCCGACGGCTCTGCCGACCGGAAGCGCCGAACTCGACGCGCTGGTCGCGACGCGCGGCATGAGCGGCATGCTCAATACCGTGTGGCTGATCATCTGCGCCATGTGCTTCGGCGGCGTGATGACCGGCAGCGGCATGCTGCGTTCGCTGACCGAGCTCTTCCTGCGCTTCGTTCGTCGGAGTTTCTCGGCCGTGGCCTCGACGGTCGGCGCCGGCATCTTCTTCAATCTCTGTACGGCCGACCAGTACATCTCGATCATCCTCTCGGGACGCCTGTTCAAGGATCTGTATGCCGAGCGGGGATTCGAGGAGCGTCTGCTGAGCCGCTCGGTCGAGGATTCGGCCACGGTCTGCTCGGTGCTCGTGCCGTGGAACTCGTGCGGCATGACGCAGGCCACGGTGCTGGGCGTCTCGACCTTCGTCTATCTGCCTTACTGTATTTTCAATATCGTCTCCCCGCTCATGTCGCTGCTCGTTGCGGCCCTGGGGTGGGGGATCGCGCCACCCGCCGCGCCGGCTGCGGCCCCGGATCGCGCGCAACAAGCTCAATGATGCGATGAAGAACACCGAACTCGTCATTTTCGATCTCGACGGCACGCTGCTCAATACGATCGGCGACCTGGCCGTCTCGTGCAACGCCGTGCTGGCGCTGCGGGGACTCCCGCAGCACTCCTATGAGGAGTACTGCCATTTTGTGGGCAACGGCATCCTGCGCCTGGTCGAACGGGCGCTGCCCGAACCGCTGCGCACACCCGAGAACGTCGCCCTGGTGCGCGCCGATTTCGTGAAGTACTACACGGAGCACATCGACACCTATACGAAACCCTACGACGGAATTCCCGAACTGGTGGCCGAACTGCGCTGCCGGGGGCTGCGGTTGGCCGTGGCCTCGAACAAGTTCCAGGCCGGGACCGAGAAGCTCATCGGACTCTTCTTCCCGCCCGAAACCTTCGACGTGGTCTTCGGCCAGCGGCCCGACGTGCCGCTGAAACCCTCTCCGGCCGTGGTCGAGGAGATCCTCGCTCGAACCGGGACGGCTCCGGAGCGGGTGCTCTACGTGGGCGATTCGGGCGTCGATATGGAGACGGCCCGCGCGGCCGGGGTCCGTTCGTGCGGCGTGACGTGGGGTTTCCGCGAGCGGGAGGAGCTCGTCGGGGCCGGGGCGGTGCACCTGATCGACCGGCCCGAGGAGCTCCTCGGCCTGCTGTAGCCTGTGTTGCCGGGCATTCGGTGCCGGAGTGTTGCAAGGTGACCCCGCTCTTTCCGGGGCTGATGCGCCGATTCCCGCCGGTCAGCAGTAGAGACTGACGTCGTCGGCCGTGATGCGGTCGCCCGAGAGGACGATCAGCCGTTCGACGACGTTGCGCAGTTCGCGGATGTTGCCGCTCCACGGCATTCCCTGCAGGGCCTCGAGTGCGGCCCGGTCGATCGGTTTGGGTGCCGTGCCGTACTCTTCGGAGATCGTCCGGATGAAGTGCCCGACCAGCTGCGGGATGTCGCCGGCGTGCTCGCGCAGGGCCGGGACGCGGATTACGACTACGCCGATGCGGTGGTAGGGATCCTCGCGGAACTCGCCCCGGCGGATCAGCTCCTTGAGGTCCTTGTTCGTTGCGGCGATCACCCGCACGTCCACCTCGATCTCCTTGTCGCCGCCCACGCGGCTGATGCGGTTCTCCTGCAGGGCCCGCAGCACCTTGGCCTGTGCGGCGGGCGACATATCGCCGATCTCGTCCATGAAGAGCGTGCCGCCGTCGGCCTGCTCGAATTTGCCCTTGCGCTGCTTGACGGCCGAGGTGAAGGCTCCGCGCTCGTGGCCGAAGAGTTCGCTCTCGATCAGTTCGGAGGGGATCGCCGCACAATTGACCTCGACGAACGGCCCGCCCGCCCGTGCGCTCTTGACATGCAGCCAGCGGGCCACGAGCTCCTTGCCCGTGCCGTTCTCTCCCGTGATGAGTACGCGCGCCTCGCACGGAGCCACCTTGTCGATCAGCCGGCGGACGTGTTCGATCTGGGGCGAGTAGCCGATGATGTGTTCCGTTTCGGCGGGATGGGCGCGGCGGCAGCGGCGCACCGGAGGATTTGCCGCGGCTGCGGCCGGCTGCGGGTCGGGAGCCGCGAGCGTCTGCCGGATGGATTCCAGCAGGTGGTTCATGTCGATGGGTTTGGTGAGGTAATCCCGGGCGCCGTTCCGTACGGCCCGCACCGCCGAGTCGATCGATGCTTCGGACGAAAGGGCGATGAACGGGACTCCGGCGTCGGGAACCGTGCAGGCCGTGTCGGAGAGGATCACGTCGAAGGGGATCTTCGCGCAGAGTTCCGACGCCGTGCGGGCATCCTCGGCGGCCTCGGTCGAGAACCCCTCGTATTCGAGACGCTCGCGCAGGATGTTTCGCACGCTTTTTGAACGGTCGAGAATTAAAACTTTCGCCATGTCTTGTTTTTCCTGAAATTTTGTCTACTTTTGTCCCAAAGTTATGACTTTCCGCGCTGTAAACCCAATCCGGCAGGGGGCGACAGCCCGTCGCGGAGAGCTCGCAAAAGATCTTGGATCGGTCTATCGCCGATGGCCGGACGGAGGCTCCGGCGGACGAAACGGAACAGTGGCGAAGACCGCAATAACACTATGAAAAAGAACTACAACTACACACGACGCAAGTTGTTCCTTCCCGAATACGGGCGCCACATCCATGAGATGATCGATTCGCTCATGGAGATCGAGGACCGCCGCGAGCGCAACCGGCAGGCACGGGCCGTCATCGCCGTCATGGGCAATCTCAATCCGCTGCTGCGCGATACGGCCGATTTTACGCACAAGCTGTGGGATCACCTGTTCATTATGTCTGATTTTCAGCTGGATGTGGACTCTCCGTATCCGCGGCCCACGCGCCAGGACCTGACCGTCACGCCGCGGCGCATGGCCTATTCGCAGGGGCGCATCGCCTACAAGCACTACGGCAAATACGTCGAGCGGATGATCCGTTCGCTCGGCGAGGAGCGCAATCCGCAGGCCGTGGCCCGCACGGTGGACAATCTGGCCCGCTACATGCGCACGAAGAGTTACGAATACAATCAGGAGCATCCCAACAACGAGGTGATCGTTCGGGACATCAAGCGAATGTCCGGAGGGACGATCGAAATCGACGAAAATGCCATAAACAATCTCCGAAGCGACTACAAACAGCACTTTTCGGCGCGTCCCCAGAAAGGGGCGCAACCCGGACGGCAGAACCATCCGCAGCAGCGGCAGCAGAAAAACCGGGGGACGCAGCAGCATCGCAGTTTTGCGAAAAACAACGGGCAGCATCGCAATTCGTCGAAATAATCGGCGGCCGTTTTGGGTAATTTTGCTATCTTTGTAGCCATTAAACGCGAAAAAACAGATGAACAGACAAACGTTTTTCGTCCTGTGTTCGGCGGCGGTCGTGCTGTGCGGCTGCGAATCGTCGAAGGTGAAGATCTCGGGCCGGTTCGTCGGTACGGAGGCCCGCAAGGTCTACCTCGAGGAGGCTTCGCCCCTGCGGCAGACGATCGTCGATTCCACGCAACTGGCCGATGACGGCAGCTACCGTTTCCAGTTGAACGGGGTGTCGGCTACGCCCGCGCTCTATAACGTCGTCTTCAACAACGAACGCATTCCGCTGCTCCTTGCCGGCGGCGACCGGGTGACCCTTTCGTCGGCCGGGAACGTCGTGCGCAACTATACGGTCGAGGGCAGCGAGGAGTCGGCCCTGCTGCGCCAGTTCTACCAGGGGTTCGTCTCGGGGGCCCAGCGGCTCGACGAGATTGCGCGCCGCGTGGCCGCCATGAGCGACAAGACCGCCGAGCGTGACTCGCTTGTGCGCGCCTATACCGACGAGTACTACCGCATCCGGCGCGAACAGCTGCGCTTCATCATCGAGAACAAGGCATCGCTGGCTGCGGTCTATGCACTCTACCAGCGCCTGCCGGGCGACACCTACCTGTTCAACGGCGACAGCGACGTGGTCTACTACCGCACGGTGGCCGAGGCGATCGCCGACCGCTATCCGACCTCGCCCTACGTGCAGTCGCTGCAGGCCGAGGTGGAGCGGATGGATGCCCGGATCGACCTGATGTCGAGGGTCACCGAGCGCGGCTACCCCGACCTGGAGCTGACCGACATGTACGGCAAGCAGGTTCGCCTCTCGTCACTGGCCGGCAAGGTCGTGCTGCTCGACTTCTGGTCGGCCGAGGCCGGAACGGGCAATGCCCTGAATGCCGATCTGAAGGAGATCTATGCCAAATATGCCGACCGTGGATTCGAGGTCTATCAGGTGGCTGTTGATACATCCAAACCGCTGTGGATCACGGCTGTGCAGGAACAGCAGCTGCCGTGGATCTCGGTAAGCGACCTGCGCGGCAGCGCATCGGCGGCACTCCGCCTCTACAACGTGCAGCGCCTGCCCGCCAACTTCCTCATCGATCGGGACGGAAACATCGTGGCCAAGGATCTCTACGGCAACAGCCTGGTGGAGAAACTCGATGAACTGACCCGTTGATGCACTATTTCGCCTCGGACATACACCTCGGTGCGGGCGATCCGGCCGCAGCCCGGGAGGTCGAACGGCGTTTTGTCGCCTGGCTCGACCAGGCGGGGCGCGATGCGGAGTCGATCTTCCTGGTGGGCGACATCTTCGATTTCTGGCTCGAATACCGCCGCGTAGTGCCCAAAGGCTTCGTGCGGACGCTGGGCAAACTGGCCGAACTGACCGACCGGGGCGTGCGCGTGGTCTTCCTGACGGGTAACCACGACATGTGGGTGGGCGACTACCTGACGCGCGAATGCGGCGTTGAGGTGTACACTGCGCCGCAGCTGCTCACACTCGGCGGACGGCGCATCTTCGTGGCCCACGGCGACAACATGAACATCGACGGACAGCCGATGCTCCGCCTGCTCAACCGCATCTTCCGCTCGCGGACGTTGCGGTGGCTCTTCTCGTGGGGTGTACATCCCGACTGGGCGATGCGTTTCGGGCACTGGTGGAGCGGAAAGTCGCGCAAGCGGCACAACGACGCCGACCGCCGTGCCGCCGAGACGGGCGGTCCGGGCGGGTTCGACGCTTCGCTCACCGAGCCGCTGATTGCCTATGCGCGGAGCTATGCCACGACGCATGAGGTCGATGACTTCGTCTTCGGGCACATGCATTTCGCACGTGACTACCGCGACGGGGCGCTGCATGTGGTCCACCTGGGTTGCTGGGAGAAGAATCCGGCCTATGCGGTGCTCGACAACCGGGGCGTGCTGTCGCTGCGGATGCTCGATGAGGAGGAGCCGCTGCCGGCAAAAAACGGAACACGATGAAACAGTATCTCGACTTGCTGCGGCGTATCAAGGCCGAAGGGGTGGTGCGGGGTGACCGCACCGGGACCGGCACGAAGGGAATCTTCGGACATCAGATGCGCTTCGACCTGGCGGAGGGCTTTCCGCTGCTGACCACCAAACGGGTCTTTCTCAAGGGGGTGATCCACGAACTGTTGTGGTTCCTGCGCGGAGATACGAATATCCGCTATCTGGTCGAACAGGGGGTCCACATCTGGGACAACGACGCATACCGCTATTATAAGGAGTGCTGTGCCCCGCGGGGGCTCAAACCCCTCGGGCGCGACGAGTTTCTGGCCGCTGCGGGCGGCGAGTCGCCGATCGAGGGCTATCGCTACGGCGACCTGAACCACGTCTACGGATACCAGTGGCGTTCGTGGCCCCGTCCCGACGGCAGTACCGTCGATCAGATTGCCCGGGCTGTCGATACGATCCGCCGCAATCCCGAGTCGCGCCGCATCGTGGTCTCGGCCTGGAACGTTGCCGAGGTCGATCAGATGGCCCTGCCGCCGTGTCACGTGCTGTTCCAGTTCTACGTGGCCGAAGGGCGCCTCTCGTGCCAGCTCTACCAGCGGAGCGCCGATACGTTTCTCGGCGTGCCGTTCAACATCGCCTCCTATGCCCTGCTGACGATGATGATGGCGCAGGTCTGCGACCTGCAGCCCGGCGAATTCATCCACACGCTCGGCGATACGCATATCTATCTGAACCATTTCGCGCAGGTCGATGAACAGCTCGCGCGTGAACCGCGGCCGCTGCCGACCATGCGGCTGAACCGTGCGGTGCGGTCGGTTTTCGACTTCCGCTACGAGGATTTCACGCTCGAGGGATACGATCCCTGGCCGGCGATCAAAGCACCCATGTCATTCTGAAACCGATGGTAAGCATCATTGCAGCCGTGGCCGCAAACGGCGTGATCGGCGACCGGAACGCCCTCCTGTGGCACATATCCGAGGACCTGAAACACTTCAAGGCCCTCACGACGGGTCATCCCGTCGTGATGGGACGCAAGACCTGGGAGTCGCTCGGGCGGCCGCTCCCGAACCGCGAAAATGTCGTCATCACCCGCCAGCGGATCGACATCCCCGGATGCCGCGTGGCGCATTCGCTTGCCGGGGCGCTGGAACTCTTCCCCGAAAGCGAGGAGGTGTTCGTCATCGGCGGGGCGCAGATCTACGCCGAGGCGCTGCCGCTGGCCGACCGCTTCTACCTGACGCGTGTCCTGCATGACTACGAGGGCGATACGCGCTTCCCCGAGTGGGATGCGGCAGCCTGGCGCCTGGTGTCGTCCGAACGCTTCGAGCGGGGCGAGAAGTATCCCTGGCCCTTCGTTTTCGAGTGCTACGAGCGCCGTTAAATTAGGTATTTATACTACTTCGCGGCTCGCGCCGAATCCCTACCTTTGCCTCTGCAAAGGTTTTTTTGTGCCTATGGGCAAGTATTTCGATATGTTGATGGAGGATGTGCGGATGCGGGAAGGGCTGCATGCGTGCATGAACTGCGGCGTCTGCACGGGCGTCTGTCCCGCCGCCGAGTTCTACAACTACGACCCCCGGCAGATCGTCAATATCGTGCAGACGCGCGACGACGAGGCCATCGAGGCGTTGCTGAAGAGCGATACGATCTGGTATTGCGGCGAGTGCATGTCGTGTCGTCCGCGCTGTCCGCGCGGCAATACGCCGGGTTATGTGATCCAGTCGCTGCGCAAACTTTCGCAGAAGCTGGGCTTCTTCGTCGAGAGCGAGAAGGGCCGGCAGCAGCTGGCCCTCAAGCGGATGATCGGTGACAACATTCTCCGCACGGGTTATTGTCTGGTGCCGCGGCAGATCCGTCCCGAACTGCATCCTGAGCAGGGAACCGTCTGGCAGTGGATCTACGACAACGACAAGGAGGTCTACGGGCAGTTCACGTCCGTCTACGGACGTGAAGGAGCCGGAGCCCTGCGGCGCATCGACGACGAGTCGCTCGACGAGATCCGTCGGATCTTCGACGTGAGCGGCGGCAAGGAGATGTTCGATACGATCGAGCGCCACTCCGACCGCAAGGCCCGCGAGATGGGATACGAGGAGGGTGCCGACGAGCAATACATGATGGATGTCTATTCGAAGAACAGCAACGAACACTATTGAGTCATGATGAAGCGAGCAAGCTGGACCGAGTACCAGAAACAGATCGCCGACGACCGGTATTATTACGGCCGCAGCTGCATACGCCAGAACTTTTTCCCGGGGAGCGAGAAGGCGTTCATCGATATCCTCCAGCGGGACCTGGGGCGCGACCTGCTGGACGACCCGAAGCACTCGTCGTGCACGGGAATCGGCTACCATTCGGACATCGTGCCGCTCGAGACGATCATGACGGTCGTCGCGCGGCAGTTCTCGCTCATGAACGAGGCGGGTTACGAGAATTTTGTCACTTCGTGCATCACCTCGTTCGGCGTCTATACCGAGGTGCTGGCCACGTGGGCCGAGTTCCCCGAGACCGAGGAGCGTACGCGCGAGAACCTGCTGAAGGCCACCGGACGCGAGTTCCGCAAGCCGGCAAGCCTGGCCCACACCTCCGACGTGATGTTCCACTTCCGCGAGGAGATCGCCGCGCGGGCCAAGCGCCGGCTGGTGAATGTCGCCACGGGCGAGCCGCTCAAGGTTGTCGAGCACATCGGCTGCCACTATGCCAAGATCTTCCCCAAGTCGGGAATCGGCGGCTCGGAGTTCCCCTACGTGCTGGCCGGCATGGTCGAGTCGTGGGGCGGCGAGTGCGTGGACTATCCCGAACGGCGACACTGCTGCGGTTTCGGGTTCCGCAACTACCTCGTGCAGGCCAACCGCGGCTATTCGATCGCCAATTCGCACAAGAAACTCGAGAGCATGGCCCCCTACAAGCCCGACTTCATCGTGGCCAATTGCCCCGGGTGCGCGATGTTCCTCGACAAGTGGCAGTATGCCATCGCCGAGATGGAGGGTACGACCTACGGGCAGAACGGCCACGGTATTCCGGTGCTCACCTACGAGGAGATGGCCGGACTGGTGCTGGGCTACGATCCGTGGGTGCTGGGCATGCAGATGCACCAGGTGGATGTCGAGCCGCTGCTCGACAAGATGGGCGTGGAGTACGATCCTGCGGCGAAGTATCTGGGCCGCAACGGTAAGTACATCGGCAAGCCGGCGTCGGCGGTGGTGAACTGCGGCGCATCGGATACGGTGTACGATATCAGGGAGTGATAAACCATACGGCGGTTGAGTGCGTCCGGTTTCGGAAGAACGGACGTGCCGCCGCGGGAGAACGATATTTTTGCAGATGAAGAAACGAGTGATCGTCATGGGCGGCGGTGTCGCGGGCATGCAGACGGCTCTGCGGCTTGCGGCGCGGGGTATCGAGGCCGTCATCGTCGAGAAGGAGACGGAACTGGGCGGAAAGCTGCGCGGCTGGCACGTGCTCTTCCCGTCGTTCACGCCGGCCGGGGAGGTGCTCTCCGACCTGCGGCGGAGGGTCAATGAGGCCGGCATCGAGGTGATGGCCGGTGTCGGGGTGCGGCGTTTCACGTCGCGAAGCGTCGAACTGGCCGACGGCCGGACGCTCGCGTGCGATGCCGTGGTCCTCGCGACGGGCTTCACGCTCTTCGATGCCTCGATCAAGGAGGAGTACGGATACGGAATCTACGACAATGTCTTCACGACGGTCGATATCGAGCGGATGCTCAACGAAGGGCGTGTGGCCAAGGCCGACGGAACGGCCCCGCGCCGCATCGCCTTCCTGCACTGCGTGGGTTCGCGCGACGAGAAGGTCTGCCAGCAGCACTGCTCGCGCGTTTGCTGCATCACGGGCGTGAAGCAGGCCATGGAGATGAAACGGCTCTTCCCCGAGGCCGACGTCTTCAACTTCTACATGGATATCCGCATGTTCGGTCCCGGCTACGAGGAGATGTACCGCGAGGCGCAGCAGCGCTGCAACATCCACTTCGTGCGGGGGCGTATCTCGGAGGCCAGCCCGACGATCGACGGGAGGGTGCAGATCAAGGCCGAGGATACGCTGACGGGGCGCCCGCTGCGGATGAGCGTCGATATGCTGGTGCTCATCGTCGGTATGCGGGCCAACGACGACAATCCCGCTTTCGCCGCCTCGGCCGGGCTGCGGCAGGCGCCGAGCGGCTTCATGGCCCCGCGTGACCTCTTCCTGGGCAACGTGAGCAGCGGGGTCGAGGGGATCTTCTATGCCGGGACGGTGACCGCCCCGAAAAACATCGGCGAATCGTTGAACGAGGGCACCGCCGCGGCCGATGCCGTGGCGGAGTACCTGCAGGCATAGGCTATGGCGGCGATCAATTTCGGATACACCATCTCCAAGCCCCGCGCCATCGACCTCGACCGCAACAACCTGCGCAAGAGCGACGAGATCCTGCGCGAGATGCCCGAACTGCAGACCTGCATCGGATGCGGGGCCTGCACGGCGGTCTGCACGGCCGGCAACCTCACCGAGTTCAACTTCCGCAAGGTTCACACGCTCGTGCGCCGGGGCGAATACCAGGGCGCCTACGAGGAGATGAACAAGTGCATGCTGTGCGGCAAGTGCCGGCTGGTCTGCCCGCGCGGAATCAACACGCGGGGGGTGGTGATGCTCATCAAACGTAAACTGGGGGACTTCTGACCATGAACTTTTTCGCTCCGTTCTGCATACCCTTTATGGCCGGCGCGGCCGTGATGTTCCTCACGCTCCTCTGGAAGTGGGGAACGTGGCTCTACCGCCTGCCGCGGGCCGACAAGATGCTGATCCTGCGCGGACTGCCCACGCGGCGCACGTTGCAGGCCGTGTGGGAGGTCATCCGCGAGTCGCTCCTCCACCGGAGGATCTTCCGCGTCAATCCCCTGCTGGGCTACATGCACATGTCGCTGGCCTTCGGCTGGTTCCTCCTGATCTCGGTGGGCTGGATCGAGACGGTGGCCTACCTCGGGTTCCGTTACGTGCCCCTGCAGGGTCACGTCTTCTTCAAGTATTTCGCCACGGGACTCGAACACAAGCCCGTCTTCGACCTTTTGATGGACCTGCTGCTGCTCTTTGTCCTCTCGGGCGTGGCCCTGGCCTGGGGCAAGCGTTTCTGCTCGCGGGCAATGGGCATGCGCCGCACGACGAAACATGTTCTGGGCGACCGCATCGCCCTGTCGGCCCTGTGGTTCATTTTTCCGGCACGCCTGCTGGCCGAGAGCACGACCTGCGCGTTGTATGGCGGCGGGAGCTTCCTGACCGGTTCGCTCGGCGGATGGATGGCGGCACACGTCGGCGTGTTGCCGCTGATGAACCTCGAGTCGGCTGCCTGGTGGTTCTACTCCTCCTGCCTCGGGCTCTTTTTCGTGGCGTTGCCTTTCTCGCGCTACATGCACATCTTCACCGAGATCCCGCTTATCTTCCTGCGCCGTTACCGGCTGCGTTCGGGCGAGAAGGAGACCTCGTTCGACCGTTTTCAGGTCGATGCCTGCTCGCGCTGCGGCATCTGCATCGACCCCTGCCAGCTGCAGAGCGTGCTCGACATCCGCACCGTGCAGTCGGTCTACTTCCTGCGTGACCGCCGTTACGGCATGCTGCGCCGCGAGACGGCTGACAACTGCCTGATGTGCGGGCGTTGTGCCGAGAAGTGCCCCGTGGGCATCGACCTCAATACGCTGCGACTCAATTCGCGCGACCGGATGCGCAACGTCCCCGATGAGCGTCGCTACGGTTATCTGGCCGGTGTGGACCGTTCGTCGGGTACGGGCAAGGTGGGTTATTTCGCCGGCTGCATGACCCTGCTGACGCCTCGGACGATGACGGCGATGGCCCGGGTCTTCGATGCGGCGGGCGAAGAGGTCTGGTGGGCCGACCGCGAGGGCGGCGTCTGCTGCGGACGGCCGCTGAAGCTGGCCGGCGAGACCGACTCGGCCCGCAAGATGATGCGTTACAACACCGAGCTGTTCCGCAAACACGGGATCACGACGCTGGTGACCTCGTGCCCGATCTGCCTGAAGGTCTTCCGCGAGGATTATCACCTGGAGGGGATCGAGGTGCTGCATCACTCGGAGTACATGCTGCGGCTGATCCGTGCGGGCCGTATCCGGCTCGAGCACGGGACGACGCGCTTCACCTACCACGATCCCTGCGAACTGGGGCGCGGCAGCGGGATTTACGACGAACCCCGGGCCGTGATCGAGGCGATCGGCGAGTTGCTCGAACCCGCCTCCACGCGCGAGAACGCCCTTTGCTGCGGTTCGTCGGTGGCCAATACGGCCATCTCCGACAGCCAGCAGGTACGCATCGCCCGTTCGGTGGCTGCGGAACTCGAACAGACGGGAGCCGATGTGATCGTCACGGCCTGCCCGTTGTGCAAGAAGGCGATCGGGCGGGGTACACGGCGCGAGATTCGCGACCTGTCGGAGATCGTCGCGGCGGCCGTAAAATAATTTTACGGCGTAACCCCCTGATAAAAAGGCGTGAGGGTGGCAAGTTCGGGCGAAACTTCCGTTTTGATTTGCAGATGTGATTTTTTTGCCTTATCTTTGCACACGCAAAAGCGATAGATCGGAGATCTGAAAGATATATCGCGGGATGGAGCAGTTGGCAGCTCGTCGGGCTCATAACCCGAAGGTCGGAGGTTCGAGTCCTCCTCCCGCTACCAAAGCGGACAATTCGAAAGAGTTGTCCGCTTCTTTTTTTTCTGCTGCTGCCGCAAAGGTAACTTCCCTTTTTCCTTTCTCCCCTGTGTCGTCCGGGACCGGTTGTCTCCAGCCTTTCTTCGACGTCCATTGGCGAGTCGGGCTACCTCCTCGTGTTCGGACGGTTCCCCGGCTACCGGTGTATTACGTGCGGAGGATGCTGCCGGACTCTTCCGCCGCCTTCGGGCGCTTGTTTTCCCCTTCGGAGCGCCCTTGTCAGGACGGTGTTGGATTTTTAGTTGTTCGTTATTTGTAATTTACTGATTTACAATGTTGATTTTAAAGGTGTGTTAGGTTTTTGTCCAGAGCGTGTAATGCCTCAATGGCTTCTGTCCGCTATCTTTGCAGTCGAGTTTTTAGGTGAATCAATTATTTGGAAAGAGATGAAATTGAAATTTGTTCTGGCCATGGTGACGGCTCTGCCGCTTGCATTCATGGCATGTAAAAAGGAACAGGGGCCTAACCCGGGCAAGGATGCGACCGTGCGTATTGCGGTCCTCCTGCCCGACGGCACTCCCGTCCCGGGCGCCGAAGTTCGGGTCTACGACGAGGCCGGCGGTAAGGCCTTGGAGAAGAATCCCTTTGCTGCGCCGCTCGAGACCCTGACTGCAGGGGCGGACGGCGTGGTGCAGTATACGATGCGTGTGGACCGCTGGTTTTCGGGTGCGAAGCAGCGTTATGTGACCTTTGCCGTGCTGCAGGGGACCGGAGACAACTATCACCTCTGGTCCGTCGGACGGACCGTCGAGGTCGGACGGTCGCAGCGCGCGGAGATCCGTCTCGAGGGACTTGATGAGAAACCGGGCGTTCCGTCGGATCCCGGTCCGGTGAGCCTGCGCGTAAGCCGTCAGCCCGACAAACTTGTCTATTGTCTTGGCGAACCGCTCGACCTGACGGGACTCGAGGTGATGGGACGCTATGAGGATGATAAGGAGCAGGCCGTGGAGGTTACGCCTGCACAAGTGAAGGGCTTTTCGTCCGAGCGTCCGGCCGGGGAGCTGGAGCTGACCATTGAGGTCGGAGACCGTGAGACGTCGTTTACGGTGACGGTCCTTCCCGTGCGTGTGGAGAACGGCGTGCTTACCGAGGTCTGGCCCGAGGCCGATGAGATCGTGCTGCCCGAGATCGTGCGCGAAATCCCCGAGAAGGCGTTTGCGGCTCGCAGGATCAAGAGCCTCAAACTCAACGAGGGGCTGCGGACGATTGGCGAGATGGCCTTCTGCGGAGCTTCTGTTCCCGAGATCATCCTGCCCGCGAGTCTCGAGCAGCTGGGCGATCATGCCTTCTACCATTGTGCGGGGCTTACGCGTGTGGACATGAGCCGGACGCAGCTTGCCGCCTTGCCCAAAAACCTCTTTGCCTATGCGGATATCGAGCAGATCGTCTGGCCCGCCCGGTTGGCCGAAATCGGAACGCAGGCCTTTCTGGGTACCGGACGGCTCAAGCGGATGGAGATTCCCGAGACGGTCCGCAAGATCGGTTTCGAGGCTTTTCGCGAGAGCGCCGTCGAATCGGTCGTATTGCCCGACGGGGTTACGGAGATTGCTGGCCGTGCCTTCTACCTTTGCGCGTCATTGGTCGAAGTTTCGGTTCATGGTGCGTCGGGCGATACGGCCGACGGCGCTCTTCGGGGGTCCTGTTTCGTGGGATGTCCTTCGCTTGAGCGACTTGCCATTCCGCGGAGCATCCGGACTCTGGAGCAGGGACTGCTGTCCGGCAATACCCGGGTATCGTCGATCGTCATTCCGGCAGGCGTCGGGGAGATTGCTTTCGGGGCGTTCGACAACACGCGAATCCGTGAGGTCCGCGTGGAGGCCGTGACTCCGCCTGTCGCCGGGCTGATCCACGATCAGTGGTACGGATTCCCGAAAGATGTAGAAAAAATCATTGTGCCGGCAGGAACTGCCGATGCATACAAAAAAGCAGCCGGGTGGAGCCGGTTTGCCGACCGGATCGAGTGACGTGTGCTTGTATTGTTTGCGATTAAAATGAATTAAATGGATCCTCGATTACGGAACCGCCCGAAGAGTTCAACTCTTCGGGCGGCTTTTTTGCCGTGCAGAGGCTGCGGGAATGTGCTTTACCGCAGCCACCGCGGCAATTACTGCTTTTTGTAGGCCTCAACTCCGCTGCGGAGGAACTTGACGAATGCCTCCACATCGAGGTTATATCCTCGGGGCTCGACCAGGGGGTTCCCGTCGTGACCCTGCAGAACGTAGTAGGGCTGTGCGTTCACACCGTAGGTCTTCAATGCGTAGTAGGAGTTGATCTTGCCGAGACTCTTGAGGACCTTTCCGGCATCGGTCGTGACCCAGTCCTCCTCGGGCAGCACCTTCTTGTCGTCCGAGTAGAGGGCGCAGATGACATAGTCGTTGCGCAGGATGGCCAGTACCTCGGGGTCGGACCATACCCGGGCCTCCATTTCGCGGCAGTTCACGCAGCCGTGCCCCGTGAAGTCGATGAACAAGGGCTTTCCGACCTTGGCGGCATAGGCTTCCGCCTCCTCCAGGTCGAAGAATCCCTCGAGTCCGTGCGGGAGGTGGAGAAAGTCGCTGTACTTGGGCTTCCCGATACCGCTGTCCGATGTTGCGGCGGGAGCTGCCGCGGTATTGGCCCCGAGAACGAAATCCTGCGTGGTGATCGGCGGGAGGTACCCCGAAAGACCTTTCAATGGAGCGCCCCACATGCCGGGAATCATGTAGACTACGAACGAGAAGGTGACGATGGCCAGGGCAAGGCGTCCCACGCCGAGGTGCTTCACCTCGTCGTCGTGTGCGAAGCGGATCTTGCCCAGCAGGTAGAGCCCCAGCAGCGAGAAGACAACGATCCATACGGCGAGATAGATCTCACGGTCGAGCAGCCCCCAGTGGTAGGTCTGGTCGGCCACCGAAAGGAACTTCATGCCGAGGGCCACCTCGATGAATCCGATGACGACCTTCACGGAGTTCAGCCATCCGCCGCTTTTCGGAAGCTTCTTCAGTACCGAAGGGAAGAGGGCAAAGAGGGTGAACGGAAGCGCGAAGGCGATCGAGAAGGCGAGCATCGTAACGATCGGCGTCCAGAACTCTCCGGAGGTGGACTTGATGAGGACCGAACCGACGATCGGGCCCGTGCAGGAGAACGATACGAGCACGAGTGTCAGGGCGAGGAAGAAGATTCCGCCGAGTCCCTTGGTGTCGGCCTTCGAATCGCTCTTGTTTACCATCCACGAAGGCATGGTGATCTCGAATGCTCCGAAGAACGAGGCGGCGAAGACCATGAACACGAGGAAGAAGATGACGTTGGGCAGCCAGTGCGTGGCCAGCCAGTTGAAGATGTCGGCCGTCACGGCGTCTCCGCCGACGATGCGCGTGATGAGGATGATTGCGGCAATGGGCACGGTGTAGAGCAGTACGATGAACAGGCCGTACAGCGAGGCGCGGAGGCGACCCATGGCTACGCCGCCTTCCCCCTTAAGGAAGTAGGAGACGGTCATCGGGACCATCGGGAAGACGCAGGGCGTCAGGAGGGCGGCGAAGCCCCAGAGGATGGCTTCGATGATGAGCGACCAGAGCGAACCGCCGCCTGCGGCATCCTTGGTGGCCGGTGCGGCGATCTCGGCGTCGGGGGCGGCCGGCATTGCGGGTTTGATCTCGGCCGCGGGCACCGACTCGGCCTTTGCACCGGCCGGCACGGTGATCGTCAGTTCGGTGTCATCAGGCGGCATGCAGCTCGTGTCGTCGCAGATCATCCATTCGATCTGGGCTTTGGCTGTTGCCTGCTCAGCCGTAAGGCGCACGCGCTGCGCGAACTGCGCCTTTCCGGAGAAGGTGCCGATCTCCATTGAGAACATCTCGTCGTAGTGGCGTTCCGGAGTGGTGAGCTGCTCAACGCCGCCGTCGAGAGTCATGCCCTCGCCGGGGGTGATGACGATCGTCGTAGCGTTCGGTCCACCTTCGTAGGGCCCCATGTCGTACATGTGGTAAGGCGTCGGGATCGAGGCTTCGAATACGATCCGGTAGGTGTCGCCGTCGAGCGGTTCGACGGAACTTTTCCATGTGACGCTCTGTGCCGATGCCGTGATGGCAGACAACACGGTTGCGAGCGTCAGCAGACAGACGCGAATCAGTTTGTGCATGGTCGTAAGACTTTGGTTTGATTTGAAATTTCCGCAAATATAACATTTTTTGCGAAGAATTTGCTATTTTCGTACAATGATTCGCATCTCGCTCGTGATCCCCACCCACAACCGTGCCGTGCCGCTGCTTGCGGCACTCGAATCGGTTGTGCGGCAATCGCTTCCGGCGGAAGAGTGGGAGTGTGTCGTTGTGGACAACAATTCGACGGACGATACGGGGGAGCGTTTTGCCGCATTTCGGTCCGCGCACCCCGGCGTGCGGCTGCGCATGGTCCGCGAAACCGGCCCCGGGGTCTCCTATGCCCGCAACCGGGGCCTGCGTGAGGCGGCAGCACCGCTCGTGGCCTTCATCGACGACGACGAACGGGTAAACGCCGATTTCCTGTGCGCCTATGCCGACTTCTTCGATACGCATCCTGGTGCCGTGGTTGCCGGGGGGCGCATCATTGCCGAGTATCCCGAGGGACGTCCGGTGTGGATGTCCCGGTGGGTCGAGATGCCGATCGCCAATCCGATGGACTTCGGTCCCGACGTGCGGCCTTTCCCGGCGGGACGGGTGCCCGGTGGCGGAAATATGGCTTTCCGGCGTGCGGGGTTGGTCGGTTACGGGGGCTTCGACCCCTCGCTGGGACGTGTGAACGGAGAACTGATCGGCGGCGAGGAGAACGACTTTTTCGAGCGTCTGCTGCAGGGCGGCGAGACGATCTGGTATGTTCCGGGGGCGGTCATGTGGCACATCATTCCGCCATCGAAGCTCACCGTCGCCTATTTCTGCCGTCTGAGCCGGCATGTGGGTGTGAGCCAGCGGCTCCGGGCGCAGATTCACCACCGGGTGGTACGCACCTGTCTGCTGGAGATGTTCAAGTGGGGCGCGACTCTGTTGTTGCTGCTGACCCTGTCGCCGCGCCGTGGCGTGTGGCTGCTGCGCCTGCGCTGGGGCATCAGCCGGGGTCTCTTTTTCGGCGTCAGGCCCCGCTCCGGAAAATCGTAATGGTGTCTATTCCGGCTTTCCGCTCCCTGTCCCGACGGCGAGGATGCACGGGTGTATAGAAAAGGGACGCCGGACGGAAAACCCGTCCGGCGTCCCTTCATCCTGTCCCTTCCGAGGGGTCAGAAGAGGTACTTCTCGTGCTTGACCTTGTTCACCAGCCGGAAGATATCCTGCCAAGCCTCCTCGCCGAAGGTCGTGCCCACCACCTCGATTACCTTGCCGGCCGTGATGGCGCCGATCGTGCCGCACTGACGCAGCGTCAGCCCCTCGGTGAGGCCCGAGAGGAATCCGGCGGCGTAGAAGTCGCCCGCGCCGGTGGTATCTACCCGCTTGGCGGCTGCCATGATGCCCACGTGCACCACCTCGTCGCCGCGCTTGATGAGCGCCCCCTTCGTACCGATCTTCACGACGGCCAGCCCGGCCATCTCCGAGATCGCCTGCAGGGCGTTCAGCGGTTCGGCCTCGCACGTGAAGGTCTTGGCCTCGTCTTCGTTGGCGAAGACGATATCGACGTATTCGCGCACCAGCTCCCGCAGGAAGGTGAGGTTCTCGGCCACGATGTTGAAGCTGGCCAGGTCGATGGCCACCTCCAGCCCGCACTCCTTGGCCGTGCGTGCCGCCTTGAGGATCAGCTCGTGGCTCTGCACCAGATATCCCTCGATGTAGAGGCAGTCGTAGCCGTCGAAGATCGTCGGTTCGATCTCCTCGGCCGAGAGTTCCAGCGCGGCGCCCAGGTGGGTCACCATCGTCCGTTCGCCGTCGGCCGAGATGAGCGATACGCACTTGCCCGAGCGCTCCTGTCCGCGGAAGACGATCGGCTCGATGCCGAGGTTCTCGAGCGCCTGTACGAAGAAGTCGCCCGTCGTGTCGTGTCCGACCTTGCCGATGAATCCGACCTTGCAGCCGAGCTGCGCCATGGCGCGGATCGTATTGCCGGCCGATCCTCCGAGCGAGAGCGAGTAGGGGAGTCCCGCCACGGATTTCGAGATTTCGGTCTGTAGTTGCGTGTCCACGAGGCTCATCGAGCCTTTCGCCAGTTTGAACCGCCCCAGTACGGAGTCGGTCTTCAGATTGACCAGCATGTCGGTCAGGGCATTTCCGATGCCAATAACGCGTTTCATTCGCTGCGGTTGTGGGTGTTGTAGTGGGTGTTCGGTGCAGGTTTTATATCGAGAGAATCTTCACCAGTTCCAGTGCGTTGCGGTCGATTCCCTTGTTGTGCTGGATCGCCTTGACGAAGGGCACGTAGACGATCTTGCCGTTCTCGATGCCGATCATCACGTTGCGCTGTCCGTCGAGGATGGCCTCGATGGCCGCTTCGCCCATGCGCGAGGCGAGGATGCGGTCCACGGCCGTGGGCGATCCGCCGCGCTGGATGTGGCCCAGGATCGTCACCCGGGCATCGTATTGCGGGAACTCCTTCTTGACGCGCTCGGCCAGAGCCGTGGCTCCGCCCGTCTTGGGGTTTTCGGCGACGATGACGATTGCCGAGTTCTTGCTCTTGCGGAACCCGTGGTTGATGAGCTCGGCCAGCTGGTCCACCTCGGTCTCCATCTCGGGGATGATTGCCGCCTCGGATCCGGTGGCGATGGCGCTGTTGAGGGCCAGGTAGCCGGCCGTGTGGCCCATCACCTCGACGAAGAAGAGGCGTTCGTGGCTCGAGGCGGTGTCGCGGAGTTTATCGACGGCCTCCATGATCGTGTTGAGCGCCGTGTCGTATCCGATGGTCGAGTCGGTGCCTCCCAGGTCGTTGTCGATCGTTCCGGGCAGGCCGACGATCGGGACGTTGTACTCCTGGGCGAAGAGCCGGGCGCCGGTCAGCGAACCGTCGCCGCCGATGACCACCAGGGCATCGATTCCGGCGGCCGTCATGTTGTCGTAGGCGGCCTTGCGGCCCTCGGGTGTGGTGAACTCCTTGCAGCGGGCAGTCTTCAGGATCGTGCCGCCCAGCTGGATGATGTTGCTCACGCTCTGCGACTTGAACTCAACGATCTCGTTGAATACAAGACCCTTGTATCCTCGCATGATGCCCTTCACGGAGAACCCGTTGAAGATCGCGCTGCGCGTTACGGCGCGGATGGCCGCATTCATGCCCGGGGCATCGCCTCCGGAGGTCAGAATGCCGATGCATTTGATTTCGGACATACTCTTTCCAGTTTAAAACAAAATCGCTCAAAGGTAGTAATTTTTTCAATTTTCTCAAAAAACGGGCCGTTGTCCGTCATCTGTTCCGACGAACGCGACAGGCCCCGCCGCGGTGAGATGCGGCGGGGCCTGCCTTTTGTCTGTTGGCCGGCGGGCGGAAAGTCGCGCGCGGCGGGTAGTGTTACGGTGCGGAGGTTACTGTTGCTTGACGCTGATCTCGACGCTGTGCGACGTGATGCTGTCGCCCTCTTCGTTTGTCGTGCGCTCACCGGCGTTGATCTGCAGCCCGCCCTGTTTTTTGTCCACGGTGATGTCGAGCTCCTTCGACGGGACGCTGATATGCAGTGTCTTGCGTCCCTCCTCGATGATACTCTCCCCGTCGTACTCCTCGAGCAGCTCCTTGAGCGTCGTCATCTCGCCGTCCACCTCGATCGTGCTGTTGAGTGCGTCGCGGATGGCTTCGCGCTTGTCCCTGAAGCGTTCGCCGACCTTTTCGCGGATGGCGATCGTCGAGCAGGCGATGATCGAGGCGATCCAGCAGAGGAAGATGACCAGTACGGTCTTGCCTCCGGGCTTGCGCGAGGCGATCAGGCACATGAGCACGTAGATCAGCAGGATGGTCGGGATCAGGGCGATGAAGATGCCCAGTATGGGTACCCAGAGCGAGAGGTCCCAGTCGAGGTTGAGGGTCTCGGCGCCTCCGATCAGGATGGCGAACAGCCCGATGATCAGCGCACAGGCGACCATGATGAGGCAGAAGACGATCAGTCCGGCGAAGAGCTTCAGCAGGATGAGCACGACCTTGCCGAAGACCGATACGGCCTCGGCCACAATGGGTTTGGCCTTGGCGTCGGGGTCGTTGTTCGCGGCGGCGGCCGTCGTCTCGCCGATGGCCTGGGCGGTGATTTTTTCGCCGTTCATCTCGAGTTTCTGCCGGGCCGAGCGGGCGGCCGGTACGGCGAACCACATGATGAAGTAGCAGATCAGGAAGATGCCGAACAGGTTGCCGAACAGCGGGCTGAACCAGCGCAGGAAGGGGACGCTCCCGAAGCATGCGAGCAGCAGGGGCAGGAAGAGCGCCAGACGCACCCAGACGGGGTCGAGGTTGAAGTAGCGGCCGATACCGGCGCACACGCCTCCCAGTTTGGCGTTTTCGGTGTCGCGGTAGAGGCGGCGCGGGATCCGCGGAGCCTCGGGCTCCAGGTCGGCATCCGTGCTTTCGGAGATGTCCTCGGCCGAACCCATCTGCCGGATGATGTTCATGATCAGCGGTTTCTCGACGACGCGGGCGTTGTCCTGCACCGAGAGGATCAGTTCGGCGATGCGGGCCTCGATGTCGGCGACGATCTCCGCACCGTCGGGCGACTCCCGGTACGAGCGCTTGAGGCTTTCGAGGTAGGCGGAGAGCTCCTCATAGGCGTCGGCGTCCAGTGTGAACGCCACACCCGATATGCTGCATTTCTTGACTTCTTTCATGGTTTTGCGGATTGTGTGGTGGTCGGTGGTGCGGGTTTGGTCAGCGGCTTACGCTGCCGCCGCTCGATTTGGTGATGTCGGTCGAGCAGTCGCCTTCGTAATGGATCGAGGAGCCGCTCGATGCCTCGGCGTCGAGCTGTTCGGTGCAGTGGATCCGGGCGCTTGCGGCGCTCGAGGTGTCGATCTTCCATTGTTTGACGACCAACTCCGCGGCTGCGAGTTTCGAGGCCGAGCTGAGTTCGGCCCGTGCGGTGTCGGCCCGGCCGCTCAGTTTGATCTTGGCGGCGCTCGAGGCGTTGATCCGGCATTCGCCGGCCTCGACGGCGGCCTTGATCTTGGCGGCGCTTGTGGCTTCGAGCGAGCAGACACCGGCCTTGACGGCTGCGTTGATGTTGGCGGCACTCGAGGCTTCGAGCGAGATGTCGGCGGCTCCGAGGGCCGTGGCGCAGGTGATCTCCGAGGCGCTCGAGGCTTCGAGTGCGCGGATCCTGCCGTTGTCGGGGACCGTGACGGTGACGTGGATGTCCGATACGGAGTTGATCTTCGGGTCGATGCTGATCCGCAGCTCGTCGCCCGAAGCCTCGGCTACGATGTGGTCCATCAGGTTGTCGTCGGCCTCGATGCGGATCCGGTCCTCGATTTCGTCCGTGATGATGACCTTCACGGCGCGCGAGGCCGAGATCTTTTCGAAGTCGGGTGCGGGAATCGTCCGGGTTACGATCGTGCCGCTGCCCTTGATCCGGCGGTTCGAGGCCGAGAGGCTCTCGGGGAAGAAGATGCCGGTCAGAACGCCGGCGATGGCGGCCAGGGCGGCCAGGGAGACGAGGACCAACAGAACTTTTTTCATGGCGATGCGGTGTTTGTGTTTTTTTACATGTTCGGGTTTTCAAATGCGGGGACCGGATCGGAGACCGGTTCGGCGGATGTTTCGGCTGCCGGTTCTTCGGCTGCCGGGGTTTCGGCGCTCTGTCCGGCCGTGTCCGGCCGGCCGTGGCGGATGACCTGAATCTGTCCGACCAGTTCGTCCCACGCCTCGTCGAGCGAGCGGAGATACTGGAGCCCCTTTTCGGTGAGCGAGTAGTATTTGCGGGGCGGCCCCTGCGGGGACTCCTCCCAGCGGTAGGTGAGCAGTCCGGCGTTCTTCTGCCGGGTGAGGATCGGGTAGAGTGTACCCTCGACGACGATCATTTCGGCCGCTTTGAGCTCGGAGATGATCTTCGGAGCATACGATGCCTCGCGCGAGAGGATGGCGAGGATGCAGTACTCCAGAATTCCTTTGCGCATCTGCGCTTTTACATTGTCTTCGGCCATGGTGTTTTAGGATTTTAAGCGTTTCGGGGCTTTGGGGACGATCAGCCAGAGGATGATGTAGACCCACAGCGAGAGTCCCCCGAAAAGGATCAGCAGGAGGGTGGCGATCCGCACCAGCGAGACGTCGAGTCCGAAGTATTCGGCGACTCCGGCGCATACGCCGGCGATGATGCTGTCCTGCGAGCGGAATAACCGCCTGTTGTCGTTCGGTGTCATGGGTGGTATGCGTTATGGACGTTTGTCGTTGAACGAGAATTTACGGGCCGGCTCCTCGGGGATGACGATCCAGAGGATGATGTAGGCCCAGATGGAGAGTCCTCCGAAGAGGATGAGCAGCAGCGTTATGAGCCGGATCATCGTGGGGTCGGCGTTGAAGAATGCGCCGAGGCCGCCGCAGATGCCGGCAATCGAGCGGTCGGTGCGCGAACGGTAGAGCCTGCGGGGCGGGGCGGTCCGCGCTTCGTCTTCCTGTTGCGGGGTGCTGTGGCGCTCTCCGAATTCCGAGGGGGCGCCCAGCCGGGCGATCGTCGAGCGGACCAGGTCGAGCGTCACGACCCGCATGGGGGAGCAGACGCGCTCGCGGAAGATCTCGGCGATACGGATCTCGATATCGTCCATCGTTTCGCCGTCCTCTTCGGGCAGCCGGCTTCGGACGTCGTCCAGATAGTTCTGCAACGCGCGGCAGGCATCGTTGTCGAGAATGAAGACCTCGGAGCCGATATTGACGGTAACAGTCTCTTTCATGGTCGTAGGTGTTTTCTCAGGTTAATGTTTTGTGGGTTCTATTATTTTTACATTGCAAATATAATGCTTATTTTGATACTATGCAATACAAAGTACCTAATTTTTTTTCTGCTTCCTCTATTTTTTTCTTCTGTGGGCTGTGGCGGAAAAAGCTCGCCCATATGGATAAGGTATGGAACATTTTTCGTATCTTTCAGAAACCAAACCAAAACTGCTGACATGAAATTTTTCATCGACACGGCCAATCTCGCGCAAATCCGCGAGGCCAATGAAATGGGAGTGCTCGACGGGGTGACGACCAACCCGTCGCTGATGGCCAAGGAGAACATCCGGGGCGAAGAGGCGTGCCGCCGCCACTATGTGGAGATCTGTCGGATCGTGGACGGCGATGTGAGTGCCGAGGTGATCGCTACGGATTTCGAAGGGATGGTACGCGAGGGTACCGAGTTGGCCGGGCTCGACCCGCACATCGTCGTGAAGCTACCCTGTACGGCCGACGGCATTCGGGCCGTGCGCTATTTTGCCGACCGCGGGATCCGCACCAACTGCACGCTGGTCTTCTCCGTAGGCCAGGCGCTGCTGGCCGCCAAGGCGGGCGCCACCTATGTCTCGCCCTTCGTCGGACGTCTGGATGACATCTCGGAGGACGGTATCGGGCTGGTGGCCCATATCGTGCGCGTCTACCGCACCTACGGTTTCAAGACGCAGGTGCTGGCCGCCTCGATCCGCCACACGCACCACATCATCCAGTGCCTCGACGCGGGGGCCGACGTGGCCACCTGCCCGCTCGCCGCGATCAAGGGGCTGCTCAAACACCCGCTGACCGACAGCGGCCTGGCGCAGTTTCTGGCGGACCATGCGCGGGTGAACGGCTGACCGGCCGATACGGACCACGGGGCGGAATCGCAGAGGCAGTTCCGCCCCGTTTTTTTGCTTTGGGTCCCGGACCGGAAGGGTAAGGATCGAAAAAAAAATGAAAAAAAACGATCCCGGCCTGTTGCGTTTCGGGCCCCGGGATCGTCTTATGAATGACCATGGAGGAGATCGAATTCAATACATACGTCCTGCCGCTGCGTGATCGGATGTTCCGCTACGCACAGAGTCTGCTCCTTTCGGCTGCCGAGGCCGAAGATGCGGTGGCGGACCTGCTCGAACGACTGTGGGTCGAGCGGTCGCGCCTGGCCGGATGCCGCAACATCGACTCCTTCGTGCTGACGGCCCTGCGCAACCGTTGTTACGATCTGCTGCGCAGCCGTCGGGCCCGCTCCCGGCGCGACGATGCCTTCGGCGAGGGCATCGAGCGTGTGACGATGGGCGAAAGCGGAGCGTGGGAGATCCGCGAGCAGGTGCGCCGGGCGATCGCCTGTCTTCCCGAACGGCAGCGTGAGGCGATCCATCTGAAGGATATCGAGGGGTATCCGACCCGTGAGGTTGCCGAGTTGCTTGGATGTGATGAGGCTCAGGTGCGCGTCCTGCTCTCCCGGGCACGGAACGCCCTGCGTGGAATTTTGCAAAAAATGATGGAAGATGAACGAACGAAACAGACGCATTGAGTTTTTGGCGGCCCGCTGGATGGCCGCCCGGACGACCGACGCCGAGGAGCAGGAGCTCCGGCGCCTGCTGCGGTCGGGCGATATTCCGGAATCGCTGCGCGACATCGCGGTGCTTTTCGAAGGATTCGATGCCCTCTCCGAGGAGCAGTATCCCGATGAGAGGGCGGGCAAACGTCCCGATGCGCTTGCCGTCAGTCGGGAGCTTTCCCGGGTGGAGGTGCACCCTCTGCACCGACGGAACGTCTGGTGGGGAGTTGCCGTTGCGGCGGCGTTGGCCGTCGGTATCTTCGTATGTGCCGAGCTGCTGCGTAAGCCCTACTGCTACATCGACGGGCAGCCCGTCTACGACCGTGAAATCGCCCTGCAGACGACGGCCTACCTCGACTCCTTTGCTGCGCTCGACGCCACGTCTCAGATCGTGGATGAACTGATGGAAAACATGTAACAAGTAAATAGACAAGACTATGGACAAACGAACCCTTTCCCTTTTTGCAGCGCTCCTTCTTCCGGCCCTGCTGCTGCTCCTGCCGGTCTCGGGCCAGACCTCCGACCTTCCGTCGGCAGCGGATGCCGCAGCCTGCGATCCGGCTCCCCGAAGTCTGTCGGATTGTGAGCCGATGACTGCCGACAGCCTCAAGCGAATCGATACCGTGGACTCCGATCTGGTGGCTTTGCGGCGTACGGCCGATGGCGACGAGGTGGTCCTTGAGGTGGCCGGTTTCGGCCTCACGCTCTCCCCGTTGTCGGAGGAGAAGATGAAAGACCGGAGTACACGGGTCAAGACTCCGCGCTTCAATATGGTCGCTCTTTACAAGACCGAGGTTGGCTTCAACATCCCAACGGGGACCGATTACGGCGGCTATCCTGCCGGGGAGGCCGGATTCTTCGACCTGCGGGGCGGCAAGTCGTTCCACTTTTCTACGACGCTTGTCGGGCTGAATTGTGAGATCGGCAGACAGCGGAAGTTCTCGATCACTACCGGACTGAGTTATGCGGTGGATAACTACCGGCTTTCGGACAACTCGATTACGCTCGCTTACAGCGATGGGAAGGTCATTCCGCAGCGGCTTGACGGGAAAGCTGACAAGTCGAAACTCCGCACTACGTCGCTCGGTATTCCGCTGCATCTGACCTATCACCCCGTGCGCCATCTGACCGTTTCGTTGAGCGGTTACTTCGATTTCACGATGGGGGCCAACTCCATCTATAAGAGTCCGAAGAAGAAAAGTTCGCTTTCGGGAGTGAATGACTTCCGGTTTGGGGTGGGTGCCAGTGTGAGCTACTATACCGTCGGAATCTATCTCCGTTACGGTGTTACGCCGCTCTTCAAGAGCAGCGTCGGGCCCAAGGTATATCCGTTGTCGATCGGACTTTGTATTGGACTGTAAACTGTAAAAAGGATTGCCTTATGAAACGGATTCTTCTGTTGGTTCTGGTCCTGCTGCCGTTTCTGGCCCGCTCCCAGAACTATTCCTGGAAATTCTTCGACCGCTATTCGGATGCTTCCGGATTTACGAGTGTGCAGTTCGAGCGCAAGATGATGCGCATGATGAGTCGCCAGGCCGCCGAGCAGGGCGATAAAAAGCTGGCCGAGCTACTCGATGGGATTCAATATATCCGCATTGTGGCGCTCGACAGCGGTGACGGAGCTCAATTTTTGGCCGATGCCGAGCAGCTCGCCTCTGATCCCGATGCCCGGTTCGAACTGGTGATGTCCGGTACCGAGGAGGGGCAGACCACGAAGTTCTACCTGCGCGAAGCGGAGTTCTATCCCTATTCCGAACTGCTTATGCTGACCTACGGTCCCCGGGAAACCGTTGCGGTGAACATCTACGGCAACTTCGATCTGAAACAGGTTTCGCGACTTTCAACCATCCGGCCCCGGAAGCGGTGACCCTTCCCGGCGTCCCGAATTCGGATGTCCCCGATTCTTCGCCTGCCGCCTGTTGCCTCGCATGTCCTGATGGGCGCGCACGACGGTATACATGAAAACACCCCGATCCAATAGGATCGGGGTGTTTTTCAGGAATATCGAGCAGTTCCTTAGTCCTCGAACTTGGCCGAGAGGAACTCGCGGTTCAGGCGGGCGATGTGCGCGATCGAGATCGACTTCGGGCACTCGGCCTGGCAGGCACCCGTATTGGTGCAGTTGCCGAATCCCAATTCGTCCATCTTGGCTACCATGGCCTTGGCACGGCGGGCACCCTCCACGCGGCCCTGCGGCAGCTTGGCCAGCGACGATACGCGGGCAGCCACGAAGAGCATGGCCGAACCGTTTTTGCAGGTGGCGGCGCAGGCTCCGCAGCCGATGCAGGCTGCAGCATCCATCGACTCGTCGGCATCCGCCTTCGGGATCAGGATGGCGTTGGCGTCGGGCACCGAGTTCGTGCGTACGGAGATGAAGCCTCCGGCCTGCAGGATCTGGTCGTATGCCGAGCGGTTCACCACGAGGTCCTTGATGACGGGGAACGCAGCCGAACGCCACGGCTCGATGGTGATCGTTGCGCCGTCCTTGAACTTGCGCATGTAGATCTGGCAGGTCGTGGCTGCCTGGCCGGGGCCGTGTGCATGTCCGTCGATGTGGAGCGAGCACATGCCGCAGATACCCTCACGGCAGTCGTGGTCGAAAGCCACGGGCTCCTTGCCCTCGTGGATGAGGTTGTTGTTCAGGATGTCGAGCATCTCGAGGAACGAGGTGTCGGCCGAAATGTTCTCGACCTTGTACGTTTCGAAAGCGCCCTTCGACTTGGCGTCCTTTTGACGCCATATCTTTAATGTAAAATTCATGGTTACGATTCGATATTAAAGTTCAACGTCAAAATAGCCTTAGTCCTTGTAGTTGCGCTGTGCCGGGTGTACGAACTCGAAGTTCAGCGGCTCCTTGGTCATCTCCGGAACCTGGTCCATGCCCTTGTACTCCCAGACGGCGGCGTATACGAAGTTCTCGTCATCGCGCTTGGCTTCGCCCTCTTCGGTCTGGTGCTCGACGCGGAAGTGGCCGCCGCACGACTCCTCGCGGAGGAGTGCGTCGCGGGCCATCAGCTCGCCCAACTCGAGGAAGTCGGCCAGACGGATCGCCTTCTCCAGTTCGACGTTGAATTCGTTCTCCTTGCCCACGACCTTCACATCCTTCCAGAACTCCTTGCGCAGGGCCTGGATCTCCTTGATGGCCTTCTCGAGCGACTCCTTGGTACGGGCCATGCCGACGTTCTCCCACATGATGTGGCCCAGCTTCTTGTGGATGTCGTCCACCGACTGCTTGCCCTGGATCGAGAGCAGCTTGGCGATCTTCTCGCGGACGGCTTTCTCGGCCTCGTCGAAGGCCTTGGTGTCGGTCTTCACCTTCGGGGCCTGGATCTTGTGCGAGAGGTAGTCGCCGATGGTGTAGGGCAGCACGAAGTATCCGTCGGCCAGACCCTGCATCAGGGCCGAAGCACCCAGACGGTTGGCTCCGTGGTCCGAGAAGTTGGCCTCGCCGATGGCGTACAGGCCCGGGATCGTGGTCATCAGGTTGTAGTCCACCCAGATGCCGCCCATCGTGTAGTGTACGGCCGGGAAGATCTGCATCGGCTGCTCATAGGGACTCACGTCGGTAATCTCCTCGTACATGTCGAACAGGTTGCCGTAACGCTGCTTGATGATGTCCTTGCCCAGACGCTCGATGGCGGTCTTGAAATCGAGGAACACGGCCAGACCCGTCTCGTTCACGCCGTAGCCGGCGTCGCAGCGCTCCTTGGCGGCGCGCGAAGCCACGTCACGCGGCACGAGGTTTCCGAAAGCCGGGTAGCGGCGCTCCAGGTAGTAGTCGCGGTCCTCCTCGGCGATGTCCGAAGGCTGCTTCGTGCCGGCACGCAGGGCCTTCACGTCCTCGAGCTTCTTGGGAACCCAGATGCGGCCGTCGTTACGCAGCGACTCCGACATGAGGGTCAGCTTCGACTGCTGGTCGCCGTGTACGGGGATACACGTCGGGTGGATCTGCGTGAAGCAGGGGTTGGCGAAACCGGCACCCTTGCGGTAGCACTGGAATGCGGCCGAACCGTTCGAGGCCATGGCGTTCGTCGAGAGGAAGAATACGTTGCCGTAACCGCCCGTGGCGAGTACGACGGCGTGTGCGCCGTGGCGCTCGATCTCGCCCGTCACGAGGTTGCGGGCGATAATGCCGCGTGCCTCACCGTCCTCGATGACCAGGTCGAGCATCTCGTGGCGGGGGTAGCTCTTCACCGACCCTGCGGCGATCTCCTTGTTCAGGGCTGCATATGCGCCCAGCAGCAGCTGCTGTCCGGTCTGGCCGCGGGCGTAGAAGGTACGCGATACCTGCGCGCCGCCGAACGAACGGTTGGCCAGCAGACCGCCGTACTCACGGGCGAAGGGAACGCCCTGGGCGACGCACTGGTCGATGATCAGGTTCGAGACCTCGGCCAGACGGTAGACGTTGGCCTCGCGGGCGCGGTAGTCGCCGCCCTTGATCGTATCGTAGAAGAGCCGGTATACGGAGTCGTTGTCGTTCTGGTAGTTCTTGGCTGCATTGATACCGCCCTGCGCTGCGATCGAGTGTGCGCGGCGGGGGGAATCCTGGATGCAGAACACCTTGACGTTGTAGCCCAGCTCGCCGAGCGAAGCGGCTGCGGAGGCGCCTCCCAGACCGGTTCCGACGACGATGATGTCGAGCTTGCGCTTGTTGGCGGGGCTTACGACCTTGATAGCTGCCTTGTGGTTGCTCCACTTGTCTGCGAGAGCGCCGGCAGGAATTTTAGCATCTAATTTTAAAGCCATATCGTTTGTGTGTTTGTTGTTCTACAATCGGGGATGATTAGCAGGCGCCTGCCAGACAGGGGCAGAAGAAGTAGCAGAGCACCACGGCGGCGAAGCCGAGGAATACGATCGTTGCCACGATGTTGGCGATGCACTTCAGGCGGGGATACCACGTGTCGTTGGCCCAGCCCACGGTCTGGAACATCGACCACACGCCGTGCGTGAGGTGGAACCACAGGGCGGCGAACCATACGAGGTAGAGCACCACGTAGTACCACTGCGAGAAGGTGTAGGCGATCAGCGCGGCGCCGTCGGTCACGGCCAGACCCAGCGAGTTGGTGTGCTCGCCCATGATCTCGACGAGCTGCATCTTCGCCCAGAAGTTGTAGAGGTGCAGTCCCATGCCGAGCAGTACGATGACACCCAGTACGAGCATGTTCTTCGAGGCCCAGGCCACACCCGGCTCCTTGACGGTGACGGCGTAACGCTGCGAGCCGCGGGCGCGGTAGTTGTTCAGCGTGAGGACGATGGCGTAGATGAAGTGGATCACCACACCGGCAGCCAGCACCACCGTGCCGGCCAGTGCATACCAGTTTGCGCCGAGGAACCCGCAAATCGCGTTGTAGCCTTCGGGCGAGATGATCGCCGTGACGTTCATCGACATGTGGAAGAGGATGAAGAGCACGAGGAAGCAACCCGTCACGCTCATTACTAACTTCTTGCCAAGCGAGGAATTAGATAGAAAACAGCTCATAATGGTTTAAATTTGTTATATTTGTTAATGATTTGTGTTTTCGTGAGGCAAATATAGCCATTGTTCGCGTAATAACAATGAAAACGGACGGGAATTTTGCGTCCGAAAGGAGGGTTTTATGACGAAAAACGAACTGCGTCGGGAGATGAAGCGGCGCAACCTTTCGCTCTCGGCCGAAGAGCGGGCCGAGGCTTCGGGCCGGATCTTTGCAGGGGTGGCCTCGACGGCCGCTTTTGCGGCGGCCCGGACCGTGGCGCTCTACTGCGCGCTGCCCGACGAACCGGCGACCGAAGGGGTGCTGCAGGGTTGGGCGTCGTCGAAGCGGCTGGTCGTGCCGCGGGTCGAGGGCGATGCGATGCGTTTCTTCGACTACGATGCGGAGACGCTGGTGCGCGGGGCCTTCGGCATTGCCGAACCGGGGCCGTCGGCCCGCGAGTGTCCGCCCGGTCGGATCGACCTGATCGTCGTTCCCGGCACGGCTTTTACGGAGGCCGGGGCGCGGATGGGGCGCGGGCGCGGTTACTATGACCGTTACCTCGCGCAGCCGGGGTTCCGGGCCGTGAAGGTCGGGGTCTGCTTCGCCCACCAGCTGGTGGGCGAGCTGGAAACCGAGCCGCATGACGTGCGGATGGACCGTGTCGTGACGGGGTAGTCCGCTGCGGCCTGAATTTATACTTTAAGGAGTGATTTATGGAGAAGAAACGGAGAGTCGCGCTCGTGTTGGGTGGCGGCGGTGCACGGGGCATCGCGCATATCGGCGCCATCGAGGAGTTGGAGTGTCAGGGTTTCGAGGTGAGCGCTGTGGCGGGCACCTCGATGGGTGCGTTGGTCGGAGGCATGTACGCCTCGGGCCATCTTGAACCGTTCAAGGAGTGGATGTGTGCGTTGGACCGCTACAAGGTGTTCGGTCTGGTCGATTTTACCCTCAGTCCCGAGGGCCTGGTGAAAGGCGACCGCGTGATGCGGGCCATGCAGGAGCTGGTCCCCGACGTGCTCATCGAGCAGATGCCGGTGCCGTTTGCGGCCGTCGCGGCCGATCTGGTGACGGGCCGCGAGGTGGTGCTCGACCGGGGCGGGCTCTACGAGGCCATCCGGGCCTCGATTTCGATTCCGTCGGTATTCCGACCCGTCCATCGCGACGGGATGGTGCTTGTCGATGGCGGCATGGTCAATCCCGTGCCCTACGACCGTGTGCGGCGCAGTGAAGGGGATCTGTTGGTCGCTGTGGATGTTTGTGCACCGTTCGGCGGCGACCCGGCCATCCGGGCCCGCATGTCGCTCAACCATTACAAGGTGCTGGTCACTTCGTCGCAGATCATGCAGCAGCGGATCGCTTTGCTGCAGCGCCGCCTGTGTCCTCCCGACATCCTCGTGGAGATGCCGGCCGATCGCTTCAGCATGTTTGAATTCTACCGCTCGGCAGAGATTGTCGAGGCGGGACGCGAGGCGATGCGTGCGGCCCTCGGCCGTTTTGCCGAACGGGCGTCGGATGGCATGGAATTTGTTGAGGCATAAAGAAGTTGCGGCGGCCCGTTTTTTTGAAGAATTCAAAAAGAGAAAAGTAGTGACGCAACTTCACACAGATTTTTGAGGCCGCCGCAACGGATTTCCGATCCGGGGAGGTTCCGCACGTTTCCCCGGTTTTTCCGTGAACAAAGATAACCAAAGAATCGATTGCCGCAACGGGTTTGCCCGAATGTGGCATGCGTATGCCCGAATAGCGGAATTTTACGGCCTTTGCGCGTCATTTTGTGACTTTTTCAAGGGGGATTCTTTCGGGCGGGTAGAATCATGCACCCCGGATTTCCCAGTCAAGGGAGATCCGGGGTGCGTGATTCGTTGTCGTGATGCGGCGGACTATCTGGCTTCGCAGCGGTAGTCGGGACGGTGGCGCACTCCACGCTTGCCGATCGGTATGCCCAGTCCGAGGGTAACGTTCATTGAACTTTGTTTGATCGGTACCCACTGCGGTGTGTGTTTGGCCGTAAGTATATCGGTGGCTATGAAGAAGTTGATCCAGCTCGGGCAGAGGTTCAGCGCCAGCCCGAATGCGCCGCCGCGGCTGCCGATCACCGAGTAGCTTCCCGTGAGCTGGAACCAGTAGATCGGGCGGAAGTTCACCGCGCCGGTGATGTTGTGCAGGGTCTTGTACTCCCAGAAGCGCATCGAGTAGAGCACGCCGACGCTGGCTCGGTTCTGCCACATCCGGTATTCGAGACCGGCATTTACCGAGGCACGGAGCGCCCGGGTTTCGGAGCGGGCCTCCTCCTTGCGGAATTCGAGGACGTCGAGGTCGAAATCGGGTTGTTCCGAGACCGTGCCGCCTTCGACGGTGGTTCCCGTGAACTCGAGGTTCTTGGATGAGGTTCCGGAGAGGTTGTTTCCCTTGCCCCAGCTGATGAATCCCAAGTCATTGACCGCCAGCGAGGCCTGCAGGTCGGGCAGGATGTCGTAGGTGGCGCCCAGATCGACGGCAAATCCGTATCCGGCCGGTGAGGTCGGTTTAAGGTCGATATCGTTGAATTTGTAGATCTGTTCGCCGGCCGCGTTCTCTTCGGTCGTAGCGGTCAGTCCCGAGGCCGAGATGTCGAGGTTTCCTGCGGCATCGACGGCCCAGCGGTCGTCCTGCAGCGAGACGTCGAAGCGGTCGAACGAGAGCCTCCCCCGGGCTATTCCGGCCAGGAATTTTCCGCGTATGCCGATGTAGAGCCGGTCGTCGAGCAGCGGGAACGAGTAGGAGAATGCCGCTTCGAGGTAGGAGTCCGCAGCCACGCCGATATCGCGGATCGAGCCTTCGTGACCGTTCTTGACGAAATCGAAGAGTGAGTAGGGCAGGTTCACCTCGGCGCTGGTGCGGAGGCTCAGGCCGAAGGACCAGAAGTCCTTGCGGTTCCGGGCGTAGGCGCCGAATCCGATGAGGTTGATGTAGGTGTCGGTGCCGAGCAGGTTTTGGGTCTTGAGTCCCGAGAGTGCTTCGGCGGACGACACCGAACTGTCGATCAGCGTCACGAGTTTGCCGTTGCGGGGATAGAGGACCTTGTCGAGCGAGATGTTGCCGCTTGTGCTGACGTTCAGGGAACCTATGCCCGGGATATTGACGTAGCCGCGCTGCGGGGCGAAGGCCGGGTTGAGCTGGCTGCGGAAGGTCGAGCCTTCCATGAAATAGGCGGTCGGGTTCTGGGCCGCGAGGTTGCCTGCCAGGAGCAGGGCGAAGAAGAGCGTGTAGAGTTTCTTCATGTCGGAAGGCGTTTTAGAGGTTGAGTTTCAGTCCGCCGCGTTTGAGCAGGCGCAGGTCGATGGTCAGCTGGTTGTTGGCTGTATCGTCGAATCCCAGGTCGCGGTAGTAGGTGAGCAGCGTCACGGGAATGCGGACCGTGATGCCGCCGACGAGTTGCCGCAGGTCGTTGCCGAAGAGTTGTGTCTGCGGAATTACGGAGTCGGAGTGGGCGGCCTCGACGTCGAATTCGAACGTGATGTCGGTGGGCGTGAAGGCCGGAGCGACATGCATCGCCACGGGCAGACGGCTGGCCACCGAGCCGTAGAGGTAGAGTGTGTTGCGGGCGTCGGGCGTCCCTTCGGGGTCGAGGTTGTCGCAGAGCATGTCGATCACCGACTCATCGATGCCCAGAGCGTCGATCGTGTACTCCACCGGGTCGATGTGGATCGAGGTGAGATAGTCCGTGGCGGCCTCGCCGATGCGTGCCTCGAGCTCGCCGGCGAGCTCCTCCGATGAGAAGATCCGTCCGAATGCCGCAGCATAGGCGTTCGGGTCGGGATGCGCGGGATCAAGTCCGAGCACCCGGGCGAAGCTGGCGTAGTATTGCTCGTAGCTGAGGGCGATCACGGCGTTGAGTTTTGTGTCGCTCGAGTGCATTTCGGCGACGGTTTCCGAGATTAGCTGGTCGCGGTATGTCGGGTCGCTGTCGAGCCGGACCAGGTCTACGACCGTCGCAGCGGTCGGCAGCCAGATGTCGGCCTCATTGAAGATGGACTGGATGTCCTCCCCGTTGGCCGAGAGGTCGGCCATCGGCACGAGGACGGTCATCAGCGGCATCCGGAATTCGGAGTCGTCGTTCCCGATGGCCACGTCGCCGGTCTCGATTTGCGACAGGTCGTACGCCTTGTCCGTGCACGATAGGGCGAATGCTCCGAAAAGGAGCAGAGTCACAATTTTTCTCATTGTTTTACAGGGTGTGGATTTATGTCGGTGCAAAAATATGCGATTCGGAGAAATAAAACAAAAAAATCGGACGTTTTTGACCAAATTGTAATAATCCCCCATCTTTTGTATTTTTGCAGCGACGATGGCATCATCCGACCGATACGACAAACTGAAGGAGCAGGTGGCGCTGCTGCCGCTCTCGCCCGGGGTCTACCAGTTCGTGGACCGCACGGGTACGATCATCTATGTGGGCAAGGCCAAAAGCCTGCGCAAGCGGGTCTCCTCCTACTTCGTGCAGTCGAAGGAGCACAGTGCCAAGGTCCGCGTCATGGTGCGGCAGATCGTCGAGATCCGCCACATCGTCGTGGGAAGCGAGACCGATGCGCTCCTGCTCGAGAACTCCCTGATCAAGAGCCTGCAGCCGCGTTACAACATCCTGCTCAAGGACGACAAGACCTATCCGTGGATCGTCGTCCGCCGCGAGCCGTTTCCCCGCGTGCAGTCCACGCGCCAGCTCGTGCGCGACGGTTCGCAGTACTTCGGTCCCTACGGTTCGGTGATGATGCAGCACAGCGTGCTGGACTTCATCCGCGAGGTGGTCCCGCTGCGGACCTGCAAGCTGAACCTCTCGCCCGAGCAGATCGCGCGCGGACGCTATTCGGTCTGCCTGCAGTACCACCTGGGCAACTGCAAGGGCCCCTGCATCGGGGCGCAGAGCGAGGAGGAGTACGGCCGCCTGGTGGATATGGTCACTTCGGTGCTGCGGGGCGACCTGCGTCCGGTGCGCCAATACCTCGAGGGGGAGATGTCGCGAGCCGCCGCGGAGCTGCGCTTCGAGGTGGCGCAACGCTACAAGCAGCGGATCGACGCCCTGGACAACTATGCGGGCCGTTCGGTGATCGTCAGTGCGAAGATCGTCGATGTGGATGTCTTCTCGCTGCTGCCCGACGACGATGTGGTGTGGTGCAACTTCGTCCGCATCCGCCACGGCTCGGTGGTGGGCGTCTCGACCGTGAAGCTCTCGCCGGGCGTCGGGGCCGACGAGCGGGACATGCTGACGCTGGCCATCCAGCACATCGTCGAACAGATCGGCGGCGGGGTGCTGGCCCGCGAGGTGATCGTCCCCTTCCTGCCCTCGACCACGCTGCTCTTCGACGGTGTGACCTTCACCGTACCCAAGCGGGGCGAGAAGCTCGAACTGCTGGAGTTCTCGCAGAAGAGCGCGCGCATCTACCGGGCCGAGCAGCTGAAGAATCTGGAGATCCGCAACCCCGAGCGGCATACCGAGCGGCTGATGAACGCCCTGCAGGAGGCGCTGCGCCTCGACCGGCCGCCCCGCCATATCGAGTGTTTCGACAATTCGAACCTGCAGGGGGCCCATCCCGTCGCCTCGTGCGTGGTCTTCCGCGACGGAAAGCCTTCGCGCAAGGAGTACCGCCACTTCAACATCAAAACCGTGGTCGGACCGGACGATTACGCCTCGATGCGCGAGGTGGTCTATCGTCGCTACAGCCGTCTGCAGGCCGAGGGGGCCGAACTCCCCGATCTGGTCATCGCCGACGGAGGCAAGGGGCAGATGGGGGTGATCCACGAGGTGCTCGAGGCCCTGGGGCTCGATATCCCGATTGCCGGACTGGCCAAGGATGACCGACACCGCACGGCAGAGCTCTACTGCGGCTATCCGCCGCTGCTGGTGGGGCTTCGACCCACCTCGCCGCTGTTTCACTTCCTGACCTCGATCCAGGACGAGGTGCACCGCTTCGCTATCTCGTTCCATCGCCAGAAGCGGAGCCGGGCGTTTATCCACAGCGAACTGGAGCAGATCGAAGGCATCGGACAGAAGACGATCGAGACGCTGCTGCACCATTTCCGCACGGTGGAGAAGGTCCGCACGGCCAACCCCGAGGAGCTGGCCGGAGTGGTCGGTCCGGCGCGTGCGAAAAAAATCAGGGAGTACTTCGAAAAGTAGCCGATTTTTTTGAAATATAACGAAATTCACCTATCTTTGCCGTCCCGATTCGCTGCTATGCAGCATCAGCCCGGATGGCGGAATCGGTAGACGCGTTGGTCTCAAACACCAATGACAGCAATGTCGTGCCGGTTCGACCCCGGCTCCGGGTACGAAAAAGCAACTGCTTGTTGAACAGGCGGTTGCTTTTATTTTACCCCTTCCCTCCCAGAAAACGGGATCTCGGGAGTGTGCGGACATGACATCATGTAAAAACGCCCCTGACGACTGTACGTCGGCAGGGGCGTTTCCTTGTCGCGTTGCGGAGTGCAGCCCGGTTACTCCTTCACGTAGAGCCGTACGTAATCAACGTACATGCTCGCGGGACCGTCGTTGAGTGCCGTGATCTGCGCGGTGTTGTAGATGCCCGGGAAGTTGCCGCCGACGGCCAGGTTGAAGAGAATGAAGTTGGGCTTGTGGAAGTAGTTGCCCACGTGCAGTTCGTTGCTCTCGTAGCCAGCGGTCCGGGTGATCGTCATGCGGAAGTAGGGCTCCCGGTTGGGATCCTCGTCGAGGTCGTAGTACATGGCCAGTTCGTCCTCGGTCCAGATGCAGGTGTAGAGGTGGAAATCGTCCTGCATGCCGTAAGGCGCCGTCGTGTCGCGCGAGTAGTCGCCCTTGTTGTTCCATGCCGGGCCCCAGTGGCAGGCTCCGTTGAAGAAGCGGTCCTGTGTGCCCTGGGCCATTCCGGTGGCGTGGCCCATCTCGACGATGTCCGTTTCGCCGCAGGCGGGCCATCCCACCTGGTCGTAGTCGTCGCCCATCAGCCAGAATGCAGGCCACAGTCCGTTGGCCGTCTTCGGCATGCGGATCATTGCGTCGAGCCGGCCATAGGTGAAGCTGTACTTGCCCTTCGAATTGATGCGTCCCGAGGTGAACTGCTTGTTCTGATAGTTTTCACGTGTGGCAGTCAGGATCAGGCAGTTGCGGCCGCTCTTCGGCTCGACGCCCACACTGACGCCCTTCTCGCAGTAGTATTGCAGCTCGTTGTTGCCGCCGCCCGAGCCATTGACCTCGATGTTCCAGATCGACTCGTCGAGCGAGTTGCCGTCGAACTCGTCGGACCATACCAAGCGGTATCCTTCAGGTGCGTCAGTTGATCCGGATTCCGCGGAGCCCGTCCGTACGCGGATCTCGCTCCACTCCGAGGCGGCATAGCTGCCGACTCTGGATTCGGCGCGGACGCGGACCGTATAGGTGGTTGCGGGATTGAGCTGCGAGCAGGTGACCTGCAGCTCCTCGGTCGAGGTCTCTTGGCCGCCGTCGAGCGTCCAGGTGTAGTAGTCGGCATGCTCGACGGCCTCCCAGGCGACGGTGAATCCTGTCTGCGTCACCGAAGAGGTCGGGGCCGTGAGGGTCGGGGTGTCGAGTCGGGTCACCTCGCTCGAAGAGTAGGTTTTTACGCGGATTTCGCTCCATTCGGAGGCTTCGGCCGTATCCGACAGCGCGCGTACGCCGGCCGTGTAGGTCGTGGCTTCGGTCAATCCGGTAAAGGTGTATTCGGTGGCCTGTACGGTGGTCAGCACTTCGTCATTAAGGCGTATTTCATACGAGTCGGCTCCGCTGACGGAATTCCAATAGATTCCGAACCGGTCGATTCCGATGGAATTGGCCGTGAGCATCGTGGTCGGGGCTGCGAGTTGCCCGCCGGACTGATCGTCATCGTTGCACGAGACGGCTGCCAGCGATAGCATCAGCCACCATCCGAGGGTTGCCATCTGGCAAATGGAATGTTTGAATTGGGACATGTCGTTTTCTGCTTGTTGGGGATTTTGGATATCAGGATGCGGTGTTCGGGGTCCACATGCGGACGTAATCGACCTTCATGATGACCTCGTCGTCGAAGATGGCGTCATCGACCTGGCCGCCCATCGTACCGCCGATGGCCAGGTTGAGGATCACGTAGAAATAGTTGTCGAAGGGCCATTCGGCCAGGTCGGCATTCCGCGGCTGATACTTCCATGCCGATCGTTCGCCATTGACGTAGAACGAGATGCATCCGTATTCGTCGTCGCTCTCCTGTTCCCAGAGAAGCCCGTATGTATTCCAGCTGCCCTCGGCTTCAGCCAGGGCTGTCGAGGCGTTCCAGTTTCGTCCGTTGTTGCCGTTGGCATTCTGCGTATGCAGGGCGTGGGTCACCTGTCCGGGCGTTTTGCCGACGTGCTCCATGATGTCGATCTCGCCGCAGCGGGGCCACGACGAGGCACCGGTGCCCATCATCCAGAATGCGGGCCAGGTGCCCTGACCGGCCGGCAGCCAGATGCGGGCCTCGATGTAGCCGTATTTGATCTGCACCTTTCCCTGGGTGTTGATGCGCGCCGAAGTGTATTCGCGGTTCTCCATCGGCTCCTTGCGGGCCTCGATCACCAGGCAGCCATCCTCCACGCGCAGGTTCTCGCTGCGGTCGGTGTAGTACTGGAGCTCCTGGTTAGCAGCGACGCCCGTTTCGACGTTCCAGTTCAGCGGGTTCAGGTCGTCGGAGTCGAACTCCTCGGCCCAGTACAGCGAATACCCTTCGATCGGGGCTTCCGGGCTGTCGGGATCGGTCGGCGGTGGTGTCGTTCCGTCGTCGTCGTTGCCGCAGGCCGTGGGCAGGAGCCACAACGAGGCGAGTGCGGCAGTCGTAATCAGCAGTTTTTTCATGTGCTCGTCGGTTTTCGGTTTTTAGTGAAACAGCGGGTACGTTCAAACCCGCTGTTCCTGTGTGTCGGCCCCTGGGTCCTTACTTCTTGTAGATGAATACGGCGTCGATCTGCAGCGACTGGGGCATCGTGCCGTCGTCGGGCTGCGTGATGGCCATGATGTTCAGGCCGGTGTTGCCCGACGTGTCGGGCGAGAGGCTGCTCAGGATGTTGGCGTCGTATTTGAGGCCCTTGTCATAGAAAACCTGGATCGGCACCTCGATCTCGTACCACTCGCCGTCGCGAGTGAATCCGTACTCGCCCTCGACGTCTACGATGATCGGGCATCCGTCGATTACGCCGTCATAGAGCTTCACGGCATAGTTGCCCGTGTTGGTGCCCTTCCAGGCCATGTGGAGGTAGTAGTTCCCCGGCTCGGCGGAGATGTCGGCGAGCTTCTTGATGTTGTCGAGGTTCGTCGAGAAGAAACCGGCGCCGAACCAGCCGAGGCCCGTGTTGATCGACATGTTCACCCAGTCGGTGACCACTCCGTAGAAGTTGGGACCTGCGCAGGTGCCTCCCGTGAAGCCGCCGGCCCAGTCATAGAGGAAGCAGTCTACCTCGTTGGGACGGAAGTCGGCCACGACCTTGTCCTTGATCGTCTCGTAGGTCTCGGTGTCGAGGCTGATCAGGTAGTAGTTGCTACCCGAGAGCGACGATGTGCCTTCGCCGCCTTCGCCGCCGCCTTCACCGCTCTCGTCCGAGGTCGTGAACGAGCAGGTGCCGACCTTCGAAGCCTCGTAGGCCTCCGTGTCGCCCGGGATGGCGCGTACGCCGACCGTGTAGCTCGTGCCGGCCGTCAGCGAGGAGAGGCTCACCGAGGGCGAGGTGACGGTCTGTACGGTGGCTCCGTCGAGCTGCACCTCATACGAGGCGGCGTTCGAGATGGCGCTCCACGTTACGGTGGCCGAGGTGGTGGTGATCGTGCTCTCGTCTACCGCCGGTGCCGGGGTGTCGAGCTGAATCTTCGACGTCGAGTCGTCGCTGTCGTCGCAGCCGACGAATGCCGTGGCTACGAGGGCCATCAGCAGAAATTTCACAGTTTTCATGGTTGTTTTAAGTTTTTTGAATGGAACAATAAGTGGTTGTGTCAATTCGGATCAATAGCCCGGGTTCTGGGTCAGGCCGCCCAGCCGCACCTCCTCCGAGGGAATCGGCATCAGTTCGTGCTTGCCGGCGATGAAGGTGCCCATCTGAGCGCGGGCCTCCTCGCTTTCGGCAGCCATGTAGGCGTTCATCGTCTCGCCGACGATTCCCCAGCGGCAGAGGTCGAACCAGCGGTGTCCCTCCATGGCCAGCTCCACGCGCCGCTCGTGGCGCAGGTTCTCGCGCGTGAGGTCCACTTCGGAGAGCCCGACGCGGGCGCGGACCCGGTTGAGTGCATTGCGTCCGGCCTCAAGGTCGGTATTGCTTTCCAGGCAGGCTTCGGCGTACATGAGCAGTACGTCGGCATAGCGGATCTGTTTGTTGTTGATCGGCGAACGGGTCTCGTGCGAGAGACGGTAGGGGGCTCCGCCGTTGTCGGTCATCATGGCATACTTCCGGTTGAGGTAGCGGTTGCCCAGGTAGATCTCCTCCGAAGGGGTCACCATCTGGTCATCTGCGGGGTTGATGATCGTGGCCTCGCGGCGCGGGTCGTTCTCCTCGAACTCGTCGTAGAGGTCCTGCGTGGGGTGGTTGAAGCCCCATCCGGCCCCGGTCGTGGCGATGAGCGTCGAGCGCGAACGCGTGAGGATCGTCGTCATCGTACCGCGGGTGTATCCGTATCCCTCGCCGTAGTCGGACTGCGGATCCTCCATGTACTGGATCTCGAAGACCGATTCGGGCCCGTTCTCGCCGGCCAGCGTGAAGTTGTCCTCATAGTTGGTGCAAAGCGAGTATTCGCCCTCTTCGTCCCCCATCTTGAGGAGTTCGGCGCCCCAGGTGCGGGCCGTATCGTAGTCCTTCACGTAGAGGTTTACCTTGAGCAGCATGGCCAGTGCGGCGCCGCGTGTGGCGCGTCCCATGTCTTCATCGGCATACTCGCTCTTCTTCCAGAGCCGGCTCTGAGCGTTGTCCAGGTCGGAGAGGATCAGGGCATAGATCTCGTCGGCCGTGGCGCGGGGCTGCCGCCAGTCGTCGGACGAGGTGATCGGGGCCTCGACCTTCGGCACCCCGCCGAACATGCGCACCAGACGGAAGTAGTAGTAGGCGCGCAGGAAGTAGGCCTCGCCGATGAGCCGCTCCTTGGTCTTTTCGTCCATGGTTTCGTCCGTCTCCATGCCGGGGACGTTTGCAAGGACGAGGTTGCAGCGGCCGATGCCCTGGAACTGTGCCCGGTAGAAATCGAGCAGCATGGTGTTCGTCGATACCGTCTTGAAGTTCTCGATGTCGTAGGCATCGGCCATGTCGCCGATGTTCTGTCCGCCCTTGAGCGCATCGTCCGAGGCGACGTCACCGATGAACCACTCGCAGAAATAGGTGTTGTTGAACTCCCAGGAGAGCGGCACGTAGGCGGCATTGACGGTCTGTATCGCCGTCTCTCCGCTGGTGAAGAAGTCTCCGAGTTCGGTCGTTCCGGGCCCCTTCTCGGTCAGCCAGTCGGTACACGATGCCAGGCCCAGAGCCGCGAAAAGCGTGATGATATGCAAGGTTCGTTTCATCGTAGTCGGTTTTAGAAGTTGATGTTGGTGCCGAAGAGGAACGTCCGCGACTGGGGATAGTTGCCGTAATCGACTCCCCCCCCCACTTCGGGGTCATATCCCGTGTATCCGGTGAGCGTGAAGAGGTTGCTTACCGAGACGTAGAAGCGCCAGCGGTTCATGTGCATGCGGTCGGTCCAGCGCTTGGGCAGCGTGTAGCCCAGCGTGAGCTCCTTGAGGCGCAGGTAGGATCCGTCCTCCACGTAGCGGCTCGACGAAACGGTGTTGCGCGAGCTGCCGTAGGGGTTGGGAATCGACCCGTTGGGGTTGCTCTTCGACCACACGTCGCGCATCGTGGTGCTGAGCGTGGCTTCGGTGCCCTTGCCTTCGGTGCGGAGCCGCACGGCGTTGTAGATCTCGTTGCCGTAGACACCCTGGAAGAAGACCGTCAGGTCGAGTCCGCGCCACGAGGCCCCCAGGTTCAAGCCGTAGGTCAGCCACGGGAAGGGGTTGCCGATGGCCACCAGGTCGTCGTCGTCGATGATGCCGTCGCCGTTCTGGTCCTTGTAGCGGGCGTCGCCGGCATGCTCGGTGATGGCCACGGGATCGACTCCGAACTGGTGATCGACAGCCTCCTGGTCGGTGCGGTAGATGCCTTCGTACTCATAGCCCCAGAAGGAGTAGAGCGGGAGGCCCTCGTCGCAGATGGTATAGTCGCCGTAGACGCGCTCGCCGCCGTTGAGGGCCGTCAGCCGGTTGCGGATGAACGAGACGTTTCCGTTGATCTCGTAGTCGAACTCACCGATGCGGTTGGCATGTCCGAGGGTGATCTCGATACCCTGGTTGCGGACCGTTCCGACGTTGGCCGTCGGGGCGTGGAGGTTGCCTACGTGAGCCGGTGCCGTCACGCTCAGGAGCATGTCCTTCGTGTCACGCAGGAAGAGGTCCACGGTACCCGTGAGCTTGTTGTTCCACAGTCCAAAGTCCACGCCGAGGTCCCACTGCTCGGTGGTCTCCCATTTGCCGCCCGTATTGACGTAGGTCAGTACGGTGGCTCCGGCCGCGATTTCGGGGTTGATGCCGAAGGGGTATCCGACGAACGTCGGTCCCGAGTTGAAGATCGTCTGCAGGAAGGCGTTGTCGCCGATCTTGTCGTTTCCGATCTGTCCCCAGCCCAGGCGCAACTTGAGGTTGTTGAGGACATCGCTGTTGCGCAGCCACGGCTCCTCGTTGATGCGCCAGGCCACGGCCGTCGAGGGGAAGTAGCCCCAGAGGTTTTCGGGGAATTTCGACGAGGCGTCGGCGCGGAAGTTTACCGTGATCAGGTAGCGGTTGTCGTAGGAATAGTGCAGACGTCCGAGCATCGAGAACATGCGGGTTCGGGCTGCCGAGTCGCCGGCTTCGGTGCGGTCTTCGGTCGCCTGGTTCAGGTACCAGTTGTTGTCCGTCGGGTTGGCGATCGATGCGCCCGAGCCGCCGATGTAGTAGTAGTTGTACTCCTCGGTCGTCTGTCCCACCATGGCCGTCAGGCTGTGCTTGCCCCAGTCGTGCATGTAGGTGAGCGTGTTTTCGTAGCGCATGGTCTGTGCGCGGGACATGCTGCGCGAGATGAAGTTCTTCTCGTTCTTGTCGTAGGACGAATACTCGTACTGGTCCTTGAACGTCCGGCTCATGGTGTTCGTGAGGTCCATGCTGACCTCGGAGTGGAGGCGCAGCCCCTTGATGGGTTCGATGTCGAGGTAGACGTTGCCGACCCAGCGCTCGTCCTTGTCGAGCGGGTGGGTGTGCTCGACCATCGAGAGGGGATTGGTCACGTTCTTGAAGTTCGACGAGGCGGCAATGCGTCCGCTGAGGTCCTCGCCCAGGTTGTTCACGCTTCCCTCGGGGTAGCGTACCGGGTCCCACGGGGCCATGGCCAGTGCGGCCGAGAGGATCGAGGCGCCGGGGCTCGAGTTGTTGTTCATGGCGTTGCGGCCTTGCGAGTTCGAGAAGGAGATGTTCTCGCCGACCTTCAGCCACTTGGTCAGCTGGTAGGAGGTGTTCGAGCGGAGGGTGAGTCGTTCGAAGTCCGATCCGATGATCGTACCTTCCTGCGTGAAGTAGCTGGCGCTCAGGGCGTAGGTCGATTTGTCCGAACCGCCCGAGGCGCTGATGTGGTAATTCTGGATAATGGCGTTGCGCTTGAATACCTCATCCTGCCAGTCGGTTTCGATCGAGCTGTAGTCGAGTCCGTCGGGATTCGATGCGGATTTGACGACGGGGTAGTACGACGCGCTGCCGAGTCGGTAGGCCGAGAGCCACGAGTTGAATCCGTTCTTGTTGAAGTAGTCGATCTGCGACTGCGTTCCCTCGAGGTTGATGATCGTCTGTGCGAACTCGTCGCGCCCCATCAGGTCGAGTTTGTTCCAGCGGTTCTGGATGCCGACGTAGGCATTGAAGTCGATGTTGATCTTCGACCCGGCCTTGCCGCTCTTGGTCGTCACGATGATCACGCCGTTGGCGCCGCGCGAACCGTAGATGGCCGTTGCGGAGGCGTCCTTGAGGATTTCGGTCGAGGCGATGTCCTGCGGATTGACGAACGAGATGTCGTCGGTGATGACGCCGTCCACGACGTAGATCGGCGAGCTGTCATTGACCGTGCCGATACCGCGGATGCGGACCTCGGCCGACGCGCCGGGCTGTCCCGACGAGGCGTTGATCGTTACGCCTGCGGCCCGGCCTTGCAGGGCCTGGTCGAGGCCTGCGGCGGGGGTCTTCTGGAGCTGCTCGGGGGTGATGGAGGCCACGGCTCCCGTCACGTCGCTCTTGCGCATGACGCCGTATCCGATGGCTACGACCTCTTCGAGTTCGAGGCTGCTGGCCGAGAGGCGGACGTTGAGCATCGTCTGTCCGGCGGCGACCGTATGGACCTGGGTCTCGTAACCTATGTAGCTGAACGACAGTTTTACCGGGTTCCCGTTGTCGGGAACGGCCAGCTGCCAGGAGCCGTCGGCGTTCGAGGAGGTTCCTTGTGTCGTTCCCTCGATCAGCACGGTTACACCGATGAGCGGCTGTCCGTCGTCGGAGGAGACGACAGTCCCTTGGATCTGCCGCGTCTGGGCTCTCAGCCCGGAAGAGATCAGCAGCAGACAGATCAGTAGTTTGAACTTGTTCATAGGGTTGGTTTTAGTTTATTGTAAAAGTAACGGAGTTTCCCGATTGGCTGTCTCCGGCGATCCAGAGGTCGAACGTGCCGGGTTCGACGCGTTTCTGCATGTCGAGGCCCCAGAAGGCGAGGTCTTCGGCCGGGAGTTCGAACTCCACGGTGCGGCTCTGGCCGGGCTCGAGCGTGATGCGGTCGAATGCCTTGAGCTCCTTGACGGGGCGCACGGTCGATCCCACGCGGTCGCGGACGTAGAGCTGCACGACCTCTGTGGCAGTGCGCTTTCCGGTGTTGGTCAGGCGGCACGAGGCGCGGATGGTCTCGGTCGGCAGGTAGGCCTCCTTGTCGAGCTGCAGGTCGGCATATTCGAAGGTCGTGTAGGAGAGTCCGAACCCGAAGGGGAAGAGCGGCCCGAAGCCGGCGTCGAGGTGGTAGGAGGTGCATCCGAGCGAGGTTTGTCCGGCCCCCACGGGGATCTCGTCCAGCAGCAGCTCGTTGCCGGCAGCGGGGCGGCCGGTCATGTTGTGGGCGTAGTATACGGGGATTTGTCCGGTCGCCACGGGGAAGGTGACGGGCAGTTTGCCGCTCGGTACGGCGTTGCCGAAGATCAGGTCGATCAGGGCTGGTCCGCCCATCGTCCCCGGATGGAAGGAGTAGAGCAGGGCGTCGGTGTTTGCGAGGTCGCGTGCGATTGTCAGCGGACGTCCGGCCATGACGACCGTGACGACGGGTTTCCCGCTGCGGCGGGCCGCGGCGATCAACTCGCTCTGCGACCCCTGTAGGTTGAGGTCGGCCAGACAATGGGCTTCGCCCGAGAGGATGGCCTCTTCACCGACGAAGAGCAGTATGGCGTCGTACGAGGCGGCCTGGGCCGTGAAGGCGGCCAGTTTGGCGGCCGTGATCTTCTCGCGGCTGTATGCGGCCACGGGGTTGTATCCGATGCGCAGCCGGTCGCCGTAGGCTGCACGGATGGCGGCCAGCGGGGTGACCGTGTGGTCGGGCTCGCCGTCGAAGGTCCAGGTGCCCAATTGCTCGGCAGGGGCGTCGGCCATCGGGCCGGCGACCAGTACGCTGCGCAGCGCCGAAGCGTTGAGCGGCAGGATGTTGCCCTCGTTGCGGAGCAGGACGGCCGACTCCTCAGCCGTGCGACGGGCCGCCTCGAGGTGCTCGGGGGTGTAGGTCACCCGGGCGATGCGGGCGGTGTCAATGTAGGGGTTTTCGAAGAGTCCGAGACGGAACTTCACGCGCAGGATGTTGCGCACGGCGTCATCGAGCCGCCGCTCGTCCACTTTGCCTTCGTCGATCAGATCCTCCAGGTGGAGCGAGAAGACATGCGAAATCATGTCCATGTCCACGCCGGCGTTGATCGCTTTCATGGCGGCATCCTTCGTGTCGGCGGCAAATCCGTGCGAGACCATCTCGCCGGCCGAGTTCCAGTCCGTTACGACCATTCCGTCGAAACCCCACTCGTTGCGGAGCACCTCTTCGAGCAGGAAGCGGTTGCCCGTCGAGGGAATGCCGTCGTTGTCGTTGAACGAGGTCATCAGGGTCATGGCGCCGCTGCGGACGGCCTGTTCGAAGGGCGGCAGGTAGACGTTGCGCAGCTGCCGTTCGGTCAGGTAGGTCGAGTTGTAGTCCCGGCCGCTCTCGCTGGCTCCGTAGCCCACGAAGTGCTTGGCGCATGCGGCGACGGAGGTCGGGTCGTCCGCACCTTCGCCCTGATATCCTTTTACCATGGCGGCTCCCATGGCCGAGGTCAGACAGGGATCCTCGCCTGCCGATTCGGCGATGCGGCCCCAGCGCGGGTCGCGCGAGATGTCGAGCATCGGGGAGAAGGTCCAGCGGATGCCCGCGGCCGAGGCTTCGATGGCAGCGATGCGGGCCCCCTGCTCGACCAGTTCGGGGTCGAATGTGGCTGCTTGTCCGAGTGGAATGGGGAAGACGGTGCGGAAGCCGTGAATCACGTCGCGGGCAATCAGGAGCGGAATGCCCAGACGGCTCTGTTCGACGGCGGCCTGTTGCAGGGTGTTGATGTCGGCGGGATCGACGACGTTAAGCAGGGAGCCGATCTCCCCGTTGCGGATTTTTTCGCAGAGTTCTTCGGTCGTTCCGTAGACGGTGAGCTGGTTCGTCTGTCCGATTTTCTCTTCGACGGTCATGCGGGAAACAAGATCGTCGATTCGCTTTTCGATCTGTGCATCGGCTGCGTTCCGTCGGCTGGAATCCGACTGGCAGGAGGCAAGAAACAGGACGCTGCTCAATAAAATAAGTATGCGTGCGATCATGGCTTTAGGCTGATGTTTTTCGTTTTTGTAAAATTACCCGAAAACGGAGCCTCAAGCAATCGAGTACAACGAATAAGTGGATGAAAATGGATGTTTAATCTGTATTAACATGTTGATATGCAATATGTTTTGTCTGGATGTCCGGAGGGTAAAAAGTGGATGCATTAGGGGCGTTATACAGCGGCGGACACTCCGAATCCGGGGTGTCCGCCGCTGTGCTGGACGCTTGAGTCAGTCGGAATTTCGCGCTTTGGCAGGAGGCTGCATCTCGGTGTCGTTTTCGCCGGAGAACGACCCGATCTTTTTGACGCGCTCCTCAAAGTCGGCGCGCGAGACGCAGGCGTTGCCCTTCACTTTTGCGCGGTAATTGTAGATCGTATTGACCGAGTAGCGGAGCAGGGCTGCGATTTTCGACGAGTCGGTGATGCCGAGGCGGATCAGGGCGAAGATCCGCAACTCGGTGTTCAACTCTCCGTTCTTGGGCTCGATCCGTGCCTCGGGGCGGAGCAGGGAGTTGAACTCCTCGACGAAGTTCGGGTAGAGGCGCAGGAACACCTCGTCGAAGGTGCGGTAGAACTCCTCGATGCGCGAATCGATCATCGACGGGGAGTTGAGTTCCTGCAGCAGGTCCTTGGCCGAGCCGGAGGTGAGCCGTTTGCGGATGTGGTTCCGGAACTCCTTGAAACGGTCGATGTTGTCCGAGCAGATGCCGAGGAACAGACCGATGTACTCCTCCTTGACGGCGTTCGACTCCCTCAGTTCGTTGTTGAGCGCCGTCTTGCTTTCATTGAGTTCGGCGAGGCGGCGGATGTATTCGTTCATTCGGCGGTTGCTCTCCTCGAGTTCAAGGCGCATCTGTTCGGAGCGTCTTTTCTGGCGGATTTCGAGTACGGCGATGCAGCAGGCAAACAGGAAGAGGATCGATGAGGCGATACCCAGTCCAGTGCTGATACGGATCTGGCGTGTTTTCTGTTCCAGATATGAGGCTTCGATGCGGGGCAGTACGGTGGCTATCTGCCAGGGCCGCAACCGGGCGTTGTAGAACTGGGCGTCGTCCATCGAGACCTTGAGGTAGCGGAATGCCCGCTGTACGTCGTTCTGCGAAGCGAAGAGGATTTGCGAGAGCAGGCAGATCGAGGCGTTGTCGCGCGTGGCCGACTGCAGGTCGGCCGTAGCCGAACGGGCCAGCCAGCAAATCTGTGCGTCGGCATGGCCGAGAAATCCTTCGATCAGTGCTTTCGTGTAGGCATATCCGGCATAGGCGTGCGAAGAGGGCTGCTCGTGCTCGAGCAGCCGGTCGATGATCTCCCCGGCCTCGCGGTACTGCTTTGCGCCCATGAGTTTGTCTACCAGATGACGCTGGTATATGTCCGAGTCGGAAGGGTAGAAGGCGAGGACCTGGTCCATGTAGTAACGGCGCGATGCGGAGGCTTGTCTGACCAGGTCGGGGTTCGTGAAATACTCGACGGCAGCATTGCAGAAGCGCAGCCGGGTGACGTAGTACCTTCCCAAAAGCGGTCCGGTCAGTTCGGTGGTATCGATCTGGCGATCGAGCAGGTCGGCCGCTTCGAGGTAGTATCCGGCCGAGGTGTAGAGATCGGCGATCTTGATGCGGGTTTCGTTGATTCGCCCGGGGTGTCTGCTCCGTAGCGCAAGGTCGAGGTTGGCGCGCAGGTAGTGGAGCGTCGAGTCGAACTGGTATGCGGCGTAGGTGTCTGCCAGCAGACTCTGCATGCCATAGAGTTGGTCCGGGTTGTCGCGGCGCGATTCGAGCAACTTTACGAGTTCCCGGATACGGTCCTGTTTCAGATCGTTGTATACCGAGTATTGCTCGATGGCGTGGTCGAGCTGCATCAAATCGCTCTTGGATTTCTCGGACTGATGGGCGGAGGCGGTCCGGTGTAGCGACAGAATCGACAGCAGGAGGAGGATGAGCAGGCGCATGGGACTTACGGGGATTTTTGGAATGAAAATTCCGTAACAAAAATAGAAATTAAAACCGAAAGGTGAAACTTTCGGATCGTTTTTCTTGCGACGATGAATCGTATGCCGCCCTGCGGGAGCCGGAGTTATGTTGTAAGGCAGACAACGTTCGACTAATCTCTAAATGCTCCGGCTCCGCAAACGGCGTTATTTCCGATTCGGCTCTGTCGGGTACGGGACTGTTCTGCGAAACGGGCCCGCGCTGGTACGAGTACGCATACTTCGGGCGGGACTGCAACGGTCCGTACCGTATTTCATGTCGGGAGACGGGAGCGATGTCGATGGAGAAAGACGAGATTCGTCCATGCGATTCCGACCCGAAAACCCGCGGGTGCAAATCCTCATGTCGTGGCAGGTCTTCTGACTCGTCCCTCCCGCAACGCCTTCCCGGCCGTCGTCGGCCAGTGGCAAAGAGTGTTGCGGGGCTCTCCTTTATGGAGCGGGGACTCACAGCAGCGAGTACTGTTCCGGATTCGCACCGGATTCCCTATTGTCCCGTCCGTCCGGCGGACGGGAACCATGACGATGCAAAGATAGTTTTTTTTCGTTTCGTTGGTGCGTTCCGCGTGCAAAAAAGACAAAAAAAGCCTCGGACCCGCCGGACACAATGTCCGAGGCGTTGTCCGGGGCGGAATCGGAGCGGCGGCCGCCGCTGTTATTTTTTCTCCTGCTCGGTCGGCGTAAAAGTCTTGGAGAAGACGCGCGTCGGGATCTCCTCGCGGAAGACGGCTGCCTTCACGGAGTACTCCTTGTCAAGCGCGATCGGGGCGGTGTAGACCGGGCTTTCGGCCGTCGGCTCGCTGCCGTCGAGCGTATAGTGGATCGGGGTCTGGTCGATGGTCGAGAGTACGATCTCCTCGACGCCCGTCTCCGCGTTCTTTTCGGTGAGCCCCGTCACGCCGAAGACCGTCGTGGCGTAGTTGAGACCCATGCGATCATAGATCTGCAGCATGTGGGGCAGAGCCTGGGCGAAGCGCGTCCATTCGCGCGTGCCGCGGTCGCACCACTGTACTTCGCTCAGCGCGGCCACGCGCGGCAGGAGCATGTACTCGAGCTGTTCGTTGGTGGGGATGTACTCGGTCCAGAGGTTGGCTTGTACGCCGATGATGTGCTTGGCGTAGTCGGTTGCCAGCGAGTCGGGCACCGGCTCGTAGGAGTAGAGCTTCTCGATGGGCACGTATCCGCCGATGTTGAGCGGCTCGTTCTCGGGGTCCGAAGCCTGGCAGTAGTCCAGATAGCAGTAGGTCGTGGGGGTCATGATGGCGTCGTGGCCCATCTTGGCCGCATAGATGCCGCCCTCGGTGCCGCGCCACGACATGACGGTGGCGTTGGGGGCGAGCTCGCCCTCGAGGATTTCGTCCCAGCCGATGATGCGTCGTCCGTGCTCGTTGAGGAACTTCTCGATGCGGGCCGTCACGTAACTCTGGAGGTAGTGCTCGGCCGAATGGCGGTCGTCATCCTTCAGTCCGAGCGCCTTGATGCGGGCCTGGCAGGCGGGGCACTTCTCCCAGCGGGTCTTGGGGCACTCGTCGCCGCCGATGTGGATGTACTCCGAGGGGAAGAGCTCCATGACCTCCGTGAGCACGTTCTCGAGGAACTCGAAGGTCTTCTCCTTGCCCGGACAGAGAACATCCTCGAAGACGCCCCAGCCGGTCTCCACCTCGTAGGGGCCGCCCGTGCAACCCAGTTCGGGATAGCAGGCCAGTGCCGCAAGCATGTGGCCCGGCAGGTCGATCTCCGGAACTACCGTAATGCCGCGGGCTGCGGCGTAGGCCACCACTTCGCGGATCTCGTCCTGCGTATAGTAGCCGCCGTAGGGAACGTTGTCGCACGAGCCCCACTGCTTCTCGATCATCGTGCCCTTGCGCTTGCTGCCGAACTCGGTGAGTTTCGGATAGCGTTTGATTTCGATGCGCCAGCCCTGGTCCTCGGTCAGGTGCCAGTGCAGCGTGTTGAGTTTATGTACGACCATCATGTCGATCACCTTTTCGACCTCCTTGGTATCAAAGAAGTGGCGGGCGACATCGAGGTGCAGGCCGCGGTACCCGAACCGGGGAGCGTCCTCGATCGATACGCACGGGATCTCCCACTTGTCGGAAGGGACCGCCTCGCCGCCGTACACGGCAGCCGGGAGCAGCTGCTTGAGGGTCTGTATGCCGTAGATGAATCCGGGCAGCGACGAGGCGCGGAGCGTGGCGCCGGTCTGGCCCACCTCGAGGGCGTAGTGCTCGGCCGGGAGCGTTTCATCGACCCGGAAGCAGAAGCCACCCTCTTCGGGAGCGGCCGAATAGGCCACTTCGGTCTGCGTGCCGGCCACCTCGGCCATGCGTGCCGCGAAGTCGGCCACGATGGCGCGCGTGGGCTCGTCCATCTTCTCGTCGGCGGCGAATGCGGCGCCGGCCACGGCGAAGGAGCCCGAGCGGGGGGTCAGGTGGTTGGGGTAGGGGATCAGCTCGTAGGTGTTGGCCACTTTGGAGCAGCAGCCTCCGAGCAGCAGGCACGAGAGCGCCAGTACGGAGAGTTTTTTCATGGAGTACTTTTTAAAAGGTTGATTCTGTATGCAAAATTCGTATTTTTCTCGGAAATTCCTAACAAAGTCGGGCGTTTTTTTCGATGGACGGGACCTTCGTCCTTTCCGGTCCGATTCCGGCGGTCGGCATGCGGGGCGACCGGCGTGTCCCGTTTGTGCGCTCGGGAATTTTTATTACCTTTGTCACCCGTATGATGGAGGCATTTCGCAGAAGATACGCTTCGTTGGGAGCCGATTCGCTCGTGGCCCTGTGGCTCGGGATCTGGTGGCTGTGCAATGTGGCACAGGCCGGACTCACGCAACTGGCCAACGACGAGGCCTACTACCACCTGTTCGCCGAACGGCTGGCGTGGGGCTATTTCGATCATCCGCCTGTGACGGCGCTGCTGGTCTGGCTGGGCGAACGCCTCTTCGGCGGCGAGCTGGGCGTGCGTTTCTTCTTCACGGTGCTGCAGCCCCTCTACCTCTGGATCCTGTGGCGGCTGATTCGCCCGGCAGATGCCTCGCGCCGCGATGCGGGGCTCTTCGTGGTCCTTGCGTCCACGACGCTGATGCTCCAGATTTACGGCTTCATCGCCGTGCCCGACGGTCCGCTGCTGATGACCTCCGCGCTCTTCCTGCTGACTTTCGAACGCTTCTCCGAACGCCGGCCCCGGGCCTGGCTGTGGATGGGTGTGGCCATGGCCCTGATGGCCTACAGCAAATACCACGGGGCGCTGGTGGTCCTCTTCTCCCTGGCGGCCAACCCGCGGCTGCTCCGGCGCCCGACGCTCTATCTTTCGGGGGCCGTGGCGGCCCTGCTGCTCGTGCCGCACCTGATCTGGCAGTACAACCACGACTGGGCGTCGTTCGTCTACCACCTCTCGTCGCGCAACTCGGTCTTCCGGTTTGACTATGTCGTGGAGTTCCTGGCCAACATGCTCGTGGTCTTCAACCCCTTCTTCGTGCCGCTCTGCGTGCAGGCGTGGCGTAAGGTCCGGCCGCAGACGGCCGCCGGCCGGGCGCTGAAGCTCCTGCCTGTGGCCTTCATTCTCTTTTTCCTGCTCTCGGCCTTCCGGGGCTACGTGCAGCCGCAGTGGGTGATCGTTGCCTGCTTCGGATTCGTGGCCATGCTCTTCGGCTATGTCCGCCGCCATCCCCGCACGCGGCGCTACGTCATGCGGGCAGGCGGTGTAACCCTCGCACTGCTTGTGCTCGTGCGCCTCGAGATGATCTTCAACCCGCTGGGCATCCGCTTCGAGGTCTTCGACAATCCGGAGAGCTACGGGGCCATCGCCGCCGAGGCCGACGGCCGTCCGGTCGTCTTCCGCCACAACTATGCGGTGGCGGCCAAGTACCGCTTCTATACGGGCGGCGAGGCCTATTGCCAGCCCAACATCCGTTACAGGACCCACCAGTGGCAGTTCCGCGACGACGACACGCGCTTCGCCGGCCGGGAGGTGCTCGTCGAGTGCCCGGCACCGTCCGGAGTCGATACAACCGGGCGCATCCGGACGATCCGTCTGGCGAACGGGCGGAGTTTCACGTGGTTCGTCGATCCCGATTTCAGACCGGTCCGCCGGGTCGATGTCTCCTTTGCCGGGCTTCCGGAGCAGACGGCCGCAGGCGACACGCTGCGCCTGGACCTGACCCTCTCGAATCCCTATCCCTACGACATCCCGATCGACGGGGCGACCCGCCTGGCGATGATCTGGAAACACGGACGGTTCCGGGTTGAGGAGTTTCCCCTGGCCAACCGCCTGACGCTTCCTGCCGGCGCTTCGGTACGCGATACGGTCGTGTTCGGCATCCCGCAGGAGCTGGCGGGTGCGCACTTCGATGTCGGTTTCGCGCTGGTCCGCGAAGGCTATACCAACTGGTTTAACGGTAAATCCCTCCCGACGGAGGTTCGCCCATGATCGAACAGTTCATCAAATTCTGCGTGGTCGGAGGATCGGGTGTTTTCGTCGATTTCGGAATCACCTACCTGTGCAAGGAGTGGCTGCGCCTGAACAAGTATGTGGCCAACTCGCTGGGTTTCCTCTGCGCTTCGACCTCGAACTATATCTTCAACCGCCTCTGGACGTTCCACAACGAGAACCCCGACATCGCCGGGCAGTACCTGCGCTTCCTGGGCATTGCGGCCGTCGGCCTGGCGATCAACAACGCCACGATCTACCTGCTCCACCATCGGTTCGGAATGAACTTCTATCTTTCGAAACTCTTCGCTACGGGGGTCGTGACCTTCTGGAATTTCTTCATGAACTATTTCTTCACCTTCTGATCCCGCTTCCGGGCAGAAAAAAACGTTCCGTCGGACTCCGACGGAACGGCCGTATTCGTTTTTTACCCTTGTTCTTGTCGTAAGATGGCCCGGACCTTTCTCCCGGACCTTGGCGGTTTTCCGGCAGCAGGGCCCCTATTGGCGTCCGGCGGCCTTGCGGATCGTCCGGAAGGGCAGTCCCAGCACCCCGAAGAAAGCCTCGCGGAAGATGCCTCCCGACATCTTCGAGACCCCCTCGCGCCGCTCGACGAAGATGATCGACACCTCCTTGAGCCGCAGCCCGAGCTTCCAGGCCGTGTACTTCATCTCGATCTGGAAGCCGTATCCCTTCATGCGGATCGCGTCGAGGTCGATCGTCTCCAGCGCCCGGCGGGAGTAGCAGACGAATCCGGCCGTGGCGTCCCGCACGGGGATGCCCGTCACCGTGCGCACGTAGACCGAGGCGAAGTAGGACATCAGCAGCCGCGACATGGGCCAATTGACGACGTTCACCCCCTGCACGTAGCGCGAGCCGATCACCACGTCGTTGCCCTCGGCGGCCGCGCGGTAGAGCCGCACCAGGTCGTCGGGGTTGTGCGAGAAGTCGCAGTCCATCTCGCAGATGTAGTCGTAGCCGTGGTCCAGCCCCCAGCGGAACCCCGCCAGATAGGCCGTGCCGAGCCCCTGCTTGCCGCTGCGCTCGACCAGATGCAGCCGCCCGGGGAACTTCGCCTGGTGGTCGCGGACGATCGTCGCGGTCCCGTCGGGCGACCCGTCGTCGATGACGAGCAGGTCGAACTCCTCCTCGAGCGAGAAGACCTTCGAAATCATTGCGGCGATGTTCTCCTTTTCGTTGTAGGTGGGGATGATTACGAGTTTACGCATGATCGGGTGTTTTGTTTCCAATACACAAATATACGATTATTTTGCAGAATGCAGCCTCTGCGGGCCGTTATTTTGCCGGACGTTTCCAGGTCCGGACCAGCGTCTTGTCCGTGTCGCTCACGCGGTACGACTCGACGATCTTCTGCAGGGCCTTGTTGTGCGTCCAGTCGTCGAGCGGTGACGAGTGGAGCCAGGGGCGGGTCTGCCGCGGGCACTTGACGAAGCATACCGAGACGGCCCAGGCCACGCCCATGCGGGCGTAGTAGCCCGTATGGCGGATCTCCCCCAGCCGTTCGAGCAGGGCATCGATGTGTTCCTCGTCGATGAAGTTCGCGGTCGCCATGACCGTGGCAAAGCGCACGCCGAACTCGTCCCCGGAGCGGAAGTAGGGCTGGATGAAACTCCACATCGGCTCCCGCTCGGCGGGACGCAGCCGCCAGCAGGAGCAGTCGCACACGGCCCAGTTGTCGATCTTCGGGATGAAGCGCTCCACATAGCGCAGTTTCTCCTCGGGCGGGCACTTCGCGTAGCCGATGACCAGCCCCTGCAGCATCCGCTCCTCATAGTAAAGGCCTTCGGCCGTTTCGAGGTAGCTGCGCCAGTCGCCGCGGGCCGTCTCGCGGGCGATCTGCCGCAGCAGGGGCAGGCGGATGCCGATGATGCGGTCGATGCCGGGGAGCAGCGACTGCTGGAAGTCGCGGTAGGCGGTGTCGGCCATGCCGAGGAGTCGTTCGCGGAGTCTCATGGTCTCGTTGTTTTTGGGGCAGGCCGCCGCTCCGGAACCGGACCGGGCGGCCTCTTCGCGGTGTTGTGCATGTGCCGCGGGATACGTGCAAAAATAGGCTTTTTTCGGGAAATGGTGCGTCGTTTCGTATAAAAAGATTAACTTTGTGGGAGATGCGGCCGGACATGGCCGCGGCGAAAACGGGTATCTATGGCGTCGATGGAGTGTGATCCGATTGCGGGTGTTCCGGCTTCCGGGGGAAGTCCGGAGGTTGTTCCATGTCCCGATGCGGAGGCCGTCGGGCCGTGCATCCAGGTCGTCCGGCAAGTGACGCCGGCCCTTGTGGAGGCGTTGGAACACCTCCTTCCCCAGCTCTCGGAGCGGTTGCTGGCTCCCGATGCGGAGACGCTTCGGCGGGTCGTCGGGTCGCCCTCTTCGGTGCTGCTCGTGGCCGAGTGCGGCGGGTGTATCGTCGGGTCTCTGACGCTGGTGTGGTACGACGTTCCGTCGGGCCGCAAGGCGTGGATCGAGGATGTGGTGGTCGATGCCGCCCGGAGGGGTGCGGGCATCGGCGAGGCGCTGGTCCGTGAGGCGTTGTCGCGGGCTGCCGCAGCCGGAGTCCCGCGCGTCATGCTGACTTCGTCGGCGGCGCGCCGTGCGGCGCGTGCCCTCTACCGCAAGGTGGGATTTGAGGAGGTGGAGACTGCGGTCTTCGCCCGAAAAACGGATAGAATATGAAAAAATTGCTGAAAATCACGGGCGTGACGTTGGGTATCCTGCTGCTCGTTGCGCTGGTGGCGCCGATGGCGCTGCGGGGAAAGATCTCCGACATCGTGAAGCGGGAAGCCAACGGCATGCTGGCTGCGAAGCTCGATTTCGAGCGGCTGAACATCAGCCTGCTGCGCCACTTCCCGCATGCGTCGGTCGAACTCAAGGGGCTGACGCTGGTGGGTGCCGGCCGCTTCGAGGGCGATACGATCGCCGCGGCCTCGCGCATTTCGGTTGTGGTCGATCTCATGTCGCTGTTCGGCGACAGCGGATTCGAGGTGACCAAGGTGATCCTGGCCTCGCCCTCGCTCCATGCGCACAAACTTGAGGACGGCGCCGTGAACTGGGACGTGATGAAGCCTTCGGACGAGGCTGCACCGGCCGAGACGGAGGAGACCGCCGGCGGGGAGTCCTCCGAGGGAGGATCGGCCTTCCGGCTTTCGGTCCGCGATTTCCGGATCTCGGATGCCTCGATCCGCTACGAGGACGACTCCACCGGGATGCGTTTCTCGACGACACCCCTCTCGCTGCGCCTTCGCGGCGACCTTTCGGCCGATCATACGTCGCTCGACCTGAAGATGAAGGCCGGGGCCCTGCGGCTTGTCTCGGGCGGCATTCCGCTGCTGAGCGATGCCGAGTCGGAGTTCGAGGCCTCGATCGATGCCGACTTGGCGAACGGGCGCTATACCTTCTCGGAGAACCGCTTGCGGCTCAATGCCATCGAACTGACGCTCGACGGATGGGCCGAGACGGGCGACGAGTCGGTGAACCTCGACATGCGGGCCGCCTGCGAGGAGGTCCAGTTCAAGGACGTACTGTCGCTCGTGCCGGCTCTCTATACGCGTGACTATCGCGGCCTTCAGGCCTCCGGCGAACTCTCCATGTCCCTTTGGGCCAAGGGAGAGATGCGGGGCAGCACACTTCCGGCCTTCGAATTCAAAACCGAGGTGCGCGACGGCAGTTTCCGCTATGCCTCGCTTCCGGCCGGGGTGACCGACATCGGCCTTGCCCTCTCGGTTACGAATCCGGGTGGCACCATGGATCGTACGGTGGTCGATCTTTCGAAATTCGGCTTCAACATGGCTGGGAATACGGTTGCGGCTTCCCTCTATGCCACCAATCTTGCCAGCGATCCGACCTTCCGGGCTTCGGCTTCCGGGCGGGTCGATCTGGGGACGATCTGCAAGGTCTACCCGCTCGAGAAGGGGACCGAGCTCGGCGGCCGCATTACGGTCGATGCCCAGGTTTCGGGGCGGATGTCCGATGTCGAGAAGAACCGCTACGACAAACTCGGGGCCAAAGGCACGCTTGTCGTCGAGGAGCTGGGTCTTACGCTCCCGCAGCTTCCCGACGTGAAGATCCGCCGTGCTGCGGCGACCATCTCGCCTGCGGCGCTGACCCTCGGGGAGTTCGGGCTGACGGTCGGACGCAGCGACGTGGAGGCCAACGGCCAGCTGACCAACTACATCGGCTATCTGCTGCGCGGAGACTGCCTTTCGGGACGGCTTTACGTGCAGTCGGATTGTCTTGATCTCAACGAACTGCTCTCCTCCGTGGCCTCGGCACCTGCTGCCGGTGAGATGGACGGTGCGACTGCCGATGTGGCGGAGGAGGTGGCGGCTGCCACCGAGCCGCTTGTTGTGCCGCAAAACCTCGACCTTTCGCTCAACGCCGACCTGAAGGAGGTGCTCTTCCAGAAGATGACCCTTTCGGATGTGTCGGGTGAGATCCGCGTTTCCGGAGGTGCCGTGTCGCTCGAGCGTCTGTCGCTCGGTGCATTCGGCGGCAAGGCCACGGCTTCGGGGCGTTTCTCGACGGCCGGCGAGCGTCCTTCGCTGTCGCTTGCGGCCAGCATGTCGAAGGGCTCCTTTGCCAAGACCTTCGAGCAGCTGGAGGTCGTGCAGAAACTGGCCCCGGTCTTCGAGAAGACGGGCGGCGACTATTCGCTTTCACTCGACCTCTCGACGGCGCTCGACGCCTCGCTTTCGCCCGACCTCGGGACGCTGACCGCCTCGGGCGAACTGCGGTCGGAGCACATCGAGATCCAGAACCTCAAGGCATTTGATGCGCTGGCCACGGCCCTCAAGAACGACAAGCTGCGCCGCATCGAGGCGCGTGACGTGGCGGTCCGCTTTGCCGTGCGCGACGGTCGGGTGACCACCCAGCCGTTCGACCTCCAACTGGGCGACGTCGCCGTGAACCTCGGCGGCTCGACCGGCCTTGACCAGACGATCGACTATACGGCGCGCGTTTCGTTGCCCGACAACGGGATCCTGCAGACGGTCGATGTGGGGATCGGCGGTACGTTCACCGACCCGAAGGTCTCGCTCGACGTGAAGCAGGCTGCCGAACAGGCGGTCAAGAACGTTGTGGACGAGCAAATTCAGAAACTGACGGGCAGCGAGTCGCTCTCGGACGAGATCGCCAAGCAGGCCGAGAACCTGCGCTCGGAGGCCGAGCGTGCCGGCAACAACCTGATCGAGGCCGCCCGCGAACAGCGCACGAAACTTGTCGAGGCTGCTGCGTCGAAGGGAGCGTTGGCCAAACTGGCAGCCGAGAAGGCGGGCGATAAACTGGTTTCGGAGGCTGAGAAGCAGGCTGCGAACCTCAAGGCCGAGGCCGAGCGTCAGATCGAGAAACTCACCTCTTCCGGCAACTGACCGCAATGTTTGTGATCTTTGCTGTCCTCTTCGGAGGCATCCTCTCCGGGCGTCTGCTTCGCGGCAGGCGCCTCGGTTTTGTTCTGCCGGCGATCACCGCGATCATCTGGCTGCTGCTGTTCCTGCTGGGTGCCGAGGTCGGCTCCGACCCTGCGGTGGTCGGTGGGCTGGCCACGCTCGGCGTCGCGGCATTCGCAGTCTTCGCCCTGTCGGTTGCCGGGAGCATCGCCGCCTCGTGGCTGTTGTGGAGGTACGTCCGACGTCATCGGAGCGGTGGAACCGCGGAGCCCCAGGGAAAGGGCGATGGCGGACCTGCCGGAGAGTCGTCCGGGCAATCGATGTGGACCGCGCTGAAGGGGAGCCTCGTCATCGTGGCCTTCTTTGTGGCGGGAAGCCTCGTGGGGCTTTTCACGCCGTTCAACGTGGCCGGTACGGGAATCAGCACCTGGGTCCTCTATGCCCTGATGTTCTGCGTCGGCATCACGCTCGGCCACGACGCCTCGCTGGCCGGCCGTGTCCGGCAACTCGATCCGCGCCTGGCCCTGCTGCCTCTCGCCACGGCTTTCGGCACGCTGCTCGGGGCCGCCGCCGCGGCGCTGCTGCTTCCGTGGGGCGCGGCCGACACGCTGGCCGTCGGTGCCGGATTCGGATACTATTCGCTCTCGAGCATCTTCATCGCCGATCTCCGGGGGCCCGAGCTGGCTACCGTTGCCCTGCTCTGCAACGTCATGCGTGAGATCTTCACCCTGCTTGCCGCTCCCCTTGTCGCCCACCTCTTCGGCCCGCTGGCCGCCGTGTCGATCGGCGGCGCCACCTCTTTCGACACGACCCTGCCGATCATCACCCGGGCCGCCGGAAGGCCCTATGCCGTGGTGTCGGTCTTCCACGGCTGCGCGATGGATTTCAGCGTGCCGTTCCTGGTGACCTTCTTCTGTTCGCTCTGATGCTGTGGCTGCAAAAAAGCATCCCGCCCCGAAAACCCGGGGCGGGTCGCTTGCGTCCATTCTGCCTCATACCCGGATGTAGCTCTTGAGCGCCTCGACATACTCGGCGAAGGCATCGCGTCCGGAGTCGGTGATGCGGCACAGGGTGCGGGGCATCTTGCCGCGGAAGCTCTTCTCGATCTCGATGTATCCCGCCTTTGCCAGTTTGTCCAACTGCACGGAGAGGTTCCCGGCCGTCGCTCCGGTCTGCTGGCGGAGGAAGACAAAGTCGGCGCTTTCGACCCCGATGAGGATCGACATGACGGCCAGCCGCAGCTCCGAGTGCAACAGGGGATTCAGTTCTTTGAACACGGCTTTCGGGTTATGTGTTGAAAAATGAATCCGGGGAGCAGCAGGAGCAGCACACCGTGTGCGGCCAGTTCAAGCAGCCATGTGCTGCTGCCGAAGTCGAAGGGGGCTCGGAAGGTCCATTCGAACGCCCAGATCATCTCGGCAAGGGCGAGACCGGTCAGTGCGGCGAACGATCCCGAGTGCTGCGACCCTTTGCCCCGATAGAACTCCGAGGTGACTGCAAGGGCTGTGCCCAGCAGCAGTTGTACGACGCCCACGGGATTTATCGAGTGGTCGGTCAGCGCGGCGGCATAGACGATCGCCGCGAAAGAGAGCATTGCGGGGTAGCACCAGATCTGGATGAGCAGTCGGTCGAAACCCGTGCAGGTGCGTCCCGTGCGGCGGTCGTGTACGCTCATTCCGATATAGGCACAGATGAAGGGGATGAAGGCGCTCCACAGTATCTGCGGCGTGCCTGTGAGTCTCCACAGTCCGTATTCGAGCAGGGATGTGAGCGTGAGAACCGTTCCCCACAGGATGAAGTGGCCGCCGCGTACACGGTTCATGCGCCGCATGTTGCTCTCGAAGACGCGGGCGATAAGCTCCAGCGCCTCCTTTTCCGGAAGGCGGTTGTCAGCAGGTTCCATGGTTCTTCTCTTTTTCTTGTTTTGCACGGCAGTTGATGATGTGACCCGGAATGACCATCATCACGAGGAAAATGGCCGCAAAGATCAGGATCTCGAAGTTGAGGTACGAGGCGTCGATTCCGGTCGTTCCGGAGAGCTGCTTCAGGTAGAAGTCGTAGAAGGCGAAGAGCGTCGAGAGACCCATGCCTGCGAATCCGGCCACGGTGTAGATCTTCGAGCGGACGATCAGGCCCGTAGAGGCGGCGCCGATCGACATTGTGAGGCTGATGAGCGCGAAGAGGCTCGGACGGTAGGAGAGTCCGTGGAAGAGGCAGAGCAGGAAAATCGGGATCAGCGCAAGCGAGCAGACCAGCCACAGCATATGGACGATCCGGTCGATCTCCGTGCGTGGGTCGGTGGGCCGCTTTTCGGGGAAGAGGCGCATGAGCGTATAGCCGAGTACGGGGATCAGAAACCAGCTCAGGCTCCAGTTCGGATCGGCGCCCGTGAGATTGAGCGCGTAGTTGAGCAGCGAGACGCCGACGGTCGTGTAGCCCCAGATGAGAAACGGGCGGCCCGAGTGGCGCTCGAGGCGTTGGCGGGTGTTGCGGATCATGCGGCCGATGAGCTCCAGGCTTTCGGCGGCATCGAGGCGTTTTTCTTCCATGATGCTTGCGGTTTGCAGGGGTTAAAGATAGCGATTTATTTTTGTTCCTGGATGCGGTTGTGTCTCTGTTCGTCGTGCGCGGCCGGCGATGCCGGACCGAAGTCGTAGCGCAGGACGATGCTGCAGCCGCGTGAGAGCTCCTCCCTGCGGATCGTGGGCGAGCAACACCCCTCGGCCGGGCGGCCGTCGTCGCGGCGGTCGAGCCGGTAGTTGCTGTTTTCGTCGTGATAGGCGTAGAGCGTCACCGAGTCGGAGCGGATGCCGCCGATTTCGATGACGGCATTGCCGTTTGCGGGCTCCGTCATCCCGTGCTGTTGCGTTGTTCCGTCCTGGATCATCCACAGAATGCGTCCCTTGTCGGAGCGAAGCCCCGAGATGGTGATTTTCAGCGGTTCGGCGGCTGTGGCCATAACGGCCGAGCCGAGAGCCAGAATCAGGCAGACAAGTCGTGTTTTCATGGTATTGGTTTTTGGTGGTTTTAACGGTAGTCGCGCTCCTCGTCGCAATCCGGCAGGGACCGGAGGTTGGTTTCGCGATCGGTCTTTTCCATGTTTTCCCGGGTTTGGCTCCTCGCGGAGGTTGTTTAGTTGATGCAAATATAAAGTAGTTTATAAAATAAACCAAATTTTCAAATAAAAAAATCCTCTCTTCCCCCGAAAAGGTAAACCCGGACGGGAGGGGTGTCGGGCGTCACCGGACGGATCGGGCGAAGATAGGTCGGGGGTGAAGGGATGGAAGGGGGGCGAGGCGGCCGGCCGGACTACCTGCCCTTATCGACCAGCGCGGCCCATTCGGGATGCCGCTCGACGTAGCGGATGATGAAGCTGCACAGCGGCCGGAAGCGCAGCCCCCGGTCGCGGATGTCTCTGAGTGCGGCCTCGACCAGTTCGCGTCCGATTCCCTGCCCCTCGAAGCGGGGCGGAACGATGGTGTGCGTCAGGATGCGGCAGCCCGGCTGCTCTTCGTATTCGAGGACTGCCATCACGCCGTCGAGCTCCAGTTCGTAGCGTTTTTCCGCCGTATTGTCCGTGACCGTGTGTGGGTTCTTTTCCATGTTGCTGCGGTTTTTTGCCGGAACCCCTCCAAATATGGTTCCGAAATCGTATTTTTGCGGACGATGATGGACCGTATCGCCGACATATTGCTTGACTGGTACGCCCGCGAGGGGCGCGACCTGCCGTGGCGCCGGACCCGCGACCCCTACCGCATCTGGCTTTCCGAGGTAATCCTCCAGCAGACGCGCGTGGCACAGGGTATGGACTACTACCTGCGCTTTACGGAGCGCTTTCCCGATGTCTGCGCCCTGGCCGCCGCCTCCGAGGACGAGGTGCTCAAACTCTGGCAGGGGCTCGGCTACTACTCCCGGGCGCGCAACCTCCATGCTGCCGCCCGCGAGGTCGTCGCCCGTTTCGGCGGCCGCTTCCCCTCCGACTATGAATCGGTGCGCTCGTTGCGCGGTGTGGGCGACTACACCGCTGCGGCCGTCTGCTCGGCCGCCTTCGACGCCCCCTGTGCCGTCGTGGACGGCAATGTCTACCGGGTGCTTTCGCGGCTGTTCGATGTGGCCGAGCCGATCGACACCGCGGCCGGCAGGAAGGCCTTCGCCGAACTGGCGCAGACGCAGCTCGACCGCCGCGCCCCGGGGCGATACAACCAGGCCATCATGGACTTCGGGGCGCTGCAATGTACCCCTTCGTCACCCCGTTGCGGAGCGTGTCCCCTCTCGGAGGGGTGCCTGGCCCTGGCGGCCGGCACCGTGGCCGACCGTCCCGTCAGGCAGGGCCGCACGCAGCTCCGCGACCGCTGGTTCAACTACCTGCACGTCACCTCCGGCGATTGGACACTGCTCTGCCGCCGCGAGGGGCGCGACATCTGGCAGGGGCTTTATGAGTTTCCGTTGATCGAGACTCCGGCGGCCGTCGATTTTACCTGTCTGACTTCCGAGCCGCGCTTTGCCGAACTGCTCGGCGATGCTCCGTGGCGGCTGCTCGGCAGCGTCGTCCTGCCCCTGCACCGTCTTTCGCACCGGACAATCCATGCCGTCGTCCACCGCATCGAAACCCCTTTGCTGACCCCTGCGGCCCGGGGCATGGCCGTCGCGAGCGATTCGCTCGGGGAGTATGCCGTTCCGCGGCTGATCGACCGCTACCTGATCAAATACCAGAGGTAGGCGACATAGATCGCCAGAAACAGAGCGCCTTCCCAGCGGTCCACGCTCCGGCGTCGGAACGTGAAGGCCGTGACGAAGAGCAGCAGCGAACTCAGCACGACCATGCCGAAATCGACGATCGTGATGCCGCCCGGCGTGAGCGGCCGGATCGTGGCGCTCAGACCGAGGATCAGCAGGATGTTGGCGATGTTCGATCCGATGACGTTGCCCAGCGCCATGTCCGACTTGCCCTTGACGAGCGAGACGACCGATGAGGCCAGCTCGGGCAGCGACGTGCCCCCGGCCACCAGCGTCAGTGCGATGACCGACTCGCTTACCCCCATCTTGCGGGCGATGGCCGTGGCGCTGTCGAGGAAGAGTTCGCCGCCGAAGATCAGCCCGGCCAGTCCGCCTGCGATCATCAGCGCCATGAGCCATGCGGCCATCGGACGGCGCTCTGTCTCCGCCGCCTCTGTCCGTGCGGTCTCCGAGCGACGCGCCTGGCGGATCGAGTAGCCGATCAGCAGGATGTAGAGCACAAGCATCGCCACTCCGTCGCCGCGTCCGATTCGGTCGGGAGCTCCGCCGCGGAAGAACGAGTCCGAAACCAGTGCCAGCAACAGCAGCGAGGCGACCATGCCGAAGGGGATGTCGCGGCGGATGTTGCCGCGCGTGAGCGGCAGCGGGCGGATCAGGGCGCAGACGCCCAGGATTGCGAAGACGTTGAAGATGTTCGACCCGACGACGTTTCCGATCGCCACGTCGCTTTTGCCGGCGATCGACGAGAGCAGCGAGACAACCAGTTCGGGGGTAGAGGTGCCGACGGCCACCACGGTCAGACCGATGATGAACTCCGGGACGCGGAACCGCTGGGCGAGGGCTGCCGAACCGTCGGTCAGAAAGTTTGCGCCGGCGAGGATCAGCCCCAGCCCGACGACGAGCAACAGAATATCCATGGTGTCAGTTCAAGAGTATCAGGCTGGCGGCCATGATGGCCATGCCGGCCACCACGCCGTAGATCGACGTGTGGGCCTCGCCGTATTCGCGGGCGGCCGGGAGCAGTTCGTCGATCGAGATGAAGACCATGATTCCCGCCACGCCGGCCAGGATGCAGCCCATGAGCGTCGCCGACATGAAAGGCATCAGTACCAGATAGGCCAGCAGGGCGCCGACGGGCTCGGCCAGGCCCGAGAGCAGCGAGAGGCGGAAGGCCTTGCCGCGGTCGCCCGTAGCATAGTAGACGGGAACGGAGACAGCGATGCCTTCGGGGATGTTGTGGATGGCGATGGCCGCGGCGATGGCTACGCCGAGGGTCATGTTGTCCACCGCCGACGTGAAGGTGGCAATGCCTTCCGGAAAGTTGTGGATGCCGATGGCCAGCGCCGTCAGCACGCCCATGCGCATGAGCTTCGGGTTGCGGGGTTGTTTGTCCATCTCCTCGACCCTGTGGGCCTCGTGGGGGTTTTCGACCGAAGGTACGAGGCGGTCGATGATGCCGATCAGCAGGATTCCCGCGAAGAAACTGGCCACGGTGACCACCGAGCCCAGCCGGGGGCCCCATTCGGCCGTGAGCGAGAGGTTGGCTTCGTGAAACAGCTCGACGAACGAGACGTAGATCATTACGCCGCCCGAGAGGCCGAGCGAGAAGGAGAGCAGGCGCTTGTTCGTGCGCCGAGCGAAGAAGGCGATGGCGCTACCGATTCCGGTGGCCAGTCCGGCTCCGAGTGTGAGCAGCAGCGGGACGAGTATCTGGTGAGTCTGCATCTTGTTGTTGTGGTGTGAGTCTGACCTCCCGAAACGCAAACGGCCGGTCTCCTTTCGGTGTCCGGCCGTTCGGTTTCGGTCCGTCTGGTTACGTCGGCAAAGATAGTGCTTTCGTTCCAAAAAAACGATCCCGTCGAATCGGTATTTCTTATGGCGTTATAAGCGCCGCCATTTGTCAGCGCCGTGTGAGGTCGAGGCCACGGAAGAGGCAGGGGTAGTCGGTTTCGATGACGTCGCAGCCGCCCGGGATCTCGAGTTCGTATCCGCGGATCCGTTCCTGCTCCGTGGTGCGCCGGTCGTGCGTCGGGGCGACGGAGATCATGCACATCACGCCGTGGCGGTGGAGCGAGTCGTAGAGGGGCTGCATGTCACCGGGCATCATGGGTCCGACGTAGGCCTGCATCTGCGACCAGGGGATGCCCGCCTCGCGGTAGGCGCGGTATTCGTCGAGGTTCCTGCACCAGGCCGAGAACATCGCCTCGGGGTCCCGGTCGAGGAGCATCCGCGCCTGGCGGGCGTTGTGTACCGTGTACATGACGTTGGGCGGGTCCAGCCGGTTGATGAATGACGACATGAATTCGAGCGGAACGTCCTTGATGTCGAGGTTGAGTATGGTCTTACCCCGGCTCCAGCGGATACACTCCTCGAGGGTCGGGATCCGATAGGGGGTGAGGTTGCCGTCGCGGTCCTTCAGGCGGAAGCGCTGCAGCTCTTCCCACGTGTAGTCGGACACGCGGCCCGAGCCGTCGGTCGTGCGGTCGATTGTGGCGTCGTGCATCAGCACGATGACGCTGTCGCGTGTCAGCCGGGGGTCGATTTCGAGGAACGAGGGCATCATCGAGAGGGTCTTTTCGAACGATTCGATGCAGTTCTCCGGATAGCCTGCGGTCATGCCGCCGCGGTGTCCGCTGATGACAACGGGCCGTTCGGGCGAGTAGCGGAACCAGGCGTGCAGTTCGGCGCGGCTGCGGATGTCGATGTAGTGGGGGGCGTCGTCCTTCGGCGTCTCCCCCGTGCAGCCACCTCCCGCAAGGGCGGTGGCGGCGAGCAGACAGGTGATGAGGTGTCTCTTCATGTTCGTGTCGGAATGGGTCGGTTCGGTTGTTGGAGGTCCGTGCTCTGTCTGTCCGTCTCAGCGGTTTGCTTGAATCTGTCGGGCCTCGATGCGGTGGTGCTTGAGGTGCGTCCCCGCCGTGTCGTAGGTGTCGAGGTCGATGCCGCTGCCGTCGGCGCGGAGAACGAGCCGGTCGTTGTTCGAGTTGATCAGGATCGGGAAGTTCGTGCCGCGGCTGTCGTCGTCGATCCACAGGTAGCGGTGGTAGTGGCCGCAGAGCATGACGTCGATGTCGGCCTCATTGAGGATCGGCACGAAGAGCCGCCGCAGCTCCTGCTCGCCGTACCAGCTCTCCTTGCCGCCCGGAACCATATGCAGGAAGACGACGTGCAGCGGAGCTTCGCGGTAGGCGTCGCTCTCCACCACCCGGCGCAGCCACTCGGCCTCCTGGTGGCGGTAGGCGTCCGTGGCGGCCAGACCGTAGTAGCGGATGTCGCTGTCGGGCTTGTCCTCGCCGCCGTCGAGCATCAGGAAGAAGACCGGACCCTGCCGGAAGGCGTAGTAGGTCTCGCCGGTCGGCGTGGGGAAGTAGTCGAGGAAGCAGGGCGAGGCCGAGCCGCGGTTTTCATGGTTGCCGCGTGTGGCGAAGATCGGGATCCCGGCCGGCGAGAGCAGCTTCGCGGCCGTGTCGAGGTAGCCGTCGAAGAGCTCCTGGGGCGTTTCGATCTGGGTCAGCATGTCGCCATTGAAGCAGACGAAGTCGGGGTGCTGCCGCGGGGCGTCGGCCAGCAGGCGGCCCAGCACCGAATCGCGTCCGTGGATGTCGTTCACCATCCAGCACTCGACGCTGGCTTTCTCCGGGTCGAGGGTCGTGGCCCGGAAGGGGCTGTGCTTGAGCAGGTCGCTGCCATAGCCCTCGCCGAGGATGACGCGGCGGTTGCCTTCGTCGGCCAGGACGGCTTGCTGCATGATCCGGTAACGGTAGGTCGTGCCGGGACGGAGCCCCTCGATGCGGACGCGGTGCAACTGTCCGATGCGCCGTTTGCCGAGGTAGGTGTCGTAATATTTCGGCCGCTCGGCGGCGTAGAAGTGCGAACCGTCGTCGGGAGCTACCTCCACCCATACCGCCGCGTCGGTAGTCGTAGTCCAGACGACGGTGAAGCCCTCCTCGCCGACCTGCTGCAGGTAGGGTCCGTGGGCTATGCGCACCGAAGGCTGCCCGCAGGCAGAGCCTGCGAGCAGCACGGTGGCCAGAAATGTCAGCAATCGTTTCATTGTTTCAATGCCTTATTCGTAACTTGGATAGTCGGCCGGCGACGCCGTCGTGATGTGCGACTGCGTGTAGACGTTCCCGAAGCGGTCGGTGGCTCGCACCTCGACCTCGGCGGCCGGGTTCTTCAGCGTGTAGTAGTAGAGGTGCGAGGTCGATTTGCGGTCGTAGTTGTCCGGGTTGCGCCCCAGCACGCCGCAGTGGTAGCCCGACGCCCAGGCGTCGCGCCGCGTCACGCTGCTGTCGAAGGGGAGCATCTCGCCCGTGCGTGCGCCGTTCTCGTAGACCTCGATCTTCCATTCGGGGTCGGCGTTCCAGACGTTGGCAACGATTTGCCCCGCCTCCTTGTAGTAGAACTGGTAGTTCGGGGAGAAGCCCTCCATGTAGCTGACGTCGGCCCGGTAGACACGCAGCTGCTCACCGGCATCCATGCCCGTACCCTTGTACAGCCACGATGCGATCGAGGAGCCCTCGATGCGGTAGATGGCATAGCCGTTGGGCGTGCCGTCCGTGTTGATCGTCGAGTACCACCAGGCGCCGCAGACCGCTCCGTGAACATGTTCGTAGATGCCGTCATAGATCGAGTTCTCGGCGTAGTGGGTGTGGCCCGTCATGATGTGCACCGAGGCAAACTCCTTCAGCAGTCCGAGCACGGCCTGTACGTTCTGCGACGAGCTGTTGCGCAGCGGAATGTGGCAGCAGAAGATCACCGCCCGCTCCTTCGGCACGAAGCTCAGGTCCTGGCGGAGCCACTCCACCTGGTCGTCGCGGAAGCCGAGTTCGTAGTCGTCGTGGCTGCGGAAGATCATGTCGTCCATGGCGACGATGTGCACGTCGCCGCGGTTGAACGAGTAATTGACCGGGCCGAAGGCATATTCGAAGTTGCGCTGGGCGGCGATGTCGTGTGCCACCGTGTAGTTGTTCTTCGATACGGCGATCACCTTGTTGTCGTGATTGCCCATCAGTTGGAAGAGCGGGAGCCCGGTCTTGTCGGCCTGCATGGCGCGCTTCATCAGCGGGAAGACGGCATTCGTGTAGTCGGTGCTGCCGGTGTTGTAGCCGATGTCGCCGAGCGTGATGCCGTAACAGGGGAGTTCCGAGGCGGCCGCCATGGCTGCGATGTCGGGAACGGTCTCCTGCTCGAAGCGGGCCACGTGCGAGTCGTTCTGGCACTGCGGGTCGGCCACGCAGTAGAGGTTGAACGACTCCTCCTTGCCGCCGGCGAGCGGCGTGAGCGTGAAGTCGTAGCGTTTGCGCCCGGTGTCGATCTGCTGCCAGAAGCGCGGCAGCCCTTCGGCCATGGGCACCTCGTACTCGGACGGGAGCGAGAGGTAGACCTGATACGAGAATTCGTTTCCCGTGAGTTGGTAGACTCCGTTCTCGTCGGTGGCTGCGCACGTGTAGCCGTCGCTGACCACGACGCCTTCGAGCGGTTGTCCGTGGTTGTCGGTGACTACGCCGTAGAAGTCCGTTTCGGGAGCGATCGTGCTCTTGACCGGCCGCTCCTCCTCTTTCGCGCACCCCGGCAGGAGCAGTACCGCCGTGGCCAGAGTTATGATGATGCGTTTCATGTGATGTCGCGTGTTTGTCGGTTATTTCCAGTAATAGTTCTGTCCCAGGTCGGGATTGATGTTCAGAGCCGTCTGCGGAATGGGCCGCAGGTAGCGCTTCTCCTCGAAGTTGCGCCCGACGGTGTAGAGCAGCCGGCCGTTCGTGTCGTTCTCGAGAGAGTAGAGCGACGTGCCGCCGACCTGGATATAGCTGACGCCCGTTTCGTTGCCGGCATCGCCCTTCGTGAAGCAGACGTCGTTTGTGCCGTCGCCGTTCAGATCGTAGGGGGTGTCGAGGGCAGGGACGTAGATGCCGTACCACTGCTTGTTGAGTTTCTCGCCCAGGTGCCAGCGCATCAGGTCGTCGTAGCGGCGTCCCTCGAGCAGCAGCTCGATGGCGCGCTCGCGGCGGATCTCCAGCAGGTCGCAGTCGTCCACCCCGTAATAGGTCTTCAGGTAGTTGTCGGCCGTTGCGGGGCGATCGCCCTTGACGCCGGCGCGCTCGCGCAGCGGACGGATCGTGGCGTTCCACACCGCGTCGTCAAACTCTCCCAGCTCGGCCTTGGCCTCGGCGTAGTTGAGCAGCACCTCGGCGTAGCGGATGATCGGCAGGGAGTTGTAGGAGACCTTTGCCGACTCGTAGTTCTTGTCGTCGATGTTGTACTTGATGACCTGGTAGCCGGTCAGCGTGACGGTGAAGTCCGGGGGCGTGGGTGTGGACGTGCCTCCTACGAGCTTCTCGTAACCCGGGGTGATGATGCTCTGGCTGAGCCGGTAGTCGCGGTTCTCGACCTCGGTGGTGAACTCTTCGCCCGTGGTCTCGTGGCGCGAACCGTCGAGGTTGAGGTAGGTCCGTACGAAGTCCTGGTCGAGCGACCAGCGCTGCCCGTAGCTGCCCGACGTGTAGCGCCACGTCAGTTCGTGGTAGGTCGTCATGCCAATGCTCATCTCGCGGGCCCAGATCACCTCCGAGTAGTTCACCTCCTCCTGCGTGAAGAGGCTGCGGTACTGGGTCCGGACGTTGGCCGGGTTGTTCACGATCGAGTAGACGCCGGCATCCATCAGTTCGCGGGCGGCGTCGGCTGCGGCGCGCAGGAAGCGGTCGGCGGCCTCACGGTCCTCCCAGGGTTTGCCGGTCGAGGGGTCTACGGAGTGGTATTTGCGGTAGGTTCCCTCGAACAGGCAGACGCGCGACTTGTAGGCCAGGGCGATGTAGCGGTTGATGCGTGCCGAGTTGATCCAGCTGCCCGAGTCGTAGCAGTGCGTGCAGGCGAAGTCGAGATCCTCGAGCACGCGCTCCATGACGTATTCGCGGCTGTCGCGCGGCTTGTAGAGGGCGACCATGTCCTCGGGGTCGATCGGGGAGTCGTACCAGGGCACTGCGCCGAAGAGTTTCACCTTCTCGAAGTATTGCCAGGCGCGCCAGAAGCGGGCCGTTCCCTCATAATGGGCGTAGGCCTCCTCGGAAAGTCCGCTGGCTTCGTGCATGTGTGCCAGGAAGTAGTTGATGTTGTAGATCGGCTTCCAGTCGCTGACCGACCAGCCGGTCTGCAGGTCGGGGGTCCACGAGGCGTTGGTCAGAAAGGTGAACGACTGTTTCGTGGCCACGATGTCGGAGTATCCGTCACCGTATCCCAGGGTTTCGGCGCTGGGGGTGTATTTCTCAAGGAAACCGTTCGTGTAGGTGATCAGCGAGGTTTCGTCCTTGAAATAGTCGCCCGAACCCACCTCGGCAACGGGTTCCCGGTCGAGGAAGCTCTCGCAGGAGGTCAGTGCTGCGCAGGCTGCGAGCAATATGCTGATTGTCTTTTTCATGAGTCGTGTGGATTTAGAAGGTTAGGGTCAGGCCGATCGTGTAGGATTTCATGACGGGGTAGCCGTCGCCGTCGCCGAAGTTGTCCGTGCCGAACTTGTCGGTTCCGTAGTCGGCGTCGCCGGCGTAGATTCCCTCGGGGTCGTAGTTGGCGGCGTGCTTCTTCAGCGGGCTGAAGGTCAGCAGGTTCTCGCCCGAAACATAGATCTTCAGGGCCTGGAGTCCGATCTTATTGACCAGCGACTTGGGAAAGTTGTAGTCGATGGTGAGGTTCTTCAGCCGGATGTACGAGGCGTCCTGCAGGTAGCGGGTGTTGGGCTGCGAGAGGATGGTCCCCGAGTCGCATGCGGAGTAGGCGACCAGACGCGGCCAGTAGGCGTCGCGGTTCGTGGGCGACCAGCGGTCGGTGGTGTGCCAGGGCAGCGCCATGCTGTACGGGCGGCCGTACTGGCCCCAGAAGTATCCCGACTCCTTGGCCGGGTACCAGTCGCGTTGGCCGACACCCTGCCACATCATGCTCAACCCGATGCCGTTCCAGCGCACGCCGGCCTGGATGCTGTAGCAGTAGCGCGGTGTCGTGTTGCCGATCTTCACCAGGTCGCCGTGGTCGTAGATCGTGTTGTTGCCGTTATTGACGTATCCGTCGCCGTTGAGGTCGAGGTAGCGGGGGTCGCCGGCCGACCATTGGGCCGAACGGTTGGTGAATTTCGAGTAGTTGGCATAGGTCTGGGCCTCCTCGTCGCTCTGGAAGAGCCCGTCGCAGCGGTAGCCCCAGATTTCGCCCAGGGTCATCCCTTCGTAATAGCTGACCTTGTAGTTGGTGGGCAGGGTTCCGGTTTTGCTTGTGTAGCGGGTGATCTTGCTGGTGTTGTCCCAGATGGAGAACTTGACGTTGTAGCTCAGGGGCTTGCCGCCTACCGTGTACGAATCGCGCCACGAGATGCTGGCCTCCCATCCGTCGGTGTGCATGTCGGCGTAGTTGCCTTTGGGGGCGTCGTTGCCGTAGACGGCCGGAAGCTCGTCGCCCACGACGTACATGTCGGTGGTCTTCTTGCGGTAGATGTCGGCCGAGAAGTTCAGCCGTCCGTTGAATGCCTCGAAGTCCAGTCCGAGGTCATAGGTCGTGGCCGTCTCCCAGGTCAGCCCGTCGGGGATGGGTGACGGTGCGGCCGTGTAGTTGAAGACGGCGCCGTTGTTGAGCAGCGACGACTGCGTGATGCTCATCGTCGAGAGGTAGGCGTAGGTGTCGCTGATCAGACCGTTGCCGGCCGATCCTACCGATACGCGCAGTTTGAGGTTGTCGAGCCATTCGGCGTTCTGCAGGAAGTTCTCCTCCGAGATGCGTCAGCCGAACGATCCCGAGGGGAAGAATCCCCAGCGCTGGTTGGACGGGAACTTCGAGTTGCCGTCGTAGCGGCCGCTTGTCTCGAGCAGGTATTTGCCCTTGTAGGAGTAGCTGACACGGTAAAAGGCGCCCACCAGTCCCCAGTTGTAGCTGCCGTTGTCCTTCAGCGTGATGGCTTCGCCCTCGAGCAGGCTGAAGTTCGGCATGTCGGCGATGATGATTCCCTCGCGGTTCATCAGGTTGCTCTTGTAGGTGTAGTCTTCGATGTTCCAGCCGCCGAGGACGGTCAGCGAGTGGTTCTCGCCCAGGCGCGGCGTGTAGGTGAGCGTGGCGTTCGAGGCAACCTTCTGGCGGTTGTAGCTGCGCTCCTCGTAGAGCGAGCCCGAGGGGCGCTCGGCCGAACTCTCGGGACCGGTGTAGTAGGTGTAGCTGTTTACGGCCTGCCGGCGGTCGGTCTGGTTGAAGTAGAAGCTTACGTCCACGTTGCCGACGAGCACGTCCTTGATCAGGTCGAGGTTCACCGACGTGCGGTTGGTCATGTCGAACTTGCGGTCCTTGCGCCAGGAGTTGCCCTCGACAAAGCCTGCCCAGCCCGTGTAGACGGCCGCCTCGGTCCACGTTCCGTCGGGGTTGGTGACCATCGTGACGGGGAATGCCTGGTGGTTGAGCATGCGGTTGATGTTCATCGGGGTGGACGAGATGCCGGTGTGTGCCGTCGGCTGGTGCGAATAGCGGTACATGAAGTCGGTGGTGTTCTCGATGCGCAGCCAGGGCTTGACCTTTACGTCGCCCTTGGCCTTGACATTGAACTGCTGGTACTTCTCGTCGCCGGCGTTGTAGATGCCGTCCTGCTCGAACATGCGGCCCGAAACGTAGTAGGAGGCCGTCTCGCCGCCGCCCGTCACCGAGATGTTGTGCTGGTGTCCGGTCGTATAGTCGCGGTAGAAGACATCATACCAGTTCGTGTTGCCGAAGTATTCGTAGGAGTTCTGGTTGTTGATCCGCCACTTCTCGAACGAGGGGTCGCTGTTGCGGCGGGCCAGCTCGTTGTACCACGTGCGGTTGAACTTGAAGACGTTGTTGATGTTTGCAGGATCCGTTCCGTAGGCGTTGGTGTAGGACTCGAGGAACGAAGTGGTATAGTCGTAGCCGTTGGTGACCATCTGCGGGGTGGTGGCACGCCGGTAGAAGGTGTAGGTGCCGTTGTAGGTTACCTTGGCGTGGCCCTTTTGAGGAGCCTTGGTGGTCAGGAGGATAACGCCGAATGTTCCGCGGGCACCGTAGACGGCCGTCGATGAGGCATCCTTCAGCACGGTGATCGACTCGATGTCGTCGGGATTGACCGTGGACATGTCGGTTTCGACGCCGTCTACCAGTACGAGGGCCGAACCTCCGGCGCCGATCGAGTTCTCGGCGCCGCGGATGCGGATTGTGGCGGAGCGGTTGGGTTTACCGTCGGAGAAAGTCATCGTTAGTCCGGGAATAGCCCCCTGGAGCGAACGCGAGATGCTCATCGATGATCCGGTGCGCTCCTCGAGTGTCTCGGCCGAGAGGGTCTCGACGGCTCCTACGATGTCGCGGCGTTTCTGGACGCCGTATCCGACGACGACCACCTCTTCGAGGCTGGTGTAGTCCTCCTCGAGTGTGATGTCGATACGCGAACGTCCGTCTACCGGGATGGTTTGGGCTCTGTAGCCAATGTAGCTGAAGCTCAGTGATTCACCCTTTTCAACTTCGATGGAGAAGAGACCGTTGGCATCGGTTGTCGTGCCTCGGGTGGTGCCGGAAACGATGACCGTAGCTCCGATGACGGGTCTCCCGTCGGGACCTTTCACGGAGCCCGACACGCTCTTGCCTCCCTGGGCCAGTACGGGCAGGGTGAAGAGGGCGATCAATAGAGCCAGAGCAAGGTTCCGGATGCGTGAGCGGGGGTTGCGCGCGGCGTCATCCGAGCTGGGCGAGTAGCATTGTTTCATTGAACTGCAAGTTTAGTTGTTAATCGGTTCATCCGTCTGCGGTCTACCTATTATATATGGGTTTCGGTTGCTTGATCCGGACGGGGTTTGCAAGTTGATTCCGATTCTATCCTTGTCTGAGAAAATGAAATTTTTTAAAATTGGAGTTTAGGGTTTGTTTCTTTTTCTTTTCCCAAAAGTATGTTTTTATTTCTTTTCATGCAACTTTTAGGTGTAAAAAATATCTATTTTTTTCTTCTTTGCTTTCCTTGTGAATGCTCGATCTGTGCTGTATCGGTGTAATATATTGGTATAAAGGGAGGTTTGTTTTTCGGATGCGAAAATCGCAAATCTGCATTACAAAAGGGTGACAAAGGAGTTTATATATCATGAAAGGAAATAAAAACTTTCTAAAATTTGCTTTTTATGACTTTGGATTTGTAAAAAAGAAAAAATGTTTTTACTTTTGTCGTGCAAGTGATTCGATTCCTGTCTTTCGAGAGTAAGGGGTGCCGTTCCGGCACGTCTGTTTTGTTATTTTGACGACGAACAACAGTTTACTCTAATCGAATTGTGTATGAAACTCAAGAATCATATAGGCATGGTGCTCGCCCTGTCGGCCGCTGCGTTCGCGGGCTGTACCGACGATCAGGGGGTAGCGCCGCTCCGCCGCGACACCGATGCGGTCGAACTGACCTACAACGCGGATGCCTCGACGCGGGTCTCGGTCCGTTATGAAGGAGCCTGGCAGGCCCGTGTGGAGTGTCCGGACGCCTCCGGCGAGCCGGGTGAGGCGTGGTTCGAGGTCTCGCCGGCTTCCGGTGTGGGCAACGGCCGCGATTACCAGTATGTGACCGTCACTGCACGGCGCAATCCCGGTGACCGGCGAACCGGTTACCTCTATTTGTCGGGAGGCGGCACGGAGGTTGCTGTCGAGGTCTCGCAGGCCGACGGCCATTTTTCGGTCGCCGATCCGATGATTTCCGGAACCCTGCGCTCGGGCACCGAGTCCGCCGCTTCGCTCGACATCGTCTACGACAAGGCCTTCGGCGGCGAGCAGGTGGAGATCGAGGCTTCGCTCGAAGGGGCTGCGGCCTCCGGGCTTCAGATCGAGTCGGTCACCCGTATGGAGATCGACCGTGAGGGCAGCGGCACGATTTCGGTGCCGATCACCGGCACGCCGGGTTCGTTGGGCGATCTGGTCTGCCGCGTGAAGTTCTCGCTCAACGGCGAGGTGAAGTTCGAGGGAGAGGTTCAGGGGAGCGTCAGCTCGTCGAACGAACTCTTCCGCATGGGCTTCGACCTCTTTGTCTGGGGCGGCAACTATCCCACGAACTAGAAGGGCCCCGGTCCCAACGGATCATCGACGGCCGGCAAGGAGTTCAACGGTACGGAGCCTGCCGAACCGGATGTGATCACGCCCGGATCGGACGGCACGAACGATATCTTCGGTACGATGACCGAGGAGTACCGCATCAACCGCGGCGTCGAGAAGTGGGAGGGCAAGCGCGTCTACGAGCATCCGGGTTATGTGAAGCTGGGTGTGACGAACAACGGCGGCTGGATCATGACGCCCGAACTCGAGCAGCTCTCGCCCGTACCCGAAACGGTGGTCGTTTCGGTCGATTTCCTGCGTTTCGACAACGAGGAGGGAACCTACATCGTCTCGGCCGAAGGGGCCGGCACGGTGCTCAACGGCACGGTGAATGCCGCGGTGCTGCCGACGCAGAGCTCGGCTGCCGACCGTAAGTGGAAGACACTGAACTTTACGGTCCAGAATGCCACGAACAAGACCCGGATCAAGATCTGCGCCGAGTCGCTCGACGGAGCGGGTTACCGGATCAATATCGACAACGTTGTCGTGATGGGCTCCGACGTGGTGGAGGTGACCGAGAAACTCCCGGCTCCCGATGTCGAGGCGATCGCCTACACGCCGCGCGAGCGTTCGATCGCCGTTTCGTGGGAGGGTGTGAAGGGTGCCACCTCGTATGAGATCTCGCTGGCGGCGCGCAACAACCCCGAATTCCGCAAGACGGTCGAGACTTCCGAGGTGAGCTACGAGTTCACGGACCTCGAGCCGGGCCGTTATCTCTTCACGGTGAAGGCGCTCTATGCCGGCAATCCGGAATTCGATTCCGACGAGGCGGCGAAGAATGTCGGGACGCTCGGCTTCCCCGACGAGAAACTGGCGGTCCCGACCGACCTGAAGGTGGATGGAGTGACGTCCACGGGCGCTACCGTGACGTGGAGTGCCGTGAGCGGGGCCTTCGGCTACCGGGTTTCGGCCGCACCGTTGGCCGGCGGCGAGGCCGTGGAGACGGCCACCGTCACCGAAGCCTCCTATGTCTTTACGAAACTCCGCCCGGGGACGCAGTATTGGGTTTTGGTGGTTGCCCAAGCTGCGTCCGATCCGGGCGAGTACGATTCGGATGCCGCGACGGCCGAATTCACCACGGTTGATCCGCAGCCGCTCATCGCGCCGCAGGTGCGTATCTTCGCCAAGACGCACGGCCTGGCCGTGCTCGAGTGGGAGTTGTCGCCCGAGGCGCTCGGGCAGCAGCCTGTCTCGGGGTCGGATACCTATGATTTCCGGGTGAAGAATGCCGCGGGCGAGGTGATCCGCAGTTTCGAACACTATGTCGATTTCAACTTTGTGAAATACAGCCACTACCGTCTGGTGTGGGGCGGTCTGTCTCCGGCGACGACCTATACGCTCGAAATGCGCCGTTGTTCGACGGCCGATCCCGACCTGTATCTCGACTCCGACTGGGCGTCCGTACAGGTGACCACCGATGCCGCTCCCGAGGTGGACCGTTCGGTCTACCTGCTCTACAACGACTTCGAGGCGGTGGCAACGGGCGGACAACCGCTTTACGGAGCCTATGGATTCAGCTACGGAAATACGGAGGACTTCTCCGATCCGGACAAGATCCTCTATACGGCGCCGGGCAGCAGCAACAAGAATTCGATCTACTGCCAGTCGGTGAAGAGCTCATCGCAGTCCTATTTCGACGCCTATCTGCCCGAGTGGGATCTGGAGGACTGGAGTGCCAACAGTTCGAACATGGGTCTGGCGGCCGGATACATGAAGTTTGGCGGCAGCAGCAAACCGGCCTGGGTTACCCTCCCGGCCTTCACTTCGCTTGCTGGCCCGACGGAGCTGGAACTCGATTTCGATGCCTGCTCCTACTACGAGCCGAGTTCGTCCGGCGACATGCTTTTGCCTTCGAACGTCGATGCCGACAAACCGTTCTACGTGGACCTGCAGGGTGACGGAACGTTCTCCGGCGTCGAGGGGGAGACCTCGCAGCAGGCCGTAGTATCGAGCGACCTGCGGACAGTCGAACTCCGCAACGTGACGGCCGAAACGATGCGCGGCGAGGGTCTGACCGACACCTACCGCTATACCAACCACCGGATCCGCATCTCGGGGGCAACCTCCTCGACCCGCATCCGGATCTACACGGCGCTCGAGAACGACAAGGCTCAGCACCGCATGTGGCTTGACAACCTCAAGGTTCGCAAGGCCGACTGATTCCGTCAGCCCGGGGTGCGGAAGCCGCCGAGTGCGGCCCTGCACCCCGGACCGACGTTCCGGACCGGCAGCGTGCCGGTACCTGCGGGCGCGCTGTCCCGCATATTATGTAACCTGACCGAAAAATCAACTTGAATCATGAATAAAATCGAAAGTGCGCTCCGGCGCACGACCGACACGCGGGCGCTGGAGCTCGGGGTCGGAACCCTGCCGCGTGTGGCGGATCTCTTCAAGCAACTCTTCCCCGGATGCCGGGCGGTGATCGTGGCCGATACCAATACATGGCGGGTCGCCGGTGCCGAGGTGCACCGGATCCTGACAGGTGCGGGAGTCGCGCAGGACGAACCCTGCATCTTCACCGATCCGGATCTCTACGCCGAGTGGCGCTTTGTCGAGCGGCTCGACGGCGTGCTGGCCACAACGGATGCCGTGCCGGTGGCCGTGGGCTCGGGTGTGATCAACGATCTGACGAAGCTCTCCTCGCACCACAACGGGCGCCGTTACCTGATTGTCGGGACCGCCGCCTCGATGGACGGATATACCGCCTACGGGGCCTCGATCACCAAGGACGGCAACAAACAGACGTTCGACTGCCCGGCACCGCTTGGGATGCTCTTCGACCCGTCGATTGCGGCGGAGGCCCCGTCGAACCTTTCGGCCTCGGGCTATGCCGACCTGATTGCCAAGATCCCGGCCGGTGCCGACTGGATGCTGGCCGACACGGTGGGCGCCGAGGCGATGGATGCCTTTGCCTTCGGGCTGGTGCAGGATGGCCTGCGCGAGGCGTTGAGCGATCCGGCCGGCGTGCATGCCGGTGAGGTTGGCAAGGTCGAGCAGCTGGCCGAAGGGCTGGTCATGAGCGGTTTTGCCATGCAGGCGGTTCAGTCGAGCCGGCCCGCTTCGGGCGCCGAGCACCAGTTCAGCCACCTGTGGGACATGGAGCACCTGCGCTTCCGCGGAGCTTCGGTCTCGCACGGCTTCAAGGTCGGAATCGGAACGCTGGCCTCGACGGCCTTCTTCGAACTGCTGCTCGAGGCTCCGGTCTGCGAACTCGATATCGAACGGTGCGTGGAGGCCTGGCCTTCGTGGGAGGCGACCGAGCGGGAGATCCGCCGGCTCTTCGAACACGATCCCGAGATCGTGGCCCGCTGTCTGAAGGAGACGCGCGCCAAGTATGTCGATCGCGAGGGGTTGCGTGCCGAACTGACACGCCTGGTGCAGGCCTGGCCCGAACTCCGCGAGCGGATCCGCCGGCAGATCATCCCGCTGTCGGAGGTTCACCGCCGGCTGGAGCTGGTCGGCGCGCCCTGTGAGCCCGAGCAGATCGGGGTTTCGCGGGCCCGGTTCCGCGAGGCCTTCGAGCGGATTCCCTACATGCGGAGCCGTTACTCGGTGGTCGATACGGCGTTCCGCTGCGGCTGGATGAACGGATGGCTCGACCGTCTCTTCGGAAAGGGCGGCATCTGGGAGATCCGATGACCCGGGGATGCGGCCGGGCCGGCGGCCCTCTCTCCGGCCCGGTGCGAATCCCGCCCGAACCATCTTCTTTTGTTGAAAACTACGGACAAATCACGGACAAATGACACCCGAACAGCACAAGCGTTTCAAGCATTGGCAGATGCGCACGATCCTGGCCACGATGGTCGGCTATGCGCTCTTCTATTTCGTGCGCAAGAATTTCTCGCTGGCGATGCCCGGCCTGGAGGCCGATCTCGGCATCTCGAAGGTCAGCCTGGGCATCTTTCTGACACTCAACGGCGTGGTCTACGGACTTTCGCGTTTTGTGAACGGCGTTCTGGCCGATCGCATGAACGCCCGCTGGTACATGGCCATCGGACTGGCACTCTGTGCGCTGGCCAACTTCGCCTTCGGATTCGGCGAGGATATCTCCAGCTGGATCACGGGCGAGCATACGGGCGACCGGTTCACCAATACAATGATCCTCTTCATGGGGGTCATGTGGGTGGTGAACGGCCTGCTGCAGGGTACGGGATTCCCGCCCTGCGCCCGGCTGCTGACCCACTGGATCCCGCCCCGCGAGCTGGCCACCAAGATGTCGGTGTGGAACACCTCGCACTCGATCGGAGCCGGTCTGGTGGTGATCCTCTGCGGCTATATCATGGGGACGTGCGGCAGCGGGCCCGATCATGTCGGGGCCTGGAAATGGTGCTTCTGGATCCCCTCGGCCATCGCTTTCGCCGGGGCGGTCGGACTGGTATTCTTCCTGCGCGACACCCCGTCGTCGGTCGGCCTGCCCGAACTCGAGGGCACCGAATCCCGCGAGGCGGAGGCCGCCGAGCGCAAGGGTGCCGAGTACAAGGCCTTCCTGGTGAAGCACGTCTTCCGCAATCCGCTGATCTGGATTCTGGGCTTTGCCAACTTTTTCGTCTACATCGTCCGCTTCTCGGTGCTCGACTGGGGCCCCTCACTGCTGAGCCAGTCCAAGGGGGTCAGTATGGAGCATGCCGGCTGGCTGGTGGCGATGTTCGAGATTGCGGGCATCCTCGGCATGCTTTTCGCCGGCTGGGCCACGGACCGCTGGCTGAAGGGGCGCGCGCACCGTACGTGCGTCTTCTGCATGGCGGGCGCCGCGCTCTTCGTCTTCCTCTTCTGGCGGCTGCCGGGCGATGCGCCGATCTGGCTCCTTTTCGCCACGCTGTGCGCCGCGGGCTTCTGCATCTACGGACCGCAGGCGCTCATCGGCATCGCCGCGGCCAACCAGGCGACCAAGAAGGCTGCCGCCACGGCCAACGGACTCACCGGACTGTTCGGCTATGCCTCGACGCTTGTTTCGGGCGTGGGGCTGGGGTATGTGGCGCAGCACTACGGCTGGGACTGGGCCTATGTGGGGATCCTCTCCGTAGCGGTCGTCGGAATGGCGGTCTTTCTGTTGATGTGGGGGGCGCGGGCCGACGGATACGAGGATGGAGCCGACCCCGAAATCCCGAAGACTGCCCGTTGAGCGGGTTGCTTGTGAACGGAAAACTCCGCCGCATCGTGGGCGGCGGAGTCTTTTTGGAATTATTCGAAAAAAAGTCTAAATTTGTCATAGAGTGGGCCGTTGCAACGGTCGAAATCAAAACGGACTGTTATGTTGAGCATTGCCGAACGACACAAATATATTCTCGATACGTTGAACAAGCGCGGTTTCGTGCGGATTACGGACGTGGCCAACGAACTGGGGGTGACGAAGGTCACCATTCGCAAGGATGTCAAGATCCTCGAGGGCAAGGGTTTGCTCTACAAGGTGCACGGCAGCGCCCGGCCGACAAATCCCCACGTGGCCGACCTCGACGTGCATGTCAAGGATACGATCAACCGCGAGGCCAAGCGGGCCATCGCCCGGCGGGCGGTGGCGTTGCTCGATGACAACGATTCGGTGATCGTGGCCTCGGGCTCGACGATCTACGCCTTTGCCGAGGAGATCCGCTCGCGGTCGTGGCACCACCTGAATATCGTGACACCCTTTCTGCGGCTGGGTGTACTGCTCAACGAGGTGGAGAACGTCGATGTGGTGCAGCTCGGCGGAACGGTTCACCGCAAGTCACTCTCGGTGTGGGGCGAGGAGGCGATCCGTGCGCTCGACGACTGCATCTGCTCGAAGGTCTTCTTCGGTGTGGACGGTATCGATCTCGAGCATGGTATCACGACCTCAACGATCGAGGAGGCGCGTCTCACGCGGAGGATGATGGCGGCGGCCTCGCAGACGATCGTGTTGGCCGATTCGTCGAAATTCGGACAGCGCGGATTCGGTAGGATCGGCTCGCTCGAGGATATCGATGTGATTGTCACCGAGGCGGAGGTTTCCGACCAGATGGCCTCGGCGCTCGAGGAGGCGGGAGTCGATGTGATCGTCGTGAAATAGGCCGGTTCCGCGTGGCCGTGTGGTGCCGGGATGTCGAAAAATTTTTCCGTCCAAAGGTTTGCACGCTCCGCGAAAAAGCCTTACCTTTGTGCACAATTATAGTGAGACCCGTATCCTATGAATTGTAACCACGACATCTTTTCGGCGCAGGTTTTCCGGCAGCACGACTATTGGTCGGGGTTTCAGTCTCCGTCGGATGCGGGATTTGTTGTTTCATTAGGGTAACTGTTTCAGTTGCCCTATTTTTTTGCGCCTCAAAGCATGAGAACCATCTACACCGACGCCCGGATTTTCCGCGACGGCCGCTTCGAGACGGGAGCGCTCGCCGTCGAGCAGGGCCGGATCGTCCCGGCCGACGGCGAACGTGCCGACGACCGCATCGTCCGGCTCGGGGGCCTCTGGCTCGTGCCGGGACTCGTGGACGTGCACGTCCACCTGCGCGAGCCGGGATTCCCGCACAAGGAGACCATCGCCACGGGAACGGCTGCGGCTGCCCGTGGCGGCTATACGACCGTCTGCTCGATGCCGAACGTGAACCCTGCGCCCGACTCCCCGGAGCATCTGGCCCGGCAGACGGAGCTCATCCGTCGCGATGCCGCGGTGCATGTGGTGCCCTACGGGTCGATCACCGTGGGGCAGCGCGGCTGCGGGGAGCTGGTCGATTTTGCGGCCCTGGCCCCCGAGGTGGTGGGTTTCTCCGATGACGGGCGCGGCGTGCAGTCGGCCGAACTGATGGAGGAGGCCATGCGCCGGGCGGCAGCTGTCGGCAAGCCGATCGTCGCCCACTGCGAGGTGGACGACCTGCTGCACGGCGGGTACATCCACGACGGCGTCTACTGCCGCGAGCACGGACATAAGGGAATCTCGTCCGAGAGCGAATGGCGGCAGGTCGAGCGCGACATCGAACTGGCCGCCCGGACCGGATGCCAGTACCATGTCTGCCACGTCTCGACCCGCGAAAGCGTCGAACTGGTTCGTCAGGCCAAGGCCCGGGGCCTTCACGTGAGCTGCGAGACGGCTCCGCACTACCTGCTGCTTACAGACGACGACCTGTGCGAGGAGGGTCGCTTCAAGATGAATCCTCCGTTGCGGAGCCGCGAGGACCGTGAGGCGCTCATCGCTGGTATCCTCGATGGGACGATCGAGGTGATCGCCACCGATCATGCCCCCCATACGGCCGAGGAGAAACTCCGCGGCCTGGTCCGCAGTGCGATGGGCATCGTGGGGCTCGAGTGTGCCTTCCCGCTGCTCTACCGCTATCTGGTCGGACGGGGGATAATCACGCTCGAGCAGCTGATCGGGCTGATGGCCGTCAATCCGCGCCGGATCTTCGGACTCGGAGGCGGCACGGAAGTGGGCGATGTAGCCGATTTTACGGTCCTCAACCTCGAGGCCGAATACCGGATCGACCCCGCGACCTTCCGCTCGAAGGGACGCGCCACACCCTTTGCCGGATGGCCCGTCCGCGGGCGGGCCGTGCTGACGGTGGTCGGCGGCCGCGAAGTGTATGATTACGACAATTGCAAATTCAAATAGATAAGGATGAAGCCATTTACCAAGAAAATTGTCCTGGAGGACGGCCGCGAGTTCTACGGCTACGGTTTCGGTGCCGACCGCGAGGCGATCAACGAAATCGTCTTCAATACCTCGATGGTGGGGTATCAGGAGATCATGTCCGATCCGTCGTATACGGATCAGATGGTCGTGATGACCTATCCGCTGATCGGCAACTACGGCATGGCCGACGAGGACTACGAGACCAAGACGCCGACGATCGGCGGCATGATCGTGCGCGAGTACAACGACACTCCCTCGAATTTCCGCTACACGAAGACCCTGCATGAGGTGCTCGAGGAGCACAACATTCCGGCCATCTCGGGAGTCGATACCCGGGCGCTGACGCGGATCATCCGTGACGAGGGCAGCCAGAAGGTGATCGTCACCGACGCCTCGACCCCCTGCGAGGAGGCTCTGCAGCGGCTGCGTGCCTATGAGATCCCCCACGACATGGTCTCGCGCGTAAGCTGCCGCAAGCGGTGGATGTCGCGCGTGCCCAATCACAAGTGGGATGTCGTGGCCATCGACTGCGGCATCAAGTACAACATCGTGCGGCTGCTCAATCGTGTGGGCTGCAACGTGATCGTCATGCCCTACAACTCCACGGCCGAGGAGGTGATGGCTTTCCATCCCGACGGACTCGTCCTCTCGAACGGCCCCGGCAATCCGGAGGACGTGAAGCCGGTGATCGAACTGGTCAAGCAGCTGCGGGGCCGCCTGCCGATCTTCGGCATCTGCATGGGCCACCAGCTCATCTCGCTGGCTTACGGCGCACGGACCTTCAAGATGAAGTTCGGACACCGCGGCGCCAACCACCCGGTCAAGAACTTGCAGACGGGCAAACTCGAGATTACGAGCCAGAACCACAGCTACGCCGTGGACATCGATTCGCTCGAGGGCACGGGACTCACGCTGACGCACGTCAATCTGCTCGACGGCACGGCCGAGGGTGTGGAGTGCGCCGCCGAGGGCGTCTTCTCGATGCAGTATCACCCCGAGAGCGCTTCGGGGCCGCAGGACAGCGCTTATTTGTTCGGAAAGTTCACTAAAATCATGGAGGAGTTCAGACATGCCTAAAAGAAAAGATATCAAGAAGGTAATGGTCATCGGGTCGGGCCCGATCGTGATCGGTCAGGCCGCCGAGTTCGACTATGCGGGTACGCAGGCGTGCCTTGCACTCAAGGAGGAGGGTTACGAGGTGATTCTGGTCAATTCGAACCCGGCCACCATCATGACCGACACGCATATTGCCGACAAGGTCTACATGGAGCCGCTGACGCTCGAATACGTTGCCAAGATCATCCGTTACGAGCGTCCCGATGCCATCGTTCCGGGTCTGGGCGGCCAGACGGGGCTGAACCTCGCCGTACAGCTGGCCAAGAAGGGCATCCTCCGGGAGTGCCAGGTCGAGATCCTCGGCACGTCGTTCGAGTCGATCGAGCAGGCCGAGGACCGCGAACTCTTCAAGGAGTTGTGCGAGTCGCTGGGTGAGCCGGTGCTTCCGTCGGAGGTGGCGAACTCGGTTGAGGAGGCTGTGGTGATCGCCGGGAAGATCGGCTATCCGGTCGTGCTGCGCCCGGCCTTCACGCTGGGCGGTACGGGCGGCGGTTTTGCCGACGACGAACAGGAACTGCGCGAGTTGATGCGTCACGCCCTGTCGCTCTCGCCCGTGCACCAGGTGCTTGTCGAGAAGAGCATCAAGGGCTACAAGGAGATCGAGTACGAGGTGATGCGCGACCACAACGATACGGCCATCAGCATCTGCTGCATGGAGAACATCGACCCGGTCGGTATCCATACGGGCGACTCGATTGTCGTGGCTCCGAGCCAGACGCTCACCAACAAGGAGTTCCAGATGTTGCGCGATTCGGCGCTGAAGATCATCCGTGCGCTGAAGATCGAGGGCGGCTGCAACGTGCAGTTCGCACTCGACCCGCTGTCGTTCAAATACTACCTGATCGAGGTCAATCCGCGCGTGTCGCGCTCCTCGGCCCTTGCGTCGAAGGCTTCGGGATACCCCATCGCGCGCGTCAGCGCCAAGATCGCCGTGGGCCTGACGCTCGACGAGATCCGCATCGCCAATACCCCGGCCTCGTTTGAGCCGACGCTCGACTACGTCGTAACGAAGGTGGCGCGTTTCCCGTTCGACAAGTTCGCCGACGCCTCGAACAAGCTCGGCACGCAGATGAAGGCCACGGGCGAGGTGATGTCGATCGGCCGTACGATGGAGGAGTCGCTGCTCAAGGCCGTGCGTTCGCTCGAGACGGGCGTTTGCCACATCTACCACAAGAAGTTCGACTCGTGGTCGAACGACGACCTGCTGGCCTATATCAAGGAGGGCACGGACGACCGTCTGTATGCCATCGCCCAGCTCATCCGTGGCGGCGTCGATCTGGCGCTGATCTACAACAATACGAAGATCGACATGTTCTTCCTCGAGAAGTTCAAGAACATCGTCGAGTTCGAGAGCGTCGTGCGCGACCATCCGATGGATCCCGAGACGCTGCGTGACGCCAAGCGCATGGGCTTCAGCGACAAGTTCATCGGCCAGCTGTGGGGGCTTTCGCAGCACGACGTCTACCGCCTGCGTGAGAAGAACAACATCTTCCCCGTCTACAAGATGATCGACACGTGCGCCAGCGAGTTCGACTCCTACGTACCCTATTTCTATTCGACCTACGAGCAGGAGAACGAATCGAAGGTCAGCGACAAGGAGAAGATCATCGTGTTGGGGTCTGGCCCGATCCGCATCGGTCAGGGTGTCGAGTTCGACTATTCGACCGTACACGCCATCTGGTCGATCCGCGAGGCGGGCTACGAGGCCATCATCATCAACAACAACCCCGAGACCGTCTCGACCGACTATACCACCAGTGACAAACTCTATTTCGAGCCGCTTACGGTCGAGGACGTGATGAATGTCATCCACCTCGAGAAGCCGAAGGGCATCGTCGTCTCGCTCGGCGGACAGACGGCCATTAACCTGGCCGAGCCGCTGGCCGAGCTGGGCGTGCCCATCATCGGCACCGACTGCGAGGCGATCCGCAACGCCGAGGACCGCGGCTGTTTTGAGAAGATCATGGAGGAGCTGGGCATCCCGCAGCCCGAGGCCGAGGCCGTGACGGACATCGAGGCCGGAGTGCGTGCCGCAGCCCGCATCGGTTATCCGGTGCTGGTGCGTCCGAGCTACGTGCTGGGCGGCCGCGCCATGCAGATTGTCTCGAACGAGGAGCGCCTGCGCCACTACCTGCAGACGGCCGTCGAGGTCAATGAGGACTCGCCGGTTCTGGTAGACCGCTACATCATGGGCAAGGAGCTCGAGGTCGATGCCATCTGCGACGGCAAGGATGTCTTCATTCCGGGCATCATGGAGCATGTCGAGCATACGGGTATCCACTCGGGCGACTCGATCAGCGTCTATCCGACCTTCAGCGTCAGCCAGAAGGCCAAGGACAAGATCATCGACTATACGGTCAAACTGGGTCTGCGCATCGGCATCGTGGGTCTCTACAACATCCAGTTCATCGTTGCCGGCGACGACGACGTCTACGTCATCGAGGTCAATCCGCGCTCGTCGCGTACGGTGCCGTTCCTTTCGAAGTCCACGGGCGTGCAGATGGCGCACATCGCCACGCAGGTCATCCTGGGCAAGTCGCTGCGCGAGTTGGGCATCACGGAGGTCTACGGACGGGAGAAGCAGCGCTGGTACGTCAAGGCCCCGGCCTTCTCGTTCGCCAAGATCCGCGGTGTGGACTCCTACCTCTCGCCCGAGATGAAATCGACGGGCGAGGCGATCGGCTACGACGACAAACTCACGCGCGCCCTCTACAAGGCCCTGCAGGCCACGGGCATGCATGTGTCGAACTACGGAACGATCTTCGTCACGATCGCCGACCAGGACAAGCAGCAGGCGCTGCCTCTCGTGAAGCGCTTCTACGACCTGGGCTTCAACATCGAGGCGACGACCGGAACGGCCGAGTTCCTGCGCGAGCACGGCATCCGCACCCGCACGCGCCGCAAGCTGAGCGAGGGCAGCTCGGAGATTATCGAGGCCCTGCGCCAGGGACACATCAGCTACGTGATCAACACGATCGACATCAACCAGCACAATACGCGCCTGGACGGATACGAGATTCGCCGCACGGCCGTCGAGAACAACGTGACGGTCTTCACGGCGCTCGAAACGGTACGGGTGCTGCTCGACGTGCTGGAGGAGATTACGCTGCGTGTTTCGACGATCGATGCGAAGTAACGTCATGGATACGGAAACCGCATACAAGAAAGGCGTCTACCGGATCGAATCCAACGAGCCGCTGACACGGAACGTGTGGCGCATGGTGCTCGCGGGCGATACGCGGTGGATCACCGCTCCGGGACAGTTTGTCAATATTGCGCTGGAAGGCAGGTATTTGCGCCGTCCGATCTCGGTCTGCGACTACGATGAACACACGATCACGCTGATCTACAAGGTCGTGGGCGGAGGTACGGAGCAGATGAGCCGCATGGCGGCGGGTGCGGAGCTGGACCTGCTGACCGGACTGGGCAACGGCTTCTCGATCCGCGGTGAGGTGCGCCGTCCGCTGCTCGTCGGCGGCGGCGTAGGGGTACCCCCGCTTTATAACCTGGCCCGGAAGCTGCTTGCCGAGGGACGCGAGGTGCAGGTCGTGCTGGGATTCAACACCGCCTCGGAGTGCTTCTACGAAGAGGAGTTCCGCGCGCTGGGCTGCCGGGTGACGGTCGCCACGGCCGACGGCTCGCACGGCGTCCGGGGTTTCGTCACGACGGCTATCGCCGAACAGCATCCCGACTTCGACTACTTCTACGCCTGCGGGCCGCTGCCGATGTTGCGGGCCCTGGCCGAGGCGGTCGAACAGGACGGACAGCTGTCGTTCGAGGAGCGCATGGGCTGCGGATTCGGCGCCTGCATGGGGTGTTCGTGCAAAACCAAATACGGGAACAAGCGCATCTGCAAGGAGGGTCCCGTGCTGGAGAAAGGAGAGGTGATATGGTAAGCGATCCGAAGAGTGCGGCGCAGGGCGCCGCGGTGCGCGACCTTTCGGTCGATCTGTGCGGACTGACGTTGGACAACCCCGTGATCCCGGCCAGCGGGACCTTCGGGTTCGGCAACGAGTTCAGGGAGTTTTACGACATCAACATTCTCGGTTCGTTCTCCTTCAAGGGAACGACCCGCGAGGCGCGCTTCGGCAACCCGACGCCCCGCATCGCCGAGTGCACCGGCGGCATGATCAATGCCGTGGGGCTGCAGAACCCCGGCATCGACCACGTGATCGCCGAGGAGCTGCCGCGGCTGAAGGAGTATTTCCACAAGCCGGTGATCGCCAACATATCGGGCTTCTCGGTCGAGGAGTACGCCTACTGCTGCGAGCGGATCGACCGCGAGGAGCAGGTGGGCATCATCGAGGTCAATGTCTCGTGTCCCAACGTGCGGCACGGCGGCATGTCGTTCGGCACGTCGCCCGAGGCGGCGGCCGAGGTGACGCGCGCCGTGAAGGCCGTGACGACCAAGCCGGTCTTCATCAAACTCTCGCCCAATGTGACGGACATCGTCTCCATCGCCCGGGCGTGCGAGGAGGCCGGGGCCGACGGCATCTGCCTGATCAATACGCTGCTGGGCATGCGCATCGACACGGTGCGGCGGCGTCCGGTGATCGCCAACACGATGGGCGGGTTCTCGGGCGCGGCGGTCTTCCCCGTGGCCCTGCGGATGGTCTACCAGGTGGCCCGTGCCTGCCGGATCCCCGTGATGGGGTGCGGCGGCGTGCAGTCCGCCTCGGACGTCATCGAGATGATGATGGCCGGAGCCACGGCCGTGCAGGTCGGGGCGGCGAACCTGGTCAATCCCTACGCCTCGAAGGAGATCATCGAGGCTCTGCCCGCCGAGATGGAGCGTCTCGGGATCGAACGGCTGCGCGACATCATCGGCTGCGTGGAGTGAGCCCGGGCGGCGGACGGAAAAACGAACGGAAAAACAACCAAAAACAATATGGAACGCGACGTAATCATAGCCTGCGACTTCAAGTCCGCAGAAGACACCTTCCGCTTCCTCGACCTGTTCCGGGACGAGGAGTGCAAACCCTTCCTGAAGATCGGCATGGAGCTCTTCTATGCCGAGGGTCCCGAGATCGTGCGTGAGATCAAGCGCCGGGGACACCGCATCTTCCTCGACCTGAAGCTCCACGACATTCCCAACACGGTGCGCAAGGCGATGGCCGTACTCTCGCGCCTCGACGTGGACATGTGCAACGTCCATGCGGCCGGCACGATCGAGATGATGAAGGCTGCCCGCGAGGGGCTGACGCGCGAGGACGGCACGCGGCCGCTGCTGATCGCCGTGACGCAGCTGACCTCGACCAGCGAGGAGCGCATGCAGCACGAACTGCTCATCGGCGCCTCGATCAACGAGACGATCGTCAAGTATGCCGCGAATGCCCGCGAGGCGGGGCTGGACGGCGTGGTCTGCTCGCCGCTCGAGGCCGGCATGGTGCACGAGGCGTGCGGCGCCGGTTTCCTGACCGTGACGCCCGGCGTGCGTTTTGCCGACGGCGACGTGGCCGACCAGGTGCGTGTGACGACTCCGGCCCGTGCCCGTGAGATCGGCTCGGACTACATCGTCGTAGGACGTCCGATCACGGCGGCCGCGGATCCCGTGGCTGCCTACCGGCGTTGCGTCGAGGAGTTCGTCGGATAGTCCGGCCGGCTTTTTGAGGCTCTCCGGACGGATCGAAACAAAACGACAGTCATGAAACCCGTAAAACTGTTCTACCTGAAGAACTGCCCCTTCTGCAAGAAGGCGCTGCGCTACATCGAGGAGGCCCGGGCCGCCCATCCGGAACTGGCTGCGGTCGAGATCGAGATGATCGAGGAGTCGGAGCAGCCCGAGGTGGCCGACCGCTTCGACTACTACTATGTGCCGACGTTCTATGTCGGCGGCGAGAAGGTCCACGAGGGCGGCATCTACCCCGCGGAGGTGGAGCAGGTGTTGCGCCGGGCTCTGGACTGAAAGGTGCGGCTTCCGGCTGCGGAAGCCCGAATAAAGCGAACAAACAAACGATAATATGGAAACGAACATGGAAAAATCCATTGCCAAGGATCTGCTCTCGATCGGCGCGGTGTTCCTGCGTCCCGAGCAGCCGTTTACGTGGGCCAGCGGTATCAAGAGCCCGATTTATTGCGACAACCGGCTGACGCTCACGGCTCCCGAGGTGCGCAAGCACGTCGAGGCCGGTCTGGCCGAGATCGTCCGTACGAAATATCCCGAAGCGGAGGTGCTCATGGGGACCTCGACGGCCGGAATCGCCCATGCCGCCATCACGGCGACGATCCTCGACCTGCCGATGGGCTATGTGCGCTCGGGTTCGAAGGACCACGGGCGCGGCAACCAGATCGAAGGCCGGCTCGAGAAGGGGCAGAAGGTGGTGGTCATCGAGGACCTGATCTCGACGGCCGGGTCGTGCATCGAGGTGGTCAATGCCCTGCGCGAGGCCGGTGCCGAGGTGCTCGGCGTGGCTTCGATCTTCACCTACGGCATGAAGAAGGGCCTCGACCGGCTGAAGGAGGCCCATGTCGTGAACTACAGCCTGTCGAACCTCGACGCGCTGGTCGAGGTGGCTGCCGACGAGGGGTACATCCGGCCCGAGGACAAGGTGCGGTTGCTGCAGTTCCGCGACAACCCGTCGGATGAATCGTGGATGAACAAGTAGCTCTTTAATTGATAACGTCTATGCGTCATTTGATCGATCCCACCGATCTGACGGTCGAAGAGACCGAGCAGATCGTGGCTCTCGCGGAGGACATCATCGCCCACCGCGCCAAATACAGCGAGGCCTGCAAGGGCAAGAAACTCGCCACGCTCTTCTACGAACCTTCGACCCGCACGCGCCTGAGCTTTACGGCCGCGATGCTCGAGCTGGGCGGACAGGTGATCGGCTTCTCCGACGCCAACTCCTCGTCCGTGTCGAAGGGCGAGACCGTGGCCGACACGGTGCGCGTGATCCGCTGCTTTGCGGACATCATTGCCATGCGCCACTTCAAGGAGGGTGCGCCGCTCGTCGCCTCGCAGTATGCCGGCATTCCCGTCATCAACGCCGGCGACGGAAGCCACTCCCATCCCACGCAGACGCTCACGGACCTGCTGACCATCAAGCGCGAGAAGGGCCGCTTCGACAACCTGACGATCGGTTTCTGCGGCGACCTGAAGTTCGGCCGCACGGTCCACTCGCTCATCAAGGCGCTGTCGCGCTATTCGGGCATCAAGGTGATCCTCATCTCGCCCGAGGAGCTGCGCCTGCCCGACTACATGCTCAACGAGATGCGGGCCAACTCGCGGCTGGAGTTCCGCGAGGTGCGCACCATGGAGGAGGTGATGCCCGAACTGGACATCCTCTACATGACGCGCGTGCAGAAGGAGCGCTTCCTCGACGAGGAGGAGTTCGACCGCGTGAAGAACAGCTTCGTGCTCGATCCCGGGAAGCTCCGCACGGCCCGCAAGGACATGATCATCCTCCACCCGCTGCCGCGTGTGAACGAGATCACGCGGGCGGTGGACAACGATCCCCGCGCCGCCTATTTCCGCCAGGTCGAGAACGGCAAGTTCGTGCGTATGGCACTCATCTACACGCTGCTGCGCTGGGCCGACGAGAACAAGCCCTTCGCCCGCACGCCCGTCTTCAACGAGCCGTACATGGTCAATGAGCTGACGTGCTCGAACCCGCGCTGCATCTCGGCAACGGAGGATGTCGATCAGCTCTTCCACCGTGCGGCCGACGGCACGTGCCGTTGCGCCTATTGCGAGGCGAAGGCCAGGTAGGGCGATCTTCCGCAAAGGCTCTTTGTGAGCAGATTCCGGTGCGGCCGGCTCCGTTGGTGACGGATGCCGGCCGCACCGTTTGTACAACGACATGTCGAAAGGTGGCTTTTGTCTCTTCGCAAGGGAATATCCCCGGTTTTTTTACTATCTTTGTGCGATATTCCACTTTTGACCGACCTGAAAAACCGGAAAACCGAAAATGCATAAAACTCCGCGCCCCGTCTCACCCCTCGGATGGGTTCCGAGCCTCTATTTCGCCATGGGCCTGCCGTTCGTGGTGCTCAACATGGTATCGGCCGTGATGTTCAAGGACCTCGGCATCCCCGATGCGCAGATCGCCTTCTGGACCTCGCTCATCATGTGGCCGTGGACGATCAAGTTCCTGTGGAGCCCCTTTCTGGAGATCTTCCGCACGAAGAAGTTCTTCGTCGTCTCGACGCAGCTCGTCAGCGGCGTGATGTTCGGACTGGCGGCGCTGGCCCTGCATCTGCCGTCGTTCTTTGCCGTGACGGTGGCCATCTTTGCCGTCATTGCCTTCAGCGGCGCTACGCACGACATCGCGGCCGACGGCGTCTACATGTCGGAGCTCTCGCAGGCCGACCAGGCGAAGTACATCGGCTGGCAGGGGGCCTTCTACAACCTTGCCAAGCTGGTGGCGACGGGCGGACTGGTCTGGTTTGCCGGGTGGCTCTACGAACGCTTCGACGACGGGCGGATGGCCGCGTTCGACGCCTTCGTGCAGTCGTGGACCGTCGTGCTGGCCATCCTCTGCGTCCTGCTGGTCCTGCTCGGTCTCTACCACGCGCGGCGCCTTCCCTCGGGCGGCGCCTCGGCCGGAGGGCACCACACGCTCCGCGAGGGGATGGACGGACTCCGCGAGGTGATCGCCGCCTTCTTCACGAAAAAGCACATCGGACTCTATATCCTCTTCATCATCCTCTACCGCCTGGGCGAGGGTTTCGTGATGAAGATCGTGCCGCTGTTCCTCAAGGCCGACGTCTCGGTCGGGGGGCTCGGCCTCTCCAACCAGCAGATCGGACTCTACTACGGCACGTTCGGTGCCGGGGCCTTCCTGCTCGGGTCGTTGCTGGCGGGCTACTACATTGCCGCCCGGGGCCTGCGGAGGACGCTCTTCACGCTGGTCTGCATCTTCAACCTCCCGTTCCTGGTCTACGCCCTGCTGGCCGCCTTCCAGCCCCAGTCGATGTGGCTCGTCGGCGGCGGGATCGTGCTGGAGTATTTCGGCTACGGCTTCGGGTTCGTCGGCCTGACGCTCTTCATGATGCAGCAGGTCGCCCCCGGAAAGCACCAGATGGCCCACTACGCCTTCGCATCGGGCATCATGAACCTCTCGGTGATGCTCACCGGCGCCGTGTCGGGCTTCCTGAGCGACCTGTGCGGCTACAAACTCTTCTTCCTGCTGGTGATGGTCGCCACCGTTCCGGTGTTCGTCATGACCCGTTTCCTCCCGTTCACTTACCCCGATGAAAAGAAATAGCACCATGAGACCTCTGCGTTCGCTCTTCCTGTGGGCCGCTGCGGCCCTCTGCCTTGCCGCCTGTGGTACGGCCTCCGACGATGCCGTCATCCCGCATCCCGCCTCCGTCGAGGAACTGCCCGGGAGTTTCCGCATCCATGCCCCGATGGCGCTCTCGGTCGAGGCACCCGTGGAGGCGGCCGAGGCCCTGACCGGCTACCTGAAAACCACGCCGCTGCCGATCGATACGGCAGAGCCCGATGCGGCGAAAAACTACCTCCGCCTGGAACTTTCGGACGACGAGCGGATTCCCGCTTCGGAGGAGGGGTACGTGCTCTCGGTGCGACCGGCCGGAATCACGATCGCGGCGCGCGGCGAGGCCGGGCTCTTCTACGGCCTGCAGACCCTGCTGCAGCTCCACGAGCAGTTCGGCAGCCGGATTCCGGCACAACGCATTGTCGATGCGCCCCGCTTCGCCTACCGGGGGCTGCATCTGGACGTCTCGCGCAATTTTTTCGACAAGGAGTTCGTTAAGAAGCAGCTCCGCATGATGGCGTCTCTGAAGCTCAACCGCCTGCACTGGCACCTGACCGACGGCGCCGGGTGGCGCATTCAGATCGACCGCTACCCGCTGCTGACCGAAGTGGCCGCGTGGCGTCGCGGCGCGACGTGGCAGCAGTGGCGCGACGGCGGAGCGGAATACTGCCGCTTCGACGACCCGGAGGCTTCGGGCGGCTACTATACCAAGGAGGAGATCCGCGAGGTGGTGGCCTATGCCGATTCGCTGCACATCACGGTGATCCCCGAGATCGAGATGCCCGGCCACTCGGAGGAGGTGCTGGCCGTCTATCCCGGGCTCTCGTGCAAGGGTGAACCCTACTCGGGCGGTGACTTCTGCATCGGCAACGACGCGACCTTCGAGTTTCTCGAGAACGTGCTCACGGAGGTGATGGAGCTCTTCCCCTCGGAGTACATCCACATCGGCGGCGACGAGGCTGCCAAGACGGCGTGGAAGGAGTGCCCGAAGTGTCAGGCGCGCATGAAGCGCGAAGGGCTGGAGTCGGTCGATGAGCTGCAGAGCTACGCCATCCACCGCATCGGCCGTTTCCTTGCGAAGCACGGCCGGCGGCTGATCGGGTGGGACGAGATCCTCGATGGCGGGCTGGCCCCCGATGCCGCCGTCATGTCGTGGCGCGGCGAGGAGGGCGGCCGCACGGCTGCCGCTGCCGGGCATGAGGTGGTGATGACCCCCGGCGGATACTGCTATTTCGACGGATACCAGGACGATCCGACCACGGAGCCGCAGGCCATGTCGGGCTTCCTGCCCCTCGAGAAGGTCTATTCGTATGACCCGGCTCCGGCCGACATGCCCGGACGGGAGTATGTGCTGGGTGTGCAGGCCAACCTCTGGACGGAGTACATCCCCACGGCGGAACAGGCCGAATACATGCTCTATCCGCGTCTGTTCGCGCTGGCCGAGGTGGCGTGGTGCCAGCCCGAAGGAAAGGACTACAGGACGTTCCGCGAGCGGGCGCTCCGCTTTACCGAACTGGCCCGCAGCCGGGGTTACAATGCCTTCGATTTGGCAGATGAGACGGGCGAGCGTCCCGAGTCGCTCGAACCGGTCGAGCATCTGGCCGTAGGGTGCCCGGTGACCTACGCCACGCGGTGGAACGGCGGCTATCCCGCCGCCGGCGAGCGGGCGCTGACCGACGGCCTGCGCGGCTCGTGGAGCTACAAGGAGCGCTGGCAGGGATTCCTCGGCTGCGACGTCGATGTGACGGTCGATCTGGGCGAGGTGAAGCCCATCAGCGAGGTCTCGGCCGACTTCACTCAGTGGTATTCGGCTTGGATCTGGCTTCCGGCCCGGGTGGAGATCGAGGTCTCGGACGACGGGACCGAGTTCCGCCGCATCGCTGTCGTGGAGAACGACTATCCCGAGACGGCTGAGCGGCCCGAGTACCGGACCTTCGGCTGGACGGGCAGCGAGCAGGCACGATACGTGCGCTACCACGCGATTCCGAATGAACGGGTTGGCGGATGGCTGTTTACTGATGAAATCATTATAAATTAAACAGATACGAATACGCGAAGTATGGAAAAAATCAAGATTGCGGGCGTTGCACTGCCCGATATGCCGTGGGAGGATCGTCCCGCGGGCTCGAATGAGGTGATGTGGCGCTATTCGGCCAACCCGATCATCGGGCGCCATGCGCTCTCGACCTCGAACAGCATCTTCAATTCGGCCGTCGTACCGTTCAAGAACGGCAAGTACAACTATGCGGGCGTCTTCCGCTGCGACGACACCAACCGCCGGATGCGCATCCACGTGGGCTTCTCGGTAGACGGGCTCCACTGGGACATCGAGGAGGCCGACTTCCGCCTCGAAGGCGCCGACCCTGAGGTGGCCGAGTGGGTCTACGGCTACGACCCGCGCGTGGCGAAGATCGATGACAAGTACTACGTCACGTGGTGCAACGGCTACCACGGCCCGACGATCGGCATCGCCTGGACGACCGACTTCAAGACCTTCCACCAACTCGAAAACGCCTTCCTGCCCTATAACCGCAACGGGGTGATGTTCCCGCGCAAGATCAACGGCCGCTATGCCATGCTTTCGCGCCCGAGCGATACGGGACACACGCCCTTCGGCGACATCTTCTACTCGGAGTCGCCCGACCTGGAGTTCTGGGGCCGCCACCGCCACGTCATGTCGCCCGCACCGTTCGAGGTGTCGGCCTGGCAGTGCATGAAGATCGGCGCGGGCCCGGTGCCCATCGAGACGTCGGAGGGCTGGCTGTTGTTCTACCACGGCGTGCTGCGCTCGTGCAACGGCTATGTCTATGCCTTCGGCTCGGCGCTGCTCGATCTCGATGAGCCGTGGAAGGTCCTGGCCCGCAGCGGTCCGTACCTGATCTCCCCGCGCGAACAGTACGAGTGCATGGGCGACGTGCCGAACGTTACGTTCCCCTGCGCTGCGCTGCACGATCCCGAGACGGGGCGTGTGGCCGTCTACTACGGATGCGCCGACACGGTGACCGGCCTGGCCTTCGGCTACATCCCCGAGATTGTCGAATTTACGAAGAAAAACTCGATCCTGTGATGCGGCTGCGACGAACGCTCCTTACGGCGGCGCTCGCCGCCGCCGTTTTCTGCCCCTCCCTTCGGGCGCAGGAGCCGGCCGACTGGGTCGATCCCTTCATCGGGACGACCAACTTCGGGGCGACGAACCCCGGGGCCGTGACCCCCAACGGCATGATGTCGGTCGTGCCGTTCAACGTCATGGGCTCCGAGGAGAACCGCTACGACAAGGATGCCCGCTGGTGGTCCACCCCCTATGAGTACCACAACCGGTTCTTCACGGGATTCGCCCACGGGGCGTTGAGCGGCGTGGGGTGTCCCGACATGGGATCGCTGCTGACGATGGCCACGACGGGCGAGCTGGAGGTCGATTACCGCGAATACGGCTCGCCGTACCGCGACGAAGCGGCCTCGCCGGGCTACTATGCCGTGACCCTCGGGAAGTACGGCATCCGGGCCGAAGCCACGGCCACGGCCCGCACGTCGGTCGAACGCTATACGTTTCCGGGCGGCAAGGGTAACCTGCTGCTGAACCTGGGCGAGGGGCTGACGAACGAATCGGGGGCGATGGTGCGCCGCGTAAATGCCACGGAGATCGAGGGGATGAAGCTCCTCGGTACGTTTTGCTACAACCCCCAGAAGGTCTTCCCGGTCTACTTCGTGCTGCGGGTCTCGAAGGCGCCGAGCGCTGCGGGTTACTGGAAGAAGCAGCGCCCGATGACGGGCGTCGAGGCCGAGTGGACCCCTGATAACGGACGGTACAAGATCTACACGGAATACGGCCGTGAGCTGGCCGGTGACGACATCGGCTACTGGTTCTCGTACGACGACCTTGCCGAAGGCGAGCAGCTGGAGGTGCGGATGGGCATCTCCTACGTCTCGATGGAGAATGCCCGGCACAACCTCGAGGCCGAACAGGCGGCCGACGCCACCTTCGACTCGATCCGTGCGGAGGCCCGGGCGCGCTGGAATGCCGACTTGGGGCGCATCCGCGTCAAGGGCGGCACGGACGACCAGCGGAAGGTCTTCTACACGGGACTGTACCATGCACTGATCCATCCCAACCTCGTGAACGACGTCAATGGCGAATATCCGCTCATGGAGCGTTCGGGCGAGGCGGGCGTGACGGAGGGCGACCGCTATACGGTCTTCTCGCTGTGGGACACCTACCGCAACGTCCACCAGCTGCTGACGCTGGTCTATCCCGAGCGGCAGGTGGAGATGGTGCGCTCGATGATCGGCATCTACGACGAGTGGGGCTGGATGCCCAAGTGGGAACTCTACGGGCGCGAGACCTTCACGATGGAGGGTGACCCGGCCATCCCGGTCATCACCGACACGTGGCTCAAGGGGCTTCGCGGCTTCGATATCGACAAGGCCTACGGTGCGTTCCTCAAGTCGGCCACGACGCCCGGGGAGCAGAATCCCCTGCGGCCCGACATCGATCCCTACGTCGAACGGGGCTACATCCCGCTGGGCTTCTACTCCAAGGATCTGGCGGGCGACGCCTCCGTATCGCATGCGCTCGAGTACTATGTCGCCGACCATGCGCTTTCGCTGCTGGCCGCCGACCTGGGCCGCCCCGAGGATGCGGCGCTCTTCCGCGCCCGCTCGCTCGGATACCGCCACTACTACGACAAGGAGTACGGCACGCTGCGGCCGATCAATGCCGACGGCACATTCCTCACCCCCTTCGACCCGCGTGCCGGCGAGAACTTCTCGGCTGCGCCCGGCTTCCACGAGGGTTCGGCCTGGAACTACACCTTCTACGTCCCGCACGACGTCGAGGGACTGGTGAAGCTCATGGGAGGCCGCAAGCGCTTCGTCGAGAAGCTGCAGATGGTCTTCGACGAGGGTCTTTACGATCCGGCCAACGAACCCGATATCGCCTATGCGTACCTCTTCAGCCGCTTCCCCGGCGAGGCGTGGCGCACGCAGCGCCAGACGCGGCGGCTGTTGGAGCGCTACTTCACGACGGCGCCCGACGGAATTCCCGGCAACGACGATACGGGCACGATGTCGGCCTGGGCGGTCTTCACGATGATGGGATTCTATCCCGACTGCCCCGGCGAACCCTTCTACACGCTGACGGCCCCCGTTTTCGACCGGGTGGAGATCGACACCGCACGCGGCGAACTGGTCATCGAGGCCGACCGACCGGTACCCGATGCGGGCTACATCCGCCGCATGACGCTGGGCGGCAAGCCGCTCACCAGCTACCGCATCTCGCACGACGAGCTGCTCGGCGGCGGACACCTGAAATTCGAACTGGATAATCAACATTGAACCATATCATGAAACTTGCAAACATCGTTTTATGCGCAGGCCTCGCAGCCCTGTTGGGTGCCTGCGCGCAGCCTGCTTCCGAGGCGGAGAACCTGACCCGCTGGGTCGATCCGAAGATCGGGACGGGCGGTCACGGACACGTCTTCGTCGGGGCCAACGTCCCGTTCGGCCTGGTGCAGGTCGGACCCACGAGCATCCCGCAGGAGTGGGACTGGTGCTCGGGATACCATGAGTCCGACTCGACGGTCATCGGATTCTCGCACACCCACCTTTCGGGTACCGGTATCGGCGACCTGTTCGACGTGACGGTGATGCCCGTCGTGGGAGAGGTGACCTGTGCCCGCGGTGTGGAGGAGAATCCGCAGTCGGGCCTCTGGTCCTATGCCGACCGTTCGAAAGAGGTGGTCGAGCCGGGCTACTACTCGGTGCCGCTGTCCCGTTACGGCATCACGGCCGAGATGACCGCCACGTCGCGCGTGGGCCTGCACCGCTATACCTTCCCGGCCTCGGACGATGCGGCCGTGGTGTTCGACCTCGAGAACGGCGGCTGCTGGGACAAGGCCACCGAGACGGGATTCACCTTTTCGGAGGACAGCACGCGTCTGAGCGGCTGGCGCTACTCAATGGGCTGGGCGAGGGATCAGAAGGTCTACTTCGTGGCCGAGTTTTCGAAGCCGGCAAAGGGAATCACCTACCTGCAGCCGGGTGAGCCGGATGACTCCAAGATGCCCCGGATCGCGGCCCGCTATGCCCGCGTGGATTTCGACATGGCGGAGGGCGAGCAGCTGCTCATGAAGGTGGCCCTGTCGCCCGTGAGCATCGAAGGCGCCGAGGCTAACCTCGAGGCGGAGCTCCCCGGATGGAACTTCGAGGCGACGAGGCTGGCCGCCGACAAGGCCTGGAACGACGAACTGTCGAAGGTGCGCGTCGAGACGGCGGACGATGCCGCCAAGCGTATCTTCTACACGGCGCTCTACCACACGATGGTGGCTCCGTCGGAGTTCTGCGACGCCAACGGCGATTACCGCGGTGCCGACGGGCAGGTGCGCCCGAATCCCGGATACAAGACCTACACGACCTTCTCGCTGTGGGATACCTACCGCGCGGCGATGCCGCTGATGACGATCCTCCACCCGGAGAAGATGCCCGACGTGATCAATACGATGCTGGCCATCGCCGACGAGCAGGGTCGTCTGCCGGTATGGCACCTCTGGGGCAACGAGACCGACTGCATGGTGGGCAACCCGGGCATTCCCGTGGTGGCCGATGCCATCGTCAAGGGGATCGGGGGCTTCGACCGCGAGCGCGCCTTCGAGGCTTTGGTCCGGACCGCCATGAACGAGGAGCGCGGCAACGGCCTGCGCATGAAATACGGTTACATCCCCTGCGACCTGTTCAACGAGGCGGTGGCCTACGACATGGAGTATGCCCTGGCCGACGGGGCCGTGGCGCGTGCCGCCGAGGCTCTCGGCAAGAGCGAGGAGGCGGCACGTTTTACCGAGCGCAGCCACTCGTACCGCCACTACTTCGACCCGACGACGGGCTTCATGCGCGGCCGCGACTCGAATGGAGGCTGGCGCACGCCGTTCAACCCCTTTGCCTCGACGCACCGTGCCGACGACTACTGCGAGGGCAACGCCTGGCAGTATACGTGGCTCGTGCCGCACGATGTCGAGGGGCTCGCGGCCTGCTTCGGAAGCCGTGAAGCGATGATCGCCAAGCTCGATTCGCTCTTTACGGTCAGCTCGGTGGTCGAGGGGGCCGAGACCTCGCCCGACATCTCGGGCCTGATCGGACAGTATGCCCACGGCAACGAGCCCAGCCACCACACGCTCTACCTCTACACGATGGCTGGAGAGCCGTGGAAGACCGCCGACAAGGTGCGCGAGGTGCTCACGACACTCTACCACGACCGCCCCGACGGCCTGTCTGGCAACGAGGACGTGGGCCAGATGTCGGCCTGGTATGTCCTCTCGTCGCTCGGATTCTACGAGGTCGAGCCCGCCGGAGGCCGCTATTGGTTCGGCGTACCGCTTTTCGACCGTGCTGAGGTGACGGTGCCGGGCGGCAGTTTCGTCGTCGAGGCGGCGAACAACACTCCGGAGAACCGCTACATCCAGCGTGTGACGCTCAACGGAGCACCCTACGATAAACCCTATATCGACTACCGCGACGTGGTGGCCGGCGGCTGCCTCCGCTTCGAGATGGGGCCCGAACCGGTCTGCTGGTACACGGTCGGATAGACGGCTGAAACCCTGCGACGCGACGGTCCCTTTCCGGGGGTCGCCGCGTCGCTCGAATGGAACCGCAAGCAAACAACATAAATCGTTAATTGAAAAAGATGAGAACACTCGCAGCGATCGCATCCCTGGCGATGCTTTCGACAGCCTGCACGGAACGTCCGCAGGCTGAAAACCTGCTGCCGCCCTCGGAGTATGTGACGACTCTGATGGGTACGCAGTCCGATTACGCCCTTTCGACGGGCAACACCTACCCGGCAATCGCCCTGCCGTGGGGCATGAACTTCTGGACGCCCCAGACCGGCAAGATGGGCGATGGGTGGACCTATACCTACGGGGCGCACACGCTCCGCGGTCTGAAACAGACGCACCAGCCCTCGCCATGGATCAACGACTACGGCCAGTTTTCGGTGATGCCCGTGCGCGGGAACGACAAGCTGGACGAGGAGTCGCGGCAGAGCTGGTTCTCGCACCAGTCGGAGACGGCCAAGCCCTATTACTATTCGGTCTACCTGGCCGACCACGACATCAAGGCCGAGGTCGCGCCGACCGAGCGTGCCGCCATCATGCGCTTTACCTTCCCGGAGAGCGGCGAGAGCGGGGTGGTGATCGATGCCTTCGACCGCGGGTCGGCGATCGAGGTGATCGACGACCGCACCATCGCCGGATACACTACGCGCAACAGCGGGGGCGTGCCCGAGAACTTCCGCAACTATTTCGTGATGACCTTCGACAAGCCCTTCAGCGGAATCGAGCTGACCGACGCGCCGGCCTCCTACAAACCCGGCAGCAAGGTGCTCTACCCCGAGGGGGGCAAGTCGGTCGAGGGTGACCACGCTATGGCAAAAGTGCACTTCACGACCGCGCGCGGCGAGCAGGTGAACGTCCGCATCGCCTCGTCGTTCATCTCGCGCGAGCAGGCTTTCCAGAACCTCAAGGAGTTGGGGGACATGGACTTCGAGGGGGTGAAGGAGCAGGCCCGCAAGCGCTGGGACGAGGTGCTGGGTGCCATCGAGGTCGAGGGCGGCAGCATCGACCAGTACCGCACTTTCTATTCGTGTCTCTACCGTTCGGTGCTCTTCCCCCGCAAGTTCTATGAGGTGACGGCCGACGGCCAGGTCGTACACTACAGCCCCTACAACGGCGAGGTGCTCCCGGGCTACATGTATACCGATACGGGCTTCTGGGATACCTTCCGTTCGCTCTTCCCGCTGCTCAACCTGGTCTATCCGTCGGTCAATGCCGAGATCCAGGCCGGTCTGGCCAACACCTACCGCGAGAGCGGCTTCCTGCCCGAATGGGCCTCGCCCGGACACCGCGGCTGCATGGTGGGCAACAACTCGGCGTCGGTCGTTTCGGATGCCATCCTCAAGGGCGTGACGCCCGAGGAGGATGTCGAGACGCTCTACGAGGCGATGGCGTCGGGAACCGACAAGGTGCACCCGACGGTGAGCTCGACGGGCCGTCTGGGGCATGAGTACTACAACACGCTGGGCTACATTCCCTACAACGTCGGCATCAACGAAAACGTCGCCCGTTCGCTCGAGTACGCCTACGATGACTGGTGCATCGCACAGGTGGCCGCGAAACTGGGCCGCCCGGCCGAAGAGCAGCAGAAGTGGCTCACGCGGGCGCAGAACTACCGCAACCTGTTCGATCCCGAGACGCGCCTGATGCGCGGCCGCAACGAGGACGGCACGTTCCAGTCGCCGTTCAGCCCCTACAAGTGGGGCGACGCCTACACCGAGGGAAACGCCTGGCACTACACCTGGTCGGTCTTCCACGACGTCGAGGGGCTGGCCTCCCTGATGGGCGGTCGCGAGGCTTTCGCGACGATGCTCGACTCGGTGTTCGTCGTGCCGCCGATCTACGACGACAGCTACTACGGGGCCCGCATCCACGAGATCACCGAGATGCAGGTGGCCAACATGGGCAACTACGCCCACGGCAACCAGCCCGCGCAGCACATGATCTACCTCTACAACTACGCCGGACAGCCCTGGAAGGCGCAGTGGTGGGCGCGTGAGGTGATGGACCGCCTCTACATGGCCCGTCCCGACGGTTACTGCGGCGACGAGGACAACGGCCAGACCTCGGCCTGGTATGTCTTCTCGGCGCTCGGATTCTATCCGGTATGTCCCGGCTCGGACGAGTACATCCTCGGGTCGCCGCTGTTCCGCCGTGCGACGATCCACCTCGAGAACGGGGCCGAGATCGAGATCGACGCTCCGGAGAATGCCCCCGAAAACCGCTATGTCGGAGCGATGCAGCTCGACGGCAAGGCCTGGGAGCACAACTTCCTCCGCTGGTCCGACCTGCGCGATGGCGCCCGGGTGCGTTTCGACATGCAGGCCGAGCCGGAGACCGGCCGCGGGACCGGCGACGAAGCGCTGCCCTATTCGATGAGCCGTTGAGGCTGTCGATAAATTGTCGATAGAATATCTGCCCGGGAATTTTGAAAGTCTGTCGAAAAGCGTTACTTTTGTATCGTTGTTCCGACAGGTAAAATGAATCCGATCTGCGACATAGACCAACGTGAGCGAAAGAGGGAGCAGTGCCGTGCGGCTGTATTCCATTCGTTGTGTCGCGCAGGGCAGATGCAGGGTGTACTGTCCCGTCGAATCGGGGCCACCGCCTGCGGCGTATTCAGATAAATTGCAGACCGCCATGACCTATTGTGTCGTGGCGGCCTGCTTTTTTCCTTCCCGGAACTTGTGCCCGGGGTGTCGGTGCGGATCGGCGGAGCAACGGGGGTTGGGTGAAACTGAAAAACAAACGATAGCAAATATGAAAGTTGGCGTAATTATGGGCTCGGTGAGCGATTACGAGGTAATGGCCGATGCCGTGGCGATGCTCGAACAGTTCGGCGTCGATTTCGAAAAGAGGGTGGTCAGCGCGCACCGCACGCCCGATCTGCTGTGTGAATATGCCAAGACGGCCCGCGAGCGGGGCATCGGCGTGATCATCGCCGGAGCCGGCGGCGCAGCCCATCTGCCCGGCATGGTGGCGTCGATGACGACGCTGCCCGTAGTCGGCGTTCCCGTGAAGTCGCGGGCCCTGAACGGCCTGGATTCGCTGCTCTCGATCGTGCAGATGCCGGCCGGTGTCCCCGTGGCCACCACCGCGATCAACGGAGCCAAGAATGCCGCGCTGATCGCCGTGTCGATCCTCGCGCTGCAGGATCGCGGGCTGGCCGACAAACTTGATGCCTTCCGCGCCAAACAGACCGCCGACGTCCTGAAAGCCGAACTCAAGTAGCGATGAAGACGATCGGAATTATCGGCGGAGGCCAGTTGGGGCTGATGATCGCGGAACAGGCCCGCCTGCTCGGGGTGCGCACGGTGTGCCTCGACCCGGCGCCCGATGCACCGGCCGGAGCCGTCTGCGACGATCACATCGTCGGCCGTTTCGACGACCCCGAAGCGGTCGAGGAGCTGTGCCGCCGCAGCGATGTGGTGACCTATGAGTTCGAGAACGTGCCGGGGGAGATCCTGATTCCCCTGTGCGGAAAATACAACATCCCGCAGGGCTACCGGCCGCTCTACGATTCGCAGGACCGGCTGCGGGAGAAGAGCAACGCCCGCGACCACGGGTTGCGCACGCCCCGCTTTGCGGCCGTGGACGACATGGCCTCGCTGCGTGCCGCCGTGGCCGAGATCGGCCTCCCGGCCGTGCTGAAGACCCGCACGCTCGGGTACGACGGCCACGGACAGCAGGTGCTCCGCACGGAGGAGGATCTCCGCAAGGCCGAGCCGCTGCTCGCCGTGCCGTGCATCCTCGAGGAGTTCGTGCCGTTCGATTTCGAGGCCAGCATCGTCATGGTCTCCGACGGCGAGCGGGTCGTCAGCTTCCCCATCGGGCGGAATGTCCACCGCGACGGGATTCTCGACCTGTGTTTCGTCCCCGCCGAGGTCGATAGCGCGGTACTTGCCCGGATGAAGTCCGAGAGCGAGCGTTTCATGCGCGACTGCGACTACCGGGGCATCCTGGCCATCGAGTACTTCGTGCGGCAGGGGGAGATCTACTTCAACGAGATGGCTCCGCGTCCCCACAACTCGGGCCACTACACGATCGAAGGCGCGACGACCAACCAGTTCCGCGAACTGGTGCGCTATCTGGTCGGCATGCCGCTCGAGGAGCCGCGGCTGGTGGCCCCTACGGTGATGAAGAACATCCTGGGACAGGACCTCGAAGAGGCCCGCAAGGTGGCGGCCGAGCACCGTCCGGGTGTCTACGTGCACCTCTACGGCAAGAGCGAGAGCCGTCCCAAGCGCAAGATGGGGCACATCACCTTCGTCGGCATGCAGGCCGGGGAATACGAACGCGACTGGGCGGCCCGTTTTGTCTGACGGGTGCCGCCGGAGTTTTGAGAACCTGAAAATACACATACGAAAACGATGAATACGACCAATTACCGCATCTTTGTGGAGAAACTTCCCCGGTTCCGCGTCGAGGCCGACAGCCTGCGCCGGGAGTTGAACGCCAATCTCAACCTCTCGCTCGGGAGCCTGCGGCTGCTCAACGTCTACGATCTGTTCGGCTTTACGCCCGAACTGCTCGAGAAGAGCCGTTATACGGTCTTCGGCGAGGTGGTGACCGACGAGGTCACCGACACGTGCGATCTCGAGGGGCACAAGTACCTGGCCGTGGAGTATCTTCCCGGACAGTTCGACCAGCGGGCCGCCTCGGCCGTCGATTGCGTCCGTCTGATCGACCCTTCGGCCGACGTGCGCATCCGCTCCGCGAAGCTGCTCGTCTTCGACGATACGGTCAGCGACGAGGAGCTGGCCCGCATCCGCCACTACTACATCAACGCCGTCGAGTCGCGCGAGAAGGACCTCGGCCGCCTCTGCGACATGGAGCAGGCCGAAGTCAAGCCCGTCGAGGTGCTCGAGGGCTTCCGCGACATGTCCGACCAGGAGCTCGACGACTTCTGCTCGTCGCACGGCCTGGCAATGAATGCCGACGACCTGCGCGAGGTGGTGACCTACTTCCGCTCCGAGGGGCGCGATCCCTATGAGACCGAGTTGAGGATCCTCGACACCTACTGGAGCGACCACTGCCGCCACACGACCTTCACCACCGAACTCGAGGGAATCACCGTCGAGGAGTCGTTCGTCCGGGAGGAGATCGAGGGTTCGCTGGCGCTTTACCTGCGCATCCGCCGCGAACTGGGCCGCGAGCACAAGAGCATCTGCCTGATGGACATGGCCACGATCGGTGCCCGCTACCTCCGTCAGCGGGGGCTGCTCGACGACCTGGAGGTCTCCGAAGAAAACAACGCCTGCTCGGTCTATGTCGATGTCGATGTGGACGGGCGTACCGAAAAGTGGCTCCTCCAGTTCAAGAACGAAACCCACAACCACCCCACGGAGATCGAGCCCTTCGGCGGTGCCTCGACCTGTCTGGGCGGCGCGATCCGCGACCCGCTGTCGGGCCGCAGCTACGTCTACCAGGCCATGCGCGTCACGGGTGCCGGAAACATCTACCAGAAGGTGAGCGATACGCTCGCCGGCAAGCTGCCGCAGAGCGTCATCTCGAAGAAGGCCGCCGCGGGCTATTCGAGTTACGGCAACCAGATCGGTCTGGCCACGACCCACGTGCGCGAGATCTACCACGACGACTATGTGGCCAAACGCCTTGAGGTCGGAGCCGTGGTGGGTGCCGTGAAGGCCTGCAACGTGCGGCGTGAGCGCCCCGCAGCCGGGGACAAGATCATCATGCTCGGCGGACGCACCGGGCGTGACGGCATCGGCGGAGCCACCGGTTCGTCGAAGGAGCACAACGCCAAGTCGCTCGAGACGTGCGGCAGCGAGGTGCAGAAGGGCAACGCCCCCGAGGAGCGCAAACTTGAGCGGCTGTTCCGCCGTCCGGAGGTGACGCGCCTGATCAAGAAATCGAACGACTTCGGCGCGGGCGGCGTCAGTGTGGCCATCGGCGAACTGGCCGACGGCCTGGACATCTACCTCGACCGCGTGAAGACCAAATACAGCGGACTGAACTCCACGGAGCTGGCCATCAGCGAGTCGCAGGAGCGCATGGCCGTGGTGATCGAGTCGAAGGATGTCGAGGAGTTCATGCGCTACTGCCGCGAGGAGAACATCGAGGCGGTGCATGTGGCCGACGTGACCTCGACGGCCCGCATGCGGATGTTCAACGGCGACCGCAAGGTCGTCGATCTGAGCCGTGAGTTCATCGACAGCGCCGGCGCGAAGCACTATGCCGAAGCGAAGATCGGTGAGGTCGAGAACCGCGATCCGTTCCGTCGCGACCTCACCGGCGACAGCCTGGCCGAGCGCTTCGCGAACAACCTCCGCGACAACAACGTCGTCTCGCAGCGCGGACTGATCGAGATGTTCGACTCGACGATCGGCCGTTCGACCGTGCTCATGCCCTTCGGCGGCCGCACGCAGCGCAGCGAGACGCAGGTCTCGGTGCAGAAACTCCCGACCGACGGATACACCGATACGGCCAGCATCATGGCCTTCGGATATAACCCCTATGTGGCTTCGTGGAGCCCCTACCACGGTGCGGCCTATGCCGTTGTGGAGGCTGCGGCGAAGGTCGTGGCAGCCGGAGCGCGCTACGACAGGATGCGTTACTCCTACCAGGAGTATTTCGAGCGCATGACGCACAATCCCGAGTCGTGGGGCAAGCCCCTGGCCGCGCTGCTCGGCGCCCTGAAGATGCAGGTCGAGCTCGGCCTGCCGTCGATCGGCGGCAAGGACTCGATGTCGGGAACCTTCCAGCAGATCAACGTCCCGCCGATGCTCATGGCTTTCGGCATCACGACGGTGAATGCCTCCACGGTGATCTCCACCGACCTCAAGGCTCCCGGACACCGCCTCTACCTGATCCGCCATACGCCGCGGGAGAACTACATGCCCGATACGGAGCAGCTCAAGCGGAACTTCACCTTCGTGAGCGATGAGATCGAGCGCGGCAAGATCCTTGCCGCCTGGTCCGTGGGCTTCGGCGGTGTGGCCGAGGGTCTGGCGAAGATGGCCTTCGGCAACGAGGTGGGGGCCGAGGTGACGATGGACGAGGCGAAACTCTACGAGTATGCCTACGGCTCGATCCTCGTTGAGTGCGAGGGTACGCTCGAATATTCCGCGGCCGAGCAGATCGGTATCACGGTGGCCGATGCGGCCCTGACGGTGAACGGCGTGCGGATGCCGCTCGGGGAGCTCTACCGCGCCAATACGGAGCGTTTCGCCGCGATCTATCCCGACAAGGGCGACAACTCGGCCGAGGTGATGACCTCGACGCCCGCGCCGCGCCGTTTCGTCTATCCGGGTGAGGCCACGGAGCACCCGCGCGTCTTCATTCCGGTATTCCCCGGAACGAACTGCGACTACGACACGGCCAAGGCCTTCCGCCGCGAAGGTGCCGAGGTGGTGATGGATGTGCTCTGCAACATCGCCGGCGACGACATCCTCCGCTCGATCGAGCGCATGAAGGAGCAGATCCGCCGGGCGCACATCTTCGTGCTGAGCGGCGGATTCTCGGCGGGAGACGAACCCGACGGAAGCGCCAAGTTTATTGTCAATGTGCTGAACAACAAGGATATCCGGGAGGAGATCCACGCCCTGATCGACCGCGGAGGCCTGATCCTCGGCATCTGCAACGGATTCCAGGCGCTGGTCAAGTCGGGCCTGCTGCCCTACGGACGGCTGGGCATGGTGACCAAGGAGTCGCCGACGCTCTTCCGCAACGACATCAACCGCCACATCTCGCAGATCGTGACCACCCGCGTGGCGACCACCGCTTCGCCGTGGCTGGCCGGATTCGAGTTGGGCGAGCTGCATGCGATCGCCGTAAGCCACGGCGAGGGCAAATTCGTCGTCAGCCGCGAGCTGGCCGAGCAGCTCTTCGCCAACGGACAGGTGGCCTTCCAGTATGTCGGCTCCGACGGGCAGCCGACGGCCGAGGCACCCTTCAACCCCAACGGCTCGTCGTATGCCATCGAGGGCATCATCTCGCAGAACGGTCAGATCCTCGGCAAGATGGGCCATACGGAGCGTTACGAGAAGAACCTCTTCAAGAACATCGCCGGCAACAAGGAGCAGAACCTTTTCCGCAATGCCGTCGATTATTTCCGCAAAAAATAACACGCAAGCAATACGGACCAAAGCACAAAACAAAACAGAAGAAGTACCATGAAACAGCTTGAATTGCTCTACGAGGGCAAGGCAAAACAGGTTTTCAGTACGGACGATCCCGACAAGATCATCATTCACTACAAGGATACCGCCACGGCGTTCAACAACGTCAAGAAGGCGACGATCGAGAACAAGGGCGTGCTTACCAATGCCATCTCGTCGCTGATCTTCCGGGAGCTCGGGAAGGCCGGCGTGGAGACCCACTTCATCGAGAAGCTCAACGACCGCGACCAGCTGTGCCGTCGTGTGGCGATCTTCCCGCTGGAGGTGATCGTGCGCAACGTCATCGCCGGTTCGATGGCCCAGCGCCTCGGCATCGAGGAGGGTACGCAGCCGTCGAACGTCATCTACGACCTGAGCTACAAGCGGGACGATCTGGGCGATCCGCTCATCAACGACCACCATGCCGTGGCGCTGGGTGCCGCGACCTACGAGGAGCTGGACCGGATCTACGAGATGGCGGCCCGGATTAACGAGGTGCTCAAGGGGCTCTTTTCCCGGATCAACATCAAGCTCGTGGACTTCAAGATCGAGTTCGGCCGCACGTCGGACGGACGCATCGTCCTGGCCGACGAGGTGTCGCCCGATACGTGCCGTCTGTGGGATGCCACGACCAACGAGCGGCTTGACAAGGACCGTTTCCGCCGGGACCTGGGCCGGATCCGCGAGGCTTACGAGGAGATTCTTGCACGTTTAACGAAAATTACCGAATAGACGATGATGGAGTTGGTTCAAGACCGCGAGTTGCATGAGGAGTGCGGCGTGTTCGGCATCTTCGGGGTGCCCGATGCCGCGTCGCTGACCTATTACGGCCTCCACGCACTGCAGCATCGCGGACAGGAGGGCGCCGGAATCGTGGCCGTGGACAACGGCACGTTCCGCCGCATCAAGGGCAACGGCTTGGTTACCGAGGTCTTCAACGAGGAGAAGCTCGCCACGCTGCGCGGCGACATGGCCATCGGCCACGTGCGCTACACGACGGCCGGAGGCGGCGGCATCGAGAACGTGCAGCCGTTCCTTTTCCGCCACAATTCGGGCGATTTCGTCATGGCGCACAACGGGAACATCGTCAATTCGAAACTCCTGCGCGACTACCTTGAGAACAAGGGCAGCCTCTTCCAGTCGTCGTCCGACAGCGAGATTCTGGCCCACCTGATCAAGAAGGAGACCCGGTTCCGCGACCGGCCCCGCATCTTCGCCATCATCGATGCGCTGAACATGCTCGAGGGCGCCTTCGCGTTCCTGATCATGACGGCCAACCGCATCTATGCCTGCCGCGACAAGTACGGACTGCGCCCGCTGTCGATCGGCCGTCTGGGCGACGGCTGGGTCGTATCGAGCGAGACGTGCGCCTTCGACGTGCTGGGCGCGGAGTTCGTGCGCGACGTGGCTCCCGGCGAGATCGTCACCATCGACCATCAGGGGCTGCGCAGTCGCGACTATTCGATGTACAAGCGTTGCGAGATGTGCGCGATGGAGTACATCTACTTCGCCCGCCCGGACAGCGATATCGAGGGGTGTAACGTTCACGCCTACCGCAAGGAGTCGGGGCGCCTGCTCTTCAAGGAAGCGCCCGCCGAGGCCGACATCGTCGTCGGCGTGCCCGATTCGAGCCTCAGCGCCGCGATGGGCTATGCCGAGGCGAGCGGGCTTCCCTACGAGATGGGACTCATCAAGAACAAATACATCGGCCGGACCTTCATCCAGCCGACGCAGGAGCTGCGCGAGAAGGGCGTGCGGATGAAGCTGTCGGCCGTGCGGACCATCGTCCGCGGCAAGCGGGTGGTGCTCGTCGATGACTCGATCGTGCGGGGTACGACCTCGCGGCGCATCGTCACGATGCTCAAGGAGGCCGGGGCCACCGAAGTGCACGTGCGCATCGCCTCGCCCCCGATGACCAATCCCTGCTTCTACGGCGTGGACACCTCGACCTACGAGGAGCTGATCTCGGCCCGCAAGGATGTCGAGGGCGTGCGCGAGGAGATCGGGGCCGATTCGCTCCGTTTCCTCTCGCCCGAGGCGCTGCTCAAGGCCGGCAACCGCAAGGAGCTGTGCATGGCCTGCTTCACGGGACACTATCCCACGGCGCTCTACCAGTCGCTCGACGAAGCGAACAAAGACGGAAAATGTTAGCAAACAAAACTATCGCATACTATGGCACAAAGTTATGAAAAGGCCGGCGTGAATCTCGAAGCCGGATACGAGGTGGTGCGGCGCATCAAGAAACACGTGGCATCGACTTCGCGGCTCGGCGTCATGGGCAACATCGGCGCCTTTGGCGGCATGTTCGACCTCTCGGCGTTGAACGTGAAGGAACCCGTGCTGGTGAGCGGCACGGACGGCGTGGGCACGAAGCTCAAGCTGGCGTTCGAAATGGACAAACACGACACGATCGGCATCGATGCCGTGGCGATGTGCGTCAATGACGTGCTCGCGCAGGGCGCCGAGCCGCTGCTGTTCCTCGACTATGTGGCCGTGGGCCACAACGAGCCGCAGAAGATCGAGGCGATCGTGGCGGGGGTCGCCGAAGGCTGCCGCCAGGCCGGCTGCGCCCTGGTGGGCGGCGAGACGGCCGAAATGCCCGGCATGTACGCCGAGGGCGAGTACGACATCGCCGGATTCACGGTGGGCGTGGTCGAGAAGTCGAAGCTCATCGACGGGTCGAAGGTCCAGGTCGGAGACGTGCTTGTGGGTGTAGCCTCGAGCGGCGTGCACTCGAACGGATTCAGCCTCGTGCGCAAGATCCTTGCGGACAACTTCCTCGACCTGCACCGGTCGTATCCCGAGTTGTCGAACAAACTCCTGGGCGAGGTGTTGCTCACCCCGACGAAGATCTACGTCCAGCAGGTGCTCGATGTGGTCCGCAACTGCGACGTACACGGAATCAGCCACATCACGGGCGGCGGATTCGACGAGAACATTCCCCGCATCCTGCACGACGGCCAGGGCCTCGAGATCGAGGAGGGCTCGTGGGAGATTCTCCCCGTGTTCCGCTTCCTCGAGAAGTACGGAAAGGTGCCCCACCGCGAGATGTTCAACATCTTCAACATGGGTATCGGCATGGTCATCGCACTCGATGCCTCCGAGGCGCAGCGGGCGATCGACATCCTGACCGCCCGGGGCGAGAAGGCTTCGGTAATCGGCCGTGTGACCGGCACCGAAGGGGTCGTAATCCGATAGTGCAATGCGGCGTCTTGCGGTTTTCGCCAGCGGCAACGGCACCAACTTCGAGGCGATCGCCCGGGCCTGCAGGCAGGGTGTGTTGGCTGCCGAGGTGGTGCTGCTGGTCTGCGACCGTCCCGGAGCCCGCGTCATCGGCCGTGCGGAGGAGTTCGGCATTCCGACCTTCGTCTTCGACCCGAAGGCGTACGGCTCGAAGGAGGAGTACGAGCGGCAGATCGTGCAGCGGCTCGAGGAGGCTGGTGCGGAGCTGGTCTGTCTGGCCGGATACATGCGCATCCTCGGGGCGACGATGCTGGGGGCCTGCGGCGGGAGGATCGTCAATATCCATCCCTCGCTGCTGCCCGCCTTCCGCGGGAAGGACGCCATCGGGCAGGCCTTCGACTATGGGGTCAAGGTCTTCGGCGTGACGATCCACTGGGTCGATGCGACGCTCGACGGCGGGCGGATCATCGCACAGCGCGCATTCGAATACGACGGCCGCGACCGGGCCGAACTCGAGGCCCGGGTACATGCCGTCGAGCATGAACTCTACGTCGAGACGCTTGGCCGGCTGATCGCCCGAGCCGAGGAGAGGGGCTGACACCCTTCCGGCGGAGGCAGCCCTCCCGGGCGGCTGCACGCCATACCGCGGGCCTTCGGGCACCGCGCGGGACCCGGGAAACAAGTGAAACCAACAAACAAAGAAGAAATACGAACTATGCGAGCATTAATCAGCGTAAGCGATAAGACCGGCGTTGTCGATTTTGCCCGGGAACTGCGTTCCCTCGGGTGGGAGATCATCGCCACGGGCGGCACGATGAAACTGCTGCGGGAGAGCGGCGTCGAGGTGATCAACATCAGCGACGTGACGGGCTTCCCGGAGATCTGCGACGGCCGCGTCAAGACCCTCCATCCCAAAGTGCACGGTGGCCTGCTGGCCCGCCGCGACGATCCCGAGCACCTGAAGGCGCTCCGCGAGAACGGCATCGAGTTCATCGACATGGTCTGCGTGAACCTCTACCCGTTCCGCCAGACGATCGCCCGGCCCGACGTGAAGATGGAGGACGCCATAGAGAACATCGACATCGGCGGTCCGTCGATGCTGCGCTCGGCCGCCAAGAACTGGGCCGACGTCACGGTGGTCTGCGATCCGGCGGACTACGCGCAGATTCTCGACGAGATCCGCGCCGGCGGCAACACCGAAAAGGAGACCCGCCTCAAGCTCTCGGCCAAGGCCTATACGCACACGGCCGAGTACGACGCCATGATCGCCACCTACATGCGTGCGCAGGCCGGACTCAACGAGAAGCTCTTCCTCGAGTTCGACCTCGTGCAGTCGCTGCGCTACGGAGAGAACCCCCACCAGAGTGCGAAGTTCTACCGCGAGGAGCACGAAGTGCCCTATTCGCTGGCCTTCGCCCGCCAGCTCAACGGCAAGGAGCTCTCCTACAACAACATCCAGGACGCCAATGCCGCGCTGTGCATCGTGCGCGAGTTCTCCGAGCCCTTCTGCGTGGGGCTTAAGCACATGAACCCCTGCGGGGCTGCCACGGGCAAGGATGTCGTCGAGGCGTGGACCAAGGCCTACGAGGCCGACAAGGTCTCGATCTTCGGGGGCATCGTCGCCACGAACCGCGAGGTGACGCGTGAGGCTGCCGAGCTGATGAAGCCGATCTTCCTCGAGATCATCATGGCTCCGAAGTTCTCCGAGGGGGCGCTCGAGGTGCTCTGCACGAAGAAGAACCTGCGCCTGCTCGAGGTGGACATGTCGCAGGGTGCGGTTGATCCGAAGCAGTACGTGAGCGTGAACGGAGGCCTGCTGGTTCAGGACCTCGACGTGACGACGCGGACCGTGACGGCCGACATGTGCGTGACCGAGGCGAAGCCCGCCGAGGAGGTGATGGCCGACCTGAACTTCGGCTGGCACATCGTCAAGCACGTGAAGTCGAATGCCATCGTCGTGGTTCGCGACGGCCGTACGCTGGGCGTCGGCGCCGGGCAGATGAACCGCATCGGCTCGGCCGAGATCGCGCTCAAGCAGGCCCATGCCGCCGGATTCACCGAGGGGCTTGTGCTGGCGTCGGACGGCTTCTTCCCCTTCGACGACTGTGTGGCCCTGGCCGCCGAATATGGTGTGACGGCCATCGTACAGCCCGGAGGTTCGATCCGTGACGAGGATTCGATCCGTAAGGCCAACGAGAAGGGCATTGCCATGCTCTTCACCGGCGAACGTCACTTCAAGCACTGATCCGCCATCGTGCGGGCGGCGGATTCCGTACCGCTGCCGGACGGGACAGGCGTGTGCCGCGGGCATGGGCCTGCCCCGTTCGATTTCGGTGATTTACGGTTCAACAGCAATCAAAAAAACAAAATTCTGCTTCCTATGAAAGTGCTTGTTATAGGTTCCGGCGGCCGCGAACACGCCATCGTCGATGCGCTGACCCGATCGCCGCAGGTCGAAAAGATCTATTGTGCTCCGGGCAATGCGGGCATCGCCCGCCAGGCCGAGTGTGTGGACATCCGCGACACGGAGGTCGGCCGGTTGCGCGATTTCGCGCGCGGAGAGGGTATAGGCCTCACGGTCGTGGGTCCCGAGGCTGCGCTGGCTGCGGGTATCGTGGACAGCTTCCGCGAAGCGGGACTGCGGATCTTCGGTCCGACGAAGGCGGCGGCGCGCATCGAGTCGTCGAAGGAGTTCGCCAAGGACCTGATGGCCCGCTACGACATCCCGACGGCCGGTTACCGTGCCTTTACCGACTATGAGGCCGCACGGGCCTATGTCGCCGCACGTCCCTTCCCGGCCGTGCTCAAATACGACGGGCTGGCTGCCGGCAAGGGGGTGGTGATCGCCCAGACGATGGAGGAGGCCGACGAGGCGCTTCGCCAGATGTTGCTCGACGACAAGTTCGGCGAGGGCAAGGTGGTCGTCGAGGATTTCCTCGAGGGCCCGGAGTTCTCGCTGCTCTGCTTCGTGTCGGGCCGCCGCGTCTGGCCGATGGTGCTCTCGCAGGACCACAAGCGGGCCTACGACGGCGACAAGGGACCCAATACGGGCGGCATGGGCGCCTATACGCCGCTGCCGTTCATCACGGCCGACGACGAGCGCTATGCCGTCGAGCGGATCATGCGGCCGACGGCCGAGGCGATGGTCGCCGAGGGGTGTCCGTTCGAGGGCGTGCTCTACGGGGGGCTGATGAAGACGGCCGACGGTATCAAGGTGATCGAGTTCAATGCCCGTTTCGGCGATCCCGAGACGGAGGTCGTGCTGCCGCGCCTGAAGAGCGACATCGTCGATATCTTCTGTGCCGTGGCCGACGGCCGCGACGCGCAGCTTGAGTGGGACGACCGTCCCGCACTGGGCATCGTGCTCGCCTCGAAGGGGTACCCGGGCAGCTATGAGAAGGGTCATGAGATCAAGGGGTTCGACAAGGTCGAGGGTACGGTCTACCATATGGGCACGAAAGCCGACGGCGACCGGATTCTGACGGCCGGAGGCCGCGTGCTGTTCGTCGTGGGACGTGGCGCGACGCTGGCCGAGGCACGGGCTGCGGCGCTGCGCGATGTGGCCCGCATCGAGTGCGACAACCTCTTCCACCGCTCCGACATCGGACATTGGGCGCTGGACGACAAGGATTTGTAACGGACAATCAAACGAAAGAGCTTAGGATATGGTTATCAGTGGAAAAGAACTGTCGGCCCGGTTGAAGGCCGAGATGGCGGAGCAGGTGAGCACGTTCCCGGCCCGGTATGGCCGCGTGCCGCACCTGGCGGTGGTGCTTGTGGGCGACAACCCGGCGAGCGTGAGTTATGTGACCGGCAAGGCGAAGGCCTCGGCCGAGGTGGGTATCCGCAATACGACGATCCTCCGGCCGGCGGATATCTCCGAGGCGGAGCTGCTCGACCTCATCGCCGGGCTGAATGCCGATGCGGAGGTGGACGGCATTCTGGTGCAGCTGCCCCTGCCGAAGCACATCGACGAGGAGAAGGTGATCGCGGCGATCGACAAGTCGAAGGATGTGGACGGGTTTCACCCGTTGAATGTGGCTGCCCTGTGGCAAAAGCAGTCCTGCACGCTGCCCTGTACGCCGAAGGGGATCATCAAGATGCTGAAGGCTGCCGGCGTGGAGATCGCGGGCAAGCGAGCCGTGGTGATCGGACGCAGCAACATCGTAGGTCTGCCGGTCTCGAAGCTCCTGCTCGACGAGAACGCGACGGTGACCATCGCCCACAGCCGCACGCGCAACCTCGGTGAGGTGACGCGCGGTGCGGAGATCCTCGTGGTGGCGATCGGCCGCCCGAAGTTCGTGACGGCCGACATGGTTGCCGACGGCGCCGTGGTGATCGACGTGGGCGTGAACCGCGACCCGGAGACGGGCAAGTTGTGCGGCGATGTCGATTTTGCGGCCATCGAGCCCAAGGCTTCGGTCATCACCCCCGTGCCGGGCGGTGTCGGACCGATGACGATCTGCTGCCTGATGGAGAACACGATCGAGTGTTTCCTGCGCCGGCACGAGTAGCCGGACGGCGGAGCATGAAAAACCGGAAACCCCCAACGGAGGTTTCCGGTTTTTTTCGTGCCGTATGGGGCTCAGGCTTCGTTGGGCGTGGCGGTGAGTTCCCCGGGGAGAGGTGCTGTGTCCGTGCGGCGCCACACCATGGCGAGGTCCGCGGCAGCGTTGCCCGTGCCGAAGTCGAATCCGTCGGGCGAAAGAAACCGGGTCGGGACTGCTCCCGCGAACCCGAAGCGGCTGTAGAATCCGTACAGCCACTCCTCGCCGGGTGTGGGGATCAGGAAGGCCGCGTCGTCGCCCCGTTCCGCGATGAGCGCCATGGCCTGACGCATGAGCTGTGAGGCCAGGCCGCGGCGGCGGAATGCGGGGTCGGTGGCCACGCCGTAGATGTAGGTCGTGCGGCCCAGGCCGGTGGTGAAGGGGATGAGGTGGAGCATCGCGGCGGTACGCCCCTCCAGCTCGACGGTGAGCATCCGGCGGCGCGAATAGTGGTGCATGAGGAACGAATCGACAAACTGCTCGTCGTCGCCGAAGACCTCCTGCCACAGCTGTTTACAGGCCAGTTCGTCGGGGTGGAGGTGGATGGCCGTGAACTTGTGCTGGAGGAAGGCCGGGTGGTAGGAGAGTTTGGCCTGCCGCAGCCCGTCCAGTCCGAGGTCCTCCTCGCGGTTGATGAGCGTGAAGCGCTCGGGAAGGTGTTGGGCGAAGAGCTTGTTGATGATCGTGAAGGCGCCGTCGAAAGCCGTGTCGGCCTTTTCGACATGAGTCACGAAGGTGTGGTCATTGACTGCCGAACCATAGGTGAAGGCTGCCAGCCGGTCGCCCACGTAGATGCAGCCGCCCATGAGGCCCAGCTCTTCGAAATGCCCGAAGGCCCGCTGCATGGCCCGTTGTTCGGCGCACAACTCCGAGGTGTGGCCCTCGTGCAGGCGGCGCCATTCGCGCTCGAGCGTCATGCACTCGGCGAAACGGTCGGGGGTCAGCGGCTCGTAACGGTAGTCGGGGTATTCGGCCGTGAAGCGGTTGATGTGGTTGCGTTTGGGCTGGTAGCGCCGGCCGGCGAGGGTGCGCAGATCTTCGGCCCGGTAGACGTAGTCCTCCAGCGCGCGGTCCGACTCGAAGGCGAATGCCCCGAGGTGCATGCGGCGGATCATGTCGCGCCCTTCGTCCGTCAGCCCGATGATCCGCAACCGCTGGCCGTGGGCATGGGCGTCCTCGCGCAACAGGGGGACGATCGGGGCGAAATCCCCTTCGCCCACGGGTTGCATGTAGCCGATGCGCTCGCCTCCGTCGATGCGGAAGCGGATGACCAGGAATCCCTGGACCTCGGCCCATGCGCTGCGGTAGACCTCTTGCCAGCAGAACATGTTGGCGAAAGCCAGGTCGCAGTTGCAGATGCCCGAAGGCATCGTATATCGTTCGATGACGGCCCGGTCCTCAAGCCGGACGGGTTGGAACTCAATCATGCGCGGTGTAGTTCTTGCGTTCGATGCGGGTGTAGTACTGCTGTACGAGTGCTCGGAACTGCGACAGCAGCGAGTCGGCCTGCGAACCGGCCGGTTCGGTGGAGGCCGCATCGCGCTCCTCGTCGAAGGCGATGACGCCCCCGTCGGTCACTGCACGAAACATGCCATCGTAGGAGACCGACCAGTGCGGGCGTTCGGGTTCGTTCAGCACGTCGCGCCCGAAGGCGAAATAGGGTTCGCGGTTGCCCGTGAGACCCAGCAGCGTGGGCATGATGTCGAGCTGCTGCGAGACCTCGCCGATGCGTCCGTGCAGGGCCCCGTCGGGAGTATAGAGGAAGCCGATGATGTGCATGTTGCCCGGGTATTCGCGCGTGGCGGGATCGAACTTCTCGGAAGACACGTGGTCGGCCACGAAGACGAAGATCGTGCGCCGGAACCACTCCTCGCTGCCGAAGCGCTCGAAGAAGCGGCGGAAGGCCATATCGTCGTAGGCTACGCCCTTGTGGATTTTGGTATAACCTGCGGGCAGTGTCGCGGCATATTGTTCCGGCACGACGAAAGGATGGTGCGACGAGAGGGTGAAGAGCGTGGCGAAGAAGGGTTCAGCCGTCGCCGAGAGCTCTTCGCCCATGAACTGCAGGAAAGGTTCGTCCCAGATGCCCCAGTAGCCGTCGAAGTCGCCCTTGCCGTGCTTCTGCTCGTAGTCCTCGCGGCTGACGAGCCGTTCGACACCTGCCGAGCGGGCATAGGCCCCGAAGCCCATCGACCCGTGTTCCGAGCCGCAGAAGAAGGCCGTGGCGTAACCCCGGTCGGCGAGGATGGCCGGCAGCTGCCGGCTGGCGCCGAGCGACTGCGGCATCAGCACGAAGGGGGTGCGGAACGAGGGGATGCTGCCCAGAATGGAGGGCATGGCCTGGATCGACCGCGTGCCGTTGGCGTACATCCGCTCGAAGCAGAGCCCGTTGCGCATCAGCGAGTCAAGGAACGGGGTGAATCCCTTCACCGGTCGGTCGGCGTAGAGGTCCGGACGCAGGTGTGCGGAGTGCTCGGCCGACATGCTCTCCATGATGAAGACGACGACGTTGCGTCCCGACAGGTCCACGGCTGCCGAGTCGGCCGGCTGGTGGATCGGCGTGAAGCGGCGGGGCAGCTCCTCGTCGGAGAAGTACTTGCGGTAGCGGCTGCTGCCTCCGCCCTCGATGGTGCGCAGGATGCAGAAGGGGTTGCTCAGGATGAGGTTCGCCTTGCCGTTGTCGGCCGTGTAGAGCGTGGCGTTCGAGAGGGTGATCGGCCGGGTCATGCGGGTCATGCCCCCGCGGGCGCCGGCAATGCTGAGCCCTGCGGCCAGGGCCAGGATCGCCGTGCCGCCGGCATAGTAGGGCCAGCCGCGGCGCAGCAGGCTCTCTTCGCGGACTTTCCGCCCGTAGCCGGCGGCCAGCAGAAGGGTCAGCAGCAGCCACACCGCGACGAGCGGCCAGTTTTCGGCCATGAACTTGCCGGCGAGCTGCAACGAGTTGTCGTTGTCGGCGAAGAAGATCTCGTCGGCCGTAAAGCGCTTCTGCGTGTAGCGGAAGTAGACGGCGTCGGCCAGGTTCACGGCGACGACGGCGAGCGAATTGACCGCCACGTAGTAGATGCGGAGCATGCGCCGGTACCAGGTGCGTTCGCGCAGGTGCAGCGGCAGGAGCGACAGCAGGATGAACAGGCCGTCGGCATAGACGACCGACACCGTGTCGAAGCGCAGGGCACCGGTGAACAGGTCGCCCAGCTCGGACCACGTGAGCGATCCCAACTGGGCGGCGTTGTAGATCCAGAAGGCCACGCGGCAGAGCATCAGTACGACGTAGAGCAGTACGATGCGCCGCACGAGCATTCCGAGCGGGGTCCGGAGCAGGCGGGACAGCATGGTCTCCGGATGTTTATTCGCAGGCCTTGAGCGACATGTCGAGCGATCGGATCTGGTGGGTCAGCGCCCCGACCGAGATGAAATCGACACCGCATTCGGCATAGTCGCGCATGGTCTCGAGTGTGATGCCGCCGCTCGATTCGGTCTCGCAGCGTCCGGCCACCTTCTCGACGGCCAGGCGTGTCATTTCGGGCGTGAAGTTGTCGAACATGATGCGGTCCACGCCTCCGGCGGCGAAGACCTCGTCGATGTCCTCCAGCGTGCGGACCTCGCACTCGATCGGGAGCTCCTTGCCCCGGGCCTTGAGGTACTCGCGGACGCCGTGGATCGCCTTCTGAATGCCGCCGGCGAAATCGATGTGGTTGTCCTTCAGCAGGATCATGTCGAAAAGCCCCATGCGGTGGTTCTCTCCGCCGCCCAGCTTCACGGCCATCTTGTCCAGCACGCGCATGCCCGGCGTGGTCTTGCGCGTGTCGAGCACCCGGGTGTGCAGTCCCTCGAGGCGCTTGACGTAGACGGCCGTCTGGGTTGCCACGCCGCTCATGCGCTGCATGATGTTGAGCACGATGCGCTCGGCCTGCAGCAGCGAGCGGAGACGTCCCGAGACATAGAAGGCCACGTCACCCGGTCGGACGCGCGAGCCGTCCTCGAGCACCTGTTCGAAGCGCATCTCGGGATCGAGCCGCCGCAGGACGATCTGGGCGATCTCGATACCGGCGATCACGCCCTCCTGCTTGCAGAGCAGGCGCATGCGTCCGTGTTCGTTTTCGGGGATGCACGAGAGCGACGTGTGGTCGCCGTCGCCGATGTCCTCCTTGATGCAGAGTTCGATGAGTTCGTCCACGAAGGGCTTGTATTCGGGTTTCATAGACTACGTGTTTTTGTGTTTTCGTACCGTTTTTCCCTGCAAAGGTAACACTTCGCGGCGGATGTCCGCACGTGCGGGGCTATTTTTTTACCAGCAGCAGCCCCTCGTACTCCATGCGGTAGGTCCCCAGCCTGGGGACGTCGCACGTGAAGGAGATGCGGCAGAGGATGTCTTCGACCGAGCCCTCGACGTCGGTGAGCGTGTACGAGGGCATGTCCTGGTAGCTGTAGCCGCCGCCCACCTCGTTCGGAAGCCGGACCTGCGGTACGGTGCTGGCTGCCGTGAACGAGAGCGAAGCTCCTTCGCCCGGGGTGTAGGGCATGCGGTGGATGCGCATCTCGAGGGCCGGCATCGCGGCGGCGAAGCGTGTGGCGTGCATGTAGATGGTCAGCGATTCGCGGTCGCCGGCAAACTCGAACCACGCCTTGGGGTCGGTGTAGGTCGAACCATCGGACACATGGGTTACCGTGGCCGTTCCGTAGAAGTGCATGTTGTCGCTCGTGAATACGCCGTCCACGATCGAGGGGTTGTGGGTGGCATAACGGACGCCGTCGTCCGCCTCGTCGTTGCAGGCGGCCATCGTGAAGGCCGCAAAGCTCAGCAGCAGCAGTTTTTTCAGCATGTTCAATCGATGTTAAGGGTTAAGGTGATGCCGAAGCTACGGGGACGTCCGCGCTGGACGAACTCGTTGCCGATCGACTTGAAATAGAATACGTTGTAATCGGTTTCGGTGAGGTTGCGCCCCCATACGCCGAGCGACCATCGGCGGTGCTCGAACCTTATGGAGGCATTCACAAGGGCGTAGAATGGCTCCCTCAGGGAGTTCTCCTCGTTCCACTCGATGGGACCGGCACCCTGGACGCCGGCCTGCACGACCACGTCGCCCAGCCAGCCGAGCCCCGTCGGGCGGCTCCATGTCGCCGCAGCCGAAAAGGTATGCTGCGGGGCGTAGGGGACCCGCTTGCCGGCATAGTCGTCGTTTCCGCTGCGGTAACGCAGGAAGCGGGCGTCGGTGTATCCGTAGGCGACGTTGAAGTCGAGGTCGCGCCGCGGGGAGATCTGCAGCGAGAGCTCCGCCCCGCGGCTGCGCGTGCGGCCCGCGTTGGTCATCATGCGTCCGGTGGTCTGGCCTTCGGGGAAGACGGTGAGCTGCTGGTCGCGGACGTCGATCCAGAAGAGGGCGAAATCGCCCCGCACGGTGCCGTCGAGACACGAGAAGAGGCCTCCGAATTCGTAGTTCCAGCTGTATTCGGGCTTGTAGGACATCAGGTCGGGCTCCTCGTAGGTCAGTCCCGAGACCATCAGCCACTTGATCTTTTCCTGCAGGATGTCGGAGAACATCTGCGTGTTGAAGCCGCCGGCCTTGTATCCCCGGGAGACGGAGAAGTAGAGGTTGCGGACCGGGTCGAAGGCATAGAGAACCGAGAACCGGGGCAGCAGCTCCAGGTAGGAGTGTGCGGAGCTGTTCTTTTCGTCGATGGTGATCTGCTGCGCAAAGGGGGCGCCGCCGTTGATGCTCAGCGTGTAGTCGAGGTCGGCCCGGCTCCGGTAGCGCAGCTGCGTGCGTTCGAAGTCGGCGCGCAGTCCGGCAGTCAGCTGCCAGCGCCCCAGTTCGAGACGCGATTCGTGGTAGAGCGCCGCCCCCCAGACCGGCATCCGGAACGCCGACGAGAGCAGCAGTTCGTCGGCATCCATCGCGTAGACCAGGTCGGGCGACGTGTTGGCGTTGTCGAGGATCAGCCGCTCGATGCCCGTGCGCTTGAAGTTCACGGGGGCGTCCATCCTCCCGTGGCGGTAGAAGCCGAAGGCGCCGAAGAGCCATCCGTAGCGCCCCCCGCCGCGCGAGCGGAAGACCACATCCTCGGTGATGGCGTGTTCGCGCACGGCCTGCAGCAGGGTGAAGTAGGGGAGCGGCGTGAAGTCCTGGTCGAGCGTCATCGCATCGTCGGTGTACTGGTAGCTGGTGATCGACGAAATGCTGTAGCGGTCGGCGTCGTAACGCACCGTGAGGCCGTCGCTGACCGACGTGCGGAGGTAGGAGCAGGGGTCGTTGTAGGCGATCTGCCCGGGGCGGAGGATCACCTCACCCCCTTCGACGATCTCCTTGCCCGCATAGGCGTAGGGATAGCCGCCCTGTTCGACGCGCGACACCGCGAGGGTGTTGTCCAGGCGCAGCCCCCGGCGGTTGTCCCACTGCATCTTCCAGCGCCCTCCGGTCTGCCACTCCCGGTCGCAGGTGCGGTGTGTGTATTCGTTTTCGAAGAATCCGTCCGTGCGGGTGTAGAATCCCGTAAGGGAGATGCCCACGTTGTCGGAGACCCGCCCGTAGGCCGAGGCGCGGAGCCGGCAGGAGTTGGCGCTGCCGTATTCGGCCAGGAGGCGCACCCCTTCACAGGTGAGCGGCGAGCGGGTGTAGACATTGACCACGCCGCCCATCGTGTTGCGGCCGTAGAGGGTCGATTGCGGGCCGCGGAGCACCTCGATGCGTTCGATGTCGGCCAGTTCCGTGTCGAAGCCGTTCTTGTTGAGCAGCGGCACGTTGTCTATGTTCATTCCGATGACCGGCTGGTCGATGCGGGCGCCCAGTCCGCGGACGTAGATCGACGAGGTCATGCGCGAGCCGTAGTCCGGGGCGTGGAAGTTGGGCACTGTGAGGGCTACCTCCTTGAGCGCCGAGACGCCGCTGCGCTCGACCGCCCGGCTGCCGATGATCGACGATGCGACGGCCGTCGAGCGCAGGACCGGGCCCTGCTTGATGGCCGTCACCTGCACCTTGTCCACGACGATCACCGTATCGACCGCCGCGTCGCTCCGGGCGGCATCGCCGCCGGGGCCGGGATGCTCCGCCACGCCGTCGGCCCGGCTGCAGAACGGCAGGAGTACGAGCGGCAGCAGTATGTCGAGCAGTCGGGGTTTCACTTTGGACACGGGTTCGGTTTCCGGGTGCAAAGTAACGGGTTTTCCCCGAAAGTTGCAATCCTTATTTATGAGGAGGAGGTTGTGGGAGACGGCGCGCCGTCAGATCTGCTCCGGATCGACGTAGCCCATCGTCACGGCGTAGATCGTCAGTCCCGAGACCGAGCGGATGCCCAGCTTCTCGGTCAGGTTGCGGCGGTGCGAGATGACGGTCGTCAGGCCGATGTGGAGCCGTTGGGCGATCTCCTTGTTGAGGCAGCCCTGCGCCACGAGGGCGAGGACTTCGGCCTCGCGGGCCGAGAGTTGCGCGGTTTGCGGCTGCGGGGGGATACCTTCGGTGTGGTCGCCGTGGTGTGCCCCGTGGTGCATCCGCATGATGTCCCGGATCAGGTCGCCCTCGGGGCGCAGGATGTCCAGGCACCGGAAGCCGGCGAATTCGGGTTGCGGCTGCCCGCTGGTGAGCAGGATGACCCGTTTGCGGACCGGGGCGAAGAGTGCGCTGTGGCCCACGAAACAGCGCGTCGCCACGAAAAAGTGGAAGTAGCGCTCCATGCCGCTCTCCTCGAGGGCCCGGGCGTCGTCGAATGCATCGACCTCGGCCATCGGGATGAGTTTCTCGAGGATGGACTTCAGACCGAGGGCCGTGAGGATGCCGGGGGTGAGGATGGCTATGGCGGGGCGGGGCTGCATCTATTCGTGGTGATAGGGTTCGTTGCGCAGGATCGTGAAGGCGCGGTAGATCTGTTCGGCGAAGATTGCGCGGACGATCTGGTGCGAGAAGGTCATGCGCGAGAGCGAGAGCAGCGAGTCGGCGCGGGCGTAGACCTCGTCCGAGAAGCCGTAGGGGCCGCCGATGACGAGTACGAGGCGCTTCAGCCCGCTGTTGAGGCGCTTCTGGAGCCACTGCGCGAATTCGACCGAGCGGTACTCCGTGCCGCGCTCGTCGAGCAGCACGACGTAGTCGCCCTCGGTCAGTTGGCGCAGGATGGCCTCGCCCTCGGCCGTACGCTGCTGCTTGACGGTCATGCTGCGCGTGTTGCGGACGTCGGGCAGCGTCGTGACCGAGAAGCGGCAGTAGAAGTTCACCCGCCGGACGTATTGCTCGACCAGCGCGGCGACCTCCTTCGAGTCGGTCTTGCCGATGAGGATCAGTTCGAGGGTCACGGCCGCGGCGTCAGAGGTCGGTGTTCCATTCGCCGTCGGCATCGCCGTAGAGAATCGGGCGCGACGGCTCGACCGATTTCAGCCATTCGTAGGCCTTGTACATGTTGTATCCGTTGCCGGCCGCTCCGCCCAGCTCGTAGGCCACCACGCAGGTGAAGTTGCGCGAGCGGTAGTACATCGCCTTGACGCGGGCGAGGAATTCGTCGGCCAGCGACGGGTCGTTGGCCGGCGTACCGCCCACGGTGCGGTCGCCGCGGCGATCGGAGGGGGCGATGTTCGCCCGGTCGATGACGTAGAGGCCCACCTCGTCGCAGAGTTCGTAGAACCAGGCAGGCTGCGGGTAGTCGGGGCATACGGTGTTCTTCCCCTGAGCCTTCAGCGCCTTCAGTCCAGCAAGGGTGGTCTTGCGGTCGGCGGCCGCGTTGTAGGAGGCCTTGACCAGTTTGAGTTCCTTGCCCAGCCGCATTAGCCGCCCGTCGATCAGTTCGGTCTTCCCGAAGCCGATCTTCATCGGCATGTACTCCTTGTAGACGCCGTCGCGGCGCGTGAAGAGCATTACCTTGTACAGGGGCGGGTTCTTCGCCCCGGCCTCCCACTTGTTTTCATAGGTGTGGTAGATGAGCGGGCTGAAGCGCACGGTGTCGGTCGAACGGCCCGGAATCACCACCTCGCGCATGTTGAATTCGAGCAGTTTGCCCTGAGGCGAGTAGATGTCGTAGCCGACGGTCACCGGCTCGTCGTAGTTGAACGAGTTTCGTGCGATGATCCGAAGGTCGAGCATGCCGAAGTCGCGGCCCAGCGTATCGGGCACCAGGGCGATCTCGAAGTCGCGGATCGCCCGCTTGTTCTGGAAATAGAAGTAGCTTCCGGAGAAGGCCTCGCGCTGCACGGCGTCGGCATTGAGCTCTTCGGCGCGTCCGGGGCGCATCAGGATGCGGATCGAGTTGGCCCCCTGACGGATGTAGGGGGAGATCAGGTATTCGGCCGGGGTGGCCGGGTCCTCGGTGTCGGCCACCACGCGGTCGTTGATGCGCAGCGTGTAACCCGCACCCGCATTCTCGATGTGCAGGAAGACGTCGCCGTCACTCCACACGTAGGGAATGTCGAACTCCCCGCCCACGACGGCGATCCCCTCGGCCGCCACGAGCGTCTGCGGCTCGAAGGCCTTCCAGTAGCCGCCCGCTTCGCGGTTGCGCGCCTCGGCGTCGTGGCGCGTGTCGTAGGGGACGACCTCCGTGCGGTAGATGCGGCCTCCTTCGGCCTTCTCCGGCGCTGCTGCGGCCGGCGATTCGGGTTGCTGGGCCCGGGCGGCCAGTGATGCCGTCAGGAGCACAGCCGTGCATATCGTTCGTTTCATTGCCTGCTGTTCTTGCTATGATTCGGACAAAGGTACTTTTTTTTTGCCAAATCGCAAATAATAGCTAACTTTGTCAATTCGGAAAACGAACTGAAACCGAATTAATACCGAAGATATGAAAACGCAGAGAATCGTAGAAATTCTGAAGTCGGGAGCCGTGGACTCCGACATCGTCGTCAAGGGTTGGGTGCGCACCAAGCGCGGAAACAAGAACGTGGCCTTCATCGCCCTCAACGACGGATCGTGCGTTGCGAACATACAGGTCGTGGTCGATCTGGCGAAGATCCCCGACGAGCAGCTCAAACCCATCACGACGGGCGCCTGCATCCGTGTGGACGGACGCCTGGTCGCCTCGCCCGGATCGGGGCAGGGCGTCGAGGTGCAGGCCGAGCGGATCGAGATTTACGGTACGGCCGACCCCGACACCTATCCCCTGCAGAAGAAGGGCCACTCGCTCGAATTCCTGCGCGACATCGCCTACCTGCGTCCGCGAACCAATACGTTCGGCGCCGTGCTGCGCATCCGCCACGCCATGGCCTACGCCATCCACGAGTACTTCAACAAGCAGGGCTTCTACTACTTCCATACGCCGATCATCACCGCCTCGGACTGCGAGGGCGCCGGAGCAATGTTCCAGGTGACGACGCTCGACCTGAACAACGTACCCCGCACCGAGCAGGGACAGGTCGATTATTCGAAGGACTTCTTCGGCCGTTCGTGCAACCTGACCGTTTCGGGACAGCTCGAGGGTGAGCTGGGTGCCCTCTCGCTGGGCCGTATCTACACCTTCGGCCCCACGTTCCGCGCCGAGAACTCCAACACCCCGCGCCACGCCTCGGAGTTCTGGATGATCGAGCCCGAGGCCGCGTTCTACGACCTGGAGGACAACATGGAGCTGGCCGAGGACTTCCTCAAGTACCTGATCCGCTATGCGCTCGAGAACTGCCGCGAGGACCTCGAGTTCATGAACAAGATGTGGGAGCCGGGGCTCATCGACCGCCTGAACTTCGTGCTCAAGCACGACTTCAAGCGCCTCGACTATACCGAGGGCATCGAGATTCTGAAGGCTTCGGGCCGCAAGTTCGAATTTCCCTGTGACTGGGGCTGCGACCTGCAGTCGGAACACGAGCGCTACCTGGTCGAGGAGCACTTCAAGCGTCCGGTCATCCTGATCAACTACCCGAAGCAGATCAAGGCCTTCTACATGAAGCAGAACGACGACGGCAAGACGGTGCGCGCAATGGACGTTTTGTTCCCGGGAATCGGCGAGATCATCGGCGGTTCGGAGCGCGAAGCCGACTATGGCAAACTTTCTGCAAGGGTGCGGGAGCTCAACATGAGCGAGCGCGAGCTGTGGTGGTATCTCGATACGCGCCGCTGGGGATCGGCACCTCATTCGGGCTTCGGACTGGGCTTCGACCGTCTGCTGATGTTTGTCACCGGACTGACGAACATCCGCGACGTACAGCCCTTCCCGCGTACGCCGCTGCACGCCGATTTCTGATCGCTCCCTGACCCGAACGACGACGAAGAGACCATATTGGAATGAAGAACTGTCCTTGCCGGGCTTCGGATCGTTGTTGCCCGACGCGCCGCGGATGGCTACGGCTTCTGCGTGCGTTCACTTTTTGTTAATTTTGACCCGATATGGCTATTAATCAGAAACAGGTCCTTTCCCTTCAGCAGAAACTCTCCCCGCAGCAGATCCAGATGATCAAGCTGCTTGAACTGCCCGCCGTGCAGCTCGAACAGCGCATCAAGCAGGAGATCGAGGAGAACATCGCGCTCGAAGAGGAGGAGCGTCCGGCGGAGGAGGACGAGCAGCCCCAGCAGATCTCCGTGGACGAATACCTGCATGAAGACGATACGCCCTCTTACAAGAGCCGTATCAATAATTTCTCGAAGGACGACAAGCAGCGCCCCGTCTACCTGACCGAGGGACGTTCGCTGCAGGAATACCTCGTCGAGCAGCTCAGTTACCGCAACCTTTCGGAGCGGGACATGAAGCTGGCGGTCTATTTGATCGGCAGCATCGACGAGGACGGCTACCTGAGGCGCGACCTGGAGTCGATCTCCGACGACATCGCCTTTACGGTCGGCATCGAGACCTCGGTCAGTGAATTGGAGCGACTGCTGGATATCATCCACGAACTCGAGCCTGCCGGGATCGGGGCCCGCGACCTGCGCGAGTGCCTGCTGCTGCAGATGAACCAGATGCAGGTCAATACGCGCGCCCGGCGGCTGGCCCGCAAGATCCTGACCAGCTATTTCGACGAATTCGTCAAGAAGCACTACGAGAAGTTGATCGCCCGGCTGCAGGTCTCCGAGGAGGAGTTCCGCGATGCGATCGCCGAGATCCGGCGCCTGTCGCCCAAACCCGGAAACCTCTATGCCGAGGGCGGGACCGACACGACACCCTATATAGTTCCCGACTTCATCCTCGACTACCAGGACGGCCATTTCCAGCTCTCGCTCAACTCCTACAACGTTCCCGAGGTGAAGATCAACCGCCGCTATGTGGATATGATCCGCGACATGGTTGGCTCGGACGGTCGTGTGAAGGAGAAGGACCGTGAGGCGCTCCAGTTTGTCAAGAGCAAGATCGACTCGGCCAAGTGGTTCATCTCGGCCATCAAGCAGCGGCACGATACGCTGATGCGGACCATGCAGACCATACTCGATTACCAGCAGGAGTACTTCAAGGACGGCGACCGTTCGAAGCTGCGGCCAATGATCCTCAAGGACATCGCCGACCGCACGGGGCTCGATGTATCGACCATCTCGCGCGTGGTGAACAGCAAGTACGTGCAGACGCAGTTCGGGATTATCCTGCTCAAGTCGCTCTTCTCGGAGGCCATGCAGACCGATTCGGGCGAGGAGGTGTCGAGCTACGAGATCAAGAACATCCTCCAGCAGTGCATCGACGAGGAGGACAAGCGCAAGCCGCTGACCGACGAGACGCTGATGGACATACTCAATACGAAGGGATACCACATCGCCCGCCGTACGGTGGCCAAGTACCGCGAGATGCTGGGAATCCCCGTGGCGCGGTTGCGCAAACAGATTTAGGGCCCGGGGTGTCCCGCGCCTCCCGGCAGTCGGGGCGTGACGGTACCGACAGTCCGGCGGCATCGCTTCGGAGCGGGTGGCTGCCCGCCTGGAGGTGCGGCGGCCCGGGTTGAGAAGATTCGAAAACGTTATGGAAGAGACCTTGAAATACGGAAAACTGGCACACGGGCTTTCGTGGGTGCTGCATCCGTTCCTGCAGCCCGTCTACCTGATGGGGGTACTGCTGACGATGACCACCTTTGCGCTCTATCCCGCCAATGTAAAGTTCTACCTGCTGTGGGTCGTTGCGCTTTATGCGATCCTCATCCCCGTGCTGTCGCTTGGGGTGCTGCATTCGCTGGGGCGTCTCTCCAGCTACCGGGTGGACGACCGCCGGGAGCGGCTTCTGCCGCTGCTCATCGGGGCTGTCTGCTACGTGCTGTGTGCACTGACCCTGTCGAAGATCCCCTCGGCGATCTTCCTGCGCAAATTCATGGTTGCGGCGGCCTGTTGCGAGCTGTTGTGCTTCGTGGTGTCGCTGCGCTGGAAGATCAGCCTCCACCTGACCGGCATGGGGGCTGTCGTGGCGCTGCTGGTGGTGATGAATGTCGCCGGGGTGGGCAACATGGTGTTTCCGCTGGTAGTGGCGGTCCTCGCAGCCGGGGCATTGGCCTCCGCGCGGCTCTATCTGGGGTGCCACAACGCCCCGCAGGTGCTGGCCGGCTTCTGCGGCGGCTTTGCCGTAGCGACGCTGGCCGTGCTCTTCCTCTGACGGGACGGGCTTCCGGGGATCGGTGAAATCGAGGGCGCCGGCCGCATCTGCGGCCGGCGCCCTGTCGTTTTTGTACGGATCGGGGGTCAGACGCAGCCCTGCGCCAGCATGGCGTTGGCAACCTTCATGAAGCCGCCGATGTTGGCCCCCACGACGTAGTTGATGTAGCCGTCCGGCTCGGTGCCGTAGCGTACGCACACCGAGTGGATGTTGCGCATGATGGCGTGCAGGCGGGCATCGACCTCCTCGGGAGTCCATTCAAGACGCATCGAGTTCTGACACATCTCGAGTCCCGAGGTGGCGACGCCTCCGGCGTTGGCCGCCTTGCCCGGGGCGTAGAGCAGCCGGTGCTGCTGGAAGATGCGGATTGCCTCAGGCGTCGAGGGCATGTTGGCCCCTTCGGCCACACACATGCAGCCGTTGTCCACGAGCCGCTGCGCGTCCTCGCCGTCGAGCTCGTTCTGTGTGGCGCACGGCAGGGCGATGTCGCACTTCACGCCCCACGGGCGCTCGCCGGGGTGGTAGGTGGCCGTGGGGTAGCGGTCGGCATATTCACGGATTCGGCCCCGGAATACGTTCTTGAGCTCCATGACGTAGTCGAGTTTTTCAGGGGTGATGCCTTCGGGATCGTGGATGCAACCCGACGAGTCGGAGAGGGTCACCACCTTGGCACCGAGGGCCGTGGCCTTCTGGCAGGCGTACTGGGCGACGTTGCCCGAACCCGAGATGCAGACGGTTTTGCCCTCGAACCGCTCGTTGCGCGTGGCGAGCATCTCCTCGGCGAAGTAGCAGACGCCGTAGCCCGTGGCTTCGGGGCGCAGGGGGCTGCCGCCCCAGTCGCGGCCCTTGCCCGTGAGCGTGCCGGTGAACTCGTCGCGCAACCGCTTGTACTGCCCGAAGAGATATCCGATCTCGCGTCCGCCGACGCCGATGTCACCGGCCGGGATGTCGGTGTCCTGGCCGATGTGGCGCTGGAGTTCGGTCATGAACGACTGGCAGAACTTCATCACCTCGTTGTCCGACTTGCCCTTGGGGTCGAAGTCCGAACCGCCCTTGCCGCCGCCCATCGGGAGGGTCGTGAGGCTGTTCTTGAAGGTCTGCTCGAAGGCGAGGAACTTCAGGATCGAGAGGTTCACCGAAGGGTGGAAGCGGATGCCGCCCTTGTAGGGGCCGATGGCGCTGTTCATCTGCACGCGGTAGCCGCGGTTGATCTCGATCTCGCCCCGGTCGTTGAGCCACGGCACGCGGAAGATGATGACCCGTTCGGGTTCGGCGATGCGTTCCAGAATCTTCATCCGTTGGAGTATGGGGCTGGCCACGATGTGCGGGGCCAGCGATTCGGCCACCTCGCGGACGGCCTGGTGGAACTCCGGTTCGCAGGGATTGCGCGCGATCAGCCGGGTCATGAAATCCTCGACGTACTGTTTGGCTTGGTTGTTCATGGACGTAAGGGTTTTTAGGGTGAATAGTGATTTACGACCCTAAAATTAAGGAATCTGCCTCTGTTTTGCAAATACTTTATAAATTTCGTAAAATATTTTAGTTTAATCCGGCCGTAATTTGCTTACGTTTTGCTCGGCCGTTACTGACGTTCGGCGTCGAAACGTAACGAAAAATGACGGATTCGCCGTGAATCCGTCATGAAAATTTTTTTCGGAAAAATGCCGCAGAAACTTATTCCGCGGCGCTTTTTTTCGCTGTTTCCGCCGGCCTGCCCCGATCGGAGCGTCGGCCTGCCCCTGCGGTCTACTCCTTGCGTGTGAACGAGAAGCCGATGTAGAGGTTCTGGTAGTTGGCCAGCAGGGCCGATACTCCGGCCAGCGACTCGCTTTGCGCGCTGACCGACTGGACGATCTCGAGCAGTTTCGTGGCCGGGATCAGCAACTGCAGGGCCGATCCGTCGATATAGGCACGCCCTGATACGGTTCCGAACTTCTGGAACTTTTCGTGTGTCGAACTGACCGATACCACATGTGTTTCGGCATCGTAGGCGTAGTCTCCCGTCAGTTGTTTTTCTCCCAGGGCAGCCGTGAATTTGCCCTCGCGGTCGAAGGTGATGCTCCCCGTTCCGGGCGTGAGCCCGACCTTGGCGTAGATCTTGCCCAACTGGTCGCTGAGAGCTGCCGAGAGCAGCTGTGCCCCGAGGTCCGCTGCGGCATCGTCGCCTTCGAAGCGGACGCCGGGCGAGGAGTAGCTCCACGTTCCCGGGAGGGCATATTGCGTGAGTTTGCCGTCGGTTGCCTTGTCGGCGGCGTTTGTGAGCGTCTGTTTCAACAACTCGCCCCAGTCCTGTGCCGCGGCGGGACCGCCGAGCAGCAGGGCGAGTGTCAGGAGTGAAAGGATTCGTTTCATGGCATGTTTCGCGTTACAGGTTTTCCAACTCCCGCATCCAGGCTGCAGCCGTGGCATCGGAGGGCATGCGCCAGTCGCCGCGCGGGGAAAGCGCTACCGATCCGACCTTCGGGCCGTCGGGCATGGCCGAGCGCTTGAACTGCTGCGTGAAGAAACGGCGGACGAAGACCTCGAGCCAATGGCGTATCGTCTCTGTGTCGAAGCGTCCGTCGAAGGCCTGTTCGGCCAGCCGGTGGATCTTGGCGGGGCCGTATCCCGCGCGCAGGAAATGGTAGAGGAAGAAGTCGTGCAGTTCGTAGGGCCCGACCAGGTCCTCGGTCTTCTGGGCGATCTGTCCGTCGGCATCGGCCGGCAGCAGCTCGGGGCTGACAGGCGTAGCCACGATGTCGAGCAGCGTCGAGCGCGTCGCTTCGTCCCGCTCCGTGTCGGCCACCCACCGCACCAGATGGCGCACGAGGGTCTTCGGCACCGAGGCGTTCACACCGTACATCGACATCTGGTCGCCGTTGTAGGTGGCCCAGCCCAGGGCCAGTTCCGACAGGTCTCCCGTGCCGACGACCAGTCCGCCCTCCATGTTGGCTACGTCCATGAGAATCTGCGTCCGTTCGCGGGCCTGCGCGTTTTCGTAGGCGGCCGATCGGTCCGCGGGGTCGAGCCCGATGTCCCGGAAGTGCTGCATGCAGGCCTCGCGGATCGGGATCTCGCGCTGCGTGACTCCCAGTTCGCGCATCAGTTCCAGGGCGTTGCGGTAGGTTCGGTCGGTGGTTCCGAAGCCCGGCATCGTGATGCCGATGATGCCCCGGCGGTCGAGCCCCAGCTTGTCGAATGTGCGGGCGGTGACCAGCAGAGCCAGCGTCGAGTCCAGTCCGCCCGAGATGCCGATGACGGCCTTCGAGCAGCGGGTGTGCGCAAGCCGGCGGGCCAGTCCGTGCGACTGGATCTGGAAGATCTCCTCGCAGCGCTCGTTGCGGCGCCCCTCCTCATGCGGAACGAACGGCATGGGGTCGATGTCGCGGTCGATCCTGTCCGGGCGCATGCCTTCGGGGATCTCCATTTCGATGACGGTGTTCTCCGTGTCGGACTCGTTGAGCCGGAAGGAGGTGTTGCGCCGGCGTTCGAAGGCCAGCCGTTCGAGGTCCACGTCGGCTGTTATGAGTTGCTCGTCGAGCGAGAAGCGTTCGCCTTCGCGCAGGATCACGCCGTTCTCGGCGATCAGGGCGTTGCCGGCGAAGACCAGGTCGGTCGAGGATTCGCCGAAGCCGGCCGAGCAGTAGACGTAGGCCGAGATCGTGCGGCCCGACTGCTGGGCGACGAGCTGCCGCAGGTAGTCGTGCTTGCCGACTGCCTCGGGCGAGGCCGAGAGGTTGAAGATCACGCGGGCGCCGTTCTGCGCCGTGTGCGACGAGGGCGGCACGGGGGTCCAGAGGTCCTCGCAGAGTTCGATGCCGAACTCCGCGCCGTTCACGGCAAACGTGAGGTCCGTGCCGAAGTCGGCCTGCTGCCCCGCCACGTCGATCTGCTCCTCCGAGATTCCGGCCCCGGAGGCGAACCAGCGGGGTTCGTAGAACTCCGAGTAGCCCGGGATGTAGGTCTTGGGCACCACGCCGAGGATACGCCCCTGCGTGAAGACGACGGCACAGTTGTAGAGCGTCTCGCCGTGGCGCAGCGGCGCCCCGACGATTGCGACGAGGGGCAGCTTGCGGGTCGAGCGCACGAGCTCCTCGAGCGCCTGGTCGGCATCGTCGAGCAGCGCCGGGTGCAGCAGCAGGTCGCCGCACGTGTATCCCGTGACGCCGAGTTCGGGGAAGACCACGATCTCGACCCCGCGGCGGGCCGCCTCGTCGGCCAGGGCCGCCATGCGTTCCGTGTTGTAGTCGCAGTCGCCGACCCGAACGTGGGGAATGGCCGCCGCGACCTTCAGAAATCCGAAATTGTCCATGGTCCGGTTGTTCGTTGGTCCGCCGTTATTCGGCCCACAGGCGGGCAAGGTTCAGGATCACCTGCTGGGCCTTGCGCATGGTCGTCAGGGAGCAGTATTCGAACTTGCCGTGGAAGTTCATGCCGCCCGTGAAGAGGTTCGGGCACGGCAGTCCCATGAACGAGAGGCGGGCGCCGTCCGTACCGCCGCGGATCGGACGCACGAGCGGCTTCACGCCGGCCTCCTCCATGGCCTGCAGCGCCTTGTCGATCAGCTGCGGGTGCGGCTCGACCATCTTGCGCATGTTGAAGTACTGGTCCTTGAGCGTGAGGTGCAGGACGTTGTCGCCGTATTTCTTCTTCAGCAGATCGACGCACGCCCACATGAAGACCTTCTTCTGTTCGAACTTTTCGGCGTCGTGGTCGCGGATGATGTAGCTCACCGAGGCATGCTCGACCGTGCCGTTCATCCCGACGCAGTGGTAGAATCCCTCATAGCCTTCGGTGTACTGCGGACGCTCGCTGGCCGGGAGCAGCTGCTGCAGCTCGCAGGCGATGTCGATGGCGTTGAGCATCTTGGCCTTGGCGTAGCCCGGGTGTACGTTGCGCCCCTGAATCTCGATCTTCGCGCTGGCGGCGTTGAAGTTCTCGTATTCGAGTTCGCCCTCCATGCCTCCGTCCACCGTGTAGGCAAAGTCGGCGCCGAAGGCCTTGACGTCGAAGAAATCGACGCCGCGGCCCACCTCCTCGTCGGGCGTGAAACCGATGCGGATCTTGCCGTGGCGCACCTCGAAATGCGTAAGCAGATACTCCGCGGCGGTCATGATCTCCGCCACGCCGGCCTTGTCGTCGGCCCCGAGCAGCGTCGTGCCGTCGGTGTGGATGAGCGTGTGGCCCTTGAAGAAGGCCAGCTCGGGGAAGTCGGCCACGCGCATCGTGAGCTGGCCGTTGAGGACGATGTCACCGCCGTCGTACTCGTCGATGACGCGGGGCTTGACATCCTTGCCGCTCATATCGGGCGACGTATCGACGTGGGCGATGAAGCCGATGACCGGGGCGTTCTCGCAGCCCGGCGTCGCGGGAATGCTTCCCATGACGTATCCGTAGCGGTCCATCGCCACCTCGGTCATGCCCAGGGCGGTCATCTCGTCGCGCAGGGCTTCGAGCAGCACCTTCTGCTTGTCGGTCGAGGGGAAGGTCGTGCTCTCCTCCGACGACTGGGTGTCGTAGGAGACGTATTTCAGAAATCGTTCTTTCAGATCCATGGTCGTTATCTGTTTTTAAGGTATTACAAAGGTTGCGGCCCGGCTGTGGCGGGCCGGTATGTGGTTACTCCTCCTTCCGGGCGCGGAGCGTATGCCAGGCGAAGTAGCCGATCAGGACCAGGTACATGAGCAGGCCGGTCCATTCGGCCTCGTTCGAGGCGGCCCACTCGGCCATGCGCCAGTCTACGTCGTAGAACTTCAGGATGGCGCTCACGACGCCCATCAGGGCACCGCCGGCGATGAAACCCGAAGCAATGAGCGTACCGCGGTCGAAGCGCGCCTTGTTCAGTGCGGCGTCCTTCGAACGGTTCGATACGAACCAGGCTACCAGACCGCCCACGACCAGCGGGGCGTTGAGCTCCATGGGGATGAACATGCCCAGTGCGAAGGCGAGGGCCGGGACGCCGATCGCCGTGAGTACCAGCGCCAGCATTGCGCCGCAGAAGTAGAGCATCCACGGCGTCTGTCCACCGGTCATCAGGGGCTGGATCACGGCGGCCATGGCGTTGGCCTGCGGGGCCACGAGCGCCCCTTCGCCCACGAAGCCGTAGGATTTGTTGAGGATGATCATCACGCCGGCGACCGTGGCGGCCGAGACGAGCGTGCCGAGGAATTTCCAGGTCTCTTGTTTGCGGGGCGTCGTGCCGAGCCAGTAGCCGATCTTCAGGTCGGTGATGAAGCCGCCGGCCATCGAGAGGGCCGTGCAGACCACGCCGCCGATGATCAGCGCGGCGGTCATGCCGGTCGTGCCGCTCAGTCCGACGCTCACCAGCACCAGCGACGAGAGGATCAGCGTCATGAGCGTCATGCCCGATACGGGGTTCGTGCCGACGATGGCGATGGCGTTGGCCGCAACGGTCGTGAAGAGGAAGGCGATGACGAAGACGATCACGAGACCCGTGACCGACTGTACCCAGCCGTCGAGCAGGCCGAAGTGGAAAAAGACGAAGACCGAGATGAGCGTGGCGATGAGGATCGTCAGGATGCGCTTCATCGGGATGTCGCGCTGCGTGCGCTCGGTCGTTTCGGCAGCCTTCTTCCCGCCTCCGAATTCCGAGACGGCGAGGCCCACGGCCTGGCGGATGATCTTCGACTGGCGGATGATGCCGATGATGCCGGCCATGGCGATGCCGCCGATGCCGAGCGGTTTGCCGATGAAGGTGAAGAGGTTCTCGGCCGTGAAGAGCGTCTCGGGATGTGCCAGCAGATCGGGGTTCGTCACGCCGAGCATCGAGGCCATGGCGGCGGGGTCCGTCGCTCCGGCCAGCGAGCCGACTACCGGGACGATGACGAACCACACGAGGCATGAGCCGGCGGTGATGATCATCGCGTATTTGAGTCCGATGATGTAGCCCAGACCGAGCACGGCGGCCGAGGTGTTGAGTCCGAGGACCACCTTGAACTTGTCGGCGGCGATCTGTCCCCAGGTGCAGATGCGCGTCGATACCGATTCGGTCCAGAGACCGAAGGTGCCGACCACGAAGTCGTAGAGACCGCCCACGAGGCCCGCTACGGCGAGGACCTTGGCCTGGCTGCCGCCCTTCTCGCCCGAGACGAGCACCTCGGTGGTGGCGGTGGCCTCCGGGAAGGGGTATTTGCCGTGCATCTCCTTGACGAAGTATTTGCGGAAGGGGATCAGCAGCACGATGCCCAGCAGACCGCCGAAGAGCGACGAGAGGAAGACCTGCCAGAAGGCGGCGTCGAGCCCCAGGATGTAGAGGGCCGGGAGGGTGAAGATCGCACCGGCGACGATCACGCCCGACGAGGCGCCGATCGACTGGATGATGACGTTCTGACCGAGCATGTTCTTCTTGCCCAGCACGGTGCCCATGCCCACGGCGATGATGGCGATGGGGATGGCTGCCTCGAAGACCTGTCCGACGCGCAGGCCGAGGAAGGCTGCGGCGGCCGAGAAGACGACGGCCATCACCACGCCCATGATGACCGAATAGGGGGTCACCTCCTTCGGGGTGGACGAGGCGGGCATGACGGGCGTGTACTCTTCGCCCGGCTTGAGCTCCCGATAGGCATTTTCGGGCAGCGACGTGAGTTGTTTTTCCTGTTTCATTTATCGAGGTTCTTTGTGTTCGGTTGCTCCTGGAAGAGGCGGTCGAGCTCCTTGAGGATGGGGTAGCATTCGCGCGAGAGGGGCGACCGTTTGGCGTCGAGGTGGCGGCAGACGGCCCCTACGGCTCCGGCGAGCCGCAGCCGCTCGTCGGGATCGTCCGAGGCGGCGACCAGATCGACCAGCAAATCGGCAAAGCGCACGAGCTGCCCGTCGTCGAATCCGCAGCGGCCGGTGAGCGCCGCGATGAAATCCGGTTCGGCGAGCAGCGAGTCGAGGTCCGTGTCGATCCGGTTGAGCAGATCGGTTCTCAACTGTTCTCCATCGATCTCCTCCTCCGGTTCCTTCTTTGCAAGCCCGATACGGACGAGCAGGGCCCGGAGCAGGGTCCCGATCTTGCCGATTTCGTGCAGCAGGTAGTCTTCCATCGTGGCGGGCGGGTGAGGGGTCAGCGGTTGTCGCCGCTGCCCGTAATGCGGTGGCGCTCCATGCGCGAGCGGAGCTTCTCGACATTCGTGCGGGCGACCTCCTCCAGGTCGTAGCCCAGGTCGTGCGAGAGCGTGGCGCAGTACCAGAGCACGTCGCCGATCTCCTTCATGATCTCCTGCTTCTTCTCGGGGGTGAACTCCCCGTGGGTGTCGCGGATGACCTTCTTGACCTTGTCGGCCACTTCGCCCGCCTCGCCCGTGAGGCCGAGCGTGGGGTAGACGATGCGGCTCTGTTCGGGATAGATGGCCGTTTCGAGTGCGTGCTGCTGGTATTCGTTGAGTGTCATGTGCAGTGATGTTTTTTTGTTCGGACAAAAATAGCAAATTTTCGGAAAAATACACGGAAAAGCCCCGGCAACCTCTCGAAAAAAGGGAGCTGTCGGGGCTGCGGTGGCGGTATGTCAGAATGTGTCAAGTGCGGCGCGGGCCTCGCGGAGAGCCTGCTCCCAGCCCTCGAAGGCGATCGGCGAGCGGAACGGCTCGAGCAGCGTTTCGATCCTTTGGAGACGCTCCCCGTCGCCGGCGGCTTCGGCCTTCAGCTGGCGGATCTTCTCCCAATCCTGGATGCCCTCGACAAGCCGTTCGAAGCGGATCGACGAGCGGCCCTCGGGATAGACGATGTAGGTGTCGCCGGCCGTCCACGTCCCGAAGCGCGAGTCGCGGATCGGGTCCTCCGGCCAGGAGTTGTAGGCCCAGCGCAGGAAGCCGTCGTAGTCCCCGGCGGCCGCATACCAGCTCAGGTAGACGGCTTCGGCCGGGGCGGACGAGGTGTAGGTGTTGGGAAATCCCGACGAGCAGCAGACATAGTAGGTCGTCGTCAGCCCCCGGGCGCGGCGGTCGGCAATGTCGGCCGGGTCGATGGGGCCGAAGATCCCGGCACACATGTCCCGGATGTAGGGGTACTGCTTGAAGCTCTTGTGGTTGTCGGCCAGGGCGATGCCCAGTTCGGGCGCGACCTCCCTGAGCAGTGCCGTCGCTTCGGCCATCACCTCGGGCGAGCGCTCGTCCATGGCGATGTTGGTGATCTCGAGCCATTCCTTCCCGCGCAGGTGTGCCGTGAAGGCGTGTAGGAACGGGCCCCACATTTCGCGGAATGCCGGGGTGCCCGGGTCGGCCTTCACATCGACGTATTGTCCCGTGGCGGCATCCCGGTAGTGGAGCATGTTGTTCCACGGCAGCATTGAGTAGCAGTTGATGTATTTCCCGACCCCCAGGCCGAGCATGAACTCGACCCACCGGTCGAAGACCGTGAAGTCGTACTCCCACGTGCCGTCCTCGAGGCGCGTCCACTCGATCATGTCGGCGTAGGCGTCGTAGCATTGGTGGTTCCATGGGTCCTTGTTGAGCGTGGCGGTGATGACCTTCTGTCCGGCGCCGGCCAGCAGACGCATCGTCGGGAGCATCTTCTCGAAGTGGGCGTCGCTCCAGACGGGGACGCTCTCGGCGCGTGCCACGGCCGCCGGGTGCTGCCACAGGTCGAGGTGGTAGCTCCACTCTGCCGGGGCGGGCAGCGTGCGACCGGTGACGTGGAGCGAGAGTGCAAGCTTTTCGGAAAGCCCCTTGCCTTCGACCGCCACCTCGGCGGTGTAGTCGCCGGGGGCGGCATCGCGCGGAATCTCGACCGTGATCCATATGGGGCGGGTCGTGCGGGCCGCCACGTCGCACGTAGCGGCCTCGTCGAGCAGGTCGGCCACCAGCAGGGTCGGGTTGTTCTCGGGACGTGTGCCGCAGGGGACTTCGGGCAGGAAGGGGTCGCTGAGCAGATACTTCACGAAGCGGGCCCGTCCGATGCCGCGCAACAGGACGCCGTCGGCCGAGCGGAAGTCGCCGACGGTGCAGCGCAACCCCTCGATGGCCTCGGAGGCCGAGACGACGATCTGGGCCGAGAGCCGCTCGCCGCGCCAGCCCGAGAGTGCGGCGGATTCGGCCGTCGGGGCCGAAAAGGGCTCCGAGCGGGGATAGCGGATGTCGGTCGATCCGAATGTGACGACGGGCGATGTCGTTCCGGCCCACAGTTCGGGCCGTTCGCCCTGCGGGTCGGCCGGTTCGGTCCAGTCCAGGGCCGAGGCGGCCTCCGTTCGGGAGGAATTGCCCGCACAGGCGGCCAGCGCCGCGGCGCAGAGGGTAAGCAGCAGTCTTCTCATGGTTGCAGGGTTGTGTTTCCGGTAGGTTTTGTCTTGTCGGTTCCAGCACCCGGTCAGAGTGCTTCCAATGCACGCTCGAGGCCGATGCCGCGCGATCCCTTGAGCAGAACGAGGGCCCCCTCGACCGGCCGGGCATGCAGCTCCTCGGTCAGTTCGCCGCACGAGGCGAAGCGGCGCACGCGGGCGGGATGCTCCTCGAGCGACTGCCAGGCCCGTTCGAATTCGCTGCCGACGAGCCATACCTCGGCTTTAGGGTCCTGCGTCGCCTGCCGGATGATTGCGGCGTGTTCCCCGCACGACCATTCGCCCAGTTCGAGCATGTCGCCCAGGATCAGCAGCCGCCGTGTGCGGCTGCCGAGCCCCTCGTTCAGGAAGTTGGCCACGGAGGCCCGCATGCTCGACGGGTTGGCATTGTAGCAGTCCACGATGAGCGTGTTGCGGCGGGTCTCGGTCCGCTGCGAGCGGTTGTTGTCGGGGATGTAGCCGGCCACGGCGCGGCGGATGTCGGCGTCGGAGATACCGAAATGGCGGCCGATGGCAGCTGCTGCGGCGATGTTGTACCGGTTGTATTCGCCCTCGAGGTGGCTCGGAATGTTGTCGGCCAGCGTGCGCGAGTAGCGTTCGACGTGCAGCGAGGGGCGCTCGGCGGCCATGGCCACCAGCGTCGGGTCCTCGTCGGGAACGAAGGCCAGTCCGCCATGTGCGGCCAGGTAGTCGAACAGTTCCCCCTTGCCGCGCCGGACCCCTTCCGGGCCGCCGAAGCCTTCGAGATGGGCGCGTCCGATGTTGGTCAGGATGCCGTAGTCGGGTTCGGCGATCGAGGCCAGACCGGCGATCTCGCCGCAGGCGCTGGCCCCCATCTCGACGATCCCGAATTCGGTGTCGGGAGTCATGGCGAGCAGCGTGAGCGGCACGCCGATGTGGTTGTTGAGGTTGCCCCGGGTGGCGTGGAGGGCGAAGCGGCTGCCGAGCACGCGGCTCGTAAGCTCCTTGGTCGTGGTCTTGCCGTTGCTGCCTGCGACGGCGAGGATCGGGATGCCCAGCGTGCGGCGGTGGGTGCGGGCCAACTCCTGCAGGGTGCGGAGCGTGTCATCGACGACGAGCACCCGTGCATCCGTGCCCGCTGCCGCCGGGTCGTCAGCGACGGCCCATGCGGCCCCCTTGGTAAGGGCCTCGTTCACGAAGCGGTTGCCGTCGAACGTGGCGCCGCGCAGCGCAAAGAAGATCGACTCGGGCTCGATGCGGCGCGTGTCGGTCGAGACGTGCGGGTAGCGGCGGAAAAGCGCGTAGAGGTCAGATATGCTTGTCGCCATTGTGGAACTTCACTTCGTCGATGAACTTCTTGATGTTCTGCTCCTCGGAGCGGGGGCAGACCATCAGCACGTCGTCCGTATCGACAACGATGTACTCCTTCAGGCCGCTGATGACGGCGATCTTGCCCGCAGGCAGCGAGACGATCGACGAGCGCGTGTCGTAGAGATAGCACCCTTCGGCGGGCACGGCGTTGGCGTAGCGGTCCTTGCGCGAGTGCTGGTAGACCGAGCCCCAGGTGCCCACGTCGCTCCAGCCGAACTCCCCGCAGCGCACGTAGACGTTGTCGGCCTTCTCCATGATGCCGTAGTCGATCGAGATGGCGCGGCACTCCGAGAAGGCGGTCTCCACGGCCTGGCGTTCGGCATCGGTCCCCAGAGCGTCCATCAGCCCGTGGAAGAGGGCGTGGTGGTCGGGCAGGTACTTCTCGAAGGCCTCGATGATCGAGCCGACCTTCCAGATGAAGATGCCCGAGTTCCAGAAGAACTCGCCCGACTGGAGAAAGACCTGTGCCAGCTCGAGGTCGGGCTTTTCGGTGAAGCACTTGACCTTGCTGATGAGGCTGTTGTCCGAGACCTGGATGTATCCGTAGCCTGTGTCGGGACGGGTGGGCTTGATGCCCACGGTCATCAGCGCGTCGTGGCGGGCGGCGAAGTCGAGGCACTCGCCGATGATGGCGCGGAAGTCCTCCTCGTTGAGGATCAGGTGGTCCGACGGGGTGACGATCATTTCGGCCCCGGGGTCGCGCTTCATGAGCGTGTAGGCCGCATAGGCGATGCAGGGGGCCGTGTTGCGGCCGATCGGCTCGCAGAGCACCTGCTGCGGGGTGATCTCGGGGATGTGCTCCAGCACCAGGTCCTTGTATTTGATGTTGGTCACCACGAGAAAGTTCTCGGGCGGGACCATCTTGGCAAATCGTTCGTAGGTGTGGCGGATGAAGGACTTACCTGTTCCGAGGATGTCGAGGAACTGTTTCGGACGTGATTGCCGGCTTTTGGGCCAGAAGCGGGTTCCGATGCCTCCCGCCATGATGACGCAATATTTGTTGCTTCCCATGAGTTATAATGTGGTGTTGATTACGACAAAGATAAAAATATTTTAGTAACTTTGCCGCCTATTGGAGCGATTAATTTTAGTCCCGGAATGAAGATCAAACTGTTCACGATACCCAACCTGCTGACGCTCGCCAACCTCCTGTGCGGTTCGGTAGCGGCCGTGGCGGCATTGGTATGGGGCGAGCTGACACTGGCCTTCGGGTTGGTCGTCCTGGCCGCCGTTTTCGATTTCTTCGACGGTTTTGTGGCGCGTTTGCTGCACCAGTCCTCGCCGATCGGTCTGCAACTCGACTCGCTGGCCGACGACGTCTCTTTCGGATTCGCCCCTGCGGCCGTGATGTTTGCCCTCTACGGACAGATGTCCGGCGTGTGGCTGCCCGACGGTGAGGCGGGGCTCGTTGTCTTCCTCTTCACGGCCTGCGGAGCACTCCGTCTGGCCCGGTTCAACATCGATGACACGCAGCGCACCGAGTTCCTCGGACTGCCCATTCCGGCCGCCGCGATGCTCTGCGCCTCGCTCGGCATGCTGGTCGAGACCTACGGCATAGTGATCTCCCGTGAGGTGATTGTCGCCGTAGCCCTCGTTGCCTCGTGGCTCATGGTTTCCAACCTGCGGATGTTCGCCCTTAAGTTCCACGGGTTCGGCTGGCACGGCAACGGTCTGCGCTACGGATTCCTTGCGGCAAGCGCCCTGCTGCTGGCGTTGCTCGGCGGGCGGGCCATTCCGCTCGTCGTCGTGCTCTACGTCCTCGTATCGGTTGTCAAACGGTTTGTATGTTCCGCAACGGATTGTGGACAAGAGGGATAGTTTGTATATTTAAAATATTTTAATTACCTTTGCCGCGGATTCCCGCTTTTCGGTCATGCTGAAAACGTCGCATCGCATATCGCTGGCGCTCCTGTCGCTCTGCCTGCTGCTGGCTCTGCCTTCGGTGGTGCACGCGCAGTTCGATGCAAGTACGCTGTTGCGCGCCCAGCAGAACGGTCAGAACACCGGCCTCTACGGCAACAACCCGTTTGATCAGAGTGAGGGCGAGGGCGAGAATCCCGAGGGAGAGCAGCAGGACTCGACCAAGGAGCGCAAGATTCGCAAGCCGCTCGAGTCCTACTTCTTCAGTGATTCGATCCGGGCGCTGAACAATTTCCGCTGGCACGTGAGCCGCGACTATAACCGCGTGAACGTCGGGACGCTCGACACGACGCTGACCGACTACAGGATCGACTACCCGTTCTACCGCGAGGATGTGGGCGACATCGCGCAGGGAGCGCTGGGACAGACCTCGTTGCCGCTGAACTATTTCCGGCGGCCACAGTTCTTTGACTTCGGATTTGCAAGCCCCTATTACGCCTACACGTACAACATGGAGAATGTCGATTTCTACAATACGAAGAAACCGATCATTCGCATGAGCTACGAGGAGTCGGGACAGAAGCGTTTCCGCGAGGAGAATTTCAACATCATGCATGCGCAGAACATCTCTCCCTCGACGGGCTTCAACATCGACTACAAGGCGCGCGGCACCCGCGGACAGTATGTCTGGTCGCGGACCAAGAACCACAACCTGGCCGTGGCGTTCAACCACACCGGCAAGCGCTATTCGGTGCATGCGGCCTACTACAACAACCACATCGAGCAGCAGGAGAACGGCGGCGTGGTGGGCGTGTGGGCCCTGCGTGACACGACCTTCGAGATGCCTTCGGGTATTCCGATGAAGCTCTCCGAGGCCGAGGCCGAGAACACCTACCGCAACAACGCCTTCTTCGTCACGCAGTCGTATGCCATCCCGTTGCAGCGGGTCACCGACCGCGACTTCTCGCTGGCCGACCTCTCGACCGTCTATGTCGGCCATTCGTTCGAGTACAGTTCGTGGAGCAAGATCTACACGGACAACAACGTGCCCTACACCGACGAGCGAGACCATCGCGACGAGCAGGGCAACTTCGTGTCGGCCGAACATAACTACTACGACAACTGGTTCATCAATCCCACCCAGACGCGCGACTCGATCTACGAGCGGGTGATTTCGAACCGGATCTTCGTGCAGGCGCAGCCGTGGGACCGCAACGGGGTGGTGGGAACGATCGATGCCGGCGTGGGCCTCGATCTGCACACCTATTCGCAGTTCGAACTGGACGATTACCTTTCGGGGCACTATACGAAGGTGAAGAAGACGAGCTATTTCGCCTATGGCTCGGTCAATGGAAAGATAAAGAAATACGTCGATTGGGGAGCGAACATCAAGTTCTACCCGTCGGGTTACAGAGGCGGAGACATAAACATCGGCGCGCACCTCGCGCTGACGGGATATCTTCGCGGACACCCCCTGATTCTCGAAGGCCGGCTTTCGATGGACCGGCGTTCGCCCAATTACTGGCAGGAGAATCTGTTCTCGAACCATTATATATGGTCCACTCCTTTGAACAAGGAGAATGAGACTCGTTTTGAGGTGAAATTTTCGATCCCCGACTTCGCGTTCGAAGTGGGCGGATGGCAGGGCGTCGTCTCCGACAAGATCTATTACGGAGCGGACAGCAACGTCGCCCAGCATGCAGGAAGTGTAAGCCTCACGAGTGTGTATGCTCGCAAGGATTTCCGCCTCGGCGGACTTCATCTGGACAACAGGGTATTGTTGCAGTGGAGTACGGATCAGGAAGTTGTACCCGTTCCGCTTTTGAGCGCCTTCCTCTCGTATTACTACGAGTTCTGGGTCGTGCGCGACGTACTGCGCCTGCAGATCGGACTGGACGGACGCTATAATACGCGGTATTATGCGCCCGGTTACAATCCCGCTCTGTCGGTGTACTACAACCAGCGCGAGGTCGAAGTGGGGGGATATCCCTACATGGACGCCTTCGTCATGGGAAAGTGGAAGAGAATGCGGATATTTCTGAAATATCAGCACGTGAACAAGGGCTTGTTCGGCAACGGCGAATATTTTTCGGCGGCGGGTTACCCGCTCAATCCGGGCATGTTCAAGATCGGTATCTCGTGGGGATTCTATGATTAGCGTATTGTTCTGCGCGGTATGAACTGCCCGCAAAGCAACCTTTTATGCTGAAAAAGACTGTTTTAACGTTTGCGTTCCTATCCATTCTGACTACATTTTACGGCTTCAACGCCCAAACCGGCACGCCCGTGACGGATCCGTCGCCGGTCCTCGAGCCAGCTCCGAAGAGCGTCGGCACGAACGCGTTGGCCAAGGAACGGCTCTGTATCATCTCGCCGTTCGACAACCTGATGCGCGATATCAGCGAGAAGGAGGGCAACGACTGGCGCCTGATGGCTGCCATTGCCTACCACGAGTCGCGCTTTACGCCCGACATCACGTCGAGTCGCGGAGCCTGCGGTCTGATGCAGATCATGCCCTCGGTGGCCGAGCAGTTCGATGTCCCGGAGTCGCTTATCGCCGATCCCGCGACGAACGTCTGGCTGGCCAACAAGCTGCTCTCGAAGATCGGAGAGTCGCTCCGTTTTCCGGCCGACACCCCCGACGAGGACCGCATGAGCATCATCCTCGCCTGCTACAACGGCGGCATCGGACATGTGAACGACGCTCGTCGGCTGGCGCGGGTCCACGGCGAGGATCCCAATTCGTGGAAGGTCGTGGCCCGGTATCTGACGCTGAAGTCGGAGCCGGAGTATTATGAAAACGAGGTCGTGAAATGCGGCCGATTCACGGGAAGCCGCCAGACGTTGGCCTACGTGAAAGATGTCATAGGACGCTACGACAAGTACTGCCGTATTGCCGGGAGGTAACGCGCAGCAGGTAGCGAACAATGATAAGAAGAGAGGCCGGTACCCGTAAGGTACCGGCCTCTCTCGTTTCCCGGGGCTTGGTTGCCCCTTTTTTTGTTTCGGGCTCCGGACGGTCTAATAGACCCATTCGAAGTCATCGACGTAGAGCACGTTCTTCGAACAGCCGTTCATGTAGTCGCCATATTTGCTCGTGGCGCAGCTGATGATGAGCGTGTAACTGCTTTGCGGCGCCGCGCATGCGGTGTCGTAGTAGACGAGCGGGATCTCGCCGCCGATGAGGCTCTCGCCTTCGGTCGAGGTCGAGATGTCCATCACGCCATATGCGATGATGCGGCCCGAGCCCTCGAGATCGGTTTGTTTCGAGGGATCCCACGTGCCGGTCGGCTTGCTGACGCCCGAGGTGACGTTGCGGCGCGCCGACCAGTCTACGATGCAGACGTAGATCGTGCTGAGGTCCTGTTCGCCCATGGCGATCGGACCGCCGAAATTCTTCTGGATATCGACCGCGCCCACCGTGGCGTGGTACTTGAAGCGCAGTCCCTTCGGGCGTGCCGTGTAGTTGTATTTCTGTCCGAAGCCCACGGTGCCGTCCGTCCCCTTCATCGAGAAGGTCGCGGTGAAGAGGTTTCCCGATGCCAGGATGCCCAGCGTTGAACTGGCGGTCATTTTGGCACACTGGTTGCCACCCATGCCCGTCTTGGTCGCTGGAGAGCAGAGGTTGGACTTGATGCCGTTGTTGCCGCTTCCCCACATCGTTGTGGTGGCGTTGTTGCTTGTGAAGCAGCTCAGACTGCCCTCCATGTCGCCGCCCGGGATCGTATCGCCGCTGGCGGCGGCATACTCCAGCAGCTGGGTCTGTTCGTCGCCGATCAGCAGCCGGAACTCGTAGGTGTATCCCGCGAAGATGCCCTTGTCGGCTGCGGGGCTGTACACGGTGATGCCCGAGGGGTTCTCCGCCGTGCTCCATTCGGGTTTGATCGAGGCGGTCAGGATGCCGTCCCGGTAACTGCTCTCCTGAGCCTCCTGCCACGTTGCGGCATTCTTGATACGGTATTGCAGCCGGGCGCCGCGGCCGTGCTCCTCCTCGGAAACGGTGGCGGTGACCGTTGCCGTGTTGGCCCACAGATCGACCTCGCCGACGGCGATCTTCGAGTCGGTGACCTCCACGAAGAGGCTCCACCGTTCGGTGCGGCCGTGGCAGGTCACATCGACCAGGCGCACCGACCGGAAATCGGCATCGGACAGCTCGTCGATTGTCGGCGAGTAGGTCGTGATGTCGGCCGGACCGAGCTTGAGTTCCGTCACATGGATGTGCTCGAGGTCCGTGCCGGTCGCCACGCTGGCCCGGGCGATGCGGTTTTTCTCGTCGATCTGCGAGGCGCCGATCTGGCCGGCGACGGCAAACCGCCGCTCGATGGTCTGCTCTGCGCGTACCGTCCATTCGTAGTCCTGGTAGAGCGAGAGCGTCGTGTAGATCGGCGTGTACATGTCGAATGTGCCGACCAGCTCCTGCGAGCGGCGCATCTGTCCCAGCACCTCCTCCTTGTCGAGCTTGACGCTGTGGATCACGGCATCGTAGGTCGCCTTGTCGATCCTTACGTTGCGGATATCGGTCTGCTCGTCCAGCCGGAGGGTGATTTCACGCCGGGCGGTGTTGTTCTCCGAGACGGTGAACCCCTCACCCTCGATGTCGGCGATCCGCAGCTCGACGAGCGGATAGGGGATGTCGTTCTTGATGCAGCCTGCAAGTGTCGCGAGCAGGCAGGGGAGCGCTGTGCGGAAGAGTCTTCTGATCATGTCTCCTTACTTCTTTTTCTTGTCCCACAGGTGGACCGTCATACCGAAATTGATATCCAGCAGGTTGAGCCGGAAACGCATCTTCGAGGTCTTGCGCGTACCGATCGTCTCTCCCGAAGCATTTTTCTGCGTAACCGTGTTGTACTGGATACCGCCCAGTCCGAACGAAATCGTGCCGCAGACATTCGGGAAAATGTAGATGGCCGCTCCCGGATTGAACGCAAGTTTGATCTGCGTATTGTTGCAGAAGGTGCGTTTCTGGAGGTCGTCGAACACGAAGTTCGAAGACCCGTTGGTAATCTGAAACTCGAATTCGGCAAAGAGTCCGAAGCGGCCCCGGTTGTCGAGCCCGGCATACGAGCGGTGGAAGATGCCGAATGAGTAGCTGTTGCTGGTGAAATCCATGTAGGGGATGTCGCCCGAGACGTCGTTGCTCTCGCCCAGGTCGTATGCGCCGTTCTGGAGTTTGCCGTTCATGTACTGGTAGCCGAAACGGGCGCCCAGACAACGGTTGTCCTTGTAGAAGTAGCCGACAAAGGGGCGGATGCTGGCCACGGCGCCGTCGGCCGAGAGGTTCGAGACGAGCGTCCACATGTCGGCATCGTCGGTGGTGAGTGTTCCGTACGAGGCGGTCATGCCGAGCATGACCTCGCCGCGGTAGGCGAACTTGATCTTGTTGATCTCGCGGTCCATGCGCTGGCGCGTGGGCAGGAAGCGCTGTTTGGTGCGGCGGCTCCGGGGCGCCGCAGAAGTCAGCGTGTCGGTTTCCGCACGGACCTCCCCGATGGTGCCGGCCGAGGCGGTCAGCAGGGTGAGCAGTGTCGCTGCGAGTATGCAGGTGAGTCGTTTCATAGTCATGCGGAATTGTCAGAGATAAAAGGCCATACCGAGACCGATCGAGAAGATGTTCACCTTGAAGTTCATCATGCTCGTCTTGATGTCTCCGTCGCGGACCTGGTTGTGGACCTGTTTGATGTGGCTGTAATTGATACCCATGACGCCGACGTTCACCTCGACGGCCATGTTGTTCGTGGCAAAGGCCACGATGCCGGGCGAGATGCCGATGCCTACCTCGTAGCCCGTCTGATAGGTTCCCTTCACGGGCGAATCGTTGGCGAACTTCGACTGGATGCCGCCGAACGACAGCGACGTCTCGTTGAACAGGGCGAAGCGTTTGCTGCGTCCGAGCGGGATGTACTGCCGCCAGATGAATGCGGCCGTGTAATTGTGCTTGAGCGTGTAGAAGTCTTTGGCCGACAGCTCGGTGGTGTTGTCTTCGCTGCCGAATTCCAGATGGGCCTTGTCGAGTTTGAGCAGCGACCGCGAATAGGTGAAACGGGCTCCGAGGGCCATGTTGTCGTGCAGGGCGTAGGCAACCATCGGACTGACTCGTACGGTATATCCTGTCGAGTTGATGTCCTCGACGATCAGGAACCGGTAGTTGTCGTTGGTGTGGGTCGAATAGGAGGCTGTACCTCCGAAAACCCACTGTCCCTTGGGGACGAACAGTGTGTGGCGATCGGTCAGGCCGCGTCGTTGGCGCCGTTCGTTGATCGTCAGTTCGTGTGGCTCTTCATTGTGGTTTCGGGCCAGCGAGTCGGTCGTCGCGGCCTCATGGCCGAGACGCGCCGTGTCGGGGCCTGCGGCGCGCTCCTGGGCCTGAAGCCCGGGTGCAATGCAGAGTCCCGACACGGCGAGAAGAAGTCCCGAGAGGGTTTGGCGCATGTGTGAAATCCTCATCCGTCAATCGTTCGTGTTTGTGTTTGTCAGTATACCCATTCGAAGTCGTCCACGAAGAGTTCGTTTGACGAGCATCCGTTCATGAAGTCGCCGTAGGCACTCGTGGCGCAGGCGATGACCAGCGTATAGTTGCCGCTGGGAGCGGCCTCTTCGGGGAAGTAGTAGCGCAAGGGAATGGTTCCCTCGACCATGGTGTCGCCCTCGGTCGTCTGGCTGATGAAGAGCTGCCCGTAGGCGATGATCCGGCCCGATCCGTCAAGGTCGGTCTGGGCGGCGGGATCCCATGTCCCCGACGGGGCGCTCGTTCCGGAACTTACCACGCGCCGTGCCGACCAGTCCACGATGGCCACATAGATCGAACTCTTGTCCTGCTCGCCCTTGGCCAGGGGACCGCCGTATCCCTTTTGGATATCGACCGTGCCCACCTTGGCGTGGTACTTGAACCGCAGGGCCGTCGGCCTGGCCGTGTAGGCGTACTTCTGTCCGAAGCCGACCGATCCGGTCGTCCCGCTCATGTTGAACGTGCCGGTGAAGAGGTTGCCGGCTGCGAGGATGCCCAGCGTCGCACTGGCCGTCATCTTGGCGCACTGGCTGCCGCCCATGCCGCTCTTCTGCCCTTTGGTGCAGAGTCCGCTCTTGAGCGAGTTGTTGCCGCTGCCCCACATCGTGGAGTTGGTGTTCGAGGTAGTGAAGCAGCTCAGGTTGCCCTCCATGTCGCCGCCGGGGATCGACTGGCCGGCGGCTGCGGTGAACGATCCGGTGAACGACTCCCCGCCGATCGTGGCGCTGCACGTGTAGTCGCGGCCGGCGAAGACGCCTGTGCTTTCGACCGGCAGGTAGTAGGCGGGGTAGGAGGGGTTCTCGGCGTTGGATGTCTGCGTCCATTCGGGCTCGAATGTCGCCGTGTAGGTGTTCTCCCCGGCGTCGGTACCCCGGAGACTCCGGTCGCCGAGCGTGAAGTTTACCTCACCGGCTTCGGCGTCGAGCACCAGTGCACGGAGCGTTACGCGGTTGGTCCAGAGATCGTAGTCCGACTCACCGACGGGCAGCAGACCCTGTACGCGGAAGGGGGTGGTGCGCGAAAGTTCGCCGTTCGAGGCGTCGCGCACGCGCAGCCGTACCGACTGCATGCCGCCGCCGATGGCCTTGAAGAATTCGTCGGAGAGCGATACGCTCATCGTACGGTCGTTCTCCTTGTTCACCGTGATGCCCGGATAGGACGATCCGGTGAGGTCGTAGCTCTTCGAGGCGGCGTAGAGCGTCACGTCCTTGATCGGCGTGATGTTCGCGATCTTGTAGGTCACGGCGGCCGACTTGCCCGGGATGTAGTCCTGCTGCGTCTCGGCGTCGAAGCCGTCGCCCGTGATCGAGATGTCGGTCCAGACGATCTCGTCCTCCCATTCGTCGGCACTGTCGTCCACCAGAATGGTGACTGCCTCGACATAACCCGGAGCGTCGTCCGAGAAGCGAAAGGTCATCGAGCAGTTGGCACCGGTCGAAAGCCCGGTCAGCACGCCCTGCTTGACGATGAGTCCATTCTCCCCGTAGGAGGGATCGTTATGCGTACCTTCGAAGCGGTAGATCAGCGTCGTGACGCCCTCAGGAAGCATGAAATAACCTTTGGCATCGGCCGTGTAGCAGAGCTCGTCGAGCGTTCCCTTGCCCAATTGTCCGTAGTCGTCCGTCGTGGCGGCAGCCACCCATACCTTGGCCGTCGATCCGAAGTTCTCGGCCACGGAGGCGTCGAGGCGCACCTCGGCCGCTACGTTTTGCCGGCTGCACTTCACCTCCACGGTGGAGGTTTGTCCTGCGGCGACCGCGAACTCCTCCTCGCCGACGTAGAAGCGCTTTTCGAACGAGGCGGGCTCTTCCTGTCCCACTTCGACCGATGCGCGGTAGGTGCCGTTGAGCAACTCCAGCCGCTCGGGAAGGGTCTCCGCCGTGTAGTGGCGCAGCAGTTTGCCGTCGTTGTTGTAGATGCGTATCTGCTGGTCGGTCAGCGGGTCGTAACCCGTGCCAGCAGCGGAACCTTCGGCGCGTGTGGCCGAAACCTTCAGTTGCAGCGATCCCGTGCCGGAGGCTCCGGCGTCGGTGTCGCGGGTCGAACAACCGGCGGCCAGACCGGCCAGCGCGAAGGCTGCGGCGATTCCGAAGATGAAATCTCTTTTCATGGTCGTTCCGGCTTATTGTTCGACAATCAGTTGCAGGGTCTTGGTCGTGGTCGATCCTTCGGCGTTCGTCACGGCGAGCTTGAACTGGTGCGTGCCGGGGAATGCCGAGAGCATGCCGGTGAACTTCGTCACCGAGAAGGTCATCGAGGTCTGTCCTTTGACGTCGTCGTTCACGGGGAATCCGATGTCGTTGCTGGTCAGGGCGGCCAGCTCCTCCGGATCGGTGATGTTGCAGAGGTCGAACGTCGGACGCAGACCTACGGCGGCGAGCACCTCTTCGTTGAGCGTTTCGGAGATGATCGATACCACGAAGGCCTGGATGCCGCTCGTCGTCTTGATGTCCACGTCGATCTCCTCACCCATCTGTACGGTGTGCGGCCGGTTGATGTCGAACTGCCGGCAGACGATCGAGGGATCCTCTTCGGCCGTCCCCTTGCCGTAGTTGAACTGCAGCGTTGCGACGGCGTTGCGGCCCTTGTTGTCGGTCATGTTGAAGGTCAGCGTGTGCGAGCCCTCGTATCCGAAGAAGAGGTACATGATACTTTCCAGATCGATCGTTGCCTCGGTGGCGCCGGCCGTGACCTGCAGCCCGTAGAAGGGGTGCAGGCGCGAGATCGTGCCGCAGAGGTCCACGTCCGTCAGCCCGGCGGCTTCGATGATCTCCGTGCGGAATGCGGCATTGTCCGAGGTGATGCCCAGCAGCAGGGTCTGGATGCCGTCGGCGGCCGACAGCGTCAGCGCCGGGGCCGTGCCGTTGAAGGTGCCCGACGGGTCGTACATCGACTTGTCGAGGGCGACCGGCTGTGCGAGGTCATGTCCGGGCCACGTCAGCGTCGGACGGTCCGTACCCTCGTCGAGTTCGGGCTCCCAGAGCGACTCGGTGCTGTTGATCGTAATCTCGGAGTCCTGCACGAAGCTGTCCACCGTCACCACGATCTTGATGTCGCCCGTCTCGGCATAGACGATCGAGAGCATGATCTTGCGCCATTGTCCGGCCTTCACGCCGGTGATGGTCTTGCTCAGTTCGGCGGGTTTGCCGTCTTTCGTTCCGGTGAGCTTGAACTCGAGCGTGTCGCCGTCGCTGTTCTGCGGACGGAAGTAGGCGGCACGGCTCTCGCTCTTGGTGAACTCCGCCACGGCCGAACCCAGCGTGACGGTCGATTTCGTGTCGTCGCCGAGCAGCTCGGCCAGGTCGGCCGAGATCGAGACGGTAACTTTGATGTTCGAGAGTTTGCATACTACCTCGTCGGCGATCGTCAGCGGGTTGTCGGAGGTATGGCTCCGCAATACCGCGAAGTCATAAGTGGTGCCATAGGTCGGTGCCTCCCACTCGACGTCGGGAACCGAGGAGGGCTCCTGCGAGTGGACCTCGAGGCGGTAGGTGCCCACGGGCAGCGCCAGCAGGTTCTGTTCCGGTCCGTCGTTGAACTGCGACTGCATGTCGCCGTAGGTGGTGTCGAGCACACACTCGTCCGAGGAGTTGTAGATACGGACGAGGTAGTCGGGCGTGGCCTCCGTGATGGCGCGGGTCTGTGCGGCGGTCGTCTGGGCCGGGGTCTGGTTGATCTCGGCGTCGAGGAGCACTTGCGGGCTGAGCCCGTTCAGATCGACGTAGCCGACGCTTTCGGACGATCCGCCGCCGGTCTGTCCGTAGTTGGGCGTTTCGTCCTTGCAACCCGTTGCGAGCACTGCCAGGGTGCCGGCTGCGAGAATTTGGTACAAAAGTTTCATATCGTGTGTTTTTTGTTATTCGGCGTTGTCGTTCAGTTCGATATATACGGAGGTGATCAGTCCCTCGTTATCGTCGAGCGTGATGTGGAGCGTGGCGCTACCGGCGTCGGCCGCATCGAAGGTGAAGATGTGGCGCGAGCGGGGTGAGGTCGAGGCCAGCGGTTCGGCGGCGAGTTTGACCTCGGGGCCTTCATCCGTGCCGGTCTGGCTCTGCTGTCGGGCCGTTCCGCTGATGGAGATCGACGTTCCGGCCTGTACGAAGACGGGGCTGTCGGCCGGCTCGGCTCCGGGCGTGAAGTGGAACTCGTTGCCCGCCCCCGTCCGGAGCGTGAAGGTCGCGTCGTGGAAATAGCGGTCGAAGGCCTCCGTGGTTCGGATCTCGGCCATCGAGTTGGCGATGCGGGCCGTGACCTCCACGTCGGCGGTCGTTCCCGCCGTGAGGTCAAACTGTTCGGTGCCCGAGTAGTAGGGCTTGTTCTCGCCCTCCGCCTCGGGGTCGCCGTAGGTGAGCGTCGCGGTGTAGACGCCGGCCTTGAAGAGCGTGTCGGCGGCGTTGAACGCGTCGGCGTTCTCCCATACGCTGTTCACCTCGGGGTCGTCCGAGTGGATCGTGAGGGCCAGCTCCGAAGGTTGCGGAACCGTGACGCCGAGCGTCGTGACATCGATTTCGGCGCGGGTGGCGATCGATACGTCGGCCGTGCCGTGAAGCCGGATCCGGCCGTAGCCGTCGCCCGACGGGGTGCCGTTCTCCTGCTTGGAGCAGGAGGCTGCCAGAAGCAGGAGCGCTGCGGTGATGGCCGATAGGTGCATTCGTTTCATGTGGTCGTGTTTTTTATTCTGCAATCGACACCGTGATGTTGTCGATATAAACCCAGTTGTTGCTGTAATAGTACTTGAATGTTTCACGCGGCTCGCCCGACTGCATGTAGGCCTCCCAGACGATGCGGTGGGCCGGGGCTGCCGTCGTCGTGAACTCGGCCGGGCGCGTGACGTTGTCGTAGCTGCCGTCCAGGGCGCCTCCGTCGTTGAGGTCGTAGATCACGGCCGGGATGTTGTACTGCAGGATCGTTCCCGGATCGCCCTCTCCCGAGATGAAGCTGCCCCACAGGTTCGACGTGGCGTCGCGCGTGCCGTCGTCGGCGATTCCGGCCGCGAGGTAGGGTTGCAGCATGTTGCCTTGGTTCGAGCTGCGGGCCATCGAGTAGTTGAACCGTACGACGATCCGGCAGGAGCCCTTCAGGGCCTCGAGGTTCGGCGAGTCGAGCCGGCCGTGGTAGCTGCCCCGCGTGAGGGCCGCACATTCGTTGCGGCTGCACAGCCGGAGCGACTTGCCGGCTTCGACGCCGCAGCGGGCTCCGGTCCAGGAGGTCGAGGCATTGGCGGGCAGCTGGCTCAGCGTCGATGCCGTGTTCGAGCCGCTGCTGGTATTGCCGAGGGTATTGTTGGTGTCGATGTCGAAGGATTCCACCGCGGAGAAGTCCTCGGAGAGCAGGTAGGGGACGCCGGGCAGGGCAACGGTATTGACCGCCTCGGGTGTGATCTCCGGCAGGGTGAAATGTCTCGTGAGCAGGGCGTGTTCCGAGTCGTAGGTGATGGTCACCTCCTTGCCCGAGAGCGCCTCCGGGTTGCTGCCCTGCGGGAAGAGCATCTCGTAGGTGCCCGATTCGCCGACCGCGAAGGTGCGCTCCGCGGTGCCGTTGTCGAACGAGGCGCCCTCGACGCGGAGGGTGAACGACTGGATTCGCTCGCCGAGCGTATGCTCGCCCGTCTCGTCGAGCGTGAGCCGCACGATCGTGCCGAGCGTCTCGCCCGCTTCGGGGATGTTGTAGGCGATCGGAGTGATGTGGCCCTCGGCAAATGTCTTGCCCGCGATCGTGCGGTGCTGCGACTCGTAGAGCGTACCGGTGGCGTAAATCTCGATTGCATCGGCTTCCGAGAGGGTCACCGGGGCGATCGTGGCGTAGACCTCATTGCCGGCATCCTTCGGCTCGTCGAAGCGCAGCGTGAGGCTCTTCGATCCGCTGACGGTCGGCACGGCCGCCGCATCGGTGAAGTCCACGGACATTGTGCCGGCCACCTCGACCGGGAAGTTCAGCGTGATCTGCGAGATCTTCTCGCCGAGACGGTTTTCGGGTATGCGGATGCGCAGCAGATGGATCTTGTGGTGGAATGCCAGCGCGACGGCGTCGCTGTTGTCGCCCTCGACCAGCGCCGGGGCGGGCGCCTCCTCCGAGCCGACGGCGTCGGCTACCATGACGTCCCACTCGCCGTGGAACGTGCCGTCCTGCACGGCCGGAATCTCATAGGTGGCCTGCCGGGTTTCGGCCGATGCCGATGCCGGGACGGGCGATACGGCATGGTAGCGGTAGGCGCCCGAGGGATCCATGGCGGGAACCTCGCCGCGGAAGAAGGCCTGCTCCCACGTTGTGCCGTAGCGCCAGAGCGAGAAGACGGCGCCCTCGAAGGCGAACGATCCGTCGCTGTTCCGGGCCCAGAGGGCCAGACGGTCGTCGCTCTCCCACTTGATGTCGGTGCCGTCGGTGAGTTCCGTGCGGGTCTGTATGTCGATGCGGGGTCCGGTTTCGATGGTGACCTGGATCGTCTCCGCCTCCGGGGCGGGAGTCGGTTCGGTCGATTGGTTGCAGGCGGTCGCCGCCAGGAGTATGCCGATCAGTGAGCTGCGGAGTATGCGCATGGCTGAAATCTTTCTGTTCATGAACGTTGCAAAAATAGGGTCGCAGGCGGTGAAAAAAAAATAAAATCAACGAACCCGGGATTTTTCATCATGAAACCCCCGTTTCGGAAGCCCGTTGGAAACGGAAAAACCTGCCGCGAAGGGCAGGTTTTTCGTGTTCGGAAGGTCGGTGAAACTTTCCCAAATGTCATTCGGCCTGTTTGACGTACTTGTCGAGCCAGCCGAAAAATTCGCGGTTCCAGACCATCGAGTTCTGCGGTTTGAAGACCTGATGGGCCTCGTCCTGGAACTCGAGCAGGCGCGCCGGAATGCCCCGCACGCGGGCGGCCGTGAAGGCCTCGAGCGACTGCGTGTAGGGGATGCGGTAGTCACGCTCGCCTGTGATGATCAGGATCGGCGTGTCCCAGCGGTCCACGAACTTGTGGGGCGAGTTGGCATAGGAACGCATCGCCGTGGCGTTCTCCTTGTCCCAGTAGGGGCCTCCGTAGTCGTTGTTGATGAAGAAGAGCTCCTCGGTCTCGCCGTACATCGAGTCGAAGTCGAAGATGCCGCAGTGGGCGATGAAGGCCTTGAAACGCTTCTGGTGGTGTCCGGCCAGGAAGTAGACCGAGTAGCCGCCGTACGAGGCGCCGACGCAGCCCATGCGCGTCTCGTCGGCCCACGGCTCGCGTGCCACGTCGTCGATGGCCGAGAGGTAGTCGCGGATGTTCTGTCCCGAGTAGTCGCCCGAGATCTGGTCGAGCCACTCCTGTCCGAACGACGGTACGCCGCGGCGGTTCGGGGCCACGACGACGTAGCCCTGTGCGGCCATCAGCTGGAAGTTCCAGCGGTAGCTCCAGCCGTTCGACACGACGCTCTGGGGACCGCCCTCGCAGTAGAGCAGCGTGGGGTACTTTCTGGCGGGGTCGAAGTCGGGCGGCAGGATCACCCACGTGAGCATCTGCTTGCCGTCGGTGGTCTCGACCCAGCGTTTCTGCACCTGGCCCATGCGGATGTGTTCGTAGATCGCGTCGTTGATCGACGAGATCTTCGTCAGGGCGCCGTCCGCGGGGTTCACCTCGTAGAACTCGGTGGCCGAGCTGATTGTAGCCAGTTCGGCGACGATGCGCCCTGCGGCCATCGTGAAGGCGGTGATGTCGTGGTCGCCCTTTGTGAGCACCTCGACCTCACCCTCGCCCAGGGCGATGCGGCAGATCTGGTGCGTGGCCTCGATTGGCGCGACGAACCACAGGCGGTCATTGCCTTCCCAGACGACATTCATGGCGTTGTAGTCGAAATCTTCGGTCAGGTCGCACATCTCGGTCGTGGCGCAGTCGTAGAGGAACAGGCGGGCCTTGTCCGACTCGTTGCCCGCGCGGCGCTGCGAGAGGAAGGCGATCTTCCGGTCGTCGGGCGACCAGACGGGATACTTATCGTAGCCCGGGAGGTTGTCGCGCAGCCGCTCGATCTTCTCTCCCGTGTTGAAGTTCGTCGGCTTGCAGATGTTCTGCGTCTGTCCCGAAGCCACGTCGTAGACGAAGATGTCCGAGTCGGTCGATACGGCGTAGGCCGTGCCCGTGAGCGGCTTGCAGGTGTAGGCCAGCATCGTTCCGGCATGGTTCCAGGCGATCTCGGCCATGTCGAAGTAGGGGGCCAGTGGGGCGTCCCATGCCGCATCGGCGCCGATGATGTCCACGCCGGGTTTCAGGCCGTCGGCCCCGAAGTCGCCCACGAAGATGTGGAGGTGTTCGCCCTCATCCCAATAGTCCCAGTGGCGGACCATCAGGTCGTCGTAGATGCGGGCCTTCGATTTGTCCATGTCGGTGTGGATGTCCGACGAGCGGCGTGCGGCCGCCTGTACGCGCTGCACATACCACGCCTTGTCGCCGCGGGGCGAGATGCCGAATCCCTCGACGTCGCCCTCCAGCGCCGACAGCTGGCGCGGGTCACCGCCCGCGGCGCCCATCTCCCACACCTGCATCGAGCCGCTGCGGTCCGAGAGGAAGAGGATCTTCTGTCCGTCGGCGCTCCAGCGCGGGGCGAGGCTGTTCGACGAGGTGTCGGTCAGCCGCACGGGGACGTTCGATGCGAGGTCCTGGATCCAGACGGTCGTCACGCCGCGGTTCTCCTGCATGTTGTAGTCGGTCTGCTGGTAGAGGAGCGTCTTCCCGTCGGGCGAGAGTGCGGCGCCGCCGGCCCGGCTCATTTTCCACATCACCTCGGGGGTGAGGATCCCGGCGGCGATCTCCTCGTCGGTCAGCCGGTTGTCGATTGTCAGGGGTGCGGGCCGCGGATCGTCGCAGGCGCCCAGCCCCATAGCTGCAATAGCCATCGTCAAAAGGATTTTTTTCATTTTCGTAGCGGTTTTCCCATTTATTCGTATTTTTGTTTCGCTCAAAAAAGGAACATCATGAATCGCATCGTCTATTTTGCCGACCGGGCCGTGGCGTTCGCGGCTGCGGCTCCCGGCGGGGAGTGGCACGCCGTTCGTGCGGCCGACGGCGTAACCCGTGCCAAGATACTCAAAATTCTCGAATCGTACAACTCCGTGGCGGTTCTCTCGCCCGATCCGGAGGCCGCCTTTGCCGCCTTTGCGGCCGAGTTCACGCCGGTGGAGGCGGCCGGCGGCATCGTGGTGAACGGCCGCGGCGAGTGGCTGATGATCCACCGCAACGGCCGTTGGGACCTTCCGAAAGGACATGTCGAGGTGGGTGAGGGGCTGGAGGCCTGTGCCGAGCGCGAGATTGCCGAGGAGACGGGGGTCAGGGCCCGCGTCGTGCGGCCGCTCTGCCGGACGCTGCATGCCTACTGGTTTCCGAAGACCGGACGCTGGGAGCTCAAGCGCACGAGCTGGTATGAACTCCGCACCGAGGGCGCGGAGCCGCTGACACCCCAGCGCGAGGAGGGGATCGAACAGGTCGTGTGGTGCACGGCGGCGGAGGCTGCCGATCGTGTGCGCGGGGCTTTCCCGACGATCCGGTGCGTGGCCGAGGCGATGCGCCGGTAACCACCGCGTATCGGTCGGGCCGCAGCGGCGGTACGGGCGGTGCGGGGCTCGCGGGCGGAGTGTGTTACTCAGGACCGAGACGCCGGCGGACCGCCTCCTTGTATTTCCGGGAGATCTCGATGTCGCTGCCTCCGATCCGGATCCGGGTCGGATGGTACTCATCGATGCACTCCGTATTAACGATGTAGGAGCGGTGGATGCGCAGGAAGCGGCGGTCGAGCAGCGCTTCCCACTGCGAGATGCGCGTCTTCGTGCGGTAGGCCTCACCCGAGCGGGTGTGGAGCCATACCTCGCTGTCGTTCGACTCGACGTAGAGCAGCTCCGCGGGGTCGAGTGTGACCGGCCGGCGGTCGGAGACGAACCGGAGCATGCGGTCGTAGGGCCTGCGGGCCTCGAGCCGGCGTTCGATCAGGATCTCCGGGAGGATGCAGGCCGAGAGCACCAGCAGGATGAAGAGCGGGTTGAACAGCAGGTCGGGGATCTCGTCGTCGGGCAGCGCGGTGCGGTGCCCGAGGATCAGGGCGAGGTATTCGATGCAGAGGATGGCCAGCGTGAGGTAGAGGGTGTCGAGCACCCCTTTCCGGCGCTCCTCGAACGAGAGTTGCGGGTAGAAATAGCGGGCGCAGAGCATGCCGGGAAGGAAGAACACGGCCAGCAGGATCGCCTGCGAAGCGGCATATCCCATGCTGATGAGCAGCAGGGCGATGACGACGGCCGCGGCAAGCCACCAGAGGATCGGAAAGGCATCTCTCATCGCGAATTCGGTTTGTACAAATATAGTGAAATTTTCCGAATGAGACGGTATGAAACCTGCGCTGCAGGGCCCTGTAGGGCAGAACAGCGGGTTTCGACAGCGTCAGGAGAGGTTTCTACCGTCCCGATTTTTGGAGGTGCGGCGCCTTGCGTGTTATCTTTGTTTGCGGGAAAGCTCCCGCAGAACCTCAAAAAACATTTTGCGTATGTTCCAACTCTTTTTCGAAGGCGGCTGGCTGGGCATGTCGCTCCTGACCGTCGAGTTGATCTGTCTGTTGTTCGCCGCCTGGAAGGCTCCGGCCTGGGTCCGGGAGATCGGCCTGCTGGCTCTGGTTACCGGGGTCGTCTACACGCTGCTCGGTTTTTCGCAGGCGATGGGCGTTGTGAGGGAGGCGGGCGATATTGCGCCCTCGCTGCTGGCCGGCGGCCTTCGCGTGGCCTGCATCCCGATCATCTACGGTCTGCTGGTCTATGCCCTCTCGCTGGTTGTCCGCATGCTGCAGAAACCGCGGATCTGAGACGTCAGCGGTCGCGCGGCGGCTCTGACCCGGTGAGCTCCTCACTGATCCGGCGCGCCTGGGCAACGACCTCGGGCGGATATCCGTACAGTTCGAGGATGCGGAGGGCGTTGTGCCCGGCGGGTACTCCCGGGTGCAGCCGATAATCGAAGGTCAGACGCCGGTCGGCGATCTCTTCGCGGAAATGGTAGGGGACGAATCCGTCGCTGCGGAGCCGCACGGCCAGTTCGAGATCGTGTGTGGAGACCAGCACGAGTTGTCCGCTCCGGTTCAGGTGGGAGAGCACCGCCTTGCCTGCCGCGATGCGTTCGGCGGTGTTGGTCCCCTTGAAGGGTTCGTCGAGGGCGAAGAGACACGGCGTGTACTTGTTTGCAGCCTCGAGAAGCCGCTTTACGCTTAGAACCTCTTGCAGGTAATAACTTGTACCTTGTCCGAGATCGTCTGTCAGACCGATGACGCTGAAGATTCGGCAGTAAGGGAGGCGGAATCGTTCGGCGAAGCAGAAGCCGACGGTTTCGCCCAACAGGGCGTTGAGTATCAGCGTGCGCAGGAAGGTTGTTTTTCCCGACATGTTCGAGCCTGTGAGCAGGAGGCTCTCGTTTTCGAGTCGCAGGGTGTTGGCCACGCAGCCGTCGATGAGCGGATGGATCACGCCGACGGCTTCGAGGCGTTTGTCTCCGAGGAATTCCGGCCGGCAGGTCGGCCGTTCGCGGCGCAGTCGTGCCACGGAGAGGGTTGCATCGGTCTCCCCGATGAAGCGGAGCAGACGGTGGATGGTCTCGCGGTGTCCTTCGATGCTTCGGAGAAAGCGGTGGAAGAGCAGCGGTTCGAGGCAAAAGGCGATTTTGAACAGCTCGACGAACAGGTAGGCTGCGGCTGCAAGGTCTCCGCCGTCCGCCTGTTGCCCGACGATGCGGCTCCGACGCTGAATCCGGGTTGCGGTCCGGATCGTCTCTGCGGCGGCACTACTTCCGGGAACCCGTTCCGATGCCAGCCGTCGGGCGACGCGGAGCGCCCGATGGAACTGCCGTACTGTCAGCAGGTAGCCGAAAACGTGGATTTTATTGGTGTAGTGGATCCAGAGATTCACCACGAACAGTGCGAGGAACAGGAAGAAAAAGACCGGACGGATGCACCCTGCAATGAGTGCGGCGGCAGCCAGAAGAGAGGTTGCGTGTGCTGTCGGAATTCCCTGTAGCCGGGGCGTTTCGTCGAACACGAGGCGGTGGAGTTCGTAGGCATCCTCCTTCGCAAGAAGCCCGAGGTGCGCGGTGCAGCGGCCGGCCCGTTCGGGATCGTGTTCGAAAAAAGCCGTCCGCTCGGCGAAAGCCTTGCAGTCATCCGGCCCCCGCAGCGTGCGGAGACGGGCATAAAGCATCTGGCGCCCCACGGGGGTTGTCGTACGGTCGATCCGTTCGAACACTTCGTGCAGATCCAGATCGAATGTCGTATCTGCGTCGATGCGTTGCAGGGAAGCTGCTCCTTCGGTGCCGCATCGGTGGAAATAGGCGCTGATCCGGTCGAAATCATATGCCACCTCCCCTCGGGCCGTCGGGTCCGGTCTTCGGAAGCGGGAACCGAGAAACTTGAAGGGGTCCATGGCCTGTTTCGTATGGTTGGATATCTTCGCCTGCGCGATTTATCCTCCTGGGTGCGATCAGTATTGCGGTGCGGCGTTGAGGGCCCGGGCGATGCCTTCGGCAATCTGGTCTACGGCCGTCTGAAGCTTGCCGCCGATCATCATCTTCATCATCATGTTCAGATCGGTGTGCAGCACCAGCCGCAGGCGCGTGTCGTAGGGGCCGGCCGGCTGCAGCTGGATCCAGAAGGCGAAGTCGATCGGCACGCCGCCCTCGTCGCCCACGATCTTCACGTGCTTGGGGGCGATGCGCTCCTCCATGCGGAGCTTCACGGTGAATCCCTTGGCCTTGAACGAGCAGTGCTCCTCGTCGGCCTGCCACTCCTCGACGCGGTCGGCCAGGGCGGGCGTCAGGTTGTCGAAGCGGCTGATGACCGCATAGATCTGTTCTGCGGAGCGCAGAATCTGGTGCTGTTTGGAGATGTATTCCTGCATGGGTTGTCGTGTTTCGTTCGTTTTCGGTAGGGGTGCAGCGCCGCTATTCGATCTCGAAGGTGCGGGCCGTGTCGCTGTCCACGGTGATGCGTACCGTCATGACGTTTTCCGGGAGCAGCTGCTCGATCTTCTCGGGCCACTCCACCAGACAGAGGTCTCCCGAGTAGAAGTACTCCTCGTAGCCGAAGTCGTAGGCTTCGCGGATGTCGTCGATGCGGTAGAAGTCGAAGTGGTAGATACGGCGGTTGTTCGCCCCCTTGTACTGATTGACGATGGCAAAGGTCGGGCTGGTGACGGTGTCCGTTGCGCCCAGTACGGCCGCGATTTCGCGGATGAGCGTCGTCTTGCCGGCGCCCATCTCGCCGCGGAAAGCCACGACGGTGCGCCGTCCCAGGTCGCGGACAATGGCTTCGGCCACGTCGCGCAACTCCTCCTGCGAGGTGATATGGATTGTTTTCATAGGGTCTTATTCTTTGGGTTTGAGAACAATGTACGGGACGATCATCTCCTCCATCGAGATGCCGCCGTGTTGGAACGTGTTGCGGTAGTAGCGGATGTGCCGGTTGGCGTCGTTGTTGTAAACCAGAAAATCCGAGTTGTAGGCGAAGATGTAGCTCGACGTCAGGTTGCTTGACGGCAGCTGGATGTCCTTCGGGTTGAGCACCTCGTAGACCTCGCGGGAGTTGTAGGCCAGGTTGCGGCCCGTCTTGTAACGCAGGTTAGATGAGGTTTCGCGGTCGCCGGTCACCTTCACGGGATTGTCCACGCGGATCGTGCCGTGGTCCGAGGTGATGACCACCGTGTGTCCGCGCTCGGAGAGCAGCTTGAGGATCGTGTAGAGGTCCGAGTGCTCGAACCACGAGCGGGTCAATGAACGGAAGGCCGCGTCGTCCTCGGTCAGTTCGCGGATGATGTCCGTCTCGGTGCGGGCGTGCGAGAGGATGTCGAGGAAGTTGTAGACGATCACCGAGAAGTCGGCGTCGTAGACCTTCTGGATGTTGTCCACCAGTTTGCGGCCCTGCTCCGGGCGCACGAGCTTGTCGAATGAGAAGCGCCACTGCTTGCCGTTCTGCTGCATCAGGCGGCGCAGGAACTCCTCCTCATACTGGTTCTTGCCGCCCTCCTCGTTGTCGTTGAGCCACTTGTTGGGCATCAGCTTGTCGATGGCCAGCGGCATGAGCCCGGCGAAGATGGCGTTGCGGGCATATTGCGTGGCGGTGGGCAGGATGGCGCAGTAGAAATCGTCCTGCACTACGTCGTAGTAGCCGCGCAGCATCGACGAGATGGCGCGCCACTGGTCGTAGCGGAAGTTGTCGATCAGCAGCAGCGTGGTCTTGGGGTTCTCGTCGGCCACGGGGAAGATGCGCGAGCGCATGAGCGTGTGCGACATGACGGGGGTCTCGTCCGAACGGCGGTTGATCCAGTTGTAGTAGTTGCGGCGTACGAACTTGCAGAACTCCTGGTTGGCCTCGGTGCGCTGGTAGGAGAGCACCTCCTTGATGCTCTGGTCCGTGGATTCCGACAACTCGATCTCCCAGGCCGTGAGCCTGCGGTAGATCGAGCACCAGTCCTGGAACGTGTCGGCCATCTGGAGCGAGGAGCTGATGCGCCCGAATTCCGAGCGGTAGTCGGCCGTGGTCTGCTCGGTGACCAGCTGCTGCTGGTGTACGTTCTTCTTGATCGACAGCAGCACCTGGTTGGGGTTCACGGGCTTGATCAGGTAGTCGGCGATCTTCGACCCGATGGCCTTGTTCATGATGTTCTCCTCCTCGCTCTTGGTCACCATGATGACAGGCGTGGTGGGGCGCACCTCCTTGATCTTGGGAAGCGTTTCGAGCCCCGTCATGCCGGGCATCATCTCGTCGAGGATGATCAGGTCGTAGGAACCTTCCGCAGCCATGTCGATGGCGTCGTATCCGTTGTTGCAGGTTTCGACATCGTAACCCTTCTGGCGGAGGAACAGCACGTGGGGCTTCAACAGTTCGACTTCGTCGTCTACCCAGAGTATTTTAACCATGGCGTATCGCTGTTAAGGTTTGCAAAAGTAATGATTCTTCCCGTTAAACGCAAAAACCGGGCGGTTTATTGGATGGCGGGGTCGGAATCTTTGTCCGATATGTCATATCGTTGCCAGTCAGTATGTTGCGTTTTCTGGCGGTGGTCCCGGACGGCGGTTCAATAATTTATTGACACAGAATATCTTAATTTTTTGACGGGTTTTGCCCGGTATTTGTTATCGTGTTGTGTGCGTGGTCGGTAGGGGTTGTTGAAAAAAACGTGAAAAAAAACTCCGTTTGTTGGCGGAAAACTAAATAAAGTGTATATTTGCAGTCCGAATTACGGGTTGAAAACATTTTTATAATACTATAAATACTATGACAAAGGCAGATATCGTAAGCGAAATCGCAAAAAGCACCGGCGTCGAGAAAGTGCAGGTGCAGGCTATCGTCGAGGCTTTCATGGAGAGCATCAAGACGTCGCTGACCCAGAAAAATAATGTCTATCTTCGCGGTTTCGGCAGCTTCATCGTGAAGAAGCGCGCCAAGAAGGTCGCCCGCAACATCTCGAAGAATACGACGATCACCATTCCCGAACACAACATTCCTGCTTTCAAGCCCGCAAAGAGCTTCGCAGCGAAGGTGAAGTAAAATAAATCCAAGAACCTCTAAAATTTTTAGATTATGCCGAACGGAAAGAAGCATAAGCGTCACAAGATGGCTACCCACAAGCGTAAAAAACGTCTTCGCAAGAACCGGCACAAGAAAAAGTAGGGTAGCACTTTAGTGCTAACGATAGATAAAGCTAAAGGAGCCCATGCTCTTTTAGCTTTACCTATTTAAATCCACGTGGGTATCCCGCATCTCCGGTAGCGGCCGGAAGCGCCTGCGGCGCATTGACAGTCAGAGACTTTGGAGTTTGCCGCCACTCCATGCCAACAGGCGGCCCGAAAACCTCATCACTCCGCGCCCGGCATCCCGGTGCGCGACACACGATACAGCAGCAAATGAACAGAGAACTCATCGTAAACGTCACTCCGACCGAGATCTCCATCGCCCTGTGTGAAGACAAGGTTCTTGTCGAACTGAACAAGGAGCAGTGTCAGACGGGGTTCGCCGTGGGGGACATCTACCTCGGAAAGGTGCGCAAGATCATGCCGGGACTCAATGCGGCATTCGTCAATATAGGACACGAAAAGGACGCCTTCATCCATTATCTCGACCTGGGGACGCATTTCCTCTCGCTCCAGAAGCTCGTCGCCTCGCAGCAGCCCGGCAAACGGGGACTGCGCGCCGAGACCATGAAACTCGAGGCTCCGGTCGAGAAGGGGGGTAAGATCGGCGACTACCTTCAGGTGGGGCAGCAGATCATGGTGCAGGTGGCCAAGGAGGCCATCTCCACGAAGGGCCCCCGCCTGACGGCCGACATCTCGCTCGCGGGCCGCAACGTGGTGCTGGTTCCCTTCTCGTCGAAGGTCTTCCTTTCGCAGAAGATCCGCTCGGCCGAGGAGAAGAAGCGGCTGAAGCGCATCGCGGCGGCGGTCCTTCCGAAAAACTTCGGCGTCATCATCCGCACGGCGGCCATGGAGGCCAAGGACGAGGACATCGAGCACGACATCCAGACGCAGATCGACCGCTGGCGCAAGACCGTGGCGGCCATCCGCCGGAGTACGGCCCCCGACCAGCTGATGAACGAGATGAACCGCGCCAACACGATCATCCGCGATTCGCTCAACGGGTCGTTCTCGCAGATCGCCGTCGATGACGAGGCGATGTACAACGAGATCCGCGACTACATCAAGCAGATCGACCCCGAGAAGGTGAAGATCGTCAAACTCTACAAGGGCAACGTGCCGATCTTCGACAACTTCGACATCTCGAAGCAGATCAAGTCGCTCTTCGCCAAATACGTGTCGCTCAAGCGCGGCGCCTACCTGATCATCGAACATACGGAGGCGATGAACGTCATCGACGTGAACTCGGGCAACCGAACCAAGGCCGAGGACAATCAGGAGCAGACGGCCATGGATGTCAATCTGGCCGCCGCGAAGGAGATCGCGCGGCAGCTGCGCCTGCGCGATCTGGGCGGCATCGTCATCATCGACTTCATCGACCTGCACAAGGCGCAGAACAAGCAGGCGCTCTACGACGAGATGGTCAAGCTCATGGAGACCGACAAGGCCAAGCACACGGTCCTCCCGCTCACGAAGTTCGGACTGATGCAGATCACCCGCCAGCGGGTGCGCCCGGTGGCCGTCGAGAGCGTCTCGGACGTCTGCCCGACCTGCAACGGAACGGGCAAGATCGAACCCACGGTGCTGCTTGACAAGAAGATCGAGAACCAGATCTCGTTCCTCACGCAGGACCGCGGGCACAAGTTCATCAAACTGGTCGTGAGCCCCTATGTGGCCTGCTTCCTCAAGCGGGGTTTCTGGTCGCTGCGCCGGCGCTGGGAGTGGAAATACAAGGTCCGCCTGCAGGTGGTCGAGGACCAGAGTACGGGCATCGTCGAGGTGCACTACCACGACCGAAAGGACAACGACCTGATTAACAAATAACACGTTCCGGGACCAACCTCTCTTCAGAAAGGGGCGTCCCGAACCGGTGGCGGAAGACCCGGTTGCGGCGGAGGTGCCGCGTGCCGGAACCGTCCCCAAACCCAATGACCCATTATGACCGCCCGTGAGCAGTTGGCGCAGTTTGCCGCCGGATCGAAGAATCTCGGGGCTTTGTGCCGTGAATACAAGAAAGCCGGTGCGGCCGTCCATCTCGAGGAGCTGGTCGGCGGCGCTCTTCCGTTCTATGCCTCGGCTGTCGTGGCCCGCTGTGGCGGTGTCCACGTCTTCGTGGCCGAGGACCGCGATGCGGCCGCCTATCTGCTCAACGACTTCTACAACCTGCTCGACGAGGAGCGGGTCTGCTTCTTCCCCTCGTCCTACAAACATTCGGCGGCCAACGGCGTCGAGGACCCGCAGGGTGTCGTGCAGCGCACGGCGACGATGAATGCCCTGCGTGGGTTTGCGGGCAAGGGCTATCTGGTGGTCTGCACCTATCCCGAGGCGCTGGCCGAGCGGGTCGTCGATGCCGAGGTGCTCAACCGCGGGACGATAGCCGTGCGGGTCGGCGACCGGATCTCGATCGAGGTGCTCGAACAGGAGCTGGTCGATGCCGCCTTCACGCGCGTCGATTTCGTCTACGAGCCTGGTCAATACTCCGTGCGCGGCGGCATCGTCGATGTCTTCTCCTTTTCGGAGAGCAAGCCCTACCGTCTGGATTTCTTCGGCGACGAGGTTGATTCGATCCGGCGCTTCAACATCTCGAGCCAGCTTTCGGCCGACAAACTCGAGCGCGTGGAGATCATCCCCGACCTGAACACCGCGGTGCAGAGTGCCGCGCGGGTCTCGCTGGCCCGCTTTGCCGGTGCGGATGCCGCCTTCTGGTTCTACGATGCCGACTATGTGCTGCGGCGCGTGAACGACGTGCGGCGCCGTACGCTTGCAGACATGGAGCAGCCCGAACGCATCGACAGCCTGCTGACGAGCCGCAACGGATTGCTCTCCGACCTGGCTGCAAGCCGTCTCTTCCTGCTGCGCGACAACGTCGCAGAGCGTCCCGCCACGGCAAAGGTGACCTTCTCGACCTCTCCGCAGCCGAAGTTCAACAAGAACTTCGAGATGCTTGCCGACGACTTGATCCGCAATGCCCTGCGGGGGTACGACACCTATATACTCTCGGAGAACAAGGCTCAGGTCGAGCGCCTGGAGAACATCTTCCACCAGATCGGCCGCGGGCAGGCCGTTGTGCGTGCCATTGCGACGACGCTGCATGAAGGATTCGTGGACAACGACCTGAAGCTGTGTCTCTATACCGACCACCAGATCTTCGACCGCTACCAGCGCTACCGCATCAACGGCGAGATCCGCCGCGACGAGCAGATGACCGTCGCCGAGTTGAACCAGCTGCGGCCGGGCGACTACGTGGTGCACATCGACCACGGCGTGGGCCGGTTCGACGGGCTGGTGAAGATCAACGAGAACGGCAAGACGCACGAGGCCATCAAGCTGGTCTACAAGGACGGCGACGTGCTCTTCGTCAATGTCCACTCGCTGCACCGCATCTCGCGCTACAAGTCGGGCGACGGCGAACCGCCGAAGGTCTACAAGCTCGGCACGGGAGCCTGGCAGAAACTCAAGAACGCCACGAAGAAGGCCGTCAAGGACATCTCGCGCCAGCTCATCGCCCTCTATGCCAAGCGCAAGGCATCGAAGGGTTTTGCCTTCTCGCCCGACGGCTACCTCCAGCACGAGCTCGAGGCGTCGTTCCGCTGGGAGGACACTCCCGACCAGCAGGCGGCCACGGCCGCCGTCAAGCGGGACATGGAGTCGGACCAGCCGATGGACCGTCTGGTCTGCGGCGACGTGGGTTTCGGCAAGACCGAGGTGGCGATCCGCGCCGCCTTCAAGGCCGCGACCGACGGCAAGCAGGTGGCCGTGCTGGTCCCGACGACGATCCTCGCCCTGCAGCACTACCGCTCGTTCACCGAGCGCCTGCGCGATTTTCCCGTGCGGGTCGAGTACCTCAACCGTTCGAAGAGCAGCCGGGAGGTGGCGCAGATCCGCGAGGATCTGGCAGCTGGGCGGATCGACATCCTGATCGGCACGCACAAGATGCTGGGCCGGCAGATCCGCTTCCGCGACCTGGGGCTGTTGATCATCGACGAGGAGCAGAAGTTCGGAGTGGCCGCCAAGGAGAAGCTCACGGAGATGAGCGTCTCGGTCGATACGCTGACCCTTACGGCGACGCCGATCCCGCGTACGCTGCAGTTCTCGCTCATGGGATCGCGCGACCTGTCGGTCATCTCGACGCCGCCGCCCAACCGGCAGCCGATCCTCACCGAGTCGCACGTCTTCTCGGAGGAGATCATCCGCGATGCCGTCGAGACGGAGCTCGCGCGCGGCGGTCAGGTCTACTTCGTCCACAACCGGGTCGAGGACCTGCCGACGCTGCAGGGGCTCGTTACGCGCCTCTGCCCGAAGGCCCGTGTGGCCATCGGCCACGGCAAGATGCCTGCCGAGCAGCTCGAGAAACTGATCATGGACTTCATCTACGGGGAGTTCGACGTGCTGGTCTCGACGACGATCGTCGAGAACGGCATCGACATTCCCAATGCCAATACGATCATCGTGAACAATGCGCAGAACTTCGGTCTGAGCGACCTGCACCAGCTGCGCGGGCGTGTCGGCCGCTCGAACCAGAAGGGGTACTGCTACCTGCTCTCGCCGCCCGACGAGCTGCTTTCGTCCGACGCGCGGCGGCGCCTGCGGGCCATCGAGGAGTTTTCGGACCTCGGTTCGGGCTTCAACATCGCCATGCAGGACCTCGACATCCGGGGTGCGGGCAACCTGCTGGGTGCCGAGCAGAGCGGCTTCATCGCCGACATCGGTTTCGAGACCTACCAGAAGATCATGAACGAGGCCATTGCCGAACTGCGCGCCGAGGGCCTGAACGTCCCGGGCCTCTCGCCCGAGGAGGAGCAGGCTGTCGGGCAGATGCACTTCATCGACGACGCGTACATCGAGATCGAGGTCGAGGCCGGCCTCCCGGACAGCTATGTCGCCCAACAGGCCGAGCGCCTGAAGCTCTACCGCGAGCTCGACTCGACGAAGGACGAGCAGGCGCTGGTCGCCTTCGAGGGCCGTCTGGTGGACCGCTTCGGCCCGCTGCCGCGTGCCGCCCGCGAGTTGCTCAACGTCGTGCGTCTGCGTTGGGAGGCCATCCGCCTGGGCATGGAGCGCGTGAAGGTCAAGAACGGGCTGATGATCGTCCACTTTGTAGGCGAGGAGAATTCGCCCTACTACAAGAGCGACGTGTTCATGCAGCTGTTGCAGCGCGTCACGCAGCGCCCCGATCGTTTTGTGCTCAAGCAGCACAATAATCGGCTGGCGATGACCGTTAGAAATGTCAAAGACGTCGAGGACGCCTATAAAACGTTGCGGGAGTTGTGAACCTGATCGTCGATGTAGGCAACACGCGCGTCAAGCTCGCCCTGTTCGAGCAGGGGCGCCTCACGGAGCAGTGCGGTGCCGAGACGCTTTCGGCCGCCACGCTCGAGGGTCTGCTCGGCGGACGCCGGGCAGACCGGGCCGTGATCTCCTCGACGCGGGGCCCCGTACCCGGGATCGTGGAACTTGTGCGGAAGTTTGCCTGCCGGGTGCTCGAGTTCACCGCAGCTACCCCCGTGCCGATCGGCAACGCCTACCTTACGCCTGCGACGCTGGGGCGCGACCGGCTGGCTGCCGCCGTCGGTGCCGCCGCCCTCTATCCGGGACGCAATGCGCTGATCGTCGATCTGGGTACGGCCGTGACGATCGACCTGCTGTCGGCCGACGGCGTTTTCCGTGGAGGGTGCATCTCGCCCGGCATGGCGATGCGTTTCCGGGCGTTGCACGAGTATACGGCCTCGCTGCCGCTTTGCGACGCCACCGATTCGGAGCGGGCTGTGGGGCGGACGACCGACGAGGCCATCCGGCTCGGTGTGATGAACTCGATCGCCTTCGAGATCGAAGGGTATGTGGCCCGTCTGGAGGGGGAATTTGAGGATTTGTGCGTAATTTTTACGGGCGGGGACGCGAAATTCTTTGTGAAAAGAATTAAAAATACGATATTTGCAAATTGTAATCTCGTTTTTTACGGGTTGAACAGAATTTTGGAGTACAATGCAAGTGAAGAACACCTTGATTAAGCTGGTTGTCGCTGTTGCGGCGCTGTTCCCGGTAGCCGCATGGGCCCAGACAAGCAGCATTAACGCCTTCTCACCCTATACGATGTACGGCATCGGCGAACAGAATACACCCGGTACGCTGCCGATGCGCTCGATGGGTGGCGTCGGTGTGGCCATGCGCTCGACGGGCGTTGTCAATCTGCTCAACCCCGCGGCCTTCAGTTCGGCACCGCAGAAGACCTTCCTGTTCAATTTCGGCCTCGAGGGGCAGAACTACTATAATTCGCAGACGGTGGCCGGCGCAAACAAGAGCACGGCCTACAATACGTTCAACTTCCACGACATCGCTTTTCAGATGCCCATCACGCGCAAGCTGGGCCTCGGCTTCAGCCTGACGCCCTACAGTTCGGTGGGCTACCGTACAAAATATTACCACGATTACGACCCGTCCGACCCGGTGTGGGGCAATGTGGGCCGCGTGCAGTACAACTACCAGGGCGAAGGCGACGTGTCGGAGGTGAAGCTCGGACTGGGCTGGGAGGTCTTCAAGAACTTCTCGATCGGTGTGGCCGCCCAGTATTACTGGGGCAGTATCGACCGCGATTTCATCATGACCCCGACGTCGATCACCGGTGAGGGAACCTTTGCCTCGACGGTGGGTCTGGACAGCTATACGATCTCTACGGTCAAGGGACAGGTCGGCGTGCAGTGGAGTCCGATCCTGAACCAGAAACGCATCCTGACGGTCGGTGCGGCTTTCGATATCGGCGGCAACCTGAATCCCGAAGTGTCGAAGCGCATCTATATCGGCGACCTGTACAGCTCGACGGTCAAGGGCGACACGACCCATCTGAAGCTGGTTCTTCCGCGCCAGCTGGCCGTGGGAGTCTACTACCAGACGTCCAAATGGGCGATGGGTGTTGATTACGTCTACCAGAACTGGGGCAGCAGCAATACGCGCAGCGAGATGACCGGTACGAGCGACAACGGTGCGGGCAATCCCTCCTCCTACGAGGTGGCTTATACCAATACGAGTACGATCAAGGTCGGCGTGGAGTTCACGCCCAACCGCTATGACGTACGCCGTTTCATGAAACGCATCTCCTACCGTGCCGGTTTCCGCTACGGTTATTACAACCAGACCTACAATGGCGACAAACTTGCACAGTATGCCGTTACGGCGGGTCTGGGCGTTCCGGTCAAGTTGTGGGCCATTTCGTCGATCGACATCGGCGTGGAGTACGGCCGCCGCGGCTACAACATCGCCGAGCGAATCGGGCTTGTCCGCCAGCAGTACGTGAAGTTCTCAATCGGTTTCTCGCTCTTCGCCGGAGGCCAGGAGAACGGCGAATATTGGTTCATGCGGCCCAAATATGATTGATGCATAAGGGTAAACAATACATAAAACAACACACAAAAATTAATCTGACCGATGAAAAATGTTAAATTCTTGCTTTCTGCGGCTTGCACGTTTTTCGCAGTAGCCGCGATGGCACAACAGGATTTCAGTGGCCCGCAGTATGCCAAGTGGGGTGACACTCCCGAGGAGCGTGAGAAGAACATCCTCAACAGCAACTTCCTCAAGGAGTCGTATGAGAACCGCAACTACGATGCGGCTGCCCATTACCTTAAGGAGCTGCTCAACAGCTGCCCCGATGCTTCGGTGGCTATCTACCAGCGTGGAGCCAATACCTACAAGCAGAAGATCAACCGTGCAAAGAGCGTGGCCGAGAAGAATGTCTTCATCGACTCGCTGATGCTGATCTACGACCTTCGTGCGAAGTATTTCGGTGACGACCCGAAGCAGGGTCTGGCCTTTATTCTCGACCAGAAGGCCCGTGAATACCTGACCTACAAGCCCAACGACCGTGCGGGTATCCGTAAGGCGTTCCGTGAGGCAATTGAGGCCGGTGGTGCCAATGCCGACCTGGAGACTGTCGTAGCCTATTTCTCGAATCTGTGCGACGACTACAAGAACACCGACGAGGTGATGCCCGACGAAATTATTGCCGAATACGACCGTCTGCTGCCCTTCTTCGAGAACAACCCCTCGGCTGCTGAACTCAAGAACCAGCTGGATGCCGCCTTCGGACTGAGCGGTGCTGCCAGCTGCGATAACCTTGAGAAGCTCTTCAGCAACAAGCTGGCTGCCGCTCCCGATGACGAGGCTCTGCTTGCCCAGGCTGTATCGCTGATGGGTCGTGCCAAGTGCAACAGCGACTTCTACCTCGCCACTGCCGAGAAATACTATGCGATCAAGCCGTCTGCCGAGGCTGCCATGTCGCTGGCTTCCGCTTTCCAGAACAAGGGCGATTTCACCAAGGCGCTCAACTACCTGAACGAGGCACTGGCCGTCGAGAAGGATGACATGGAGCGTCAAAAACTGCTCCTGCACATTTCGCTTGTGGCTCTGATCAACAAGGACTATACGAATGCAGCTTCGTCGGCCCGTCAGGCCCGCGACCTGAATCCCGAGGACGGTGCTCCGTACTTCGTGCTGGGTCAGTGCTATGCTGCTTCGGCATCGGCTTGCGGCGGATTTGCCGGCCAGGCTACCTTCTGGGCTGCTTACGATGCCATGGCCAAGGCCATCGAGCTGCTTCCGGGCGACTCGGAGTACGTCGAGCCTGCCAAGGCTTCGCTGGCGAACTACCGCGCCAACTTCCCCAACACGGAGGAGTGCTTCTTCAACGAGCTGCAGTCCGGTGCACGCTATACGGTCACCTGCGGTACGGCCGCCGGTGTCGTTACGACCGTGCGTCCCCGCTAAGCGCGTACCTCTTGCATACACGCACCGTGTAAATGGGAAAACGCCTGTCAAGATATTTCAGGGTAGCACTCTCCGTTGTGGGGAGTGCTATCTTGCTATACTCGTGCAAGGAGAAGGAGGCAGAAGCAGAGGCAGCCTCGACCGAGACGATGATGTCCGAATATTGCGAGAATCTCTCGCTCATCATGTCGCGCAACGGACGCCGTTCGTACCATTTCGTTACCCCGCTGCTTGAGGGGTACGGACTGGCCAGCGAACCCTATCGCGAGTTTCGCAAGGGGGTGAAGATCACTACCTACCGGGATGATTCGCTCTCGTCGGTTGATGTGGTGCTGACAGCCAACTACGCCATTAATTACGAAAAGCGCGAATTGTGGGAGGCCAAGGGCAATGTCGTTGTGGAGAAGTCCGACGGTAAGACGCTCTACACGCAACAGCTTTTCTGGAATGCCAAGACCGGCAAGATCTATTCGAACGTCGATTCGAAAGTTGTGCAGAAGAATGGCCGCGAAGTCTTCATCGGTGAGGGTTTCGAATCCGACGAGTCGTTCAAGGACTGGCGCTTCCGCCGGATGAAGGGGCGGATGGAGGTCGAGATGCGACCTGCGGCCGACTCCACGGATTCCACCGCCGTGCAACCCGTGCGTCCGGCTGACGGGGAGCGCCCGGTTGCGGCCGATCGCCCTGCTCGGCGTCCTGAGGTTGAGACGCCGGCCCCGGCTTCCCGTCCGTTGCCGGCAGACAATCCTGCCACGTTGCCAACCCGCGCCGATCTTCCTGCTTCTCTTCCGGCCTCGGCGCAAGAGGAGCCCGTACGGTTGGAAACCCCCGGTATCCTACCATCGAGGGCGTTGAAACAGGGGACCTCGACCGACGGCCGCCTGCCCGAATAATCCGTAATCCGAATCAGATGCTTACCATCGTCATACTGATCGTCGTGATGCTGCTCCTGTCCGCCTTCTTTTCGGGCATGGAGATAGCCTTTACGAGCAAGAACCGGCTCAAACTGGAGATCGACCGCAAGCAAAGCCGGATGTTCGACCGCATTGCGGAGGTTTTTGCCCGCCACCCAGGGCAGTATATCACTACGATCCTCGTGGGCAACAACATCGCCCTGGTGGTCTATTCGCTGGCCATGTCGATCCTCCTGCGCACCATCTACGGATGGCTGGGGTGGGAGACGCTGGCAGCTGAGGGGTCGGTGGCTGTCGATACGGCGGTCTCGACGCTCATCATCATCTTCTTTGCGGAGTTTCTGCCCAAGTCGATTTTCAAGAACAGCCCCAACTTCTATTATCGGGCGCTGGCTCCTGTGATCTACTTTTTCTACATTCTGCTCTATCCAATTGCACGCTTCACAACCCTGCTTTCGCACGGGATCCTGCGTCTGGCCGGGCGGCGCGTCACGGAGGAGCAGCTAACCCCGAGCTTCGACCGCGAGGATCTTGCCGCGTTGCTCGACGCCAGCAATACGGAGCAGCACGCCGAACCGGACCACGAGCTAAAACTCTTCCAGAATGCACTCGATTTCGCCGATCTGCGCGTGCGCGACTGCATGGTGCCCCGGGTGGATGTCGAGGCGGTCGATATCGACTCGACGAGCATCGAACAGCTTACCGAACGGTTCGTTGATTCGAAGTTCTCGCGGATTTTCGTCTGGCGCAAGTCGATCGACAACATCATCGGGTATGTCAATTCGAAGAGCCTCTTCACACTGCCGAAACAGATCTCCGACGTGATGATGGCCGTCAATTTCGTTCCCGAGACCATGCCGCTGCAGTCCGTGCTTGAGAACTTCATCAAGCACCGGACGAACATTGCGGTGGTCATCGACGAGTTCGGCGGTACGGCGGGCGTCATTTCGCTCGAGGACGTGCTCGAACAGATCTTCGGAGAGATCGAGGACGAACACGACGTGCCGGACCTTGTGGAGAAACAGGTGGGGCCCGACGAGTATGTCTTTTCGTGTCGCCTAGAGGTGAAATACCTCAACGAACGCTACGATCTGGGTATCGAGGAGAGCCGCGAATACGACACGCTGGCCGGTTTTATCATCTATCATTATGAGGGAATTCCCACGGCCGGCGAGACGCTGCTTATAGGAAACCTTCAGCTCCGGATTCTGCGCACGACGCGTTCGCGGATCGAACTGGCCCGCGTGAAAAAATTGTAGCCTACAGATGGGGCTATTTCCGAATATTTTACTACCTTTGGCTGATCTTTCGGAACAATACGAATAATTAACAATTTATATGGCAAGTTTAAACACTTTACGAACCAAGTTCGGCATCGTGCTTTCGATCATCATCGCACTGGCCCTCTTGGCATTCATCCTCTCATTGAAGACCGAGATGGGTTTCTCGGGCAATGATCCCCGCGTCGGCGTGATCGACGGAGAGAAGATCAACTATTCGGAGTATTATGATCAGTATGAGCAGATCAAGGCTCAGAGCGGTGCTCAGGAGAACGACGAGCAGCAGGCTGCGATGTTGGCCAACGCCACGTGGCAGTCGCTCATTTCGAAGTATGTGATGACGCCCGGTTTCGAGCGTCTGGGTCTGCGTGTGACCGAGCCCGAGCGTATGGCGATGATCAGCGGCGAGCAGCCTTCGCAGACGCTCTACAACGTTTTTGCCGATCCGCGTACGGGTACCTACAACGTTGCAGCAATCTCCGATTTCCTCGCGCAGGCCGAGACCAATCCTCAGGCTGCACAGGCTTGGGCCCAGCTTAACGAGCAGGCTCGAACCGAGCGTGAGATGCAGAAGTATTTCGGTCTGATCCGCGGCGGTGTCTACGTCAATTCCCTCGAGGTGGCCAGCGGCGTGAAGTCGGCCAACGAGACCTATACGGGCAAGTGGGCCGGCAAGAAGTATTCGTCGGTTCCCGACTCGATCATCAGCGTTTCGTCGTCGGAGATGAAGGCCTACTACAACAGCCACAAGGACATGTTCCGTCAGACTCCCTCCCGTACGATCTCGTACGTGGTCTTCGAGGTGGCTCCCACGGACGATGACCTGCTGGCCATCGAGAAAACCGCTACGGAGGTGGGCAAGGAGTTCGCCGCAACCGATGAGTTGAAGTCGTTTGTCCGCGCCAACCGCAACGGTAAGATCGCCGACAACTACGTTTCGGCCGCCCAGCTCTCCGAGGAGGAGGCTGCCGCGCTGATGGCAGGCGAGACCTATGGCCCCGTGCTGAAGAACAACGAGTGGACGATGGCCCGTGCCCTTGACACGAAGATGGTTCCCGACTCGATGGGCATCCGCCACATCGTGCTCCCTTATACCGAAGATACGCTGGCTGACAGCCTGCTGACCGCCCTGCGCGGCGGTGCCGACTTCGCACAGGCAGCTTCGCAGTATTCGGTCTATGACATGACGGCAGCCAACGGCGGTGAGGTAGGCGTAATGCCCTTCTCGGCCTTCTCGGGCGAGTTTGCCGAGGCGCTGGCCGGTGCCAAGGAAGGCGACATCGTGAAGATCGCTTCCGGCGATGCCATCCAGTTGATGCAGGTATACCGTACAGGCAAGCCGACCAAGCACGTGCAGGTGGCTTCGATCACCTATCCCGTCGAGGCTTCGGCCGAAACACGCCGCAACGTGCACAACCAGGCCGGTTCGTTCATGGTGAACGCCAAGGGGTCGGCCGAGGCATTTGCCGGTGCCGCCTCCGATGCTTCGGTTACGCCGCGCGTAGCCGTGATCGCGCAGGGAGACCGCACGATCCGTGGCTTGGAGGATTCGCGTGACGTGACCCGCTGGGCTTATGGCGCCAAAGTTGGCGACGTTTCGGAGATCTTCTCCGTTGGCAAGGACTATGCGATCGCCATGCTGACGGCCATCGATAACGACGAGTATGCATCGCCCGAGAAGGTGGCAGCCCAGCTGCGTGCTCAGGTGCTGCGCGACAAGAAATACGATTACATCGTCAGCAGCCTTGCCGGTACGACCCTTGAGGAACAGGCATCGAGCCTCGGTTCGGAGGTCGCCGACTTCAAGGATGTGAACTACGCCTCCTTCTATATCGACGGAGCTGGCTTCGAGCCGCGTCTGGTCGGTGCGATTGCTTCGGCTCAGAAGGGTGCCGTGACGGGTCCCGTCAAGGGCATGTCGGGTGTCTATGTCTTCGTAGTGGACGATGTTCAGACCTCCGAGAAGCAGACTTCGGAGGCCGAGAAGGTTCGTGCCCAGGCCATGGCCGAGAGCATGGCCCAGCAGTTCGCCATTCCGGCCGTTCAGCAGATGGCCGAGATCGAGGACCTGCGCGGTCAGTACTTCTAATCGGAATAGGCGGAGCATGAAGCTCCATTTGACGGGATCCCGGATGTTTGTCATCCGGGATCCTTTTTTTGTGGAGAAGGAGGGCGGAGAATAGAGCTTTTCCCAACAGGACGTATGGCGGCGGAGCTGCTGAGTGCTCCTTTTCCGGCAGTGAGCCTGTGATCGGCTGTTGCATCCATTGGGGCAGCCTCCTCCTGATAGCGCCAACCTTCCGTGCGATTTCATTCCTTGTGAGGGGAGGATTCTCCCGACTTTTTCGCTATCTTTGTCCTGCCGGGTTTCCGATGGCCGGAGTTTCCCGGTGCGAACCTTATCAATACAGTGAGATATGAACAACTTCATCTATCACAATCCGACCGAACTCGTGTTCGGCAAGGGGCAGATCGCCCGGCTTTCGAAACTGATCCCCGCCGACCGGCGGATCATGATCACCTTCGGCGGCGGCAGCGTCAAGCGCAACGGTGTCTACGACCAGGTCGTGCGTGCTCTCGAAGGCCGCGATTTCGTCGAGTTCTGGGGCATCGAACCCAACCCGTCGGTCGAGACGCTGCGCAAGGCCGTGGCGCTCGGCAAGGAGCGGGGTGTCGATTTCCTGCTGGCCGTAGGCGGCGGCTCTGTGATCGACGGTACGAAACTCGTGGCCGCCGGACTGCTCTACGACGGCGATCCCTGGGAACTGGTCCTCAAGGGCCAGGCCTCGCAGACCGTGCCCCTGGCCACCGTGCTGACGATGTCGGCCACGGGTTCCGAGATGAACAACGGCGCCGTCATTTCGCGCTATGAGACCAAGGAGAAGTACGCCTTCTACGGCAACTATCCCGTCTTCTCGATCCTCGATCCCGAGACGCTCTTCTCGCTGCCGCAGCGGCAGATTGCCTGCGGTCTTTCGGATACCTTCGTGCATGTGCTCGAGCAGTACATGACCACTCCCGGGCAGTCGCGGCTGATGGACCGCTGGGCTGAAGGCATTCTCCACACGGTTGTCGAGATCGCCCCGCGCGCTTTGGCCGCCCAGCGCGACTACGACACCATGTCGGAGTACATGCTCGGTGCGACGCTCGCCTTGAACGACATGATCCGCATGGGCGTGTCGCAGGACTGGGCTACCCATATGATCGGCCACGAGCTGACGGCGCTTCACGGCCTCACGCACGGGGCTACGCTGGCCATCGTCATCAACGGTACGCTGCGTGTGCTGCGTGAGCAGAAGCGCGGCAAGCTGCTTCAGTACGGCGAGCGGATCTGGGGTATTGCCGAGGGTTTGGAGGAGATGCGCATTGACCGCACGCTCGAGGCGACGGAGGCCTTCTTCCGTTCGCTGGGGCTATCGACGCGCCTCTCGGAGGAGGGTATCGGCGAGGAGACGATTGCCGAGATCGAGCGCCGCTTCAATGCCGCCGGCGTCCGGTATGGCGAGGCGGCCAACGTGGACGGCGCGATGGCCCGCCGCATCCTGGAGGCCTGCCGCTGACAGGACGTGTACCCGTAAGACGAATGTCCGCAGGTTGAGTCACAACCTGCGGACATTTTTCGTAGCGGACGGCCAAAGTACAGGTCCGTCGGGGAGATAAAAACGCCTCCGGCCCGAAGGTCGGAGGCGTCGTCGTGTGCGGATCTGCAGGGCCGGTGTTATTCGGCGAGCAGGATCTCGAGCATCTTGATGGCTGCCGTGGCGATCGGCGTACCGGGGCCGAAGATGGCGGCGGCGCCGTCGCGGTAGAGCTCGTCGTAATCCTGGTGAGGAATGACGCCGCCGACGATGACGATGATGTCCTCGCGGCCGAGCTTCTTCAGTTCGGCGATCAACTGCGGAACGAGCGTCAGGTGGCCTGCGGCCAGCGACGAAACGCCGACTACATGCACGTCGTTTTCAACGGCCTGCTTGGCAGCCTCCTCCGGAGTCTGGAACAGCGGGCCCATATCGACGTCGAAGCCGATGTCGGCATAACCCGTGGCTACCACCTTGGCACCGCGGTCGTGGCCGTCCTGACCCATCTTGGCGATCATGATGCGCGGCTGACGGCCCTCTTTCTTGGCGAACTCGGCGCACAGCTCCTTGGCGCGCTCGAACGATTTGTCGTTTTTCACTTCTGACGAATATACACCTGAAATGGAACGGATAACTGCCTTGTAGCGACCTACGACTACCTCGCAGGCATCGGAGATCTCGCCCAGCGTGGCGCGGACCTTCGCAGCCTCGACGGCCAGCTCCAGCAGGTTGCCCTTCTTGGTCTTCACGCACTCGGTGATGGCCTCGAGCGCCTTCTTCACGGCGGCCTCGTCGCGCGAAGCGCGCAGCTCCTTCAGACGCTTGATCTGGCTCTCGCGTACGGCGGTGTTGTCCACGGCGAGGATGTCGATCGGGGCCTCCTTCTCCAGGCGGTACTCGTTCACGCCGATGATCTTCTCCTGACCCGAGTCGATGCGGGCCTGCTTGCGGGCGGCAGCCTCCTCGATACGCATCTTCGGAATGCCGGTCTCGATGGCCTTGGCCATACCGCCGAGCTTCTCGATCTCCTGGATGTGCTCCCAGGCCTTGTGTGCGATCTCGTTGGTCAGCGACTCCACATAGTAGGAACCTGCCCACGGGTCGATCTCACGGCATACGTTGGTCTCCTCCTGGATGTAGATCTGCGTGTTGCGGGCGATACGGGCCGAGAAGTCGGTCGGCAGGGCGATCGCCTCGTCGAGGGCGTTGGTGTGCAGCGACTGGGTGTGACCCAGGGCGGCGCCCATGGCCTCGATGGCCGTACGTGCCACGTTGTTGAACGGATCCTGCTCCGTGAGCGACCAGCCCGAGGTCTGCGAGTGGGTACGCAGAGCCAGCGATTTGGGGTTCTTCGGATCGAACTGCTTGACGATCTTGGCCCACAGCATACGTGCGGCACGCATCTTGGCGATCTCCATGAAGTGGTTCATGCCGATGGCCCAGAAGAACGACAGACGCGGTGCGAAGGCGTCGATCGACATGCCGGCGTTGATACCGGCGCGGAGGTACTCCAGACCGTCGGCCAGCGTGTAGGCCAGCTCGATGTCGGCCGTGGCGCCTGCCTCCTGCATGTGGTAACCCGAAATCGAGATCGAGTTGAACTTGGGCATGTTCTTCGAGGTGTACTCGAAGATGTCGGCGATGATGCGCATCGAGAACTCAGGCGGATAAATATAGGTGTTGCGCACCATGAACTCCTTGAGAATATCGTTCTGGATCGTACCCGAGAGCTGGTCGAGCGTGCAGCCCTGCTCCAGACCCGTGACGATGTAGAAGGCCAGGACGGGCAGCACGGCGCCGTTCATGGTCATCGACACCGACATGCGGTCGAGGGGAATACCGTTGAAGAGCACCTTCATGTCCTCTACCGAGCAGATCGATACGCCGGCCTTGCCGACGTCGCCCACTACGCGCGGGTGATCGGCGTCGTAGCCGCGGTGCGTAGCCAGGTCGAAGGCCACCGAAAGACCCTTCTGGCCGGCGGCGAGGTTACGGCGGTAGAATGCGTTGGACTCCTCGGCGGTCGAGAAACCGGCATACTGGCGGATCGTCCACGGACGCATCACGTACATCGTCGAATAGGGGCCGCGGAGGAACGGGGCGATACCTGCAGCATAGTTCAGGTGCTCCATGCCTTCGAGGTCTTCGGCCGTATAGGCGCCCTTGACGGGAATGCGCTCGGCCGTGAGCCACGGTTCCACTTCGCCGCAGCCTTTCGAGGCGCAGCAGCTCTTCTGCTGGGCCCCATCGTATTTCAGTTCAGAAAATTTAGCTCTCATGATCAGATTCCCATCTCTTTAAGGTAAAACTTCAGGGTTTCCAGGACGTTCGACTTCACGTTGATGAAGTTGGTGATGCCCTGTGCCTCCAGTTCGGGCGTGCAGGCCGGAGCACCTGCGACGACGAGGATCGCCTTGCCGCCGAGCATCTCCTTGATCTTCGGAGCCACCTCGGCGTAGTCGTCGTCCGAAGCGCAGACAACGACGATCTCGGCCTTCGACTCGAGAGCGGCCTTGACGCCCTCTTCAAGCGACTTGAAGAACGTGTTGTCGATCACGCGGATGCCGGCGCATGCGAAGAAGTTGCACGAGAACTGTGCGCGGGCGCGAGCCATTGCCAGGCTGCCGCACGTGAGCATGAAGGCCTTGGGCTCCTTGCCCGAGCGGTCCACATGCAGACGCATGGCCTCGAATGCCATGGCGCCGCGGTAGGGCGTCAGCACGTTGCCCTCGGCGGCCTCACGCGTAACGGCTGCCTCGGTGATCTCCTTGGGTGCGACCTCCGTGAAGTTGGGGAACTGGTTGGCGCCGAGCAGCGTCTGACGGCGCGTAGCGATTGCCTTGTCCTTGGCTGCGGCCGAAGCCTCGACACGCTCCTTGATGAAGCCTGCCTCGTAGGCCTTGGTGTATCCGCCCTTCTCCTCGATCTCGAGGAAGAGTTTCCAGGCCTCGGTAGCGATCGACTGCGTGAGGTTCTCGACATAGTACGAACCGCCGGCCGGGTCTACGACCTGGTCGAAGTGCGCCTCATGCTTGAGCAGCAGCTCGACGTTGTGGGCGATGCGCTTCGAGAACTCGGTCGGGGTTTCGAACGAGGCGTCGAACGGCGTGACCTCCAGCGAGTATACGCCGCCGATGACGGCCGACATGGCTTCGGTCGTGCCGCGCAGCATGTTCACATAGGGGTCGTATACGGTCTGGTTCCAGCGCGACGTCGAGGCGTGGATCATCATCTTGCCGGCGCAATCCTTCTCGGGATTGTAGCCTTTGACGATGTTGGCCCACAGCATGCGGGCGGCGCGGAACTTGGCGATCTCGAGGAAGTAGTTCGACGTAACGGCGAACGAGAAGCGCAGTTTGCGTGCTGCCTCGTCGATCATGAGTCCGGCGTCGGTCAGGCGGGCCAGATAGTCGTTACCGGCCGAGAGGGCGAATGCCAGCTCCTCGACGATCGTCGAGCCGGCGTTTGCGAAGATGTCGGCCGAAACGGTCACGATGCGGATGTGCTTGTAGGCGGCGGTCTTCTTGATGAGCGAAGCGATGCGCTCGAAGCACTTTGCGCCGTCGGGCGAGCAGAAGCAGCCCTTCTGCGAGAGTCCCTTGACGATCGGGTCGATGACGAACGCCACGTCGGCGTCGGCAGCGATGCCCTCCTTCTCGAGCTTGGCGATGACCGCCTCGGCCAGGTCGCCCATGCCCTTGCCGCTGAATACCAGTCCGATGGCGGGAATGTGGATTTCAGCGAGCAGCGTCTCGAGATCGGCGGCCGTGAAGCCCTCCTTGGCGATCTCGAAGCCCAGCGAGTCCACGCCGGCATTGAGGAGTTTCAGTGCCTCGGCGTTGGCCTCCTTCGGGCAATTGACCGTGATGGTCTGATGCACGTGCCAGCGGTTGTGGGCACGCGTACCGCGCACGTAGGGGAACTCGCCTGCCTGCGAGCCGAGGAACTTGATTCCTTCGAGATTTTCGGCGCGGTAGTAGGGACGGACGTTGAAACCTTCGCCCGTACGCCATACCAGTTTACGCTCGTAGTCGGCCCCTTTCAGGTCGACCTTGATCACCTCTTCCCACTGCTCGGTCGGGACCGGCGGGAATTCGGTGAACAGTTTTTCACGTTCGGTATTTGCCATAACTTATTTAGAGATTAGTAAAAGTGTAGTCTCGTTTTTTTCAAATTGCACGTAAAGGTACAAATAATTCAGGAATTGCAGCAAGAAATTGTTACCAAAATAACAGTGTCGGTCTTTTTTTATTTATAAAGGTATCCTCCCCGGCTTTCGGCCCGATATCCGCTTTTGAATCCTTGTTGCGGCTTTTTGTGTCAATATTGTTCTGAATGACGCCTATTTTTGCTGAAATGCAAAAGTTGTGATTTTTGCACATGTCTCGTGAAAATGGATCTATTTTCCCGAAAAAGGTGTTTGAAAATCGTTGATGTGGCAGAAAAATGGGGCTGTTTTCGGGAAAATGCATGAAAAAAATGTGATTTTTCGGAAAAATGTCGATTTTGTAAAAACAGCGAAGTCGTAATTTTTTTACCTTTGTCTCCCGAAGAAACACACAAACTGATCCGGTTATGTCATTACTCAGATTCAAGATGGTCGATGCGGCGATCAACCACACGGCCGTCGAAGTGAAGGCACCCGAGGGGCGTCCTTCGGACTATTTCGGGGAGAAGGTCTTCGGTCGCGAAGCCATGCGCAAATACCTCGACAAGAAGACCTATGCGGCGCTGCTCGACACGATGGAGCACCGCACGCCACTGACGCGCGAGGTGGCCGACAGCATCGCCGCCGGCATGCGGCAGTGGGCCCTCGAGCACGGAGCCGACCACTATACCCACTGGTTCCAGCCGCTGACGGGCGGTACGGCCGAGAAGCACGATGCCTTTGCCGAGCCGGACGGCTGCGGCGGGGTACTTGAGGAGTTTTCAGGTAAGCTGCTCGTACAGCAGGAGTCCGACGCCTCATCGTTCCCCAACGGCGGTATCCGCAATACGTTCGAGGCGCGCGGCTATTCGGCCTGGGATCCCGCTTCGCCGGCCTTCATCGTCGATACGACGCTTTGTATCCCCACCGTCTTCATCGCCTATACGGGTGAGGCGCTCGATTACAAGGTGCCGCTGCTGCGCTCGCTGACAGCCGTGGACAAGGCTGCCACGGAGGTGTGCCACTACTTCGACAAGAACGTGCAGAAGGTCTTCGCCTATCTGGGTTGGGAGCAGGAATATTTCCTCGTGGACGAGAGCCTGTGGGCCGTGCGTCCCGACCTGATGCTGACCGGCCGCACGCTGATGGGGCACGAGTCGGCCAAGAACCAGCAGCTCGAAGATCACTATTTCGGGGCCATTCCAGCCCGCGTAATGGCTTTCATGAAGGACCTCGAGTACGAGTGCCTGAAACTGGGTATTCCCGTCAAGACTCGGCATAACGAGGTGGCGCCCAATCAGTTCGAACTGGCTCCGGTCTATGAGGAGGCCAACCTGGCCAACGACCACAACCAGCTGCTGATGACGATCATGGACAAGATCGCCCGCCGCCATCAGTTCCGGGTGCTGCTGCACGAGAAGCCCTTCAAGGGGATCAACGGCTCGGGTAAGCACAACAACTGGTCGCTGGGTACAGATACGGGCGTGAACCTCTTTGGTGTGGGCAAGAGCGCTTCGGAGAACCTGCAGTTCATCACCTTCCTGGTCAATGCCGTATCGGCCGTCTACAAATACAACGGTCTGCTCAAGGCTTCGATCATGAGTGCCACGAATGCCCACCGTCTGGGTGCCAACGAGGCACCACCGGCCATCATTTCGGCATTCCTTGGCTCGCAGGTTTCGGCCGTACTCGAGAAGCTGGCCGCTTCGAAGGACGACGATGCCATCCGCTTCGATGCCAAGAGCATCTTCAAGATGAGCGGCATCTCACACATCCCGACCCTGCTGCTCGACAACACGGACCGCAATCGCACGTCGCCCTTTGCCTTCACGGGCAACCGGTTCGAGTTCCGCGCCGTTGGTTCGTCGGACAACTGCGCCGAAGCAATGATCGTGCTGAATGCCTCGATGGCTCACGAGCTGACGGAGTTCAAGCGCAAGGTCGATGCGCGCATCGAGGCTGGCGTGCGCAAGGAGAAGGCGATCTACGAGGTGCTCAAGGAGATGATCAATGCCTGCAAGGACATCTTCTTCGACGGCAACGGCTACTCGGAGGAGTGGAAGGCAGAGGCGGCTCGGCGCGGTCTGGACTGCGAGACCTCGACGCCCCTGATCTTTGACCGTTACCTCGACGAGTCGAGTCTTAGGATGTTTGCCGAAACAGGGGTCTTCTCGAAAATCGAACTTGAAGCCCGTACCGAAGTGAAGTGGGAGACCTACACCAAGAAGATCCAGATCGAGGGTCGCGTGCTGGGTGACCTGACGATGAACCACATCGTACCGATTGCCTCGCGCTACGAGGCGCTGCTCCTGGACAAGGTCTACAAGATGTCGCAGATCCCGGGCCTGAACGCCTCGGCCGACATCGCCTTGATCAAGAAGATCCAGGACCACACGGCCGAGATCCAGAAGCTCACGGGCGAGATGATCGACGCGCGCAAGGTGGCCAACCGGATCGAGGACCAGCGCGAGAAGGCGATCGCCTACCACGATACGGTGGCTGTCTTCTTCGATCGCATCCGCTACCACATCGACAAGCTCGAGGAGATCGTCGATGACCAGATCTGGCCTCTGCCGAAGTACCGCGAACTGCTCTTCCTGCGGTAGCCGTCGGCCCGTATCCGAATAATCCGGGGTGCAAACTCCGGATTATTTTTTTACCTTTGTATGTATGAAGGCCATTGCAGACAGCGGTTCGACCAAGTGCGAGTGGATTTTCGGCGACGGCGACCGGATCCTCCGGTTGCGGACGGCGGGGATCAATGCCGTACAGCAGTTTCCCGATGCGATCCGCGCCGTGTTGGCGGAGCTCCCGCCCCTCGACGGTGTGACCGAGCTTTTTTTCTACGGCGCCGGCTGTGGCGACTCCTTCCCGGAAGCTTCCGCCATACTGCGCCGGGAACTGGCGGCGAAATTCGGTTCCGAAGCTGCGATCGAACTCGGTTCCGATCTGCTCGGTGCTGCCCGTGCCCTGTTCGGGTGCGGCGAGGGGATCGCCTGCATCCTCGGCACGGGTTCGAACTCTTGCCACTGCCGCGGCGGCGAGATTGTCGCCAATGTCCCGCCGCTGGGCTATGTGCTTGGCGACGAGGGGAGCGGGGCGGTTCTGGGCCGCAACCTGGTGAACGGCATCTTCAAGGGGATGATTCCGCTCCGCGAGGAGTTTCTCACGGCGTTCGGCCTGACATACGCCGGGCTGATCCGCCGGGTCTATCGCGAGCCGGCAGCCAACCGCTTCCTGGCGTCGTTTACGCCCTTCATCCGTGCGCACCAGGACTGCGTACCGGTGCGTGAGATGGTCGTCCGCTCGTTCGGTGAGTTCGCCGCACGCAATTTGTCGGGTTATCCGGCAGGTCTACCCGTTGCCTTTGTCGGCGGGGTGGCGGCCCATTTCGAGGAGCCGCTGCGCGAGGCGATGGCTGCGGCGGGACGCGAGGTCGTGCGGATCGTCTGCTCCCCGGCCGAAGAACTTTGGAAATACCATGGAGGAGAATCGGATTACCGAGCAGAGCTCGGCGTATGACAATTTGCAGCGGATGTCGGTGCACGACATCCTGACGGGAATCAACCGCGAGGACGCCCGGGTACACGAAGCCGTGCGGGCGACGATTCCGGTTATGGAGCGCCTGGTCGAGCGGGTCGTCGAACGGATGGCGGCCGGCGGCCGGATGTTCTACATCGGTGCCGGCACGAGCGGCCGCCTCGGGGTGACCGACGCCTCGGAGCTGCCGCCGACCTACGGCATTCCCTTCGACCGCGTAATCGGTCTGATTGCCGGAGGTGACGGGGCTTTGAGGCGTGCCGTGGAACATGCCGAAGACGATCCCGAGGGGGCGTGGCGCGACATGGCGCCGTGGCATCCGACGTCGGGTGACGTGCTGGTGGGCATCGCCGCCTCAGGGACGACCCCCTATGTGGTGGGCGGCCTTCGCCGGGCACGGCAGGAGGGGCTGCTGACTGCTGCCGTGGTCTGCAATCCCGGCTCACCGGCTGCCGCCGCAGCGGAGTATGCGCTCGAGGCGGTCGTCGGACCGGAGTTTGTCACCGGCTCGACCCGCATGAAGGCGGGTACGGCACAGAAACTGATGCTCAACATGCTTTCGACGGCCGTAATGATCCGCCTCGGGCGAGTCGAGGGCAACCGGATGGTGCACATGCAGCTTACGAACGACAAGCTCGTCGCGCGCGGCACCCGGATGGTCGCCGAGGCCGCGGGGCTCACCGACGATGAGGCTCGGGCGCTGCTGCTGCGCTGGGGGTCGGTCAAGGAGGCGCTCGAACACTGTAACGACTGATGGACGATGGCACGTTTTTTTACCGAACGCGAGATCCGCGCCGTGGCGGTCTTCCTGCCGCTGGCCGGGCTGCTTGTTGCGGCCGTGGCGCTGTTCCGGCCCAAGAGTGACCCGCTGGAGGCCCGGCGCGTCGAGGTCGCCATGGAGCGGCGCATGCCGGCGGACAGCATCCGCCTCCGTCCGTTCGACCCCAATACGGCAGACTTCGACGAACTGCTCCGGTTGGGGCTCTCGAAGCACGAGGCGGTCAGCCTGCTCAAGTACCGCGCAGCAGGCAAGGTCTTCCGTATTCCCGAAGACCTGTCGCTCTGCTACGGGATCAGCGACTCGCTTTATCGGCGCCTGGCACCGTGGGTGCGGATCGGTCGCCGTTATGCCATTGCACCCCGCGAATACCGCAGCGGGCGGGTGCTCCCACAGCCGATTGCTCCGTCGCCGTTCCGCATCGATACGGTCAGTGCCCGCTACCTTAGGGCCATCGGGGCACTTTCGAAGCGGCAGGCCGAGGCCTTCATCCGCTGGCGCGACCTGAGCGGCATCTACGACATGGAGGAGCTCCGCGACTGCTACGTCGTCAGCGATTCGGTGGCTGCGGCGCTCGAACCCTATGTGATCTTTCCCGAGCGCCGGCCGCACCCGGTCGAGGCTCCCGTGGAGCTCAATTCGGCCGATTCGGCGGAGCTGCGCCGCGTGGTGGGGATCGGCGAGAAGACCGTCATGCGCATCCTCCGCTACCGCGACCGCCTCGGCGGTTTCGTCTCCGTGGCCCAACTTGCAGAGGTTCCGGGAGTCACGGAGAGCAACTACGAAAAAATTTTGAAACAAATTTGCCTCGACAGTTGCAAAATTCGGAAAATAGATATTAACTTTGCAAGCCCGAAAGAGTTGGGACGCCATCCCTACATGGCGCCGCGCACCTTGAGGCGTTTGTTGAAAGCAAGACAGTTGAAAGGAGGTTGGAGTACCGCCCAGGAATTGATTGATGACCACATATTGACCCGCGAGGAGGCAGCACGGCTGGCTCCGTATATCGAATTCGGGTCTGCGGGCGGAACGGCCGACGAAGAGACAACTACCCGGCGGGATGATGCACCGGAAGATGCATACCCGGCAGAATTTCAACTCGAAGCAGAATAAATAAGTCAAACAACAAAAACACAGAATATCATGATTATCATGCCGGTAAAAGAGGGCGAGAACATCGAGCGCGCCCTGAAGAAGTTCAAGCGTAAATACGAGCGTACGGGTGTCCTGAAGGAGCTCCGCCGTCGTCAGTACTTCACGAAGCCCTCCGTTGCAAAGCGCGAGGCCATGATGCACGCCATCTACGTGGAGCACATGTACCGCGACGAGGAGTAGTACCTGCGCCGAAGCGATACGTTGCGGGGTTCGGATTCGATCCGAACCCCGCTTTTTTCGGCTCTTTTGAATCACAACTAAAAAATATAGTTAAAAAACTATATAACATAGTTGCATCTTCGGTTTTTTTGTTTACCTTTGTTTTCAGAGTCCCGGGAGAATCCTCGGGGCGAATCTGAAAGCAGAAGACAATGGAAAAGCTGACACGACGGGAAGAGGAGCTGATGCGCTGCTTCTGGGAGCGCGGGCCGCTCTTTGTGCGCGAGCTGGTGGAGATGGCGCCCGAGCCCAAACCCCATTTCAACACCCTGTCCACCATGGTGCGTGCCCTCGAATCGAAGGGCTACGTCGGGCACAAGGCCTATGGTGCGACCTACCAATACTATCCGCTGGTGAGCGAGGAGGAGTTTTCGCGGCAGACGCTCGGCAGCGTCATCAGCCGCTATTTCGAGAACTCCTACCTGGGAGCCGTCTCGGCGCTTGTCGAGGAGGAGAAGATCTCGGTCGATGAACTGCGCGAGTTGATCGACCGCATCGAAAACCAGAACCAACGGTAGCCATGTGGTACGATCTGGCGATATACAGCCTGAAGGTCGGGGCCTGCCTGGCGGTTTTCTACCTCTTCTTCAAACTGCTGCTGAGCCGCGAGACCTTCCATCGGTTCAACCGCATCGTGGTGCTGGGGGCCATCGTGCTCTCGTTCGTGCTGCCGCTCTGCGTCATCACGGTTTACCGGACGCTGCCCGTGCTGCCCGGTTCGGTTTTGCCGGCAGTTTCCACTGCGGCGAACCTTCCGGCTGAAGGCCATGCGTTCCCGTGGGAGCGGCTGCTCGGAGGACTCTTTGCCGTGGGAGTGGCAGGGGCGTTCGTGCGGCTCTGCTGGTCGTTGGGCGGTGTGGTCCGGCTGATCGGTCGTTGCGACCGCCGCGAGCGGCTCGATGACGGGACCGTCCTGGTACATGCCGGCGATTCGGTGCGGCCGTTCAGCTGGGGCCGTTACATCGTGCTCTCCGACCGCGACCGTGCTGCCTGCGGCGAGGCGATCCTGCTTCACGAGCGGGCCCATGTCCGCATGCGCCATTCGGCCGACCTGCTGCTCACGGACCTCTGCGGATGCCTCCAGTGGTTCAATCCGGCCATGTGGCTCCTGCGGCGCGAATTGCGCGATATCCACGAATACGAGGCCGACGAGGCGGTGATCTCGAGCGGTATCGATGCGAAAAGTTACCAATTGCTTCTTATAAGGAAAGCTGTTGGCGGGAGGTGGTACTCAATTGCCAACAGCTTCAATCACAGTAAACTTAAAAACCGTATTACCATGATGTTGCGAAAAAAATCGTCACGGTGGAGCGGAGCCCGCGTGCTTCTGCTCCTGCCGCTCACGGCGCTGGCCCTCGGGGCCTTTGCCGAAACCGTCTATCTCTTTCCGGAAGACAAAGGTACGAAAGAAAATCCGAAAATCCATGCCTTGGCCCCCGATGGCACCGATCCGTTGGTCCTGGTCGATGGCCGTGAGCGGCCTGCATCCTCGATCAACAATATCTCTCCCGAGCAGATTCGGACAATCACGATCCTGAAGGATTCTACTGCGATCCGAATGTACGGCGACAAGGGGCGCAACGGGGTGATTCTGGTCGAACTCAAGGAGGCGAATAAGGAGGCGCTGCAGCCCGACGATGCCGTGGCTGTTGCCAGCGGACAACCCTCCGATGCGGCTGTTGGGGCCGCGGAATCGGCGCGGCTTCCATTCCGGATCGCCGGTAGCAGCGATCCGGTGGAGCGGTTGCGTGTGCTCTACCTGGTGGATGGGGAGCGTGTGCCGGAGATCAGTTCGCTGGATCCCGCGCGGATAGAGTCCGTCACGGTCCTCAAGGGTGAAGGCAATGTCCCCCCGGAGTATGCCGGTCAGGGGTACGAGGGTGTCATTGAGATCCGGACCAAGAAGAAGTCGGACGGTGTGCGCGTCCTTTCGCCGGAGGAGGCCCGGGCTTATTTTGAAAGTAAGGAGGGAAAGGAGGTGCAGCGCAGCCTCGACCGAATGGAGGAGTATTTCAAGAGTGACGAGTGGAAGGAGGCCCAGCGCAAGATGGAGGCATCCGGCGAGTATTTCAACAGTGACGAATGGAAGGAGGCCCAGCGTAAGATGGATGCCTATTTCAAGAGTGACGAGTGGAAGGAGGCCCAGCGTAAGATGGATGCCTATTTCAAGAGTGACGAGTGGAAGGAGGCCCAGCGCAAGATGGATGCCTATTTCAAGAGTGACGAGTGGAAGGAGGCCCAGCGCAAGATGGAGGCATCCAGCGAGTATTTCAAGAGCGATGAGTGGCAGGAGGCTCTGCGCAAGATGGAGGCATCCGGCGAGTATTTCAATAGCGACGAATGGAAGGAGGCCCAGCTTCGGCTCAAGGAACTGGACAAACTTTCCGACCGGCTCGGATCGGAAGACGGGTTGGGCATCGTGATCCGGAATGCCTCGATCGGGAAGGGAGCCTTTGCCGGGATGAAAGTCTACATCGACGGCCGCGAGGCTTCGTCGGAAGAGGTCGATCGTCTCGATCCCGAGAAGATCCGCCACATGGAGGTTTTCACGGGCAAGAAGGCCGTGCGCCGCTATGGAGAGCAGGCAAGCGAGGGTGTGGTGGAGATCAAGACACGCAAATAGACCGGATACGAAATAAAAAGTTCATGTTCGGGAGCGGGGGCGTCGGTCAGCGGCCCCGCTCCCTGTTTTGCCGCGAGCCTCTTATTCGAAACCTACGATCTCGGGTCGTGTCGGGCGGTAGCGGTACTGCTCGAGCCGTGTGGCGTTCGACAGCCGGAAATATTCGCTCTCGACCAGTCCGTGTTTGCCCAGCGCCAGCCCCAGCCGGATCTGGATCGTGTTGAACACAAGGCGCTCGTTACGCAGGCGCACGCCGAATCCGAACGAGGTGAAAAAGTTGTTCTTGAAAATGTTGGGCGAGTATCCCAGCAGGCCGAAGTCGGCGAATCCGAAGAAGGCGATGCGGAATCCCAGCGGCTGGTAGGGGGTGAAGACGACAGTCTCGGTGTTGATGATCATCCGGTTGGTGCCGATGACGTATTCATCGAGTGCTTGCAGCCCGTTTTCTCTGGTAAACCGGATGCTCTCATCGCTGCCCGCAACGCGGTTCCACCCTTGGGTGTAATTGAATGCAAGAAACTGGCGGATGCGGCTGCGGCGAAAGAGAAACAGGTTCGAGAACCACCTCAGATCGACATCCACGGCGCTCTGCCGCCACATGCCCGACTCCAGGTCGATGTAGCTTCCGAGCGTTACTCCGCCCATGACGTAGCCCACACGGGTGAAACCTCCCGTTTCATAGTTCAGACCCAGGTACATGGCATCTTTGAACTCCCCCCACGAGTAGCCGCTCAACAGTTCGGCCTTGTAGCCCGTGGCCAGATACTCGCGCGAGCCGAATCCGTAGACCATGTTGGCCGTATAGAACCGCTCGCGGTAGAGACCCGCCCCGAAAAGCAGTACGTCTTGATCGTGCAGGGCTGGATTGTAATCGACGGCTACGGGCGGTCGGAGACTGACACGGCGGTAGTTGTAGCGCCCGGTGAGGTAGATGCTCGAACGGATACCGCGCAGGTAGTGCGAATAGCCGCCCCATACGTCGAGATTACGCTCCTTGACCAGTTCCGACGAGTCTTCCTCAATCATGTATCGTTTGGCCTTGTTGTCGCTGTAGGTGGCGCCCAACTCGTAGTCCGTCGGGCGGAGGAACTCCTTGCGCATGCCCAGCTCGAGGGTCGAGTTGTAGAAGTCTCGCCCGGCGGCGAAGTCGGCCGTGTAGAAGGTTCCCAGCAGGTTGGGTATCTCGTATTCGACCATGTTGCCGCCGTAGGAGAAGTCCTTGCGGCTGAAGTTGGTCATCACCTTCAGGCTGTTGCCCGATCCGAGGATGTTGGCGTCGGATATACCGACCATCGTGTGTCCTTCGGAGTGAAGAGCTCCGTCCACGGAGATGGTCCAGCTGTCGCGCGTCTTTACGGTGAGGTGTACCTGTGTGGTGTCGAGCGTATCGGTTTGTACGACTATCTCTACGTCGGCGATGTAGCTGCGTGAGCGCAGCAGCTGTTTGTTGCGCACGACGAGCTGCGGGTCGAGGGTGTCACCCGTATGGAAGAGCAGGTCGCGGCGGATGACCCGCTCGCGGGTCAGCATGTGGGTGTTGTTGCCGGCTCGCTCGAGCCAGTTGCCGCCTTCGTCGAAGACTTGAGCCCGTTCGATGGAGATCGATCCGATCGTTTTGCCGGCATAGGGTTCGAGCATGCGGCTCTCATCCCTGACGGCTCCGTTCGACGTGGTGTCCAGTACCGGACGGACGAAAAGCATGCGATAGAGCATGCGGGGAACGCGTCGGCGAGTGGTTTTCGAGCGGATGCTGTCGTAGAGCCTTTGGTTGCGTTCGGCTGCCTCGGGGTTTGAGATGCGGGCACTGTCCGGGGTAAAGAGGGCCGTAGGACGGATTCGTACGCTGTCGGGACGCGGTCGTTTGGGTGAGCGCATATCGGGACTCGCGACGCGGGCAAAAGAGACAGACGCCACAGCGAGCAAAGTCAGTGCGGATATGCAGAACCGGGTAAACATCGGTTCAAAGATAACGTATTTTTCTCCGAAAAAGTATGTATGGTCGGTATCTGAATGAGCCGAATAACAAAAAAAGTCCGCAACCTGCGGACTTTTTTTGTCGTTGTTTTCCGGGAACCCCGTTCGCTTCCTCCATGGAAAGCCGGCGAGAGCATACCCCTGCTCACCTTCTTTCTTTCGGCCTGCGTTTTCCTTTTTTCAGCCTGTTTCTTTTCTCGGGCGAAGGCCTTCTGAATATCCAACCGAGGCCGATATTCGGGCATATGAACTCTGTTCTGCAGGTATTCCGGCTGAAAGATTACGGAATACTCCGAATTGCGGGGACTCAGGAAACGGTTTATTTGCGGGCCTCCTTGGCCTCGATGCACTCGGTAGCGTGCGGTACCTTCATCAACCGTTCCTTTGGAATGAGCTTTCCGGTCGTTTTGCATATGCCGTAGGTCTTGTTCTCGATGCGCACAAGGGCCATCTCGAGGTTGCGGATGAACTTCATCTGGTGGGCAGCCAGACGTCCGCTCTCCTCCTTCGAGAGTGTCGTGGCGCCCTCTTCGAGCACCTTGAATGTCGGCGAAGTATCCTCCGTATCGTTGTCTGCCGTATGCGTGATGGTGGAACGCAACAGTTCGTAATCCGCACGCGCATTCTCGAGTTTTTTCAGAATCAACTGCTTGAACTCTTCGAGTTCGGCGTCGCTGTATCGGGTTCTTTCGTCTGCCATAGTTCGTCTGTTGCTTTAGGTTTTATGTAAAATTAAGCAAATATTCCGAAAATACCAAATTTGCAACCCGGAATCGGCGCCGCGGTCCGGCTACACACGCGTTACGGCGATGCGAATCGGCTCCTCGTCCACGTCCGAAGCCACTACGACTTCGCCCTGCGGATCGTCCGAGCTGCGGACTTCGACGGCCAGCGTCTGTGAGGCGATGTAGTCGGCGTAGCGGGCGATGCCTTCGGCCACGCACGGCTTGTTCTCGATCTCGACGCGGATCTTGTCCGTCACCTCGAATCCCGACTCCTTGCGGATATTCTGGATGCGGTTGATCAACTCGCGTGCCACACCTTCGGCGTGGAGCTCGTCCGTCACGGTGATGTCGAGCGCCACGGTGAGCTTGCCCTCCGTAGCCACGAGCCATCCGGGCATGTCTTCCGAGGTGATTTCGAAGTCGGCCGGCGTCACGGTGATCTGCTCCGATCCGAGGTCGAGCACCGTCTCGGGGGTTGCCTCGATCTGTGCGATGCGCTCCTGCGAGAATTCGGCAGTCATGGCGGCGATCTGCTTCATGTATTTGCCGTAGCGCGGCCCGAGGGTCTTGAAATTGGGCTTGATGCGCTTGGTGATGATGCCTGTCGTATCCTCGATGAGCTCTACCTGCTTGACATTTACCTCGTTCATAATGAGGTTTCTGACGGCGGCGATGCAGTCGGCGGTCTGTCGGTCGAGAACCGGGATGAGGATCTTCATGAGCGGCTGGCGCACCTTGATCGACACCTTGCGGCGCAGGGCGAGGACCATCGACGAGACCTTCTGTGCCAGCGACATCATCTCCTCGAGGTGCGAGTCGATCAGCGTCCCGTCGGCCTTCGGGAAGGCTGCGAGGTGTACCGATTCGTCCGTGTGGCGGCCGCTTACGGCATTCAGGTCCGTGAAGATGCGGTCGGAGATGAACGGTGCGAAGGGCGCCGAGAGCAGGGCCACGGTCTCCAGACAGGTGTAGAGCGTCTGGTAGGCGGCGAGCTTGTCCTCGGTCATGCCGCCGCCCCAGAAACGCTTGCGGTTCAGGCGGACGTACCAGTTCGAGAGATTTTCGCCTACGAACTCCTGGATGGCGCGTGCGGCCGGCGTCGGGTCGTAGTTCTCAAGCGAGTCGGTCACCTCCCGGACGAGCGTGTTCAGGAGCGAGATGATCCAGCGGTCGATCTCCGGGCGCCGCTCCATCGGCACCTCGGCCTCGCGTCCGGTGAATCCGTCCACGTTGGCGTAGAGTGCGAAGAACGAGTAGGTGTTGTAGAGCGTACCGAAGAACTTGCGGCGCACCTCGTCCACGCCGTCGCGGTCGAACTTCAGGTTGTCCCACGGCTGCGAGTTGGAGATCATGTACCAGCGCGTGGCGTCGGGCCCGTAGGTGGCGAGCACCTCGAACGGATCGACGGCATTACCCAGACGCTTCGACATCTTGTTGCCGTTCTTGTCGAGCACCAGGCCGTTCGAGATGATGTTCTTGAAGGCCACCGAATCGAATAGCATCGTGGCGATGGCGTGCAGCGTGAAGAACCAGCCGCGCGTCTGGTCCACACCCTCGGCGATGAAGTCGGCGGGGTAGACCTCCGCGAAGTCCTCCTTGTGCTCGAAGGGGTAGTGCACCTGGGCGTAGGGCATGGCTCCCGAGTCGAACCACACGTCGATCAGGTCGGGTTCGCGGCGCATCGGCTCGCCCTTCGACGAGACGAGTACGATCGAATCGACATAGGGGCGGTGCAGGTCGATGTGCGCGGTCGAGTAGTTCTCCTTCGACATGTCGCCCACCTTGAAACTCCTGTAGGGGTTCTCCTTCATGAAGCCTGCGGCCACCGACTTCTCGATCTCGGCGACGAGCTCTTCGACCGAGCCGATGCACTTGAGCTCCGAACGGTCCTCCGTGGCCCAGATCGGCAGCGGCGTGCCCCAGAAGCGCGAACGCGAGAGGTTCCAGTCGTTGAGGTTCTCGAGCCACTTGCCGAAGCGGCCCGTACCGGTCGATTCGGGTTTCCAGCGGATCGTGCGGTTGAGCTCGATCATCCGCTCCTTGAGCGCCGTAGTGCGGATAAACCACGAGTCAAGCGGGTAGTAGAGCACGGGTTTGTCCGTGCGCCAGCAGTGGGGGTAGTTGTGTACGTGCTTCTCGATCTTGAAAGCCTTCGAGGCGGCCTTCATCTTCATGCAGATGTAGATGTCGAGCGACTCGGCCGCAGCGGCGGCCTTCTCGTCGTACCGGCCGTCCACGGTGAACTGCGGGTCGTAGGCGTTCTTCACCCAGCGGCCCTCGTATTCCCTGTAGCGATCGACATCGACGCACTCGCTGACGAAACGCTCGTCGAGTTCGTCAAGCAGGTAGAACTTGCCCTGCAGGTCCACCATCGGGCGCGTCTCGCCCTTGCGGTTGATCATGAAGAGCGAGGGAATGCCTGCGGCGCGGGCCACGAAGGCGTCGTCGGCACCGAACGTCGGCGCGATGTGTACGATACCCGTACCGTCCTCGACGGTGACGTAGTCGCCCGGAATGACCCGGAAGGCCTTCTCGGAGGCGTCGTACCAGTTGCCGTCGGCATCCGTCTCGACGGGCTTCACCCACGGCAGCAGCTGCTCGTAGTGCATGCCTACGAGGTCGGTTCCCTTGTATTCGCCGACAACCTGGAACGGAACGAGTTTGTCGCCGGCCTTGTACTCCTCGAGGGCGAGACCTTCGGCCTTCTTGTTGAAATGGGCGTAGAGCAGCGGCTTGGCCAGCACAGCTGTCATCTTCTCTCCTGTGTAGGCATTCCAGGTGCGGACGGCCACGTAGTCGATCTTCGGGCCGACGCAGAGCGCCGTGTTCGACGGCAGGGTCCACGGCGTGGTGGTCCATGCCAGGAAGTAGGGGGTACCCCAGCCCTCCATCTCGGGTTTGGGGTCCGTGATGCGGAACTGGCCCACGACGGTCGTGTCCTTCACGTCGCGGTAGCAGCCCGGCTGGTTCAGTTCGTGGGTCGAAAGGCCCGTACCGGCGGCCGGCGAGTAGGGTTGGATGGTGTAGCCCTTGTAGAGCAGCCCCTTGTCGAAAAGCTGCTTGAGCAGCCACCACAGCGTCTCGATGTATTTGTTGTCGTAGGTGATGTAGGGGTCATCCATATTGACCCAGTATCCCATTTTGCGCGTGAGCTCCTCCCACATGCCCGTGAACTCCATGACGGCCTCGCGGCAGGCGCGGTTGTACTCCTCGATCGAGATCTTCCGCCCGATGTCCTCCTTCGTGATGCCGAGCTTCTTCTCGACGCCCAGCTCCACCGGGAGTCCGTGCGTGTCCCATCCGGCCTTGCGGTGCACGAGGTATCCCTGCTGGGTCTTGTAGCGGCAGAAGACGTCCTTGATCGTGCGGGCCATGACGTGGTGGATGCCCGGCATGCCGTTTGCCGAAGGGGGGCCTTCGTAGAAGACGAAGGTCGGATGCCCTTCGCGGGTCGAGATGCTTTTGTGGAATGTGTCGTGGGCGTCCCACTCGTTCAGCACCTCGGTGGCGAGGCCTGCCAGGTCGAGCCCTTTGTACTCCTTGAACTTCATGTCGGTATGGTGTTTTTACTGATTTTCTGACAACTCGCAAAGATAGTAAAAAGTTTTGGAAATGATGCAACAATCCCGCGAATCCTCGGCCCGGTGGCGCGAAGTCGCGGGATGGCTGCGGTGTGTGCCTCGGCGCTGCGGTCGGGGCGGGATCAGTCGAACGACTGCATTTCGATCAATTTGGCGTAGATGCCGTTGCGGGCCATCAGTTCGGCGTGCGTGCCCTCTTCGGCGATGCGGCCGTGGTCCACGACGATGATCTTGTCGGCATTGTGAATCGTCGAGAGGCGATGGGCGATGACCACCGAGGTGCGGCCCTTGAGCAGGTTGTTCAGGGCGTCCTGGACGAGCTTTTCGCTCTCGGTGTCGAGGGCCGAGGTGGCCTCGTCGAGGATCAGGATCTCGGGGTTTTTCAGCACGGCTCGGGCGATCGAGAGACGCTGTCGCTGTCCGCCCGAGAGCTTCACGCCGCGGTCGCCGATGTTGGTGTCGTAGCCCTCCGGGCATTCGCGAATGAAGCTGTCGGCGTTGGCCACCTTGGCCGCCTCGACGATCTCCTCGTGCGTGGCCGAAGGCCGTCCCATGGCGATGTTGCCCTCGATCGTGTCGTTGAAGAGCACCGTATCCTGCGCCACGACGCTCATGTGGGCGCGTATGCTCTCCTGCGTGTAGTCGCGCAGCGAGATGCCGTCGATGAGGATCTCGCCCGAAGTCGGGTCGTAGAAACGCGGCAGCAGTTCGCTCAGGGTCGATTTCCCGCCGCCCGAGGGCCCCACCAGTGCGACGGTCTGGCCGCGGCGGATTTCGAACGAGATGTCGTCGATCACCTCGCGCGTGCCGTCGTAGGAGAAGTGTACGTGGCGGAACTCGATCTTGTCCCTGAGTCCCTTGAGTTCACGGGCGTCGGGCTTGTCCTCGATCTCGGGTTTGGTGTCGATGATCGAGAAGATACGCTCGCCGGCGGCGATGCCCTGGTTGATGTTGGCGAACTGGTCGATGAACGTGCGGACGGGGCGCGTGATCTGCGAGAAGATGGCCACGAAGGCGATGAATCCGCCCGGGTCGAGCGCGCCGCGCGAGACGAGCGTGCCGCCGAAAACGAGGATGACGCCTACGGCCGTGATGCCGAGGAACTCGCTCATCGGCGAGGCCAGTTGCTGGCGCCGGGCCATCGAGAGGGTGAGACGGGCCAGGTCGGCGCTGATGTCGTAGTATTTCTGCTTGATGTATTCGGTGGCGTTGTAGCTCTTGATGACCTTGATGCCCGAGAGCGATTCGTCGAGCGTCGAGACCATTTCGCCCATGCGTTTCTGGTTGGTGCGGGCCGGGTGGCGGAGCCGCTTGACGATGTTGCCGATCAGAAGGGCCACGAGCGGCAGGAAGAGCACCGAGAAGATGGCCAGCTCCCACGAGATGGCGATCATCATGACGATGTAGCCGACGATGAGGAATGGCTCGCGGAACGAGACCTGCAGCGTATTGGTGATGCAGAACTGCACGACGCCGACGTCGGAGGTGATCTTCGAGATGATGTCGCCCTTTCGCTGGTCGCTGAAGTAGCCCACGTTCATGTCCATCACGCGCGAGAACATCTCGTTGCGCATCTTCTGGAGCGTGCGGGTGCGCATGTTCTCGATGGTCCACGAACCCAGGTAGCGGAACAGGTTGCTCAGGAAGCTGATGATGATGGCGACGGCAGCCAGCAGGAGCAGTACGTTCTGGCGGTCGTAGGTGTCGAACAGGTGGGAGTAGGTGTAGTTGAAGAGCGTGGTCAGGTACTCCTGGTTCAGCTCCACGGGCGGCAGTTTCTCCACGTATTCAGGCGAGAAGCCGTCGTCGAACATCGTGTTCAGGATCGGGATGATCAGCATGAACGTCAGCGAGTTGAACAACGCGTAGAGCAGGGAGTAGATGCCGTACGGGATCGCGTATTTCTTGATCGGCCGGGCGAAGCCCAGCAGCCGCATGTAGGTTTTGAACATTCCGTGCGAGGGGTTTGGTTACGCCAATTGTCGGCGCAAAGATATGAATAATAACCCGAAAACCGAAATAAGTGTGAAATTTCGGAGAATCGGCCCGCCTTCCGGAACAGCGCAGTCAGGCTTCGGGCCTGTAGCCCGTGTCCTCGATCCAGCGGGACGGGTCGTTGGCCGCAGCCACGGCCAGCGTGTCGCAGCGGTTGTTCTCCACGGTCTCGGCGTGCCCCTTGACCCAGACGAAGCGGACCCGGTGGCGGCGGTATACGCGCAGGAACCGCTGCCAGAGGTCGGGGTTCTTCTTCCCGGCAAACCCCTTCTTCTCCCAGCCGAAGACCCATCCCTTCGTGACTGCATCGACGACGTATTTCGAGTCGGAGTAGAGGGTGACGTCCGACCCCTCGAACTTGAGCGCTTCGAGGGCCACGCAGACGGCCGTGAGTTCCATGCGGTTGTTGGTCGTCAGGCGGTAGCCCTGTGCGAGCTCCTTGCGGTGGGGGCCGGCGAGCAGGACGGCTCCGTAGCCGCCCGGTCCGGGGTTTCCGAGGGCCGAGCCGTCGGTGTAGATCGTGATCTGTGGCACTGTGCGCTTCTCGATGATGCGGTTGGGTAATGAGGCCGGTACTTCGAACCCCTCCTTTGCGGGGAGGGGTTCGATGGATGCCTGACGGCGGAACCGGCCGTTCCGCCGCCGGAACGGCCTATTTCAGGGCGGCGAGCTGTTCGCGCAGGGCGGCGATCTTCGCCTCGGCGTCGGCCTGCTTGGCCCGCTCGTTGGCTACGACCTTCTCGGGGGCCGACTGTACGAAGCGCTCGTTCGAGAGCTTCTTCATCACCGAGGCGAGGAAACCCTCGTAGTATTCGAGGTCGTGCTGCAACTTGGCCCGCTCGGCTTCGGCGTCGATGCGTCCGGCCATCGGCACGAAGTACTGCGTCGTCTTGACCAGGAAAGCCGCGGCCGTCGGGTCCTTCTCCGTGACGGGGACGATCTGCGAGAGGTTGGCCATCTTCTGCAGCACGGGGGCGTATTCGGCCGGGTAGTTCTCGTCGGCGATGACGTGGAGCGCGAGCGCCTCCTTCTGCGGAAGGTTCTTCTGGTTGCGGATGTTGCGCACCGAGGAGATCACCTCTTTGGCCAGCTCGAAGCGGGCGAGCAGCGTCTCGTCGGCTTGGCACGGCTCGGGCATCGGGGCCACGCAGATCGAGGCTCCCTCGGCGCGGGGTGCCAGCGCCTGCCAGATCTCCTCCGTGACGAACGGCATGAAGGGGTGCAGCACGCGCATCAGGGCGTCGAAGTATCCCTTCGTGGCCTCGAGCGTCGCGGCGTCGATGGGCTGCCCGTAGGCCGGCTTCACCATCTCGAGGTAGAGGCCGCTGAAGTCGTCCCAGAAGAGGCGATAGGCCTCCTTGAAGGCCTCCGAGATGCGGTATGAGCGGAACTCCTCGGCGATCTGGCGCAGCGAGCGGCCCAGCGCCTGGTCGAACCAGGCTGCGGCGAGGCGGTTGTTCTCGCTCTGCGGGATGCCGGCATCCACGGCCCAGCCGTTCACCAGACGGTAGGCGTTCCAGATCTTGTTGCCGAAGTTGCGTCCCTGTTCGCAGAGCGCCTCGTCGAACATCACGTCGTTGCCGGCCGACGAGCTGATGAGCATCGCCATGCGCACGCCGTCGGCGCCGTAGCGGGCGATCAGGTCCAGCGGGTCGGGCGAGTTGCCCAGCTGCTTGGACATCTTGCGGCCGATCTTGTCGCGCACGATGCCCGTGAAGTAGACGTTGCGGAAGGGTTTGTCGTTGCGGTACTCGTATCCGGCCATGATCATGCGGGCCACCCAGAAGAAGATGATGTCGGGGCCCGTGACCAGGTCGTTGGTCGGGTAGTAGTACTCGATCTCGCGGTTGTGCGGATTGCGGATGCCGTCGAATACGGAGATGGGCCACAGCCACGACGAGAACCACGTGTCGAGCACATCCTCGTCCTGACGCAGGTCCGAGAGCTGCAGCGACTCGTCGCCGGCCTTCGCGCGGGCCTTGGCGAGCGCCTCTTCGGGCGTCGGGGCCACGACGAAACCTCCCTTGGGCAGGTACCAGGCCGGGATGCGCTGTCCCCACCAGAGCTGGCGCGAGATGCACCAGTCCTTGATGTTCTCCATCCAGTAGCGGTAGGTGTTCTTGTATTTTTCGGGCACGAAGCGGATGGCATCCTCCATGACGGCCTTCGTGGCCGGCTCGGCCAGCTCCTTCATCGAGAGGAACCACTGCATCGAGAGCTTCGGCTCAATGGCCACGCCCGTGCGCTCCGAGTAGCCGACGTTGTTCGTGTACTCCTCGGTCTTCTCGAGCAGCCCGGCGGCTGCCAGGTCGCCCTCGATCTTGCGGCGCACGTCGAAGCGGTCCTCGCCGACGTACATGCCGACCTTGTCGTTGATCGTGCCGTTGTCGTTGAAGATGTCGATGGTCTCCAGCCCGTACTTCTCGCCGAGCATGTAGTCGTTCACGTCGTGGGCCGGGGTGACCTTCAGCGCACCCGTACCGAACTCGATATCGACATACTCGTCGCGGATGACCGGGATCGAGCGGCCGACGAGCGGCACGATGACGCGGGCGTCGGCCGGGAGATCCTGGTAGCGCGGGTCGTTGGGATTGACGCAGAGCGCCGTGTCGCCCAGGATGGTCTCGGGACGCGTCGTGGCGACGACGATCACGCGGTCGGAGCCTTCGACCTTGTAGCGCAGGTAGTAGAGCTTGCCGTGCGACTCCTTGAAGACGACCTCCTCGTCCGAGAGGGCGGTCTGTGCCGCGGGGTCCCAGTTCACCATGCGCACGCCGCGGTAGATCTTGCCCTTGTCGTAGAGGTCGCAGAAGACGCGCAACACGCTTTCGGTGCGGGCGTCGTCCATCGTGAAGCAGGTGCGGTCCCAGTCGCACGAGGCGCCCAGCTTGCGCAGCTGCTTGAGGATCACGCCGCCGTATTTCTCCTTCCACTCCCAGGCGTAGCGGAGGAACTCCTCACGCGAGAGCGACGACTTCTCGATGCCCTTTTCGCGCAGCATGGCCACGACCTTGGCCTCGGTGGCGATCGACGCGTGGTCCATGCCCGGGACCCAGCAGGCGTTCTTGCCCGACATGCGGGCCCGGCGCACCAGCACGTCCTGCAGCGTGTTGTTGAGCATGTGTCCCATGTGGAGCATGCCGGTCACGTTGGGGGGCGGGATGACGATCGTATAGGGTTCGCGTTCATCGGGTTCCGAGTGGAAAAGTCCGCGATCGACCCAGTAGTCGTACCACTTGGATTCGATCTCCTGCGGCGCGTATTTGTCTGCGAGTTGCATAGGGATATGTAGGTTTTGCTTGTTTTCGAAGAGGCAAAGTTATTAACAATCTGTCAAAGTTAAAATAAAATAGATGAAAAAACGTTACCTTTGCGACGTTATCATCCGAATACTATGAATAAAAAAGATAAGATCGAAGCCATCGAAGTAGACGACATGAACCTCGTGCCCGAGCTCCTGGACGGCAAACATCGTGTCATTCCGATCGTTACCGGAGGTGACGAGACCATCGAGCAGGTCGAGGTGCCGGAGATCATTCCGATTCTCACGCTGCGCTCGTCGGTGCTCTTTCCCGGGGCGATCACGCCCATCACCGTGGGTCGCGACAAGAGCATCAGCCTGGTCCGCGCGGTGAATGCCGAGGGGGGCATGCTGGGCGCCGTCCTGCAGCGCGAGAGCGATGTCGAAGACCCTGCGCCGGACGACATGTACAAGATCGGAACCGCGGCGCGCATCATCAAGATCCTCGAGATGCCGAACGGCAACCTGACGGTGATCCTCAACGGTCTGGAGAAGATCGAGATCACCGAATACATCGCCACGGAACCCTATTCCAAGGCCCGCGTGACGGCGCTCCGCGACTCGACGCCCGACGTGAAGAGCATCGAGTTCGAGGCCCTCGTGGACTCGATCCGCGACGTGGCGCTCAACATCATCAATGTCTCGCCGTCGATGCCCAAGGAGGCGGCCTTTGCCATCAAGAACATCGACTCGAAACGCGGCATCATCAACTTCATCTGCTCGAACATGGAGCTCACGGACGAGGACCGTCAGGCGCTGCTCGAGGCTCCCGGCCTGCTGTCGCGGGCCCGCAAGCTGCTCGAGATCCTGATCCGCGAGCAGCAGCTGGCCGAGCTCAAGAGCCAGATTCAGGAGCGGGTCAAGCAGGAGATCGACAAGCAGCAGCGCGACTACTACCTCCAGCAGCAGATGCGCACGATCCAGGACGAACTGGGCGACGGCGCCGATGCCGACATCGAGCGCATGCGCGAGGAGGCCAAGAAGAAGAACTGGCCCAAGGAGGTGGGCGAGACCTTCGAGAAGGAGTTGCAGAAGGTCGAACGGCTCAACCCGGCCGTGGCGGAGTACTCCGTGCAGATGACCTACCTGCAGCTGCTGCTCGAACTGCCGTGGAACGACGTGACCAAGGACAATCTCGACCTGAAGTGTGCCCGCGAGCAGCTGGACCACGACCATTTCGGGCTCGAGGAGGTCAAGGAGCGCATCCTCGAACACCTGGCCGTCATCAAGCTCAAGGGTGACCTGAAGTCCCCGATCCTCTGCCTCTACGGCCCTCCGGGCGTGGGCAAGACCTCGCTGGGCAAGTCGGTGGCCGCAGCCCTGGGCCGCAAGTTCGGCCGCATCTCGCTGGGCGGCCTGCACGACGAGTCGGAGATCCGCGGACACCGCCGCACCTACATCGGTGCCATGCCGGGCCGGATCATCCAGACCATCAAGCGCTGCGGGTCGTCCAATCCGGTCATCATCCTCGACGAGGTGGACAAGGTGACGGTCTCGAACCACGGCGACCCGTCGAGCGCCCTGCTCGAGGTGCTCGACCCGGAACAGAACACCACCTTCCACGACAACTACATCGACATGGAGTACGATCTGTCGAAGGTGCTCTTCATCGCTACGGCCAACAACGTGGGCAACATCGCCCCGGCGCTGCGCGACCGTATGGAGATGATCAACATCCCGGGCTACCTCGTGGAGGAGAAGGTCCGCATCGCGCTGGACCACCTGCTGCCCAAGCAGCGCGAGGCGCACGGCATCAAGGAACACGAACTGACGATGACGCCGGCCGTGGTCGAGCATGTCATCGCCTCCTATACGCGCGAGGCGGGTGTCCGCTCGCTCGACAAGCACCTGGCCAAGATCGCCCGGGCCCGGGCCAAGCAGATCGCCTTCGACGAGGCCTTCACGCCCGAGGTCTCCGAGAAGGAGGTCGAGAAGATCCTCGGCATGCCCAAGTTCCTCCGCGAAGAGTATGAGGTGGGCGGCATGACGGGTGTCGTGACGGGCCTGGCATGGACCGAGGTCGGCGGCGATATCCTCTATATCGAGTCGTGCCTGACGCCCGGCAAGGGGCGCCTCAGCCTCACGGGCAACCTGGGCGACGTGATGAAGGAGTCGGCGACGATCGCCCACGAGTGGGTGATGGCCCACCACAAGGAGCTGGGTATCGATCCCAAGATGTTCGAGACGAACGACATCAACATCCACGTCCCCGAGGGGGCCATTCCGAAGGACGGTCCTTCGGCCGGAATCACGATGGTCACGTCGCTGGTCTCGACCTACACGGGACGCAAGGTCCGCGAGCGCATCGCCATGACGGGCGAGACGACCCTGCGGGGCCGTGTGATGCCCGTGGGTGGAGTGAAGGAGAAGATCCTCGCAGCCAAGCGGGCCGGCATCACGGAACTGATCCTTTCGGAGGAGAATCGCAAGGACATTGCCGAGATCAAACCCGAGTACGTCGAGGGGCTGACGTTCCACTACGTGCGGACCAACGACGACGTGCTGCGGCTGGCGCTGGAGTAGCGGATGCCGTGTGATGAAAGGTGAAAATTTTGATTTTCACCTTTTATCTTTTATTTTTACATGACGAAAAAAACGAATCCATGAAATTCATAGCCATCATTCCGGCGCGTTACGCTTCGACGCGCTTTCCCGGCAAACCGCTGGCCCTGCTGGGCGGCAAGCCCGTCATCCAGAGGGTCTACGAACAGGTGGCCGGGGTGCTGGACGATGCCGTGGTCGCCACGGACGACGAGCGGATCTATGAGGCCGTGCGTGCCTTCGGCGGCCGGGTCGAGATGACCTCGCCCGACCACCGGAGCGGAACGGACCGTTGCTGGGAGGCCTATTGCAAGCAGGGTCGCGAGTACGACGTCGTGGTGAACGTGCAGGGCGACGAGCCCTTCATCCGCCGCGAGCAGCTCGAGGCGCTCCGGCGCTGTTTCGACGATCCGAAAACCGACATCGCCACATTGGTCAAACCCTTCACGCCGGACGACGGCCTTGAGGCGCTCGAGAATCCCAACTCGCCGAAGGTGGTGCTCGACGCACGCTCGCGGGCGCTCTACTTCTCGCGTTCGGTGATCCCCTATCTGCGGGGCGTTCCCCGCGAGGAGTGGCTCGGGCGGCATACCTTTTACAAACACATCGGCATCTACGCCTTCCGCTCCGAAGTGCTGCGCGCGGTGACCTCCCTGCCGCAGTCGCCGCTCGAGCTGGCCGAGTCGCTCGAACAGCTGCGCTGGCTCGAGAACGGCTACAAGATCGGTGTGGGAATCTCGACGGCGGAGACCGTGGGCATCGATACGCCCGAGGACCTCGTGCGGGCCGGGGAGTTCCTGGCACAACATCCCGAATTCAACAGATAACGCGCATATGGTGAAACTTATCGCAGGACCCTGTGTCATCGAATCGGCCGAGCTGCTCGACGTGGTGGCCGAACGCCTTGCGGCCATCAACCGCCGCCTGGGCACGGAGATCATTTTCAAGGCCTCGTTCGACAAGGCCAACCGCACCTCGATCTCTTCGTTCCGCGGTCCCGGACTGGAGAAGGGGCTGCAGATGCTCTCCGACGTGCGGTCGAAGTGGGGGCTCCGACTCCTTACGGACATCCACGAGGCGTGGCAGGCCGAACCCGTCGGTCAGGTCGTCGATGTGATTCAGATTCCGGCCTTCCTCTGCCGTCAGACCGACCTGGTGGTCGCCGCGGCGAAGACCGGACGCACGGTGAACATCAAGAAGGCGCAGTTCCTCTCGGGTGCCGACATGCAGTATCCCTACGAGAAGGCCCGTGAGGCCGGAGCCTCGGAGATCTGGCTCACCGAGCGCGGCAACTCGTTCGGATACAACAACCTCGTGGTCGATTTCCGCAACATTCCCGACATGCTGCGCATCGCACCCACTGTGGTCATGGACTGCACGCACTCGGTGCAGCGCCCCGGTGCGGCCGGCGGCAAGACGGGCGGAAACCGCGAATTCGTCCCTGCCATGGCTCTGGCCGCCAAGGCTTTCGGTGCCAACGGCTTCTTCTTCGAAGTGCACCCCGATCCCGATCGGGCGCTGAGCGACGGTCCGAACATGCTGCGGCTGGACGATCTGGAGAACCTCATCAAAACCCTCATACAATGACAGACAGTACCAAGGCGCAGATTCTCGAGGTGGCCCGCCGGGCCGTCCATACCGAGATGCTGGCGCTCAAACACATGGAGGAGACCCTCGGCGACTCCTTCGCTGCGGCCGTGGAACTGATTCTTGCAAGCCGCGGCAAGTGTATCGTGACGGGCATGGGCAAATCGGGCCTCGTGGGCCGCAAGATCGCCGCCACGCTCGCATCGACTGGTACGCCGAGTTTCTTCCTGCATCCCGGCGAGGCCTTCCACGGCGACCTGGGCATGATCTCGAAGGAGGACATCGTGCTGGCACTCTCCTATTCGGGAGAGACGGACGAGATCCTGAAGATCGTCCCCTTCATCCATTCGAATGGCAACCGCCTGATCTCGATGACGGGCCATCCCGATTCGGCCCTGGCCAAGAACTCCGATGTCCACCTCGACGTGGGCGTGCGCGAGGAGGCCTGCATCCTGCATCTGGCACCGACCTCCTCGACGACGGCACAGATCGCCATGGGCGATGCGCTGGCCGTGTCGCTCATGCAGCAGCGCGGCTTCACGAGCGTCGATTTCGCCCGCCTGCACCCGGGCGGCAGCCTCGGACGGCGCCTGCTGATGACCGTGGGCAACGTCATGCGCGACCACGACCTTCCGGTGGTGGCCCCCGACTGCTCGGCCGTCGAGATGATCCATACGATCTCGAAGGGCGGGCTGGGGCTGATTGTGATCTGTGACGGCGACCGCATCGAGGGCATCGTCACAGACGGCGACGTGCGCCGGGCGATGGAGCGCCTCAAGGCCGACTTCTTCAACATCCGGGCCATCGACATCGCGACGCCCCATCCCAAGACCATCGGGGCCGACGAGAAACTCATCGAGGCCGAGCGGCTCATGACCCGCAACAAGGTGACTTCGCTGTTGGTGACCGATGCGGCGGGCAAGCTCATCGGCGTGATCCAGATCTACGACATCAAGCTCTGACACCCCGTTGCGGGCATCTCCTGCCGTTCCGTCCGCAAGGGCGATTCCCTGCGACCGGTCGGGACGGATCGAAAGAGGAGGCCTCAGGCAACTGCCTGAGGCCTCCTCTTTCGTTTGTCGGGGACGCGGTCACTCCCCCTCCTCGAGCTGGAAGATCTCCTCGACAGGTTTGCCGAACCGGCGGGCGATCTTCAGCGCCAGCACCGTCGAGGGGATGAACTTCCCTGCCTCGATGGCGTTGATCGTCTGGCGGCTTACGCCCACGGCATCGGCCAGCTGCTGCTGGGTCATGCGCACCTCGGCGCGTTCGACCCGGATCCTATTCTTCATGCGAAGCCTCCTTTCTCAGGCGCCACAGCAGCACCCGTTCGATGATGAGAAAAAGAATCGGCAGACTCACCAGGTTGATGACCATCACGTAGAGATAGTCGAGGTTGTAGAGCGCCAGGGACGCGATGACCGCCCAGAGGATGTTGATGTAGAGGGCCACAAGCAGGGCGTTGAGGCGGATGCGGCCGATGAGTTCGTCCTCGATCCGCTCGCGCGAGCAGGTTATGAGCAGCGAGCCGGCGAGCACGCCGATCAGCACGATGTTGTTGCTGACGGCATCCAGCGTCGAACTCGACCCCGCATCGCCGGGCAGCAGGAAAGAGGGGAATCCGTTGAATCCGTCGATGGCCATCAAAATGCCGAAGAGGGCGGTCGGAATGAAGAGGGCCCATCCGATTCGCTTGAACGGGTAGGGCAGCAGGATGATTCTGTTCATGGTCGTTGTTTTTTGTCGTTGTGGCAGACCGCCGGAGGTGCGCACTTCTCCCGCCTGCTGCTGCAAATGTAAAATAAACTTTACAAAATAACAAATATACGCGACAAAAAAATGCGGTCTGTGCCATAAAACAGATTCCGGCGGCGGAACTTGTCCGCTGCCGGAATGCCGTATGGGGAGCCGGGGCGTTTGGTTGCTCGTGCTGACGCACGGGAATCTTCAGAGCCGGGCGATCAGTTCGTCGATCTGCCGTTCGTCGGTGGCCCAGCTGGTGACGAAGCGCACGATGGACTCCTCCTCGCCGCGCGGCCCCCACACCTCGAAGGATGCATATTGGCTCAGCCGCTCGATTTCTTGGTTCGGAAGTACAAAGAACTGCTGGTTGGTCGGCGAATCGATCCAGAGGCGGTAGCCCCTGGCCCGGAACGCCTCTTTCAGTTTCCGGGCCGTCGTGATGGCCTGGCGCGCGATCCGCAGGTAGAGGTTGTCCGTAAAGAGGGTTTCGAACTGAACGCCCAGCAGCCGTCCCTTGGCCAGCAGGGCTCCGTGCTGCTTGACGAGGGTGAAGAAGTGCGGCATGAGTTCCGGACGGGTGATGACCACCGCCTCGCCGAAGAGCGTGCCGACCTTCGTGCCTCCGATGTAGAAGACGTCGCACAGGCGGGCGATGTCGCGGAGCGTGACCGTATTGCCGTCGGCGGCCAGCCCGTATCCGAGCCGTGCGCCGTCGAGGTAGAGGGCGATGGATCGACTCCGGCAGACACGGTGGAGCGCCTCCAGCTCCTCGAGGCTGTACAGCGTGCCGAACTCCGTGGGATGCGATATGTATAGCATTCCCGGGGCCACCATGTGGGGCCAGGTTTCGTCGCGGTAGAAGGAGTCGATGTAGTGTTCGACGTCGCGGGCCCGCACCTTGCCCTCGTCGCCGGGCAACACGAGGACCTTGTGCCCCGAGGCTTCGATCGCCCCGGCCTCGTGGACGTTGATGTGCCCCGAATCGGCCGCCAGCACCCCTTCGTGACGCCGCAGCAATCCGTCGATGACCGTGGCGTTGGTCTGGGTGCCGCCGACCAGGAAGTGCACCTCGGCCTGCGGAACCCCGCAGGCCTGGCGGATGAGTTCCCGGGCGTGTTCCGTATGGGGGTCGCAACCGTACCCCGCACTCTGCTCGAGATTGGTCTCGGCGAGGCGGCGCATCACTTCGGGATGCGCCCCTTCCATGTAGTCGCAGTCGAAATGTAGCATCTGTTCTGCCGTTTTTCAGTTTCGGATGTAGTGGGGCATGGTCTCGGGAATCTCCATCGAGAACTCCACCAGACCGCGGACCGCACCCGATTCGTCGCGCCAGACGGTCTGGTAGATCAGCTTGCGGACACCCCGCTTCTCGATCGTGTAGACATTCTTTCCTCCGGTTTCGAGCAGCCGTGCGATGATCGCGCGCGAGCGTTCGCTGTGGCAGGGGAGCATCGAGCGGCCCCGCACGTCGCCGTTCACCGCACGCGAGCGTGCGTTCTGGTAGACGACTACCCCTTGCGTGTCGCACACCGTGACGGCACAGTCGAGTTCGTCGGCCCACGGACAGGTTCCGGTTTCCATGTTATTGCTGGATTTTTACGAGTTGTTCGCGGTAGGCGTTCAGGATGCGCGACTTGGAGATGAAGCCCAGATAGCGGTTCTTCTTGTCCACGACGGGCAGCATCCACGTGTGTTTGTCCTCGAACTTCTCCATGACGCTCATGATCGACTCGTGTTCGAGGATCTTGTCGGGCGGCTGGATCATGTAGTCCGAGATCGGCCGGCCGTACTTTTCGGGCTTGAACATGTCCTCGCGCAGGTCGTCGAGCTGCACGACGCCCAGCAGCCGTCCGAAGTTGTCGATCACGGGGAAGATGTTGCGGCGCGCCGTCGAGATGATGTGGACGATGTCGCCGAGCGTGATGTTCTCCTTGATGCGCAGGAAGTCGGTCTCCATCAGCTCGTCGAGCTTCAGGAAGACGAATACCGACTGGTCCTTGTCGTGTGTGAGCAGTTCGCCTTTCTGCCGGAGCTGTTTGGTGTAAATCGAGTCGGGATCGAGCCAGTAGTTGAGGGCAAATGAGATGCAGGCGGTGATCATCAGCGGGATGAAGAGCCCGTAGCCGTTCGATAGCTCGGCGATGAGGAAGATCGATGTCAGGGGGGCGTTCATCACGCCGGCCATCACGCCGGCCATGCCCACCAGCGTAAACGAGACGACCGACACCTCCCAGTGGAAGAGCATGTTGCATACCAGCGCGAGGGTCGCGCCGGTGAAGGCGCCGACGAACAGCGACGGGGCGAATGTTCCGCCCACGCCTCCCGCGGCGTTGGTCGAGGCCATGGCGATGACCTTGAAGAACATCGTGGCGATGATGAAGAGGATGACCACCCAGTCGATATCACGGAACCGGTAGAAGAATGAGTTGTCGAACAGCGTCTCGGTTTTTCCGTGCATCAGGGCGGTGAATCCCTCGTATCCCTCGCCGTAGAGGGGCGGGAAGATGAAGATCAGCACGCCGAGGATGACGCCGCCCCAGAGCCACTTTTTCCATTGTCGATCGATCCCCTTGAAGAAGTTTCCCACGCGCGAGTTCATCGAGGTGAAATACCAGGCCATCAGCCCGCAGAGCATGCCGAGCAGGATGAACAACGGGATCTGCCACAGTTCGAAGGCGTCCTGCGGGGCGAGCGTGACGGCCAGGATGGGGTCGAAGCCGCGGAGCATGAAGGCCATGGTTGTAGCCGTGACCGAGGCGATGAGCAGCGGGATAACCGATCCTGCGGTGATGTCGAGCATCAGGATCTCCAGCACGAAGACCACGCCCGTGATCGGGGCCTTGAAGATGGCGGCCAATGCGGCACCGGCGCCGCAGCAGAGCAGCAGCGTGGAGTTCTTGTAGTTGAGGCGGGCCAGGCGGCCGATGTTCGAGCCGATGGCCGCTCCAGTCAGCACGATCGGGGCCTCGGGACCGACCGATCCGCCGAATCCGATGGTCGTGGCGCCGCCGACCACCGAGGTCCAGCAGTTGTGTGCGGCGATGCGTGAGTTGCGGCTCGACATGGCGTAGAGCACGCGCGTCACCCCCTCCGAGATGTTGTCGCGGACGATGTACTTGACGAACAGCGTAGCCAGAATGATGCCTACGGCCGGATAGATCAGGAAAAGGAAATGGGCACTGTCTACCGGGAACCAGTTTGTGAGTCCGTTCTTGATGGCGTAGAGCAGGATCTCGAACAGGTAGGTTCCGATTCCGGCAAGCATGCCGACGACCACCGCCAGAAGCATCATCATCTGGCGGTTGGAGAGCCTTCGCGTCAGGCGGAGAAAGAGCGGATATATCCGATCGGGGCGGAAACGCATGTCGGTCAATGATTTGTAGTTCACGGAATCCGGCCGTTACCATACGGGGAACGGCCCCATCGTTGCGGCAGCGGACCGGGGCTTCATCCGGATTCGGAAGAGGACCTGGCCCCGACGGTTCTATTCCGCCTGCCGGGCGTAGTGGCGGGCCTGCTCCTCGATGAGTTCCTTGTCCTCGAAATAGTCGATGCGCATGGCGCGGCGCACCTCGGCGAGGGTTTCGGCCGCTGCGGCACGGGCCCTCTCCGATCCGGTGCGGAGGATGTCGTAGACCTCACCGATGCGTCCCTCGAACTCCTTGCGGCGGGCCCGGATCGGGTCGAGCGTCTCGTTGAGCACGGCGATGAGCAGCCGCTTGACCTTCACGTCGCCCAGGCCGCCGCGGCGGTAGTGGGCTTTCAACTCGTCGAGCGAGGCGTAGTCGGGCAGGTACTTGGCGAAGTGCTCCTCGCGGCAGAAGGCGTCGAGGTAGGTGAAGACCGTGTTGCCCTCGATCTTGCCCGGGTCCTCCACCCGCAGGTGGTCCGGGTCGGTGTACATGCCCATGACCTTCTTCTTGACCTCTTCGGCTGTATCAGACAGGTAGATGCAGTTGCCCAGCGACTTGGACATCTTGGCCTTGCCGTCGGTTCCCGGCAGGCGCATGCAGGCGGCGTTGTCGGGCAGCAGAATCTCAGGCTCGACGAGGGTCGGTCCGTAGACCGAATTGAACTTGTGCACGATCTCGCGCGTCTGCTCGATCATCGGCTCCTGGTCCTCACCCGCCGGGACCGTCGTGGCCTTGAAGGCCGTGATGTCCGAGGCCTGGCTGATGGGGTAGGTGAAGAAGCCGACGGGGATGCCGGGCCGCTGTGCGGTGTCGCCCTCGACGACCCCCTCGGCAAATCCGCGGAGCGTGATCTCGGCCTTGACGGTCGGGTTGCGCTGGAGGCGCTGCACCGTCACGAGATTCATGTAGTAGAAAGCCAGCTCGCACAGTTCGGGGACCTGCGACTGGATGAAGAGCGTCGATTTCCGGGGGTCGAGACCTGCCGAGAGGTAGTCGAGTGCCACCTCGATGATGTTTTGCCGCACCTTCTCGGGGTTGTCGGCGTTGTCGGTGAGCGCCTGTGCGTCGGCGATCATGATGAATATCTTCTCGAACTGCCCGGAGTTCTGCAATTCGACACGGCGGCGGAGCGAACCCACATAGTGCCCCAGGTGGAGGCGGCCCGTAGGACGGTCGCCCGTGAGGATAATTTTTCCCATTGTTTCGGTTTCGGTGTTTGTTTCGTGGCACGTCACACAACGGTCGGGACCGTCTCACAGCCTATCCGTTTTGTGCGTGCATTCCGCCTCAGGACGGATTCATTGGACGCAAACTTACGAAAAACCGCGTGCGCGACCTAAAAAAGTTGTCGGATATAGTTTTTTTTGATATATTCGCCTTGGCAAATAGAAGATCGCTTATGACAATCATTCAACTTGAATACCTCCTGGCCGTGGCCAACTGCGGCAGTTTCTCGCTTGCCGCCGAGCATTGTTTCGTGACACAGCCTTCGTTGAGCATGCAGGTCAAGGCGCTCGAGGAGGAACTGGGCGTAGTACTGCTCGACCGTTCGAAGAAGCCGGTGATCCCCACCGAGGCGGGCGAGGTGGTCATGGAGCAGGCGCGCGAGACACTGCGGGCCTACAACGGTATTCGCGAGGCCGTCGCCGAGTTGAAAGGCGAGACGGCCGGAAAACTGCGCCTGGGGGTCATCCCGACCATCGCTCCCTATCTGCTGCACAAGTTCATTCCTGCCTTCGTGCGCGACTATCCGAAGGTTGAACTGGAGATCTCGGAGATGATCACCTCGGAGATCGTCGAGGCGCTCAAACGCGACCGTATCGACGCGGCGCTGGTCGCCAGCGGCACGTGCGGCGAGGGAATCATCGAGCAGGAACTCTTCAGCGACCGGTTCTATGCCTACGTTTCACCCGAAAATCCGCTCTACGAACGGCAGAACATTCGCATCGAGGATATTGACCTGAAGGATCTGGTAATCCTCAGCCCCGGCAACTGCATGCGCGACCAGATTATCGAACTGTGTCAGGCCCGACGGTCGATGCCGGCGCACTATACCTTCGAGTCTGGGTCGCTCGACACGTTGATGCGCATCGTCGATTGTACGCCGTGTCTGACGGTTATCCCCGAAATGGCCATCGAATACATCCCTGCCGACCACCTCGACCGGCTGAAGACGCTGGCCAAGGGGGCCACGTCGCGCAAGATCGCCGTGGCCGTGCGCCGGACCTATGTCAAGAATTCGATTATCCGGGCGCTCACCGAGACGATTCTGGCCAATGTCGGGGCGGCTGCCAAGGCGGAATCGTGATTCCGGTCGGCCTTCAGATGTATCAGCGGACTCCGTCGTGGGTCCGCTATTTTGTGCCGAGAGTCCCGATTTGTGCGTCGGAATTTTCATATTAGGAGAAACTTTCCTACCTTTGCAAGGTTATATACACGCAACGAATTTGATATGGACAAACTGATCGAAACGATCGTCAGCGCGATTGAAGATAAAAAAGGTAAGAATATTGTATCGTTGGACCTCTCGGGATTCGACGGAGCGATCTGTTCGCACTTTGTAGTCTGCAACGCCGATTCCACGACGCAGGTGGCGGCCATTGCCGACGGCATCGAGGAGAAGGTGCTCGAGACGCTGGGAGAGAAGGTCTGGCGCATCGAAGGGCAACAGAACGCCGTGTGGATCGCCATGGACTACGTGGATGTCGTGGTGCACATCTTCCAGACCGACCTGCGGAGTTTCTACAAACTCGAGGAGTTGTGGGCTGATGCCCCGATGGTGAAGTACGAATACGAAGAGTAACTATTTATGGCACAACAGGATAAGAATAAAAATAACAACCGGAACAATCCCCGGATGAACATGAATATGCCACGGCCCTCGTTTTTCTGGCTCTACGGTTTGGCTGCGGTATTCATCATTGGCTGGGCGATCCTCGGCAACGGCAGCGATACGCCGCTTCCGAGCGATTGGTCGTCGGTCGAGCGGATGGTCGAGCAGGGCGATGTGGAGCGCATCCAGGTCGTGAACCGTGACCAGGCCCAGGTCTACCTGACGAAAGAGGCGATTGAACGTTACCGCAACGATGCGCAGAACAAGCAGTTTGCGCGCCTGCCCGAGTCGGGCGTGCAGTTTGTCTTCACGATCGGTTCGGTGGACTCCTTCCGCGAGGACCTGCAGGCTGCCGAGACGGCTTCGGGCCGAAGCGTTCCGGTGATCTATAAGAACGAGAAGAACGACTGGACCTCGGTGCTGATCAACCTGCTGCCGTGGGTGATCATTATCGGAGCGTGGTTCTTTATCATGCGCTCGATGGCCCGTGGAGGCGGGGCCGGCGGCGGCGGCATCATGAATGTGGGTAAGGCCAAGGCGCAGGTTTTCGACAAGGACAACTCGAAGCGCGTGACGTTCAAGGATGTAGCCGGACTCGAGGAGGCCAAGGTCGAGATCATGGAGATCGTCGATTTTCTCAAGAAAGCGGACAAATACAAAGAACTTGGCGCCAAGATTCCGAAGGGAGCACTGCTCGTGGGCCCTCCGGGAACGGGCAAGACGTTGTTGGCCAAGGCCGTGGCCGGTGAGGCGAACGTGCCGTTCCTCTCGATCTCGGGTTCCGACTTTGTCGAGATGTTCGTCGGCGTGGGTGCATCGCGCGTGCGCGACCTCTTCGAACAGGCCAAGCAGAAGGCCCCCTGCATCGTCTTCATCGACGAGATCGACGCCATCGGCCGGGCCCGCGGCAAGAATGCCGGCTTTTCGGGTAACGACGAGCGCGAAAATACGCTGAACCAGCTCCTCACGGAGATGGACGGTTTCCAGACCAATACGGGTGTCATCGTTCTTGCGGCGACCAACCGTGCCGACATTCTGGACAAGGCGCTCATGCGCGCCGGACGTTTCGACCGTCAGATCGAGGTGGGCCTTCCCGACGTGAAGGAGCGCGAGGAGATCTTCAACGTCCATCTGCGTCCGTTGAAACTCGATCCGGCGCTCGACCGTTCGTTCCTGGCACGTCAGACTCCCGGTTTCTCGGGTGCCGACATTGCCAATGTCTGCAACGAGGCGGCCCTGATCGCCGCCCGGCACAACAAGAAATTCATCTCGAAGGAGGACTTCCTGGCCGCCATCGATCGCATTGTAGGCGGTCTGGAGCGCAAGAACAAGATCATCACCGACGAGGAGAAGCGCGTAATAGCCTACCACGAGGCCGGACACGCCACCGTAAGCTGGATCCTCGAGAATGCCAGCCCGCTGATCAAGGTGACGATCATCCCGCGCGGCAAGGCGCTCGGTGCCGCCTGGTACTTGCCCGAGGAGCGGCAGATCACCACGCGCGAGCAGATGATGGACGAACTGGCCGCCACGCTCGGCGGACGGGTTTCCGAGCGGCTGACCTTCGGCGAGGTTTCGACCGGAGCGCTGAACGATCTGGAACGGGTCACCAAGCAGGCCTATGCCATGGTGGCCTACTACGGTATGAGCGACAATGTCGGTACACTCTCCTATTACGATTCGACGGGCCAGAGCGACATGTCCTTCACCAAACCCTACTCCGAACTGACGGCCCAGCAGATCGATGCCGAAACCAAGCGGGTCATCGGTGAGGCATACGCCATGGCCGAGCGGGTTCTGACGGAGCATGCCGACGGCCTGAAACAGTTGGCCGAGCTGCTTCTTGATCGCGAAGTGGTCTTCACCGAGGACGTGGAACGCATCTTCGGCAAGCGCAAGAAGGATATCGAGCGCGAGCGCCGCGAGGCCGGGAAGAAGGCTGCCGAGGGAGGTGAGCCTGCAACCGAGACAGCTGAAACCGTTGCCGTTTCGGAGAGCGGAGCCGCGAAAGAGGGTGCTCCGGAGGATCCGGCCGACAAGGCGGCTTCCGATGCGAAGAAGTGACCAACCGAACGAAAAAACATACCTGAAACCGAATGAGTGAAAAGATGAAGAACCTTGCGGTACGGACCTTGAGCGGGATTGTCCTCGCGGCGATCATGCTGGGTGCCGTCTGCTGGTCGCAGTGGAGCTTCGGAGCCCTGCTGCTGGTAATCCTGCTCTGCGGAATGCACGAATTCTACACCCTGGCCGCCGCTCGGGGCGCGCAGCCGCAACGGCTGATCGGCATGCTGACCGGTGTCATCCTCTTCGCTGCGAATTTCGCCGTGGTCTCCGAGACCGTTTTCGACCTCTTCTCCGCCAACCTGATCCCGATGCTTGGATTCGGATTGCTGCTGTTGTTCCTGGTCTTCATCCGGGAGCTCTTCCGCGAAGGATCCGATCCTATGGCGAACATCGGTGCGACGCTGACGGGTGTGGCCTATGTGGCGCTGCCCGTCTCGCTGATGTGTTATATTCCGATGCAGGGGGAGGAGTCGTGGTCGCCGGCGATCATGCTTCTGTTCATCTTCATCATCTGGGCCAACGACGTCTTCGCCTATCTGGTGGGCATGGCCTTCGGGCGGCACCGCCTCTGCGAGCGGCTTTCGCCCAAGAAGTCGTGGGAGGGATTTTTCGGCGGCCTGGCCGGTGCCGTGGTCATGGGGCTTGTCGGCGCCCGGGTGCTCGACGGAAGCTATGCGGCCTGGGTCGGGCTGGCACTTGTCGCCGCCGTGACGGGTGTGCTGGGCGACCTTGTGGAGTCGATGTTCAAACGGACTGCCGGTGTCAAGGATTCGGGCCGTCTGATCCCCGGGCACGGGGGTGTGCTCGACCGGTTCGACGCCATGCTCGTCGCCGCACCTTTTGTGCTGGTCTATATGTTATTTGTTATGTAACCGCAAACTGACGGAGTTATGAGAATAAACAAGGAAGGCTACAAGATCATCGGCGTCTCGGGCGTCGTCTGCCTGCTTATCTGGTGGGTGTTTTACCGGCTGCTCGAGAGCGATGCGAGTGTGGTGCTGTTGTGGAGCGGAACGGTGTTCCTGCTGCTCTTCTGGTTTTTCATCGTGGCGTTTTTCCGCGAACCCCGCCGGGTGCGCATTCACGATGCCGATCTGGTCTTTGCCCCGTGCGACGGGCGTGTCGTCGTGACGGAGAACGTGCAGGAGACCGAGTACCTCGGTCGCGAGATGCTGCAGATTTCGATCTTCATGTCGATCACGAACATCCACATGAACTGGGTGCCCGTGGGCGGCGTGGTGGAGTATTTCAAGTACCATCCGGGCCGTTTCCTGGTGGCCTGGCACCCGAAGTCATCGACCGAGAACGAGCGTACGACAACCGTCGTGCGGATGCCTTCGGGACAGCAGATCCTCTTCCGCCAGATTGCCGGACTGATCGCGCGGCGCATCATCTCCTACATGAAGGTGGGACATGCTGTTGAGCAGAACAGCGTCTGCGGTTTCATCAAGTTCGGCTCGCGCGTCGATGTGCTGGTTCCGAAGGACAGCGAGCTGCTCGTCGAGATCGGCGATCCCGTTGTAGGATCGCTGACGCCGATTGCGCGACTGCGCAAGGAGCATACCGAAGCCTGATATCTGACCGGATATGACGACGACACCCCAGACCTTTTTTCGATTCCTCGCCGGTGCGGCCGTCGCGGCCGTGGCGCTGTACCTGATCTGGTACTTTTCGTCGATCGTCGTCTACATCCTCGTCTCGGCCGTGCTGGCCGTCATGGGACGGCCGCTGGTCAGCCGTCTTACCGGGGTGGAGATTCGCGGCTGGCGCATTCCCCGCTGGCTGGCGGCGCTCTGTACGCTTGTGGTCATCTGGATCGTCTTCGCCACGCTCTGCTCGCTCTTCGTGCCGCTGGTCTTCAACAAACTGAACCAGTTCGCGCATGTCGATTTCGCCACGGTCGTGGCGTCGATCGAAGAGCCCCTGTCGCGGGCCCAAGACTACCTGCAGTCGCTTTTCGCCCAGCCGTCGAGCACCTTCTCGCTCTCCGAGGCCCTGACGCAGACACTGCGGCAGGTGATTGACCTCGATTCGCTCAATGCGCTCTTCTCGTCGATTGTCGGCGTGGTGCTTTCGTCGGTCATCGCGATCTTTTCGATCTCGTTCATCACCTTCTTCTTCCTCAAGGACGACGGGCTCTTCTACACGATGGTCACGTCGGTTTTCCCGGAACGTTACCACGACAACATTACCCGGGCGCTCGACTCCGTGACGGTACTGCTTGCCCGCTATTTTACGGGCATCCTCTCGGAGAGCCTGCTGCTGATGGTCATCATCTCGCTCACGATGATGGCCTTCGGGATGAAGGCGGCCGATGCTGCATTCATCGGGCTGGTGATGGGTGTGATGAATGTCGTACCCTATGCCGGACCGCTCATCGGCGGAATCATCTCGGTGTTCGTCGGTATCGTGACGCCGATCGGAGACCTTTCCGTCGGCCATACGGTGACGGTTATCGTCGGCTCGCTGCTGATCCTCAAGGGTCTGGATGACTTCGTCCTGCAGCCGACGCTCTATTCCGAGCGGGTGAAGGCCCATCCGCTCGAGGTTTTCCTCGTGATTCTCATTGCCGGATCGCTGGCCGGTATTCTCGGCATGCTGCTGGCCATCCCTTCGTATACGGTCATCCGGGTCTTTGCCAAGGAGTTCTTCTCCCAGTTCCGGCTGGTCCGCAAACTGACTGAAAAGATCTGATGGCGGAGTTGCGGATGGAATGCGGGAACGCACCGCTCGCCGTGATCGAGGGGTGCGTGGAACACGGGCGGCGGCTGGGACGCGAGCTGGGCTTCCCGACGGCCAATCTGTCGGTACCCGATGATCTGTCGCTTGACGACGGAGTCTACCGCTCGCGTGTTGAGGTGGCGGGCCGTCGGTATGACGCGATGTCGAATCTGGGGCGCAACCCGTCGGTCGGGGGAACCGAACGGCGGTTGGAGACCCACATTTTCGGATTCACGGGCGAACTCTACGGATGCCGCCTGCGGGTTGAGTTGCTGCAGCGGATCCGCGGCGAACGGAAATTCGCCTCGGTCGAGGAGCTCCGCTCCCGGATCGAACAGGACCGCGAAGAGATATTGAAATCGATTAACGGATAACGCATATGTATTTGGATTTGACACTTCCCTACAAGGTGGCCGACATGTCGCTGGCCGAGTGGGGGCGCAAGGAGATCGAGATCTCCGAACACGAAATGCCGGGCCTGATGGCCGTGCGCCGCAAATACGGCCCGCAGAAACCGCTCAAGGGCGTGCGGGTGATGGGATCGCTGCACATGACGATCCAGACGGCCGTGCTGATCGAGACGCTCGTCGAGCTGGGCGCCAACGTGCGCTGGTGCTCGTGTAACATCTTCTCGACGCAGGACCATGCCGCTGCGGCCATTGCCGCTGCAGGTGTTCCGGTATTTGCCTGGAAGGGCGAGACGCTGCCCGAATACTGGTGGTGTACGGCCATGGCCCTCTCGTTCCCCGGGGGCAAGGGGCCGCAGCTGATCGTGGACGACGGCGGCGATGCCACGCTGCTCATCCACAAGGGTTACAAGGCCGAGAACGATGCCGCGACGCTCGATGTCGCACCCTCGTCCTACGAGGAGGAGGTGATTCTCGGCACGCTGCGCGAGCTGCTCGGCGAGGATCCCGACAAGTGGCACCGCACGGTAGCCGAGTGGCGCGGCGTGAGCGAGGAGACCACGACGGGCGTGCACCGGCTCTACCAGATGCAGGCTGCCGGCGAGCTGCTCGTTCCGGCCATCAACGTGAACGACTCGTGCACGAAGTCGAAGTTCGACAACCTCTACGGCTGCCGCGAGTCGCTGGCCGACGGCATCAAGCGTGCCACAGACGTGATGATCGCCGGCAAGGTGGTTGTCGTCTGCGGCTACGGCGACGTAGGCAAGGGTTGCGCCCGTTCGATGCGTTCGTACGGCGCCCGGGTGATCGTTACGGAGATCGACCCGATCTGCGCGCTGCAGGCCGCCATGGAGGGCTTCGAGGTGAAGACCGTCGAGAGCGCCCTCGCCGAAGGCAACATCTACGTCACCTGCACGGGCAACTGCGACATCATCACCCTCGAGCATATGGAGCGGATGCGCGACCAGGCGATCGTCTGCAACATCGGCCACTTCGACAACGAGATCCAGATGGCGCGTCTCGAGGCTTCGGATGCCCTGAAGACCAACATCAAGCCGCAGGTGGACAAATACACCTTCCCCGACGGCCACTCGATCTTCGTGCTGGCCGAAGGCCGTCTGGTGAATCTCGGTTGTGCCACGGGACACCCGTCGTTCGTCATGTCGAACTCCTTCACGAACCAGTGCCTGGCGCAGATGGAGCTCTGGCAGAAGAATCTGGAGGTGGGCGTCTACCGCCTGCCGAAGCACCTCGACGAGGAGGTGGCCCGGCTGCACTTGGACAACCTGGGCGTCGAACTGACGCACCTGACCAAGAAGCAGGCTGACTACATCGGTGTGCCCGAGGAGGGCCCCTATAAGGCCGAGCACTACCGCTATTGACTGATGCTCGGGCCTGTCGCGAGTCCGCGGCGGCGGAGAAATTGCGGCGCGAATCCCGGATGTGGGATCCGCGCCTTTTTTTATATGTGTTCCGGCAACGAAAAATCCCCGGAAGCCGAGCTCCCGGGGATTCGTATATCCGACGGACGGATCGCGGGGATTAATATCCGAAGATCTCCTCCTGCGAGACGGTGCGGATCGGGCCGAGCGTCTTGAGGTAGTTCAGGTCGAGGTTCTTGATGTCGCCCAGAATGCCGTAGGTGTAGGGACGGTCCTTGACCCACTGCTGCTGCGTGGCCTTCACGTCGTCGAGCGTCATAGCCTGTACCTTTTCGAAGATCTGGCGGTCGCGGTCCTCCGTGAGCCCGAGCCGGCGCAGCGAGAGGTAGGAGTTCAGCACATTGGCTCCCGTGGTGCGCTGGGTGCGCAGGCGGGTGAGGATGGCCTCCTTGGCGATCTGGAAGGCAGCTTCCGATTCGGGCATCTGGTTGATGATCTCGTCGAATGCCTCGATGGCGGTCTGCATCTTGTCGTTCTGTGTGGCAATGAAGGCGATGTAACTGTAGTTGTCATCGGCGAACGAGGGCTCTCCGATCCATGCCTGGGCCGTGTATGCCAGACCGCGGGCCTCGCGCATCTCCTGGAAGCAGATCGAGTTCATGCTGCCGCTGAAATACTCGTTGTAGAGCGTGATGGCGGGATCGTTCTTCACGTCGAACAGCTCGCCGCGGTTCGAGAACTGCAGGTAGTAGAGCTGGTTGGCGTCGTACTGGGCCAGCACGACGCTGCTCTTGTCAGTGAGCAGTCTTTTCGGGTAGCTCTTCTCGAGCGGCGTAAGCACCTCGGCTGCCTTGTGGCACTCGGCGATGCTGGCCTTGACCTGCTCCTCGCTCATCGGACCGTAGTAGAGCACCTCGTGCTGTTTGTTCATCAGGTCACGGACTGCGGCGATCAGCTCTTCCGACCCGAGTGCCGAGAGCGCTTCGTTCGAGAGGGTGGTCCGCTTGATGTACTCCTCTCCGTAGAACATGTAGCGCTGCAGGGCTGCGAAATTCCGGCTCTGGTTGAGCTTGGCATCGGCGCGCGACTTGATCAGGTCCTGCTTGAGGTTTTCGAGGATGGCCTCGTCGGCCACGGCCCCGGCGATCAGCCCCTCGACGATCTCCATTGCCCGGGGCATGTTCTCGCTCAGTCCCGAGATCGAAATCGTGCTCTGGTTGCTGCCGGCTCCCATCGAGAACGAGCAGGCGATGTCGTACATCTCCGAGGCGATCTGCTCGGCCGTCATGGACCCGGTGCCCAGATAACTCAGGTAGTTGAAGGCCAGCGCAAGGGTGGGGTCGTTCTCCGTACCCGTATCGAAGACGTAGTTCAGCGTGAAGATGTCGTTCAGTTCATTCTTCTTGTAGAGGACGTGGATGCCGTCGCGGACGTCGAACTGCGCCATCTCCTTCTGGTAATCGACGAAGACGGGCTCGATGGGCGTCACCTCCGACTGCTGGATCTCGGTGAGGAAGGCACTCTGCTGGTCGCGGTTCGTGGCGATCGGGGTGATCTTCGGGGCGGCGATCTTCTGCACGCTCTTGTCCTCGCCCTCGCGCTTGAAGACGATAACGTAGCTGTTTTCAGCAAGGTATTTGTTCGCCCACTCCACAACGTCCTGCTTGGTGATCTTCTCCATGCGGTCGAGCTGTGCCACCTCGTCGGCCCAGTCGGTGCCGGCGATGAACGACTGCACGTACATGTCGGCCCGCGAACTGTTGTCTTCGAGGGCGTGCATCATGTAGAGCTTGAAGTTGTTGATCGACGCCTCGATGAGTTTCTCGTCGAAGTCGCCCGAGCGGAGCTTGGCCACCTCGGTGAGGAGCAGGTCGCGGACCTCCTCGAGCGACTGTCCGGCCTTGGGCCTGCCGCCGAGGATGAACGAACTGTAGTCGGGCTGTCCCGAGTAGCCGCCGTAGGCGCCGAGCACCTTCTGCTGCTGGTTCAGATCGAGGTCGATCAGACCGGCCTGTCCGTTGTTGAGGATGGCGCCGGCGATCTGTGCCACGTCGTTGCTGTCGGTCGAGGTTCCCGGCAGGCGCCATCCGAGCAGGACGTTGGCGGCCTCCAGGCCGGATACCTCGCGCACGACGGGCTCGGTGATCGGCTCCTCGGGCTGGAACTCGAGCTTCGGCAGGTTCTCGTTGGGCACCATGTCGCCGAAGTACTTGTCAATCGTGGCGATCACCTCGTCGGGATTCAGGTCACCCGAGAGGCAGATGGCCATGTTGTTGGGCACGTAGTAGGTCTTGTGATAGTTCTTGACGTTGGTGATCGAGGGATTCTTCAGGTGCTCCTGCGTTCCGAGCACGGTCTGCGTGCCGTAGGGATGGTGGGGGAAGAGCGCGGCATCGAGTGCCTCCCATACCTTGCGGCTGTCCTGTGTGAGCGACATGTTCTTCTCCTCATAGATGGTCTCCAGCTCGGTGTGGAACCCGCGGATCACGGGATTGCGGAAGCGGTCGGCCTCGATCTTCGCCCAGTTCTCGACCTCGTTCGAGGGGATGTCCTCGACGTAGACGGTCATGTCCTGCGACGTATAGGCGTTGGTGCCGTTGGCGCCGATGGCGGCCATCAGCTTGTCGTATTCGTTCGGGATCGAGATCCTCGAGGCTTCGTAGCTGATCGAGTCGATGCGATGGTAGATCGCCGCACGCTCGGCCTCGTCCGTCGTCTGACGGTAGGTCTCGAAGAGCTGCTCGATTTCATCGAGCAGCGGCTTTTCGGCCTCGTAGTTCGAGGTGCCGAAGTTCGGCGTGCCTTTGAACATCAGGTGCTCGAAGTAGTGGGCCAGACCGGTGGTCTCGGCCGGGTCGTTCTTTCCGCCGACGCGGACGGCGATGTAGGTCTGGATGCGGGGCGTCTCCTTATTGACGCTCATGTAGACCTTCAGTCCATTCGGAAGGGTGTAGATCCGCGTTTTCATCGGATCGCCCGATACCGTTTCGTACTTGTACTTGCTGCACGACGAGGCGAGCAGAGCCATGACGACGGTTGTGAGTAAGAGGAGTCTTTTCATGGGCAATTATGGTTAAATGTTGGAAAATGTCGTTGCGAACCACTCTTTGACGGCTGGGAAGGTGTCGGCAAAGATGTGGACGAGAATGCCGATCGAGGCGATGAGCTTGACGCCTGTTCCGACGATGAACGAGAGGAACGACCCGAATCCGACAAGCAGGGCTTTGGCCCGCTCGTTGCGGTTGTTGATCAACTCACCGATGACAGCGCCGAGAAATGGCCCGAGGATAATCCCGATGGGCGGCAGGAAGAAGAATCCGACGAAGACTCCGACCGTGGCGCCGATCGACCCGGCGCGCGAACCGCCGAAGCGTTTGGTCATCCAGGCCGGAAGCACGTAGTCGGCTACGCTGACTGCGATGCATATGGCCAGCCAGATCCAGAGTGCCGAGGCGCTCATCTGCGAATAGGAGGTGAAGTAGGCGCAGAGCAGGCCTCCGTAGCTGAGCAGCGTGCCGGGGAGGGCCGGAACGATGCAGCCCGCGATACCGAGTATGGCGAGCAGGAAGGCGCATATCGAAAGTACGACGTCCATATCGTGATGAATGGCAGGGCGGTCCCGTGACCGCACCATAGTGACAAAGGTATGTAATTTAAATGAAAAATCTCCCTTTCCGAGGGAGATTTTTGTCTGTCCGGTCGCCGTGAGGCGTCCGTTCGGATTACTTGACGAGCCGGTTGGTCTCCGTGTCGGGGAAGATCACCCACGGGCGGAACTGCTTGGCATCTTCAAAATCCATCAGCGCGTAGGAGGCGATGATCACGACGTCGCCCACCTGCACCTTGCGCGCCGCGGCGCCGTTGAGGCAGATGCAGCCGCTGCCGCGCTCACCCTTGATGATGTAGGTTTCGAACCGTTCGCCGTTGTTGATGTCCATGATCTGGACCTTCTCGCCCTCGATCATGTTGGCGGCCTCGAGCAGCGCCTCGTCGATGGTGATGCTGCCGACGTAGTTCAGATTGGCCTGCGTGACGGTCACGCGGTGAATCTTCGATTTGATGACTTCGATCTGGAATTTCATTATCGGATGCGGATGTTGTCGATTAAACGGATCTCGCCGGCCTGCACGGCGATGCAGCCCTGGATGCGTTCCGAGTCGCTCCACGAGGCGACCTCCTGCATCGTGAGGGCATCGACCGACTGGTAGTAGATGACCTTCAGCAGCGGGTTGCGCTCGACCTCCTCGACGACCCACTCCTTCAGGCGGTCGGGCGTCAGCTCGTGTGACTTCTCCACGGCACGCCGCAGCGTGGCGTAGATGTGCGGTGCGGCGGCACGGTGTGCGGCATCGAGGAGCGTGTTGCGCGACGAGAGGGCCAGCCCGTCCTCACCGCGGACGATCGGGCACTCGACGATCTCGACCGGCAGGGCCAGCTGACGGACCATGGCCTTGATGACGGCGATCTGCTGGAAATCCTTTTCGCCGAAGTAGGCGCGGGCCGGGCGGACGATGTCGAACAGGCGGCTTACGACCTGAGCCACGCCGTTGAAGTGTCCCGGGCGCGTGGCACCCTCCATGACCTTGTCCACCTGCCCGAAATCGAAAACGCGGGTATCGGGCTCGGGGTAGATCTCCTCGACCGACGGCATCAGCACGAAGTCGGCTCCGGCCTCGGCGAGCAGCCGCTCGTCGGCTTCGGGGGTTCGGGGGTAGTTGCGTAGGTCGTTCTTGTCATTGAACTGCGTAGGATTCACGAAGACGCTCACCACCACGGTGGCATTCTCCCTGCGGGCGCGTTCGACGAGCGAGCGGTGGCCGGCGTGGAGCGCGCCCATCGTCGGCACGAAGCCGATTCCCGACTGCTCCGTCCGGTCGAGCTCCGCGCGAAGCTCCCTGACGTTGGTAAATACTTTCATCCTTGTGCTTGAAACGATTGCGGGGCAAAGGTAGAAATAACCCCTGACAAAACGAAGAAAAATAGTGAAAAAAGTGCAAGGGCCCTCCCCGGGCGCGTAGGTGAAGAGCGTTTTTTTCGTATCTTTGGCGGAACGTACAAACCAAACACATGAAACGTATAATTACCATTGCATCCATGACATGCGCTATTTCCGCGCTGACCTCGTGCGGCGACACCGCCGGGGCCGACGCACCGTGGATCGTCGATCGTTTCGACGACATCAAGGTCATCCGCTACGAAGTGCCCGGATTCGACGAGCTTCCCCTTCGCGAGAAGGAGCTCATCTACTACCTGGCCGAGGCTGCCAAGAGCGGCCGGGATATTCTCTACGACCAGAACTGCCGCATGAACCTTCCGGTCCGGCGGACGCTGGAGGTCGTCTATGAGAACTACACCGGCGACCGCACGGCCGCCGAGTGGAAGGCGCTCGAGAAATACCTCAAGAAGGTGTGGTTCGCCAACGGCATCCACCACCACTATTCGAACGACAAGTTCCGCCCCGAGTTCACGGAGGGCTACCTGCTCGACGTCATCGAGACGATTCCCGAGGAGCGTTTCGGCGAGCTGAACGCCCTGCGGGGCGATGTTTGCCGGGCGATCTTCGACCCGACGCTCTATCCGACGCGGCTCAACCAGACGGACGGCGAGGACCTGCTGCTCACCTCGTCGAGCAACTACTACTCGGGGGTGAACCAGGCCGAGGCCGAGGCCTTCTATGCCGGGATGGCCGCCGCTGCCGGCAACGATCCCGAGCCGATCTCCTACGGTCTGAACTCGCAGCTGGTGAAGGATCCCGCCACGGGGGCGCTCAGCGAGCGTACGTGGCGCGTCGGCGGCATGTACTCGCCGGCTATCGAGCGTGTGGTCTACTGGCTCGAGAAGGCCGAGTCGGTGGCCGAGGGCCCGCAGAAGGAGAACATCGCCGCCCTGATCTCCTATTATAAGAGCGGCGACCTGAAGGAGTTCGACCGCTACAACATCGGCTGGGTGCGCGACACGGTTTCGAACGTCGATTTCGTCAATGGCTTCATCGAGACCTACGGCGACCCGCTCGGTTACAAGGCTTCGTGGGAGGCCAACGTCAATTTCATCGACTCGACGGCCTGCCACCGCACGGAGGTCATCTCGTCGAATGCCCAGTGGTTCGAGGACCATTCGCCCGTCAATCCGGCCTACCGCAAGAAGGAGGTCAAGGGTGTCTCGGCCAAGGTCATCACCGTGGCGATGCTCGGCGGCGACTGCTATCCCGCAACGCCGATCGGCATCAACCTGCCCAATGCCGACTGGATCCGCAAGGAGCACGGCTCGAAATCGGTAACCATCGACAACATCACCTATGCCTACGACCGTGCAGCCCACGGCAACGGCTTCGACGAGGAGTTCGTGCTGCGCGCCGAGGACCGCGAACGGATGGACCGCTACGGCAAGCTGGCCGATGACCTGCACACCGACCTGCACGAGTGTCTGGGCCACGGATCGGGCCAGCTGGCTCCGGGTGTCACCGGCACCGAGCTGCGCAGCTACGGATCGACGCTCGAGGAGGCGCGTGCCGATCTGTTCGGCCTCTATTACCTCGGCGACCCGAAGATGGTCGAGTTGGGTCTTGTGCCGTCGTTCGACGTGGCCAAGGCGGGTTATGCCAACTACATTCTCAACGGCCTGATGACCCAGCTGGCGCGCATCGAGCCGGGCAAGAACGTCGAGGAGTCGCACATGCGCAACCGCAAGCTGATTGCCGAGTGGTGCTACGAGCGCGGCAAGTCCGACAACGTGATCGAGTGGGTGAAGCAGGACGGCAAGACCTATGTCGTGGTCAATGACTTCGAGAAGCTGCGTTCGCTCTTCGGCGAGCTGCTGTGCGAGATGCAGCGCATCAAGTCCGAAGGCGACTACGAGACGGGCCGGGATCTGGTCGAGCGCTACGGCGTGAAGGTCGATCCGACGCTCCATGCCGAGGTGCGCGAGCGTTATGCCGCACTGGGCATCGAGCCTTACGGAGGCTTCGTGAATCCCGAGTACGAGCTGGTCGAGCAGGACGGCAAGATCGTCGATGTAAAGATCTCCTACCCGAACAACTACGTGGAGCAGATGCTCGGCTATTCGCGCGACTATTCGTTCCTGCCCAACGTCAATTGACCTTTGGGGCGTTGCAACGTCGATACCGGTCCCGGCTGCGCCGAAACGCGGCCGGGACCGATTGTTTCTGTCGCGGGATGATCTGCCGGCCTGCTGTGGCCGGGATTCCCGGGACATGCAAAGCGGGGTGCCGTCCGTCGGACAGCACCCCGCCTTGTATTAGAAGCCGCCTCGCAGAGCCGGCAGTCTCGGGTTGCGGTTACTCCACAACCTCTTCGAACTGGTCTTTGCCGACGCCGCAGAGCGGGCAGACCCAATCCTCGGGAATGTCTTCGAAAGCCGTTCCGGGTGCGATGCCGCCTTCCGGATCGCCTACTTCGGGATCATAAATCCATTCGCATACGGTGCAACGATACTTTTTCATCTTTTTCTTGTTTTTTGATTAGGTGTTGTTGATTGTCGATTCCAAAATTCATGCCCCCTTTCGGGCCTCTTTTCTGTCGGGGCTTCCCCCGTTTGATGGCTCTTGTCTACCTCTTTTCGTCCTCCGCCGGTTTCCGATACCCCTTTTCTCCGGCTTCGCGGGCCCTCTCTTCGGCCTCCACCTCGATCTCCTCCTCGTCGATGCGGTTGCCTCCGGGCGGCATCAGCTCGGCCACGAGGCGGTCGGCGTCGGAGCACGAGACGTAGACGCGCTCCTCGTAGATGTCGGTGATCTCGACGAAGTTCTTCCACTCCGAGGCGTAGAGTTTCACGCGGTCGAAACGGCGCAGGTCGAGGAACCGGCCGTAGTATCCGAAGAAGCCGTAGCCTCCGAAGATCGGAACGAACCACTTCATGCGCTTGTTGTCCACACGGCGGACCGAGGCGATCTCGCTGCGGCGGATCTCGGTGATGTCGAGCAGGCAGCGGACCTCGACCGTCTCGTCCGTGACGACGATCTTGCGCGGGATCGACAGCGCCATCAGGGCGATCAGGGCCACGATGAACGACGTGAACCACGCCGAGAGGTAACCGCCTTCGTAGAGGTGATAGAGTCCCCATCCCAGGCCGGCGAAGACGGCCAGGTAGACGATCGTCCAGTAGAGCGTCGTCCGGCTGAAGCGGTATTTGTAGATGGAGGTCATGGGTTATTCGGTGCAGCCGGCCGCTGCGGCACGCTCCTCTTCTGCGGCGAGCAGCGCCTCGGCGATGGTGAAATCCTCGGGAGTGGTGATCTTCAGGTTGCCGCGTTCGCCCTCGACCAGACATACGGGCGTTCCGTCCGCCTCTACGACTGAGGCGTCGTCGGTGAACGAGTCGAGGCGTTCCCTGTCGTAGGCGCGGCGGAGGAGGCATGCCTCGAAGATCTGGGGCGTCTGCACGATCCGCAGGCGGCTCCGGTCGATGATCCGCGACGGCTCGATCCCGGCCTCCGGCTCTCTGCTGCCGACAATCTCGCGGAACGAATCGACGGCCGCAACGACCGGGATGGCGGCTCCGTGGCGTGCGGCGGCCTTCACGACGCGGCGGATCAGCTCCTCGCTTGCCAGCGGACGCACGGCATCCTGCACGGCAATCAGTTCCGGCTGGCTTCGCAGGGCCTCTAAGCCGCGCTTGACCGAGTCGAACCGCTCCTCGCCTCCGGCCGTTGTGCGGTGGCGGGCCACGTCGAACCGTGCGGAGAGGTTGTTCCAGAAGTCGATGTGGCTCTCGGGCAGGACGACGACAATCTCCGCTCCGGGAAGCGCCCGTGCGAAGCGGTTGATCGTGCGTCCCAGCACGGGCATCCCGCCCAGCAGCGCGAACTGCTTGGGCAACGCCCCGCCGCAGCGCAGGCCGCGGCCTCCGGCCACGATGATGACAGCTGTCCGTTCCATGGTTCGGTTATTCCTTCTGCTCCGTCCCCTCGGCAGCCGGAGCGGCAGCCGGGAGTACGAGCGAGTCGAGTTGCGTGATCCGCTCTTCGGGTTTTACCTCGCCGTTGAGCTCGGCCATGATGCGGTCGCGGACGAACTCGAACAGCGCGCGGTTCTCCTTCGAGATCGGTTCGGCCGGCTCCTGCGGCACCTTCAGCGGGTCGATCGGTTTGCCGTTCTTCCAGATCCGGTAGTCGAGGTGCGGGCCTGTCGAGGCTCCCGTCGAGCCGACGTAGCCGATCAGCTGGCCCTGCGATACGTGTGTGCCCACGGCGATGCCCTTGGCGTAGCCGCTCAGGTGGAGGTATCCGGTTTGCAGATTTCCGGGGTGTTTGATCTTCAGCGTGTTGCCACCGCCACCGCCCCAGCCCTTGAAGGTCACGACACCGTCGGCCACGGCGTGTACGGGCGTCCCTTTCGGGGCGGCGTAATCGACGCCCGTGTGGGGGCGGTAGACCTTGTAGATCGGGTGTTTGCGGGCGTAGGTGAAGCGCGAACTGATCCGCGTGTACTTGAGCGGGGCCTTGAGCAACTGCTTGCGCAGGCTGGCTCCGTTGGCCTCCCAGTACTGGATCTTGCCGCCCTGACGGAACGGTATGGCGTAATACTCCTTGTCGCCCTGCGTGAACTTGGCGCCCCAGATGCGGCCGATGCCCACCGATACCGAGTCGTCGATGAAGCGCTCGTCGTAGATCACCGTGAAGCGGTCGCCCTTCTGGATGCCGAAGAAATCGACCGTCCACTGGTAGATGTCCTCCATTTCGGCGGCCAGGGCATAGGGCAGGTTCTGCTCCATGATGGCTCCCCAGAGCGAGGAGTTGATCACGGCGCTCTTCTTCATGCGGCGCAGCGTGCAGGGCTTCTCGTCCTTGCGGATCGTCACCGAATCATCGGCAAAGCCGAAGACGACATAGTCGGTGTTCGAGGTTTCGTAGGCCAGGTAGTCGAGGTGGGGCGTATTGAGCGAGTCCTCGTGGATGAAGACCGTGTACTTGTGGCCTGCGCGGATGTTCCGCAGGGGGAAGACGTCGGCCGAGGCCTTGTCGAGACGGTCCACCAGAACGGCCGAAACGCCATATCCGTTGAGGATCTTGCCGAGTGTTTCGCCCGAGGCCACCTCGCCCGTTTCGGTGCGGTAGTTGTCCGCATCGATGCCGTAGAGCAGGTTCCGGGGTTCGGCCTCCTCCCGGTTTTCGGTTGCGGACTCCTGGCTGCCGGTCCGGTTGCAGGCGCCCGCTGCGAGGAGCAGGGCGCATATGGTTGTCAGTCGTATCGTTTTCATCATAGTGCACAAAAGTAGGAAAAAATGGGATAATATCGAATCTTCCGGGCTCTTTTGTGCGAAGTTTTCGGAGTTTGGGGACTTTTGTTTTGGAAACCCCGAAAAAATCACTATCTTTGAACGATTTATATTCTAATCGGTTCTACGATGCTCAAATGCCTGCTCGCCCCCGTGGCCATGCTCTATAAAGCGGGAGTGACGTTCCGTCACCGTCTGTTCGACTGGGGGATCCTCAAGAGCGAGCGGTTCGACGTGCCCGTCATCTGCATCGGCAACATCACCGTCGGCGGCACGGGCAAGACTCCGATGGCCGAGATGGTGCTCGACTACATGTCGCAGTTCCATCGTGTGGCGCTCATTTCGCGCGGCTACGGCCGCCGGACGAAGGGGTATCTCGAGGTGCGGGCCGACGCGCACTACCGCGACGTGGGCGACGAGCCCCTGCAGATCAAGCTCAAGTTCCCGGAGGTTGTGGTTGCGGTGTGCGAGAAGCGTGCGGAGGGCATCCGCCGTCTGCTGGCCGAGCATCCGGAGATCGACCTCGTGGTGATGGACGACGGGTTCCAGCACCGCTATGTGGAGCCGAAGATCAACATCGTGATGATTGACGCCACGCGCCCCGTACAGCACGACAGGATGCTGCCTGCGGGATCGTTGCGCGACCTGCCCGAGCAGTTGCACCGGGCCCACTACTTCATTGTCACGAAGTGCCCCGAGCGGATGGCGCCGATCGACCGGCGGATCCTGCGCAAGGTGCTCATCCAGGTGGCCTACCAGCGGGTCTATTTCACCCGCTTCGAGAGTTTCATGCCCCAGCCGCTCTACGGCGACGAGGCGCCCGGCGAGCCGCTCAAGTACGGGCAGCGCGTCATCGCCCTCTCGGGCATCGGCAACCCGGGTCCTTTCCTCCAGACCCTGCGCGGGCAGTACGACGTCGTGGCGGAGATGACGCTCGACGACCACCATGTCTACAAGGTGCGCGACATGAATGCCCTCGAGGCCCTGCTGGCCAAGTATCCCGATGCGGTGATCGTCACCACCGAGAAGGATGCCGTCAAGATGACCAATCGCGCGAAGGTGCCGCAGGCCGTGCGCCGCGCGCTCTACTACCAACCGATCAATATTTCGTTCATAGAGGATTCGGCAACGGATTTTCTGCAAAAACTCGAAGAAGATGTTAGAGGAAATTAAAAAGACCGCCGCCTTCCTGCGCGAGGCCACGCACGATTACGCCCCCGAGGTGGGCATTGTGCTCGGCACCGGCCTCGGAGGCTTCGCCGACGGGATCACGACCCGTTACGCCATCGACTACAAGGATATTCCCGGATTCCCCGTCTCGACCGTCGAGGGGCATCGCGGACGGCTGATTTTCGGCGAGGTCGAAGGCCGCTGCGTCGTGGCCATGCAGGGGCGGTTCCACTATTATGAGGGCTACTCGATGCAGCAGGTGACCTTCCCGATCCGTGTCATGCAGCAGTTGGGCATCCGCTTCCTGTTCGTATCGAACGCCTCGGGCGGCATCAACACCTCGTTCCGCACGGGCGACCTGATGGTCATCACCGACCACATCAACCTGATGCCCAATCCGCTCATTGGCCCCAACCTTGCGGAGCTCGGTCCCCGCTTCCCGGACATGCACAACTGCTACGACCGGGATCTGATCGCCGCCGCCACGCGCATTGCCGAAGAGGAGGGTATCAAACTCCAGTACGGCGTCTATGTGGGCGGTACGGGCCCGACGTTCGAAACGCAGGCCGAATATCGCTATTTCAAGGCCATCGGCGGTGACGCCGCAGGCATGTCCACGGTCCCCGAGGTGATTGTGGCACGACATATGTCGGTTCCCGTCTTCGGGGTCTCGGTCATCACGAACTGCGGCCTCTCGGACGAAGTGGGCGACCATGAGGACGTGCAGCGGCAGGGGCGCCGTGCCGGTGCGAAGATGGAGGTGTTGTTCCGGCGCATGATTCAAAACCTGTAACGATTATGGTAAACAAGGTAATACTGGTAGGCAACGTGGGCATCGACCCCGAGGTCCGCACGCTCGAGGGCGGTGCGAAGGTGGCCCGCATCCGGCTGGCCACGACCGAGCGGCTCTACGACCGTGCGTCGAACGAGACGAAGGAGCATACCGAGTGGCACACGATCACGCTGTGGCGCGGTCTGGCCGATGTCGTGGACCGTTACGTGCGCAAGGGCACGCAGCTCTACATCGAGGGGCGCCTGCGGACGCGCGAATGGATGGACAAGGACAATAACAAACGCTATACGACCGAGATTCTGGCCGATACGATGAACCTGCTCGGACGCCGCAGCGACAATCCCGCTTCGGATGCCGCCCCGGCATACGGGGCAGCCGGCGGTTACGGGCAGCAGCCCGCCGGGGGATCGTCCGCAGGCTACCGCCCGCAAGGCGGCTACGGGCAGCCGGCCCCGGCGCAGCAGCCAGCGGCTCAACCGACCCCGCAGCCTGCACCGCCGGCCGATGATCCGGACGATCTGCCGTTCTGACCGTCCGCCGTTGGCGTCATTTGGAAAAACCGATCCCTGCGATCGGTTTTTTTCTTGCCCGGCGGCATGCGGATGCCCTCTCCGTTGTTGCTCGATCTGGAGCGGTTGGAACCGGTGTTCCGCAGGGTCTGTCCCGAGACTCTGCCTGTCGGTTCCGTACACGGATCTGTTCGCGGGGTAGGGAGGCTGTTGCGAAATCCGCGTATTGTTCGTATCTTCGTTTGTCCGGTGCGCCGGCCGGTTCCCTGCTGCGGGATTCCGGGCCGGGGCCGGCCGTATGACCAACGATTCGAGCACATGAAGAAGATTGTCAATCCGTGGCGGGGCATGGAGGGATACCGATGTTTCGGTTGTGACCCGCACAGCGAACGGGGCCTCCGCATGGAGTTTTACGAAGAGGGCGAACAGATCGTCTGCCGCTGGCATCCGCGCCCGGAGTTTCAGGGGTGGGTGAATACGTTGCATGGCGGCATTCAGGCGACGCTGGCCGATGAGATCAGCAGCTGGGTCGTCTTCCGCAAGTTCCAGACCAGCGGCGTCACTTCCCGCATGGAGGTGCGCTACCACAAGCCGATCCATACCACCGACGAGTACATCGACCTGAAGGCCTCGGTCGTCAGCCGGCGGCGCAACCTGGTGGAGATCGCCGTCCGGATCTTCGACTGCCGCGGCGAGCTCTGCACCGAGGCCGTCTGCCTCTATTTCCTTTTCCCGAAGGAGCGGGCGCAGCGAGAGTTCCACTTCTGCGACTGCGGGGTCGAGGAGTGCGGCGACGGCGCTGCCGCACCGGAGACCGCGGACAAATAGCCTCCTCCTCCGTGCCGGCGCCCTCTCCTGCGTCGTGAAAAACCGGGCCGCATCCCCGAAGGGTGCGGCCCGGTCCGTTTGCGTATCATGCGGCGGTCACTCCCGGTCGAGCCGGTACTGCACGCATTCGATGCCGACGCGGCGCAGGAGGTCGAGCCCCTCCTCCGAGCGGTAGTCGTCCGAGTAGACGACGCGCCGGATGCCGGCCTGGATGATCAGCTTCGAACACTCGATGCAGGGCGCTGCGGTGATGTAGAGCGTCGAGCCGTCGCAGTTGTTGGCCGACTTGGCAACCTTCGTGATGGCGTTGGCCTCGGCGTGGAGCACGTAGGGCTTGGTCCGCCCCGTCTCGTCCTCGCAGATGTTCTCGAATCCCGACGGTGTTCCGTTGTAGCCGTCCGAGATGATCATCTTGTCCTTGACGATCAGTGCCCCGACCTTGCGGCGCACGCAGTATGAATTCTCGGCCCAGATGGCGGCCATGCGCAGGTAGCGCAGGTCCAGTTGCCGTTGTTTCTCCTCCTGATAGCCCATCGCGTCGTTGTTTTGGTTTTCAGCCTTCGGCGGAAAGGAACGCTACAGCCCCTTTCCGTGGCAGTTCTTGTACTTCTTGCCGCTGCCGCAGGGACAGGGGTCGTTGCGGCCTACCTTCTTCTCGACATGCACCGGCATGGGTTTTGACTTGTCCTGCTGTCCGGCCTGTGCGGCGGCCTGCATGCGCGAAGCCTGCAGTTTGTTTACGTCCACCTTGGCGCGGCGCTCGCGCTCGGCCTGCAGCCGGGCACGCTCCTGCTGTTGGCGCTGTATCTCCTCGGGGGTCTGCTCCCGCACGGGGATGTAGGCCTTGTTCAGGATAGCGAGTACCTCGCGGTTCACCTTGACGAGCATCTTCGAGAAGAGCCCGAACGATTCGAACTTGTAGATCAGCAGCGGGTCCTTCTGCTCGTAGGTGGCGTTCTGCACGCTCTGGCGCAGGTCGTCCATCTCGCGCAGGTGCTCGCGCCATGCGTCGTCGATCGTCGTGAACATCACCACCTTCGAGAAGACCTTGAAGATCTCCGCGCCGTCCGTGTCGCGGCACTTGCGCAGGTTCACCGGCACGTTGTAGCCCAGATGCCCGTCGGTGATCGGGAAGTAGATGTTCGAGTCGAGCTGGTCCTTGCGGTCCTCGTAGACGCGCTCCATCACCGGACGCACGGTATCCGCCACGGCCTTCGCACGGCGGGCGTAGGTCTCCTTGAGCGCCTTGACGATCGCCTCCGACAGCTCCTCGGGCTTGGCTTCTGCGTAGGTTGCCTCGTCCATCGGCAACTCGACGGCCACCTGGCGGATCAGCTCCATGCGGAAGTCGTCGTATTCGATGCCGCGGTTCTCCTCCACGAAGTTGTCGGCGAAGTCGTACATGATGTTGTTCAGGTCGATCTCGATGCGTTCGCCGTAGAGTGCGTGGCGGCGGCGCGTGTAGATCACCTCGCGCTGCGAGTTCATCACGTCGTCGTACTCGAGCAGCCGCTTGCGGATGCCGAAGTTGTTCTCCTCGACCTTCTTCTGGGCGCGCTCGATGGCCTTGGTCATCATGCCGGCCTGAATCACCTCGCCCTCCTTGAGGCCCATGCGGTCCATCATCGCGGCGATGCGGCCCGAGCCGAACAGACGCATCAGGTCATCCTCGAGCGAGACGAAGAACTGCGACGATCCGGGGTCGCCCTGACGTCCGGCGCGGCCGCGCAGCTGGCGGTCCACACGGCGGCTTTCGTGGCGCTCCGTACCGATGATCGCCAGACCTCCGGCTGCCTTCACTTCGGGCGTGAGCTTGATGTCGGTACCACGGCCGGCCATGTTGGTGGCGATGGTCACCTGACCCGAGCGTCCGGCTTCGGCCACGACCTGGGCCTCCAGTGCGTGCTGCTTGGCGTTGAGTACGTTGTGCTTGATGCCGCGCAGTTTGAGCATGCGGCTCAACAGCTCCGAGATCTCGACCGACGTCGTACCGACCAGCACCGGACGGCCCTGGTCCACGAGCCGCACGATCTCCTCGATCACGGCGTTGTACTTCTCGCGCTTGGTCTTGTAGACCAGGTCCTGACGGTCGTCGCGGATCACCGGACGGTTCGTCGGGATCACCACGACGTCGAGTTTGTAGATGCTCCAGAACTCCGATGCCTCCGTCTCGGCCGTACCGGTCATGCCGGCCAGCTTGTGGTACATGCGGAAGTAGTTCTGCAGCGTGATGGTGGCGAAGGTCTGCGTGGCGGCCTCGATCTTCACGTGCTCCTTGGCCTCGATGGCCTGGTGCAGGCCGTCCGAGTAGCGGCGTCCGTCGAGGATACGTCCCGTCTGCTCGTCCACGATCTTCACCTTGTTGTCCATGACCACATACTCCACGTCCTTCTCGAACATGGCGTAGGCCTTCAGCAGCTGGTTCACCGTATGCACGCGCTCCGACTTGATCGAGTAGTCGTTGATCACGGCGTCGCGCTTCTGCGCCTTCTCCTCGGCCGAGAGGTCGCTCTTCTCGAGCTCGGCCACCTCGGCGCCGATGTCGGGCAGCACGAAGAACCCGTCCTCCTTGAAGTATTTCGACAGCTCCTCGTGTCCCTTGTCCGTGAGTTCCACCGAGTTGAGCTTCTCGTCGATGACGAAGTAGAGCGGGTCGGTGATCTCGGGCATGCGGCGGTTGTTGTCCTGCATGTAGGTGTTCTCGGTCTTCTGCATCAGGGCCTTGATGCCCGGCTCGGAGAGGAACTTGATCAGCGGCTTGTATTTCGGCAGACCCTTGTGCACACGGTAGAGCTTGATACCACCCTCCTCGGTCTTGCCCTCCGCGATGAGCTGGCGGGCCTCGGCCAGCAGCGCCGTGACGAAGTTGCGCTGGAGGTTGTAGAGGTGTTCGATCGAGGGCTGGTACTGCTCGAAGAGCTGGTCGTCGCCCTTGGGTACGGGACCCGAGATGATGAGCGGCGTACGGGCGTCGTCGATGAGCACCGAGTCGGCCTCATCGACGATGGCGTAGTGGTGCTTGCGCTGCACGAGGTCCTTGGGCGACGAAGCCATGTTGTCGCGCAGGTAGTCGAAGCCGAATTCGTTGTTCGTACCGAAGGTGATGTCGGCCATGTAGGCCTTGCGGCGCGCCTCGGAGTTGGGCTGGTGCTTGTCGATGCAGTCCACCGACAGACCGTGGAACTGGTAGAGCGGACCCATCCACTCGGAGTCACGCTTGGCCAGGTAGTCGTTCACCGTCACCAGGTGCACGCCCTTTCCGGCCAGTGCGTTGAGAAATACGGGCAGCGTGGCCACGAGGGTTTTTCCTTCGCCCGTCGCCATCTCGGCGATGTTGCCTTCGCGCTCGCGCTCGCCGAGCTTCTTGGCCGGGTTCTTTTTGCTGCGCGTCAGCACCACGCCGCCGAAGAGCTGGCAGTCGTAGTGGATCATGTCCCACTTCAGGTCGTTGCCTCCGGCCATCCAGTGCGTGGCGTAGACGGCCTTGTCGCCGTCGATGGTCACGAAATCCTTCGTGGCGGCCAGCTCGCGGTCGAAGTCGTTGGCCGTAACCACGACCGTGTCGTTCTGTGCGAAGCGGCGGGCCGTATCCTTCATCACGGCGAAGGCCTCGGGCAGGATCTCGTCGAGTTTGTCCTCGATCTTGTCATCGATGCGCTTGGTGAGGTCATCGATCTCCTTCGAGATCTTTTCCTTCTCCTCGAGCGACGTCTCGGGCCGCTCGAGTTTGCCCTTGAGTTCGACGATGCGGGCCTCGTCTGCGGCGATGTAGTCGGCGATCTGCTTCTTGAGGTTCTGGCTGCGGGCGCGGAGTTCATCGTTCGAAAGCGCCTCGATCGTGGGGTAGACGGCCTTGATCTTCTCGACGTAGGGCTCGATCTGCTTGCGGTCCTTGTCGGCTTTCGAGCCGAAGACGGTCTTGATTAAACTTGCTAATATATCCATGTTGCGGTTTTGTTGTTTCGGTTTTTGTGCTAAATCCTACAAAAGTAATGATTTTCCCCGAAACGGCAAAATATTGCGGGACGGATTCGCCTGTTCTCCGGGCGGTTTGCGGGTGTGTCGGGTGTGTGACGGGCGGATGCCGGCGGGTTGTCCTGCCCCTGCGGGGCGGATTACTCCTCCCGGGCCTGGCGGACGGCCTGCACGATGCGCCGGCCGACGGGGCATTCGGCACAGCGGCGGGCGTCGCAGTATTCGGTGGCGAGCTGGAGCAGCGCCTGCGATTCGAAGGCGTTGCGCACCGTGACGCCGGCATTCCGCCAGGCGCGGATGTAGCGGTTGTCCTCGGCCGGAAGACGTTCGAGCAGCGAGAGGGCGTTGTCGCGCAGCCGTTCGTCGCCCGTGTAGCTGCCGTAGGCGAACTGCAGCACGGCCACCAGGTTGATGCCGATGATGTTGGCCTTGAAGGAGCCGATGCGCTTGGGGCTTTCGTCGCCCGGGGCTCCGGGAATGTGGTGCGTGCGCCAGTAGGGCGACGCCTCGATGCAGAAGAGGTTGCGTATGTCGCCCTCCGTGCGGCAGGCCATGGCGCGCGCCATGACGAATTCGTCCTGCGAGAAGAACTCGGCGGCCTGGGCCAGCCGCAGGACGGGGTGGTTGGCCGGACGGATCTCACCGAGCTCCCACGCCGAGGCGGGCATGGGCTCGATGCCGTATTTTGCGGCGAGGTATTCGAAGTTGCGCCGCAGTTCGAGCGTATACTCGTCGTGGCGGTAGAGGTCGAGTAGCCCCGAGGCGCCGAAGAACATGGCCTCGACGGCGTGGCTTGCGCGGCGTTCGCGCAGGACGATCCTGTAGGGGACCCTTCGGGCCAGCGAGAGGTAGGCCTCCTGGTTCTGTCGGTCGCCCAGCGTGCGGAAATAGAGCAGGTAGAAGGTCTGGTTCCAGTTGTCGTCGGCCTCCCCGCGGAGCGCATCGACGCGGCGGATCTTGCGCTTGAGGCGGTCGAAGAGCAGGGCGGTGAGCAGTTCGGTGCGCTGCAGGTCGCCCCGGCAGGCCAGATAGCCGCCGCAGGCGTAGCTGCCGGCCCCGGCCTCGAGGCGTCCGATCATGACACGCACGTCGTCCCGCTCCATCGACTCAGAGCAGGTTGAGTTCGAGCATCGCCTCCTCGGACATCATGCTCTTGTCCCACACGGGATCGAACGTCAGGATGACGTTCACGGCCTTCACGCCGTGGACCTTGGCCACCTGCTGATTGACGTCCTCGACGAGCATGTCGGCCATCGGGCAGTTCGGGGCAGTGAGCGTCATGCGGATGTTGGCCGTACCGTCGGGCGTGAAGTCGATTTCGTAGATCAGCCCGAGGTCGTAGATATTGACCGGTATCTCCGGGTCGTAGATGTTTTTCAACGTCAGGATGATGTCCTGCTCTACCTTGAGTATTTCCTGAGGTGTCATCGTGTTTCGTTCGTTTTGCTGGCATAGGCCAGTGCATACATCCGCATCTGCTTGACCATGGCGGCCAGTCCGTTGGCCCGCGTGGGCGAGAGGTTGGCCGAGAGCCCGATGGCGTCGATGAAATAGAGGTCCGTGTCGAGCACCTCCTGCGGCGTGCGTCCGTTCAGCACGCGGATCAGCAGCGCAATGATGCCCTTGGTGATGATGGCGTCGCTGTCGGCCGAGTAGTGGATGCGCCCCTCCTCAAGCCGGGCATCGACCCATACACGGGACTGGCAGCCCGAGATGAGGTACTGCTCCGTGCGGTGTTCGGGGGCGATGGGCGGAAGCGTCTCGCTCAGACCGATCAGATAGTCGTATTTGTCGAGCCAGTCGTCGAATACCGAAAACTCCTCGATGATCTCCTCCTGTATCTTGTCCATGGTTGTGTGTGTTTGGTTCGTTTCAGAGATCGACGATCTCGGGAAGCACCTCGCCTTCCGAGGCGGCCGGCTGCGTGGCTCCCGCCAGCCGGGCGAGTGTCGGCGCCACGGCGGTCATGTCCACGCTGCGGCCGACATGCTGTTGTCCGGCCCCCGTGCCGTAGAAGACGAGCGGCACCTCGGTGTCGTAGCCGTACATCGAGCCCGACAGCGAGCGGCAGCGTTCCTGCTCCTCGATCCATCCCGGCATCAGGTTGAGGACGACGTCGCCCGAGCGGCGCGGGTAGAAGCTGTTCTGCATCCGCCGGGCATAGCCGCTGCCGAAGTAGCTCGAGCGCATGGCCGTGGCCGAGAGGGCGTGCGAGACGCCGCGGAACTGCATGGCGAAGATGGCTACCTCGTTCTGCACTTCGGCCAGGTTGAGCCCCCGCTCGTAGATCCGGTTGTGGTTGAGCCACACGCATTTGTCGTTGTATGCCACCACCCAGTCGCCCGAACCGTATCGCACGTTGAGGAATCCGTTCACGATCACCTCGAACTGCCGGGCGTTGAAACGGTCGGTCTCGCCGCAGGCCATGTCGTAGGAGGGGCTGGTGCCGTGGTCCGAGGTGAGGACCACCGTGACGTTGCCCTTCTCGACTTGCGCGAAGAGGAAGGTCAGGAAGTCGGCCAGGTCACGGTCCAGGCGGTAGTACATGTCCTCGACCTCGATCGATTCGGGGCCGTAGGCCTCGGCGATGCGGCGCGAGGAGTCGAGACAGATGTTCAGCACGTCGGTCGTGCGGTCGGCGCCCAGTTTGCTCTGGGCGATGAGTTGCTTGGCCAGCCCCAGCACGGCGGTGTTGCCCGCCGGCGTGTAGAGCAGCCGTTCGTAGTCGCTGCCGGGTTCCAGCAGCTGCTCCGGCCGGGGCTCCTCCTGCCGTTCACGACCCCGTTTCTCGGGGAAGACGACGTCGTTGCAGCGGCTGTTGATGTAGCGGTCGCGCGCCAGGAGCGGCCGCCACTCGGTCGAGATGTAGGAGAGGTTGTAGCGTTCGTCGTTGCTGTGGTCGATCCATTCGGGGACTGCCGGGGCGTAGTATGCCGAGGTGGTCCAGTCGCAGCGCGTCGGCTCGAGCCAGTACGTTTCGCCGCCGTGTCCGGCCATCACCACGGCCGACATCGCTTCGGCGGCCACGGTGGCCGTCTGGCTCTCGGAGTGGTGCTGGCGCAGGGTTTCGCCGAGCGTCGGGGCGATGAGCTGGTAGGCGCCCGGGCCCCGGTCGCCGTCGATCAGGCCGATGCTGCGGTTGGAGGTATAGTCGATCCAGCGGGCGCCGATCACCCCGTGGGTCGAGGGCATGGCCCCCGTTGAGAGGGTGGCCAGCGCGACGGGCGTCGTGGTCTGCTGGAAGTCGTAGCGGCAGTCGGTGTAGACCGTGCCGCCGTCGGTCAGACGTCGGAAACCGCCCTCCCCGAAGTTGGCGGCATAGCGGTTGAGGTCTTCGGCGCGCATCGATCCTACGACGATCTGCACGATCAGGCGCGGGGGTTCTGCGGCGAAGGTCTGGAGAGCCCCGAAGAGGGCTATGGCGGAGAGAACGAGTGTACGTTTCATGGCTTGGTCAAAATGCGGGCGCAAATTTACGAATTTATTTCGATACATCTTCGGAAATATGCCGCTTCGGATTGAAAATCGATTTGGGGCAGCGCCGCGATCCGCTCCAGCTGGCGAAGGCAGAAGGTGCGGTGGGCGGCGCTCCGTGGATCGCGGGGACGGTGGGCGGCGGCCGCCACGACGGCCTCGACCTCCGGCAGCAGGCGGCGGGCCTCATCGGTGAGCACCGAGCCGGCGAACTGCTCCCAGATGTAGTCGATGGCCTGCCGGGCGGGGTGCACCAGGTCGTCGGCATAGAAGCGGTAGTCGCGCAGATCGTCGGTGAGGATCTCGAAGGCGGGGAAATACTCCGCCTGCCGCGGGTGCCGGGCCAGGAGCTCCTCGACGGCCACACGCAGCGTCGCCTTGCTTGCGGCGTTGCCGGCGAGCCCGTCGCCGAGGTGGCGTACCGGGCTGACGGTCAGCAGTACGCCTTTGCCCGCCAGCGGCCCTTCGAGCAGTGTCGAGACTGCGTCGGCGACCTCTCCGACCGAAAGCCTCCGCCGGCGGAACTCCGCGGCGGGGCAGCGGTGGCAGTTCGCCACGACCGCACCGTTGCGTTCGTAGACCCAGGCCGTGCCGAAGGTGAGGATCGCCCGGTCGGAGGTACGGAGCGCCTCGCGCAGGGCGGCCCGCGCCGCGTTCATCTTTAGGAGGGCCTCCTCGGGGGTGGGGGCGGCCAGGTCGCCGTGGAACCCGAAGTGGAACCAGCGCCCGCCGTCGGTGTGCAGCTCTTCGAGGGTGACCTGTCGGTGGGCGTCGCCGATCGCCGCGGCGATCGAAAGGGGGTTGAAGAGGATGCCCGTGGGGTTGGCCGCGACACGGAACCGGGCCTCGGCAAGGCGCGAGGCGATGTGCGCGGCGAAGCACGACCCGAGCGCCAGCGTGCGGTTGTCGTAGCCGATGCGGGTCTGGAAGGGGGCGATTTCGATTTCGGTGCGGAATTTCATGCGGCAAATTTAGAAAATTCTTATCTTTGCGGATATGATTCTCCGAGCGAACTGCAAAATAAATCTGGGGCTGGACATCCTGCGCCGCCGGGCGGACGGATACCACGATCTCGAGACGGTGATGTTCCCCGTGCGGGGACTCTATGACGAGGTCGAGGTGGTGCGCCGCGCCGATCGCGGGGTCGGTTTCCGCGTCGAGGGGATGGAGGTGGACTGCGCCCCCGAGGCGAACATCTGCGTCAAGGCCTTCCGCCTGATGCAGGAGCGCTACGGGATCGACGGCGTGTCGATCCGTCTGGTGAAGCGGGTCCCCTTCGGGGCCGGGCTGGGGGGCGGTTCGTCCGACGGTACGGCCGTGCTGAAGGCCCTCGACGAGCTCTTCGCGCTGCGGCTTCGGGAGTCGGAGTTGATCGACTGCGCTGCGGCGCTCGGAAGCGATACGGCCTTCTTCGTCCGCGATACGCCGCAACTCTGCACGGGCCGCGGCGAGCGGCTCGCGCCCTTCGATCTCTCGCTCGGGGGGATGACGCTGGTCATCGTGAAGCCGGACGAGGGGGTCTCGACGCGCGAGGCCTACGCCGGGGTGACGCCCCGCATTCCGGAGCGCCCGCTCGCCGAGCGGCTGCGCCTCCCGGTCTCCGGGTGGCAGGGGGTGGTCACCAACGACTTCGAGCCTTCGGTCTTCGCCGCGCATCCGGCTATCCGTGCGGTGAAGGAGCTGCTGCTCTCCCGCGGGGCGCTCTATGCCTCGATGTCGGGGTCGGGATCGGCCGTGTTCGGCCTCTTCGACGACGCGGAGCGGGCCGCTCGGATGCGCGACTGCACGCCCTATCTTTTCGCTTTGTAATTCCCTCCGTGCCGAACGGCACGACACAACACATCCGGGCGCCGTCCCTGCGGCGTCGGGCGATTCCCCGTATGTTCCGGTGTCTGTTATCCGAGACTTTCGCTGTCGGGATTCCCGACCAGGCGGAGGTATGCGGCACGCCCCTGCTCGGGCGAGGGGTTGGCATAGCAGTAGAGGCAGCCGTGGGGACAGGTCCCGTAGCCTCCGATGTCCCTCGACGGGCAGCAGCCGCAGGCGGGACGTTGTCCGGGGTCTTTCCGGTGGGGCGGTTCGGCCGCGGGGCCGAAGAGTGTGCCGGGTGCGGCTCCCAGGTGTTCCATCAGCACGCGGTCGCCGGGGAAGAGGCGGACGAGCAGGCTGTCGTCGATGCAGCGGTTGTGGGCGATGCCGTAGCGGGAGAGGTCGGCCGGCTCCCCGCAGGTGGCCAGGTCGAGCCCCCACCGGCGGTTCAGCTCGTGCACTCCTGCGGCAAACTCCCCGGCTTCGGCGGGCGTGAACTCCCGCCAGCGGACGGCGGTCCGGTCGAGGTTGGCGGCGACGCGGCGGTAGTTGCGGATGTCGGCGAAGCTGAAGACGAGTTTCGATGTGTACCCCGAGAGCCTATCGCCCAGACGCCCGATCCGGTGCAGGAGTTCCCCGACGTCGAGGCGGTCGGTGAGCAGCAGGGGATCGAAACGCCAGATGACCCGGTCGCGCTCCAGCCTCTCGGCGCAGGCGCGGAAGGTGTCGATGCGTTCGTCGAGCGGCGGGAGGTTCGGCTCGAAGCCTTCGGCGACGTAGTCGTTGAGCGTGTAGTGGAGGAGGCTGTGGATCTTCCGCTCCTCCAGCTCCCCGAGGCGGGGCAGCAGCGGGCGGGGATTTTTCGACCAGAATACGACAACGCGCGTCCGGGCAAAGGATACCGGGACGCGCGTGTTGTTGAACGGGTTCCTGCGGACGGCGTATCCGCGCTGCAGCCGCCTGAAGAACCACTCGGTATAGCAGGCCGGGATGTCCGTGGCGCGGCTGGCCGAGACGATCACCGGAGCGGCGGCCCATACGCGCTCGCCCGAGTCGGTCGTGATCTCGACCCGGTCGTCCGCGCGGCGGTGCGCCTGCATTTTGCTGCCGTTGCCTCGCATCGGTCGGGTCTTGTTCCCTGCGGACTATTTGCCTCCGCCGACCGGGATCTTGGCGATGCGCCGCTCGTGGCGTCCGCCTTCGAATTCGGCCGAGAAGTAGGCCTCGAGGATCTTCACGGCCTCGTCGTTGTCCACGAAGCGGGCCGGGAGCACCACGACGTTGGCGTTGTTGTGGCGGCGGATCAGCGAGGCGATCTCGGGCTGCCAGCACAGTCCGGCGCGGATCCCCTGGTGCTTGTTGAGCGTCATGGCCATGCCTTCGCCCGAGCCGCAGAGGGCGATGCCCTGCGTCAGCTCGCCCGACTCGATCGCTTCGGCCAGCGGGTGGGCGTAGTCGGGATAATCGACGCTTTCGGGCGAGTAGGTGCCGAAATCCAACACTTCGTAGCCCATCGCGTTGAGATAGCCTACCAGAAACTCCTTCATTTCATAGCCCGCATGGTCGCAGGCGATGCCGATCTTGCTCATGCTTTTGCGTTTTTGCATTTGTTTTACGCAAAGATAATGCAACGGGCATCCATTGCCAAATTTATCGGCGTTTTTCGTGCCGGGAAAATCGGGGCGACGGGCGGTGCGGTTCGGAGAAAATGCGTATTTTTGCAGCCATGAAAACATTGCTCGCGGCGTTGGGAGGCCTGTGCCTGGTGCTCGGGGTGGTCGGCATCTTCGTGCCGCTGCTCCCCACGACCCCCTTCCTGCTGCTCGCCGCGGCGCTCTGGATGCGCTCCTCGCCCCGGCTCCACGACTGGCTGCTCTCGCACGGCCGTCTGGGCGGCTACATCCGCGATTTCCGCGAGAAGCGCGCCATCCCGCTGCATGCCAAAATACTTTCGGTCGCACTGCTGTGGGGGTCGATCGGCTGGTGTGTTGCGGCCGTCGTCGATCGCTGGTGGTGGGCGCAGGCCGCCCTGCTGGCCGTGGCCGTCGGTGTGACGTGGCACATCCTTTCGTTCGCCACGCTCCGCCGGTGATCCGTGCGGCCGGTCAGAGCGTCGGCAAACCCTCGGAATCCTTCAACTCGGTCGAGCGCAGCGTCACCTGCCTGTATTGCACCCGGTAGTCGCCCTTCGTCGGGTCGTAAACGGCGACGGGGCGGATCCGGATGTGCGCTTCGTAGCCCGTGCAGAAGTTGAAGCCGACGATCTCCCACGGGAAGAGGACCCATTCGGAGGAGTCGTAGCGTTCGTCCTTGAACCAGTAGGCCGTCGGGTTCGAGGCGGCCTGCTCGGAGGCGATCAGGATGTCGTACTCGGGGCTGAGCGACTCCGGATCCACCGCCGCGGAGGCCGGCGTGTGCTCGATTTGCTGCACCATCGTGCAACGCACCGACGGACCGTCGGCAGGCGGGTTGGCGATCTGTTCGATACGCACGCGCATCCGGGTCTCGTAGCCCCGTTCGAAGGTGAAGCCTCCGATCCGGACGGGGCCGATCTCCCAGTCGGAACCGGCATCCCGTTTGACGATGTAGGCCGGAACGTGTCCGAAGCCCATCCCGATGCCCGCCACCCCCTTTTCGGGGGCGACGGTCCAGGTCTCGATGCGCGACGTGTCGCCGTCGTCGCAGGCGCCCAGCGCGAAGGGCAGGAAGAGGAGTAGCAGAAGCCTTTTCATGGTATCGGTTTTCGGGTGGTGTTCTGTCGGAAAAACGGAGCGGAGGTGCCGATACTGCATGCACGGAAACAAAAAAAACGGACCGAAGTCCGTTTTTTTTACTCTTGGCGGCGACGCTGCCGTACCGTTGCGCCGCTGCGGCTCTTTTGTCCGGCGGAGGAACCCCTCCGCCGACCTCTTATCCCAGGTAACGCTCCGCGATGCTGATGAGGAAGCCCAGCAGCACGGCGTTGAGCAGCATCGGAATGAGCCGGTTCTCCTTGCCCGACCCGATCGTGGCCGAAGGAATCGTGAGCATCAGTGCCACGCCCATGCCGTCGGCCCACCACGGGAGGTAGGGCAGGTCGCTGTAGAAGACCGTCACTCCGGCGAAGAGATAGGCGAGGAACACCGCACAGCAGTTCCTTACAGATGCCTTGCGGGCGATCATCGGAAGCACGGCCACGGCGCCGGCGATGGCGCCCGTGGCGAGCGAAAGCGTGAAGCGGTCCATTGCGGTGCCGTTATTTCGAGGCCCGCTTGCGGTCCACTTCGTGCAGCAGGATCTTTCTGAGGCGCATGGCGTGCGGGGTGACCTCGACGTATTCGTCCTCCTTGATGTATTCGAGCGCCTCCTCGAGCGTGAAGACCTTCGGCGGCGTGATTACGGCCTTGTCGTCCGATCCGGAGGCGCGCATGTTCGTGAGCTGCTTCGACTTGGTGACGTTCACCGTGATGTCGTTCTGACGCGTGTGCTCGCCGATCACCTGCCCTTCGTAGACCTGATCCATCGGCGAGATGAAGAAGCGGCCGCGGTCCTGCAGCTTGTCGATCGAATAGGCGTAGGCCGTACCCGTCTCGCCCGAGATGATCGAGCCGTTGGTGCGCATCTCGATCTCGCCGACCCACGGTTCGAAGTCCTTCAGACGGTGTGTCATGATCGCCTCGCCGGCCGTGGCCGTCAGCATGTTCGAACGCAGGCCGATGATGCCGCGCGAGGGAATGTCGAACTCCAGACGCACGCGGTCGCCGTTCGACTCCATGTTCGTGAGCGTGCCCTTGCGCTTGGTCGTCAGCTCGATCACCGTGCCCGAGCACTCCTCGGGGCAATCGACCGTCATCTCCTCGATCGGCTCGCACTTCTTGCCGTCGATCTCCTTGACGATCACGCGGGGCTGCCCCACCTGCAGTTCGTAGCCTTCGCGGCGCATCGTCTCGATGAGCACCGAGAGGTGCAGCACGCCGCGGCCGAAGACGTTGAACGAGTCGGCCGACGGACCGGGCGTCACGCGCAGCGCGAGGTTCTTCTCCAGCTCGCGGTCCAGACGCTCCTTGATGTGGCGCGAGGTGACGTATTTGCCATCCTTGCCGAAGAAGGGCGAGTTGTTGATCGTGAAGAGCATCGACATCGTCGGTTCGTCGATGGCGATCGGCGGCAGCGGTTCGGGATTCTCGAAGTCGCAGATTGTGTCGCCGATTTCGAATCCCTCGACACCCATCACGGCGCAGATCTCGCCGCAGGGAACCTCCTCGACCTTCTTCTTGCCCAGCCCCTCGAAGACCATCAGCTCCTTGATCTTGCACTTCTGCATCGTCACGCCGTCGCGCTTGGCCAGCGTGACGTTCTGTCCGGCACGCAGCGTGCCGCGCGTGAGCTTGCCCACGGCGATGCGGCCCGTGTAGGCCGAGTATTCGAGCGAGGTGATGAGCAGCTGCGGCGTGCCCTCGACGGTGGCTGGCTCGGGAATCTCGTCGATGATGGCGTCGAGCAGCGGGACGATCGAGTCGGTCCGCTCGTTCCACTTGTGCGACATCCAGCCCTGCTTGGCCGATCCGTAGATGGTCTTGTAGTCGAGCTGCTCCTCGGTGGCGTTGAGCGAGAACATCAGGTCAAAGACCTGCTCGTTCACCACCTCCGGGCGGCAGTTGGGCTTGTCTACCTTGTTCACCACGACGATGGGTTTCTTGCCCAGCGCCAGGGCCTTCTGCAGCACGAAGCGCGTCTGCGGCATCGTGCCCTCGAAGGCATCGACCAGCAGCAGCACGCCGTCGCACATGTTCAGCACGCGCTCGACCTCGCCGCCGAAGTCGGCGTGGCCCGGCGTATCGATGATGTTGATCTTGTAGTCCTTGTAGATGACCGAAACGTTCTTCGAGAGGATCGTGATGCCCCGTTCGCGCTCCAGGTCGTTGTTGTCCAGAATCAACTCTCCGGTCTGTTTCGAGTTGTCGCGCAGGATGTGTCCTGCCAGGATCATCTTGTCTACGAGCGTCGTCTTGCCGTGATCGACGTGGGCGATGATCGCAATGTTGCGCAGTTTCTGCATAGATATGTGTTTTGTCGCGCAAAGGTAAGAATTTCTCGGGAAATATCTTTATTTTTGTTGGTATCTTAAAAAAGAGAAAGCATGAAGCCTGCATTCAGCGTGTGTCGTACAAGCGATGTCTATATTGGTCCGGCGGCCCGTTTGCTGCCCGATCTGCTGCCCGAAGGCCGGGTGATCGCCGTTACGGACGACGAGGTGTACCGCTGCCACGGGGAGCTGCTGGCCCCCTTCGAGACGATCCGCATCGGGCGCGGCGAGCGCTGCAAGACCCTCGCCACGGTCGAGGAGCTCTGCCGCCGGCTCATCGCGGCGGGAGCCGACCGCAAGACCTTCATCCTCGGTGTGGGGGGCGGCATCGTCACCGATGTGGCGGGATTCGCCGCGGCAACTTACATGCGGGGCGTCGGTTTCGGGTTTGTCTCGACGACGCTCCTGGGGCAGGTCGATGCCTCGGTCGGGGGCAAGAACGGCGTGAACGTCGCGGGTTACAAGAACATGGTCGGCACCTTTACCCAGCCGCGTTTCGTGGTGTGCGACCCGTCGCTGCTCGCGACGCTGCCCGACCGGGAGTTCCGGGCGGGGCTGGCCGAGGCGGTCAAGGCGGCGGTCATCGGCGACGGGGCGCTCTTCGAGCTGCTCGAACGGAGCTCGTTCGGGGAGCTGCGCGGGGATGCCGGGCTGTTGGGGCGCATCGTCGAGTCGGCGGTCGGGGTCAAGGCTGCGATCGTCGGGCGTGACGAGCACGAGGCGGGCGAACGGCGCAAACTCAATCTGGGGCACACGCTGGCGCATGCTATCGAGAAGTGCTCGGATCGGATGAACCACGGCGAGGCCGTGGCCGTGGGGACGGTGCTTGTCGCCGATGCCGCCGTGCGGCTCGGGGTGCTGGCACCGCCGGTTCGGGACCGGATCCGGGCGTTGCTCGTGCGGCTGGGTTTTGCCGTCGAGCCTCCGGTTGCCGTCGGGGAGCTCCTGCAGCAGGTCGGCAAGGACAAGAAGAGCGAGGCGGGTATTCTTCATGTCGTCTTTCCTACGGGGATCGGGTCGTGCGAGGTGCGGCCGATGGCGTGCGAAGCCTTTGCGGCGCTGTTTGATGCCGAAAATGTGTGACCCTGTGCGGCTTCGGCTCATTCTGACCGTCTTGGAGCCCTGTTGCCGCTGCTGTCCGGGCGGCGTATGACGCTGAAATTTTATTAATTGGCGAGCGGTTTTATATGGACAATGTAAGGGAGTATTTAATGATATTAAAGAGTCAGGAAAAAGAGTTGAAGCCTGTGCCTGATAAAATTTATATTGGATTATGAAGATCCTGTTATGGGGCAGAACCATGTATAGCCGTCAAATGGGGCCGGTATGCTCCCTATTGTGATTTTTGCCCTTCGAACAGTAAAGGGGAGAGATGTCTGGTTGGATGCGTAGCTACTGCTATTGCTCAAATAACGACACATTATTCGTCTCCTGCATCAATTGATTTAACATTCCGATTACGACGAGGTGGACTGGTCGGCACTGCGTTGAAACGCTTGTTTGCGGGGCGTCGTGAGGCCCCGAGTCGCCATGCATCGGCCCTGCCGGATCAAGTCCGGCAGGGCCGATGCCCTGTTCCGGGATATCCGATGGAATGAACTTTTTCCCGTTTCGACGGAACAAATAGGATATATGGACGACTATTTTTTGCGGGGGGGGAATTTTCCGGATGCTTTTCCGTATCTTTGGATACCTGAAAAATCCCTTAAAACCGAGTGGTATGAAACAGTTCTTCTCGATGCTGGGCCTGCTGGCTTTTTTCGCTGCAGCGCTTATCTCGTGTGCAAGTGATGAGGACGGGAAAGTGCCCGATCCCGGATTGTCGGACGCCGCGCTGTCGCGGCTGGTGGTACGCTACGACGAGGCGCGCCGGACGGCCGATGAGGTGGGCCGGGCGTTGGGGCGCACGGTGGAGTACGAATCCTTCTACGTGCGCAAAAACATGCGGACGGGAGATGCCCGCGATACGCTGCTCTATGTGTTCAATTACGACGACAACGGATTCGCCGTCGTGGCGACGGACCGCCGTGTGAACAAACTGCTGGCCGTGGCGGAGAACGGACCGTATCATCCGAAACTCATCCCCGGAATGAACGGATACTACTGCGGCATGTTCTTCTACATGACCGCTCTGATCGATGAGTTGGAGGCGTTGAGCACCCGGCCCTTCACGGCCGATGTGCCCGATGTGCCCGGACGTGTCGAGAGCCGTGAGACCCGGACGGTCGGCGAATCGGCCGAACCCGCCATCACGGTGGAGTGGGGCTACCGCACCTGGCCCTACAATACCTATTGCAGAAAGAGCGACGGTACGCTGGCGCCGGCCGGATCGGCTGCTGCTGCCGTGGCGCAGATCATGGAGGCCTGTTCCTTCCCCGAGCGGATGGACCTGACCTATCCCGACGCCGAGGTCGCATCGGCCGACCTCGACTGGGAAAAGATCCGCCAGCACCGCAATACGGATATGTGCGGTGTCTGGGATTGTCCGGGCGACCATGTGGCGATCTCGCGCATCTACCGGGAGATTGGCCAGCAGCTCGGTCTCGAGTATGGCGATCGTTACGACCTGCCGATGGATTTCGGCAAGATGCCCGAATGCCTCCGCCATTTCGGATTTCGGGCCGATGAGGTCGCCGCATACGATGCGGACCGGGTGGTCGGAAGCCTGAAGGAGGGCAAGCTGGTCTGCATGTCGGGGCGGATTGCCGACGGGCTTCAGTCGCGCGGCCAGGTTTGGGCCATCGACGGCTATCGGGATGTGGAGACGAAGTCCGAACTGTGGTTCGTCCCCTCCGACGGCGGTGCGGAGCAGAAGCTCGAGGAGACTGCGGAGACGGTTCGCTACATTCACTGCAACTGGGGCTGGAGCAGCGACACCAGCGGCGAGATGAACGGCTACTTTGCCGTCGATCTGTACCGGAATGCGGCGGACGATGCCGCGCATTGGGGCGGCGACATGCTGCCGAACCTGCAGGTCGTCACCGGCATCACGCCGAATCGTTGATGACCTTCACGCTGCAAGGCAAAGGGCCCGTCCGGATTCCGGACGGGCCCTTTTCGGTTCGGAACCCGGTGTGTGCCGGGGCGTTCCGCAGATGGCCTACTTGGTCGGCTCCACGCGGTTGCGCAGCTCCTCGGCGTAGGCTTCCCAGTCGGTGACGGGACGCCGGGCGACTCCCGACTCCATGGCGGCCCGGGCGACGGCCGGGGCCACGGTGGCGAGCAGCCGCGGGTCGAGCGGCTTGGGAATCAGGTAGGAACGCCCGAACTCGAGCCGCTGGAGGCGGTAGGCCTGCAGGACTGCTGCCGGGACGGGCTGTTGGGCCAGGGCGGCGATGGCCCGTGTGGCGGCGAGTTTCATGGCGTCGTTGATCTCCGTAGCGCGGACATCGAGCGCCCCGCGGAAGATATAGGGGAAGCCCAGTACGTTGTTCACCTGGTTGGGGTAGTCCGAGCGGCCCGTGGCGAAGATGATGTCGGGACGCGAGACGACAGCCTTCTCGTAGGCGATCTCCGGATCGGGGTTGGCCAGGGCCATGACGATCGGGTTCGAAGCCATCGAACGCAGCATCTCGGGTGTCAGCGTATCGGCTTTCGAGACGCCGAGGAAGACATCGGCGCCCGCCACGGCTTCGGTGAGCGTGGAGATGCGCCGTGAGGTGGCCAGTTCGCGCTTGGCGGGATTCAGATCGTCGCGGTAGGTCGTGACGACACCCCGGCTGTCGCACAGCACGAGGTTCTCGCGGCGGATGCCCAGCGAGAGGAAGAGCCGCGCACAGGCGATGGCTGCCGCGCCGGCGCCGTTCACCACCACGCGCATCCGGTCGAGTTCCTTGCCGGCGAGTTTCGCGCCGTTGAGCAGTGCCGCCGAGGTGATGATCGCCGTGCCGTGCTGGTCGTCGTGCATCACCGGGATATCCAGCTCCTGACGCAGGCGCGCCTCGATCTCGAAGCATTCCGGGGCCTTGATGTCCTCGAGGTTGATGCCGCCGAAGGTCGGGGCGATGGCCCGGACGGCCCGGACGAATGCCTCGGTATCGGTCTCCGCAACCTCGATGTCGAAGGCGTCGAGTCCGGCGAAGGTCTTGAACAGCATGCATTTGCCCTCCATGACCGGCTTGGCGGCCAGCGGGCCGATGTTGCCCAGGCCGAGGACTGCCGTGCCGTTCGAAATGACGGCCACGAGGTTGCCCTTGCCCGTGTAGCGGTATGTGTCGTCCGCGTTTTCGGCAATGGCCAGCGAGGGGGCGGCGACGCCCGGCGAGTAGGCCAGCGAAAGATCTTCCTGTGTATGGTGGGGTTTGGTCGGGACGATCCCGATCTTGCCGGGGCGCCCTTCGCTGTGGTAGCGGAGTGCCGCTTCGGTGAGTTTGTTTTTCGTATCCATTCTGTTTTTGCCGTTTTTTCGTTTCTGAAACCTTGTCGTGTCAGCGGTAAATGTACGACAATTATCCGGCAAAATGCAGAATTTTTAGATTTTTTGACAATATTTTTAGAAATAGAGGCGTATGCCTCCGCTGCATTGGAACCGCAGGATGCCGTTCAGCGTCAGTTCGGCCCCGTCGCCTACGTCCGGCGAACGGACGATGAGCCACTGCCCGCCCACCTCGGCCGAGAGTCCGATGTGGCGCGTCAGCATGAATTCGACCGAAGCCCGTTCGTGGATGCCTGCTCCGCCCCGGCTGCCCCGACGTTCGCCGTAGCTGCGCACGTAACGGCCGTAGCCGACGCCGACCGCCTCGCGGAAGAGCCACCGGCGGCCGGCGCGCTGTCGGGCGACGAACTCCGGGGCGATGTAGTGCAGGCGGGTCGTGCGCTTGACGGCATCCCGTTCGGCGGAGATGAAGCCGCCCGAGTAGATGATGCCCACGCCGAGCCCGCGCCGTGAGGTCCAGTTGTATCCGGCCATCAGGTCGAATCCCGAGTTCAGCGAACCGGACGAACTCTCTTCAAAGTAGAACGCCGAGAGGATCGCCAGGTAGCCGGCGTTGGCGAACACCGTATGTTGTGCGCGGTCGCGCGGGGCAAGGTGTTCCCTGCGTCGGGGCGTGCCGGAGAGAGGCTCCTCTTCGGGCGGTACGGTCCGGAGTGCGGTCTCGGGGTTGGATGGCTTGGTCGGATTTCGGGCCGGTGATGCTCCGTCGTGCGGGTTGGCGGCCTGGAGCGGGAAGCTGCCCGGGAGCAGCAGGGCGGACAGCAACAGCAGCGCCCGCCTGGCAAGGTTCGGTTGGTTCGGGGTCATTTCGTGGGGGTGTTTGATGATTGTAAGTCTTTTGTTTTCGGGGAATTACCCCCCCCCGTATTTTTCGCAAAGATAGGAAAATCAGATGAATCGGGCAAATGTTTTCGCGGGAAACGGCTGTTTTGACCCTCTCTTCCGGGCATATGGAGGATTCGGCGGATATGATCGGGGCGGTCTTCCTCAAGGAAGACCGCCCCGGATGTGTGGTCAAAAGAGGGTCGAGTCGCTTTGCGGCGAGGCGACGCCGAGGTGTTCGTAGGCCAGCGGAGTGGCTTCGCGTCCCCGCGGGGTACGCTTGAGGAAGCCCTCCTTGATCAGGAACGGTTCGTAGACCTCCTCGATCGTGCCGGGTTCCTCGCCGACGGCCGTGGCCACGGTATTCAGTCCGACCGGACCGCCGTTGAACTTCTCGATGATCGTGCCGAGAATCTTGTTGTCCATGCGGTCGAGGCCGCGCGAGTCGATATTCAGTGCCGAGAGCGCCATGCGGGTGATGGCCAGGTCGATGTGTCCGCCGCCCTTGACCATGGCGAAGTCGCGCACGCGCCGCAGCAGGGCATTGGCAATACGCGGCGTGCCGCGCGAGCGCAGGGCCACTTCGTGGGCCGCGTCGTCGTCGATCGGAACGTCGAGGATCCGGGCCGAGCGGCGGACGATGCCCGCCAGTACCGGGGCGTCGTAATACTCCAGGTGGCACTGAATGCCGAAACGCGCCCTGAGAGGCGAGGTGAGCAGTCCGCTGCGTGTCGTGGCGCCGATGAGCGTGAAGGGGGCCAGCTCGATCTGAATCGAGCGTGCCGAGGGACCCTTGTCGAGCACGATGTCGATCTTGTAGTCCTCCATGGCCGAGTAGAGGTACTCCTCGACAATGGGGCTGAGGCGGTGGATCTCGTCGATGAAGAGCACGTCGCCCGGGTTGAGGCTGGTCAGCAGGCCGGCCAGGTCGCCCGGCTTGTCCAGCACGGGGCCCGACGTGACGCGCAGCTGGGCGCCCATCTCATTGGCGATGATGTTCGCAAGCGTGGTCTTGCCCAGTCCCGGGGGGCCGTGCAGCAGCACATGGTCGAGCGAGTCGCCGCGCATGAGTGCCGCCTTGATGAAGATGCGGAGGTTCTCGACGATCTTCTCCTGGCCCGCGAAGGTTTCCAGTTCCTGCGGGCGGATCCTGTTTTCGAATTCGAGATCGCTCTCGGTGTTGCGTACGATTGACATGTCGCAAAGATAGCGATTTTTCCCGACACGGGCGGCGTGGCGCACAAAAAAATCCGGCCCGCACATGCGGGCCGGAGAGCCTGTCGGCAGGAGTGGCTACTTCTCCTGCGGCAGGTCGAGCTTGATGTATTTCGTGCCGTTCTCGAAGGTATCTATGCGCAGCTTGATGCCCTTCATGCCTTCCAACTCCCCGGCGATCGGCTCGAGGTCGAACGAGATGTAATAACCCTGCGTGTAGCCGGCCGCATCGCCGCCCGCGCTGTGGCAGAGCACCACGTCGAGGTATCCCTCTTCGCTCGTACCGTCGTTGCCCATTCCGATGTCTTGCCCCTCGGGGGTGTCGGGAGTGCGGTCCACGGCCAGTGCGAATGTGTGTTTCGAATTGTCGGTTACGGGGTAGAGTGCATAGAAGGTCAGCCACTTGCGCGAGAGGTTGAAGGTCTGCAGGTTGAAGCCCGTCCTGTCTCCGCCCAGCGCCTCGAGCTCCTCCTGGGTCGTGACCACCTGCGACGTGCCGGTGAAGATCTTCTCCACGCGGTAGAGGCGGATGTTGTAGTCGTATCCTTCGACGGCGCCTGCAAGCAGGTCGAAGTAGATCACCGCGCGACGGTTCTCCTCGGCCTCGAAGCCCGAGGGGCGTTCGCTCGGGTAGAGCGTCTCGCCGTTGTCACGTTCGAAATAGTAGTCTGTTGTGCCGTCTCCTTCGCCAATCGTATGTATCGTGGTGATCAGCCCGTAGACGTTGGGGTAGTCTCCGTCGTTGTCGTTGCAGCCTGTAAATGCCGTGAGGCAGAGCGCGGCAAGCAGCGAGCAGAGCATGTGGATTTTTTTCATGGTTGTCCTGTTTTGTCGATTTTATTGTTACTTTCGCAAGATAAAACGCCGGCTGTCGGAAAATACTGCGCAGAGACCGAAAATTTTTCTTGGCTGTGCAGTATTTCGGCCGTGCTGCTGTTTATAAGGGTGAATTCAGCAATGCAAATGGAGGAGCGTACACTGGCCGAAGGGTGCAGAAACGGCGACGGCGCGGCCCAACGGGAGTTGTACGACCGTTATGCCGGGCGCCTGCTTGCGCTGTGCCTGCGTTATGCCGGCGACCGGGCCACGGCCGAGGACCTGCTCCACGATGCGTTTCTGAAGATCTACGGCGCCTTCTCGAAGTTCGAGTACCGTGGAGCGGGGTCATTGAGGGCCTGGATGGAGCGCGTCACCGTAAACGTGGCGCTCGAATGGCTCCGGACCCGCAACCGGCTGGGATGCGTCGAACTCGACGAGGGACGCGCTGCGGCCCTTCCGGATGAGCCCTCAGCCGAGGAGGCGTCGCGGGTGCCGCGCGATGTGCTGATGCGCTTCGTCAGCGAACTGCCCGACGGGTACCGGGCCGTATTCAACCTCTACTGCATCGAAGAGTATTCGCACCGGGAGATCGCGCAGATGCTGGGAATCAACGAGAAAAGTTCTTCGTCGCAGCTTTTCCGGGCGCGGACGCTGCTGGCGCGGCGAATCCGCGACTATTTGAAGACACATTGAGTTATGAAACAGGATAAGGATTGGACCGATGTCATGCGGAATGCGCTCCGCGACGCCGAGCTTCCCCCTCCGGAACACGGTTGGGCGCGGCTTGAGGCCGAGTTGCGCGGTGTGCGGCCCGAGGTGTCGGCCGGTATGGCCGGTACCGAAGGCGGCCGGACGACTGCAGCGCGCAGACCGCAGTGGAAGATCCATGTGAAGCGGATTGCCGCGGCCGCCGCGGTTGTGCTGCTCGGTGTTGCGACCGTCGGGTTCTGGTTGCGTTCCGATCGGATGGTGCCTTCTACCGATGAGTTGTTGGCCGAGATTCTCTCGGTTCCGGGAACTGCGTCGGATGCGCTGCCTGAAGGGCACGCCGGAGAGGATCCGGAGGAGACGCTGCGGAGCCGCGTGGCGCAGGCCGTTTCGCTGCCAGCCGGGCCGAATGAGGCTGCAGGGGCACAACGGAATGCCGCGGCGCAGCGAACTGCCGGGAATGCGGCAGAGCCCCGTCTGGCTCTTGCCGCGGTGAAGCCGCAAACGGCCGGAACGCAGCCGACCGTTGATGCGTCGCAGGCGGATGCCGCTGTCCGGGAATCGCAGCCGATGTCGGTCGCTTCTGCCACCGGCCGCCAGACCCCGGCAGAGGGGAGCCGCACGAAGCAGGCTCCGTCCGAACCCCGGGCTCGACAGGGTTCGGCCCGGACGTCGTTCGAGGGTCTGTATGATCAGCCCGAAACCCGCCGGGCGGCGCGCAGGCGCTCGTCGCTTTCGTTCTCGGCGGGCAGCAGCGTGGCCGGAGGCTCCGGGATCGGTTCCGGAAGCAAGGCTCCGATGCATGCCATGCAGCAGGCTCCCTCGATGTCCGGAATGTCCTCGGCGATCGGCAACAGTGCCGAGATGACGCTGCTCAAGAGTTACGATTACGATGAGAGTTCGTTCCGCCACCACCAGCCGTTGAGTTTCGCCCTGACTTTCCGCAAGGAGTTCGCCTACGGTCTGTCGCTCGAGAGCGGCATCAACTACACGCTGTTGCAGTCGGATGTCCGGGCGCTTTATGCCGACAAGGAGACCGATCAGACGCTGCATTTCGTCGGTATTCCGGTGCGTGTGAACTGGCAGTTCCTCGAACGCGGCCGTTTCTCGCTCTATCTGGGTGCCGGAGGTATGGCCGAGAAGTGCGTGTCGGCGAAGTTCGGTTCGAAATCCGTTTCGGAGCCGGGTCTGCAGTGGTCGCTGATCGGTGCGGCCGGAGCGCAATACAGGCTCGGAGGCATGGTGGGACTCTATTTCGAGCCGGAGGCGGCCTACTACCTTACCGAAACCCGCCTGCAGACGGCGCGTACGGACAATCCGTTGTCGCTGACCCTTCGGCTGGGTGTCCGTCTCTCGTTCTGATCCCGGCCGACGATCCGCCGTTTCGCATACTTATTGCAAGGAAAGCCCGTGCTGCAGCACGGGCTTTCCTTTTGTCTTGCCGCGGGTCCGAATTTGTTATCCGACAGATCAAATGTACCATTTTTTCTTGCCGGAACCAAATTTGTTATTAATTTTGTAATTTAAAGTATGTACTTGATTTTGGGGGACGATACTGTTCCGGAGAATGGACATCGGTTTCGGATCGAATCAAAAAAGCACAAATCCGGAATGCTCCGAACTTGTGCTTTGGTAGTCCCGAAAGGAATCGAACCTTTATCGTAAGAACCGGAATCTTATATTCTATCCATTGAACTACGGGACCGGGACTGCAAAAATGCGAAAAAATTTTAATATAACAAAATAAAATGCGAGAAAAGCAGAATAATTGGCAAAGAATCGAGGCTGTGATCAAGTGGGCAAATATGTCTACCAACTATTTTGCTCGCTACATCGGTCTGGCACGCGGTGAGAACCTCTACCAGATCAAACGGGGCAACAACGGCATATCGCTCAATGTCGCCGACCGCATTGTCTCCAAGTTCCCCCAGATCGACAAACTCTGGCTGCTGACCGGCGAGGGGCAGATGTTCGCCGACGCCCGGCAGCGGGGAATGCAGATACCTTTTTATAATACGGATGTCGAACAGCATATCGCCTCGCTCGACCGACTCGAGGCCGAGTGCGATCTGGTTGTGCTCCCGGTGGGTGACTGCGATCTGGCGATGGTCTACAACGGCCGCGCCATGGGTGCCGTGGTGCCTCCCGGAACGATCGTCCTGCTCAAGGCCATCGATGCGGATGCAATAATTCCCGGTGAAGAATACGTGATTGTCTGCCAAAAAATTGTAACTTTGCGAATAGTTCGGGCCGCCGATGCGGAGGGAAAATACCGCCTCGTGCCCGGTGACCGGGAGAATTTTGATGACATCTTGGTGAATGCCAGTGATATAACCTCGGTCTACAAAGTGAAGGGCAAGTTGATCATAAACAGTTGAGTATGTTTTCAGGCATCGTGGAGGGCATGGGCGAGGTGGTCTCGATCCGTGCCGACCGTCAGAACAAGGACTTTACGCTTCGGGCAGACTTCTGCCGGGATTTGAAAATCGACCAGAGCATCGCCCACAACGGCGTGTGCCTGACGGTCGTGGACATCAAGGACGACACCTATACCGTGACGGCCATGAAGGAGACGCTCGACCGCAGCAACCTCGGCCTGCTCCGGGAGGGCGACCTGGTGAACCTCGAACGCTCGATGAAGCCCGATGCGCTGCTCGACGGCCACATCGTGCAGGGTCATGTCGATCAGACGGCCGTCTGCACGGCCAAGGAGGATGCCGACGGAAGCTGGTACTTCACCTTCGAGTACGAGCCTCAGGGCGAGGGCCTCTGTACGGTGGAGAAGGGTTCGGTGACGGTCAATGGCGTGAGTCTGACGGTCTGCGACTCGAAGGAGTCGTCGTTCCGCGTGGCGATCATCCCCTACACGTTCGAGCATACGAATTTCTGCCGCATCGGCGTGGGGTCGGTCGTGAACCTCGAATTCGACATCGTGGGCAAGTACATCGCCCGTCTGATGCGCAACTACATGAAGTGACGCCATGATTACGATCAAAACCAAGGAGGCCGCATCGGTCTGGATCGGCCTGCTGGCCACGGCCATCGCGGCCGGGCTGCTTTTTGCGATGGAGGCGAAGGGGGTGCAGGTCCGCTGGATCGCAGCGGTCGTCGTGCTGCTGTGCACCTTCACGGCCGTGATGCTCATTTCGCTGTTCATCATCCGCAAGTATGTGGCCTACAAGCTCAAGCCAATCTATTCGATCGTCCTCTCGCGCAACGTGCATACCGACGAGATCTTCACCGAACTCAAGGACAAGAAGGTCGAGAACATCGGCGAGGAGCTGACGGCCTGGGCCGACACGAACGATCGGGAGATCGCCCGCCTGAAGGAGGCCGAGCACTTCCGCAAGCAGTATCTGGGCAATGTGGCGCACGAGCTGAAGACCCCGATCTTCAACGTGCAGGGCTATATCTCGACCCTGTTGGACGGCGGTCTGGAGGACGAGCTGATCAACCGCAAATACCTCGAGCGTGCCGAGAAGAGCATCGATCGTCTGATCAACATCGTCAATGACCTCGATACGATTTCGAAACTTGAGAGCAGCATGAACCGGCTCGAGATGGAGCGCTTCGACATTGTGGCGCTGGCCAAGGAGATCGCCGACCAGGCCGAGATGGAGGCCGACCGCAAAGGGATCAAGATCTCGGTCAAGGGGGCCGACAACCTGCCGTCGCCGTTCTGGGTGCTGGCCGACAAACACTACATCGGACAGGTGCTGGTCAATCTGATCATCAACTCGATCCACTACGGCAAGGAGGGCGGCACGACGCGCATCCGCTTCCGCGACATGCTCGACAAGATCCTGGTTGAGGTCGAGGACAACGGGCAGGGCATCGGCAAGGAGGATCAGCCACGTGTCTTCGAGCGGTTCTACCGCACGGACAAGGGCCGCTCGCGCGAGCAGGGTGGCACAGGACTTGGCCTGGCGATCGTCAAGCATATCGTCGAGGCACATGGCGAGCGGATCTCCGTGCGCAGTGAACTTGGCGTGGGCAGTACCTTCTCCTTTACGCTCAAGAAGGTCAATCTGCAGGATATCCGGTAATCCGTCCGCCAGGAAACCGGGTGCGGAACATGGATTCCGGCCGCGGACGCTCCGGCGGCGTGTAACGCATTAAACTTCGATAAATGATACAACCTTTGAGCATAGTCTGGAATTTCGATCCGGTGCTCCTCAGCATCGGTACGTTCGATATCCGTTATTACGGGCTGATGTGGGCCCTGGCCATCCTGATCGGCGCCTGGTTCTTCGACAACTTCTGCAAGCGCGAAGGACTGTCGCAGGAGGTCTCCGGCTCGATCTTCATCTACGGTACGCTGGCCACGATCCTCGGAGCTCGCCTCGGGCACTGCCTCTTCTACGATCCGGTGGAGTACCTCTCCCGGCCGTGGACCATCATCACGGGCTTCCGCGACGGCGGCATGGCCAGCCACGGCGCCGCAATCGGCCTGCTGATCGGCCTGTGGCTCTTCTCGCGCAAGAACCGCCTGCCCTATATCTGGTCGCTCGACCGCATCATGATCGCCGTCGGTGTGGGCGGGGCCATCGTGCGCTTGGGCAACCTCTTCAACTCCGAGATCTTCGGTACGGCCACGACACTCCCCTGGGGCTTCGAATTCGTCCGCTCGGCCAAATGGGTGCACGAGTTCGCTCCGGCAGCGGTACACCCTACGCAGATCTACGAAGCACTGTGCTACCTCGTGACTTTCGGTATTCTCTGCTGGCTCTATTACGGCCGTGACATGGCGCGCCGACGTCCCGGCGTGCTGTTCGGCATCGGATTGATCGGGGTCTTCCTTACGCGTTTCTTCATCGAATTCATCAAGACCGAGCAGGAGGCCTTCGAAGTGGGTTGGACACTTGATATGGGACAGTGGCTCAGCATCCCGTTCATCCTGTTGGGTTTCTTCATGATCTGGCGCGGTTTGTCGCGCCCTGCGCTGACCCCCGCACAGTTCCCCGCGCAGTCGAGGCAGGCTGCGCATCCAACGCCTAAAAAGAGAAAGAAATGAACGTCAATCCGATGGAAGAGCAGGTGGGCCGCATCATCGGCAACCTGCTGGCTGCCGGCGGAACGGTGCTTCTGCCCGGTGTGGGCAGCCTTTGCCCGGAGCGCCGCGCTGCCCGGCGGGTGGCCCGCCGCATGGTCGAACCGCCCTGCCGGACGGTGGTCTTCTCGTCGCAGGAGCAGGGCACATCGCTGGTTGCGGAGATCGCCCGCATCCTGAGTGCCGACGGAACTCCGGCCGGGGAGGCCGATGCCGCGGCTCGGACGGTCTATGCCCGTTGGACGGAGCGCGCCCGCCGGGGTGACGCTCTGGTCGTAGAGGGGGTAGGCGTGTTGAAGTACAAGCACTTCTCGCTCGACGAGGCGTTCGATCTAAGGCTCAATCCGCAGGGACACGCCCCGATGAAGATCCGCTCCGGACGCCCCGACTGGGTGATCTGGGTAGGCGCTGCGGCGGTTGTCGCCGCTGTAGGAATCGGTGTCAGTTCGTTCCTGCTGAACGATACCGAACGTCCGCAGCCGTTGGCCGGGACAGCAGTCCCGGGACTTGCGACGGCCGAGTCTCCCGTTTCGCCGGGCGTGCCGGCCGATTCGCTTTCGGCAGAGCATGCGGCGGCCGGGAGTGCCGCTCCGGTTCCGGAGGAGGGCGGAAAGGCCGTTGCGGGGAGCATTGCGGCCGGAGGTACTCCGGAGCAGGGCGCTGCGGCGGTGCAGTCCCCGGATGAGGTGCAGCGTCCTGCGGGATACGAGCCTGCGGCGATGACCTCGAAGCGGAATTACGTCGTGCTGGGCGTCTTCAGTTCGCAGGAGAATGCCGTGCGGGCGGCGAAGAAGGCCGCATCGGATTCGGAAGAGGCGGCGCTGACCTGCGGCGTCTACCGCTTCGGTGCGAAGTTCCTGGTCTCGCCCTTCGAGTCGGATGATCCCGAGGCGTGCCGGCTCTTCATCCGCGCACATGCCGACCGCTTCCCCGGAATGTGGACTTATACGGCCCGCTGATGCGTCTTGCCGATTGGATCATCCGGGCGATCGACCTGTTCTATCTGCGGCCCGTTGCCGCGGTCGTACCCCGGCAGGTGTTCCGCTATGCCGTCTGCGGGGGTGCGAACGTCGTGTTCGGATGGGGATGTTATTTTCTGATCTATAATTTCCTGATCGACAAACAGCTGGTCGATCTGGGCTTCGTGGCCGTGTCGGCTCACGTCGCCGCCATGCTCGTTACCTTCCCGCTCACCTTTTTCGCGGGATTCTGGCTCAACCGCTATGTGGCCTTCCGCCGTTCGCCGATCCCTTCGGGCACGCAGCTGTTCCGCTACCTGCTCTCCGTCGCGGGATCGGTCGTGGTGAACTATGTCTGTCTGAAATTCTTTGTCGAATACTGCGCCATCTGGGCCACCCCCTCGCAGATGCTCGCCACCTGCATCACCACCGTCTACAGTTTCTTCGCTGCGAAGTATTTCACCTTCCGGCACGCCGAATCCGAGTGAGCACCCGACTGTCCGGAGCTGCCGGACGGATGTTTCACCCTCTTCCGCTCGGCGTGATCGCGGGGTGTGAGGCCGTGTGCCGTACGTTGTCCGGAATTCAGCGGACGGGGGTGTAGTCGAGTGTCGATTCCTCGTCCGTGCGTTCGATCTTCATGATCACCGGGCGCAAACCGTCGTTGCACGAGCAGATGGCCACCCCCTCCCGGGTGATCCAGTCGCCGAAATAGAAAGTTCCGGCCCCGTGCGCGAGGGCGAACACATATTGGTAGACAGCCTTCCAGGCCTCGTCGCAGAAACCATCGGGCTTGGCGTAATCGGCATAGAACACCTGTCCTTCGCGCATCATCGGGCACTTCGTGAATCCCGGTCCGGCATATTCCCGGGCCAGATCCTCATTGAGTGTGGTCTTCAGAATCGTGATTTTGCACCGTTTCATCCTGTGACTGTTTGGGATTCTGCGGAGGTTATCTTTTGCGGTTCTCCTCACGCAGTTTCTGCAGTTCGTACATGCGGTCGCGGAATTTCGCCGCGGCCAGGAAGTCCAGCGACTTGGCGGCCCGCTCCATATCCTCGCGCGCCCGGTCGATCAGGGCATCGAGGTTTGTGCCGGCCGAGTAGCCCTGCTGTACGTCGGCGGCTACCGGTGCGTAGTGCTCCTCGGCGATGGGGTAGGCCGTCGGGATTGCCTCCGGTGTCTCGCTCCGCCCGGCCAGCAGGGCCCGCTGTCCCGAGCCGCTCTTCTGCGCGCGGCGCGGCAGCACGCCGTGCTCCATGTTGTAGCGCACCTGCTTCTCGCGGCGGCGGTTGCTCTGCTCGATCGTGTAGCGCATCGACTCGGTGCAGGTGTCGGCGTAGAGGATCACGTTGCCCTGCGAATGGCGCGCCGCGCGTCCCGCGATCTGCGTGAGCGACCGCACGTTGCGCAGGAATCCCTCCTTGTCGGCATCGAGGATCGCCACCAGCGCCACCTCCGGGAGGTCCAGACCTTCGCGCAGCAGGTTCACGCCCACCAGCACGTCGAACATCCCGGCCCGCAGGTCCTCGAGGATCTGGATGCGCTCGAGCGTATCGACGTCCGAGTGGATGTAGCGGTTGCGGATGCCCACGCGGTCGAAGTATTTCGACAGCTCCTCGGCCATGCGCTTGGTGATGGTCGTGACGAGCACCTTGTCGTCGTTCTTCACCCGCTTGTCGATCTCCTCGATCAGGTCGTCGATCTGGTTGGCCGTCACGCGGACCTCCAGCGGCGGGTCCACCAGACCCGTCGGGCGGATGAGCTGCTCGACGACCACCCCCTCGCTCTTCATCAACTCCCAGTCGGCGGGCGTCGCGCTCACGTAGATCGACGTCCCCTGCAGTTGCTCGAATTCGGCGAAGGTCACCGGGCGGTTGTCCTTGGCTGCCGGGAGCCGGAACCCGTATTCGACGAGGTTCTCCTTGCGGGCCCGGTCGCCGCCGAACATGGCGTGGACCTGCGGCAGCGTCACGTGGCTCTCGTCCACGACCAGCAGGTAATCCTTCGGGAAGTAGTCGATCAGGCAGAAGGGGCGCGTGCCGGCGGCGCGTCCGTCGAAGTAGCGCGAGTAGTTCTCGATTCCGGAGCAGTAGCCCAGCTCCTTGATCATCTCGAGGTCGTATTCGACGCGCTGCTTGATGCGCTGTGCCTCCATCATGCGTCCGGCCCGCTCGAAGTATTCGATCTGCTTGCCCAGGTCGAGGTAGATCTGCTGCACGGCCGAGTTGATGCGCTCCTTGGTGGTGACGAAGAGGTTCGTGGGGTAGAGCGTGAGGTTGTCGAGCGAGTGGATGCGCTGACCCGTCACGGGGTCTATGGAGTGGATGGCCTCGATCTCGTTGTCGAAGAACATCACGCGGAAACACTGGTTGCCGAACTCCCCGAAGGCGGCCATGATATCGACCGTGTCGCCGTTCACGCGGAAGGTCGCGGGTTCCAGCTCGCGTTCGGTGCGCGTGTAGAGCGCCTCGACGAGCTTGTAGAGGAAGTGTTTGTAGCTGACCACCTGCCCGACCTCGATGTGGATCGCCGTGGCGTGGAAGTCCGCGGGGTTGCCGCATCCGTAGAGGCACGAGACGCTCGACACGACGATTACGTCGCGGCGTCCCGAGAGCAGCGTGGCCACGGTGTTGAGCCGCATCTTCTCGATCTCGGCATTGATCGAGAGGTCCTTCTCGATATAGGTGTCCGTGGCCGGGAGGTAGGCCTCCGGCTGGTAATAGTCGTAGTAGGAGACGAAATACTCGACGGCGTTGTCGGGAAAGAAGTTGCGGAACTCGCCGTAGAGCTGTGCGGCGAGGGTCTTGTTGTGGCTCAGGACGAGTGTCGGGCGGTTGAGTTCGGCGATGACGTTGGCCACCGTGAAGGTCTTTCCCGAACCCGTCACGCCCAGCAGCGTGTTGTGCTTCGAGCCGTGGCGGATCGAGCCGACGAGCTGCGCAATAGCCTCCGGCTGGTCGCCCGTCGGGGCGTAATCGGATACGAGTTTGAAATCCATGATACAAAGATACGCTTTTTTATCGGAATAACGGCGAACGGCGCCGGAGCAGTACCAATTTGATATTTTTCCGTATCTTTGCGGGTATGATCGACAGGGAAACGGTAGACCGCATCTATGCCGCCGCGAACATCGTGGATATCATCGGCGACTATGTCACGCTCAAGCGAAAGGGTGTGAACTATCAGGCGTGCTGTCCGTTCCACAACGAGAAGACCCCGTCGTTCGTCGTCTCGCCCTCGAAGGGGGTCTACAAGTGCTTCGGCTGCGGGAAGGGCGGCAATGCCGTGACGTTCCTGATGGAGCACGAGAACATCACCTATCCCGAGGCGCTGAAGATGGTGGCCAAACGCTACGGCATCGAGGTCAGGGAGAAGGTGCTGACGGAGGAGGAGGTGCGGCGCAACGACGACCGCGAGTCGATGTTCGTCGTGAACGGATGGGCCGCGGAGTACTTTGCGAATTTCCTCTGCCACGACCCCGAGGGGATGAGCGTCGGGATGACCTACTTCAGGCAGAAGCGCGGACTGACCGACGCCACGATCCGCAAGTTCGGGCTCGGGTTCTGCCCGTCGAAGGGCGACCGGATGTCGAAGGATGCCCTGGCGGCCGGCTACAAGCGCGAGTTTCTCCTTGCGACGGGCCTTTCGCTGGCGCGCGAGAGCGACGGATCGCTCTACGACCGCTTCCGCGACCGGGTGATCTTCCCCGTGCACAACATCTCGGGCCGCATCGTGGCCTTCGGCGGCCGGACCCTGCGCACCGACAAGCAGGTGGCCAAGTACCAGAATTCGCCCGAGAGCGAGATATACAGCAAGAAACGCGAACTCTACGGTCTCTACTTCGCCAAGCGGGCCATCCAGCAGCAGGACTATGCCATCCTGGTGGAGGGTTACCTCGACGTCATCTCAATGCACCAGGCGGGTATCGAGAATGTCGTGGCGTCGTCCGGCACGTCGCTTACGACCGACCAGATCCGTCTGCTGGGGCGCTTCACGCGCAACATCACGGTGATCTACGACGGCGACTCGGCCGGCATCCACGCCTCGCTGCGCGGCATCGACATGATCCTTAAGGAGGGGATGAACGTGCGCGTGGTGCTGCTGCCCGAGCCCGAGGACCCCGACTCGTTCGCCCGCAGCCATACGGCCGCCGAGGTGCAGGCCTACATCCGCGACAACGAACGCGACTTCCTCGAGTTCAAGGCCAACCTGCTGCTGCACGACGCCGAGGGCGACCCGATCCGCAAGGCGGCGCTCATCGGCGACATGGTGCAGTCGATCGCGCAGATTCCCGACCCGATCCAGCGCTCGGTCTACATCAAGGAGTGCGCGCGGATCATGGATATCGACGAGCAGATCCTCATCTCGGAGGTGGCCCGCAAGCGGCTGACGACCTCCGGGGACCGCGAGACGGACGAGTTCCTGCAGCGGCAGGCCCGGCAGCGGAGGAGCGAGGAGGTGCAGCCCGAGGTGGAGTTCGTGCAGAAGGTCGAGGCGGGGAGCAGCATCGAGGCGCTCGAACGCGAGATCGTGAAGTACCTGCTCAAGTACGGCCACTGCTCGTTCGACTTCAAGGAGGGGCGCACAATGGTGGCCTGCAACGTCGCCGAGGTGATCTTCTCGGAGCTGAGCGACGACAGCATCGTCTTCCGCAATCCGGTCTACGCCAAGATCATGGCGGCCTACCGCGAGCAGTGGGAGCAGCTCGGTACGGGGGTCGAGGTGCCGGTGCACCTGTTCATCAACCACGTGGACCCGGAGGTCTGCAACACGGCCGTGGACATCCTCACGTCGGATGACAACTACGTGCCGAGCGAAATCTGGAAGCGCAAGGACATCCACGTCGAGAGCGATGCCGAGATGCTGGCCGTGGGGGTGCCGAAGGCCGTGACGCTCTACAAGTCGAAGGTCATCGAGGGGATGATCCGTGACCTGCAGGAGCGCCTGGCCGACGAGGGGCTCGGGGAGGAGGAGCAGGACACGCTGCTCCAGCGCCTGGCGGGGCTCAACCGGGTGAAGGTGTCGATCGCCCGCAAGTTACAGCGGTCGATCCTGTGATGCGGCGGGAAAAGGGGGGTGGGCCTCGGTTGTACACGCATCACTGCGCATACCGTGTGCAAACAGAAAATAAACAGAAAGATGTGTAAAAACATATCGAAGATAAAAGAAATAGTTATCTGAGGCCGATTCCCACCCCTGCGGTGAAAATTGCAAGTAACGTACCGTTTTGGCAGTTATGAGTGAACAAAAGAAGATAAATGTCCGGAACCGACGCGCGACGTTCGACTACGAGATCCTCGAGGAGTTTGTCGCGGGCGTCGTGCTGGCCGGAACCGAAATCAAGTCGATCCGGGCCGGGAAGGTCTCGATGGTCGATTCGTTCTGTTATTTCGACAAGGGCGAACTGTGGGTGCGCGGCATCAACATCGCCGAGTATGCGTGGGGTACGTGCAACAACCACGTGCCGCGCCGTGACCGCAAACTGCTGCTCAACCGGCGCGAACTCGACAAGCTGCAGCGCGCCTCGCAGGATCGCGGGCTGACGATCGTGGGGTTGCGGCTGTTCCTGAACGAGCGCGGCCTGGCGAAGGTGGTCATCGGCCTGGCGCGCGGCCGCAAGTCCTACGACAAGCGCGAGTACCTCAAGGAGAACGATGCCCGCCGCGAGATGGACAAGGCGCTGAAAAACTACCGCTGACGTGCATATGGAGATCGGAGCCGTTTTCCTGGATGTGGACGGGACGCTCATCAGCTTCCGCACGCACGAGGTACCGCGTTCGGCCGTCGAGGCCCTGCGGGCGGCCCACGCCCGGGGTGTGCGGCTGTTCATCGCCACGGGACGTGCCGCGAGCGATCTGGAGCAGCTGTCTGAAATTCCCTACGACGGGGTGGTCTCGCTCAACGGCGCCCGTTGCCTGACGGCCGACGGCAGGGTGGTGAGCCAGCGGCTGATCCCGCGCGAGGATTTCGAGCGGGCCCTGCGACTGGCCGACGAGTTGGATTTCCCGCTGGGGCTTGAACTCGAGGAGGGGGTCTTCGTCAATCGCGTGACGCCCGTCGTGCGTGAACTGGCCCGCCTGGTGGCCCATCCGGTGCCGGCCGAGACCGACCTCGGACGGCTGTTCGACCGCGGCGACTGCTGCCAGATGTGTTTCTACTGCACGCCCGAGCAGGAGCGCCGTGTGATGGCCGAGCTGCCGTCGCTTGTGTCGAGTCGCTGGTGCCCGCTCTTCGTGGACGTCAATGTCCGCGGAGTGGACAAGGCTACGGGGATGCTTGCCTTCGCCTCCGACTGCGGGGTGCCGGCCGGGGCGCTGATGGCCATCGGCGACGGCGGAAACGATGTGCCTATGCTGCGGGCCGCAGGGGTCGGCGTCGCCATGGGGAACGGCTGCGGGGAGGCCCTTGCGGCTGCCGACTGGGTGACGGCATCGGTCGATGACGACGGCATCCGGAAAGCCCTCGAGCACTTCGGCGTCATCTGACGCCCGGGTGCGGAGACCGAAAGGAAAACGATAAAAAACACGAAGATATGAGCTTGATATTGTGTATCGAAACCGGAACCGACGTATGTTCGGTGGGTATTGCGAAGGATGGCGAACTGATCTCGCTGCGCGAGAGCGACGAGGGGCGCGACCATGCGCGTAAGGTCGGCGTGTTCGTCGATGAACTGCTGCACGAAACGGGCATCGCGCCCGACGATCTGGATGCCGTGGCCGTCGGCAAGGGCCCCGGCTCTTATACGGGACTGCGCATCGGCGTTTCGTTCGCCAAGGGACTGTGCTACGGGCTGCAGAAGCCTTTGGTGGCTGTCGGGTCGCTCGATGCGCTGACCGAGGTGGCCCGCGAGGACTACGAGGCGGGCATCCTGTCCGTGACGGATTGGGACCGGGCGCTGCTCTGCCCGATGGTCGATGCCCGGCGCATGGAGGTCTATGCGCAGGTCTTCGATGCGGAGGGACACCCGCAGAGTGAGGTGTCGGCCGAGGTGGTCGATGGCGGCAGCTTTGCGGCATTCCGTACGCCGGAGCGTCCCTTCGTGATCTTCGGTAACGGCGCCCGCAAGTGCGCCGGGGTACTCGAGGGGGCAGTCTATGTCGATGTGACGCCCTCGGCCCGGGGGCTGGCGCGCCTCGCGCAGCGGGCACTCGACGAGGGCCGCACGGAGGACATCGCCTACTTCGAACCCTTCTATCTGAAGGATTTCGTGGCGACGACCTCGAAGAAGAAACTTTTCTGATTTCACCCCGCTTGTTTCAGAAACGATGACCCGCGAGGAGCTGGTGGGGATGCTTGCCGCGCGTTTCTGCGAGGATTTCGCCGAGACGATGGCCCGGCGGGTGCTGGAGGCCGATGCCGTCGCGACGCTCTATGCCGTGGCGACCGGGCCTGCGGGCAGCCTGCCCCGTCCGCTGCGCGCAAAGGTCGCCTTCCGGAGCGCCTACGTCCTCGAACGGCTCTATTTCCGTGCGCCCGAGCGCTTCATGCCCCATGCGGATCTCTTCTGTGAAAGGGATTTTGCCGCGGCTTCGGGAATGAGTGCCCGTCGCCATTTCGGCAAGATCATGGCCGACCTGCTGTTGCGCTTCCGGCCATCGGACGGGGCGCTGGGGCGGATTGCCGAGGCGGCGGCCGAATGGGCGGTCGATTCCTCGTCGCCCGTGGCGGTGAAGGTCTGGGCACTCGACGTGCTGGACCGCTGTCGCGGCCGGGTCGCCTGGGTGGCGGAGACGTGGGACGACCTGCTGGAGACCCTCGCCCGGGAGGCTACACCCGGCATCGCCTGTCGCGTCGGACGTTATCGGGCGGCAGAACGGCAGGATACATCCTGTGCTTGAAGAGAAAACGGTTCAACAAGCAAAAGGATCCGCGGTTTATCTCAACCGCGGATCCTTTTGCTTTAATGGGTTGAGATCCGTTATTTTTCCAGTTGGGGCGTTTTTTGAACCGGATCCGCCGTCGGGGCCGCCTCTCCGCCGTCAGGCTCCGGGCCGTCGGCCAGCCGGGCCGTCGGATCGCCCTCGGCCGTTTCGAGCATCCGTGCCGGGAACTGCCGCTTGGTCTGCAGCCGGGCCGTCCTGCGCAGCCGCTCGCCCACGCGCACGATGTTGTCGTTGCCCGAACAGAGCCGCTTGTAGGCGTCGTCGTAGGCGCCGCGGGCCTTGTCGAGTGCGGCGCCCACATTCTCGAGCGACGAGGCGAAGGCGGCGGCCTGCTCGTAGAGCTTCAGTCCGCAGGCGGCGATCTCCCGGGTGTTCTTGTCCTGGTCGTTGTACTTCCAGAGGTCGGCCACCAGTTTCAGCAGCGCGAAGAGGTTCGTCGGCGAGGAGATGATCACCTTCTTCTCGTAGGCGTCCTGCCAGATCGTCGTGTCGTTCTGCAGGGCGGCGAGGAAGGCCGGCTCGTTGGGGATGAACATGATGACGAAGTCGGGCGAATTGAGCCTCCGCTGGTACTCCTTGCGCCCCAGCTCGGTGACGTGCTGGCGCACCGAGGCGATGTGGGCGTTGAGCTGGCGGCGGCGTTCGTCGTCGGTTTCGGCCGCGGTGTAGGCCACGAAGGCCGTCAGCGAGACCTTCGAGTCGATGACGATCTCCTTCTTCTCGGGCAGCCGCAGCACCACGTCGGGCCGCAGGTTGCGACCCTCCTCGTCCTTGATGTTGTACTGCGTTTCGTAGTGGATTCCCTTGGTGAGGGCCGAGTTGTCGAGGATCGTCTCGAGCAGCACCTCGCCCCAGTCTCCCTGCACCTTCGAGTTGCCCTTCAGCGCGTTGGTGAGGTTCTGCGCCTCGATGGAGATGTCGCGGTTGAGCTCCATGAGCCGCTTGAGCTCGGCCTTCAGTTCGCCCCGCTGCGAGGTCTGCGTGGTGTAGATCTCCTCGACGCGCTTGCGGAAGTCGGTGATGTTGTCGCGGAAGGGTTTGAGCAACAGGTCGATCGATTCGCTGCTCGATTGGCGGAACCGTTGCGACTGTTCGCCGAGGATCTCCGTGGCAAGGTTGCGGAACTGGGCGCGGAAACGCTCCTCCAACTGCTCCCGGTCGGCCTTTTCGGCCGCCCGCTCCTCTGCGTTGCGGCTCTTGAGGGAGGCGATCTCGGCCGACGACGAGGCCCGCAGGGCCGCCAGCTCCGATTCCGTGCGGAGCCGCTCCTCGGTCAGCGTGCGGATCTGCTCCTGCAGCTGCCGTGCGTTTTCGCGGGCCGAGGACTCCGCCTCGGCGGCTGCGGCCAGGCGGGCTTCGGCTGCGGCCAGGCGGGCCGCAGCGTCGCGTTCGCGGGTCTCGGCCTCCGTCCGTTCGGCTGCGGCACGGCGCGTGTCGCGCCGCCACAGAAGGAGGAGTGCCAGGGCGAGGAGCGTCACCCCGCAGAGGATGATCGCAAGGATCGGGGTTGTGTCGGTCATGGGTGTGTTTTGTCTCTTTTCCTGCAAAAATAGGGATTAATTTCCGAAAAAAGCATTCCTCCGGCTCCTGCATTCCGGAACGGGGGCCGATTCCGTGATTTTTTTCGCGGGCGGGGTGGTGTAAATTCCGGTAATTTTCATAGCTTTGTTTCTAACAATCATAACAACCCCGAATTTATGAAACAATTCTTTACACTTTTCAAAGGGGCTTGCCTGGCAACGGTGGCGTTGCTGACGGTGGCCTGCGGCGGAGGTGCCGACTATCGCAGCGCACTGCCTGCCGATGCCTTCATGACCTTGTCGTTCAATCCTGCCGCGCTCTCCGAAAAGAGCAATGCGGGCGCTTTTGCCGACAGCGAACTCTTTGCCCACATCAATGAGGAGCTCGCCGGCGTCGAGTCTCTTTCGGCCGAGCAGAAGGAGTACTACCTGTCGCTGTTGAAGAACCCCGCCGAGACGGGTGTGGACATGGATCGCGACAGCTACATGTTCTTCACGCTCGAAGGTGAAAATCCGGCCCAGCCCACGGGGCGCGGCGGCCTGTTGCTGCCGTTGGCCGACCGGGCGAAGTTTGACGCCTTTATCGCGCAGGTCAATGCGGTAAGCGGTTTGGAGGTAGAGCAGTCCGGGACGATCAGCTATGTGCGTGTGGGCGAGCAGTCGGACGTGAGTGTGGTGTGCGCCTTCAACGAGGCGGCCTGCATGCTCTTCGTCTCGCAGGAGAATCCGGAGGAGTGCCTCTCGCGTGTGAAGGACCTGTTTGCACAGAAAACCGACAAGAGCCTCATCGGCAACCGTGCCATAGCCGAGCGGCTGGCCGGGAAGAACGACATCAACGTGGTGCTCTCCTACGCGGCCCTGATGCCCATGCTCAAGAGTAATCCGATGGTTGCCGGTATACCGGCGATGGAGGCTCTCGGGAGCGTTTCGCTCCTCGGCTCGATGAACTTCGAGAAGGGACGCATCGTGGTCGATGGCGCCATGGCCTTTGCCGATGATGCCGCCAAGGCCAAGCTGGAGGAGCTCTACGGCTATGTGGAGCCGCAGACGGGCAAGCTGCTGCGCTACCTGCCCGCACAGAGCATTGCGGCCATGGGTATGGGACTCAACGGCGGGAAGCTCTTCACGATGCTCTCGTCGATGCCCGGTTACGGCATGCTGATGGCCAACCCGATGGTCAAGCAGGTGATGGAGGCCTTCGACGGCGACCTCCTGCTGGGCTTCTCGGGCATGCTGCCCGGCGGGCAGTATCCCGTGGCGTCGCTCCTGGCCCAGGTCAAGGATGCCGGGGTGATGCAGCTGCTGGTCTCGAACCTCGGCGGCATGCCGCTCGTCGAGACGGCCAAGGATCAGTATTCGATCTCGATGGGCGGTGTCTCGGCCTTCTTCGGCGTGAAGGACAACGTGCTTTATATCACCTCGGATGCCGCCGTGAAGACGGCGCTCGACGGTTCGCAGATCGAGTCGTTCGAGTCGCACAAGGAGCTCTTCAAGGATCAGGCCTCGAGTTTCTTCGTTGATTTCCGCGGCGTGGTTGCCCTGGTGGGGCAGCTGACCGCCGGTGTGGGTGCGACGGATGAGGCCCGGATGGCTCTCGAGGTGCTCGGGCTCTTCGACCGGATGGAGCTCTCCGGCACGACCGAGGGCGGCCGGATGGTGGTCTACATGACCGACGGGGAGCGGAATGCCCTGGAGACGATCTGTGCCGAAACCGGCCGGTTGATCGAGGCGAATCTCCCCGAAGCGAACAACTGATAAACAGACGGGCGGCCTTCGGAAACGGATCCGGAGGCCGCTCCCGTTTTGTAGGGCAATAACGGAAATACTACTGTCAGGACAATGGAGACGATTGTGTTGGAACGGGTGGTGCCGTCGGTCTTTGCGGCGGACCCGAAGGCCGTGGAGGGGTCGGAGATTTGGCTGCGTGAGGTGACCTTCCGCCGGGGGGTGCGCTATTTGGTCGAGGCGGCCTCGGGCGCCGGCAAGAGCTCGCTGTGCAGCTTCCTCTATGGCATCCGCGACGACTACGAGGGGACGATACGCTTCGATGCGACGGACAGCCGGAGCCTCTCGGTCGGGGGATGGTGCGATCTCCGGCGCCGCTCGCTGGGACTGCTTTTCCAGGAGCTGCGTCTCTTCGAGGAGCTGACCGTGTGGGAGAACATCGCGCTGAAGAACGATCTGACCCGCTTCCACACCGCGGAGCGGATCGAACGGATGCTTGACGCGGCGCGTATCGCTGACAAGCGCGACGTCGCGGCCGGCCGCCTCTCCGTCGGCCAGCAGCAGCGTGTGGCCTTCATCCGGGCGCTGTGCCAGCCGCTCGACTTCGTGCTGCTCGACGAGCCGGTGAGCCACCTCGATCCGACCAACGGCGACCTGCTCGCCGCGCTGCTCGACGAGGAGACCCGCCGGCAGGGTGCCGGCGTCATCGTCACATCGGTGGGCAACCGCCTCGGACTGACCTACGATCAAATCTTCCGCCTATGACCCTGCTTTGGAAACTCCTGCGCAGCCACCTGAGTTTCGCGCAAACCTTCGGCTTCGCCCTGGCCGGCGTGGTCGGCATGACCGTCGTACTTGCCTCGATGCAGGCCTATCGCGACGTGCTGCCTCTGTTCGAGGCCCCGGACTCCTTCGCCAAGGGCGATTTCCTGGTCCTCTCGAAACAGGTCGGTACGCTCAATTCGCTCGGGATGGGGAGCACGGACTTCTCCTCCGGGGAGTTGGACGAGCTTGCATCCCAGCCGTTTGTCCGCAGCATCGGCGCCTTCACCCCGGCCGATTACCGGGTGACGGGTTCGGTCGGCATGGGCGGGATCGGCTTCTCGACCTACCTCTTCTTCGAGTCGGTGCCCGACCGCTTCCTCGATGTGAACAGCCAGGCGTGGCACTACGAGCCCGGCAGCCGCGACATTCCGATTGTCATACCGCGCAACTATCTGAACCTTTATAATTTCGGGTTTGCCCGCTCGCAGGGGCTTCCGCAGATCTCCGAGGGTATCTTCCGCCGCGTGACGCTCGATATCGAGCTTGCGGGCAACGGCCGCACGGAGCATCTCCGGGGCCGGATCGTCGGGCTGTCGAACCGCCTCAATACGATCCTTGTCCCCGAGGCGTTCATCCGCTGGTCGAACGGGGAGTTCGGCCGCGGCGGGCAGGGGCGGATGCCCTCGCGCGTGATTGTCGAGACGGACCGTCCTGCCGACGACGGGGTGGCCTCCTACCTCCGCAGCCACGGCTACGAGGTCGAAGGTGGACTGCGCGACGCGGGGCAGGCCGCACGCCTGTTGCGGCTGGCTGCCGGCGGTGCCGCGGCACTCGGGCTGGTATTCAGCGTAATGTCATTCTACATCCTGATGCTGAGTATCTTCCTGCTCCTGCAGCGCGACAGCCGGAAACTCGAGACACTGCTCCTGCTCGGCTACTCTCCGGTGCGGGTGGCCAGACCCTACCGTTTGCTGACGCTGGGGCTCAACCTGGCCGTCTGGGCCGTCGCACTCGGCATCTGGATGGCTCTCCGGGGTGCTTATCTGCCGCTGCTCGGGTCGATGCAGGAGAACTATGAACCTGGCAGCTGGCCCCTTACGGCGGCCTGCGGGCTGGCTCTGGCCCTGCTGCTTACGCTGCTCAACGGAGCCGCCATCGGCCGGCGGATCGGGCGCCTGACCCAGTGCCGGCGATAGCGTGCGGCGGAGAGCACTCCGTGCCGGCCGGAGGTGCTGCCGGAGAAACGCAAACCTGTAAAGACCGTAATGTCATAAATTCCGAATGATGAACCGTATAATTGCTCCTTCGATGCTTTCGGCCGATTTCGGCCACCTGGACCGCGATACGCGGATGATCGACCGCAGTGCGGCCGAGTGGGTCCACATCGACGTGATGGACGGGGTGTTCGTACCGAACATCTCGTTCGGCTTTCCCGTGTTGAAATCCATCCGCAAGGCGACCGCAAAGTGCCTGGACGTGCACCTGATGATCGTCGAGCCGGAACGCTACGTCGAGCGTTTCGCCCAGGCGGGTGCCGACATCGTGACCTTCCACCTCGAGGCGACGCACGACGTGGGCGGATGCATCGATCGCATCCGCCGTGCCGGTGCGCGTGTGGGTATCTCGATCAAACCCGCCACGCCTGGGGCCTTGCTGCGCGAATGGCTGCCGAAGGTCGATCTGGTGCTGGTGATGAGTGTCGAGCCGGGATTCGGCGGGCAGTCGTTCATCCCCGGGTCGCTCGACAAGATCCGCGAACTGCGCGCCATGGCCCGCGAGGGCGGGCTCTCCACGCTCATCGAGGTCGATGGCGGCATCTCGGCCCGCAATGCCCGCGAGGTGTTCGAGGCCGGGGCCGACGCCCTGGTGGCCGGCAGCGCCGTCTTCGGGGCCCCGGATCCCGAGGCGGAGATCGTACGGATGCTCGAAGCCTGACCGGCCGGACCTCTTTACGTGTGCGGGCGTGCCGCGGGACGCGGAAAATTCGGATTTAATCACTACCTTTGCCGAAATTCCGGACCCTTGCGGCACGCCCGTGCGCGTATCCGTCGCGAGGGGCCGGCCTGCATGTACGTTTTGCTATGATTTCACTCGACAACCTTACGGTAAGCTACGGGGGCTGGACCCTCTTCGACAATATCTCGTTTCTGATCAATCCCAAGGACCGGATCGGTCTGGTGGGCAAGAACGGCGCGGGCAAGACGACCCTGCTGCGCATCATCACCGGCGAGCAGCAGCCCACGTCGGGTGCCGTGACGATCAACGGCGAGTGTACGATCGGCTACCTGCCCCAGACGATGCGCGTGGCCGACACCACGACGCTCGTCGAGGAGACGGCCAAGGCCTTCGACGAGGTGTTGCGCCTCGAGGCCGAGATCGAGAGCCTGACGCGCGAGATCGCCGAGCGCACCGACTACGAAAGCGCCGACTACGAGCAGTTGCTGCACCGTCTGAACGACGCGCAGGACCGCTACCACATCCTCGGCGGCGAGACGCGCGATGCCGACATCGAGAAGACGCTGCTCGGCTTGGGCTTCAAGCGCGAGGACTTCGGTCGTGCGACGAGCGAGTTCTCCGGCGGCTGGCGCATGCGTATCGAGCTGGCGAAGCTGCTGCTGCGGCGACCCTCGATCTTCCTGCTCGACGAGCCCACGAACCACCTCGACATCGAGTCGATCCAGTGGCTCGAGGAGTATCTGAAGAACTACAACGGCGCCGTGTTGCTCATCTCGCACGACCGGGCGTTTCTGGACAACGTGACGAACCGCACGGTCGAGCTTTCGCTGGGCAAGATCACCGACTACAAGGTCCCCTATTCGAAATACGTTGTGCTGCGCGCCGAGCGCCGCGCCCAGCAGCTGGCCGCCTACGAGAACCAGCAGCGGATGATCGAGAAGACCGAGGAGTTCATCGAGAAGTTCCGCTACAAGCCCACGAAGTCGAACCAGGTGCAGTCGCGCATCAAGCAGCTCGAGCGCCTCGAACGGCTGGAGGTCGAGGAGGAGGACCTGGCCACGCTCAACATCAAGTTCCCGCCGGCGCCGCGCTCGGGGCAGATCGTCGCCGAGATCAACGAGGCCGGCATGTCGTTCGGCTCGAAGCACGTATTCAGCGGTGCGAACTTCACGATCGAGAAGGGCGACCGTATTGCCTTTGTGGGCCGCAATGGCGAGGGAAAGACGACGCTGGCCCGGATGCTCGTCGGGCAGCTGACCCCGACCGAAGGGTCGATCCGCATCGGCGCCAATGTCAATATCGGCTACTACGCGCAGAATCAGGACGACCTGATGGACGGCGAGTTCACGGTCTACGATACGTTGGACCGGGTGGCCGTGGGCGATATCCGCACGCGGCTGCGCGATATCCTCGGGGCGTTCCTCTTCCGCGGCGAGGACATCGACAAGAAGGTCAAGGTGCTCTCGGGCGGCGAGCGGGCCCGTCTGGCCATGGCCCGCATGATGCTCGAGCCGCGCAACCTGTTGGTGCTCGACGAGCCGACGAACCACATGGACATGCGCTCGAAGGACATCCTCAAGAATGCCATTCTGAAGTACGACGGCACGGTGGTTGTCGTTTCGCACGACCGTGAGTTCCTCGACGGCATGGTGGACAAGGTCTACGAGTTTCGCGACGGCGGGGTGAAGGAGTACCTCGGCGGCATCTACTATTTCCTTGAGAAGCGCAAGCTGGAGTCGCTGCAGGAGATCGAGCGGCGTGACCCGTCGCCGAAGTCCGCCGCGGCGAAGGGCCCGGCGAAGGGAGCCGCCCCGGATGAGGACGCGAAGTCGGCTCCTTCGGGTAAGGCCACCTACGAGCAGCGCAAGGAGCAGGAAAAGCTACTGCGCAAGTTGCGCCGAAACGTTGAGACGATCGAGACCGAGTTGGGTGAGATTGAAAAGCAGATCGCTGCCTGGGATGCAAAGTTCGCCGCGGCGACCGAATACAACGAGGCCGACTATCGGGACTACAACGACCTGAAGGCCCGCTACGACCACCAGATGCACGAGTGGGAGAAGGCCTCCTACGAACTGGAGATCACCGAAAACGCCTGATCCGGATACGCGATCCGGACACCGGCCGCCTCCGCGGCCGCAGAACCGACAAAACCGCAGAACTATGGAGAACAACCTTATTTTCGGAATCCGTCCCGTGGCCGAGGCCATCGAGGCCGGGAAGCAGATCGAGAAACTCTATATCCGCAAGGGTGCCGAAGGGCAGCTGATGCAGGAACTCAAGGACCTTTGCCTGAGACACCGCCTGCGCTGGCAGGAGGTGCCGGTGGAGAAGCTGAACCGGCTGGTGCGGGGCAACCACCAGGGGGTGGTGGCGCAGACCGCCGCGATTGCCTATGTCGAGTTGTCGGACATCCTGGAGCGGGTCCCCGAGGACGAGACGCCGCTCATCGTCCTCTTCGACGGGGTGACCGACGTGCGCAACTTCGGGGCCATCGCCCGTTCGGCCGAGTGTGCCGGGGCCCACGGCCTGATCGCCCCGCTCAAGAACTCGGCCCCGGTGAATGCCGAGGCGATCCGTTCGTCGGCCGGGGCGCTCACGACGATCCCTGTCTGCCGCGTGGGGTCGATCCGCAATACGCTCCGGCAGTTGCAGACCGAGGGCTTTCAGGTCGTGGCGGCCACGGAGAAGAGCCGCAAACTGCTCTACGATGCCGACTTCCGCCGCCCGACGGTGATCGTCATGGGGGCCGAGGATACGGGAATCTCGAAGGAGGTGCTCAAACTCTGCGACGAGCAGCTGGCCATCCCGATGATCGGCCACATCGAGTCGTTGAACGTCTCGGCCGCCGCTGCGGTGATGCTCTACGAGGTCGTGCGCCAGCGGATCGGCGAATGATCCGATCTTTCCTCGTTTTGTGAACCGAATTACAAGAGCCATGAAGTGGAATTTCCGAGAGCGGATGACCGAATTCCGAGAGGGTTTTGTTTCCGTATGGCAGCGCCATCCGCTCGAACTGTTGCTGCTGCTGGCGCTGACCGTAACCCTGATCGTTTGCTACGAAACGGACCGGGAACCGAATGGCGCCCGGCTCGTAGTGCTCGGTTGGGGGGCGATGCTGCTCCTGATCGTCAATCGATTGGCCGGACAGACTCTCTGGTGCCGTATCTACTGGGTGGCGTGGGCACCGCTGGTGCCGCTCTTCCTCTGGCCGGGGCTCTCCGACTGGATCGATACGGAGCAGGCACTCATCACGCTGCTGATTCTCACGCCGCTGGCGCTGCTTGCCTGCCGGCGGGCCGTTTCGAACGAGCGGTTTGTGGCCGATGCGCTCGTCTACCTGCGCTCGGGCCTGCTGGCCATGCTCTTCGCCTATGTCGGTTACGGGCTTTTCGAGGCGATTCTCTGGTCGGCGGCCTACATCTTCCGCTTCACCGACGCTCCGTGGGTCGTGCACCTTACGGCCGACCTCTTCTATGTCGTGCAGTTCTTCGCCGTGCCGACACTCTTCCTGATGATGCTCGACCGCTGGGAGGGGGCGCGCTTCGGCTCGTCGCGCGTTCTGGAGGTGCTGCTGAACTGGGTCGTCACGCCGGCCGTCATCATCTATGCCGCCATCCTTTACCTCTATCTTGTAAAGATCCTCTTCACGTGGTCGCTGCCCGAGGGCGGCGTGGCCTATCTGGTCTTCGGCTTCACGATGACCGTGCTGCTGGTCAAGGCCCTCCGGCAGCAGCTCGCAAGACGCATCGGCGACTGGTTCTACGACCGGTTGAGCCTTCTGTCGCTGCCGATCGTGGCGCTGTTCTGGGTCGGCGTCGCGCGGCGGGTCGGCGAGTACGGGCTCACCGATTCGCGCATCTACCTGCTCGTCTGCGGCTCCGTGATGACGGTCTGCATCCTGCTCTTCCTCTCGCGCCGCACCGGGCGCTACCTGTGGGTCGTGCTGGCCTCGATGGCCGCCTTCGCCTCGGTGGCCTACATCCCTGCGCTCAGCCCCCGTCAGGCGGCCCTGCGTTCACAGGCCCGGCGGGTCGAGCGGATCGCCGCCGGACTCGGCCGGCTCGAGGAGTCGGGGCGGCTGTCCCTTGCACCCGCAACGCTGGCCGACACGCTATACAAAAAGGAGTACCGCGAACTCTACGAGGCGCTGGAGTATGTCGAGCGCGACAGTGTGGTGTTTGCACGCTTCGGTCTGGAAACGTCGGATGCTTTGGCGGAGATCCTTCCCCTTGCGATGCGTGATTATGTGCGGTGGGGGGCGGCTGTCGATGTGGCGGTCGAGGAGAGTCCCTTCATTTGGGTCTATCTTCCCCAGAATATCTGCATCGGGGAGTTCGACAGCTACTCCCGCTGCTATGTCAATCTCACGGAGTGGTCGCCCGAGATCTATACCTTCAAGAACGATACGCTTCGGTTCTACCTCGGAGAGGAGCATCCTGTGCTCGAAATTCCGGGTGCGGAGCTGTTGAAAACACAGCTTGAACGGAGTGGTTTCGATCCTTCGCGGGGCGTAGAACCCACCGGAGAGGAGGCACTGCGGTTGTTGGATTACCGCGATGAGCGTTGCCGCATCCTTTTCGAACGGCTGATGATCGAGCGGCTCGATTCGGCCGATCGGCTCTCGGTCGAGGCGGTGCATTCCCTGTGGCTGCGATGATCGGACGGGGGAGGAAGAGCGGGGCGGCAGGACGCACCGGACGGGGCGAAGCGGTCGGGGAAATCGACCATCCGCGGCTCGGGAAGGTGACTTTCGCGCAGTCGCTGCGGGCCCGCCGGGTGTCGATCTCGGTGCGGGGCTCGGGCGAGGTGCGGCTCACCTGTCCGCCGGGCGTGTCGCAGCGTCGGGCGCTGGCTTTCCTCGAGGAGAAGCTCTCCTGGATCGAGGCGGCCCGCGAACGCATGGCACGCAGGCGCGCGGCGCTTCCGCCGCAGTTGCCGCCCGAGGCGGAGCGGGCCCGTATCGAGGAGCTGCGCCGGGCCGCGAAGTCCGATCTGCCGGGGCGGATCGCCCGGCTGTCGGAGGCGACCGGGATGCGCTATGCGAAGCTCACGATCCGTGCTTCGCGCACGAAGTGGGGGAGTTGCTCGGGGCAGAACCATATCTCGCTGAGCCTTTTCCTGATGACCCTTCCGGAGCATCTGCGCGACTACGTGATTATCCACGAACTTTGCCACACGGTGCATCACAACCATTCGTTGCGCTTCCATGCGCTGGTGGACCGTCTGGTCGGCGGACGCGAGAAGGAACTCAACCGGGAATTGCGCCGCTTCTCGATTCGGTAAAGCGGGTGTGCCCCTGCAAAAAAAGGCTGTTTTCGGCCGTGTCGTCGCGTTTTTGCTCTGGCCGTCTTCCGGGTTGGCTCCGGCTTTTCAATGGCTCGACGTCTCGAAAATGGCCCTTTACGAGCCGGATTGGCCTCTGTGCGGCGTAAAAAACAGGACTCTGCAATTTTTTTTGTTGTATGAATCCTTTATCGACAACACTTCTTCCGCTACAAAAACAGATGTTTCGCCCGAGTGTTTCCGATAAATTGAAATAAAACGGCCCGATTGTCCGTTTTCGGTGGATTTCAAGGTGTTGAGGTCCGATGAATTTTGTCGCCCGAAAATTTCGGAATACGAAAAAATTGTGCTATATTGCATTATAAAACAAAGCGAACCGATACGATGAATAAAACCGGAGAAGAACCTATTTTGAGCCTTCCGGAACGGCATAACCGCATATTGGCGCTGCTTCAGCAGTTCGGATCGATTTCTGTGGCGCAGCTTGCCGAGCGATTCAAGGTTTCGGAGGTGACCATCCGCAAGGATCTCTCCTACCTCGAGCAGCAGAAAAAACTCTACCGTACGCACGGAAGCGCCATCCTGATCAGCCCGTATATCAGCGACAGACACGTCAATGAGAAGGAGAAGCGCAATGTGGCCGAAAAACGGGCTATCGGGGCTTTTGCGGCATCACTCATTGCACAGGACGATTCGATTATCATTGCATCGGGGACGACGGTGACCTTTCTGGCCCGGGAGATCAATCCTGCGGGACATCTGACAGCCATTACGGCATCGGTGCCCGTAACGCAGATCCTCTCGCAGTGTCCCGATGTCGATGTCATCCAGTTGGGCGGCATCACGAGGAGCAGTTCGGTTTCGGTTGTGGGGCCTTTCGCCGAGCAGATGTTGCGCAGTTTCAACTGCAGCAAACTGTTCATCGGAGTCGATGGAATCGATACGGAGTTCGGTCTGACGACGACCAACATGCTTGAGGCGTCGCTCAACGGGGCCATGATCGATGCGGCACAGAAGGTGATCGTACTGGCAGACAGTTCGAAGTTCGGTCGTCGGGGCTTCAGCAAGATCTGTGATCTGGAGTCCGTGGACCGAATCATTACCGACAGCGGGGTGCAGTCGGTTTATCTCGACCGCCTGCGCGAGCGCGGAATAGAGGTGACGGTCGTCGATGTATGACGAGTCGGATCCGGCTTTTCCGTTGCAGCCTCCTGCGAGGACCGGTATCGGGCCGGAGGAGTGGAAGACATATTGATTTATTGATCGGAACGTTGGGTGCGTTTCCGATCGAAATAAAGGCAGTTCGAAGCTAATTTCTCGGTTTCGGGTGGATTTTCGACCGGGTCTTCGGATTTCGGACATGGCCTGATCCGGCGGTGACGAAGGTGGGAGGAGGCCTTTGGAGCCGCCGGGTAACAAGAGGACGGGACCTTTCGCCGTGAGCGATGGTCCCGTTCTTGTTTCGTGGAGCGTGTCATGCAGGCTCCGTCAGCGCGAGAGTTGCTGTTGCAACAGCTCGGGATAGTCTGTGGTGATGTAATCGACTCCCAGGTCGATGAAGTAGCGCATGTCCTCGCTTTTGTCGATTGTCCATACGTTTACCTCGAGGCCGAGGTCGTGGGCCTGCTTCACCCACTCAGGGTTTTGGCGCAGGACCTCGCCCGAGTAGTCGATGCCCGTCAGTCCGAGGTCACGGATGCTCTGCGGGGGCAGGTCGCCGTTCAGGTAGAAGATCCTTGCGTCGGGTGCGATCTTGCGGAAGGCGAGGCAGGCGTTGATCGAGAAGGCGATCAGGTCGGTGCGTTCCATCAGGTTGTGCTTTTTCAGTGCCTGGACGATTTTCCGGGCCGCAAGGTCCTCGCGGTTGAGGTCCGAGAGCGATTTCATCTCCAGAACAAGGCGTGTTGCAGGTTTCGAGGCAACCAGCTCGAGATACTCGTCGAGTGAGGGGATGTTTTCGCCGTTGGGCAGGACGATCAACTGGATCTCCCGGGCCTTGGAGCGCTCCATGTCGATATCCGTGCCGCGGTAGATGCGGTCATGATTGACGATGAGCCGGTCGTCGGCCGTCAGCCAGACGTCGATTTCCGATCCGAAAACGCCGCACGAATCGGCCTTGGAGAACGAAGCAAGTGAGTTTTGTGCCGATCCGGGTATGGTCCAGTAGCCGCGGTGAGCGATGATCCTGGGTTGGGCGAGAGCCGATGCCGCAGCGAGAAGCAGCGAGACGGTCAGCAAGAGTTTTTTTGTCATGGTTTTGTTCGTTTAGTGCCGGTTTTGGAATCGGCGGGGTGAAACTGTTACAAATGTAGCCAATTATTTCGTGATTCTCTCCGCTGTCCTGTTGCATTTCGACGAAGATTCTGACTGTGTGAACCATCTGCGGCGGATTGTTGGATTGTTGGCGCAGAAATATGGTCATTCGTGCCGTGATTTACGATTTTTTTTCGTATCTTCGTTTGATTGTGTATCGAAATCAACTTTAAAACTACTGATAAGATGAAAGAGCAAGTAAGCAAGAAATTCCAGGAGCTGTATGGTGAAGGCGCCGTGTTGTTCACATCGCCCGGGCGTATTAACCTCATCGGCGAGCATACCGATTATAACGGGGGATTCGTCTTCCCGGGAGCTGTGGATAAGGGAATCGTGGCAGCCATCCGGCTCAACGGTACGGATCGCGTGCGAGCCTATGCACTTGACCTCGGGGAGTCGTCGGAGTTCGGCCTTCGAGAGGAGGACAAACCCGCCGAGTCGTGGGCACGCTATATTTTCGGCGTGTGCCGTGAGGTGCAGAAGCGTGGCGGCAAGATCGGCGGTTTCGACACCGTTTTTGCCGGAGACGTGCCTCTGGGTGCCGGCATGTCGTCATCGGCAGCGCTCGAATCGACCTATGCCTTTGCATTGAACGACCTGTTCGGCTGCGGGATCGACAAGTTTGAACTGGCCAAGATCGGTCAGGCCACCGAGCACAACTACTGTGGCGTGAACTGCGGCATCATGGACCAGTTTGCCTCGGTCTTTGGCAAGAAGGGGTGCTTGATGCGTCTCGACTGCCGTTCGCTCGAGTATGCCTACTTCCCGTTTGATCCGAAGGGTTACAGGCTCGTGCTGGTCGATTCGCGCGTGAAGCACGAACTGGTGGGTTCGCCCTATAACGATCGTCGTGCGTCGTGCGAGCGTGTGGCCAGGATGCTCGGTCAGGAGTTCCTGCGCGGTGCGACGATGGAGCAGCTCGATGCCATCAAGGACAAGATCTCCGAAGAGGACTACAAGCGGGCCCGCTATGTGATCGGCGAGGAGCGTCGTGTGCTGGATGTGTGCGAGGCGCTTGAGAAGGGTGATTACGAGACGGTCGGCGCCCGCATGTACGAGACCCACTGGGGCATGTCGAAGGACTATGAGGTATCGTGCGAGGAGCTGGACTTCCTGGCCGAGGTGGCCAAGGAGTGCGGCGTTACGGGCTCGCGCATCATGGGCGGCGGTTTCGGCGGCTGTACGATCAACCTGGTCAAGGATGAGTTGTACGATCGCTTCATCGCTACGGCCAAGGAGAAGTTCAATGCCAAGTATGGCCATGAGCCGAAGATCTACGACGTGGTGATCTCCGACGGCTCGCGCCGGCTCTGATTGCAGTCAGGCCGATAACGAAAAAACCGAATCCTCCGGATGGGGGATTCGGTTTTTTCGTGTTTTGCCATCTGCGTGCGGGAGAGATTCCGATGTATGGACCGTTCCCGGATGGTCTTCGTGACGCTCTTCAAGCAGGACCTGTTTCGGCGGGGCGGCTTCCGATGGCGTTCGGGTCGCCCGAGGGCTCACGAAAGGATCTTCTGCAACATCGCCTCGTCGCTGTAGCCGTCGGGTGTCCGGAGCCAGTCGCGTTTGATGCCGATGAGGGTGAATCCGGCACTACGGAACAACCGCATGCTCGCTTCGTTGTCCGTTGCGATGCAACACCAGAGTTGATGCAGCGCCAGCCGTTTGCGGGCATAGCGGCAGAGGATCGCCAGCGTGTCGGAGGCATATCCCTGCCGCCGGTTCTCCGATCCGTGGATCAGGATGCCGATGCCGGCGCGTCCGTGGAGCGGGTCGAATTCGAAGAGATCGACCGCACCGACGGCCCGGTTGCCGGCCCGCGTCTCGACGATCAACCGCAGCTGTCCCGTGCGGAAGATGTCGCCCTGTTGCTGCGTGAGGATGAACGCTTCGAGCTGTGCCCGTGAGAACGGGGCCGTCGTACCGCTGACCGACCAGACGTCGGTGTCGTTCTCCCAAGCGTAGAGCCGGTCGAGATCCTCCGGTTCCACGGCCCGCAGCCGGACGTTTTCCCCTTCGAGATTCATCAGAGCCCGATCACCTTGTTGCGGATCAGCATGGCAACGCCCCACGCATTGGCGCTCTCGGTCATCTTCGATACGCGGAATTTCGTATCCTTGTAGACCAGGTTGAGCGAATACTTGTTGGTCGCCGACTTGAGCGGGAGCATCAGGTAGTCGCCTGCCGCCGCAAGGTTGCCGCCGACGATCACCGTCTCGGGGTTGAAGGTGTTGATCAGGAAGGCGACAGCCTTGCCCACCTTCTCGCCGGCCTCCTCGATCAACTCGATCGAGAGGTTGTCGTCGTTCTTCGCCGCATTGATGATGTCGTCGATATGGATCGTCTTCTGCTGGTCGTACTGCTCCTTGAGAATCGTGTTCACACCCCGTTCGATCATGTGGCGCATCTTGTCCTCGATGGCGATACCCGACACCTCGGTCTCAAGGCAGCCCTTCTTGCCGCACGAGCAGATGATCTCGTTGTCGAAGAAGGGGATGTGGCCGAACTCGCCGGCGAATCCGCTCTTACCGTAGTAGAGCTTGCCGTCCACGACGATGCCGATTGCCACGCCGCGGCTCATGTGGAGGTAGATCACGTTGCTCTCGTCTTTCGACTTGCCGCACGTGTATTCGGCATAGCAGCGTGCGCGGGTGTCGTTCTCGAGCAGCACGCGGATGCCGATGCGCTCCTCGAGGATGTCACGCAGCGACTGCTCGTTACTGGTGAAGTACTTGTAGCTGCGGCCCGTATCGGGGTTCACGCGGCCCGTGATGCAGACGCCCAGGCCGAGGATTTTGCCCCGGTCTATGCCGCTTTCGGCGATGAAGCGTTCGATGTTCGAGCAGATGCGCTCGATACACTGCGGGCGGTCCTGCAGTTCGAACGTGAAGTCGTTCTCCTCCTTGATGATGTTGTTCTGGAGGTCGGTGATCATGAAGCGCATGTTGTCGCGGCCGACGTTCACGCCGGCGAAATAGATCGCCGAGTTGGCCAGGCCGAAGATGTTCGGGCGGCGCCCTCCCGGGGTTTCGACCTTGCCCAGATCCGTGACGATGTTCTCATCGACAAGTTCCTGGACGAGCTTGGTGATAGTAGGGACGCTGATGTGCAACTCCTTGGTCAGTTCCGAGAGCGTGCACTCGCCGTTTACGGCCATATGCGCGATGATGTTGCGCTTGATGATGTTGTTTTTGTGCGATATGCCCTTGAGGGTTTCGTCCTCGTGTTTGTTGAAAAATTCGGTTAGTGATGCCATCCTGCCTGTCTCATTTTTTTAACTAACTTTGCAAAGATAATAAGAGTGTTTAAAAATAACAACAGGATTTTCCGAAATTAATTAAATTTTCTTACTTTAAGAAACAAAATGGGAAACATGCCCATGTTCGGACATGTTTCCCATTTGTTCATATTTAGGAATAGGGAAAATACCCCTTCTTCCTGTGGCTCCGAAGGATCAGAGCGTCGATTTCGACTCGACGGCAGCCGATGCGTCCACTTTCTTGATCAGACCCTGCAGCACCGTGCCGGGGCCGAGTTCGGTAAACTCCGTGACGCCGTCGGCAAGCATGTTCTTCACGATGTAGGTCCAGCGTACGGGAGCCGTCAGCTGGGCGATCAGGTTAGCCTTGATGGCAGTCGGATCGGTATAGGGCTTGGCATCGACATTCTGGTAGATCGGGCAGGTCGGAGTCTGGAACGGAGCTTCGTTGATGGCCTTCTCCAGCTCCTGCTTGGCGGGCTCCATCAGCGGCGAGTGGAATGCTCCGCCGACGGGCAGACGCAGTGCACGGCGGGCACCTGCGGCCTTGGCCTTCTCGCAGGCGGCCTCAACGGCCTCAACGGCCCCCGAGATCACCAGCTGGCCCGGGCAGTTGTAGTTGGCGGCAACTACTACGCCGTCTACCGATGCGCAGATCTCCTCGACCGTCTTGTCGTCCAGTCCGAGGATGGCGGCCATCGTACCGGGCTGCGCCTCGCAGGCGGCCTGCATGGCCATGGCACGTTTCGACACGAGCTTCAGACCGTCCTCGAACGAGAGGGCGCCGGCAACGACCAGGGCGGAGAACTCACCCAGCGAGTGTCCTGCCACGGCATCGGGCTTCACACCGAGCGCTTTGGCCATGATGACCGAGTGCAGGAAGACGGCCGGTTGCGTTACCTTGGTCTGCTTCAACTGCTCGTCGGTTCCGGCGAACATGATGTCCGTAATGCGGAAACCAAGGATCTCGTTGGCTTTCTCGAACAGCTCCTTGGCTGCCGGTACGTTGTCGTAGAGGTCTTTGCCCATGCCGACGGCTTGAGCACCCTGACCCGGGAATACGTATGCGTGCTTCATAATTTTCAGCATTTTTTGGTTCGCGGGTGCAAAGATACGAATTTATTTTCTATTTTTGTCACATCAAGGTTCGCAAGGAGGCCAGTGGACCCTCCGTGCGATGAAAAGGGAATGCCGTGAAAATCGGCAGCAGTTCCCGCTGCTGTAAGTTCCAAGTTCAAGCCGTGACACGTCTTAAGCCACTGATTCCGTGATGGGATTGGGAAGGCGTTGCGGTAGGGACAAGCCAGAAGACCTGCCTTGATACTTCCTTCGGGGAGAATCTTTTTTCGAGCGCATCTGCGGAGAACGGAGCATCGTGGCATTTTGTGGTATTCCCACAGAATATTATGTTATCGTCGCGTGTCGTACGGCAGCAGCGTGTGTGCGAATTCGTGGTTCTTTTCCGGAGGCCGTGCCGGGATCGCTTTTTTATTTTTTTATAAACTTTAATTTTTAACGACCATGAAACACATCCTGTTTGTTCCTGCATTTGTTTTGCTGGCCGCGACGGCCTTTGTCGGCTGCTCGGATGACAAGAAAGAACCCGATCCCCTCATTCCCGCGACGTCGGTTGTCGTTGATGTTACGGAGAAAGACCTCCATGTGGGTGATAACTTGCAACTTACGGTCACGCTGACCCCGGCCAATACCACCGACAAGGTGCAGTGGACATCGGAGGACCCGGCTACGGCTACGGTTTCCGAGAAGGGCCTCGTGACGGCTGTGGCGCTCGGTTCGACCTCCGTCAAGGCCGTTTGCGGCGAGGTGTCGGCCACGTGCGTCATCCGGGTCGTCGAGCCGGATCCGTCCGAACTCTATGACATCATCTCGTTCGAGGAGGAGGAAGGCATGACGGATATCGGCGGACAGAAAGTGACGTTGGGCGACATCGAGGTGGTTGGCGGGTTTGCCGAAGGAGTATACTCGAACGTCTTCTGGGCCAAGCCTTATGCGGAGTATGGAGATCCCGAGGGAATCATGGGGCTGACGATCGATCTGCCTCTGTTTACGTCCGACAACAATGTCTGGTTCGGCTCCTACTATTGTGATTGCACCGGATGGGGACAGCAGTTGGATACCTGGGGTGGGTTCGTTCTGTCGCGGAACTGCAACACGACTGCCTCCTCATTCGATTATGCCGACCAGTTCTCCGTATATGCCGAATCGGGCGCCAACGACAGCAAGACCTTTGCCGTGGCCTACTGCAATGCCATGATGGGGGGTGATTACTCCGGTCCGACCATCGTGTTTACCACAACTCCGCGCAAGGTGGCTTATCTCTATATGGCACCTTCGACGATGCTTTATACCTATTACAAGTACGACTCTTCGGCCGCAGCCGACCGGACGTACAGCTACCGAATCACCGGGTGGCTCAAGGGCGAATCCAGAGGTACGGTGGATGTGGAACTTGTCAAGAACAGTACGGTGGCAGAAGGCTGGGTCAAAGTCGATCTTACGTCGCTGGGCGAGGTGGACAAACTGACCTTTGCGCCTGAAGGAATCAATCCCAACAGGGATTTGGATCCGGTCTATTTCTGCCTGGATGAGATTGCGCTCGTAAAATGATTCGTTATTGTCCAAAAAAAAGTAACTTTGCGACAATGAACTTCTTACGATTATGGATATGAAGCTTTTGAAATCCTGTTTTCTCGTAGTGACCGTAGCGGCCGCATTAACCGCCTGTTCGGACGATGACAAGCAAAAAGATCCCAACCCGGGTACATCCTATGATGTCATCTCGTTCGAAGTTTCCGAAGGAATTGTCAATCACGAAGGCGGAGCCGTAGCTTTGGGGGAATGTGTACTCGAAGGAACCACCTCCGGAGGCACGTTCCAGAACCTCTACTGGGCGAAGAGCTTTTCCGGGTATGAGGATTATCTCCAGGACGGAGCCTTCAACACCTGGCTGTTCGGCACGTCTGACCAGTCGGTGCGTTTCGGCTCCTGTTGGTCCTATTCGAGCTATGGCGACTATTGGGGAGGTTTCGTGCTGAGCGGGACCTTCAACGCAGAGGTCGCCTCGTTTGATTACGCCAACCAGTTCACCGTGTATGCCGACAAGGGGGCCAATTCCTCCTCGATCTGCGCCGTGGGTTATATCGACACCTACACGGGCGGCTATGCCGTTCCAACGGTCGAACTGACCAATCCGCGTCAGGCCGGGTATTGCTATCTGGCCTCTTCGGCAATGATCGCCACCTATACGCCGATCGACATCTCCAGGGATGAGCTTTGGTTCGAGGTCATCGTAACCGGTTACCTCGCCGGAAAGGAGGTAGGAACGGTCGATTGCATGCTCACCGAGGGCGGAAAGACTAAGGCCGGCTGGACGAAGGTCGATCTTTCCCGTCTGGGCCAGGTCGATCGGCTGACCTTTACGTGCGACTCGAACGATGCGGGTCAGTGGGGCGTGAATACCCCGGGTTATTTCGCTCTCGACGACCTCGCCTTTGTCTCCGAGACGAAGGAGTAGCCTTGGCTGCGGCTGCCGGATCTCTGCTCCGCAGGGTGGATGATTCCGGTACCGGCAAACGAAAGCGCCGCAACCCCTCATCGGGTTGCGGCGCTTTACCGTTCGCTTACGGGATCTTCGGATCAGATCAGGTTGTCGCGCTCGATGTCCTTGAAATAGCGGTAGGTCGATACGCGGAGCTCGCCGGCGGCCGGATCGTCGCAGATCAGGATGCCGTTCGGGTGTACCTGCAGCGCCGAAATGGTCCACTGGTGGTTGTAGGCTCCCTCCACGCCGTGGCGGACGGCGCGGGCCTTCTTGGGCCCGGTTGCGAGGATGAGCACCTTTTTGGCCGAGAGTACGGTGCCCACACCGACCGTGAGAGCAGTCTTCGGCACGAGGTTCACGTCTCCGCCGAAGAAGCGCGAGTTCACCTGAATCGTATCCTGCGTCAGCGTCTTGATGCGCGTGCGCGACTGCAGCGACGAGAAGGGCTCGTTGAAGGCGATGTGTCCGTCCTCGCCGACGCCGCCCATGAACAGGTCGATGCCTCCGGCCTCGAGGATCGCCGCCTCATAGTCGGCACACTCCTTGACCAGATCCTCGGCATTGCCGTTCAGGATGTGGACGTTCTCGGGCAGGATGTCGATGTGGCTGAAGAAGTTGTTCCACATGAACGAGTGGTAGCTCTCGGGATGGTCCTCGGGCAGTCCCACGTATTCGTCCATGTTGAACGTGATGACGTTGCGGAACGATACTTCGCCGGCCTTGTGGCGGCGGATCAGCTCCTTGTAGGTTTCCAGCGGCGTCGAGCCGGTCGGCAGACCCAGCACGAAGGGCGAAGAGGTGTGCAGGGCCTTGTTGCGGATCTGCTCGATGATGTAATTGGCGGCCCATTGGGCTACCTGCTGGGGGGTGTTTTCGATGATAAGTCGCATATCGATGAACTTTTTTCGATCCGGGACCGTGCATCGGCCGCCGGAGCGGCACGGCGCACGGCCATTCGGTCGTTGGTTTTTCGGTTAAAACATCTTGACGAAAACCTCGATGGCCTGATATTCGGCCATGCCGAGGTGGTCATAGAGGCGCGCCGTGTTTTGCGTGCGCTCCTCGGCTCGCTGCCAGAACTCACGCGGATCGTCGCCCGGGAAGGGCATGATGTCCTTTTGCGAGAGGTGGCGGTAGATGGCGTGGCGCTTCATGATCAGCTCGTCGGGCGAGAGGGGCACGGCCATATCCACCATGCCGAGATCCCACTCCATCCAGGCGCCGCGGTAGAGCCACAGGTGGCACTCCTTCATCCAGTCGTCATCCTTTACCACTTCGAGTGCGCCCAGTACGGCCTCCATGCAGGTGCGGTGCGTTCCGTGCGGGTCGGCCAGGTCGCCGGCGGCATAGATCTGGTGGGGCTTCACCTTGCGCAGCAACTCGACGATGATGTTGATGTCCTTCTCGGTGAGCTGGCCCTTCTTGATACCGCCCGTTTCGTAGAACGGCAGGTTGAGGAAGTGGGCGTTCGTGTCGGGATTCAGCCCGAACGAGCGTACGGCGGCGCGGGCTTCGGCGCGGCGGATCGAGCCCTTCAGGTCAAGCAGGGCTCGCGGTTCGGGCTGGCCCTTCTTCTTGCCGGCGATGATCTTGCGGACCTCGTCCACATGGTCGCCGTAACCCAGTTCGCGCGAGGTGTCGATGTTCTGCAGCACGACGTCGTCGTGTACGGCCACGTTGCCCGAGGTCTCATAGGCCACATGCACGTCGTGTCCCTGTTGCACGAGGCGGATGAACGTTCCTCCCATCGAGATGACATCGTCGTCGGGGTGGGGTGAGAAGATCACCACACGCTTCGGGAATGGGGTCGAGGGCACGGGACGCGTTGAGTCGTCGGCGTTGGGTTTGCCGCCCGGCCAGCCTGTGATCGTGTGCTGCAGGTCGTTAAATACGTCGATGTTGATGCGGTCGTAGGTGCGGCCCTGTTCGAGCAGCTCGCCCAGCGAGTTCTCGATGTAGTCCTTGTAGGTGAGTTTCAGAATCGGCTTCTTGACCACGCCGCAGAGCCATACGACGGCCTTGCGGACAAACTTCGGGGTCCAGTCGCACGGGCCGACGAGCCACGGCGTTTGTTCGCGCGTAAGCAACTGTGCGGCGTTTTCGTCGATCACCACCTCGATGTTCGGGTGGGCCTGGAGGTACGATGCGGGAACCTGGCCCGTGATGTCGCCCTCGACGACGCGCTGTACGATGCGGGCCTTGTCTTCGCCCCAGGCCATGAGGATGATTCGGTCGGCACGCATGATCGTGTCGATACCCATCGTGATGGCCATCTTGGGCGTGTTTTCCAGCCCGAAGAAGGTGCCCGACTGGATCTTGCGCGTGTTGTAGGTGAGCTGTACAAGGCGGGTGCGCGAGCGTGCGTAGGAGCCCGGCTCGTTAAAGCCCACCTGTCCGTCCTCACCGACACCGATGATCATCAGATCGATCTCGCGTGCAGCCAGGTCGTAGGAGGCACAGTATTCCGACACCTTGTTTTCGGCGATCGTACCGTCGGGAATATGGATATTCTCGGGCAGGATGTCGATGTGGTTGAGGAACTCCTCGTGGATGCGGTAGTTGCGGCTCTGCTGCTCGGACGACTTGATCGGATAGAATTCGTCGAGGCTGAAGACAGCGACGTTGCGGAAGCTGATCTGGCCGGCCTTGTGGCGGCGGACCAGTTCGTTGTAGAGTCCCAGCGGGGTGCGGCCGGTGGTCAGGCCGAGCACGAAGGGTTGCATTTCGTCGTAGACACCGTTCGACGAGTGGGTCTCCTCGTGGTTGCGGATTGCCTTGACAATGGCGTCAGCCACATACTGTACTCCGAGATACTCGTTTTCGTAGACGTTCGTGCGGATCTTTTCATAGCGATGGATGATATCGCGCGGGGCCGATTCCGCAATCAGGCCTCCGTCTTTCGGAAGAGAATACTTGTTGTTCATATCACTTTTTTGTTACAATCATTTTTTTTCATACCGTTTCGTTCTCATCGTTCGGCAAACCGCACCTGAGCGAAAAATTCCGGACGGTGGAAGTCCGGTTTCTCGGTGCGGATCGGCTGCCACGAGAGGAAGTGGGGGTGCGAGAGCTCATCGCCGCATTTGAAGAGGTTCATGCGGGCCTCGACGCCGCTCCAGTCTTCGATCCGGTGGCGGAAGAGCGCCTGGGGCGGGATGGCCAGTACCACATGCCAGCGGTTGTCTCCTTCGCGCTCGGCGAACGGTTCGCCGGGCAGCGACGTGCGTCGCAGGATCCCTCCCAACGTTTCGGCCGAGGCGTGCTCGGCTTCAGTGCGCGATTTGCGGGCGCCGAGCAGCAGCCGTCCGATGCAGGTGGTCTCGAAGTTGTAGTAGAGTCCCTGGTCGGGTGCGATGAAAAATTCCACGCACGAATCGGTCCAAACCCGTCCGTTGTCTTCGGTGACACGGGCCGCCGTATAACGTTCGGCCACATCGAAGCGCAGCATCAGGTAGTCACCCGTGTGGAACATCCGGAACGTTACCTCGGGAGCGTAGGGATACTCCGCAGCCCAGTTGCAGCAGGCGATCCGGCAGGGTTCGATCCCGTCGAAGGCCCGGTCTACGGCAGCCGCATCCTCGGGACGTATGTCGTTGATCTTTCGGATCTCCATCATGTTGTTATCTGTATTTTGCGGCCGTCTCCCGGACGATGCGGCACATCTCCGGATACTGCTCCTCCATGCTCTGCAACAGCTTGTATTGTGCGTGTGTGCGTACGAGGTTGTGATCCGCGTATTTCGTCTTGTAGTATTTGTCTCCGTCGATGTAGTCCATCAGGAAGCGCAGCACCTGTTCGTAGGTGATGTAGCGGGCCGAGAAGGCCAGGTGATCGATTTCAGCCTGGCAGAGCTGCGGAGCCCGCTGCGAGAGGTAACCGTCGGTGTAGGCCGCGAACATCTCGATCGACATGCTCACGCGCTCCAGGTTGCGGTCGTCCTCGTCGCCCGTGTTGCAGTAGGAGCGGATGGCGTCGCCAAAGTCGTTGAGCGATGTGGAGTTCATCACCGTGTCGAGGTCGATGGCGCACAGGACGCGGCCCTCCCTGTCAAAGAGGATGTTGTTGATCTTCGTGTCGTTGTGCGTTACACGGGTTGGGATCGTACCGTTTTCGACCAGTGCCCAGAATGCGAGCATCTCCTCGCGGCGCGACTCGATCCAACCGATCTCCTCGGAGAGCTCGCGGCAGCGTCCGGCGGCGTCGCGTGCGATCGCCTCGTCCCACTGTACGAAGCGGTGGCGGATGTTGTGGAATCCCTTGATCGTCTCGGCCAGCGGCTCGGTGAAGTCTGCCAACTGGGCCTGGAACTTGCCGATTCCTTCGCCGCCCTTGCGGGCCAGTTCGGGCGAATCGGCCTTGTTGTAGGCGATCGTGTCGGCGATGAAGACCGTCACGGCCCAGAATTCGCCGGCCTCGTCCTCATAACAGAGCTTCCCGTCATGGGTCGGGACTACGGTCATCGCTTCGCGCATCGGATCACCACCCTCGGCGATGACTTGGCGACGGATGTGTTCGGTGACCTTGCGGATGTTTTCCATCATGGCCGGGACATCGGGGAAGATCTCCTTGTTCTTGCGTTGGAGAATGTAGTCCGGTGCGTCGCCCTGCGTGCGGACGATGAACGTGTCGTTGATGAAACCCTCGCCCAGCGAGTCGATGGAGGTGATGGCTCCCTCGAGTGCGAATTGCTCCGCGATTTTCTTCAAAGCTTCCTTCATGTTGTTCGATTAGGTGGTTTGTGTGTGCTCGCGCACCTTCAAAGGTACTAAAAGGAACGCACAAATGCAACCCGGGATTGTAAAAAATCCCGCCTTTCTTGTTGAAAGACGGGAAAATGAGAGGCTTCGCACAATGTGCATACTCTATGTTGGGTCAGCGTATGCAGCTTGTCAGGAATTTGGCACTGCCTTCGGGCTCGATGCGGAGCGTACGGGTCGATGCCGGGATGAGTACCGTTTCACCCTGGTGTATCGGCATCGGGTCGCCGCCGTCGGTGCTGAGGGTGGCGTGACCGCCCATGCAGATCACTACGAGGAATGAGTCGAGCGACGAGAGGTCGATCGTGCGGGCCTGTGTGAGGTCATAGAGTGTTGTGGTAAAATAGGGGCACGATACGAGCTCCACGCCGCAGTTCTGCGTCGGGGTGTAGTGTGTGCGGTAGTCGGGCAGCACGGTGTAGTCGATGGCGTCCTTGGCCAGCTCGGTGTGCAGTTCGCGGGTGTTTCCGTTGGCATCGCGGCGGTTGAAGTCGTAGATGCGGTAGGTGATGTCCGATGTCTGCTGGATCTCGGCGATGAAAGCACCTGCGCCTATCGAGTGCACGCGGCCGGCTGGAAGGAAGAAGACGTCGCCCGGACGGATGGTGTAGTCGGCCAGGATGTCGGTGATGGTGTTGTCTTCGACGCTGGCGGCATACTCTTCGGGGGTTACCTGCTTCGAGAATCCCGAACGGAGATGTGCCCCTTCGGTCGTATCGACAACGTACCACATCTCTGTCTTGCCCTTCGAGTGGTGGCGCTGTTCGGCCAGTTCGTCGTTCGGATGTACCTGGATCGAGAGGTCCTGCTGTGCGTCGATGAACTTGATGAGCAGCGGGAACTCCTCGCCGAAGCGTTCGAAGTTGGCCTTGCCCAGAAGCGCGGCGCCGTGGCGGGCGATCAGCTGCGGGAGCGTAGTTCCGGCTTCGGGACCTTCGGCCACGACCGATTCGTTGCCCTTGACGCCCGAAAGCTCCCAGCTTTCGCCCACCTGTTTCTGGTCGGAAGCGATCTGCTTGTAGGGTACGATCTTCTCGCCGCCCCAGATGGTCGATTTCAGAATAGGTTTGAACTTGTACATGGTTGCGTTATTCTTTTGTTCGTGCTATTGTTTCTGTGCGTCGAGCTGGCTCAGCGCGAAAGCATAGGCGCCGACCGAGATGGCTTGGCTGGCCCCCAGTTTCGAGATCATGACGCCGATGCGCTTCTGCGGATCGTAGGCCACGTATCGGTCCGTGCCGTAAACCTTCAGGGGCCGTTGTGCGCCCTTGGCGAATTCGCGGAACTCCTCTTCGTTGTCCAGATCGTAGACCTGCATCTGCACGCGGTTGAGTTCTTCGCCCTTGATCGTGTGCATCTTGCCGCGAAGCTCCTTCAGCAGACTCGGCATGATGTACTTGCGGGCTGCCGTGATGCCGCCGCCGATGACGATCAGTCCGTCGATGAGCGTGACGGCCGTAGCCATGGCGTCGCCGGCGATCTCACCCAGTTCGGCGAATGCCTTTTTGGCGGCTTCACGGTCTCCGGGACGCGTTCCGTCAGCAATTTCGCAGATATCCTTGGGCTCGAACGTGTGGTTCACATCGCCCGAGGCTTCGCCATAGACGCGCTTGATGGCGCGTACGGCTACACCTTCCTCGACGATCACCTCGGGCATCTTCTTGTGCCGCAGGCAGAAGGTTTCGACGCAGGAGTTGTCGCCGCGGTTGAGGCGATTATCCACGACAATGCCGACGCCGAATCCTGTGCCGAACGTATATCCGATGAGGTTCTTGTACTTTTTCGGGCTTCCGAGCGCCTCAAGACGGGCATTGACCTCGGGTAGTGCGCCGCCGAGGGCCTCGCCGTAGGCAAACAGGTCGCCGTCGTTGTTGATGAAGACCGGGATGCCGAACTTGGCCTCGAGGAAGGGGCCGAGTGCCACACCTTCGCGGAACGAGGGGAAGTTGGGCAGGTAGCCGCCGATGATGCCGTTCGGGTAGTCGGCCGGGCCGGGAAAGGCAAAGCTGATGGCCACGGGTTTGGTGTCGAGTTTGTCGATGATGGCTGTGAAGCCCTCGACCATGGTTGCCAGGCACCGGTCCAGATCCTCGGCATGCGAGGGGAGGGTGATCGGCTCCACGATGAATTTGTTGGCCTGCATGGCGCCGAAGACCAGGTTCGTGCCGCCTGCATCGAGGGTGATAACCACCCGGTTGTCGTAGCTGTACATATGTTGCGATGTTTTTCGGTTGATCGGGTTATGGAGATGGGGCAGGGCGGCCACAGCATGTCGGAGAAGTCGGTATACGATCCTCCTGACGCCCTGTCGCCGAGCGTCTCATTTCAGGACACAAAATTATTTAAAAATATCCGGATTATCAAACCCGCCGGTAAATTTTGCGGCGGTTGTCGCTTGCGTGCTTGCTGCGCAAACCCGCGCGCGGCGCACGAAATGTAGAGGGTGCAGGATGTGCGGTGATCCGTACACGGATTTCCTTCTTCTCGGGGGAGGAATTTCGGAACACCGGTGATGCGAAACTTGAGGGATTCGTGCGATTCGGGGTTCTTGTGGTGGGGTGTTGCGGGGAGATTCGTGCGGGGCCGGGCGGATTTGGGAAATTCCGATGGTGGCGCGAGTCCGGGAAAGATAAGAAAAAAAAGATCCGATGAAAATCGGATCTTTTTCTTTGGTACCCCCCCAGGGGCTCGAACCCTGGACCCCAACATTAAGAGTGTCGTGCTCTACCAACTGAGCTAGAGAGGCATCAATCATTTCCTGATTGCGAGTGCAAAGGTAGCTATAATTTTGATATCTCCAAAAAAAATCAAGAAAAAAATCAAAAAAATGTGAAAAAACTTGTCTTTGCGCCCTATTTGGTTGTTTTCAGGTGGTCGCTGTTCCACTCTCCTCCGGCCTCGGGGTAGATGAACGGGCGCTGCTCCGGAAGGCTTTTCATCCGCAGATAGCTTTCATAAAGGTTGATTCCGTTTGCCGAGCAGGTGGCCAGCGAGAAGGCCACTACCGACGGATGTCCCTGCAGCGTGTAATAGCTGTTCTCGGCCCGCTCGATGTATGCATCCCGCCATGCGGGGTTGTTCGACGGGTTGCCGCCCACGCGGCGCGAATCCCCGCTGCGGCGCGTATCCACGGGCGCCTGGGCAATGACATACATGCCGCACGTGTCGCAGGCGGTGAGCATCTGTTCCGATACGGGGCCCGGCAGCAGACGGATGGTGTTGCATCCGGCGCGCCGCAGGTCGGCTACCTGTTCGGGGGTGAGGTTGCCGGGCACTTCGCGCGTGTGCAGCGTAACGCTTCGCCCGTTGATCTCCATCGTGCCGTCCTCCTGCATCGCAATGCTGCGGAATCCGATCGGACGGTCGATGTACTCGACGTAGCGCCCTTCGTGCTGCGTTTTGAGCAGCAGTCGGTATTGCGTGGCCCGTGTGTCACTCCAAAGTGAGTCGTAGGGTATGCGTGCCAGGAACCGTACGGTGTCCTCGCCCCGCATGCCGAGCGTCACGGAGCGGGTGCCGGTCGTGACGGTCTCGCCCGACGGCGAGAGCAGCGTGTAGTGCAGGCGCGAGGTGCGGGGGTTGAGCGATCCGGTCTTGACCACCACGGCCACTTCGGCCGTGGCGTCGCCGTCTTCGCCAATCCGCGTGCGGGAGCGGATGTCGCGGATGCGCAGCGTCGGCTGGCTCATGACCCACGCCTGTCCGATCTCCGGTGCGGGATGCTCCTTCCAGCTCTCCAGCACGGCAGCCACCGCAGGCTCCGAAAGCACCACTTCGAGGGTGTTGCGTCCCTCCTTGGCGAGCTTCGTGAGATCTACTTCGGCCGGGGCGTTGCCGTCGGCGTTGTAGGCTGCCGTGCGGCCGTTCACGCGGATTTCATAGTCGCACGATGCCCATTCGAGCCGGAAGAGCACCTGTCGGTTGATCCAGGCGAACGGTACGGTGAAGTGGGTGGAGAAGGTGTTGCCCTCGAGAGTCCATTCGGTGAGCGGCGTGCAGTAGCGGTCGGCCCCGCGGCCTGCGGCCGCAGCCTCTTCGGCCGTGGGGTAGATGCGGATCTCGCTGCGCGGGCGTTCGAGTCCGTACGACGGGATGTACTCCTGCGCCGTGGCGCCGCAGAGGGAAAATAGAGCTATGATCGGAAGGATGCGTCGCATAATTTTCGTATATTTGTCGGGTAAAGATAGGCAATTTTTTCAACAAACACGATGTCTGCACTTCCGAAACTCAACTTTCCGCCCATCCGGCTCCGTGCGCGGCGGCGCGGCGGCGGAGAGGAGGTCGAGATCTGGGACCCCGTCCGGGGCATCTACCTCGTGCTGACACCCGAGGAGTGGGTGCGCCAGCATCTGATCGCCTATCTGATCTCGCATTGCGGCGTTCAACCCACGCGCATCGTCGAGGAGTATGCCGTGCCGCTCAATGGGCAGCCCCAGCGTGCCGACGTCGTGGTCGTGGGCGACGATGCGCGGCCGTTGCTGCTGGCCGAATGCAAGGCTCCCGGTGTCAGCATCGGACGGCAGACGCTGGCGCAGGCCGTGCGCTACAACTCGGTGCTGGCGGCGCGCTACCTCATCCTGACCAACGGGCTGACGCACTACTGCTGCGAATGGCGCGACGGGACGTATGTCCGTTGCGGCTCCTTCCCGGACCTTACGGCCGGTTAGTCCGTTCCGGACCTGCGGCGCATGCCCGCCCTCTCCCGGAGGGGCTGTTCAGAGGTTTTTGAAGTGGCGGTCGATATAGTTCTGGAATGCCTCCTTGTAATTCTCCCCGATAGGGACATATTCCGTGTCGCTCAGGAAGATGCGTCCCCGGACGTAGGACCTGATCACCCGCAGGTTCACGATGTACGAGCGGTGGACGCGCATGAACTGCTCCGAAGGAAGGGCTGCCTCCATGTTCTTCAGGCGGAAGAGCGTGGTGATGGTCGATCCGTCGCAGAGATGCATCCGCACGTACTCCCCTTCGCTTTCGATATAGACAATGTCGGCGATACGGACGAGCGAGACCTTGTAGTCGGCCTTGACGGAGATGTATTCGCGGTCTTTGGGAGTCGCCTCCGAGTCGCTGTCCGGCTGGGCCGGCAGCCTCCCCTGGCGGAGTTCGTAGAGCGAATTGGCCTTGGCGGCGGCGCGGCTGAAGTCGGCGAAGCTGAACGGCTTGAGCAGGTAGTCCACCGCGTCGAGCTTGAATCCGTCGATGGCGTATTCCGAGTAGGCCGTGGTGAAGACGACCATCGGCCGATTGGTCAGCGCACGGACGAAGTCCACCCCGTTCAGGTCCGGCATGTTGATGTCCACGAAGATCAGATCGACCCGTTCGGAGGCCAGCCGCTGCTGGGCCTCGATGGCGTTGTTGAACGTGGCGGCCAGTTCGAGGTAGGGGATTTTGGCGATATAGGCGGATATCTGGCGCAGGGCCAGCGGCTCGTCGTCGATGGCGATACATTTAAGCATGGAGCGTCGGTATTACGAGGGTTACGGTGTAGGTCTCTTCCTCTTCGCGGATGTCGAGCGAGTAGCTCTTTTCGCCGTAGATCAGCGCGAGGCGTTTGCGGACATTCTCCAGCCCGATACCCGGATCGTTCTTCCGCCCGCCCGCCGGGGCCGCGTGGCGGCTGTTGGTCAGGGTGCTGGTCACCTGTCCGTCGGCATATTCGATCCGCAGGTGGATGAACGACGGGCGGTTGTAGCTGACGCCGTGCTTGAAGGCGTTTTCGACGAAGACGATCAGCAGCAGCGGCGGGATCGAGACCTGCTCGGGCAGGTTGTCGGGATATTCCACGCGGATTTGCACGTCGTCGGTGTAGCGGATGCGCATCAGCTCGATATAGTTCTTCAGGAACATGATGTCGCGGTTGAGCGAGATCCGCTCGCTGCCCGAGTCGTAGAGCACGTAGCGCATCATCTTCGAGAGCTCGATTACGGCATTCTTGGCCGATTCGGCATCGATGTCGATCAGCGCATGGATGTTGTTGAGCGTGTTCATGAAGAAGTGCGGGTTGATCTGGTACTTCAGGTAGTCCATCTCGGCCTGCAGGTTCTGCCGCTTGAGCGCCTCCATCTGTTGTTCGTCGCGCATCGACTGGTAGATGAGCTTGATACCGGTGTTGGCTCCGGTCATGAAGAAGCCGAGGATGACGTTCCAGTAGATCTCGAGGTTCGAGAACGAGGCCTTGCGATAGGCATCGACTGCCCCGGCGTCGTCCTGCGGACGGATGTCGAGCATGAGGTGCTCTTCGTAGAGCTCGACGAGCCAGAAAACTCCGATAATGAGTGCCAGGTTGAGCAGCACGTATTTGCCGTATTTACGGCGGAGCATGTACCTCGGGGCGAGGACGCAGTTGTGGATCAGGAAGATGATCAGGTAGGGCGCGATCTGCTGCCAGGCGATGAGTACGTTCTCGAGGTTGATGTGCATCTCGGACATCATCTGCGAGTTGAGTACCGGCACGAGGATGATGGCCGACCAGACCATCAGGTAGAGCAGGTTTTCGCCTATGGCTTGTTTGCGCTGTATCTTCATGGGACGGAAAACGGCGGCGGAGGATCCGGCGTCGATGCGATCCCGGATCTTCCGCCGCGAGTTTTGATTCGTGGTGTCAGTTGTCGAGCAGCGAGGCGCTGTAGAGGAAACGCTTGATGCTTCGCTTGGGGGTCTTCTCGAACTCGGTGGGGTAGATCGTGATGTCCGAGATGCGTTCGTAGGCAGCCAACTGCTTGTTGAGCTCCTGCAGGTTGTTCTGCATGATCTGCGGCAGTTCCGACTTGTCGATGCCCTCGGCGTCGGCCTGTTCGTAGTCCGGCACCACGAGGGCCCGCAGGCGGCCGTTGCCGGCATCGAGCACGAGCGATTCGAGTACCATATACATGTTGTTGAGCTTGTCCTCGATCTCCTCGGGGTAGATGTTCTGTCCGTTGCCCGAGAGGATCATCGTCTTCGACCGGCCGCGGATGTAGAGTGTGCCGTCGGGGTCCATCGTGCCCATGTCGCCCGTGTGGAGCCACCCCTCGTCGTCGAGCACCTGCTGCGTATCCTTTTCGTTCTTGTAGTAGCCCTTCATGACGTGCTCGCCGCGCACGAGGATCTCGCCGGCCACATGCTCCGGATCGGACGATTCGATCCTCACCTCGAGCAGCCCCTTCAGGTAGCGGCCGCACGAACTGGGTTTGAACTCGTTGTCGGGCGTGAAACTGATGAGCGGGGCGCATTCGGTCATGCCGTAGCCGATCGTGATCGGGAAGTGGAGCTTCATCAGGAAGGATTCGGTCTCCTGGTTCATCGGGGCGCCGCCGACGATGAATATCGTGACGTTCCCGCCGAAAGCGTCCATGAGCTTCTTGCGGATGACCGAATAGATGGCCGTATTGAGCAGCGGAATCTTCATGGCGATCGACATGGGGCCCTTCTCCAGCATCGGGAGCACCTGCTTGCGGTAGATCTTCTCGAGGATCATCGGCACGCAGCAGATGATCGTGGGCTTCACGACGGCCATGGCCTCGATGAGGATCTTCGGCGAGGGGATACGGCCCAGCAGCGTGACGTGGCCGCCGACGGCCAGCGGTGCGAGAAAGTCGAACGCGCATCCGTAGGCGTGGGCCAGCGGGAGGAACGAGAGGGTGCGGCCGCCGCGCTGGAAATAGTAGGTCCCGGTCTGGGTGTTGAGCGCCGTCTTGGCGAAAAGGACGTTGCCCGTGAGGTTGTTCACCGTGAGCATCACGCCTTTGGAGTATCCGGTCGTTCCGGAGGTGTAGTTGAGCAGGATGACGCGGTCGTTCGGTATATCGGGGTATTTGATGTCGCTGACGCTGAACCCGCGGGGGTATTTTGACCGGTAATTCTTCAGGATGTCGTGCTGAAACTTGGTGAGCGACTTTCCGTTGCGTTCGAAGATGACGTGGAAGTCCGTCAGTGAGAATACCGCCTCGATCTGGCGGATGTGGTCCTCGTCGATCACGTCCCAGAAGTTGTCGCCGAGGAAGAGCAGTCGGCTCTCCGAGTGGTTGATGATGTGCGTCACGTCGGCCGGCGTGAAGTCCTGGAGGATCGGGACGATGACGGCGCCGTAGGTGATCGTGGCGATGTAGGTGATGCACCAGCGGGGATTGTTGCGGCCGATCAGTGCGATCTTGTCGCCCTGCTTGATTCCCGCCTTCTTGAAAAGCAGGTGGAGTTTGGCAATCTCCTTGGCCATTTCGTAGTACGAAAAGGTCTCGTTCTTGAAGTAGTCGGTCAGCGCCGACATTTCGCGGTTCTCCCGGAAACTGGCTTCGTATATCTTGATCAGATTCTCCTCTAACATGGCAGTTGGTCTGTGTGTGTTTCGGTCGGTATGGCGGACGGCCGGCAGGCTATTCCGTCTTTTTGCCGGCTGCGGCATCCTTCCCGGCGGCATCCTTCCCGGCAGCGTCCTTTCCGGCCGGGGCGGCGGCTCCGGGTGCGGCATCCGGAACTCCGGGGGCCTTTGCCTGTTGGGGCTTCCAGATGTAGATCTTCGATTCGGTTCCGGCGCGCAGCCGCTCGATGTTCTTGCGGTGTGTGTAGAGCAGCAGGATGGCGATGACGAACGAGAAGACGACGAACGGGACGGACTCGTTCACCTTGGGCGAGATCATCGTGAATGCGGGGAAGCAGCATCCGGCGATCATCGACGAGAGCGAGACGTAGTGCGTGATCATAAGCACGACGAACCACACGCCGAAGCAGAGCAGTGCCACCGGGGAGTAGATTCCCGTGACGGCTCCGACGAGCGTGGCGACGCCCTTCCCGCCGCGGAATCCGGCGAAGATGGGGAAGATGTGTCCGAGCACGGCGGCGAACACGGCGATGATCTTGAGGTTGATGAGCCGCATGTCACTGACGTTCTCGTCGTACTTGAGCATCTCGATGAGCGTGACGGCGACGAATCCCTTCAGGAAGTCGAGCGCGAAGACGGGCAGTGCGGCCCGGCGGCCCAGCACGCGGAGCATGTTTGTCGTTCCGGCATTTTTCGAGCCGTATTCGCGGATGTCGATGCCGTAGTATTTCTTGCCGATCCACACGGCACTCGGAATCGAGCCCAGCAGATAGGCAATGATAATCATGGTGGTAGCGGTATAGTATGTCAGTATCATGGTCGTTTGTCCGGTAAGTTTTATTGGCAAATATAATAATTTTTTCCGGATCGCGAAGCCTGAATGCAAAAAACGGAGCGGCAGGAGGGCTTTTCGGAAGAATTTGTTATCTTTGCACACTTGTTCCTCCGCGGCTTTTTGCGGGGTATCCGGGCCGTTCCGGAATCCGTGCGGAGCGAGGCGTGGCGAAGAACCAACTAAAGCTATCTGACTATATGATGAAAACAAAGGCATTTCTCGAGCCGATGGGGTCGTGGGCGTGGTGGCGCTCGTGGATCCTGATCTTTTTCGGATGTTCGGTGATGGGTACCGGGTTCGTGTTGTTCGTCAATCCCTACAACTTCGTGCCGGGCGGTGTTTACGGCATGGGTATCGTTCTGCACAACATCTTCCCGTCGGTCCAGGTCGGAACGTTCGGCTACATGTTCGACATCCCGCTGATGATCATCGCCATGCTCGTCTTCGGCGGGCAGTTCGGCACCCGCACGGTGCTGGCGGCGCTCTTCACGCCGGGATTCATGAACATCCTCACGCGGCTGGTCTATCCCGATGCCGCGGCCGTGGAGTCGCTCGATCCCTCGCTGTTGCTGGGCGGCCGGCTCGATCTGTCGAACGATCTGCTGCTGACGTGCGTGATCGGAGCCGTGGTGATCGGTGTCGGACAGGGTATCGTTGTGCGGCAGCAGGCCACTACGGGCGGTACCGACATCGTGGCGATGCTGTTGCAGAAATATGCCGGGATCAAGTTCTCGACGGGCATCTTCCTGGCCGACGGCTTCGTCGTGCTGTCGGGCCTGGTCGTTATCGGCTTCGGACTGGGTACCGGCGATGCCGACCCCCAGGGGTGGATGCTGACGCTCTATTCGCTCATCACGATCTACATCACCTCGCGGGTGATTGCCTACATGCTCAACGGCGCCTCGTACGACAAACTGCTGTTCATCATCAGCGACCGGCACGAGGATCTCAAGCGCTTCATCATCGAGGATCTGGACCGCAGTGCGACCTACATCAAGGCCAAGGGCATGTATACCGATGCGCCGCGCGACATGATCTTCCTGGTGGTGAGCCGCAAGGAGGTACACCTGGTGCAGCACCAGATTCGCGAGATCGATCCGCGGGCCTTCGTGGTCGTGACGGATGCCTACGAGACCTTCGGCGAGGGCTTCAAGCAGTTCCCCGACAAGAACTCGATACAGGCGGAATAAAAGAATGGATTTGAATTTGGATTTGAAACTGAACGTGAATACACTGCGGCCGCTCGCGGGCGAGGGGCGCAAACTCTTTGTCGAAACCTACGGCTGCCAGATGAACGTCGGCGATACGGAGATCGTCGTCGCACTCATGCAGCAGGAGGGCTATGTCTATACGGAGCGGATCGCCGAGGCGGACGTCATCCTGATCAACACCTGCTCGATCCGCGACAACGCCGAGCAGCGGATCTGGGGACGCCTGGCCGAGATGAAACGCTACCGCCGCGAACGTCCGGGTCTGGTGATCGGCATCATCGGCTGCATGGCCGAGCGCCTGAAGGAGCAGCTTGTCGAGGGGCCGAATGCCGTCGATGTGGTGGCCGGGCCGGATGCCTACCGCGACCTGCCGCGCCTGGTGCGCGAGGCAGAGGCCGGCGGCAAGGGGGTTAATGTACTGCTCTCGACCGAGGAGACCTATGCCGAGATCGCTCCGGTGCGCCTCGACCGCAACGGCGTGAGCGCCTTTGTGGGCATCATGCGCGGATGCAACAACTTCTGCTCCTACTGCGTGGTTCCCTATACGCGGGGCCGCGAACGGAGCCGTGATGCGGAGACCATCGTCGCCGAGGCCCGGAGCCTCTTCGAGAACGGCTACCGCGAGGTCACGCTGCTCGGTCAGAACGTCAATTCCTATCGGGCGGGCGATGTTGATTTCCCGGAGCTCATGCGGCGCGTGGCGTCGATCTCGCCGCTGCTGCGCGTGCGTTTCGCTACCTCCCATCCCAAGGACATGAGCGACCGCCTGCTGGAGGTCATGGCCTCGATGCCCAACATCTGCCGGGCGATCCACCTTCCGGCCCAGTCGGGCGCCACGTCGATGCTCGAGCGGATGAACCGCAAGTACACGCGTGAGTGGTATCTCGGCCGGATTGCGGCCATCCGCCGCTACCTGCCCGATTGCGCCATCACGACCGATCTGATCGCCGGTTTCTCGGGCGAGACCGAGCAGGAGCATCTCGAGACCCTTTCGCTCATGCGCGAGGTGGGTTACGAATTCGCCTACATGTTCAAGTATTCGGAGCGTCCGGGGACCTTCGCCTCGAAGCACCTCCCGGACGACGTGCCCGACGAGGTGAAGTCGCGCCGCCTGTCCGAGATCATCGCCCTGCAGAACGAACTGGGCCATGCGAGCAACCTGCGCGACGTGGGCCGGGAGTTCGAGGTGCTCGTCGAGGGCGAGTCGAAGCGCAATCCGGACCAGTTGTCGGGCCGCACGTCGCAGAACAAGGTGGTGGTCTTCGACCGCGGCACGCACCGCGTGGGCGATTACGTGCGCGTGCGGATCACGGGATGTACGCCCGCGACGCTCTTCGGCGAGGAGGTCGCGCAGCAGTAGTTTTTGGTACAACAAGTTAAAGGCAAGGAGAAGAGAATTATGCGATTCGACGAACTCGATCTGGAGGATGAGATCCTCGACGGACTCGAAGACATGAACTTTCACGAGATGACCCCCGTGCAGGAGCACACCATTCCGGTGATCCTCGAGGGGCGCGACATCATCGGCTGTGCCCAGACCGGAACGGGCAAGACGGCGGCCTATACGCTGCCGTTGTTGAACAAGCTGCTCATCGAGGGCAATCCGGACAATGTGGTCAAGTCGGTCATCATCGTGCCGACGCGCGAGCTGGCACAGCAGATCGACCAGCAGTTCCAGGGCTTCTCGTACTACCTGCCCGTCTCGACGACGGTCGTTTACGGCGGCGGCGATGGCAAGGGCTGGGACGTGCAGAAGCGGGGCATGCTGATGGGGGCCGACGTGGTGATCGCCACTCCGGGACGCATGATCGCCCACCTGCAGAACAGCGGCGTGGACCTCTCGCATGTCGAGTACCTGATCCTCGACGAGGCCGACCGCATGCTCGACATGGGCTTCAGCGACGACATCATGAAGATCGTCTCCTACATGCCCCGGGAGCGGCAGACGATCATGTTTTCGGCGACGCTGCCCCCGAAGATCCGCGAGTTGGCGAAGACCATTCTGAGAAATCCGGCCGAGGTGAACATCGCCATCTCGAAACCCAACGAGGCGATCGATCAGTCGGCCTACATCTGCTACGAGAGCCAGAAGCTGGGGATCATCCGCGAACTGTTTGCCGAGCCGACCGATTCGAAGACGATCATCTTCTCGTCGTCGAAGATGAAGGTCAAGGAGCTGGCCCATACGCTCAAGCGCATGAAGCTCGAGGTGGCCGCGATGCACTCCGACCTGGAGCAGCCGCAGCGCGAGGAGGTGATGCTCAACTTCAAGAACAACAAGGTCAAGATCCTGGTGGCCACCGACATCGTGGCGCGCGGCATCGACATCGAGGATATCGTCCTGGTCATCAACTACGACGTGCCGCACGATCCCGAGGACTACATCCACCGCATCGGCCGCACGGCGCGCGCCGCGGCGACGGGCAGCGCCATCACCTTCGTTTCGGAGGAGGAGCAGGGTAAGTTCCACCAGATCGAGAAGTTCATCGAGCGCGAGATCCGCAAGGCCGACTTGCCGGAGAGTGTGGGCGAGGGCCCGAAATACAATCCCGAGGCCTTCTCCGGACGCGGCAAGGGGCGCGGCGGCCGCAGCAAGGGCGGTGACGGACGCGGACACGGACGCGGGCGCCGCGACCGGTTGCGCGACAAGGGACACAACAGTTCTTCGGCCCCGCAGCAGCAGGCACAACAGCCGGCTCCGCAGCCGGCCGCCGGAGCATCGCAGGGGACTCCGGTTGCTGCCGGCCAGCAGCCCGCACAGGAGGACGCCAAGCGCCGCCGCCGTCACCGCGGCGGCCGGAACCGCCGTCGCGGCAACCGGGAGACCGGGAATCCGCAGGGCGGAGCACCACAGAGCGGTTCCGAGAGCCCGGTACAGGCATAGCCCCTGCCGATCCCGTTTAGCAGTAAAACAGCCCTGCCACACATGCGTGGCAGGGCTGTTTTGTCGATGCGGCCGGGATGTGGAATGCCGTACCGGGACGTTGCGTCAGAACTCCGGTTATTTCCCGGTGCCCGATTTGCCTCCGAGCTGCTGCTTCCACTTCTCGCGGGCGAGAGCCTGCAGGTCGGCGACGGCATCCTTCTCGTCCACGATCTCCTGGCCGAGCAGCGTCTCGATGACGTCCTCCATTGTGACGATGCCCTGGAAACAGCCGTACTCGTCGCGCACCTGGGCGATGTGCTCCTTGTTCTTGATCATCTCCTCCCAGACGGCAGCCACGGTCTCCTCGCCCTGAAACGAGAGGATCGGGCGTCGGATGTCGGCCAGACGGTTGTCGAAACGGTCTTCGGCCAGCTTCTCCAGGACGGTCTGCTTCAGCACGTAGCCGGTGATGTAGTCGGGGCTGTCGCCATAGACAGGAATGCGCGAGAAGATGCGGAAGAGGTGGTTGGCGTAGAATTCGCGGAGCGTGGTGCGCTCGGGGGCCGTGGCGGCCACGGTCCGCGGGGTCATGATCTCGCGCACGGTGACGTGGTCCAGCCGGAAGAGGTTCTGGATCACCTTGTCCTCACGGGGTTGGAAGACGCCCTCCTGCCGGCCGACGCTCACCATGGCGGAGACCTCCTCGCGGCTGACCGAGAGAGGCTGTTTCTTCGACGAGACGAGCTTGGTGATCAGCTCCGAGAGGAGCACGAGCGGGTAGCAGACGATGATCATCGCGCGGATGACCGGGGCCGACGACATGGCCAGCTGCCGCCAGTAGCAGGCACCGACGGTCTTGGGGATGATCTCCGAGAGGACGAGGATCAGGATGGTCAGCACGGCCGAGATGATGCCGAAGTAGGCTTCGCCGAAGACCTTGACGGCCTCGGCGCCGACGCCTGCGGCACCGATCGTGTGGGCGATGGTGTTGAGCGAGAGGATGGCCGAGATCGGTTTGTCGATGTCCTGCTTCTGCCGCATGAGCAGCGGAGCGTTCTTGGCGCCCTCCTTCTCCTTCATGGCAATGAAGGACATCGGCGTGGAGAGCAGGACGGCTTCGAGGATCGAACAGAGGAACGAGATGGCGAGAGCCACCGTCAGATAAAGTATGATGAGTTCCATGAATGGTTTTTATGTGGTTGTGGGGCCGTGTGGATGCGCACGGCAAACGCTTTTCGGGTGAATGGATCGGGTAGGGCGGAGGCTTGTACCGCCTCTGCCGGGTAGGGTCGGGCTGCGGCGGGCTGCAGCCGGAGACGGTGTGTCAGATCCGATAGACACAGAAGGTGCGGCAGGCGGCACGTCCCGTATGTATGTCCGAACGGTCTGCAAGACGGAATGCCTGAGCCTCTCTTGTGGGGCGGATCGTTGCGGGGGGCATCTCGCTTCCCGGACAGAGTGCCGCGGAGGGCAGCATGCGGGGAATCCGGTACAGACAGGCGTCGTCGGGGCTCTCCGACGGATCGTCGTCGGACGATTCTGCCGGTTCGGTGAGCAGGACGGCAATGTCATCGGGGGTGTGGAAGACTGCGGCGGCCGTCTCGGACATGCTTGCCGATAGTTCGGTCAGCATGGCAGCGAGCAGCACAAGAATCCAGAAGCGCATCGTGCGCGTATGTCTGCAAGAATCTTCCAAGGGGACGATTTATGGGACAAATATAGTGAAATCTCTACAAATCCAAGAATTACGTTCCGAACCGTCTGTTTTGCCTGTCCAAACGATGAGCGGGAGGTGCTGGATCTTAAGATCCGCACCTCCCGCATCGGGAATGCGTATGGCATGATGTTCAGAGTTGGCCCTTGATGCGATCTTCGAACGCCGAGAGTGCGGCCTTGGCCCCTTCGCCCATGGCGATGACGATCTGCTTGTAAGTGACATCCGTTACGTCGCCGGCGGCGTAGAATCCGCGGAGCGCCGTGCGGCAGTTGCGGTCCACGAGGATCTCTCCGGCGCGGTTCGTCTCCACGGCTTCGCGGAAGAGCGCGCTGTTGGCCGAGAGCCCGATCTGCACGAAGACACCGTCGAACGGCATCTCGGAGACCGCATCCGTGCGGCGGTCCTTCAGGCGCAGGGCCGTGAGCCGGCCGTCGTGTCCGAGCGCTTCGAGTGTCTGCACCGCGGTGCGGACCGTGACGTTGGGCAGCGATCGCAGTTTCTCCTGCAGGACGCCGTCGGCCTTCAGCTCCTCCATGAACTCGAGTACGGTCACGTGCCGGCAGATTCCCGCCAGGTCGATGGCTGCCTCGACTCCCGAGTTGCCGCCGCCGATCACGGCCACATCCTTTCCCGCATAGAACGGCCCGTCGCAGTGGGGACAGAAGGCGATGCCGTGTCCGGTGTATTCGGCTTCACCCGGGACGCCGAGCCTGCGCCACGAGGCTCCCGTGGCGGCGATCAGCGCCGGGGCCCGGAATACCTCGCCGCCGCGCACGCGCAGTACGTGCTCCTTCTCTCCGGCTTCGAAGGCCTCGATCGTGCGGTTTTCGCACAGTTCGATGCCGTAGGCTTCCATGTGGCGGCGCAGGTCGCCGGCCAGTTCGGCCCCCGTGGTCCGGGGTACGGAGATGAGGTTCTCGATACCGACCGTTTCGTTCACCTGCCCGCCGATGCGCCCGGCCACCACAGCCACCTTCAGCCCCTTGCGGGCCGAATAGATCGCCGCTGCGGCACCTGCCGGTCCGCCTCCGGCCACTACGACGTCGTAGCGGCGTTCGATTGTTGCGCCCTCGGCGGGGCGGCTCCCGATACGCTCCTCGATCTGCTCGAGCAGTTCGCCCAGCGAGCTCCGACCCGTGTGGAGTGGTTCGCCGTTGCAGAAGACGCTCGGTACGGCCTGGATCCTCAGCCGCTCGGCCTCCTCGGGAAAGAGGGCGCCGTCGATGGCCGTATGGCGGATCTGCGGGTTGAGAATCGCCAGCACGTTGAGGGCCTGCACCACGTCGGGGCAGTTCGTACAGGTCAGCGACACGTAGGTCTCCAGTTCGACCGGTCCTTTGAGTGCCTCGATTCGGCGGCGGGTCGCCTCGTCGGGAAGGTTGCGCCCCTTTCCGTCGGCATTGAGCACGGCCAGTACCAGCGAGCTGAATTCATGCCCGTTGGGCACGGCCCGGAAGCGGATGTCGAGCTCCTGTCCGTTCTTCAGGATCTGGAACTCGAGTCCGGGGCCCTCGCTCACGCGGCAGGCGAGGCGGTCGGATGCGGCGGCCGTGTCGCCGAGCAGTTCGAGCAGCTCCGCGCGGGACCCGTGGTCCGCGCGGACTGCGATGTCGAAGAGGTAGTCGGCCTCCAGCGACCCGAACAGTTCCTTGAGTTGCTCCTTGAGCGATGCGTCCAACATAGCTTCCGGAGTCTTAGATCTTGCCTACCAGATCGATGCTCGGCTTGAGCGTCTCTTCGCCCTTCTTCCACTTGGCGGGGCATACCTCGCCCTTGTGCGTTGCCACGAACTGGGCCGCCTCGACCTTGCGGAGCAGCTCCTCGGCGTTGCGGCCGATGCTGTTGTCCTGGATCTCGACCAGTTTGACGACTCCTTCGGGATTTACCACGAACGTGCCGCGATAGGCCATTCCGTCTTCCTCGCTCATTACGCCGAAGCCGCGGGCAAGCACGCCGGTCGGATCGGCGAGCATCGGGTACTGGATCTTGCGGATGCTCTCCGAGGTGTCGTGCCAGGCCTTGTGCACGAAGTGCGAGTCGGTGCTCACCGAGTAGACTTCGACGCCCATGGCCTTGAACTGCTCGTACTTCTCGGCCATGTCCACCAGCTCGGTGGGGCATACGAAGGTGAAGTCGGCAGGGTAGAAGAAGAATATGGCCCACTTGCCCTTGATGTCTTCGTTGGAGACGGTCTTGAATACGCCGTTGTGGTAGGCCTGGACCTTGAACCCGGGGATCGGGGAATTGATGATCGATGTCATGTCTTTACTGTTTTTTAGGGTTCATACTTGGACCGGTCCGGAACATCGGATGCGCCTTTCCGGCCTTTTCACGTGACAAAGGTAAATCGGATATTTGTATAAATCAAATTGATAATTTTTATATTATTATAATTTGATTTTATATTGACTTCGTATGGACATGCGGGCAAAATCCGTACCAGCACTCCGGACCGGCAGTGTGGGAGGTTGAGAAAAAGGCGACGGGCTGCGGAGTTCATCCGCAGCCCGTCTTCGGGAGAGGTCTCGGCATCAGAATGCGAATTCCGATACGAGGGGTTCGACCGTGTCGCCGTTGATTGCGATCCGGTTTTCGTGTGCGAGCCAACCCAGGGCGATGAGCAGTTCCTGTTCGGAGAGGGACGTGCAGGCGCGAAGGGCGGCTATCGTGTGCGGTCCGTGGAATGTGATCTCCGCATAGAGCCCTCGGGCGTCGGCTTCGATCTGCCGGTTCTTGTTTTCCATCGTACAGGGGCCGGACTACTTCCGGCGCTCGATTTCGTATTCCAGTTCGCCGCGGCTGTTCACCAGCGTGTAGTGCATCACCCCTTTGTCGAACGAGAGCAGTCCGAACCCGGAGTTCTCGCTGGCATACTGCGTGAGCGGGCCGCGCTGGGGCGCGCGCTGTTTCGAGGCCGACGTATTGACGATGTAGTCGATGCTGTCCCTGCCGGTGCGGATGTGCTGGAAGGTGTGGATGTGGCCGCAGAAGTAGGCATCGACGGCGTTGCGGCGGAAGACCTCTTCGAGCCGGGCGCGCATGTTCTCCTGTTCGATGTCGTCCTTGTCGTCGTAGGTGTACATCGGGTGATGGCCCACGACGATTTTCCACTTTTCGGAGGAGGCGTTCAGGACACTGTCGATCCAGCGGACCTCTTCATCGGGATCGACCCGTTGCGCGTCGGGGTATTGGTCGCTCTCCCGGCGGTACTTGTCGATGAGCGGGGTGGTGTCGATGAAGACGAAGCGCACGCGGTCCGAGTCGGCCTCATCGTCGTCCAGGGGTACGGCGAAGGTGTAGTAGCGGGCGGGCATGTTCCACCGGCGGCTGACCTGCGAGTAGTCGATCATGGCCTGCGTGTTCCCGCGGTATTCGTGGTTGCCCAGCACCCCGTACCACGGGCACTGGAGTTCGCCGTGGGTATAGATGCTTTCGAAATTGGACCACAGCAGCGGGTCGCTCGTCGATTGGATGCCCTCGTAGTGGAACAGGTCGCCGCACGAGATGACGAACTCCGGGCCGAGAAGGTCGGCATAGACGCCCATCCACTCGCCGATCAGGCGCTGGTCGTAGGAGCCGTTTCGGCCGGCATCGGAGAGCATCAAGATGTTGAGTTCCCCGTCGTAGGTGCCTTCGGCTGCCTTTTTTTCGGGTTGTGTCGTCGTACAGGCGGCCAGGACGACGGCAAACCATGCAAAGCAGAGTTTTTTCATATACATAGGAATATGGGATGAATGTTGTCGTGTGTTTTTTCCGACGCCGCAAATATAGGCAAAATACACAGCGGGGAAACGCCTCCCGGGAAACTTCATTGAAACGTAACAGTGTTGCATTCAAACTGTTGTGCGGATGCAAAGTTGCGGTAACAGCATGTCCATACTTTTGCCGCAGACAATTTCAAGTTTTTGTTTCATGAGAAAAAACTACACTTATCCATTTGTTCTTCTGGCACTCGCGGCTGTGGCGCCGCTTCATCTCCAGGCCGCTGCGGAAGGCGAGGCCGAAACCGAGGTGGAGCTCGTGGATGCCGAACTGGCCGCTGCCCGCGGCTCCCTGACGGGCGTGGTGCTCGACGATGCGCGGCATGCCGTTCCCGGAGCCGTGGTCTACATCCGTTCGCTGAACCTGGGCGTCGTTTCCGGTACGGACGGCAGTTTCTCGCTGCGCGGTATTCCCGAAGGAACCTATGAAGTCTGCGTCACCTATGTGGGTTACGATCCGATCTGCCAGACCTACGACGTACACAAGGGGGAGACGATTCGTTGCGAGTTCCTCCTGCACGAGGGCGTGGCCATCGGCAACGTCGTGGTTTCGGGTATCGTCGAAGGGCAGCGCCGGGCGCTGACCCTGCAAAAGAACAACGACGGGGTGAGCAACATCGTGGCGGCCGACCAGATGAGCCGTTTCGCCGACGCCAACATCGGCGATGCGATGAAGCGTATCCCGGGCATCAACGTACAGTATGACCAGGGCGAGGCCCGTTTCGGACAGGTGCGCGGCACGTCGCCCGACCTTACATCCGTAACGCTCAACGGAAACCGTCTCCCCTCGGCCGAGGGTGACTCGCGCGCCGCGCAGCTGGACCTCATTCCGACGGACATGATCCAGACCATCGAGGTGAACAAGGTCGTCACGGCCGACATGGACGGCGACGCCATCGGCGGTGCGGTGAACCTCGTAACGAAGAATTCGCCCTATCGCCAGACCCTCTCGGCCAATGCCGGGGCGGGTTACAACCCCATCTCGCAGCGCGTGACCTTCAACGGTTCGGTCAGCTGGGGCTCGCGTTTCTTCAAGGACCGGCTCGGGGTGATGGCCGCAGTAGCCTACCACAACAACCCGATCGGCTCGGACAACATCGAGGCGACGTGGAAGGAGGACGACAACGGCAATGCCTATGTCGATGAATTCGAGGTCCGCCAGTACTACGTGCACCGCGAGCGGCAGAGTTATTCGCTTTCGCTCGACTGGAAGTTCAACGAAAACCACAAGATCGAACTGCGCGGCATGTATAACCGCCGTAACGACTGGGAGAACCGCTACCGCCTGACCTACAAGGATATCACGCCCGATGCCGACGGTACGGCCACGGCCTATCTGCGCCGTCAGACCAAGGGCGGGGCGCCCGATACGAAATTCGCCCGCCTCGAACGCCAGCAGACGGCCGACATCGCGCTGGGTGGAGAGCACAACCTCGGCTGGCTCGGCGTCGAGTGGGGCTTCGACTATGCCCGGGCCTCGGAAGACCGCCCCAACGAGCGTTACATCGGCCTGGAGAGCGACGAGGACAACCCGATCCGCTTCGATGTCGATCTGTCGGATGAGCGCGAGCCGCGTTTCGAGCCCCTCGATCCTTCGCGGATGGAGCTCAATGCGACCAACTTCATCAAGCTCGACGAGCTGACCGAGTCGTTCAGCGAGATCGAGGAGACCGAATACAAGGCCCATGTCGATCTGCGGGCGCGTCTCTTCACGGGGCAGTTTGCCGGTACGCTGAAGGCCGGATACAAGTTCCAGGACAAGGACAAGTCGAAATACATCACCTTCTACGACGTGGAACCGGTCGATGAGGAGTCCTTCATCCGCCAGGCCATGGCCGGCGGGAACATCTACGACGCCACGCGCCGGAACTTCTATGCCGGCGACTACACCGCAGGCGACTTTGTGAATAAGAAATACCTCTCCCGGCTCGACTTCAACGACGCTTCGCAGTTCTCCCTGTCGCGCAACCCGATGGAGGAGGCCGAGAACTACGAGGGACATGAGTCGATCCATGCCGCCTACCTGCGTTACGACCAGCAGTTCGGCAACCGCCTGAAACTGATCGCCGGCCTGCGTCTCGAGCATACGCTCTTCGACTATACGGGCCATGCGCTCAACGTCGATGCCGAGGAGGAGAACATCACCTCGACGCCCGTATCGCGCAAGACGACCTACGACAACTGGCTGCCCTCCGTGCTGCTCAAGTACGAGCCGATGGACAACATGGTGCTCCGGGCCAGTTTCACCACGACGCTCGCACGTCCGAAGTTCCGCCAGATGGTGCCGGGCGACCGTGTGAACCTCCATGACGAGGAGTACACGATGGGCAATCCCGACCTGCGCAATACGGTGTCGAACAACTACGACCTGATGTTCGAGTACTACTTCCGGTCGATCGGTCTGGTTTCGGCCGGTGTCTACTACAAGCAGATCTCCGACTTCATCGTCGATGCGATGGTCGAGGACCAGGTGATCGCCGGGACGGAGTTCAAGGAGCTCTACAAGGCCGTCAATGCCGGCGATGCGAACCTGTTCGGCGTAGAGGTGTCGTTCCAGCGCGACCTGGGATTCATCTCCCCGGCACTCAAGAACTTCGGCGTCTACACCAACTACACCTACAACCACTCGAAGGTCACACGCCTGACCGATCCGATCTTCGCCGGCCGCAATGCCGACGACATCCAGCTTCCGGGTACGCCCGAGCATACGGTCAATGCCTCGCTCTATTTCGAGAACCGCCGCCTGACGGCCACCCTCTCGTACAACTACGCCAGCTCGTTCCTCGACAACGAGGAGATGGGCATGACCCCCTTTACGGACCGCTATTATGACAGCGTGAACTACCTCGACGCCAATGTGTCGGTGCGCGCCACGAAGTTCCTCTCGGTCTACGCCGAGGTGGGCAACCTGCTCAACCAGCCGTTGCGCTACTATCAGGGGACGAAGGACCGGGTGCGGCAGGCCGAATACTACGGCATCCGCTTCTCGGTCGGAGCGAAGGTCCGCTTCTGATCCCCACGGGACCGACAACCGAAAACGATCGGGCCGCACCGGAGAGGTGCGGCCCGATTTCGCATGTGTGCGGAGCACGGAAGGAGTCGTGCGGCCGGCGGTCAGGCAAAGGGGTTGTACTGGCGGTAGAGCTGGTGGATGATGCCGTCGGCCAGTCCCATGCGCGGTACGCACACCGTGTCGATGCGGCAGATGCGCAGCACCTCGGTGAAGATTTTCAGGGCGGGGACGATCACCTCGGCCCGGCTCTGGTTCAGGTAGAGCTGCTCCATGCGCTCCTCGACCGACATGTCGCGCAGCCGGGCATAGAGCGACGTCAGCTCCTTGGCCCGGATGCACTCCCGGGACTTCTTTTCGAGCATCTTGTGCACCTTGTTGATGTTGCCGCCCGATCCGATGATGCCCGAAGGGTGCCATTTTTCGTCGATCTGTTCGAGCCACCTTCCGAAATGCTCCCATTCGGCCGGTTCCTCGGCACGGCTGAAGATTCGCACGGTGCCCAGCCGGAACGAGCAGGCATCAACCTTGCGCCGGCGGGCGTAGACAACGATCTCGGTGCTGCCGCCGCCCACATCGACATAGAGGTAGGTCTTCGCCGGGTCGAGTGTCTCGCGCAGCCCCCCGGCCGCGAAGATCGTGCCGGCCTCGGCCTCGCCGCTGATGATCTCGACCGAGATCCCGCTGCGGTTGCGGATCAGCGAGACGACCTCGCCTCCGTTTTCGGCCTCGCGCATGGCGCTCGTGGCGTAGGCGCGGTAGTCCTTGACCGCGAAGGCGCGGAAGAGCGCCGAAAAACCCTGCATGGCATCGCACAGCGCTTCGGCCTTGCCGTTGCTGATGCGTCCGCGCAGAAAAACGTCGTCGCCCAGCCGGATGGGAACCCGGACAAAGGCGGCCTTCTTGTATTCGGTGCGTCCGTCCTCGTAGGCTTCGACGTAGTCGATCAGAAGACGGATCGCGTTCGAGCCGATATCGATGGCTCCGAAAGTCTCCCTGTTCATTTCTCCTTTTCGTTTTTCTCCTTTTCGCTTTGTTCCTCGTAATAGTCGTACAGCGCCGTCTGGCTGCGTACGGGGCACTGTCCCGGAGCGGGTTTCAGATGGGGATTGTCCGCCTGGTCCGCAAGGTCGCGTGCCTTCACGTTGTCCGACCACTGGATGGCGAAGACCTCGCGCAGGAGTCGCTGGATCTGCCGGTCGAGGATCGGCGTGCAGACCTCGACCCGGCGGTCGAGGTTGCGCGACATCCAGTCGGCCGACCCGATGTAGGTCCGTTCGTCGCCGTCGTTGCAGAAGATGAAGAGCCGGGCGTGCTCGAGGTACTTGTCCACGATGCTGATGGCCCGGATCCGCTCGCTCATGCCCTCGACCGAGGGGCGCAGACAGCAGGCTCCGCGGACGATCAGCCGTACCTCGACGCCGGCCTGGCTGGCCCGGTAGAGGCGGTCGATGATCCGTTCGTCGGTCAGTGAGTTGCATTTGGCGTAGATATAGGCCTTGCGTCCCTTGCGGGCGTTGCGCGTCTCTCGGTCGATCAGTTCGCCGAACGCCTCGCGCATGTAGTAGGGCGATACGAGCAGGTGCTTGTACCTGAACTGCTTGTGGCTGTTCGTGAGGAACTGGAACACGTTGCGGACATCTTCGACGATCCCCTTGTGGGCGGTCAGCAGACCGAAGTCGCCGTAGATCGCCGCCGTATTCTCGTTGAAATTGCCCGTCCCGATGTAGGCGTATTCGCGCAGTCCGGAGGATTCGCGCCGTTCGACGAGTACGGTCTTGCAGTGCACCTTCAGGTCCTCGATGGCGTAGATGACCTTCACGCCCTCGCGTTGCAGCAGGTCGGTATGCTCGATGTTCTGCTCCTCGTCGAAGCGGGCCTTGAGTTCGACGAACACGGAGACCTGCTTGCCGTTTCGGGCGGCATTGACGAGGGCGTTGATCACCTTCGAGTGCTCGGCCGTGCGGTAGAGCGTGATCGAGATGCGCTCGACGTGGGGATCGATGGCCGCTTCGCGCAGGAAGTCGATGAAGTGCTGGAACGAGTGGTAGGGGTAGTTGAGCAGGATGTCCCTGCGGCGCACGACTTTCAGGATGCTCTGGAAGGGGATGATGTCGCGGTGGCGGAGCGGGGCCGGATTGACCGTCCGCAGGTCGGGCCGTACGTCGGGGAACTTCATCAGGTCCTTCATCAGGTGGTACCGGTCGCCCGGCGCCAGCATCCCGGGGTTCGAGAGCTTGAGTTTGCGGGCCAGCATGTCGAGCAGGTCGGCCGGCATGTCGCGGTCGTAGATCAGGCGGATGGGCGAGCCGTAGCGGCGGCTTTCGACCCCTTCGGCGATGCGTTCGAAGAGGCTCTTCGAGACGTCGTCGTCGATCGTCAGTTCGGCGTCGCGCATGATCTTGAAGGTGTGTGCGGAGATGGTGTCGTAGGAGAACATGAAGAAGATCTCGTCGATCATCAGCCGGATGATGTCGTCGAGGAAGATGACGTCGCGCCGCCCCGGCTCCGAGGGGAGAACGACGAAGCGCGGGCATGCCGAGCTGACCGGCACCTGGATGACGGCGTAGCGCACCGACGTGCCGCCCGTACAGTCCATCCGGACGCCGAGGTAGGCATTTCCGTCGGGCAGGAACGGGATGCGGACCGACTTGCGGAGCATGAGCGGCACCAGACGCGGAGAGACGACCGATGCGAAGTACGTGCGGCAGAACTCCTGCTGGTGCGGCGTGAGACCGGTTTCATCGACGACGAAGATCCCTTCGGCCTCCATCTCGCGGAGCAGTCCGCGGTAGGTCTCCGCAAACCGGGCCTGTGCCCGTTCGGCCTGCCTGCTCACCTCGGCGAGCAGGTCGGCGGGCGTGTATCCGCCGAGCAGCTGTCGGGAGCCCTGTCGGCCCGTGCGGGTCAGCCGGATGAGGTTGGCGATGCGCACCTTGAAGAATTCGTCCTGGTTGTTCGATACGATGCCGAGGAACTGCAGCCGGGAGAGCAGCGGTACGCTGCGGTCCTGCGCCTCCTGCAGGACCCGTTCATTGAACGAGAGCCAGCTCAGTTCGCGGTTGTTGTAGGTATATTCCATGGTTTATGCTTGGGTGAGGAGTTGCAGGAAGCAGGTTTCGGCCGAATCGACCCAGCGGCGGAATCCCGGGTCGGGTGTATTCGGCCGGGCGAGGTAACCGACGAAACGGTCGAGGTCGAAGCCCCGGGCAACGATCCCGGCCCCGGCCGCTGCCGCGTCGGCAGCGTTGATGCGCTGCTCGATGTGGGCCGGCACCAGCAGCATCGGCTTGCCGTGGTAGAGGGCCTCGCAGACTGATTCGAATCCGGCCGTAGTGACGTATCCCCGGCAGTTGCGCATGGCGTCGAGAAAGAGCCGGTCGTCGAGGCGGTGAAGGTGCAGATTGCCTTCGGGAGGTTGGTTGCGGCAGCCGTCGGGCCGGTCGCAGAAGAGCTCTACGGAGTGCTGCGGATGGTGGGCGCACCAGTTGCGCACTTCGCCCGCAAAACCGTTGTTCACCATGTAGCCGAGGATGAATCCCTCGTTGGCGGTGCGGCCGATCAGGGCTTCGCGGCGCAGCAGGGGCGGCACGACGTGGATGTGGCGCTGGAAGTCGTCGGCCATCGGGCGGAACGACAGCGCCAGCAGTTCGCTGCATCCCGAAGCCGTCATGCGGGCATGGAGCCGCAGCAGAAATCCCTGGATTCCGGTTCCGCGTCCGTAGGGGTAGAGAATGTGGTTGAGCAGAAACTGGTGGGCGATGCCGGTCATCGGGATCCGGATCGCAAAGCGGCGGACGGTCAGCCCCGTGAGCAGTTCGTAGAAGTTCACGATCCGGTCGGGCTGCAGCTCCTCGATCCGGCGTCGGATCAGCTGCATGCTGCGGTCGAAGGCCTTGATCCGCCGGGGGGCGGCATTGGCCAGGAGCGTGCGGAACATGCTGACGCTCCGGTTGCAGCGGTCGAAGGCGAAGCGCGGGGCTTCGAATTCGGTGACCGGGGCGCCGATGCGTTCGAAGAAGAAGTCGGGGAGCCTCCGTTCGGGGCTGCGTCCGACGAGGATGCCGACTACCTCGTGGCCGTTGCGGCGGAGGATGCCGGCAAGCGAGAGGGCCTGGGTCAGGTGACCGCGCCCTTCTCCCTGAATGGCGAACAGGTAACGCATCGGGTCTCTATTTTTCGGGGTCGTAGCGGAGGATCTCCCAATTGCCGTCGTAGTCCTCGGCCAGGGCGGTGAGCGATTCGACCCAGTCGCCCGAGTTGAGGTAGAGCATGTTGCCGATCATGCGCTTGTCGGCCTGGTGGATGTGCCCGCAGATCACACCGTTGCAGCCTTTCTGTGCGGCGATCTCCACCAGGTGCTTCTCGAAGTCGCTGATGTAGGAGACCGAGGCCTTGACCTTCTGTTTGATCTTCTGCGAGACGGAGTAGTAGGGCAGCCCCCGTTTGAGGCGCCGCCGGTTGTAGATGCGGTTGAACCACATGAGCGCCGAGTAACCCACGTCGCCGATCTTGGCCAGCCACTTCATCGACGAGGTGACGTGGTCGAACACGTCGCCGTGCAGCACGTAGAAACGCTGCGACCCGCTGATGTGGATGTAGTCCCTGAGTACGGTGATGTTGGCGAAACGGAGCGGCAGGACGCGGTCGAGAAAGTCGTCGTGATTGCCGCGCAGGTAGATGATGTGCGTGTCGTGCTGGATCTCGAGCAGGCGGCTGATGAAGTTCGTGTGGCGGCGTTTCCACTTTTCGCGCCGTCCCCGGATGAGTTCCCATCCGTCGATGATGTCGCCGCAGAGGATCAGTGTGTCGCAGGTGTGGTATTTCAGGAAGCGGTTGGCCTCCTTGGCCTTCGACCATTTCGATCCGAGGTGGATGTCCGACATCACGATGGTCTTGTAATGGTGTGTTTCAGACATGAGTGTCTTCGATTTGGACGCGACAAAAGAACGCGACCTTTTTTTCGAAGCGGCAACATGCGTGTTACGATTCGGTGAAAACGGCTGATGTAACCGAAATTTAACATCCGGGAAAACAATCCGAAACACCCGGTGGGCATCTTTGCGCGACCAATTGGAATAAATCATGGAAACTGTCTACTTCGGAATCATCCTGTTCCTCTTTCTGCTCGCGATCTTCGACCTGGTGGTCGGCGTGAGCAACGATGCGGTGAATTTCCTCTCGTCGGCCGTCGGCGCCAAGGTGGCGCCCTACCGTGTGATCATGTGGATCGCGGCCACGGGCATTCTTTGCGGAGCGCTGATGTCCAACGGCATGATGGAGATCGCCCGCCACGGAATCTTCCGCCCCGAGCAATTCTTCTTTCAGGAGCTTGTCTGCATCTTCCTGGCCGTGATGGTCACCGACGTGCTTGTGCTCGACGTGTTCAACACGCTGGGCCTGCCGACCTCGACCACCGTATCGATGGTCTTTGAGTTGCTTGGCGGCACGTTCGCCCTCACGCTGGTGAAGATGGCCGGGACCGAGGGCATGCACTTCGCCGATTACCTCAATACGGAGAAGGCCCTCTCGGTTATCATGGGCATCTTTCTCTCGGTGGCGATCGCCTTCTTCTTCGGTATGGTCGTACAATGGCTCGCCCGTCTGGTCTTTACGTTCCGCTACCGGGAGCGGCTCAAGTGGACGATCGGCCTGTTCGGCGGCATCGCATCGACGGCGATCGTTTACTTCATGCTGATCAAGGGCGTCAAGGATACCACGTTCATGACCTCCGGGGCCAAGGCGTGGATCGCCGCCCACGGCACCTTGATCGCCGGCTGCTGCCTGGTGGGCTTCACCCTGCTGATGCAGGTGCTGCACTGGCTGCGGGTCAATGTCTTCAAGGTGGTCGTCCTGCTCGGGACCTTCGCCCTGGCCCTGGCCTTTGCCGGCAACGACCTGGTCAATTTCATCGGAGTGCCGCTGGCCGGCTACGACTCCTATCTGGACTATGCGGCCCACGGTGCGGGCAGCGATACCTACCTGATGTCGTCGCTCAACGAACCGGCCCGCACGCCGTTCCTCTTCCTGGCCGCGGCGGGTGTGATCATGGTCTGGACGCTCTGCACGTCGAAGAAGGCGCAGAAGGTCATCAAGACCTCGGTCGATCTGTCGCGCCAGGACGAGGGCGAGGAGATGTTCGGCTCGTCGGCCGTGGCGCGGAGTATCGTCCGCACGTCGATGTCGCTGGCACAGACGCTTTCGAACATCACGCCGCCGCGCATGCGGGCCTGGATCAACGCCCGCTTCTCGCAGGACGAGGCCGTGCTGGCCGACGGTGCGGCCTTCGACCTGGTGCGCGCTTCGGTCAATCTGCTGCTGGCCAGCCTGCTGATCGCACTCGGTACGTCGCTGAAGCTGCCCCTCTCGACCACCTACGTCACGTTCATGGTGGCCATGGGTACGTCGCTTGCCGACCGCGCCTGGGGACGTGAGAGCGCCGTGTTCCGCATCACGGGCGTGCTGTCGGTCATCGGCGGGTGGTTCATCACGGCCGGTGTCGCCTTTACGGTCTGCTTCTTCGTCGCGCTGGCGATGTACTATGGAGGTACGGTGGTGATGGTTGCGCTGATCCTTCTGGCGGCCGCCCTGCTTGTCCACAGCAACATCCGCTACCGCCGCAAACTGCGCAGCGAGCATGAGGACGACCTCTTCAAACGGATCCTTGTCGAGAAGGACAAGACCGAGGTCTGGAACCTGCTGCGCCGCCACGTGAGCGGCACACTCTCCGACATGCTGGACTATACGGCGGGAAACTACCGCGCTGTTACCGACGGTTTTGTCGGCGAGGACCGGCGGGCCCTGCGCCGAGTCGCGCAGCAGGTCGATCGGAAGAAGGAGATGCTGCGCAAGGTCCGGCGGCGCGAGATGATCGGCATGCGGCGGATCAACCGCAATACGGCGATCGAGAAGAACATGTGGTTCCACCTGGGCAGCAACTGCTGCATCCAGTTCCACTATGCGCTCAAGCGTATGAACGACCTGTGCCGCGAGCATGTGGACAACAACTTCAACCCGCTGCCTGCGGCCTGTGCCGGGGAGTTCCTCCCGGTGCGCGACCGGGTTGTGGCGCTGCTCGAGCGGGCGGGCCATGCGGTCCGGGCCGGCGAGTACGGGGCGATGGACGACCTGCTTGCCGAGAGCGAGGCCGTGCGGGCGCGGCTCGTGGAACTGCAGCGCATCCAGATGGACCGCATCCAGGAGGAGAACAGCAGCATCAACGTGTCGCTGGTCTACCTGAACCTGCTGCAGGAGTCGCTGGAGATCGTCTCGACGCTGCGCCACCTGCTGCGTGCAAGCTGCAGCTTCCAGCAGTGACGCGCGCTCCGCAGACGGAGTGCCGTGCACCCCGAAATGCCAACGCAAGAGGCCCCCGATCGTCGGGGGCCTCTTCCTTTTGTGCCGTTGTACCTTCCGGACGGCTATTTCTGGCGGAAATAGATCTGCATCGGGACACCCGAGAAGTCCCAGTGGTCGCGGATGTTGTTCTCCAGGAAACGGCGGTAGGGCTCCTTGATATACTGCGGCAGATTGACGAAGAAGGCAAACTGCGGCGTGGGGGTCGGGAGCTGGGTCACGTACTTGATCTTGATGTACTTGCCTTTTGTTGCGGGAGGCGGGTAGTTCTCGATCAGCGGCAGCAGGAAGTCGTTCAGCTCGGAGGTCGAGATGCGGCGTCGGCGCGACTGGTGCACGCGGATAGCCGTCTGCAGCACGTCGAAGATGCGCTGCTTGTTGAGCACCGAGGTGAAGATGATCGGAATGTCGTTGAACGGTGCGAGCTTCTTCTTCAGGAACTCGGTCCACTCCTTCATCGTGTTGCTCTCCTTCTCGATCAGGTCCCACTTGTTCACCACGATGACGCACCCCTTGCGGTTGCGGACGATCAGGTTGAAGATGTTCAGGTCCTGCGACTCGAGCCCCTGCTGCGCGTCGAGCATCAGGATGCAGACGTCCGAGTTCTCGATGGCGCGGATCGACCGCATCACCGAGTAGAACTCCAGGTCCTCCATCGTCTTGCCCTTCTTGCGCATGCCGGCCGTATCGACCAGGTAGAAGTCCATGCCGAACTTGTTGTAGCGCGTATGGATCGAGTCGCGCGTGGTTCCGGCGATCGAGGTGACGATGTTGCGCTCCTCGCCCAGCAGGGCGTTCGTGAGCGACGACTTGCCGACGTTGGGGCGTCCCACAACCGTGATGCGGGGCAGGTCCTCCTCCTCTTCGACCGTCGTGTCGGCGGGCAGCGCCTCGAGGATGGCGTCCATCAGGTCGCCCGTTCCGCTGCCGGTCATCGAGCTGATGCAGAAGGGGTCGCCCAGCCCGAGGGCGTAGAACTCGTGCGAGGAGAAGATCTGGTCGTTGTTGTCCACCTTGTTGCAGACGAGGATCACCTTCTTCGTGGTGCGGCGCAGGATGTCGGCCATCAGCATGTCGAGGTCGGTGATTCCCGTGGAGACCTCCACCAGGAAGAGGATGACGTCCGCCTCGTCGATGGCCAGCATCACCTGCCGGCGGATTTCGTCTTCGAAAATGTCGTCGGAATTGACGGTGTATCCGCCCGTGTCGATCACGGAGAACTCCTTGCCGTTCCAGTCCGTCTTGCCGTAGTGGCGGTCTCGGGTGGTTCCGGCCGTGGAGTCCACGATCGCCTTCCGTTCGCCGACCAGGCGGTTGAAGAGGGTCGATTTGCCGACGTTCGGGCGTCCTACGATTGCTACGAGGCTCATGTCTGTACCAGTCTGTTTTAAATGTTAGGGCATAGTGCCGTCCCGCAAAGATAACGCAAATCCGCGAGGCTGAAAAATTTTTCGCGCAATTTGCCGAAATCCCCGCACGTTCGGACCTCCGTGCATCAGAGGTAGCGGTCCGTGGCGCCGGCCTGTACGGGGTAGACCAGCACGGCGCTGTAGCCGGCGAACACCTGCTCGAGGTAGCCCGGGATGCGGCTCATCGCCGGGTGGTACGATACCCGGTCGCGGCGGCTCATGACGAACCACAGGCAGTCGTCGTCGCGCAGGTCGTGCTCGAGCGACGGAAGGTCGTCCCAGCGGTCGAAGGGGACGAAGCCGATGTTGGCCGGGGCTTTCCGTTCGCGGCGCGGGCGGATGTGCTGGAGCGTGGCGTCGGAGGCGAAGAAGGCCACCTTCGCCCCGGTATTGCGGGCCAGCTGGCGGATGCGCTGCAGCCACATCTGGAATCCGGCCTCCTTCTCGGCGCCGGGCGGGACGATGACCAGGTGGCGTTTGATGGTCGAGAGCGGTTGGGCCGGGCTGTAGATGAAGGTGGTGACGTTGCTCTGCGACAGCACGTCGGTCACCATCTTTCCGATGCCGGGCCCCGACGTGCCGGGAATGCCCGGGATTCCGGGAATGGCGGGCAGCGCCGTGGAGCCGGGGGGTCGCTGGTGCATGCCCAGCACGATGTCGGTGATGTTCCGTTCGCGCACCGTGCTGACGATGGCATTTGCGATGTTCACGTCGTAGCGGAGCAGCTGCTGCAGGTAGAGGTCGCCGGCGGCGGCGGTCTTTGCCGCCCCGTCGAGGAGTTTGCGGGCCCGCTTCTCCATGTTGGGATCGTCCACCCGGTTGTCGATGGCGTGCAGCGCATAGAGCCCGTTCGGCTCCTTGGCGCGCTTGATCGTGGCACTGAGGCCGACGAGTTCGTCTACCGACTGTTCGTTGGCCACGGGGATGAGGATGTGCTCCTCGGGGCGCGATTTCTCCTCGTCGTTCGTCTGCAGCGCGTTTTTCACGGCGATGTTGTGGGCACCGCGCTGCGTAGCGAAGGTCGAGACGATGCATGTGGCCAGGATCATCAGGATCGTGCCGTTGAGCACGCTCTCGCTCAGCAGACGGATCGGCTCGCCGTCGGGCGTATGGCCCAGGATGACGTTGTAGCCCACCATGACGGCGGCGAGCGTGGCGGCCACGTGGGCGCTGCTCAGTCCGAAGATGACCGTGCGCTGGTCCTTCGACAGCCGGAAGCTCTTCTGCGTGAGCCAGGCGGCGATGAATTTCGCCACGGTGATCAGGGCGATCATGACGGCCGCCACCTCGAGGCTCTCCCAGTCGCGGAAGAAGGCCCGGTAGTCGATGAGCATGCCCACGCCGATCAGGAAGAAGGGAATGAAGATGGCGTTGCCGACGAACTCGATGCGGTTCATCAGCGGCGATGTCTTGGGAATGAGCCGGTTGAGCGCAAGGCCCGAGAGAAATGCCCCGATGATCGGTTCCAGTCCGGCCAGCTGGGCCAGGAAGGCGCCGAGGAAGACCATCGCCAGCACGAAAATGTATTGCGAGACGTTGTCGCTGCACAGCTTGAAGAACCAGTGGGCGATGATCGGGAAGAGCACGACGATGATGAGGATGCAGACCAGCACCGAAATGCCGAGCCTCCACCAGAACGTGTCGTCCACGTTGCCGGTGGCCATCCCGACGATCACGGTGAGCAGCAGCAGGGCGAGCGTGTCGGTGATGACCGTACCGCCGACGGCGATCGTCACGGCCTTGTCGCGGGCGATGCCGAGCTTGTTCACGATCGGGTAGGCGATGAGTGTCTGCGAGGCGAAGAGACCCGCCAGCAGGATCGACGAGTAGATCGAGAATCCGAGGATGTAGTATCCGGCCAGAATGCCGAGACCCAACGGGACGCAGAAGGTATATAGTCCGAAAATGAGGCTGCGCCAGCTGTTGCGCCTGAAGTCGGACATATCCATGTCGAGGCCCGACAGGAACATGATGTAGAGGAGTCCGGCCGTTCCGGAGAGGATGATGCTGCTGTCACGCAGCACGAGGTTGAGCCCGTGGGGGCCGATCACCGCACCGGCGATGATGAGCCCCAGCAGATAGGGGATCTTGAGTTTGTTCAGGATGAGGGGCGCAGCGAGGATAATGACCAGAATGAGCAGGAACTTCAGGATCGGGTCCTCGAGCGGCAGTGTGAAATCTATATGTGCGAGCAGAAACATCGTGTGGCGTTTTTGTCGGATATACAAAGATAACAAAAATCGGGATACGGACAAGAGCCGCTGCCGAAAATCTTCCGGAGAACACTCCTTCGCCGGCCTTCCCGGCCTGTGTCCGTACCGCCGCTGTCCGATTCCCGTTCCGGTTTCGGAGCGTCTGTCGCATCCCGCATGTTGCGGTGGAAACAGCGAAAAAATCGGCGCCGAACGCTTGCTTTTCGCCAAAAAAACGTAACTTTGAAAAATTAAAGAGAAGAGACGACTCGAGCCTATGGGTACGGACAAGGTGGACAAACGGCTGCTCGGCCCCGTTTTGGCGGGATTTTTTATCATGGGATTTTGCGACATGGTGGCCCCTATTACGGGGCGAATTGCCGCGGAATTACCTCCCGAGCAGCAACAGTTGGTCAGCTTTCTGCCGACGATGGTTTTCCTGTGGTTCCTGGTGCTGTCGCTGCCGATAGCTGCGGCGATGAACCGCATTGGGCGTAAGGCTACGGCTCTGGCAGGCTATGCCTTCACCATCGTTGGACTGACGGTTCCCTATGCAGCCGGAGCAGCTTGTGCTCCGGTGTGGTATTTCGTCGGTTTCGGTTTGCTGGGTATCGGGAATACGGCTATTCAGGTGGCGGTCAATCCGCTGCTGGCTACCAGTGTCCCCGAGTCGCGCATGACGAGTTACCTGACCGTCGGGCAGATCTTCCGCAATACCTCGCTGCTGCTGTTGGCCCCCGTCGTGACGGCGCTGACGGCCTGGACCGGTTCGTGGCGGCTGCTGCTGCCGCTCTATGCGGGGCTGACCGTCCTCGGCGGCATCTGGCTCCAGTGTACGGCGGTCACCGATCCGCCCCGCCGGCAGGGAGCCGGAACCGGGTTGAAGGGGTGCCTGCAGTTGCTCCGTCATCCGACCGTATTGATCTCGACGCTGGGCGTTGCCTGCTTCATAGCCGGCGATGTGGGCATCGGTTACCTCTCGGTGCGACTCATCGACGATCCCTCGTCGATCCTTACCACCACGGGCTTCTATGCCTGCCGGATCGTCGGTACGCTCGTCGGGGCGTGGACGCTGGTTCGGGTCTCGGATACGAAATACCTTGGCTGGAACATGGCCCTCGCCCTCGTATTGTGCGTGGCGCTCTTCTTCCTGCGCAACAATACGGCGATCTATGCCGCGGTTGGCATCCTGGGCTTTACCATGGCCTGTGTCTTCGCCACGTTCTATGCCGTGGCGACGCGTGCCGTGCCCGAGCGGGCCAACGAAGTGGCCGGGCTGATGATCCTGGCCATCTCGGCCGGGGCGGTCTCCGGACCGGTCTGCGGTGCGATCATCCGCATGACCGGAGACCCGCACCGGGGTATGTTTTTTGTCGGAGCCTGCATCTGCTACATGCTGTGGGCTTCGTGGTATGTAACACGTTTGAACGCAAGAAAGAGATGAAACGAACGATTCTTTTGACACTGCTGTTGGCCGCCACGGCGTGGGGAGCCATGGCCCAGCGTCCCCGTACCCGGGTGGAGTGGGGCGTTATCGGAGGCATCAACGTCCCCGACTATACGACCAACATGAAGGCGACGGAGATCCGCAACAAATGCGGCTGGCAGGCGGGTATCGTCACGGCGGTGAACCTCGGCGCCTTTGCCATTGAGCCGCAGATCCTCTACGTGCGCCAGGGCCTCCGCATCCGTCCCGAGGGGAGCGGGGAGCTGAACCTCAAGTCGAATTCGATCGACGTGCCGGTGCTCGTGTCGCTTCGGCTGCTCAATCCGGTCCGGATCTATGCCGGCCCCGTCTTCACGGTCATGAACGACTGCAAGCGCAAGGACGGCGGTGACCTGCTCGACTTCGGCCGCGTGCGCCCGACGATGTCCTATACGGTGGGTGCCGGCGTGGTGCTCCTGCGTCACCTGCTCATCGACGTGCGCTACAACGGCCAGTTCCGGGCCAAGCACGAGGTCGTGCTGCCCGACGGCCGCCAGCTCGACAAGCTCCGTTCGTACAACGTGGCGCTCAGTGTCGGATATCTGTTTTAGCCTATGACGGAGAGTGTTTCGAAGGAGGTGCTGATCGAGGGGGTCGATCCGCGCGAACTGTACGGCCCCCAGGATGCCTATCTGGAGCAGATCCGGGCGCTGCATCCGACATTGAAGATCGTCGCCCGGGGCTCGTCGCTCAAGGTGCTCGGAGCTGAGGCCGATACGCGGCGTTTCGCCGCCCACATGGAGGGGCTGGTGGCCTATTACCTCAAATACGGACATGTTTCGTCGCAGGTCATCGACCAGTGCTTCTCGGGCGGTGTGATGCCCGATGACGGGCCGGTGGACAAGGACGTGATCGTCTACGGCAACAACGGCAACATCGTCCGTGCACGGACCGTGAACCAGCAGCGGCTGGTCCGGCTCTACGACAGGAACGACCTGCTCTTCGCCGTGGGCCCCGCAGGCTCGGGCAAGACCTATACGGCCATTGCGCTGGCCGTCCGCGCCCTCAAGGAGCGGCACGTGCGGCGGATCATCCTCACGCGCCCGGCCGTCGAGGCGGGCGAGAAGCTGGGCTTCCTGCCGGGCGACATGAAGGAGAAGCTCGACCCCTACCTGCAGCCGCTCTACGATGCGCTCAACGACATGATCCCGCCGGTCAAACTTCAGAAGTTCCTCGAGGAGGGCACCGTGCAGATCGCGCCGCTGGCCTACATGCGCGGGCGGACGCTCGACAACGCCTTCGTCATCTTGGACGAGGCGCAGAACACGACCCTCTCGCAGATCAAGATGTTCCTCACGCGCATGGGGCGCAACGCCCGCTTCATCGTCACGGGCGACGTGACGCAGATCGACCTGCCGCGCAAGAGCGACAGCGGTCTGGTGCGCGCGATGGAGATACTGCGCCACGTGGAGGGGATCGGCATCGTGGAGTTCGACAAGCGTGACATCGTGCGGCATCCGCTGGTGAAATACATCGTCGAGGCCTTTGACCGCAGTGCGGGGGAGGAGACGGAGAAAAACGAACAGTCAAACATCAAAACCGAATAATTATGGACAGAAACTTGACGGCGCTCAAGCCGGCGCTCGTATGGAAGCATTTCGCGGAGATCGTCCGCATTCCGCGCCCCTCGCACCACGAGGAGGCAATCCGTCGCTACGTGCTCGATTTCGCCCGTTCGATCGGCCTTGAGGCCTCTGAGGACAAGGCGCATAACGTGCTGGTCCGCAAACCGGCGTCGAAGGGGATGGAGAACCGCAAGGGGGTCATCCTGCAGGCGCACCTCGATATGGTTCCGCAGAAGAACAACGACAAGACGTTCGATTTTCTGGCTGATTCGATCGACGCTTACATCGACGGCGAGTGGGTGACGGCCGACGGCACGACGCTCGGGGCCGACAACGGCATTGGCGTGGCCGCGATTCTCGCCGTGCTCGAGGACGATACGCTCGTGCACGGTCCGCTGGAGGCGCTCTTCACCGCTACCGAGGAGACCGGCATGGACGGTGCCTTCGGTCTGCAGCCCGGCGTGCTGCGGGGTGAGATCCTGCTCAACCTTGATTCCGAGGAGGAGGGCGAACTCTACGTCGGTTGTGCCGGAGGTCTGGACGCCAACATGACGCTTCCCTACAGCGAGGAGCCGACTCCCGTTTCGGGATATGCGGCTGCCCGGCTGACAGTCAAGGGGCTTAAGGGTGGACACTCGGGCATCCAGATTGTCTGCCAGCGCGCCAACGCCAACAAGGTGCTGTTCCGCTTCCTGAATGCCGCGCCGTGCGAGCTGCTGCTCTGCTCGGTCGATGGTGGCGGGCTGCGCAACGCCATCCCGCGCGAGGCCGAGGCGGTCGTGCTGGTTCCCGAGGGTAAATATACGACTTTTGCCGAGGCGGTTGCCGCCTATGAGAAGACCGTCCAGGATGAGTTCGCCGGTATCGAGGACGGAGTGTCGATCCGTGTTGAGCCGTGTGCACGTCCGGAGCGGATGCTGCCCCGCGAGGCGGCGATGCGTCTGATCCGTGCCGTGGTGGGATGCCCCGACGGCGTGCAGCGTATGTCGATGGCCATGCCCGGGCTGGTGCAGACTTCGTCGAACCTGGCCCGTGTGGTTTCTGACGGTTCGACCGTCAAGATGCAGAGCCTGCTGCGCAGCTCGGTGCGCTCGGAGAAGTTCGCATTGGGCGAGGCCATCACGGCGGTCTTCGCACTGGCCGGCGCCACGACCGAACTGACGGGTGCCTACGACGGATGGAACCCCGACATGCAGTCGCCGATCCTGAAGGCCATGACCGCCTCCTACGAGGCCCTCTACGGCCGCAAGCCGGCCGTGACGGCCATTCACGCCGGTCTCGAGTGCGGTATCATCGGCGGCAAGTATCCCGGACTGGACATGATTTCGTTTGGCCCGACGATCAGCTATCCGCATTCGCCCGACGAGAAGGTCGAGATCGCCTCGGTGGCCAAATTCTACGATTTCCTGGTTCACACGCTGCGCAATGTCCCTGAAAAGTAGTGCGGGAGCCCGGGACGAGGAGGTCAAGTGGTTCGTGATCGTCAATCCTACGGCCGGAGGCGGTCGGGGACTGGACCACTTTCCGCAGATCTCCAAACACCTGCGCGATGCACATATCCTTTGCGAGCCGGTCTTCACGGAGCATAAGTTCCATGCCACGGAGCTTACCGTGACGGCCGTGCGCGAGGGTTACCGCCACATCATCGTCGTCGGTGGCGACGGTACGCTGCACGAAGTGGTGAACGGTCTGTTCATCCAGCAGGAGGTCCGTCCCGAAGAGGTGTTGCTGGCGGTTATCGCCGTCGGTACGGGCAACGACTGGGTCCGGACATTCGGCATGTCGGACCGCTACCAGCATGCCGTGCGGGCCATCGCCGAGGGGTTCACCTTCCTGCAGGACGTCGGGGTGGTTTCCTACGAGGAGTCGCACTACCGTCAGAGCCGCTATATGGCCAACGTGGCCGGAGCAGGCTTTGATGCACATGTCGTGCAGCGGCTTTCGCACCTCAAGAAGAAGGGGCATAAGAGTCGCTGGCGCTATACGTGGTGTCTGATCCGGAATTTCTTCCGCTACAAGCCGACGGGCGTGAAGGTGTGGGTGGACGGACGGCTGGTCTACAACAACCTGCTGCTGTCGGCCGCCGTGGGTATCTGCAAGTTCAACGGCGGCGGTATCCAGCAGCTGCCCGAGGCGGTTGCCGACGATGGCATCCTCGACCTGTCGCTGATTCGTCCGGTGCACTTCTGGCATCTGCTTTTCCGGTTCCACTATCTGTTCAACGGAGGTATTTACCGCATCCGCCATATCCTCCAAGAGCGCGGCAGCTCCATTCGCATCGAATCGTCGCCCGAGGTGGGTGTCGAGGTCGATGGCGAACCGCTGGGCCATACGCCGCTCGAGTTCTCGATCCTGCGTCAGGCAATCCGTATTGTCGTGACGCGCGAGTTTTACGAGCAGCATGTCGGAATTCCGGCAGACCGTGTGACGGCAGAAGGATCGGGTGGACGGTCGCGGCGGCGCAGCCGCGCAGAGCGTAACCCCTCGTTGGCCGCCGCTTCGGCCATGCCGCAGGGGGAGAGCCGGGTCTCCTGAATCCAACCGCAGGCACAAGGTTCAAAAGAAAGACCGATCGCAAAACGATCGGCCTTTCTCTTTTCACCGCATTCCGTCGGCTTTCTTTGGCTGGGCAGGTTGCCCCTCGTACTGTCTCTTTAGCAGACGCCGAAACGGAAGACGATCTTCTGGCAGTAGGTCTCGCCCGGACGGAGCAGCGGCGAGGGAAATTCGGGATGGTTTACCGCGTCGGGGTAGTTCTGGCACTCCATGGCTACGCCGTCGTAGTCGGCATAGCGGCCTCCGGTCTTCGTCTCGGGGCATCCTCCGGCCAGCCAGTTGCCCGTGTAGATCATCACGCTCGGCTGTGACGAGAGCACCCGGACGCAACGGCCCGACTTCGGGTCGCGCAGTTCACCGACCTCGCCCAGGATGTTGGGTTTCCAGCCGTCGATCACGAAGGGGTGGTCATAGCCCTTGAAGTCGCGTATGTGGTTGAATTCCGAGTCGATCCCGGGGCGGAACGGGCGGAACGAACGGAAATCCTGCGGCGTGCCGGCCACGTCGAGCAGACGCCCCGTGGGGATCTGCCGCTCGTTCATCTCGAGTGCCTTCGAGCTGTTGAGACGCAGTTCGTGGTCGAGCACCGAGCCGCTGCCGTCGCCCGCGAGGTTGAAGTAGACGTGGTTGGTAAGGTTCACTACCGTCGTCTTGTCCGTGCGGGCGCGATAGGTGATTTCGAGGGCGTTCTCGTCGTCGAAGTCGAAGACCGCCTCGACGCACAGCTCGCCCGGATAACCCTGGTCGCCGTCCTCGGAGACGAGGGTCATCACCACGCGGTTCGTCTCGACACGGCTCTCCCATACGCGGTTGGCGAAGTTGTTCGTGCCGCCGTGGAGGTGGTTCACGCCGTTGTTCACCTCGAGGGCATACTCCTCTCCCTCGACGGTCATCCGCCCGAAGGCGATGCGGTTGGCGCAGCGGCCCACGCTCTTTCCCGAGGCGGCTCCGTCGTGGAAGTAGCCTTCGGGATGCCTGTATCCGAGCACGACGTCGGCCATGCGGCCTTCGCGGTCGGGCATCGTCACCGAGACGATCGCAGCCCCGTAATTCGAGAGCCGCACCTCTGCGCCCTGGTCGTTGCGCAGCGTGTAGAGGACGATCGCTTCGCCCTCCGGGGTCATGCCCCAGACATGTTGTTCGATCTGTACCATATTCATTCAGCGGGTTTCAGGTTGTCGAGCAGGTAGTCGATGCGGCGCAGCGTCTCCTCGCGTCCGATGAACTCCGTCACGTCGTACATGCCGGGGCCCTTGCCGGCGCCGACGAGCGCCAGACGCAGCGTGTTCATCACCTGTCCCATGCCGTAACCCTTCTCCTCGATCCAGGCGTGCACGATGCGCTCGGTGTTCTCTTTCGAGAAGTCGTCGATGCCCTCCAGCACGCCGCGCAATTCGCGGAGGATCGCCGGATTATCGCCCTTCCAGTATTTGCGGGTCTGCTTCTCCTCGTACTGGGTCGGGGCGATGAAGAAATAGGAGGTCAGGTCCCAGAGGTCGGTCGTCAGCTGCGCCCGCTCCTTCATGATGCCTGCGGCCTTGCCGGCCACCTCGTCCGAGACCTCGATGCCGTGCTCGCGCAGGATCGGCTGGTAGACCTCGGCCAGTTCGGCGTCCGTTTTGCGGTGCATGTACTGGGCGTTGAACCACTTGGCCTTGTCGGGCTGGAAGCGGGCTCCCGACTTCGAGACGCGCTCGAGCGAGAAGTTGTCGATGAGCTCCTGCATCGTGAAGAGCTCCTGCTCCGTGCCGGGGTTCCAGCCCAGCAGCGCCAGCATGTTGATGAAGGCCTCGGGGAAGTAGCCGTCCTCGCGGTATCCGCGGGCGGTCTCGCCCGTTGCGGGCGACTTCCAGAAGAGCGGGAAGACCGGGAAGCCCATCTTGTCGCCGTCGCGCTTGGAGAGCTTCCCGCCGCCCGTGGGCTTGAGCAGCAGGGGCAGGTGGGCGAACTTCGGCTGGCTCTCTTCCCAGCCGAAGGCCTTGTAGAGCAGGTAGTGCAGCGGCAGCGACGGCAGCCACTCCTCGCCGCGGATGACGTGCGAGACCTCCATCAGGTGGTCGTCCACGATGTTCGCGAGGTGGTAGGTGGGCAGGGCGTCGGCCGACTTGTAGAGCACCTTGTCGTCGAGCGTCGAGGTATTCACCTCGACATGGCCGCGGATCAGGTCGTCCATGCGGACGATCTCGTTCTCGGGCATCTTGAAGCGGATGACCCACTGGTCGCCGCGGTCGATGCGTGCGCGGACCTCCTCGGCCGGAAGGGCCAGCGAGGTGGCGAGCTTTTCGCGCACGGCGTAGTTGTAGGCGAATGCCTCGCCGCGCGCTTCGGCCTCCTTGCGCAGGGCGTCGAGCTCCCCGGCCGTGTCGAAGGCGTAGTAGGCCCAGCCGGCCTCGACCAGCTGGAGGGCGTACTTGAGGTAGATCTCGCGTCGCTCGCTCTGGCGGTAAGGTGCGTGCGGTCCGCCGACACCGACACCCTCGTCGATCTCGATGCCGCACCAGCGGAGCGACTGCATGATGTACTCTTCGGCTCCGGGGACGAATCGCTGCGAATCGGTGTCCTCGATGCGGAGGATCATCGTGCCGCCGTGTTTGCGGGCGAAGAGGTAGTTATATAATGCCGTGCGGACGCCGCCGATGTGCAGCGGTCCGGTGGGACTGGGTGCGAATCGCACCCGAACGGGTCTTTCCATCGTAGTTCTCTATTTTTTTGTTCTGTATGTGTCTCAAAGGTTGTGGTCGAACACCAGCCAGGCCGCCAGCGAGTCGCGCTCGCGGAAGTGGTCCTCGCCGTATTTCCGCTCGAAGCGCGTGCGCTCCACGAAGTCGGGATCGAGCAGTTCGCGGGCGATGTCGCCGTAGAGCGTCTCCTCGCGGTTGCGACGTTCCTCCTCGTCCTCGCGCCAGTAGTCGCGGATCGAGGCCGGCACCTGTTGGTAGAGTTCGAAATAGTTCACGCGGTTGCCGTTGGTGACGAGTTCCGAGATCGAGTAGTCGAACCAGTATTTCTCAACCAGTTCGCGGATCGGCAGTCCGGGACGGTCGGGGAACATGTTGTAGGCGATGTCTCCATCCTGGATGTCCCAGATGCTGTATTGCATCCAGGTCGTGATCCGGGTCGGTGTGCGGAGTCCCTGCTTGAATTCGAAGTTGTTGTGGCGTGCGGCGCTGAAGTCGTCGAAGCCGTGGGCCCTGTCGCGCAGGAAGAGTCCGAAACGGCCTTCGATCCGGTCGATCGGGCCCTTTGTCGGCGCGATCTCCAGTACGACACGGGCCGTGCCGTAGGTGCTTTCGCGCGGATCGATCGAGAGCAACCGCACGGAGACGTAGCTCTCCGGCCGCAGTGAGTCGAGGAAGTGCCGCCAATGGGCAATCAGCCCCGGTATCCGCTGCGCCGTTTCGCCGTATCGCTCCTCCCATTCGGCATCGGCCTGCTCCCGGAGCCGGTCGCGGACCCCGCTGTCGGAGAGGCTGTCGAGGAATGTCTGCAGTGCCTCGTAGGTCAGGTCGTTGGCCCGGGCTTTCTCTACCGTCGAGGCCGTGGCGCGGAAGCGTTCGGCCAACGTGACAGCCTCCTGGTAGTCGGGATTCTTCTTCAGCAGGGCATTGACCTCCTCGAGCGGAAGCTCTTCGGAGACCGAGCGGTTTTCCGGTCCTCCGCAGGCTGTCAGGAACAGTGCGAATCCGGCAAGCAGGACTTGGGATTTCATGATTCGGACTTTTGGTGTGGTTGGACCGGAACGGAATGCCGTCAGTCAGCTGCGACGTACCCGCTCCGACGTTGATTCATGTTTGTTATCCGGTTATTTCACCCGATACTCGATGCGCATCGTAATGCGGGCCTTCTTCTGGCGCGAAGCCGTGTTGAACGATCCTCCGGCCGAGAACTCCTCGTTCGAGTTGGCGCCGGTGATCTGGAATACGCCCATGCGGGCCGAGGCTACGCGCCCGATCTTTGTGCCGGCATTCCGGGCGATCTTCTCGGCGCGCATGCGGGCATCGGCCGAGGCGGTCTCGATGAGACCCATCTTCACGTCATCGAGTTTCGTATAGTAGTAGTCCGGGGCATATGCCTCGATCGACACGCCCTGGGCGATGAGCGACGAGATCTCGCGCGAGATCGTCTCGACCTTCTCCACTTCCGACGATTCGACCGTGAAGCGCTGGCTGAGGCGGTAGCCCGTGAAGCGCTGTCCGGCCCAGTTGCCGTTGGCGTTGTACACCGGGTCGTACTGCTTCTCGACATTCACGAAGGCGAATACGACCGCCTCATCCGGGAGCCCTTTTTCGCGGAGATACTGCTGTACCTTGGCCTTGCTTTTCTCGATCTCGGCATATCCTGTGGCGACGTTCTGCGCTTCGGATGTGAGGTTGCCCGACCAGACGATCAGGTCCGACGTGAATTCCGTTTCGCCCAGTCCCGTCACGAGGATCGTGTCCTGTGCGCGGTATTTATAGGTGTAGGCGCGCCCCAGCACGCAGGCGCAGACAACGGCCGCAACGGCGATCCAGATGTACTTGGCGTTTTTCATGGCAGTATGGTTTTAAAGTTCGTGTCCCGGTGCAGGGCCTTGGGTCAGACGTTGAACAGGAAGTGCATGATGTCACCGTCCTGGACGACGTACTCCTTGCCCTCGATACCGATCTTGCCAGCGTCGCGGCAGGCCTTCTCGGAGCCCAGAGCCACATAGTCGTCGTACTTGATCACTTCGGCGCGGATGAATCCCTTCTCGAAGTCGGTGTGGATGATTCCGGCCGTCTGCGGGGCCTTCATCCCGCGCACGTAGGTCCATGCGCGCGACTCGTCGGCTCCGGTGGTGAAGAAGGTCTCGAGGTTGAGCAGCTTGTAGGCGGCCTTGATCAAGCGGGCTACACCCGACTCCTTGAGGCCCATGTCCTCGAGGAACATCTGGCGCTCCTCGTAGCTCTCGAGTTCGGCAATGTCGGCCTCGGTGGCCGCCGCGATGACGAGCATCTCGGCCTTTTCGTCGGCGATGGCCCGCTTGACGGCCTCGGTATAGGCATTGCCCGTGACGGCGCTTTTTTCATCCACGTTGCAGACATAGAGCACCGGCTTGTCGGTCAGCAGGTTCAGGTCGGCAACCAGCTTGCGGTCCTCCTTCTCGAGTTCGACCGTACGGGCGCTGAGACCCTGCTCCAGCACCGACTTGTATTGCAGCAGCAGCTCCACGGCGCGTTTGGCGTTCTTGTCGCCGCCCGACGTAGCCTGCTTCTGGGTCTTGGCCAGCCGGTTCTCGATGGTCTCGAGATCCTTGAGCTGCAGTTCGGTATCGATGATCCCCTTGTCGCGCACGGGATCGATCGATCCGTCCACGTGGGTGATGTTTCCGTTGTCGAAGCATCGGAGCACATGGATGATCGCATTCGTGTTCCGGATGTTTCCGAGGAATTTGTTTCCCAGTCCTTCACCTTTCGAGGCGCCCTTGACCAGTCCGGCGATATCGACGATCTCGATCGTGGTCGGGATCACCCGCTTGGGGTTGTCGATCTCGGCCAGCCGGATCAGCCGCTCGTCGGGTACGGTGATGACGCCCACGTTGGGGTCGATGGTGCAGAAGGGAAAGTTGGCCGCCTGTGCCTTGGCGTTGGACAGGCAGTTGAAGAGGGTCGATTTTCCGACGTTCGGAAGACCCACGATGCCGCATTGAAGTGCCATTATGCTCGAATCGTTAGCTGTTCGTAAAATATTTTCCGACAAACCCGTCGGAAGGACCCACAAAGATATGAATTTCTTTTGACAATGCCAGCAACGGGGCGCGTTTGCTCTATTTTTCGCTTCGTTCTCCGCCGGTCTGCCGGGTTCCCTTTTTGCGGCAATTTCCGTACTTCTTCAAATCTCTCCTCGGCCCGGACTTTTCGAAGCGGAGGAGTGTCGGAGAGGTGTCTTCGGAGTCGAAAGGCCGCATGGGGCGTCTTGTTGTGTCTTGAAAGAGTGGAACGTACCGAATCGAAATTGAGATGTCATTGAAACGCAATCCTTCGGATGCTGGGGATTATTCGGAAAAATCGCTATATTTGAAAACGGATTCGGATAACTGAGGTCGTCCGGATCCCCCGGACTTGAAAAGATGGAGAACCTGGATGTTTACTCGGCCGATTTTCGGCAATTTTTTCTGGCACATTACGATACGTTGTGTGCCCGGGCTTTCCGACTGGTCCACGACCGCAAACTCTCCGAAGATATCGTGCAGGACGTCTTCCTGATGCTGTGGGAGCGACGTGCGGAGATCGACTTCTCGCGTCCGGTGCTGCCCTTTTTGATGACGGCTGTACGGAATCGGAGCATCGATTCCCTCCGTAGCCGCAAGTCGCACGGCGAAGGAACCTGCGGACTCGATACGCTTGACGGATATGTCCGCCGTCTGGTAGCCGACCGTTGCGAGGATGAGTTTGACCTTTCGCAGCTCCGGCACGAGATCGATGACGGCGTGTCGCAACTCTCCGAGCAGTGCCGGCGTGTCTTCCTGTTGAGCCGGGAGACCGGACTGAAAAACCGCGAAATCGCCGAGCAGCTCAACATCAGCGTCAAGGCCGTGGAGAAGCATATCGGCGTAGCCTTGTCGAAACTGCGTCTCCGGTTGAGCCGCAGCGGTTTCTTCGGTCTGTTCCTCTAACCGCTTGCTCTTTTTCACAGGTGTGCCGTCGGTTCCTGCGGTGTCACTTTCTGCGGTGTCACATATGGCAAGGGCCCGATCTTGTGGTCGGGCCCTTGTCTTTTCGGCGATTCAGATCCTTATTTCAAGGGAAATTCGTGTGAGTGGGTCACCGTCCCGTCCGGTCCGTAGATGCGGGCCGTGATCCTGCCGTCGCCGACGTCGCACTTGAGCAGGCTCGCGTTGTCGTTCACCAGCACCGGGAAGCGGACCTTGTCGTTGGCCGGGTGGAACGAGTAGCGGTGTGTATGTCCCGACAGCATCACGTCGATGTCGGCTTCGTTCAGAATCGGCAGGAACAGCTCCTCGAGATGGATGTTCCCGTGCCAGGTGCCGTTTCCGAGCGGGATGTGCAGCAGTACGATGCGTGCCGAGGCGTTGCGGAACTCCTCCGAGGCGACCGTCCTGCGCAGCCAGGCGGCCTCCTCCTCGCGGTATGCGTCGTAAGCTCCCAGCCCGCCGTATTCGATATCCGAGTCGGGCTTGTCTTCCCCGCAGTCGAGCATGAGTACCGCAACCGATCCGGCCATGTAGAGCCCGTAATAGTTGCCCCCGACCTTGGGGAAATATTGCTGCAGAAAGTCGGCGTAGATGCCGCGCGTTTCGTGGTTGCCGCGGTTGTAGAGAATCGGCGTTTCGGAGGCAAAGGCCCCGACCGAGGCGTCGATGAAATCGCTGTAGAGCTGCTCGGGACTTTCGGTGCTGTTCGACATGTCGCCGTTGAAGGCTACGAAGTCGATCCGTGTAAAGTCGATCGGGCTGCAGAGCCCGGCCATGTATTCGGCGCGTCCGTGGATGTCGTTCAGCACGACGAACGAAAGATCGCTCCCCGATGTGGGGAAGGTCCTGAAGGCAAACGGCTGGCGCGAGTAGACGTTTGAGGCTGCAATGTCGCCGTAGTAGACCCTGTCGTTGTATTTCCATTCGCGCACCTCCTGCGAGAAGATGCGGTAGCGGTATTTCGTGCCGGGACGGAGCCCTTTCAGGCGGATGCTGTGGAGCGTCTTGTGGGCCTGCTTGCGCCCGGCTACGGTCTCGTAGCGGCGTTCGTGTTCCACGGCGTAGAAACTGCGTCCGTCGTCCTCGGCCACCTCGACCCACGAAAGGGCGGGTTTGCTGGTGGCCCAGACTACCGTGACGCCGTCCGAGGTCAGGTCGCAGAGCCAGGGACCATGCGTGATCTTGAAATCCTGCGCCATGAGGGTCGTACACGCGGCCAGCGCCAGGATCGTCGATAGGATTTTTTTCATGTTTGTCCGGTTGTTTGGGAGTTTTCCGTTTGGGGGCAGCCGGTTCGGGACGGCCCCGCAGCAAAGTTAGTAAAAATCCGGACCGACCGTTTGCCTGGCGGCCGGTCCGGACGGTGTTGCCGAAGCCGGTTTTCGGTCCGGGATCACTCTTCTCCTCCTCCGCTTTCGCCGGTGATGTCCTCTTCGGTCTGGAAGCGGATGTCGGCGATCACGGGACGGTGGTCCGAGGCATCGACGCCGTCTACCTGCTGGTCGGCACGCGATACGACCTGGTAGTTCTGCACGCCGAAATGCTCGATCGGGGCGTACATGATGTAGTCGATCTTTCGGTCGGGGTTGTCCGATGGGAAGGTGTATTGATCGATGGTTCCCGTGTTCGTCAGGAACGAGGTCATCGTGGCGATGACGTTCGAACTGGGGATGGCGTTGAGGTCGCCGCCCAGGATCAGGTCACCGACGAGTTCCGTGTCGCGGATCCGGCGCACCTCGCTAGCCTGTACCATGCGGCTCGCGTCGCCGGAGAGGTGATCGAAATGGGTCGAGGCGACGTAGAGGTCCTTGCCGTCGATCTGTACGCGGATAACGCACAGCGAACGGTCCTCACCGGGTTGTTCGGCGGCACAGGGCAGCGTGTAGCTGCGCTTCTCCAGAATCGGGTACTTCGAGAGCACGGCGTCGCCGTATTCGCCGCCGTCGCGGTCGATGGCCTTTGAGAAGTGCCACTCCATGCCCAGTTTCTCGGCCAGGTCACGGGCCTGGTGCACCTCCTTGCCCGATCGGTTGGTGAAAACATCCACCTCGTTTAGGGTGACAAAGTCGGGATCCTGGCGGCGGATCACCTCGGCCAGTGCGTCGAGATCGGCCGCATCGCTCGGGTTCGTGGCGCGGGCGCCGTAGATGTTGTAGGTCATGACGCGGAGGGTTTTACCCTGGGGCGGGATAACAGCCTTGTCTCCGTTGCGGTCGTTGTAGTTGTCGTCGTTGTTGCAGGCTGAGGCCAGCAGCAGCAACGCTCCCAGATATGCCAGTCGTTTCATTTTTCGGTACTTTGGTTGTTCGTTATGCATGTCAGAATGCGCGGATGTCGGCAATACTCGTCTGGTACATGTCGGCCTGTGTGGCGGTTACCGTGATGCGGAGATAGCGCCCCGATACCTTGTGGTCGAGGAACACCTCATTCTCGATGCGGTTCTCAACAGAGAAGGTGCCGGCCATCGTCCATTTCGCGTTGTCGTCGCTCAGCTCGACATTGAAGATGCGCGGGTTGCCGTTGTCGCGCGGCGTGTCGCTCTCGAACGGGGTGGCGCGGCCGCGAATCCGGACTCCGTGGATCTCGTTCGTTTTGCCCATGTCGATCACCACCCAATGCGGCGGACCGGGCTTGGCGTTGCGCCATTGCGTGCCCCAGTAGCTGTAGGGCGAGTCGTCGATCACCGACACGGCCTTTCCGTTGTCGGGCAGTTCGGGATAGTCTGCCTGCGGTTCGGACTCTTCCGACGAGAAGGCTGTAATGCTCCATCCCGAACGGTCGATCATCGGGAAGGGATTGGCCGAGTAGGTGCCGTTGATGCGCAGATAGGCCGTCCGGAGCGATTCGTTGATCGGTACTTCGGGCGATACGCTCTCGATCTGTATGGGCAGCAGGAAGGTGCCGACACCGTCGAAGGCTGCGGCGTTGATGCCGATGGTCACCGGATCGGAGATGTATTTCCCGTTGGGGATCGTCGTTTCGAGCGACTGGGTCGTATAGCTCCCCTCGAGCATCATCGGATAGTCGGTCTGATGCGCCGTGTTGTAGGTTTCGACCAGCTCCGGGGCGATCCGGAACTTGACGCGGATGTCGTGTCCCGGGTTCTTGATGCAGCTCAGGTTGGCATGGATGCGGAAGGTGGTGTCGCGCTCGAGCGGAAAAGTCAGCGCGCTCTTCGAGTCGTCGTCCACGGCATTGACCGTGTAGACCGTCGTGTAGCTCTCGGGCCTGGCGACGTTCATGTCGTCGCTGATGGGGTTCTCGCAGGCGGTGAAGAGTAGGCCGCACGCAAGCAGGGCCGTATATCTGGATTGGTTCATGTCTTTCTGTTTTTCGTGTTTACCATCCGGGATTCTGTACGATCTGCGGGTCGCGGTTGATCTCGGACTGCGGAATGGGGAAGAGGTAGAATTCGGGGCGGAAGACCCGGGTTTCGAACACGGTCCGCTCGTAGAAGGCCTCGTCGGTGAAGCTGTTGCCGGCATCGACGTTCATGCCGTAGAACGGTCCGGCATCGGTCTGCTCGGCGATCAGCCAGCGCCGCGTGTCGAAGTAGCGGAGCTGCTCGAAGCAGAGCTCGATGCGGCGCTCCAGCCGGATCTGATCGCGCATGAGGTCCTGCGAGAGTCCCGATTGTACGGGGCCCAGACCTCCGCGCTCGCGGATCTGGTTGAGGTACTTCTCAATATCGGGATTCCCCGGATCGTATTCGTTGAGCGCCTCGATGTAGTTGAGCAGCATCTCGGCGTAGCGCATCATCAGGAACGGCCGCTTGATGTAGTTGTTGTTCTTGGGGTTGGACGAAGGCGAGACATTCTTGATGGCGATATAGCCCGAGCGGGGATAGTCCCACGTGCCCTTCTTGCCCGAACCTCCCGTGTAGTAGAGCTGGATGCGGGTCTTCTGGTCACCGATCCAGTAGGCGCCGTTGAAGCAGATGTTCACATAGAAACGCGGCTCGCGATTGACATACATGTTGCGTGTTCCGGCCGGGGCGAATACCCATCCGGTCTCGGCATCCTTGTAGGCTTCGGTCGAGAATCCGGTCTCCTGCTGAGGGGTGATCGCCGAGCCGTCGGCCATGCGGAACGCATCGACGAGCTGCTGCGTGGCGCCCATGCTCTCGTAGCCGCTGAACTGCCGGGGAGAGGCGGAACGCTCCCAGCCGCTGAGGCTGTTGGCGATCCGGACCATCATGACTTCGCAGTTCCAGTTCTCGAGGAATACGTTGCGGCACGACAGGTAGGGATCGATCGTCCCGTCCTTGTGATATGCCTTGTAGAGATCGAAGATTCCCAGGTCGATAACGTCCTTGGCGGCCTGTGCGGCGCGCTTCCACTTTTCGGCGTCGTACGAGGTGGCGAACAGGTGCTTGCCGTCCTTGTTCACGACGTTGGCGTAGGCCGGGTTGCCGTTGAACTGCGGGCTTGCGGCCAGCAGCAGCACGCGGCTTTTGAGCCCCATGCACATGGCCAGCGTGGCCCGTCCGTAGTCCTTGTCGGCCTGCGAGGTGAAGTGCAGCGGCAGCCGCTTGTTGTCGATGATGTCGTCGAGTTCGCCCACGATGTAGTCCACGCACTCGTCGTAGGAGCTGCGGGGCAGGTTCATCTTGACGTCGTCGCGGTCGAGGTCGCCGGGAAGCACTTCGTCTCCCAGCAGCACGCAGGGACCGTACTGGCGCAGGATGTTGTAATAGAACCACGCGCGCAGGAAGCGGGCTTCGTTCTTGTACTGCTCGACCACGAGCGGGCCGCGCGTCGGGTCGTTGAGCATCTCCTGATTCTCGCCGATGTGCTGGATGAAGTAGGTGGCTGAACGGATGCCGCGGTAGAAATGGCTCCAGAATTCGTAGTAGTTCGACGAGGCACTCCAGTTTCCGAGATTGATTTTGAAGGAGTTGTAGTCCTCACGGTCGTAGGTGACGTCGAGGTCGTCCGAGCAGGGGTCCCACGGAATGGGGCTCGTGCGGTGCGACTCGTCCTTGATGTAGCCGTATACCGTGGCGAGGTATTTCTCGGAATAGGTGGTCCGTTGGAAGACCTGTTCGATGGTGATGCGGTCGTCGGGAACCTGATCGAAGAAGTCGTCGTTGCAGGCGGTCAGGCAGACGGCGGCCGAAGCCAGTGCAAGCAGTGTTATTTTGAGTTTCATGGCCAATCGGTGTTTAGAAGTTGAAGTTTACGCCCAGACTGACGGAGGCGATGTTCGGGTAGCGGGCGCCGCGTCCGTCTCCGAGTTCCACGTCCCAGATCTTGAACGAGCTGAACGTGAGCAGGTTCACGCCCTGGATGAAGACGCGGGCATTGTCCAGGTGGATCCGTTTCATCCAGCGGTCGGGCAGTCGGTAGGAGAGTTCGATGTTCTTCAGGCGCAGGTAGTCGGTATTTTTGAGCCACCACGTGCTGGTCTCGTAGTTCATGTTGATGTTGCCGATTGAGAGGCGGGGGTAGAAGACATCCTGGCTGGGATTCTGTTCGGTCCAGCGGTCGGTGATGTTGCTCAGCAGGTTGCCGCGGCTCGAACCCTGCGAGAAGGGTAGCACGCCCTCGCCGCTGAGCATGGCGTCCACGTGTGCGGCGCCCTGGAACATGGCCGTGAGCGAGAGGTTCTTCCAGCCTATCGAGAAACCGAAGCCGTACATGATCTCGGGGACGCTGCCCCAGCCGATGGGCACCTTGTCGTACTCGTCGATCTTGCCGTCGCCGTTCACGTCCTTGTACTTGATGTCGCCCGGACGGGTGTCGCCGGTCTGCATGGGCGATGCGGCGATCTCCTCGTAGCTTTCAAACAGCCCGAGGGCCACCAGCCCGAAACGCTGTCCGACCTTGTTGCCGATGGTACTCTGCCACGGATAGGCTGCCGTGCTGTCGTCCTCGAGCACTTTGTTGCGGTTGAATGAGTAGTTGCCCATCAGGCTCAGCGACCAGTCGCCCCACGAGTTGGCATAGTTGATCGAGAATTCGACACCCTTGTTCTCGACCCTGCCGATGTTGCCGTAGGGGTTGTTGATCATTCCGACGTAGGCCGGGATGCTCGAGCGGCGGAGGTAGATGCCCTCGCGCGACTCCTTGAAGTAGTCGAACTGGAAGTTGAGCTTGTTGTTCAGCAGGCGCATGTCCACTCCGATGTCGGTCTTGTCGGCCACCTCCCACGTCACGTCTACGGCATATTCGTTGATGGCCGTCGTGCCGAAGTTCTGGTCCATGTTCTTGCCGAAGGTATAGCTTGTCGAACTGCTGTCGGTGACGGTGGCCAGATAGGCGAACCGTCGGCCGCTGATCTGGCTGTTGCCCACCTGGCCCCACGTTCCGCGGACCTTCAGGTACTGGATGACACCTGTGAGCGGCTCGAAGAAGGACTCGTTGGAGATCACCCAGCCCAGACCCATCGACGGAAAGAAACCGTATCGGTTCTTGGGGGCGAAGTTCTCCGAGCCGTTGTATCCGAAGTTGAATTCGGCGAAGTAGCGGTCGTCGAAGCCGTAGGTGAAGCGGCCGGCCAGACCGCGGAAGCGGTAAGGCAGGGCCTCCTCGACGTTGGTTGCCTTCGTGTTGATCTCGTCGCTCTGGTTGAAGAGCAGCATGCCCGACACGTCGTGGCGCCCGAAGGTGTTCTTGTAGTTGAGCGCCGCCTCGAGGTAGATCGTGCGGTCACCCTTGGCGCTGAGGCTGTAGGCGAGGTTCTCGGTGCCCTGCCGGGTCTGCTCGTAGATCAGGTTGCCGTTGGCGTCGCGCCCCGTGGCGTGGTAGGTGTTGGGCGACTTGGTGAAGCGGTTGCTGGTGTAGTTGTAAGTGTCGAACGAGAACATGCCCGTGATCGACAACCCCTTGCAGAGCTGCTGCGTGACGCGCAGGTTCGAGTAGACCTGGCTGCGCCACTGGTTGGCATAACCCGTGGCTCCGAGCTCGGCTACGGGGTTGAGCCCTCCGCCCGAGAAGGCGCCCAACTTGCCGTCGGGATACATCGGGGCGATGTAGATGGGCTGGGTGAAGTAGGCCGATTCGAAGATCGTGGCCTGCGACGAAGCGGGGTAGTTGGCATTGGCCAGGTATCCCTGGATGCCCAGCTTGATCTCAGTGGTGCGGAACGGATTGAGGGTCAGGTTGGTCGTGACGTTGTACCGGCGGTAGTAGGTATTCGAGTTGTAGTCGGCCAGCTTCGTGTCCTTGTACATGCCGTCCTCGTCGTAATAGGCCAGTCCGATGTAGTATACGGCCTTGTCCGATCCTCCCGACACATTGACGTTCGCCGAACGGTTGTGGCTGTAGTCGCGCAGGATCTCGTCCATCCAGTCCACATTGGGGTAGAGATAGGGGTCGGCATGCGTGCGGGTCTTTTCGATCACTTCGCGGCTGTATAGCGTACCGCCGCCGCGCGTTGTCGAGGCTTCGTTCGACATCTCCATGTAAGTGGCGCCATCGACGAAGTCGGTGATTTTCGTCGGGGTCGTGATGCCCTCGGTGTAGCGTACGGTGAACTTCGGACGCCCTTTCAGACCGCTCTTGGTGTTGATGATGATGACGCCGTTTGCTCCGCGCACGCCGTAAACGGCCGTGGCCGAAGCATCCTTGAGGATCGAGAAACTCTCGATATCCTCCGGATCGACGTTGGCGAACGAGCGGGGCACGCCGTCCACGAGCGTCAGCGGTGCGCTCATGCTGGCCGTCAGGGTCGAGATGCCGCGGATGTAGATGTCCGCATCGTCGAATCCCGGCTCGCTGGTCCTCTGTACGGAGACCAGACCGGCGACACGGCCGGCGAGTCCCTGCGTGAGGTTGGCGGCCGGCACCTTGAGTTCATCGACCTGGATGCTCTGCTGCGAGCCGATGACGCTGATCTTTTTCTGTACGCCGTATCCGACCACCTCCACGGCATCGAGCAGGGCGTCGTTCTGTTCGAGCACAACGTCGAGCAGGCCGCGTCCGGCGACGGCCACATCCTGGGTCTTGTAACCCACGTAGCTGAATTCCAGTACGTCGTCGGGCAGTACGTCGATCAGGTAGTTTCCGTTGATGTCGGTGGCCGTGCCGATGTTGGGTCGCTCCTTCACGAATACCGTCACACCGATCAGGGGCTCGCCGCTGTGGTCCTTGACCGAACCCATGACGCGCAGTGTGGTCTGCTTCTCGGCTTTACCCGCTGCTGCGGCCTTGCCGATGACGATCTGCCGTCCGGAGAGTTTCCAGGTGTTCTCCGTTCCGGCGAAGAGCACTTCGAGCACATCCCCGACGGTTTGGTCCGAGACGCTGATCGACACGCGGCGCGAGGCGTCGAGGATGTTGTCGTAGTAGACGAAAATATAGTTGCTTTGGTCTTCGATGCGCGAGAATACCTCCTTGAGAGGGACATTCTGCAGGTTGAGCGAGATGCGTGCATCCGGGGCGGACGTCTGTGCGGCGACAGAGCCGAACAACCCGATTGCGGCCAGCAAAAACAGGACTTTTATCCGTCCGAGACGGGATAATTGCTTATTATCGGGTACAGGGATCCCGATATTGCCATTTTTGTTGTACATTTGCAATGAATTGAAGTTTAGAATAGGGTAATTTTTAGATTTCATTTCGTGCCGGGCCGTGTTGGGGGACACTGCCCGGCTTTTTTCAACTCGGGTCGTGATTTTCCATAGGCATTCGGTTTGGATTGTTGTCGTGTTCCTTTCGTGCGTTTTGTGCCGAGCAGAGGCTGAATCCCGTCTCGGAGGCCCGGAACCGGATCGGGGCCGTGAGCGAGAGGACCCGCAGCACCTCGCCGGGATCGTCGTTGAGTTCGAGTTTTCCCGAGATGGTCATGACGCCGACTTCGGGGGAGCAGTCGAACGTCCGGTTGTAATATCGGGCAAGCCGTGCGAGCACGTCGGAGAGCGGCGTGTTGTCGAAGCGGTAGTATCCGTGGATCCAGCTGATATAGTCTTCGGCGCGAACCTCGCGGATGCGGAATCTGCCGGCCGTGTCAAGCGAGACGCGCTGGTCGGGCTCGATCCGGATGCTGCGTTCTGGAACGCCGGTCGGTGCGACGCTCACCGAACCCGAGCGGAGCACCACCTCCTGGGTGTGGTCGCGTCCGTAGGAGGAGACGTAGAACCGGGTCCCCAGTACGCGGACGTCCATCTTTCCGGTGTGCAGGGTGAAGGGTCGTGCGGCATCGTGGGCTACCTCGATGTAGATTTCGCCCTCGGCGTAGATTTCGCGGCTGTCGCCGTCGAATGCCGGGGGGTAGATCAGCCGTGACCCGGCATTCACCCACACGCGGGTGCCGTCGGCCAGCGTCAGGGTCGTCTGCTTGCCGTAGGGGACGAGCAGCTGGTTGAATGCGGCCACCTCCTTTTTGGTGATCGGTTCGCGAGCGTCTTCGTTGATGTGGATCTCGGAGGCGTCGTAACGGATCGAGGAGCGTTTCTCCTCGAGCCGTACCGTCTTCTGTTCCGAGAGTACAAGCTGTACCTCCTTTTCGGTGTATGCGGGAGCCTCTGTCGCCCGGGCAAACTCCCGGATGTCCGGGATCTGTTGTTCCGTCCTGCCGCGGAGGAAGAATCCGGTAACCAGCAGTATGCTGCAGGCAGCCGCGCAGGCGATTCCGACGATGCGCCGCCGGAGCGGTCGGTTTTGCCGGAGGGGCAGAGGGGCAGGGAGCTTCGCCGGGGTGGCGACCCGTTCCGTGAAGCGGCGGTAGGCCGCTTCGGCATCGAAACAGGTTGTGGCCAGGTGTCTCTCTCCCCATGCGTCGTAGGCCTCAAGATAACTGCGGCGATGCTCTTCCGAGGAGCGGAGCCAGTCGAGAAGTTCAGCCTGCTCGGCATCGGAGAGACGCTCGCCGTCGAGGTGGCGTGCGATCAGGTGGTCGATATGTCTGTTTTGCATGTTCATCTATTCTATTCACGGATCAGCGGGCCGAACCCCTACCTTCCCGGCTGAAAAAAGATTCCGATCCGCCCGAAACGGAGCGGGGAGCCGCAGCCTGTGCCGCAACTCCCCGCCGTATCCGTGCCGGATCTTCCCTGTTACCGGTAGATTCGGGCGGCGAACCCGCCTCCGGGAGCCATCTTCACCGTCAGTTTCTTGTCTGCGGGCAGCATCTCCGTCCGCTTTACGTAGTCGCAGGCGGCGCGGTGGGCGTTCCTGCCGTCGCTGAAGCTCTCGACCTTCCAGCCGTCACCCTCGAGGAACGAGAGGTCGAGCACCACTTCGCGCGCATCCCAGTTCGTCAGCGCCCCGACATACCATGTGTCGCCCGACTGCCGGGCGATGGCGATCCGTTCGCCGAGTTTTCCGTCGAGAGCTTCCGTGCGGTCCCAGACGGTCGGCACGGAGGCGATGAAGCCGAAGCATTCGGGCTCCTTGAGGTAGTTCGACGGCGAGTCGCAGAGCATGTTGAGCGGCGATTCGAAGACGATGTACTCGGCCAGCTGACGGCAGCGGGTGCCCTGGCTCATCGGCTCCGTATTGACCGGACGGTAGTTTCGCCGCGTGGCGTTGCGCATGGCGCCCTGCGTGTAGTCCATTGTCCCGGCGACCATGCGGATGAAGGGCATGGTGACGTCGTAGGTCACCTGATCGACCGTCTCGGGCGACCACTTCATCTGTTCAAGGCCGAAGACCCCCTCGTAGTTGATGACGTTGGGCCACGTGCGGTTGAGCCCCGTCGGCTTGAAGATGCCGTGGAAGTCGAGCAGCATGCGGTGCTCGGCGCAGACGCGTGCGGCACGGTGGAGGAAATCGACGATCTTCTGGTCGTCGCGGTCCATGAAATCGACCTTGAAGCCCTTGACGCCCATCTCGGCGAAGTAGCTCACGACGCGCTCCATGTCGCGGTCGAAGGCGTGGTAGCCGGCCCAGAGGATGATCCCGACATTCCGCTCACGGGCGTACGCCACCAGTTCGCGGAGGTCGATTTCGGGTACCACTTGCATCAGGTCGGCCTTCTTGTTCACGGCCCAGCCCTCGTCGAGGATCACGTATTCGATGCCGTTCCGCGAGGCGAAGTCGATGTAGTATTTGTAGGTGTCGTTGTTGATGCCGGCCTCGAAGTCCACGCCGTAGAGGTTCCAGTCGTTCCACCAGTCCCATGCCACCTTTCCGGGCCTGATCCACGAGGTGTCTTCGATCCTGGATTCGGGTGCCAGGCGGTAGACCATGTCGTTGTCGAGCAGCTCGCGGTCCTCTCGGGCGACGATCACCGTGCGCCACGGGAAGGCTCTGCTGCCGACGGTCGAGGCAATGTATCCTTCGCGCTCGCGCACGAGCATTTGCAACCGGTTGTGTCCTCCCTGCTCCTCGCGCTTGGGGTAGGGGGCGAAGACGCCGCGCAGTTCGGGCGTTTCGCCGTTGCCGCGCAGGTAGAGGCCCGGATAGCCTTCGAGGTCGGCTTCCGTGATGACCAGTTTGTAGCCGCCGTCCAGCTCGACGAGCGCCGGAAGGAAGATCAGCCTTCCGGGGTTGAGTTCCGTGATCGGGGCCGTAGTGTAGGTGTTTTCGAACGAGTTGAAGAACTGGCTCTCGAAGTCGAACTCCTTGCCGCGTGCGACGTAGGGTACGACGGCCCGGCAGTCCGAGGGGAAGGTGAAGGCGACGCATTCGTCCTCGACGCGGAGCGTGCCTTTGCGGTCGGTGGTGAAGCGGTAGGCCAGTCCGTCGTCGTAGAGGCGGACGACGAGGCCGAAGTCTCCGCGGAACGAGAGCGTCAGCTGGTTGTAACGCTCCACGACCCGGTTTTTCTTGTAGAGGGGCGAGGCGATCGTCTGATCGACGGAACTTTTTTTCGTCCGGACGACACGGGCGTTTTGTCCGAGTACTTCGCCGCCTTCGAGGGTCATGGCGACGGGCGACGGGGCGAGCAGCGGGGTGTCGCCGGCATCGAGCCTGAGGCGGATTTCGTCGCCTACGGTGACCGTCGTGCGGAGGTTGCCGTCCGGAGAGGAGAGCGAATAGGTTTTCTGTGCCGCGAGAGTCGCGGGGATGCAGGCCAGGCCGAGCATCAGCAGAAGCGGTTTGAAGTTCATGGTCGGTTTCGGGATAAGTGTTCTGTGATTCAAACAAAATTAAGCAAAAAAAGCGAGATTACCATCGGATGCGGTCTTTTGGGGCTGCTGTTCATTTTATTACACGGACAATCGGAGCCGTACCCTACGTCACGGCGTCGTTTTTCGGCCCGAAAATCGGATGTTCCCGAAAAAACGCCGCTGCGGGAGGCCGTGTGTTCCTGAATTTTTTCCTATCTTTGGAGGCAAAATGAATACGGCTATGGATTTGACAGGTGTGCAGCAGGCTTTGCAGGAACTGACGCAACTGGTTGATGGCTGGAGTGCATCCGGCCGAGTCGATGCTTTGGAGCGCGACCTGGCGCTCGAGAAGTTGCGCCGGGTGTACGATGCCCTTCGTTTCGCGCCTTCGGGCGATGCACTGCCGGAAGTTCCGGCAACAGCGGAACCGGTGGGGGATGTCGGGGCGGAACCCATTTCCGAAGCGTTCGAAATGCCCGAGGCGCTGGATCTGGGCGAGGTGTTGTCGCTCGATCCGCACTCGGTGGCGGACCCCGAACTTCAGCAGGCCGTGCCGCTGGACGAGGTCTCCGAGGAACCGCCTTTCGCTGCTGCAGCTGCGGGGGTAGAGCCTGAGGCTGAGCCGGGCGACGAACCCGTTGCCGACGAACCGGTAGCCGGACTTGCGCCTGCCGCGGGTGCCGAAGCGCCCGCTGTTGCAGAACCGGAGGCTGCGGCTGAACCTGAACCCGTGCCTGCCGCTGTAGCGGAGCCTATTGCCGGGCGTGAACCTGCCGCAGCCGATGTCCCCGCACCTGCCTCCGAATCCGGGCAGGCTGCTGAACCGGCCGTTGCTCCCGTTCCCGAAACGCAACCCGAGCCCGAGCTCCGGCCCGCACCCGATGCGGAACCCTCGTTCGTGCAACCTTCCGCTCCGGTTCCAGCTCCCGAGACTGCCTCTGAGACTGCCTCCGAGCGGCCGCATACCGCAGCTCCTACGCTGTTCGGCCCGGAGGAGAATGCCAACCTCCGCCACCGCCACAAACAGCGGGTCATCATGTCGCTTTACGGCAACGATGCCCCGTCGGTCAAGCCGCAGGCGCCGGCTGTTCCCGAACCGACTCCCGCTCCGGCCGCCGACCGGGTCGCTCCGGCTCCGGAACGTCCTTCGGACGAGCGCCGTGCGGGAAGACCCTCCATCGCCGAGGTATTCGGCCGCCGGGTCGAGACGGGTCCGTCCGCCGCATTCGGGCGGGATCTGTCGGAGGCTCCGGCTGCTCCGGCCGAGGCGGTCCCGGACGGAACCGACGCCGGCGAGTCCGCCGAGGCGGATCCCGTCGTGCACGGCTCGTTTGCCGACGAGTTGGCCGCAGCCGCTCCCGGGGCCGTGCTGGGCGAGGTGATCAATCACGATGTCCAGACCCTTGCCGATACGATCGCCCCGCCGCGTGACCGAGCCTCGGAGCTGCTCCGCAACGAGCCGGTGACCGATCTGCGCCGCGCCATCGGGATCAACGACCGTTTCCTGCTTATCCGCGATCTGTTCGGCGGCGACGGTGCGGCCTATGAAGCTGCGATCGATGCGCTCAACGGGTTCGACAACCTCGACGACTGCATGATCTACATTGCCGAGCATTATGCCTGGAATCCCAATTCGGACGGGGCGGTGCTGCTGATGGAACTGCTCGAACGGAAATACCTCTGACGCATGGCCCGGCTCTATATCGTGCCGACGCCGATCGGCAACCTCGATGACATCACGCTGCGCGCAGTGCGCGTGCTCCGTGAGGTCGATTTCATCCTGGCCGAGGATACGCGCACGACCTCGTTCCTGCTGCGCCACCTGGGCATCGAGAAGAAACTCTACTCCCACCACAAGTTCAACGAGCACGCCACAGTACGCATGGTGGCTGACGAGATCGCGGCCGGACGCAGTGCGGCGCTCGTCTCGGATGCCGGGACGCCGGGCATTTCGGATCCGGGTTTCCTGCTCGTGCGCACGTGCGTCGAGGCCGGCATCGAAGTCGAGACGCTGCCCGGGGCCACGGCGCTGATTCCGGCGCTGGTACAGAGCGGCTTCCCGTGCGACCGTTTCTGCTTCGAGGGGTTCCTGCCCCAGAAGAAGGGACGAGCCAAACAGCTGCAGGCGCTGGCCGGTGAGGAGCGCACGATGATCTTCTACGAGTCGCCCTACCGCGTGGTCAAGTGTCTGGAGCAGTTCGCGGAGGTCTTCGGCCCGGAGCGCGGCGTCTCCGTATCGCGCGAGCTGACCAAGAAGTTCGAGCAGACCGTGCGCGGTACGATCGCCGAGGTCCTCGACCATTTCCGGACGACCGAACCCAAGGGAGAGTTCGTGATCGTCGTGGCGGGCAAACCCAAACCCCGACACGCCCGCCCCGATGCCGCGGATGCCGACAGCTGCGGGGCGGGGACCGAATCCTGACAAAGCCTATCCCCATCATGCAGCGCGCGGAACTCAATCTCATACAGCGAATCTGGCTGGAGGTACTCTGGCTGGGGGCGCGGCTGTTCGCCATCCTGCCCTATTGGCTCAAGTACTATGTCATCGAGGATCTGATCTATTTCCTGTTGTGTTACTGCATCCGTTATCGCCGGAAGGTGGTGTGGATGAATCTGCACAACTCCTTTCCCGAGAAGAGCGAGGAAGAGCTGGCGCGGATCTGCCGGCGTTTCTACCGCACGCTTGCCGAGATGTTCGTCGATACGGTCAATATGGCCCACATGACTCCCCGCAAGGGGCGCCGGGTCCTCACCGTGGAGGGGCTCGAGGAGCACCGCGCCCGGGTCCACGGCCGCGACTGGATCGCAATGACGGCCCATTTCGGCTGTTGGGAGTACTGCTCCTACTGGGGCCTCTACGAACTGTCGCAGATTGTCGTGGCCGTCTACCATCCGTTGCGGAGCCGCGTGGCGGAGCGTCTCTACCAGCGCCTGCGCAACGGCGACTACGCCACGACGGTCCCGATGAAGGAGAGCCTGCGTTTCTACCTCCGCCACCGCGATACGGGTTTTGCGGGCAAGAACCTTGTCATGGGGCTGATCGCCGACCAGAATCCGCCGCGGCGCCCCGACAGCCATTGGTTCCGTTTTCTCAATCAGGATACGATCTTCTTCGACGGCGGCGAGAAACTGGCTCTGCGCTGCCATCTTCCGGTCTATTTTGTGCGGATGGACCGCCTGCGGCGGGGCCGTTACCGGATGTCGTTCGTTCCCCTGTACGACGGGGTGGAGGAGGTCGGGCCCAACGAGATCACCGGACGCTACGTCCGCCAGCTGGAGTCGGTCATCCGCGAGCGGCCCGAACTCTGGATGTGGTCGCACCGCCGCTGGAAACACAAACGCAGGAAGACCGATGGCAACCGCTAAGATCGTCATACTGAACTGGAACGGCGAGGACCACCTGCGCCGTTTCCTGCCAAGCGTCGTCGCTGCCGCTCCGAACGGGGTGGAGGTCATCGTGGCCGACAACGGATCGACGGACGGTTCGGTGGCGCTGCTCGGCCGGGAGTTCCCGACGGTCACGCTGCTGCGCATGGACCGCAACTACGGTTTTGCCGGCGGATACGACCGTGCACTCGAACGGATCGAGGCCGATTACTACATCCTTCTGAATTCCGATGTCGAGACCCCCGCCGGCTGGCTCGAACCGCTTCTCGAGTGTCTCGACCGGAATCCCGACGTGGCGGTCGTCTCGCCCAAGCTGATCTCCTGCCTCGAACGCACGAAGTTCGAATACGCCGGAGCCTCGGGCGGCTTCATAGACTTTCTGGGTTACCCCTTCTGCCGGGGCCGCATCCTGCGCACGGTCGAGGAGGATGCGGGGCAGTATGACGACGAACGCGACGTCTTCTGGGTGAGCGGGGCGGCTTTCTGCTGCCGCGCCGATCTCTTCCATGCATTGGGGGGCTTCGATGCCGACTTCTTTGCCCACATGGAGGAGATCGACCTCTGCTGGCGCATGCAGCTGGCAGGTTACCGCGTGCGGGTCGTGCCCGAGAGCAGGGTCTACCACCTCGGCGGCGGCACGCTCCAGACCGACTCCCCGTCGAAGGTCTTCTATAACCACCGCAACAACCTGGCGATGCTCTTCAAGTGCGCCACGCCGTGGCAGCGCGCCGTGGTCGCTGTCGTGCGCCCGGGGCTCGACCTGCTGGCGGCCCTGTCGTACCTCATGCAGGGGCGGGCCGACAACTTCCGGGCGGTCTTCCGCGCCTGGCGGGACTTCCTCCGCTGGCACGGGGCTCTGGCCCGCAAGCGGCGTGCGATCCGCGCCGCAATCCGGAGCGAGTCGAGGCATATCTACGCCGGGTCGATCCTCGTGCGTTATTTCCTGGGCCGGCAAACCTTCGGGCGGATGATGTGAGGCTGGCGGATAAGGTAAGGTGTAGCCGCCGCAGGGATACAAAAAAAGCGGGCGGAGATTCCTTGAATCTCCGCCCGCTTTTGCTTGCTTTGCAGGGGCCGATTTACTTGTTGATCTTGGCCCAGGAGTCTTTGAGCGTCACGGTGCGGTTGAACACCAGGTGTTCGGGCGTCGAGTCCGTATCGGGGCAGAAGTAGCCCACGCGTTCGAACTGCACGGCCTGGCCTACGGGCGTCTCGCGCAGCGAAGGCTCCAGATAGCCCGTGATCTTGACCATCGACTCGGGGTTGAGGTTGTCCTCCCAGGTCTGTCCCTCCTCCACGTCGTCGGGGTTCTCCTTCGTGAAGAGCGGGTTGAAGAGGCGTACCTCGGCCTCCACGGCATCCCGTGCCGACACCCAGTGGATGACGCCCTTCACGCGGCGGCCGTCGCTCGACGAGCCGCCTCCGGACATCGGATCGTAGGTGCAGCGCAGTTCGGTGATGTTGCCCTCAGCATCCTTGACGATCTCCTCGCACTTGATCAGGTAGGCATAGCGCAGGCGCACCTCGCCGCCCGGCTGCAGACGGAAGAACTTCTTCGGCGGGTTCTCCATGAAGTCGTCGCGCTCGATGTAGAGCTCGCGCGAGAAGGGAACCTGGCGCGTTCCGGCCGCTTCGTCCTCGGGGTTGTTGATCGCCGTGAAGTATTCGGTCTTCTCTTCGGGGTAGTTCGTGATGACGACCTTCAGGGGGTTGAGCACGGCCATGCGGCGCTCGGCCACCTTGTTCAGGTCCTCACGCACACAGTATTCGAGTTTACCGAGGTCGATGACGTTGTCGCGCTTGGCCACACCGACCATCTCGGCGAAGTTGCGCACCGAGGCAGGCGTGTAGCCCTTGCGGCGCAGGGCGCAGATCGTCGGCATACGGGGGTCGTCCCAGCCCATCACGGCGCCCTCCTGCACGAGTTTCAACAGGCGGCGCTTCGACATGAGCGTGTAGGTGAGGTTCAGTCGGGCAAATTCGTACTGGTGCGAGGGATAGATCTCCAGCGCCTGGATGAACCAGTCGTAGAGCGGGCGGTGCACGTCGAACTCCAGCGTGCAGATCGAGTGGGTGATCCGCTCGATCGAGTCGCTCTGGCCGTGGGCGTAGTCGTACATCGGGTAGATGCACCACTTGTTGCCCGTGCGGTGGTGTTCGGCGTGGATGATGCGGTACATGATCGGGTCGCGGAAGAGCATGTTCGGATGCGCCATGTCGATCTTCGCGCGGAGGACCTTCGAACCGTCGGGGAACTCGCCGTTCTTCATGCGCGCGAACAGGTCGAGGTTCTCCTCGACCGAGCGGTCGCGCCACGGCGAGGGGGTGCCCGGTACGGATACCGTGCCGCGGTTTTCGCGGATCTGCTCCTGCGTCTGGTCATCGACGTAGGCCAGCCCCTTGCGGATCAGCTCCAGGGCCCACTCGTAGAGCTGGTCGAAGTAGTCCGAGGCGTAGTGCTCCTCGGCCCACTGGAAGCCGAGCCACTGGATGTCGCGCTTGATCGAATCGACATACTCGACATCCTCCTTGACGGGGTTCGTGTCGTCGAAGCGCAGGTTGCACCGTCCGCCGTATTTCTTGGCCAGTCCGAAGTTGATGCAGATACTCTTGGCATGGCCGATATGCAGGTAGCCGTTCGGCTCGGGCGGAAAACGGGTCTGTACGCGCTTTTCGCCCTTGGCGATCGACTCTTCGATGATCTCTTCGAGGAAGTTCAGCGACTTCTCCCGGCTTTCGTTGGTTTCGCTTGCCATATTATATATGTGTACGGATTAATTTCTCTGTTTGTGACCCACGTCGAACAGTTTCTGGATATCGACCGAGAGCTTGACCACCTGCTGTGTGCCGAGCCCCGTGCCGTCGTAGTGGAAGACCATGCCGGCCTCGACGTGCATCGTATCTTTGAAGAAGCGGCGGTCGTAGCCCACCCACGTGCGGTTGTAGATGTGTTCGGTCGTGGCGTAGAAGGCTTCGCCGGCGTAGAGGCCGTCGGCCCCGTAGGTGATGCCCGTCGCGGGGTTGGCGATCTCTCCGCGCAGCGGCTGGAGGTTCTTGCCCACGTAGAGGTTGTTCTCGATTTTCACGCCCCAGCGGCTGACCGTCAGGTCGAGCTGTCCGCCGTAAGGCTTCCGCCATTCGTGGTCCACGCTCCGGCCGCGTTGGGGAGCGAAGAGCGCCCCGGCCTTGACGTCGAAGGCAAACCTTCCCTCGATGCTCCATCCGGCGTAGGGGTTCACGATCAGGTTGTCCGTCACGTTCTCGTTGAGCTTCGATCCGGCGAAGTGGAACATCGAGAAGGCGTAACCGATGTAGAACCCGCGGTCGAAGGTGTATCGTCCGGCCGAGAGGATGCGGAACATCTCTCGCGACTCCTCGGAGTACATGCCCTCCCAGTCGAGGGCCAACTCGACATAGGTGTCGGGCCGTTGGGTCGAGACGTAGCGGCCCAGGAATCCCGACAGGCGGTTGTGGTAGAAGGCCACCGAGTCGCTGACGAGTGCCGCGGAGTAGTCGCCCATGAGCTCCTTGCGGTCGAAGATACCGGCGTTGGCCTGCACGTTCTTCGTGGTGAACTGGTAGTACATCAGGGGCTTCACGTCGCTCAGGAACGGTTCGCGCGCCCCGTTGTGCTGCCCGAAGTTCTGGAGCATGTCCACGCCGACAACCAGCCGGTTCTTCTCCATCCATTCGACACCCACGCGCGGCGAGAGCCGGGCGCTGAAGAGTGTCTGCGATTCGTTGAAGTCGTTGTTGGCGTATTCGCGGTTGTCGAAGCGCGTGGCGAAGTCTGCGCCTACGAGTATCTTCTGGGCATGCAGGCCCCCCCCCGTAACGAACAGGGCGAGAACGAGCGCCGTCACTTTTCTGAACTGCATGGTTTCTTTTTGATTGAGGCCTCAAAATTAGGCAAAATATTTTTTATTTGTGTATTTTTGACCCCGAAATCATACAGAAGTTCCGCCATGCGCAAGATCCTCAATGAAGAGCTCGGACGCCCGACAGCCGCCGAGTTCGCCGCGATGCCGAAAATGCCCGTCGTCGTCGTGCTCGACAATGTCCGTTCGTCGCAGAACGTCGGAGCCTTCTTCCGCACGGGCGACGCCTTCGCCGTGGAGCGGATCATCCTGTGCGGCATCACGGCGACGCCGCCCTCGCGCGAGATCCACAAGACGGCTCTCGGCGCCGAGCAGACCGTTGCCTGGGAGTATGCCGCATCGACCGGGGCGTGCATCGACGAGTTGCATGCCGCGGGGTATACGGTGCTGGCTGTCGAGCAGGTCGAGGGTGCCGTGATGCTCGACAGGTTCACGCCCGAGGAGGACGTGCGCTATGCCCTTGTCTTCGGCAACGAGGTGGAGGGCGTCGGCCAGGAGGCCGTAGACCGCTGCGACGGTGCGATCGAGATCCCGCAGGCGGGGACCAAACACTCGCTCAACGTCTCGGTGTCGGGCGGGGTGGTGCTGTGGCGCTTTTTCGACCGGATGGGCCCGAAGCGCTGACCTCGGTGTGCCGCGTAAAAAACGCTCCGGCGCACGGCCGGCGGCCGGAATGAAAATAAATTTGCTACTCCGCGCGGCATGCGCTATCTTTGCCGCGTTTTAACCCCTAAACAGAGAAAAAATGTCAGTAGAAAGCACCGTCCGTGCGGTTACGACCTACCGCCTGACGGAGATGAAACAGCGGGGCGAGAAGATCGCCATGCTCACCTCTTACGACTATTCGATGGCCAGGATCGTCGATGCCGCGGGCATCGACGTGATCCTCGTGGGCGACTCGGCGGCCAATGTCATGGCCGGCTATGAGACGACGCTGCCCATTACGCTCGATATGATGATCTATCACGCCCGTTCGGTTGTCCGTGCCGTGAACCGTGCACTGGTCGTTGTCGATCTGCCGTTCGGCACCTACCAGGGCAACTCGAAGGTGGCGCTCGACTCGGCCGTGCGGATCATGAAGGAGACCGAGGCCGATGCCGTGAAGATGGAGGGCGGCGAGGAGATTCTCGAGTCGGTCCAGCGCATCCTTTCGGCCGGCATTCCCGTCATGGGACACCTCGGCCTTACGCCGCAGTCGATCCACAAGTTCGGCACCTATACGGTCCGTGCCAAGGAGGAGGCCGAGGCCGAGAAACTCGTGCACGACGCGCACCTGCTGAGCGAGGCGGGCTGCTTCGCCATCGTGCTGGAGAAGATTCCGGCAGCGCTGGCCGCCCGGGTGACGGGTGAGATTCCCACGCCGACGATCGGCATCGGGGCCGGCGGCGCATGCGATGGCCAGGTGCTGGTGATCCACGACATGCTCGGCATCAACAAGGGCTTCTCGCCGCGTTTCCTGCGTCGTTATGCCGACCTGCATACGGTGATGACCGATGCCGTGTCGCAGTATGTCCAGGATGTGAAGGCCTGCGACTTCCCTAACGAGAAGGAGCAGTACTGATCCTTGCGACGGACCTTCACGGGGCTTGTACGGCTCCGTTTCTTTAATGATTTCCGCCCCGCCCTGTCCCCTGTGGATGGCGGGGCGGTGCTTTTCGTGCGGCCTCAGCGCAGCATCTTGAGGTAGGCGAGCAGGACCACGTTCATCACCAGTGCATATACGATGGCCGGAATGGCCATTTCGCCGTTGTTGAAGACGAGCGGCGAGGAGGCGACGGCAATCGCCTGTGCGGCGTTTTGCATGCCGATCTCGATGACGATGGTCCGCCGGGCTGCCGTCCCGAGTCGGAACGAGCGGGCCAGCAGCGCCCCGGCCCCCGTGCTCAGCAGCAGCATGGCGGCGGTTGCGGCACCCAGGCTTGCGATGTTGGCGACGATCTCCCGTGTGTATTGCAGGAAGAAGAGCGCCGCAAGGAGCATCAGGGCCGGGAAGGCCACACGCTTCAGTACGGCGGAGACTCGTCCGGCCGCCTCGCTCCGCAGCCGCCGGAAGAGGGCGCCGGCCGCCATGGGCAGGAAGAGCAGCACGATATTCTGCAGGATGAGTTTGGCGACGGGGAGGTCGATCGAGGTCTCGGTGTGCCGTTCGACGATGCGGGCGGCAAATGCCATGACGGGCGGGATGGTGAAGAGCGTGATGATGCTGCTCAGGGCCGTGAGCGTCACCGAGAGGGCGACGTCGCCCTTGGCCAGCATCGAGAAGACGTTTGACGAACTGCCTCCCGGGCAGCAGGCGATGAGCATCAGCCCCATGAAGTAGACAGGCGGCAGGCGGAAGAGCGTTCCGACGGCGAACGCCGCGGCCGGAAGCAGCAACAACTGCCCGGCCAGCCCCACGAAGAGGGCCTTCGGGTGTTTGGCGACGCGGCGGAATGCCGCCCCGTCGAGTTCGATGCCCAGCTGGAACATCAGCACCAGCAGGACGGGGAGTACGATCCAGATCGTGTTCATCTCTTCTTTTTTGTGGCTTTTATTTCAGCAGCCGGTCCATCGTTTCGGTGAATCCCGGACGTTCGCCGACGAAGATTTCGGCGATGCGCCCTTCGGGGTCCACGATGACCTTCGTGGGAAAGGCTACAGTGGTGAGAAGCAGACGTACGGGTTTCATTCGGACGGTTTGGTTTCGTTCGGGGCAAAGATAGTGAAAACGGGCATTCCTGCAATGGCACGGTCGGCCTATGCCTCTATCCTGGATGTCGTCTGCCGACTATCCGATCCGCAGCGTGAAGGTCACCTTCCGGTCGGTGTTGGCCGTCAGGCGGAGTGATCCGCCGTGCAGCTGCATGATGCGGCGCGAGAGGCTCAGTCCGATGCCCGACCCGTCGGGCTTGGTCGAGAAGAAGGGGGTGAAGATGTTCTCGGTCACCTCGGCGGGAATCGCTCCGCCGTTGTTGCTGATCTCGATGACGACGTGCTCCGCCGCATCGATGCGCGAGCGGATCTCGATCTCGCCGTCGCTCCGTCCGGCGACCGCCTCGCGGGCGTTTTTGAGCAGATTGACCGTTACCTGGCCCAACTGGGCCTTGTCGGCATAGATCATCGTGTCGGCCGGTTCGATGTCGGTGCGGATGCGGACCCCGTCCTTTTCGGCTGCCGTCAGCACCACGGCCTGCCGGATCAGCTCGCGTACCTCGAACGGCTCCCGCTGCGGCTCCGGAATACGGGTGAAGCGGCGGAATCCCTCGATGAAGGTCATCAGCCGGTGGCTGGTGGCCGAGATCGTGTCGAGGCCCCGCTCAATGTCGGAATCCAGCGGCTTCCCGATGTGGAGCAGCGTGTCGCTGAGCGAGGTGATCGGTGCCAGCGAGTTCATGATCTCGTGGGTGAGGATGCGTGTGAGCTTGCTCCACGACTCGACCTGCATCTCGTTCAGTTCGCTGTTGATGTCGCTCACGGAGACGACCCGGCGCCGTTGTTTCTCGAGCGTGATCTCCGAGCAGCCGAGCGTCAGGGCCATCTCGCCCGCCTCGGTGATGCACGAGACGCGGAGTTTTTCGCCGGGGCGGATCGACCCGAGTGCGCGGAAGACCTCGGGGGCCGACTCCTTGAGCTGGAGGATGTGGGTCATGCGCTGCAGTCCGAAGATCCGCAGGGCCTCGCCGTTGGCCTGGTAGACGCTGCCCGTATCGTTGATGGTGATCAGTCCCGTCTGGGCACACTCCATGATGAGCTGGTAATAGCGTTCGCGCTCCTCGGCCCGCAGCTTCGTGCGGAGCAGGATTTCGCGGATGCGATTGAGCGCGGCGTTGAGCATCGTGCTGTCCACCTTCGAGGGGTCCTCGTTGAAGCGGAACGTGAGGTCGTCGTTGTCGATGGCGTCGAACATGAAGGTGACGCGGCGCACCGAATCGCCGTAGCAGCGCAGGATCCGGCAGAACTCCAGCACCATGAGCGGGATGCTGACCAGCAGCAGCGGGTAGAGCTGCCGCGCGACCAGCCATCCGCTGGCCAGGGCCGCTGCGGCCAGCACGCCCGAATGGGCGATCATCGGGCCGTAGGCTATGCCTTTCGGGCGTTTCATAGGCCGTATCGTTTGATCTTGTTGTAGAGCGTCTGGCGGGTGATGCCCAGCTGCCGGGCCACCTCGGTCATGTTGCCGTTGCAGCGGGACATGGCCTGGGCGATCATCGAGCGCTCCATTTCGTCGAGGGTTGTGATGCCGGCTGCGGCCGGTTGCGGCTGCGCGGGGCGGAGTAGCAGCATCTCTGGGGTGATCGCCCGGCCGTCGCCGAGGATCACGGCCTTCTCGACCGTGTGCTGCAGCTCGCGGATGTTGCCCGCCCACGGGTAGGCCTCCATTGCGCTCCGGGCCTGCTCGTCGAACCTTTCGATCGCCTTGCCGTACTTGGCGGCATAGCGGCGCAGGAAGGCTTCGGCCAGCGGGAGGATGTCCTCGCGCCGCTGGCGCAGCGGGGGAAGGTCGATGTGGATCGTGTTGATGCGGTAGAGGAGGTCTTCGCGGAAGCGGCCCTCAGCCACCATGCCGTAGAGATCGCGGTTCGTGGCCGAGATGAGGCGGATGTCTACCTTGACGGGCGTGTTGCTGCCCACGCGCACGATCCGTCCGCTCTGGAGTGCCGTCAGGAGTTTCGACTGCAGGTGCGGCGGGAGGTTGCCGATCTCGTCGAGGAAGAGCGTGCCGCCGTTGGCCGCCTCGAACTTGCCGGCCCGGTCTGCGCGGGCGTCGGTGAAGGCCCCCTTGACGTGGCCGAAGAGTTCGCTCTCGAAGAGCGTTTCGGGGATGGCTCCCATATCCACGGAGACCATCAGTTCGCGGTGGCGCGCCGAGCGGTTGTGGATCTCGCGGGCGAGCATCTCCTTGCCGGTGCCGTTCTCTCCCGTGATGAGGATGTTGGCATCGGTGGCCGCCACCTTCTCGACGATCTCGCGGATGCGCATCATGGCGGAACTCGTTCCCCAGAACATGGGCTCCTCCTGCGTCAGCTCGCGCTTGATCTCCTTCAGACGCTTCACCTCGCGTTGCGAGCGGGCCAGCGAACAGGCGTTGCGCAGGGCGGTGACCAGCCGTTCGTTGTCCCAGGGCTTGACCACGAAATCGACCGCCCCGTCGCGCATGGCCCGCACCGCCAGGTCGATGTCGGCATAGGCGGTGAAGAGCACCACCTTGACGTCGGGCCGGTTGCGTTGGATCTCCTGCAGCCAGTAGAACCCTTCGTTGCCGGTGTTGATCCCGGCCGTGAAGTTCATGTCGAGCAGCACGACGTCCACCGGCTCCCTGCGCAGGGTCGATATCAGCTGATTGGGTGACGGAAGCGTCAGCACACGTTCGAAATGGTTGCCCAGCAGCAGCTGCAGCGCTGCGAGGATGCTGCGGTTGTCGTCCACGACGAGCAGGGTTCCCTCTTTGGTCATAAGTCTTGCGTTTGGCCGGAGTCCGGTCCTGCCCCGGGAACGGGGCATTCCGGCAGTTCCGGGATGTTTCCCGGGGTTAAAATTAGTGCTTTGCCATCGAAAAAAATGCTTCTTGTCCACATTTTTTACGCGTGTGTCAATATTTTTTACACCTGATATTGTTGATATGAATGGTAAAATGCTGTATTGTAGTGTTTTGCGTTGTTTGGCATCGGGTTGGCAGGTAAACAGGGCGCAAACGAACCGTGAAATCCGTATGATATGAAACGAACGCTTCTGATAGTTTTGGTCACCATCCCGAGGATCCTCTTCGAGGTCTTCACTTCCTCGGCTGCAGAACCCCCTGCGGCCCATCCCGGAGTCCCGGATCCGGACGTCTCGGCCGATTCGCTCGCCGTTGCCGTTCCCTCGGACGGAGCCGTTCCGGCGGGGGAGTCGAAGCCGATGACGCTCGACGAGTGCATGCGCTATGCCGTCGAGCACAGTCCGGCGGTGCGTCGTCAGGACTACACCAACCGCAGCTACCGGCAGGACTACATCGAGTCGGTAGCCGCGCTGGTCCCTTCGGTGAGCGGGACGGTCGGCGCCTCGACCAGCTTCGGCCGTTCGGTCGATCCCGAGACCAACACCTATACCGACGTCTCGAATTTCGACAACTCCTACTCCCTTTCGGGACAGATGCCCGTCTTTGCGGGCCTTACCCGCATCAACACGCTCCGGGCTGCCCGGGTGATGCGCAGCCAGGGGGTCGAGGAGCTGCAGCTGGCCCGCGACGAGATCGCCCTGAAGACCATGGAGGCCTATTTCGATGCGGTCTACTACACCGAAAGCGTGCGTCTGGCCCGCGAGCAGCTCGAGACCAGCACGGCCGAGCTCGCGAAGAGCCGCAAGCTCTTTGAACTGGGGCTGAAGAGCGCTGCCGACGTGGCGGAGGTCGAGTCGCAGTGCGCCTCGGACGACTACCTTGTGACGCAGCAGGAGAACAACCTCGCGCTGGCCGAGATCGCACTCTCCGAGGCGATGAACTATCCGGCCGACCGGCCGCTCCGCATCGTGACCGACCCGCCTGTCGAGACTCCGGCCGGGGTCGCACCCTTTGACGAAGTGCTCGATTACGCGCTGGAGAACAACCCCAAGGCCGTGGCCGCGCGCCACGACGTGCGCCACTCGCGGCTGCAGTTCTCCATCGCCAAGGGCAATCTCTATCCCTCGCTCTACGTCGGCGGCGGCTACTCGACCAACTTCTTCATGAGTCTCGACGACCGGTCGCTCTATGCCTCCTTCCCCGACCAGTTCCGCGACAACCGCGGCTACTACGTCTCGGCACAGCTGTCGATCCCGATCTTCGGGGGCCTTTCGCGCCGCACCTCGGTGAACCGCGCCCGCAACAGCTGGCGCATCGCCGAGCAGAACCGCATCGAGACGCTGCGCACCCTGCAGAGCGAGGTGGCGCAGGCCTACCAGCAGATGCTCGGCTACGGCAAGGAGTTCGTGCAGGCCTCGAAGAAGAGCGACGCCGCGCAGCTGGCCTACGAGGCCGTTTCGGGCAAGTACGAGCGCGGCATGGTTTCGGCCCTCGACCTGCAGACGGCGGCCGACCGGCTGCTCGAAGCCCGTTCGGAGCGGTTGCGCGCACGCCTGCAGTACATCGTCAAGGTGCGCCTGGTGGCCTACTACAACGGCGAGCCGCTGATCCGATAAACCCAGACAAAACGTTACGACCATGGATATTCGCATTGAAAAGAAAAAAGGGCTCCGGGCCCTCTTCACCCGGCGGGGCGTTCCCTACCTCGCAGGCGGTATTTTCCTTTTGTTCGTCGTGTGGCTGCTCGTGCGCGACCACTCCTCGACGCTGCGCGTCGATGCCCGGACGATCTCGGTCGGCGAGGTCGTGCGCGGGGAGTTCAACGACTACATCCGCGTCACGGGACAGGTGCAGCCCATCACGACCGTGCAGTTGAGCCCCCTTGAGGCGGGCATCGTCGAGCGGCTCGTGGTCGAGGAGGGCGCCTCGGTCCGCAAGGGCGACGTGCTCGTGGAACTGAGCAACACGTCGCTGACGCTCGAGATCCTGAACAGCGAGGCCGAGCTGGCCGAGAAGCAGAACATCCTGCGCAATACGCTCATCTCGATGGAGCAGGAGAAGCTCGACCTGCGGCTCGACAAGGTGCAGCTGGATCTCGACGTCGAGCGCAAGCGCCGCACCTGGCAGCAGAACGAGGAGCTCTACCGCAGTAACCTCATAGCCCGCGAGGAGTGGCTCCAGTCGAAGGAGGACTACGAACTGGCCGACAAAAAGCGCGAGCTGAACATCGAGCGTCAGGTGCAGGATTCGCTCTACCGCACGGTACAGATCGAGCAGATGGAGGACAACCTCGAGAACATGAAGCGCAACATGCAGCTCATCCGCCAGCGGATCGACAACCTGCAGGTCAAGTCGCCGATCGACGGAGAGGTGGGGCTGCTCGACGTCGTGCTGGGGCAGTCGGTCTCCTCGGGGCAGAAGATCGGGCAGGTGAATGACCTGTCGGACTACAAGGTCGAGGCACAGATCGACGAGAGCTACATCGACCGCGTGCGTGCGGGGCTCGACGCCACCTTCGAGCGGCAGGACACCTCCTTCACGATGCGCCTTCGGAAGGTTTACCCCGAGGTGCGCAACGGACAGTTCCGCGCCGACTTCACCTTCGCGGGAGCCCATCCGCGCAACATCCGCAGCGGCCAGACCTACTACCTCCACCTCGAACTGGGCCAGCCGACCGACGCCGTCATCATCCCCCGCGGATCGTTCTACCAGACGACGGGCGGTGCGTGGATCTACGTCCTCGCGCCCGAGGGCGACCGGGCCTACAAACGCACGATCCGCATCGGGCGCCAGAACCCCCAATACTACGAGGTGCTTGAAGGATTGGAGCCGGGCGAGCGCGTCATCGTCTCGGGCTACGAAAACTACGGTGCCAACGACGTGCTGATTCTCAACAAGTAAGTCTCTTCGCCCATGTTCCGCCAGTTAAATCTCCGTTCGTGGTTCACCTTCCTGAGCCGCAATCGCCTCTATACGGCCGTCAATTTCATCGGACTGGCCCTTGCACTGGCTTTTGTGCTGCTTGTGGCCGACTATACGGTCCGCCAGTTCACAGTCGATAACTATCAGACCAAAGCAGACCGCATCTATGCCGTCTGCTCCGAGGAGTCGGTGACCAGCGGCTACTACCTCCAGAAACACCTCCGCGACCGCTACCCGGAGATCGAATCCTCCTGCTCAGTAGCCTTTTTCGAGGATTCGGATGCGGGTACGACGCCCGTCGAGATCGGCCGGCAGAAGTTCCTCGCCTCGGTGCTCTATGCCGACACAACCTTCTTCCGGATGTTTGACTTCACGCTGCTCGAAGGTTCGCGTGAGGAGGCGCTTGCCGCCCGCGAGAACGTCGTCCTCTCGGAGTCATTCGCCCGCAAGGTCTTCGGGACGTTCAACCCGCTGGGACAGACGCTCCGCGTGGACAACGACGAGCGTGTCTATGTCGTCAGCGGCGTGATGCGCGACATCGAGCGCTCGACGATCCCTGCGGCCGACATCGTCATGCGCGCCGAGCGTATCACCGAAACCAATGCGGCCAACGACGAACGCATGTCCAACAGCGGCGCCGGCGTTACGTTCCTGCTCGAACGCCAGGGTGCCGACCTGCAGGCCAAAGTCTCCGACATGCTCTCCTTCTTCAAGGAGATCTATTGGCCCTATCAGGGGAATGTCGTCTCACAGGTGCGGCTCGTTCCGCTCCGCGAACTCTACTTCGATCCGGTCAATAACTCCAACAAACTGGCTCACGGCAGTCGCTCGTTCCTCCACATTCTGCTGGGTGTGGGGCTGGTGGTGCTCGTCTTCGCCGTGATGAACTACATCAACCTCACGGTGGCACAGTCCGGCTTCCGGGCCCGCGAGATGGCGGCCCGACGGCTGCTCGGCGCCTCGCGCGGCGACATCTTCCTCAAGTGGATCCTCGAATCGACGCTCTTCTGTGCCGCCGCGTTGATCATCGCCTCGAGCATTGCGGAACTTTTCGTTCCGTGGGCCTCGCAACTCCTCGGCTCGAAGGTCGCGGTCTGGGGCGACATCTCATGGCCGGCAGCGGGCTGGTGCCTGTTCACCGTCGTCGTGCTGGGTGTGATCTCGGGATTGGTGCCGGCTCTGCTCGTGGCGCGTTATCAGCCCATCGACATTGTGCGCGGCACCTTCCGCCGCCATGCCAAGACGGTCTACGGCCGGGTGCTCATCGCCCTGCAAAATGTCATTACAATAGCCCTGCTTGCCGCCTCGATCGCCATCGGACTCCAGATCCGCCATCTGGTGAACGCCCCGCTGGGATACGAGACGCGCGACATCCTCAATATCGGGACCGACATTTTCCCCGACCGGAGTGCGATGCGCCGCTTCTGCAATGCGCTGCACTCGCAGCCCGAGGTCGAGGCCATCGGGCTTGGATGCGGAACGCCCCACGACCGCGGTAACAACAATACCATCGCGTATGGCCCCGACCGGATGGTCTCGTTCCAGGTCTTTATCGGCGACTCGACCTATTTCCGGATTCTGGGTCTCGAACGGTTGCGTGACAACCATGTGGCCGTTGCCGCCGAGAGTGCCGCATCCCGAAACTTCTGGGACTCGAATGTCTGGTACATCAACCAGTATGCCCTGCGCGAGCTGGGCATTGCAGAGGATGCTCCCGAATTCAAGGTAGGCGAAGACCTTTCCTATCCGGTTGTCGTTGCGGGCATCTACCGCGACTTCCAGGTCGGTACGGCGCTCGATGCCCCGACCTCGGCGCTGCTGCGCGAGGTGAACGATCCCGACGGATTCTATCCCTGGAACATCCTCGTGAAGACCTGCGGGGATCATGCCGCGGCCTACCGCGTGGCCGAGGAGCTCTTCCGGCAGACAACCGACGGCGGCTCCTTCGCCGCCCGCTACCTGACGGACGAGATCGCCGACGATTTCGCCGCGCAGCGGCGCCTGCTGCACATCATCGGGCTGTTCACCCTCGTGGCGCTGCTCATCTCCTCGCTGGGTCTCTTCGCCATGGCGGCCTACTACATCCAGCAGAAGCGTCAGGAGATCGCCGTGCGCCGCGTCTTCGGGGCTTCGCGCCGCGAGATGCTTGCGCGACTGGTGCGCAGCTTCATGACGCTCGTGGGCGTAGCTTTCGTCATTGCCGTGCCGGTTGCCGCCTGGGGGCTGGGCCGCTGGTTGGAGGAGTACAGCGTGCGCATCGCCCTTTCGCCGTGGATTTTCCTCGCCGCGGGACTCTTTGCGGTCGTTGTGGCGTTGCTTTCGGTCGGATGGCAGAGCCGCCGTGCCGCCGATGCCGACCCCGTCGAATCGCTCAAAAACTGATCTGAACCCTTGTGTATTATGAAAATCGCGTTCCATAACTTCCTTACCACGCTGCGGCGCTACAAGGTCTCGTCGCTGCTCAACATCGTCGGCCTGACGCTCGCCTTCACGGCCTTCTACGTCATCATGGTGCAGGTGCGTTGGGAGATGACCTTCAACCGCGCCATTCCCGATGCCGGGCGTATCTACCTTGTGGCGCCCTGCTCGCCGTTCGACGAGACGGGTCTCTCGATCAATTCGCCGCGGCCCGAGAGCGAACAGCTCATCGCTCAGTCGCCCGAAATCGAGGCCGGCGGCTGCATCCGGATATGGTATTGGGAACAGCCGGTCTGGGTGCGCCGGGGCGGTGACCTGCTCCGCCTTCAGGGGGCGTTCAACGAGATATCGGCCGGTTTTGTCGAGGCTTTGGGCCTGAAAACCATCGAGGGGAATCTGAAGGCGCTGTCGCGGCCCAACACGGTGGCTCTTGCTCGTTCGCAGGCCGACCGGCTCGGCCTGCGCGTCGGCGACGTGCTCTGGTTCGGCGACGAGGAGAACCGACGTCCCGAGGTGCAGAAGGAGGTGGTGGCCCTCTACGAGGATTTCCCGGCAAACAGCTCCTTTGCCCGCATCGTCGGCCTTGTCGATGTCGGCGATCAGGATCTCGACTCGCCGAACAACTGGAACGACTGCTATTTTGTCCGCCTGCATGCAGGGGCCGACCCCGATGCGGTAGCGCGGCGCTGGTCCGAGCTCCACCTCTCGATCTACCGCGACTACCTCGAGCGCATGGCCTCGGTCTGGGGCGAGGAGATCAGCGAGGAGGAGCTGAACGATCCGCGCGCCTGCGCGCTGCTTCCGCTCGACGGACTCTACTTCGACCGCCGTATTGCCGGCGAAGCGGACGACTTTCCGATCGGTTCGGCCACGCTGACCTATTCGTTGCTGAGCGTCGCGATGCTCATCATCCTGATTGCCCTGATCAACTTTGTCAATTTCTTCTTCGCGCTTGTGCCCGTGCGGCTGCGGGCCGTCAATATCCTCAAGGTCTTCGGGGCCCCGACCCGCTCGCTGCGCTTCAGCTTCCTGTTCGAGGCTTTCGGCTTCATGCTCCTGGCACAGCTCTGTGCCTGGTATGTGGCCATCGCGCTGAAGGGCACCGAATTCGCCTCGTATGTCAGCAGCTCGCTCGCGCTGGGCGACAACCTTCCCGTGCTGGGTATTTCGCTCGGCGTTTCGCTTGTCGCGGCGTTCGTCGCCGGAAGTTTCCCGGCATGGTACATCACCTCGTTCAATCCGGCGATGGCCGCCAAGGGGTCGTTCGTCGGTTCGACGGCGGGCCGACGTTTCCGCACGGCACTGCTCGGCGTACAGTTCATCGTCGCGATCGGACTGATCGTCTTCTCGGTCTGCACGCTGCTGCAGCAACGTTACGTGCGCCGCTTCGACCTGGGCTTCGACCACGAACAGGTGCTGACGTTCTATTTCCCTTCGTCGAAACTCTCCAATCCCGACTCGTTCGATACCTTTGCCTCCTCGTTGCAGGCTGATCCGCAGATCGCTGGCGTCACGGCATCCGGAAATCGCTTCGTCGCAGAGGCCATCTCGGTCTTCGGGCGCAAGATCAACGACGAAGAGGTCGGCATCCATGTCCGCTTCGTCCGCAGCAACTTCCTCGATGTGCTGGGCATTCCGGTCCTTGCCGGCGAGGATTTCCGGCCCGAGCACGACCGCGACTCGACGGCGCGCTTCATTGTCAATGACCTGCTTGCCCGCAAAGGACTCAAGGTCGGCGGCCGGCTGGACGAGGGAGAGGTGATCGGCATCTGCCCCGACATCCACTACCGCCCGCTGCAGTATCTTACCGAGCCCTTCGCCTTCGTTACGGGTACCTGCTGGCAAACGCGCATGTCCCGCTTCTACGTGCGTCTGGCCGCCGGGTTCGACCTCGATGCTGTCTGTGAGGGAATCCGGGAGAAGGCCCGCAAATTCGATCCCGACAGCGAGGTTGCCGATTTCCGGTTTTTCGACGAGGAGATCAATGCCCATTACGCCCGCGAGCGGCGCATCACGACCATCGTCGGGCTCTTCACGGTGCTGGCCGTCGTCATCGCCCTGATGGGCGTCTTCGGCATCGTGCTCTTCGAGACGCAGCACCGCCGCCGCGAGGTGGCTATCCGCAAGGTGATGGGCGCCACGACCGCCGAGGTGCTCCGCCTCTTCAACCGCCGCTATGTCGTGCTGGTCGTGGTCTGCTTCATCCTCGCCGCGCCGGTCGGCTTCTGGATCGTGGACCGCTGGCTTGCGTCGTTTGCCTACCGCACGCCGATCCACTGGTGGGTCTTCGCCGCGGCCTTCGTCGTCGTGCTGCTCGTTACGGTGGCGACCGTCACCTTCTGCTCGTGGCGCACGGCCGACGAGAATCCCGCCGACTCCGTTAAATCCGAGTAATCAAAACAAATTCCGCATATGAAAATCGCACTGCGAAACTTCCTCACGACGCTGCGGCGCTACAAGGCCTCGTCGCTGCTCAACATCGTCGGGCTGACGCTCGCCTTTACGGCCTGTTATATCATCCTGGTGCAGGTGCGCTGGGAGATGACCTACAACCGTACACTCCGGGATTCGGAGCACATCTATCTGGTCGAGTCCACCGACTGGTACCCGCCCGGCGCCTGGCAGTCGTGGCTCTGCCGGCCCATGGTCGAGCGGTTCATCACATCGACCTCGGCCGTCGAAGTCGGCGGCTGCACCTGGGGCGGCTTCGGACCCTCGGTCGTGTTGCGCGAGAATGCCACGAAAATGGGTTACGACCGCTTCAACAACATCTATGCGGGCTCCATCTCGCTGCCGCTGCTCGACGTCTTCGACTTCCAGTCCGTGGCAGGTGATGTCCACGATCTGAAACGGGCGCAGAGCGTCATCGTCTCGCGCTCGACGGCCGAACAACTCGGCGTCGGTGTCGGCGACATGGTCTGGTGCGACACCGACCAGCCCTCGGCCGAGAATGCCCGCGAGGTGGTGGCCATTTTCGAGGATTTTCCCGCAAACTCGCTCATGGCCAGGTGTCAGATGGCCATGGATCTGGGGGACCGGTGCATCGACGACCCCTCGGAGTGGAGCTACAACTACTATGTACGGTTCCAACCCGGAACCGACCTCCGGACGGTCATCGAGGAGTGGAAGCGGCTCTTCGTGGAGATGTATCCCGGCGAGGCCAACGAAGAGGGCCAGCTCGAAACGGAACCCTTCCGTCTGTCGTGCATCCGCGACCTCTATTTCGAGAGCGACAGCCGCGTGCCGTGCGCCCAAGGGTCGCTCGTAACGACCTATACGCTGCTGGGCATCGCCCTGCTGGTCATTACGCTGGCCTTTATCAACTTCGTTAATTTCTTCTTCGCGCTGGTGCCCGTCCGCATCCGCACGGTCAATACCTTTAAGGTTTTCGGCGCCCCGAACTCCTCGCTGCGCTTCGGCTTCGTCTTTGAGGCCGTGGGGCTGGTCGTCATCGCCCTGCTGCTGGCCTGGTACCTCGCCTTCGCCATCCAGAGCACCGAACTGGCCAGCTACATCTCCGCACCGTTGAACCTGGCGCAGAACCTTCCGGTTATCGGGATTCTGCTTGCCGTGGCGGTGGTCATGGCCCTTGTAGCGAGCCTCTATCCGGCGTGGTATATCACCTCGTTCCCGCCCGCCATGGTGGTCAAGGGGTCGTTCTCCGGCACGGCTGGCGGCCGGCGGCTGCGCACGCTGCTGCTGGGCTTCCAGTTCACCATCTCGCTGGGGCTGATCGTCGCCACGGGATTCATCCTCCTGCAACACAACTTCATGCTGCGGCAGGAGATGGGCTTCGACCGCCGCAACCTGATGGCGGCACCACTCTCCGGAAAGGCCGCACTGAACTACGACGCCCTGCGCGACCGGCTGCTGGCCGATCCGCGCGTGGTCGACGTCACGGGGGCCGAGGGGCAACTGGTGAACGTAAGCCGCATGAGTTGGGGCCGCACCTACAAGGGGCAGCGGGTCAGTATGCAGGCCTACATCGTTCGTTGGAACTTTCTGAAGATGATGGGTATTGCCATTACCGACGGCCGCGACTTCCTCGAATCGGACGAGCAGAAAGAGACCGGCATGCTGATTTGCAACGAGGCCGCCCGCCGCGAATACGGCTTCGAACTGGGCGACGAAATCGGCGGATTCTGCGGCACCGATCCGCTCGTGGGCGTCTGCACCGACTTCAACTTCCGGCCGATGCAATACGATATTATACCCTTCATCTTCTATGTCATTCCCGAGGAGATGTCACACAAGAACGGTGGCCGCGCCTCGCAGCTGCTCTACCTGCGCTACCGCTCCGAGGCCGACGTCGCGGAGGTGGCCGACTACCTGCGGCAGTGCATCGCCGAGACGGACCCGCATCTGACACCGGGTGAAATCGAGATTCGCACCTTCGAGGAGGAGCTGGGCTTCGAGTATACGAAGGAGCGGCGGCTGGCCACGGTCGTGGGGCTCTTCACGCTGCTCTCGGTGGTCATCGCCCTGATGGGCGTCTTCGGCATCGTGCTCTTCGAGACGCAGCACCGCCGCCGCGAGGTGGCCGTGCGCAAGGTCATGGGGGCTACGACGGGCGAAATTCTCCGGCTGTTCAACCGCCACTACATCCGGCTGGTTGTCGTCAGCTTCGTGATTGCCGCGCCGTTGAGCCTCTGGATCGTCCACCGCTGGCTTGCGTCGTTTGCCTACCGCACACCGATCCACTGGTGGGTCTTCGCCGCGGCCTTCGCCGCCGTGCTGCTCGTGACGATCGGAACCGTCACCTTCTGCTCGTGGCGCACGGCCGACGAAAATCCCGCCGACTCCGTGAAATCCGAATAACCGAAATGCAAAAACAGAACATCTAACTTAAAAAACATCTGATATGGCTATGCTGAAAGTAGAGAACCTCCGCAAGGTTTTCCGTACCGAAGAGATCGAAACCATCGCCCTGAACGGCGTGTCGTTCGAAGTGAACGAAGGCGAGTTCGTCGCCATCATGGGCCCCTCGGGCTGCGGCAAATCGACGCTGCTCAACATCCTGGGTCTGCTCGACAACCCCACGTCGGGAAGCTACCGCCTGCTCGACCGCGAGGTGGCCGCGCTCCGCGAGAAGGAGCGCACCTCCTTCCGCAAGGGCAACATCGGCTTCGTTTTCCAGTCGTTCAACCTCATCGACGAACTGAACGTCTTCGAGAATGTCGAACTGCCGCTGATTTACCTGCGTGTGAAGGCTTCGGAGCGCAAGCGCCGCGTGAACGAGATCCTGAGCCGCATGAACATCTCGCATCGCGCCGAGCACTTCCCGCAGCAGCTCTCCGGCGGCCAGCAGCAGCGTGTGGCCATCGCCCGCGCCGTGGTGGCCAACCCGAAGCTGATTCTTGCCGACGAGCCCACCGGAAACCTCGACTCGAAGAACGGACAGGAGGTGATGGAGCTCCTCTCGGAACTGAACCGCGAAGGGACGACCGTTATCATGGTTACCCACTCGCAGTACGACTCGACCTTCGCCCACCGTGTGCTGCACCTGTTCGACGGCGAGCTGGTCAAGGACCTCACCAACCGCATGTGACCGCTGCAGGACAAACGACGGGGCCGGATCGCTTTCAGACGATCCGGCCCCGTTTTTCGTTGTCTTGTCCGGCCGCCGCCCGGGAGGGCGGCTTCCTTTACGGTTGCTGCCGGGTGTTGCGCGCGGCTATTCTTCCTTTGCCGCGTTCAGGTCGAGCATCTTGATGAAGTATCCGCCGACGACCGAGCGGGCCATGAAGCCGCGGCGGTTGGGCTTGTCGGTATAGACCCAGTCGGACATCGGTACGCGGTCCACCGTTTCGTTCATGAAGTCGTAGAGCGGCGAGATGAATGCCTCGAAGGTGGCCGGGTCCTCGGCCAGCGTGGCCGTCCAGACGATCCAGTCGGTCTTCGTGTAGGTCTCGCGGCTGTCGAGCGGGAGTCCGTAGCGGTTCTGCCGTGTGAGGTAGTAGGCGATCTCCTTTCGGGCGATCGAATCGGGGAAGATGCCGAGCCCGAGGAGCTTGTCCCAGACGATGTTGTACTTCTGGCTCCACGTGCCGGGCTTGTCGAACGTCAGGCGGTAGTGGTCGCCGTCGTCGGCCATTTCGGCCCAGCGGGCGGCCATTTCGCGTGCCTTTGCGGTGTAGCTCTGCGCCACGTCGTCCTTGCCGAGCATTTCGGCCATGCGCCCGTAGGCGGCAATGCCGAGGATCGCCTTGATCGAGAGGTTGGCATTGTGGGCGAAGTGTCCGGCGAAGTCATCCGTGCAGAGCTGGTTCTCGGGGTCGAGGCCCTTCTCCACAAGGTAGTCAGTCCAGGTCGTGAGCGTCTCCCAGTGCTTTTCCGCATAGTCGGCATTGCCCTCCGCGGCGCATACGGCCGCCGTCAGGATCAGCATGTTGCCGCCCTCCTCGACGGGCATGTCGCCTCCGTAGGTCTGGCCGTTGGCCCGGGGGTAGGTCCCGACGTCGTGGGCCGGGAAGGGCTTGGTCCAGCGTCCGCTTTCGCTGTAGTCGAAGATGTGGTTCATCATGCCCTTGGCCAGTTCCGGGTTGTAGAGCAGGTACATCGGGGCCGAAGGGTAGGTGATGTCCACTGTGCCGATCGAGCCGTTGCTGTTGTTCTCCTTCGAGAAGAAGCGCAGCTCGCCGTCGGGACCCTTCACCAGCTTGTGCGCGGCGAACGACTGCCTGTAGGCCAGGGCGCACAGCTCGGCATACTTCCGGCCTCCGGCCTCCGTGGCCCGGGTCATCAGTTCGCTGTCGAAGGCGCAGCAGCGTCCGATCAGTTCGTCGTACTCTTCGTGGGCGGCGCGGAACTCGTCCACGATCGTGCGGTCGCCCGCAGCGTTCCAGTAGGGACGCAGGTTCTCGCCGAAGTATTGGATCGAGTAGATGTCGTCGTAGCCGATGAGCCATTTTCCGCGGGCCTCTTTCGTCGTGCCCAACTTGCGGGTGAAGGCCATCGTGGCCCGCTCGTTTTCGCCCTTTGCGGCATCGGGTGCCGGTGTCCCTTCCACAAAGGCGCGGCGCAGCTCCTCGCTGGTCCCGAGGCTTGCCGAGGTGGCGGCGTCGGCCTCCGTGGCGAGGAGGAAGTAGCCCCAGTCGATGCGCAGGTCGTCGCCGCTCTTGGCCAGGATGTTCTGCTCCTTGCTGCCGGCCTTGACGAAGAGCAGCCCCTGCTGCTCGAAACGCTCGCCGACCGACTCCTGATAGGGTTGGTCGAGCGCCCAGCGGGGCGATGCCTCGAGGTAGAGCTCCGTGTTGTGAGCCTTGCCGTCGTTCGACGTTATGGTGTAGGAAATGTAGTTCACCGGACGGCTGATCAGCTCCAGGTCTTCGGGCATGAGGGGTGCGGTGAACGTAAGGCGCAGGTCCACGCCGCCGCACGTGAACGTGTAGCGGGTCTGCGTGGCCTGTACGTCCACGCCGGTCTGCGCGGCCGTCCTCTCGAGCAGCGTGTGCTGCTCCTTCTGCACGAGCAGTCCGAAGTCGAGCAGCCCGTTGGCCACCGGGTTCCAGCAGTGTGCGGCGATCAGGTTTTCGCCCTTCGCGAGGCTGCGCACGGCCTCCTCGGGGAGCTTCACCACGGCGTTCTTGTTGCACGTGGCTCCCGTCTCATGCACCTTGATGCCGTTGATGTAGAACTCGGCGTTGTCGTCGTTCGAGAACTCCATGTAGACCGTGCGTCCCTCGAGCGGCTCGTCGAGCGTGAAGGTGCGGCGCACCCAGATGTGCTCGTCCGTCCAGTCGGTCTGTGCGGTCGGTTCGTTGATCTTTGTGCCGAAGGCGCCGCGGGCGCTCTTCCATGCCTTGTCGGCGAATCCCGGGCGCTGCCATCCCTCGGCGGGCTCCGCCGTCGTGTAGCGTCCCTCCCAGGCTCCCTGCTGCGAGGTCGGCACCACGGGGGTCATCTCCACCTCTTCGGTGCCCATGAAACGGTAGGGGATGCCGTCCACCTTGAGTACGCCGATCAGCGGGAAGTCCTTCCCGGTCCAGTGTTTTACCGGACCGTCATAGAGGTTGTCGGACATCGACCACGCACTGGTGTAGGGGTCGATCGTCACGAGCGGGTAGGCCGGAGCGCGGAGTGTGCTCGCGATTGCGTCGTGCTGCGCCGCCTCGTGCCCGCAGCCGGCCGTGAGGGCGGCTGCGGCGCAGAGCGGCAGTAAAAGGAATCTGTTCATCGTTCTTTTCCGTGTGGGTTTGTGTGTTCGTTTACCAGGTGATCCGCACCGATACGCCGTCGGGGTTGTTCTCGAAGCGGATCAGGCAGGTGCGGGTCGTTTCGTCCCAGCAGCCGTCGGTTGCCGTTGCGCGTCCGTCGATCAGGATCTGTTTCGGGCATTCGGGCAGCAGCACGCGCGAGACGTTGGTCGTGTTCACGGGGCTCTTGGCCACGAAGGCGTAGGAGCGCTTGCCGTGCTGCTCGTCGTAGATGCGGCTTGCCGAGGCCAGTACGCGGGCTTTCCGGGGATTCTTCACCCGATCGACGTTCAGGAAGAAGCCCTGTTCTCCGGGGGCGATCTCGCGCGACCGGCATACCGGCAGTTCGGGGTCGAACAGGTCAATCAGACGGCCCTCGATCCGCACCGGTTCGTCGCTTACGCTCTCATCGAGTACGGCGACCAGGTCGTAGGCGCCGCGCTCGAGGCGGAAGTTGTTCTTGAAGACCAGCTCGCCGCCGCGGGCCTTGCCCTCATAGAGCCGTTTGACCGTCTCGACCAGCGGGGCGTCGCCGCCTTTCTCGAGAACGAACTCCTTCGGGTCGTTGCGCAGGATGCAGACCGTGCCCTTCCCGCAGGCATACTCCCCGGCCTCGGGGGCGGAGCCGATGCCCAGCAGTTCGAAGAGGTGGTCCGACGGGGCCGCGTATGCGTTCCCGTTCTGGTTCCACCACTCCGCGACGCGCTGGAACGGGTCGTCGTCGCGGCCGCTGTAGACCAGCACGCCGCCCCGGCGCACCCATGCGGCGAGGTGCTCGTGCGCCTCGGGATCGAGCGGCTTCATGTTCGAGTAGGACATCAGCAGCACCTTCGTGTCGGCCAGCGCCTCGGGGTAGGCGAGGTTCTCGATGTGGACCGTTTTCACGGGCACGCCGCGCTTGAGCAGCGGCAGGGCCTGGCCGTAGAAGTTGGCCAGCTGCGGATCCTCGTATCCGTCGTGGGTCGGGAAGCGCTGGAACATCAGCGAATTGGCCATCAGGATGCCGATGCCGCCGCTTCCCGATACCTTCGTCCGGGTTGCGGGCATGTCGTTCAGCGTGTTGATCATCACCTGCATCTGCGTGGAGTAGTGGCGCGGGATGCGCTCCTTGCTCTCGCTGTCGGGACTGGTGCGGTACAGCCCCTCGTAGATGCGCTCGGGCCACGGCATCACCTCATAGTCGGCGATGTTCGGGTAGAGCAGCTGCGCGGTGAATGTGGCCTGGTAGTTCCTTTTGTAGTCGGCCCAGTCGCGCGGCCAGTCCTCGATCGGGTCGGTCAGGAAGAACATCTTGCGGCCGGTCGGTGCGGTCATCGACTCCATCGATCCGTATTCGAGGTAGGCCGTCTCGAAGACGCGCTCGCGGAGCCTTCCGTCGTAGTAGTTCGGCTCGCGCGAGGTGCCGGTCCAGACCTGGGCGATGTAGCCGTCCACGCACGGCAGCGAGGCCAGACTCGCCTCCGGACTGACGATCTGCCACTGCGAGTAATTGACCAGCGAGTGGGTCGGGACGTAGCACTTCACATCCATCCCCTTGCTGCGGCCATACTCCTTGGCGAAGGTGAAGACCTCGCGCAGGGCATTGTAGTAGAGCTGGTACTTGAGCTTGTTGGCCAGGTAGGTGTTCTCGGGCGATTCGTGCTGGGGGCGCCACTCGGAGCCGTAGTACTTTTTCCATTCCCTTTTGAAGGCCTCGCTGTAACCCGCGCGGGCCCAGAACTCGGGCTCCTCCATGAAGATGGCGTCGATGCCGGCGTCGATGACCCGTTTCACGTGGCGCTCCTTCATGTAGGTCAGGTAGTTGTCGGTCGGGACGATGTAGGGCACCAGATGTCCGTGCCAGATGGTGTCGCCGCTGCGCTGCACCTGTCCTTCGTCGAGGTGGGGACGTCCGTCCCACTCGCCGGTGAAGTAGTCCTTGTATTCGCCCCAGGCGATTCCGGTCATGAAGTGCACCGTGTATCCGCGGTCGCGCCACGAGCGGACGCGGTATTCGAAATTGCGGTTGCCGTCTTTGTCCGAGGGGTTGCCTCCGACGCCGTATACCATCACGGCATCGGCGCGGTTGTCGATTGTGGGCCTCCATTCGCGGGAGGTCTGGAAGGTAGTCTTCACCTTCCGGTCCGTCTGGGCCTGCGCCGGAGCAACGAGCGCCGCGGCGGCCAGACACAGGATGGCTGCGTGTAGATTCATCATGTCGGTTCTTTGGGATGTTTGTCGGTTCGTATCACAAAATTAAGGTTTAAAACCGGATTTCCGGTCTTAAACCTTAATCTTGTATCCTCTGTTTACGGGATCATCACCTCGACGGGTGCACTGTAGTTCCAGCGGCGGGTTCCGCTGCCCTTCGGGGGGTCGTAGTTGATGCGGGCGGCGGCGCGGATGAAGACCTTGCGGCCCGAGGGGATCGTGCCGAGCGACTTGATCGTGACGGGCTCGCCGAGCAGCGACTCGAACTCCGATCCGCTGTATTCGATCTTGTTCGACCAGCGTTCGTCGCGGGCGCGGTATCCGACCGTCGAGGAGTAGCTGACGAAGAGCTGGATGTCGGTGACGTTCTGGAAACTGTCGTCGTAGCTGCCCATCGGTTCGATCTTCTCGCGGAAGATATCCTCCGAAACGCCGCGCGTCACGCGCACGCGGGCCGTGATCTTGCCGTTGCTGACCATCGGGTCGCCGACGAATTCGACGTTGAGGAACGGTTCGACCTCAAAACGGACCTCGGTCACGCCCTTGATCTCCATCTCCTTCGATTCGTCGGCCAGGGGAATGCCCTCCTCGGTCTCGCGAATGAGCGGGATGAACGGTCCGTCCACCTCGATCAGGTAGGTTCCCTTGAAGAGTTTCGTGTTCTGGAACGTGCCGTCGGGGCGGCAGTAGAAGTCGGGGTTGGGCTGTACGTTGGGGCCCCAGCTGAGCTCGGTCAGCCGGACGCGGATTCCCTCGGAACCCTGATCCGTGAGCACGGGATTGCCCGTGGCCTTGTCCACGACCTCTCCGCGGAGCGTCTCGCCGGGAGCCTCGTAGTTGTCCACTTCGAAGAGTTCGCACGAGCAGAGCGCAAGCGATGCGCAGCATGCGAGTGTATGCAACAGGTATCTTTTCATCTTTTTCATGAGTTTCGTGAAACGGTTATCGGTTCGGTTGCTGGTCGATGTAGGAGCTCTTGCTCACCTCGCCGCTCGGGATGGCGAAGTAGTAGTCCAGGATGCTGAACGACGGGGTGAAGCGCGATACCCAGTGGAAGTGGGCGTCGAAGAACCACTTCCCGGCCTGGGTCGAGAAGAAGGGATAGAGCCCGCGGAAACGGTAGCTGGCGTTGTTGCTGTAGGTGTTCTTGTCGCGCGTCTCGCCCCAGAAGCCGTCGCGGCCCTCGTAGTGCCATACTCTCCAGCGGCGGAGGTCCCACTTGGTCTTGTGCTCGAAGGCGAGCTCCTTGCGGCGCTCCTTGCGCACGATGTTGCGGCCTTCGGTCGTGGGCTGTATGTTCGACTCGAGCAGTTCGGCTCCGGCACGTTCGCGGATCTCGTTCACGGCGTCGGTGGCCACCTGCATCAGGTCCGAACCGTCGGGCGACGGCTCTCCGGCCAGCGCCAGCTCGACGGCTGCCTCGGCGGCGTTGAGCATCACCTCGGCATAGCGCATCAGGATGAACGGCTGGTCCGACTTGCCCTCGTCGGGCGTGAACGACGGGTCATCCTTGAGGTACTTGCGCAGGTAGAGTCCCGTCACGGTTGCCTCGCCGTTGTTGTAAAACGGACCGTTGGCTCCTGCGGCGGTCATCGTCGAGCCGTTGTATTCGACCTTCTCCTGCTGGCTGTCCGCATTGGGCGAGAGGTAGAGCTGCTTGTTCGAAGCGTCGGTGTAGAGCGAGAGCTTCTCGTAGGGCGTCTCGTAGGAGTTGTACGAGTAGTCACTGAAGAAGGGCTTGATCGGGGTGCTCCCGGTGTATACGCCGGCGCGGACCTCGATCTCCTGGCTCTTGAACTGGTCGCCGGGGAAGATGACGTAGGCGCGCAGACGGGGCTCGGCGTTCTTGAAGAAGTCCATCGGCGAGTCGTAGAGCAGGTAGTTGCCCTGGGCGTTCGACACACCGTCGGTGACACGCACCGTACCGTCGTCGTAGCGGTCGAATCCGTCGAAGAGTTCGAGGAAGTCGAGCGTGGGACAGGTTCCGGCCGACAGCGGGCTGCGGAAGATGTAGGGCGAGCTGTAGGCGTCGAGTCCGTGGGTCATGGTTGGGTAGGAGTACTGCTTGACCAGGATGTTCTCGGGGCTGCTCAGGTCGCTGAACATCTCCACCATGTTCTGGTACTGCGCTTCGGGATCTCCGGCCGCCCACTTCTTCTTGTAGAGCGAGTAGCCGCCTTCGGTCATCACCTCGCGGGCGGCCTTGTAGGCCTCGCGGAAGTAGCGTTTCGAGGCGGCCTCCCACGTTCCGGCATCGAATCCGATGACGCGCACGCCGGTCTTCTCGCCCAGTCCGGTCAGACGACCCGATACCGTCTCGTTGTATTTGGCCACACAGCCGGCATAGAGCATGGCCTCCGACTTGAAGGCCAGAGCGACGTATTTGTTGGCATAGCCCTCCTTGAGGCTGGTGGTGTTGAGCAGCCGGGCCGCATTGTCGAAGTCGGCGAGGATCTGGTCCCAGGTCTGCTCCTCGGACGAACGGGCCACTTCGAGCTTGTCCGAGCTGGCGGGATATTCGATGACTCGCGTTACCAGCGGAATACCGCCGAACCGACGCGCCATGGCATAGAAGACCATTGCACGGACGAAGTAGGCTTCGCCGAGATAATGGTTGTAGGTGACCTCGGCGAAGTTGCTCTGGAAATCGGGCAGCCGCTCGAGCAGGTAGTTGGCATCGCGCAGCGTGGTGAATGCCGTTCCCCAGTAGGGGGTGTCCTCGCCGGTGAAGGCCGAGCCGAGGTCGCTGGCGCGGTTCAGCGCCTCGCCGGTTCCCTCGATGCCGAGGGCTCCCAGCCACGAGTTGAAGTTGAGGCCCCATTTGGCCATGTACTTGAAGTCCTCGAAGGGCATGTAGCTGTACATGCGGGCCATGTAGATGTTCATTCCCGACTCGCTCGACATGAGGTCGTTGTCCGAGACGAAGTTCTTCGGGGCGATATCCAGATCGACGCACGACGTGAAGCAGCAGACTGCGAGCAGTGCGGATATGATCGTTTTTTTCATTGTTTTCGAATTAAGATTCACGATGAAGAGTGATTAGAACGAGAGCGACAAGCCAAGCGTGTAGGTCCGGTTCAGCGGGTACATACGGCCCAGATCGTCGTCGGGGTGCTCCGGATCGACAAACTTGACACCGGTGATCGTGAACAGGTTGTATGCGTTGGCATAGACGCGCAGGCTCATCGTCGATACGCGCTTGAACTTGGGCAGCGTGTAGCCGATCTCGATGCTCTTGAGACGCAGGTACGACGTGCTCACGCGGTTGAACTCCGAATTGCTCTTCGGGTAGTGGCCCGTGTATCCGTAGTATCCCTTGATCCACTCCGTAGCGGGATCGTAGGGGTCGGCATTGGGATCGACGGGATGCCATCTGTCGAGGTACTGCTCGAGGGTGCCGCCGCCGTTCGATCCCCAGATCGAGTAGAGCGGCTCCTTGTACTCCATCGAGCCGAGTGCCGAACCCTGGAACAGCAGCGAGAGGTCGAAGTTGCGGTACGTGGCGTCGAAGCTCAGGCTGAAGTTCATCCACGGGGTCTGGTCGAAGGCGAACGGGTGCTCGTCGAGCGAGTTGATCTCGCCGTCGCCGTTCCAGTCCACATACTTGTAGTCTCCGGGCAGGACGTCGCGGTCCTTGTAGATGTTGTACGACCAGATGTCCTCCCAGCTTTCGTAGCGGCCGGCCGATTCGTAGCCGAACTGTATGCCCTGGTAGCGGTGCGTCAGGTTGTCGTTGCGCCAGCGGTCGTAGGAGTTGCCCCACGGACCCTTCTCGGAGGCGGTCAGGTACTTGTTGCGCGTGATCGTGGCGATGGCCTTGATGTTGTAGGCGAACTCCCCGATGCGGTTGCGGTGGGTCAGCTCGAGCTCGAGGCCGAACTGGCGGTCGCTGTCGAGGTTTTCACGCGGGGCCGAGGCGCCGACCACCGTCGGCAGGTCGCCCGAGCGGCGTGCGAACATGCCCTTGCGGTAGCGGTTGAAGTAGTCGAGCGAGAAGCCGAACAGGCCGTTCCAACCCTCGAAGTCCACACCGATGTTGAACGTGTGGGAGGTGTACCACGTGATGTTCTCGTTGGGCAGGGCGAGCGGGGTGGCGGCATAGACGAATTCGCCGCCGAAGATGTAGCCCGGGGCATACTGGTTGTAGTATCCCTTCTCGGCGTTGCCGCTCGTGGAGGGATAGGTGTATCCCGTGGCCCAGTCGTACTGCAGGTCGCCGTCGTCACCGAGCACGCCGTAGCTGGCGCGGAGCTTCAGCTGGTCGATGAACGAGAAGAAGTCGCTGTTCTTGATGAACGGCTCTTCGGAGATGCGCCATCCGGCCGATACCGAGGGGAAGAAGCCCCACTGGTGTCCCTTGGCGAACTTCGACGATCCGTCGTAGCGGAACTGTGCCTCGATCAGGTAGCGGTTGTCGAAGTCGTAGTTCACACGGCCGATGAGTGCCTCGTTGGCCAATTCGTAGATGTCGTTGTAGCTGCTCGACATGCCGCCCAGCTGGCCCGCATCGACACCGGCCATCAGGTAGGGCGAGCTGTAGGCCAGGTCGCGCTGTGCGTAGAAGTTGTCGCCGATGCGCTTCTGGACCTCCCAGCCGACGAGTCCGCTGACGTGGTGCCGGCCGAAGGTGCGGTCGTAGTTGATGACGAACTGCCCGAGCACCTGCTGCTTGCTGTACTGCTCGCGGCGCAGCTGGCTCGGCGAGCTGCCGTTGTAGACGATGTGGTTGTAGGAGTCGGTGTCCTCGTCATAGGCATAGAGGTAATACTCCTTGCGGTAGATCTCGTTGTTGTTGAGCCGGTAGTCGAAGCTGAAGAGCCCCTTGGCCGTGAGTCCCTGCAGGGCGGGTGCGAAGGCGCCGAAGTCGAGGTTCAGCGCAGCCGACGACTCGAAGAACTTCTGGTCGTACTTGCGGTATCCGGAGATGTCCGAATCCATCATGGCGATGGTATTCTGCTGCAGGTCGAGACCCTCGTAGTTGAGCATCGTGTTCTCGGGATCGGCATAGGCGGGGTAGAGCACGCCCTGCTTCCAGTAGTTGCGGATGATGTCCACCGAGCTGGTGTAGGGGGTGTTGCGCTGGTCGGCGATGCCGCTGATGTTCAGGTCGAAGGTCAGGCCTTTCGCGATCTTCGTACTGAGGTTCGAGCGGAGGTTGATCTTGTCGTAGTTGAGGTCGCCCGAGCGGAAGAAGCCCTCCTGGTAGAAGTAGCCCATGCTGACGTAGTATTTCGTCTTCTCGGTTCCTCCCGAGATGCTGATGTCGTGCTGCGTCTGGGGCGAGAAGTCGGAGAAGAGCAGCGAGTTCCAGTCGGTGGTCCGGCGGGTGCCGTTGCGGAAAGCCTCGAAATCATCCTCGGTGTAGATGATGCTGCCGCCGTCCACCTTGTTCATCGACTGCTCGTTGTAGAGCGTCATGGCCTCGTAGGCGTTGGCCAGCTTGGGCATCTTCGAGGGAACCTGGAAGGTGAACGAGCCGTTGTAGGAGACCTTGGCCTGTCCTTCCCGGCCCTGCTTCGTGGTGACGAGCACCACGCCGTTGGCGGCGCGCACACCGTAGATGGCGGCCGAGGCGTCCTTCAGCACCGAGACATCCTCGATGTCGTTGGGATTGAGACGCTGGAACTCCTCCGTGGTGCGGGGAATGCCGTCGATGATCACCAGCGGGGAGCCCATGCCGCGGATGTCGAACGAGTTGCTGAACGTTCCGGGTTCCGAGCTCTTCTGCCACACGCGCAGACCGGCCACACGTCCGGCCAGCATGTTCTGCGGGTTCTCGTTCTTGGTCTGGATCATCTCGGAGCCTTTCACGCCGGCGACGGCTCCGGTGACCGAGCCGCGCTTCTGTACGCCGTATCCGACGACGACCACCTCGTCGATCGAGGTCTTGTCCTCTTCCATGACGACGTTGATGATGCTCCGGCTTCCGATCTCGATATCCTGGGTCTTCAGGCCGAGGAATGCGAATTCGAGGATTCCGTCGGCCGGGGCCGTGATCGTGTAGTCACCGTCGATGCCGGTCGATACGCCGGTCGTGGTGCCCTTGACGAGGACCGATACGCCGATGAGCGGTTGGTTTTCCGCATCGGTGACCCGGCCCTGTACGGTGACGGCCTGCTGCGCCGACGCCATGTACGGGACGATCAGGCATAGCAGTGCCGCGATAAGGACTCGCAGCGAGTCCGTTTTGCGTTTGTTCGTATTCTCCATGACTAAGGGTTATTTGGGTTAGGGTTATTTTTCGGCTTCATAGGCGGCCAGTACGGCATATTCCGCGGCATAGGCGAACGTGAAGAGCGCCGCCACGGCGTTGTGGCCCTGATCGCGGCTCCAGCCGACGAGCAGGTTCACCGGAAGCATCGAGTCGTAGAGGAAGTTGTCGTAGGCGTAGTCGAGGTTCTTCTGGAACGTGTCGAGGTACTCGGCCGTCTTCTCGGGGTAGCAGGCATATGCATCGGCCCAGCCGCGCATCAGCACGCCGTTGAACCAGTTGTTGTTGCCCGTGAAGGCATAGGTGTAGTATCCGGCGACGGTTGCATCCTTCTTCGCGAAGTAGGCGAACGTGTCGTCCGAGAGCTCCTTCAGGTCGTCGAGATAGACCTGCTGCTGCGTGGCACGGTAGAGGTCGGCAGCTCCCGAGATCATCGTACCGCTGTTGTACGAGTAGGCCTCTCCGGTGTATCCGGCCATGTTGGCGTGCTTGCGGTAGTAGACTCCGTCGATGAGTTCGAGCTGCACGCCCTCGCCCAGATCCTTGTCGCCGGGGTTGAGCGGCGTGCCGGGGTTGTGCATCATGTCGGCATAGACGCCGTCGTCGCGGCGCAGGTGGTTCTTCTGCCAGGCGTAGACGCGCTCGGCGAAGTCGAGGTAGTAGTCGCTTTTCCGGACGGTCTTCGTCTTGCGGCTGCGGTCCGTGTCGATATAGAGGTAGGTGATCTCGTCGTTGCGGTCCTTGTAGATCTCATGCAGCCAGACGAGCGGACTGACGATCGGGCCGTTGCTGCACGAGTGCTTCGTCGAGTATCCGGGGCCCCAGGTGATTCCGCCGTATTCGACCCCGTTGTCGTCGAGCGTCGAGTCCCATCCGTCGAGCACATAGCCGGTCAGGTATTCGGCCTCGGTCAGGAATTTCTCGTCGCCGGTGAGCCGGTAGGCATTCAGCAGCTCGCGGATGAGCCACATCTGGTCGTCGTATACGTTCATGATTCCCGACACGTCGGCTGTCCCCATGTCGCCGCTGCTGCGGTTCACGGCGTAGACGGTCCACTCCTTGGTCTGGGTGTAGGAGGTCAGCGTGAAGGTGCCGCGGTAGAATCCGGCGTTGAGGTAGAGTTTGTCGAGCAGCTCCGCATAGCGGGAGTAGTGCTGGTCGTAGAGCGTTGCGTCGCCCCGGTCGCGGAGGGTTTTCAGACCGTCGATGACGGCATTCACGGCCTCGATGCAACTCGTGTAGACCCAGACGCTTCCGGTCCCTTCACGTGCGTCGGTGTAGGGATTGTACTTCTCGGCGAGGGTCATGTTGTTGCCCTCGAAGTAGTTCTCCACGGCGGCATCGGTCAGCTGCATGGCGCGCAGCAGGTTCTGCTCCGGGAGGTTGTCCGCCGATACCGGGTTGTGGTTGCCCTTGTAGTTGTAGTTGCTTTTGAACTCCTCCTTGCTGCAGGCCGTTGTCAGCAGCAGCGAGCAGAGAACGGTGGTAACGATTTTTTTCATGATGGTTTTTTAGGTTTGTATCCCTCCGCCGCCGGCCGGGCCTCAGGGTAGGGCGGTCCGGCCGGCGTCCGGGTACGGGATGCGGAATTAGTTCAGATCGATGCTGTAGAGGCAGAGCTTGCTCTCGTCGCCGTTGGCCTCGCCCTTGTAGACGCCGAGCACCAGCACTACATTCTCCCCGTCGAATTGCGAGAGATCGTAGGTAAAGGTAGCATAGTCGTTCGGTGCGGAGGTGGTTCCGGCATTGTTTGCGAACTTCCAGCAACCGTCGGCAGCCGCTTCGGCCGTGGTGGCGGTGTATTCGGACGGGGCGATCGCCGTGGCGTTGCACGACTCGTCGATGGCCGTCAGTTTGAAGTAAGTGCAGTTGTCGCTGAACGTGCGGGTCTTCAGCGTCAGCCGGTTCTGCCCGGCTCCGATGGCGAACTTGGCATAGAGGTAGGCCTCCGGCTCACGGGTGTTCACCGAGGCATCGCTGCCGCGGGTCTTGATCAGGTAGCCCTCCGAAGGGAATACCTCGGGGTCCTTGTGGAGCGGCACGAACGACCATTCGGCGGCCACATGCCCCGTGTTGCGCCAGTCGCGGTAGGCATCGACGTAGTTGTCGCGGCTGCCCGATATCTTGCTGATTCCGGTGAACGACCTCTTCGTATGGGGCATCGTCGAGCGCACCATCTCCTCGGTGAATTTCCAGTTGTCGAGTCCGGCTACGGGCGTTCCGGGGAGCCAGTCCCACATGTTGCCGTCTTCGATCTGCGTCTTGGCGAAGGCGATGCGGCGCAGGACGAGCTGGTTGTAGAAGTCGCCGGTCTGGGGACGGAAGATGCCGATGCCGATCACGATCTCCTTGCCGATGTACTTGCTCAGGTCGAATACCGAATTGACATAGGCCTCGGAATTGACCGTCCGCACGTCGTCCACCGTTTCACGGACGGGCTGCGCCGCCGAGAGGTCCACGACCTGTACCCCATAATATACGGGCTTTTCGGCCGTAGCTCCGTGGGTGCGGATCTGGAGCGTCATCGTGCAGTTGTCCTCGGTGATGAGTTTGCTGCCGAAGACCCACGAGTCGAAGTTCTCGAGGTCGGCCGGGTTGCTCTGGTCGTCCGTCGAGTTGTGGATCTGGAGCGTCGTTCCCTCGTTCTGCTCCTCCCACTGTCCGCGGAAGTCGAGCGTACACATATAGTCGCAGGCCCAGTCCCAGTGGGGGTACATCTCGGCGTTGCGCCCTCCGCGGTATTCGTTGTAGTACCACTTGTCGGCCGAACGAAGGTCGTAGGCCGTCAGGTCGCCGATCAGCGCCTCGCCGCCGATTTCGATGTTTATGGTCGCCACCTCGTCCACGAAGTCCGAGGTTGTGATCTGCACCGTCTCTGTGGGGTATCCCTGCTTGGCGAAGGTCACCGTATAGTCCGAAAGGGCGAGGTTCTCGAAGAGGAACGCACCGTCGTCTCCGGTAGTTGCCGACTGCTGGTTGCTCAGCGTGACCGTTACTCCGGCAAGCGGGGCTCCGGCATTCCGGCCGTCGGTCACCGTTCCCCGGATCGTGGCGTTGGCGTATTCCATCTCGGCATTGAGGTTTGCGGCGACGCCGTCGGTAAAGCGTGCTTCCGTGATGGTAATGCTCACGCTCTGGTAACCCTCCTTCGTGAAGGTCACGATATGCGAGCCGCTGGCCGGAGCCTGTTCGAGGGTGTAGGTTCCGTCATCGGCGGTTTGTGTGGAGAGTTCGGTCTTCTCCACGCGGACGGTCACTCCGGCAAGCGGTTGGCCGAAGTTGTCGGTGACCGCTCCGGAGAGGGTTCCGGTCTTGCCCGTGTCGCCCGCTCCGTTGGAGTCGTCGTCACTGCAGGCCACAGTCCCGGCAGCCAGGCTTCCCAGCGCGGCTGCGCATACGAAATTCCGTAAGAGTCTTTTTAGCTTCATGCTTGGGTTGGTTTTAATGGTTAATGATCTATTTCGAATCGTAGAAATTTGCAGGTTCTGACTCCAGTTGCTGAAATTTTTAAGAACCGTCTCGGTCCTTAAAAGAAGGCACTTTTCGGTTTTGACAGTCAAAATTAAAGAGCACCCGGTTAGTTAAAAGGTTAAAATCGGGTTAAAACTCGAAAAAAACGTTAATCGCTAAATTTTAATATTTTGTGTTTTGTTTATCTATTTGTAATATAATCAGTGTTTTATAATCAAACTGCGTCGTCTGTCGCTTCGTTCTGACCTTTTTGCCTGAGTTCTTTTTAGTCACATCGTCTGGTGTCGGAAGCAGGAAAATGCAGTTGTAAGTTTCGATGGAATGGACCTGATATTTTTATTTTTCCGTTTATTGAGTATCTTTGTGACGTTGTGGAAAGGTTCCGGAGGTCGGATGCCGTCCCAGGACATACCCCATTAGGAAGCGTATGAGACCCGCGAGGTTTGTTTTTACCATTATATATTTATTGGGCGTGGTGTTGTCGCCGGCTCTTGTCCGCGCCCAGGGACTGCGTTTTCGTGACAGCGGGGCCCCGATCGACCAGCGTACTTCCTATACGGTCTTTTCGCGACGGCCTCCGACCTATTCGGGCCGTTTCGATCTGGAGTTCGACCTTTCGCTCTATCCCGAGAAAAAGATCGGCTATATTCTCCGTGTCAAGAACGACGCCGATCACCGAATCTACAATCTCTTCTACGACGGACAGGGGTCGCAGATCCTCTTCCGGCTCAATGACGAGGGGCGCAGCAGCCTGATCACCGCCTCGATCGACCCGCGGGAACTGACCGACGTCAAGTGGTTCCGGATGAAACTGACGTTCGACCTGGAGCGAGACTCGATCGGACTTGCGATCAATAACCGCACGTTCGGGACATCGGGCGTTGCGATGAGCGACCGATGCCGCCCGATGGTGGTCTTTGGTCGCAGCGATCATATCATCGATGTTCCGTCGTTTGCCATCCGCAATCTCTCCATCGGTGATACCCGCCGTATGTTTTTCGCACTTTCGGAAAGCCGTGGCGAGTTGGTTCACGATGAGCGGGGGCGGCCTGTTGGTAAGGCTGTCTGCCCCCTGTGGCTCATCAACGACGCCTATCATTGGCGATTTCTGGCCTCGTTCTCCTCTTCGGGTGTGGCCGGAGCGAACTACAATCCCCGCAACAAGGAGTTCTATTACTTCAATCGTGATACGCTTTTCATCTACGATACCCGTACCGGCCAGACGCGGCAGCAACTCTTTGCGGAGCGGTGTCCTGTCGATTTGAGGCTCGGTACGAATTTCATCGATCCGGGACGCGGCCAGCTTTATGCCTACGAGGTCTATACGGAGAACGATCCGGCCTCTTCGGAGGAGGAGTGTTCGGTGGCGAGCCTCGATCTGAATACCGGCCGGTGGAGCCGCGAGAGTTTGGCCCATCTGCCGATGCAGCTGCATCATCACGGGGCCTGGTTCGATGCCGAGAAGGGACAGTACACGCTTTTTGGCGGTTTCGGCAACATGCGCTACAGCAAGTCGTTCTATGCCTATGACCTCAATACGCACGAATGGTCTGTTTTGGGCGGTTTTGGTGGCGATTCGATCTGTCCGCGCTATTTCTCGTCGGTAGGTTATAGCCGCAGTCACGATGCCGTCTATATCTTCGGCGGCATGGGTAACGAGTCGGGTGAGCAGGTTGTCGGCCGTTACTACTTTTATGATCTTCATCGTGTGGACCTGGCTACACGCCGTATTCGCAAACTCTGGGAGCTGCCCTGGGAGGGCGACAACGTGGTTCCTGTCCGCAGCATGGTGATCCCCGATCCGTCGGTATTCTATACGTTGTGCTATCCCGAGATCTATTCGGACTCCTACCTGCGACTGTACCGTTTCTCCATCGACGACGGCACCTATGAGATCCTGGGCGACTCGATTCCGATTCGCTCGGACAAGATTACGACCAATGCCAGTCTCTACTACGACGCTTCGCTCCACAGCCTTTACGCTGCCGTGCAGGAGTTCGACGACGACATCCGTTCGCGACTGAAGATCTACGTGCTGAGTTTTCCACCGATCACGGCCGAGGAGCTGGATGCGCTCTCGGAGGAGCGGCACAGTGCAGTGGTATGGATCGTTGCTGCGGGTGTGCTGTGTCTGTTGATTGGTGGGGGCGTGTGGTACAGAATGCGCCGTCGGGCGCTTCTTCGTTCGGGTGCCGGTTCGGGTGCCGGCTCGCCCGCGGATGCCGTTCCGGAGAACCCGGCGGGGCCGAATTCGGTCTGCCTGTTCGGTGACTTCACGGTCTACGACCGTCGCAACCGCGACATTACCTATTTATTCAGCGTGCGGCTCAAGCAGATGTTCTGTCTTGTCCTGCAGTACAGCGACGGAGAGGGCATTCCTTCGCCGAAACTGAGCAGCCTGATGTGGCCCGACCGCCCCGAGTCGAAAACCAAGAACATCCGGGGTGTAACCCTGAATCACCTGCGCAAAATCCTCAACGAGATCGACGGAATCGAATTGCTCTACAGCAAGGGGTGTTTCCGGATCGTGCAGACGCCACCGTTCTATTGCGACTATACGCGCTGCCTCGAGTTGCTGGAGTCCTCGGACAGCGGAGAGCGTCGTGAGGAACTGGTTCACATTCTTTCGCGCGGCAAGTTCCTCAAGTCGGCCGATCAGCCGATCTTCGACTCGTTCAAGGCGGACCTCGAGCGACGTCTTGAGCCGTCGCTTACGTCCGAACTGACTCAGGCCTTCGATGAAGAGGACTATGTTTCAGTCTGTAGCCTGGCTGATGCGGTCTTCCATATCGATCCGCTGAACGAGCTGGCTCTCTCGTATCTGATCCGCTCCCTGCTGCGATTGAAGAAGACCGATGAGGCCCGTCGCCGCTATCAGGCCTACGTTTCCGAGTACGGGGCCGTGAACGGATGCGACTATCCGGTTCCCTTCAAGAGCTTCTGAGTCTGTGCACGGCGGCCGGAGCCGTGTGCCGTTCTCGAAATCCCTTGCGGGCTTTTTTCTTCGATAATTTCGGGGCTTCTCTTTCGTAATCCAATTAAAATGCTTAATTTTGCGAGCAACAAAAATCCACGTTCATTATGTCTTTTATCAATGAAAGGGTTCAGCCCGAAGGACTTACGTTCGACGATGTGCTGCTTGTACCCGCCTATTCGGAAGTGTTGCCGCGAGAGGTTGATGTCCGCACCCGCTTTTCGCGTAATATCAAACTCAACATCCCCATCGTGTCCGCCGCGATGGATACCGTGACGGAGGCTCCGTTGGCCATCGCTCTGGCGCGTGAAGGCGGCATCGGTGTGATCCACAAGAACATGTCCATCGCCGAGCAGGCTGCGCAGGTGCGCCGGGTGAAGCGTGCCGAGAACGGCATGATCTACGATCCGGTGACCATCTCGAAGGACAACACCGTGGGCGATGCCCTGAATCTGATGAAGGAGAACAAGATCGGAGGTATTCCGGTCGTGGATGCCGACCGTCGGCTGATCGGTATCGTTACGAATCGCGACCTGCGCTTCCAGCGCGACATGTCGCGCCTGATCGCCGAGGTGATGACCCCGGGCGACCGGCTCATCACCACCCATCGCACCGATCTGGCCAACGCGTCGGAGGTGCTGCTCAACAACAAGATCGAAAAGCTGCCCGTCGTGGACGACGAAGGCCACCTCGTGGGGCTCATCACCTATAAGGACATTACGAAGGTGCAGGATCATCCCAACGCCTCGAAGGACGACAAGGGTCGTTTGCGCGTGGCTGCCGGAGTGGGTATCACGGCCGACGCCATGGAGCGTGTCGCCGCACTCGTTGCCGAGGATGTCGATGCCGTGGTGCTGGATTCGGCACACGGCCATTCGCGCAACATCGTCAAGACGCTGCGCGAGATCAAGGCCAAGTATCCGTCGCTCGATGTCGTCGTGGGCAACATCGCCACGGCCGAGGCCGCGAAGTTTCTCATCGAGGCGGGTGCCGACGGCATCAAGGTCGGCATCGGCCCGGGTTCGATCTGCACGACGCGCATCATCGCCGGTGTAGGTGTCCCGCAGTTGTCGGCCATCTATGCTGCAGCCAAGGCTGCCGAAGGTTCGGGTGTCCCGGTGATCGCCGACGGCGGACTGCGTTATTCGGGCGATATCGTCAAGGCACTGGCTGCGGGCGGCGACTGCGTGATGATCGGTTCGATGTTCGCCGGCACGGAGGAGGCTCCGGGCGACACGATCATCTACAACGGCCGCAAGTTCAAGGCCTACCGCGGCATGGGCTCGATCGACGCCATGAAGGCGGGGTCGGCCGACCGTTATTTCCAGAAGGGCTGTGAGGGCAACATCAACAAACTCGTTCCCGAGGGCATCGTGGCCCGCGTGCCGTTCAAGGGTGCGTTGAGCGAGACGGTCTACCAGCTCATCGGCGGCCTGCGCTCGGGCATGGGCTACTGCGGTGCCAAGGATATCCGGACGCTCCAGAAGGCGCAGTTCATCCGCATCACCTCTTCGGGCATGCACGAGAGCCATCCGCACGACGTGACAATCACGAGCGAGGCTCCGAACTACTCGAGCGAGCGATAAGTAGATAAGTAAGAGCGAAGAGATGAGTCGGCGAGGCCGCTCCCGGATTGAACTTTTTGTTGTCGGGTTGTGTGTGGGGAGCCTTCTTTTGTGGGTACTCTTCGGAACGGACCGCTTTCTCTATATGACTTTGGGTTTCGGTTCGATTCTCTTCATTTTCCGGACCTGCACCCGGAACAACAGGAACGAATAACTTTTTACCGATGGAAAAAATAGTGATTCTCGACTTCGGGTCGCAGTACACGCAGCTTATTGCGCGGCGTGTGCGTGAGCTGAACGTCTATTGCGAGATCCACCCCTTTAACAAGATTCCGCCGATCGACGCTTCGGTGCGGGGTGTGATCCTCTCGGGCAGCCCCTCTTCGGTGCGCGATGCCCAGGCCCCGACGCCCGACCTCTCGCAGATCAAGGGGCGGTTGCCGCTGCTGGGCGTCTGCTACGGCGCACAGTACCTGGCCCACGCCTTCGGCGGCGAGGTGCAGCCGGCTCCGAGCCGCGAGTACGGACGCGCGATGCTCACGGTGAGCGATCCCGAGGATGCGCTCATGAAGGACCTCCCTTCGCCCACGCAGGTGTGGATGTCGCATGGCGATACGATTACGCGGGTCCCCGACTCCTACCGGATCGTTGCCAGCACGGAAGATGTGCGCGTCGCCGCCTTTCACATCGAGGGCGAGCAGACGTGGGGTATCCAGTTCCACCCCGAGGTCTACCATTCGACCGACGGCAAGCAGCTCCTGAAGAACTTCGTCGCAGGCATCTGCGGATGCTCCCAGTCGTGGACCTCGGAGAGCTTCGTCGAGACCACCGTGCGCGAACTGCGCGAGAAGCTGGGCGATGACAAGGTCGTGCTGGGCCTTTCGGGAGGTGTCGATTCCTCGGTGGCCGCCGTCCTGCTGCACAAGGCCATCGGCAAGAACCTCTACTGCATCTTCGTCGATTCGGGCCTGCTGCGCAAGAACGAGTTCGAGGAGGTGCTCGAGTCGTACAAGAACATGGGTCTCAACGTCAAGGGCGTCAAGGCCGGTGCGAAGTTCCTCGGCGACCTGGCCGGGGTTACCGAGCCCGAGAAGAAGCGCAAGATCATCGGCCGCGACTTCGTCGAGGTATTCAACGAGGAGGCCATGCAGATCCGCGACGTGCGGTGGCTGGCGCAGGGTACGATCTATCCCGACGTCATCGAGTCGTGCTCGGTGAACGGACCGTCGGCCACGATCAAGTCGCACCACAATGTGGGCGGCCTTCCCGAGAAGATGAACCTGAAGGTCGTCGAGCCGCTGCGTCTTCTGTTCAAGGACGAGGTGCGCCGTGTGGGCCGCTCGCTGGGCATCTCCGACCAGCTCATCGGCCGCCATCCCTTCCCGGGTCCGGGCCTTGCGATCCGCATCCTGGGCGACATCACGGCCGAGAAGGTGGAGATCCTGCAGAACGTGGACCGGATCTACATCGATGCGCTGCGCGCGTGGGGCCTCTACGACAAGGTCTGGCAGGCAGGCGCCATTCTGCTGCCGGTTAAGAGTGTCGGCGTGATGGGCGATGAGCGCACCTACGAGAGTTGCGTGGCCCTGCGTGCCGTGACCTCCACGGACGGCATGACGGCCGATTGGGTGCACCTTCCCTACGAGTTTCTGGCCGATGTCTCGAACGAGATCATCAACAAGGTCCGCGGCGTGAACCGCGTCGTGTACGACATCTCCTCCAAACCGCCCGCCACGATCGAGTGGGAGTAGGGCGATGGAGCCAACTGCGGAAGCCGCATCCCATGATGGGGGCGGCTTCCCTGTATCCGAAGGGTAAATTTTGTGGACGATTTGTATTTTTTTCTCCATGTAGCTATCTTTGCCTGCGAGAAAGAATCATTGAAATGACCGATTTCGCAGCCATAGATTTCGAGACGGCCAACGGCCGGCGGACAAGCGTCTGCTCGGTCGGCGTGGTGGTCGTCCGCGACGGGGAGATCCGTGATACGTTCTACAGCCTGATCCGTCCGCGCCCGAACTTTTACAGCAGTTTTACCACCGCCATACACGGCCTGACCTACGAGGATACGGCCGATGCTCCCGACTTTGCCGAGGTCTGGAGCCAGGTGGCCCCGCGCATCGAGGGACTTCCGCTCGTGGCGCACAACTCACCCTTCGACGAGGGGTGCCTGCGCGCCGTCTTCGAACTCTACGGGATGCCTTATCCCGATTACCGCTTCTACTGCACCTGCCGGGCTTCGCGCCGGGTCTTCGGGCGGAGCCTTCCCAACCACCAGCTCCACACCGTCTCGGCTGCCTGCGGCTTTGACCTGGAGCACCACCACAACGCCCTGGCCGATGCCGAGGCCTGTGCCCGGATTGCACTCCGGATCCTCTGATCCATTCCGGTGCGACGATACGGAAGTCCCCGGAAGTTCCCATGCAGGAACTTCCGGGGACTTCTCTTTTTTCGAGCGGCGCCTGCCTGCCGCCGACCGGATCGCCGACTGCAGCGGTCTTTCCGGTCAGAGCCCGAGCTCGAGCTGGAACCTGATCTCCCAGCGGTTGTAGTCGGGCGTTGCCGATTCGCTGCGGTAGTTGTACGAGGCGTCGGCCTGTACCTTCAGGCTGTGGCCGATGATGTAGCGCGTCACGCCGATCGTGGTCTGGTTCCAGTTCCTGTACCCGGCCAGCTGCTGTACCCGGCTGTCGGGAAAGAGCGTCGAGTTGCGCAGGGCGATCTCCCATTTGCCGTTGAACAGGTAGCTGGTCTGCAGGTTGAGACCGCATCCGTCGTAGATGAAGGCGTTGCGGTCGGTGTCGAAGAGGGGGTCGCTGCTCGTACGCCCCATGAAATCGGTATAGAATGCCCAGCCGCGGTATTTGAGGATGAAGTCCACGAAATAGGAGTTGATGTCGCGGGTTTCTCCCTCGGGCATCATGGCTCCGCGTTGTCCCTGGAAACGGGATGCGTCGTCGTTGAACGACCAGGCCCCGGCCAGAAGGATGCGCACCTGCTCCTCGTGGTTGAAGTCTCCTTCCAGCAGATCTCCCTTTGCCCCGAATCGGCCGAGCGGGTAGAATTCCAGCCGCCCCGTATAGGCGAAACCTCCATCCGTTGAATTTCCCCAGTTGCGGCCTTCGCCGAGCGTGACGGAGGCTTTGGCCGAGAGGTTGAACCCGTCGCCTTCGCCGAAGTTGTACTCGCCAAAGATACCGAAATCCCGGTCAAGGTTGAACTGGCTGTTCACGATGCTGCGGTCTACGAACTGCAGGGCACTCGACGAGTTGATGCGGGCCCGGTTGGCCTTGATCTTGGTCTGTCCGAATCCGATGTTCCACCGGGCGTTGGGAACATAGTAGACGATGGCATCGCGAATGATGTTCGTGTTGCCGTTGGGCAGTGTTTCGGCGTCGTATCCGGTGAATCCGAGCTGGATCGAGTAGACCAGTTTGGGCGAATAGATGTATCCGTCGAAGCGGAGACGGAGTCGCTTGACGCGGGCTTCGGTCTCGGTGAGCGAGAAGTCTCGGTCGAACGAGAGGACCACGAGGTTCTGCATGCGGAAACGCATCGTCAGTTCGAACCAGTCGTTTCGGGGACGGAACGTGATTCCCTTTCCGACCTCGAGGTTCGGCATGTTGCGCAGCCGGGCAAGCAACATCTCGTCGTCGGCCAGCGAGTCGGTTATGGAAAACTGGGTGCGGTGGAAAAATGATTGTTCGGGATTTTGGTGGAGCGCCTCCGTTTTTTCCTGCGCCAGGACGCGGGTGCAGCCGAGCAGGAGAAGCGACAGAACGGCGAGTTTTCTCATTCTCATCTGTTTTCTGGGTGTTTCTTACACATGCAATTGTGGTACAAAGTTGGTGACGAAATCTGAAATGGTCATGAAATGGATGTGACAAAGGTGTTAAAAAACCGATGTCGTCGGAGTGGGAGGGCTGAGCGTTTGCTACTTTTCGCCTTTCGGCCCGGCCTTGACTACCAGCAGTTCCTGCCAGTCGGTCGTATAGCGGGGCGAGAGGTGTTCGCGGTTCATGCGGAAGGGTTCGGTGCCCTGTGCCGCGACGACGAGTGTCCCCCGGCCGCAGACCTTGTTCACCGAGTCGAGCACGGCCATCAGCCGGGCGTGCTTCTCGTGCGAGTCCGGCGTAAAGAGCGAGCCCTGCAACCCCGATCGGGGTGCGGTCTGCGAGAGGATCACGCCCGCCTTCTTGTAGCCATAACCCGGCTGGAAGACCTGCCGCAGGGCAATGCGCGCCTGCCGCACGATCTCCAGCGTGCTGTCGGTCGGTTCGGGCAGCAGCTGCAGGCTTGTTTCGTAACGCTGGGGCTGATCCTCGCGGTGGCGGTTGGTGAAGAGGTAGCAATGCACCTCACGACAGACCGACCCTTCGCCGCGCAGTTTCTCGGCGCACATCGAGGCGAACTCGGCGACGATCGGGTCCAGCTCCTCCAGCGTATGGATCTCGTGCGGAAAGGAGCGCGAGAGGGTGATCTGCTGCTTGCGGGGAGGCATATGTTCGAAACTGATGCACTCCATCCCCTGTAACTCGTTCCACGTCCGCAGCCCCACGACCCTCATGCGGGCCCGTACCCACTCCTGCGGCAACTCGACAAACTGTTGTGCCGTGTGGAGCCCCATACGGTCGAACATCCGCCCGTAGCGGCGGCCGATGCCCCAGACATCCAGCAGGGGGAATTTCCGCAGCACCTTCGTGATATCCTCCGGGCGGTGCATGTAGCAGCAGCCGTTGAGCCGGGGATACTGCTTGGCCAGTTTCGAGGCGATCTTGGCCAGCGTCTTGGTCGGGGCGATGCCGATGCTGACCGGAATCCCGACGTTGCGGCGGATCGTGCGGCCGATCGAACGTCCCAACTCGTCGAGCGGCTCGGCCATGCCCCGCAGGTCGAAGAAGGCCTCGTCGATCGAGTAGACCTCGATGCCGGGCACCAGCGAGCGGAGCGTCGCCATCACGCGGCGCGACAGGTCGCCGTACAATGCGAAGTTGGCCGAGAAGACCGTGACCAGCCCGCGGTCGATGAGCGGCCGGATCTGATAGAAGGGCTGCCCCATGCCGATGCCGAGGGCCTTGGCCTCGTTCGAACGGGCGATGATGCAGCCGTCGTTGTTCGAGAGCACCACGACGGGGCGTCCCACCAGATCGGGTCGGAAAACCCGTTCGCAGGAGGCGTAGAAGTTGTTGCAGTCGCAGAGCCCGTACATGGTCGCCTATTTGAAGGTTTTGATGACGTGGCGGACGATGCCCCAGATCTGGAAATCATTTTCGGCATCGACACGTATCGGACGGTATTTCGGATTCGAGGGCATGAGCCATGCGCACCCCTTTTCGAGATGCACGCGCTTGACCGTGAACTCCCCATCGACGTAGCAAACGGCGATGCAGCCGTCATAGGGTTCGACCGAACGATCGACGACGAGCAGGTCACCGTCGCCGATGCCGTCGCCGGCCATGCTGTCGCCCGAGACCCGCACGAAGAAGGTCGAGGCGGGGTTGTGCACCAGTTCGCGGTTCAGGTCGAGCGGCGAGTCGAGAAAGTCGTCGGCCGGAGACGGAAATCCGGCCTTGACGGCTCCTCCGGCAACCGGAAGTTCCTGCCGCGTGGAGAGGTCCGGAGCATGGAAGGTTATGGTGTTATGCTTCTTGTCCATATCGTATGCCGGGAGTTGATTTTTGGAGAAGAATCATCATGCGGAATTCCGATAATCGGTTTTCTGATTTCGTCGTGTGAATTTATTTGATCGAAATAAAAACCCCTGTAAATTCGCAATTTACAGGGGTTTGCAATCTTTTGCGTTGTTTCTTGGCGGAGAGAACGAGATTCGAACTCGTGGTACGGGTTGCCCCGTACGTCGGTTTAGCAAACCGGTGGTTTCAGCCACTCACCCATCTCTCCGGGCACCGTTTTCGGTCTGTTTCTTCCGAAAGGGTGTGCAAATATAGGATCTTTTTGTCGAACTGCAAAGAATTACGGATAAAATTTCTGTTTTTCATGCCGTGGCCGCGGCCGCGGAATCAGATTTGCAGTCCGGGATTTCTGTTTTGTTCGGAGATTTTGTATCTTTGTACGATATTTGGCTTACTATGGCAGAAAACGAACGCAATATCCTGGAGGACATCCGGGATCAGGAATACAAATACGGCTTTACGTCCGACATCGAAACCGAGTTGCTCGGCAAGGGGCTCTCGGAGGAGGTCGTGCGCGAGATTTCGGCCCGGAAGGGCGAGCCGGAGTGGATGACCGAGCGGCGCGTGGCGGCCTACCGCCACTGGCTGACGCTCGAGCCTCCCACGTGGGCTCACCTGCACATCCCCGAAATCGATTTTCAGGACATCATCTATTATGCGGCGCCCAAGGCGAAGAAGCCCCTCGGCTCGATGGACGAGGTCGATCCCGAGCTCAAGCGCACGTTCGACAAACTGGGCATTCCGCTCGAGGAGCAGATGGCATTGGCAGGCGTTGCAGTCGATGCCGTGATGGACTCCGTCTCGGTGAAGACCACTTTCCGCGAGACGTTGGCCGAGAAGGGCATCATCTTCTGCTCGATCTCGGAGGCACTGCGCGACCACCCCGATCTGGTCCGCAAGTACCTCGGGAGCGTCGTTCCCCATACCGACAACTTCTATGCGGCGCTCAATGCCGCGGTCTTCTCCGACGGGTCGTTCTGCTACATCCCGAAGGGAGTGCGCTGCCCGATGGAGCTTTCGACCTATTTCCGCATCAATGCCGCGGGCACCGGACAGTTCGAGCGCACGCTTATCGTGGCCGACGAAGGGGCCTATGTGAGCTACCTCGAGGGATGTACGGCCCCGATGCGCGACGAGAACCAGCTGCACGCCGCCGTCGTGGAGATCGTCGTCGAGCGCGACGCCGAAGTCAAGTACTCGACCGTGCAGAACTGGTACCCGGGCGACCGCGAGGGGCGGGGCGGCATCTATAACTTCGTGACCAAGCGGGGCATCTGCCGCGAGAACGCCCGCCTGTCGTGGACGCAGGTCGAGACCGGTTCGGCCATCACGTGGAAATACCCGAGCTGCATCCTCGCGGGCGACAACTCCGTGGGCGAGTTCTACTCGGTGGCCATGACCAACAACTTCCAGCAGGCCGATACCGGCACGAAGATGATCCACATCGGCCGCAACACGCGCAGCCGGATTGTCTCGAAGGGCATCTCGGCCGGGCGCAGCGAGAACTCCTACCGCGGTCTGGTCCGCGTGGCAAAGGGGGCCGAGCATGCGCGCAACTACTCGCAGTGCGACTCGCTGCTGATCGGCGACCGCTGCGGGGCCCACACCTTCCCGGTGATCGACAGCCGCAACCCGACGGCGGTCGTCGAGCATGAGGCTACCACCTCGAAAATCTCCGACGACCAGCTTTTCTACTGCAACCAGCGGGGGCTTTCGACCGAGGACGCCGTCGGCCTGATCGTAAACGGTTATGCGCGCGAGGTGCTCTCGAAGCTGCCCATGGAGTTTGCCGTCGAGGCCCAGAAGCTGCTGGCTCTGCAGTTGGAGGGGAGCGTCGGCTGATGCCGCTTCCGCTGCAGTGCGAAAGAATGAGTGAAGAATAGAAAAAACGATACGTTATGCTGAAAATAAGCAATCTGCACGCTACGGTCGATGGCAAGGAGATCCTCCGGGGCATCGACCTCGAGGTGAAGGCCGGCGAGGTGCACGCCATCATGGGCCCGAACGGTTCGGGCAAATCGACCCTGGCATCGGTCCTGGCCGGCAACGAGAAATTTACCGTCACCGAGGGCTCGGTCGAGTTCCTGGGCCGCGACCTGCTGTCGCTGCCGATCGAAGACCGCGCCCGGATGGGCCTTTTCCTCGGGTTCCAGTACCCGGTCGAGATTCCCGGGGTCACGATGGCCAACTTCATGAAGCTGGCTGTCAATGAACAGCGCCGCTTCCGCGGCGAGGAGCCGCTCTCGGCCGCCGAGTTCCTGCACCTGATGCGCGAGAAGAGCGCCGTCGTGGAGCTCTCCTCGAAACTCACGTCGCGTGCCGTGAACGAGGGTTTTTCGGGCGGTGAGAAGAAGAAGAACGAGATCTTCCAGATGGCGATGCTCGATCCCAAACTGGCCATCCTCGACGAGACCGACTCGGGCCTCGACATCGATGCGCTCCGGATCGTGGCCACCGGCGTCACGAAACTCCATACGCCGCAGAACGCCACGGTGGTCATCACGCACTACCAGCGTCTGCTGGACTACATCGTTCCCGATGTGGTGCACGTGCTCTACAAGGGCCGGATCATCTATACGGGCGACAAGACATTGGCGCTCAAGCTCGAGAAGGAGGGCTACGACTGGCTCATCAACGAATACGGGGCATGATGGACCGCATGGGTGAAATCATCCGCACCTGCCGGCCGGTCGGCGCGGATGCGCTCCGGATCGCGGAGCGGTCGCAGACGCCTTACGCGGCGGTCGATCCGCAGAACCTGCGGGTCGAGGTGGCCCCCGGGGCCGAGGGGCACCTGATCGTGGTGCACCGCGTTCCCGATCTGTCGCATATTGAACTCTCGCTGGGCGAGGATGCCCGGCTGGAACTGACCGAGCTGTTCCTGGGCGAGGCTTTTGCCGAGGTCGAGGTGCACCAGGGCGGCCGCAGCGAGTGCCGCATGACGGCCGTGCAGCTGTCGAGCGCCAACGCCTCGTACCGCATCGAGCTCGAAGGCCGCGGGGCCTCGAGCGAGGTGGGCGCCGCCTTCCTGGTCGGGGGCTCCGAGCACTGCGTGCTGAAACTCCACACGGCGCACCGGGTCTCCGACTGCCGCAGCAACTCCTCGGTCAAGGGGGTTGCCGGGGGCGAGGCCGTGGGGGAGTTCGGCGGACTGGTCTACGTGGCACCCGACGCGCAGCGCACCGATGCCCGCCAGCAGAGCCGCAACATGCTCCTGAGCCGCACGGCGCGCATCACGACGCAGCCCCAGCTGGAGATCTATGCCGACGACGTGAAGTGCTCGCACGGCGCCACGGTCGGGCAGATGGACGCCGAGGCGATCTACTACATGCGCCAGCGCGGACTGAGCGAAGCCGCGGCCCGGCGGCTGCAGATTGAGGGCTTTGTCGGCGACATCGTGCGCCGCAGCAGTTTCGAGCCGCTGCACGAGGCGGTCATGGAGCTGGTCAGCGAAAAAATGGAAAAACTCTGATCCGATGTTCGATGTCGAAAAGATACGCGGGGAGTTTCCGATCCTCTCTCGCACGGTTTACGGGAAGCCGCTGGTCTACCTCGACAGTGGGGCCACGGCGCAGAAACCCCGTTCGGTGATCGACAAGGTCGATATGCTCCACCGCGAGCTGAACGCCAACATCCACCGCGGGGTCCATCTGCTCTCGGAGGAGGCTACTGAGCAGTACGAGGCGGCGCGTGCCGCGATCGCCGGTTTCATCGGTGCGGCCGAAAAGGAGGAGATCGTCTTCACGGCCGGAGCCACGGCGTCGCTCAATACGGTGGCCTACGCCTGGGGCGAACGTTTCGTGCATGCGGGCGACAACATCGTCGTCAGCGAGATGGAGCACCACTCGAACATCGTTCCGTGGCAGCTGCTGGCCGAGCGCAAGGGTGCCGAAATCCGGGTCCTCCCGTTCGATGATGCGGGTGCGCTCCGTACGGAGCAGCTGTCCTCGCTGCTCGACGGCCGCACGCGCGTGGTGGCCGTCACGCAGGCCTCCAATACGCTCGGCACGAGGCCCGACCTGCGCCCGATCATCGAGGCGGCCCATCGGGCCGGTGCGATCGTGGTGGTGGACGGCTGCCAGGGCGTCGTGCACGGCGGAGTCGATGTCCGTGCCCTGGACTGCGACTTCTATGCCTTCTCGGGCCACAAACTCTACGGCCCGACGGGCATCGGCGTACTCTACGGCAAACGCCGCCTGCTCGAGGAGATGCCCCCGTTCCTTGGGGGCGGCGACATGGTCGATCGGGTTACCTTCGCCCGGACGACCTATGCACCCGTTCCGCTCAAGTTCGAGGCCGGTACGGCCAACTTCATCGGGGCCATTGCGCTGGGCGAGGCCGTGCGGTTCCTGCAGGGGTTTGATCCCGCGGAGATCGAGGCCCACGAAACAGCCCTGCTGCATCGCGCCGCGGAGCGCCTTGCGGCCATCGACGGGGTGACGATCTACGGCACGACCCCCGATAAGTGCGCCATCGTGTCGTTCAACGTCGAGGGGGTGCACCATTATGACCTGGGCATGATCCTCGACAAGCTGGGGATCGCCGTCCGCACGGGACAGCATTGCGCCGAACCGGTGATGGACCACTACGGTGTCACCGGCATGTGCCGCGCCTCGTTCGGGCTCTACAACACCCTTTCCGAGGTCGATGCACTGGCCGACGGCGTTGCCCGCGCCGTCCGCATGCTCCGCTGAGGGGAGCCTCGCGTGTGGCGGGGCAAATGAAGAGACTGTTGCAAATTATACGCTATACCGATGTTTATCGTACTCGAAGGTTTGGACGGTGCGGGCAAATCGACCCAGGTCCGTCTTTTGCGCCGCCTGCTGGCCGAGCGGGGCGTGGAGAGCGAATATGTCCATTTCCCGCGCTTCGACGCTCCGGTTTACGGCGAACTGATCGCCCGCTTCCTGCGGGGCGAGTTCGGCGGGGTGGGGCAGGTCGATCCCTATCTTGTGGCGCTGCTGTTTGCCGGTGACCGGGCCGACTTCGCGCCGCAGATCCGGCAGTGGCTGGCCGGGGGACGGGCCGTCGTACTGGACCGTTATGTCTATTCGAATGTCGGCTACCAGTGTGCGAAACTACCCGCCGGGGAGCAGCGTGACCGGCTGATGCGGTGGATCCTCGACCTGGAGTTCGTCCACAACGGCCTGCCGCGTCCCGACCTGTCGCTCTTCCTCGACGTACCTTTCTCGTTCACCGAACGCAAACTTGCGGAGACGCGCGAGGGCGACGACCGCGACTACCTCCGGGGCGGCCGCGACATCCACGAGGATGCCCTTGACCTCCAGCGCCGCGTGCGCGAGGTCTATCTGGCCGCCGCCGCGGCCGATCCGCAGCTACAGGTCATCGACTGCAGCGATGCCTCGGGGGCGATGGATACGCCCGAGGGAATCTTTTCGAAAATCCGCGAGGCGCTCGCACCGATACTTTCCCGGAAATGAAACCTTCGATCCGTCAGAAACGCAGCTTCAAGCTGCTGTCGCACGCCTGCCGGCTGATCCTGGCCTGCACGTTCATCCTCTCGGGCTTCACGAAGGTGATCGACCCGTGGGGCACGGCCCTGAAGGTCAATGAATACCTCTCGATTTACGGCATGGAGGCACTCGAACCGGCGTCGATGACCTTTTCGATCTGGCTGTGCGGCGCCGAGCTGATGATGGGCTGCATGCTGCTTTTCAAGGTCCGCATCCGTCTCATCTCGATCTTCGCGCTGGCCTCGATGATCTTTTTCACGCTGCTTACGCTGCTCAGCGCCACGCTGCTCCCGGTCGAGGACTGCGGCTGCTTCGGCGAGGCGCTCAAGCTCACGCCGTGGGAGACCTTCTTCAAGAACCTCGTGCTGCTGCCCATGGCCTTCGTGGTGTGGTGGCGTTACCGCCCCGACCGCATCTTTGCCTTCAAACCGCTGGAGATCGCCCTCACCTGCGTCTTCTTCAGCCTCTCGATGTACCTGGGCTACTACTGTTACATCCACCTGCCGCTGATCGACTTCCTGCCCTACAAAGTCGGTGTGAACATCCGTGAGGCGATGCAGGCCCCGTCGGTGGCCCCGGGCGAGTCGGAGACGGTGCTCATCTACCGCAACCTGAAGACGGGCGAGGAGCGTGAATTCTCGCTCGACGACCCCGAGTGGCAGGATGCCGACACGTGGGAGTGGGTCGATACGCGGACGACGAGCGACGTCCCGGCCATCCGGCCGCTGATCAGCGAATTTGCCCTGCGCGATGCCGAAGGCGATGCCACCGGGGAGGTACTCTCGACTCCGGGGCGTCTCTACATGCTCTGCGTGACTTCGTTCGACCGCCTCTCGCCGCGGTGCGCGCGGCGTATGGCGCGGCTCGTGGAGCACGCTGCGGCGGAGGGGGCGCGGGTGGTCTGCCTGACGCCCGATCCGCTCTACGATGTCTGCTGGCACGACTTCGGCTCGGGGGAGGTGCGCTGCTACAACATCGACGCCTCGACGATGAAGACGATGTTGCGGGCGCGCAACGGAGTGGTCGTACTCGACGACGGGACGATCACCGACAAGCGCAACTGCCGCGACATCCGTCCCTGACCCGTGCAGCGGAAGATCATACACATCGACATGGACGCCTTCTATGCGTCGGTCGAGCAGCGCGACAACCCCTCCTATCGGGGGCGTCCCCTGGCCGTGGGTTACGACGGCCCGCGGGGTGTCGTCGCGACGGCCAGCTACGAAGCCCGCCCCTACGGTGTACATTCGGCCATCTCCTCGGTACTGGCCCGGCGGCTGTGTCCCGGGCTGATTTTCGTCCCGGCACGTTTCGAGGTCTACAAGGCCGTTTCGCAACAGATCCGCGCCATCTTCTACGACTATACCGACCGGGTCGAGCCGCTTTCGCTCGACGAGGCCTTCCTCGACGTCTCCGAACTGCCGTCGGCGACGCTTGTCGCCCGGGAGATCAAGGCCCGCATCCTCCGGGAGACGGGACTCACGGCCTCGGCCGGGGTCTCTGTGAACAAGATGCTGGCCAAGATCGCCTCCGACTACCGCAAACCCGACGGACTCTTCACCATCTCGCCTCCGGAGGTCGAGGCATTCGTTGCGGCGCTCCCCGTCGAGCGCTTTTTCGGCATCGGTGCCGTCACGGCCGAGCGGATGCACCGGCTGGGGATCCGCATCGGCGCCGACTTGCGGGCCTGGGACGAGGCGGCTCTGGTGCACCATTTCGGCAAGGCCGGACATCTCTATTACGGCTATGCCCGCGGGATCGACGACCGTGAGGTGCAGCCCCACCGAATCCGCAAGTCGCTGGGGGCTGAGACGACCTTCGCCGAGGATACCGACGACCGCGAGCTGCTGGGTCTCGAACTCTCGGCCGTCCGCGAGGAGGTGTGGGGGCGTCTGCTGCGCCACGAGTTCAAGGGCAAGACCGTGGTGCTGAAGCTCAAGTTCGACGACTTCCGCCAGATCACGCGCTCGAAGACCCTCTTTTCGGCCGTGGATTCGCCCGAAACCCTGCGCCGTGTCTCCGACGCACTGCTGGCCGGGGTCGATTTCCACGGGCGCAAGATCCGCCTGATCGGGCTTGCGGTCGGTAATTCGCCCGAAGCCGGCGGGGAGTGTCTCCAACTGCGCTTCGATTTCGACGCCTCCGACGACGGCGGGCCGGGCGTTCGTTGATGCCGTGCGGCAGTCGGTTGAAAAAATTTGGCTTTGCACAGCGGAAATATTATCTTTGCGACAATTCATATTTCGTCCATTATGCGAAACTTCCGGATTATCCTGTTTACGCTGCTGTCCGTCTGCTCGCTGACGGTGCGCGGCGCATCCGACCTGAATAGCGTGCTCGAGCGCGGCCGCGACCTCTTCGGGTACGGCCGCTGGAGCGACGCCCGGCATGAGTTCCTGCGGGCCCGCGCCCTGCTCGATCCCGCCGACCGTGCTGCCCGCGAGGAGATCGACTACTACCTGGCCGCCTGCGCCGTGGAACTGGGCAGCGACGATGCCGAGGGGGCGCTCCGCGATTTCGAACGGCGCCATCCCGGTTCGGTCTATGCCAACGACGTGCGCTTCTCGCTGGGCTCCTACTATTGTGCCGTGGGGAACATGCCCCTGGCGCGCGAGGCCTTCGAACGCACCGAGTACAAGGCGCTGAGTGCGCCGCGCCGCGAGCAGTACGACATCCGCATGGGTTATGTCGAGTTTACCCAGGGAGACTATGCCGCAGCCTACGACCGCTTCTCGCGGATCGGCAGCCGCAGCGAATATGCCGACCATGCGCTCTACTACCGCTCCTATATCGACTATGCCGAGGGGCGCTACGATCGGGCCAAGGATGGCTTCACGCAGCTGACGCGCAGCGACGCCTATCGGGATCTGGTCCCCTTCTACCTGCTGCAGATCGAGTTCCGCAACGGCAACTACCGCTATGTCGTCGATCACGGCGAGGAGCTGGTGCGCAAGGCCGTTCCCGAGCGGCAGGCCGAGCTCGAGCGGGTGATCGCCGAGTCGTGGTTCCGGCTCGACGACTACAACGCTGCCATCGAGCACATGGACCGCTACACCGCTGCGGGCGGCGAGATGGACCGGGATGCCTCCTACCTGAAGGGGTTCGCGCTCTACCGCACGGCCCGCTACGACGAGGCCGCCGAGTGGCTCCGCAAGGCGTGTGGCGCCGAGGATGCCCTGACGCAGAACGCCTCCTACCACCTGGCCGACTGCTACCTGCGCGCGGGTGACAAGCAGGCGGCGATGCAGGCCTTCGCCATGGCCTCCGACGAGTCGCTCGACGCCTCGATCGCCGAGGATGCGCTCTTCAACTACGCCAAACTGCAGTACGAACTGGGCGGCGGCGCCTTCAACGGTGCGATCAACATGCTGACCCGCTACATCGAGCGTTACCCCTCCTCGCCGCGGGTGGGGGAGGCCCGCACGCTGCTGATCGCGGCCTACTACAATTCGCGCGACTACGATGCCGCCTACCGCGCCATCCGCTCCATGCCTACTGACGATGCCGACATCCGTGCCGCCTTGCAGAAGATTACCTATTTCCGAGGCCTTGAGGCCTATGCTGCGGGCGACCTGGCTGCCGCACGGCGTTACCTCGAGGAGTCCGCTGCGGTGAACGTAAGCCCCAAGTATTCGGCCCTCAACTCTTTCTGGCAGGGCGAGATCGCCTTTGCCGAGGGAGACTATCCGGTTGCCGCCGCGAAATACAACGCCTACCTGCGCCGAGCCCCGCGCGATGCGCGCGAGTATGCGATGGCCTGGTACAACCTGGGCTATTGCGCCTTCGACAAGGAGGAGATGGCCCAGGCCCGCAGCTCCTTCGACAAGTTCCTGCAGGTCTATACCCCGCGTGACCGCTACCGGGCCGACGCCTGGAACCGTCTGGGCGACGTGGACTATGCCGAACGCCGCTTCGACGATGCCGTCGCCTCCTACGACCGGGCCATTGCGCTGGCGACGCCCGAACGCCACTATGCCCGCTACAAGCGGGCCGTGACGCTCGGCATCCTGGGCCGTACCGGCGAGAAGCAGGAGGCCCTGCGGCGGATCATCGCCGACGGCGAGGGCGACTACGTGAGCGAAGCCTCCTACGAACTGGGGCGCAGTTTCATCGCGCAGGAGCAGTATGCCGAGGGTGCCGCGCAACTCGAACGCTTCGTGGCCGATTTTCCCGCCTCGCCCCGTCGTGCGCAGGCCCTCTCGGATCTGGGCCTGGCCTATCTCAACCTGGGCGACCGCCAGAAGTCGCTGCATTACTACGACATGGTCGTCGATGCTTCGCCCCGCTCCTCGGAGGCCCGGGAGGCCATGCAGGGCATCCGCGAGATCTACGTGTCGCAGGGCGACGTGGACGGCTACTTCGACTATGCGGCCAAGGCGGGCCTCGAGGGCGATCTCTCGGCCCAGTCGCGCGACTCGCTCTCGTTCGTCGCGGCCCAGAATCTCTACCTCAAGGGCGATCCCGCCGCTGCGGCCCGCTCGCTGCGCAACTATGTTTCGAGCTATCCGAAGGGCTATTACCTGACCGATGCCCTCTATTACCTGAGTGACTGTTGTCTTCGTATGGACGACCGTGCGGGTGCGATCGAGACGCTCACCCGCCTGGCGGAGCAGGGTACGAACCAGTATACCGAGCAGGCGCTCGAGAAGCTCTCCGAACTGACCTTCGCCGAGAAACGCTACGACGAGGCGGCTTCGGCCTACCGGCGTCTGTACGACGTGACGACAACCCGCTCGGGCCGCGAGACCGCCATGACGGGCTACGTGCGTGCTACGGTGGCGGGCGGCGACGGCGACCGGATCGCCGCCATGGCAGCCGACGTGTGCGGACACGCCGATGCGGGTGCCACGGCGCTTCGCGAGGCGAAGTATGCCTGGGCCGGCCAGCTGCGCGCATCGGGCGATCGGGACCAGGCCCTGAAACTCTATAAGGAATTGGCCTCCGACGTGAAGACCCGCGAGGGCTCCGAGGCGGCCTACTACGTGATCGAGGCGCTCTTCGAGAGCGGCGATCTGGACAAGACCGAGTCGGAGGTCTTCGCCTTCTCCGACCGGGAGCCCAATGCCTACTGGCTGGCCAAGGCCTTCCTGCTGCTGGGCGATGTCTACGTGCGCAAGGGCGATACCTTCCAGGCGCGTGCGACCTACCAGAGCGTCGCCGACGGATACTCCCCGGCCGATGACGGAATTGTGGACGAGGCAAAGGAGCGAATCGCAAAACTGAAGAACTGACGATGAAAAAACTGCTGTTGGCCGCCCTGTTGCTGGCGGCGCTGCCGCGGATGGGCGCGGCCCAGGTCGAGAAGCAGGTCGAAGTGACCAAGGCCTATGTGCCGCGTGTGGGAAGCGCGGCCAAACTGCCCGTCGAGCCGGATATGACCGACACGACGCGCATTCGCCCCGAGATCGACTATACGATTACGCCGCTGTCGCTGCAGACGACGCTCACGACGCGTCCGATCCGGCCGGCGACGGTAACCTACTGGGAGTTCAACCGTCCGCAGCCCTTCTACCTGAAGGCCGGTGCGGGTTATCCGCTCAATTCGGTGCTGGACTTCTACGCCTCGACGCAAAACCCCTCGACGGGCTATCTGATCGGTTACGTGAACCACGAGGGGCGGTATGCCGACATCGAGAACGACTTCGGGGGCAAATACAACTCGCTGCGGATGTACAACCGGGCGGGCGTTGCCGCGGGCAAATACCTCGGACGGCACGTGCTCGAGGGAGAACTCTCCTACGACAACCGGATGTTCCACCGCTACGGTGCCTGGGCCACCCCGGGGCTGGACCTTGGCGAGCGCGATTTCGAGCCGGGACGGATGAACGATTACGGCGATGCGCGCCTGAATATCCGGATCGGCGATGACTTCCAGAACCTCGAGCGCACGAATTTCGAAGTCGGCGTGGGCGGAAGCCTCTTCTTCGACCACTCCGAGCGGGATTTCGATGCGGCCTACGGGCAAACTTCACTGACAGCCTGCGGGCGTATCGCCCGGGCTTTCGGCCGCCACATGCTTTCGGCCGGGGTAGGGTATGACTACCTCGGGGGCCGCCGCGATCTGGACGGCAGCAAACAGCAAACGATCCGCGCCGGCCTGCGCTACGGCATTGACGGCGATGTCATCCGCATGGAGATCGGTGCCGACTTCTACCACGACCGCGTCGAGTCGGCGGCCGATCCCGATCCGATCGTGAAGACGGGCAACTATGTGATTCCCTATGCCCATTTCGATATCAACCTCGGGACGCGCAGCCTGAAGCCGTTCATCGAGATCGACGGCGACGTCCGCGACAACAGCTTCCGGTCGCTGGCCGGGGCGAATCCCTTCCTCTCCGAGACTGCGTGGCTCGACCGCAGCTCGGTCGATTACAACGGCCGCTTCGGTGTGGGCGGTACGCTGGGGCGCGACCGCTTTGCCTACCGCCTCTATGCCGGCTTCACGATCCACGACAACCGGGTCTACTGGTTTGCCGAGCGTTACCGGTTCCTCGATGCATCGGCCGGCGAACCGCAGCTTCTGGGCGAACTGATGCCGGGCGTTTTTCGCCCGATGCAGGGACGCCAGACTGTCACGTCGTTCAACGGCGAGCTGGAATACCGTCCGACGAGCGCGCTGAAGTTCGATCTCGGTCTGCACGGCTATATCTACAACGACGAGGAGCGCTGGGCCAATGCCTCGCCGTCGTTCGAAGGGAATGTGGGGGTCACCTACGCCGGCCGCAAGATCGGCTTCGGGGTGGAGGCCGTGATGCAGAGCTGCCGCACGTGGAACGTCTTCGATGTCGAGCATATCGCTGGCAGTGACGGTTCGGCGGAGATCCGCAATGCCGTCTCGCGGGTCGAGGTTCCGTTCGGCGTCGATCTCCGGGTCCACTTCGACTGGCATGTCTCGAACCGTGTGATCCTCTTTGCCGAGGGCCGCAACCTGATCAACCGCAAGTTGTACGAATACCTGTGGTATCCGGAGCTGGGAGCTCATTTCACGGCGGGAGTCAAGCTCAATTTCTGACGCGGTGTCCGTTCGGCGGAGACCCGAACGGTCCGAAGTATCGCTTTTTCCGGTTCGTTGTCACAACGAACCGGAATTTTTGTTATCTTCCCCCGAACCAAAACCTTCGAAAAGATGAAACACACGTTGCCCGAGCTTCCCTATGCGATGGAAGCACTTGCTCCGAAGATGAGCAGGGAGACCCTCGAATACCACTACGGCAAGCACCTCAAGACCTATGTGGACAACCTCAACCGCCTGATCGCCGGTACGCCCTACGAGGAGCTGCCGCTCGACGAGATCGTGCGCACGGCCGACGGTGCGCTCTTCAACAACGCCGCGCAGGCCTGGAATCACGAGTTCTTCTTCCGGATGCTGACCCCCGATCCGTCGCCCATGCCGGCCGGGCTGGCCGAGCGTCTGGCCCGCGACTTCGGCTCGGTCGAGGAGTTTCGCGCGAAATTCACGCAGGCGGCTGTCGGGTTGTTCGGATCGGGTTGGGTATGGCTTGTCGCCGACCGGTCGGGACGTCTCTCGATCCTGGCCCGCTCCAATGCCGGCAATCCGCTGACCGAAGGGCTGCGCCCCGTACTGACGATCGATGTCTGGGAGCATGCCTACTACATCGACTACCGCAACCGCCGGGCCGATTTCGTCGAGGCCTTCTGGGGGCTTGTCGATTGGCGCAAGGTGGCCGATCTTTGTATTCCGAAGCGGTATGCCTGTACGGCCTGCGACTATGTCTACGATCCCGAAAAGGGAGATCCCGAGACGGGTATAGCCCCCGGTACCCCCTTCGAGGAGATTCCCGACGACTGGACCTGCCCCGTGTGCGGCCTTTACAAGGATGCCTTCCGGGCCGTCGGGGAGTGATCCCGACTCTCTGCTCCGGGGAAACGAGACGGCCGGATTCCTGTCGAAGGAATCCGGCCGTTGCCTTGTTGCCTGCTGCGGGATCAGAAGACGAACTTCTCGATCTTCATCTCTCCCAACTGGTGGATGCGCGGAACGAGCGTGGTGAAGTGTGCCGCCTGCTCGTGTGCGGCGAGCGCCTTGGCGTCGCTCCACGTTTCGCAGATCATCAGGACATCGCGGCGCGTCGAACTCTCGAAGAGGTCGTATGCCACGCAGCCCTCGTCCTTGAGCGATGCGGCTACCAGTTCGCGGGTCGTGTTCACCAACTCCTCGCGGTTGCTTTCCGTCGTGCGGATGAATACATTCAGACGTATCATGGTTTTCTTCTTATTGGTAAAACAAAAAAGGGTGAGCTCCTTATATCGCACCGCTACGACCACATACCCTTGCTCGATTCCTCGCCTGGGGGATTCTGTAGGAGCTGGTCGTATAAGACTCACCCGGGCACAAAAGTAGGAATTTTTTATATCTTTGCAAAAAAAAAGTGAGATGCGCAGAAAAAACTTGCTCCGCACGCTTCTCGGAGGCCTCGTTCTGATTCTCGTCGCCGTCGTGGCGCTGTTCGTTGTCGCCTTCAAGGGCAATGCCGTTCCCGAACGCTACGAACTTTTTGTCGGCTCGCACGCCTTCTATGAGGAGCTGACCGATTCGCTGATGCCCCGCATCAGGCACCGTGCGGCGTTCCGCTGCTATGCCCGCAGGCTCGACCTTGCCGGGAGCTTCAAGCCGGGACACTACGTGCTCGAGCCGGGCATGAGCGTCATCGAGGTGGCGCGGATGTTCAAGCTGGGGCTGCAGACGCCCGTGCGCATCTCGATCAACAACGTCCGCACGCCCGAGCAGCTTGCCCGCAAGCTCGCCCGGCAGCTCGATGCCGATTCGACCTCCATCCTGCGGGTGCTGCAGTCGAAGAAGCTGGCCGAGGAGGTGGGTTTCGACTCGCTGACCCTCTTCTCGATGTTCATCCCCGACACCTATGAGGTCTACTGGACGATCCGCCCCGAGGAGCTGGTCCGCCGCATGAAGCGCGAATACGACCGCTTCTGGACTCCCGAGCGGGATGCCGCCCGGCAGCGCAGCGGCCTTTCGCGGCTCGAGGTGATGACTCTGGCGTCGATCGTCTACGAGGAGACGCGCCAGACGGACGAGATGCCCCGCATCGCCGGGGTCTACATCAACCGCCTGCGCCGGGGCATTCCGCTCCAGGCCGATCCGACGGTGAAATACGCGATGCAGAATTTCGGTCTGCGCCGCATCCTGCACAAGCACCTGAAATACCCGTCGCCCTACAATACCTATATCAACCGCGGTCTGCCGCCCTCGCCGATCTGCATGCCGGGCAAGAATGCGATCGATGCGGTGCTGCACTTCGAGGAGCACGACTACCTCTTCTTCTGCGCCCGCCCGACTTTCGACGGCTACCACAATTTCGCCCGGACCCTGCGTGAGCACAACGCCAATGCGCGGGCCTACAGCGCCGAGTTGAACCGGCGGAAAATCAAATAAATTTTCGTAACTTTGCATTACATGATTACGAAAATCTACGAACGGAACCCTTCGGAGCGTGAGTTGCGTCGTGTGGTCGAGGCCCTCGAGCACGACGGGATCATCATCTATCCCACCGACAGCGTCTATGCCTTCGGCTGTTCGCTGCGGTCGCCCCGGGCGATCGAGCGCCTGCGCCGCCTGCGCGACAAGGGCACGGGCAGTTTCGCCGTGGTCTTCTCCGGCCTGGCGCAGGTTGCCGAGTATTGCCGCGTGGACAATGCGGTCTTCCGGGTGCTGAAACGCAACCTTCCGGGTCCCTTCACCTTCATTCTTCCGGCCTCTTCGCGCGTGCCGGACAAGGCTCTCGAACGGCGCCAGACGATCGGAGTCCGCATCCCGGCCAATCCCATCGCCCGGGCGATTGTCGAGATGCTGGGTTGCCCGCTCGTTACCACGTCGGTCCGTGACGAGGACGATGTGGTGGAGTATACGACCGATCCCGAGCTGATCCACGAACGCTACGGCCGCGAGGTGGCGCTGGTCATCGATGGCGGTACGGGCGACAATGTTCCCACAACGGTTGTGGACCTCACGGACGGCGAACCCGAGATTCTTCGCGAGGGCAAGGGCGAACTGCAATGACGAAACGATAAAACACAGAATAAGGAAATGACAAAAACGAATTTCTGGAACGATGCGGCGAAATACGGCGCCTTCATGGCCATCGCGCAGATTCTCTTCTCGACGGCGGGTCTCTTCTGGCGCTCGTCGCTGCTCTCGTTCCTCTCCGTCGTGGTCATCGTGCTGATGATCTACTATTTCACAAGGCGGCGCGTAACGCTTTACGGAACCGATGAGGGCTACAGCTACGGTCAGTGTATGAAGTTCATCTTCTGGATGGCCTGCTTCTCGGGCATTCTGTGGGGCGCTTGGGAGATTGTGGGGCGCAACCTGTTCTTCGCCGATCGCTACGAGGCAATGCTCAAGGAGAACATGCAGGTCATGGCGTCGATCTACAGCGAGCAGCAGCTCGAATTGGTCGCTCCGATGATGCACTCGGTCTTCTTCTCGCCGATTTGGGTCGTCGTCTCGTCGGTCGTTGGCTCCATCTTCCAGAGCTGCTTCTTCGGCCTGTTCATCTCCGGCCTGACGCGCCGCAATCCCGATATCTTCTCCGAGCGTGGAAATGGAGACGCGTAATCCCGACATCTCGGTCGTCGTACCGCTCTACAACGAGGAGGAGTCGCTGCCCGAACTGCTGGCGTGGATCGACCGTGTCGCTGCGGCCCATGCCTTCACCTATGAGGCAATCCTCGTGGACGACGGCTCGTCCGACGGCTCGTGGGCCGTTGTCGAGCGCCTGGCCGCGCAGTATCCGACGCTGCGGGGCATCCGTTTTTCGCGCAACTACGGCAAGTCTGCCGCTCTCTATTGCGGCTTTGCGGCTGCGCGCGGCGAGGTGGTGATCACCATGGACGCCGACCTGCAGGATTCGCCCGAGGAGATCCCCGCCCTGCGCCGTATGATCCTCGAGGAGGGTTACGACCTGGTTTCGGGCTGGAAGAAGAAGCGCCACGACCCGATCGGCAAGCGGTGGCCGAGCAAGTTCTTCAACTGGACGGCACGTGCCGCGACGGGCATCCGCCTGCACGACTTCAACTGCGGCCTGAAGGCCTACCGCCGCAAGGTGGTCAAGTCGATCGAGGTCTACGGCGAGATGCATCGGTTTATTCCGGTGCTGGCCCGGCAGGCGGGTTTCCGTCGGATTGGCGAGAAGGTGGTGGACCACCATGCCCGCAAATACGGACATTCGAAATTCGGCCTTGAGCGGATGGTCAAGGGCTACCTCGACCTCATCTCGGTGCTCTTCATGTCGCATTTCGGCCGTTCGCCGATGTATTTCTTCGGAGGCCTGGGCACGGTGATGTTCCTGCTCGGCGGTGCTACGACGGTGTGGATCATCGCCGAGAAGCTGTGGAAGCAGGCTCACGCCCTCCCGCTGCGACCGGTTGCCGACCAGCCGCTCTTCTACCTGGCCATCCTGGCCGTCATCCTGGGCGTCCAGCTCTTCCTCGCGGGGTTCATCGGCGAACTGATCAACCGCAGTTCGTCGGACCGCAACAAGTATTTGATCGATCAAACGCTGAATTGAAATGATACAACGCATCCAAACCCTCTATCTGTTGATTCTGACGGCCCTGATGGCCGTAACGATTTTCGCCCCGCTGGCCTGGTTCGCGGGTGAGATGGGCGAGTTCCGCCTCTACTCCTTCTCTTTGCAGAGCCTCGACGGGTCGGTGTCGCAATCGACCGCCTACATGGGCATCCTGCTCGTGCTGGCCTGCCTGCTTCCGCTCGTGACGATTTTTCTCTACAAACGGCGCCTGCTTCAGATCCGCCTCTGTGTGGTGGAAATGGTGCTCCTGATCGGCGCCACGGTCATGGAGGGTATCTACTACTTCCTGAGCAGCCGGATCTTCTCCGACATGGCGTTCCACACGCAGGGTTTCAAGCCTGCCATCGCCCTGCCGCTCGTCGGCCTGCTGTTCGCCTTCCTGGCGGCCCGTGCCATCTTCCACGACGAGCTGCTGGTGCGCGATGCCGACCGGATCCGCTGATCCCCTCCCTGCCGGGGATGGCGGCTGACGATCCTTGCGGCCCCGCCTTCGACTTCGATAACACGGGATGTCTCCGAATTTCGGGGACATCTCTTTTTTGTTCTCGGCATTCCCTTCCGTTTCGTCTTTCCTTCCGTTCCGCCGTCCTTCCCGGTACCCCTTTACTCCGTTCTTTCTGCAGTCTGTGCCGGTCTCCTTCCGTCCGCGACCCTGGCGTTTCGCTTCCGTCTGTTTGCTGTCGTTTCCCGCTGTTCCGATCCGTGCCTCCAATCCTCTTCCGGCACTCCGCACGGATGCATTTCGGCATCCTGCAAAAAACGCCAAAGGCGACCCGCAAGGGGCCGCCTTTGGTCGAAAGGGTAGATCCGCAGCTGCTTACTCCTCGGCAGCCTCGGGACGCATCACCACCTTCACGAGGTTGTTGTCCTCGAGGATCTTCTGGGCCAGCTTCTGTACGTCGGCATTCGAAACCGTGCGGATGGCCTGCTCGCCGTTGGCCACATAGTCGAGCCCCGAGCCGTACTTCATCTGCAGGTAACGCATCCACGTGCCGTTCTGCTCGAGACCGTTCTGCCAGTCCTTGAGGAGGAATTCGCGCGTCTTCTCGATATCCTCGGTCAGCGGGCCCTCCTCGGCGATCTTCTTGAGCTCGGCCATCACGATCTCGCACAGCTCGTCGTCCATCTCGTCGTTGGTGTCGAATGCGATGGTCATCGAGTAGGTCTCGCGCGGGATGTACTCGGTCGATCCGTAGACCTGTACGCCGTAGGTGCCGCCCTTCTCCTCGCGTACCGATACGAGGTAGCGCGACGAGAGCGCCTGCGTGAGGTAGGTGAGGGCCAGCTTGTTCTCGATCGTGTAGTCCATCTCACCCGTGAAGGTGTAGTTGATCGAAACCTTCGGCTGCTGCATCTTGGCCGTGAACGTGTCGTTCACCTCGCCCTTGACGGGATATGCCTTGTCGTCCACGAACGTCATGGGCTTCTTCGATGCGGGGATCGAACCGATGTACTTTTCCACCAGGGGCTTCAGCACTTCGGGGTCGATGTTGCCCACGAACGTGAAGCGGAAGCTGTTGGCATCGGGGAAGAGCTTATTGTAGATGGCGGGCAGGGCCTCGAACGAGAAACCTGCGAGCTGCTCCTTGCCGATAGCCTGACGGCGCGGGTTGTGGCCGTACTGGGCGTCGATCGTCTCCTTCTGCATCAGGTAGTCGGGGTTCGACTCGACGTTGGACAGCTGAGCTTCGAGCATCTTCATCAGGTTGTCGTAATCGGTGCGGTCGAAACGCGGCTGGGTGAAGCTCAGGTATACGAGCTGCAGCATCGTCTCGATGTCACGGGGCGAGCAGCTTCCGTTCATCACGCTGGCGTATTCGCTGGCTGCGGGGCTAACACCTGCCGATTTTCCCGAGAGCTGCTTGCGGAGCTCCGTTGCCGAGAACTTGCCCACACCCGACATCGAGACGACGGCGGGCAGCAGTTCACCCATGTAGTACTCCTCGTCGGAGAGGATCGAGAGGCCACCCTTGGCCTGTGCATTGAGCTGCACCTCGTCGGCCTTGAAGGTCGTGGGCTTCACGACGATCTGCGTGCCGTTGGCGAGCGTCCACTCGATGGCTCCGTAAGGCTCGTTCTGTGCCGTTTTCTTCACGGGCGAACCCTTCAGTACGGTACCCTCGGGGATCAGCGGCTCCTTCACGACATCGTCCTCGTATGCCTCGATCTCGGCAGCAGCCACCTTGTCGCGGATGGCGAGCAGCTCCTCCTCGGTGGGGTTCACGATGCCCTCCTTCTCGGGAGCGGTCACGATGATCACCTGGTTCTCCGGCATGATCGTCTGCTGTGCGAATGCGTTGATGGCATCGACGTTGAGCGACTTGATGAGCAGGCTGTCGAGCTGCCATTCGGTCTCGGCGTCGGGCGTCGGCGTATTCTTCAGGTAGGCCTGGAGGTAGGTATTGACATACGATTCGTTGGTCCGGTCGTTGCGGTTGGCGTACGAACGCTCGGCCTGGCGCATCAGGTCCTCCTGGGCGCGCTCGAACTCACCCTGCGTGAATCCGTAGCGGCGGATCTTCTCCAGCTCGGTGTAGAGGGCCTCGAAGCCGCGTGCGAGCTGCCCGTCCTGCGTCACGGCTACGGCGGCCGTTGCGTTGAGCGTGGGGATGATGCCGATCACGTCGCCGCTGCCGATGTATCCGCCGATGAACGGGGCGTCGGCCTGCATGGCGATCTCCTGCATCCGGGCGTTGGCCATCGTCGAGAGGAACGACTCGATGACGTCGGTCATCTCACCGGCGATCGTGTTGTTGAACTGCTCGGGAATGGCCTGACGCTTGATGAAGAGTTGTACCTTCGTTCCCTGCATCTCGGGATCGGTGTAGATGCTGACGATCGGCTCCTCGTTGTCGGGCACCTCGATCACCTCCTTCTGTGCGGCGTCGGCTGCCGGGGCGGGAATGTCGGCCATCAGCGTTTTGATCTGCGCCTCGACGGCATCCACGTCGATGTCGCCGACCACGATCACGGCCTGATAGTCCGGGCGGTACCACTTGTGGTAGAAACGCTCCAGGGCGTCATGCTCGAAGCCCTTCAGTCCGTCGAGGTAGCCGATCAGGTTGCGGTGCTCGTACTTCGTTCCCTTGCCGAGTGCCTGCAGCAGCTTCATCGTCGAACGCCACGAAGCGCCGTCGCGCGTGCGCAATTCCTCCATGATGACTCCGCGCTCGGAGTCGATCTCCTCGGGCTGCAGTGCGATGAAGTGCGACCAGTCGTGCAGCACGAGCAGGGCCGAGTCGATGACACCCTGGCGAGTGGTCGGCACGTCGGAGATGTTGTAGACGGTATAGTCCCAGCTGGTGGCCGCATTGAGGTTGTATCCGAACTTGACGCCCACGGTCTCCAGATATTCGATCATCTGCTTGCCGGGGAGGTTCTTCGTTCCGTTGAAGGCCATGTGCTCGAGGAAGTGTGCCAGACCTTGCTGGTCGTCATCCTCCTGGATGGCTCCCACGTCGTGGAGAATGTAGAAATCGGCCTGACCCTTCGGCTTCTCGTTGTGCCGGATGTAGTAGGTGAGTCCGTTTTCGAGTTTTCCGGTGCGGAGATCCTTGTCTGCCGGAATCGGCTGCATCGGATTCATCTGTGCCATTGCTCCGCCCGCGGCGAAGAGCGCGAGGGCAAGCATCATCAGTTTTTTCATAGGCATAATAAATTGGGTTGTCATTTCTTTCGGTTTGCTGCGGGCGGGATCACTCCTTGTCGCCATCCGTTTTCTGCGGCCCGCTTTCCGGCCGGTATTCGATGATGTCTCCGGGCTGGCAGTCGAGTTCGCGGCAAATGGCCTCGAGCGTCGAGAAGCGGACGGCGCGTGCCTTTCCGTTCTTGAGGATCGAGAGGTTCGCCGGGGTGATGTCCACACGTTCGGCCAGTTCGCCGAGCGAGATTTTCCGCCGGGCCATCATCACATCGATGTTAATGATTATCGCCATATCGACCCCCCCCGTTGTTTTTGTAGGTTGTACGTTGTATTGTCAGCATGGTCGGACGAGTGCGTTTATATCGTGAGTTTCTGCTCCTCGCTGAGGTTCTGTCCGATGGCGAAGACCTCGGCGGCGAAAAGGATCAGGATGCCCATGATGATCATCAGGTAGGAGAAGTGGAACGAGGTGTCCACCGTGAATCCCGAATCGGCGAGCAGCACGGCGGCACGGCGGTTCATGATCCAATCGACGATGTTGCCGATGAGCTCCACGGCGATCGTGAGCAGTCCGATCGTTCGCAGGTACCAGACGTTGCGCCGGTCGAGCGTCCGTTCCTCGCGGATCGAGCGGCGCAGCGAGTGGATGATCATGAACATCAGGACGATGATCGCCAGGTAGAACAACGGGCAAACCATCACCATCGCATAGATCCATCCGCTGCCGCCGATCGAGCGGAAAGCCAGGCCGAGAGGCGATACTCCGGTGGCGTCCTGCTCAACATGCAGGTCGATTTTCGAAACCCGTACGTCGAGTTCGCATCCGGGCTGTCCTGCCGGTGCGGTTTGCGGGCATTCGGGGGTTTCGGTGATGCGGATGTTGTTCAGCACGTAAATCATCCGGGGTGTTCCGGAGCTCCATTTTTCGGCAATGCTTTCGCCGAGTTCGAATCCTTCCGACGCCCCGCGCGAAAAGTCGGTCAGCAGGTTGTGGGCGATGCTGGCCACGAGGACGATGAAGAACGTGATGTAGATCACCAGAAGCCGATGGAGCAGTGTTTTTTTGTTCTGCATCTTGGTTCAACTTGAATTCCTGTCATGCAAATATAAGTCAATATTTTTGAAAAACAAATAATATTTATCGAAAAACGATAAATTGACCGAAAAAAAACTTTCATATCGGAGTTATATCGGCCCTGTATCCTGTTTTTCGATTCGGACGGCAGGATTCGGAAAATGCGTGAAAAATTCGTATCTTTGTCTGATTCCCGGACATGGTGCCCGGGTTGAAAACGAACCGGACATGGCAGAAAAATCGCGTTACAATTTCCGGGTCGAGCCGCAGGATGTGGATTTCACGCTGCGGGCGACGATTCCGTCGCTGGGCTCGGCCATCCTCAATACGGCCGGGGCCGACGCCCACGGCAAGGGCTTCGGGGTCGATACCCTTAGTGCCGACAACCATTCGTGGGTGCTTTCGCGCATGGCGATCGAATTCGACCGGCGTCCGACCCAGTATACCGACTATACGATCTCCACGTGGATCAGCGACTACGGCCGCGTGCTCTCCACGCGTAACTTCACCTTGTGCGACGCCTCGGGCGTCGATTTCGGGCGGGCCGTCTCGCAGTGGGCGATGATCGACCTCAGGAGCCGTACGGCGGTCGATCTCTCGTGGGTGGGCGACGCCCATGCCGACGCCATCGTGCAGGAGCCTTCGCCGACCGACCGGCCGCGGAAGATCCGTTCCGTGACGCCGACGCAGTGCACCGAACATCGGGTGGTCTACAGCGACATCGACTTCAACCGGCACGTCAATACGATGCGCTACATCGAGATGATGCTCGACCAGCTGCCCATCGAGATGCTGACGCAGGAGGCCCCCGTGCGACTGGACATCCACTTCCTGAAGGAGTGCCGCTACGGGCAGACGCTGACCGTGGGTTGCGAGCTGCACGAGCGGTCGGCCCTCTTCGAGATCTCCTCCGACGGCGGAGCCACGGCTTCCGTGCGGGCCTCCATCGCCTGGGGTGAATGATTCCGGACGCATAGACAACCCGATCTCAACGCAATTATGAAGATAACGATTCTCGGTCCGGCGCATCCCTATCGGGGTGGTCTGGCCTCGATCATGGAGATCATGGCGCGTACGTTCCTGCGCCGTGGCGACGAGGTCCTGATTCGGACCTTCACGCTGCAATATCCGTCGCTGCTCTTTCCCGGGAAGAGCCAGACCGTGACGACCCCGCCGCCGGCCGATCTGCACATCACCCGCTGCGTCCATACGGTCAATCCGTTCAACTGGTGGCGGGTCGGGCGGCAGATCCGCCGCGACCGGCCCGATTTCGTGCTGCTGAAGTACTGGACCCCCTTCATGGCCCCCTGCTTCGGCACCATCGCTCGTCTGGCGCGCCGAAACGGTCATACGAAGGTGCTCTGCCAGATCGACAACGTCGAGCCGCACGAACACCACCTGACCGACAGGATCTTCAACCGCTACTTCCTGCGCACGGTCGATGGCTTCGTCTACATGTCCGAGCAGGTCCATCGCGAGCTGGAGGCCTACACCCGGGTTCCGGCGCTCTTCTCGCCGCATCCCCTCTTCGAGAACTTCGGTGAGCGCGTACCGCGTGCCGAGGCCTGCACCCGCCTGGGTTTCGACCCGGCGTTGCGTTATGTGCTCTTCTTCGGCCTGATCCGCGATTACAAGGGTCTGGACCTGCTGCTCGATGCTTGGGCGGAGCTCAAGCGGAGCGGCCGCACGGAGGGCCGTCGGCTAGTCGTGGCCGGGGAGTTCTATACGGCCCGCGAACCCTACCTGAAGCGGATCGCCGACCACGGGTTGCAGGACGAGGTGCTGCTGCACGACCGCTTCATCCCCGATGCCGATGTGAAGTACTACTTCTCTGCCGCCGACTTCGTCGTGCAGCCCTACAAGACGGCAACGCAGAGCGGCGTGACGCAGATCGCCTATCAGTTCTGCACGCCGATGGTCGTGACGCGGGTCGGCGGACTGGCCGAGATCGTGCCCGACGGCCGGGTAGGGTATGTCTGCCCGCCGACGGCCGAGGGTGTTGCCGCAGCAATCGACCGCATGTATGAGGGGGATACGTTGGAGCGCTTCCGGCAGAACTGCGCCGTCGAGCGCAGGCGCTTCTCGTGGGAGGAGATGTGCTCGCGCATTACGGAGCTTTACCGGACGGTCGCCGCGCAGCAGCAGTAGGCGACGGCCGCATGGCTGTCGCGATGACGAAAAAGGGCGGAACCCATTGTCGGGTTCCGCCCTTTTCGGTTCGGTTGCCTGTGACGGGCCGAGCGTCTGCGGTTCGGACGGCGGCCGGATTTGTCGGACTCGATGACATTCCGGCCGGCTCACGATCTCCTCCCTTTGTCGCGTGCCGTCGTCGGCGATCAGGCCTTGGCTGCAGGTTCCTCCGATTCGGATACGCACTTCCAGCCCGAAAGTACGATGAAGAAGGCCACGATCTCGAGGATCGTCTCGATGACTCCGCCTACCAGCGGAATGAGGCCTACGACCCAGCCGATGATTCCGAGGATCATGGCCGTGAAGAGTTTCGACATGCCGCGGCGCGCCCCTTCGGGAAGCGTCATGGAGTTCTTCAGGTTCGAGTAGGCGATCAGGAGCAGGATCCATGCGATGAGGTTCAGGATACCGCCGACGAAGCCGAGCAGCGGAATGCAGGCAACGATGGCGCCTACGATCGAGAGGATGGTGGCCGTGCGGATCGAACCGATGCGCGGGGCATCGGCCGGGTTCACCTGTCCCTTGAAGATGTCGAGGGACTTGATGAAGAGCCAGTATCCGTAGACAAGGGCCACGGTGGCGAGGATTTCAAGCGCATCCCAGAAGCCGAAGCCTCCGCCCGAGAGATTACCCTCGGCCAGGGACGCGAGAGCCGAAGCGGCATTGCCGATCGATCCGATGAAGCCGAAGATCGTGGCAGCGATGGCTGCGAACGTATAGATCTTGACAGCCTTGTACAGATCGGCGGTCGTCTGTTTCCACGAGTAGTTCAGATTGTCTTGCATGGTTCAGATGATATTGGGTTTTTCGAGTCCGTAATTCTTTCTGCGGTCTTCGATCTTGAGGTAGAAGCTGAAGATGAACGCCAGCACGCCGAATGAAGAGAAGATGATCATCGGCACGGTGTAGCCGCCCGTTGCGTCGAGTACCTTGCCGATGAGCAGCGGCACGAGGCAGAGACCTACGTTCTGGATCCAGAAGATGAGGCAGTAGGCCGATCCGAGGATCTTTGCGTCGATGATCTTCGGTACGGAGGGCCAGAGGGCTGCGGGAACGAGCGAGAACGACACGCCGAGCGTCACGACGAGCAGCAGGGCCAGCCACTTCGACGGGAAGGCGGGCAGCAGGAAGGCGAAGCTCAGGTGGCAGGCGATCATGATGACGGCGCCGACCATGAGCATCGTGGCGCCCTTGCCGCGGAAGTCGAGCAACGCTCCGAGGAAGGGGGTGAGCACCATGGCCAGGATGGGGAAGCAGCTGAAGAGGCGTGCCGCCGATTCGGCGTCGATGCCGAGCGTCACCTCGAGGAAGTTGGGCGCATAGCGCTGGAAGGGGAAGATGGCCGAGTAGTAGAGTACGCAGAGCAGCGCCACGAGCCAGAACATCTTGCTGCCGAAGATGTATTTGAGGTCGCTGACGTGGAACTCCTCGTCGGCGGATTTCTCCTCCTTGAGCTCCCCGGCTGCGATGAGCTGCCGGTCGAACTTGCGGTCCATGTAGACGAATACGGTGTAGCAGAGCAGGCCGATGATCAGCAGTACGGTGCAGAAGGCCACGGGGGCTACGACCGACTTGTCGAAGTGGTTCGAGATCATCGGGGCGAGCCACATGACGGCGAAGACGCCCAGACGCGCAATGGCCATCTCAAGACCCATGGCCAGGGCCATCTCCTTGCCCTTGAACCACTTGGCGATGGCTTTCGAGACGGTTGTTCCGGCCATTTCGCACCCGCATCCGAAGATCATGAAGCCCAGCGAGGCCATCTTGGCGCTACCCGGGAAGGAGACCCACCAGCTGTCGAGCCAGGCGCAGAGTCCGGTGCCCTGGAACCATTCGGAGATGCCGACGAACTTGATCGAGGCGCCGATGACCATGAGCGACGCCGAGAGCAGGCCGGTGAATCGGATGCCCATCTTGTCGAGGATGATGCCCGCGAAGATGAGGAAGAAGACGAATACGTTGAGGAAATACTCCGAGGCGGCATAGGTGCCGAAGGTTCCGCTGTCCCAGCCGCGGGCCGATTCAATGAGCGACTTGAGCGGGGACATGACGTCCACGAACATGTAGCCGAAGAACATCATCAGTGCGATGAGCACCAGAGCTGTCCATCGGGCGATGGGCGAGTCGTTGAGAAATTTGTGTTGGATAGTTTCTGCCATATCGTTTGGTTTTTGATTAGTCTTCCATCTGTGCGTAGCGCTTGAGCACCTCGTAGGCCTCGAGGATTCCCAGCTCTCCGGCCTTCGAGAGGTCGAGGCATCCCTTCCGGGTATCCTTCATGAAGATCTGGATCACGCCGCGGTTGTAGTACGCCTCGGCAAATGCGGGATTCAGTTCGATGGCCTTCGAGTAGTCCTCGAATGCCTCGGGCAGCTGTCCCGAAAGGGCCTGCAGGTTCGCCCGGTTGTAGTAGGCATAGGCGAAGTCGGGGAAGAGCTTGATCGCCTTGTTCAGGTCGGCTACCGCCTCGTCGTAGCTGTACGTGCGCTTCGAGTTGGTGTTGAGCCGGTTTGCCGGATCCGAGTCGATCGTGATCCGCTGGTAGGAGTTGTCGATCGACGAGATGAAGTCGATCATCTCGGCGCGGGTCGTCGAGCGGTTCAGGTAGAGGAACGGATTCGAGGGATTCTCGTCGATGGCCGCCGAGAAGGTGTTCACCGAGTTGGTGTACTGCTTGATGAGCGCCTGCGTCACGCCGCGCTCGAAGAGCCGGGTCCACGACGTGTCGCCGTTGCGGAGCAGTTCGGCGCACTGCTTGTCGAGCATCACGAGCGAATCGGGCGTGATGTTGCTTTCGCGGCAAGAGAGTACGAGCCGCGTGTTGCCGACCTTGCGGAGGAAGTCCTCGACGCGCTGCAGGCGGTAGGGCTGCGGCGCCGGCACCGAGTCGGGCTGCATGAGCGTGAACTTGAAGAGCGGCAGCAGGCGCATCTCCTCATGGCCGCCGTTGTGTCCCGTGATGCGGTCGAAGCTGCCTCCCGCGAACTTGCTGTCGAACGAGAGCAGGCGGTCAAAGCGCAGCGTCGTGTCGGCATAGATCGAGTAGGTGCTGTCGCTCAGGCGCGATTTGTACTCGGCGATCTTGCGTTGTGCGGTCTGCTCGTCCTTGCGCGCCCCCTCGGGGTCGCGCAGGAGCATTTTGAGCCGGCCGCGGTAGGTGTAGGCGTTCGCGAAGTCGGGGTATAGCTCGATGGCCGAGGTGTAGTCGGCCACGGCCTTCTCGATCTGGCCGAGCTGGGCGTACACGCTGGCACGGTTGTAGTAGACCAGCACGTTGTTGGGTGAGTAGAGCGCCACCTTGTCGTAATCCTCGAGGGCGCGGTTGTAGTCTCCGATCTGTGAACGGAGTATGGCGCGGTTGAAGTAGGTGAGCGAGTTGGTCGAGTCGAGCCGGATCACCTTGTCGAAGTCGGCCAGGGCCTTCATCGGGCGGTTGGTCGATGAGTAGACCAGTGCGCGGTTGAAGTAGGAGAGCAGGTAGGAGGAGTCGCACGAGATGGCCTTGTCGAAATCCTCTTCGGCCTCCTTGTACCGCTCCTGCTCGAGGTAGAGGCTTCCGCGGCGGTTGTATCCGTTAGGATCCTCGCGGTTGGTGCGGATGGCCGTGTTGAAGTTCTCGTAGGCGCGTACCGTGTCCTTCAGGTGGAGGTAGCTCAGACCCCGGCAGATGAAGGCGTCGGCCACCTTGTCCTCCTGGCGGATGAACTTGTCGAAATCCTCGATCGCCTCCTTGAACTGCTGGTTCAGCAGGCGCGTCACGCCGCGGCTGTAGTAGGGGCCGGGCAGGTCGGGGCGCAGTTCGATCGCCTCGCGGAAATCCTGCAGGGCGTCGTCGTAGTTGCCCAGGCGCGAGCGGGTGATTGCCCGGTAGGTGTAGGCCTGCGTGTAGACCGGGTTGAGCCGGATGGCGGTCGAGAAGTCGGCCTCGGCGCCCAGCAGGTCGTCGAGGTTGTACTTGGCGATTCCGCGGAGGAAGTAACCCTCGAAGGCCTTGTCGTCGAAACGGAGCAGGGTGTTGAGCGTGCGGATGGCCTCCTGGTAGTTGTTGTTCATCATGCATGAACGGCCGACCCAGAAGAAGTATTCCCGATTGTACTGCGCGTGCGTGCGTACACTGCCCAGCAGTGCGATCGAGAGAAGTATTCCGAGGATGAATTTCCGCATGGTTCCGAGATTGCTGTTGTGCGTCGTTCGAACGTTCCTTACCTCTTTTTTATTGTCCTTTTTGTCTTGCAGTCCTTATTCGAGTTCGTATCCGAACCGGCGCAGCAGGCGGTCGTTGTTGCGCCAGTCCTCGCTCACCTTGACGAAAAGCTGCAGGAAGACCTTCTTGCCGAGGAACTGTTCCATGTCCTCGCGTGCGGTCTGCCCCACGCGCTTGAGTTTCTCTCCCTTGTGCCCGATGATGATGCCCTTCTGCGATTCGCGCGCCACGTAGATCGTCGCCGCGATGCGGTCGATTTCGGGCTCCTCCCGGTAGCTTTCGATCTCGATCTCGCAACAGTAGGGTATCTCCTTGTCGTAGAAGCGGAGAATCTTCTCGCGGATGATCTCCGAGGCGAAGAAGCGCAGGGTCTTGTCCGTGAGCGTATCCTTGGGGTAGAAGGCCGGGCCTTCGGGAAGCAGCCCGAGGACGGTGTCGAACAACCCCTCGATGTTGAACTTCTCGCGGGCCGATACGGGTACGATCCGGGCGCCGGGCAGCTCCTCGTTCCATTTGGCCACCAGCACTTCGAGCGCTTCGGGCGACGAGAGGTCGATCTTGTTGATGACCACGACGGTCGGGATTCCGCTCTGGCGGATCTTCTCCACGATTCCGGCCGAGCGGTCGCTCTGCTCGACGGTGTCGGTGACGTAGAGGATCACGTCGGCATCGGTGATCGCCCCCGTAACGAACTTCATCATCGACTCCTGCAGCTTGTATGCGGGCTTGAGGATGCCGGGCGTATCCGAATAGACGATCTGGAAATCGTCTCCCGAGACGATGCCCATAATTCTGTGGCGCGTGGTCTGTGCCTTCGAGGTGATGATCGAGAGCCGCTCGCCGACGAGCGCGTTCATCAGCGTTGATTTCCCGACGTTGGGGTTGCCTATGATATTGACGAAACCGGATTTGTGCATGATCGCATATTTGCACCAAATATACGAAAAAAATTTAGAAAACCGCCGGTTGCCGGCCGGATTCGCATGTTTTTTACGCTCTTCGGGTGCGACCGCAGATCTTCGGCCTTTCGGGCCGACAGCTTCCCGCACGGCCGAAGGCCCGGGGCGTTCTGCGGCGCGGCGGTGGGGTGGCGACAAAACGGGGGCGGACCGTTCGAACCGGTCCGCCCCGTATGGCAGGATGCAGCCTTTCTGCAGTGTGCTATCTGCGGAACATGCCGCCGGGCATCTTGGGCATCTTCATGTTTCCGCCCGCCACGGCCTTCATCATCTTGCGCGTATCCTCGAACTGCTTCATCAGCCGGTTCACGTCGGCCATGGTCGTACCCGAGCCCTTGGCGATGCGCTCGCGGCGCTTGGCGTTGATGATCTCGGGGTGTTCGCGCTCGGCGGGGGTCATCGACGAGATGATTGCCTCGGTCTGCTTGAACACGTCGTCCGGGATATCGACGTTCTTGAGCATCTTGCCCATTCCGGGGATCATCGAGGCCAGGTCCTTCAGGTTGCCCATCTTCTTGATCTGCTGGATCTGGGCAATGAAGTCGTTGAAGTTGAACTGGTTTTTGACGAGCTTCTTCTTCAGCCGGCGGGCCTCCTCCTCGTCGAATTGCTCCTGGGCCCGCTCGACGAGCGATACGACGTCGCCCATGCCGAGGATTCGGTCGGCCATGCGTTCGGGGTGGAACACCTGCAGGGCGTCCATCTTCTCGCCGCTCGAGATGAACTTCAGCGGCTTGTCCACTACGGCGCGGATCGAGATGGCGGCACCGCCGCGCGTGTCGCCGTCGAGCTTCGTGAGCACGACGCCGTCGAAGTCGAGGCGGTCGTTGAACTCGCGGGCCGTGTTCACGGCGTCCTGACCCGTCATGGCATCGACGACGAACAGCGTCTCGGAGGGCTTGATTGCCGCCTTGATGGCCGTGATCTCCTGCATCATGGCCTCATCGACGGCCAGACGTCCGGCCGTATCGACGATCACGACGTTGTAGGATTTCTGCCGGGCATATTTGATGGCGTTCTCGGCGATCTCCACCGGGTTCCTGTTCCCCTCCTCGGTATATACCTCCACGCCGATCTGTCCTCCGAGCACCTTCAGCTGGTCGATGGCGGCCGGACGGTAGACGTCGCCCGCCACCAGCAGCACCTGCCGGCCCTTCTTGCTCTTGATGAACGAGGCGAGCTTTCCGGAGAAGGTGGTCTTTCCGGAGCCCTGCAGACCGGCGATGAGCACCACGGCGGGCGTGCCTTCGAGGCGGATGTCCGTCGCCGTGCCTCCCATGAGCTCGGCCAGCGAGTCGCGCACGATCTTGGTCATCATCTGGCCGGGCTTGACGGCCTTCAGAACGTCCTGTCCGAGGGCCTTCTGCTTCACTTCGTCCGTGAAGGTCTTGGCCACCTTGTAATTGACGTCGGCGTCGATGAGCGCACGGCGGATCTCCTTGAGGGTTTCGGCTACGTTGATTTCGGTGATGCGGCCCTCGCCCTTGAGGATCTTGAACGACCGTTCGAGTTTATCGGTTAGATTTTCAAACATGCTGTCTCGGGTTTTGTGCCTGCAAAGATAAGAAAACTCCCTTGTATCTTGATCGATCTATAAAGAATTGTGAGAATTATTTGGAAATTAGTTTGGATGTTCGAATAATGGGTGTAGTATTATCTCAATCTCAATAACGGTATAACTATTCAGATGTTTCGAATTGAAATGTGTTAGTTTAATCCTAATTTTTTAGACGATTGATAGCGTAGAATTTAATGAATGTCTATTTTTGAGAGAACTGGTTGTTTTATAATTCTCTTTCATTCTGATTATTAGCGTCTTCTATAAAATCTCTTTTGTAGAAAACAACTTCTTTGTTTACTTTTCCTGCAACTCCCTTGAGTTCAACAAGAGGTTTAAATGGTAAATAGTCTCCATCCTTACCTTCACAAAATATAAGTTCGCCTTTCCTCTTTAAAGCCCATTCAGCAAGAATTCTATAATCCAATGTATTACTACCAAATCTATATCCAAGGCCAGCTTCCCCTTTGTATGGAGGATCAATGAACCAAGTCGCTTTTATATCAGGAGCTTCCATGTAATCTCCATTTATCAATTCCCAGTGTTTTACCTTATATAGATTTTGAGACATAACTCTTTTACTAATTTCCCAGTTTCTTGCTAGAACTGCTGTAACTTTTATAGTTTTGAATTGAAAGGCCATTTTAGTTACCGCGTGTATAATGTGGAGAAAATCAGAACTTTTCTCTCCGATTTTAAGAGATGGAAGATTGTTAATCATTTGTGGAGTAGCCTCATTAATAAGCCACTCCCATATATCATAAACTTTTTTATCTTTCTCTATTAATATAACTCGCTTTCTCCAATGTTCCTTATATAGAGAATATGCGGCAGAACCTGCAAATGGTTCTACAATAGTATCATATTTAGGTTCAGGATAATATTTGGCAATTTGTTTTTTTCTACCGTAATAATAAAACATAAAGACTTGCTCTTTGAGGAATAGATCTTTTTACAAAGATACTGTTTTTTCTGTTTTGAAGAATGTTTTGGACATTAATAAAGTATAGAATGCTAATTATAGTATGTTGCTTGCGCTGTTATCAATTATTTAATTTGTATAAAAAAATCATGATTCTAAAAAAATTTGGCGAGATTGTTCGGGAACAACGTAAAAAGTGCGGGTATTCACAAGAAGAATTATCTTTTCATGCAGGACTTCATCGTACTTATATAGGCATGATTGAAAGAGGTGAAAAGAATATCACTCTTCTAAACATAGAAAAGATTGCGAAGGCTTTAAATGTTAAAATAAAAGAGTTGTTCGATGAATTATAGGGTTAATAAATTTAATGTTAATTTAGGATTTGATGTCAATGAGGACTGTATTCTAAACGCAACAAAAGAATTAAATAATTTTCTAAAAACGTTGCCGATCTCTCTCTATCAAAACATTGATTATAAAACAACGGGAGCGTTAATTGGAGCTGTATATTGTACAAAATTATCTGCAGAAATTAAAGAATCTATTGTAAATCCAATAGAAAAAGGGTATCCTGATATTATTCCAATTTCCGGTTCAAAAGCATCTGAAGAAGAGTTGAGAAATTATCCGTATGGGTTGGAAGTTAAGGGTACTATTGGAAATTTAAAAAAAGGAGAGAGATTAAAAGTAGGAGAGTCTAGAATAAAAGCTCTTTGTGGAATAACATGGCAGGCTCATCATCGAGATGGTAAAATATTATTAGGATTTGTTTGGGACTTTGTAAATTCCATCGATGGTTTTAATTATCCTGCGATTACTGCTGTGTATTTTTCTAATCATCTGGATATTAATGATTGGGGGAAGATTTCTGGAACTACAGGACGGAATACAAAAGTTACAGGAATGCTGAAAAGCGGGAAAATAAAAATGGCAAAAGGAAATATTCTGATTATCGATGATATATCTTATATAAAAAGATATCGCGAATTGCTTGAGTAAATAAATGGAATCTACTTATTTCAAACTATGGATTTCTTTATTTTTTGTTGTCATTGTTTGTCGCATAAGTTTATTGTTGGAAATAGTCTCTTTATTTGAGTTTTGTTTTCATATAGACTTTATACTTTTTGTTGCTGTTTATTTATAAGAGTTATTATCTTATCTTGTTATCTTGCGCCTTTCACCGATTCTGCTGACCGATGAAAAGACTGATAACCTGCGTGTTGCTGCTCTTTGCAACGACGACGCTCTCCGCCCGGGAGAATCCGCTTGTGAAATATCTTCCCTATTCGCATGAACTGGGCCTGCGCTACGGTGTGCAGCTTTCGCTCGGTGCCGGGGCCGCACCCGAGATGCAGGCGCTGTCGATCGACTATGCCTGCTACGGATACTCTAATATCGGATTCCGCACGGGCCTGAACCTGCTGGTTCCGACCGATATCGAGCGCGGGGTCTCCGTCCCGCTGCAGTTCTCGTGGCGCACCGGACGCATCGCCTCGGCCTGGCGCCGGGCGCGGGACGAGGGCGAATCCTGCCGGGCCTACTACAATCCCTGGGCCGGGGATCCGTGGGCCGAACCGTCGGTCGGCCGGGCCGATCCCGGGCAGTCGGTCGGCTCGCTGCTGCTCTCGCTGCTGCCTTCGGCCTTCGAAATCCATGCGGGCTTCACTCCGGGACTGCTTTTCGGACCGCTCGGCCCCGGCGGTCATGTGCCTGTCGCCCCGGCCGATGCTTCGTGGAGCGTCCGCCGGCGCTTCTCCTGTACGGCCGATGCCGGTCTGCGGCTGATTATTCCCATTTGGCGTTTCAACCTTTTCGGCGACTTCACCTACCACTGCTATCTGACGGACAACTTCCGCGCCGGGCCTCATGCTCCGTCCCGGTCATTCATGTCGCTGGGCTGCGGCCTGTCGTTCAACTTCTGACGCCGTCCGGGGCGGGGTAGTGGCTGCCGTCCGGGTTTCCCCCGGCCGCACCGCATCCGTCCCGGCTCAGAGCAGCCCGGCCTCGTAGTAGATGATGATCTGCTCGATCATGCGGTCCTCCCCCTCGGCGTCGTATTCCGACTTGAGGTTCTGCCCGAAGATGCGCGAGACGCTCTGCCAGAACCCCGCCACGAAGCCGCCGCGGAATTCGCGCAGCACCTCGTAGGCCGTGTACTCCGTCTCGCGGTCGATGAGTTTGAGCAACACGCGCCCTTCGGTGCGGGTCATGCGTTTGAGAATGGGGGTGTACTCCTCCTTGATTTCGTGATAGACCTGCCGGATGTAGGCCTTCTGCTCCTTGCGGTTCGGCAGCTGGCCGAGCCGCTCCTCCATCTCCGCGAGCTTGCGGCGGGCGATCTTCGAGACGGGGTAGACCCGTTTGACGGCGCGGACGAGTTTCTGGTAGCGGCGCAGGTCCACACCCCGGCTGAATACGGGCACCGGAAGGATGAGGATATGCGCCAGCGAATCTCCCTTTTCGAGAATCCACTCCTGACGCAGGAATCCGCGTCCTCCCTGAGCCTGCGCTCCGGAGAGGGCGGCCGTCAGGGCCAGCAGCAGGATGCACCATTTTTTCATCTCGCGGAAAAAAACTATCTTTGTCCGGCCTCCGGATCCGCTCCGTGGGGCTTCCGGACAAAGATACTGATTTTTTATGGATATGACGATGACACAGAAACTGGAAAAGGGACTTTCGGCCACCGCCACGACGACCGTGACGGCTGCCAATACGGCCCTCGTGATGGGCTCGGGCGATCTGGAGGTCTTTGCGACCCCGTCGATGGTCGCCCTCATGGAGCATGCGGCGATGACGGCCGTGGCCCCGGCGCTGCCCGAGGGCTCCACGACCGTGGGTGCCGAGATGAACACCACGCACATCAAGCCGTCGGGACTGGGTGCCTCGGTCACGGCCACGGCGATCCTGACCGAGGTCGATGGACGCAAGCTGACCTTCAACGTCGGGGCGCGCGATGCCGAGGGATTGATCGGCGAGGGCGTTCATGTTCGTTACGTGGTCGATCGCGCGCGGTTCATGGCCAAACTGTCGAAGTGACTTGCCGCCGGCTCCGGTGCGGAGTGCGGACTTTCAGGCGGGGTCTCCAACCGGGAGACCCCGTTTTTGTCTTCTTTCAGGTCCGAATGACATAAATTCGTACTAATATGTCCCGCTTCGGGGGACAGTCTTGGCCCGAATGAATTATTTTTGTACTCCGAAAAGGCAAAACCAAGTCAAACAATCAAACCATTCACCTTATGAAAAGAACCTTGCTCGGTCTTCTCGCGCTGTGTATGCTGACGCCCGTCGGGGCCCAGGAGCGTGACAAGGCCTATCTGGTGTCGAACGCCCACTTCGATTCCCAGTGGAACTGGGACGTACAGCGTTCGATTCTGGAGTACATCCCGAAGACGTTGAACCAGAATCTGCATCTTCTGTCGCAGTACCCGGACTATGTCTTCAATTTCGAGGGCGGTATCAAGTACCAGTGGATGAAGGAGTACTATCCGTATCAGTACGAACTCATCAAACGTTACATCCACGAGGGCCGCTGGCACATCACGGGCAGTACGTGGGATGCCACGGATCCGAATCTCCCGTCCCCGGAGTCCTTCACGCGCAACATTCTCTACGGACAGCACTTCTACCGTTCGGAGTTTGGTGTCGAGGGCACGGACATTTTCCTTCCTGACTGCTTCGGCTTCGGGTGGACGCTTCCCACGATCGCCGCACACTCGGGCCTGATCGGCTTCTCGACTCAGAAACTGATGTGGCGTAACCATCCTTTTTACGGCGACAGCAAGATTCCCTTCGAGATCGGACTCTGGCAGGGTATCGACGGTTCGCGGATTATGGCTGTCATGGATGCGCATAATTATACGACCAAATGGCGCTATGAGGACCTGAGCCAGAGCGACTATCTCTCGGGCATCACGTCAAAGAGCCCGCTCCGGACGGTCTACCACTACTACGGTACGGGTGATACGGGCGGTGCTCCGACCATCGAGTCCGTGCGTGCCGTCGAGGCGGGCGTGCACGGCGACGGTCCGGTCGAAATCCTCAGCGCCACGAGTGACCAGCTGTTCAAGGACTACCTTCCGTACGACGCCCATCCGGAGCTTCCGGTCTGGAACGACGAACTGTTGATGGATGTCCACGCCACGGGCTGCTATACGTCGCAGGCTGCGATGAAACTTTACAATCGCCGCAACGAGCTTCTGGCTGACGCGGCAGAGCGCAGCGCCGTAGCTGCGGACTGGCTGGGCGGAGTTTCGTATCCGCACGACTTGCTTACGGAGGCGTGGAAGCGGGTCATCTGGCACCAGTTCCACGACGACTTGACGGGTACGAGCATTCCGCGGGCGTATGAGTTTTCGTGGAACGACGAGCTCCTGTCGCTTCAGCAGTTCGCCGGCGTTCTCACGACTTCGGTGGGCAGCGTGACCCGCTCGCTGCGCACGGACGTGAAGGGTACCCCGGTCGTTGTCTACAATGCTGCGGGTTTCCCGGTTCGGAATCTCGTCGAGGCCACGGTGCCGTCGCGCAGTGACCGTGTCACGGTCTACGACGCCCGGGGCGAACGGGTTCCCCATCAGATCCTGGGCTTCGAGAACGGGCTCCTGCACGTGCTTTTCAGCGCGGAGGTTCCCGCTGCGGGTTATGCGGTCTATGAGGTCCGCGGAGGCGGCAGTCGGACCGCCGCTTCGGAGTTGAAGGCGGAGGGCCGGACGCTGGAGAACAGCATCTACCGCCTTACGCTCGATGCGAACGGTGATATCTGCTCGATCGTGGACAAGCGTTTCGACCGGGAACTGGTCGAGGCGGGCAAGTCGATCCGCTTGGCGATGTTCACCAAAAACGAGTCGTTCAACTGGCCGGCATGGGAGATCCTGAAGAAGACGCTCGACGCGGAGTCCGTGTCAATCAACGGCGATGTGAAAATCCGCGTGGCGGAACAGGGCCCGGTACGTGCATCGCTGTGTGTGGAGCGCACGCACGGGGAATCGACCTTCCGGCAGTACATCACGCTGACCGAGGGAGGTCAGGACGACCGCATCGACATCGTGAACGAGGTGGACTGGGCCTCGACGGATGCCCTTCTGAAGGCCGAGTTCCCGCTGAGCGTGTCGAACCCGAAAGCGACGTACGACCTGGGCGTGGGCTCCGTGGCCCGCGGAAACAATACCGATACGGCCTATGAGGTCTACGCGCAGCAGTGGGCTGACCTGACGGCCGAGGACGGGAGCTACGGCGTTTCGGTGCTCAACGACTGCAAGTACGGCTGGGACAAGCCCGACGACCATACGCTTCGACTGACGCTGCTTCACACGCCCTCGACGCGCGGGGGCTACAGTTACCAGAACCGCCAGGACTACGGACACCACATCTTCACCTACTCGATCGTGGGACATGACGGCGACTTCCGCCGCGGGGGTACGGTCCGCAAGGCCGAGGTGCTGAACCAGCCTCTTCGAGCCTTCGTCGCCCCGAAGCACCGGGGAACGCTGGGGCGCAGCTTCTCGTTCGTGGAGTCTCTGAACGAGCACGTGGCACTTCGTGCACTCAAGCAGGCCGAGGATTCGGAGGACTACGTCGTCCGTTTCTACGAGACCTCGGGCCAGGCACCGCAGCAGGCTGTAGTGCGCTTCGCCGGCGAGATCGTGGAGGCCGAGGAGCTCAACGGCAACGAGGCGCCGATTGGCGGCGCCACGTTCTCGGGCCGGGAGCTTCGCTTCACGGCCGCGCCCTTCTCGATGAAGACCTTCCGCGTGAAGCTCGCCGCCCCGGCACAGGCTGTCGCTCCTGCGGCTTGCCGCCCGGTAGCGCTGCCGTACAACCTGAAGACGGCCTCGTACAATCCGTACCGCTCGGATGCCAACTTCGACGGCAAGGGCAATTCGTACGCCGCGGAGCTCTTCCCCTCGAAGGTCGAGTACAGGGGCATCGGCTTCGAGTTCGGCAGCCCGGAGGCGGAGAACGGCGTGAAGTGCCGTCGCGATACGATAGCCCTTCCTTCGGGTGACTACGACAAGCTCTACCTGGTCGTGGCCTCGACGCGCCACGACAACCGGGCCGTCTTCACGGTGGACGGCGAGGAGCATGAGGTGCTGGTTCCCTACTACGGCGGTTTCATCGGCCAGTGGGGCCACACGGGCCATACGGAGGGCTACCTGAAGCGTGCGGACGTGCTGTTCTGCGGGACGCACAAGCACGACATGATCGCCAACCGGGATGTACCCTACGAGTTCACCTACCTGTTCTGCACGAGCATCGATATCCCGAAAGGTGCCCGCGAACTTATTCTTCCGGACGACCCGCGCATCGTGGTGTTTGCCGCTACGGTGGCCTCGGATCCCAACAATGCCGTGACGCCGGCGTGCGACCTGCTGCGGGTTTCGCTTCCGGAGAAGGGCGCCGACGAAGGTGAGCAGGCCAACCGGAACCTGGCCTTCGACCGGCTGGTTGTTGCCCGTTCGGGAGAGGTGCACAGCGGGGAGCGCGCCGAGTGTGCTCTGGACGACAATGCGGAGACGAAGTGGTGCGACGTAAGTGGTGCCCGTCCCAAATATATTACGGTCGATTTGGGACGCACGCAGCAGATCCGGGGTTGGTATGTGATGCATGCCGGATTGGAGTCGCTGGACTACATCACCAAGGAGTACAGCCTGGAGGTTTGCACGACGCCTGACGGGGATTGGCAGCGAGTGGATACGGTCCGGGACAATACCTCTTTGGAGACAGACCGTCTGCTTGCTACGCCCGTCGAGGCACGCTACGTGCGCCTGCTGGTCACCAAGCCTGATCAGAGTGAGGGCAACACTGCACGCATTTACGAATTCTCGGTCTATTGATCCGGGTGTAGATCGCCGGTTACGCTGCGGGCGGGGATTCCGAAGGGATCTCCGCCCGCAGTCGTTTTCCGGAGCCTTATTGCGGCTCTCCGCCCTTCGGGCAAGCTGCCTGCCGGTGCTCCGGCCGTTCGGCCGCCCCGTTCGCCGCGCGGAATCCCGAGGGGGAGACCCCCGTCTGCCGCAGGAAGAACTTCCCGAAAACCGACTGGTCCGAGAATCCCAGCGTGTCGGCGATCTCCTTGATGTCGAGGTCCGTGCATTCGAGCAGTTTCTTCGCGTCGGCACAGAGCAGTTCGGCAATCTGGTCGCGGACGGTCCGTCCGGTGGTCCGGCGGACGATCCGGGCGAGGTACGTCTCCGAGATGTGTAGTTGCCGCGCGTAGAACCCGATGGTGTGGCATGCCCTGTAGTGCCCGACCAGCAGCCGTTTGAAACTGCGGAATATCTCGTCGGCATGCTTGACGCTGACAGGCCCTTTGCCGTTGGTCCGGCTCACCAGGTCGGTGATCTGGAGCAGCAGTACTCCGCAGAGGTGGCGCAGCATGCTTTCGCGACAGGTCCGCACGCTTTGCGGCAGTCGGGCGATGAGTGCGAGGGTTTGCCGGAGCAATCCGGCCTGTCCGGCGTCGAGGTGCAGGAACGGCATGTCGCCGTCGCCGCGCAGCCACGTGAGCTGCTGGTAGAGGGGTTGTCCGTCGGGCAGGCTGTCGAAAAATTTCGGGGCGATGTAGAGCAGGTCCGTATCTCCTGCCGTGCCGCAGGTGTCGATCAGGCCCGTCACTCCGGGCGTCAGCATCAGCAGGTCGTCTTCCGAAAGCTCCGTCCGGTTGCGGGGCCCCGTGAAACGGACCGTACCCCCGTTGCACAGCAGCACGTAGAATCCGTTGCCGATTCGTTCCGGCCCGGTTTCAGCCAATATTCCGTGATCGATTCTGCGGTATTTGAGCCGCTCGTAAGTCTCGTCCGGGTATGGAGTTGTGGTTGCGAGGCGCGGATGGTCCATCAAGTGAGGTTTTTGACGTGCAAAATTAGTCATTGTTTCGTTTTTGACGAATACGGGTCGTCTTTTCTCGCCGTAAAATCCGAAAAATAGCCCGATCTTCGCACCCTCAAAAGACATATTCATGAATGTATATCTTCTTCGTCGTTATCTGTTGTTCGTCGTTTCGTTGTTTATCAACGCTCTGGGTGTCGCCTTCATTACCCGGGCGTTGCTCGGCACCTCTCCGATTACCAGCGTTACCTATGTACTGAGTCTCTTCACGTCGCTGACGATGGGCGAGTGGACCATCATTGTCAATGTGGGGTTCGTCTTCCTGGAACTTTTCTTTATGACGCGCAATGACCTGCGCACAGATCTTCGGATCTATCTGCTTCAGATCCCCATTTCGTTCTGTTTCGGTTTGTTCATCGACGGAGCGATGAGCCTGCTTTGGTGGGTTGAGCCGGTTGAATATTTCAGCAAACTGGGATATCTTCTCGTGGGGTGTGTCGTTTTGGCCGTCGGTATTGCGCTGGAGGTCAAGGTGAACGTGGCCATGACCTCGGGCGAGTACTTCGTGCGCGCCATCTCGCGTCGCATCCGTCGCGATTTCGGGTACGTCAAGCTGGGCTTCGACGTGGCGCTGGTCCTGATTGCGTGCGTCTTGTCTCTTGTCTTCATGTCCGTCATCGACGGCGTGCGCGAAGGTACGGTCATCGCCGCGCTCATCGTAGGCCCCATCGTCCATTTCGTCAGTCCCTTCTACGGGTGTCTCGACCGGTGGATTTTCGAAACCCCGCAACCCGCAACCCCGACGGCGCCTGCCGGACAGCGGCCTGTCGTCATCGCCATCGCCCGCGAGTACGGCAGCGGCGGCCACCTGCTGGGCGAGATGCTCTCGCGTAAATTGGGTATCAAGTTGTATGACAGCGAGTTTATCCGCCTGGCTGCCGAGCGGAGCGGTATCGACGAAGAGTACATCCTGAAGAACGAACAGTCGATTCCCTCCTTCTGGCTCAAGTGTGTCATTTCACAGAACGGAGGCATTACCCCGGAACGCGGCCTTTCGGCCGATGACGTGCTGTTCGTGTCCGAGAGCCGGATCGTGCAGGAGCTTTCCGAACGTGAACCGTGTGTGATCGTCGGCCGTTGCGCCGATTTTATCTTGCGCGAATCGCCGCAGGCGATCAAGGTCTTCTGTTATTGCGATGCGTCGTCTGCGCAACAGCGTTGTGTGGAGGAGTACGGCATTCCGGCCGATCGCGCCGAGTCCGAGATCCGGCGGATAAACCACAACCGGATAGCCCACTACGAGTACTATACGGGCGGGAAGTGGGGCGACTGCCACCACTACCACCTGATGATCAATACGGGCTGCATCTCCCTGCGCGAGGCCTCCTCGCTGGTCGAGTCGGTTTACTGGAATCTGGCGATGCATTGATCCTGTACGAAGCCCTCCGAACCTTGTGTGCCAGCTTCGTGAGCGCGTCCCGTTTTTTCGGGTGGGGAGTTGGTAATTGTGAAATTTTTCGTATCTTTGTCCCGCTTTCGAGCGACTGTTTGAGCTGTGGTGTAATGGTAACACAGCAGATTTTGGTTCTGTCGTTCTGGGTTCGAGTCCCGGCAGCTCAACACAAAGAGGGGCTATTTCCTGCAGGAAATAGCCCCTCTTTGCTTTTCGGTCCGTAAACTGCGTTTACTTTTCCTTCCGGGGTTTGCGGTGTGAGACGATTGCCGCGATCCACAGCAGGACGATGGCGCCGATGACAGCCGTAACCAGGCTTCCCAGCGTCCCGACCGCTACCAGTCCGAACAGCGAGAGCAGCCACCCGCCCAGAACGCCGCCGATGAGTCCGACAATCAGATTGACAACGAGTCCCGACCCGTTTCCCTTGACGATCAGGTTGGCGATCCATCCGGCTGCCAGCCCGATCAGCAGATACCATAAGAAATACATAGCCTTTCGTTTTTTTGAACGAAAGGCCGGGAGCAAATATCGTTCCGAATGCTATTCGCAGGCTTTTTTCAGCGCCTTGGCCAACTGGTCGGGGCATGACGTGCCCTTCCCGCGGCAGTCGATGCCCTCGAGCCGGGCGATCACCTCCCGTACCTGCATGCCGCGCACCAGCGCAGCGATGCCCTGCGTGTTTCCGTGGCAGCCGCCCGTAAAGGCGACGCTGCGGATCGTATCCTGGTCGATTTCGATGTCGATCTGCCGCGAGCAGGTGCCCGAGCAGATGTGCGTGATTTTCCGTGTCATCCGTTCGTGTGTGTTTGGGTTGTTCTTCCCGGAACCTTCCGGTCCGGTCTCCCGGGGGCGATCCCGGGCCGTATCCTATTCCGCCTTCGGGGCGAGAAAAAGAGCCGCAACTTCCTGTTGCGGCTCTGTCCGTTGCGGCTTCCGCCTCCGCGGCTACTGGCGCTGCAGATCCGTATTGTCGGCCACGACCATGTTCTTGTCGATGCGGAGCGTGACGTTTCCGTCCACCTCGATGAGCAGCGTCGTCTCCTTCACCTCCTTGACCGTTCCGTAGATACCGCCGGCGGTGATGATCTTGTCTCCCTTCTTGAGTCCGTCGCGGAAGGCCTGCATCTGCTTGCGGCGCTTGGCCTCGGGACGCCACATGAAGAGCCACAGCACGAGCACCATCAGGGCGATCATGATGATGAAGCTGTACTGCTGCATGAAACCGGGTTGCGGCTGGCCCTGGGTGGCGGGCATAGCCTGAAGAAAATCGATCATAGTCTATTCGTTTTTAAGTGTTTTTTCGGTTTGGTCGGACAAATATACGAAATATTGTCGAATAAGCAAGTCCTACCGGACATCGGCCTCGACAAACAGACGCAGCGGCTTTGCGGCCCCGGCGATCTGGAGATCGACCGTCTTGAGCTGCCATCCGTATTCGCCCCGCGAGTCGAACGTCATCTCGACCTGCCTGGCCTCACCCGGGGCGATCGGTTCCTTGCTGAATGTCAGCGAGGTGCATCCGCAGCTTCGGGAGTAGGAGGTGATGGCTGCGGGCTGTTCCGCGGCGTTCTCGATCCAGAAACGGAGCACGGCTATCTCGCCCGATCCGAGCCTCCCGAAACGGATCGTGTCCGTGGCCCCCTCGTTGAAAAAAGGGCCGTCGAGCACGATGCTCCGGCCCTTGTGTTCCTTCCGGGGAGTCTGTCCGCCGCACGATGCGAGCGTTGCGGCAAGCAGCAGGACGAGGGTTGCCGCGCGCATCAGATCAGGCCGCGCCCGGCTTTTTTGATGCGCCCCTCGGATGTCAGCGCCTCGACGATCTTGTCCAGCACGCCGTTGATGAACGTGCTGCTTCCGGGCGTGGAGTAGTACTTCGAGATCTCGATCCACTCGTCGAGGGTCACCTTCACCGGGATCGACGGGAACGAGGTCAGCTCGGCGATGGCCGTCCCGATGATCAGGTTGTCCATGAAGACAATGCGCTCGACGTCCCAGTTCGAGGTGAAACGCTCGATGTAGTCCTGGTAGGTGTCGTAGTTGATGAGCGCCTTTTCGAAGAGGGTCTTGACGAATGCGGGGTCCTCCTCGCTCTTGAACTTCGAGGGCACCTTCAGCTCGGTGTGCGAGGGGCGGAGGTTCGAGAGCGTGCGCAGGATCATCAGGATGATGTAGGGCAGGTCGTCGCACCAGAGCACCGACATCTCCTCGAGTACGTCGTCGAGCGCCTCGCAGTTCTGCAGCTCCTTGAAAAACTCCTCGAGCAGCCGGCGGTCGTCATCGAACGAACGCTCCGGGCGCGCCATGTACTCCTTGTAGTATTCGCTCTCCGAAAGCTGCGTGAAGAGTGTGCGGATCAACTCCGGATATTGCGACCAACCGAGTTTGTGGGCTGCCACGTAGTCGTTTACGGCATCGCTGTTGGCGATCGTGCGGACCACGGCGTTGTCCACGAATTTCGTGTTGGGGTTCAGGTCCTCGGGCGTGGGCAGTTTCTTCTGTTTGGCCAGCTCCTGACGCTGCTCGGCATACCGGGCGAGCTCGACGGGGAGCGTGATGATCTGGAAATAGAGGTCGTAGGCCTTGTCTACGGAGGCCATCAGGTTTTTTTCCGAGGCGATCATGTTGTCGGCGCCGGACTTGAGGTGTGCGAAAAGCGCCTTCACGACCTTGATTCGGAGTAATCTTCTGCTCAACATATCCTAATAGAACGATTTTACGGCCGCAAAGATAGTGCAAGCGGTCGTGAAAACCAAAGGGAAAACGATTTTTCGCTGCGGTCCGTATCATGGAGGTGCGGCAACCCTTCCGCAGATGTTGTGGCCGGATCTGTTTTCCGAATGTTGTTTCGAGGATTTCACCATTCCGACGGAGGACGCGGCGGATGCGGGCCGGTTTTCCTTGCATATTCTGTGAGAAAACGGGTTGGCGAGTGGCCGAAACCGGATAAATTGCGTATCTTTGCCCCATATGGAACACATGGAGGAGAAACAGCCCTACGACGTTATCGTCGTCGGAGCGGGTGCCGCGGGCATGATGGCCGCGGGAACGGCTGCGCGTGCCGGGCGCCGCGTCCTGCTGATCGAAAAGATGGAGAAGTCGGGCCGCAAGGTCCGCATCACGGGCAAGGGTCGCTGCAACGTGACCAACGCCCGGCCGGCCGAGGAGTTCGCCTCGCAGGTGCGGACCAATGCGGAGTTCTTCGCCCCGGCCTTCGCGGAGTTCAACAACCGGGCGACGATCCGTTTCTTCGAGCGTCAGGGCGTGAAGCTCGACATCGAGCGCGGCGAGCGGGTCTTTCCGCACAGCGGCAAGGCGTGGGACATCGCCAACGCACTGCTCGACTATTGCGTGGAGAACGGCGTGAAGATCCTCTACGACACGCGTGTGACGGGAATCCTGACCCTTGGCGACCGCGTCTTCGGGGTCCGTTACCGCAACAAGCGGGGCTTCGAGCGCAAGGAGGAGTGTGCACAGGTGATCCTGGCTACGGGCGGCGTCTCCTATCCCGGGACCGGATCGACGGGCGACGGCTATGCCTTCGCCTCGGATCTGGGCCATACGATTGAGCCGCTGCGACCGTCGCTGACCCCGCTCGTTACCTCGCACCCGCGGATGAGCCGTCTCTCCCGGCTGTTGCTGCGCAACGTCCGTGCGACGCTCTGGGTCGATGACGGGCCCGTCCGCGAGGAGTTCGGCGAGCTGGGCTTCTCCGAACGCGGCATCGAGGGGGCCGTGGCCCTGCGCATGAGCCGCGATGCGGTCGATGCCCTGATCGACGGGCGACGGGTCAAGCTGGTCGTCGATCTGAAACCGGCGCTTACGGAACAGGTGCTGCGCGACCGCATTGCCCGCGAGCTGGCCGAGATGCAGCCGACGGAGTTCTTCTCCGAACTGCTCCGCAAACTGCTGCCCGCACCGCTGGTGCTGCCGCTGGCCGCGGAGATTGACATCCCCTCGAAACAGTATGTCTCGAAACTCACCGAGACCGAGATCACGCGCCTGATCCGCACGCTCAAGGGACTGACCCTTCCGGTGACCGATTATGCCCCCTTCGAGTATGCCGTGACGACGGCTGGCGGGGTCCGCTGTTCGGAGGTCAATCCCCGAACGATGGAGTCGCTCAAGGTGCGCGGACTCTACTTTGCGGGCGAGGTGCTCGACCTCGACGCCAATACGGGCGGCTACAACCTCCAGATCGCCTTCTCTACGGGGCGGCTGGCGGGTCAGTTGAAAAAGTGAAACCGTGCAGGCGATGAAACTCGGCAGACAACCCCTCGGCCTTCGCATCTACGGACGGATGGCCGAACTGCGCAACCGCCTTTCGCGGGCGCGTTACTTCCGGGGCCACGGCGTCCATTCGCCCTTTGTCTACGATCTGGTGCGTCAGGTCTTCATGCGTGACAGCCTGCTTCCGGGGCCGCGCGACCTTCACGATGCGTTGCTTGCTCGCGGCGTCAGCCGGCGGCGGGCCATACAGTTGCAGAACCTGGCCATCCACTGCGGCTATGCCACCTTCTGCCTGGACGGCGCCGATGCCGACCTGTGCCTCCTGACGCGCGACCTGCCGCGTCCGGAGACCCTCGCGCTGGTGCGCACGGCCTCCGCTGCGGGGCATACCGTAGCCGTGCTTTCACCCTATGAAGGGCGCGAGCGGCAGGCTCTTTGCATGCAGCTGGTTGCCTCGCATCGCTCCACGACGGTCGATAACCGGGGCTATCTGCTGCTGTTCAACAACTATTTACCGAAACAACATTTCCGGATATGAAAGTATATACGAAGACGGGTGACAAGGGCATGACCTCGCTCATCGGCGGCGAACGCGTGTTCAAGACCGACGAACGGGTCGAGGCTTACGGTACGGTGGACGAACTGGGCGCCTTCGTGGCGCTGTTGTCCGACAAGTTGCGGGGCGATGCCTCGCTTGGGGAGACGGTTGCGGACCTGAACCGCATCCTCTCGCGGCTGATGACCGTCGAGGCGCTGCTGGCTACCGGCGATTCGGGTCGCGACAAGGTGGCACCTCTGGATCCTGCGAACATCGAGTGGCTCGAGAGTCGGATCGACGCCATGCAGGCGGCGCTGCCCCCGATCGACAAGTTTACGATCCCGGGCGGTCACGAGGCGGTCTCGATGTGCCATGTCTGCCGCACGGTGTGCCGGCGTGCCGAGCGTGCGGCGCTGCGCGCCGACGCGCTGCATGCTGTCGATTCTTCGGTGCTCGTGTGGCTCAACCGCCTTTCGGACTACTTCTACGTGCTGGGACGCAGCCTGACGGCGCATTTCGACGTGCAGGAGACGCTCTGGATTCCCTGACGGGAATGCATGTCGTTCCGCCGGCAGCAAGAAAAATCCCGGTCCGAAACTCTCGGACCGGGATTTTCCCTTTCCTTTGGCGCTGTCGCACCACAACGGTCATTCGTTGTGGAAGCGCGACATCGGATAGATGTTCACCGGATAGCTTGCCTTGTTCTCGATGTTCATTACCAGAGCGGGCTCCTCGCCGCTGCAATCGTATACGAGCACGTTGCCGTTGGCGATGATCGCCTCTCCCAGGTCGTCCGATACGGAGACGTAGAGGAGGTTCTTTTTCGGGTCAGCCACGACGTTGCAGGTGATGTACTGTGCGTTCGGAACGTCGTTCTTCACCTGGATGTACTCCTCGACTTTCCACGTCTTGAGCGACACGCGGCTGACGGTCAGCGTGCCGGCCGAGAAGTAGAGGTAGTCTCCGGCCAGGGTGACGCCCGACGTGTTCATGAACTCGGCCGATATGTCGGCCTTGATCTGTTTCTCGAGGGTGACGGTCCAGGAGTCGGTATCGACGAACGTCAGGAAACTCTTCGTCTCGCCAGAACGTCCGCAGGTGGCTACGACGATTTCGTGGTCACCCGTGCGGCAGATTCCGCTGATGAACTCGCCCGAGAGATCGAGCGTCCGCGTTACTTCACTCTTCCCTTTGGTAAATTCAAAGAGTTTCGTGGAGGACCAGAATCCGCCTCCGCCGCAATAGAACTTGTCGCCGATGACAACCATGCTGCGTGTGGCGACGACCGATTCGATCGTGGCTCCGCTGTTGCCGAAATGGTACGATCCCTCGACGATGGTCATCTCTCCCGTCGTGGCGTCGAGCCGGAACATGGCCTTGGAGTCGGACAGGTAGATGTTGTGCTCGTCGAGAACCGTGATGTTCTCCAGTGGGGTAATCAGCGACAGCATCTCGTTTTCGTCCGTCGAACCTTCGGGGCGGGGATACTTCAGATCCTCGAACTTGAACGTTTTCTCCTTCTGGAATGTCTCGGCATCGACGATCACCAGCGTACCGTCGCCGGCTTCGCCCGAACCCATGTCGGGGACTGTGGCGTTATCGCTCAATATGTAGATCTTGCCTCCGTACATGTTGAGATCCTGCGACGAGTTGCCCACGGCCGAACCGTTCACCTTGCCGTAGACGTCCTCCTCGACCGTACCGTCCGGGGCGATCCAGGTAACCGTACCGTTTTCCATGCGCGGAGCCCCCTGGTTGAGAAGCAACACGCCGTCGGGATCGGCATATCCGCCGACTGCCTCAATGGGCGGGTTCGAACCCCCGTTTCCTCCGCCGTTGCCGTTCCCTCCGTTGTCATCGTCGCTTTCCGACGAGCATCCGGCCGCTGCCACTGCCGCACACAGGGTAAAAAGAAGATTGATCCATTTGTAGTTCATTTCCGTGCTTTGTTTTCAGGGTTTTGAAATCAGTTTTTCTCCGGGAAAAAGAATCCGGCCGGGAAGTTGGTGTAGTTCTCGTACTTGACAGCCGGAGCCTCCGTCGAGGTGCTGAAATCAAAGCCCCAGATCTGGTTTTGTCCGTAGTTTGCGAACGACTTGAGTGTATTGATGTAGACGCGGCCCGTTACGGGATGTACTCCCAGTCCGTTGTATTGGAGGCCTGCATTCTTGTCCAGGGCGGATACATCGACCATCCACTCTTCGGCGCTTACCGGATCACCCTCCTCGTTCGTATCGTCCTCCTTGTCGTCGTCGAAGGCCAGGTGGTAGATCGTCATGTTGTCGGCATAGTAGATGTCGTTGCCGCGGGCCGCGAAAGCCACACCGCTCGATCCAGTGCTGACCTTGACTCCAAGCAGGTGCTGTTTGATCTCCTTGGTCGTCGGGTCGAACTTGCCGATTGCGGGTTTTCCGAACCCGAACGTCATGATCCAGATCTTGCCGTCGTCCGACTTCTGGATGCCCAGTACCTCGTTGATGTCGTAGGTTACGCTCCACGGCAGCGAAATGGAATTCACTGCATCGCTTTCGGTCGAAATCTCGAGGATCTTGCTCATGAGACCGGATTTATAGGTGTATACCTTTCCGTTCATCGTTACGAACTGACTTTTCGGGGCTCCGTCAGATCCTTCGACGAAGGTCAGCGTCCCGGTCGTGCTGTCGAGGCGGTAGACACCGGCGTTGTCGCGGATGTAGATGTGCTGCTCGTCGAGTACAGCCACATGCGACGGCCAGTTGAGTCCGGAAAGCTCCTCCCGGGTGAAAGCGGCGGTTTTTTTGAGCGTTTTGGCATCCATCACTACGAGCATGCCGTCGTTCTCGAACGTTGCACCTACGGCATTTCCTTCACCGTTCTGCGAGATGACATAGATCATGCCGTCGCAGAAGGCCATGTCCTGAGCTACGTTGCCCAACTCCGTCCCGTTCACCGTCTTGTATGCGTCGTCGATGACATAGCCTTCGGGCGAGATCCAGGTCAGCGAACCGTTCTCGGTGGTCATGTTGCCTTCGTTGAGTACGAACGTGCCGTTCGGGTCGTCGAAGGCGTTCAGGCAGTAGAGCTCCACGTCCTGCGAGATTTTCTGTGTCCCGCTTCCCGTGGCGGTAACCGTCAGCGTCGCCTTCGTCGCGGCGTCGTCCGTTGCGGAGAGGACGATCCGGCTGTCGGCTTCGCGCACCTCGGCGCTCCAGCCCTCGGGCAGTGATTCCACGGTGATCGAGGTTGTATTCTCTGCAACATATGTCAGTTCGACCGTCTTGCCGGGAACAACGAATACCGGTGTTTCGGATTCTGTTCCGTTATCCGTTGCGAGTTCGAATTTCAGTGAGGGGACCTCTTCGTTTTCCTTGCTGCAGCTGCCGGTCGTCAGGGTTGCGGCCAACAGCACCAGGCTCCAGATGGATCTTGTGTTCATGAAAAAATAGTGCTAATTAGGGAATTTTACTGCTTGATGGTGTTGCTTTCGATCTGTACGTCGATCAGATGGAGGTCCACGACGCCCATGATCTCCGTCGAGCACTCTCCGAGCCATCCGTTTTCCTGGTTCACGCCCGTGTGGATGCGGATGAAGTCCACGCCGGAGAGGTTTGCCGGCTGACCGTCGGCATCCACGGCCCAGTCGATGTCGATGGCCGAGCGGTCGCTGGTATTGGGCTCGTTGTCGGCATATCCGTATGCGAACTTGTAGAGGGCGAAGTTGTTTCCGACGCCGCTCAGATCGATCCCGTTCTGGGGCAGCCGTGTGCCGCTGAACGTGATCTGGTCTTCCTTGACCCACTTCGGATAGTAGGACTGGAGGTGGGTCGGGTTCATGGACCGGAAGCCGCTCCCGCCCTGGTTGTCTTCCCAGCGGATATATTCCTCGGTAGGAGTTCCGGGTTCGGCGGCGGGACGGTGGTAGGTGATCTCGTAGTTACGTATGGTCCGCACGTCGTTGCCGGCTTCCCGGGCCTGCTCGATCCACGATTCGCTGCCTTCGTTGTAGGAACTTCCGGCGATTTCATACCACTCGTCGTCGGGCAAACCGTTTCCGTTGGCATCGATGGAAACCTCGATGACTCCCGGCTCGCTGCTCCCGTACCCCGACTGCCCGTTGGCGTAGAATGCGTTGCCCTGTACACGGAAGTCGCACAGACCGGCCTTGTTCTCGATCGTGTGGTCGAATCCGACGACGATATACCCGCCGAATCCTCCGAGGGATACCATCCCCAGATTGTTGTTGCCGATCGCTTCGAGCGCCTTGCGGTTCATTGTCTCCTGTGTGTCACCCTCCTTGTATTCAGGCAGTTCATTGATGAACTGGCCTACTGCGGGACGGTAGTCGAATACCTGGGTGACGTAAGGGGAGGCATTGCCTCCCGGAGGCGTGTCGGGACCGTCGTTGCTCTCGCTGCAGGCAACGGAGCCTCCGGCGGCGAGAAGAGTCGCCAGGGCGGCGGACATCCAGTCGATTCGTGCGAAATGTTTCATGACAATAGTAGCAATTGTTTGTTTATAAATTATTTTTCAACGTGTCAATAGTAGTAGGGTTCGGACGAGAAGGCAATGTGTGCGGGAATATCGCCCGTGCGGACCTTCCATTTGAGTTTGCCTTCGGGGGTGAAGCAGTAGAGGTATCCGGGCGTCACGTAGTTTGGGGCGTCGCACACAAAGATCTCCTTGGTCTCCGGATTGACGGCCAGGCCGTAGGGCAGCGAGATCTCTTTTTCGGTGCCGTCGGTGATGAAGTTGTGCGAGACGATGCGCTGTTCGGCCGTATCGTATACGGCATAGGAGACTTCGTTGCTGCTCGACGTGTAGCTCCATTCGGTACTGATCGTGTAGAGCCGGTCGTCGTCGATGCACATCTCGCTGGCCGCGATGCCGAGGTTGCCGATGACCTTTTCCGTGGCCGTGTCGATCACGTAGCTGTCCGACCCCGTACCGTAGTAGTCTCCGCGTGAGCTGACGTAGATGCGGCCGTGTCGGTCCAGCTCCATGCGGTGGAGGTTGATCGCCACGTCGATCGTATTGACGACCTCCAGCGATTCGAGGTCCACCACCGACACCGTGCGGTCGTAGTTCGGGAAGCGGTATCCTCCCGAGTTGGCCACATAGAGTCGTCCTCCGGTGATGACCATCTCTTCGGGTTGGTAACCTACAACTACTTCGCGCTTGATCGTGAGGCTTTCGGTGTCGATCTCGACGACCTTGCCCGGCCGCGCTTCGGGGTCGATCTGCACGGGGCCGGCATAGGAGCTGACGTAGGCCCGGTCGCCTTCGAAGACGATGTATCGGCAGTTTGGTATCGAGATGCTGCCGATGTGCTCGGCCGTATGTACGTCCATGACCTCCACGAGGTTCGAGCAGTTCACCACCACATAGAGCCGGTCTTTGTGGATGGCGATGTCGTTCCCCACGTCGCCCAGCTCCTTCACCACGTCGGGGTTGCGCTCCGGGTAGATGTTGCGCTGGTAACCGCCCGTGCGGGCATTGAAGTGGTCGATCGTGCACTTGTTGCTGCCCATGTTGCCCTCGTTCACGAGAAAGAAACCCTCGATCCGTTCGGGCGAGGTCGGCGAGGTGACGTATTCGGCTTCGGAGCGGATCATCGGTATCTCCTTGCGGCATCCGGCCATCGGCAGCAGGGCGGCCAGGGCCGTCGCGGCGACCGCCCGGTGCAGGTATCTGCGGAGTTGGTGGATCGACATCTTCTTTTTATTTAAAAGGTATATTGTATGATCAGTTTGAAGTTGGTTCCGGGCATGGGGTAGCATGCGACGACCTCATACTGCTGGTTGAGCAGGTTGTTCACCTCGAGAGTCGTCTTCAGATCGCCTTTCCCCACATGCCACCCTTTGGCCAGCGAGAAGTCGCTCGTGTACCACGGCAGCTGGTAGTTGTAGGGGATGTTGGCCTGCGACGAATAGCGCTCGCCGGTGTATATGAAGCTGTAGCTCACCTCCCAGCTCCGCCATGCGGCGTTGAGCACGGCCGAGCCGCTGTGCCAGGGGATGTAGGGGATCTGTCCGCCGTAGAATTCGCTCGAGGGGTCGGTGAAGTCCTGCGCCTGCTGGTAGGTGTAGTTCAGCCGCGTGGTCAGCGAGAAGTCGCGCCCGACGGCCCATCCGGTCTGCACGGCGGCATCCACGCCGCGGATCTCGACGTTGCCCAGATTGACCATCGTCCAGCGGAAGAAGTTCGACGTCGGGGTTGCCACGATCTTGTTGTCCACCTGGTTGTAGTAGACGTCGGCCTGCAGTTCGAGCGACCGCAGCCACGTATGCTCGAAGGTCCGTGAGTAGGTGATGCCCACGTCGTACTGCGTGGTGAACTCCGGGTCGAGATCGACATTCCCGACAAACGTGTAGTAGAGGTCGTTGAGCGTCGGCATGCGGAAGATCCGTTTGTAGAAGGCGCGGATGTTGATCCCGGCCCGTTCGAAAGGTTTCCACGAGAGGAAGACGGCCGGTGTGAGTTTCCGCTTGTCCGACATTCGGTCGCCCTTCGTGCGGTCGTGCACGAGGGTTCCGAGCAGGCTGGCCTGGATCTCCACGCGATCGAAGCGCATGGCCGTGGCCGCGGCTGCGAGCAGGGTGTGGCGCCGCGGGTATACGAAGTCGCGCAGGTCGGCGTTGAGCAGGTTGAACTGCCAGTCGGCCGAGAGGTTCACCTCCCACCACGGGAAGATCGTGAATCGGTTGGCCGCCGAGAGATAGGTCTCCTGCTGGTAGTAGTGGTTGTTGGTGTACATCAGCGACTCGTCCTTGTTCGGGTCGGCCAGGTAGTGGAGGTAGTCGTAGGCGTACTTGGCATTCACCAGCAGGCTGTACCACGGCTTGAAGTCCTTCTTGAAGGATCCCTGCGCGAAGAAGTTGGTGTCCCACTGGCGGTCTTCGTGCGAGAACTTGTTGCGCACGATGGCCCCCGGGTACCCGCGCTCGGAGTTGTAGAAGTAGACCTTTGCGCGCCAGTATCCCTGTTCCACACGCCCGAAGAGCCCTCCCTCGACACGCAGCGCATTGAGGTCGCCGTTGCGGCGCACGGCCGTGGTGTCATACCCCTCCTGCATGCGGTAGGTGAACTTGTAGCGCCCCGTCGAGTAGAGGTATTCGGCGCTGAGCGAACTGCTGACGCGCTCGGAGAGTTTTTGTTCCCAGAGCAGGGCGGGATTGGCCAGCCCGAACGACCCGGTCTTCATGGTGGCCTTCACGTGGTGGGTCTCTCCCTCGTCGAAACGGGGTGTGCGGGTCTGCAGGTAGATCGAGCCCGACGATCCGAAGTCCTTTGCCGGCTGGAATACGGCGCTCTTCTGCCCGTTGTAGAGCGTTACGGCCTCCATGTTGTCGAGCGAGAAGCGCCCCAGATCGACCGTTCCGTTCTGGGCGTTCCCCAGTTCGATGCCGTCGTAGAAGACCCCGACGTGGTTCGTGCCCATGCTCCGGATATTGACCGTCTTCAGTCCGCCGACTCCGCCGTAGTCCTTGATCTGGATTCCGGAGAAGTAGCGCAGGGCGTCGGCCACGTTGTGCGACGAGAGTTTGTGGAGCTGTTCGCCCGAGAGTTCCTGTACGGGGATGATCTCCTTGCGGACGACATGTCCCGTCACGACGACCTCCTCGACCTGCTGGAGGCTGTCAAGCCGGCTCTGTCCCGCTGCCGGACATGCGAGAACCACGCATGCAGCAAGGGCGGCAAATAGCGATGAAATATGGTTTTTGTCAAACATTCTCTTCATTCGGCCGTCCTGTCCACGGGCTCGGCCAAAAGCATAATTTGATGGCAGGTCTTCTGACTGACTCCCCGTCCGGAACCTTCCCGATCCTTAGATCAGTGGTACAGAATTCCGAATGGTTGGCGGAGCTTCACAGCAGCGGGACTGTCCGGGACTCTCACCCGGTTCCCTTTTAATCCATGGGGTCGGAACGGCCCTCCTGGAACCAATCGGCCGCAAAGATACGCTTTTTTTTCGGGAAACAGCCATATTCCCCGTTTAATTTCTTTCCTGTACCCGTACGGCCTTTGTTCCGGCCGCTCTTCACCGCCCGTTCCGGGCCTCCGTATGGGGACCTGTTCGGCGCCTTGCGGGCGGTTCGCGGCAAAAGCGTCGCCTGAATGATTGATTATTCGCTGAAAATCGCTAAATTTGCACGCTAAACTTATTTGATCGGACATGAATATCGAAACCTTTATTTCGGAAGCGGTCCGCCGTTCGGTGGAGGCGCTTTACGGCCCGCTCGGCGACGAGCAGTTGCAGATTCAGAAGACCCGCCGGGAGTTCGAGGGCGATTATACGCTCGTGACCTTTCCGCTGCTGCGACGAAGCCGCAAGTCGCCCGAGGCCACTGCGACCGAGATAGGCGAATACATGCGGGCGAACATCCCGCAGATCGCATCGTTCAACGTCATCAAGGGCTTTCTGAACCTTTCGCTCGACAGTTCGTTCTGGGGCGAGCGCTTCGCCGAGATCGCTGCCGATGCCAGCTACGGCGAGGCTCCGGCCACCGGGCGCACGATCATGATCGAGTATTCGTCTCCCAATACGAACAAGCCGTTGCACCTGGGTCACATCCGCAACAACCTGCTGGGTTATTCCGTGGCGCAGATCCTCAAGGCCAACGGCCACACGGTCATCAAGGCCAACCTGGTCAATGACCGTGGCATCCACATCTGCAAATCGATGCTGGCATGGAAGCTCTACGGCGGCGGCGAGACGCCCGCCTCGTCGGGCATGAAGGGCGACCACCTGGTGGGCAAGTACTACGTCGAGTTCGACAAGCACTACAAGGCCCAGATCAAGGAACTCATGGCCCAGGGCCAGAGCGAGGAGGAGGCCAAGAAGCATGCGCCGATCATGCTCCAGGCGCAGGAGATGCTGCGCAAGTGGGAGGCGAAGGACCCGGAGGTCTACGCGCTCTGGGAGACGATGAACGGCTGGGTCTACGAGGGCTTCGACGTCACGTACAAGGCGCTGGGCGTCGATTTCGACAAGGTCTACTACGAGTCGCAGACCTACCTGCTGGGCAAGTCGCTCGTCGAGGAGGGGCTCCGCAAGGGGGTCTTCTACCGCCGCGACGACAACTCGGTGTGGATCGACCTGACGGGCGACGGCCTCGACGAGAAACTGCTGCTGCGCGGCGACGGTACGTCGGTCTACATGACGCAGGACCTCGGCACGGCCTACCGTCGTTTCGAGGACAACCGCCTCGACGACATGATCTACGTCGTGGGCAACGAGCAGAACTACCACTTCCAGGTGCTGAAACTCGTGCTCAAGAAACTGGGCTACGCCGAGTGGAGCGACCACATCACGCACCTCTCGTACGGCATGGTCGAGCTCCCCGAGGGCAAGATGAAGTCGCGCGAGGGCACGGTGGTCGATGCCGATGACCTGATCGCCGACATGGTGCAGACCGCCCGCGAGATGTCGGCCGAGCTGGGCAAGCTCGACGGCTGCACGGAAGAGGAGGCCGAGGCCGTTTCGACGATGGTGGGTCTCGGTGCGCTCAAGTACTTCATCCTGAAGGTCGATCCCAAGAAGACGATGCTCTTCGACCCGCGCGAGTCGATCGACTTCAACGGCAACACGGGCCCCTTTATCCAATATACCCACGCGCGTATCTGCTCCGTGCTGCGCAAGGCCGCCGAGGCCGGCATCGACTTCTCGGCTGCACCGGAGGGGGTTGCCTACCTGCCCGAGGAGATCGCTTTGGTCAAGTCGCTGACGGAGTATCCCGCCGTCGTAAAGTCTGCGGGCGACAACTTTGCGCCTTCGATCATCGGCGCCTACGTCTACGAACTGGCCAAGAGCTTCAACGGCTACTACCACGACCATTCGATCCTGCGCGAGGAGGATGCCGCCGTCCGCACGATGCGCCTGCAGCTGGCGCAGCAGGTGGCCCGGGTTATCCGCCGCGGTATGGCGCTGCTGGGTATCGACGTCCCCGAGCGGATGTAGTCTGTGGAATTTGGTAATCCGAAAGGATTTATTATCTTTGTCGAAACAAATTTTTAAACGATAAACGAAATGGCAAATTTACGAGTCCTGAAAAAGGAGATCGACTACTGCCTCGAAGAGGTCGTATTCGACTGCGATATGGCGATCTGCTTCCAGCCGTCGAAGGAGCAGGAGATCTTTGCAGTGATGCAGGAGGCTGTTGCCTTGCGCAACACGCTCTTCTCCAAGGCGATGAATCCGGCCGAGCCGCACAACCGCTCGCTCGTGCGCAAGCACTATGCAGCCCTGCGCGCCGAGATGGACGCCGAGTTCGGCAAGCTCTTCGAGAAGCTGAGCGCCATCAACGGCGAGAAGAAGTAATCCCGAGGTACCGTTCCCGTCTCCGTCTTTCGGCTCGGACGCGGTCGGTGTGCCGACGGCAGGGTAGTGCTTCCTGCTGTGGCAGATGCCGTGTACAAAGCGGGCAGGACGGGAAGAGGACAAGGAAAAAACGACACAGGATCTTCGGATTCCTGCGTCGTTTTTGTTTTGGCCCTGCATCGGGCATGGGAACGGTCCTGATATGGCCGTTCGCGCAGCGGTCAGAAAGACGTTCCCTTGAAGACGCGCGACTCCTCGGCCGGTATCAATATGCCGTTGAGCGTGATTCGGTTCGAGTTGAAGTTGGGGTTTACCGTCACCGATGCCCGGTTCGACCCTTTGGCCATCGAGATGGTTACCATGGCCGAGATCCCGTTGCCGAGAACATTCATCGTGAAGTAGGTGTTTCCGCGTTTGTCGGTCTTCAGCTTGATGTCCGACGCGCGGCCTTCGACCGTGATGCCTCCTACACCGTTCGGCCCGCCGCCGTTGAACGGCGCCACCTGTACGACGGTCTTGTCATCGTGCATCGAGATGAAGTTCGTCGATGACGACACGAATGCGCTCTGCCCGCGTTTGAAGACCAGCTGGTCGGCCTCGACCACGAACTCGAGATTCTCGAGTGCCTGCACGGCTTTCACATAGTCGATCGAGTCCTGGATCTCCTCCAGCCGTTTGTCGATCTTGCGCTGTTCTGCAGCCTGCTGTTGGGATTTCGGGATGATCCGCTTCTCGGTTTGTGCCTGGGCCGACCATCCTGCGGCCAGCGCCAGTATCAGAAATAATGACCTGATCATAATACCTCCGTTTTTTGATTGATACCCGGACCGCAGCAACAATCCTTCCACAGATCACCGGATCGCTGCCCGGATTCCGTCTCTGTCAGATAAACGGTCGGCACCGTGCCGTTATTGCGTTTTCATGCCGGAAACCGCCTTCCGTGAGGCGTCACTCCTCGTCGCAACACCCGTCTCCGGGGTGGTGCTCCAGCACGGTGTGTGGGATGTGGCCGTGCGAGAGGAGCTGGATCGGGCAGTCGTAGTTGCGCAGCTGCTCCTCGGTGAGGATGTTCGACCGGTGGCGGTGCACCCGGCGGTTCACGCAGACGATCTCCTTGACGACGCTGGTGATGGTCCCGATGTCGTGCGAGACAACGACGATCGCCATGCGGTCGTTCAGCGTGCGGAGCGTGTTGTAGAGCTCCTTTTCGAACCGGTTGTCCACGAAGTTCGTGGGCTCGTCGAGGATCAGCAGCTTCGGATCGGAGATCACAGCGCGGCAGAGCAGGGCGCGCTGGAGCTGCCCGCCCGATACTTCGCCCACGGGGTGGCGGGCCGTTTCGGCGATTCCCGAAGCCTCGAGCAGACCGAGAGCCTTGTTCCGGTCGGCTTTCGTGTAGCGCGAGCGGAACCCGCGGCGTCCCTGCAGCCCGGAGAGCACGATCTCGAGGATCGAGATCGGGAATGCGCGGTCGAATTCCGACAACTGGGGCATGTAGCCGATCAGCCGCTCCTCGCCGCGGAAGAGCTCCGGCGAGAGTACGATTTCGCCCGTGTAGGGCACCGTTCCGAGTATGGCCTTCACAAGGGTTGTCTTGCCGCCTCCGTTGGGGCCGATGACTCCGAGAAAGTCCCTGTCATCGATCTGCAGATCGACATCCCGAAGCGCTTCGCAGCCGTCGTATGCGACGCTGACGTGGTGGAGTGAAACGAGTGTCATGGCCGGACGATCGAATCGGTGATTGCATCGATGTTGGCGATCACATCCTCCCGAAGAGGATCGATCTCCACATAGTCGGCATCGATGTCGCGGGCGATGACCTCGACGACCGATGCCGGGAACTGGTTCTGGTAGAAGATCCTGCGTATCCCGTCGCGGCGAGCCTGGCGGATAAGCTCCGTGAGCCGGCGTGCCGAGGGCTCCTTGCCGTCGGCCTCGATGGCCTCCTGGCGGATGCCGTAGTCGCGGGCGTAGTAGGTCAGGGCAGGGTGGTAGATGATGAAATAGTCCACTCCGCTCTTCCCGATCTTCGCGGCTGTGCGCCGGTCGAGTTCGCGCAGCTGCTCCTGCAGCCTCTCGTGGTTGAGCGTGTATTTCGTCGAGTCGGGCCATGCGGCATGGATCGCTTCGTAAGCGTTGCGGGCCATGATCGACAGCGCCCGCGGCGAGGTCCAGACGTGGGGGTCGATGCCGTGTGCATGCCCGTGCTCCCCGTCGTTGCCGTGCATGTGTGCACACGACCCGGCCAGGAGTTCGATGCCCCGGCTCAGGGGGACGACCTTGTCGCGCTCTTCGAGCTTTTGGAGCAGCGACTGTTCGAAGTCGATCAGCCCGACGCTGAAAATCATGCGGGCCCGGTTGAGTTCGACAAACTGCCTGGGTGTCGGTTCGAACGTCTCGGGGCTGGCCCCGGCCGGTACGAGCACCTCGATCGGGAAGTCCTCTCCGACGATGCCTTCCACGATGCTGCGCAGCGGCAGGATCGAGACGCAGAGCGTGTCGCCCTCCGTTTTCGGGGGTTCGGCGCAGCCGGCAAGCAGCCACACCGCGGCGAGTAGGGTCAGGTATTTTTTCATCCTCGGGACATTTTTCCTGCAAAGATAGTAAAAAATCATCTTCTGCTCGTCCTTTGCTTCGTTCCGCCCCTGCCGTCGGGCCTTATCCCCGTTTCGTGCCGGTCATGGGGCAGGGTAGTCCGCTTCCTCTTGGGGCTCCTTGCGCCCTTGTGCCGAGCCGATTGCATGCACGATCAGCCAGGGTTCCACGAAGAGGTTGATCAACGTGTGTGCCGCGATGGCGGGCAGGACGTTGCGGGCTGCAACCACGTAGACAAGGGCCAGCAGGAGCCCCAGAACCGTGGTGGCCAGGGCTGAACCGGCTCCGATGCGCGAAATCCCGCCGAGCAGCCCCCACGAGATGTGGACCAGCCCGAATGCAAGGCCCGATATCCCGATCTGCCAGAGGCAGTTGATCCCATTGGCGTCGAGCCACTCCATCAGCATCCGTCGGAAAACCGTTTCCTCCACGATGCCGCCCGTGAAGGCCGCATATATGGCAATCCACTTGAGCGCGCCGTTGAATCGGAACAGATTCCGGCGCACCGTCGGTATCATTCGGGCCGTGCAGACAATGTAGCCGACTGCCGCAGCTGTTGCCAGGATCCAGGCCCCCGGGATCTTGAGGGCCGATGGATCGATACCTATGTATCCGATGAAGCCGGCAGGGTTGTTCCTGCTCCAGAGGACGATGAAAAAGGTCATGAAGAGCGATATCCCGGCCAGCAGCATGGCCGCCGACCGCATCGTTTTCTGTTCGGTAGGGTAGTTCTTCCTGCGTGTCATCATCTTGCGGTTGTCTTGTTTTTCGGTTTGGTGTGCCTGTGGGCTCTGCCGGTTTTTCTCCAGCCAGCATCCCTTTGTCCGCGCTTCTCTGCTGTGTTCTTCTCTGCCTGTGTTTCGTTGCCTGTATTTCGTCGCTTCTGTTCTGATGCTGCTGCCTTGTGTCGGACCAACGTCCTACGGTCCTGCAGCCTTTTCGCCCGTTGCCGTTGGTTCGAACCGCTTTTTCCCTCTTTCACCGTCACGCCGGCTGCATCGGTCCATCCGTCCTTTGCCTGCGGCTTGCAGCTTTCTGCATCGGTCATCTTGTTTTTCGGTTGCTTCCGCTGCCTTTCAATGGCCGTTTTATCATTCGTTTTCAGTTATTTATATTTTTCCGTGCGCTCTTGCTCCTTTGTCAATCGAGTTTGGGCGGGCCATCTGGCCGATGAACTGCTTGTTCGCGCTCTTAGCGTTGCGATCGGTTTGCCCGTCTTCTCCGTATCGCTTTGTAAATATAAATAAGTTTATAATATAAACCAAATATTCGATTACATTTTACACCTTATATTCACGTTCACGAGAGAGAGCTGTTCCCCATGTGATTGGCTGGTCATTCCCTTGGCATATGGACTGTAAGGTGCTGGGTTAGATATGATTTTGACGTATTTTTGTCGATAATGTTGTCTCGGGCAGCAGCACGTATACCGGCTGGCCTCATGGTTCTGATCCTGTAAAGTGCGTTGCATTTTTTTGACGATGTGTGGTTGCCGGTGTGCTGCAAATATATAATAAGGTCTCCGTTTTCGTGTTTCGTGAGTTTTGAGTTTTGAGTATCTCGAAGTGTTCAGGAAACTCACCATGAGTGGGTTATGTCTGCTGTGTCACCTTATCCGCTGTTGTTATTTAACATAATATAAATATTATTTCACTTTTGTCCCCACATTCTGGGCTTCCGTGCTGCCGCGAAGTCTTGTGTTTTTAAGTTGTTATGCTGTTATTTGGTTGTGTGTGACACGTGCAACTGGCGGATTCTCGACAAACGCCTGTCGCGATCTCTTTTCCGATTGTGGATGACGGCCCGGGAAAGCCGGACGGTTGCGTGTCGTTGTGGGGTTGTTTGCTATCGGGGCCGGTTTTGCTGTTGATTATTCACCCCGGCCGGTACGCAGTGCCTCCGGTTGCTGCGCGTGCCTCCTCGGCGTTGTTGATTCTACCGCAGCGATTTGACCATGATGAACTCTTCGGGAGTCTCCCGGATGACTTCGAATCCGAACCGGCGATAGAGCCGATGTGCCCGGTTGGCCTGCTGCACGGCCAGCGAGATCTGCGCATATCCGGCATCCCGCAGCGCTTCGAGCATCTGCCCGATCAATCGACTCCCGATCCCTTGCGCCCTGTAAGCCGCAAGAACCGCCAGAGCCAGCTCCGGTGTCCGCCGATCCGCATGCCCGAACCCCTCGGGCAACATCCGGCACCAGATTGCACCGATGATCTGCCCCTTTGCTTCGGCACACAGGGCCCGATCGTCCGGCTCCCTGCCGAACCCTTCCCAGTAGATCCTCAGCGACGGATCGTCAGTCACTTCGCGAGGCAAGGGCTGTGCGCCGTCCGGCAGAAAGATCGCTTCGTAGAGAAACTCCTTCAGCCTGCCGTATTCTTCCGCGCGGAGTGCACGTATGTGACAAAGGTCCATTGGCGGTTTGTTATTGCGGATGATCCTTTCCGTGAATTTCTGTCGCGGCCGACTCCTCCCCGGATACCGCCTCCATATCCTGTTCTGGTCCGTAATTCCGGGTTTCCGGAACTGGGCGAAACCCTTTGAGATTGCGATATTCCATACCTCGGGGCATGCTGCCCGATTTTATCGCCTTGTCGGGGCGTAACTTTCGAATGTTCCGTCGGCGTAGCAGATGACTACCCGCGTAACCGGAACCCGCTCTCCGGCCCGAACGCCATTCTGTATCCTGCATTCCGGGTTCTCCTCCGAAGCGTGCTGGGGGCCGCCGTCCGGTCCGTTTCCCGGAAATCCGGACATTCCGTCACTTCTCCGGCAGTCGGCTCTTCCTCCATCAGGCAGCGGGCCGGCACTGTTCCGTGAGGCCGGCATTCCCGATCCCGCAAATAGTCCGCCGAATGATCCGCTGCCCGATACCGGGGTTCCGCGTTCCGGATCGGATGTGGCGTCGGGCGTGCGTCCTTCGTTTGCATCCGGCGACTTTCTTCCGTTTTCCGCACGGTACATCTGTTGCGAGTCGAGCAGCAGCCAGTCGGGGTTGATCTGCGGAAACCTCCTGAGAATTTTCTGCAGCAGATCGAATCCCGGTTTGTTGCGTCCGGCAAGAATGTGGGAGATGCCGGCCGGATTGACCCCGAGCTGTTCGGCGAGCTGGCTTGGCTTCAAACCCTCGGATTTCATCAAATCGAGCAATTTTTCCCTCATCTGCGTAATTTTTTACAAAAATAAACATTTTTCTTTTGTAAAACAAAAAAATACTACATTTGTAAAATGTTAATAACTGTTGAAAAGGTTTACAATTGTAAATAACAAAATATGGTTAAACAGCACCTCTCTCCTATTGCTTATTCTATACTTTATATGATCACGTATAAATTACTGGTTTTTATGGTTATTAATCTAGTGATATATTCATTATGACTTTGTCTTCCGATTTAAGTGTTTCCCTGTCCTGCTAACTTAAAGTGTTGCTTTATATGTTTTATACAACTACTGGTTTTTAGCGTTTTAAATCCGTATGTTTAATATTTTGATCTGCGTAAAATGTGTTAAAATCGGCTAAATATACCCCTAGTCGTGTAATTTACATATGTAACTATTAACCGAGATATCGACAGATTTAACTTTCCTAATGTAATTACAAATGGAAATAAATAACCTTTCGGTACATTTACATTTGTAAATACCCTGCCCTTTTGGCCGCTTTTTTCAGAAAATTTCCCGTATTTCCGATCGTTATCGGACTTTTTTACGCTCCTTTGTTGATTTTCGATACATTATGTTAAATAAAAAAGAGCCGGGTAGTGTTAATAACTCACTACCCGACTCTTTATCTGTCGGTTACAGACTTTTCAACAACCGCCTACCTGGCGAGTTTGTCGGCGATTTCGCGGAACTCTTCCGGAGTCAGCTGGAGCTTTTCGCGGTGGAAATCGACGTCATTTTCGTCCTTGATGGGGATCAGATGGATGTGCGCATGGGGAACTTCCATGCCCAGGACGACCACTGCGACCCTCGCGCAATCTATTTCGCGCTTGATTCGTGCGGCTACCTTTTTGGCGAAGACCATCATCCCGGCCAGTGTCTCGTCGTCGAGATCGAACAGGTAATCGACCTCCTGTTTCGGGACTACGAGTGTGTGTCCTTTGGTGAGCGGATTGATGTCGAGGAATGCGTAGTAGCGGTCGTCTTCGGCGACCTTGTACGAGGGAATCTCCCCTGCGATGATGCGGGAAAAAATCGTTGCCATGGTGTTTGTTTTTTGATTCGGTTTCTCTTATTTCGTCTCGTTTCCGTTGCGGGGCGTCTCTTCCGGTGTATTGTGCCGTGCCAACAGCCGTTTGGTGTTGCGTATTCCGAGCAGGAGGCAGATGCCGCATCCGATGATTACGATCATGCTTCCGGCCCCTGCCAGTTTGTGTCCGAAGCAGGCCGCAATGACCCATGCTGCGACGAAGGCGCCTTCAAGTCCCAGCAATAGGTGCATGCCCCGCAGCGAGCGTTGCAGCTTTTCGGGGTTTTCCGCGGAACTCCTCCAGCGACGTTCTTCCGGTGTCATCTTGTGCTGTTCGGGGCTTTCCCTCTCTGTTTCGGTGTGTGGATTGCTCATGGATGTGGTATGTGGTCGTTTTCGACGTTTTCAGGCTTTTCTGTCGCTCTTTGCGTTGTTCTCGGGGACAACGCTTTCGATTCGGGCCTTCTTTCTGTGTCTCGCGTTTTTGCAATGCTGCCGGCATCCTCTTTTTAGGGTATTCCGGGGTGTTGCCTTTGTCGGGGCTCGTCTCTGCCGGGCGGCAATGTGGTTGTAACCTGCCCGGGCCGCCCGTCCCTTGCCCGGGGCCGTCCCGAATCGGTCGCTTGTGTTCCGTCTATTCCTCCTCGAATTTGGGCTTCAGAATCTCCGAATAGATCACGGCCCGGCGCAGATCGAACTCCGCGGCAATCCGGGCTGCAGACTCCTCCTGTGGCCCGAATTGCGCCTTCTGGGTCGGTTCCTGGGCCGATGTTCCGGCCGGCCGCTGCCCGGCCGCAGCGTCCGTACTCTGGTTGGCCCGCGTTTCAGTGCGGCTGCCCATACGTTGGGCCTGTGTCTGTTTGGGGCTTCGGGGTTTCCGGGGGGCGTTGGCCGGCCGGGATGACGCTTCCGTCCGGGCCGTGGCCGGCTGCTTCTCGGCGAAGATGTCCGGAAAGCCCGGGAGCGGCCACGGCGATGCCGGTGTCGGCATGCCTGCCTGTTGGGGCTGCCCGACCGGTTGCGTCCGGCTGGCCGGGCGTTGCGGTGCTGTCTGCTGCGGCTGCTCCCCTTCGGGCGTCGAAGGTCTGCGCCGCTTCTTCCGATTCGGCTGCGAGAGAAGCATGGCCGCTCCCGCAACGATTATCCATATGATCGTGGAGGTATCCATCCCTGTCAGTTCAACTTGCGTTTGATGGTTTCTATTCCCTTGATCTTTCGCATCTTGTCCATGACGGCACTGAGACTCTCGGCATCCTTGACGTAGAGGCTGACGTTGCCTTCGAAGATGCCGTCGTGGCTGTGGATGTTCACTTCGCGGATGTTGATGTTGAAATCGTCGCTGACGACCTTCGCCAGGTCGAGCAGCAGCCCCTGCCGGTCGATTCCGCGCAGTTCGAGCGTGACCAGATACGACATGGCCTTGTGCTGCGACCATTTGATCTCCTCCTTGACGATGTTCTTGCCGTATTGTGCGGCCAGCCGGTTCAGTTCGTCGCATGTGGCCTTATGGACGATGATCCGTCCCGTCGCAGGGTCGCGGTAGCCGACGACCTTGTCGCCCGGTATGGGTTTGCAGCAGTTGGCGATCTCGAACTGCGGTTCGTTGTCCGGCAGGTCCTTTGCCGGGGCGATATCGCCCGGCTGCGGGGTCTCGTCGCCCTCCTCCTTTTTCTGCGGGATGAAGAGGGTCCAGAATTTCAGTATCTTGCTCTTGGCATTGACCTTCAGCACCTTTTCCAGATCGTCGAGCGAGATGATCCCCGCTCCGATCTTGCTGTAGAGCTCCTCCTTGTTGTTGCACTCGTAGATCGGCACGATCTTGCGCAATACCCTGCCGCTGAGCTGGATATTGAGCGATTTCATCTTCTCTTCGAGCAGCTGCATGCCGCGCTCGATGTTGTTCTGCCGTTCGCGTTTGAGGAAACTCTTGATGGCCGATTTGGCCTTGGCCGTGGTGACGATCTCCAGCCATTCGGGCTTCGGGCGCGCCGTGTCGGCCGTGATGATCTCGATCTGGTCGCCGCTGTTTATCTGTGTGGTGATCGGTTCGAGCTTGTGGTTGATCTTCGCGCTGATGGCGTTGTTGCCGATCTTCGAGTGGATGTCGTATGCGAAGTCCAGCGCGGTGGCTCCGAACGGCATTTTGCGGGCTTCGCCCTTTGGGGTAAATACTACTATTTCAGATGTATACAGCGATAACTTAAAGTTGTCCAGGAAGTCTACGGCATTCTCCGTCGGGCTGTTCAGCGCCGCACGGATCTGCTTGAGCCATTTGTCGAACTCGTCCTCGTCCTGCGAGATCGTGGCGTGTTTGTACTTCCAGTGGGCCGCAAATCCGCGTTCGGCAATGTCCTCCATACGCTGCGTGCGGATCTGCACTTCGACCCATACGCCGTCGGGGCCCATCACCGTCGAGTGCAACGCCTCGTAGCCGTTGGCCTTGGGCATCGAGATCCAGTCGCGCAGCCGGTCGGGTTTGGGGGTGTAAATGTCGGTGATCGTCGAGTAGATCTGCCAGCACTGGGTCTTTTCCGAGGGGAACGGCAGCGGCTTGAAGACGATGCGGATGGCAAACAGGTCGTAGATCTCCTCGAAGGGGATCTGCTTGCGCTGCATTTTCGACCAGATCGAATAGACGCTCTTCACGCGCCCCGAGATTTCGTAGTTGAAGTTGTCGCGGTTGAGAGCCGCGATGATCGGGGCGTTGAACTTGTCGATGAACTCCCGGCGCGAGGCCTCGCTTTCGTGGAGTTTCTGCGTGATTTCGGCATACTGCTGCGGGAAGCGGTACTTCATGCAGAGGTCCTCGAGCTCGCTCTTGATCGAATAGAGCCCCAGCCGGTAGGCCAGCGGGGCGAACAGGTAGATCGTCTCGCCCGTGATCTTGATCTGTTTGTTCAGGGGCATCGAGCCGAGCGTGCGCATGTTGTGCAGGCGGTCGGCGATCTTGATCAAGATGACGCGCACGTCGTCCGAGAGCGTGAGGAGCACCTTGCGGAAGTATTCGGCCTGCTCCGAGGTGTCGGCGTTGAAAACGCCCGACATCTTGGTCAGCCCGTCCACCATCGAGGCGATCTTCGGACCGAAGATCCGTTCCATGTCCTCCACGGTGTATTCCGTGTCCTCCACGACGTCGTGCAGCAGGGCCGCAACGACCGACTTCACGCCGAGTCCGATCTCGTCGATGACGATCTTGGCTACTGCAATGGGATGGAGGAGGTACGGTTCGCCGGAGCGGCGCCGTACCCCCTCGTGTGCCTCCTTGGCAAGGAAAAATGCGCGTTTGATGAAGTTCCAGTCCTCGTCGTTCTTGCAGATCTTCGTGCACGAGAGCAACAGGTCGTCCCACTTCTCCTTGATCAGGGCCTCATCCTCGGCAGTATATCCCATAGGCTTGTTCGATTACTCGTCCTTCTTGTTTTTCATGGCGTCGCGCACCTTCTGTTCGATCTCCGCGGCGAGCGCCTCGTCCTTTTTGAGCAGCTCCTTCACGGCGTCGCGTCCCTGCCCGATCTTCTTGTCTCCGTAGGAGAACCACGATCCGGCCTTCTTGAGCACGCCGTAATCAACCCCGAGGTCGATGATCTCGCCGATCTTCGAGATGCCCTCGCCGAACATGATGTCGAATTCGGCCCGCTTGAACGGGGGCGCCACCTTGTTCTTCACGACCTTGACCTTCGTGCGGGTGCCGAGCTGCTCCTCGCCGTCCTTGATGACCGACATGCGTCGGATGTCGATGCGCACCGAGGCGTAGAACTTCAGGGCGTTTCCGCCGGTCGTCGTCTCGGGGTTACCGTAGACGATGCCGATCTTGTCGCGCAACTGGTTGATGAAGATGCAGACGGTCTTGGTTTTCGAGATGCTCGAGGTGAGTTTGCGCAGGGCCTGCGACATGAGGCGGGCCTGCAGTCCCATCTTCGCGTCGCCCATCTCGCCCTCGATCTCGGCCTTGGGCGTGAGGGCCGCCACCGAGTCGATGACGATGATGTCGATGGCGCTCGAGCGGATCAGCGAGTCGGCGATCTCGAGGGCCTGCTCGCCGTTGTCGGGCTGCGAGATGAGCAGGTTGTCCACGTCCACGCCGAGTTTCTGGGCGTAGAAGCTGTCGAATGCGTGCTCGGCGTCGATGAACGCCGCGATGCCTCCGGCCTTCTGGGCCTCGGCGATGGCGTGGATGGCCAGCGTGGTCTTACCCGACGATTCGGGGCCGAAGATCTCGATGACGCGCCCCTTGGGGTATCCGCCCACGCCGAGCGCCATGTCGAGGGTGATCGATCCGGTGGGTATCACCGGAATGTCGTTCACCTCCGTACTGTTCATACGCATGATCGACCCTTTGCCGAAGTCCTTTTCAATCTTCTCCATCACCGCGTTCAAGACCTTGAGCTTGTCCGGGTTCACCTGTACTTTTTCTGCCATGCTTTTCGCTAAGTTGTTGTCGTTTTTCAAATTGTTTCTTTCTGTCCGCCCGGTTTTGCCGCCTGGTGCGGAGGCTTGTGTGTACGGCCTCCTATTTCGGCGGGCGGGCGGGTTTCGGGGGTCCGGCTTTCTGCCGCTCCCGGTCCAGTTCGCGGATGTCGCGCATCGGGAAGCGGATCACCCGCGCGTCGAGCTCCCGGTCCGGATAGGGGCTCCAGTTGCCGTTGTTGCCGACGCTCAGGCGCCATCCTGCGGCCTCGATCCCCGGATCCCGGGGGCTGTTGCCGCGCTGTGCCGCCTGTGTGATCTCCACGGCCTGCTCGCGGGCCCTTTGGCGCATCATCCGCTCGAGTTCGCGCCGCTCCCGCTGCAGGGGATCGACCTCGTCGCGGAACCACTCCAGGTCGGCCGAGGGGCTGTTGTCCGCCGTCCCGAAGAGGAGTGTCTGCATCCGGGTTTCTGCCGAGCGAGTCAGACACCCGTCGGCCTCGTGCCTTCCTGTCGGAAGCTCCTCTGTCGGCGGGACCTGCACGGCGGGCGCCGCATCACTCCGGAGCGCTCCCGCCGTGGCGGCGAGAACTCCCCACATGCCGACGATCCGGATGATCCGCCCCGCGCGTTTCATGGTCACCCCTCCTGCCGGTCGTAGGCGCCGAGGATCTGCCGGTAGTGGTTCTTGGTGTCCACCTTCGTGAAGATCTTCTCGATGCGGCCTTCGGCGTCGATGACGAAGGTCGTGCGCAGTACGCCCATGTATTTGCGTCCGTACATCGATTTCTCGGCCCACACGCCGTAAGCCTCGCACACCGAATGGTCGGTGTCGGCCAGCAGCGTGAAGTTCAACGCATGCTTGTCGCAGAAGTTGCGGTGCGACCGCTCGCTGTCGGGGCTTACCCCGACGATGCGGAAGCCCCTGCGGGCAAGTTCCTCGCGTCCGTCGCGCAGGCTCTGGGCCTCGAGCGTACACCCCGAGGTGTTGTCCTTGGGGTAGAAATAGAGGATGGTACGCTGTCCTGCAAGGTCGGCAAGCGTCAGCGGCTCACCGTCTTGCGTCGTGGATCGGAAGTCGGGGGCCTTGTCCCCCTCCTGCAAGTGTGTCATACGTGTCCGAAAAATTGTAAATTCTCTTCAAAGATAAGAATTTTCCGGGGATTTCCGCACTTTGCAAACGGCTTTTTTTGCGGGTTCAGTCCCATTGGTAGGTCACCTCGATCTGCTCGTTGAACTCCTCCTGCGTGTTGTTCAGCCGGCGCCGGCAGGCCGGGCAGCGGATGGCTGTCTCGGTCTCGACGTATTCGCCGCAGCCGACACAGGCCGGAAGGATGCCGTAGCCGGGTTGCATGTAGTGGTCGAACTGCGCTCCGCAGTGTTTGCATCGGATTTTGTAAGCTGTTCCCATAGTCGTCTCTGTTTTCAGGTTCACGATGCAAAGGAACGGAGTCTGTGTGTCATCTTTTGACACAATATACAAATAGTTGAAAAAAATATGTTTTTTCTGGCCGGAGTCTATTCGATGGCGTTCTTGCGGAGGTACTCGCGCAGGTAGTCGGTCAGTTCGGGCGAATCGACGATCCGTATGTCGTCGAGCAACCCGACGACGAAGCGCCCCACGCCGGCCATCCCGGCCACTTCGGTGTCGAGCAGCCAGCGGCCCCGCCGGAGGGGACGGATGTCGCGTTCGGCGAGCGGATACTCCTCGCACAGCAGGTTGCAGGCCAGCATGCCCAGCTCCAGCCGCACGCGGGTCCGCTGCTCGCCGTGCATGCGGAAGACGTCGATGAACCCCTCGGCGTGGTCGGCGGCATGCTCCCACGGGGTGTCGGTCACCTCGACCGAACCGATGCGGGCGGTCTTGAAGAGTTTCGACGTTCCGTCCTCCGGGTCGAAACACCACACCTGCACGTAGTTGGTGGTGAAGGCGAAGGGCTCGACCAGCCGGTCGCGGACCTCGCCGCCGTGGGCCGACTGGTATCCGTGCAGCACGGCCTGCCGCCGCTCCTCGATGGCCTCGATCAGGCGGCGGATGTTCGGGGCGTTCTTGCCGCGAACGACCGTGTCGGCCAGCGTCCGGTTGTCGTAGACCGAGCAGAGTTTGCGTTTGAGGTTCTGTTTCAGTAGGTTCGTGTCGTCTATGTTCTCGATGGCACTCCGCAGGATGACGGCCTCCTCTTCGGTGAAATGGACCAGCTGCGAGATGTCGCGGAAGTGCGGCGACTCCTTGTCGAGACGGATGCAGTCGCCCGACTTCTTGATGACGAAGCCCGCTTCGCGGAAGGTGTCGATGTAGCGGTAGACGGTTCGGCGCGACATGCGGAGCCGCTCGGCCAGCTGATCGACGTTGTAGGTGGTGTTGGCCGTGAGCAGCTTCATGAGCCGCAGCAGCCGTTCGAGTTTGGGTTGGTCCATGCTTCGAGGGATTTCTTCGGTTGTTCTTGCGGGCAAAGATACGAAAAAGTCGTGACAGAAGCTGTCACGACCCGCTTGGGGACGGAATCCGCCTTTTCAGGATGCCGGTTCCCTTTCGCTTCTGGCGCGGTAGGCGGCAAGATGCTCTTCGAGAGAGCGTTCCACCTCGCCGGGAGCTGCGTCGAGCACGCGGTCGTTGATCGTATAGGGGGTGTCGCTGCAACTCAGGGAGATGTCGATGGCGATCTGTCCGATCGGTCCCGACCGGTCGTATCGTTGTGCCAGGTCGCGGGTGTGGACGGCAAGCAGGTCGTTTCCGGCGATCCGTACCCGGCTGAACGCCTCGATCGACTCCCAGGGGAAGAAGTATCCTTTTGCGGGTTTCAGGATGGAATGGAGCTTGAGCCCTTCGGGCAATACCTCTACCAGCGGGAAGCGTTTGCGGAGGAGGAGCGCAACGGTCAGGGCGACGGCTCCGGTCCCGAAGAAAAGTATCGACAGCCATCCTGCGACGGGAATGATGTATCGGGCGGCCAGCGACGGGGCTGCGGAGGCGTGGAGGATCATCCATGCACCTGCTCCGACAAACAGGAAGCAGCCGGCCAGCAGGGGCAGGATCCTGCGGAGGCTGAGGTGGAAGCGGCGGGTCTCGGGTGCTGCGGTCATGATGTTCGGGGTTGTGGGATACCCAAAGATATGCAAAAAACGGAACAAACGCAAGTTCGGTGTGCGGACAAGCTGGCAATAAAAGGGGGATGCGCGTGGATCGCATCCCCCTTTTTATCTCTTTTTCGCGGTTCTGTCCGGTTTCGGCTTTTGTCCTGCTTTGGTTCCGGCTTCTGCCCTGCTTTCGGCCTTCCGGTCCCGGCTGTCCTGTCACGGCCCGGCACCTTTGCTGTTCCTCTCGGCAGCCCTTCTTGCCCCCCCCCTCGGTTATTGGGCGAGGACCTTTTTTTCGATCTCCTCGACCATGCGGCGGAATGCCTTGTCGGTCTCGATGAGATTCGATACGGCCTTGCACGAGTGGAGCACCGTGGCGTGGTTGCGGCCTCCGATGGCGGCCCCGATGGTCGTCAGCGGCGCCTTGGTGTGCTGCTTGGCCAGATACATGGCGATCTGGCGGGCCTGGGCGATTTCGCGCGTGCGCTCCGTGGAGTTGAAGCGGGCGAAATCCAGATTGAGGTATTCGCACACGACCTCGATGATGTGGTCGATGGTGATCTCCTTCTGGTAGAGCTGCACGTAGACCTTCAGGATCTCCTTGGCCAGCGACGTGGTGATCTTGCACCCGAGGAACGAGGCGTTGGCCACCAGCGACGAGAGTGCGCCCTCGATTTCGCGGACGTTGGCCGAGATGTTGTCGGCCAGGTAGGCCACCACGTCGTCCGAGATCTGTGCCCCGAGCTTCTGCGCCTTGATGCGGATGATTTTGAGTTTGGTCTCGTAGTCGGGCGTGTTGAGCTGTGCCGAGAGGCCCCACTTGAAGCGCGTCAGCAGGCGCTGCTCGATGTCCTTGAGCTCCACGGGCGGCTTGTCCGAGGTGAGGATCAGCTGCTTTCCCGACAGCTGCAGGTGGTTGAATATGTTGAAGAAGGCGTTCTGCGTACCCGTCTTTCCGGTCAGCTCCTGGATGTCGTCGATAATCAGCACGTCGATCATCTGGTAGAAGTGGATGAAGTCGGGGATCTCGCCGTTCTTGTAGGCGGTCTGGAACTGCGCCTGGAACTTGTTCATCGAGACGTAGAGCACCTGCAGTTCGGGGTGGCGCTGGCGTACCTCGTGGCCGATCGACTGCACGATGTGGGTCTTGCCCAACCCCGAGTCGCCATATATATATAGGGGATTGAAGGGGTTGTTTCCCGGGTTCACCGCCACGGACATGCCCGCCGAACGGGCCAGCCGGTTGCATTCGCCCTCGATGAAGGTGGCGAACGTGAGGTTCGGGTTCAACTGCGGGTCGATCACGATCTTCTTGACACCCGGAATGACGAACGGATTTTTTATATTTGCGGTGTTCGTCTGGGCGTTGAAACGGGCGATCGGCGTCGTGTCGGCCTCTGCAGCCGCAGGAGCAGGCGCTGGAGCCACCGTGCGCGGTACGGCATAGTGGAGTTTCGTCTGCTGTCCGTAGAGCTGCGAGATGATGGGCCGCAGGAACGGGATGTAGTTCTTCTCGATCTGCCGCACATAGCTCTCGTTGGGTACGCGCAGACGGAGCGTCGTACCGTCGAACTCGAGCGGTACGATGGGCTGGAACCACTTCTCGAACTCTTCGGCCGAGGTCTGTGCCTTGATCCGGTCGAGACAGTATTGCCACATGTCGTTATGTGCCTGCGTGTTGTTCAGCATGACGAAAGTTTGCGCTGTTTTGACGTGACAAAGTTGTGAATAAATTTGTAAAAAGATTCCCGAAAATGAGTTGCAAATCTCCCATTTTTGTATATAGAAAAACAACGCTTTCCGGAGGGTCGATTTTAACTTACTGATATTGAATATTCGAAAATTATTCCGTATATTTGCATATAAAATTTTTGGAACAGACGATCATTAAATTATAGATAAAACCAATAGCATTATGGCAAGCGAACTCGAACAGCAGGTGCTGAAAAAGGCGCAGTCGTGGCTCGACGGACACTACGACGAGGAGACGAAAAAACAGGTCAAGTATTTGATCGACAACGATATGAAGGAACTTGTGGAGAGCTTCTACAAGGACCTTGAATTCGGTACCGGCGGCCTGCGCGGCATTATGGGCGTGGGCTCCAACCGCATGAATATCTACACGGTGGGTGCTGCAACGCAGGGCTTGGCCAACTACCTGAAGAAGAACTTCGCGGGCGAGCAGATCCGCGTGGCGATCGGCCACGACAGCCGCAATAATTCGCGCATGTTCGCCGAGCGTGTGGCCGACATCTTCGCCTCGAACGGCTTCACGGTTTTCCTCTTCGACGCCCTGCGTCCGACCCCCGAGCTGAGCTTCGCGATCCGCGAGCTCAAGTGCCACTCGGGCGTGGTCGTTACCGCCTCGCACAACCCCAAGGAGTACAACGGCTACAAGGCCTACTGGACCGACGGCGCGCAGGTGACACCCCCGCACGACAAGAACATCATCGCCGAGGTGGAGAAGATCACCGACGTCGATATGATCCTGACGGGCAGGAATCCCGAGAACATCACGATCCTCGACGAGAAGTTCGACGAGATCTACCTCGACAAGGTGCATGAGCTGTCGCTTTCGCCCGAGAGCGTGAAGAAGCATCACGACATGAAGATCGTCTATTCGCCGATGCACGGAGCCGGCGTGCGCCTGGTTCCTGCCTCGCTGCGCAAGTTCGGATTCACGAACGTCATCATGGTCAAGGAGCAGGCTGTCATCGACGGCAACTTCCCCACCGTCGAGTCGCCGAATCCCGAGGAGCGCAAGACCATGTCGATGGCCATCGACCTTGCAGCCAGGGAGGGTGCCGACCTGGTGCTGGCCACCGACCCCGACTCGGACCGCATCGGTGTGGCGCTGCGCAACAAGCGTGGCGAATACGTGCTGCTGAACGGCAACCAGACCCTCGTGCTGCTGATGAGCTACCAGCTGACCCGCTGGGCCGAGCGCGGCGAACTGGACGGAAACCAGTATGTCGTCAAGACGATCGTCACGTCGCAGATGGCCAATGCCGTGGCCGACTATTTCAAGGTGAAGTGCTACGACTGCCTCACGGGCTTCAAGTATATCGCCAAGATCATCCGCGAGAACGAGGGCAAGACGAAGTACATCGGCGGCGGCGAGGAGTCGTTCGGCTATCTGGCCGGCGACTACGTGCGTGACAAGGACGCCGTTTCGGCCTGCTCGCTGGCTGCCGAGGCCGCCGCATGGGCCATGGATACGATGGGCCTGACGCTCTACGAGTGGCTGCAGCAGCTCTACGTGAAGTACGGCTTCTACCGTGAGGGCTTGGTTTCGGTGGTCCGCAAGGGCAAGGAGGGTGCCGAGCTGATCCAGAAGATGATGGTCGATTTCCGTACCAACCCGCCCAAAACGATCTGCGGCTCGCCTGTGGTGAAGGTGAACGACTTCCTTTCGCTCGAACAGACCGACCTGCGCACCGGTGCCAAGACGCCCATCGAGCAGGATTCGAGCAATGTGCTGCAGTGGTTTACCGAGGACGGCACGATCGTTTCGGTGCGCCCGTCGGGCACGGAGCCCAAGATCAAGTTCTACTTCGGTGTCAAGGCGCCGCTGGCTTCGGTGGACGACTACGAGAAGGTGCTCGCCGAGCTCGACGCCAAGATCGAGGGGATCAAGCAGGATCTGAAACTGGTATAGTCGGTTGATCCGCCGATACGGAAAGAGGGGCCTCCCGTTGCGGGAGGCCCCTCTTCTGCTTTATCTGGCGCGAACCGGTTATTCCCCGGTCGCATTTTGGTACAGGATCGAGATGGTCTGGCCGTTGAAGACCCAATCGTCTTTGGTGAACAGCATGGGAATATCGAGATCATCCCAGGTCGTCACCCGGAAGGTCGAACCGTCGCCGGGATTGTCATGACAGATAAATATATTCAGTGCTGTATTTTTGCTGATATCCATCGACGTCAACAGATTGCTGTTGCAGTACAACATCGTCAGCGCGGTGTTTGGGCTCAGATCCAGCGACTCCAACTGATTCATGGAGCAGGACAACCCCGTCAGCGCGGTGTTTTGGCTCAGATCCAGCGACTCCAACTGATTGTTGTTGCAGGATAACTGCGTCAGCGCCGTGTTTTGGCTCAGATCCAGCGACGTCAACTGATTGTTGTCGCAGGCTAATATTGTCAGCGCCGTGTTTTTGCTCAGATCCAGCGACTCCAACAGATTGTTGTAGCAGTTCAACTCCGTCAGCGCGGTGTTTTGGCTCAGATCCAGCGACTCCAACTGATTCTCGGAGCAGGTCAACTGCGTCAGCGCCGTGTTTTGGCTCAGATCCAGCGACTTCAATGGATTGATGTCACAGTTTAACCCCATCAGCTTCGTGTTTTTGCTCAGATCCAGCGACGTCAACTGATTCATGGTGCAGGACAACCCCGTCAGTGCCGTGTTTTGGCTCACATCCAGCGACGTCAACTGATTCATGGTGCAGTGCAATCTCGTCAGCGCCGTACAACTGTTCACATCCAGCTCCGTCAACTGATTGTCGTTGCAGTCCAACTGTGTCAGCGCCGTACAACCGTTCACATCCAGCGACTCCAACTGATTGCTGTCGCAGTACAATTCCATCAGCGCCGTACAATCGTTCACATCCAGCGACTTCAACTGATTCTCGGAGCAGTTCAACATCGTCAGCTTCGTGTTTTGGCTCAGATCCAGCGACGTCAACTGATTCTCGGAGCAGTTCAACTCCGTCAGTGCCGTATTTTTGCTCAGATCCAGCGACTTCAACGGATTGTAGTTGCAGTACAACGTCGTCAGCGCGGTATTTTTGCTCAGATCCAGCGACGTCAACTGATTCATGGTGCAGATCAACGTCGTCAGCGACTCGAAATACTCGATTCCTTGCAGGGAGGTCATGGATTGGGCGTAAACATAGAGTTCGGAGACCTCGGCAACTTTTGCCATATCTTCCCGCGTGATATGCTCGGCATCGGAGATTATCTCCTCCTCCTGCAATACTTTGGCGAACTCCGGGTCGAACAGTCCGGTGAAATCCGTATCGTCGGATACCGCCGTCTGGGTGACGGTCAGCTGCACGCTCTGCTCTTTGCAGGCGATTTCCACATAAGCCGTGCGGGCCTCCACTCCGGTATGTACGCGGGCGGACAGTTCGACTGTCTGCTCGCCGGCCGAGCCGTTTGCGGGCTCGGCGGTCAGCCAGTTGGAGTCGGTTTCGTCCTCGTTATACTTGACCGTGAGGGTCCAGTCGGCCGAAGCGGTGAACGAGACCGTTGCCGTCCGCCCCTCGACGGCGTCGAGCGTGTAGTCGGTCTGTTCGATTACGAGTCCGGGCTCCGAGGGGGCCGGATCGGATGTCTGGTCGTCCTTGCCGCATCCGGCAAAGGCGAGCGTGGCAGCAAGTGCCAACAGATCCAACAGATAGAGACGTTTCATGAGAGATTGTGATTTCAAGAATTTGGAATGGAATACAATTGCCATAAATGGGGTGGCAAAAGTACGAATTGTTTCCGGTCGGACCAAGTGATTTTATAAAAAACTCAAAAACAGGTCATATCGAACAATCGGAAACTGTTTTTTTCCGCTTTTGAACCATTTTAATCCCTGCAAATTTAGTCCTTGCAAAGTTTTTGGTTGTGGAGGTGTCGCTCCTTGTCTCGGGAGGTCTTCTTGGCGAAATTGGCCTCGATGGCTTCGGTGAGGTCGACGCCCGTCTGGTTGGCCAGGCAGACCAGCACCCACAGCACGTCGGCCATTTCGTCGGCCAGATTGGCCTTCTCGCCCGCCTTGAACGACTGGTCGCCGTAGGTGCGGGCCATGACCCGGGCCAACTCCCCCACCTCTTCCGTGAGACAGGCCATGTTCGTGAGCTCCGAGAAGTAACGCACGCCGTACTGTTTGATCCAGGCGTCCACCCTTTCCTGCAGTTCCTTGATTTCCATTGTTATCTTACCCTTATCAGATTCAGTCCGTCGCGCAGCGGGACGATGACGTTCTCCACCCTCGGGTCCTCGACCACCATGCGGTTGAACTCCAGCAGCGCCTGCGTGTGGAGGTCTGCGTGCGCAACGGGTTCGACGACCTTTCCCGACCAGAGGATGTTGTCGGCGATCAGCACCGAGCCGCTGTGCACCAGCGGTGTGCCCGACGTGTCTCCCAGCAGCATCCGGTAGTAGTCGGGGTATTCGCGCTTGTCGCCATCGATGAACACCAAGTCGAACGTCGTAGCGAGTCGGGGTGCGATCTCCAGTGCCGAGCCGATGTGCAGGCGGATCTTCGCCCCGTGGGGCGAACGGTCGAAGTAGGACTGCGCCACCTCCTCCAGCTCGTCGTCCACCTCCACGGTGTCGAGTCGCGCCCCCTCTTCCAGCCCGGCGGCCATCGAGAGGGCCGAGTAGCCCGTGAAGGTCCCGATCTCGAGTACCCGCTGCGGGCGGAGCATCCGGACGAGGAGCTCCAGCAGCCGCCCCTGGATGTGCCCCGAGACCATGCGCGGCGCGACCGTGCGCAGGTGCGTCTCGCGGTCGAGCTCCTGCAGCAGCGCATCCTCCGGTTCCGAATGCGCGCGGACGTATCGTTCGAGTGCCTCCATCGTTGCTATCGGGTGTAGAAGCCCTGTTTGTTGAACTCGTAGGAGGCGTCGATCGCCTCGGGCGTATCGGCGAATGCGTCGAGCAGGACAATGAGTACCAGACGGTTCGAGGGTCGTTCCATAGGGTGTTCCGTTTTTTTGTCTATTTGTAAACCAGCCGCGACATGTTCGTGAAGACCTTGCCGGCCACTTCGGTCAGCTGTTCGGCCGATATTTCGCGGATCTTGGCGTAGACCTGCTCCATCGTGTCCACATCGTCGTGGAGCAGCAGGCTCTTTCCGGCCCCGAGCATGTAGCTTTCGTTGCTCTCGCTCGAGATGGCCAGTTGGGCGATGAACTGCTTCTTGGCCATCGAGAGCCGCCGGGCCGTGAGGGGCTCGGTGCGGAGGCGGTAGAGCTGCTCCTCGATGAGGGCGATGCAGCGTCCGGCGTTGTCGTGGTCCGAACTGAAGTAGATCGCCACGATGCCCGTGTCGGTGTAGGGCGTATAGCTGGCCTCGATGTTGTACGACAGCCCGTGTTTCTCGCGTATGACGGTGTTGAGCAGCGAGTTGGCGCTCGGTCCCCCGAGGATGTTCGTCATGAGGGCCAGTGGCAGGCGGTCCTCGTCGCCGATGGCGCAGGCGCGGTTGCCGATGATGCAGTGCGTCTGGTGGGTATGCCGCGCGACTTCCTTGGCGAACGGGGCCGTATAGGCGGGTGCCGCGCGGCGGAATCCGCGCTGCGAGGCCTCCTCGGCGGCGAAGTAGCGCCGGGCCACCGCCTCGGCCGTGCGGGGCGCGATGTTGCCGATCGACGAGAAGACCATGCGGTCGGTCGTGTGCGTGCGTGCCGTGAAGGCGCGGATCGCGTCGCCGTCGTAGCGGGCGAGGGCCGCCTTGCGCCCCAGGATGTTGTGCCCCAGCTCCGACTCGGCGAAGAGCAGGTCCTCGAACGTGTCGTAGATCATGTCGGCCGGCGAGTCCTTGTAGGTGTTGATCTCGTCGGCGATGACCTCCTTCTCGCGCTCGAGCTCGCGCTCGGGGAAGGTCGAGCGGAAGGCGATGTCGGCGATCAGCTCCGCGGCCTTCGCGAAGTCGCCCCGGAGTGTCGTGGCGTGGATCGTCGTGTCCTCCTTCGTGGTGAAGGCGTTGAGCTCCCCGCCAAGGTTCTCCAGGCGGCAGTTCACCTGCCAGGCGCGCCGCCGCCGGGTGCCCTTGAAGAAGGCGTGCTCGGTGAAGTGCGCCAGTCCGTACTCGTCGGGATGCTCGTCGCGGCTCCCGGCGTCGATGACCAGTGCGCAGTGCGCCACCGAGCCCTTCACCTGCCGGTGGATGCCTCGGATGCCGTTGGGAAGCGTATATGTGTAGAATTCCATGCGGATTGGTTACATTTTGGTGTGCAGGCGCAGAAATTCGCCCGTATGGCTGCCGGGGCACTGCGCCAGTTCGCGGGGCGTTCCCTCGAAGACTACCCTGCCGCCGCCCGATCCCGCTTCGGGACCGAGGTCCACGACCCAGTCGGCGCACTTGATGATCTCCATGTTGTGTTCGACGATGACGATCGTGTGGCCGCGGGCGATCAGGGCGTCGAAGGCCGCCAGCAGCTTCGATATGTCGTGGAAATGGAGTCCCGTCGTCGGCTCGTCGAAGATGAACATCACGCCGCCCTGCGCCGAGTCCTTGGTGAGGAACGACGCGAGCTTGACGCGCTGGCTCTCGCCGCCCGAGAGGGTCGAGGAGGACTGGCCCAGCTTCACGTAGCCCAGCCCGACGTCCTGCAGCGGACGGAGGCGTTCGACGATCCTGCGGCAGGTGGCGTTTGCGGCATCTTCGCCGAAGAAGGCCACGGCGTCGTCCACGGTCATCTCCAGCACGTCGTAGATCGACTTGCCGCGGTACTTCACCTCGAGCACCTCGTCGCGGAACCGTTTTCCGCCGCACGCCTCGCAGACCAGTTCGACGTCGGCCATGAACTGCATCGAGACCTTGATGACCCCTTCGCCCTGACACTCCTCGCAGCGGCCTCCGGCGATGTTGAACGAGAAGGCCGAGGCCCCGAGACCCGTATGCTGGGCGTAGGGCTGGTCGGAGTAGAGTTTGCGGATCTCGTCGTAGGCCTTGATGTAGGTCACGGGGTTCGAGCGCGACGACTTTCCGATGGGATTCTGATCGACCATCTCGACCGACTTGAGCAGCCCGACGTCGCCGTCGATGCCGTCGAAGTCGCCCGGCTTGACTCCCGTGTCGAAGAGCATCCGGCGCAGTGCCGGATAGAGGATCCCCTTGGCCAGCGACGATTTTCCCGAGCCGCTCACCCCCGTGATGCACGTCATCACGCCGAGCGGGATCCGCACGTCGATGTTGCGGAGGTTGTTCTCGCGGGCGCCGCGGATCGTGATCGAGTGGCTCCAGCCTCGGGGTATGGCCGGTGCGGCGATCGAGCGGCGGCCGGTGAGGTAGTCGGCCGTCAGGCTCCCGGTGCACTGCATCAGGTCGTTCAGCGGTCCGTTGAAGACCACCCTGCCGCCGTTGTATCCCGCCTCGGGACCGATGTCCACGATCCAGTCGGCGGCGCGGATCACCTCCTCCTCGTGTTCGACGACGATCACCGTATTGCCCAGGTCGCGCAACTGCCCGAGGACCTTGATCAGCCGGTGCGTGTCGCGCGGGTGAAGCCCGATCGAGGGCTCGTCGAGTATGTAGAGCGAACCGGTGAGGTTGCTGCCCAGCGAGGTCGAGAGGTTGATGCGCTGGCTCTCGCCGCCCGAAAGCGTCGAAGAGAGGCGGTCGAGCGTGAGGTATCCCAGCCCCACGTCCGCGAGGTATTGCAGGCGGTTGCGGATCTCGGTCAGGATGCGCGCCGCGGTTTTCGTGTCGTGTTCGTCGAGCTGCAGCGCGTTGAAGAAGGGGATCAGCTCGTCTACCGGCATTGCCACTATCTGGGCGATCGTGCGGTCGCCGACGCGCACGTAGAGCGCTTCGCGGCGCAGGCGCGAGCCGCCGCACTCGGGGCAGACGGTCTTGCCCGTGTAGCGGGCCTTCATCACGCGGAACTGGATCTTGCGCTGCTCCGAGTCGATGTACTCGAAGAACTCGTCGAGTCCGTGGAAATATTCGTTGCCGCGCCAGAGCAGCCGTTTCTGCTCCTGCGTCAGCTCGTGGAACGGCGTATGGATCGGGAAGCCGAACTTCGGGGCGTTCTCGACGAGCAGCTGCTTCCACTTGCGCATCGTCTCGCCGCGCCAGCAGGCGATGGCGTCCTCGTAGATCGTCTTGCTTTTGTCGGGGATCACCAGGTCCTCGTCGATGCCGATGACCTTGCCGTATCCTTCGCAGCGGGGGCAGGCCCCGAGCGGGTTGTTGAAGCTGAAGAGGTGTTCGGTGGGGTGTTCGAACTCGATGCCGTCGGCCTCGAAGCGCGACGAAAACTCCTCCTCGGCGTCGTCCGTCAGGACGGTGCAGACCCCGTCCCCGTAGGAAAAGGCGCGGGCTACTGAGTCCCGCACACGGGTCTGCGTGTCGTCGTCCTGCGCCACGCGGAGCCGGTCCACGACTACGCGGATCCCGTCAGCGGTCGTTTCGGGGCCCACCGTGGGGATGAAATCCTCGATGAGCTGCACCCGGCCGCCGGCATGGACGCGCATCAGACCGTCCGCGAGCAGCAGCGTGAGCTTCTCGATGAGTCCCTGCCCGGCGGCCAGCCGCAGCGGGGCCGCGATCACCACCCGTTCGCCGTCGCGGGCGAGGATCCGGGCCGCGACGTCATCGACGTCGTAGCAGCACACCTCCCGTCCCGATACGGGGGAGTAGGTGCGGCCGATGCGGGCGAAGAGCAGCTTCAGGTAGTCGTAGATCTCGGTGGTCGTGCCGACCGTCGAGCGGGGATTGCGCGTATTGACCTTCTGCTCGATGGCGATCGCCGGTGCGATGCCCGAGATGACGTCCACGTCGGGCTTGTTGATCTTGCCCAGGAACTGGCGGGCATAGGCCGACAGGCTCTCGACGTAGCGGCGCTGCCCCTCGGCGAAGATCGTGTCGAAGGCCAGCGTCGATTTCCCCGAGCCCGAGAGCCCCGTGACGACGACCAGCCGGTCGTGCGGGATGTCGATGTCGATGTTGCGGAGGTTGTGGACCCGGGCCCCCTTGATATGGATTACGTTATCGTTTGCCATGTTTTCAGTGCGTCGGAGGTGCCGCTGCACCCCTTCCGGGGCCGTGCGGCCGCTCCCGCGTCGTTAGGTTCTGTTGTTTGACTACCCTTTCTGCTGCGCGTCGCCGTCGGTCGAGCCGCCCGCCTTGCGGAGCCGTTCGACGAGTTCGTCGGCGCGGCTCTCGCGGATCGTGAGGTGCATCGTGCAGAGGTTGTCGAAGTTTTGTGCGACGATCCGCGGCTGCATCTCCTTGACCGCCCGCATGATGTCGTTCATCGCCACATAGGGGAAATCCACGCGGATCCTGCGGTCTACCGTCCGTTCGACGATCCGGGCCGCGGCGATCGCCTCGGCGGCCGATTCGCGGTAGGCGGCGATCAGCCCTGGGACCCCGAGTTTCGTGCCGCCGAAGTAGCGGACCACAACCACCAGACACTCCGTGAGCTCGTTCGAGAGCAGCTGTCCGAGGATCGGCTTGCCGGCCGTTCCCGAGGGCTCTCCGTCGTCGTTGGCGCGGAACGTCTCGCCGTGGGGGCCGAGCCGCCACGCATAGCAGTGGTGCGTGGCGTCGAAGTAGCGTTTGCGGAGCGCCTCGAGCCGCTCGCGGATCTCCTCCTCGGTGCATACCGGGTAGATGTAGGAGAGGAACTTGCTGCTCCGCTCCCGGCAGGCGGCCTCGGCCGGCGCCTCGATGGTCCGGTAGACGTCCTCGGCCACGGGTCAGCGGACTTTTTTGAAGATTCGCTCCCAGCGGATGTTGGCCGGGAACCGCTTGTTGGCGTCGAGCGACAGCCAGACGAACGAGGCCTTGCCGACGATGTGGTCTTCGGGCACGAAGCCCCAGAAGCGCGAGTCGGCCGAGTTGTGGCGGTTGTCGCCCATCATCCAGTAGTAGTCCATGGCGAAGGTGTACTCTGTGGCCGGGGTCCCGTCGATGCGGATCACGCCGTCGTCGCCGACCTCCAGCTCATGGCCTTCGTAGGCCTCGATGATGCGGCGGTAGAGGGGCAGGTTCTCCGTCGTGAGCGGCACCGTGGCCCCCCGCTTCGGGATCCAGATCGGGCCGTAGTTGTCCTGACTCCAGCGGGCGTCGCCCCACTGCGGGAAGACGTCGTCGTTGGGGGTATAGACGTAGCGGCGGATCGAGATGACGTTCTTGAGCGCCTCGACCTTCTCGGCGGCCTCGGCCGTCAGCGACATGTAGTACGACGATCCGTTGCCGCTGTACTCCGTGACGCCGAGGTTGTCGATGGCATACTGTGAGAAGGGCGCCGAGGTCTGTACCAAATAGGTGTACTGGATGCCCGCAATGGGCTCCTGGGCCGTGCCGTTCACGTAGACCCGTCCGTCGCGGATCGCCAGCGAGTCGCCCGGCAGGGCCACGCAGCGCTTGATGTAGTTCTCGCGTTTATCGACCGGACGGCTGACGACCGTATATTTCTCGTTGAGCTGGCGGCGCCCCTCTTCGCGGCCGAACGACTCCTCGTAGCTGCGCAGCACGTCGTAGTAGGTGACCGCCTGGTTTTCGAGCAGGACCGTGTCGCCGGCCGGGAAGTTGAAGACCACCACGTCGTTGCGGCGGATCGGCCGTAGCCCCTTCAGGCGGTGGTAGGGCCACTTCACGGCCTCGGAGTAGGACTTTTTGGTCTCCGAAAAGGGCATCGTGTGGTGCACGAACGGGAACGAGAGCGGCGTGTTGGGCATCTGGGGGCCGTAGGTCACCTTGCTCACGTAGAGGTAATCGCCCACGAGCAGCGATTTCTCCATCGACGAGGTGGGGATGACGTACATCTGGAAGACGAAGATGTGCACGAGCGAGGCGACGACCGTGGCGAAGACGATGGCATTGACCCACTCGTAGATGACCTTGTAGCTCTTGCTGCGTTCGCAGAGCCGGCGGTTGTGGCTCCACACGTGGCGGTAGAACCAGCGCGAGATGTAGAGGTCGTAGATCACCGGCAGGCCGAGCAGCAACCAGAGGTTGCCGGTCCACACCACGAACCAGAGCGTATAGAGCAGGGCGGCCAGCGTGAAGCCCACCCATCGGTTGCGGAAGAAAGCCTTGATTTTTCCCATGTCGAGTCGGTTGTTTCGATTATTTCAGCAGATCGTCCATGCCGTATACACCCCTCTTTCCGCAGAGGAACTCCGCGGCCACGACGGCGCCGGCGGCCAGCGTGCGGCGGTTCTTGATCGTGTGGCGGATTTCGAGCCGGTCGTCCTCCGATTCGTAGCTTACGGTGTGGATGCCCGGCACGGCGCCCTCGCGGACCGAACGGATCTCCACACAGTCGGCGGGGGTCTCTTCGCTCCGCTCCACGCGGTTGGCGGCATGCTCGATCCCCGGGGCGTAATTGACCCACCCCTGCTTGGTGTCGAGCCGGTCGATGATCCCCTCGGCCAGCGTGATGGCCGTACCGCTCGGGGCGTCCTTCTTCTGGGTGTGGTGGACCTCCTCGATGCGCACCTCGTAGCCGCCCACGCGGTTCATCATCTCTGCCAGCTGCCGGTTCAGGCGGAACATCAGGTTCACGCCCAGGCAGTAGTTCGAGGCGTAGAAGAGCGCCCCGCCGCGCTCGCGGCACAGCGCCTGCAGTTCGGGCAGACGGTCGGTCCAGCCGGTCGTGCCGCTCACCACCGGGGTCCCGCACTCGATGCAGGTGCGGATGTTGCGGTAGGCGGTCGCCGGTGTGGTGAACTCCAGCGCCACGTCGATTCCCTGCAGATGCGCGGCGTCGAGCTCCGCGGCGTTGTCCATGTCGATAATCAGCGCGACCTCGTGTCCCCGCTCGCGGAGGATGGTCTCGATCTCGCGCCCCATTTTGCCGTATCCTATGATGGCTGCCTTCATCTTTTTTCGTCGTTTTACGTCTCCGCCCCTCTCCCCTTCCGCAGACCCGGACGCACGGCCGGCCTGTCGCCGCATGCCTGCTCCGCGGCCCGCCGCAGGGCGGCCGGGGCGAAAAAATTGATTTCCCGCAAAGATACGAATTTAATTTGGAATCCAAATGCGCGGCGGGTATTTGGATGCGATGCGCCCGGAAAACGGGGCGACGGAAATTTTCGTATCTTTGTCCCCGGCAAAATACGATTCCGATGCGCTATTTCCTCGAACTCCGATACAACGGCGCCGCCTATTGCGGCTGGCAGCGTCAGCCCGACCAGCCGTCGGTGCAGCAGACCCTCGAACGGGCGCTCTCGACCCTGCTGCGCGAGCAGCTGGAGGTGACCGGCGCCGGCCGTACCGATACGGGGGTGAACGCCTCCTACTATGTGGCCCACTGCGACGTGTCGCAACCCGTCGCGGATCCCGGGCGGACGGTCTACAAACTTAATTTCCTGCTGCCGGGCGACATCTCCGTGCTGGGCATGACCCCCGTGCCCGACGGGGCCCATGCACGCTTCGACGCCCGCGAGCGCGAATACCGCTACTTCATCGAGACGCGCAAGAATCCCTTTACGCGCCACGCCACGTGGCAGTACTACGTGCCGCTCGACCTCGGGCGGATGAACCATGCGGCCGCCTCGCTGCTCGAGTACGACGACTTCACGTCGTTCGCCAAGCTCAACTCGAACAACCGGACGAACATCTGCCGGATCCTGCGGGCCGACTGGCAGGCCGACGGCGACCTGCTGCGCTTCACGATCCGTGCCGATCGCTTCCTGCGCAACATGGTGCGGTCGATCGTCGGCACGCTGGTCGATGTGGGGCGCGGACGTTACACCCCCGAAGAGTTCCGTGCGATCGTCGAGAGCCGCGACCTGTCGCGGTCGAGCGCCGGCGCCCCGGCGCAGGGCCTCTTCCTGAGCGACGTACGCTACCCTGCCGGGATCTTCGAGGCCCGTTGTTTCATGCCGTTCGACCGCCCCTGAATCCCCGTCGTTGCGGCACGCCGCGGCCTTGGACCCTTGCCGGCCGTTTTGTCGGTCGGAAGATGAAACGAGGGCTGCCTCCGGGAGACCGGAAGCAGCCCTCGCCGTTTTTCCGTTGCGGCGGCGCCTACAGATGGATCGCGGCCCCCAGGGCGGCCTCGGCGGCCTCCATGATGCCTTCGTTCATCGTCGGATGGGCGTGGATCGTGCGGGCGATCCGGTGGGCCGTGGCGCCGAGCGTGCGGGCCAGGGTCGGCTCGGCCAGCATCTCCGTCACCGACGCGCCGACCATGTGGGCGCCCAGCAGGCGCTCCTGTTCGTCGAAGATCAGTTTCACGAATCCGTCGCGGTCGCCGGCCGCCGTGGCCTTGCCCGAGGCCGTGAAGGGGAAGCGTCCGATCTTCACCGCGATGCCCCGCTCGGCGGCCTGCTGCTCGGTCATGCCGACCGATGCCACCTCGGGCTGCGTGAAGACGCACGACGGGATGGTCGTGTAGTCCACCGGCTCGGGGTTCAGTCCACAGATGGCCTCCACGCAGCAGATGCCCTCGGCCGAAGCGACGTGGGCCAGCGCCGGACCCGGCACGATGTCGCCGATGGCGTAGATGCCCGGCACGTTCGTGCGGTAGAAGGAATCCACCGTCACCTTGCCGCGCTCGACCGCGACGCCCAGCTCCTCGAGCCCAATTCCCTCGATGTTGGACTGGATGCCGACGGCCGAGAGGACGATGTCGGCCGAGAGGGTCTCCGCCCCCTTCCTGCCTTCGATCTCCACCTCGCAACGACCCTCGCCATTGACCCGCACGGCCTTGACCGTGGTGCCCGTGAATACCGAGGCCCGCAGTTTGCGGAAGGCGCGCTCCATGGCCTTCGACACCTCCTCGTCCTCGAGCGGCATCATGCGGGGCATGTACTCGATGACGGTCACCTTGACGCCCAGCGAGGCGTAGAACCAGGCGAACTCACTGCCGATGGCTCCCGATCCGACGACGATCATCTCCCCGGGCAGGCGGTCGAGCGTGAGGGCCTGCTTCGAGGTGATGACGTGCTCGCCGTCCACAGGTATGAAGGGCATCTCGCGGGGGCGTGCCCCGGTAGCCAGGATGATGTGGTCGGCCTCATACTCGGTGCCTTCCACGTCGAGGCGTCCGGGGGCGACGAGGCGTCCGAACCCGGCGATCAGGTCGATTTGGTTCTTGCGCAGCAGGAACTGCACGCCCTTCGACATGGTTTCGGCCACGGCGCGCGAGCGGGCGACGATCCTGGCCAGGTCGGGGCGCACTTCGCCCGCGAGTTCGAGGCCGTAGTGTTCGGCGTTGCGGCAGTAGCCGTAGACCTGTGCGCTCTTGAGCAGCGCCTTGGTGGGGATGCACCCCCAGTTGAGGCATACGCCTCCGGCTTCGGCGCGCTCCACGAGCGCCACTTTCCGCCCCAGCTGTGCGGCGCGGATGGCGGCCACGTATCCGCCGGGGCCGCTGCCGACGATGATGATGTCGTATTTCATATCCGATCTTGCGTTTGTCGCGCCCGGCGCCCGCATCCCGTACCCGGGAGGTCGGGATGCGAATGCCGCGGCACGGATGCTATTTCACCACTTTGAGTACCTCGCCGTTGTCGGCTGCCACGGCACGCTTCCACTTCTCGTTGTAGCCCGGGAACTGGATCTTGTCCGGAATCTGGCGTCCGTTGCCGTTCTCCACGAAGTGTGCCGCTCCGGCATTGCCGTCGAGGTAGTCGAGCACATCGCCGTGCTCGCTCTTCACGTTGCCGTCCATGTACTTGATGAGCAGGTACTTGTCAAGCTTCGACCAGCGGTCGAACAGCTTCTGTGCCGTCTCCATGCTGAAGGAGGTGAGGATGCGGTTGCGGCCCTGCTTCGAGGCAGGCACCTGGGCCTTGGCATCGACCTCGGCCACCTGCTCGAGCAATCCGTTCTCCCAGGCGTCCACGACCTTGCGGATGTCGGCCGAGATCATGTCGTAGCGCATGTAGGCGAAGTTCGTCACGCGGTTGAAGAGCCAGAATGCCGACGTCGGCGAGTATTCGAGCATCGAGCCGTTGCCCTCGCGGAAACACTCGGGCACCTCGCTTGCGGAGCAGTAGATCGGCGTCAGACACGACGTGGCGGCGTCGTCCACACCGAACCAGAGTATACCCATGTCGGGCGCCACCTCGGGACGGGCCTGTGCCACGAACCAGAAACCGGTCTGCTGCGTGGCCGTGGCGCGTTCGTTGAGGTATTCGACGCCGTCCACCTCGAAGGTCATCGGGCGCCAGCGGTAGGGGCAGTTGTGGCCTCCGGCCCCCAGGTCGCGGGTCATGTCCATCGGCGTGCCCTCGTAGTGGTCGCGCATGCAGTCGAAGACGGTCTTGGGCGACACCTTCGTGCGGGGCTTCACCCACAGCGGCATGCGGTTTTCGAGATTGTATCCCATGGCGTAGTCCTCATAGGCGTCCATTCCGTCGGCCACGGTGCGGAAGAAGGCCCAGACGCGGGCGTCGCAGCCGCGCACGGTCCCGAAGTCGGCCGGGCAGTAGGCGTCGGCGAAGCTGAACTCCTCGTCCTTGCCGTCGAAGTAGCCCATCTCGCGGGCGAAGGTCACCACGTCGGGGGCATAGAGGCAGTTCTCGGGGTCGTCGAACGGGAAGGTCGTGATGCGGGCCTGGTTGGCGTGTGCCGAGACGCAGCCGTCGGGAATGCGGCGGGCCACCCAGACGATGCCCTTGCGCGTGTTGTTGCCCTGCTCGTCGGGCTGGCTGCCCTTGCCGATGAGCTCCATGATCCACGCCTCCTCGGTGTCGGCGATCGAGAACGACTCGCCGCTCGAGGCATAACCGTAGGTGTTGGCCAGCTCGACGATCGTCGCAATGGCCTCACGGGCGGTCCTGGCACGCTGCAGCGTGATGTAGATGAGCGACCCGTAGTCGATCTGTCCGGCCGGGTCGGTGAGCTCCTCGCGTCCGCCGAAGGTCGTCTCGGCGATGATGAGCGAGTGCTCGTTCATGTTCCCCACGGTCGAGTAGCTCTCCGCGACCTGCGGGATGTCGGTCAGGTAGCGGCCCGTGTCCCATTCGTATACAGGGAGGATCGCCCCTTTCATGTGTTTGCCGCCCGCCGTGTGGTAGAGCGCTCCGTAGAGCGCATGCGAGTCGGCCGCGTAGGAGACCATCACCGAACCGTCGGTTGAGGCTCCCCTTGTGATGATGAAGTTGGTGCAGGCCGAAGCCGTGCCGTATGCGACGAGAGCCGTCGCTGCAAGAATCGCCCGGATGTTTTTCATAGACTTTTTTTGTTTTGCAGCGTAAAGATAAAAAACTATTCCGGAACGGCAAAAAATCCGTATCTTTGTTCCGTTTGCGGACGGGACGCGGGCTCCGCTGGAGTTGAGCCTCACGGGCGGTTTGCAGGTCGGTCCGGCAGTCGGGGCCGATGCGTTGATCCCGTTCCGGGGAGTCGGCCGCCGGAGCGATGATGCGGAGGGGTACGAACTCTTCGGGGGTTATGCCCTGTCGGCCGGCGGGACGACCTTCCTGCGGCGTTTCGACCCTGTGGAGGGAAGCCTTGGCGAGACCCTTGCCGAACTTCCCGGGACGGCGCTCTCGCTGACGGAGCTGGCCGCGGCCGACGGCATGCCGGCGACGGTCTGGCTGCTGTGCGGAGACGGCGACAGGCGGACGATCCACGGCTTCGATCCGCTCGGCGGCGACGTGTACACCTTCGCCGCACCCGAGGGGTGCTCGGCACTGGTCGGGGTGCAATAGCCTTTCGGCAGCCCTTCCATTGCGGAAAATCATCCTGCGGGCCCGGGAAAAATCCCCGGGCCCGTACCGTTTTGCGCGAATTTTCCCTATTTTTGTTTCCAAATCGCAAGAACATGTCTGAAACCGCATCCCGTCTGGCCCGTGTGCGGGCCGAACTGCCCGAGGGGGTGACGCTCGTCGCCGTCTCGAAGACCCATCCTGCGGAGCTCATCCGCGAAGCCTACGATGCCGGGCAGCGCCTCTTCGGCGAGAGCCGTCCGCAGGAGCTGCGCGAGAAGTACGAACTTCTGCCCAAGGATATCGAGTGGCACATGATCGGCCACCTGCAGACCAACAAGATCAAGTACATTGCGCCGTTCGTGCGGATGATCCAGTCGGTGGACAGCGCGCGTCTGGCCGAAGCAATCCAGAAGGAGGCGGCCAAGTGCGGCCGCGTGATCGACATCCTGCTCGAGATCCATGTGGCGCAGGAGGAGACCAAGACGGGCTGGGACATCGCCGAACTGCTTCCCTGTGTGGAGTCGGGCCTCTTCTCGACGCTGCCGAACCTGCGTGTGCGCGGGGTGATGGGCATCGCCACCAACACCGACGACGAGGCGGTGATCCGCCGCGATTTCAATGAGCTCCGCCGCTGCTTCGACCTCCTGCGTTCGGCGTTCGGTACGGACTTCGATACCCTCTCGATGGGCATGTCGCATGATTTCCGTCTGGCCGTCGCCTGCGGTTCTACGATGGTGCGCGTTGGTTCGTCGATCTTCGGCGAGCGCGACTATTCGAAATGAGCGCACGTTCCGCAATGCCGGCTTGCGGGGCGATTCCTGAAAACAGAAAAACAAGACATGAAAGATATGAAGGTAGGTTTTATCGGATTCGGTAACATGGCGCAGGCCCTTGCCCGGGGCTTCGTGCGCACCGGGGCGCTGTCGCCCGACCGGATCGGGGCCTGTGCGCGCGATGCCGCCAAGCTGCGCCGCAATACGGAACCCCATGGATTCCGGGCATTCGACTGCGCGGAGGAGGTGGCGGCATTCGCCGATGTGGTCATCGTGGCCGTCAAGCCCCATCAGGTCGAACCGGTCGTTGTCCCGATCCGCGAACGGCTCGCCGGCCGGATCGTCGTGTCGGTCGCCGCGGGTGTCACCTTCGACGATTACGAACGGATGCTCCTGCCCGGAACGGCCCACCTGAGCACGGTCCCCAACACTCCGGTGGCCGTCGGCGAGGGGATCATCGTCTGCGAGCGGCGCGACTCGCTCTCCGAGGCGCAGCGTGCGGCGGTCGAGGAGCTGCTGTCGCATGTCGGCATGCTTTTCCGGGTCGATACCCCGCTGCTGGGCGTTGCCGGCACGGTGTGCGGATGCGGTCCGGCCTTCGTCGCGATGTTCATCGAGGCGCTGGGCGATGCGGCTGTCAAGCACGGCATTCCGCGTGCGGATGCCTACCGCATGGCGAGCCGGATGCTTGCGGGCACGGCGCGTCTGCAGCTCGAGACCGACCGCCACCCCGGGGCGATGAAGGATGATGTCTGTTCGCCGGGCGGCACGACGATCGTCGGTGTGGCCGAACTCGAGCGGCGGGGATTCCGCGCAGCGGTGATCGACGCCGTGGATGCCATCGAGGGCAAACGGTAACCGCCGCCGCCCTCTTTCGCCGCAATGCCAAACAGGCGCCTTCCCCCGCTCGGGGAAGGCGCCTGTTCTTCTTGTCTTCGGTCCGGAACCGCTACCGCACGCGCAGCGTGCGCCCGATGCGCAGCACGGTGGTCGGTTTGATGCCGTTCAGGGCGCAGATCTTCTTTACGGTCGTGCCGTACTTCACGGCCAGGTGTCCCAGCGTGTCGCCCGAGCGGATCTTGTGGTAGCGCATGGCGGCGCGCTCGGCAGCCTCCTGCTTGTCCTGCCTCTCGTTGGCCTCCTCGTCGTCGAAGTCCTGCCCGGCGTTGGAGTAGATGCTCAGGAACGAGCGCTTGAGCAGGAAGACCTCGCGGTTGAGGATGCCGCGCTTGAAGTCGATCAGCCGCTCGGGGTCGAACGACTGCCCGTAATAGCGGGTCTCGAAGTGCAGGTGGGGTCCGGTGGAACGCCCGGTGGAGCCGCCCAGGCCGATGATGTCGCCCGCCTCGACCCATTGGTTGGGCTCGACGAGCCGCTCGGAGAGGTGGCCGTAGTAGGTCTCCAGCCCGTTGTCGTGGCGGATGATGATCAGGTTGCCGTAGCCGCGCACCGACTGCGAGATGCGCACGCGGCCGCTGAAGGTGGCGTAGACCGTGTCGCGCATCTTGAGCGGCAGATCGACCCCCTGGTGGCGGCGTCCCCGGCGCACGCCGAACTTGCCGCGCGGATTGACCGCACCCTTGTAGGGATAGTGGAATCCCGACGTGGAGTCCACGAGGGTGACGACCACCGACTCGGGAATGTCGGCCTTCGTCACGCTGCTGTACGGGAAGAGCGATTTCGTATCCCAGTACTTCTCGAAGATCGTGCTGTCCTTGGCCACTTCGCGGTTGCGGACGTATTTCCAGGAGTTGTCGCCGAAGAGCACGACGTAGAGGGCGTCGTTGCCCGATGAGAGGGTGTCGATGACCGCGAGGTCGTCGGTCTCGAAGGTCGAGTGGATCTCCTTGCGCTCCATGCGGCGGCGCATGTCGGCCACCGAGTCGGCAGCGATCTCCTCGGGCGTGCGTGTGTCGATCTCGGGTGCGGACGTCTCGTCCGTATACTCCTCTTCCTCTTCGGGGCATGCCGAGAGGCATTGCAGCGAGTCGATGAGGGCGGCCTGAAGGGCCGTGACGGCGCGCAGCGAGTCGGCGGCGCGTTCGGCGGCCTCGAGACGGGCCGCACGGGTCTTCCGGGGATTGCGGGGGGTACGGGCCGCGGCGCTGCAGGCAAGCGAGGCGGCGGCCAGGATCAACAGGTATTTTTTCATGCGTTCGGGGTTTTCCGTGTTATTTGTTTTTCAGCAGGGCCTCGGCGGCTTCGAGGGCCTGGTAGAACTCTGGGCCGAAGCGGCGGATGATCGGCTCACGCAGGGCCTTGTAGACCGGGATTCCGAGCCGTGCGCCGCAACGGCGGGCCGGGGCGCAGACCGACCAGCGGTGGTAGTTCAGCCCGATGGTCCCGTTCGAGAAGCGCATCAGGCGGATCGGATAGAGGTGGCACGAGATCGGTTTGCGGAAGGGTGTCCTGCCCTCCTGCCACGCCTTTTCGATGGCGCAGAGCGTCACTCCGTTCTCCGTGTAGGCATAGGCGCATTCGGCGTCATTGACCAGCGGGGTCGTCAGGTCGCCCTCCTCGTCCACGACCGTGAACCCCTGCCGCTCGACCGCTTCGATCCCCTCGGGGGTCATGCAGGAGCGGTAGTTGGGGTATTCGCGTTCGAGGATCTCCACCTCGTCCTCTTCAAGCGGTGCACCGGCGTTGCCCTCCACGCAGCAGAGACCCTTGCACTGCGCCAGGTCGCAGGCGAAGCATTCGCGCAGCAGGTCGGCGCTCACGATTTTGTCGTCGATCTCGATCATTTGCGGCAGGTATCGGCGATGATGATGTCGAACAGCTCCCCGACGGTCATGCCCATGGCGCGCACCTGCTTGGGGACGATGCTCCCGGCGCTCATGCCCGGGATCGAGTTGAGCTCGATGAAATAGGGCTTGCCTTCGGGCGTGACGATGAAGTCCACGCGCACGACGCCCGAGCAGCGGCACGTGCGGTAGGCCTCGAGGGTCATGCGGTTGAGTTCGGCCTTCACCTCGGGCGAGATCCGCGCGGGGGTGATCTCCTCGGAGCAGCCGGCCGTGTACTTGGCCTCGTAGTCGAAGAAGTCCTTTTTGGGGACGATCTCCGTAATGGGGAAGAGGTATTCGCGGCCGCCGGCGACCATCACGCCGCAGCCCATCTCGCGGCCCGTGATACACTCCTCGACGAGGATTTCGTCGCCCTGTGCGAAGGCCGTGGCGATGGCGGCCGGGAGCTCCACGGGGGTGTGCACCTTCGTCACGCCGAACGACGATCCGTTGGCGTTGGGCTTCACGAAGAGCGGCATGCCCAGCTTTTCGACGATTGCGGCGGTGTCGATCTTCTCGCCGCGGCGCAGGAAGAGTTCGCGGGCGAGGTTGATGCCGCGCCCGGCCAGCGTACGCTTGGTGGTGATCTTGTCGAAGGTGATGACCGACGAGGTCATCGAGCACGACGAGTAGGGAATCTCCATCATGTCGAGGTAGCCCTGCAGCCTGCCGTCCTCGCCCGGCGTTCCGTGGATGATGATCAGCGCATAGTCGAATGCCTTGCGCTCACCGTCGATCGTCACCGAGAAGTCGTTCTTGTCCACCTGCCACTGCCGTCCGTCGGGGGTCGTGCAGTGCCAGTCGCGGTGGTGCAGGTCGATGACCGTGATGTCGTATTTCGTGTGGTCGAGCGCCGCTTCGATCTGCGCGGCGCTCTGGAGAGCGATCTCCCGCTCGGGGGAGTCGCCGCCCGCCAGGAGGGCGATTTTGAGTTTTTCCATCGTTCGTGTGGTTGTGTTGTTGCCGGCATGCGCCGGCGGTCTGACCCGTGTGCGCCCGGGACTCCGTGCGGCGGACCTTTGCGGTGCGCGGCCCGTGCGCCGTCAGGGGTTGTAAATGTCTTTGTAGCGGAAGTCGAGGATCTCCTGCACCATGCCCGTATACTGCCGGGCCTCGGCGTTCCCGGGGTCGATCGCCAGCACGCGGTTGAAGTCGTTGAGTGCCGGCCCCCAGGCGTTGAGGCGGTAGTGCAGGCGTCCGCGCTCGAGGTAGAGTGCCGGGTTTTCGGGCTCTGCGGCGATCGCTGCCGTGAGTGCCTCGATCCGCGAGGCGGGGCTCCACAGCCCCTTGCGGCGGATGTAGTCCGCCACGGCGGGCTCCAGCATGGCGCTCACGTCCTCGCCCAGCCCGATGCGGTTGCGGACCTCCGTTGCGGCAAACTCCTGCAGCGGGGCGTCCTCGAGCAGCGTCGTACGGTCGGCAAAGCGCGAGGTGTCGGCCCCGCGCCGCGGGTAGACGTAGACCGGGTATTCGAGGATCCGCTCGTACTCCTTCCATCCGTCGAGGCGGGCGATCTGATCGCCGCCCATGAGGATCGAGAAGCGCATCTGTGCTCCGTGGTTCTCCTCCAGGTAGCGCAGCGTGTCGATCGTATAGGAGGGTTTCGGCAACAGGAACTCCACCACCGAGGGCTTGATCCGCTCGGGGTATTTCGAGGCGGCGCAGGCGATCTCGGCCATTTCGAAACGGTCCAGTTCGGGAGCCAGCTCCCCGGCTTCCTTGTAGGGGCTTTGGGGCGATACGACGAGTACAACCTCGTCGCACAGCTGCCGGTCGATGACGTGTTCGGCCAGTGCGATGTGGCCCTTATGCACGGGGTTGAACGACCCGAAATAGAGCATCACGCGCTTCATGGTCACCTGTTGATAAAGGCGTCGAGGATGGCGCACGTCTCTTCGACGGCGTCGTCGAGGCGGTCATTGACGACCGTGTGGTCGAACTCCGGGGCCTTTGTCAGTTCGAATTCTGCCTTTGCCACGCGGCGGTCGATCGCCTCGGGTGAGTCCGTGCCGCGCCCCTCGAGGCGGCGCCGCAGCTCCTCGACCGAGGGGGGCATGATGAAGACCGAGCAGGCGTCCTGACCGAAGATGCGCTTGAGGTTGATGCCGCCCAGCACGTCCACGTCGAATACGATCACGTGGCCCTTCTGCCAGATGCGCTCCACCTCGCTGCGCAGCGTGCCGTAGCAGGTGCCCTTGTAGACCTCCTCCCACTCTACGAAGCGGCCCTCGGCCACGGCCGCGGCAAAGGCCTCCTGCGAGAGGAAATAGTAGTCCACGCCGTCGCGCTCCGCCCCGCGGGGTGCACGGCTGGTGGCCGAAATCGAGAACTCGAGCTGCGGATAGCGCTCCAGCAACCGGTGGACGATCGTTGTCTTGCCCGATCCGCTCGGGGCCGAAAATATGATGACCTTTCCCATCAGAGTATGTTGAGTACCTGTTCCTTGATCTTTTCCAGCTCGTCCTTCATCTTCACGACGAGGATCTGCATGTTCGATTCGTTGGCCTTCGAGCCGAGGGTGTTGATCTCGCGGCCCATCTCCTGGGCGATGAATCCCAGCTTGCGGCCCGCGGCCTCCTCGCCGCCGGCCACCTCGCGGAAGTAGCGGCAGTGGTTGGTCAGGCGCACCTTCTCCTCGGTGATGTCGAGTTTCTCGAGGTAGAAGATCATCTCCTGCTCGAGGCGGTTGCGGTCCACCTCGACCGGGAGTTTCGAGAGGTTGTCCAGAATCCGTGCGCGGATCGTCTCGGTGCGGGCCTTCTCGAAGGGCTCGACCTCCCCCTTGTAGTGTTCGATCAGATCGACGCGGCGCAGCAGGTCGGCGATGAGGATCTCACCCTCCTGCCTGCGGAATTCGTCGAGGCGGTTGCAGGCCTCCTCAACGGCCGCGAGCAGAGCGGCATGCTCCTCTTCCGGGATGTTTTCGGCCTCGGTCGATACCACGTCGGGCAGCCGCAGGATCGCGTGTGTTGCTGCGGCGTCCCACTCCCGGGTGTCGGTTTCGAGCCCTGCGGCCCGGGCCGTCTGGCGCAGTTCGGCGGCATAGGCGGCGAAGGCCTCCTTATTTATATGGGCCGAGGTCTCGACGGCCTGCGATTCGACCGCAACGAAGAGATCGACCTTACCGCGCAGGAGCGTGCGGGCTACGATGTTGCGGATTTCGTATTCCGACTGGCGGTAGATGGCCGGGAGGCGCATGCCGAGATCGAGCTGCTTGGAGTTCAGCGAGCGGATCTCCACCGTGATTTTGCGATTCGGGAGCGTGGCTTCGCTCTTGCCGAAGCCTGTCATCGATTTTACCATGGCTGGACGTTAAATTTTGGCAAAAATAATAAAAACTATTCAAAAAGGGAGCTCTTGGTTGCAGGTTGTAAAATTTATTTGGCCAGGAGTTGCAGAAATCAATTTTTTTTTGTTTATATTTGTGTTAGTAAACTAACAGTGCGCAAGCGACACTCAAAAATCCATACGATTATGAAAAAGCACAATTTCAATGCTGGACCTTCGATCCTGGCCGACGAGGTGATCGAAAAGGCCGCCAAGGCAGTTCTTGACTTCAACGGATCGGGGCTTTCGGTCCTCTCGATCTCCCACCGCACGAAGGATTTCGATGCCGTGATGGAGGAGGCCGACCGTCTTTTCCGCGAGTTGCTCTCGATCCCCGACAACTACAAGATCTTCTACATCGGCGGCGGTGCGAGCACCTTCTTCTATGAGGTGGCTGCCAACTTCCTCGGCAAGAAGGCCGGCTATGTGAATACGGGCGTATGGTCGAAGAAGGCCATCAAGGAGGCCAAGCGTTACGGCGAAGTGGAGGTTCTGGCTACGTCCGAGGACCGCAACTTCACCTATATCCCGAAGGGTTTCGCCATTCCCGAGGATCTGGACTACCTGCACATCACCTCGAACAATACGATCTACGGTACCGAATACCACGAGGATATCGACTCGCCGGTGCCCCTGATCGCCGACATGTCGTCCGACATCCTGTCGCGTCCGGTCGATGTTTCGAAATACGCCATGATCTACGGCGGTGCGCAGAAGAACCTGGCTCCGGCCGGTGTCGCCTTCGCCATCATCCGCGAGGACATGCTCGACCGCATCGTGCGCGACCTGCCGACGATGGTTTCGTTCCGCACCCATGTCGAGAACAACTCGATGTTCAACACGCCTCCCGTATTCCCGATCTACGTGCTCAAGGAGACGCTCTGCTGGCTCAAGTCGATCGGCGGCGTGGAGGAGATCTACCGCCGCAACCGCGAGAAGGCCGCCCTGCTCTACGAGGAGATCGACCGCAACCCGCTCTTCCGCGGCACGGTCGAGAAGGAGGACCGCTCGCTGATGAACATCTGCTTCGTGATGGCCGACGGCTACGAGGAGCTGGCTCCCGAGTTCATGGAGTTCACCAAGGAGCGCGGTATCGTGGGCATCAAGGGTCATCGTCTGGTGGGCGGTTTCCGCGCATCGTGCTACAATGCCCTGCCCGTCGAGAGCGTCCGCGTTCTGGTGGAGTGCATGCAGGAGTTTGCCGCCAAGCATGCCAAATGATCCCGTAACGGACGGAATATGGCATTGGTATCGCATGTCCCGGCCGGCTACGACGCCCTGACCGGCGAGGTGAAGGCCTGGGACTACACGCAAATGTTGAACACAGAAATCCTCAAACCCATGAAAGTATTGGTAGCGACCGAGAAACCCTTTGCCAAGAAGGCGGTCGATGGAATTCGCGAAATCGTCGAGGGTGCGGGCCATCAGCTCGCCCTGCTCGAGAAATATACGGACAAGGCCCAGCTGCTCGAAGCCGTGGCCGACGCCGATGCGCTGATCGTGCGCAGCGACAAGGTGACGGCCGAAGTCATCGATGCCGCCAAGGTGCTCAAGATCGTCGTGCGTGCCGGTGCGGGCTACGACAACGTGGATCTTGCTGCCGCCACGGCCCGCGGCATCGTGGTGATGAATACTCCGGGGCAGAACTCCAACGCCGTGGCCGAGCTGGCTCTGGCCATGATGATCTTCATGTCGCGCAACCGCTTCACTCCGGGCACCGGTTCGGAGCTCCTGGGCAAGACGCTCGGCATCCACGCCTACGGCCATGTGGGTCGCCTTGTGGGCCGTAAGGGCAAGGCGCTGGGCATGGAGGTCGTCGCTTACGATCCCTTCATCTCCGACCCGGCAGTCTTCGAGGCCGACGGCGTGCGGAAGGTCGATTCGGTCGAGGAACTCTACAAGTGCTCCGACTTCCTCTCGCTGCACATCCCCGCCACGGCCGAGACCAAGGGCTCGATCGGTTACGACCTCGTGATGTCGATGCCCAAGGGCGCCACGCTGGTCAATACCGCCCGCAAGGAGGTGATCGACGAGGAGGGGCTGAAGCGTGCGCTCACCGAGCGTGAGGACCTGAAGTACATCACCGACATCGCCGCCGGCATCCAGCCCGAGCTCGACGAGAAGTTCGGCAAGCGCGTCTTCGCCACCCCGAAGAAGATGGGTGCCGAGACGGCCGAGGCCAACATCAACGCCGGCCTGGCCGCCGCACGCCAGGTGATCGACTACCTGACGACGGGCAATACCCGTTTCCAGGTGAACAAGTAATCCCGAAAACAGGAATCTGAGCCGTCGGAGGGCGGGTACGGAGTGCCGCGCCCGCCCTCTGCGGCATCCACAACAAGCGAAAAAGAGAGTTATGGTAAGAATCAAACCTTTCCGCGGAATCCGTCCCCCGAAGGAGTATGCTTCGGAGGTGGCTTCGCGCCCCTACGACGTGCTGAACTCGGCCGAGGCCAAGGCCGAAGCGACGGAGCGTTCGCTGCTGCACATCATCAAACCCGAGATCGACTTCGACCCGATCGCCGACGAGCATGCCCCCGAGGTCTACGACAAGGCGGTGGAGAACTTCCGCCTGTGGCGCGAACGGGGCTGGCTCGTGCAGGATCCCGAGGAGTACTACTACATCTATGCCCAGACGATGGACGGCCGCACGCAGTACGGTCTGACGATGTGCTGCCACTTCGAGGACTACCTCTCGGGCGCCATCAAGAAACACGAGCTGACGCGCACCGAGAAGGAGGAGGACCGCATGATCCACGTGCGCAACCAGCAGGCCAACATCGAGCCGGTCTTCTTCGCCTATCCGGACAATGCCGAGATCGACGCCATCGTCGAGCGCGTCGTGACGGCTTCTGCTCCCGAGTACGACTTCACGGCTCCCGACGGCTTCGGCCACAAACTGTGGGTGATCCGCGACCGTGCGACGAATGACCGCATCACGGAGATCTTCCGCGGCATCCCGGCCCTCTACGTGGCCGATGGACACCACCGTACGGCCGCCGCTGCGCGCGTGGGTGCCGAGTGCAAGGCGAAGAACCCCCACCATACGGGCGAGGAGGAGTACTGCTACTTCCTGGCCGTGACGTTCCCTGCCAGTCAGCTCCGCATCATCGACTACAACCGCGTGGTCAAGGACCTCAACGGGCTCACCTCCGAGGAGTTCCTCCGCCGCCTCGGCGAGGACTTCGTCGTCGAGCAGAAGGGCGCCGACGAATACCGCCCGCAGGCGCTGCACAACTTCTCGATGTACCTCGACGGCAAGTGGTACAGCCTTACGGCCAAGCCGGGGACCTACGACGATGCAGACCCGATCGGCGTGCTCGACGTCACGGTTCTCTCGAACCGGGTGCTCGACCGCATCCTGGGCATCGCCGACCTGCGCACCTCGAAGCGTATCGACTTCGTGGGCGGCATCCGCGGCCTGGGTGAGTTGAAGCGCCGTGTGGACAGCGGTGAGATGAAGGTGGCCTTCGCGCTCTACCCCGTTTCGATGAAGCAGCTGATCGACATCGCCGACACGGGCAACATCATGCCGCCGAAGACGACGTGGTTCGAGCCCAAACTCCGTTCGGGCGTGGTGATCCACTCGTTTGCCGAGTAATCCGCCGGTTTTTTCCGCCGGAACTTGCTGATGTCGGGGAATCCTGTCCTTCGGGACGGGGCTCCCCGACTTTTTAATTCGTCGATTTTTTCGAAAGTTTTGTTGTAAACAATCGGCCGTTTGTCGAATTTTTCTTATATTTGTAAGCACTTAATCAAACAATACAACGACGTTATGGCTAAAATCAAAGGAACAATCGTCGTCGACCGCGAGCGATGCAAGGGTTGCGGGGTCTGTGTGGCCTCGTGTCCGTGTCAGGTGCTCGAGCTATCGGCGGAGGTGAACGGCAAAGGCTATCCCGTAGCCCGGATGGCGAATCCCGATGCCTGCACGGGCTGCGCTTCGTGTGCGGTGATCTGCCCCGACAGCGTAATTACGGTTTATCGTCAAAAATTCGAATAGGTTATGGCAGAGAAGGAGATAAAACTGATGAAAGGCAACGAGGTGATCGCCCATGCGGCGATTCGCTACGGTTGCGACGGTTATTTCGGCTACCCCATCACGCCGCAGTCGGAGGTGATGGAGACGCTCATGGAACTCAAGCCCTGGGAGACCACCGGCATGGTGGTGCTGCAGGCCGAGTCGGAGATCTCTTCGATCAACATGGTCTACGGCGGCGCCTCGACCGGCAAACGGGTGATGACCTCGTCGTCGAGCCCCGGCGTCAGCCTGATGTCCGAGGGACTGAGCTATCTGGCCGGTGCGGAGCTTCCGTGCCTGGTGGTCAATTGCCAGCGCGGCGGCCCGGGTCTGGGAACGATCCAGCCTTCGCAGGGCGACTATTTCCAGGCCTGCAAGGGCGGCGGCCACGGTGACTTCCACCTGATCGTCTTCGCCCCGAACTCCGTGCAGGAGATGCATGACCACGTGGCCGAGGCCTTCGACCTGGCCTTCAAGTACCGCAATCCGGCGATGATCCTCGCCGACGGCGCCATCGGTCAAATGATGGAGAAGGTGGTGCTCGCCCCGCAGCGCCCGCGCAAGACCGAGGAAGAACTGCGTGCCGAATGCGGTTCGTGGGCCGCACAGGGCAAGCCCGCAGCCCGCGGACGCAACATCGTCACCTCGCTGGAGCTCCAGTCCGAGAAGATGGAGGTGATCAACAAGCGCCTGCAGGAGAAGTACCGCCGGCTGGAGGAGAACGAGGTGCGCTACGAGGCGATCGACTGCGATGACGCGGAGTATGTGATCGTGGCCTTCGGTTCGTCGGCGCGCATCTGCTCGGCTACGGTCGAAATGGCCCGTGCCGAGGGCCTGAAGGTGGGCCTGCTGCGTCCGATCACGCTCTACCCCTTCCCCAAGAAGCAGATCGCCGAACTGGCCGTCCGCGGTGTGAAGGGCTTCCTTTCGGCCGAGTTGAATGCCGGTCAGATGGTCGAGGACGTGCGGCTGGCCGTGAACGGACTGGCTCCCGTCGAGCACTACGGCCGTCAGGGCGGCATGATGTTCAATCCCGACGAGGTGCTCGACGCCCTCAAGGAAAAACTGATTAAAAAGTAAGAGACGATGGCAGAGGTTGAAATCAAACAGGAGAATCTGGTTTACGCGAAACCCAGACTCATCACCGATAACGTCATGCACTACTGTCCGGGCTGCAGCCACGGTACGGTGCACAAGCTCGTGGCCGAGGTCATCGACGAGATGGGCCTTGCCGAGCACTCCGTGGGCATTTCGCCCGTAGGCTGCGCGGTCTTCGCCTACAACTACATCGATATCGACTGGATCGAGGCGGCGCACGGCCGTGCGCTGGCCGTTGCAACGGCCGTCAAGCGGCTCAACCCCGGGAACCTGGTCTTCACGTACCAGGGCGACGGCGACCTGTCGGCCATCGGTACGGCCGAATCGATCCATGCGGCTGCCCGCGGCGAGAATGTCGTGGCGATCTATATCAACAACGCGATCTACGGCATGACGGGCGGCCAGATGGCGCCGACCACCCTGCTGGGCATGAAGACCGCGACGACGCCCTACGGCCGCGACCCGCGTCTGAACGGCTATCCCTACAAGATCGCCGAGATGATGGCCCACCTCGACGGTGCCACCTACATCACGCGCCAGAGCGTGCATACGCCTGCCAACGTGCGCAAGTGCAAGAAGGCGATCCGCAAGGCTTTCGAGAATTCGATGGCCGGCAACGGTTTCTCGCTCGTGGAGGTGGTCGCCACCTGCAACAGCGGCTGGAAACTCTCGCCCGTCGCTGCCAACCGCTGGCTCGAGGAGAACATGCTGCCCTTCTATCCGCTGGGCGATATCAAGGACGTAAAAAAGGAGGAGACACGATGAAAGAGACTCTGATTATAGCTGGATTCGGAGGACAGGGCGTCCTCTCGATGGGAAAGATTCTGGCCTACTCGGGCGTGATGCAGGACTTCGAGGTGACGTGGATGCCCTCCTACGGCCCCGAGATGCGCGGCGGTACGGCCAACGTGACGGTGATCCTTTCGGACAAGAAGATCTCGTCGCCGATCGCGCATGAATTCGACACGGCGATCATCCTCAACCAGCAGTCGATGGAGAAGTTCGAGCCGATGGTCAAGCCGGGCGGCGTGCTGATCTACGATACGAACGGCATTTCGCGCCATCCGGTGCGTACGGACATTTCGGTCTATGCCATCGACGCCACGGCCGAGTGTGCGAAGATGGGCCAGGCCAAGCTCTTCAACACGATGATTCTGGGCGGATACCTGAAGGTGAAGCCCGTTGTGGAGATGGAGAACGTGATGGTCGGACTGAAGAAGTCGCTTCCCGAGCGTGCGTGGAAGATGCTTCCCCAGAACGAGGAGGCCATCCGCCACGGCGGCGAGATCATCCGCAAGATCCGCTGATCGGCCTTCGCCGAACGATATGTAGCGACGGCTTCCGGTTTCCCGGAGGCCGTCGCTTTTGTTTTTCCGTTTTGCCGGTGTTGTCCGTCCGGTGCTGGTGTTGCTGTGCCGTGGCCGATGCTGTGCTGCCGGTGCCAGGCGGCTTGCCCAGCCCTGTTCTACCCTCCTTTTCCGCTCCTGTCGTCCCCGAAGCGGGGCGCCGGCGGAGTCAGAACCTCTCGGCAAAATAATCCGACCGCAGGAGGATGTCCGAGATGCGCCAAGCCTCCAGCCGTTGCCGGCGTACCGAGTCGTCCGTGTTGCCTCCGACCCATCCGCCCGCGAAATCCGCAGCGCAGTCGCTCTGGTGCCTGAAGACGCTCTCGCCCAGACCGTGGAACGGGTAGTCGGCAGCCCCCATCAGGTCGAGCAGGCTCGGGTAGATGTCGCTCTGTGCGATGACCTTGTCCGTCTCCGCCCGCAGCGGGGCGTTGAGGATGAACAGCGGGATGTAACGATCTTCGAGCGTGCGTCTTGCACGCCCTTCGTAACGGTTCCGCGAGATGGTTGAGTCGTGGTCTCCGACGATCACGACGATGCTGTTGTCGTAGAGGCCGGTCTGACGCAGCGACTCGATGAACCGTCCGATGCAGCGGTCCACATATTGCGTGATGATCAGGTAGTTCATGACGTCGCGGTCCGCAATCCCGGCCTCCCGGATCGGGCTTTCGAGTTCATTTTCCACGGGGTCGTGGCCCGAGAAGGTCACGATCTGCGCATAGAACGGCCCGGGAAGCTCCTCGAGGATCGGCAGTACGCGGACGAAAAGCGTGCTGTCCGATTTGGGGTTGAGTCTGCCGTTGCACAGACGTTCGTATATGCGTTCGAATCCGAAATTCCGCGAGGTAGCATCCTGGTTCCACACCGTTTTGTTGTCGCACATCAGCGTAACCGACGTGTATCCGTTCCGCTTCAGGGCCTTGGGCAGCGAGGGGAAGGTGTTTGTGCTACCGTATATTCCCGATGCGGCCCCCGATGCAAGCGGCAGGAGCCCGGTGTTGAGCAGCAGCTGCGCGTCCGACGATCGGCCGTCCTTGACCTGCGGCAGCACCCTGGGGAAGTAGAGCACCGTCGTGTCGCGCGCCAGGGCGTTGAGTGTCGGGGTCACCTCCGAGCCGCCAATCTCCAGTCCGATGGGCCATGCGCACAGCGACTCCGTGAGGATGATGATCAGGTTTCTGCGCTCCGCTCCGACCAGTTGCGTTCGGGGATGCCGCCGTTCGGCCTCCTCGACGCAGCGTGCGGCGAGCTCTATCTCCTCGTCCGAGCACCCTTTGGCCAGTGAAACTTGTGCGATCCAGAAGCTGGTGAGCCCGTATTCGCGGAGTGCGCGTATCGGTTCCGTCTGGAAGCGTCTGCAGGGGTTGTCCAGCTCCTGGAGGTTGAAGAGGAGGAACCGGGGCGCCGTAGTGATTGCGATCAGCAGCAGACTGAGGGCAAAAAATCCGCCAATCCCCCGCTTTTTCCGTTTGCGGGCCTTCTCATGCATCCGGCTCAAGGCATACCACCCCATGAAGAGGAGCGGCGGCAGGAGGATCAACAGGTCGATCGTCCGCAGCGAGAGGAGCACACTGTTGCCGATCGTCGGCAGGTTGTAGACCAGACGCAGCGAACTGAGCGGCATGACTGTCCCGTAGTTGCGGTAATACCAGACGTCGGCAAGCAGGTAAAGCGTCGCCACGGCGACATACGGCAGGAGCCATCTCCTGCGTCTGAGTCCCCATGCGGGAAGCGCCAGGAGCATGGCGTCTGCCAGCCGGTGGATCTGAGACTCCAGGGTGTTGAAGCCGCGGAACTCCCAGATGGAGTTCATCACCGTGAGGCTGAGGAAGAATGCGGCGGTAAGGGCGAGATAAACTGTTGTTCGGTACCTCTTTTGCGTCGTTCGGGTTATTGATGTGGAGGTCCCGGCCGATGACAGGTCGGATTTCATGAATTTTGATGGGGTTGTTTGATGGGGCAAAGATAGTGAAAATCCGGAAACTCCGAGCATTGCGACCGGTTTTCGTAAGTCGGTAAAATGCAATCGGCCTCCGGCATTCCGGAGGCCGACTGCGGGTCTTGCCCGCTCCCCTATTCGAAACGGTATTGCAGCACGTCGCGCCAGCCCAGCAGGAGCTCGCGCACCGCGAGGCGTTTTTTTCCGGCGATCTGCAACTCGCCGAGGACGATCCATCCGTCGCTGCACGCGACGCGGATGAAGGTGCGCCCGTCGCTCTCGACCGTGCCGCAGGGCGCGCCGTGCGCAGCCTCCTCGAACGTCGCCGCAAAGATCTTGGCCGTCTGCATCTCGTCCGACCCGTCGCGGAACATCCCCGTCCAGGCCGCCGGATAGGGCGACAGACCGCGGATGAAGTCGATGATCCGGCGGCCTTCGCGGTGCCAGTCGATCCGGCAGTCCTCCTTGAAGATCTTGGGGGCCGGATGCAGCGTCGCCTCGTCGGCGTTTTCCTGTACTGTGGGGGTGATGTCTCCCGCCGCAACGCGGTCTACCGTCTCCAGTACGAGCCCGGTGCCTACCGTCATCAGCTTTTCGTAGAGCGTTCCCACGTTGTCCTCGTCGAGAATCGGCACCTTGATCTGCCCCAGAATGGCTCCCTTGTCGATCTCGTGGTTCAGCAGGAAGGTCGTCACTCCGGTCTGCCGCTCGCCGTTGATGATAGCCCAGTTGATCGGGGCCGCGCCGCGGTATTGCGGCAACAGCGAGGCGTGGAGGTTGAACGTCCCCAGCCGCGGCATGGCCCAGATGACCTCGGGCAGCATGCGGAAGGCGATGACGATCCCCAGATCGGGGCGCAGCTCGCGCATCGCATCGACGAACTCTCCGGCCTTCAACTTCTCGGGCTGGAGGATCGGCAGTCCCAGTTCGCGGGCGGCTGCCTTCACGTCGCTTTCGTGCATCTTCTGCCCGCGGCCGGCGGGTTTGTCGGGTGTGGTCACCACCGCCACGACGCGGTATCCTCCGGCAACGAGCGCGCGGAGCGACGGCACGGCGAACTCGGGCGTGCCCATGAATACGATACGGAGCTGTTTCGGATCCATCCCTCTATTTTTTCTCCAGGCCCAGCGTGTGGTGCATGCGCTCCTGCTTGGTCTCCAGATAGTGTTCGTTGTACTTGTTCGGGGCGATGACGATCGGCACGATCTCGTCGATCTTCAGCCCGTATCCCTCCAGCCCGGCACGCTTGAGCGGGTTGTTGGTCATCAGCCGCATGTGGCGGATGCCCAGTTCGCGGATGATGCTCGCTCCCACGCCGTAGTCGCGTTCGTCGGCCTTGAATCCCAGACGCAGGTTGGCATCGACGGTGTCTAACCCTTCGTCCTGCAGTTTGTAGGCATGGATCTTGTTGCAGAGACCGATGCCGCGCCCCTCCTGGTTGAGGTAGACGATGGCTCCCTTGCCCTCCTTCTGAATCATCTGCATTGCGCGGTGCAGCTGCTCGCCGCAGTCGCAGCGGTACGATCCGAAGATGTCGCCCGTGGCGCACGACGAGTGCACGCGGATCAGCACCGGCTCGTCCTCGGTCCACTCGCCCTTGGTCAGCGCCACGTGCTCCACGCCGTTCGACTTCTGGCGGAACGGCGTGATGCGGAAATCGCCCCATTCGGTGGGCAGCGGCACCGTCACGCCCTTCTCGACGATCGACTCCTCGCGGAGACGGTAGGCGATCAGCGAGGCGATCGAGACGATCTTGAGTCCGAACTTGCGGGCTACCTCCATGAGTTGCGGCAGGCGGGCCATCGTGCCGTCCTCGTTCATGATCTCGATCAGTGCGCCTGCAGGCTGCAGTCCGGCCAGGCGGGCCAGATCGACCGCAGCCTCGGTGTGTCCCGGACGGCGCAGCACCCCTTTCTGGCGGGCGCGCAGCGGGTTGATGTGTCCCGGGCGTCCCAGGTCGCAGGGCTTGGTGTTCGGGTCGGCCAGTGCGCGGATCGTGGCGGCCCGGTCGTGGATCGATACGCCCGTCGTGCAGTCGTGTCCCAGCAGGTCCACCGTCACGGTGAAGGGCGTGCCGAGCAGCGAGGTGTTGTTCTCCTCCATCATGTTGAGTCCGAGCTGTTCGCACCGCTCCTCCGAGAGGGGGGCGCAGAGCACGCCGCGGCCCTCCTTGAGCATGAAGTTCACGATCTCGGGGGTGATCTTCTCGGCGGCGATGATGAAGTCGCCTTCGTTTTCGCGGTCCTCGTCATCGACAACGATCACGATCTTGCCGTTGCGGAAGTCCTCGATGGCCTCCTCGACGCTGTTCAGTATCGGTTCCGTATTCATTTCTTATCTCGTTTTGTTTTGATTTTCAATTTGTGCAGCAGGGGTTCCATGCGTTCGCGCAGGGCCTTGATCTTGCCGGCATACCAGTCCGTATCGAGCAGAGCCGAGTCGTTGGTGGCCTTGTAGGTGAGGTACATGGCGATCGGCGTGAGGATGAAGGTCGATAGCCAGACGCCGTAGACGGCATCCCAGTTGCCCTCCTTGGCCAGCTTCTCGCCCGTGATGCTGATGATGTAGTAGATCACGAAGAAGATCACCGACACGACGACCGGCAGACCCAGTCCGCCCTTGCGGATGATGGCGCCGAGCGGTGCACCGATCAGGAAGAAGATGATGATCGACACCGGGAGCGAGATCTTCTTGTGCCATTCGACCTTCGAGCGGTAGAGCTGGTCGAGTGCTTCCTTGGCGTTCGATTCGTCGAACGAGAACATGTTGCGCGAGTTCTTGGCCATGCGCCGTGCCTGGTCCCACACCTTCTCGCGGTCGCGGACCGAAAGCGAAGCGATCGAATCGGCGACGGCCAGGTCCCCGAACCGGCTCTTGTCCACGCGCAGGCTGTCCGGCAGAGGCAGCACGCTCGGGTCGCGGGCGAAGATCTGCTCCTTGAGCAGCGGCTCGTAGGAGCTCGTAGTGGCCGTATTGACCCTGATCTCCAGCGAGTCGATGTCGTGCTGGAGCTCGTTGATGTTCTTGGTGCTGGAGTTCGAGAAGAGGTTGGCGTCGGTGCGTTCCATGGCGAATCCCTCCATGGGGATCACCTGTTTCTCGAGATCGAAAATGTGGTGGCGCAGCGAACTCTGGTTGAACCATTGCGAGTTGCGTGTCTGCTCGTAGGTTTCGCCGTGGAAGAGCGTCACCAGCAGGAAGCGCTTGTCGTCCGAGAGCCGGATGTAGCCCGAGTCGGCGACGATGGTGTTCATGTTTCCGCTGGCGTCGCGGTTGTCGTAGATCAGCACGTTGTGGAGCAGGTGCGTGTCGGGCTCCTGGTGGCTCACGCGGATCGACATGTTGTCGATGCCGTTGAAGAAGAGTCCGTCCTGGAACTCGAGGGCCTGTTTCTGCTGGCGGATGTCGTAGAGCGTGCTGTAGAGTTTCTTGTTGGCCGTCGGAACGAGGTTGTTGCCGATGAAGAAGCTGGCCACGGCCAGCACGCTCACGAGGATGATGAGCGGCTTGGTGATCTTCACGAGCGACATGCCGGCCGACTTCATGGCCAGCAGCTCGTAGTTCTCGCCGAGGTTTCCCATCGTCATGATCGCCGCGAGGAGCATCGAGAGGGGAAGTCCCATCGGGATGAGGTTCGCCATGAAGTAGGTCATCAGCTCGATGATGATTCCTGCGCTGAGACCCTTGCCCACCAGTTCGTCGATGTAGCGCCACACGATGTTCATCATCAGCACGAACATGACGATGAAGAACGTGAGCACCATCGGGCCGAGGTACGACTTCAGGACGAGCTTGTGTATGGTTTTCATGCGGCGGGGCGCGTTTTTTTCCGGTACAAAGTTAATAGTTTTACGACAATAAGCGTAAGCGTGAGGGTAAATATTATGGCGGCGCCGGGCGGAACTTCGAAATGGTAACTTGCGGCCAGTCCCGCGACGTTGCCGGCGACGGCTACCGCGGGGGCCGTCGCGGCGATGGTGCGGTAGTCGCGCGAGAAGGCATTGACGACGGTCACGGGGATCGTGAGCAGCGAGATCAGCAGGACGATGCCCATGATGCGGATCGAGAGGACGATCGTTGCGGCGACCAGCGCGGCCATCAGGTAGGAGACCACGCGTGTGGGGATGCCGCGGCTGCGGGCGAAGTCGCGGTCGAAGGCCACGTACATGATCGGGCGCAGCCAGAGGAGCGCTCCGGCAAGGATGACGAGCGTCAGGAGGGCCAGCGCCGTGACATCGCCGCGCGTGACGGTGACGATGCTGCCGAACAGGTAGGCCGACAGGTCGCCGGAGGTGTATCCCGGGCGCAGGCTCATGAACAGCGCTCCGACGGCCATGCCCACCGACCAGATGATGCCGATGGCCGAATCCTCGCGGATGCGCCCGCGGCTTCCGGCCCACTCGATGCCGAGGGCCGAGAGGATGGCGAAGAGCAGCGCGCCGCCGATGGGGTTCGCCCCGAGCCAGAAGGCGATGCCCAGTCCGCCGAACGAGGCGTGCGTGATGCCGCCCGCCAGGAAGACCATGCGGCGGCAGACGACGTAGGTCCCGATGACGCCGCACGTGATGCCCGAGAGCAGGCAGGCCGTGAATGCATTGAGCAGGTATTGGTAATGGACGAGGTCGCTGAAAAATCCCATGCTTTTTTCGATTGCGCGCAAATTTACGCTTTTTTCCCGGAAAAAATCGCTCCTTTCGCACGGATTTCGTAATTTCGTGCCCGAAAAACACTATTCCATGCAACCTCGCAGAGTCAGTTTCCATACCCTTGGCTGCAAGCTCAATTTCTCGGAGACCTCGACCCTCGCGCGCCAGTTCGAGCAGGGCGGTTTTGTGCGGGTCTCCCCTACGGCCGAGGCCGACATATGTGTGATCAACAGCTGTTCGGTGACCGAACACGCCGACAAGAAGTGCCGCAACCTGATCCGGCGCCTGCATCGCCGCAACCCGCAGGCGATCATCGCCGTGACGGGATGCTATGCGCAACTCAAACCGCACGAGATCGCGGCTATCGAAGGCGTTGATATCGTATTGAGCAACAACGATAAAGGTAATTTATATAAACGGGTGGTTGAACTTGCGGGCAAGGGCCGCGCGCAGGTCTACAGTTGCGATACCGACGAGCTCACGTCGTTCTTCGCGGCCTTCTCGAGCGGCGACCGCACGCGGGCCTTCCTCAAGGTGCAGGACGGCTGCGACTACTGCTGCTCCTACTGTACGATCCACTATGCCCGCGGGGCGAGCCGCAACCAGCCCGTTGCCGAACTGGTCGAAGAGGCCCGCCGCATAGCAGCGGGGGGCCAGCGCGAGATCGTCATCACGGGGGTCAATACGGGGGATTTCGGCCGGACGACGGGCGAGCGTTTCATCGACCTGCTGCGTGCCCTGAACGACGTCGAGGGGATCGACCGCTACCGCATCTCGTCGATCGAGCCGAACCTGCTGACCGACGAGATCATCGCCTTCTGCGCCGCATCGCCCAAATTCCAGCACCACTTCCACATTCCGCTCCAGAGCGGTTCGGACCGCATCCTGGGGCTCATGCGCCGCCGGTACACCACGGCCCGCTTTGCCGAGCGCATCGCCGCCGTGCGGCAGGCGATGCCCGATGCCTTTATCGGTATCGACGTGATCGTCGGCTTTCCCGGGGAGACCGAGGCCGAATTCCGCGAAACGTACGATTTCCTGGCGCGCGTCGAGCCGGCCTTCCTGCATATCTTCCCCTTCTCGGAGCGTCCCGGCACCCCGGCGGTCGATCTGCCGGGCAAGGTCCAGCCCTCCGTGGCGACGCGCCGCGTCGCCGAACTCGAGGAGCTGTGCGCGCGGCTTCACGGCAGCTTCTGTGCCCGCGGCGAGGGAACGGAGGCCGAGGTGCTTTTCGAGAGCACGATGCGCGGGGGCATGATGTTCGGCTTTACGGGCAACTACCGCCGGGTGAAGGTGCCCTACGACCGCTCGCGGATCAACCGCATCTGCCGTGTGAAACTCGGTGCGATGGACGAATCTCACGACCTGACGGGTGAAATTCTGGATTAATTTCCTATCTTTGCGGAAAAAGGTTAATATCGAAGCGACTATGACGGGTATGCGCAAACGGGTGACGGCCGGGTTTCTGAGCATCGTCTGCCTGCTGTTTTTTTCGGGGATGGTCTCGTTTCTGGAGCTGAGCCGCCTGAGCCGCGACACGGGGGAGATCCTCGGGGCCAACAAACGCAACATCGAGCTGGCCCGCGAGATGCTCGATGCCGTGCACGACCAGAACGTGGCGTTGATCCACATCTCGGTCTTCGGCGACCGGAGCTACGACAGCCTGTGTATGGCCGGTATGGAGCGGCTCGAGAAGACGTTGCGCGTGGCCCAGGCCGAGGCTTTCGACAAGAGTTTCCTCGATTCGCTCGCCTTCGCCACGACCGAACTCCGCCTCTTGACGGACAACTACCTGGCCTTCGGCGCCGGGGCGGCCGACAGCGTGCGCCTCGCGGTGCCCGATTCGGTGGGCGGCCATTGGTACAACGACGAATACGAGGCCCACTACGATCGGCTGACCGCCGCCATAGAGAACTACATGACCTCGACACAAAGTTCGCTGGCTCCACGTGCCGAGCAGATGAAGACGAATGCCTACCGGGCTGTGACTCCGGTGCTGATCTCGCTCGTGGTGATGATCGCCATTGTGCTGATGTTCTACTACTTCATCCTTGTCTACTGCGTGGATCCCGTCGAGCGGATGATTCACAGCCTGGACGGGTACCTGCGTTTCCGGACGCCGTTCACCGTCAAGGGCGAACTCAAGGACGAGATGCTGGCGTTGCGCGAGAAGATCGAGTCGTTGATTAACCTTGTCAAACAGTCGAAATAGGATCGGAATGCGGGTAGACGTGGTTTTGCGATATATCGGAGTCGTGATGCTCTTCATCGCGGGCTTCATGCTGCTTTCGGCGGGAATCTCCTGTCTGAACGGCGTGGATTCGGCGTTCTATCCCCTGCTGTTGTCGGCCCTGCTGACTACCTTGCTCGGGGCCTTCCCGTTGATTTTTGTGGGTAAACGCGATCAGATTACCAACAAGGAGGGGTTCTGCATCGTCGTCGGTTCGTGGCTTCTGTCGTGTGTGGTCGGGATGTTCCCCTACCTGATCTGGGGCGGGGAGTTCAGTCTGGTGAACGCCTGGTTCGAGAGTGTGTCGGGCTTTACGACCACCGGGGCTTCGGTGCTGACCGACGTTGAGGCTCTTCCGCGCGGGTTGCAGTTCTGGCGCTTTTCGACCACGTGGATCGGCGGTATGGGCGTGGTGATGTTCGCGCTTGTGGTGCTTCCGACGATGGGACGCAGCAAGATGACCCTCTCGAATGTCGAACTCTCGTCGCTGGCCAAGGACAACTACCGTTACCGCACGCAGGTGATCGTCCACATTCTGCTGGTGGTCTATGTCGGTCTGACGGCTCTCTCGACCGTCATGCTCCGCCTGGCGGGCATGAACTGGTTCGATTCGCTCTGTCATGCGATGTCGGCCTGTGCGACAAGCGGTTTCTCGACCAAGAATGCCAGCATGGCCTTTTACAATAACGCGTGGATCGATACGGTGCTGATCTTCACGATGGGTGTGGCTGGCATGCACTTTGGACTGATCTACGCAACGGTTACGGGCAAACGCAACAACATTTTCCGCTCGGAGGTGACACGCTGGTATATGGGCATCCTGCTTGTGTGCAGCGTGTTGATCGCCATTTCGCTCTATGCCGCGGATATCTACCCCACGATCACGGCGTCGTTCCGGCATGCGGCCTTCCAGTTCTTTTCGCTGATGTCCACAACGGGTTTCGCCTCTGCCGATTCGAGCGTCTGGCCGCCGTTTGCCGTGATTCTGCTGATGTTCGGTTCGATTGTCTGTGCGTGTGCGGGTTCGACGACGGGCGGCATGAAGACCAACCGGCTGGTGCTGGCCGGTAAGATGATCCGCGCCCAATTGCGGCGCCAGCAGCACCCCAACGCCGTGATCCGCATCCGCCTTGACGGCGTCATGCAGGACGATTCGGCCATCTACGGCGTGATGATCTTCATCGTTACCTATATGTTGGCGCTGCTCGTGGGGACGGTTTTCGCTGCGTTGTGCGGTGTGGATCTGCTGACCGGGTTTTCGAGTACGGTGGCTTGTCTTGGTAATGTTGGCCCGGGCTTCGGCGACGTTTACTCGATGGGCAATTACGCCGGAATGCCGGCAGCGCTCAAGACGTTCGATGCCCTGCTGATGCTGCTCGGACGTCTGGAGATATTCGGATTGATTCAACTGTTTTTCATTAAATGGTGGAGATGACGGAAATGGGATTTCGCAGAATTCATATTCTTCTTTTTTCTGTTTTGGGGCTGACGTTTGCCGCCCTGCCGCTTGCGGCGCAGCAGCCTCCGGTCGAGGCCCGCATTGCCGGGCTGGAAGGCAACGAGGAGTACATGTCCCTGCTGCGCGAGGACGCCGTCCTGCAGTCTCGGGTGGATTCGGTGGTTCGTGCCGTCGAACAGGTGCGTCTGCGCCTGCGCGAGCATCCGGACGAACGCCAGGCCTGCTCCGAGGAGATCCTGCGGCTGGAGAGCCGGATCTTCGATCTCCGGAATGCCAAGGGCCGGCTGATCGACCGCATCAACACGATCGAGCAGGAGTGGGTGCTGGCTAACCTGGACAATCCGGCCGCCTCCGCCTCGGAGCGTCCGGCTGCCCGTGTCCCCGATTCGCTCAAGGTGCGCAACCTGGTCTACAACCCCTGTTTCGGCGAGCAGCTTCCCAAGGCCGACTATGCGGCCCTGCTCCGCGCCCAGGAACTGGAGCTTCGGGCCGTCGATCTCGTGAACCGCTATTTCGCCAACTACGAGACGGCCGCCCAGCTGGCTGAGGCCTATGCCGCGGCTGCTACCGAGAGCGAGGCCGGTGAGATCTACGACCGTTATGAGGCGATACAACGTATCGACGGTACGCTGTCCGATTCGCTCGCCGGGGTGTGGAACTATATCTTCGACAACAAAAACTACGCCTATGGCTACCTGCTCGACAAGCTCGGGCAGGAGGAGGCGCTGACCCGCGAGGAGGAGGCGCTGGCCAAGGCACAGCGTCAGGTGGCCTCGCTGCGGGGCGAAACGGCTTCGGATGCCGTGGCCGACTATTTCCTGCGCAAACAGGTGCTCGTCGATTACGAAGCTTCGGTGGCCGGGCTGCTCGACCTCGGTGCGGCCCGCGACTCGTTGCGCGGCGTGGCGGCCCAACTTCGCGAGGTGGATTTTCGCCGGCCCAGAGTCGAGGTAGCACAGCGCTATTTCCTCGATTTCGACAGCGTGATCTTCACCAAGACTCCGAAATACAGCTATTCCAATCCGATTCCCGAGTGCCGTGTCTACGAGCACGGAACGATTTATCGTCTGCTGCTCGGCACGTTCAACACCAAGCGGGCCGTCTCGACCTTCCGTGGGGCCTACCCGCTGTCGTATCTGGTGAACGACGAAGGCAAGTGGTGCTACTTCACAGGCGGTTTCGCCACGCGTGAGGAGGCCGACTCGGTGCAGACGGTGCTCAAGAAACACGGGTTCGTGCGTCCCGAAGTGGTTGTCTGGACCGACGGAGTCTACCGCAACCTTTCGCGGGAGCCCGAAGCCGGGGCTGTAGCCTACCGCATCGAGATCGACGGGGCGGACGCCCTCTCCGAAGAGGTTCGACAGACGATCGCCTCGCTCTCCGAGGGGCGCGAACTCTCGCGCGTGGGAACCGGGACCTTTGTCGTCGGGACGTTCGACGATCGCGCCGTTGCCGACCGCCTGGCCGAGGCCCTGCGTCAGGCCGATGCGGCTCTGGAAATAAAAGTTGCGGAGATTATGCCGCAAACGGAATAAAAATCCTATCTTTATAACCGATTCGAACCGCTATGGAACTCTTCTACATCATCCTTCTGGTCTTCTTCGGGCTGCTGTTCCTCGTGGCCGAACTGGTTCTGTTGCCCGGAGTCTCGGGGGGCGCCCTGCTGGCCCTGGTCAGCGACGGCAGCGCCATCTACCTGGCGTTCCGCGATTTCGGAGCCACGGGCGGAGCGGTGACCATTGCGGTCATCATCGTGCTGGGGCTCGCGGCAACGGTTCTTTCGCTGCGCGCCAAGACCTGGCAGCGCTTCTCGCTCCGGCAGGAGATCCGCTCGTCGAGCACGCCCGTCGCCCCCTCCGAACTCCTGAAGACAGGTGACCGCGGCATGACCCTTTCGCGCCTCGCGCCGATGGGCAAGGTCGAAATCGGCGGCCGCATCTACGAGGCCAAGACGCTCGACGGCTATGTCGATCCGCGCCGGGAGATCGAGGTCGTGGGATTCGAGAATTTCAGTGTCATTGTAAAACCCGTAAAATAATCTGTACCTATGGACTTTCAGGTTGGCATGATCGCCGTGGTCGTATTCGTGGCCCTTATCGCCCTGTGGCTCATCTTCTATTTCATCCCTGTCGGGCTGTGGTTCTCGGCCCTGGTGTCGGGCGTCCGCATCAGCCTGCTGCAGCTGGTACTGATGCGCTGGCGCAAGGTGCCGCCCTCGACGATCGTCTCGTCGATGATCGAGAGCACCAAGGCCGGTCTTGCGCTCAACCCCAACGAACTGGAGGCACACTACCTGGCCGGCGGCAACGTGACCAACGTGGTTCATGCGCTGGTATCGGCGCAGAAGGCCAATATCATGCTCGACTTCAAGATGGCCACGGCCATCGACCTGGCCGGTCGCGACGTCTTCGAGGCGGTGCAGATGTCGGTGAATCCCAAGGTGATCAATACCCCGCCGGTGGCCGCCGTGGCCAAGGACGGCATCCAGCTCATCGCCAAGGCCCGTGTGACGGTGCGTGCGAACATCAAGCAGCTTGTGGGCGGAGCCGGTGAGGAGACCGTGCTGGCCCGTGTGGGCGAGGGCATCGTCTCGTCGATCGGTTCGGCGCTGTCGCACAAGATCGTGCTCGAAAACCCCGACTCGATCTCGCGTGTGGTGCTCGAGAAGGGTCTCGATGCCGGAACGGCCTTCGAGATTCTTTCGATCGATATCGCCGACATCGACGTGGGCAAGAACATCGGTGCCCAGCTGCAGATGGACCAGGCCGAGGCCGACAAGAACATCGCGCAGGCCAAGGCCGAGGAGCGCCGCGCCATGGCCGTCGCCCTCGAGCAGGAGAACAAGGCCAAGGCGCAGGAGGCGCGTGCCAAGGTGATTCTGGCCGAAGCGGAGGTGCCGCTGGCCATGGCCGAGGCATTCCGCAACGGCAATCTGGGCATCATGGACTACTACAAGATGAAAAACATCATGGCCGATACGTCGATGCGCGAGACCATCGCACGGCCCGAGAAGAAATAACGGAAATGGACGACCGAGTCGCCGAGCGGGGCGCGCCACAACGAGCGCGCCCCGCTTTGCGATGACGAAAAAAACAAAAAACACATTCAGAATGAGACGGTTGCTGGCCCTTTTGTGGCTTCTCTGCGTGTCGGTGGCGACACGTGCTGCCGTGATCGACACGGTGGCTGTATTCAGTGCGCGGATGCAGCGCGAGATCCCGGCGTTTGTCGTCGTACCCGAACATGCGGCGGGCGAGCGTCTGCCGGTGGTCTATCTGCTGCACGGTTTCGGAAACAACCAGCGGGCCTGGCTGCAGATCACCGACCTGCGGTCGCTTTCGGAACGCTACCGCATGATTTTCGTCTGCCCCGACGGTGAGAAGAGTTGGTACTGGGACAGCCCGCTGCATGCCGAGTCGCAGTTCGAGACCTTTATCTCCGGGGAACTCCCGGCATGGATCGATGCCCGCTACCCGACGATCGCCGCCCGCGAAGGCCGGGCCATCACGGGATTGAGCATGGGCGGCCACGGTGCCCTGTGGAATGCCGTGCGTCACCCCGATGTCTTCGGTGCTGCCGGATCGACCTCCGGAGGCGTCGATATCCGTCCTTTCCCTGATTCGTGGGAGATGAAGGAGCAGCTGGGCGAACTCAAGGACAATCCGGCGCGCTGGGATGCCTATACGGTCATCAATGCCGTCGATTCGCTGCACGACGGTGATCTGGCGATCATCTTCGACTGCGGCTACGACGACTTTTTCTACGAGGTGAACGTCGCCCTGCACGAGAAGCTGCTCCGCATGAAGGTCGGTCATGACTTCCTGGTGCGGCCCGGCGCCCACACGTGGGAGTATTGGGCCGGGTCGCTCCCCTACCAGCTGCTCTTCTTCGAACGCTATTTCGAGCGCGCGGGGCAGTGATCCGCCGCGGTACTCCGTGCACTTTCAGGGGCGGCGGACGTTCGGGCAGAGCATCCGGACCCGCTTGTTTCAGCAGGCCGGGGCGGAGGACTCCGTTTTCGTGCCGATTTTCCGGGAATACATACTAATTTGCCTGTCATGCCGTTTAATAACAGGCGATAGGAGCCTCTCCGAATCGAAATATTTGGAGAAGCGAAGTAGGATATATCCCGCTTTTTGGTATCTTTGCAAAGATTTTACAAACCGAAACAGAATGTATATGAAAGGATTTGCAGGGCTTGTGTCCCTCGTGCTGGGTGTGGCGGCGCTGGCCGTGTCGTGCAGCAAGGACAAGGTCAAGGGCACGCTGGAGTTCGAGGTGCCCGCCGTGTTCATGCAGGCGGGCGACGAGGCGGTGGTCCGTTTTTCGTCGAGCAGGATCGAGAGTTTTACGGTGACACAGAAACCCACGGGATGGAACGATCCGGTGGTCGATATCGCAGCCAGGACCGTCACGATCGTCTCGCCGGTAACCTTCGGTGAGGACATCGAGGGCGAGGACGGCGAGACTACCACCGTGGAGACCTCCGGAACGGTCGTGCTCACGGGATACAGTTCCGACGGCGTGGCGGCTTCGGCTTCGCTGTTTGTGAGCGTCACCTCGACGGTCGATCTCGAAGGCCCGGCCAACTGCTATCTGGTGAACAAACCCGCGAAGAACTACCGTTTCGATGTCCGCCATACGGGCAACGGCGCCTCGACGATCGAGCCGGCATCGCTCGCCGTCGTTTGGCAGTCGAAATCGGGGCTGATCGAATACCTCCGGCTGACCGACGACGGGAAGGCATCGTTCTACATCGATGCCGACGAGGACGATGATACGCGCATCGCGCAGGGCAACGCCCTGATCGGTGCCTACGACGCATCGGACAACTTGCTCTGGAGCTGGCACGTGTGGGCTGCGGACTACGATCCCGAGGCTGCCGACGGCACCGTCGTCTTCAACGGACAGGAGATGATGACCCGCAACCTCGGCGCGCTCGACAACGACAACTCCACGACCGACCGCATCCTCGCCTCCTACGGGACCTATTACCAGTGGGGCCGCAAGGAGCCCTTCATCGGTCCGAACACCTACAGCGCGGGCAGCGGATCGTCGGCCACGATGTACAACGGATCGGGCGGCCGCGTGACGCTCGAGACGGTCGCCGCCTCGGCCGAGACCGGGACTGCGGCCTATGCCCTGCAGCATCCGCTGACCTACATCACGGGCGTCACCGATTCGTCGAACGACTGGTGCTGGGCTCATGACTCCTCGTTGTGGAGCGCTGCGGAGAAGACCGAGAACGACCCCTGTCCCGCCGGCTGGCGCGTGGCTCCGGCAAGTGCCTATGCCGGACTGGCGATCTCGGGGACGCCGGGAGCCTCCGATTTCGACAAGTACGGCTGGACGTTCACCCGTGAGGGCGCTTCGTCGTTCTTCCTGGGTGCCGGACGCCGGCTCTATACGAACGGCAAGATCCAGAACCTCTACGTCGTGGTCCCTGCCTCGTCGTCGCTTTCGACGCGCAACGTTGCCGAGGATGCCCAGCCGTGGGAGGGTCTCTACTGGACGGCCGACCCCGCTTCGGAGGGTTCGGATGCGCAGGCCTTCTACTTCTGGTTCGAGAAGAAGAGTTCGACGGGAGGTGTCACGGAGAGCAAGCCCTACGCACGGGCCAACGGCATGCAGGTGCGTTGTGTGCGCGAGAAATAAGCGCGGGTCATACCGCGTTGCGGCGGGACCGTCCTTCGGGGCGGTCCCGTTCCGTTTGGTATGACTGTTGCGGTCGGAGACCGAAAAACTCATCCGATCATGCGTATTCAAACGGGTAAAGGCACCGTCTCGCCCGGTGTTCTTCTGGCCATCTGGTCCGTGTCGGCCGTCACGTCGCTTCCCGGCCTGGCCGTATCCCCCATTCTGGGAGATCTGAACCGGATCTTCCCCCATGCGACCAACCTCGAGATCCAGATGCTCACCTCGCTGCCGTCGCTGCTCATCATCCCCTTTGTCCTGCTTTCGGGCCGCCTCTCTGTCGGTCGCGACAAGTTCCGGACGCTGGCCGTCGGGCTGGCCCTCTTCTTTGCCGCCGGACTGGCGAGCCTCTTTGCCCGGAGCATGGCCGGCCTGATCGCCATGAGCTGCCTGCTGGGTGTCGGGGCCGGTATGGTCATCCCCTTCTCTACGGGTCTGGTGGTCGATTACTTCACGGGCGGCTACCGTATCCGGCAGTTGGGTTATAGTTCGGCGATCAGCAACCTGGTGCTCGTGGCCGCCACGGCCCTGGCCGGTTACCTGGCCGGTATCGACTGGCACCTGCCCTTCCTGGTCTATCTCCTCCCGGGCCTTTCGCTTGCATTGGTCTTTCGGCTTCGCCGCCAGCCCTCCGCGCAGGAGCCGCCGCAGAGCCTGCAGCTGATGAACCGCTCGATCGACCGCCGCAAGCTGGTCGGGCTGATGGCCTTCTACTTCTTCATCACCTATGCGGCGCTGGCCGTCGTCTTCTATGCGTCGTTCCTCGTCGAGCGCTACGGACTGGGCTCCTCCTTTTCTGGCGGGTTGATTTCTCTCTTTTTCCTCGCCGTCATGCTGCCGGGACTCTTCATCGACCGGGTCATCGTCCGCCTCAAAGGGCTGACGAACCTCGTCTCGCTGGCGCTGCTCTGCCTCGGACTGGCAGCCTTTGGGGTGTTCCACCATCGGTTCCCGCTGCTCGCCGGCGCCGCGCTTGCCGGCCTGGGTTACGGGATCATGCAGCCGGTCATCTACGACAAGGCCGCGACGATCGCTCCGCCGCGCTCGGCGACCCTTGCCCTGTCGTTCGTCATGGCGATGAACTACCTGGCCGTCGTCGCCTGTCCCTTCATCGTCGATGCGTTCCGTTCGTTTTTCCACCTCCACGGCGAGCATTTCCCGTTTCTGTTCAATGCCGTCTGGGTGGCGGTCGTCTGGGTGGCGGCCCTGCTTCGGCGTGACAGCTTCACGCTGGGACTCGGAAAGTCCTATTATGTGCTGTAAATAGGCTGTTCGGAAATTGGATATGACACAAAAAGGTTTAAATTTGTAGTAGAAAGTCAAAAACCCCAAAAACCTTTTGTGTCATGATGGAAAAACTCTTGCTGCCGCTATGTGCGGCCGCCGGAATTCTTGTCGCCGGGTGCAGCGACCCGTCCGACGGTGAATCCGATATCCGTATCGCCCCCTCTATTACGCGGGTCGATGGTGTGAACTTTACCGAAGGGGACCGCATCGGCGTGACGGTCTCGCTCTCTTCGGGTGACTATGCCGCCAACCGGCTGATGACCTACGACGGCCTCTTCTTCTCGGCTGCGGGGCTGGTGTGGTACGACGAGACACAGGGCGCCTCGACCTTCACGGCCTACTATCCCTACCGCGATGAGGGGGTTCCCGGGACTTTTGCCGTCGCCGCCGATCAGCGCGACGGATGCACTCCGTCCGACCTGCTGGGTGCCGTGACCCGCGACGTGTTGCCCGGAAGCACCCCCGTGAAGATGCAGTTTCACCACCTCCTCAGCCAACTGAATATCGTCGTGCAGAATCGCAGCGATCGGGCGGTCCGCCAGGTCGCTATCGACGGCTTTGTCCCCGAGGCAGCGGTCGATCTGGCTGTGCCGGAGGCTACGGTGCGGGCCGGTGAAGCGGTCGAGGTGCTGGCCTTTGCCGTCACTCCGAATGCTCTTTACCGGGCGGTGCTTGTCCCGCAGCGGGCCACCCTGCAGGTCGATGTCACGCTCGAGGACGGCACCGTGGCGAGTAAATCGGTGCCCGATGCGGCTCTTGAGGGCGGCAAGCGCTACGACCTGTCGGTAGTGGTCGAGGCGGCCCCGGAGCCCGAACTCGAAGTGACGCTGAGCGGTGAGATCGTCGATTGGATCGACGGTGGGGAGCTCGGCACCGGCGGGGATGGGGGCGACGAGCCCGACGAAGGTGACGGCAAGACGGTCGTCTACGCAGGCGAGACCTACTCCACGGTTACCATCGACGGCCGGGTGTGGATGGCCGAGAACCTGCGCTACCGGCCTTCGGATGCAACGTTCGGTGACGGGGTCTGGAATCCCGAGGCGGGCGCTTCGGCCGTTGCCGAGCTGGGCTTGCTCTACGACTATGCCACGGTGACGGGCGGTGCGGTGCCGACTTCGGAGGGCCTTCTGCGCGGTATCTGCCCTCCGGGCTGGCACATCCCCGATACCGATGAACTGGAAGCCCTGGCCGCGAGCGGGGAGCGCCTGGCCGATTTCTTTACGGTCGCCGGTTTCTGGAACTCATCGGGTTTCGGCTCCTACGGCGATGCCTCGAAGGGGTACCTGTGGGGTACGGGCTCTTCGGAGGCGGGGCGGCGCGACTGCATCGCCTGCACGACGGACGGGCTGCCGCTCGTCAAGTCGCTGCCCGAGGCGCACGGACTCTCGCTTCGCTGCGTGAAGGACTGATCCGGCCTGCGAGCCGAAAGGAACGGGGAGGAACCTGTCAAGGTTCCTCCCCGCCTATTTCATCGCCCCGGCCGGATCAGTGGTCGCGGTTGAGGAAGAAGATCGGAATGTTGGCCAGGAAAAGGTCCTTGCCCGTGAGCCGGTCGCGCTTTTCGATCAGCTCGTTCAGCGTGACGTCGCCGATCAGGTAGTTACTCTCCTCGCTGATGTACTGTTCGTGGATCTTCGAGAAGCGGAGGATCCGGCGGATGTCCGTCTCTCTGTAGCGGACGTAGATCTTCAGCGTGATGTCGGTCGTGTATTCGGGCCGCTGAAGGTAGTTCATCTTCTTGTACTCGTAGCGGTAGTCGTGCAGGCGGGCCATGATGTCGCTCAGGATCGACGAGGCTGTGGGCAGGCTCCCGGCTCCCTTGCCGAACATGAACTGGCGGTCGTAGCACTCGCCGCGGATCACCACGCCGTTGTATTCGTCATCGACGCTGTAGATGTACTTGTCCGGGGTGACGAATTCCGGCATGACGAACATCGTGAAGTGCTCCTCCGAAACCTTCACCACCTGTGCCACCAGTTTGATCTTCACCCCTTTCTCGCGGGCATAGCGGATGTCCGAGTCGTGGATCGTCGATATGCCGTAGGTGAAGATCCGCTCCGGTGCGACGTATGCGCCCAGTGCGTGCACGGTGATGATCACCAGCTTGAAGAGCGAGTCGTAGCCCTCGATGTCGAACGACGGATCGCTCTCGGCGAATCCGAGGGCCTGCGCCTGAGCGAGGGCGTCGCCGTAGGGCTCCCCGTGGTCGAAGACGCGCGAGAGGATGTAGTTCGACGACCCGTTGAGGATGCCCTTGACTTCGAGCAGCAGGTCGTTGTCGTAGTACTCCTCGAGGTTGCGGATCACGGGAATCGAGCCGCACGACGAGGCGTCGTAGAGCAGTGCCACGTGGCGGGTCTTCTGCAGTTCGATCAGCTCCGGGAGGTGGCGTGCGAGCATCGTCTTGCTGCCCGACACGACGGGTATTCCGCGCAGCATCGAGCGTTTGACGATGTCGTAGGCAGCGTCGGGGTCGTTGATGACCTCGACGATCAGGTTTACGTTCGGGTTGTCGAGGATCTCCTCCACCGAGGTGGTGAAGCGTTCGCGGTCCACCGCGATGCGGCGCGGCTTTTCCGGGTCGCGGACGCAGATCTTGACGATCTCGGCATTGGCGTTCTTGGCCTTGCCGATGACCTCGTAGATGCCCTGTCCGACCACGCCGAAGCCGAAGAGTCCGATTTTGATTTTGCTCATGTCCGGTATTCTGTTTTCAGTTGTTGTTTTCGGTTGGCTGTCCCTCCATGAAGGGACGCAGGATGTCGTTGAGCTGCTCGTGCTCGACCAGGAATCCGTCGTGGCCGAACGGTGAGTCGATCTCGTGGTATTCGCTTCCGGGGATCTGCCGCTGCAGGGCGCGCATCTCCGCGGGGGTGAAGATCATGTCGGTGGTGATGCCGACGAGCAGCGTGCGGGCCGCAATGCGGGCCAGCGCCGCGTCGGTCCCTCCCCTGCCGCGTCCTACGTCGTGCGTGTCGAAGGCGTTGAGGATCGCGTAGTAGGAGTAGGCGTTGTAGCGGCGGCAGAGCTTCTCGCCCTGATATTGCTGGTAGGTCGAGGCGCGGTGGGCGGCCGGTAGCTCTTCGCGGTCCTGCTGCGTGAGGTTGTACCCTGCAGCCCCGCGGTAGGTCAGCAACCCGATGGCGCGTGCCGCCGCAAGCCCCTTCATTCCGGCATCGTTGCGCGGCTGGCCGAACGTGGCGTCGGCCTCGATGGCCATGCGCTGCGTCTCGTCGATGGCGATGGTCCACGGCGAGGCCTTGGCTGCCGTGGCGATCAGCACGAGGCGTGCGATGCGCTCCGGCTCTTCGACGGCCCACTCCACGGCCTGGAACCCGCCTACGGAGCTTCCCACGAGCGTGGCGATGCGTCCGATGCCGAGCGCGCGGGCCAGCAGACGGTGCGCCGCCACCATGTCGCGGATCGTGAAGGGCGGGAAAGTGCCGTACCACGGACTTCCCGTTGCCGGATTGACCTGCAGCGGCCCGGTCGTCCCGTAGTGCGAGCCGAGGATGTTGGCGCAGACGATGAAGTGGCGCGACGGGTCGAGAAATCGCCCCGGCTCGACCGTGTGCGGCCACCAGTCGGCGACGTCCGAATTGGCCGTCAGCGCATGGCAGACCCACACGACGTTGTCGCGCGCGGCGTTCAGTTCGCCGTAGGTGTGGTAGGCGATCCGCAGTGCGGGCAGTTCGCCGCCGAGTTCGAGCGGGAAAGGTTCGTCGGAAAGGAAGACGTGCTGCATACCCTACTCCTCCACGTGAGCGAATGCCTGTTCGAAATCGTCGATCAGGTCCTCGACATCCTCCAGTCCGAGCGAGATGCGCAGCAGCGTCGGCGTTACGCCCGCCGCCGCGAGGTCGGCCTCGCCGAGTTGTTTGTGCGTGGTCGATGCGGGGTGCGTCACCACGGTGATCGAGTCGCCGATCATTGTCATGTTGGCGGCCAGGTGCAGCGCCTCGACGAAACGCACGGTGCTCTCCAGCGTACCCTTGAGCTCGATCGTGAAGACGGCCGACGACCCGAAGCGGTAGTATTTCCGGGCGTTTTCGAAACTCGGATGGGTATCGAACCCGACATAGCTGACGCGGGCCACCTTCGGGTGGCTGCGGCAGTATTCGGCCAGCCGACGGGTCGATTCCACCTCGTGGCGGACGCGCAGCGAGAGGGTCTCCAGGCCGAGGAGCATCAGGTAGGAGTCGAACGGCGAGGGGCAGCAGCCCAGGTCGCGCAGCCCGTCCACACGGCATTTGACGATGAAGGCCGCCCGGCCGAACGCCTTGTGGAGGTTCAGCCCGTGGTAGCCCTCCGACGGACCGTCGATCTGCGGGAACTTGCCGTTGCCCCAGTCGTAGTTGCCGCCGTCCACGATCACGCCGCCCATGGCCGTGCCGTGTCCGTTGATCCACTTCGTCGCCGAATCGACGACGATGTGGGCGCCCCATTCGAAGGGGTTGCAGAGGTATCCCGCCGCACCGAACGTGTTGTCCACTACCAGCGGCACGTCGCGTCGGCGGGCCACGGCGCCCAGCCCCTCCAGGTCGGGCACGTCGCAGGTCGGGTTGCCCATGCTCTCGACGTAGAGGGCCTTCGTGCGGTCGTCGATGAGCGCCTCGAACGCCTCGGGGCGCTCGTTCGGGGCGATGCGCACCTCGATGCCCATGTTGCGCAGCGAGATGCGGAACTGGTTGTAGGTACCGCCGTAGAGCAGCGGGGAGGCGACGATGTTGTCGCCCCGGGAGGCCAGCGAGAGCACCGTGACGAGGATCGCCGACATGCCCGACGATACGGCCAGGGCCCCCACGGCTCCGTAGAGCGCCGCGATGCGCTCCTCGTAGGCTGTCGTGGTGGGGTTCTGCAGCCGGGTGTAGATGTTGCCGGCTTCGCTCAGCTCGAAGAGCCGGGCGGCATGGTCGCAACTGCGGAAACGGTAGGCGGCCGTGGGACAGATCGCCACGCCGCGGGCTCCGGTCTCCCTGTTCTCGGGCAGCCCGGCATGGACCTGCAGGGTCTCGAATCGGTAATTTTTCGGTTCCATATCTTGTTTCTTTCGGTATCACAAAAAAGTCCGGCTTCGCAGGGAAGCCGGACTCTCTTTCGCACACGACGAAGTTATGCCCGGCCGGAGCGGCTGCGCATCGACATCATCGACATCATCGGCATCGCCTCAGGGAGTTGCCGGAATCCGTATGTTGCGCTTCGCTTCATCATCGGGGAAACTTCTACGACGCAAATATAGAAATTTTTTACAAATACACAGCGCCCGAGGGGCTTTTTTTGCCGCTGCAGACAAAAAAATCCGTTCCCGATGACCGGGAACGGATTCCTTGCATGTGTCGTCCGCCTGGCGGCTATCGCTTCCGGTCGATCCAGTCGATCCCGGCCTGCGTTGCGGCACCCCGGAGGATGGTCTTGCTGAGCATGTAAAGCTCTTCGCGCGAGGTGTTGTTCAGCCGCAGTTCGAACAGCGTTCCGATCAGCTGTTCGGCCAGTGAACGGGAATCGATTTCGGCGAGCAGGAGGCCTTCGTTGCGGCATACGTCGAAATCGCGCGTCAGTTCCCTGAACTAGAATTCGCGGTGTTCGTCGTAATACTCGGCGAAGACGATCTTGTGCCGGATGTCCGACAGAAAACTCGGGTCTACCTTGTAAAGGCTGTCCACATAGGTATTGACCAGCCGCAATGTCTTCTGCAGCGCATTTCCGCTGCGCCGTTTGCGGTCGGCGTCGATGTGCTGCCGCTGCTGCCGCGCCATGTCGTTCAGGCAGGCGCTGATCAGGTCGTTCTTGTCGGCGAACATTTCGTAGAGCGTGCGTTTCGAGATGCCCAGCATCTGCGCGATCTCATCCACCCGCACGGCACGAAGGCCGTTGCGGGTGATAAGATCCAACGTAGTGCGGATGATCTCCTCTTTGGTCGCTCCCCGTTTCATCACTTCTCCTCCGTGGTGAGGTCACGGCCTCCTCCGAGAGCCTGATAGAGATTGACCACTCCCTGGATTTCGTCGAACTGGTCGGCGATCTGCGACAACTGGGCCGACAGCAGCGACTGCTGTGCGGTCAGCACCTCGAGGTAGGTTGTCGAGGAGTGCTGCATCAGGAGTTCGGTGCTCTCCACGGCGCGTTCCATGGCCTCGATCTGCTTGATACGCAGATCGGTCTTGGCACGGGCCGTCTGGCACTGCGTCAGGGCGTTGTTCACCTCGGCCCCGGCGTTGAGCAGCGCCTGCTGGAAGGCCAGCTTCGACTCCTCCTGCTGTGCCTTGGCGATCTTCAGGTTGGCGCGGTTGGCGTTGGCGTTGAAGATCGGCTGGAGCAGCGATCCGGCAGCCGAGAGCAGGAGTTTGCCCGGATTGGTGATGACTCCGGCGTTGTTGGTCCATCCGGCCGATCCGCTCAGCGTGATCGACGGGTAGAGGGCCGAACGGGCGGCGTTCGTGGCGTAGAATGACTGCATGAGGGAGTACTCGGCCTGACGGATGTCGGGACGGTTCGAGAGCATCTGTACCGGTACGCCGACGGCGAGGTTGTCGGGCAGCTGCTGCTCGTCGAGGCGTCCGCGGACGATCTCGTGGGGCACCTCGCCCAGCACGGAGCAGAGGCTGTTCTCGGTCTCGCGGATCGAGTATTCGATGTCGTTGAGCGATGCTACGATGCCGTAGTAGCTGCCTTCGTACTGGGCTACGCCGGCCTCGTTGGTCATGCCGGCGGCCTTCATCTCACGCATCGTGCGGACGCTCTCCTCCCATTTGGCGGCCGTCTCTTTGGTCACCTCGTACTGGCTGTCGAGCATCAGCAGCGTGTAGTAGAGGTTGGCCACCGAGGCGATGAGCTGCGTGCGAACGGCCTGCTGGTACTCCTGGCTCTGCAGGTAGAGCGCCTTGGCCTTGCGCTTGGCGTTGGTCAGGCCTCCGAAGATGTCGATCTGCCAGCTGGCCGTCACGGGAATGCTGTAGGTCTTCGAAGCGGCTCCGTTGTCGAAGCTCGAGATCGTACCCTGGGGTGCGAAGTTGAACGACGGCAGGTAGGCCAGGCGGGCCGACTTGAGCGTGGCCTCGGCCTCCTTGACGCGCCACTGTGCCGACTGGAGGTCGGTGTTGTTCGTCAGTGCCAGGTCGATGAGCGCCTGCAGCTGGGGATCGGTGAACATCTCCTGCCAGGAGATGTCTCCGAGCGTGGTCGAGTCGGCGGTTTCGGCCGTGCCGTAGAGACCGTCGGTCACTACGTCGGGGCGCTGGTAGTTCTTATAGATGCCGCAGCTCGTCATGGCGGCTGCCAGGCAGATAATCAGTATCTTTTTCATGTTTTATTCCTCTTTCTCGTTTTTGGCCTCTTCCACCTCTGCGCGAACGGACCACTGCGGATCGGGATCGAGTTCGAGGGGCTTGACTTTCTCCTGAAGGGTCTGGAAGACGATGAACAGCGTCGGTACGAGGAACAGCAGGGCCAGCGTTCCGACGATCATACCGCCGACGACACCCGTACCGAGGGTCGAGTTACCGTTGGCACCTGCACCTGTCGAGAATACCAGCGGCAACATACCGAGCACGCAGGTGAGCACGGTCATCAGTACCGGACGCAGACGGGCCTTGGCGGCCGATACGGCAGCCTGCGTGAGGCTCATGCCGGCACGGCGGCGGTCGGCGGCGTACTCGGCGATGAGGATGGCGGTCTTCGACAACAGACCGATCAGCATGATGATACCCGTCTGGAGGTAGATGTTGTTCTCGAGCCCCATCACCTTGGCGAAGAGGAACGAACCCATCAGACCGCACGGTACGGCCAGAATCACGGCGAACGGAATCAGGTAGCTCTCGTAGAGGGCGCTCAGGATGAGGTAGATGAACAGCAGGCAGATACCGAAGATGATCAGCGTGTTGCTCGTCGTCTGGGCCTCCTCGCGGGTGATACCGTCGAACTCGTATCCGTAGCCCTTCGGCAGCACCTGGTCGGCGACCTCGCGGATGGCCTGGATCGCGTCACCGGACGAATAGCCGGGGGCGGCGGTACCCTGCACCGAGATGGCGTTGTAGAGGTTGAAGCGGTTCAGCACGTCGGAACTGTAGACCTTCTCGAGCTCCACGAACTCGCCAACGGGCGCCATTTCGCCCTTGTCGGTGCGCACGTAGATGTTGTTGAGCGACTCGACGTCGAGACGGTCCTCGGGACGGGCCTGCAGGGTCACGTAGTACATCTTCGAGAAGCGGTTGATGTACGAAGCGTACTGGCCGCCGTAGTATCCGGCGATCGTCGAGAGGATCGTCGAGGGCGAGACGCCTGCGCGTTTTGCCTTCGCCGGGTCGATGTGCACCATGTACTGCGGGAAGTTGATGTTGAACGACGAGTAGGCGCGCTCGATCTCCGGACGCTGGTTCAGAGCCCCGATGAACTGCTGGAAAATCTGGTAGAAGTCGGTCAGTTCACCGCCGGCGCGGTCTTGCAGATACATCGAGAAACCGGAGGTCGAACCGTAACCCGAGATCATCGGCGGAGCCACGGCAAAGATCTGTGCGTTCTTGATATTGGCCGTGCGGGCGTAGATCTGTCCGATGACGGCCTGAACCTCGTCTTCGGGATTTGGACGCTCGTCCCAGTTCTTCAGCTTGACGATACCCATGGCGTAGGAGGAACCTGCAGCCGAGGCGATCATGTTGAAGCCGGCCGTCTCCATGGCATTCTCCACCTGCGGAATGTCCGAGATGCGCGATGCAACCACCTCAAGCACCTTGTAGGTCTCCTCGAGCGAGGTTCCCGGAGGGGTCGTCACGTTCACCATAATCGTACCCTGGTCCTCGTCGGGCACCAGACCCGTCTTGGTCGAGTTCATCAGCAGGACGAGCGCTGCGATGGCGATGGCGAAGGTGGACCACATCAGCCACTTGTGCTTGATGAAGAGCATTACGCCATGCTTGTACTTGTTTACCAGCGTCGAGAAGATCGTGTTGAAGGCCTTGCGGAAGCGGGCGGCGAAGTTGTTCTTCATCTCGCCGTTCTCATCCAGATAGGGCTTCAGCAGCAGGGCGCAGAGGGCCGGCGAGAGCGTCAGGGCGTTGAGTGCCGAGATACCGACGGCGACGGCCATCGTAATACCGAACTGCGTGTAGAACACACCCGACGTACCGCCCATCATGGCCACGGGGATGAACACCGCCATGAAGACCAGCGTCGAAGTGATGATGGCAGACGTAATACCCGACATGGCGTCGATCGTGGCCATGTACGAGGACTTGTAACCGGCGTCGAAGCGCGCCTGCACCGCTTCGACCACAATGATGGCATCATCGACGACCGTACCGATGGCGAGCACCAGAGCGAAGAGCGTCAGCAGGTTGATCGAGAACCCGGCCACGGCCAGGAAGGCGAACGTACCGATCAGCGACACGAGGATCGAGATCGTCGGCACGAGCGTCGAGCGGATATCCTGCAGGAAGACGTATACCACCAGCACCACGAGGATGATGGCCTCGATAAGGGTCTTGATTACCTCGTTGATCGAGGCGAAGAGGAAGTCGTTCACACTGTGCAGGTGTGCGATGGCGATGCCCTTCGGCAGGTCGGCCTCGACTTCGTCGAGCAGTTCGTTGATCTGGTTCACGACCTCCGTGGCGTTCGAGCCTGCGGTCTGGAAGACCATCGTACTGACGCCCGGGTGACCGTTCGTCTTGCCGACGTAGGAGTACGACTCACGGCCCAACTCGATGTCGGCAACATCCTTCAGTCGGAGGATCGTACCATCGTCCTGCGCGAGGATGACGATGTTCTCGAACTCCTCGGGCAGCGTCAGACGGCCCGAGTACTTCATCGTATACTGGAAGGCGTTCTTCGAGTTCTCGCCCAGCGAACCGGTCGAGGCCTCGATGTTCTGCTCGGCCAGCACGGCGGTGATGTCCGAAGGCATGAGCTTGTACTGGGCCATGACGTCGGGCTTGAGCCAGATACGCATCGAATAGTCGGCGCCCAGCGTGAAGGCCTCGCCGACGCCCGGGATACGGACGATACGCGGTTCGATGTTGATCTTCGAGTAGTTGGCCAGGAAGCCTTCGTCGTAGGAGTCATCGGGGCTGTAGAGCGAGAAGATCTTTACCATCGAGGTCTGGCGCTTCATGGTCGTCACACCGATCTGCGTTACCTCCGAGGGAAGCTGTCCGGTAGCCGTAGATACCTTGTTCTGTACGTTCACGGCAGCCATGTCGGGGTCGGTTCCCTGCTTGAAGTAGATACTGATCGAGGCGGAACCGGCGGCAGCGGCCGAGGTGATGTAGGTCATGTCCTCAACGCCGTTGATGGCCTCCTCGAGGGGGACAATCACCGATTTCTGGATGGTTTCGGCGCTTGCACCCGGATACGATGCGTGCACCATGACCGTCGGGGGTGCGATATCGGGGTACTGCTCCACCGGCAGCGAAGCGAGTCCGATGATACCGGCGATGACGATGACGATCGATATGACCGACGCCAGTACAGGGCGTTCGATAAAACTCTTGAGTGTCATAGATTATTCCTCCTTTTCAGTTTTGTTTTGAGCGGCGGCGTCATCGGACTGGGCAGCTTCGTTGTTCTGAGCTGCCTCCTCCTGGCTCGCCTGGGCTGCGGGTGCTGCCTGGTTCTTCGGGATGATCGGCGTGCCTTCGCGCATCAGTCCGACACCTTCGCCGACGATCACCTCACCCGGCGTAAGACCGCTCTTGACGATGTACTCCTGGCCGTTCGAAAGCTTCTCGACCTCAATCATCGACGACGAGGCCTTGCCGTCTACCAGTTTGTAGACATAGATCTTGTCCTGCAATTCGAAGGTTGCCGTCTGCGGGATGACGATGCAGTCCTTGTAGTAGTTCGGCATGATGATGTTGCCGGTGCTTCCGCTCAGCAGCAGACCGCCTGCGTTGGGGAATGCGGCACGCAGCTGTACGCTGCCCGTCGAGGTGTCTACCACGCCGCTGATCGATTCCACGCGGCCCGACTGGTCGTATACCGATCCGTCGTTAAGTTTGAGCTGTACGCTGGGCATGTTCTTGAGCGTCTCGTCGATCGATCCGTAGCGGCGGGTCAGTTCGAGCAGCTGCTTCGAGGTCATCGAGAAGTAGACGTACATGGTCGAGTTGTCCGATACGGTGGTCAGGGGCTCGGGGATCGAGGCGCTGACCAGTGCACCGACACGGTACGGCAGTGTGCCGACTACGCCGTTCGACGGGGCCTTCACCACGGTATAGGAGAGGTTGTTGGCGGCATTCACGCGCTGCGCCTCTGCCTGTGCGAGCTGCGCCTTGGCCGTGAGCAGGTTGTTCTCGGCCGTCTGGAGGTCGAACTGCGACACGACGTTCTTGGCGAAGAGCTCCTTTTTGCTGTCGTAGGTCAGCTGTGCGGTGGCTACGCTGGCCTCGGCGGCCTCGACGTTGGCTTCAGCCGTGCGGAGCGCAGCCTTGTAGGGAACCTGGTCGATGATGAAGAGGGTCTGACCCTTCGACACCTTCTGGCCTTCGTTCACGCAGAGCTCGGAGATCGTACCCGAAACCTGCGGGTAGATGGCGATGTCCTGACGGCCCCGGATGGTTGCCGAATAGGTGGTCGGAATCTCTCGGTCGGACGTGGCGACGGTAATCACGGCATACTGGCCGGGACCCATTGTCATCGGTGCCTGCTTGCAGGCGACGGCTGCCATGCAGCAAGTCGCGAGGGCTGCTTTCACAAATGTTTGTTTCATAACTCCACTTAAAAAATTATACTAAAAAACTTTTTCAGGTGCAAAAGTACCATAATTTAACGGCCGTGAGGTCTTAATATTGCGAATAGTGTTGGTGTTTTTCAGAACAAAATCGTGCTGTTTTCGTAAAAATGCGCTATTTTTGTTCGAAAAACGAATTATATATGACTGAATATAATCCGATAATGACTACTCCCGACGAGCAGTTCGTAGTCGGCAACACCGATTTACGCTATTTCGAAGAACACTCCTGCCGTACGGAAGGTGGCGTGATTCTCTTCTGCCGCCGGGGCAGTGCGACGGTGACGGTCGATCAGTTGTGCGACCGCATCACGCGCGATACGCTGTTGCTGCTTCTGCCGGGTTCGATCCTGCATTTGAACGAACGCACGGATGATTTTCGTGTGCGTTTCTGCGCTTTTTCGCTCGAACTCTTTTCGGAAGCCACCTATCGCCTTGATCCCTCCTTTTTCCACGTCCTGCACGAGCATGCGATCATCCGCCTTCCGGCCCGGATCGTTGAGGGGGCGCGCAACTGGTTTCAAATGGCCTCCTACACCTATCGGGATCGCGATAACATTTTCCGCAATACAATTATTCGCAACCGGTTGCAGAACGTCCTGCTGGAGGCTTTCGACAAAACGCGGCGGTTTGCTCCCGATGTGCATCCGCAGTCGGGCACCACGCGCCAGACCGATCTTTTCCAACGTTTCGTGGCTCTTGTGCACGAACATTGCACGGAGCAGCGCGAGGTGGTATTCTATGCCGACCGGCTTTGTATATCGACGCGTTATCTGTCCACGATCATCCGCAGCGTGGCCCACTCGACGGCCAAGGAGTTCATCGACCGCTCGGTGGTCCTCGAGATCAAGATGCTGCTCGAGTCCACGGAACTCTCGGTACAGGAGATTGCCTACCGGCTGCACTTCCCCGACCAGTCTTATCTGGGCCGTTTTTTCAAGAAGCATACGGGGGTGTCGCCTACCGAATTCCGCAATGCAAAAAAGTGAGGCTGCCGACGGATTGCGGCAGCCGCCCATTCAAAACAGGTAAGGAGTATGAAAGTGACGATGTTTGGAACACAGTCCTACGATCGGGAGTCGTTCGATCGGGTTGGTCGGGACTATGGATTCGGAATGGTCTACCACAAGAGCCACCTGAATGCCGACAGCGCGGTGTTGGCCGAGGGGTCGGATGCGGTCTGTATCTTTGTGAACGACGAAGCCGATGCGGCTGCGATTGCGCGTCTGGCCGATCTGGGAGTCCGGCTGATCGCTCTGCGTTGTGCAGGCTTCAATAATGTCGATCTGCGTGCCGCGGAACGCTTTGCGATTCCGGTCGTGCGGGTCCCAGCCTATTCGCCCCATGCCGTGGCCGAGCATGCCGTGGCGCTGCTGCTGGCCCTCAATCGCAAGATCCACCGTGCCTACTGGCGGACGCGTGACGGGAATTTTTCGCTTCACGGGTTGCTGGGCTATGATCTCTGGGGCAAGACGGCCGGCATCGTCGGCACGGGACGGATTGCGCGCTGTCTGATCCGCATCCTGCTGGGTTTCGGAATGCGGGTTCTGGCCTACGATCCCTGTCCCGATGCGGCCTTTGCCGCATCCGTCGGGATTGATTATGTGCCGCTCGACGAATTGTATGCCCGTTCGGATGTCATTTCGCTGCACTGCCCGCTGAACGACTCGACCCGTTACATGATCGGAGACGTGGCGATCGCGCAGATGAAGCCGGGCGTGGTATTGATCAACACGGGCCGCGGACAGTTGATTCATACCGAGGCACTGATCGACGGTCTGAAGGAGGGGCACATTGGTGCCGCGGGGCTGGATGTCTATGAAGAAGAGGCTGCCTACTTCTATGAGGATACGTCGGATCGCATTATGGACGATGATGTACTGGCGAGGCTGTTGTCGTTCCACAACGTGATCGTCACCTCGCACCAGGGTTTCTTCACTCGTGAGGCGCTGGACAATATTGCGCGGACGACGCTGGACAACCTGCGGGAGTTCGCCGAGGGTCATCCCCTGACGAACCGGGTCTATCTTGGTGCGTGAGGCTGGCGGCAGACGATGTAGGTGTAGATGTAGGAGTATGTATTAAAAGGCGGGGCTTTCGCTTTTTTCGGAAGCCCCGCCTTTCCTTTTTGGGCCGTTCGGCCTATCGGGCGAGGATCTCAAAGATCTCGACCGGACCTTCGAGTGCTATTGCGACTGCCTGATCCGCTACATCCATGCGAACGAACGGCTTGTCTGCCGTCGTCCGGGTCACCTCCGAACCGTCGGCCGCCAGCTGGCTGACGGTGACCTTGCCTTCGGCCGGGAGCTTCAGCAGCAGCGTGTACTGCTTCGTGCCCTCCGGAATGCCGAACTTCAGCACGCCCCGGTTTTCGAACGACGTGCCGGGGTTGCGGTCGAAGGCATAGAGCGCCTGTGCGGCATCCTCGGCCTCGATTTCGAATCCGAGCCGCTCCGCGCGGACCGGATTGACCTCGAACGAGCGGACCGACGCCCAGTTGGTCCGGGGAGAATCGAGCCGCTTCAGACGCACGTAGCGGGCGCGGACGGGTTCTCCGCTCCAATTGATGACATATTGCTTCTCGAGTTCGCCGGTCAGAGGCGTCCATGTCTTTCCGTCCTCCGAATACTCGACCACGGCGTGGTCGAAGTAGTCCACGTCGTCCACCGAGTTTCGGCCCTGAAGGATGCGCACCTCCTCCACATCGCGCACACGGCCGAGGTCGGCACCGGTCCAGTCGCCCTCCTTCTGGGCCACCCCCGAGGTGTAGAAGGTCGTCGAGTCGTTGTCGAACATCAGCTTGCTGAGCGTCGTGCGGACGTTGGCGAACGTGCCGATGCCTTTGTACGAGGCGGGTACGTCTCCCGTGAGGCGGGTGAAGAATCCGGCAGACATGTCGTCCATTGCGTTCTCGTAGAAGGGCTGGAGCTTCATCGTTCCCGACTTGTGGGCTTCGTAGTCCTTGCGCTCCTGTTCGGTCATGAGGTTCCCGACGTAGGCGGCCCAGAAGGCTCCGTCGTCGCCGGCCTCGTAGGTCTTGATCAGTTCGAGTGTCTTCCGTCCGCGGGTTCCGAGCTTTCCGAACTCCGTGAGCCACGGGCGCAATTCCCCGAGCAGCGCCTCGTTGCGGCATCCGGCCTCCATCCGTGCCGGCACCTGCTCGATGGCGAGGAACTCGCGCAGCAGTGCGTCGTACTCCTCCTGCGTGTACTCCGCGATGCGGAAGGTGCGGGTCTCCCACGACTCGGCGCGGCGGTATCCGGTCTCCGTGTCGCAGGAGTGGATGGCAAAGGTGCGGTATGCGTCGGCCGCCTCGGGCGTGAGGGCCTCGATGCCGCGCTCCCAGTTGTCGATTGCGTTGTATGCGGCGGTATTCCACGTGTAGTCGGCCACGCCGTAGAGGGCCAGCTTCGAGGCCTCGCCGTGCTCCATCGGGTTGCTCACCACGCCGCAGACCTCCCTGGCCGTGAGCGTCGTGTCGAGCCCGTATACGGGACCCTGCATGACGATGTGGCGGGCGTAGTCCGTCACGGGAAAGTTCCACCAGTAGAAGGCCGGGCGGCGGATGCGCGAATTGACCCACTCCATCGTCTCGCGGGTCATGTCGCTGCACACGACGTCTCCCGTCCAGAAGACGTTCACCGACGGGTCGAGCGTCTTGCCGTAGATGCTCAGGCTGCCCTGCGGCGTGGGGTTGGCCCACAGCCGCGAGTAGTCGGTCGGGCAGACCGTCAGCGGGGCGACGTCGCCCTTGGCGCGCACGAACTCCTCGTTGAGGCGGTTGAGCAGCTCGGTCTGCTTCACGGGATTGGTTCCCTCGCCCGAGATGTCGTCGAAGAAGATGGCGAACGAGCGGACGCCGAGGTCGTACATCATCTCGAACTTGCGGACCAGGTTGTTGTAGTCCTCCTCGTTCCATTTGATGTCCTGTCCGGGGTGGATGGCCCACACGAAGTCCACGCGGTTGCGGTTGCAGGCCTCGACCAGTTCGCGGATCTGCCGCGCCTCCTGCTCGGGATAGGGCAGGCGCCAGTTCGGGCAGCTGTGGTAGGGGTCGTCCTTCGGACCGTAGAGGTAGCAGTTCATCTTGTTGCGGCCGTAGAAATCGATGAGCGAGAGACGCACTTCATGCGACCAGGGGGTTCCGTAGAAACCCTCCACGACGCCGCGCAGCGGCAGGTCGGGATAGTCCGTGACCGTGACGAAGGGCAGCTTCCCCCCGGCGGCCGCGGGGCTCTCAATCAGCTGGCGGAGCGTCTGGATGCCGTAGAAGGCGCCGCGCTCGTCGTATCCCGTGATCCGGATCCCCTGCTTCCCGACTTGCAGGGCGTAGGCTCCCGAGCGGGGCTCGACGCCGCATTTGGCCGCCTGCCGGGCCCCGAAGTCGATCTCGAGCACCGGCCCCTTCTTCGACGGGGTGAGGAAGCCGAGGTCGTCGGCGAACCGGCCCCGGAGATCCTTGATGCGGAGGCCCTGCGTCAGGTCGAGCGTTCGGGAACGGTCTGCCGTTAGGTGGTGGGGCGTCGGGTTGATGACGATGCCCCGGTGGTCCACCCGCTGTCCCGGCACGGCCAGGACATCCTGCGATTCGGAACGTTGCGACGAGAGGTCGAACTCCGTCTCCTGTGCGGCCAGATGGCCGCACAGGAGCAGTCCGGCGGCGAGCGTTGTCAGTAGTTTCGTGTTGTTCATGTCTTTGGTGTAAGATGTTTTTTCGCAGTTATACCATACAAATATACGGTATTAAATCAGATTTCCAATGAAACGGGCTTTTGTCCCTTCTGTTTTTCCGCTGTGAACATCCGCACCTTCCTCTTCCGGGCGCACTCTATGGCCTGGCTCTTTCGCTCGGCTCCAACCCCATCATTTTTGCCTTTCTTTTCGGATTGCTTCTCCTGCACCCGTCCTGCCGTGGCTTCGGTCATGCTCCGGCTTCTGAGTCTGCAAGCAAACTCTCCGTTTCGGTCCCGGCGCTCATCCCCTTTTGTGCGGATCTTGCTGCCGTGCTTATTTGATGCACCGGCTTAAAAAAATGACGAAAAAATTTGGAGATCTCATTCCCTTTGTGTTAATTTGCATTAACAAAATTGTTAAACTTGTTTGTTTGTTCTGATATCATGACCAAACCGCTTCATAATCGGGAGGATGCCATCCTCCGTGCTGCCGAACAGGAGTTTCTTGCCAAGGGCTTCGAAGGGGCTCGGACCACTTCGATTGCCAAGGCGGCAGGTGTTACGCACGCCATGCTCCACTACTATTTTCGCACGAAGGAACAGCTTTTCGAACGGATTCTCGACGAGAAACTGCAACTGATGAGCCAGACCGTGCTTTCGGCCTTTGGGGAACCGGGACTTCCATTGGCCGAACGTCTGCGCAACGGTATCGGACGCCACTTCGATTTTGTGGCGGAGAATCCCGATTTGCCGCGCTTCATCGTCAATGAGGTCTTCGCCCGTCCCGAACGCTACGAGCTGATGCGCCGCCGGATCGGTCCGTTGGCCGGGAATTTGATGCGGGAGATGCAACAGGAACTCGATGCCGCTGCGGCGTGTGGTCAGGCCGAGCCAATCGATGCCCGCATGCTGCTGCTCGATATCATTTCGCTCAACGTCTTCCCGTTCCTTGCCTATCCGTTGATCGAGCCGGTCCTGGGAGATCTGACCGCCGATCGTGCACTCTTTTTCGCCCGACGCCGGGATGAGCATGTTGAGGTTATTCTCCGCCGATTGAACATTCATTGATCATGAAACGTTTTGCAATCTTCTGCTGTGCCCTGTTGATGGCTTCCGGGACCCGGGCGCAGATCACGCTCGACGACTGCCGGCGCTTGGCGCGCGAGCACTATCCCGAAATCCGGCAGTACGATTTGATTCGCCGTACGGCCGACTACACGGTGTCAAATGCCCGCCGGGCCTGGTTGCCTCAGGTTTCGCTCTCGGGACAGGCTACGTGGCAGACCGATGTGCCGGGCTTTCCCGAGCAGATGACCGGGCTGTTTGCCGCGCAGGGACTGGAAATTCCGGGACTGCGCAAGGACCAGTACAAGGTACAGCTGGAGGTGAGCCAGACGCTGTGGGACGGCGGGGCCTCGCGGGCCGATCAGGCGGTTGCCGAGGCCGAGTCGGCCGTCTCGCAGGGGGCCGTGGACGTCGATCTGCATGCACTCGAGGGGCGTGTGGACGACCTCTATTTCGGCATCCTGCTGCTCGACGAACGGATTGCGCAGACGCAGGTCACGATCGGCCTGCTGCGCAGCAACCTCGACAAGGTCCGCGCCCTGCAGCGGGCCGGTGCGGCGATGCCGGCCGACGGCGATGCCGTCGAGGCCGAACTGCTGGCCGCCGGGCAGCAGCTCGGGCAGGTCGAGGCGTCGCGCGACAGCTACCGGCGGATGCTCTCGATCTTCATCGGACGGGAACTGGCCGACGGCGAGCAGCTCGAGCGTCCGGCCGTGGCCGATCCTCCGTCGGGTTCCGTCGCACGGCCCGAGCTGCGGCTCTTCGATGCGCGGATCGACCGCCTTGCGGCTCAGGAGCGGCAGGTGAAGGCCTCCGTGCGTCCGCGCTTCGGCCTCTTCGCCCAGGGCTACTACGGCTATCCGGGGCTCGACTATTTCGGTAGCATGATGACCTCCGACTGGACGTGGAACGCCCTGGTGGGGGTGCGCATGACGTGGAATTTCGGCGGCTACTACACGCGCCGCAACTCGCTTCTGCGCCTGCGGACGGCCCGGCAGCAGGTCGAGGTGGACCGCGACCTGTTTCTGTTCGACAACCGCCTGCAGCAGGTATCGGAGACGGGTGAGATTGCCCGCCTGCGGCGTGCGCTGGCCGACGACGACCGCATCGTACAGCTGCGGCGTTCGGTGCGCGAGGCGGCCGAGTCGGCGTTGCGCAACGGCGTGATCGACACCAACGACCTGCTGCGCAAGATTGCCGACGAGGATGCCTCGGCGGCGGCTCGGAGCGCACGGGAGATCGAACTCCTGAAGACGATTTACGAACTGAAACACACGATAAACCGATGAGACGAATTGTTATTTGCGGCATGGCCGCGGCCCTTTTGGCCGGTTGTGGCCGCGAGGGCGATTTTGATGCCACGGGAACATTCGAGGCCACGGAGGTGGTCGTATCGGCCGAGGCGACGGGACGTATCCTGGCATTCGATGTCGCGGAGGGCGACCGGATTGATGCGGGACAGCAGCTGGGTGTCATCGACACCGTGCAGCTCTCCCTGCAGCGCCTGCAGCTCGGGCGGCAGCAGGCCGCCGTACGCTCCGGGCGGCCCGACATCGCCCGCCAGGTGGCTGCCTTGCGCGAGCAGATCGCCAAACAGGAGGTCGAGCGGCGCCGGGTCGAGCGCCTGCTGTCCGACGGTGCGGCCACGGCCAAACAGCTCGATGACGTCGAGGCCCAGCTGAAGGTGCTCGAGGGGCAGCTCGGGGCCCAGCTCTCGACACTGCACAACAGTGCGGCGGCCGTCGATGAGAACGCCTCGGCCCTCGACCTGGAGATCGCGCGGATCGACGACCTGCTCGCCAAATGCCGGATCGTGTCGCCCGTGGGCGGCACCGTGCTGGCCAAATACGCCGAGGCGGGTGAATCGACCGCTGCCGGGCGTCCGCTGCTGAAGGTCGCCGACCTCGGACAGGTCTGGCTGCGTGCCTATTTTACCTCGGAGCAGCTCTCCTCGCTCCGCCTCGGCCAACAGGTGACCGTCACGGCCGACTTCGGCGGCGGCGAGCGCTACGACTACCCGGGCCGTATCGCCTGGATCTCCTCCGAGAGCGAGTTCACGCCGAAGAGCATCCAGACGCGCGACTCGCGGGCGAATCTGGTCTATGCCGTGAAGGTCGCCGTCCGCAACGACGGGCGGATCAAACTCGGCCTCTACGGCGAAGTCAAGCTCCCGCAGTGATGGAGGCCATCGGAATACATGCGCTGACCCGGCGCTACGGTACGCTGACGGCGCTCGACGGGGTGAGCTTCTCCGTCGGCCGCGGCGAACTGTTCGGACTCATCGGGCCCGACGGCGCCGGCAAGACGACCCTCTTCCGGCTGCTGGCCACGCTGCTTGAGCCGGACTCCGGGCGTGCCGAGATCGACGGCCTGGATATCGTGCGCGACTACCGGGCCATCCGCCGCCGCGTGGGCTACATGCCCGGGCGCTTCTCGCTCTACCCCGACCTGTCGGTCGAGGAGAATCTGGCCTTCTTCGCCGCGCTGTTCGGCACGACGGTGGCCGAAAACTACGATCTGGTCGCCCCGATCTACCGCCAGATCGAACCCTTCCGCAAGCGGCGTGCCGGCAAGCTCTCGGGCGGCATGAAGCAGAAACTGGCCCTCTCGTGTGCCCTGATCCACCGCCCCTCGGTGCTGCTGCTCGACGAGCCGACAACGGGGGTCGATGCCGTCTCGCGCAGCGAGTTCTGGGAGATGCTCGACGGACTGAGACGGCAGGGCATCTCGATTCTGGTTTCTACGCCCTACATGGACGAGGCGCGGCGTTGCGACCGCATTGCGCTGTGCGACCGCGGCCGGATCCTCGGGGTCGATACCCCGCAGGGGATCGTCGCGGCCTTCGACCGCCCGCTCTATGCCCTTGCGGCGTCGGACATGTACGGCGTGCTTGTCCGTGCACGCCGCGAGCCCGGTGTGCGGGAGTGCTACCCGTTCGGCGCGGCGCACCACCTCGTGGCCGACGCCTCGTTCGATCCGGGCCGGCTGCTCCGCACGCTCGAGGCCGAAGGGTTCCGCGGGGTGACTCTCCGCCCGGTCGGGGCGGGTATCGAAGACGTATTCATCGAACGCATGCACCATGGACAATGACCCGATCCTTTCGGTCCGCGAACTGACCAAGCGCTTCGGCGGCTTCACGGCCGTCGATCGCATCACCTTTTCCGTCGCCCGGGGCGAGATCTTCGGCTTCCTCGGGGCCAACGGTGCCGGCAAGACCACCGCAATGCGGATGCTCTGCGGGCTGAGCTACCCCACTTCGGGCAGCGGCACGGTGGCCGGCCTCGACGTGATGACGCAGGGCGAGCAGATCAAACGGCGCATCGGCTACATGAGCCAGCGTTTCTCGCTCTACGACGACCTGACGGTCCTTGAAAACATCCGTCTCTACGGCGGAATCTACGGACTCCGCCGCCGCGAGATCCTGCGCCGGGCGGTCGGCATCCTCCGCCGGCTCGACTTCCGCGGCGAGGCCCGCACGCTCGTCGGCCGCCTTCCGCTGGGATGGAAGCAGAAGCTGGCCTTCTCGGTGGCGACGCTCCACCGTCCCGAGATCGTCTTCCTCGACGAACCCACCGGGGGTGTGGACCCCGTGACGCGGCGCCAGTTCTGGGAACTGATCTACGAGGCGGCGGCCGGCGGGACGACCGTCTTCGTCACCACACACTATATGGACGAGGCCGAGTACTGCACGCGGGTCTCGATCATGGTCGATGGCCGGATTCGCGCCCTCGGGACTCCGGCCGAACTCAAACGTCAATTTGCTGCCGGGTCGATGGACGAGGTGTTCCGTTCGCTGGCCCGAACGGCCCAACGCACGGAATAAACGATGAACGGTTTCGCCTCATTCGTCCGCAAGGAGACCCTGCATATTTTCCGCGATCCGCGCACGATGCTCATCGCGCTGCTGATGCCCGTGGTCCAGATTCTGCTTTTCGGCTTCGCCCTCTCGACCGAGGTGAACAACGTCGATGTGGCGGTCGTGGCGCCCCACCGCAGTGAGACGGTCCGGCAGGCTGTCGAGCGGATGGCCGCCAATCCCAATTTTACCTTCACGGGTTATATCCCAAGCGGGGAGATCGACCGCATGCTCCGCTCAGGGCGAGCCGATGCCGTGGCGGTCTTCGCCGACGATTTCGATCGCCGCATGACCGACCTTGCCGCGGGCCGGCCCGGTGCGGGTACGGCTCTGCAGCTGGTCATGGATGCCTCGAACACCAATACGGCACAGGCCGGTGCCGCCTACCTGCGGGGGGTGTTGCTGGACAATGTGGCTGACGGAGTCGGCGTAGAGACCCGTCTGCTCTACAACCCGCGGATGAAGAGCGCCTATAACTTCGTGCCGGGCATCATGGGGCTGATCTTCATCCTGATCTGCGCCATCATGACCTCCGTGTCGATTGTCCGCGAGAAGGAGACCGGGACGATGGAGGTGCTGCTGGTCTCGCCCGTGCGGCCCATCCGCATCGTCTTTGCCAAGATGATCCCCTACTTCGTGCTCTCGTGTCTGAACCTCACCTCGATCCTGCTGCTGGCCCGTTTCGTGCTGGGCGTCCCCATGTCGGGCGGCATCGTGGGGATCGTCGGGCTCTCGCTGCTCTACATCGTCCTGGCGCTGGCCCTCGGGCTTTTCATCTCGACGGTCGCCCGGACGCAGGTGGCCGCCCTGTTGGTCTCGGCCATGCTCATGCTCATGCCGATGATCATGCTCTCGGGCATGGTCTTCCCGATCGGGAACATGCCCGCGCCGCTGCAGTGGCTGTCGTGCATCGTTCCGGCCCGGTGGTATATCGCTGCCATCCGGCGGCTGATGATCGAGGGACTTCCCTTCACGGCCGTCCTCCGGGAGTTTGCGATCCTGGCCGCCATGACCGCCGGCCTGATCGTCGTGGCCCTCCGCAAGTTCAACGACAAACTCGAATAGCGATGATGCGTACGTTGCTCGTTTTGCTCGATAAGGAATTTCGGCAGTTTTTCCGTAATCCGTTCCTGCCGCGCATGGTCGTCCTCTTCCCGGCCATGGTGATGCTTGTCATGCCGTGGGTGACGACCATGGACATCCGCCACATCGGCGTGGCGGTCGTGGACCGCGACCACAGCTCGGCCTCGCGCCGCATCGTGCAGAAGATCGCTGCCTCGGACTACTTCACGCTGTGCGACGTTGCCGATAGCTATGCTGCGGCACTCCGCTCGCTCGATGCCGGCGATGCCGATGCCGTGCTTGAGATTCCCGACGGCTTCGGGGAGGCGATTGACGGCGGTTGGGTACCACCCCGGGCGGCCGTCTCGGCCAACGGCGTGGATGCCGTCAAGGGAAGTCTCGGCACCCAGTACCTTGTACAGACGGTTGCCGGAGCGGTAGCCGAATTGCGCGCCGAGAGCGGTATGTCTTTCGGAGAGGATCCCGTCGTTGTCGAAAACCGCTACAATCCGACGCTCGACTACCGTCATTACATGATTCCCGCATTGATGATCATGCTGCTTGTCATGCTGTGCGGTTTCCTTCCGGCCCTGAACCTCGTGGGCGAGAAGGAGACGGGCACTATCGAGCAGATCAACGTCACACCGGTGAGTCCTGTGGCCTTCACACTGGCCAAGCTCATTCCCTACTGGATCATTGGTATGGTTGTTCTGACGCTGGCCATGGCGCTTGCTTGGGCTGTTTACGGACTGCTGCCTGCCGGGTCGTTCGGGGCCGTCTACCTTGCGGCGCTGCTCTTCACGTTTGTCATGTCGGGCTTCGGGGTTATTGCGGCCAACTATTCCTCGACCATGCAGCAGGCCATGTTTGGTATGTTTTTTTTCGTGATGATCTTCATCCTGATGAGCGGATTGGTAACACCTGTCGAGTCGATGCCCGTCTGGGCGCAGTGGTTCACACACATTCTGCCTCCGTGTTACTTTGTCGAAATCATGCGGAGTGTCTACCTCAAGGGTGCTACGGTTGGCGACCTGTGGGGCGATTATGCAGTTTTGACCCTATTTGCTCTTCTGTTCGGAGCTATCGCCACTCTGACCTACCGCAAACGCTCCTGACTCATACGGCGTTCCCGTTACCCGTTTACGGGATCAATTCTTTCCGGTTTCTTGTCTGACGGCAGTTCCAGTGGCTTTTTCGGGGGACATCCGGTCAGAAAAACAAAAAGATTGCCGAATCCGTTTTAAAAAAAGGCCGAAAGGAGTACGATTTGCCGTATCTTTCGTATTTTTGCACGCCGTTTGGCGCTTTGGATGGGTCGCTACTCCCTTGAGATGCACCCTTTGAGGAAAAAATGAACATTTTCGGTGTGGTTGAGGCGCTTTTTCGCCGGCCGAATTCGTTAATTTTGCACTCCGGGAGGTGAGACATCCTGTCTGTAGGGCACCCTCGTCTACGGACATATTGGTTTATAACTGAAATTACAGGCTGTTTGTTATATGGCACAAATTGAAGGATACATTTCGCAGATCATCGGACCGGTGATCGACGTACACTTCCCCGATCTGGGCGAAGAGCGTCTTTTGCCGGGCATTCACGAAGCGATGTCGATCCAGCGGAACAACGGCGCGGAACTCGTTGTCGAGGTGCAGCAGCACATCGGCGAGAATACCGTGCGGGCCATCGCGATGGATTCGACCGACGGACTGCAGCGTCACATGAAGGTGACGGCCCGCGGGCGTTCGATCTCGATGCCCGTCGGCGACCAGATCAAGGGTCGCCTGCTTAATGTTACGGGCGAGCGGATCGACGGCATGCGGCCGCTTGACCGCACACACGAGGCTTCGATTCACCGCGAGCCGCCGAAGTTCGACGAATTGGCCACCTCGCAGGAGGTGCTCTCGACGGGCATCAAGGTAATCGACCTGCTGGAGCCTTATGTCAAGGGCGGCAAGATCGGTCTGTTCGGCGGCGCCGGTGTGGGCAAGACGGTGCTCATCATGGAGCTGATCAACAACATCGCCAAGAAACACAACGGCTTCTCGGTCTTTGCCGGTGTCGGTGAACGAACGCGCGAGGGCAACGATCTGCTGCGCGAGATGATCACCTCGGGTGTGATCCGCTATGGCGACGCCTTCCGCAAGAGCATGGACGAGGGGCACTGGGACCTTTCGAAGGTCGATTACGACGAGGTCGCCCGTTCGCAGGCCACGCTCGTGTTCGGCCAGATGAACGAACCTCCTGGGGCACGTCTTTCGGTGGCCCTGTCTGGACTGACCGTTGCCGAGTCGTTCCGCGATAGCGGCAGCGAGGGAGAGTCGAAGGATATCCTCTTCTTCATCGACAACATCTTCCGTTTCACGCAGGCCGGTTCGGAGGTCTCGGCCCTGTTGGGCCGCATGCCTTCGGCCGTGGGCTATCAGCCGACGCTGGCCACCGAGATGGGTCAGATGCAGGAGCGCATCACCTCGACCAAACACGGTTCGATCACTTCCGTGCAGGCGATCTACGTTCCGGCCGACGACCTCACGGACCCCGCTCCGGCCACGACCTTCACGCACCTCGATGCCACGACCGTCCTGAGCCGCAAGATCACCGAGTTGGGTATCTATCCCGCTGTCGATCCCCTCGAGTCGTCGTCGCGCATCCTCGACCCGAACATCGTGGGCGAAGAACACTATACCGTGGCGCAGCGCGTCAAGCAGATCCTCCAGCGCAACAAGGAGCTGCAGGACATCATCGCCATCCTGGGCATGGACGAGCTCTCGGACGAGGACCGTCTGACTGTAAACCGCGCCCGCCGCGTGCAGCGCTTCCTCTCGCAGCCCTTCACCGTGGCCGAGCAGTTCACGGGCGTCAAGGGACAGATGATTCCGATCGAGGAGACGATCCGCGGCTTCAAGATGATCCTCGACGGCGAGGTGGACCACCTGCCTGAGCAGGCGTTCCTCAATGTCGGTACGATCGACGATGCCATCCGCAAAGGCGAGGAGATGCTTCGCCGGGCACAATCCTGACGGGGAGGAGCAGGCCATGTTGCAACTGGTGATCGTATCCCCCTCGGGAGTGGTGAGTCGCACGGCGGTCGAGAAGGTTTCGTTTCCGGGAGAAATGGGAGCCTTCACCGTACTGCAGGGCCATGCCCCGCTCGTTTCGGGACTTGTTCGCGGCGAAATAGTCTATACGACCGACGGTCGCGAAGAGCGGGTCGGAATTGTCGGCGGATTTGTCAAGGTTTGCCGTGATGAAATTGAAGCATGCGTTGAGATGGATGCCTCAAAGAGTTGATTCGTAGAATAATGTCGAAATTGTCGAATACTATTTTCAAGGCGTTTTTCCTGCCGTTGGCCGCACTGCTGCTGCCGACCGTGGCGCCGGCTCTGCCGCAGGGGGACTCCCCGGCTGCCGAGCCGACGGTGCAGACCGTCGCCGACTCCGTCTCCGTGACCCGTGGATCCGGCGATGCAGTCTCGGACGCCGGGCAGGAGCGTGAAGAGTCCGGGTTGAACGTCAAGGAGATTGTACTGGGTCACATCGGTGACGCCTATGAGTGGCACATGGGTTCAATCGGCGGCCGCGAACTCTCTTTTTCCCTGCCGGTGATTGTCCGCAGTCCGTCGAGCGGGTGGCACTGCTTTTCGTCGAAACACCTGCACGGTGGAGCCGAACACGAGGGACTGCGCATCGCTTCGGAGGGTGAGCATGCCGGCAAGATTGTCGAGCGCCAGGCCGATGGCAGCGATCTTCGGCCACTGGACCTCTCGATTACGAAGGTCGTCGCCGGGCTGCTCATCAACAGCCTGATCGTTGTGCTCATTGTCCTCGGGGTGGCCCGGTGCTACCGCGGCCGCAAGGCCGACTCTCCGGCACCGCGCGGATTCGTCGGACTCTTCGAATCGCTCGTCGAGTCGCTTGTCGATGACATCATTGCCCCGTGCGTAGGCGCCAATTACCGTCGTTTCGCACCTTACCTGCTGACGGTCTTCTTCTTCATCTTCGTAAACAACCTCATGGGGCTGATCCCCTTCTTTCCGGGCGGTGCGAACGTCACGGGCAACATCGCCGTGACACTGGTTTTGGCTGTGGCAACTTTCCTGGCTGTCAATCTGTTCGGTACCCGTCATTATTGGAAGGATATCTTTTGGTCAGACGTGCCGACGTGGCTTAAAGTCCCCATTCCGATTGTTCCGCTCATCGAACTGGTGGGTATTTTCACCAAGCCCTTTGCGCTGATGATCCGTCTGTTCGCCAATATGATGGCCGGGCATGCCGTGATTCTGATCCTGACATGTGTTATTTTCGTTACGGCCGGGTCCGGTGTGGCGGTCAATTCGTCGATGACTACGGTATCGGTGCTGCTGACCGTATTCATGAACTGCCTCGAACTGCTGGTAGCCTACCTGCAGGCCTATGTCTTCACGATGCTCTCGGCCGTCTTTATCGGCCTGGCCCAGGAGCACGGCGAATCGGCCGACGGGGAACAGGTATCCGGAAAGGGAGAAAACTGATAAAAGAAACAAGAAATCAAATAAATGTTGAACAATTAATCGTTGATAATTATGGAACTGGGAACTCTCGGCGCCGCTCTCGGCGCAGGAATCGCTGTCATTGGTGCAGCGCTTGGAATCGGTAAGATTGGATCGGCTGCCATGGAGGCCATCGGGCGTCAGCCGGATGCCGCCGGAAAGGTGCGTACGAGCATGATCATCGTGGCTGCCCTGATCGAGGGTGTAGCCCTGTTCGCCGTTGCCGTTTGTTTCATGGCGCTCTAAAAAGCTTAGCGAACCATGGGACTCTTGCAACCCGAAGCGGGACTGCTTTTCTGGATGACCCTTGCGTTCGCCGTCGTCTTCATCCTGCTGGCGAAATTCGGTTTTCCGGTGATTCTCCGGTCGATCGATTCGCGCAAGGAGTTCATCGATTCGTCGCTCGACGCGGCACGTGAAGCCGAGCGCAAGCTCGTCGGCCTGCGTGCCGAGGGTGATGCGATCCTCGAGAAGGCCGCCCGCGAACGAACGGAGCTGCTGCGCGAAGCCGCCGCAACGCGCGAGCAGCTGTTGCGCGAAGCGCGCCGCAAGGCCGACGAGGAGGGCGAGCGGATCGTTGCCGCCGCCCGTGCGAAGGCCGAGGCCGAACGCGAGGCCATCCTGCAGGATGCCCGTCATCAGGTGGCGCTGCTTTCGATTGCCGTCACCGAAAAGATACTGCGTGCGAAACTCGACGACGAGCAGGCGCAGACGCGGCTTGCCGAGGCGATGCTCGACGAAATGGAACGGCGGAAAACCCAGAAGGAGGCTTAAACCATGTATACCGGATTGATTGCCAATCGCTATGCGAAGGCGCTGGCGGCATATGCCGCGGCCGGCGGCGAGGAGCAGCGCACCTACGACGAGGTGAAGCGGCTGATCGGCTGCTACCGGGAGGATACTACGCTGCGCGAGGCCCTCTTCTCGCCGATACTGTCGGCCGAAAAGAAGCTCGGATTTGTTTGCCGCAGCTTCGGCGGACGGTTGTGTGCGACGTTGGAGGCTTTCATCCGGCTGGTGCTTCGTCACCACCGGGAGCATTACCTCTATTTTATGCTCTACTCCTACCGGGGGCTCTACAAGGAGCGGCACAACATTCGCGATGCGGTGCTGCAGACAGCGGCTCCCGTCGGTGAAGAGTTTGTCGGACGGCTGTGCCGTGCAGCCGAAGCGCGTACTCATAGCGAGGTGCACATTCGTCGTGAAGTGCGTCCCGAGCTGATTGGTGGCTTCGTTTTCCGCATCGACGACGTGCTGATCGATGCGAGCCTCGCGGCTCAGCTCAAGCTTCTGCGCCGCAAGTTGGGAAGCAAACCTCAAAGAATAGTTTAGTCAGTATGAACAAGGATAACATAAAACCTTCGGAAGTTTCGGACGCCCTGCTTGCCGAACTGCAGGGCATCGACCTCGAGGCACAGTATGCCGAGGTCGGCACGACGTTGCAGGTGAGCGATGGCGTAGTTCGCATCTATGGACTCCGGAACGCCGAAGCAAACGAACTGCTCGAGTTCGAAAACGGCATCAAGGCCGTGGTGATGAACCTCGAGGAGGATAACGTCGGTGCCGTGCTGCTGGGACCCACGGACCTGATCAAGGAGGGCGACCTCGTGCGTCGGACGGGCCATACGGCCTCGATCCAGGTGAGTGAGGCGCTGCTCGGTCGGGTGATCACGCCGCTGGGTGACCCGCTTGACGGCAAGGGCCCCATCGGTGGGGAGACGGTCGAGATGCCGCTGGAGCGCAAGGCGCCGGGCGTTATCTTCCGTCAGCCGGTGTGTGAACCGCTGCAGACGGGCCTGAAGGCCGTCGATGCGATGATCCCGATCGGCCGCGGTCAGCGCGAGCTGATCATCGGCGATCGCCAGACGGGCAAGACGGCCATCGCCGTGGACACGATCATCAACCAGCGGCGCAACTTCGAGGCCGGTGACCCGGTCTACTGCATCTATGTGGCTGTCGGCCAGAAGGCCTCGACCGTGGCGTCGCTCGTCGAGACGCTGCGCCGGCACGGAGCCATGGAGTATACGATCGTCGTGGCCGCCACGGCCTCCGATCCGGCTGCCATGCAGTACTTCGCCCCCTTCGCGGGCGCAGCCATCGGCGAATTCTTCCGCGACACGGGGCGCCACGCCCTCGTTGTCTACGACGACCTCTCGAAGCAGGCCGTGGCCTACCGCGAGGTGTCGCTGATTCTGCGCCGCCCGTCGGGTCGTGAGGCCTATCCGGGAGACATTTTCTACCTCCATTCGCGTCTGCTGGAGCGTGCTGCGAAAATCATTGCACAGGAGGAGGTCGCCCGCGAGATGAACGACCTTCCGGAGTCGCTCCGGGGCAAGGTCCGCGGCGGCGGGTCGCTCACGGCCCTGCCGATCATCGAGACGCAGGCCGGCGACGTTTCTGCCTACATCCCGACGAACGTCATTTCGATCACCGACGGACAGATTTTCCTCGATACGAACCTCTTCAACCAGGGTAACCGCCCGGCCGTCGATGTCGGAATCTCCGTGTCGCGTGTGGGAGGCAATGCCCAGATCAAGGCGATGAAGAAGGTTGCCGGTACGCTGAAGATCGACCAGGCGCAGTACCGCGAGCTGGAGTCGTTCTCGAAGTTCAGCAGCGATATGGATGCCGTGACGGTTGCCGTGCTCGACCGCGGTCGTAAGAATACGCGACTGCTTGTGCAGCCGCAGTACAGTCCGATGCCCGTCGAGCAGCAGATTGCCGTGCTCTATTGCGGTACGCACGGACTGCTGCGCGAGGTGCCGATCGAGCAGGTCGCCGAATTCGAACGGATGCTCATCGAGACGCTCTCCCCGGAAGTCTTCGAGGCGCTGCGGCGAGGCGAGATTGACGAGAAGATCGGAGCCCGGATTGAGGAGGCTGCCGGACGGGTAGCTGTTTCGCTCAAAAAAGCATAGTGCGTCATGGCATCCCTCAAGGAGATAAAGGCGCGCATCGCGTCGGTAAACAACACGCTGAAGATCACCTCGGCGATGAAGATGGTCGCTTCGGCCAAGCTGCACCGCGTGCAGAACGTGGCCGAAGGGTTGGCCGCCTACAGCGAACGTCTGGCCGACATCGCCGCGGCGCTCACGGCGGACTCTGAGCTCGAGTTCTCCTCGCCGTTGGCCGAGCCGCACGAGGCTCTTCGACGAGCTGTCGTCGTAGCCGTCTCGTCGGATGGTTCGTTGTGCGGTGCGTTCAACACCAATGTGATCCGGGTGATGCTTGCCGAGGTCGAGTCGCTCCGCAATCAGGGTTTTGAGGCGGTCGAGGTGTGGCCCGTCGGCGAGAAGATTGCACAGGCGGCTCACAAGGTGGGGTTCGAAGTGTGTGACGACTTCCGCAAATTGGCTTCCAAGGCTACGAGCGGGGATGCTGCGGCACTCGCACAGCGCCTCATGGATCGATATGTATCCGGCGCAATCGACCGCGTGTCGCTGGTCTACACCCATTTCCATTCGATGGGACATCAGGAGCCTCGGCAGGAGGTGTTCCTTCCGGCGGATTTCTCGGATCTGCACGGCGCCGCGGAGCCTGCTTTGGAATCTATCGAGGAACAGCCTTCCCGGTCGGATGTGCACCCCGACTATATTTACGAGCCCGACCCGCGGACGCTGCTCGAGGAATTGCTTCCCTATACACTGCGGATGCGGATCTTCGAGGTGCTGCTCGACAGTGCAACGGCCGAGCATGCGGCCCGCATGATTGCCATGCAGACCGCTACGGACAATGCACAGGAACTCCTGGGCGACTTGACGCTGACCTACAACAAGAGGCGCCAGCAGGCCATCACCGACGAGTTGGCGGACATCACGCAGGTGGAGTGAAGACACCCCGATGAAGCAATGACGGGATCCGGACGTTTGGACGGGTCCCGTTTTTTAAGTATCTTTGCCGTGCGGTTCCCGGTCGGTGTTCTCTCCGGCTTCGGGAAGTGTGGCCCGGGCACCTCTGCCCGGTGCGGTAGCGAATATCGGAACTATGACGGAGGAATTGAAGAAGAAACATCGGATTTTGCGCAGACGCAGGGTCCGCAACATCGTGTTGAACCTGATCTGCCTCGCTTTGGCCGGATCGGGATTGTGGTGGACGGCAAGCTATTTCTGGCGTTACGTGCGCTATGAGGTGACCAACGATGCCTTTGTCGATCAGTATGTTGCGCCGCTCAACATCCGTGTCTCGGGATACATCCGCGAGGTCCGCTTCCGCGAACACCAGTTCGTGCACCGCGGCGACACGCTGCTGGTGCTCGACGACCGTGAGTACCAGATCCGCGTGAAGGAGGCCGAGGCCGCAATGCTCGACGCCGAGGGGTCGCGCGAGGTGCTGCATGCCGGCATCGAGACCTCCGAGAACAACATCGCCGTGCAGGAGGCCAACATCGCCGAGGCGCGGGCCACGCTCTGGCAGCTTGAGCAGGACTATCACCGTTTCGAGCGTCTGTTGGCGCAGGAGTCGGTCTCGGAGCAGCAGTTCGAGCAGAAGAAGGCCGCCTACGAGGCCGCACAGGCCCGCTACGATGCGCTCGTAAGCCAGCGCCGGGCGGCCCGTTCGCAGTATGCCGAGACCAGCCGCCGGCGCACCGGGGCCGAAGCGGCCATCCTGCGCAGCGAGGCTGATCTGGACCTTGCACGGCTGAACCTCTCCTACACCGTGCTCACGGCCCCCTACGACGGTTACATGGGCCGCCGGACTCTCGAGCCGGGGCAGTACGTGCAGGCCGGACAGACAATCTCCTATCTGGTCCGCAGCGAGGAGAAGTGGATCACGGCCAACTACAAGGAGACGCAGATCATCCACATCTTCATCGGACAAGAGGTTCGCGTAAAGGTCGATGCCCTCCCGGGACGGGTCTTCCGCGGCCGCGTATCGGCCATCTCGGAGGCCACCGGATCGAAATATTCGCTCGTCCCGACCGACAATTCGGCCGGCAACTTCGTGAAGGTCCAGCAGCGCATTCCCGTGCGGATCGAGCTCGAAGGGGTCTCGCGTGAGGATATGGCCCTGTTGCGTGCGGGCATGATGGTCGAAACCGAAGCCCTCCGGCGATGACCGACGTAAGGCAACTCGGACTTCCGGTCCGCAAGTGGGTTCCCGACTGGCTCGGGCTGGTGACGATCTTTTCGGTCATCCTGCCGGTTATCCTGCTCAACGGCTCCTACACGGGCAGCATGCTCGAGGTCTCCTATACGCTCGGCACCAATTCCGAGGACATCACGATGGGTTATTATGCCGCCTCGGCCGGCATGGCTATCGCCTACCCGATCATCCCGAAGATACTCGACGCCTTCTCCAGCAAGTCCCTTATTCTCTGCGACCTTGTGCTGCAGTTCGTGCTGAGCTGGATATGTGCCGCATCGAAGCATTCCGACATCCTGATCGTCTGCAGCTTCGTGATCGGCTTCCTGAAGGGATTCCTCATGCTGTGGTTTATCCGCCATGCACAGAAGATCTTCAGCCCGCGCAACGTCCGCAGCGAGTTCTACTCCTATTTCTATCCGCTGACCTACGGTGGCGGACAGCTTTCGATCCTCATCACGGCGCAGTTGGCCTACCACTATGACTGGAAGTACATGTACTACTTCATGATGACCCTCATTCTGGTGGCCATCCTCTTCGTGGCGGTCTGCTTCCGCCACGACCGGACCAACCGCACGGTGCCGCTCCGCGAGCTGCATGTGCGTGAGATGATGCTCATCTCGGCCGGACTGCTCATGCTGATGTATGTGCTCAACTACGGCAAGGTGCTCGACTGGATGTCCTCGCCCAAAATATGCATCTACATCGTCTTGGCGCCGATGCTGATCGCCTTCTTCGTCTGGTATCAGTACCACTCCGAACGTCCCTATGTCAATCTGGCCCCGCTCTACCAGCCCAAGGCCATCGTCGGCTACCTCTACATGATGCTCGTCATGTTCTTCAGTACCTCCACCACGCTGCTGACGAATTTTCTCACGACGATCCTTCGTGTGGACAGTTCGCATACCTACTCGCTCTACATCTGGCTCCTGCCCGGTTATCTGCTCGGGGCCTTCATCTGTTTCTGGTGGTTCCGCTGGCAGCGGTGGCGTTTCCGCTTCCTGATTGCCGGGGGTATGGCCTGTTTCGCCTTCTTCTTCGGATATCTCTATTTCTTCCTCTCGCCCGACACGACTTATGAGATGCTCTACCTGCCGATCTTTTTCCGGGGACTGGGCATGCTCACGCTCATCATCGCTTTCGCGCTGTTCGTCGTCGAGGATCTCAACCCGAAGTTTCTGCTCATGAATGCTTTCTTCCTTATTACGTTCCGTTCGGTATTGGCTCCGATCATGGCCACGTCATTCTATAGTAATACGCTCTACCGACTGGAACAGAAGTACATGCATTCGCTGGTCGAGACGGTGACAATGGCCGACCCGCTGGCCGCCTCGCGTTATGGCGAATCGTTTGGTTCGGCTTTGGCCGGCGGGCACAGCTATGGCGATGCCGTGCAGATGGCTACCAATTCGCTCAATACGGCCCTGCAGCAGCAGGCCCTGCTGCTCTCGCTCAAGGAGATGCTGGGCGTATTGTTTGTCGTGGCGCTGGTCATTGCGGTCATTTCGCGCTTCATCCCCTTCCACAAGACGCTGCGCGTCACCTTTGCCCGCACGGGCGACGATATGGTCTGACCTGTGTACGTTCCGGCCCATGTGCGGGATGATCGGCAAAACGCCCCGGTTCGTACACGAACCGGGGCGTTTCTGTCCTGTGGCGGGGAGGCTCACCTGTTGCGGCGGAAGCGGGCCGTGATGTCGCTCATTGTGCCGTCTGTTGCAATTCGGTAGAGCCGTTGATTGGTCGTCGGGGCGGTCAGCGGACCGAGCGCCTCGATCCAGGGGCCTAACTTGATGTAGTCGAACCGGGTGAGATCGAACGCCTCGGGGAGGCGTTCGCGTCCCGAGTACCACGCAGTGTGCAGCATCGGGAAGTCACGGCGAACCGTCTCGGCCAGCCGGGCGATCTCGTGCGGTGCGGCATCGCCGCCCATGAAACAGACGCAGGTCACCGAGCGCCCGTAGCGGTCGAGCAGCCCCTGCAGCGCCTCCGCATCGAGCCTCTCGCCCCCGTCGCGCTGCAGATGGGGGCTGTGGCAGCCCGGGCAGCGGTTCGGGCAGTTGGTGATGTTGATCGCCAGCGTCGTTTCGTCGGGAATCTCGGCGAAGACGATGTCGAAGTTGTGGTAGCGGACCATCACCCTACTCCGCTTTGGCATAATAGCGCCGTGAGGCTTCCTGCTGGCGGGCCGCCGAGAAGTTCGAGACGCGCTTCATGTAGCCGATCACGCGGGTCAGGTAGTCCAGGTCGTGCGAGTGGCACGAGGGGCACTCCTTCAGGTAGCGCTTGTCGATGTGTCCGCAGGCGTTGCATACGGTGTTCGGGATATTGAACGTGAAGTAGTTGCAACCCTCCTGCGCCGCTACGCGCAGCAGGTGGCGGTACTGCTCCTTCGAGAGGTGGTCTTCGAGGTTCATGTGCAGTGCCGAGCCGCCCGTGAGGTGTTCGATGTAGCGGCGTCCGTGCAGGCGGAACTTGTCGATGATGTTCAGCGAGTCGTCCTCGACCACGTAGAAATAGGAGTTGTAGCAGTCGCGCGGCACGGCATAGCCGTCCTCGCGGTCCCACTTGGCGTGTTTCACGCCGACGTTCTCCGCCGGGATCATCTCGCAGTTGAACATCAGCTCCTTCGAGCGGTACTTGCGGTTGTAGCGCTCGATGAGCCCCAGCACGTTCTGCACGAAGGCGGCGTAGTCGTCGTTGTCGCTGATGGGGATTCCGAGGAACTCGGCGGCCTCGACCAGACCGTTTACGCCGATGGTGAGGTATTGGCGCGAGAGGTTGATGTACCCCGCATCGAACAGCGGGAGCATGCCCTTGGCCTGCAGGCGCTTGAGGTTCTCGTTGTAGGCCGTCTGCACCTTGTGCACCAGGTCGGTCACCTCCTCGAGGTAGGTCAGGTAGTGCATGCCGTTGCGGGCGGCGTGCTGCACGCAGCGGTTCAGGTTGATCGTCAGCACGCTCTTCGATCCGGTCGAGACGCCGCCCGCTCCGAGCGTGTAGCTGAAGCCGTTGTCCTGAATCTCGTTGCGCAGGCGGCAGCACGACGAGAGCGAGTCGGCGTTGTCGCTGATGTAGGTGAAGAACGAGTGCCCCTCGGCGTACATTTCGGCCGTGAAGTCGCCCCATTCGCGGTCCATGACGTCGCCGTCGCGCGTCAGCAGGGCCATCGTCTCGACCGGGAAGGTCAGCACGGTCCGGGTCCGTTCGCGGTTGAACCACTTCATGAAACGCTTCTGCAGCCACGAAAGCGACTCCCAGTGGGGCTGCGAACCGTCCGGGAAGCGGAATTCGCCGAAGAGCGACTCGAAGTAGAAACGGTCGTAATAGGCCACATTCCAGAAGACGGCCTGGAAGTTGCGGGCGCCCGTCGGCTGGTTGATCGAGTAGACGATCTGTTCGAAACAGTCGGTGATCACCTTGTCGATCGTGCGGCGCTTGCGCGAGAGATCCACCACCTCGTCGGCGCGCAGGTAGTAGTCCTCGCCGTACTCCTGTTCGATGAAGTAGTTCATGTACATGAGGAACTCGGGCGTGGCACAGGCTCCCGAGAGCATCGACGAGACGATGAATACCATGTTCACGAAGCCGCCGCAGAACGACTTGAGGTTCGTCGGGCGGGTCGAGTTGCCGCCGATCGACAGCGTGCCGTTGAGCAGCCACGGGTACATCGTGATCGAGGCGCAGTAGTTGGCCATCGACGTCTCGTCGTTCTTGTAGATGAAGTGGTTGCGCAGCAGGTAGAGGTACTTGTCGGCCAGCTCCTTGCCGTACATCTCGCGGATGCGGTCGGTGAGCAGGCGGCGGTTGAGCCGGATGAAGTTCTGTTTGGGCAGCTCGCCGATGAGTGTGGCGATGTTCTTGTTCTCGACGTTGGCGTTGGCGTCGTATTTCGATCCCGTTGCCGGGTTCTTCGCGTCGCAGTAGTCGATCAGAAAGTTGAGCTTTTCGCGGTCCTCGCGGTCTTCGGTGTGTTTCTGGCGGTAGAGCATGTAGCTCTTGGCCACGGCGAAGTAGTGTTCGGCCATGAGAGCCACCTCGACCTGGTTCTGGATCTCCTCGACGCTCATGCCGTCGGCGATGTGCACGCGGCTCAGGACGGACGTCAGGTCGTCGTCGGTGGCGTAGCCGCCCACCGAGAGGAATGCCTTGCTGATCGCGCGTTTGATCTTTTCCACCGAGAACGGCTCGCGCTTGCCGTCGCGTTTGACGATTTGGAGTTCCGAGATGCCCATAATAAGCCCACTGTTTAGTTTGTTGTTCAGTCGTTTTCCGAGGGTGCGAAGCCCTGCCCTTTCCCGCACGGCGGAGCGTGTGCGGCAAAGCGCGGAGTTCGGCCTCTGGTATGTCCGGTTTAAGCAGTTTTCGGGCGCCGTTCCTTATCCCCGAGGTTCGGAGCCTCATCCGGCAAGGCAGGTCTTCTGGCTCGCTCCCTCCGCATGCCTTCCCGTCCCGGCGGGACAGTGGCTCAAGAGTATGCGGTCGTTTACGGAGCTTACAGCTACGGGAATAGCCCCTGATTCGCACAGGTGTTCCCTTTTGATCCCGGGCCGGCAGCCGCCGGCGGGGAACCTTGCTCGATGCAAATATAGGCGATGTTTTTCATTCGGGCGAGCGCCCCGGTTGTTTTTCATGAACATTTTATCGACAAAAAAACGCGGGGAACTGCAAGTCCCTCGCGTCGTGTCGGTTGGCGTTCGGTACCCCGGCAGACCTCCGGAATTCCGCCCTGCCGGCGGGCGCAGGAAGCGAAACGGATCCTTTTCGGTCCTGTTTTTTCGGCCTTCGGGAGGATACTCTTGGACTCAAATTGCTATCTTTGTCGAAATTCCGTTTCGGACGGAATGCTAACCGTAAAAAAGAGGATCCATGAAGAGGTTTTGGATGTTTTGGTGTGCGGCTCTGTGTGTGGCAGGAACCTCCTGCACATCCGGGCCGTCGGCCGACAAACTGGTCGGCGTGTGGTTGGAGCCCATTCCCGGTATGGACGGGTTCCAGGGAATGTCCCTGTCAGCCGACGGTACGGCCCGGTCGGTCAATATGGCGACGCTCGAGTACGATCGCTGGCAGCTGCTCGGCCGGCAGTTGGTGCTTGCGGGAAAGAGCATCGGCAACGGGCAGACGCTCGAGTTTGCCGATACGCTCGACGTCGTGCGTGTCGATGCCGACAGCCTGATTCTTGGCCGCGGTGACGGACGTCGGGCCTACAGCCGTGCGGCGGACGCCTTCGATGCCGAACCCGAAAACGAAACGCATGTGGTTCTGGAGGGTACGGTGACCTTTGCTCCCGAGGTGCGGACATTCCGTGCCGCAGGCGATTCGACCACCTTCTGGCTGATCGACGAGTCGGGCTGCCTCGAGCAGCGCTTCGTGGAGTCGGGTCGTGCCGAATGGACGGTCGGCGCCGAGCTGGAACTGTGCCCCGTGGACAAGTCCGTGGCCGAGTTTGCGGCCGATTACGACGGGGCCTACCGTGTGGTGCGGATCCTGCGGCTGGACGAAGGCGAGTGATATCCTTCCCCTCGAAGTCCAAATGATCCGAACGACAGCGGCGATGGAATACTCCATCGCCGCTGTCGGTGTTAGATCGGATGTGTCCATCCGTGTTTTCTCGAGATGCGGCATGTTTCGGAATTATGCCTTCGAGTTCTCTTCCGTGCGGAAGTCGCGGCCGGCGGGACGCTGGTAGACGGCAAGTCCGAATTCGGGCAGTGTGGCGAGCAGGTGGTCGAACAGTGCGCTCTGGATCCGCTCGTAGGCGGTCCACTCGGTGTCGGCCGTGAAGCAATAGACCTCGATGGGGATGCCCTCGGTCGTCGGCTGCAGCATGCGGACCATCTGGAGCAGGTCCTGCCTGATCTCCTGCCGCCCCTTGAGGTAGTGCATCAGGTATCCCCGGAATACCCGGAGATTGACCGCCTCTTCGTCGGGTTCCTCGTCCCCGATGTAGCCGAGGCTGCGGAAACGTGCGATCTCCTCTGCCGTGCAGCGCCGTACGGTCCGGGCATCGATCGCTATGGAGCGTTTGATGCGCCGTCCGCCGCATTCGCGCATGCCGCGCCAGTTCTGGAACGAGTCGCTGACCAGCGCATAGGGCGGGATCGTCGTGATCGTCTTGTCGAAATTCTGCACCTTGACCGTCGTCAGCGAGACTTCGGTCACGTAGCCGTCGGCGCCGTATTTCGACATCGTGATCCAGTCGCCGGGACGCAGCATGTCGTTGGCCGAGAGCTGCACGCCCGCCACCAGTCCCAGGATGCTGTCGCGGAAGATGAGCATCAGGACGGCGGCCGAAGCTCCGAGTCCGGCCAGGATCGACGTGGCATCTCGGTCGATCAGGATGCTGATAATCAGTATGCCGCCAATGCAGACGGCGATGAGTTTGAACATCTGGTAGATGCCTTTCAGCGGCCGGTTGCGGAGCGTTTCGTGTTCGTTCGAGATTTCGTAGAGCGTGTTGAGAAACGAGCGTACGAGCACGAGCGCGGCGACGATCAGGTAGATGAGCGAGCCCTTGCGGAGGATCGACAGCAGGACGGGCTGGTCGGGAAAGGCTACGGGCAGCAGGACATACCAGATCAGCGGAGGCAGCAGCCGGCAGAGGTCGTGCATGATCTCGTCCTTGAACAGGTGGTCGTCCCACGTCACCCTGGTCTGGCTGCTGATCTTCTGGAGGGCAGGTATGACCAGCCGGCGGAACAGCACGGCCGTGAGCCACGAGAGCAGCAGGATGCCGGCAAGGACAATCGCTTGTGTCTGCCAGGTGATCTGTTCCGTCAGTCCGACCTGCCGGAGCAGTTTCGCGATGGGTTCGACGTATTGGTTTTCCATGATTCGGTCGTTTTTCGGTGCGGCGTATGCCGTGGTTCATCATACAAAGATAGTGAGAATATCCGAAGTCGGCGCCGCAGGGGCCAAAAGATGTCGTCGTGACGCAAAAACGGCCGCATCCCTTCCGAAACAGGTGCGGCCGTTCTCTTTTCCGAGGCCGGGTCACAGACCGTCGGAGTCGCGGCAGAGTGCCGTCAGTGCCGTACAGATTTTCCGCGACAACCGGAAACCGCGGATGCGGTCACAGACAGCCTTGCGGTGGATATCGGTGCCTGCAGCATCGTAGAACCCCTGCTCCAGAAGCCATCCGGCACACTCCGTTGCCCGCTTTCCGTACATGCCGGCCAATGTGAAGAGGTCGAGCTGGAAGCGAACTCCGGCTTCGTGCAGTCGTCTGTAATCCTTCCGTGACATGTAGACATACCGCTCGGGGTGCGCCAGCAACGGATAATATCCGCACGAGCGGATCCGGCAAAGCGTCCCCTCGAGATCCAGCGGAGGGTTGAAATAGGAGGTCTCGACCAACAGGTGGTCACCGCGTTGTCCGATCGGCAGCAGGTCGTTGCCGTCGAGCCGCTCGTCGAACAGGTTGTCCAGCATGTGTTCTGCCGCCAGATGGAGTCCGATCCGTCCGGAATATGCCGTCCGCAGTTCTTCGAATTTGCGCTTCAGGCTCTCCGGGGTGTTCGGCATGTCCTCCATGATGTGCGGCGTGAGCCATACGGTCTTCATGCCGAGCGCGTCGTATCCGTGCAGGATTTCCAGAGCCTCCTCCACACTGCGCACGCCGTCGTCCACGGCAGGCAGGATGTGCGAGTGCCAGTCGGTAAAACCCTCGAAGAGTCCGCTTTCGGCGAGGGAACAGGAGCGGGTGAAGGGCCACATGTGCGATCGGGGCTACTTCTTCGATCCGGAGTCGTAGTGGTAGCCGTATCCGTAGTGGTAACCGTAGCGGTTGCCGTATCCGTAGTAGCCGGACTGGCCGTCGGTACCGTTCAGGATCAGTGCCATGTTCTTGAACTTCTTCTCCCTGTAGATGTTCTCCAGTACGGACAGCATGCTGCGTTCGAGCAACCCTGCGCGTACGACGAAGAGGGTGCGGTCGGCGACCTTCTCGATGATGTGCGTATCGGCCACCACCTCGATCGGCGGGCAGTCGATCAGTATGTAGTCGTAGTCGGCGCGCAGGCGTGCGATGAGCTCCCCGAACCGGCTCTCTTCGAGCAGTTCCGTCGGGTTGGGCGGAATCGTGCCGACAGGCAGGATGCTCAGATTCTCGTACTCCTTGTCTCGTACGATGATCTCTTCCACCTTGTCGGTCCGGAACCCGAGGTAGTCGCTCAGTCCGTGCCGCGGCGAGCCGACATAGGCCGATGTGGATCCGTGGCGCAGGTCGCCGTCGATGATCAGCACGCGGCGCCCCTTGATGGCCAAACTCATGGCGATGTTCATCGCCAGGAACGACTTGCCGCTTCCCGGGTTGAACGACGTGAGTATGATGACATTCGATTTTTCGCTTTTTCCGACGACGAATTCAAGGTTGGTGCGCAATACGCGAAATGCCTCGTTGATTACGTCGCGTTTGCCTTCGCGGACGACGATCGAATCGGCCGCAGGCTCTCTTTTTTTCTTCTTCTTCCCGAACAGCGACCGGCCGTTGTCTCCCCATTGCGGGATTTCGCCGAGGAACGGCAGCGGGAGTTTCTCGACGTCCTTGCGTCCGCGGATCCGGGTGTTCATCACCTCCCTGAGGAAGATCACGCCCACGGGGATGAGCAGTCCGATGACAAAAGCCACGGCGAGGATGTTGCGTCGTACGGGCGTTGTCGGCACCATGCTCCCGCTCGGCGGAGTGATCACCCGCGTGTTGTAGGCCGTGAAGGCCTGCGAGAGCTCGTTCTCCTCGCGTTTCTGCAGCAGGAAGAGGTAGAGGGCTTCCTTGACCTTCTGCTGGCGTTCCACCGAGAGCAGGTATTTGGCCTGCGAGGGGTTGGCGGCGATGCGCGCCGTGGTCTTCTGCTCGTTCTGCTGTAGGCTGGCGATCTGCGTGTTGAGCGTGAGGATCTGGTTGTCGATCGAGGTGATGATTGCCCGGCGCATCTCCGAGAGCGCCTGATCCATATCCATGACCAGCGGGTTCTGCGTGCTGGAGTTGGCCACCAGGCTGTTGCGCTGAAGCAGCTTGGTGTTGTACTCCGATATCTGCGATTCGATGTTGGTGCTCTCGATTCCCGAGTTGGCCGGCAGCAGCTGTGTCCTGTTGTTCTCGTCGGAGAGGTAGTTCCGTATGTAGCGGGTCATGTAGAGCTGGTTGCTCAGAGCCATGATCTGGGCATTGGTCTCGCTGCTCTGCGCCATGTAGAGGCTCGAGGCGGCCTGCACGTCGGGCAGAAGGTTTTCGCTCTTGTAGGTGGAGATGTTCTCGTCCACATTGCCCAGTTCCCGCTCGATGACCCCCAGGCGCTCGTTGATGAACATCGAGGTCGAGACGGCGATCTGGTTCTTGTCCCTTACCCAGTTCTCGTTGTATACCGAGATCATGGTGTTCAGTACGTCCTCGGCCCGTTGCGTGGAGACGTCGCGGAAGGTAAGGTCGATGGCCGAAGCCTTTTTGTCGCTCAGGGTGACGGTCAGATTGCCCGAGTAGCTGCCGACGGCTCCGTAGAGTCCCGTCCGGGAGACCTTCAACTGACAACCTCGGTCGATGTCGTAATAGGGCGTCGGAGTGATCTTGACTCGTCCCAGCGGCGTTGTCAGCGTGTCGGTGAGGTTGCCCTTGATGACCTTCTCCGAGGGGATCTCTTCGCCGTTGCGGACGAACTCCGATAACTCCACCTCACCGCCCGGGCGTACCTTGAGGGTGAAGCGGGCCGATTCGTTCTCCGTCAGTTCGGGCAGCGAGACGGTCAGGGGCAGCGAGGCCCCGTATGCCACGCGGTCCTGGAAACGTCCGGGAATATGGTAGTTCATGTCCAGGTGCAGCCGCTTTACGACCTCGAGCATGATCGAGGGCGACTGCAGCACGAGCAGCTCGTTGTTTACGTTTGTGGTGGTCTGGAAGAGTCCGAGATCCCCGAACGATTCGACATCGGAGGCCAGCGACTGCCCCTTGGTGTTCTCCTTGATGAGCAGCGTGGCCGAGCGGGTGTAGACCGAGGGGGTCTTCAGCAGGTAGAGGAATGCCAGGCTCAGGGTGACCAGCAGCGAGAGTATGAACCATTTCCATTTGGCCAGGCAAAGGTAGAGCAGGTCCTTGATCTGAATGGAATCGTCCATCGGTTCGGCGGGGGACGTATTCTGGGTCATTTCCATATGGTACGGTTGCTTCTTTTTTGTTCTTGGGGTTTTGTTGTTCGGTTATTTGACGAAGAGGACCGTCACGGTGGTGATCAGTGAGACGAGCGACATCCAGAAGGTAGCCGAGAGTACGTTGTTGCCGTTCACCGTGGATTGGCGGGCCCGCATCGAGTTCGGTTCGACGTATACGACATCGTCCTGCTGCAGGTAGTATACCGGCGAGTTGTAGAGTTGCTCGGCCGATCGCAGATCGACTCCGTAGACGCGTTGCTGCCCCTCCACCTCACGCAGGACGAGCACCTTGTCGCGTTTGCCGAAGATGGTCATGTCGCCGGCCATGCTGAGGGCTTCCAGCAGCGTGATGTAGTCCTTGTCGATGCTGTATCGTCCGGGATTTGCCACTTCGCCGAGCACCGAGACGGTGAGGTTCATGAATTCGACCGTCACGACCGGATCCTTGATGAGGTTCTGGCTGATGAGTTCGCTTTTGATGTGTGCGGCGATCTCCTCGCGGGTCATGCCGGCCACGTAGACACTGCCCAACACGGGAAAGTCAATCGTGCCGTCCTGGCGTACCGTATAGCCCGAGATACCCTGGGAAGAGGAGCCGGAACCTGAATTTTTGGTACCCAGTTGTCTGGATACGATCGGCAGGTTGAACAGGTCGGCCAGGAGTGGGTCCTTGCTGTTTACGATGATCGAGATCTTGTCTTCAGGCTGTACCTTGACGGTGACCGGGGTTATACCCTGGGTGATCTGTTCTCCGGGACGGACATCCTGAAAATAGGTGATTCGTTCGGTTGAAGCACAGGAGCTCAACATAATCGCGATGACGAGCGGCAACAGAAAAGTCGAGATGCGCATGTCGTGTGTTTTTTCAATAAATTTTTACCCGTTTGTTGTCGAAAACACGATCGCACGAGGCCGTTTCTGTCCGGCATACGGCCCGTGCGGTACACGTTATACCGATGGGCCAAAAGTATTACTTTTCAGTCAGAATAACAAATGTTTCAGGTCGAATTTCCGAATTTGTACCCTGAAATTTCCGTAGTTTGCCCGCCGAATTGGAAGTGTGAAACAGTCGGAATATAAATTGGCATGATTTGGAATACATCTTGACAACATTTCAGATCGTTCCAATGCGGAAAAATGGCAACGCTTGAATAAAAAAAGCGCAGGTAACCGGGTATATGGAACAAAAAATCTGCGCTTGGTGTCTATAGCGCAGATTTTCACGTTGTTTGGATCTCGAGCGAAAAACGGGACTCGAACCCGCGACCCTCAGCTTGGGAAGCTGATGCTCTACCAACTGAGCTATTTTCGCAATTCGGAGTACAAAGTTACTCCGCTTTTTCGAATTCGCAAATCTTGCGCCCGAAAAAATGCGGGCTACCCCACTATTTTTTTCAGCGACGCCAGGTTGCGGGGATTCTTCAGGGTCTTCCCTTCGGGCGAATAGAGGTAGTCGATCCGGTCGCGGAAGTGCTCCTCGACCTTGCTGCGCACCACCTTCATCGTGCTGTTCACCAGTCCGTTCTGCTCCGTGAACGGTTCGTCCACGATGGCCAGGCCGGCCGGCAGCCAACGTTCGGGGAACTCGCCGGCATAGGCGCCCTGGCCCCGGTATCGGTCGATCTCCGCGCCGATGATCTCGGCCGCGGCCTCCGCCCGTCCGTCTTCGGCCACCCCGCGGGCCGCCAGCTCGCGCAGCAGGGCCTCGCGGTTCGGCACCACGATGGCCCCCGTGAAGGGGTTCTGGTTGTTGTGTATGAGGATCTGGTCGATGTAGGGCGACTTGTCCACGATCGCCTCCTCCATCCCTTCGGGACTGTATTTCTCGCCGTCTGAGGCGATCAGCAGGCTCTTGAACCGTCCCAGCACATAGAGGAACTCATCCTCGGAGACATAACCCATGTCGCCCGTGTGGAGCCATCCGTCGCGTATGGTCTCGGCCGTAGCCTCGGGGTTCTTCCAGTATCCCGCCATGACGTTCTCGCCGCGGATGACGATCTCTCCCTTCGTACCGCGGGGCACCTCGTTCCCCTCCTCGTCGAGGATCTTCAGGTCGAGCGGGATGAGGATCTTGCCCGATGAACCGAAGCGGTGCCAGTGGTGTTTGGGCGAGTTGGTCGAGATGACGGGTGTCGCCTCCGAGAGTCCGTATCCCTGGAACATCGGGATGCCGATGGCGTAGAAGAAGCGCTGGAGCTCCGTATCGAGCAGGGCGCCCCCGCCGACGAAGAACTCCATGCAGCCGCCGAACGCCTCGCGGACCTTGCTGAACAGCAGGGCGTCGAAGATGCCGACCACCGGGGCGAGCAGGATCCGCCATCCGCGGCCCCTGCTGTATCCGTCCTGATTGTAGAGATAGGCCGTGCGGAGTGCCAGGCGGAAGAGCCGCTCCGTGAAACGGCCCTTGGCGCGTATCGAACTCTCGATGTTCTTGCGGAAGTTCTTGGCCAGCGCCGGCACCGACAGCAGGAAGTGCGGCTGCACCTCGCGGATGTTCTGCGGGATGTTCTTGAGCGTCTCCATCGGCGTGGCGCCGATCTGCACCGTGGCTACCGAGGCGCCGCAGGCGATCATGATGTAGAAGCCGACGACGTGCGCAAAGCAGTGGTCGAGCGGCAGGATGATGAGCGTGCGGTAGTACGGCGGAATGTCGATGCGCGAGAGCGACTGCTCGACGTTGGCCGTGTAGTTGCGGTGCGTGAGCACAACCCCCTTCGGATCGGCCGTCGTGCCGGAGGTGTAGGTGATCGTGGCGTAGTCGTCGTTGCGGATCGCCTGCCCGATTGCCATGAACTCCTCGCGGTGTTTGGCCAGATAGTCGCGTCCGAGCCGCTTGAGGGTCCCGAAGGCCGTTTCGCCCGGTTCGAGAGGCAGATGGCCGAAGACGATGATCTGCTCGATCTGCGGCAGTTCGCTGCGGATGCGGCGGATCTTCGGCAGCTGGTATTTCGAGACGAAGAGCGCCTTGACCTCGGCGTGACGCAGGCGAAAGAGCAGGTCGTTCGACTCCTCGAGCTTGACCGAGAGCGGCACGCTGATCGCCCCGGCGTAGAAGAGTCCCAGTTCGGAGATGATCCATGCGTTACACCCCTCGGAGAGGATCGCCACCTTGTCCTTGGGACGGATGCCCAGCGAGGCGAGCCCCGCGCCGACCTCGAGCGCCTGCTCGCGGGTCTCTGCATAGGTCGTGGGCTCGAACTTGCGATGGCGCTTCTCGAGCAGGAAGGTCTTGGCTCCGTAGCGTGCGACGGAGGATTCGAACAGGTCGATGATGGTCTTCTTCATGGTCTTGGGGTTCGTGAGTCCGCTACCGGCGGCGGGTCAGTCCATTTTCAACACGGCGAGGAATGCCGACTGGGGCACCTCGACATTTCCGATCTGACGCATGCGCTTCTTGCCCCGCTTCTGTTTTTCGAGCAACTTGCGCTTGCGCGAGATGTCGCCGCCGTAGCACTTGGCCGTCACGTCCTTGCGCACGGCCTTCACCGTTTCGCGGGCGATGATCTTGGCACCGACGGCGGCCTGTATGGCGATGTCGAACTGCTGGCGCGGGATGAGCTCCTTGAGCTTTTCGCACATCTTGCGCCCGAAGTCGTAGGCGTGGTCCGTATAGGTGAGCGACGAGAGGGCATCGACCGGTTCGCCGTTGAGCAGGATGTCGAGCTTGACGAGCTTCGAGAGCTCGAATCCCGTGCGGTGGTAGTCGAACGAGGCGTAACCCTTCGAGATGCTCTTGAGTTTGTCGTAGAAGTCGAAGACGATCTCCGAGAGGGGCATGTCGAAGTTCACCTCCACGCGGTCCTGCGTGATGAAGGTCTGGTTCTTCATCACGCCGCGCTTGTCGATGCAGAGTTTGATGACGTTGCCCAGGAACTCCGACTTGGTGATGATCTGCGCCAGGATGTAGGGCTCCTCGATCTTGGCGATCTTCGTGATCTCGGGAAGCCCCGACGGGTTGTGGACCTCGACCACGTCGCCCTGCGTCGTCGTCACGCGGTAGGAGACGTTCGGCACGGTGGTGATGACGTCCATGTCGAATTCGCGGTAGAGGCGCTCCTGGATGATCTCCATGTGGAGCAGTCCGAGAAATCCGCAGCGGAATCCGAATCCGAGGGCCAGCGAGCTCTCGGGCTCGAACGTCAGCGAGGCGTCGTTGAGCTGCAGCTTCTCGAGCGAGGCGCGCAGGTCCTCGTACTGGTCCGCCTCGACGGGATAGACGCCGGCGAAGACCATCGGCTTCACGTCCTCGAACCCGGCGATGGCCTCCCGTGCGGGGTTGGCCACCGAGGTGATCGTGTCGCCGACCTTCACGTCCGACGAGGTCTTGATGCCCGAGCAGATGTAGCCCACGTCTCCGGCGCGGATCTCGTCGCGGGGCTGCATCTTGAGCTTCAGCACGCCTACCTCGTCGGCGTCGTACTCGCTCCCGGTATTGAAGAACTTGACGTGCTCGCCCTTGCGGATCGTGCCGTTGAAGACGCGGTAATAGGCGATGATGCCCCGGAAGGGGTTGAACACCGAGTCGAAGATCAGCGCCTGCAGCGGCGCGTTCTCGTCGCCCTTCGGCGCGGGGATGCGCGCGACGATCGCCTCGAGCACCTCCTCGACGCCCTGCCCCGTCTTGCCCGAGGCGAGCAGGATATCCTCTTCCCTGCATCCGATCAGGTCGATCACCTGGTCCTTCACCTCGTCGATCATGGCCGAATCCATGTCGATCTTGTTCAGCACGGGGATGATCTCCAGGTCGTGCCCGACGGCCAGGTAGAGGTTCGAGATCGTCTGGGCCTGGATGCCCTGCGTGGCGTCCACCACGAGCAGCGCCCCTTCGCACGAGGCGATGGCGCGTGAAACTTCATACGAAAAATCGACGTGTCCCGGGGTGTCGATCAGGTTGAGCGTGTAGCGTTCGCCGTCACGGGCCGTGTATTCCATCTGTATGGCGTGGCTCTTGATGGTGATGCCCTTTTCGCGCTCGAGGTCCATGTCGTCGAGCACCTGCGACTGCATTTCGCGCTGGTTCAGGGTGTTGGTCTTCTCCAGCAGGCGGTCTGCGAGGGTCGATTTGCCGTGGTCGATGTGGGCTATGATGCAGAAGTTGCGGATGTTTTTCATGAATTCGCGAGCAAAAATACGTGCAAATATACGAAATATATTTTGAATTCCGCGAAGCCTTTGTCCGGTGTCGTGTTAGGTGGATTGCCGTCAGAGATTCTAAAGAATTTTATTTTCGTGTTTGCTCTTTTGGCTCGAAATACCTATCTTTGCCCCTCAACAGGTTATAAGTTAGGTGAAAAGATGTTAAGCAGACAAATCGCATCCAAGCTCCGGGGCTACGAAACCCCGTTCTATCTCTACGACACGGCGCTGCTGCGTCAGACGCTCGAAAGCGTAGTGTACGAATCGAACAAATACGGTTACAAGGTCCACTATGCCATCAAGGCCAACTACGACGACCACCTGCTGGCGATTATCCGCGAGTACGGGTTGGGTATCGATTGCGCCTCGGGCAACGAGCTGCGCAAGGCCGTCGAGGCGGGTTTTGCACCCGAAGGTATTGTCTATGCCGGTGTGGGCAAGCGGGACAAGGAGCTCCGCTATGCGATCGAACAGGGCATCATGGCCATCAACTGCGAGTCGATCGGCGAGCTGGAGGTTGTCGATGCCCTTTCCGCCGAGGCAGGCCGCGTGACCGACGTGGCGCTGCGCATCAACCCCGACATCGACCCCAAGACGAACCACTGCATCGACACGGGCCAGGCCGACAGCAAGTTCGGCATCTCCTACGAGGAGGTGCTCGAGCATGCCGCCGAGATCAAGTCGCTAGCCCACATCAACATCGTGGGCATCCATCTCCACATCGGTTCGCAGATCCGCGAGTTGCACGTCTTCGAGAACATGTGCAACAAGGTGAACGTCATCGTCGAGAACCTCGAGCGGCTGGGCTTCACGTTCCGTTTCGTCGATGTGGGCGGCGGCCTGGGCGTCAATTACGACGTTCCCGAGAACGAACCGATCCCCAACTTCGCCTCGCTCTTCTCGATCGTCCACAACCACCTTCGCGTGGGTGACAAGGAGGTGCACTTCGAGTTCGGCCGGTCGATCGTCGCCGAGTGCGGCGAGCTGATCACCACGGTCCTCTTCAACAAGACCACGGCTACGGGCCGCAAGCTGGTGATCGTCGATGCCTCGATGACCGAACTGATCCGCCCGGCGCTCTACGGCTCCTACCACAACATCGAGAACATCACGGCCGACGAGGAGGCTCCGCGCGACAAGTATACGGTTGTGGGCACGGCCTGTGAATCGACCGACGTCTTCGACCAGAACGTGAGCCTGCGCCGCACGCAGCGCGGCGACCTGCTGACGATCAAGTCGGCCGGGGCCTACGGCATGTCGATGGCCTCGCGCTACAACCTGCACGATCTTCCGGGGGCGGTCTACAGCGACGAGATCAAATAACGACTCCCCAATTGTACCGGAAGGCGGCCGCGAGCCGCCTTCCTTGCGTTTTTAGGGAACCGAACGAATTTTACTGCCATGTGGTTGTCGCTTGCCTTTGCCTCGGCTGCGCTGCTCGGCCTCTATGATGCGGCCAAAAAGAAGGCGCTCACCGGGAATGCCGTGCTGCCCGTACTGTTGCTCAACACCTTTTTCTGTTCGCTCTTCTTCCTTCCGGCGATCCTCTCCGCGGAGTGCGGCTTCGGGTGGTTCGACGGAACGGTGCTCGAATCCTCGTGCGGAACCCTCCGGGCTCACGGACTCGTCGTTCTCAAGTCGGCCATCGTCCTTACTTCGTGGATTTTCGGCTATTTCGGCATGAAACACCTGCCGCTGACGATCGTTGGCCCGATCAACGCCACACGCCCGGTCCTGGTGCTCCTCGGCGCCCTGCTGATCTTCGGCGAACGCCTCAACGCCAGCCAGTGGGCCGGAGTCCTTCTGGCGCTTGTCTCGCTCTTCCTGCTGGGGCGTTCGAGCCGCCGCGAAGGGGTTGATTTTGCGCATAACCGCTGGATTCTCTGCATCGCCGCGGCCGCCCTGACCGGTGCGGCCAGCGGGCTCTACGACAAATACATCATGACGCGGCTTGACCCGGTCTTCGTGCAGAGCTGGTACAACCTCTACCAGTTCCTGATGATGGCCGTCGTGGTAGGCATCCTGTGGTGGCCGCGGCGCGGGCATACGACCCCCTTCCGCTGGAGCTGGGCCATCCCGTTCATCTCGATCTTCCTCTCGGCCGCCGACTTCGCCTACCTCTATGCCCTGCGCGATCCCGATGCCATGATCTCCGTCGTCTCGATGATCCGTCGCGGTTCGGTTGTCGTGTCGTTTCTTTGCGGAGCGCTGCTCTTCCGTGAGCGCAACCTGCGGGCCAAGGCTCTCGATTTGGTGTTGATCCTCGTCGGCATGTTCTTCCTTTGGCTTGGGTCGCGGTAATTTGCCTGCATGCGATCCTCCTCATCGAACGGGAGCGGACGGTTTATCCGCACGCTCCCGTTTTCATTTCTGAAGCAAAACTTCAGATAATCTTTTTTAATCGACTGACTGTATTGGCTATTTCATCATCGCTCGGTGTGTAATCCTTGAGTGCGCCGGCCAGATACTGTTCGTAGGCGTAGAGGTCGTTCACGCCGTTGCCCGAGAGGTTGAAGAGGATGGTTCGGCAGCTCCCCTCCTCGCGGGCCTTCAGCGCTTCGCGGATCGCCGCGGCGATGGCGTGCGTCGATTCCGGGGCCGGGATAATCCCCTCGGCCTGCGCGAAGAGCACGCCGGCCGCGAGGGTTTCGGTCTGCGGCACCGCCTGCGCCTCGATCAGCCCGTCCTTGAGCAGCTGGCTGACAATCGCCCCGGCGCCGTGGTAGCGGAGGCCTCCGGCGTGGATCTCCGAGGGCTGGAAGTCATGCCCGAGCGTATACATCGGGATGAGCGGTGTGAAACCCGCCACATCGCCGAAGTCGTACTGGAACGTCCCGCGTGTCAGTTTCGGGCAGCTCGACGGCTCGACGGCCACTACGCGCACCCGGCTTTCGCCCGTGAGCCTGCGCCGCAGGAACGGGAACCCGATTCCGGCGAAGTTGCTCCCGCCGCCGAAACAGCCGATCACGATGTCGGGTTCCTCGCCCGCCATCTCCATCTGCGCGACGGCCTCCTGTCCGATGACGGTCTGGTGCAGCAGCACGTGGTTCAGCACGCTGCCCAGGCAGTAGCGCGTGTCCCCGGGATGCTGCATCGCTACCTCCACGGCCTCCGAAATCGCCAGTCCGAGGCTTCCCGGGCAGCGGGGGTCGCGTGCGAGGGCCTCACGCCCCGAGCGGGTCTGCGTCGTGGGCGAGGCCAGGCATTCGGCACCCCACGTCTTCATCATCAGCCGCCGGTAGGGTTTCTGGTCGTAGCTCACGCGGACCATGAAGACCCGTACGTCGATCCCGAAATGTCGGGCGGCGAATGCGATGGCCGATCCCCACTGTCCGGCCCCGGTCTCGGTCGTAAGGTGGCGGATGCCCTGCCGGCTGTTGTAGTAGGCCTGCGGTACGGCGGTGTTGGGCTTGTGTGATCCGACCGGTGAGACGCTCTCGTTCTTGAAGTAGATGTGTGCCGGGGTGTCGAGCGCCTTTTCTAGGCCTGTGGCGCGCACCAGCGGTGTGGGACGCCAGATGCGGTAGATTTCGCGCACTTCGTCGGGGATGTCGATGAAGCGCTCCTCGGAGAGCTCCTGTGCGGCGAGCTCCTCGGCGAACAGGGCGGAGAGATCCTCGCGCGTAACGGGGCGTCCGGTTGCGGGATGGAGCGGCGGCAGCGGCTTGCGGGGCATGTCTGCCACGATGTTGTACCATTGTGTGGGCATCTGCGCCTCGGTGAGGCAGAATTTCTTCGTTTTCATGGTCTTTCTGATTTTGATATGGATGATCTGAAACGGAAAAGCCCGCTGTTTACCATTCGTAAACAACGGGCTTGTGGCTGGTCCGGTCGGGGTCGTCTACCTGCACGGCGCATCGCACTCATTGTCCACGAGAGTCAATGAGCGCCACCACCATGCCTGTATGTTCGAAATACGGATCACCCGACGGGTACGTTTTGGGCAAATATAGCCGATCTTCCCGGAAAATGCAAATTTTTCCGCCGGTAAATCGTCCGACTCCTATTAATAGAGGAATTGTTGCCGTTTTTGACGAAAAATCCCTATCTTTGTCTGATTTTATGAAAACTTCAAATTCAACGATATGAATATTTCGTACAACTGGCTGAAGCGTTACCTCGCGACCGACCTGTCGGCCGAAGAGATCGCCCGCATCCTGACGGATATCGGGCTGGAAGTCGAGGGCTTCGAGAAGATCGAGACCATCCGCGGCGGTTTGCAGGGCGTCGTGGTCGGCGAGGTGCTCACCTGCGTGGACCATCCCGATTCGGACCACCTGCATGTCACGACGGTGGATGTCGGGAGCGGCGAGCCGCTGCAGATCGTCTGCGGTGCGGCGAACTGCCGCGCGGGCCTCAAGGTAATGTGCGCCACGGTAGGCTCGGTGCTCTACCCCACGGGCAGCGACGAGGAGTTCAAGATCAAGCGTTCGAAGATCCGCAGCGTCGAGTCGCTGGGCATGCTCTGCGCCGAGGACGAGTTGGGCATCGGCACGGACCACGCCGGCATCATGGAACTGCCTCAGGAGGCTCCCGTCGGCATGACCGCGAAGGAGTACCTGCACATCGAGGACGACTTCCTGATCGAGATCGGTCTGACGCCCAACCGCGTCGATGCCGCCTCGCACATCGGTGTGGCGCGCGACCTGGCAGCCTACCTCCGGGCCCGCGGCGAGCAGGCCGAGGTGCGCTGGCCCGATGTTTCGGCCTTTGCTCCGGATAACCGCGACCTGGCAGTGCCCGTCCGTGTCGAGTGCCCCGAGGCGGCTCCCCGCTATGCGGGCGTCACGGTCCGCGGCTGCAAGATCGGCCCTTCGCCCGAGTGGATGCAGAACTGCCTGCGTGCCGCCGGCATCAACCCCAAGAACAACCTGGTGGACATCACCAATTTCGTGCTCTTCGAGCTGGGACAGCCCCTGCACGCCTTCGACCTGGCGAAGATCGAGGGCCGCGAGGTGGTGGTCCGCACGTGTGCCGAGGGTACGCCCTTCGTGACGCTCGACGGCGTGGAGCGCAAACTCACGGCGCAGGATCTGATGATCTGCTCGGCCGAGCGCCCGATGTGCATCGCCGGTGTCTTCGGCGGCCTCGACTCGGGCATCAGCGACACGACGACCGACGTCTTCATCGAGAGCGCCTACTTCAACCCCGTGTGGGTACGCAAGACGGCCAAGCGCTTCGGCCTGAACACCGATTCGTCGTTCCGTTTCGAGCGGGGCGTCGATCCCAACCTGCAGGTCTATGCGGCCAAGCGCGCCGCGCTGTTGATGAAGGAGCTGGCCGGTGGCGAGATCTCGAGCGACATTTCGGACTTCTATCCCGCGCCGATCGGCGACTTCGTCTTCGACGTCTCGCTGCGCCGGGTCAATATGCTCATCGGCAAGGAGATTCCCGAGCAGACCGTGCGCACGATCCTCGGGGCCCTCGAGGTGAAGATCCTCGCCGAGCACGACGGCGTGCTGACCGTTTCGGTGCCGCCCTACCACGTGGACGTGCAGCGTGAGGCCGACCTGGTGGAGGAGATCCTCCGCATCTACGGCTACAACAACGTCGAGATCCCGACGCGCGTGCGTTCGACGCTCTCCTATGCGCCGCGTCCCGACCGCAACCGCCTGGTGAACCTCGCCGCCGATTTCCTGACGGCCAACGGTTTCACCGAGATCATGTCCAACTCGCTGACCCGGGGCGCCTACTACGAGGGGCTGACCTCGTGTCCGGCCGCGCGCTGCGTGCGGATCCTCAATCCGCTGAGCGCCGACCTGAACGTCATGCGCCAGACGCTGCTGTTCAACATGCTGGAGGCCGTGGCGTTGAATGCCAACCGCAAGAACGGCGACCTGGAGCTCTACGAGTTCGGTAACTGCTACTTCTACGACGAGGCCCGGCGTTCGGAGGAGAATCCCCTCGCGGCCTATTCGGAGGAGTACCGGCTGGCGATCGCCGTGACGGGCGTCACCACGCCGCAGTCGTGGAACGTGAAACCCGTCCGGGCTTCGTTCTTCACCCTGCGTGCCGTGGCCGAAAAGCTGCTGCGCCGCTTCGGCATCGACATCTATGCGCTCCAGACCGAGCCGTTGCAGAGCGACCTGTTCGGCGAGGGCCTCTCGATGTCGCTGGGCGGCAAGGTGCTGCTGCAGATCGGCACCGTGGCTGCGAAGATCCGCCGCATGGTCGATGTCAAGCAGGATGTCTACTACCTGGAGATGAATTTCGATGCGCTGGTTAAGTCCACGAAGAAACTCCGTGTGGCCGCCTCGGAACTCTCGAAGTTCCCCGAGGTGAAGCGCGACTTGGCGCTGCTCGTCGATAAGTCGGTGACCTTTGCGGCGCTCCGTGAGGTGGCTCTGGCCACGGAGCGGAAACTGCTGCGCAGCGTGGCGCTCTTCGACGTCTACGAGGGCGACAAACTCCCCGAGGGGAAGAAGTCCTACGCCCTGAGCTTCGTGCTCGAGGACAAGACCCGCACGCTCGACGAGAAGACGATCGAGCGGGTGATGAGGAATCTCGTCGCGCAGTTCGAGCAGAAGTGCGGCGCACAGGTCCGCGCCTGATCTGCCCCCGCCCGGGATGTCCGGGAAGAAAAAGGGAGAGGCCTCCTTCGAAGGAGGCCTCTCCCTTTTTTTTATGCCCGCTCCGCCTGGTGTCAGAGCACGGGCTTGATCTTCGGGGGCATGATCACAACGAAGGGCGTGCCGTTGCCGTGACACGTCGCCACGACCCGCACGGCCTTCACCGCCCGCGCGGGCTTCAGGACGGCGGCCCCGGCCGCGAGCTCCCCTGCCGGCTCGAAGTGCGCGCCGTCGTACGATACCTCGGCGTAACCGGTGGTGAAGAGGTTTTTGGTCAGGTGGCTGTACCCGGTCTGCAGCACCATTTCACGGCAGCGGACCGGCTCTTCGAAAGAGTAGAGAATCCAGTCGCCCTCGTGGCAGGCGCGCTGCGTGAAGGAGTAGCCCCGATAGCTCTCGGCGTTGGCGAATGGCAGGCGGCTGCTTTCGGGCATCGACGAGGTGATCTTCACCCGGGGGGTGATCGTCCGGTAATAGGAACGGTCGGCCACGTAGGGGCTGCGGCCTGTGCCGCGGCGCGTGAAGAAGCGGAAGAGGTGCGGTCGGTCGGTACGGACGGGACCCGTGTAGCGGAACTCCTCGCCCGGACGGTCGTCGCGCACGTAGAAGATCTCCGACCCGTCGTCGGCAGTCACCGTGCAGACGCCGTCGCGGCACACTAACCGGGGCGGGAAGAGCCGGTAGCGGATGCCCATGGCCTCCATCCGGGGATAGTGTTTCGTGCGCAGTTCCTCGTAGTAACGCTCCCAGCCGTCGCCGTTGCCGCTCCATGCCAGACGCGCCAGGGCACAGACGCGCGGGTAGAGCATGTAGTCGAGGTAGTCGGGCCGCTCGGGCTCGTGGGCCGAGTAGAGCTCGCTCCAGAAGGCCCCCTGCAGCCCCGCGACGTGGCGCCGCTGCTCCTCGCTGAAGCCGACCCCCTCGAGGTCGAACGAGTAGACCTTCCGGGCGTCGAAGATCCCGGCCCAGTTGTGTCCGGCCTCCTCGGGCGACTGGCGCATGTCGAAATAGAAGTACTCGCCCGGCATGACGATCGTCGGATAACCCTTTGCCGTGGCGTCGAGGCAGGCCCGGGTGTTCTCCCACCCGTGTACGCGGGTGTCGCGCGAGAGGTTGCCCGTGCGTACCGCCTCGTTCCATACGGCCGTGCGCTTGCCGTGGCTCCGCAGGATCGCGGACATCCGCTCCATGAAGCGGTCCTCGAGCCGGTGGGGATCGTCCATCCCCTCGCGGACCATCAGCGCCTGGCAGTCCGGGCAGCGTTTCCATTGCGACATGTCCACCTCGTCGCCGCCCACGTGCACGTATTCCGACGGGAAAAGGTCGCAGATTTCGCCGAGGATATCCTCCAGCAGGGCGTAGTTCTCCTCGCGGGCCACGCACCAGGCTGATCGGTCGTCGTATCCGGCCGTGAGCGTGGTGTCGGGCGTGAAGCGGCAGCGGATCTCGGGATGGAGCGTGGCGATGGTCCGGCTGTGGCCCGGGAGGTCGATCTCGGGGATCATCTCGATGTTGCGCACCGCGGCGTAGCGGATGATCTCCCGCATCTCGTCCTGCGTGTAGTAGCCGCCGTATTTTTCGTCGAGTTTGCCGTATACGGGCCGGATGGGCGAATCGCCGCCGCGGAATCCGCCCACCTCGGCCAGCTCAGGGTGCGACTTGATCTCGATGCGCCACCCCTCGTCGTCCACCAGGTGGATGTGCAGCTTGTTGATGTTGTGCCAGGCCAGCAGGTCGATCTGGCGCTTCAGCGCCTCGGGGGCGATCCACGTGCGGGCGACGTCGAGCATCATGCCGCGGTAGGCAAACTTCGGAGCGTCTTCCCGCACACCGCACGGCAGCGTCACGGGCCCCTGCAGCCCTTCGCGGGCATAGATCTCGGGCGGCAGCAGGCGGAAGAGCGCCTGCAGGCCGTTGAACACGCCGCCGTAGTCGGCGCCGCGCACGGTGATGTGGTCGGGCGTGATCTCCAGACGGTAGCTTTCGGCCGCGGCCTCCGGGGCCGGATCGATCAAAAGCGACAGGACACCGTCGGCGGCCGCCTGCCGCTCGACGGGGCATTTGAGGTATTCGGCGGCATATTCCGCCAGCGGGAACAGCCCTTCGTCTGCCACGAGGGTCGTCTCCGCTCCGAGCGTGAAGGTTCCGCCGGTCGCTTCCAGCGGCGCATGTGCCGGTTGTGCGTAGGCTTCGGCCGTACAGCACAGGGCGAGGATCGCAAGGCGCAGTTTCATCATGGGTCGTGATTTTTTGCTTTTGCAAAGATACGTTTTTCCCGGTGATTTGCTAACTTTGCCTGACTGTTATGCAATTTGTCATGGAAGAGAACAAGGAGAAGAAACTGGAGGCTGCGGCGCGCCTGCTCGAGGTGATGACCACCCTGCGCCGGGAGTGCCCGTGGGACCGCGAGCAGACGTTCGACTCGCTGCGCAGCAATACGATCGAGGAGACCTACGAACTGGCCGACGCCATCACGGCCCACGACATGGAGGCCATCAAGGAGGAGCTGGGCGACCTGCTCCTGCATGTGGTCTTCTACTCGAAACTGGGCGAAGAGGCGGGTGCGTTCGATTTCGGCGATGTGGCCAATGCCTTGTGCGACAAGCTGATCTACCGGCATCCGCATGTCTACGGGGAGATCCACGCCAACACGCCCGAGGAGGTGCTCTCCAACTGGGAGGCGCTCAAACTGCGCAAGAAGAACCGCAAGAGCGGCACGCTGGGCGGTGTGCCGCGTTCGCTTCCGGCGCTGGTGAAGGCCTACCGCATGGGCGAGAAGGCTGCCGGCACGGGTTTCGACTGGGAGCACAAGGAGGATGTCTGGGCGAAGGTCCGGGAGGAGATCGCCGAGGTCGAGAGCGAGATGCGGTCGGGCCGCAAGGCCGACCTCGAGGGGGAGTTCGGCGACCTGTTCTTCGCGCTGGTCAATGCGGCGCGCCTCTACGGCGTTGATCCCGAATCGGCGCTGGCACGCACGAACGACAAGTTCATGCGCCGCTTCAATTACATGGAGGAACATGCTGCCGCCGAGGGACATGCGCTGCACGATATGACGCTCGACGAGATGGAGGCGCTCTGGCAGCAGGCCAAAAGGGAGGAGTGATCCTGCGACGTTCCCCGGCCTGTATGGCATATCTTCGGTGCCGAGCGGCGTGCCGGCCCGGCTGCCGGGCCGATGCGTATGATCGCGAGACCGGCCGTCGGCACAAAACGAACGAAACGACGAAGCAAAGACAAAAACAGATAAGTTATGGCATTGATCAGAAAAGTACGCGGGCATGAACCCGTGATCGGAGAGAACACCTTTTTGGCCGAGACGGCCGTCGTTCTGGGCGATGTGACCATCGGCCGCGACTGCTCGATCTGGTATAACGCCGTGCTGCGTGGCGACGTGAACAAGATCGTCATCGGCGACCGGACGAACATCCAGGACGGTGTGGTGCTCCATACGATCTACGACAAGGCGAAGCACCCTTCGCAGACGATCATCGGCAACGACGTGTCGGTGGGTCACAACGCCGTGGTGCACGGAGCGCGGATCGGCGACCACTGCCTGATCGGCATGGGGGCCATCCTGCTCGACAATGCCGTCGTTCCCTCGGGCTGCATCATTGCGGCCGGGGCGCTCGTGCTTTCGAACGCACAACTCGAGCCCAATTCGCTCTATGCCGGAGTGCCGGCCAAGCGCATCCGCGAGGTGACGCCCGAGCAGCGGGACGAGATCGTGCTCCGCACGGCCCACGACTACATGCACTACGCGTCGTGGTTCATGGACGAAACGCTGGAGGATTAAAAAACCGAAAGCCATGGGCGCGTTGTCCCGCTATTCTGACGTGGTCCTGAACCTGCTGGTCGCCGTGGCGATCAGCCTGGTCGTGAATTTCTCGTACCTGCTGCTGGTACTCGTCGAGCAGAGCAGCGAGGCCTCTTCGTCGGGCAGTTCCGGACGTGAGCAGCGGGTGTGGGAGCGGCGCGACGAGGGTCGGCTTGCGGTGCATGCCGACGGATACGGCTACCTCGTCTATGCGGGCGGCGACAGCGTCTATGTGCCGCCGCAAAACCTGCGCTGGCTGGGACTCGAAGACGGCGACCGGATCCGAGCCGACATCCGTCCGTCGCGCCGCTCAGGGGGGCATCCCGTGTTGAAGGAGGTGCGGACGCGCAATGGCGAGGAGTTCGACTACAGCCGCCTCTACAACCGTCCGTCGCAGTGGACCGAGTTGCTGCTGCAGCTGCTCTTCTACCTCTTCATGTCGTTCGTGCTGCTGACGATCCTGACGGACTCTCACCGTCGCTACTCGATGCGCCGCTACATCCGCAGCTGCCTGTGGAGTTGTGTGGCGGCCGTCGTGCTCTATTGCGTGGCGCCTGTCACGGAGTGGCATTCGGGGCGTGTCGTGCTGAACTTCATGGGCGGGCGGATGTTCGACTACATGCTGCTGCTCAAGTGTTCGTTCGCTCTGGTCGTATCGCTGCTCTACAGCCGGCTCTATGTGCTCATCTCGCAGCGGCAACTCGTCGAGGTAGAGAACGAGCGACTCAAAAACGAGAACCTCACCACGCGCTACAACATGCTCGTCGGGCAGATCAACCCCCACTTCTTCTTCAACTCGCTCAATTCGCTGGCGATGCTCGTGCGCGAGAAGCACGACCAGAAGGCCCTGACCTACATCGACCAGCTCTCCTACACGTTCCGTTACATCATCCAGAACGGACAGAGCACGCTCATCACCCTCGGCGAGGAGCTGAAGTTCGCCGAGGCGTACAGTTACCTCTTTAAAATAAGGTATGCCGACAAGCTCTACTTCGACATCGAGGTCGATCCGGACTACCTCTGCTGGCGACTTCCGGCCCTCTCGCTCCAGCCGTTGATCGGCAATGCCGTGAAGCACAATACGATTACGCGCAGTAATCCGCTGCATGTCTCGATCCGTGTCGAAGACGGCCGCCTGGTCGTATCGAACCCGCTGCGTCCGAAACTCGAGCCCGAACCCTCGACCGGCATCGGGCTGGAGAACCTGCGCAACCGCTGGCAGCTCATCACGGGCCACGATATTGAAATTGACGACTCCGACGGTACGTTCACCGTGCGGTTGCCGCTCGAACCTCCTGTTGCACGATGAAAGCGCTCATTATCGAGGATGAGACTGCCGCGGCGCTGAACCTTGCCGCCGTACTGCGCCAGGTCGCTCCCGGTGTGGAGGTCGTGGCCACGCTTGAGAGCGTGGCCGAGAGCGTCGAGTGGCTGCGTGCGAATCCCCAGCCCGACCTGCTGTTCATGGATATCCACCTGGCCGACGGCGACTCGTTCCGCATCTTCAAGTCGGTGGAGGTCACCGCACCGGTCGTCTTCACCACGGCCTACGACCAGTATGCGCTCGAGGCCTTCAAGGTGAACAGCATTGACTATCTGCTCAAGCCGATCAATGCCGACGACGTGCGGCGTGCGCTCGAGAAGTTGCGGCGGCTCACCTCCGGCGAGCGGCTCGACTACGGCTCGCGCGTGCGGACGATGGCTGCCCGACAGTCGGAGGAGGTCTTTCTGGTGCATGTCCGCGATCGGATCATCCCCCTGCGGCGCGATGCGATTGCTTACCTCTACACGGCCAACGAAAAGGTCACGGCCTGCACCTTCGAGGGGGAGGTCTACCCGATGGACCGCACGCTGGAGGCCTATCAGTCGCAGCTTCCCGAGCACGACTTCTTCCGGGCCAACCGCCAGTTCATCGTTGCACGCCGTGCCGTGAAGGAGATCGCCGTGTGGTTCGGCAGCCGCCTGACGCTGCACCTTGCGGTTAATACGCCCGAGCGGATCGTCATCTCGAAGGCCCGGGTTCCCGAATTCAAGGCGTGGCTGCGGGCGGTTCGCCCTGCGGAATAGGCGGTTCGCCGGGCCGAATGGCCGTTTGGCCGACCTGCCGGTCCGTATTCTGTTTTTCGGTGCTACTTTTGTATCGGAGATCCCCGAATTAGGAATGTTTCACTAAAAGACAGACAACCATGAAAAAGACGATTTTTGCAGCCGTTGCCGCATTGTGCCTGATGGCAGGAGAAGCGGTTTTCGCACAGACCGAGTCCGCGCCGGCTCCCGCAGCCGCGCCCAAAGAGCGCCCGACGCTCGAACAGATCGCACAGCGCAAGACCGACCGCATGGCTGAACGGCTCTACCTTACCGATGCCCAGAAAAAGCAGGTTTATGAGATCAACCTCCAGCAGCTGAAGGAGATGGAGGCACAGCGCGAAGCAATGCGCAATGCGCAGGCGGAACGTGCCGAACAGATGAAGTCGATTCTCTCGACCGAACAGTTCGTCAAGTGGGCGCAGATGCAGCAGCGCCCGGCCCCGAAACACCCCCGGATGCACGGCCCGAAGGCCGGCAAGCCGGGTTGCGGTCCCGCCTGTCCGAAGGCTGGCAAGCCGGCTCCCGAGGGCCTCTGCCCGCGTGAAGGCCGTCCCTGCCCGGAGGTATGCCCCGAAGCCGGTGAGTGCCCGAAGGCCAACGGCGAAGCGCCTCGCGGCAAGGCCCGTCGCGGTGCAGTGAAGGCGGCCCAGAATCCCGAGGAGTAGCAAAATCCGGCAGTTTTTCCGGAATACGATCCATGTGGGGGTGCCGGTCCGGGCGACTGGCACCCCATTTTTGGCGATTCACCCCCTTCGGGGAACAAGATACCCGCAAAACCATTAACTTCGCGGGCGCAAGCAAACAAGTAATACGTTAACCGAATGATGAAAAAGACACTGCTGACAGCCCTCATGGTGCTGTTTGCCGTTGCCGCCTTCGCGCAGAAGGGATCCGTCACGGCAACGCTCGTGGATGCCGACACCGGCGACGAGGTGATCGGTGCGGTGCTGACGCTGACTCCCTCGGCGACACCCGACAAGAAACAGTATGCCACGTCGGCCTACAAGGGCCTCATCTCCTTCCCGTCGCTCAGCTACGGTGAATACGGACTCTCGATCTCCTTCCTGGGTTACAATACACTCGATACGACTTTCCGTGTGTCGGCTCCGAAGGTAAATCTCGGTGTGCTGCGCCTCAAGCCGGGCGTGCAGATCGAAACCGTGGTCAAGGAGGTGAAATCGATGCGTACTTCGCAGAAGGGCGATACGGTGAGCTACAACGCCGGGTCCTTCAAGGTGACGACCGATGCCGATGTCGAGGGTCTGCTCAAGAAGATGCCGGGTATTACCGTCACCGACGGTACGGTCGAGGCCCAGGGCGAGGAGATCAAGAAGATTTTCGTCGATGGCAAGGAGTTTTTCGGCGAGGATGTGACGACGGCCATCAAGTCGCTGCCGGCCGAGGCTGTAGACCGTGTCGAGGTTTACAACAAACTCTCGGATGCGGCCGAGTTCTCCGGCATGGACGACGGTGAGGGGTACAAGGCCCTCAATATTGTAACCAAACCGGGCATGCGTCAGGGCTAGTTCGGAAAACTCTATGCGGGCTATGGATATGATTCCGAAGCCGATCCGCACCACAAATACATCGCCGGTGGAAACGTCAATATCTTCTCGGGCGACAGCCGCGTGTCGGTGATCGGCCTCTTTAACAACGTCAATCAGCAGAATTTCTCGTTCGAGGACATCCTCGGTGTGACGGGCAGCAGCGGCGGCCGCGGTAGCGGTGTGGGTCAGTACATGATGCGCCCCCAGAGCGGCGTGGCCAAGGTCAATGCCATCGGTCTGAACTATTCGGACACGTGGGGCAAGCGCGACCAGGTGTCGTTCCAGGGCAGCTACTTCTTCAACAGCACCAACACGACGAACCGTTCGACGGTAGACAAGTGGTACGAGGCCCCGATGGCGGTCGATACCCTTTCGACGCTCGGTTATTCCGATACGCGGAACTACAACCACCGTTTCAACGGCCGCCTCGAGTGGAAGATCTCGGATAACCAGAATCTGATGATCCGCCCGAGTTTCAGCTACCAGTCGAACGATCCGTGGAGCACGACGCAGGGCTGGCAGTACGGCGAGAGCGGTTACAGCCGTACGGACAACTACAGCAACAGCCTTTCGAGCGGCTACAACCTCCGCACGTCGGCCATCTACCGGGCCAAGTTGGGCAAGGACGGCCGGACGATCACCCTCAACGGCAACGTGAACTATTCGGACCGGACGAGCGATGCGGACTCGTGGTCGAACCAACTGGGAAGTCTGCCCGATCGTCCGACGATCGATCCCGAGACGGGCGAATGGAATCCGACCGACTATTTCCTGCCCCGTTACCTGCGCAATCTGGCGCCGTCGAGCAGCTACAGCCTCCGTGGAGAGTTCACCTATACGGAACCGGTGGCCAAGTATGCTCAGGTCAGCCTCCAGTATCGTGCCGCCTACGACCATCAGGAGCGCGACAAGCGATCCTACGAGACGGGCAGCGATTTCTCGATTGCCGGGTTGTTGCCTGATCCGACCCTTTCAAATGCCTACGAAAGCAACTATACCACGCAGCGCGTCGGTCCTGGATTCCGTTATTCGAAGGATCGCAACACATTCGTAGCTAATGTCTACTACCAGCATTCGGTACTTGACGGTCAGGTGACGCAGGGTGAATCGGAAGAGATCCGTCATTCGTATGACGACTTCACCTATTTCATGATGGGTCAGTTGATGATCAACCGCGAGAACTCGCTGCGTCTTTTCATCAACTCTTCGACGAGCAACCCCGACGTAACCAGTCTGCAGGGAGTCTATGATCTGTCGGATGCGCAGAACATCTCGCACGGCAATCCGACACTCAACCCCTCGTACAGCCATCGGATCAACTTCCATTACATCAATTCGAATGTCGAGAAGGGCCGTACGTTCATGTGGATGTTCTCCTTGCAGAGCACGTCGGACTATATCGGTACGCACACGGTGCAGAATCCCTCGTTTACGGTCGATGGTGAGACCTATACGCCGAACTTCTATTCGACGCCGGTGAACCTCGATGGTTACCTGAGCCTGCGGACACACCTCAGCTACGGGTTCCCGATCGGATTCCTCCGCTCGAACTTCAACGTCATGGCAGGCGTCTCCTATACCAATACGCCGAGTATGTATGGTATGGATGACGGAGGAATTGATCCTGAAACGGGTGCCATCTCGGGCGGAGAGCGTAACGATACGGAGAACATGGGCTACGACTTCCGTGCCGTGCTGGGCAGCAACATCTCGGAGAATGTCGATTTTACCCTTTCGTGGAACGGAACCTACAACGAAGCGACCAACTCGTTGAGTACGACGAACAGCAAGAACCGCTATTTCAACCATACGGCCAGCGGTGACCTGAAGATCGTGTTCCCGCTGGGCTTCACGCTCACGGCGAGTGCCGCCTACACGCAGTACCTCGGATTCACCAACGACTACAACGACGATTATCTGCTCTGCAACGCTTACATCGGTAAGAAACTTTTCAAGAACCAGCGCGGAGAGATCATGTTCGGCGTGAATGATATCTTCAATCAGAACAAGTCGTTCGTGCGCACTACGGGTTCGGGATGGACCCAGAATGCGACCAACAGCGTCATCGGACGCTACTTTATGGTTCAATTCTCATTCAACCTGCGTCGGTTCGGCAAGAAGGGTTCGACGAACATCAAGGATTATGACGGAGTGGAACCGGCCCCCCGCCGTCGGGGAATGATGGGGCCCGGCCCGGGTGGTCCCCCTCCGGGATTCGGTCCCCGTTAATTGGGACCGAATCCGATATAAAGCCGCCGGACACTCAATGTCCGGCGGCTTTATCGTGTTTCGGGCTGTTCGTTTTCCCGGTTTTGTCTTGTCTTGCTGCGACGGATCGCTGGCTTTTTGTGAAAAAACGGATCCTTGCTGGCTTCTTCTCACGCCAGAATGCGGAAAACCCGGGACTCTCTCCCGGGTTTCCGTTATTCGGCTTCGGTTTTTGCCGCTTCTTCTTCGTCGTGGTGACGTTGTTCGCGTCGAATGGCCTGATGGATTCCGATGCAGGCCAAACCTCCGTATGCGACGGTGAGGATCACCAGCCACTTGATCTCTGCAAAGACCTCCTGAAGCGAAGCTCCCATGGTTTGTATGCGGATGAAGCCGTTCACACCGTGGCTGCTCGGCAGCAGTTTGCCCAGGTTGTAGAGCCATTCGGGAATACCCTCTCGTGGATACGAAACACCGCTGAGCATCAGCACCGGGATTGAGGTCCAGAGCAGCAGCATGAGCGAGTTTTCGCGGTAGCGGAACAGCGTCGATACGGCGATGCCCATGGCGATGCAGGCTATGACGTAGAGTGCCGTGAAGAGTGCCACGGCTCCCGGCGCACCATTCATCGGGAAGTGGAACATCCGGTAGTGGAGCGTGAGGATGTAGGTGCAGGTCAGGGCGTAGAGCACGGCATAGACCAGCCCGCGGCCGAGTACGATCGGCAGTGACGACATTCTGCGGCGTCCGGCCGGACATAGCTTGTAGTAGAGCCCGTGTTCGCGCCATGTTCCGCCAATCATGCCGATGCCGATAAGCATCGTCTGCTGGATGATGACCATGATGATGGCCGGCATGACGAATGTCCCGTAACCCAGATAGGGGTTGAACAGGTTGTGCGACTCATAGATGACCGGCTGCGTCACGGCCTGCGCCTGCGGGATGTTGGCCCCCTTGGCGATGAGCCGCTGGAACTCTACCATGGCTCCCGTCCGCCCGATGGAGGTCACCAGTTCCTGGAATACCTGGCGGTACATCAGGAAGTAGCTGGCGTCGCAGTAGATGGCCACATTGGCCTGCTCGCCTCCGTAGAGTTTTCGGTCGTAGTCGGACGGGATGTAGACCACGCCGTAGATCTTGCGGCCGAAGAAGAGCTCCTTGGCCTCCTCCATCGAGGTCGGCTCGTAGGCGACATAGGTGTTCGGGCCGGAGTTGAAGGTCTCGATCAGCGCCCGGCTTGTCGGGGTGCGGCACTCGTCGATCACGCCGATCGGGACGTTGCGCAGCACCTGTGAGCCGTAGGCCAGCGAGTAGGCTGTAGCGTAGATCAGGATCGCGAAGATCAGGATCAGCATGACGCCTCCGTCGGTGAAGATGGTCCGGAATTCGTTCCTTACGACCGAACGGAACTGGATCCAGTAGGATCCCAACTGTCGTGTCAATCGGTTCATGTCAGCTCCTCCCCCAGAATTTTTCTTCAGTGCAGACGCGCCTCAGGCGCGGCAGGCACAGCAGCGGTAAGACGACGAACAGCAGCAGCCACCCCAGGTCGGGCAGCGAGTAGACGACCGGTGTGCCACGCAGCATCTGATCGACGAAGATGTCGGTGTAGAACGTGAACGGGAAGATGTGGCTCACCCATTGCATGGGCTCCCACATGGCCATGATCGGGAATGTGAGGCCCGAGAAGGTGAAGGCGAGCACCGAATATCCTCCGCCGATCGAAAGCGAGAGACGCAGGTTGGCCAGCAGCGAGACGATCAGCGTGGCGATCGACTGGTAGCTGAGGATGAAGAGCAACGTGCCGAGCAGGATGATGGCCAGGCTGCCGTTGAGCGGTGTTCCGACAATCTTGAAGATGACGATCATCATCACCAGCGAGATGAGGAACAGTACCGCCGTGATCGGAGCAAGTTTCCCAACGAGGGCCGCTGCGGGCGAATCCCCTGCCGTGCGGAGCCACTCGCGTGCCGTGCCGTTCTTGAGCTCGGTGCCGATCGCGAAGATCGTGATCATCACCGTGAAGATCATGAGCATCATCGGCAGGAAACTCGGCGAAAGGTAATATCCGTAGTTGATGTGGGGGTTGAACAGCACGTGGCGGTCGAACCTCACGGGCATCAACTGCGCCATGGCCTGCCGTTCGGTGAGCCCCTGTTTCATGAGGATCTGCAGCTGTACCCCGGCGGTGAAGGTCGTCACGGCGGTCTGGATGTCCTTCGAGAGCAGCCCGTTTACTGTGATGTTCGTACCCGAGACGTAGTTTTCGATGTGGGTCTGGCTGTTGCTCAGAATGTTCTTTTCGAAGAAGGCCGGGATCTGAACGACGGCCATCACCTTGCCTTCACGGATGAGCCGCTCTCCCTCCTCCATCGACTGCACGCCGTAGGAGACGAGTGCCGTCGGTGTGTCATCGATCATCTGCACCACCTTGCGCGAGAGCGTCGTGTTGTCCTCGTCGAGCACGGCGATCGGGACGTTGCGGATCGCACCCTGGTTGAAAAGCAGGGCGAAGAACGCGAACGAGACGACGGGCAGCAGGATCGTCAGCACGAAGTACATCGGCTGGCGTTTGGCCCGGCCCAACTCCCGCTGTGCGGCGGCGCAGCTGTTTTGCAGAAACCGCGGCATCGCTATTGGGCGATTTTATCCCAGTCCACGAGTACGCTCATGCCCGGGCGCAGGTTCTCCACCGGGGCGGTCGGCCGGGCCTTGATGGCAAACGTGCGGATGTCGAACCCTCCCTGCGTGCGGGTTGCGGCCCATGTGGCGAAGTCGGCCTGCGGGGCGATGTAGGTCACCTCGAACTCCACGTCGCGGTCGAGGGCGGGTACGAAGCCCGTCATCCGCGTACCGATGGTCATGCCCGGGAGCAGGGTCTCCTTGATGTTGAAGGTCACCCACATGTCCGACATGTCGAGGATCGCCACCACGGGGTATCCGCTGCCGACCAGCTCGCCCTCTTCGGCGATGATCGTCGAGACCTCGCCCGTGACGGGCGAATAGACCGAGGCATCTACCAGATACGACTGCACCTCGCTCACGGCACCCTCGGCCTGACGGACCCGTGCCGCTGCGGCCTCCTTGTCCTCCTTGCGGGCGCCGTCCACGGCCATGTCGTACTGTGCCTTGGCTGCCAGCGCCGTGGCCTCCATGGCCTTGTAGTTGGCTTCGGCTTCATCGAACTTCTGGGCCGGGACCACCCCTTCGTTGTAGAGGTTCTGCACGCGCTCGTAGGTCTTGCGGGCCAGTTCGAGCCCGGCCTGGGCCTTCTCCCACATGTTCAGCGCGGCCTCGATCTGCTGGATCCGCGCGCCGGCCACGGCTGCGGCGTCCAGTGCGGCCGCAGCGCTTTTCACGGCCTCGGCCTGTTCGAGTTTGGCGTCCAGTTCGGGCGTTGAGATCATGTAGAGCAGCTCTCCCTTCTCCACGCGCTGCCCCTCCTCGACCTTCATCTCGTCGATGCGTCCGGGGACCTTCGACGAGGCCTTGTAGGTGGTGCACTCGACGGTGCCCTGAATCAGCGTCGGGGTCCGTTTGTTGAGGTACCAGCTGATCAGCACGACCGAAATGACGATGACCGCCGCGGCCGCCAAAATACCGATAATGTTGTTCCGTTTCATATTGCTTGCTTGTTATTTTTCGTCAAAAAGGATGACCCGTGCGTCCGACCGCTGGGCATATGCCGGGAATTCGTCGCTGATACCTGCAGCTTCGAGCAACTGCGCCAGCACCAGATCGAAGTTGTAGGCGGCCTGGAGCCGTTCGGTCCGCACGCCGGCCAGGTTCAGCTCCGCGTCGATCAGGTCCGACGAGGAGCTCATCCCCTCGCGGAAGGCTGCCTCCTTCATGCGCAGGTACTCCTCGGCGAACGAAAGCGAAGCGTCGATCGACGTGATCTGGTTGCGGTAGTTGATCATCTGGTTGTAGAGCTTCTCGACCAGCACCGAGATGTCCTGTGAGGCCTTGTTTTGCAACTCGCCGACACGGCGTACGGTCTGTCGTGCTGCCGAATATTTGTATTCGCGGTTCAAACCGTCGAAAAGCTTGATGTTCACGCCGACACCTACGGCCCAACGGGGTACGAATCCGGCAACCTGGTAGTTGTAGAACGATCCGCCGCCCATGGCCACTACCTGCGGCAGGAAGGCCGATCGCTGTGCGCGGACGTTCTCTTCGGCGAGTTGCCGTTGAATCGACACTTGCGAAAGCAGCGGGTTGCGCATTTCGGCCAGCTCCTTGTAATAGGTCAGCTCTTCGATCTGCCCGATAACGAACATCGCCGTGATGGGCTGCCAGTTGTTCTCGCGTCCGAGCGTGTTCGACAGCGTGCTGGAGATGGTCTCGACCTGCAACTGGGCGTTGTGCAGTTCGCGTTCGGCCTCGGCCATCTTGAATTCGACGTAGAGGCGTTCGCTCTGGGCGATCATGCCGTTTTTCTCGAGGGCTCGGGCATCCTCGAGGTGGCGGCGCACGCCATCTACCACCTGCTGCCGTACGGCTACTACCTGTTGGGCCAGTGCGAGTCCAAAGTAACGCTCCACAAGTTCAGATATCAGCGCGTTGCGGGTCTGGTTGCCCTGCTCGGTGGCCGTGCGCTCATTGAGACGGGCGGCCCGGTTCGCGGCGTTGATCTTGCCGCCCATCCAGATCGGTACGGTCACTTCGCCGCCAACGAATCCCAAACTCTGGTCCTGCAGCGTGAGGAACCAGTCGGCGTTCATCATCGGGTTGAGCAGCCCCTGGATCGTCGGGATGAGCGTGGGGTCGATCAGTCCGCTGCCGAGTATCTTTCCCGTGAGGTCCTTGGCCGGGCCTTTCAGGTGGTTGAAGTCGAATCCGATGTCCTTGGCCATGTAGGCGTATGCTCCCGTGAGGTTGATCTGCGGCATGCGCAGTCCGATTGCAGCGCGGCGCTGCTGCTGTGCTGCCCGTTCCTCATAGGCTGCCGCCTTCATCGCGGGGTTGTCCGTAAGGGTTACGGCGATCGCCTCTTCGAGCGAGAGGCTCTGTCCCGGCTCCTGTGCCGGAAGGGGAAGCGCTGCGGTCATCGCTGCCGCCATGCAGGCGATCCTTAGAAAGTTTTTCATAGCGATCATTGCGTTTTGAGGGCAAATATATGGGATTTATCCGGAACTCTTTTGCAAATACGCGTTTTAGGACAATATTGAACCCTTTTGTAGGGAATTTCAGCCCGTTTTCAACCTGCGAGATGGGCATTTGCGGCCCGCACGCCTTCGGCCAGTTCGGGATAGACCCTTACGTCGAGGCCGCCTTCGCGGAGCGTGAGTGCCCCGCGGCAGCAGACGAAACAGTCGGGCTCGAAGAGGGCGAAGACGGCGCGCGCGAATCCGTATCGGAGCAGCAGCTGCGTGCAGCTTTCGGGTTCGCTCGCGCGTTTCGAGCAGGGCTCCATCGACGAGAACATCGAGGCGCCCCGCAGGTCTGCCCCGGCATCGACGGCTTTGCGGATGGCCTCCTGCTCGGCGTGGTGCGTGGCGGAGGTCTCGTGTGTGTAACCCGTAAAGGGACGCCCGTCGGCCGTGACGACCACGGCCCCGACGCAGTAGCAGCTCGGACTGGGTGTGCAGCGTCTGCCCTCCTCTACGGCTCGTCCGAGCCATTTGAGGTCTTCGGCCGTCGTGTCCGGATGGATCGTGCAATGGGTCACCTCCATGCCGCCGAGTCTCTCGTGTCGGCATTCGGCGCCGGCCGGTGCTTCGAACCGGAACGGAGTGCAGCCCCGGTCGGTTCCGAGCCGCAGTTCGGGATTGACCGCCAGGCGCACTTCGTCGGCCATCCCTTCGCGGAGGAACATCGAGAGGATTTGTGCACCTCCCTCGACAAGCAGGTGGCGGATGCCGCGTTTCTCGAGGGCGGTGATGATCTGTGCCGCCGTATGTGAACCTTTAGTTTGAATAACTTCAGCAACGGTATTTAAATCATTACATTCCGTTTCTGAAAATACATATCTGTCGGCGTCGCCTTCGGTGAAGAAGCGCAGCGCCGGGTCGAGCTTCCCGGAGCGTGTCACCACGACCTTGGCGATGTCGGGGCGCAGGCCGGCGGCCCGACGGCGTTCGCGCACGGCCTCGTCGCGCAGCAGGAGCGCCGGGTTGTCGCGCCGCAGGGTCTCGGCCCCTACGAGGATTGCGTCGCACTGCCCGCGCAGGCGCAGCACCGCCGCCCAGTCCTTGGGCGTCGAGATCATGAGCCGCTCGGGCCCGTTGTCGTCCAGATAGCCGTCGGCCGTTGCCGCGGCGGAGAGTGTCACTCGCATTGTTTCAGCGTTAAGAGGGTTATTTCGGGACGTGCACCCAACCGCATCGGATAACCTACATATCCCGTGCCGTCGTTGATGTAGAGCGTCCGTCCGTCGTCGTTGTCGTAGCGTCCGCTCCAGTGCTCGTAGAGCCAGGATGCCGGGGACCACCCGCGGCCCGAGAAGCGGATCTTCAGCTGCATCGCGTGGACGTGTCCCGAGAGGGTCAGGTCGCCGTATCCGGCTGTCGTGATCTGTTCCCAGAGCTGGGGGACGTGTGCCAGCGTGATGTTGAATGTCTCGCGGGGTACGCCTTTGTAGGCCTTGTCCATCCCCGTGGCGGGGAGGTTGCGGTTGTGGCGGAGCCACCGCAGGGCGGGGTCGAACGAGAGTCCTGTCAGCGAGATGCTGTCGCCGCCGCGGCGGATGTAACATGTCCGGTTGTCGAGAACGTGCCACCCCATCGCCTCTTGCCGGTCGATGAGGCTGCGGAGGTTGTCGGCGATGGTGTGGTGCAGCGAGTCCTTGATGTAGGTTCCCACGTCGTGGTTGCCCGTGACCGAGTAGACCGGGGCCTCGATGCGTTGGAGCAGCCGGGCCATCCGTTCGTCGAGCTCCGCGGCGCGGATGTTCACCAGGTCGCCCGTGAAGAGCACCAGGTCGGGCCGCAGGGCGTTGATGCGGTCGGCAAGGCGTCCCAGCTCGCGCTCGGGGGAGACGATCGTCCCCAGGTGGAGGTCCGAGATCTGTACGAGGCGCATGCCGTCGAATGCTGCGGGAAGGCGTTCCGAGCAGATCTCCACCCGGCTGACGCGCAGCGACGTGCGGCCCAGCGTAGCTCCCCAGAGCAGTGTGACGGCAATCAGTGCGGCCGCGATGTTGCCCGCACGGCGCCATCCGATGAGGCGGAACGGGTAACGGGCCAAGCGCGGCAGGACGGTGAACAGCCACGCCCAGAGGAGCCACATCGACGCCTGTACGACCGCCGTGGTGTTGTCGCGGCTCAGCGTGCCGATAAGGATCGCCGCCAGGGGCAGCAGGTCGGTGACGACGGCCCATACGATGCGGCCGGCCGGAATGGGCCGCCGCCGCCGGAACCGGTGGAAATGGTACCAGTCGGCCGCCATGGCTGCGGCCATAAGGATAAATATAGGTATTGCGAGAAACATCTGTTGTTCGGGGATGAGGTCTTGTATGATGCAAAGATAAGAAAATTCGCGAATCCCCCTCCTCTTTTTTTGGCATACGACTTGCGAAAGTACGGGTGAATGCAAAAACATACAGATGATGAAAATGATCCGATTCGCTATCTGGACGGCCGGACTTCTGCTGATGCTCCCCGCCGTCGCAAGCACGCCGCGGGGGCAGGAGCACGACCGCCGGGAGGCCCTCCGCGACCATGCCGAAACCCACCGCAAGGGGTTTCAGCAGACCGACGTCCCGCAGTTTGTCTTCCCTGTCAGCGGCAACCGTTTCTCGTTCTCGGTCGGCGGCTTCATCAACCTGCGGGGGGCCTACGACATGGGGGGCATGGTCGATAACATCGACTTCGTGACCTACGACATTCCGGTGCCGGGCAGCTACGCCACCCGGCAGAAACTCACGATGGATGCCTCGACGTCGCGGCTCTTCGTCAAGGCGATCGCGAATACGCGGAGCCTCGGGCGCGTGGTGGTCTACATCGACGGGGATTTCCGCGGCGGCGCGGTGAACAGCTACACGCCGCGTCTGCGCTCGGCCTACGTCTCGTTCCTGGGGCTGACTCTCGGCCGCGACGTGACGACCTTCTGCGACCTGGCGGCCGCGCCGACGACCATCGACTTCCAGGGCCCGAACGCCTACAACTTCAATTTTGCCACGCTCATCCGTTACGAACGCTCGTTTGCCGACGACCGACTCTCGTTCGGCGTGGCGGCCGAGATGCCTGCCGTGAGCGGGACCTACGGCGAGGAATTCGAGCCCATTCCGCAGCGCGTTCCCGATATCCCGGCCTACATCCAGTATGCGTGGGGGCCGGAGCGCTCGAGCCACCTGCGCGCCTCGGTCGTCCTGCGCGACATGTACCTGCACAACCTCCGCACCGCGGAGAACACCTCGCTGCTGGGCTGGGGCGTACAGTTGAGCGGGACAATCCGCTGCTGCCGGGCGTTCCGGATGTTCATGAACGGCGTCTACGGCAAGGGCATCACCCCCTACATTCAGGACCTGACGGGTGCCGGGCTGGACTTCACGCCCGATCCGCGGAATGCCGCCTACATCCAGACGATGCCGATGTGGGGCTGGCAGGCCGCCGGGCAGTTCTCGCTGACACGGCGGCTGACCCTGTCGGGCGGCTACTCGACCGTCCGCATACAGCGCAGCCACGGATTCTATGCCGACGACGAGTACAAGCGCGGGCAGTACATCTTCGGAAACCTGTTCTATGCGCTCACGCCGCGCTGCACCCTGGCGGCCGAATACCTCTACGGTTCGCGCCGCAACATGTCCGATGCGGAGAACCATGCCAACCGGGTGAATGTCATGCTGCAGTACACTTTCTGACCGGACTCGTTCCGCAGGACGGTTTTTTCGGGCGATTCCCTGCGGGGGTCGCCCGCTTTTTCGTATCTTTGTCCGCGGGAGGCGGCCTGCGGCGGCACACGTCCGGCCGTTTCCGGAAAACAAGCGGGAAAATCATGGAATTTCTGACACAATACAACCTTACGGGGCTGGTGATCGGCGTGGCGACGTTTCTGATCATCGGTCTCTTCCATCCGCTCGTCATCAAGGGCGAGTACTATTTCGGCGTGCGGATCTGGTGGCTTTTCCTCCTGATGGGGATCGCGGCCGTCGCCGCATCGATCGCCGTGCGCCAGCTGCTCTGGTCCACGCTGCTGGCCGTGTGGGGCGCTTCGTCGCTGTGGAGCATCGGCGAACTCTTCGAACAGCGCAAGCGGGTGGCCAAGGGGTGGTTCCCGCAGAATCCCAAACGGAAACGGAAGTAGGCCGTGCGTATCGGAATCCGGCATATCGCGGTGATCGTGCTGCTGGCGGGGGTCTCTTGCACGCCGGCCGGAAGGCCTTCGGCCACCCTGCCCGAACCGCCGCCGCAGCGCGTCAGGATGTTCTTCGGCGGCGACGTGATGCAGCACCTGCCGCAGGTCGAGGCGGCCCGCAGCGGCGGGGGCTTTGACTACTCGCCGGTCTTCGAGGCGCTGGCCCCGAGGATGCACGGGGCGGATATTGCCGTGGTGAACCTCGAGACGACGCTGACCTCCTCTGCGACCTATTCGGGCTACCCGATGTTCCGTTCCCCCGTCGTGCTGGCCGACGCCCTCCGCGAGGCCGGCGTGGATGTGGCCGTGCTGGCCAACAACCACTGCTGCGACGGCGGAGCCGCGGGAATCCGCACGACGATCCGCGAACTCGACCGCTGCGGCATCCGCCATACGGGCGTCTTTGCCGACAGCGCCGATTACCGTCGCAACCATCCGCTCCGCCTCACCTGGTGCGGGGTGCGGATCACCCTGGTCAATTACACCTACGGGACGAACGGCCTTCCGGTGCCGGCCGGTACGATCGTGAACCTCATCGACACGCTGCGTATGGCAGCCGATCTCGAACGGGCCCGCCGCGGGGCCGACTTCGTGGTGGCCTGCATGCACTGGGGCAACGAGTACGAGCGCCGCGAGAACGCCTCGCAGCGGGCCGTGGCCGGCTTCCTCCGCCGTCACGGCGTGGATCTGGTGGTGGGAAGCCACCCGCATGTGGTCCAGCCGTGGCGTGCCGACTCGTCGCACGTGGTGCTCTTCTCGTTGGGCAACCTGGTCTCGAACCAGCGGCGGCGCTACACCGACGGCGGGCTGGTGGCCTGCATCGAGGCGCTGCGCCACCCCGACGGGCGCATGACCTACCGTCTCGACCCGGTTCCGGTGTGGGTCGCCCTGCCCCGCTACCGCATCCTGCCGCCCGAGGCGGCCGACACGATGCACCTTCCGGCCGACTACGCCCGCTTCCGTGAGGACCTGCGCGAGCTGACCGGCGGTGAACTATAAGTTCGGCAAATGGCGCTATCGGAAGATCCGATCGTTTTTATTTGCCGGCATGCGGGTAATTTTCTATTTTTGCTGACACACATCAAACATTACGACTTATGGAAAAGAGCATCAAAGGTACGCGTACCGAGCAGAATCTGTTGAAGGCCTTCGCCGGCGAGAGCCAGGCACGGAGCCGTTATGTGTTTTTTGCCAGCCAGGCCAAGAAAGAGGGCTACGAGCAGATCGCAGGTGTCTTTCTGGAGACGGCCGAGCAGGAGAAGGAGCACGCCAAGCGTTTTTTCAAGTTCCTCGAGGGCGGCGAAGTGACCATCACGGCCAGCTACCCCGCCGGAAAGATCGGCACGACGCAGGAGAATCTGCTGGCTGCGGCGCGCGGTGAGAATGAGGAGTGGGATGTGCTCTACCGCGAGTTCGCGCAGGTGGCCGACGAGGAGGGCTTCACGGAGATCGCCACGGCATTCCGCATGATTTCGGTGGTCGAGGCCGAGCACGAGCGTCGCTACCTGAAGCTGTTGAGCCGCCTGACCGACGGCGATTTCTTCAAGCGAGACGGCAAGATCTGGTGGCAGTGCCGTAACTGCGGCTACATCGTCGAAGCCGAGCAGGCTCCGCTCATGTGTCCCGCCTGCAAGCACCCGCAGGCCTACTTCGAGCCCAAGAAGGAGAACTATTGATAGTCTGTCGCACCAAGCGTCGGCCGGCGGCCGCATGCGCAGACTGAAACCTGCCCCGGCAGGGATGGAACAACGGGGAGGCGGATTCCGAAAGGAGATCCGCCTCCCCGTTTGTATGCCGGCTCCGATACAGGCGGCGTCTTTGGAACGAAACACTCCCTTCGCCGAATCTTTACCGCCGTGACATGCGGTTGTCATCCCGAGCGGCCAACTTTGCAGCGTGAAAAAAGAAGATAAAGGAAAACGTATGACGTTGAGAAAAATCATCGCTGTGTTGTTCGCTTTGGGATACTGCCTTACGGCCGCCGCTGCGGTCGTCGAGGGGGTCGTGGCGGACCGGACGACCCGTGAACCGCTAATCGGAGCGACCGTGCTGGTGGAGGGCACGACCAAAGGTACGACGACCGACGCTCAGGGGCATTTCGGACTCGACCTTCCCGAAGGAAACCATACACTGGTGGTTTCCTATATTTCGTATGTATCGTGTCGCCTGGAGGTAACGGGCGGTCAGACCGGGCTGGAGATCCTTCTTGCACCCGACACGCAAACGCTGTCGGCCGTGAAGGTGACCGGCCGCCGCAACCTCGAGTCGGAGCGGAGTCTCCAGACCGAGCGCATCGCCTCGAACGTGGCGATCGAGAACATGGGCGCCCGGGAGATGTCGCTCAAGGGCATCTCGAACGTGCAGGAGGGTGTCCGGAAGATCTCGGGAATCTCCGTGGCCGATGCCGGCCAGCTCATCGTGCGCGGCCTGGGCGACCGTTACAGCATCACGACGCTCAACGGTCAGCCGATCGCCTCGCCCAACCCCGACAACAAACTCATTCCACTCGACATATTCCCCTCTTCGACAGTCAAGAACATCACCGTGAGCAAGGTCTACGAGGCCAGTTCCTATGCCGACTATTCGGGAGCCCACATCGACATCGATACCAAGGAGAGCACGGGTGAACATTTCTTTTCGGCCGAGGTGAACGTCGGCGGCCGGTTCAATACGCTGGGCGGCGACTTCTACCGCATGGACCGCCGCTCGCTCTTCACGCAGCCGAAGGTCGATGCACGGGCGATGTCGGGCTCTCTCTCCGATTTCCGGCAGTATGTGACCACGCGCGACATCTTCGACACGGACTTCTCGGTGTCGAGCCGCCGGGCGCTGCCCGTCTTCGGGGGCAACCTGGCCTGGGGCCGCGACTTCAAGGTGGGGCGTCAGACGCTCAGCGTCCTGGCTTCGGGAGGCATGAGCAACGACATGCAGACGATGAACGATGCCGAATTCCGGCTGCTCGAGGCCACCGGCATCGTGACCGACGAATACGGTTATGACAGTTATGAGAGTGAACTGAAAATGGCGGCTCTGGCGAGCCTTGGCCTGACCATGCGCGATGCCGACCGCATCAGTTACACTTTCTTCTTTGCACGCAATGCTTCGGATACATACATGCGCCGCGAGGGCTACGACCAGGAGGGACACCAACTGATCGGCAGCAACGATGTGCTGCACGTCTACAAGCTGATGACCCACCAGCTGAGCGGCGTGCACGAGTTCGGCGAGCGGTGGAAACTCCGCTGGAGCGGCTCCTGGTCGGGAACTTCCTCGGACGAGCCGGACCGCCGCCAGGTGATGTTCCTCAAGAACGGCGACGGTTCGCTGTCGCTCTTCAAACTCAACCAGCAGGAGACGATGCGCTACTTCGGCACGCTCGACGAGAAGGAGTGGAACGCCCACGTGGCTGCCGACTACCTCTTCGGTGCGGGGCACAAGCTGACCTTCGGCGCGGCCTGCAAGGACAAGAGCCGCGACTATACGGCTACCCGCTTCTATTATGACCTGGACCGGCTCTCACCGCAGATCGACGACATCTACGACACGGACGGCTACCTGAATTTCGCCAACGTGGCCAACGGTTCGCTGGTCATCGACCGCCAGCAGCAGCCCAAGGACAGCTACGATGCGGGCAACACGATCGCTGCGGTATATGCATCGGTGGACCTCAAGCCGACCGAGCGACTGCTCATCAACGCCGGCCTGCGCCTCGAGATGTCGAAGCAGTGGGTCGATTATGCCAACGACCAGAGCATCCGTCAGCGCCGCAACCTCGACAAGAGCGACCTCTTCCCGGCGCTCAACCTCCGCTATTCGCTCGGTGAGCGGCAGCAGCTGCGGCTTGCCCTCTCACGGACCGTTACGCGGCCGTCGTTCATCGAGATGGCCCCGTTCCTCTATCAGGAGTCCTACGGTTCGGTGCAGCTGCGCGGTAACGAGGAGCTGGTGAACAGCTACAACTACAACGTCGATCTGCGCTACGAGTTGCTCAACCGCCGCGGTGACATGATCTCGGTAACGGGATACTACAAATTCCTTGACGAGCCGATCGAGCGCGTGCAGATGCTCTCGGGCGGCGCCGCGGTCCACACCTTCCGCAATGCCGACAACGGCATGGCGGCCGGTATCGAGGTCGAGGTGCGCAAGTCGCTGACCGAGACGCTGCGCATCGGGGCCAACGGAACCTACATGTACACGAATGTGACACTGCCCGACGGCGGAGCCTACACGAACAAGGAGCGCGCACTGCAGGGGGCTTCGCCCTACCTGGTCAATGCCGACATCACCTGGTCGCCCCGCTTCGACGAGGTGCGGCAGCTCAACCTGGCGCTGCTCTACAACCTGCAGGGACCGCGCATCCATGCCGTCGGCATCTCGGGGCTGGGCGACGTTGAGCAGCTTCCGGTCCATACGCTCAACTTCACGGCCGGCTACCGCATCAACCGTTGGGCCGAGGTCAAGGTGCAGTTCTCCGACCTGCTGGGCCGGGCGCTGGTCTTCGAGCAGGAGGTCCCCCAGACGGGTGAGACCGTCGAGGTGGAGCGCTACCGTCCGGGAACGGGCTTCGAAGTGGGGTTGAACCTGCGTTTCTGACGATGAAATACGGTCCTGTCTGCGGGATGCGACAGATACAAACGAGAAAAACAACAAACCATCATTTAATCAATATTTTACGATGAAAACGTATTGGAAACTCATTGCAGCGGCACTGATTGCCGGCTCGGTATGTGCAACTTCATGCGACAACAGCGACGATAACGGCGGCGGGGCCCAGGGCCTGAGCGGCGAAATCGCTTCGGGCGCGACGCTCGAGGGCAATGTCGTCGGCGATACCTACCTGCTCAAGGGAGCCTCCTACAAATTGAGTGGCGGCCTGCATGTCAAGGCCGGTGCGACGCTCCACATTGCCGAGGGCGTCGAGATCGTGGCTGTCGATGACAGCAAGGTGGACTACATCCTCGTCGAGCAGGATGCCAAAATTGACGCCGAAGGTACGGCCTCGTCGCCGATCGTGATGACCAGCGAGTTGAAGAAGCCCGGCGCCTGGGGCGGTATCCACATCTGCGGCCGCGCCCACACGAATGCCGGTACGGGCGTACTCTCCGAGATCGGCAACGCCCCCTACGGAGGCTCGAACGATGCCGACAATTCGGGCGTGCTGCGCTACATCCGCCTCGAGTACACGGGCTTCGCCTTCGACGAGGAGCACGAGGCCAACGGCGTGTCGTTCTACGGCGTGGGCAACGGCACCGAGGTCGAGTACCTGCAGGCCTACATGGGTTCGGACGACGGCTTCGAGTTCTTCGGCGGCTCGGTCGATGTGAAACATCTGGTCTCGACCAACTGCTCGGACGACTCGTTCGACTGGACCGAGGGCTGGAACGGCCGCGGACAGTTCCTGGTAGCCTATCAGGAGGCCTCCTCGTCGCTCGGATACGACTGCGACTGCCTGATGGAGTGCGACAACAACGGCAACAACGCCGCAGCCACGCCGGTGGCCCATCCCGTGCTGTCGAACCTGACGCTTGTGGGCAACGGTTCCAACTCGCAGGGCGTGCGTCTGCGTGCCGGTACGCAGGTCGAGCTCTACAACGCCATTGTAACGGGCAAGGGCAAGTGCATCACTACCGAGACCACCGAGACGGATACGGCGCTCAAGAACGGCACCTCGAAACTCGAGTACATCGCCATGAGCACCGAACTCATTCCGGAGAACGGAACCTATACCAACGCCGACTTCGAGGCTGCCGAAGGCAACTCGACCGACTATGTCAATGCACTGACGAACAACTATGTCGGCACGATCGACGGCGGCAAGACGCTCTCCGATCCGTTCTTCGAGGCGGCTGCCTACCGGGGTGCCGTTCCCGCCGACGCCGACTGGACCTCGGGCTGGACGCGTTGAGGCTCCGCACCGGCGGATGCGCATGCAGGGAGACCCTCTCTTTGGCGGAGGGCCTCCCTTTCCGTTGCCGGGGCTGCGGCCTGCGGGCGACGAAAAAGGGGGTACGGGACGCGGAATTCCGGAAAAAGGTCGTATCTTTGCACAAATACGCAGTAAAACGAACGATTGAAAGATATGGCAGACGAAAAAATCATCTTTTCGATGGTCGGCGTGAGCAAGACCTTCACCAACCAGAAGCGGGTGCTGAACAACATCTACCTCTCGTTTTTCTACGGCGCGAAGATCGGTATCATCGGTCTGAACGGTTCGGGAAAATCGACGCTGATGAAGATCATCGCCGGAATCGACAAGAATTTCGAGGGAGAGGTGGTCTTCTCGCCGGGATATACGGTGGGCTACCTCGAGCAGGAGCCCAAACTCGACGACGCGAAGACCGTGAAGGAGGTGGTCGAGGAGGGGTGCGCCGAGACGGTGGCTCTCCTCAAGGAGTACGAGGAGATCAACATGAAGCTCTGCGAGCCGATGTCGGACGACGAGATGGCGCGGCTCATCGAGCGTCAGGGCGAACTCTACGAGAAGATCGACCACTGCAACGGCTGGGAACTGGACAGCGTGCTCGAGCGGGCGATGGACGCCCTGCGGTGCCCCGATCCCGACCAGCCGGTCAAGGTGCTCTCGGGCGGTGAGCGCCGCCGCGTGGCGCTGTGCCGCCTGTTGCTGCAGCAGCCCGATGTGCTGCTGCTGGACGAGCCGACGAACCACCTCGACGCCGAGTCGATCGACTGGCTCGAGCAGCACCTCCAGCAATACAAGGGAACGGTGATCGCCGTGACGCACGACCGCTACTTCCTGGACAACGTCGCCGGCTGGATTCTCGAACTCGACCGCGGCGAGGGTATTCCCTGGAAGGGCAACTACTCGGGCTGGCTCGAGCAGAAGACCAAGCGCATGGCCATGGAGGAGAAGCAGGAGTCGAAGCGCCGCAAGACCCTCGAGCGCGAACTGGAGTGGGTGCGCATGTCACCTTCGGGCCGCCATGCCAAGTCGAAGGCGCGTCTGTCGGCCTACGACAAGCTGATGAACGAGGATGCGAAGCAGAAGGAGGAGAAGCTCGAGATCTTCATTCCGAACGGACCGCGTCTGGGCGACGTGGTGATCGAGGCGCACGACGTCTCGAAGGCTTTCGGCGACCGCGTGCTCTACGAACACCTCGACTTCTCGCTGCCGCCCGCCGGCATCGTGGGCGTCATCGGCCCCAACGGTACGGGCAAGACGACGCTCTTCCGCATGATCATGGGGCTCGAGGAGCCCACGAGCGGTTCGTTCCGCGTGGGCCCGACGGTCAAGTTGGCCTATGTGGACCAGCAGCACAAGTCGATCGATCCCGAGAAGACCGTTTTCGAGGTGATCTCGGGCGGCCTGGACCTCATCACGCTGGGCAACCGCCAGGTCAATGCCCGCGCCTATGTCGCCCGCTTCAACTTCTCGGGCGCCGACCAGGAGAAGAAGTGCGGCATGTTGTCGGGCGGTGAACGCAACCGCCTCCACCTGGCCCTCGCGCTCAAGGAGGAGGGCAACGTGCTGCTGCTCGACGAGCCGACCAACGACATCGACGTCAATACGTTGCGTGCACTGGAGGAGGGCCTCGAGAACTTTGCGGGCTGCGCCGTCGTCATCTCGCACGACCGCTGGTTCCTCGACCGTATCGCCACGCACATCCTCTCGTTCGAGGGCGACTCGAAGGTGGTCTTCTACGAGGGCACCTACTCGGAATACGAGGCCTGGAAGCGTGCGCAGGGCGAGGATACGACCCCGCACCGCGTGAAGTACAAGAAACTGATGGCTTGACAGCATGCTGCGCATCGTCTCCTTTTTCCTGCTCATCCTGGGGCTTTGTTCATGCGGGATGCCGGCAAACCATCCGGTCGATGCGTTTGTCTGGGACCGGCTTTGCGCCCACGAAGATCCGGACTGCGTAGAACCGGTCGGAACGTGCGATGCCGACGGATTCCTCGCCGAAATGGAGCGGTTTCCTTGGCATGAGCAGGCGCGCGAGGCGCTGAAGATCAGGAAAAACTCCCCCACGCTGTCGGTATCGGATTTGAAGAGCGACTGTTCGCTTTTCATTTCGTCCGCAGTGGATGACAACGACAGGCTGGGCTATTTTGTCGGATATGTCTATCCCGGAGAGCAGGGAACGCGGGCCCCTCGCCACGTGAACATATATGAGGTCGGCCAGATGGAAGCGATCCGCGAAATGGTTATCCTCTTCTTTCGTCGCGACGAGGCCGCATTGAAGCGCCTCGTCGGGGAATACCCCCTGTACCTGGAGACACGCGATGATACAGGTTGGAAAAAATACCTGAAAATGAAACAAAAGTTTATATAATATGGCACAGAAACCTTCGATACCCAAGGGTACGCGCGACTTCTCCCCCGCGGAGATGATGCGCCGCAACTATATTTTCGACACGATCCGTTCGGTCTTCCGCACCTACGGCTTCGCTCCGCTCGAGACCCCCGCCATGGAGAACCTCTCGACGCTGCTGGGCAAGTACGGCGACGAGGGCGACAAGCTCCTCTTCCGGGTGCTCAACTCGGGCGACTATGCCGCCGGGCTCTCGGACGAGGAGGTGCGGCAGGCGTCGCGCATCAGCGAGAAGGGACTCCGTTACGACCTGACGGTCCCCTTCGCCCGCTACGTCGTGCAGCACCAGGGCGAGCTGACCTTCCCCTTCAAGCGTTACCAGATGCAGCCCGTGTGGCGTGCCGACCGGCCGCAGAAGGGGCGCTACCGCGAGTTCTACCAGTGCGACGTCGATGTCATCGGCACCCGCTCGCTGCTGTGCGAAGTGGAGCTCGTGGAGATCGTCGAGCGGGTGTTCCGCGCGCTGGGCATCCGTGTGGCGCTGAAGATGAACAACCGCAAGATTCTCTACGGCATTGCCGAGGCGATCGGCCATGCCGACAAGATGATGGACATTACGGTGGCCATCGACAAGCTCGAGAAGATCGGCTTGGACAACGTGAAGGCCGAGCTGCTCGAGCGGGGGTTGTCGCAGGAGGCGGTGGACCGGCTTCAACCGATTCTTGAGCTGAGTGGTGACAATGCGCAGAAACTCGATCGGTTGAGTGAAGTGCTGGCCTCGTCGAAAACGGGCCTTCGCGGCATCGACGAGATGCGGACGATCTTCGGCTGCGTCGCATCGCTCGGGCTGGAGCTTCCGGTTGAACTGGACCTCTCGCTGGCCCGCGGGCTCAACTACTACACGGGCGCCATCTTCGAGGTCAAGGCGCTCGACTTCGCCATCGGGTCGATCTGCGGCGGCGGCCGTTACGACGACCTGACCGGCATCTTCGGCATGCCCGGCATGTCGGGTGTCGGCATTTCGTTCGGCGCCGACCGCATTTACGACGTCATGACGGGGCTCGACCTCTTCCCGGCCGGGGTCTCCTGCTCGACCCGGGCGCTCTTCGTGAACCTCGGGCCCGAGGAGCAGGCCGCCGTGCTGCCCCTGCTGCGCGGGGTCCGCGATGCGGGCATCCCCGCGGAGATCTACCCCGAGCCGGCCAAGATGAAGAAACAGATGGAATATGCCAACCGCCGCGGCGTGCCCTTCGTGGTGATTGTCGGCTCGGAGGAGCTGGCCGCCGGCGCCGCCACGGTGAAGAACATGCAGACGGGCGAGCAGAGCCGTGTGGCTTTCGACCGGATCGTCGGAGCGCTCCGCACGGAGGAGTAGGCGCACCGGATCTGTATCATCCCGAGAGAAGAGACATGAAGAGGGTGAAACGACTCCTTGCGGCGTGTCTGGTACTCGCGGCGCTCCTGCCGCTCGGCGCCCAGGAGCTGTCGCAACAGCAGCAGGATCTGCTGCAGCTGCAGAAGTTCGCGCAGATCTACCGCTACCTGACGAACGCCTATGTCGATGAAGTAGATACCGCTCCCGTCATCGAGGGGGCCATCACGGGCATGCTCGAACGACTCGACCCCCACTCGGCCTATATCCCGGCCGAGGAGATGAAGTCCGTGAGGGAGAGCTTCGACGGGGAGTTCAGCGGTATCGGCGTGGAGTTCAACGTGCTGCGCGACACGGTCATCGTGGTCAATACGATCGCCGGAGGACCGGCCGAGCGGGTCGGCGTCCGGCCCAACGACCGGATCGTGCGCATCGATACGCTCGATGCCGTGGGGATGACACGCGCCGACGTTCCGAAATACCTGCGCGGGGCGACGGGAACGAAGGTCGCCATCGATGTTGTGCGGCACGGTACGCCCGGATGGCTCCATTTCGTGATCGTCCGCGACCGGATTCCGCTCAACACGGTCGATGCCGCCTACCGCGTTGCCGACGGCGTGGGCTACATCAAGGTGAACCGCTTCGGGAACACCACGATGTCGGAGTTCAGGGAGGCCTACCGCAAGCTGGGACGCCCCGAGGGGCTGATCCTCGACCTGCAGGGCAACGGCGGCGGCCTGCTCGAACAGGCCATCGAGATGGCGGGGTTCTTCCTGCCGCGCGGCGCCGTGGTTGTCTCGACCGAGGGACGCGCCGTTCCGTCGGTCTCCTATGAGACGCAGAGCTCTGGCGAGAACATGAAGGGCCGGCTGGTGGTTCTGGTGGACGAGACGTCGGCTTCGGCCTCGGAGATCGTGGCCGGGGCCATGCAGGACTGGGACCGCGGCATCGTGGTCGGCCGCCCGAGCTTCGGCAAGGGCCTTGTGCAGCGGCAGGTCGGCCTGCCCGACGGTTCGGCCGTGCGCATCACTGTGGCCCGCTACCACACCCCTTCGGGGCGGGTCATCCAGCGTCCCTACGAGCAGGGCAAGCGACGCGAGTACTATCTGGACCACCTGCGGCGCTACGACGACCGCACGCGCGACTCGCTCGACGCCGGGGCGCCCGAGTTCCGGACCCTCCGCACGGGGCGGAAGGTCTACGGCGGTGGCGGCATCCGTCCCGACGTGATCGTGGCTCCCGATACGGCCGGATACTCGAATTACTATGGCGAACTGGTCCGCCGGGGCGTGACGGCCGATTTCGTGAACGGGTGGCTCGACCGCTCGCGCGACTCGCTGGCGCGGTGCTACCCCGCTTTTGCGGACTTCGCCGCCGGCTTCGAGGTCTCCGACGGAGTGCTCGACGAACTGGTCCGGCTGGGAGATGAGCGCGGCGTGGCGTTCGATGCGGACGGATTTGCTGTCTCGTCGCCCGTTCTGCGTATTCAGCTCAAGGGGCTGGCCGCGCAGCGACTGTACGGTGTCGGGGCCTACTATGAGGTGGTCAATCCGCTGCTGAACGGGGCATATCGGCGTGCGGCGGCCATTCTTGCCGACTGGGACCGTGAGGGCAATCCGTTGCTCGAAGGGTCCGAAGGATGAAATTAGCGGGCGGAATTTTTTGTGGTTTGGTTTATTTTGTGTATATTCGTATACGTGAAGACTGAAATCGTATACGACCGAACCATCAAAAAGTAACGCCTATGTCACCCTTATTCACGCCGCGCCGCGAGGGAGAGGAGTATCATGAAGACCAGATCCTCTCGAAAGCAGTCAAGGCGGGTCGGCGCACCTATTTTTTCGATGTCAGGGCCACGCGGGGAGATGACTATTTCCTGACCATCACTGAGAGTCGCAAGACGGTCGATGCCGAAGGCAAGACGACCTACGACCGGCATAAGATCTTCCTCTACAAGGAGGATTTCGACAAGTTCGTGCATGGCCTGAGCGAGACGCTCGACTACATCCGCAGCCATCGTCCCATGCCTGAACCCGAACTGCAGGAATGACCCCTGCCCGGAGCGGCCCGATGTCTTTCGGGGACGGGTCTCGGCAGGATGTGCCCGAACCGGATGTCGGGACGGCAGATCGGCGATGTCGGAAAAACAAGAGGGCCCGGGACCCGCAAAAGTTACCGGATACGCGAAAGCGGATTCCGGTTTTTTTGTCTCCTGCGGCCGCCTGCCGCCGGTGTTTTCCCGCGTCGTTCCGCGCGGCGGTTCCGACTCTTGTCCGGGTATCTGTTCCGGGGCGTTCGTATCGGTCCGGACGATCTCCTGTCCCGCCCTCGGGCGGCCCCGAAAACGATCTCTTTTTTCGGATAAATTTTGGCATTGCCGCGCGCATCCGCTATCTTTGCAACCAATTAATTTAACCGATGCTCCGGCGTACGGGGCCGGAAACTGCCGCGGCGTCTGCTGCGCCGGCGTGCGGCCGGCATTCGGACCCGGAGTCTCCAACCTGCAAAGACATGAATTTCACTCGTTCCGTCGTGCTGGCGCTCAAGGGTTGCGCCATGGGCATGGCCGATGTCGTACCGGGCGTTTCGGGCGGTACGATCGCTTTCATCTCCGGAATCTACGAAGAGTTGATCGACTCGATCCGCAGCGTCGATGCCACGGCCCTGCGGCTGCTCGTGCGCTTGCGCCTCGGCGAGCTGTGGCGCCACATCAACGGCAGTTTCCTGCTGCCCGTGCTGTTGGGCATCGCCGTCGCGATCTTCTCGCTTGCCCGGCTGATGACCTATCTGTTGCAGCACCACCCGATCGAGATCTGGTCGTTCTTCTTCGGCCTGATCATCGCCTCGGCGCTGCTCGTTGCCCGACAGGTCGGGTGCTGGGACTGGCGTTCGGTGCTGTCGTTCGCCGTCGGCGCCGTCGCCGCATGGTGGATCACCGTTGCCACGCCGACCGAGACGCCCAACGACTGGTGGTTCGTCATGCTGTCGGGAGCCATTGCCATCTGTGCCATGATCCTGCCCGGCATCTCGGGGGCCTTCATCCTGCTGCTGCTCGGCAAGTACCAGTACATCATGCAGGCGGTCGGCGACCTGAACATCCCGGTGATCGTCATCTTCGTTGTGGGAGCCGCGGCGGGTATCATCTCCTTTTCGCACCTGCTGTCGTGGCTGCTCAAACGGTGGCACGACGTCACGGTGGCCGTGCTGATGGGGTTCATGGTCGGATCGCTCAACAAGGTGTGGCCGTGGAAGGAGGTCGTCGAAACCTACACCGACAGCCACGGGGCTCTGCAGCCGCTTGTCGAGCGGAACATCGCTCCCGGGCATTTCGAGATGCTCTACGACCGGCCGTCGATGCTTGTCGAGGCGGTTGTGCTCTGTATCGTCGGGTTTCTGGTGATCTACGGCATCGAGCTGCTGGCGCGGATCATGAGCGCCCGGAAGGAGAAATAGCCATGCGGAAGTTCGGCTTGATCGGGCGGCCGCTGGTCCATTCGGCCTCGGCACGCTACTTCGGCGAGAAGTTCGCGCGGGAGCGTCTTCACAACTGCAGCTATGCGCTCTACGAGTTGGAGTCGATCGACCGGTTCCCGGCACTGCTGGCCGCCGAACCCGACTTGTGCGGCGTGAATGTAACGATCCCCTACAAGCAGGCGGTGCTGCCCCTGCTGGAGCGGATCTCTCCCGAGGCCGCAGCCATCGGGGCGGTCAATTGCATCCGCCGTGCGGCGGACGGCGGTCTGGAGGGGTTCAATACGGACATCATCGGGCTGCGGGCGTCGCTCGACCGGTTGCTGGGCGACCGGGACCCCGGGCAGGCGCTTGTTCTCGGGACCGGCGGAGCCGCACAGGCTGTGCAGTTTGCGCTTGCCGAGCGGAACATTCCCTATGCGCTGGTGTCGCGCGATCCGGCCCGGGGAAACTATACCTACGACAACCTGCCGTGCGAGGCGGTGGCCGAGAGCCGGCTGATCGTGAACGCTTCGCCCGTGGGGACCTACCCTGCCGTAGACGAGGCGCCGCGGATTCCCTATGCTTACGTGACTCCGGAGCACTGTCTGCTCGATCTGGTCTACAACCCGCCGCTGACGCGCTTCCTCGATTTCGGCCGTCAGCGTGGGGCGCGGACGCTCAACGGCGAGGTGATGTTCCGCGAGCAGGCCGAAGCCTCGTGGCGGATCTGGAACGGGCTCGAGGGGTGATCCGGTAATTTGGGCTCATGCATGTTTTGATCAAGGCTGGAATACAATGAGGTGGTTGATTCTTTCCGTCTGTGCCTTTTGGGCTGCTGGTACGGCGACGGCTCAGCAGTTGCCGGCGACGGATGTGGAACCGCCCCGTTACGACGGGGCGATAGTCAAGGTCTACATGACTCGTTTGGTGGCTAAGGTCCGGGATCTGGCCGTCGAGGAGCGGATCCCGGCTGACTCGCTTTCGGAGGAGGTAGTCCTTGCGCTGCGGCTGGATACGCTCGGGCAGGTCGTGGAGTGGCGGTTTCTGGACAATGCCTGCTCCGGAGCGGACCGCTGCGAGGTCGATCCGGCGACGCCCGCCACGCGGCGAATTGTCCTGAAGGCCTGTGATGAGATGGAGGGAACGTGGAGCCCTGCACGCCGCGGCGACGGCCGTGCGGTGAATTATACGCTTCGCATGAAACTGTGGCTTCCGCTCGGGAAGATCGAGCGGGCGGTGAATCCCGATCCGCTGCTCTTCATGGGCGGGGATCCCTACCCGGCTTTCTACGAATGGGTGCGCAGCCGCGTGGGATTCAATTCGTTGCGCTTTCCCGGGGTCAATGGCAGGATGCGGATCCTCTTTTACATCGAGCCCGATGGGGATATCACGATCGGCCGCGTGCTGCAGTCGCCCGACAAGGACCTGGAGCGCAAGGTAATCCGGGTGATCCAGCGCAGTCGGGGCAAGTGGACGCCTCGCAAGGTGAACGGCGTGCCGCAGCGCACGTCCTATGAATTCCGCTGCAACTACATCGGAAACGCCTACTGATCCCGCGGCAGTCCGGCTTCCGGGCCGGGGCGGCCCGGGGTGGAGATGTTGTGGATTGATAGAATAACGCCGTCGTACCGGAAGGTGCGGCGGCGCTCTCATGTCATCGGTGCTGCAGCAGTGTGCGGGCCTTCTCGAGATCCTCTTCGCGGACGACGAGCCGCGCCGGCATCGTGCCGATGGGATAGATGGAAGACATGTATTCGTTGTGGATCGTGGACCAGATTCCGGCGCTGTCGAGCATCGATTTGCTGATTTCGGCCTCCGTGATCGTATTGTACTCCGCCAGTACGGCCATCTTTTCGTCTTGCATAAGCATTCGGGTTTTGGTTGGATATCTAAAGTTAAGCATTTTGTTGATAAAATGCAAGAGTCCTGCCACGAAAACTATCGAAATAATGAGTATCTTTGTCCTTGCTTATCCGGCCCCGGCCCGGGCGGTCCCGAGACGGCCGGATGGCGTTTGACGACGATAAAACAGCCAATACCAGCATGTCCCAGTTCGTACACCTTCACGTACACTCGCAGTACTCGATCCTCGACGGTCAGGCCAGCATCCAGCGTCTGGTGGACAAGGCCATGGCCGACGGGCAGCCGGGCATCGCCATCACCGACCACGGCGACATGTTCGGAATCAAGGAGTTCTACAACTACGTCAAGAAGGTCAAGGGCAAGTACAAGGACAAGGCCGCCGAGTGCGAGAAGCGTCTTGCCGCCCTGCGCGACGGAACGGAGCAGGCGGACGATCCCCAGGCCGAGATCGCGGCCTGCGAGAAACAGCTCGACGACCTGCGCCGCAAGATGGCCTTCAAGCCGATCATCGGCTGCGAGGTCTACGTGGCGCGCCGCCGCCTGCAGGACAAGGAGGGCAAGCCCGACCAGAGCGGCTACCACCTGATCCTGCTGGCCAAGAACCTCAAGGGATACCACAACCTGATCAAGATTGTCTCGAAGGCGTGGACCGAGGGTTTCTACATGCGCCCGCGTACCGACCGCACCGAGATCGAGAAATACCACGAGGGGCTGATCTGCTGTTCGGCCTGCCTGGCCGGCGAGGTGCCCCGCGCCATCACGGCCGACGACATGGAGCGGGCCGAAGAGTCGATCCGCTGGCACAAGGGGGTCTTCGGCGACGACTATTACCTCGAGCTCCAGCTGCACAAGGCGACTGTCGAGCGGGCCAACCATGAGGCCTACCCCATGCAGCTCAAGGTGAACAAGCACCTGCGCGAGCTGGCGGCCAAATACGGTGTGCGCATGGTCTGCACCAACGACGTACACTTCGTGGACGAGGACAACGCCGAGGCCCACGACCGGCTGATCTGCCTCTCGACGGGCAAGGACCTCGACGACCCGAAGCGCATGCTCTACTCCAAGCAGGAGTGGCTGAAGACGACGGCCGAGATGGCCGCGATCTTCGGCGAGACGGATCCCGAGGCGATGCGGACGACGGTCGATATCTGCAACCAGGTCGAGTGCTACTCGATCGACCATGCGCCGATCATGCCGACGTTCGAGATCCCCGAGGAGTTCGGTACCGAGGCCGAATACCGGGCGCGGCTCACCGAGCAGGACCTCTACGACGAGTTCACGCGCGATGAGAACGGCAACGTCGTCCTTTCCGAAGAGGAGGGACGCAAGAAGATCGAGAAACTGGGCGGCTACGACAAGCTCTACCGCATCAAGCTCGAGGCCGACTACCTGGCCAAGCTGACGATGGAGGGGGCGCACAGGCGCTACGGCGAACACCTTACCGAGGAGCAGCAGGAGCGCCTGCGCTTCGAGCTGCACATCATGAAGACGATGGGTTTCCCGGGCTACTTCCTCATCGTGCAGGACTTCATCCGCGCGGCACGCGAGGAGCTCGACGTCTCGGTGGGCCCGGGCCGTGGTTCGGCGGCCGGTTCGGCCGTGGCCTACTGCCTCGGCATCACGCAGATCGACCCCATCGCCTACGACCTGCTGTTCGAGCGTTTCCTCAACCCCGACCGTATCTCGCTGCCCGATATCGACGTCGATTTCGACGACGACGGCCGCGGCCGCGTGCTCAACTGGGTCACGCAGAAGTACGGCAAGGAGAAGGTCGCCCACATCATCACCTACGGTACGATGGCTACCAAACTGGCCATCAAGGATGTGGCGCGCGTCCAGAAACTCATGCTCTCGGAGTCGGACCGGCTGTGCAAGCTCGTTCCCGACAAGACCCCCGAGGGCAAGGCCGTGAAGAACCTTTCGCAGGCCATCGAGCTGGTTCCCGAGCTGAAGGCCGCCGAGCAGTCGGACAACCCCGTGCTGCGCGACACGATCCGCTATGCCAAGATGCTCGAGGGCAATGTCCGCAATACGGGCGTGCACGCCTGCGGCACGATCATCTGCCGCGACGACATCACCGACTGGGTGCCCGTATCGACGGCCGACGACAAGGTGACGGGCGAGAAGATGCTCGTCACGCAGTACGAAGGTTCGGTGATCGAGGACACGGGGCTTATCAAGATGGACTTCCTCGGTCTGAAAACCCTGTCGATCATCAAGGACGCCATCGAGAACATCCGCCAGACGAAGGGCATAGAGGTCGATATCGACGACTTCTCGATCATCAACGACCCGGCGACCTACAAGCTCTACAGCGAGGGACGTACCGTCGGCACGTTCCAGTTCGAGTCCGCCGGCATGCAGAAATACCTCCGCGAGCTGCAGCCCTCGACCTTCGAGGACCTGATCGCGATGAACGCCCTCTACCGGCCCGGCCCGATGGACTACATCCCCGACTTCATCGCCCGCAAGCACGGCCGCAGTCCGATCGTGTACGACATCCCGATCATGGAGAAGTACCTGAAGGACACCTACGGCGTGACGGTCTACCAGGAGCAGGTCATGCTCTTGTCGCGTCTGCTGGCCAACTTCACCCGAGGCGAGTCGGACACGCTGCGCAAGGCGATGGGAAAGAAGCTCAAGGACAAGCTCGACGCCCTCAAGCCGAAGTTCATCAGCGGCGGCCAGAAGAACGGCCACGACCCGAAGGTGCTCGAGAAGATCTGGGCCGACTGGGAGAAGTTCGCCTCCTATGCCTTCAACAAGTCGCACGCGACCTGCTACTCGTGGGTGGCCTACCAGACAGCCTACCTCAAGGCCAACTACCCGTCGGAGTACATGGCTGCGGTGCTGAGCCGAAACCTCTCGAACGTTGAGCAGCTGACGATCTACATGAACGAGTGCAAGCGCATGGGCATCAGTGTGCTGGGCCCCGACGTAAACGAGTCGCGGCGCACCTTCTCGTCCAATGCGGCGGGCGACGTGCGCTTCGGGCTGGGGGCCGTCAAGGGCGTCGGCGAGGCGGCCGTGGACAGCATCATCGCCGAGCGCGAGGCCAACGGGCGCTTCAAGGACATCTACGACCTGGTCGAACGGGTCAATTTCTCGCTCGTGAACCGCAAGTGCCTTGAGAACCTGGCCTATGCCGGGGCCTTTGATTCGATCGTGGACTTCCCGCGCAGCAAGTTCTTCGCGGCCGATGCGCGCGACGCCAACAGCATGACCTTCATCGAACAGCTGATGCGTTACGGGCAGCGCTACCAGACCGAGCAGAACAACGCCCAGCAGAGTCTCTTCGGCGGGGGCGGACACGTGGACATACAGCGTCCGGTGACCCCTGCCTCGGCCGACTGGAGCCAGCTCGAGAAGCTCACCAAGGAGCGCGAGATGGTCGGACTCTACCTCTCGTCGCACCCGCTCGACGACTACAAGATCATTATCGACCACATGTGCAAGACGCAGCTCTCGGAGTTGGAGAACCTCGAGCCGCTCCGCGGTCAGGAGATCGCCGTGGCGGGCATGGTCGTGAGCGTGCAGAACCTGATGACCAAGACCGGCAAGCCGTGGGGGCGCTTCAAGCTGGAGGATTACAACGGCGCACACGAGTTCGCGCTCTTTGGCAAGGATTATGAGAACTTCCGCAAGTACCTCTTCGCCGACTATTTCCTCTTTGTCCGCGGAAAGGTGCAGCCCAAACCCTACAACGACCAGGAGCTCGAGTTCAAGATCATCGCGATGACGCAGCTCTCGGAGATGCGCGACTCGATCAAGGAGATGTGCGTGCAGCTTCCGGTCGAGGAGGTGACCGAGTCGCTCATCCGCGACCTCACGGACCGCGTGCGCGAGTCGAAGGGCGACACGCTCCTGCGGCTGAACGTCTTCGACCGCGAGGCGCACGTCTCGGTGAACCTCTTCTCGAAGAGCCACAAGGTGACCCTCTCGCAGGCTCTGGTGGACTACCTCGACGAGAACGAGATCAAGTATTCCATAGCATAAAAACGATACAGGTACTTTAACAAAAAAACACTTACAGTTATGGCATTAGCAATCAACAAGGAGAATTTCCAGGAGCTGCTCCAGTCGGCGCAGCCCGTCGTCATCGATTTCTGGGCCGAGTGGTGCGGCCCCTGCCGCATGATGTCGCCCATCGTGGACGAACTTGCCGCCGAGTTCGAGGGCAAGGTCGTGATCGGCAAGTGTGACGTCGAGCAGAACGATGACATCACGATGAAGTACGGCGTGCGCAACATCCCGACGATCATCTTCCTCAAGGGCGGTGAACTGGTGGACAAGCAGGTCGGCGCCTGCTCGAAGGACGCACTGAAGGCCAAGATCGAAAAACTGCTCTGATGCTACGCAGCGTCGATTTTTACGGACTGCGCGCCGTGGAGTTCTCGTTTGGGGACTACACGGCGCTCGTCGTTCCCGGGCAGGGTGCCAACCTCGTGCGGCTGGCCCACACAGGACTCGGGGTGGAGATCCTGCGGACCCCCGCGGCCGACGAGATCGAGACTTTCCTCCGGCGGCCGCAGGTCTTCGGCATGCCGCTGCTCTTCCCGCCCAACCGCATCGGCGACGGGCGTTACCGCTTCGACGGCCGGGAATACCGCTTCCCGATCACCATCGAGCGCGAAAACAACTACCACCACGGCATCCTCAAGAGCCAGCCGTTCGTCGTGTCGAAAGCCTGGGAGCATGACGACGAGGTGCTTGTCGAGTGCCGCTACTACTCGAACGCCGGCAACGACGCCATCTTCCGCGACTTCCCCCACGAGTTCAAGTGCAAGGTGGTCTACCGACTCACGGCCGCCGGCATGGAGGTCGAGGTGATGTTCGCCAACCGCAGCCGGCTGCCGATGCCCGTCGGCGCCGGGTTCCATACGCCGATGCGCGTTCCCTTCGCCGGTGGTCAGGCGTCGGACTACGTGATGCGCGTGGCGGTCGGCGAGTTTATCGAAGTCAATGACCGCAAACTGCCCACCTGGCGCAAACTCCCCCTGCCCGAGCGCTTCGCCCCGTTGCGCGGCGAGGGGTTGCAGGTGACCGGCTGCGAGCCGATCGAGGCGGCGTTCACCGTGCGCGAGATCGACGTCGATGGCCGGCCCTTCCGCGGTGCACTGGTCGAGAACCGGCGCACGGGCGTGCGGACCTTCCTCGAGGCTGACGATGCCACGCGGAGCTGGACGATCTGGAACAACGGCGGCGAGGTGCCCTACTGCTGTCCCGAGCCGCAGTCGTGGACGACGAATGCCCCGAACGCTCCCGATCCCGAGGCCGAGGGTTTCCGGGCCATTGCTCCGGGCGACAAGTGGAGCATGCGTTTCCGGCTCTATGCCGACCGACGATAAACCGTTGCGGTTATGAATGCGGATGCATGGAAAGGCCACGGGGCCATGCTCGGGGCCAATGTGATGTGGGGGCTGATGTCGCCGGTGGCGAAGGCCGTCCTGGTCGGCGGTCTCGTGACGCCGCTGGTGGTGACCGACCTGCGCATCTTCGGCGCGATGGTGCTCTTCTGGATCGCCTCGCTTTTTCAGAAGCCCGAGCATGTTCCGCCGCGCGACCTGATGAAGCTCTTCGGAGCTTCGCTCCTGGCCATCGTCTTCAACCAGGGATGCTTCATCTTCGGCGTGGGGCTGACCTCGCCGGTCGATGCCTCGATCATCACGACGAGCATGCCGCTCGTGGCCATGGTCCTTGCGGCCGTCTTCCTGCGCGAGCCGATCACGGGCAAAAAGCTCCTCGGCATCGCCGCCGGGGCGCTCGGGGCCCTGATGCTGATCCTCGGAAGCCGGCAGCAGAGTGCGGCACAGGCCTCGGGCAGCATCGGAGGCGACCTGCTGGTACTCCTGGCGCAGGTGAGCTACGCGCTCTACATCGTGCTCTTCAAGAACTTTGTCGGGCGCTACTCCCCGATCACGATCATGAAGTGGATGTTTACCTATGCGTTCGTCTGCGTGCTGCCCTTCTCCTACGAGGGGCTGAGCCGCACCGACTGGGCCGGGCTCGAATGGCGGGCCGTGCTGTCGCTCGTCTTCATCGTCGTCGGCAGTACGTTCCTGAGCTATCTGCTGGTCATTGTCGGGCAGAAGCGCCTGCGGCCGACCGTCGCCGGTATGTACAACTACATCCAGCCGCTGGTGGCTTGCATCGTGGCGGTCTGCTGGGGACTCGACCGCTTCAACCTGACCAAGGCGCTCTCGGTGGTGCTGATCTTCGGCGGGGTGTGGCTCGTTACGGCGAGCCGCAGCCGGGCCGATCTGGAGCGTGCCGCCGCGGAGGCTGCCGCCGGGGAGGAACCGAAAGGCGCCTGACGCGCGCGTCGTATATATCAGGAGAGAGCCCGGTGCTGCATGCGGCAGCACCGGGCTCTCCTTTTCCGGTTCCGGCGGTCGGGGCTTACTTCTGTCCGAAGCGCTCGTGGAAGACCGTCTCGGCAAGCGGCTTGCGCAGCTCGGCGTGGCGTTCGGGCGAGGCGGGTTCGCCGGCGCCGTAGCCCACGAGCAGGATGTTCACCGGCTCGATGCCCTCGGGCAGCGCGAACTCCTCGCGGACGGCTTCGGGCTTGAACATGCAGATCCACAGCGTGTCGAGCCCGAGCGATGCGGCCGCCAGCATCATGTGGTCGGTGACGATCGAGGCGTCGATGTCGCCGATCTTCTTGCCGTCGTACTTGCGGGTCCAGACCTCGTTCGTGTCGGCGCAAACGATGATGGCGAGCGGAGCCCCGAAGTCGCGCGTGCAGCGTGCCAGGCGCTCCATGCCTTCCGCCGATTCGACGACGACAAGGCGCTGCGGCTGGCGGTTGGCGCCCGTCGGGGCCACACGGCCCGCCTCGAGGATGGCTGCGATCTTTTCGGGTTCCACTTTCCGTTGCTGGTAGCTGCGGCAGGCATACCGCTTTTTGGCCAAAGAGAGAAAATCCATAGTCTTGGTGTTCTGATGTGATGTGCGAAGATACGCAAAAAACACGCCCCGGCCAAATCCCCGGCGGCACAGTCTGTCAGTCGCGACTGACAAAGTGGCAGAAAACGGCGGCTGGCACACCGTTTGTTGGATACGGGGGTACCTGAAACAGATAAAAACAACACGATAACGCTATGAAAAACGGAAAAATCGGAGTGACTACGGAGAACATCTTCCCCGTGATCAAGAAATTCCTCTATTCGGAGCATGAAATCTTCCTGCGTGAGCTCATCTCGAACGCCGTCGATGCGACGCAGAAGCTCAAGACCCTCTCGTCGATGGGCGAGGTGAAGGGCGAGCTGGGCGACCTGACGATCCACGTTGCCGTGGACAAGGCGCAGAAGACGCTGACGGTGACCGACCGCGGCATCGGCATGACGGCCGAAGAGGTGGACAAGTACATCAACCAGATCGCCTTCTCGGGAGCCGAGGAGTTCATGGAGAAGTACAAGAACCAGGCAATCATCGGCCACTTCGGACTGGGCTTCTATTCGGCCTTCATGGTGGCCGACCGGGTGGAGATCTTCACCCGCTCGTGGCGCGAGGGCGCGAAGACCGTGCACTGGAGCTGCACCGGGTCGCCCGAGTTCGAGATGGAGGAGACCGGCGAAGAGCGCGACCGCGGCACGACGATCGTCCTACATCTGTCGGAGGATGCCCTGGAGTATGCCGAGGAGTCGCGCATCGAGGAGCTGCTCAAGAAGTACTGCCGTTTCCTGCCCGTGCCCATCGCCTTCGGCAAGGTCAAGGAGTGGAAGGACGGCAAGTATGTCGATACCGATAAGGACAACATCATCAACAACGTCGATCCGCTCTGGACGCGCAAGCCGACCGAGATTACCGAGGAGCAGTACAAGGAGTTCTACCGCGAGCTCTACCCGATGAGCGACGATCCCCTCTTCTCGATCCACCTCAATATCGACTACCCGTTCCACCTGACCGGCATCCTCTACTTCCCGAAGATCCACAACAACTTCGAGATCCAGAAGAACCGCATCCAGCTCTACTCGAACCAGGTCTTCGTTACGGATCAGGTCGAGGGCATCGTGCCGGAGTACCTCACGCTGCTGCACGGCGTGATCGACTCCCCGGACATCCCGCTCAATGTCTCGCGAAGCTACCTGCAGAGCGACTCGAACGTCCGAAAGATCTCGAGCTACATCACGCGCAAGGTGGCCGACCGTCTGCAGGAGCTCTTCAATACCATGCGGTCCGACTACGAGTCGAAGTGGGACGATCTGAAGATCTTCATCCAGTACGGCATCCTGACCGACGAGAAGTTCGCCGAGAAGGCCCCGGACTTCATGCTCTGGAAGAACGTCGAAGGCAAGTACTTCACGCCCAAGGAGTATACCGAGAAGGTCAAGGAGGCGCAGACCGACAAGAACAAGACCGTCGTATTCCTCTACGTGGACGATCCCGAGGAGAAGTACACCTCGCTCGAAGCCGCGAAGGCCAAGGGTTACGACGTGCTGTGGATGGACGGACAGCTTGACAGCCACTACATCAACTGGTATGAGTCGAAGAACAAGGATACGCGCTTCGTGCGGGTGGACAGCGACGTCATCGACAAGCTGATCCAGAAGGAGGAGCAGATCAAGATGTCGCTCACCGAGGCCCAGCAGGAGCTGCTGACGCCGGTCTTCGAGAGCCAGATGCCCAAGGATGAGAAGATCGACTACCACATCTCGTTCGAGGCCATGTCGCCCGACGAGGCGCCGGTGGTCATCACGCAGAACGAGTTCATGCGCCGTATGAAGGAGATGGCTGCTATGGGCGGCGGAGGCATGAGCCAGTTCTACGGACAGATGCCCGACCACTTCACGATCGCCGTGAACGGCAACCACCCGATCGTCATCGACATCCTTTCGGACGTGGAGAAGGCCTACGGCGACAAGCTGAAGACCACGACCAAGAAGATCGATGCCGCGGTGGCCGAGGAGAAGCGCTTCGAGGAGACCGTCCGGAGCAAGAAGGAGGAGGAGCTCACGGCCGAGGAGAAGTCGATGCGCGAGGAGCTGTCGAAGAAGGTCGTGACGCTGCGCGACGAGCGCAACGAGCGGCTGCGCGAGATCGGTTCGGAAAACAAACTTGTCAAGCAGATCATCGATCTGGCATTGCTGACAAACGGCATGCTGAAGGGCAAGAACCTGACGGATTTCATCCAGCGGTCGATCTCGCTCATCGAGAAATAGCCGTTGTCCCTGTATCGAGGGGCCGGCACCCATGTGGATATGGCCTTTTGATTTTAATTGATTGATTATCAGTGTTAGTTTTACCGAATTTCCTGAAACTGTCTATGTAGGCATACATAGGAAGCCCAGAATCGAACTAACGCCTTTTGCAAATATATATGAAATATTTTGCTTATAAGGAGCTGATAGAGAAGAATTTTCTTCCAATCATTAAAAAATGATCGCAAACAAGGAAACGAAGCGCATGTGCGGTATTCATAGTATCGTACATGCGCTTGTTTTATAACTAATTGGCTATTATTGATTTATACTAATTAGGACTATTTGGTTTTAATTGATACATATATTAAAATAGGGTTATCGGGAGTATGATATTGTCCAATTACCGATATCAGGAATATCTCCTGGATACCGGCTTAACCATGAGGTCGATGTGCTGATGTTGGAGAATATGTTCCATCGCTTTATAGATGGGCATCTTCTCGATACCTGCAATCTTCAAGGCTTCCATTTTAATTGTGTTTTCAACTAACAGAAGATAGTCTTCCTCCTTCAGCTCAACGTATTTCTGTGATTCAGATTTTAATTTTGCCATAATCAAGCACATTTTATTTATCCCCAAAATCCGCCGGAATTTCACCCCATCTTTTGTTGTCCCAATGAACCACTTCGATGTCGTCGATTCTGGCGGCCACCGCCTTCAGGAAAACTTCCGCTTTAAGTAACGCAGGACAACGCCTTGAAGAAGCCGTTTTCTTGTTCCTGTACCATGTTATAGCGGTAATGCTGTCTGAGTAGATGACGCGAGGAGTGTCCGGGTTTGCCAGAATGTATTTCACCGCTTCTATAATCGCGAGAAACTCCCCGATGTTGTTTGTCCAGTTTCCTAACACTATACGGAATATCTCTTTTTCGGAAGAGAGGTCGACGGCCCGGCAGCACGTCAACCTCTCTTTTGTAGAATGGGATCCGTCAGTTGCGATACCTATTTGGGGGCGTTCTTTCATCCGTTCCTCTTGCCGTCCACATAGATGAAGCCGTCCGCTTCCAATCTTCTTACCAAGGCTTTTGCCTGTTGGAGATAATCGAAGATTACGCCTTCCTGGTCTTTTATGTCTTTTCTGCTTTGTAAGACGGACAGCACTCCTTCAATGGTGCGGCTCATTGCACTTTTCCCGTCTTTCGGATCGAAAAACACTTTCTTGTTGCCGAACGTCACTGTCACCTGATACAGTGTTTTGGGAATAATTACTGTCTCTACCTGCGCTGGGAACAACACGGGTGTAGCGGCAACAACTACATACCCATTTGCCTTGTGCATAGGTTTCAGTTCGACAGAATAAAGAACATTGGGCTCGACTTTGCCTTTCAGGTCTGCTGAAAGAACACAAATCTGTTTGCCGAATCTTGAGTCTTCGCGGACTCCCATCAATTTACGTGTTTTGGAGTGTCGGGAAACAAAGCCGATCAATTCACCCGTACGCTCCGATTTCGCAAACTTAATCTGCGACTTTTCTGAGGTCATGCTAAATCTTTGTCATATTCAAACTATTGCTTTCAATTGACAATCTTATACCGAATCAGTCTGTAATAAGGCAAAAGTATGAATATTTTGCCATACGGACAAAGCTTTTACGCTTTAATTTTCAGCACTTTATGGGTGTGTATACAGAGATTTGCGCAGGTCAGTACAGTCGTTCTTCTTCCGTAAAATGGCTGAAACGCTCGTCTGTATCAGACGATTGCAAAAGGAAACGGCACTTCCAGTATCTGTAAACCCGACCGCCGTTAGGTATATAGTAATTGATATCGTTGCTATTGAGATATTGGTTGCCTTGCTCTGTCCCATGATGCATCCATGTAGCACATCCTGGCAGATTTGGATTCGGGCGCACATAGAAATCCATCTTCTCTTTACCCGCCACAAAGATGTTATGAATGAGAATATCATCATCGATGTGGAAGCGATAGGCATATAAGGCAAAATCGCAGATATCGGCCTCCAGCAAATTTCCCCCGAAATGGATGGGAGCCTCTTTTTTGAGTCTTTCAAAGCCTTCCTTGATTTCTTGTCGGGCGGCTATTTCGACGAACTTTTCGTTTGTGACAGGCTCTGCTGTCGCATAGGTTACGCGGAATCCGTTCTTTGTACTGTCGAGAACCATGATATGGTCAACAATCTCGGCAGACTTGTTGATACTTTCGTTAACGGGGTCAGGCCCATGTGTGAAGCAGGACTTGAAGATGGCGACAATGATAACGACCGTGACAAGCCAAGTCCACGGCCCGATAGCAGAAGAAATGAAAACAAATTCATCTGCCTTTTTCCTGAATTCTTTCATTGAACCTTGAGAACGTGGCGACCGGATGCGCCCCGGACCTCAGACACACAAACTTTGTATCCAGCATCCAGCAGCCGGTTTCTACATTCTTCCATAGACGCTTCGGGTATTCTCGCTGCCGGAATCCCCGCCGTCGTCATTGTGAACAGAGGCACATCCGCGATCCGGGCAACTGTTTGGGCATCGTCAAAATACATCTCATAGAAGTCTCCCACATGGAACAAGACAACAGCCTCGGAACCGTGTCTTTCCTTCATACGACCATAACACAGACGGATGTTCTCTTCTTTCTTCATATATGTATAATATCTGTTTTAGAGCCAAACAAAGGATATGCCTGTAATCTGTTCATAATAGGTGGAGTAACTCCGCAACTCATATACAGATAGCTATCATCTGACAAATATACAATAATTTACGGAGCGTCAAATCATACCTGTAGTTATATTTTGCAAGCCACCTCCCTTCTTTCAAGTTGTTCTTTCAGGGCGGCAACCAGATCATCCGTCGAGTTGATGTCATGCTGTTCGCCACACGGTTGGCCGTGGAACAGTGGAGTGAACACCAAATTGAAATCCTCTTTGATGGTTATTCCCCCCAACAAGGTAATGCCGGCCTTGATACGATAATATTCGCCATACATGGCGTAGCTATCGGTTGTCGGTTTGAAACCGTATCCGGGTAACAGGTTCGGGAGTTCGTCCAGGACAGGTCTGAGCACCTCTTTTAGAAAGTTCGGAGATTGGCCGAGCTTGGTTTTCTTTTTCGGGTCCGTCCCGATTTCGTCGATACGCTTGTTGAACGCCACGAAGCGCTCCCTGTAATTCTTGGTGAGTGTTTGAATGTTCATTATTGTGAGTCTGTTAATTGTATTTTCCCTTCCAAGAAAAGCTTTTGCTTATACCGTCTGTATTCTCGTACTGACTTGGTCAGCTTGGCTCTATCAGGCTTGTACAGGCCTTTGGCCTTTCTTATTTTAAGCCGCAGCCTGTTCCTTTGCTCCTCTTCGGGGTTTACGATAAAGGTAATCAGCCGTCTGCTGACCCCATATTCTTTGGCCAATTTACGCTGGCTGATGTCGGTTGTGGCGTATCGAAAGGCTATTTCCGACTTCTGCTCTGGCGTCAGTTTCTGGCGCCGGTCATATTGTGACCCCCGAATGATTATTTTTTCACTTTTGTATGGCATGTTTTTACCTGGTTAGTCTTCTGTGACGCAATGGTAAATACGCAGTTTGGTTTCGAGCGGAAGTGCCATCCAGCAGTTGCATATTTTATCTTGCGTCTCCATCGCATCCTCATTATGGTAAATGGAGCCAAATTCTCCCTCAAAGACGGCGGCAAGATCAATTCGTGTGTCATCGTCCAGATCATGCCACCATCGGCACATTCTCTCATATTCTTCAATGTCTGCCACAAGATCCGGCATAGGCGCTTGGCAAATAAATTCCGCTTCATCGCCACATTCCGCCTCCCAGAACCCTTGTTCGCATAAATCCCGCTGTTCCTGGCACACACGCGAAACAAAATTTTTCAACGCCCTTTGAAACAATTTCCTTTTCAGTTGCGCATACGCGGTCTCAGTCTGCCCATAGTCACGGCCTTGTTTTTCTTCCAGTTCCTTCAACCGTGCATAGTCAGTAGCATTTTTCTCCTTATCCAGATAGCGGTCAATCAGTTCCTGATCGCTGTCCGCCAGAATCAATATATCCTCCATCATTCCTACTTTTAGTTTGTCTGTTTACTGTCTTTCTCGCAAGTCATCGGCCGTCAGCCGTCGCAGGCTGGCGACGGAAATCACCTGTTCGTCATCTTCACGAATATCCATTACCTTTGCCGTGCATGCATTTTCATTCCATTCCAGCGCCTTAACCTCAAGTATCATTTGCCTGCGATATTCCGCAGCCTCGTTCCCACAGGCAAGGCGGATAGTTTCCACGGCCTCATCGGTAAGCCGAACCAGGTCACCTTCATGAAAGGGCGAATCCGGAGAGTCCTGAACGGTAATCATCCTCCAATCTTCATGTCCATCATGATCCTCCATGCCGGCCACATAAGCGTCGTACTCGGCCTTGGTTTCAAACTCTCTGACAGTCACATAGCCACCGGACTCTTCAAAGTTGTTTCCCGGTATTTTCCCCGTGCGCTCGTACAGTTCCACTGTTTCTGCTCCAAGCAATACTACTGCTCTTATCATGATTGTAATTGAATGTTTTGTTTAGATGCTGATGTGAAAATCGATGTCCTTTGCGTCGAAGTTGGTCCGATATTTTGCGTTGTACTCTTCGATGGTTGTTCCCGGAATATAGGTCTCTCCGTTTATTTCATAACGTCCAGCTTCCAGCAGTTCCCGAAGAGTTTCCGTATCGCCTTCCAGGATTTTTTCTATCTCCTCACGGCTGCCTTGGACGGTAACTCCGAGGCGTAGCCAGACGGCCTCCCCGTGCGCAGTGTCCGTATCTTCCGGTTCGTCCTTGTGGCGTATGATCCGGTAGTCCGTCCATCCGGCGGCAGCGTTCGCTCCGGCAACGTAGGCATTGTACTCGGCCTCGGTTCTGAACGCATTCTCGTCCGCGACGCCCCCATTATCCTGCAGCCACTCTTGGGAAGGCAGTTCTTTACTCTCGTCGTATTTTCTCACAGCGCCCTCACCGAAAATCATGGTTATTTTTATCATGTGTCTTGGGGTTTTGAATGTTTATTCGTACAATCTTTCTTTTTGACGTTTTTCCAAGGTCATGCGGAGATACTGCATCAGTTTCCCGCAGGGACACAAGGCATGTTCCCGCTGGCGGACATAGCTCAGGTCTCCATTTGAGAGGATCATGCCCTCGGCATTGAGATAGAGGTCGCCATAGACACAGTTTGCCTCCGTAAGGTAAATCTCATGAATGGGATTCGGAATTCCCTCCGTGCTGCGGCCTTCCCGGAAAAGGGCAACATGCTCGGCCTGCCCCCGAACTCCAAAAAACGGATACGGCGAGAGCGCCGCGATGGTGGCGGCATGTTCCCTCGCATCGTGGAAACGGTCGTCGCTCATTTCGAGCATGTGACCGGAGTACGCCCCTTGTTCCTTTTCCTCCTGGTATTCGTACAAAACAGCACAGGCTTCTATGAATTCTGATGAACGGGACGCGGCCGAGCCGTTGGTTACGATATAGAAATTATTGACCGTAATGCCATAGGCACGTACCCGGTTGAGTATATGGCGGATGGCTCGGACGTTAAGCGACGGCTCACCACCCGTGATATTGAAATGTTGGATATGCCTGACATGCCGCAGCAAGGTGCTTATATGTTTCAAAGGAATATCCACATGCTCGGCGTCTCCCCGCATACAGTGGGCACAGCTCATGTTGCAGCGCCGGGTAATCTCGATAGAAAGATTTTTAATATAGAGCTCTTTCATGTTCGTCACTTGGGAGTTGTTTTATGAGATGTTTTATATTTTTCCGACCAGTTTGCAGAAAGCCTCAAAGAGTGCTTCGGTATATAAATCCCGGGCCGGGACCATACGGACACCTCCGCTTTCATATTCCAGCTCGACATACAATTCCTCGTTGTCCACTGCAAAGCCGTAAACGCAGCAGGGGCTATGGTCTTCGTCGCAGCCCCGCACGGAGTACCCCTCGACGGAAAACCTCCCTTCATCGAAACAGGAGACGATTTCCCGCATCAGTTCCAGAGCGTCTTTTCCCAGCATATGATAATGCTGTTCCAGTTTGTCAAGTTGCAACCGGTCTTCTTCCGATACCGGACAGGTAATCTCCAACTGTTCCGAAGGCAACTCGACAGTCTCTTCCCCGTTCCCTATTTTCACGATATTTTGAGCGTAATCTACGGCATGCACATCGTACTCGCCGGATTTTTCGTGGGCAGGATCGTCCCACCACACTCGTTGTCCTTTCTTAAAAGTTATCATGTCACATCATTGCTTTTCCTGTTGAATTCTGTCCGCAACTTCCGCCACGATTGCCGGATCCATAGGGCACGGGCGTGGGGAAAACGGGTTGTTCTTTACCTGGCGAAGTTCCCGAAGGGCGCTTTCTTCTGCAGCTTTTTCATCCATGCCCTGATGTTTCCAGAAATTGAGACAGCCGGTGAAATGTTCCTCCAAAATGCGGATTTGTGTTTCTCTGTCCAGTTCCATATGATCACTTTCTTTTAACAATACGCAGGTTGTCATAACCTATCGTTTCCAGTTCTGCGAGCAATGCACTGTAATCTTCCTCACTGGCAGGTGTTGTCGAGTCAATCACCTGTTTATAGTACGCGGCGCCGTGCTGCCCGACATGCATGTATGAAGTTACAGAACCATCCTCGGACCAAGGGATGTCCGGGAAGAGGGCGATGATTTGTCCATCAGGGTATTTTCTAAAAACCGCCCTCGTCATTTTGTCCGCAGATTTCCGATTCGATTTCATAGTTCCCATAGTTTCTGAATTCATAATCCACCTCACTGACAATCTCTTCCACGTCGTCGTCCGTGATTTCGTCCACGTCCGGATTAGACAAGTCCAGACGCACGGTCAGGTATATCGTTCTTGTTGCCATAGTCGTTCGGGTTTGCTATCATATACAATGGCCAATGAAGTGGAACACATCGGCATACTGCTCGGCATGAACATAGAAACCAGCGCGTTTCTCACCGGTCTCCGCATCTATTCCGTCAGCAGTCAGATGGTCTACTTCAGACAGATACACATCCGTTAACTTGATTCGCGGCGTATCGTGGCGTCCATACAAAGTGGTCGTGATTGGGAAGTTGTTGTCATCCTGTTCCTCCTCTTCCGAAAGGTCAAGAGAAATACGGCCTTTCTTTTTCAGCAGTTCCAGCATGAACTGAAGGATATCCTGTTCTGCCTGATTCAGCCGCTCGTTCAACTCCGCGTATTCCTTGTCTGTGCGGTCTGCTTCCAATGCCGTCAACATATTGTCGCGGATACTTACAAGCCAACAGGGATTTCTTGTCGCCAGGCTCATTTCGCTGGCGTAAATCGTAGACTCTTCACCCTCGATATTATCGTAAACCTTCAAATAGAGGTCATCATCGCTCAGCCCGACATGCGTCACCATCTTTTCCGTCCATGAGTCAAAATGCCCATTATAGTCAAGAACATAGGTGGCATCTTCCGGTCTTTCGTCGTCGATTTTCAGTTCGAGTTCATCGAGATTGTTTTCTTTCAGCAGTGAAATGATCTCATTTTGCAGGGCAACACTTAGGTCGCTGACTTCCTGCCAAGTAATGTGCTTTTTCATCATTCGGATTTTTTCAAGAATAGAGAGATATGATTGGGGGTGTTTGAAACTCGCCACTTAAATAAAAAGACCGCCACAGCTAACGGGAGCCGTGACGGTCGGTCATCATTATGGCATTTGATGAACATTATTCCAAAATCTCGCGTTCCGTGATTTTACAGTTTCGCGCATCGAAGAGTATGTAATAGCTGACTTCCGTTTCCTCGTCTGTGAAACAGAGTCCGTCATATCCTTCGTATTTCTTCTTATCAACCTCATTGTTGGCGATCAGTTCCGCCCATTCCTGTGGGTCTGTAATGAGATACGGATGCTTCATGTGGATTCGGGCATGTATCAACACAGGAAGGTCATTCGGCCCAATACCGCCATTTTTCTCATCGTAAGCGTATTCTTCCGCCTCTGCACGGTCATCGGTAAAGTGGATAGTCTGGTCTCCTTTCGTGAAAAACTCTACTTCGGGGTCCGGGGTACCGTGATATACATCCAGCAAATCCTCATAGTACGGAACATTCTGGCCGTTCACGGCAGCTTCCAACGCTTCCCACCAAGCTTCATTGTGGCGTTCATTGTCGAAGTTGATATGTTCCTCGTCATTCAGCTTCAGACGAGTTCGTGTTTCCACGTCTGTTTGAGTTATGATTTCCTGCATTTGCTCATCAGTCACGTCCTCCGTACAGAAAGGTGCAGGAAGAGACTCAAGATCGCGTCTTGACAATTTGGAGTCCCTACAAGTGAACTCTTGGTCATAGAAAGCATCATCGTGAACGGGCGGTTTCTCCTCCTCGGGCAACAAGTCAAGTGACATCCACGAGCAAATATAATTCTCGTCCCGACCCTGTGTCTGACCGAAAGCCTCGAACTGCTCCAGATTCTCGTTTTTCAGACGAAACCGTATTTGGTTGCGACGTAAATATTCAGTCGCTATTTCCTGTGAGGAGAATATTCCGATTGCCTCCATAGAGTTGTATGAATGCCAAGCATCGCATTTACACAAGATACAAACCTGACGTTCCTCTTTCGCCTTGGGGCATTTCCTGTTTTCTCTGAACTCGTACAAGGCGTTATCCATGCTTCCGAACGCAACCCTGATCTTGTCGTCCAAAGAAATTTCGCACTCCATGCTCTCGAAGTAACGCTCGACGAAATCGACAAACTCCTGGTCATTCATGGCGCATTTAGCCTCTTCATCCTGTGCGGATAGTGCGATATCCACACCTGCAAAGTTATCCGCACCCGGCTTATGTCTGCCTTCATTATATTCGTTCTCGGCAATGCTTACCGCAAGACCGGCACTTTCCGCTTCTACCTCGATGGTCTTGCAGAAAGTCTCTTCAATAGCTACTTTATACTTCATATTATATTCAGTTTTTTCAATTCTTTTCTGTAGGAACTTAAAGAAGGTTTATAACCAATCTCATTGACTATCTGCCGCATTTCCCGGATGCTGTAGGACTTGTCCATATCCAGCCCGTAGTCCGTAGCGAAAGAAGTCATTCCCGCATAGCAGAAGCCTAACTTCTGGTGCAGCATATCGGCGCTGTACTTGAAGCATTCGTCTACCAGTATGGTCGGGACAGCCATACCTCGCATTTTATACTTCAAACCCGCAAGGAGGTTCTCACACTCGTCACAGTGGTAGGTCAGGTCCCTGCGTCGGGCACAATATCCGATTGTCTCCCCCATAAACGTGTTACGGAAAATCTCGGTGCGGTTTACGTCCTTGATCTTTTCAACTCCATAGTAGCACAGGGCTTGAACGGCGCGGAGCGAACTGTCCACTTTCGGCTTGACAAACTGCGGATCCTTTTGACTGACTATCTTCTCCAACCATGTACGATGAAAAGTGCCAATCGGAACATCGAACACCTTTTCCGGGGTACAATATCTCGATTCGGCGCGTGTCATCATCAAATAGGGTTTATCAGTCCGGCCCCAATCCTTGGTATACAAGGCGAGATAAGTATTGCCAATCTTACAATATGAATAATCCACTTTGGCATTCTTCAATGAAAGGAGACTGCATTCACCTCCATAAAATTCTTCGGGAAGCCCGGTCTGCTTTTTGAACTCTTCCAAGTAGAGCTTTGGGACTGCATCTTTATAGGATGTGTCCCTATAGCAACGCTTTGCCATCTGCGGAGTAATGAAGCGTTTGGCAAAGGAATAGACATTGAATGTACTATAGTTGAATGCCGCCTGCGTATTGGCGGAAGTCTGAAATCTTTGTGGCATCTGCCTGAACCAATAGAACGACGTTCCATGTTCCATACAGTAGTCGACAAATTCCTGTGTCCACACACAGTCAGGGAACTTCGGGCAGGACGAGTTCCTTCGGATAAAAGCTTTGCAAACTTCAGGTGTAAGTAGTTGTTGTTCGACTCTTTCGTTGAAATACGTGTTGTCTGACCTTCCTCTGTTTTCGATGGCGATAATCAGCCGTTCAGGAGTTTTGAATTGTCGTGGTAAATCTAAAAACATGTAAGATGCCTTCTTGACCAAACAATCGGCCAAACGATCATCCAAAAAAGGAAGATAACGCTCGAAAGCTGCGCTTTGATATACATAAGGGTTCTGGTACTCTGAGAGCAGCAATGCGCAATATAATGCCTCGTGAGAGATATATTGTTCCGGCACTAACGACAAATCGCGCTTGGCAAGTTCCATGTAGTACGTTTTATTTTTGTACTTATGTGGAATCAACTTGGACAACACTTTACATTCAGCCTTCAATTCTCGGAACATGCCCAGATAGAAAGACCTGGTTTTCACGCTCTCTGGGACGTATTTTAATACGATCTGCATCCTGCGATAATCCCCCTCGTTATCAACTTTGTAACTACCGGAAACTATCTTATTATTCAACGCGATGTAAGCAAGTTCAGCATCCCATAATGATGCAGGAATGTAAGAAAGAATATTAAAATGCCCGCTGCCGCAAGACACCGCTCTCTTGGCAATCTCCTTGGATATGAAGCTTTCAGGAAAAGCCTTTATGTTGTTAACGTCATTCTTGAAAGCGAACTCGCAAATTTTCCGTGTCCGCCACTCAACCGGAAGTCTTGCCAAATCGAAGGAACTCCAGGTCTTTATGTTGTTCCTTATCAGATTATCAACCATTTCCATAGTCAGAAATCTGCTGGGGATATAGTTCAGTGCGTCGATGTTGTTGCTTTCAATGGCAGCCTGTGCTATTTCGGGCGTGAACAAATAATCAGGAAGCGTGCGGATGGCACTGATGATATCGCTTTGCATGGCCTTAGGATTTTAAGTTGTACGGGCGGATAATTTTCACAAGTCTTTCTTTACGAAACACATAGAGAGTCCACTTAACTTGGTTGGCATATTCCTGGAGCTGCGACCAGGAATTCGGTACGTTAATTTTTTCAAGACCGTATCCTCCTTCCACATAGACTGAGAACATTCTCATGTCTTTATGCGCAGGAAAGAAGTTAAACCATTCGAGGCGGGTACACTCACCGTTAGTGAGTAGATACCAGATACCGTTGTCGTATAACAGGCAATGGTCGGCCATGTGTGCGAATGTCTCCACGTTATCTGCAATTCGGGCAGAATATATGTTTCTGTCGCCGTTCCCATCCCGTATGAAGGAGCGGCAATGTACCGTGTCCGATCTTACCCATTTGCCGAAAGGAGAAGGGCCCAGGACATTGATATCTCCGAGTGAAAGCAATGCGTCAACGCGTCTGTCCAGGCTATAAAAGACTCGGAGTTTTTGAGAAATCTCATCTATGGTGTTTTCGAGGTACGCCTTGATATGGCGGACATTCCCGTCCGGCAGCACCTTGCCGATTTGAAATAGGCTCATAATAGTATCAGTTATGCTGTTGTTGGTAAAGAATAGTCCACCCTCGGAGTTTGCGATTGACAGACTATTGATTTTATATTTTTATGGACATGTAAACTTTGTCAATGTCCTCCTGTGCCAGGCCGATATAGCGCCTTGTGGTTTCCAGGTTGGTATGGCGGAATATCTGGTTGAGCAGTATCAATGATTCGGCCGAGCGGCCCATCAGCTCATAGACATAACGACCGAATGTTTTTCGGAAAGAATGTGTGGAGAAGGCTCGTACCGGAATTCGGTACTTGACCCGATAAATCTTGAGTTGGCGATTGATATGTTCCAGCGAGTAAGGGGTCTCTGTTCGCGGATTGGCAAAAATGTAGCTGTCGGTGGCCGGCCGGCCGAGCTTTTCATAAAGCCCGGCCGTCTTTTCCACAACACCGGCATTGAATTTCACCTTGCGGCTCTTTTGTGTTTTCTGCTCAATCCTTACCAGTTCTTTCTTCCCCAACACATCCTTCCATTTGAGTGTACGGACGTCCGAAGCCCGGAAAGCCGTACAGAACGACAGCCAGCAATAGGTCTCCCCAAGATATTCCCCGTCTCTGTCCAATGCATCCAGCAGACGCAGGAACTCCTTGTAAGGCAGATAGTCGGCTGTCGTCAGTTGCCCCTTGATGCGTGTCATCAGGCCTGCGGAAGTTTGTCGGAAAGGAGCAACTCGGCAAAGGCCCCGTTTTGGGGAATCATGGCCGGGAAATCCGTCTTTCCAGGTTTGTAAAGTTCCGTGGCTACGTTGTACACGTCCCAAGCGGTAATTCGAGTTTTCTCTTCGGCGAGTTTCAGCAGATCTTCGGTAAACATGGAGATTTGCCCCTGATTCAACGGGTAAGTCTCCACCTTCGAGGAGAGGCGCTTGTCGGCACTGTCGTGGGAGACACGGAGAACCGTCAGCAGACCAATGACCGCGTAGAGTTCCAGCGGTGTCATCACCTTTTCCTTCAGGCGGCGGATGCGGTCGCGGTCTTCGGTCATCTGCGTCTCGAAATTCGCCATCCACTCATCCACGCGGGCGAACAACTCTTCCGTGGTCACCTTGTTCTTGCCATAATTGGACACACAACGTTCCGGGGAAAGAATACACTGGTTGTGGCAGATTTTTACGCAAGGGCCGATGGCGGCCTGGATGCCGTCCTGATGGAAAGCCACAACCAACGTGGTGGTCAGTTCATCGGTTTCCCAATCCTTGATACGGATAGTCGTGTAGACACGTCGGAGGATATGAGCCTCAACCGCATTGGGTGAGAATTTTTCTTCCACCTGCGGCAGTACCACCACGCCGGGTTCGTTCTTGTTCTTGTTCTGCGCGGCAAAGATCTCTTCCACTTCGTAGTTCAACTGGTGTTTGCCGCAGATGTCCATCATCTTTTCGATGACTTCATAGTGGTACAATCCCTTGAGAGGCTTGCCGTAAATGTCGTTTTCCTTGTACGTCCGGCGAAGAGTGTCCAGACTCATCGTCTCAATGTTGTTGTTCTTGAAATCGAACTGCATGGGAGCAGTTACTGTTGCTACATTTGCCATAATGATTGATTGTTAAATGGTTAATAATAAAAAAGGCGGCAAGCCTAAACTTGTCGCCCGATAGATTTCATTGTCTGATTTTATAATCTTTTTTCCAGTAGTTTTCAATAGCCCACGAACTGCAATGGATGCATTTTTACCTGTCTACCCAATTTTTATGGTCATGCATGTATACCTCGAAACAAAAGTATGTCACATAATGTGCGATGTTGGAAATCCACAAGTCGTAAGTCTCGTCATACCACTGTTCACCGTCTTCCTCGTCGGTCAATTGAGGCGGTACGTTCGTGCTCACATAATCATAAGACACCTCAATGACATCCTCATAGGTGAGTTCGCACGGGTTGATTTCTTGTTCCTCAAAATATTGCTGTATTTTTCGTTGTGTCTCCGGTTCGTTCGTAATGATCTGGGGAAACCCGCTGGAATCACAATAGAACCGGAGGTAGGATGATGAAAACCCCTTCCGTTTCATCTCCTCCTGGAAAAGTGGAATCAGTGCAATCATACTTTACCGTTCTTGTAGCGGGCCGGAACCCAATAGGCAGAAGAACCAAATTTCTCCAACGCTTCCTCGTCCTGTATGAGCTCACACTCTTCGTTTCCTATGTATTCCTGAGAGTCGGGCCAGCATATCGCCCGGTAACATTTTTCCGGATCGGGAGATTTTCCAAACTTTCGGATATATTCCCATACGGGAACATAACGGGCACCGTTGTCCTCACTGTTCCAGCAAGGGAATCCGATTCCTTCCTCTTCGAAACAGGAAGCATCTTCAGGAAATTCGGTCTTTACGAAGAGACCATCGTCCCAGACCATGCTACAGTCACCGCAATGATAAAGGCCGTCGTTTATATCGTATTTCACGGTCTCTGACTGACATTTGGGGCAACGTAGGATTTCTTTCCTCGGCAGACCCATGCTGTCTGCAATGATTTCCATACTATCCCAGAATAGCTGTTCGCAATAGTCATCGCCCATTTTGTCAGCCAATTCTTCCATTTGGGCATCCGTAATCTTGTCAACATCAAACCCTTTTGCCTGCAAGTCGTCCCGATGCACAGAAGTGATGGGGAAATATCCATCAGAGAGCCTTTTGAGAAAATCAACTTCTTCTTCCGTGGGTTTTTCCTTTGCACTGAAATAGTCACGCAGTTGATTAAATAATTCCTGTACCATTTCTGTTAATTTAATTATCTGTTTCCAAATCTTATCAATCATAATAATGAGGGAAGCCGCGAGACTCCATGTATAGCTCAGCCCGCAACCTTTCGTAATATAGATCCGCATCGCCAAGCCAATTGTCAAACGCGCCCAGCAAATCGGTGGAGTCGCTAAACTCTTCGAGCCGATTCCAGAAATCATTCTCAAAACTTTCCAGCTCGTAATCTCTCGGGGCTCTTTCCCGGCGGATTATTTCCAGAGCTTCATTCCGTTCCATTTTCTTTATACATCTCTCCTTTCTTGGCGGCGTAGAAATTGTCGATGGCGGAGATGTAGTCCGTAGTATACCAGTCCGTGTCGGTTGTCTTATGAACAAACTCAAACGCCCAGGCGATAAGTTCATTCACGACCTCGCGTGAGTCCCTTTCTTCCCAAAGTCCGTCCGCCCCCGCATTATAGGCCAAATCCACGAGCGCTTCCATGGCACGCCTGTTTCCGTTCGCTTCTTGCCCCTCGGTTTGCAGCCAGAGTTCCACGTCCGCAGCATCTTCCTCTATCGTACCGTTATGCAGACATACACATTGTCCGTCTCCGTTGTGGCAGACGAGTACCTGACGCCGGGTATCCGGGCAGATGCGTACCAGCACCTCTCCGGGCGCCAGTTGTTCGCAACTCTGTTCGCAGAGCATCGCTGGAAGAGCCTTGGTCAGACGCTGCAACATTTCTTTTTCTTCCGGGGCAAGGGATTCTTTGTCGCTCCAATATCTTTTCAGGTCATTCAATAACTGATAGATCATATTCCATCTTGATTTTGTTTCCAGATTGCTCTTTTCTCATCGTAGCTTTTTTCGTTCCACCAGGATTCACAGGCATCTACAAAAGCCTGATTCCCTTCTTCTGCCGGGAAATCCGCCTCCCGGAAACCGGTAATACGTTCCATCTGCCTGAAATCCGTACTGTCCCACCAGGCTTGCATCCGTTCCTTGAATTCCCGAAGCGAGGTGAAATGCAAATGATCGTCACATTCACCGCACCAGTTGTCGTCCTTGTCGTACTCGGTAGCACCGATATATTCGTGTGTATTGGGTTCAACCCATACAAGCTGCTGGATGTCGAGCGAGCCGCACTCGTCGCAGACAAGAATCTCCTCGTCATTCTGAACCAGAAAACCGTACTCGGTCAGCCAATGGGTAATTACTACAAGACCTTCAATCTGGATTGCGTCGATAGGCAGATAGAAGTTTTCTCCGGACTCGCCGTTTAGCGTGCAATAGAGCGCACCTCCTTTCATGAACAACCCATACAGGGTCGCCGCCTCATAACCCCCATATCTGGCGAAAGCAGAGCTGTCGTAAGACACCACGATCGGCGATTCATCATACTCCTTGTCTTCGTTCTCATTGAGGTAAAACGTATCGATGTATCCCTTGTTCCGTCTGACGGTATCAAGAATAGAGCTGGTCAGTTGTTTACGGATGAGGGTTAGTTGGAACAGGTATCCATCCCGGCGAATCCGCCGCCGGATTTCCTGTTCCAAAACGGGACGTGCCCGTTCAAGCATCTGACGAAGGCTGCATGTCTGCGGACACGATTCGTCCAACGAGGCACATCGTTCACGGATGACCAACTTGGTTATACGATCATATTCACTATTTACCAGCCTGTTCCACTCGTCCGCATTGGATGACTGCGGGAAGTAGCAGTTAGGCATATAATTCTTTGCCTGCCGGACAACAGATTCTTCAGAATGTATTGTGGAACAGGTCCCCATATTGGTGTTGGACTGATGTTCATGTTTCATATTGACTTCAATTGTTTTTGTTATTGGCACGGTTCTCAGAACCAGGAGATATGCACCTCCGAGTTCCGCTGGTCGCTGTCGTTGATCAGCCGGTCAAGTACCGTGATGAATTTCTCGCGGCCAATTCCGGCATTCTTGAGCTGTTCAAGAAACGCCTTCTCGTTTTCCTGGTACTCTTCGTCCTGTTCGACGATATGGTGGCGCAATTCGACCAATTCGGAGCGTCCCACCTCGTAATCTTCATCGTAGATATCTTCTGCAGAAGTCTCTACGTCAAACATCTCGAAAATCCGATATAAGGCGTCCTGCGCCTCATATCCAATCATCCCCGGATATTCGTATTGGATATCATAAACCGAGCATACATGCATGTTCCAACTCATTTCTTTTCCTCCTTTGCTTCTTCGATTTGTTTTCTGATAAAATACAGTTCGGCGTCCAGGCACCGGACTGAAGTCTCGTTGTTTTTAAGTTTCATATAGTAGGCGTAAGCCTCATTGTAATCGGCATTAACGCCTCTTATGAAAGAGTCTTGGGCATCCCGGACGGCCTCAAAAGACAAGTCGTATCCCAGAAACTGCCCCATAAAATAGGATACCTCATGGCCGTACTCGCCATTGCGGGTCTGCACGGCTTCGGCATGTACTCTGTCGCAATATGCCCCAAGCGAATGTATGACTTCCCGTATATGACGTTCCCGGTATTCATAGGCAAAGAACCTCACATATCCCTCCTGCTTGTACCGGGCAGTCTTTCCGGCATAATACTCGTACCAGGTGGCGTCGCACTTGGTGTGGCGTTGGTGAAGCCGGAAGATTCCGTACTCTTCGCCAATCCATGTAAACCGGCTGATTATTTCAACTTTAACCGTTTCTTGCCAGCAATCCCTCCAGTTCAAGCGGTCTGTCTCCGAGAGAGGCGTGTTGGACTGTTTGGTGATCCACTCCCCGAAGCCCTGTCGTGTCACATTCGGGAGGGAGGAGGAGATGGCGTTCCATGCCTCATTGCACGCCTCATCCAAGGAAGGGAATCCTTTCGGAAACCGCTCCTTGTCCATACCGTCCCTGAACAGTTCGTTCCAGTTCCTGTCGCAGATGATGAGCGTGACATCATCCCTTAAATAGCACTCTATCTCACAATACCCATAGGGAGCATCAGCGAGCACGCCCCATTCATGTGGCGTGAATCCGTCGTTTCTTGCCAGGAAGCGTCTGGGTTTTCCCTTTTCGACCAACACTTCCCATACCTCCATACACCGACCTCGGTCGATGTGGTGTAACCTTACCTTCAACTCTTTCATGGCTCGTCAAATGAATAATCCATGACGTCAAGCTCCGTACCGGCCGGCTCCATACAGGGAATCGGGTCGCAAATCAGAGAGCCGTAAAAGTTGACAGCCACACATCCGTTTCTTAAGGAGGCAATATCTCCCCAATCCTCATCAGAATGCCGGAACTGATAACACTTCTTTCCGGCGGGAATTGTTTCGGGAGTGATGCGCAGATCCACCAACTCACCCTCCACGCTCACCCCATTCCCCAGAGTGATGCTTACAGGCGTTTTTTCCTGTTCGTTATAGTCGTAAGTCATTATCTCTGTGTATTTAAGTTAGTCAATGTCATATCCGATGAAATGTTCATCGTCGATAAGAATATAGTAGTACCCATTCCCACAGTTGCGGTATTCCTTACAGAACCCGGCACGCAAATCGCCTTCCCGATAACCCTCTTCTGCCTTGTTGCAGGGTTCCACCCAAAGAGAACCATCATATCCCCTGAAATCAAAGCGAGAGGAATAAAAACTTTTACATCTTCGAACTGCATCCCGGAACTGGTCTGCCACATAAGGCCCACACCATTTTTCCACCGCGGCAAGTGAGATAACCTGACCTTCGATGGTCACGCCTGTCGTAACTCCATTTTCATACAGACTTTTTGAAGGGTCGGCCTTCATTACCTTTCGTTGGTAAGGGCTTGAGAAAGTTGCCCTGGCCGCCATCTGCTGGTACTTTCTGACCAAACGTCGGTTCTGTTCTTCCGGACATCTTGGCAGGCGTGGATAGCATATCTTCTCAATGGTATTCCACGCGCCAAATGAATAGCCGCATACTTTTTTCTTCGGGGCCACGATTCCGATCTGCCCCTGGTCTCGGTTGATGAACAACCGTCTTTTCTTGCCGCCGATTATCACATGGAGTGACGGCGGGTTCTGCGGGTTGCGCAGGTATTGTTCTGCCTCATGCATTGTTTGTTTCCTCCCTGTCCGGTCATGCCACCATATGGCTGATGCCGTCAATATATGATTTGCAATCTTTTACCATCTCTTTCATAGCTTCATCGCCATAGAATCCCCAGCAACTGTCTACGACCTCCGTATCATCATCTTCCGGGGTGATTTCGTAGCCGTAAACCGACCCGGTGTAATAATTATCAAGCTCTTCGATTTCCCCTTGCAGGTATGCTTCAATCCGTTCCCGGCGAGCCTTTGTGACGTGCTTCCAGCCAAACTCCTTCCGTATTCTTTCCAGAGAAACGGCGATGATGCCAAAAAAGCCCGAATCCCACGGGCAACTGAAAGGAGAGGTGGCGATGGTTGCACCACCATGCTCATAGAGGTAGACTGGCAGAGCAACATATTGTTTCAAGAACGAATCCCTGAAGTCTCCAATTCGCCCCTCGAATACCTTGTTGATTTTGAAATTCGCATGAAAGTCTTTTTCGGGCTGATAGTGGCGATGTGCTGTATACAGTGTCCCCAGATGGTCGAATTCCTGTCGGGGGTCGAGGGCATCCTCATCGTAGTAGACGTTGATATGATGTCCTTTGTAGCTGATTTGCTCGTAAAGGTTCATTGGTTAATGGTTTTAGGTGTTGATGTTTGTTTTTTGCCGAACGGCACTGTGGCTCTTATTACAGGACCTTACGAACTCTTCGGTCAGCTCATCCCGCTCATACTCGTCACAATTGAAGTCGTAGAACATTCCCGAGGCGGCCAGCATCTGATAGCCCTCCTCGAAAGTGATGTCGTTTTGGTGGAGATACCTGTCCACCATCTCCCAATGGGCATATTCTTCCTGTTCGTGAACCTGCTTCCGATATTGTCTGTACCATTCGGGAAACTCCTCTTTGGGAATCTGGTATTCCAACTGCAGGTCGCGATATCTTCCCGGCGCCAGCAGCAGATGTCTTTCTATGTATGCACGGACTTCGGCAATGATTCCTTCAACCGTGAAGGGTCTGTGTGAGCGTGCCGTAAATGCGATTCTCTCGTACGGGAATGTCCGGTAAAACGGGTGCGAGAACTCAATCCTCACACCTTCTTCCCGGATATGGGTCACGATGTAAATTGCAGGGCCGTCATACTTCTGGCGGTTGACCATCTCGAACGTCTCCGTATGCACATGCAGGTAGTGGTCCTGCTTTGTTCCCCGCAGGAACCTTTCAAGCTGCCGCATCGACTGGGTGTAGATGAAGGTTCCCTTACGGCTCCGCCCTCCGCTGAACGCGCCGTAATAGTACCGGGCTGTCTGCCGGTCCCTGATACTGAACGCGTCGGGAATATGGAAATAGGCCTGATAGGTCAAATCCGTGCGGCAAAAATCATAAATCTCCTGAAAGGTTCTTGTCTTCATATTGCCTCCTGTCTGTTAATCGTTTGTTGGAGGACGGTCTGGAAACCGCCCTGTTCTGTAAAATTCTTCGGCCAGTCTGTCGGCGGTCTTTGCCAATCCTTGTTTCACCACAATCTCCTTCGCATCCTGTGCAGCCCTTTCATATAAAGCCAACAAAGGTGCGGCCGGCAATCCTTTACTTTCCCAGACCTCCCTGGCCGTGGCGCTCATCTCCACCTCGCATCCCAGATACTCGGCAGTCAGTATGATGACCGCATAGGCGATATAAGCAGGTATCAGGGGATCATTACTCGTGTTCTGCATGTCGTTGTGTATTTAGTCCAGTTCAAATTCATCTTCCCGGACCTCGATTTCCTTTCCGCTTCCGCAGATGCGGGCCAGCCAGGTATATTGAAGTTTCTCTACCAGTTCGATGCGGCGATAACCCATGTAAGGCCGGTGCAGGGTGGCAATATCGCCGGGGGTTGCTTCTTCGTTCATATCGCTTCATCTTTTGTTATTTCACTTGGTCTTATTCTCGGTCAACGGATTTCAAACTGCACCGCGAAATTGTATTCCCGGACCAGGTTGACAATCTGGGGCACGGTCATCGGGTCGCTGTCGTACGGAAAGAAAATCGTTCGACAGCGCGTCAAGCAACGGACGCCTTGTTTGCGCAGTTTATACAACAGATAATCTCTGTGTCTTAATTCTTTCTTACTCAATTTCATAGGTTTGTAGTTTAATTTATATTGATGTGATTACCGGTCCGGGGCTTTCCTGTATTCTTTTGATGCGGGAGCCTCCGACAAGGATGCTCATCTTGTGCTAACAGAGATGAGCATCGTTTAAAGGAGGAACACCTGAATATACCGGTCCCTCACATCATACCTGCCAGGTTACTTTTACCTTTTACGCCATTCAGCCATTTTCTTCTTGATGTCGATGTCGTTGTCTCGGAGCATCTTCTTCAAGACAGCCAGCATTCGCCACCCTTCATCCTTGTAAAGGGTTGCCTTGAGGATAATGAAGTCCAGCGACTGGTTTTTGTTCAGACGTCTTCCTTTGTCGTCAGTAATCAGACAACCGTGGAAGCGAATGAGATTCTGCATCGTGAAGTACGCACCGGCTCCTTTGTAGGCATCCATCCACGTCTTGCTCTGTGGCGTATCATGGCTCAGTCTGATACGATGAGCATTGAACTTACGAACTGCATTATATAGTTGTGTGGCGTTTTGAGCGTATTTGATAAGGTTGGCCGCGATGATTAACGGCGTGTACACCTTGCGGTCCAGGTCCGAAACGAAGATGTCACGACCATGGATGCGCTTGTAAGGTATTCCCTTGCATTTTCGTTCCTGGAGATTGTCCACATGTTTTTTCAGCCGTTCAATATAATGATGGGCCATCGCAGAAGCCACCTCGTTGTTGAACCAGCGGTTGCGTTCCGCAAAACCGTTCGGGTCACGACTCTCCATCTTCATCTGTGCACGAAGTTCATCCAACAGCATCTTCCACTGGTATTCATACCCCAGCCGATGAATCATGGCCGTTACCCCAAGTGGAGACAACCCCCGGTATGGCGCATAGGAAAGCATGTGAAACATCTGGGCCATTACCCATCGACGAAACAGACGGCGGTTGGGCACGTCTCCCTGACTGGTGATATACGAGAAGATCGGATCGTTGTCATCGAGTATGGTCAATTTGCCATCCTGATTGGAGGCGACGTAATCCCCGCCGTTGGCACCCTGCATGGCGAACAGGTGGCTGACATCCACTCCGACCAGGCGGAGAGCCTCAATTCTTTCCTTCGCCGTTTTCGGCAAACGGGCAGGATTTTCCGCACCATTGAGGTCTGCACCACAACGTGGGCAGGTCATAATGTTTTCTTTCTTCTTCTTTGTCATTTCCTTCTTTTTAATGATTAATTGTTTTCAATGTCTATCCACTGTCGAAGCAACACCAGGTCCTTGTCCCGGGTGCTTTGCCAGAACCATTTGCCCATGGTTTCAGCGTTCCACCTGAACCCGTTGAGCAACTGGCAGAGAATGTACAGTTCCAGCTCGATCTGTGCCTTGTCCCGGCGTTCTCCGTAAAGCATGTCCTCGTCGTCCAGGTCCTTTTCGGGAAGAGCCAGAAAATAGTTGCGGGACCGACTTGCACTACGTTCCGAGGGCACGGAATGCTTGTACCGAAGATACCGCTCCTCGATTTGAGACAGGAACTCTTTCTCCGTACAAGGTTCTACCCCCAGACTTCCTTCATAGTTTCCCTCACGAATGACAGAGCGGCCATTCAGTCGCAGGCTCCGTGAACGAAAATCCACACTGAATTTTGCGCCGTTCTCGACAGCTTGAACTACTTGTTGATAAATGTTCTCCATTGTTTTCTTTCATCAAAAATTACTTGCACTCGAACCCCTGGCGCATCACTTTATCAATCTGATAAATACAGTATGCTTGTATCCTGAACCGGGTGTTCACCGGGTTCAGGATACAAGTAGCCAACTGTATATTGAAGCGGGCTCCCCTGTACATTGGCGGCTGCGCTACCGTCTTGCGAATCCTGCTCAGAGCGGCACATCCCTTTATAAACTCGATATGGGCAGCTTGTGACTTCGGGCTCCGGATGTCATAACCAGCTATTGGCTGGAGATGACATACGGCTCCCGAAGTGTTGCAGAGCTGCGCACTTGAACCTCTGATCCCGAATCCGCGTGCCCCATGCCGGGCTTCCGTATGTATATATATATATATATGATTCTCATGACTGTGGCACATGACTTTAATCAAAGCGATGTACATTGGGAATAATGAGCACGCCACGCGGGGCAGAGTGCTCGATAGAGAGTTCAGCGCCGCACTGGCGTGCACTGTATTCCCATTGTAGTGAATTTGTGTCCCTTGAACCATTACCCCGTGCTGGGTTCAGACCCTCATAATAGCCGACACATAGCTTTATCCGTTTGATGAATCCCGCGAACCTCCATCTTGGAGGAGTCTGAAGGATGGGGGTCGCATCCTTCAAGACTCCGATAGATGGATATTGTGCGCGGGTAACTGAATGCTATTCCTCGGGGCCGGCTGATGTGTTCCAGTGTCAGGATGTCAGACAGGCGGCACATTGCTTTACTATTCCGATATTTACAGGAGCGAGCCAGATCCGGAGAAGATTCACCGGTGGGTAAACCGGTGAATCAACGGACTGATCTGGCTGGAGAACCTGTAACATTGAAATCCTGTCCTCCATCCACAAGCCGTGTGCTCGGCATCACTTACAGTGAAGCGGCCAGCGTATTGTAGACCGCTCGGCTGGTACGCAGGGCATTCTGCATACAACCTATGGAAAGATAACCCTCGACACGGGGCATCTTGCCACGATTGGCCGTGACGTTACGTCCCGTACCGCGGACAATACAACCGTCACATCGCGCCGGAACGTATCCCAAACCACCGACTCTCCGTTTCCCGGTACTCACACCCCGCAGGCAGTCCATCACGAACTTGTTCAACTCGTTCAGGTCCCGTCTTACATTGCAGACTGGAAGAATCTGGGTGGCCCAGCAATACTCGCCTTTATAAAGGTAGCGGTTTACGGCATTCACGGCTTTCCGCAGGCTCGTACCACGTTTACGGACGGTCAAAGCCTCGATGTTCTTCTGGAAGGCTTTGATACGTCCTGAAGAGAGTGAAATCATACGTCCTTTGATGCTGAAGCCGAGAAATTTGAACCATCTGTCTGCCGTGAGGTACTCCACCTTCTTCGGGTTGAGCTTCATTTCCATCTCTGCCAGCCGGTCTTGCAGTAGGGCCATCGCTTTGGGATAGTCTTCACCGACAAACAGCATGTCGTCCGAATAGCGGACGTAATAGCCGTTCATGCTGGAAAGCTCCTCATCCAGCTCGTAGAGCAGAACGTCGGCCAACCAACTTGCTACGGCACAACCCTGTTTAAGGGATTGGTAGCTCCGCTGCAGTCGGTTGTCCGTATCAAAGTAGAGGTCACTGTGGTAATATTTCCGCAGTACCGTGATCAGTGCCGAATGTCCGTGCCGGGATTCTACCGCATCGAAAGCACGGTCGATATATCGCAGGGGCACGCTGTCGAAATACTTGCTCAGGTCGGATTTCCAACCGAGGCATTCATCACCTGACATTCTTGTCATCTCCCGGCTCACTTCCAATACCACCTTCCCGCAACCGATACCGCTCTGATATGATTTGCAGGAACGGTGGATTCGGTCCGGCATCAACTCGAACAACAAGTCATTTGCAATGCTCAACAGCACGCGGTCAATCGGTTCGTTGACGTATACCGTGCGATACTCTCCGTTATCCTTGGGTATAAGTGCGGTATGCGGAGGTGAAATCTCGTAGCAGCCGCGCTTCATCGCGTCAGCAATTTTCAGCCGGGTACGCTCGTCGCACAGGCAGATGAGTTGGTCTTTACGGATGTCCTTGCCAACTCCTTTTTCGATAGCCTTCGTCCATCTGTCGATGTCGAAGAACATTTGTAGGATCTTATCTGTCATAACATTCTTGTTTAGAGGAAATCCATGGCATAGTCTCGTGCCTCATCGAAAGTATTGAACCCTTTTCCCGGCACACAGGATATCGCCCAGTATCTCAATGTCCGGCTTTCAGCCCTTGCCAGATAAATCTGTCCGATATAGACACCATCTTTGAAAATGTCATGGTGCTTGTCTCTTGTTACTCTTATCATACCCATAGTTCGCTTTCCAGATACAAGCATCATACATCAGCTTTTCGGTGACGTGTTTTCCTGACCATGAACATGGCAGACTACACAAAAGGAAGGGGACTGTCCTGAAGCATGGGCGCCAGCCTGCAGCACATCTCGTATGAGGCTTTGTTGCGCCCGTCGATGGACGCCGGCTTCTGCTGCGCCATGTGGAGAATGGATGCCTTCACCAGACGGAAGAACGTCTGTTGCAAGGTGCGATGCATATAAGGGATCGATTCCGCAAAGCGGTTCGTATCGAAGCTGTAATCGTTCAGCCGGCGTTCCAGTTCCATGGCCGTCTTGTATTCACGACACATAGTCAGTTGTTCCGGGGCATCCCCGAACCGGGCGCTGTGGAGCTGGCGTTCCAGTTCGATTACGGCCACTTCCAGCAGAAGTTTCAAAGCGGTTGGGGTTCCGATCCCGTGCAGTTTGCCGTCAGAGGTCTTAAAGATAATTTCCATGAGGGTGTCGTCCTCCTGCATCTGCTGGAAATATTCCAGGGATTCTTGCAGCATTTTCACTTTTTCTTTATCCATATTGTTTTCTTTCTTGTTATAAAATTTGTTCGTCGCTACATACCAGCGCATCGCCGACAATGTAGTCGTCCGAATCCGGATAATGGGCGCGAAATATTGCGGTCGCGTCCATGTTCAGGGGGAGCCCCAGCAGCTTACCCTCCTCGTTGATAACCATCACCGTGTTGTCGTCAAAATAGACGATCTCGATAATGCCTCCGACCATTTTCTGCATCTCCTCCAGGCGAAATTCCGACCCGTTGGCAGGAGCCACCTTTTCCCGGGAACCGTCTGTGTGAAATATCGTTGCCATGACTTCCTCGACGGCGACATCTTCCTTGGGTGCCGCATCACTCTCGATGATGCGGACTTTGTCTATTGTATCCATCTTATTTTTCGTTTTTTGTCGGTTTCCAACTGCAATTCCGTTTGACCGCCCGAAGTTGCCCGATGAGCAGTTCGAGAAGCCCACGGGAATAGAGGCGGTAATGAAAGGCCGCAGAGTATTCACACACGTTTCCCATAAAGTCCACATACTGGCGTTCCGGGTCAACATAGAGAAGTGTTCCCTGTATTTCGAGCGTGTAACGGTTTTTCCTGATCCAATCGAAGAATCCGAAAAGGTCTTTTACATGGCTGTAGAAAGTGCAATACTCGTAATGGTTACGGCGCAGGTCAAGCAGGCGTTCTGCCATTTCCCGGCGGTGCCGGTCATCGTCTGCCGCCTTACCCGTATCAGAGACAAGGTTGCTGATGAACATCCTTTTTCCATCCCGCAGGAAATAGTAGGGCGTTACCGTAATGTTCCCGTTATACCAGCGGTTGCTCTCCACATACGGTTCTCCATGAACAAGTTCCGGGTGGAAGCCCATCATTTTTAGGTGCTCGTCAATCATTTTTTTGATTGTCTCGTCTTTCAGGTACAGGGGGCGTTCGCCCCTGAAATAGCGGCCGTCTCTCGTGAAACAGAAGGGATACAGGTCGCCATAGTAGGCTTCACCCACGAAAAACCAATCGCGTCCCATCCGTGCGGGAGGGACACACTCGAAAAGGAAGTAATAATCCTCCCGTGTAATCTCCCGGAAAGGTGTGCATAGTATCCTGACGTAACGTCTCGTAAGGAAGAGGATCTTTTCAGGTGAAACGGCCACCAGGAAAGGATTTCTTTCCCGCTCACGCAACTCCTGCAATGTCTCCCCGCCATAATCACTGTGTATGCCGTCATGCATCGAGGTGAGGCACGAACCGTCGAAATACCGGCTGTCAATTACATACCTCATCGTCTTACAGATCTGTTTTTAACACTTGTTTGGCCGCGGACTCGGCATTACGGGTGAGTTGGCGCTGCCACGCCTGGTTACGGGGCGACCACTTGAAAGCATGTCGCTTGAGTGCCGTGCGCATGTCCGCATCGGGAATCTGGTCGAAAAGAATCTGGAGACGGTCTTCGGCATAGTTCCAGACAACTTTCCCCTTGTCGAAGCTGACCTCCTTGTTCCCCTTGTTTTCCCGTTCTTCCTGCTGTTCGCGTACCTTGCGGGCGGTTTCAGGCAGTTTGAAAATGCTGTGGCGCTCCGTCACCACCGGTTTCGTGAATTTCGCGTTCCACTCCCGGATATAGGCAACGGCACGCTCTATGAGTTCCACATTTCCTTTTCCGGCAATCGTCGTGAGTCGTCCGGCCAGATTGTTCACGAAAAGCGCCCGGTTGTAGCCTCGTTCTTTGCCCGTATCCAGAGCATGGATTGACGTGATGGTTCTGTCCAGGTCTTTTTTCAACTCCTGCCATGCCTCTTCCTGACGCTGTTCTTCGGGTTTGGCAGCCTCAATCGCCTTGGTGATGGATTCCAAGGCACGTTCCCTCCACTGCATGAAGTTCTCAACGGCCTTGCGGTAGGCATTGTCCGCCTGTTCGCATTTCCGGTTGTTGAAGCGGGCCGGACCGACAATCATCGCACTGAAGCAACGGCTGTTGGCGGCAATGATGTCCGAATAACGCTTCTTGTAGTTTTCCAGATAACGGCCACGCTGCTCCTCAGGCATTCCCATCAGATCGTCGTGCAACTGCCGCTCGTGGCTGGCAATTTCAGATTCCCCGCGTTCCTCCGGTGAGTGCGAAGTGCAGTTGTAGGCGTCGCAGGCACGTTTGAAGAACTCTTCGAGGTAACCCGGGTGCGCGACCTCCACAACTTCCCATTCTCCGAAATTATTGGCAGGTAGCACCTCTTCTTGGCCGGCAAACCCTACCAGATGGGAGTAACTGCAATAGCCGTAACGCTTGCCCCGGAATACGAACGGTACCGGGACACTGTCCGGGGCATCCTTGCGCCTCACCATGGTAACACGGTGGGCGTTTTCTCTTGTCAACGTGATTGTTTCCATATCTTTTTCTGATTTTGAATGTTTCCTTATTTGAATTATCTGTGCATTCGGGCGGCATATCCCATTGTGGCAACGAAACCAACCTCAATGCCGACAGAATAGCCTCGTTCCAAGGTCTCTTCCAATTGCTCCTTGTTCTCGATTTCGGCTTCGGAATCGTCCGCGTAGAGCCTGTACAGCGTGAAGGTTCCCGTTTCCCATAGTCCACGGACCTTTTCGCGCGGGACAATCAGCCAGACGAAACCGTCGTCACGGGTAATTTTGACCTCCGCTTCGGTATGCCGGATGACACGCCTTTCCTTGATGTCCAGGGCCGCCATCCAGACGATGTACATCAACGCTTCATGGCGGCTGCGTATCCGGGGGCTGTCGCAAATTCGACACACGGCCTGCCTGAGCGATTCAAAGGAGTCAGCCTGGAACTGGCGGACAATATAGTCTTTAGCCGCAATCGCGTCGCAGGCTTCGTCGGCACGGCCCGACTCCGGCACGGCCTGAATATCCTCTTCTTCAAGAAGAATCTCCTTATGCAATTCTTCCAGATAGTAGCAGGTTTTCATGGCATCTCCTTTTTGGGTTTGAAAGTAATCTTGGTCCGACCATCATAACCGAAATGTGCCTCCAGTCCGAAGGCCTCGGCATCGGCGGATATACTACAGATATCCCACATGCTCAATTCTCCCTGGCAGATGATGACGGTATTCTCTTCCGATATTTCCGGGGACTTTCCCCGCAATGCGGATCCGGAGCAGATGCCTCGCAGAATAACCCCTCGCTGATGAACGGTAAGTTCATTCGTTCCCATTTTGTTTTTCATTCCGTTGGCAGATTTGTTTAATTTATTGCATGGATACGAAAAGCCAGCATATGCTTATTCCTCCGCTTCGACGCCGAAAATATTCGACATCGTGCTGTCGAGAGCGTCCTTGAAACAGCCGCTCACGCCCCAATACTCAAGTAATTCGTCGGCAATCATCTGCATCTGCTCGTCGGTGGGCACGTTCCCGTCGTATCCGTATTCATCGAGCAGGGCGCGGCTGATGACTACGCCACTTACCTCGTTGACTTTACGCTCTGCTTTCTGCCGAAACTCCGCGCATTCTTTGTCCGGCAGCATCTCGCACACCAAGTCGTCTGTAACCAATCCCGTAATCTCGCACAGGCGGTTCATCAATCGTTTCGGAGAAATTTTGTCCGAAAACACATGGTATTTCCCCAGTCCGCAACTGTGCCAACAATTCTCTCCGGGAGCCTTGTCCCATATCGAGCAATGTAACTGCGGCACCACATTGCCGGTGTAGGTTGGCACCATGCAGCCATGTTCATTTTCAACTTTCATCACCTCGTCCCGCCAACTGAGGCTTAGTTTTACTTCTTTGCGGTCCTTAACAAGCGTGATAATCTTCGAGAGGCGTTTTTCTCTCGACACCGCGAAATCGTATCGGTCGAAACTGAAACCGTTCCGGCACGCAGCATTGATGGCATCCACCTGTTTCTGTGTCATTGTTCCCATATCTTTTTATTTTTTAATCTTTAACTGTCTCAAATTCATAGATGAAAATCGGTTCGCGCTCATGGGTGTCGTTGTATGTATCGACTGCCTTATTCATCTCTTCAACGGTTCGCACGGTAGTTCCCGTAATGTCGGAAACCACATCAAAAACCTCTTCCATGTCCATGCAATACTCGTCTTCTTCATCCCAGTGTTCCACCTTGTAGCGTTCGGGGAAATATATACCGCCTGCGTCGTTGGTTTGGAAAATGCACATTCCCGGCTCTTCGGAGCGGAAATAAAAGGTCAGCGAGGGATATTTCTCCTGCAGGAAATGTCGCAGTTGCTGCAATTCGGACCAGGCGGTCATCGTATAAAAGCGCAACTCATTATCTTCAATATCGACAATAAGGCCGGACCATTCCCCTCGGCAATAAACCTCTTTCCAACTTCTGCCAAGCAACGTTACGAGGTTCCCGAGCCACGTTACACCAAAGTCGTTCTCCACAAGAGGCTTCTCCCGCTCTTCAAGCGACCTCATTTTCTCATACAAGTCGCGCACTTCATTTTTGTCTCCCGTCACGACATAGGAGGTTGAACACCAGTTTGGCATAGGCTTTCGTTTTAGAAAAGTATAGGGGCATTTCGCCCCTACGGTTGTTACTAATTGATATTATTTTGCATTATTCCATCATGCCGGGCTATTCCACGAAAGTGTACCTGAGTAGCGGTTGGCCGTCTTTGAGGATGGTGAACGAATCACCTTCCACCTGCACATCCTTGGCCTTGGGCCACCACAGCCACGAGAGTTTTCCGTCAGCCTTGACGAATGCGACGGCGTTGGTCTGCACCTTGCCGATTTCACGCACACCCGTATCCTTGCCCTGATTGAACACCCTGGCACACCGCCATTTTGAGCCGAGTGTCATTTTCCTTTTTACATCTGCTAAAGTCTTCATATTCTCACGGTTTTAATTCTTCGTTTCATACGCCATAAATCCGGCACTTGCGGTTGCACTTTCGCAAGCTGTCGGCAGATAGCGGGTAACTACGGTTCATCCAGTCGGGAAATCCCTCGCGGAACATCAACTCTGCCGTGGCGTACTCCTTGCAGAGTTTCCGGCGGCGTCTTAGGCGGTTGGCCTGCTCTGACTGGATATGTTTCTCCGTTTTAGGAGCTTTCGGCACCCGCCACTTCCCGGCGGCAAATACCGCCTCATAGTCCCGGCACAGCTCTCCGTTACGGTATGCCATCACACGGACGCTGGGCACCTGCCCCAATGCGCCGTCTCTGGCAAGCAAGTCAAGCGTTCCCTTTGCAACGCTGAAACTGGCAAAGCACCCGAAACTGCGGGTGCGTCTTGCATCAAATACTTCGATCATATCATTTGTCCTTTTGATTGGCGGGCAATTCAGGGTACAATCCTGACATAGTGTATATCAATGCCCGTAATGGAAAACACGCGCACAGTTCCGGCACTTTCCCGGCAACCGTGCGCGCTGTATCCACATTCACTCTTCGTCGTCCTCTACCGCTATGCCGGCGGAGAGGTTGCATATTTCCTCCAGCGCAGACTCTATCTGCACCAGATCGTCGATGTCGAACCGCAATGCCTCCGAATCCTGCTCCCACACCCTGCGGGCAATGAAAACCGCCTCATGCAGTGCTTTCTGGGACTCTTCCAATGCAGTCTTCACATCGTCCACCGTGTACCCGTCGCCTCGTGCGGGCACACCTCCGGCAATCTTTTGTGCCGGATTGTTTCGCTTTCCGTTCACGCTACGATACCTTTGGCCCGATATGAAAAGGGCGTATTTCCGGCATACTCGGGAAATACGCACCTTTCCGACAGATACGAAAATGGCAGGCGCCGGCACTTGTCAGAGCGTCGGGCCTGCCGCTATCTGTGTATTTCGGGCAGAGTTTTCAGGTCTGGGTCGGACGTTATGCCGCCTTTTTCTCGCTTGCGGTTTCGGGCATTTCCGCCGTCTCGGTTGTGGCAGTCTTGGCAGTCTTGGCGGGCTTTTCGGCCTTTTCAAGTCCCGCAAGGTTCGGGGCAAAGTTCATGGCATCACGGATTGCCTTTGCCGCTGCATGGATAGTCTTGGCAAAGTCTCGGCTCGACTTTTCGAGGTCTACTTTGGTCGGCACCAATCCGATACGTGCCCACACACTGTCGGTCAGGTCGTAACGCTTGATGCGGTTGTTACTCTTGTCGCAGATGATAATCTCCGCCGGAGTTGTGGCACGGAATTTCGAGCGGATACCGTCGGCGTCCGCACGCAGTTTCTTTTCCTCCGCAATGGTGTGCCACATCGTTGCGACCATGTTTTTGATGACACGGAAAATCTCGTTGTCCGATTTGTCGGCAGGCTCGAAATCCTTGCCGAAGAAGTGCTGGGCGGTTTGCACCGTCTCGCCGTCCCTGTTGGTCGAGTTGTAAACCAACATAATACCTGCAAACGTACCGATGTTTGCATACTGTTCCTTGTTCAATTTAGAAGTTGCCATAATGATAAAATTTTAGAAACTCTGCGCAAAATCACGCATTGCGGGCACTCCGGAGTCGAACCGGAGACCTCACGCAATAGCGCAAGGCGTGGCAAGCCGTAGCCACGTGCCCAAATTTACCGTGCATTTCACCCTGCACGGCAAATTTTTTCGTAACTTTGTCGCACCTTATAACGTACCATATAACAGGCTATCCAAATGAGCGTATTTTCGGCATATCGTGTTTCTGCGTACTCACGCTTCACCGTGTCGTCGCGCTGTGCCTGCGTACTCCAATTTCGGCAGGGCGTTTCTTTGGCACGTCCCGGATCTTTTCCAATCCGGCAGCTAACTTGCAAGCGGTCGCGGCTGGTGATTATGGGCATAACATTGGCAATGCTCTTTTCTCAAGCTCCCGTGCGGATAGTTTTTACCGCATAGCGATTTTTATCTCCGAGCGCACAAGGGCGCAATTATGGCATTATTTTATCGCCTCTCTTTTCCATACGACTCTCACCCTCCCAAAATCACGGGTTTTGCGTATGCGGACTAAAAACACGTTTTTAGACCGTTCCAATTTGCTACATTGGTTTGTAGTCCCGCGCGGTGTGGTTATTTGACACCCTCTTTAATCGTTCCAAAACGAACGGGCGAATTTTCGTTTGTCCGAGCCACGAAAATAGGTTTCCCACAAAAAAGGCTCTTTGTTTCTCGCTCTTGCGGATTGGTTTGTCTGTTTCTTTTTTCTGTTTTGTTTTTACTTGTTTTTTTATTCGTTTTTTCCGTACCTGTTGGCCGTTGTTGTTTGGCTTTCGAGTACACTGCATTATAAAACCGTTTTTTCATTCTCCAAAACTTTTTCGAAAAAAAATTTTTGGAATGACTTGAAAAATTCTTTTTCCAGATATGGAACGCACGCGCGCGAGGGATGCTTCTAAATAGTTGAATGTCAATATTTTGTAAAAAAGCAAAAAATTTTTTTCTCTTTGCAAAAATCAAAAAAGCACCGTTTCAACGCATGTAATAATCTGAAATCTTGCATAAATGACTGTTTTACAGATTGTTGCAGGTTCAATTTAATTTTAATAAGGTATTTAATGGAAAAATATTTTTTTTGACTTTCAATCTGTAAGCATCAAAAGCAAAAAGGGCTGTTTTGGTTTACTTTTGGATAAAGTAAACATACCAAACTATTGATATTCAACGGTGTAATAAATTAAAAAAAGATTGGGGAGGGTATCCGCCCAGGTGCGGATTCGGCATCTCTCCTCGGCCCATTTTTCCAAGTCCGACTTTTGAAAACGGTCTAAAATGGCCATTTTTAGATAATATTGTAAGTAGACCTCAAAAAATATATGGTTGGACGGGGGTCAGATTCAGCCTGACCGACCTGTAGAAAGTGTGTGCGAGACGAGTGCTGACAAGCAAGCGGCTGGAAAGTACAGCAAAGTTACAAATTGTAGGCATATACAGACTTTCAAGGATTTTATGCGGATTTCGCTATTACGGGAGTTCATATGATGGTACTTTATATACAGCGTCATTGTTCGCTCCTGGACTGCGTTCGTACCACTTGTTCAGGTTTTATTTTCCGGGAATCACTGGCAGTCAGGAAACAGCGTTTTTATTCAGTCCATATACCAGATACAATAATTTGTTTATGAATATAGTAAGAAATATATAGACACGGCAATATGCGTCCGAATCTTACATATTTGTTTATTTTTTACTATTTTATAAGAAAAGGCGCAGTTTATCGAATCTTCTTATCCTATCTTTGTGAGATATATTGTATATTTGTCTTACGCAGCCATATCCTATATATATGTATATATGATTTTCGCAACGCGGGGGATAATAAACTGAAAGTTGTATGAAGCGCAACGAGATTCAAATCAATCAGCCGGAAGAGGGCCAATCCTCAGGTTCCGGCATACGAAAAGGTTTGGCGGCTGCCAACATGAAAACCGGGGAATTTGGAGTGGTGAGCCGCGTGGGAAATGATTGTGTGGTAATGCCGATACGTTGCACAGTCGATGGAACCCTCTGCCAGGAGGAAGTAGTAATGCCAGAGTCAGACTGCTGTCCGGCCAGTTCAGAACAGAAGAAAGTCCTCCAACGCCTGTTCAATGGCAGCCGGCTTTGCTGGGACCCGCGTAAGGCAGTTGTAAGGGAGAATGGTTTCCTGCCTGCCGATGGAGAACGGATCCGCATCAGCGTGCTGGGTGAACCTGTTGCTACAGGGATTTTCAGGCATGTTGACGGACAGGGCCGGGCTGTGTTCTATTGTCTGCTGATGGAGAACGGCTCTCTTCGATGTAATGCATCAGAGATTTTGGGAGCAGTCCATGATTATCAGTTTCAGCCGATCGGCTCGACCGCACGCAACAAGCTCTCCAAAGCTATGGAAGCCGCCAATGTCGTTTGGAACGGTCACCAACGCTGCTTCGAGCGGAAAAATGTCTCTCCCGGACGCAGGGAATTTTATTACTATTTGGACGAGTATCTCCAAATACGCAGAGTGCAGGACACCTACAAGCCCCGCGACCGCAAACGTAAGGCGGCGGGCAACTATTTCGCAACGGCAGAGGATGTGCGAGGCGTCCGGGAATGCTATTTGGCGATCCTGCGGCTGCACCATGGTGCCATCCCACGAGAAAAAGAAGACAGGATGAAGGAACAGGACGAATAAAAAAGGTTTCTTTTATTCATTATTTTTTAACTGAGGAAAGAGATTTCTCTTTATTTGATCCTTTTCAAAACGGTCTCTTTGTAAAAAAGAAAAATCTCAAAAAAACAGGCGGCGTAAGCCGTCTGTTAGTTATAGGTTCTTTTTTGTTTACTTTTTTCTTCCAAGAAAAAAGTCCTTTCCTATCTACTTATATACTTATAGTATTGTTGATACATTTGTAACAATCCGATTGAAACATTTGTAGCAATCTCCATGGTACAAATGAAGCATTGCACCAACATCTACACCCTCTTTCCCAGTTCTTCAATCTCTTTATTTGAAATGGAGAGAATATTTCTCTCCATCGTGACAAAGAGATGCCGGCCGACAGCCCGGGCATCGAGGGCTGACGTAGGTGCATTGAGAATCTCGATGAGGCGTTCATAAGCCTGTCTGTCCCAAAGATAGTCATACATGCCCTTGAGCGGTACCCGTTCAAGGAGACCCAAAGCTGTCATCCTCCTGACACACCGGTCGAACAGGCGTGATCCTATGCCGGTATTGGCCATGTGCGTCCTTTTGCTCCGAAGCGTATCGAAGCCTTTACCGCGCAGTCGGGACAGGTCGGCCATGTAGAGCATGAAAACGATCTCTTCCGGATCGAATACTCCCAGCATCCGGCTGTAACATTTGAGAAACGGCGCACCTTGTGATGCGCCGTTTCTCCTGTTCCTACTTTTCCCCATCGTCTCCTCCTTTCGTAAGCGGTGATTCCGTCTCTTCGTCCTGGATGGCATCGTTGAGATAACAATGCTGGATTTTACGGTTGATCATCGGTTTGTAGACTCTGTAGCCCAGCTTTTTCGCATATCGTCCGACGGAGACCCGGTTGACTACTTTCCCGGTGGTCTCGGAGAGGTATCTGGCCATCTCCTCGTAAGTCATTCTTCTTTTGAGTTTCATTCTTTCAGCATTTATGGTTCTCAGGTTAAGAGTAGAACCAATTAATGCCAATGGTTTGCAATTAAGATGAATTAAACATTGGGCGGAGCCGGGTAGTATGAGGCGAGGAATTAACTTGATTATGGTCTGCCACCCGGCTCCGCCGAAGTTATTTTGCCATCAGAAAGGTTATCCTGTCGATAGTTGGTCGGTTTGTTTCGTCCAGCCATTCTCTGGCCACATTCCATGAGAGGGACTTGCCGAACTTGAAGTTCTCCATCGTGATGGTATGATGCGAGAGTCTTCCTTCCGTGGGTTTGAGGCCCAAATCATGGAGCTCGCACAGGCCGTTGTGATAGAACGTGCAGAAACCGTTATCCTCACGAATAGCCTGTACCATGGGCACCATGTAAGGCAACCTGCCCATGACGAGTCCTACACCCCATAAGGTAGGCGCCAATCGATTCCTGTAGCCGGCCTCAATGAGGCGAAGGATGTCATCAGGGGTGCCCAAGCAAGGAGTGCGGCACTGGTTACGGCACTTCTCACACTTGCAGGAAACCGGTTTGCGCCCGGTCTTGCGGATGATGCGTTGTAAGGCTTTCTCCATAATTACTGGTATTCAGGGTGCATTCTTTTCCATAACTCAATGATACATTCGCGTCCCACCTGTGTCCACCGCTTGGCTGAACCGAAGGTGAACACTTTCCCCTGCGCGTTCTCCCAGGTATAGGGGACGTCGCATTGCCATGCCCTGTACGCCGGGAAGACAAGCCATTGATGCTTTTGGTACTTGCAGATGCCTTGTTCGAGCAGGAACTGGTGCAGGCTGCGCGGCGAGATGTTGAGTTCGTCGGCAATGCGTGTGCTGCGGAACCACTCCCTGTTTTCGATGAAATCATCGTAGAAGGCTACTTTGGGAATAAAATCCCGGATAACCTTCCTATGTTCCTCGATCATGGCAAGAGCCGTATCCATATCCGTGGGCAACGGCCTGTCCAGACAGCGAATCTCAAGGCTCTTGTATTCCCTCCTCCGCACGGGACGCGGCGCTATGTCCGCCGTAAGACGTTCAATCTGCTGTGCACACCAGTCGGCCAATCCCGAGTCGGGCGCTATCCAGCGTGTCAGAGGAACCACTAACGGCGATTCAATCCATGTAGCCCCCTTGCCACGTCCGCGAGTCGTAAAGATCTGGAATTCGTAACGGTCAGTTTGTCCGCTGCGAGCCATCTCACGCCGCAGGGAATCCGTAGCTGTAATTCGCAACCACTCGGAGGGGATTTTCCCGAAATGCATCGTGATCTGCGTGGCATTCACCATCAGTTTGTTACCCATCTTGCGGAAAGTGACGGGAAAATCCGCTTCGTAGCTCAGCACAAAGTCCCGCTGCCCGTGTACGTGCATATCTCCGGCTTCCAGTTCCAACAACTGGTTTCCCCAGACCTCCAGCTCATCGATGAGGTCTCGGGGTAGAATACTGTCCTTGCGGACCAATTGCAGAAGCCGTCTCATGTCCGCAGGACGGAATCCCCAGAGTTCGCGGCCGTTGGCGCGGAAGGGAAGCCGCAGGGCTGAGGGACATATCTCGGCAATCGATCCTTTCTTGATCAGCTCATCCCGTTTGAGTATCTCGCATACATCGCTTGCACAGATGTGCACTTGTCCGTTATGACTCCGCGACACCCGTATGCTCCAGTCGCGGAACGGCACGTTCCTATATTCTTTCATGAATCTTTGTCTTCGTTGGTATTTCTGTTTTCCTGTTTACCTTTCTTTTCGCGTAATGTCCGCTTATGTGCCATTTGCCGGACCGAGTAATAGGTCCGCTTCTCCCCACACAGGGAATCGTAATCCTGGAGTTGGAGAGTTCCCAGATCCTGCAACTCGATTTCCACGTTGGGATGCAGGTGTCGAAAATAGAACCCTCCGCTGCAGATGTATTTACCAGTGCAGCAAAAAGAAATTGCCTGCAAGTTGCCTTTTGTCAGTTCAGCCGCACTATGAAGCGAACGTGTGATGGCCACAAGAATCTGTGCTCCGTTGAAGATGAGCACCATCTTTGGTCGTTTAAAACTGCTACGTCTCATGATGTTCTAAAATTTGCGTTAATTCCTCATTCGTAAATCTAAGCCCGGCTGATTGAACCAGCCAAGTGTCTGAAACCGTAAATCCATCGATAAGCATTTCGGAAATCCGCTCCAGAAGGTAGACGCCGAAAGGAGGCTCGATGTAAACGACAAATAATAGAGCCAGACATTCATCAATTAACAGATGCCCCGACGCCTCGTCGCGGATGAACAGCTCCTCCTTGTCTATTCCGTATTGTCGGCACAACTCCTCGATCCACAGGTGGAAAGCCACCCGGAAATCAGCCAAACAGTGACGTTTTTCGTCTCCGCGGCTCTGAATAAAATGCGTTGCGTCGAAATAGACCGGAGCGCCCTTCGGCGGCGTTCCGAACAGCAAATCGGGAAATTCCTTGTACCGGATGCTCCGGCAAGGAACCTTCATAACTTTCATCTCTTGATTCTCATTTCTTGATCCGTTGTTTAATAAGTAGACATAAAAGTATATCTTTTGCGTGTAAATATAGTATAAAACTATTATTATTTTATGATTTTACCTATTCTTTTTTTATTGATTATAAGTTATTTATAAAATAATAGAAGAATAAAATCTGTATATTTTATTCAGTTATTTCTGATTGGAAAATAGCCATTAACCGCCATTCTGACTGTATATATTTTCAAGCCCGAAAACTTTGCTTTCCAAATCAGGCTACTCTTAAAAGAAAAGGAGAAAAGATGGCAGAATCAGATCATTCCTTTCATGGTGAACTGCTGGAAAGCATATTCAGGACCTCGAAAAAGACCATACAGGAGTATGTCCGGGAAATCGAACGGAACAACCTGTACCGCTCGTGCCGCATGGACACGGAAACGGGTTATATCCTGGATGACCGTTCCAGGCTCATTGACCTGTACGAGGCGTGCCTTCAGCAGGACGCTCATATCCGTTCGGTCATCGAAACGCTGGAGAGCCAGATTCTGGGGGACCGTTACATGTTGGCAAGAGTGAATGAAAAAGGAAAGTACATCAAGGATGTCGCACAGACACAGAGGATACAGGGCTCTCAATTCGACCGCATCATCAAGGGTGTTATCGAGGCTAAATTGTATGGCTATACATTGCTGGAGATCATGCCGGATATTGATCCGAAGACGGGCAAACTGGCTGAGGTAAACATCATAGAACGGAGAAACGTCTTGCCGGATCAGCAGGTGGTCTTGAAGCGGCAGGGGCAATGGATGCCACATTGGGATCTCCGCAAGGCGGTCTATCGACGATACTATGTACTGATAAACTCCGGGGACCTCGGGCTATTTTCAGCCACTACGCCACTCATTTTGGCCAAGAAGTTCACCGTAGCCAACTATGTGAACTTCTCACACACCTATGGACAGCCCATCATTCACGGAAAAACCGTTTCGGAGAGCAATGCGGACCGCAAGCGGTTGGCCAACGAGATTGCCAACGCCGCGCAGAACAAGGTGGTGGTTACGGGCATTGAGGACGAGGTTGACATCAAGACCTTCACGATGTCCAACAGCGAGAAAATATATACCGGGCTTATCGAGTTCGTGAACCGGGAAGTCTCCAACTTGGTACTGGGCAGCGAGTCGATGGCGGGCGGTATGCAGTCGTATGTCGGCTCGACCAAAGCCCATCAGGATATTTTCCGGGATCGCATCGAGGTGTACCGCCGATATATTGAGAACATCATGAATGAGGAGATCGTGCCGCGACTGGTGGCCATGGGCTATATCTTACCGGGGTTGGAATTCAAGTATTCGAACCGCATCGAGATGAGCAACGAAGACCGCATCAAGCTCTATTCGCTGATTACGGACAAATATGAGGTGGCGCCCGATGAGATTGAAAAGGAGTTCGGCATCAACGTGGGTAAACAGCTCAACGTGATGACCGGCCTAGCCGGTGGAACGGTCGCGGGAACCAGCCATAACGACCGGGGGATCATGTCCGACGAGGAATACTATCGCCGCTACGGACATCCTCGCGGGGTGCATGTGGCAAATTTTCTGCGGGGAGCGAAGTAACGGCCCGTCTTACGCTCCCTGAATGCAGGGCTGCCGACAATGCTGCCTACGGGCCGGAGGAACAGCAGGAATACGAAGCTGTTCGGGACGCCTTCCGCCGGCTTGTGAAATGGTGGGAAAATAGTGCCGAGAGGAAAGACCTGATTGAGGAAATCATCACCTTGCGGGCTTCATTTTTAATCGACAAGGCATTGCGTGGATTGCGCATTGATTTTGACCGCGCGCTGGATATTCTCCGGAATCGGAACGCCTTCATCTCCGCCCGTGAGCAACAACAGCATGAAATTCTCGTGGCTGCGGTGGAAAACCTGATTGATTTTGCCGTGGCCGAAGAGATGACCATGCTCGGAGCTCTCCCTGAACAGGTCTCAGAAACGAATTTGGCGGAGTGCGAGGAGGTTTGCCGACGCTATAACCTCGTGTACGCGCAGAAAGAAAACGAGCAGGTAGGACTGGCGGCTGCGATGGCTGCCTGGTGGATGGCTGTCAGCGAGGACACGCTTGTTACCTTCATGACGCAGGGGGATGAACGGGTCCGTCCCTGGCACCTTTCCTTCGAAGGGATTTCCTATCGCAAGTCGGAATTCCCGCCAGAACTGATTCCGCCCATCGAATGGGGCTGCCGATGCTACCTCGTGGCCAACGGTTTCGCCTCGGTACACGCTTCTGTCTCCCGTTCTTCCGGACATAGGAAGGTGGATCCGGTTTTTCGGGAGAGTCTTGCCACGGGTGGACGCATCTTCTCCGACGCACATCCTTATTTCAGCACGCCGCTGCCGGAGTTTGCCGTGCAGACAGGCGACAAACTCAAAAAACGATTCCACTATGCCTAAGATAACGCTTGACGAATTCTGTGCCCATTGGGTGGAAGGGAAGTATGTTACGAAGATGCCCAATAAGCTCCAATACAACGTCTTTGACTTTGTGACGCTTGCCGGTGACTATTCCCGTCAGCAGTTCCAGGCTTCTTTTTCATCGGGAGGGTTCTGTGGCGGCAGCCGCTGGGCGCCTCGCACATCCCGCTGGGGAAGACGGTTCACGCACCCGGTGATGAACGATTCGGGAACCCTGGCAAAAAGCATCAAGTATGAAAGCAAGCGGACCGACATTGTGGGGCGACGGGATAACCGCACGCGTATTTTTAGTAAAGGGGCATATTACAACATTTACACGACCGAGAAGAGTGTCCCTGTCCGTGGCAAGCGAGGGCGCAGCCGGGAACGGTACGGTCACTATGCGGCCGTGCACAATACGGATCCCAAGTTTGGACTGTACACGGTGAACCAGTATTCTTCACGGCGCCCCGTACATCGTCAGTTCATAGGTTTCTCTCCAAAGATCGACGCGTACATAGCTGCTCACTTCATTGACAAAATATTTGAAGGATTCCCCATGTCATGATTAAGGACAAGCATAACACCAGCACTCCCGTAATGCCGGCGCCACGCAACGAAAGCCTGCCGGAAGAGGTTTCCGAAAACCCGTTCGTGAACATGTACCAGGCGGTACGCAGAGCGATACTCACCATACGGGAAAATCCGGATGACGGGGCTTCGCCTGCCTTTTTCAAGACCATAGCCATTGACAACGGGCAGTTTGCGCGGATTGTCCGTGGTGAGAACACGGAATACGAGATTGCTTTCCCTGCGGTATTCATCCATTTCGTAAACGTCCGTTACCTGGTGGCGCAGCAGCGTATCGGTGAAGGGCGTGCCACCATGCGGGTGCGATTCATACTCAACACGCTCAACAACTCCGACCCGGAACGTGAATGCGATCCCTTCATTGTCTTTCAGCGGCTCAACGTGGCCATTCAGGACGCCAAGGATCGGGAACCGGCGCTTAACGAACGCTGCAACCTGACCTATTTCGATATGCCGCAGACAACCAACATGCTGCAGGCCTACTGGATAGACTACGAAGTGTGGTTCCGCGAGTCGTCGGCATGGCGCTACCGGGACTGGGTGAAGCGTTATCTGGTGATGCCGCCGTTCACACAGCACAGCGACGCTCCGCAGCATGATCTTCAACAGCATGGGCATCACGCCAAACCCGAATACGAGGAGGTGACGGGATTCGTGATCTCCGCCGATGCGGATGAGATACCACCCACGGAGGATTCCGGCGAAGAGGTGGAACAGGACAGGACCTGACGATGCGGGTCCTGTTCTGTTCTGTTCTTTTTCAGGTCAACTTCTCTCTTACAACTTTCTTCAAACCATACTCCTACTCTTTCGGAAAGAAACAGCCGATTATGGATATCAATTCACTTCAATATGTTGTCGGCGAGGCCAAAACAGGCGAGCCGGCCGTCATACGTTTTTTCGGGCGTGTCTCCGAGGAGAATACCGCACGGTTCAATGAAGAGTTCGATTTTCTGGAGAATGTCGTGCGCCCTTCGTGCATACGCGTACTGATTAACTCGGAGGGTGGCAGTGTGCTGTACGGCATGACAACCTATTCCACCATTGCCAACAGCAAGGTGGATACGGAATGCATCATTGAAGGTATCGCCGCATCGATGGCATCCATCATCTGGGCTGCGGGGAACCGTTCGCTCATGCGAGACTATGCCATACTGATGATTCACAATCCGATGCTCCCGGATGGGGATGACGACGAAGGATCGGATATGGTCCGGGCATTCACCAGGCAGATTGAGACCATCTACCGTAAGCGGTTCGGACTGAAGGCGGAACAGGTTCGCGCCATTATGAACGGGGAAGCCGGCAAAGACGGTACCTATTTCGATGCTGCGGCGGCCGTGAAAGCGGGTATTATCCCGGCTGAGAATGTCATTCACACCTCCAAACAACTCTGTGAGAAAGTCCACAATGAAGTGGCGGCACTGACCGACACGGCGGCCATCCAGGAACTTATGAGCCGGGTCAGTTCGGAGAATAAACTATTTGAAGAAACAGTACCTACTCTTAAACAAACAGAAAGCGATATGACGAACGAAAACAAGACACAAGGATTTGAATATGGGGCTATTGCGGCATCCATCGGTATGAAGGACAAGGATGTCAAAGATGTCATGGCCCGCATTTCGGAGCTGGCTGCCCTGGAACCCAAGTATAAGGAAATGCAGAAATCCCTGAATGACGCCCAGACGGTCATTGCCGGCAAGGAGGCCGCCATTCAGAATCTGCAGAAGGACCTGGCTGCCGTTACCTCACGACTGTCTGCCTATGAGCAGAAGGAGAAGGATGAGCAGGCGGCTCGCATCGAGACGCTGGTGGAAAACGCCATCAACGAGGGGAAAATCGACCGTGAGGCCAAAGCCCAGTGGGTTGAGATGGCCACCTCGAATTTTGCACTGGCGGAAAGCACGCTGGCCTCCATTCCTGCCCGTGACAAGATTTCACGCGAGATCGCCAAGAATCCGGATAATATCCAGGCGGCGGCAGATGCGGCGAGAACGGCCGAGGAGCTTATGACCGAAAAGGTCAAGGAGGTGGTCGGCAGCGATTTCAAGTTCAAGAAGCTCCGATAACCTGAAGCCCGTAGTGGCTCAACCCTTAATCTACTGTTAATTGACTTGCCGGAGACCTGAGGTCTCACGCGGAAGAGGTATCCGCCTGTCGGCTGAGATTCTTTTTCAAACCTGTAACTCAAAAGACAATGGCTGATACTTTAAACTTCTTACAGAACGGGTATAACGGTGAGGTGCTGGAAGACCTGCTGACCTATACCGTTCAAGGAAACGACACGGTCCGCGAAGGACTTATCCACATCAAGACCGGCATCCAGCACCGTTATACGCTGCCGGCCGTAAAACTCGGGAACGTCATTCAGGACAACGTCCCCACACCACAGTCGACGCATGGCATCAAGGGAGAAGATGGCTCGAACGAATACCAGTTCACCGAGCGTTACCTCGAACCTTCCGATTTCATGATTTACCTGGAGTTCAACCCCAGGGACTACGAGAAATACTGGAAGTTCGCACAACCCGAAGGCAATCTCGTGTTCCGGGAGCTGGATCCGCGCATTCAGGCCACGATGCTGCGCCTTCTGATGGACAAGAAAAACGAGTACATCGGAAACGCTATCTGGACCTCCGCACGCGGCGGAGAGTCGGCGGCCAAGATTACGGCTCCCGAAGGCTGCACGAAAATCGGCGCCAACAAGGAGAAGTATTTCGACGGGGTCATCAAGCGAATCCTCGACAACGTGAACTCCACGGATGACGAGGTGAAAGCGGGCGGACAGTGCATCGTCTCGGGTACTACCGAACTTTCCGACGGTGCCGCCGTAGAAGCAGCCCTTTATGCCATGTGGAAGAACTGTCCCAAGCAGATCCGCAAGAAGACTTCACTGGCCTTCATTGTCGGCTGGGACGCTTGGGATGCCTACGACCAGTATATTTCCGACAAGCAGGTCAAGTACTCGGAAAATACCGAGGTGAACAAGTACCGCTTCAAGGGAAAACGTATCATCCCCATCGTCGGTATTCCGGAACACACCATGGTGCTTGGCGAGTTCTCCACAGGCATGGACTCCAACCTCTGGATGGGCGTGGATTTCGCCAACGACACGGAAATCCTCAAGGTGGACCGCCTCCAGGCCAACTCCGAGCTCTTCTTCATGCAGATGCGCATGAAGATGGACGTCAACATTGTGCGTCCTGCGGAAATCGTGGTTCACACCGCCTACAAGAAAACCGAATAACACACCTTTCATCTGATTTGAATGTCTCACCCGGGGAGTGGAGGTAAGGCCCCGCTCCCCAATTTTCTTTCGACAACCATGGCAAAAAAAATCAATAATGCAGAAACGCCCGAGAATCCGGATGTTGCCGCTACGCAAACAGTGGCGGAACAGGAGGCTGAACGCATACAGGAAGAAACGGTACAATCCGAGACAGAAGCGACCGCAAAACCGAAAACACAACAGACAAAGGAACAGGAAACAACCGACCCCCATATTCTGGAACTCTTGAAGAAATTCCCCGGTTATCCAGCACTTTACATCGGAAACGGAGGTAGTACCTTCTCACCGGACACTGCTATCCACATTCGAGGGAACGCCGTGCTGTACAAAAACCCGTATTTCAAACAATCTAAAATGAAATTATAATGGCGCTTGGAAATGTATTTATCAAGGATGTCGACGGAAATATCCCGTACGATACCGGTTCCGGGAACGAAAAGGTGACCGGACTGCTCTTCGACGTCTCCTTGCAGCCGACACTTTTCACCGAGGGATACGGCAAGACAAACGAGTCGAAACTCAAACTCGGAGACGTGTGCTATGTCACGTCTTTCAAGTCCGCCGTCAATGATTTCGGTATCATCGAACGCGTGGAAGCGACGGAAGAGGAAGAAGCCAACGTCAACTTTCTGCACGGCATTCCGGCATACCACATACGGGAGTTCTTCCGCATGTCGGGAAACGTGAATGGAACAGGGAAACTTTATGTCATGTTCGCGGACTGCTCCTCGAACTGGGACGCATTGGAAATCATGCAAAGGGCTGCCGGAGGAATGATCAACCAGCTCGGCATCTGGACCGAGCAGCCGTTGTGGAAGGCCAACGGAGGCGAAGACAAGTACAACCTCAATCTTGTAAAGGGGCTGAATGACGTGGCTGTCGGCCTTGCCGAGCAAAACCAGCCTCTGTCGCTCATTCTTTCGGCAAACCCCTCCAACACGGGCGCAGATACGACCGAGGGCCGCCAGGTTGACCTGAACAAGATACCTTCCTGCATCTGTGAGGCCAGTCGTATCAGTTGCATATTCGGACAGGCACATAACGAGACTGTCGGCCTCATGCAGATGCGCAACGTCAACCATACCCCCGTGGGGTTCCTCGGTGCCGTGATGGGTGCTATCGCGAAGGCCGGCGTGCAGGAATCCATCGCATGGGTGAAGCAGTTCAACCTGTTCACCGATGACTTCCAGGAAATAGAACTGGGATTCGGGGATATCAACCTGGACGAGGCGGAGGAAAACTTCCTTAGTCTGAACCGTTACGAATCCCTCTCCCCGGCATTGCTGGACGAGCTCGATGACAAGGGCTATATCTTCCCGATCAAGTACGCAGGACGGGAGAACGGCATCTATATCTCCAAGGACCAGACCTGCTCCACGGGAGACTACCGTACCATTGCCCGCAACAGGACGATCAACAAGAGCCGCAGGGCCGTACGTGCCGCGCTGCTTCCCTATGTCAACTCGCCGCTGCTGGTAAATCCCTCGACGGGATACCTCGCGGCATCCAAGATAACGGCCTTCAAGACGCTTATCGGAGATATTCTGGCCAAGATGCAGGCCGCACAGGAGATTTCCGGGTATGCCGTAACCATTGACGCCAATCAGAATGTGCTTGTTGATGATACGCTCCGCATTTCGTATGTCATCGTACCGGTCGGAGTGGCTGTCAAGATCTATGTCGAAGAGGGTCTCTCATTAACCGCTTAATACCCGCATTATGGCTGTAATCAATAACGTAGCATACTCCTGGTCGATGATTACCTTGTCATCGACAGCGTTGGGAATCGACGAAGGCTCGACGACGCTTGAAGGCGTGTCGGCGATAAAATGGTCCAAAAAGCGCAAGGTGGAATCCAACTACGGCATGGGTGGAAAGCCCGTGTCCCGCGGATTCGGGAACATCACTTATTCGGCGTCCATCACCATGGATTACGCCACACAGCAGTTGCTGCGCTCGGTCTATGGCTCGTTGCTCGAAATCGGAGAGTTCGACCTGATCATCTCCTTTGCCAACCCGATGGCTTCCGAGGACTGGACGACCACAACCGTCACCCTGAAAGGCTGTATCTTCACCGAGGATTGCCTGGAGTCCCAGCAGGATGACACGAACATCACCCACGAATTCGATTTGAATCCTTTCGATATTCAAATCGGTTCAGGGGATACCATTTAATGGCCGGCTATGAATGTAACTTTTGAAGGAAATACTGCAACGGGAAAGAATGAATGGCTGACCCCGCCGTCCATCTTGCAGCGGCTGGGAACGTTCGATTTGGACCCTTGTGCGCCGGTGAACCGTCCGTGGGACATTGCGGCGCACCATTATACGGTCGAGGACGACGGGCTCAGACTCCCGTGGCATGGCCGTGTATTCTGCAATCCGCCGTATGACAAGGCGCTCATCGCACAGTTCATACAGCGGTGCGCGGAACATCGCAATGCCGTGGCGCTGACGTTTGTCAGGACAGACACGAAACTGTTTCAGGAACTGATTTTCCCCCGTGCGGACTCTATTCTCTTTATCAAGGGAAGGGTGAGCTTTTGCCACGCCTCGGGAGTACAGGGAGGTCCCGCGGGCGCTCCGTCCTGCTTGATTGCCTTCGACCGACAAAATACGGAAAGGCTTGAACAGAGTGGAATTGAAGGATGTTTGGTCAGGCTATGATCCTGTTCATGTCCCCATTTTTCTCAGGAGGGTGCGCATGGCATAGGCCTTGCGCACCTTTTATTGTTCAGACTTCGATGTATTTTCCCGGCAAGAAACCGATATGCTCACCGCTGAAAACATAGCCGAGCTGGTTTGAAAGACACATGGTATGGCCGATTCGCTTGTCCATATTCCGGTGGGAATGCCCGTATATCCAGTATTCCACGGGACTTGCTTCGATGAAATCACCTAACTCGACGACAAACGCCCCGTTCAACGGACTGCCCTTAAACTCTGAGGCTAGCAATTTGAAGGAAGGCACATGATGTGTGGCGACAAGGATATGTCGGGCCGAACTTCGGGCGATACTGTCCTTCAGGAAACGGACACAACGGTAATGCTCGTCGTTGAAACGGGTCCAGTCCAGCGGTTCGTTGCCGTAACGGATACGCTTGAAATCGCTGATGGCACTCTCCGTGGCGTAGGCATCCTGCATGGAGATTTTAGACCATAGGGTCGTGGCGATTAACGTCGTATCTGCGGACAGGGGAATGACGGCATTATAATGACAGGTGATGTTCTTCCGAATGGCATAACTCCAGCCGTTGTAAAGCTTGTCGATGTCAAACAGCTTGTAAAACTCGTGATTGCCTGGGATGACGATAACCTGGCGGTAATGGTCCGATGCCCAGCTCCAGAAGGGATGCGTGGAATAGTTGTCGTCTCCGATATAGCCGATGTCGCCAGCCAGGAGGAGAATATCTCCCGTCACTTCAAGCGGGTGCTCTTTCAAAAAGTGGCTGTTATCGGAGAACTCAAGATGCAGGTCGCTGGCATATTGTATCTTCATATTATAATACGAATACTTCTCTCATTATTGCAATAAAAGTTCTGATCTGTTCATCGTCCACTCGCAACCTGTCTTGTAAGGACTGGTTCGGCAGCGACGCCTCCATCATATCCGCAAATGTTTTCATGTCTTCCTTCAATGAATCGGGAAGAAGAATCGTATTTGTAGGATCAATAGAGGTTACCAGCAGTTTGAACACATCGTCCCTATGTTTCTTTATATCCTGGCTGCGGATTTCAGGATTGGTTTTCTTCTCTTCCGTAAGATTGAGAAACGCCCGCACTTTCAGGCAAATCAGACTCAATGGTGTGGCAACTCTCAAACCCTCATGTATCATGCTGTTCTCGATGGTGAACTGATAGCAGTCCGGATCCATAACGATGGCGGACAGACTGGAGAGCTTTTCACCGACAGGAATGGGGGTCAGGTGGAATCCGGTAGGTTCTCCAAGGATATCCGGTCGTGTGGACAGCAGCTCGATGCGGATTGGATAACCGGGAGACGGTTTGATGAACCGGAATAACTCGGGCGCGGGCTCTTTGCCTTCTCCGCGCTTGCGTTCACGGTTTTGATATTCCCCCTCAGAGATGAACTGCCAGAACCGTTGGCCAAATTCCGGGGTCATGTTATCGACAATCAGAATCATGTCAATGTCATCCGTGGCTCTGGGCGGCATGTCGCTACCCGTCAACGCGATATCGCAAGCCGTTCCGCCGATGATGATATAATTGTCGCTGAAATCCTTAAAATACTCCTTGAATTTTTTTAAACCTCTTACCATTTTATTGTCTTGATTATATATTCCAATTCACCTTCCACCCTTGCGTCCGTATCGTGCCGTAACGACAGGTACAAGGACAGTTTGTCGACATATTCCGTGTCCGGGAACATCCGCGGGTGGTATATCCAAACCTCGATACAATGTTTCCCTTCCATGTCGTCAACCTTCAAACCTTCCGACACCATATCTTTGAAATCCCGGTCCAGGATAGCAACGGTCCGCCTCTCTTCCGGATTCAGATGCGAGTAATGCGACAGGGCGTTGATACCGCTTGTCATCAGATTGTCCGGCAGGTCATCATCCGTGTAATACACCCAGCGGACCGGGCTCCGCATAAACGGCACAGCCTTTTCCCAAAGTTCCTGCCTGGGCAGTGTAAAGATTACTCTTTTCTCCACATTGGGAATCATTTCAGACCTGCAGAGCCCGAACTGTTCCAAATCCAACAATCCTCGTCCGACTGATTGATAGGAATATGGACAGATATTTTCGAAATCCTTTATGGTACAGCTCCCATGCAACGATGATTGCAGATAGTACAACAAAAGATACTGCGCCACCGGTGACAGAAGTCTGTTCTTTTTGGGTCTTCGGGATTTCTCTATGGCATTTACCAGCAGCGTCGGCAGGAAGGCATATTTTCTGGATACTACAAAATAGACTCCCTGTTCAATCAAGCGGCTGCGATTGATGTATGTCGCGGCTTCAAGGATGAAGACGACCGGCACGCCGACAATCGTTTCTACACGTTCCGCATATCTGCGATAATTGGCCGGAGTCAGCGTTGCCGTACCGTTTTGGGAAGCAAAGCAGAACGGCTGCCTGTTGAATGTCCCATGATAGAAACTGAATCTTGTGGTCGTATCAATATTCAGCCCCTTCAGTTCTGACCGTTGAACAGGTGTCAATGCGACAGTTATCCCGGCTATTATGATTTCCCTTATATCCATTATCATCTATTTTGTACCATTATCACTTCGCATGATAACAGTACAAAAGTAACGATAATTATCTGATGTTACAAATATTGGAATATATTTTCCGTCTCTGCCATATTGCCGCCTGTATATACACCGGTCCTATAAGCGGCTCCAATAGACAGGCATAGGTATGACCGGGCCGTATATCATTTTTTTGAGTATTCAGATGAATTGCATAGAGAAATCAATGCTTAATGCTCGGGCTGTTTATTCAGATGCGAGATAATTCGTGTTTTCGTAATCTTTTCGGAGAATTTTCCCCTACACTTTAAATGAATCAAATTCATTTCGATATGGAAGAAAAGATGCTTACGCTGGAACAGGAAGCCAAAATCAAGGAAAAAGCCCTCAAAATCAAAGAAGAGAAGAAACTGCGCAAGGTTTACCCGATGGTCGTATATGGGGAGACCGAATGTGGGGAAAAGGAATACTACGTCGCTTTTATGGCGGAGCCCACTTTCCCGCAGTTCTCCAAGTTCATGGCGGCCTCAAAGAAGGATGAGGTCCTGGCCATGCGCACACTGGCGCGCGACTGCTTCATGGATGGAGACAAGGAACTTGTCGACAACGATTCGCTGTTCCTCTTCGGCCTGATGGGACAGTTGTCGGAACTCATCACTACACGACAGAGCGTCCTGGTAAACTTATAAGCCGGTGGGTGGTGACGGACGAGCAGCGCATCCGACAACGGATGATTTACGTCCGCCATTACTTCCCCGGCGTGAACCTTAACACAGTCACGGATGAGGAATTTGCCATGCTGTCGGAAGAGGCGCTGTGGCTGCACGAGCAGATGCAAGCGGCACATCTCAACCAGGAACTGATGAAAGCGGGGCTGCACAAATGATGTGCGCCCCGCATTTGTATCGAATAACGGATATCCGGCTAATCGTCAGAATTAGCCACGTCTGCGGCCAAACCCAGTATCTTCTTATACTTGCGTTCAATGTTTTGCAGACGCTGGATCTCCTCCTTCGTCACTCCCGATTCCTTCCGCCGCTTCATGCCTCCGATAGTACGTCGGCATTCCATAAGTTCTGCTCGTGTGTTGAACAGTTCCTCGATGATTTTGGCCATCGGCCGCTGCATGCATTTTTGCGTGAAGGTCTCCAGGGTTTCCGGTTCTTTCTTTTGTCTTGCCATAATTCGTATTGTGTTTTTGATAGCTTTTCAGACAGTCACTTAACAAAAATAATACAAAAATCGGACAGTGCAAAAAACGAATGTGCGTGTCCTGCGACTGGCCGTTTTTTAATCTCCTTCCCTATTCCTTTTTAAGATAGAAGCAACAACTCGTCATGGCTCAGGAACAGAATTACCAGGTCAATTATACCATCAACGTAGATGCCTCTCAAGGTACCAAGCAGGTCATCGCCTTCGGTGAGGCCGTGGGGAAACTTGTGCAGGCGAAAGCGTCGTTGACTCCGGCCGTCACGAACATCAAGAACATGATGGACGAGATTGACCGGGTGTTCCGGACCAAAAACGGGAAAAAGCGAAGTTTCGATTATCGCCTGACCATCGACACGAAAAACAGTGAGGCGAAACTGGAAAGGGTAAAAAAACTGCTGACGGAGATAGCAGAACTTTCCAGAGGCATCACGCTTTCCATCGGTACGGCACAAGCTCTGGACAGCAAGAGGATCAAGGCAAGCACGAAAAGCCTGTATGAGAAGAAGGCGGCAGAAGCGCGCAAGGCGGAAATTGAACGGAACGCCTCCTCTTCGGTATCGGCCATGGCAGATGCCCAAAAACGCATCACAAAGGCCATTGGCAAAATAAACTCGGCCCTCACATACATGGAGCGGAGCCGGGAACTCAATATCAAGACCGACCAGGCGGAACAGCGGCTGAGAAACATTCTCGCGTTATTGGGACAAGTCCGACGCGCTTCCTCTATCTCCCTGAATATTCAGGGAGGATTGGGAAGTGCCGGCGTTTCTTTAGCTTCGGGCGTGCCGGTTCCATATGCTCCAACGGCTTTCGCGTTGCCCGAAAAGGCGCAGCAGAGACTCATGGAGCGGCTGTACACCCAACAGCAGCTCCACCGTCAGAAACTGGTCCAGGACGAAGAGAATTTTGAGGCGCAGCAGCGTCGCAAGACACGTCTTGATTCGGAGAAGCAACAGGAGCTGCAGCGCAAGAACGCAGCAAGGGAAGCGGAACGGCTGCGGCGTCAGGCGGAAGACGCGGCGCGCAAGGAAGCAACAGCCCGGCGAAAGGCGGAAGATGCCCGCCTGAGGGCTGAGGCTGCGGCACAGAAGAAAGCGGAACAGAATGCCCGACGGCAGGAACAGCGCAACGCCATGCAGTCTGTGCGGCTGATGCAGCGCGAAAACACGGCTGCGGGAACGCTGTACCGCAGCAAGCGTCGCGCAGCCATCAACCGTATCCAATACTCCCACGCACCCTCGCTGCGGAACTTGCCGTTCGCTTCGATGCTCAATGCCTACATGGGCTACAGCTTTGTGCGTTCGGAGCTGACAAAAGCCATTGAATACTCCAATATTATGGAGTCGGCGCACTCCATTCTGAAAGTGGCCGATACCGACCTGAAAACATTCGAGACCCGGTTTGACAATATGGCCCGCCACGTCCGTAAAATCGGTATCGACACCAAATATACGGCCGTGGAGATTGCCGGTGCTGTCAAGTACCTGACAATGGCGGGAATGAACATCGATACCATACACAAGTCGATCCGTCCGATTACGAATCTGGCTTTGATCGGCGACAATGACGTGGCCTATATTGCCGACCTTGCCACCAACATCATGGCTGGTTACGACATCAACAACGACAGCATGGACAGTGTGGCCGATGTCATTGCTTCTACCATATCGCGATCAAACGTCAACATCGTGGAGGTGGCTGAATCCTACAAGATGGCGGCCGGATACCTTCGCATGGCAGGTATCGATTTTACGGAAGCCAGTGCTGCCATCGGTCTGTTGGGTAATATGGGTCTGAAAGGCACCCTGGCCGGTACCTCCTTGCGTGCCATGGCCACCCGTTTTGCCAAGCCCACAAAAGAGGCACAGAAGGTACTTGATCGCTTGGGAGTCCAGTTTACCGAAATGAGGGATATCGAAGGAGTCATGGTCGAGAAATTGAGACCTCTGGCTGACATCTTCGAAGAGCTGAACAGAAAGAGTGCATCTATGGCTGATATGCAGTCCATCTTCGGTAAAATCGGAGGAAATGCGGCCATGATGTTTGTTCGGAATTACGATCAGCTGCGGACGCTTACGGCGCATAACCGGGGCTCACAAGGTATTTCCTCCGAGCTGGCACTGGTCAAGCAGGACACGACCAAGGGACTATGGGCACAGGTGACCTCCCAGCTCACCGAAGGATTCATGCAGGCATACGAGGTGCTGGAACCTTCCATCCGCTCGGTATTACGGTCTTTGCTGGATAAGTTCAAAGCTCCTGAATTCACACGGGGACTGGTTTCCATCGGGAACGCATTGCTGGATATATTTACAGTCATCGGCAATATCGGAGCTTGGGTCACCCGGAACTTCCACTGGATAGAACCGCTGGTGTTTACCGGTGTTGTGGCTACCCGTCTGTTCAAGGTGGCGGGGGCGTTGACAAATATCGGCATAGCTGTCGGCTTTATCGGGAAGCAGGCCGCGGCCACCACCTCCATCGAGGCTATTCAGGGGCTTATCGGTTTCGGGAGTGCAGGGAAACTGTCTTTTGCCCAGAGAAGGGCCATCGTTTCCACCATGCAGGCGGCTGGCGTGGCAGGCCGTGGAGCCATGACAAGGGCTTTGTTGGCCGGAGGCGGCACCATCGGGGCACAGAACGTTCTCAAGTCCCTGTTCGCCACACAGGTAGCTACCGGAACCGGACTGACCGGCGCTGCCGCCTCATTGAGTGCCATCGGTACGGGTGCCGTGGCGGCCACGGCCGGCATCGCAGCTTTGGTCGGGGCCCTGGGCTGGGTTGCATACAAAACATGGAAGGTCAAAGAGGCCAAAGATGCCGTATTGGAGGAAATCGAGCAGAACAGGAAATACCGCTACCCATCCATCGAAGCACTCTACGCGTCGTTGAGCGACACTTACAGTATGGCTGTCAGGACCAAACGTGCGGTGGAGGAAGTGGTGGCCGGAAAAACCATCGAGGAGGCATCAGGACATAAAATCGGCGCCTTTACGAAGCATTGGTGGGCGGGATTCATGGGCTCCTTTGCGGCGGCATCGTCGGAAGGCATGATGACTATCAACGATGTCTACAACATGGACGATGCCCGTCAGGATGATATCCGGGACGCCCTTGTCACATTGGCCAAGCGGGACAGCCAGACACGCATCAATTCGGCGTATGCTGAACTCGGCAAACTGAACTCGGTATTGGAGGTGAACGCTTTCCTGAATACCGTGCATGAACGCTTCGGGCAACAGGACAAAGACCTCGACACGAGCCTGTGGCGAATGGTAAACGGCAAGGCGGTGTACAACGACAAGATCGGCGAGATGTCGGAAGCCGTAGCCGCACAGACGTATGACTACGCCCAATACATCAACAATACGACCGTTCCCGAGATTGTCCGCGCAGCCACAGCCTACCGGGACGCCATATCCAGCACCGCCAAGGCGCAGGAACTCATGCGCAAGGGAGGCTTCGACTTCGAGCAACTGGCAGCCTGGGGATATTCCCTGAATGCCGAAGGTCATTGGGTGCCGAAAAAGTTGGATAGCAACGCTACCGACGAACAACGTGTAGAAAACATCTCTCATCGAAAGCTGGCCCACAACGCACTGGTGAAGTTCTTCTCCTCCTTACGGCAGACCTTCGGGGGCTCGGCGGAAGCCGCAGAAAATATTCTCCGTGTGGCAGGCTTTACCCCGGATCTATACAGCAACGAACCCGACTCCAATGATACCAGGCCTTTCTCCAGCAACCCGATTACCAACAACGGTCCGGATGACGGAGGGGCCGGAGGAAACTATTCGGGGACGGGACGCCTCTCCTCAGCGGCCCCCAAGCAGGTAATTGTCAATATCGACAGTCTGCTGAGTGTACAGACCATCGATCTGATGAAATCTCAGGAAGGACAGACCGAAGAAATACAGAATCTGAAACAACAACTCGCGCAGGCGCTCATCGATGTCGTGCATGACTTCGATGCCTCTTGGAATGGATGACAAATATGGGAAGACTTTTACAAATGACCGCTTCAACCCTGTTAAGCGGCGGCATACTGAATAACGGAACGCTGGGCGGCTATATCAGCAACGCAACCCGCCTGGCATTGGGCATGGGGCTGGCAGAGCTTCAGGAAGGCCAGGTCCATTATTTCTCCAAGCATCATGATCTGTTGAAACGGGCGGCCATACAAGTCGCCTCGCAGACGGCATACGGTCTCTTGCGGTCGTACCCGCGTTATCTCAAATATTGGGAACAACGGGTACGCGACAAGTATCTGGAAGCCCAGTCCCAGTCGAGCCTAGCCAACAAGACCGGGCAGTATTACCAACTTATCAAGGAGCAGCAGGCGGTGGCCCAAAAAAAGAACTATACGGATACGATCGTAGGCCGTACGGTGGCGGATTATCTGGAACTCTCCATCTCGAAGGAAGGCCGGTATTACGACAACAAGGAATGCAAGGTAGAACCCAACACGAAATACGGGCTGGTGACATTCGTGGACCTCGGCCCGCAGGTTCAGGTGGCAAGTCGTAACAACATACTTCTGACACAGGTACAGGGGCGTGACTATACGCGCAAGGAATTTATTTCCGGCGGTGATCTGGAAATTACCATCAACGGGAAAATCACCTCGAAATATCCCGACGTGTACCCCGAAGCGGAAGTGTCGAAGTTCTTGCGGCTGATGCAGTACAAGGGCGTCATCGAATGTGACAACACCGTCCTGAGGCAGTTCAACATCACGCAGCTCATCATACAAAGCTATACTTTACAGCCAACGGACTGCCGGAATGTGCAGCCATACTCGGTGACCTGCGTGGCTGTCGAGCCTTCCGAGGCGGTAGAGGTGAAACTGGCCGAACAGGAAGTGGTGGACACGGCCATCAAGCACACCAACAAATGGATCAAGTATGTTAAATTCGGTACGGAGGTTGTCGATCCGGCGTCCTTGCTCAAACTTACACAATTATGGCTGTAGCGGCTATGGACGTGCTGTGTTGCCGCATCACGGTCGGCGACCCGGACCCCAACAATCCGATGAAGATACTGAACGGGGTGGAGATGACGGAGGTACACACAATTGAAATCAACGAGAGCTACAAGAAGTTGATAGGGACAGCCAAAGTAACTTTCCCGAAAGGCTCGGTCTGCCGTTCAACCATCATCGGCAACATAACTTTGGAAGGCAGGGACGCATCCCGTCTGACGACCGAAATCATGGAAGACGGCGTGCTCATCGAAAAGCGCACGACCCAGCGCCTTGTGGACGAGACGACTTTCAAGATCGGACAGCGCATCAATATCAAGTTGGGCTATAACGGCGTGATGAAAAACATGTTTGACGGGTATATCACGGGCTATAATTCCGACAGTATGCTGGAAATCCAGTGTGAGAACATGGCCTACAAGCTCAAGCTGAAAAAAGCGCCGCTGTTCGAGACTCCGGTCAAGGGCACCACGGTCAATGATGTGCTGGAAGGTAAATACAATATTCTGAAAGATACCGGATTCAAAATCCATTCAGACACCAAGAAGTACGAAATCCATATCGGCAAGGTCAAGGTTACGGACAACTTCACGGTGGCAGACATCCTCTCTGAATGGTCGCGCTACAAAGTGTATTGCTTTCTGAAATACGATGCCGAGGATGAAGGGGCCATGCCGGCGATAGCCGTCGGACGCCCGTATTCGTCCAGTAAGGCACAACCCGTCTTTCCCGAGGATTCGGGGACCGGCCCGTTCAAAATCTATTTCAACGAGCATGTGGCGCAGAGTAATCTCAAGGTGCTGAAAACAGACCCAAAATTCCTCGCGGTAACAGGCAAGGCACTCGGCACGGACGAGAAATTCTTTGAGGTGACCGTGAGGCTGAACCCGGAATACGATCCGGACTCTCCGGGCAGCAAGGAGTTTCAAACCGTAAACGCTACCCAGATATCGAAAAAATCGCACAAAGTGACAGGCAACACGACCGCAGCGGGAGCGGATACCCGCACGAAAGTTGACCTGTCGACTTATACCATCGTACCGTATATGTCTCCTCATGTCGGTATCAATTCCGACCAGCTCGTGGAAGAGACAACGGAATATTTCCGTAACTACAACTTGAACGGTATAACCGGGACATTAACCATTTTCGGAGATTTCGGACTGGTTCCGGCAGTACAAGTCGAGCTGGTCGATCTGCGAAATCCCTCCAAAAACGGGGTTTATCTCGTAGAAGAGGTGACCACGACTTTCGGAGTAAACGGCTACAGACAGCAGTTGAGCATACCGTATAGGATAAATTCAAAGGGCGATTCTCTTCTTTAATAATCAATTGATCGAATCTGTCCCCTTTCTGTATTGTAACATATGATGTTGTGGATAAGGGGCTTCATTATATTTATGAAGAATTCATCCGGCGATGGGAAGGTAGGAACACTGCTTGTCGATGGCAATGTGAGGATTATGCAGTATGAAATTGCGCGATTGTCGAATAGATGAATTATTCTCGACAGATAGTTAAAGAAGCGGCTGAAATTTTGTTTTCTTCTTACAATATGATTGTATGTTTCCGATTTTTATTATATTTCATATCAATACAGGTTTGGCTATGAAATATATATTATCTATTTCACTGATTATGTCCTTGTTCGGCTGCGGCAACAGCGGACAGATCGAGCAGGAGTTGTCTACAGCGGCAAAATTAATGCGCAACGAACCAGATAGTTCATTACGCATCATCGAGAATATTGACCCCGACCGGATTCTGGGGCGCCACGCACGGGCAAAATACGCTCTCTTGTATTCCGCGGCACTCGATAAAAATTATGTGGATACCGATGATGATTCACTGATACGCATTGCATACCGGTATTACGACAAACGTATTTGTTCGGATTCGGTGAAGTTCCTGATCAACTATCACTATGGGCGAATCCATCAAAATGACGACGATTATCAGGAAGCCATGCGCTATTATCTGACTGCGGGAAAATATGCTCTCGCGGCGCATAAGAATTATTACCTGGGATTAGTATATACCCGTATCGGAGAACTCTATTCCGAGCAGATGAATTTTAACGGGGCGCTGGAATATTATCGGAATGCTTATGATGCTTGGGAAAAACTACGCAATCCGGCGTTTATGAATAATGCGACACTCAATATCGCCAATACTTATTCCAGTTTAAAAGATAACGATAATGCTGTAAAATATTATTTGCAAGCTCTGCAAGCAGCCAGGCAGCAGGGAGACAACGATATGGTTATTGCTTGTTTAAGCAATTTAGGGGATATTTATGTTAGTGAGGGCGACTATCCCAAAGCCTTGCAAGCCGTAAAGGAAATTGAGCAAATCGTCCCTGATGGGTTGTCAATCTACCAATATAGGATATTAATCAAAGTTTATTATCTGCAACACAAGATAGACAGTGCACGATATTATTTCAATATTGCTTCGGAGTTGGCGGAAGATATTCGGGACGATGCGCAGCTGGCTTATTTATCTTTTCAAATTGAATTGGCTTCCGGAAATTCAGAGGAGGCGGCCAATTCGATTAACGAATATATCTGGTTGAGCTATTCCATATCTCGCATGGTGGTATCCCAATCTGCAATCGCCGCCGAGGCAAAATATTATAAAGAGCAAACAGCTTTTGAGAGTTATCGCCTGAAAGTACGCACTTACTTTGAATATATTGTCGGACTACTGATCTTCGGCGTTGTAGTTTTCCTAATCTACTACTACCGGGAACGTATGAAACGCAAGCAGCAGCAGATCGAACGCTACATATTGGCTGTTGAAAGCATCCGGGAGTCGAAAAACCGCATCCTCGAAAATCTTGCCACCAAGGAAGGCTTGGAAGTACAACTTAAAGAATTGGTGATGTCCCGCTTCGAATTCCTTGACCAACTCGGTCGAGCGTTCTATGAAAGAAACAATACAAAAGCGCAGCAAGAGGCCATTTACAAGCAGGTGAAAAACTTCTTTACGAACCTTACATCGAATCCTTCGACTAAAAAAGAATTGGAGAAGATTGTAAACACGGTAAACGATAATATTATTGATAAACTACGGATGCAGTTCCCGAAATTCAAACCGGCGGATATCGATTTGCTATGTTACATCTACGCCGGATTTTCGGCGCAAATCATTAGCGTTATAACCGGCGATTCGGTATCGAATATCTACAACCGCAAATCACGATTGAAAGCCCGAATTGCGGCATCGGATTCATCTGAAAAGGACTTTTTCATTCAGAAAATGTGATAATAGTCTGATTATCAGATAGGCCATCATCTATGACTGGGCAAATTTAGAAAAGTATATGTGTAATATTCTGTTTTTCAGGTAATTAACGCAACATTATAACAGGTGCGAGAATTTTGTATTTCTCGCATCTGCTATTTTTATGTATACCAGCCATTTACAAGTTCTATGTGATAGATTTTATGGACGAAGATTTTGCTCTCGGGAGCAACTGAAAGGCTAACTTTGTTGTTGTCTAACCCAAATCATTATCACATGAAAAAGTTTCTTATTCTACTTGTGCTGTGCTGCATCGGAACTGGTACTTGCATTGAGGCGTATGCAAAGCGAAAGCGGCCGAAAATCACGTCCGTTTATCTGGAGAAGAAAATGACTGTTAAAGGACCCCGCAGCGCCATATTGCCGATTAATGCGATACTTTCTCCGGATGGAAACACTATCACGCTCCACTCTTCAGAGAATTGCGATCAAGCATTCGTTACAATCTCCGGCAACGGAACCAGTCTTACAGATATGGTGAATTTCACCGATCAGACAGCGACCCTCGACGTGTCAGACCTCGACTGCGGTGTTTTCTTGATTACCGTCGAATATGAAAACGGAGCAATTTACACAGGACAATTCGAATTTACAGAATAGCTTCAACCAAAACATATCAAATATGAAGAAAATTGTATTTCTATTTGTGATGGCATTGTATATGTCATCATGTACGCAGGACCTCACACAAAATGAGCACCTCCAACCTCAATCAGACGAAACAACAGGACCTGTTAAGTCAGGAGTCCTACATTTTAACTCTGCAGACGATCTATCCTCCACGATTCTTCAGATGAAAGAGAGACAGGTTTTCGATATCAAACATCTTCCTGCGACCCGCGCTGCAGCTCAGGCATTGAACGGAGAGTTCGTTTCGCTCCGCCAACACTTGATTGATCAGGGTCTTCGAGAGTTTACTGATGCAGAACTGGCAGAAATCGTCGCAGATTCTTTGGAATACGAACCTGAAGACAGCCTCATCGTAGATCCGTATATGACAGCAATTCTCAATGGTGAGCGCGAGGTGCAGGTCGGCGATAAGATTTGTCGTTTCGTGGAGGATGGTATGATTATGTACGATGCTAATGAAAAGGTGCTTTTCGATCCCAATTTGGTGGAACAGAAATTAGCCGTCGAGTCAATGCCTCATGGGCAATCTGTTGAAATAGCCGATGCTAATGGAGTTAAGGCAAAACTTGTTAAAATCGATTATATTAAAGCAGAACAAATCCTTGGAGATCGCATAGGTGGTGGCGCCTCTTCGTCGGACGACTCAGATAATGCGGGGGATAATAGCCAGGCTGCATATAATTATGATGGAAGTATTACGTTGACAAACGGGGTGAAAATTCCGCGGGACAGAATTCGCCGTGCAACCTACACGAAAGGTGGTGGCAACGGAAGTTGGTTAGCGAAAGGCGTCTCCGGACTTTTTGGGCTGAACGTAACTATAACCAACAACTACAATAAGCGTCATCGCATGAAATTGCGTATGTACGAGCAAGATTATATTATCTACCGAGCTGTAGGTATGACGGTTCGAATGCAAAAACGCACATTAGGCATCTGGTGGCGAAAAAAGGCCCAAGAATTTCGTTATGGATGGTCGGCCATCGAGTGTGAATATAAATTCCCGTCTCCGGCCTTCCTCGACCCTCCTAAAATGCCGAATGGTCTGCCGCAATACAATAAATATCCGACTGCAATGACGAAGAAATTTCCGTTTGCAAACACTGAAGTTGTTCTTTTTCATATTCCGATTGCAAATTATGATATTACAACAGGAGATGTGAATGGGGTAATGGCTGCAGGAATGAAAAAATTGGCAAGTAGCATAAATAGTTGGTTCAATGATTCTCAGAACAAGGGACTTCGGAGTAATCCTCGCGGATTGTTTACTACTTATGACGGAGATCGCAAAATAAGAGTAATATTTCCACAAGGCAAAGAGGAGGTGGATTATCACACAGGACGCGAAGTTGTAAGATGGGATAAACAATGGTTCTCCGGTAATTTCATGATTGGCTTCAAGTCCAATATGTCCGGAGGTGGATTCCATTATAAGAATATGAGTTTCTCCCCAGCAAAAGATGTATCAATCATTCGAGGGCGCATATACGGAGCTGTCAAATATGACAATCAGTGGCGCGCTTGCGTAATTGAAACTAAATAAGTATCTTCTCGGAGTTTATTATTTCGCAGGTATGAAAAAGTTAATCTTTGTATTTGCTCTGCTATGTTTCCTGCAGGGTAATGCTCAGACCAGCCAACTCGCGGTTGCAGAGCGTCAGGTTGGTCGATTCGAGGGTGAAATCGGCGGAGGCATTTCTTTTGGAGCCGACAAGCTGAACTTCGACAAGAACAAACTCGGTGCGACTTTCTATACAGAAGCTCGATATAATATGCAGCGTGTCCCGTTGGATGTCGGTGTACAGGTAGGTGGAACGATTTTCCACCGAGAGTCCGTCAATGCCGGACAACTGAAATTCAAGACCTGGAATGTGATGGCTGTGACGGATTACAATCTTCAGCGACATAAGAAAATTTCATTTTTCGCGGGCATTGGCTTGGGTTATGCCTCTTTGGATCATTCGGCTCCGATCACCTTTGATGACTCGCAGCCCAACTGGGGTGGATTCTCAACGGGAACCAAGACTGGATCATTCTGTTTCATGCCACGTATTGGCGTAGAGGTGCTTCATCACCTACGAGTGACTATCGATTACAAGTTCCAGGAAAAAGCAAACCGCCATTTCGGCCTTACACTCGGTGTAGTTTTTGGTGGAGGTCGTAGATAATCATTAAACGAAAGATGCTGGGAGAAAACCGACATCTTTCTTTGTCTAATTATTCAGGAAAGAGACTGTCTAACAAGTTTTAGACAGCCTCTTTATTATGTATGCCAATAATATAACGGACAGCCGAAATTTTGGGAATCGAGGGCAGCGGATATTTCGCACTACAGCAGCGTCCGGTTTGAGATAGCGCGACGTTGTATGGACCGCTCAGCGGGGTATTCGCCGCCATTTTTCTTAGATTATGTGCCAGCGCCACAAGACCGAATTCGATGTTGACTTTTTCTAAAGACCTCAATCGGAATCTGCGGAACATACGATCCGCTTTAATCTGCCCGAATACGGCTTCGGGCTCTATGGGTCTTCGTGAGCGATGAAGTATCCCCCGTTCGGAAGTCAGCAGTTCGCGGACCTTTTCCTTATATTCGTTTAGACGGTGATTCACCCGGATAATCCTGTTTCCCTCGGCATTGTGGCACTCCTTGCGCAAGGGACACTCGGTGCAGCCGGAGGCCTGATAAAGTCGTGTATGAGCTCGGTATCCTGACTCCGATTTGGGATTTTGGCTGCAGATCGGCACCATGCTTTTTCCCGCCGGACAGGTAAATACATCTGCCGAGGGATCGTATCTAAGATTTTGTTGCAGGAAAGGATTGTTGCGGAACGCCTGGGTCTGCTCCTTATGGAAGAAGTAGTTGTACTTGACGTAAGGAATCATTCCTTTGGAAAACATGTACTCGTAGTTCTGCTGACTTCCGTATCCGGCATCTGCGACGATTTCACGGCTGTGCAATCCGTATTTCTTATGGAAAGATTCCAGAAAGTCGATAAGCGTTCCCGTATCCGCAGGCCTTTGGAAAATGCCGTAATTGGTGATGAATTGATTCTCGGTGGCGATCTGTACGTTGTATCCGGGTTTGAGCTGTCCGTTAAGCATGGCATCCTCCTTCATGCGCATGAATGTGGCATCCGGATCGCTCCTGGCGTATGAATTACGCTCGCCCATAATGGCGATATGGCGTTCATACTCTTTCATCCTGGGCAGAGACTTGCGCTCCACGTCTCTGACAGCCCGGCGTTGCTGTTTGGAGAGATTTTCCGTATCCATCCGCTCCTTGATACGCTCCACGCGGGAAATGAACTCCTCGGTTGAGAGTGTCTGCTCCGTATCCGGCTCGCGGTCCTCCTCGCAGATAACCTGCTCGATCTCCCGCAATACCGCATCGGTCTTTTCCCGCAGCCGCCTGTCGTATTTCTCTACCGAGCCTCGCCAGACGAAGTTGTATTTATTGGCCGCCGATTCGATCTTCGTGCCATCGATATATTGTACTTCGAGCGATACGAAACCCTCCTTGTGAAGCAATTCCACGACCTGGCGGAACAACTCTTCGAAGGTGCCCTTCAAACGTTTTCCCCGAAAATAGTTGATTGTCCGGAAGTCGGGCTTCGCACCGCCCGAAAGCCACATGTAGTGGATGTTCTCAGAGAGTTGCTGCGCAATGCGGCGCGACGAATAGATGTTGTTCAGGCAGGCGTAAACCAGAATCTTGAGCATCTGGCGAGGATGGAAACAGCTGTTCCCACCTCCGCGGTAGGTGCGCAGAATAGCGTCTACATCCAGACGGTCGATCATGGCATTCACGACACGTACGCTGTGCGTAAGGGGAATTAATTCGTCCAGACTCGGTGGTAAAAGCAGACTTTGCTTTTGATTGTCGGATTTAAATGCTATCTTCGCCATTGTTATACGGGTGTTTGTTGTTAGGCAAAACAAATATACGAATTTTTTACCGTATAACAAAGGCTTTTGTACTGATTCCCAGTATGAAAGCCTTCTTTTCACCCCCCCCCGCAAGATGCGACTCATTGCCTCTCCCTTGACAAAGGAGAATTCTTCATGGCAAAATGCAGGTCAGGTGGATAAACGGGTATGACATTCGTTATAAATCAATCCCGATATATAGTCGCGTAATTCATGCCGGCTGGCACGTCGGCAATAGCGATACTCTTCCGGTAAAATATGCCAGTGGCGGAAAGTACGCAGATTATGACTGCTCGATTCAAGATATAGGCGGCCTCGATAATGCTTGTCATACTGACCCCACAGGGAACTGGACCCGGGACATCGGGAATCGCTGCGGTGAAACAGGTAGACTTCCCCTGCACGAAAATTTAACCCTGCAACCGCAGGACTGAGATTGGCTCCGCATGGTCCGCATTTCGGACCGAAATGAGAATGTTTCTTCATTGTCCGGCATTTATTTTGAAAGTTATATGTTTCAAAAAAATGCGCGGACCTTAATACACGTTAGCGAAGGCTTGTTTTGCCAATATGTAATAACCATCCCGGCCAAGGTCCGCGCACTTGTGGTGCGCAAATCCTTAACTGACTATCAGATGGTTATTACTCTATATTTGGCAAGCCTTCGCTAAGATAAACAGTCTGGACTGCGTATCTTTCGTCCTTCGAATATCGTAAATTTTATTGGATCCGACAACTTTTATCCGATATTTCGCTAAAATAAGCCGCTGTGATTTTCAAAGATACTAATCTCGCATGAAATAGAGGCTGTCTAAAACTTGTTAGACAGCCCCTTTCAGTGTTACATTCAGAAATAGTCCGTGTATATCCTCAGAACCATTGTGTCATCATCCTTCTGAGCAGGGGAATGGTTCGCAGAACAACTTCAAGTAGTGTTTTAAAAAGTGTGTCTGGACGTAGTCATCTGTAAATATAGCGATTCTTGTTTTCAGCACAACACTATAGTCCGTTGCGTTCATTTTCTTTTTCAATCGGGAGATAATTCCCGGCCCTGGTCAATCCGTGAGGTGTCGGCCTCAAGTACGATTTCTTATCCATGGCCGTCTTGCCCACCAGCTGCAAATGGACACTCTCGTTTGGCATGGTTCTCCGCATATGTGTTACCCGTCGAATGTCCTTCTACAGTTGCTCAATCCTATTCGTCGTGTAGATCATCGACTGAATCATAATGACAGGTTGTTCTAAACGTACAGGAAGACTATTTTCGGAGTTAATTCCTATGTGGAAATCTCAAATGCAGAACATATTCGATCGAGGTTTTTTCAAAATTCTTTTCTACCTTTGTTTCATTAAATTTTATGAGAGAACCAGAGAAACAGAAGAATTGACATAAGATAGCTTTTAGCTGTTTATTCTAGGTCTGAAAATAGCCAACTTCTAACTTACGGGAATAGACAAGCAAGGCTCGTGTATTGCACTATTATTTATCGTGCGGCACGAGCTCGACTTGTTCCGTAAGTGGGTGTTTGGCGATACCTCAGATCTGAACAATGTTGAGTTCGTGCTTTTTTGTATAGATATTGCAATTGACCTCGTTGTATTATCGTATTATTCATCGGGACGTATGCCTGTAAAATCCAATACAACTGCTGCAGAGCGATTAAAAATAGTCATAGAAAATGCGGGACTTAGTACATATGCACTGTCTCGTCATATAGGGTTGCTGCGCCCAGAGAATCTTTATCAGATACTACGAGGAAAATGCGGGATTAGCAAGAATATGGCAAATATCATTCATCAGAAATTTCCGCAATATTCTATTGACTGGCTCATTTATGGTGACAACAATTCTCAAGAACCTCATCATGATAACATTGTCCGTATTCCCCTGTATAACAATTTTGATACACAACAATTCCCTCCGCTTTTCCCGGCAGATGAAATTCTGACATTTTCTTCAACTCTTGCTGCAAATGCTCAGATAGCGATCGCATATTCTGACGATTACCTCTATCCAAATTCGCAAAAATCAATATTATTATTACGAAAAAAAACGATAGCAGAGGAAATATGTTATGGTAATATGTATCTTATCATAACAGATCAACTGCGCCTTGTGCGTTATGTGTACAAATCTCCTGAGAGCCCGAAGAAACTCCTACTAAATACTATGCCAGAAAGCTCCGTTGGAGAAATGACAATAGAGCGGATACTTATTCGTTCGATGTGGATTGTATGTACGGTTATTTATCGTACGACATGAACATTGAAACTCGCCCCAATTTATAGCCGAGAGTTTCAAACACAGGAGATAAGAAACGGAAAATGCAAGAGTAATACTCTTGCATCTCATTAAAAATAAACATTTTCAGCAATCGAATTCGTGGATATCCACCCCCAAGTATTGACAGGCTTTTTTCTTGCTGATTCCATCTTTAAGCATACGTTCGTAACATTCCCGTTTTTCGTTGTAGGTCTCAATCCGGTCGAACAACATCTCAACCAAAGTATCCACTGCTTCCGAAAAAGCCTCTTCGCCTTCGGGTGTATCAAAATTAATCTTACAAAATGGCGCACGCTCTTTATGTAAGATTAAATAATAAGCCCCCGAAATTAGGATGGCAATAATACTTCGAATATTGATATGAGCCGGCTTGAATATCATATCATAATATTCTACCAGATTTATGTCCATCAGGTCTCTAATCTGAGCCGTTCTTCGAGTTGTCTCATTGTCTGCCGACATCTCCCAAAGCAACAATTTCTGCATGACCACATTGTTGCATAATCCTTTGTACAGTGCCTTTAGTGTTTTAGCAAAGAACTGTTTAGGCCCCAAATCGCTTAGTTCCGACATGTCGATTGTGTGGTTAATCCAGAAGTCATATCTTTGGGCCAGGCGATCATAAAGATTGTCGATAGATCCATAACGCCGATAAAAGACGGGGGGTTCCAAACGGGCATTGTCCATCAACTCCGTTACTAGCACGTTGTCGAAACCATTCTGGATGACCAGTTTTTCGAGTTCAGTCATTACGGCATTATCTATTTCAGCATTCGTGCGTCTTACTCTTCCCGCCATTTTTGTATAATCTGATTTTAAAGCATATGAATGTTGATAAGATTCGGGACAAAAATAACGAAAAAAAAATAAATGTTTGCAAGAATTTAATTCTTGGTTACAGTTGATTATAAACAAGACACATCAAGCTTCTATCTTTTTATATAGTTTAGATCAATGATAAAATATTAAATATAAATAAAAGAGAGGAAGAGAACAAAATCTCCATCTCTCTTTTATTTGTCATTATATTAGAGTTACACCGATGTTGGGTGGTCTGGATCAGATAATTCCATACTTTTTCCCCGTTTCGTAAAACACATCGAGCATGCGATCACAATCCTCTTGAGTGTGGCATGACATTACGCCAATTCGAATACGACACATTTTGGGCGGAACGACCGGCGGGAAAATTGCATTTACAAATATCCCCTGATCGTAAATATCTTTTATCAGATTAGTCAGCACATACTCATCGCCAATGATTACGGGAATAATGGGAGTAATAGAATGCAGTGTGTTGAATCCCATCTCATTTAATCGTGAACGCACGTAATTGTGATTTCGGTTGAGGGCCTCTCTCTGTTCCGGATGTTTCTTAAAATCCTGCAATACCTCATAGGCGGCAGCGCAGACACTTTGAGGCAGTGCTGTCGAGTACATATTACTCCGAGCATATACTCTCAGGTAATCGATGATTTTCTGACTTGCCGTAATGAAACCACCAACTGTCCCTATCGCCTTGCTCAACGTGCCGGTCACGATGATGTTATCTCGCTCTGTGATACCGAAATAGCTCAAGGTGCCGGCACCACCTTCCCCAATAATACCTGTCGCATGTGCATCGTCAATCAGTAACAGAGTATTGTATTTCTTAGTAAGACGCAGCAATTCGGGAAGATTTGCTACGTCTCCGTCCATGCTGAACACGCCGTCGGTAACGACCATCATTCCACAGGGGTATTGATCTGCATTTTGCGAAAGGATTTTCTCCAGGGAATGCATGTTACTATGAAGGTATCGTGTCATTTTCGCTCCCGACATCAGAGCTCCATCAATGAGGCTCGCGTGGTTTAGTTTATCGAACACCAATAAATTATTCGGGCCAACTAAACCCACCAAGGCTCCTATATTAGCCGTAAAGCCGGAGGAAAACAAGATCGTATCGTCAAAACCAAGTAATTGAGCAATTTCTTTCTCCAATTGATTCTGATAATCGGATGTTCCGCTCAACAAAGGTACACCGCCTGTGCCTATACCGCACTGCTTAATAACTTCGGAAGCTTTCTTAACCGCAGCCGGGCAAATCGTTGCGTTCAGATAGCTGTTTGATCCAAACATCAGCATCTTATTTACCTGGCCAGTATGTCTGTCCAGGATCTCGACCTCTCGATCGCACGCAGAAATCATGGGAGATCGTGCGTATATATTCAATCCTCTTTTCTCATGTTCCTTGAAATGAGACTGAAACTTTTCAATCTTAGCCATAATGTTACCGTCCGGGCTAGTTTTACATGCTGCGTAGTCAATTTTGAAGTTTTCCATATGCATATATGTTAGACAGTGATGTATGTTTCAACGACATCAGACCTATATGCAGAGTATATATCTGTTATATACAAATGCATTTTGTATACAAAAATACAATATTTATTTTATTATACAATTAATAATCTACATTAATATTACTAATAAATACAATAGCGCTCACAAACAAGATGTTATGCGCATGTACCTATATCGTAATAAAAAAAAGCATTTTTTTTAGATAGTATATATATATCTAAAATATTTTGTATATATTTGCAATAGTTAAAGCAAAAGAATTTTTGGGGTAGCCATAAAAAATGCGTCTAGTAATATTGTTTCAAAACGATTAAATGCTTAAAGCAATAACGAATTGCGCAATTCGACAGGAGTAGTCCGAAAATCCTTAAAAGAGTAGGAACAAACTTAACAACGTATATTATGAAACGATTTGAAGAAATCAATGGCTCAAAGTTCGAGCGCCTGTCCAACGCAGAAATGGCGTCCGTCAAAGGTGGACAATTTTGTATCTCTTGCATGAAACGGACGCGGAAAATTCGAATCGGCTGGAAAACGCAGGAAGAATTACGCGAAGAAAATATACCGACTTCTTTCCCCATTAACTAAATTGACAAGATAGAAGAGCGGAATTACCGCTCTTCTATTAAAACAACTAACTAATTATGAAAAGGAGCATAATTGTTTTCCTTTCTATCCTGTTTGTCTTTACATACAACCTCTCCTTTGTGTATGGAAACGTAACACACCAGGAACCGAAGCAGGATAGCCTTGCTCACCTATGGAAAACTCGAGAAATAAAAATTAATGGTAAAATTGGCATAACAGATATTGCGACACCAGCCACAGAGATACCCCAATTTCTCTCGTTAGCGGGCCTGCCCCATCCTTGCAATGATTCCATTCCAGAAGACATATCGACACAGGTCACACTCCGAAACAAAAGTTTATCCAAGGATTCTCTGTGCAGCGCCGATTTAATTTGGGTGCTGCGTCCCTATCTGCAATGGCTGCAAAATATCGATCCCCATTTAAGGGCTGAACCACAACCTATCCATTTTTCAAATGTCAAAAAAGCTGACAATATCTCCGTATTCGACTTTTTATCGCTCAACATCAATGATACGCTTATTGTGGAGCGTTCAATCAATCCTCTCTTCAGGCAAGGCGATCGAATCCTGCGTATCAATAATGTTCCTGTCTCACAATATCTGCAATATTGTTATGACGACAGGCATATATACCCGTTCACTCTTTTGACCAATTATCATTATGCAATTATTACAGCCTTCGATTACAAAATCCAATTGGCTCGCAACGGCAATATAATGGAAATTAATACACCCGGTCTTCCATGGAAAGAGGTATATCTCAAATTGAATCAACAGTGTGAATTTCAAAGCCGGCTCTTCCGAGATGCCAAAACAGGATATTTTCGCATCGGAGAGTTTTATCCCAATAACAACTTGATGATTAAAAAGTTGAGAACGGCCATTAAGCAGACTCAGAGAGAAGGGTGTACATCGTTTATATTGGATCTAAGGGGTAATCTGGGCGGTAATGGACATGCATTTGACAGACTGCTATCCATTTTCATCAATAAGCCCGCCATTTCCTATTTAAGGGGCAAACGATTGAAAGTTTCCCCGTGGACCTTGCAAGATTATGATTTTCTAACCGCCGATATGCTCGGATCAGTCATTGAAGTTCCGAGCCAATATGCTAATAAAACGGTATACCTAAATCAACAATTATACATTCCAGGGATGCAATTCTACGTTTTGATGGACAAAGATACGAGCTCCATCGCAGCATCTTTCTGCAATATAATGCAATATAATGGAGCAGCCTTGTTAGCCGGGGAGCCATTACGACACAATGCTTTGAAATATGGAGAAACCGTAAGTGCCCGCTTTGGAATTTCCGGATTGTATCTTACCGTATCGACAGTCGAGTTTGACGAATATTCTCATGCCGTCGACGGGGTGCTGATGCCGGACATCACCATTCCATACATTGCACAGGATTATCTTACTGGACGGGATGCGATGCTTGACAAGTTGCTGGAAATCATTAAACATGATATAAAGAATTAATGACTTATGACTCATTTGAAATGGTCTCGTTTCAATTTTCTGGTCGAGACGAGTAAACATCAAAAATATTTATACAACAGCTATTCCAATAGTTTAATTAGACTGGAGGATACATTGTATAAAAATCTCCAGTCACTATCCCGAAACGATGGAATGTCAAATATCACGGCATTCTCCAAAGAGGAAATAGAATATCTGAAAAAGATATATGCGCTGGTTGAGGATGATGACATCTTGGTGGACATCCTCCACCATCAAAGTATGTCGCGTATATATTCAAAAAAAACCTTGGTTTTAACCATTGCCCCTACTCAAAGTTGCAATTTTGCTTGTACATATTGTTTCGAGAAATGGCGTCAGTCTGGTACGCTTTCGGACCAAACTGAAAATGCAATTATAAACTATATTAAGCACCTAAAACAGACAGAAGGGCTTGAGAACATCAATCTAACATGGTATGGTGGAGAGCCATTGTTGCAATACAAAAGAGTCATTTCTTTAGCTAAACGAATTGAACAACTCGGGCTAAATATCAACGAAAATCTACTGATTACCAATGGATATTTCTTCACGCCGGAAGTTATCAAGGAACTGGTCGACGCCAAAATCACAGAAATCCAAATAACTCTCGACGGGTTCAAGGAAATCCACGATATTCGTCGTCCTTTGGCTAATGGAAAAGGGACATTCGATACTATTATCAAAAATTTGGATAATTATTATAACAGTTCATTTAGAGATGCATTCGCTATTGCTATTCGAGTAAATATCGACAATCGGAATTACAAAAGCTTTTTAGAAATATACAAATGGCTGAATGACAGGTATAAATCCAGAAGGTTAATTGTATACCCCGGAATCGTAGTGTTAGATGAAAACGACTGCAATGCCTCGACCTGTCTAAGTAGAAATGCCGTAACGGACATTTTCCTCGACTTATTTGCCAAATACGGAATCATCACGGAAGAATTATATCCAGATGACGTAAATATGGAATGCATGACCAGGAGTCCTTATAGTATGCTTATTGGCAGTCAAGGCGAAATCTATAAATGTTACGAAGACCTTGGGAATAGAAAACTGATTGTAGGAAATATCAACGATCCGAATGTATGGAGCAATTACGAATTAATTGCACAATATTCAGTAGGTATTGATCATTACAATGATCCTAAATGTCGTAAATGCAGTTATTTGCCTATATGCAGGGGCGGTTGTCCCATTCGCCGTTTCGAGAATGTATATAAAGGAAAAAATAACGATTGCTGCACACCGTTCAAAGGCCGCATAAAAGACTATATCGAACTATATTCAGAAATACTTAAAGACTAACAGTTAAGATGGTCTTCCCCTCTTTTACCCAACTCGATACTATGGATTGTGGGCCGACGTCGCTGCGGATTATCGCGCAACACTATGGCCGTCACTACTCACTACAGACGCTGCGTGAAAGGTGTCATATCTCACGCGAAGGGGTCTCGCTGTTGGGAATCAGTGATGCCGCGGAGTCTATTGGATTTCGCGCCACAGGGGTAAAAATAACCTGGGAACAACTGCGAGAGAAGGCGATACTCCCCTGTATCATACATTGGAATCAACAACATTTTGTGGTCGTTTATAAAATCGTCAAAATTCACAATGATTGGGAAATCCATATTTCCGACCCTGCGGCAGGATTACTTAAGTACAGAGAAACCCAATTCTTAAGATATTGGTTACAGGGAGATTGCAAATTTTCTACCATATCAGATAGTTCATGCCTTGAATCTTCCGCTGGAGCTCGACATGGTATAGCTCTACTTATAGAGCCGACACCCCAATTCTACAAAGAGATGGGTGATGAAGATAAGCGGCTGAAGTTCTCCAGCCTGGTGGAATACCTGCGGCCCTACAAGAGCTATCTGGTGCAGTTGGCACTGGCGATGATTACAGCCAGTGTGCTGAGCCTCATCCTGCCGTTCCTCACGCAGTCGGTGGTCGACAAGGGCATCGGGACGAACAACCTTTCATTTGTGGTGATGATGCTTGTGGCACAGGTGGTACTGACACTCGGGCAGTTGGCCAACGACCTCATCCGCTCGTGGCTGATGCTACACATGACAACCCGAATCAGCATTTCGCTCATTTCGGACTTTTTGGCCAAGCTCATGCGGCTGCCTATCGCCTTCTTCGACTCGAAGATGGTGGGCGACATCATGCAACGAATCGACGATTACGATCGTGTCCAGTCATTTTTAACAGGGTCCCTGTTAAGCATGGTAATGGCGGTTGTGTCGTTCATCATCTATGGAGGTGTCATGGGCGGATATAATCCATTGATTCTAGGGATTTTTCTGCTGGGCAGCGTCCTCTATGTCGGCTGGATTCTGCTTTTTCTGCGTCGGCGTCGCAAACTGGACTACATGCGCTTCCAGGAGGCAACAACCAACCAGAGCAACATCGTGCAACTCATCAACGGCATGCAGGAGATCAAGCTCAACAACTGCGAAAAGCAGAAGCGCTGGGAGTGGGAACGCATCCAGGCGCGGCTGTTCCAGGTCTCGATCAAGGGACTCGTGTTAGGTCAGACGCAGGAGGTGGGCGGTACATTCATCGACCAGACGAAGAATGTCATAATCTCGTTTCTGGCGGCCTCGGCTGTCATCAAAGGCGAGATGACCCTCGGCATGATGGTCGCCCTGCAGTACATCATCGGACAGTTGAATGCGCCGCTGTCGCAGTTCATCCAGTTCGTGCAGGCGACGCAGGACGCAAAGATCTCGCTCGAACGACTTTCAGAAATACAAGAAAAGGACGACGAGGAACCCACCACAGAGGAACGAATCCGCGAGATTCCGGATTCGGCCGACCTGGAGTTCCGGGGTGTGACGTTCCAGTACGACGGACCGCACTCGGCCAAGGCGTTGGACGACGTGTCGGTCACAATTCCGGCGCACAAGGTGACAGCCATCGTGGGGGCGAGCGGCTCGGGGAAGACCACGATGTTGAAGCTGCTGCTGGGCTTCTATACTCCGACGGCGGGAGAGGTGCTGCTGGGCGACCGCCGCATCGCGCAGTACAGCCCCTCGTGCTGGCGGCGGGCGTGCGGCACGGTGATGCAGGAGGGGTATGTCTTCTCCGATACGATTGCGGGCAACATCGGCGTTTCGGACGAGCGCCCCGACATGGAACGGGTGCGCCGTGCCACGCGCATCGCCAACATCGACACCTTCATCGACGAGCTGCCGCTGGGTTACAACACCAAGATTGGAGCCGAAGGCCACGGACTGAGCGTCGGACAGAAGCAGCGGCTCCTGATTGCCCGGGCGGCCTACAAGCAAGCGAAATATCTCTTTTTCGACGAGGCGACCAACTCGCTCGATGCGAACAACGAGCGCACGATCATGGAGCGGCTAGAACGGTTGTTCGAGGAGAAGACGGTCGTGGTGGTTGCACACCGCCTCTCGACCGTCAGGAACGCCGACAAAATTATTGTGCTGGACCACGGCCGGATTGTCGAACAGGGGACGCACGCCGAACTGACGGCAAAACGGGGATATTATTACGAATTGGTCAAAAACCAGTTGGAGCTGGGTAATTAATAGATATTCAGTATGATTAGAAGATATGTCAATCCATTTATTTCTTTGCTGGAATTGTTGAATGTAAAATATACACGACATTTTTCTCAAAGAAAATATGCAGAACATCCCAATAAAAATAATATGTTGGGATTGTCTCAAATGCTTTCTGATTATAAAGTTGAAAGTGAAGGAATTAAGGTTGATGATAAAAATACCTTTGATTTGGTATCTCTCAAGCCCCCTTTCATCGCTCAGATGGGGACAGGATTCGCTGTTGTTTCCAGTATTTCCAATCAAAGAATCGCTTGCAAATTAAATGATCTGGACATAATCATTGACGATAACCAGTTTAGAAAAAGTTGGACTGGCGTTCTTCTTTTAGTTGAAGCCAATAAAGATTCTGAAGAACCAAATTATAATGAACATAGAAAAAAAGAACTTTTAATAAACCTAACAAATAATTTGTTGATAGGCACAATTTTCATATTGTGTATCATTGGACTATTGTACAATCAACCTAACACAGGAACAATCATATTGATATTTGTAAATTTGCTGGGTTTGTATATTACTTATTTGCTCCTACGAAAACAAATTCATATCAATAGTAAAATTGCAGACAAGCTATGCTTTGTTTTTGCACATGGTGATTGTAATGATGTCATATATACGGACGCTGCACGCTTATTCGGAATAATTAGTTGGAGTGAAATCGGCGCAGGATATTTTATTGCAAATCTGTTTATAGCGATCTTTATACCGTCATTTATACCATATTCGGCAATAATTAACTTATTGGCGCTGCCCTATAGTTTTTGGAGTGTTTGGTATCAAAAATATAGAATACAGCAGTGGTGTATTCTATGTCTAATTGTGCAAATTATTCTTTGGTTGCTATTCATTGTAAATATCGCATTGGGTCTCATTATAATACCAGTTTTCGCGCTGGAGAATCTTATTATAACAGGATTGCTCTACATACTTCCAATGCTTTCTTTGAATATATTGTTAAATCTAATAACTCATGCACAAAAAGAGGAAGCATTAAAATATACATATAATAACCTCAAGTTTTCTGAAGGCGTGTTCGCTACGTTACTTCATGGACAACAATCTGCCAATATCGAACTCGGGAGTTCTGCAATTATTTTTGGAAATCCTGATGCTCAAATTAGAATTACAATCTATAGTAATCCGCATTGTAACCCATGCGCTCGTATGCATAAAAAAGTAAATACCCTACTAACCGAAAAGAGTAATAATCTCTGCATACAATATGTATTCTGTTCTTTCGGACCAGAATGGGAAGATAGTACAAAATATTTAATTGCTGTTTATCTGGAGAATGACTTGGAAACCACTCGTTCAATCTATGATGAATGGTTTGAAATAGGGAAAAATGATCCGGATGCATTTATGAAGAAATACAAGGCGAATATTAACAATAAGCCTGTTTTAGATGAGTATGACAAACATTTGAAATTTGGTCAAAATAATAATATAGATAGCACCCCGACCATTTTTATCAACGGTTATCTTATACCTGAATTTTATGACTTTGAGGAATTAAAATACATTGTATAAATAGCTAATTTGCAGGGCTATTTAAGTGCACAATGTGCATTTCACAAAATCTGCAAACAAATTTTAAATTTAATTATTATGAAAAAACAAATGATTATTGTTGGAAAAGGAGCACGAGTCCTTTCAGAGAAGGAGATGAAGCATGTGCTCGGAGGGCAGGATGATATCATCATTGGTGATTTAACTGCTTGTAATAACAAAAAATGTTCCAAACCGTCAGATTGCAAAAGTGGAATTTGTGCTTCCATGACATGCCAAGGCCGATTCGAACGCCATTGCATGTAATCTGCAAGTTGCCAGAGGATACGGGATCTGAGGTCTCGTATCCTCCACTATAACACACTTCGGATATGAAGGCGAACTATTTATGCGGTATTATTACCCTGTTATTGGCGATTTCCTGCACATCGCCGAATCAAAACCGGTTTCGATTGGAAGCCCGGATTGCTGAAGCCCGGTCTGCTGAACTCGCCTCGCTCACCTACCCAGTCTATCGGGAGGGTACCTGGTACAAACAGACGGATTCAGCCCGCGTGGTCGACGGAAGAATACACATCGAAGGGGAAATTTCGGGAATTACCCCCGCATACCTCACCTTCGAAAACATGGATGAAGTCGGTTTATATCTTGTGCCGGGCACAATGCATCTGCAGATGAGTCGGTTGCACCCCTATGATTTCACATGCCCGGAGGTTCCCTTGATGGAGGAAGTCGAGGATTATCGGAAGCAGCTGGGAGCCGTTCCCCGACGGGCCTATGAGAAATCTCGCCGGGCAATGGAGATCAACGAGCAATGGGCGCAGGCTTCTGCTGAAGAGCGGGATACTCTGTGGAGGCAATTTCTGCAGGCCGTTCAGGGATTCAAACTGGAACTGGCTGTCGAAGATTCGCTCCGCATGGCATTTGTTGCGCGACATCCAGACTATACGATTGCTCCACATCTGCTCTATCTCTCCATCAGAACCGGCCGGAATGATTCCGACCACCTTCGAGCCCTTTACGATCGGATTTCCGAAACGGCGGAGAACCGTATTCTGCGTGAGCTGGCCGGCATCCAGCTCTCCTATGCTCCGGGAGAGACGGGATATGAGGTGGGAGACCGTGCCTGCAATTTCGAACGGCGCGAGGCGGCGGGCGGTTCGATCCGGTTGTCGGACTACAAGAAATCTGTCGTGCTGCTCGACTTTTGGGCATCATGGTGCGGGCCGTGTCTGAAGGAGGCTCCCGCAATCCGGGAGCTGGCCCGCAAATATGCCGACAAGGGCTTGCAGGTTATCGGAATTTCGGTGGACGACGATTCGGTAGCCTGGCGGCAAGCTCTGGCAAAGCACGACCTAGACTATTGCCCGCAGGTTCTGAGTTGCGAATCGGCCAATGACGAAGCACGCTATTTCCCAGAGGAGGCCAACTTGGCGGATTTGTATCAAGTAACGCAGATTCCGTGTCTGATCCTAATCAACCGAGATGGACGTATTGCTGCCCGCTGGCAGCGGATCACTCCGACGGAGGAGGCTCAACTGGAAGAAATGTTACGTTAGTCACGGATTGATAATGCCAACCAGAGAGGATCATTTTTACAGCGAAGAGGCCCAGTCGATTCTGGGACGTGCTCCGTCGTGGGTTGTGCGGTGGGGCGTGACGGTTGTTTTCTGCATTCTTGCAGGGATCGTATTGGGCTGCTATTTCATCAAATACCCGCAGACGGTCACGGCTCCGATTTCGATCACGACGATCAATCCGCCCTCGGACCTTGCGGCCCGCTACGACGGGCTGCTCGATACGGTCTGCGTCTCGAACGGCGATGCGGTGCACGCGGGCGAAGTAATCGCCCTCTTCACGACCGCAGCCCGCTACGGTGACGTCGCCACCCTGGAGCGTTCGCTCCGCGGGGCCGACACCCTGTCGTATCCGCTTCTGGTACGCTCGCCGTGGCTCGACAGGAGCTATGCGCTTGGGGAACTCCAATCCTCGTGGGCCGACTTTCTGCGGCAGTGCCGCGACTACCGCCACTACCTCGATATCGACTATTCGGGGCACAAGCGCCGGCTGCTCGAGGCGCAGATTGCCAAAAATGAGGAATACTACGACCGGCTGCTGACGCAACGCTCGCTGCTTGCCGCCGATCTGGACTACGGACGCCGCACGCTGGAACGCGATTCGCTGCTACTTCGCGAGGCGGTGATCTCCGAGGCGGACTACGAAACCACGGCACAGAACTACCTCTCGAAACGCAATTCGCAGGCGGGTTTCGATGCTACGCTGACCTCCACCGAGTTGTCGATACTCCAGACGCGGCAGCAGCTTGTGGAGCTGACGCTCGACGCGGCGAACGAACGGGCGGAATACGAGCGGGCGCTGGAGCAGTCGCGTCAGCAACTGCTGGCGCAGATTGCCCAATGGCGCGAACAGTATGTCATCACGTCGCCGGCCGAGGGGCGTGTCTCGCTACAGCGCTACTGGAGCCGCAACCAGCACGTCTCGACGGGCGAGGTGATCGCATCGGTGGTTCCCGACGGGGAGCTGGCCGTCGTCGGGCGCATGCAGGTTGCGTCGGCCAGCTTCGGAAAGGTCCGCATCGGACAGCAGGTTCTTGTCAAACTCAACGGATTCCCCTACATGGAGTTCGGCGTGCTGCACGGCACGGTCCATTCGATCTCGGCGGTTCCCGAGCAGCAGCAGACCCAGAGCGGCACGAGCATCGTCTATACCGTCGAGGTGGAGTTCCCCGCCGACCTGCGGACCACCTACCGCCGCGAACTGCCGCTCATCCAGCAGATGGACGGAACGGGCGAGATTGTCACCGAGGAGATGCGCCTGATCGAACAGTTCATCCAGCCCGTTGTCTCCCTCTTCAAAAACCGATAGCCGCATGAAACGAATACGCATCCTATCAATTGGCATGCTGCTGCTCTTCGGCACTGCCGGCTACGCTCAGGAGCGGTGCTGGACGTTGGAAGAGTGCATCGCACATGCTTACCAGCAGAATATCGAAATCAAGACGCAGGAGCTCGCGGCCGCGGAGAAGCGCCTCTCGCTCTCCGAATCGAAGTGGAGCTACGCCCCCGAGCTTTCGGCTTCGGCGGGCTACTCGCTTTCGACGGGACGCGTGCTGGACCCCACGACCTACGACTTCGTGGAGAATCAGACCGTATCGGGCAACAACGCCTCGGTCGGGGTGAGCCTGCCGCTTTTCAGCGGACTGCGCAACCACTACAACCTCCAGCGGGCGAAACTCGACCTGCGTTCGTCGCTGCTTGCCGTGGAGACGACGCGCCGCAGCGTGCGGCTGAATGTCACGGCTCGCTACCTGGAGGTGCTGTGCGCCGAGGAGACGATCCGCGATGCCGAACAGGTTGTCTCCGAGCTGGAGGTTCAGGCCGGAAAGACGGAGCGGATGGTCGAGGCCCGCAAGGTGACGATGGCCGACCTGCTGCAGATCCGTTCCCAGCTTTCGGATGCCCGAAACGACGTGCTAACAGCCCGGAACACCTGCGAGATTGCCCGGCTGGAGCTCTGCCAGCTGCTTGAGATCGAAGACTACGCCTCCTTCCGGGCCGTGGCTCCCGATACCACCCGGTTGGTTCGTGGAGCTCCTGCGGAGGATGACGCCGTACTCGATGCCGCGCAGCAGCTGCCCGAAGTGGAGTCGGCACGGGTGGGGATTGAGTTGGCCCGGCGCGATCTGCAGCTTGCACGCACCGCCTACTGGCCGACCCTTTCGCTTGTGGCGGGCTACGGATCGAGCTACTCGGATGTGCGGCAGAAGATGTTTCAGCAGGCTGACGGGACCTACCGCTATGAGGCGTATCCCTTCTTCGAACAGTACCGGGACAATGCGAGCAGCTATGTGTCGCTGTCGCTCAGCATTCCGATTTTCGGGAAATTCACGACGCGGAAGAATGTGCAGCGTCAGAAGCTGGCCCTGCGGCGTGCGGAGTATGCGCTGCGGACAGCCGAGAAACAGGTGGAAAAAGAAGTGACGCAGGCGCTCATAGATGCCCGTACGGCCTGGGCGCGATACCTCGGGGCGCAGGAGTATGTTGCCTCGGCCGAGGAGGCGGCCCGGCAGGTGAGTCGGAAATACGACCTCGGAGCCGCGACCGTAACGGACTACAACGCGGCGGTGACCACCCGGGTCAAGGCCCGTTCGCAACTGTTGCAGGCTAAGTACGAATATCTGTTCAAGATGAAGACTTTAGCCTATTATACACACTACTGCTATGGAGAATAAAGGACAGAAAACTAAAAAGCAAATTATCTTAGGATGGTTACCTCCTGCGAATGTTTACATGCCATCGCCAGCTATGTCGGTGTTAAAAGCCTATCTTCAAAATTTTGGTTACAATGTTTGCATCGAATAATTGAGGCGTATTACAATAGTTATTTCTCTTGCCGAAAAGATTGTAATATTGATGAAAAGAGCCTTATTTCCATTGTCGATGAATTGTTTGCGAAAAAACTGATTTTCCATAATCGAGATTATTCGGAGATTGTTTCTGATGTTGATATACTCACATCAAAATAAGCGATACTTGAACATTCGTCAAATTATTGTACTGCTATTTGCAGTCTTTCTGGTGCGAAGCGGGGCAGCCCAAGAAAACCCGTATGATTATGCAATCGGGGCAGCTATCTCCCGAAGCGACAGGTTTGAAACAAGAGCCCGTTATGAGCGGACAGCTGATAGTTTGAGCGATTATATGCGCCTATTCTCAGGAGCGTTACTCGATTATAATTTCAACAATCCGGCAGGTGCTGTCGAGAAAATCCAACACATGTACGATGAGTACAACGCTCAAATGGGAAGCAACTTCTTCTCATTGTTCTGGATGATGTCCGATAATCTGGCGAAACTTGGGCACTTCAAAACAGCACATGACATTTGTACAAGCCTGCTTGCGCAAGGCCGGGATTATATGGACTAGGGAACGAGGGTTGCCTTCGAAACCAATGCAGTACTTTTCAGATTAAAATCCAAGTGGCCTCGAATGGAAATATCTGATGCCGCAGCAAATTATGGTATCCCGTTCGACATCAACAACGAATAACTCAAGTTCACGGCAGTCTGCGGCAAGCAACGAATCGGCGCGATGCTCGACTCCGGAGGTCAGATAACGATCATCGATAAACAGTTGGCATCTCAGTTGGAATTGCCCATGTCGGCGGATTCGATCCGGTTCAACGAAACGCGGTGCCCTCTCGCATTACTCGATACCCTGAGATTGGGAACGGCTGTGTTTGTCCATGTTCCATGCGTGGTCTTGCCACTTGGAGATACGGGCGTTACGGATTGCAGTTTTATTCTCGGGAACGATATATTGCAACTTTTTCCCGAGATTGAATTGGACTACGAATTTCGGGAATTGCATTTGGAGTCACACTCCGTTTCTTCACCCGATGCACCTCGGAATCTGATGCTCAGCAAAGTGCCTTATATTCGAGTGAAACTGAACGGAATTCCAGCAACGATGGTTTGGGATACGGGAGCCTCGAAATCATCGCTCAAGCCGGAATTCCATGAGGCGCATCGCGACCGGCTTCCATTGTTGCAGGCATATGGAAGCAAACGCGGAAAAACTGCGACCGGATACAATCCTGTCCTCGAATATGCTATACTGCCACAGATGAATCTGACAATCGGGGATAAAACAGGTAAGATGACTAACCTGTATGTGATTGAAAATATGCCCCATTCCGAATTGATGGAAATACCCTTCGACGGAACATTAGGTGTGCTGCCTCCTGCTGAATTCAAACGACTCACGATTAACTTCCAGGGAATGTATTGTGTCGTAAAATGATATGCGGAGAACTCCCGAATACTTGCTGGTAAACAACGTTATCCCCGTCAAAATTTTGACGGGGATAATTATATCCAATAAAGTCAGAATAAAGCTGCAGAAACGACTACCAAACAAGATATAAGATAGCAGGCAACCAATCTGGCTATCTGTGGACTATTCTTTCAAAAACTATGTCCGCAGATAAATCCAACCAACTTCTTATTCGTGAAGCTATCCGCAAGATAGCCCTTGGGCGCAGTATGGAGCGCATTGATCTGGCACCGGGCGGCATGTCGGGAATCGGAACAGCTCGTATGGTCCACGGCTATGTGGTCAAAATACATGATGATCCTTCCGACAGTGAGTATTCGGAATATGCCGGTACCATTGACGTAGGAGAGTATCCGGATGAGACCGCATCCTCCGAGCCGGTCATTCATAAGGGGGTATTGCTTTCCGCCGCCACGAGCGACAAGGGCGGATTCCTCATTGTCCCCACACTCTTTTCCGACGTCACCATATTCATGGATGCCGCCACCCGTTATGCCTATGTGGTGAATTTCTCGCATGTGAATATTCTCCGTCTGAACGCCCGTCAGGAAACGATTATCGGAGTTACGGAACTGGAGGAACTGGATCCTTCCAGCGACTCTTCTCCGGATTACGACGAGTTGGAGGCTACGGGCAACGAAGCCATCACAAAGTATACCCCGACCTCCGCAGTTACGACCGTAAAAAATGACCAGGACAAGGAGGCTTCCGTTTTCATTGATGCGGAGACCATCACCCACACGGTGGACAAATCGGAGGTTAAACAGACGGCAGACAAGGTGGTGCAAAAGGTCAATTCCACAACCATATCGGTCGCCGACAATAAGGTTGCCTTGGGGGATGAGAACGCTACCGAACCGTTGGTGTTGGGAAACGAGCTTGCCCAACTGATGCTTGACTTTATGACCGAATGCAGCAAAGTTATGACACCGACCTTGATGGGAACAATGTCGCCGATTAACTTTCCCAACTTTATCTCCCTGACATCCCGTATACAAAAGTTCCTTTCCAAAACCAGTTATACCAAATGAGTGTAGAACTGCATCCCGATATCGAAGCATTGGACAAATCGAGCCTCTGTTACTCGATTTATTCCCAGCTATATCATAATTTCTTCAATTCCCAGCAGAAGAAAGATGAGGAACATCCCTACGGAATTGTGGAGGGTGATGATACCAGTATCCGCTTGAGGAATACTGCGTATGGTTTTGCATCCGCCATTGCGGGTGCCGTAGCCGGTGAAGGAGCTTCCGGGGGTGGCGGGCTGATGCTGGAGTATCTGAAAAAATCAGGCGGAGACATGACCGGCCTGTTGCGTGCCCAATATGGTTTTGAAGCCGGGGTACGCAATACCCGAATTCTGGAGACCTATGTACAGGAACAGTCAGACGAGGAAGGGGTTGTTACAGGTGTGGAATATGGCATACGCCTGACCGGAACGCTGCGTATCGGTGGTGACAGTTTGTATCTTGGCGGACGTCAGGTACTTCGTTATGACGCAGACGGAGATATGGCAACCTTGGATGCACCGACGATCGATTTAAAGGATGGCGAAGTCCGTTCCTCCGGAAAACTGATTTTCGGCGATGAGGAGAGCGGGATTGTCATTTCACCGACACACATGCTGGTCGGAGGTATGCAGGTCTATCATCAGGGGAACGCCAACCTGGGACATGTAAACTGGGAGATGCAGGATGCGACCGTCCGTCGCGACCTTGCTGTGTCTGGTAATTCCGTATTGAAAGGAGGTCTGGAAGCCCTGCAAGGGGTGAGCCTCGGTGATGACGGCAAAAGTCGGCTTACCTTCTCCGGAGAAGATGTGGCTTTGAGCGGCTTCCTGTCATTCCTGGACGGTTACGGTATCCGTATCGGCGGTACGCCCGTGCTTGTGCGTGCGGACCGGGACAAGATACAGTTGGGCAGTTTGGGTGGAGATCTGCTTCTGGGAACCGAACAGACCCCGAAGATCCGTCTGTTCTCGGGTCTCTCCGACCTGGACGGAGAATGCCTGATGCTTTCCCCGTATGGTAAAGCCTGTTTCCCGGGCTCTCTGACCGTTCGGCACAATTACGGTGCAGAACTGCTGTCGTCCTATCGTGTAGATGCGTCGGATGAAGGTATAGTCATTCATAAGAACCTTCGGTTGGGTTCATCAGGCGGGTTTCTGATACGGGGAGAAAACGGTGGTCTGGCCCTTTCTTCACCCGTCGCCTATGATGAAGCGCAATCGCAGGTTCTGATTCCCCGCCGCACATTTCTGGGACACCGGTCATCGACCAGTCTGTACGCTCCACAGAACCGAAGGAGCGAAAGTTTCTTTATTACCACGGACGGGGACTTTATCACGGCGGATACACCTCTGGAAGCACGCGGTCACATCGGTATCGACGGTTCGTACACCCGATTGACCGACGGAACCCTATACTTGACTGAAGCATTGCGTCTACAGGCCGTTACCGAAGGCATCAAGCACTACGGAAACAGCCTTTTCAAAGGCGCGCTCTCGTCCGAGTTCTTCTCTTCCGGATTTGCCGGAAGCGGTTGGGCCATACAGACCAACCTTACCACCGGCAGCGTAACCGCCACCTTTGACGAAATTGTGGCACGCAAGAAGTTCCGCGCGTATGAGTTTGAAGTCATGAAGATAAATGCTACCAACGGTTCCCTTTGGGTCAGCGACAGTTGCTCGGGAGACCAGGTAGAAAAGATTGCCTGAACATGTCCGAATACATCTGTCCCAAATATAAAATCCGTATTGACCCAGACTCGCACAAGACACAAGGGTTGCAGGCAGGAGATATTGTCCGGCGCCAGTATGTGGCGCGGGATAGAAGCGTATACTCCCTGATGGCGGTGCTGGAAAGCGGCGTGGATGTTATTTCGGGCAAGGACTCTCCTTATTTTGTCGGAGCCTTGCTTGAGGGTGACGAACCGTGTAGCGGAGAATTGCTGGATTTTGTGCGTTTGACGAGTCTTTGTGACCTTTCACGCAGCGGAGCACTCTACCTTACGGCTACCGACGATCAGGCTCCGTACATGGACGTCATTGACGGAATGGCAACCGAGCGCTCTCTATGCTTTCCTGTTCAGGACGGAGGAACGGTGGATATTCCCGATAAAACGAAATACGCCGTTTCCGGTGAAGGGATTGCGACAGAATACCGGGCATCCGCCCCGGGTGCAGACCGTATCCTGCGTATGACCTGCCTTGCGGCAGCAGATGGAGCCCGAGGGCTGAAACAGACACTGGAAGAAAACGTAGACCACCCCGAACGTCTGCTGGTCTCTTTTCGTGCGCGTGCTTCAGTCGGTACAGGCAGCATGGCACTCAACTTCGGATACACAAACGGAGAGAAGTATGATGCGCAGGGCACCGTTCCTGTATCGTCAGATTGGGAATTCAAGTTATGGGTCTGCACGGTGGAATATCCCGGACGCTACAGCCGCAGTCTGACCATAGACTGCCGCACCCTGCTCGACAATGCCGGGGATTGGTGCGAAGTGGCCGATCTGAATATTGTCCGTCTTTCTTCCATTTCGGTCTTTACCGGAGCCACCAAAGGTCGCGTAGGCAAGCTCTCCGGCATCGTAGACCCAGTATTCGGTCTTCTGGATGGGTACGGTGCTTACTTCCAGAATCTCTATGCTACCCGCAATGTCAATATCGCCGGGACATTGACAGCCGGCGACGAACACGGTTTCAGCTCAACCTTTTATGTGGGCAGGATACATAAAAATGTTCTGCTGGACAGTCTCTCCTGTGCTTTTTCCGGTTCACGGCAGGTAGAAGAAACTTCCCCGGCCGGTATCGGCCGTTGCGTGCTGCTTGAAACCGACAGTTCGCTCTATGTCCAAAGCGGTGAATGGCGCTCCGCCCATCTGGGACAGCCCTGCTGTTTCTCGCTCTGGATTCGCCCGGGTGAAGCCGGGACCATACATTTTTATCAGGATGAGCATCTATTGGTATCGTTGGAAGTAGCCCCGGATGACGGCTGGGTACGGCACAAGATGTCGTTTCTGCTCCGCCCCTCGAACAATCCCCAGTTGAGCATCGTCCTGTCCACATCGTTTCCCGTCTTGCTCTCTGCGCCACAGTTGGAGTTGGGAACAGCAGCTACTCCATATCAGGCCACCGATGAGGTTCTGAACGATACCGACGACTACGGAGCCTGGTTCAACCGGGGAGGAATCGGCGGAACAATCCAGCATCCGTTGTTGAGCCTAAATGAAGACGGTTCAATAGTCTCCCGTGATGGTTCGTTTGTCATCAACCCCGATGGAACGGGACATTTCGCCGGTGGTCGTTTCAAATGGACGCGAGACACCATAGAACTCAGAGGCGTAACTATCCGTTGGGAGGATTTCGATGAAGAGACTCAGGAATTGCTTAAACCCCGCTCGGTATCACTGACCGGAGGCAGTGCCTTCCATTATTCCGATGCACTGACACCCGTTGTAGAACCCGCACAGATAGCTCTGGTTGCCGTGGAATACAATTTCGAACCGGAAAGCAGACTGTGGGAATATCTTGCTTCCGACGGCGCATGGAAAGATGCCGGCAATCGTAGTTCCCTGTTCGAGATGACTCCTGCTTTTCATGGATGGGAAGGCCGTGATACGCTTACTCTGCGGTACACGGCAACTGTCGGGACTGAAAAATTCTGCGCTACCCACACTCTCTTCAAACTTTACGACGGGGATTCATCCTATACTGTTTATGTAGAGTCTGAAAACGGCACAACCTTTCGCAACGGAATAGTATCCACGACTCTCCGGGCACGGGTATACCGTGGCGGAGAAGAGATAACGGAGCAGATTCCTGACGGCAACTTTCATTGGATGCGTGTCAGTTCAGATTCTCAGGCTGACGCACTCTGGAACAGCGGACAACATGAAGGCCGCGAACTGGAAATCAGCGGTGATGATGTTTGGCGCAAGGCCGTATTTGATTGCGAGGTGATCATATCGAATAAAATAAAATAACAGAATTATGGCATTGAAAATAGCACGCGGGCAAGTAACGATCATTGACCAGAATGACGCCATCTCCTTACAGGCGTTCATCGGTTCCTCCCAGCCCCTCACTCAGGTCTTCAACAAGGACACAAACATATACGCTCCTTCGTGGGCATCCTCTCCCTATTTGATACTTACTCCTTCGCTCTATGTCAGCGGAAAGGCATCGGTCGACCAGATAACCTCCGTGGGCAACGCTTCCAGTCTTACTCCGGGTATCAAGAGTGGTTCTGCCAAATGGTACAAGAACGGGACAGTTATTACATCCGGACAGGACGCGTGTACCGTCGGAGCGTCATCGGCCAAGTATGCGCTGACAATAAAGGCGAACCACATGAGCGTCTCCGACCCGCAGGTACGGTACGCGTTTGAAGCGATATATATCGATGCTAATGGGTTGGAGATACCGTTCCGCGCGGAAATACAGTTCACCCAGCACCTGAGTGCCGGAGCCACCATCGTGGCTGTGGCATATGCTCCGGACGGAGTGGTTTTCAAGAACGACGAAGTCCCGACGCTCAAGGCACACTGCGATCTCTGGCGCGGTGCCACGATAGACACGACGAACGTGACCTACGCCTGGGGTATCAAGGATTCTGCCGTCTTTGCCGACACCACGTTGACCGCCAAGGCCGATTCCGGAGCATCTACCATCACCGTGGCATCTGTAACAAACATGGAGGCCGGTGGCAAAATCACCATCGGGTCCGCACAATATACCATATCTTCGGTCAACACCCCCTCCAAGACTGTGACTCTGACCTCCACGCTGAGTGCTGCCGCCGAGAGCGGTGCCAAAGTGTCATGTCCTTACTACAACGCGATGCTCGGTGCGGGCTGGGCCTGTCTCACCTCTTCCAATCCCCGTGGCGTCACCGCAGGTTGGACGACCAATGAAATCACCATTACGGCCGATGCCGTACTGAATTTCGAGACGTTCAAATGTGCCATCAAGGACACCGACACCTCTACCGGCAACGCTTCCGCCAACAAGGTGGTTTGTGACATCATCTCTTTCACCGATATGTCCGACCCTATTACGGTGGATCTGGTCAGCCAAAAGGGTTTTACCATCAAAAACAACTCCAACGATGTGGATGTGCGTGCCGTCCTGTACCGCAACGGGGAAGAACTTGACGAAGAGGGCTCGGACTACACCTACACCTGGAAGCTGTGGAATGCTGCCGGGACCTCTGTTACCAAGACTTATAACGGCAAATCCATCACGGTCGCACGGACCGACGTTACCGGAAAGGGCGTTCTCATGTGTGAAGTATCGAAATAGAAATGCAGCCGTATGTTTGCCTCTGGTTATATCATATAATTTGGTTTGGTTGTGGCGGGATTAAAACCCGCCACATTTTTTTTCATCTATTCTTACGATAAAGAATTTATGGCAAAGACTCTGGTTGCCCGAGGTCAGGCGACAATTACTGTACAGAAAGACGGATACACAATCACCCAATCCTTGTCTGAATATGTATTCCCCGCCGACCAGAACGGGACGATTCTTTCGGCAATCTCTGTTTCCTCCGTGGTACGGGTATCCCTGGGAGACAATGATTTCACCGGTTTCACCATCGGAACGATCAGCAAGCCTGCTGGGTTTTCCGCTATTACGGTGGATAATGCCAGCAAGAGCATCACCTTCGCTGTGGCGGCCAATACCACAACTCTGGCAGAGCATGGAACAATCAATATTCCCGTGGTCATCTCGGGCGTAACCTATACGCTTTCCTTCTCGTGGAGCAAGGCGCGTGCGGGGGCTCCCGGCAGCACAGGTGCGGACGCCAACCTGCTGGACTGGGTGAAAGACTGGAACAGCCAGAAGACCGTGATTGACAGTAATACGGTTATTACTCCGAAAATATTTGCGGGGACAAAGAACAGCGACGGCACCATTTCCGGCGTTGCCATTGGCATTTTCCCCCTTTCGACAAAAAACGCGTCGGGCACTATCACCACTGAGACGGTAACGGGCGTATACGGATTTAAGGACGGCTACAAGACATTTGCCGTGGACAACGGGGGTAACGTGCAGCTTGGATATGGCGACGAGGTTGTAAAATACAACGCATCGACTGGTAAAATTGAATTTGGCTCGGGGGTGAGCCTGAATTGGACAAACGCCATCAGCCAGGCCAAAAGTGAAGCCATCAGCGCTGCCGCATCCGATGCCACGGACAAGGTGAATGCTCTCCGCATCGGTATCCGCAACTACATCCGCAACAGTGCTTTCGAGGAGGCGCTCTCTGGTGTTTCTACGGACGGCACAACGGTATCCATCGATTCTGTAAATCTTTACAGCGGATACAACACCTTGAAAGTCGTGCAGACAACGGCCTGCACGGATGCGAACGCAAACACCCAACGCACCTATTTCACGGCTATCGGAAGTAAAATCTGCACGCCGGCATCCTTCTCGATGTATGTCAAGGCCAGTGTCGCCGGCACCCTGAAAATCCGTATTGGAGGGACGGGCATACAGTCCAAAGCCGTTACCACTTCCTGGCAGCGCATCACCATCGAGAACATCACGCCGGCCTCGGCTGTGGTCCTGTTCGGGTTCTCTGTGGCCGCTATTTTCTGGTGTGCGCTTCCCATGCTGGTGGAGGGTTCCAAAGCCGCGGACTGGAGCCGAGCCCCCGAAGATCTGGCCAGCCGCATTGCCGATGCAAAAAAGGCGGGTACGGATGCCCGCAGTGTGGCGGATGCCATCACCAGCCAAGCCAACACGGAGGGCTGGGCCACGAAACTGACCTATATTGACAAAAGCGGCATCTTCACGGGCACGCTTTCGGCCAATACAGTCAAGGCGGTACAGATTAACGCCTCCCAGATTACCGCCGGGACAATTGCTACAGACCGTCTTGATACGGCGGCCCTGAAATCGGTTCTTGTCACGGCTTCCAATATCGAGGCATTGACATTGAACGTCATCCGCGGAAAAATCGGAGGCTGGAATATTGACAGCGATTCCATTTACCGTGGTACTAAAAACAATACCTCGGGAGGTTATGCGGCTGCTTCCGGAAGCATTACTATCGGTTCTGCGGGAATCCGCGGCTACAAGTGGAAGCTGGATGCCACGGGTGCGGGAGCCGTGGCTGGAGGAAATATCGCCTGGGACGCAGCCGGGAATGTCTCGTTCGGAGCCTCCGTAGCCTTGAACTGGACCAATGCTGCCGATACGGCTGCCGCCAAAGGGAGGCTGCATGTACGCGGTACGGGTATGAATCACAGCGCCAACCGTCTGGTTGAGTTAAATGGCAAGGCCATACTCAACGGCACAGGCCGGGGACTGAATCTTCTGGTCATCAACAGGGACACTCTTGCCGTCCTTTCCAACAAGACTTATGACGTGTACGGCAGCGATGCGAACTGCAATACGCTGGCTACCGACCTGAATGCCCTTGCATCGGACAAGATTGTGATTCTGACCTCTTATGACGCCATCCGTATCAACGCCACGCTGAATGCGGCTCTCCAGCGCTGTGGCGGCTCCGACTATACGGTCACAGACCTGTGCGCCCCGTATGCTCTGGTCGGCATTCCGGGCATAGGCAAGAACAATGGTTTGCTGAGTCTGTTCGGGACCGATGCCTCGGACCCTTATGCAGAACTTTCCACCACGATTGTCGGAGGTATTCCTCAAGGTATCTGTATCGCTGGTAAGCGAAGCACCTATATCTCCGGCATCGGCGTATATACCGGCAGTATCAATGCCTCGCAGATTACGGCCGGTACGATTTCCGCTGACCGGATTGCGGCCGACAGCATCAACTCTTCCAAGCTCGATGCCGCCAGCATTAAGGCCAATATCATCAACGCCTCCTATATCAACGGCCTGAGCTGTACGTTCACGCAAGGCAAAATCGGGGGATGGACTATCGGCACCAGTTCCATCACTGCCTCCCATGTGGCCATAGACAGCGGCAGCAAACGTATTGCCGTCTATGGAGCCAGTTCAAGCCCAACCAGTGGTCAGCGGGTCCAGTTATACTATAATAGCGATACCGATTTTGGGTTGTGGGCAACAGATGCTTCCGGCAACTGCATTGTCAGCTTAGGAACTTCAAACAAAATCGGCGGATGGGTGATAGCAACCGGAGCCATCAGCAAAGGCAATGTTTCGTTGGGCAGTGACGGTTCAATCACCAACGGCACAAAGTGGAAGCTCAACAACGACGGTTCGGGACAGATTGCATCAGGCAACATTTCATGGAATGCGGCCGGGACTGTTACGTTTTCCTCGGCGGTAGCCCTGAATTGGAAAAATGACATCGAAGCGGCCAAAAGTACCAACTACGGGTACCGTTATTACAAGAAAATCATAATCAATGGAGACGCGGACAAATACTATCCGGTTGTTTTCAAAGGTGGAGATCAGACCGTCAAAAGGGATATCCTGGTGCGCAGAGACTACAGCGAGCAGGCTCCCGACAGTTGGAACACGGCAACCCACAAGGGCGGACTGATCCTGCTCGTCAAGACGAACTTCGGTGGTTGGGGCGGAGCCTCCTATTCCTGGGAGATTTATGAGTTGTCGGAATGTTACTGCCGGATGTTCGCCGGTGCGGTCCATTGCGGGAACTACTGTATGTTTGCCCTGTTCCTGCGAGGCGGAGGGACCACGGGAGCCGTATACCATCTTTATTCCGATCAGCCGATAGAGAGTACCCACATGAGTCCTTCGCCCATTCCTGCAGCTCCGCAGATTGCCTATTCCAGCGATTTAATCTTCCAGAGCGGCAGCACCATGGCCTATGCGCCCGCTCCCCGCACTCTTACTGCGGCTGTGGAGGATGAAATCCGCAGAAAACGGTTCATCACCTTGGCCCAGGACAATGACAGCATGCTTACGGCACACCCGCTGACCTATATCGGTTCTACGGGAATTTACACGGGAACGCTAACCGCGGCACAGGTCAATGCTGTCAACATCAGCGCCTCAAGCATCCAAAGCGGGACACTTTCGGCTGACCGTATTGCCGCCGGGAGCATCAACGCCACCAAACTGGATGCTGCCAGCATTAAGGCAAACATCATCAACACCTCCTATATCAATGGTTTGAGCTGTACCTTCACCCAAGGAAAAATCGGAGGCTTCACTATCACCGGCGACAGCATGAATGCCGGAAGCATCGGTGTCGCAGGTGCCGTTCCCCTGCAAATTCGTTCTTCATCAACAGGCAGCGGCTACTGGTATACCGGAGCATACAAGCCTCTCGGCATTACGCTTACCTGGTATCAGGACAGCAATGCCGGGCACATTGTCATGGGACAGGTTGCCGCATCCGGGAGTACGGTTAAAACCGGGTTCATCGGTTTGCAGATGATGTCCTGGGACGGGCTGGAGTATTTCTGCCTCTCAGCCAACTATACCAAGAGCGGTTCCAAGGAGGTGTATAACCGCATTGCGGGCTGGGCCTTTGATCACAATCATATCTGGAAAAACAATATCTCCCTGAGTGCTGACGGATCAATCACCAATGGCACCAAGTGGAAGCTCAACAACGACGGCTCCGGCCAGATTGCTTCCGGGAATGTGTCCTGGAATGCTTCCGGCACGGTGACCTTTGCCGCTTCCGTATCCGCCCAGTGGACTACCGGCATTACCAACGCGAAGGAACTGGCTTCGGCCATGGCTTTCGGGAAGATGCTTTACCGGGACCCGACTTTTTGGGAAGGAAATAACTCCGTGGCAGTTTACAATAATTCCAACAATGGCATGGTCGCCATCACCCGGGTACAGGACAGCACGGCTCCTAACGATAGCAGGTATGTACTGAAAATCCAGACCAACGGTACGGCCTCACCCGGCAACGGGGGATTCGGCTTCGGAACAACCTGTAGTTACAGGAAGGTGTTGATTGCCCGTATCATTGCAAAGATTCCCCAGGGGCGCAACCTTTGCTGGGCCTCCAACAGCATCGGGAGCGACGGGTCAAGCCGCTGGCTTACGGATACCGCCGGTACAGGCGACTGGCAGGAATACATCTATAAGGTCGTATGTGGCACATCGGGATTTTCGAGCACCCATTTCTTTTATGTGGATGGGACTCAGGGGACCTCCTCGGCTCCTGTTGTCTGGTATGTGGCATATGCTACGGTCTTTGACTTGACTTCTTCGGAGAAGTCCACCACTACCATTGATGCCAACGGCATCTATACCGGGACGGTACGGGCCAATCAGGTGCTCGTGGACAGCGCGCTCGTCGTGGGCGGCAGCACCTATAACGGCAGTATCTCAGTCCGGGACGCCAGCAACAATGTTAAGGTGACACTTGACCGTACGGGTATCACGGCCGTGGCAGGCAAGATTGGAGGCTGGGTGCTCGGCACCAGTTCACTGACAGCTTCCGCTCCTTCTTCGGGGCATCGCATTGTCATAGGAGGTTCGGGTTATATCTACCACGACAATCCTTCCACGGGAAAGAACTACTGGGCCCTGAAGACTGACGGGTCAGCCATCTTCGGAACAGGAAAAGTCTCCTTTGCCAGTGACGGATCCGGCTTTGTGGCCAACGGCAATTTCAAGTGGGATGCCAACGGCAATATCACGGCACAGAAAGGCACCTTTAAGGATGTGGAGGTTATCGGCACCATCCGTAATGCCTTTATTTTAAGCGACAGCACTATTTACATCGGTGGCACTGATCCGCAACTGAATCTGAACAAGTATAATAATGTGGTGGCCATACGAGACTCGTGGGATGTGGACATACCGTTGCCTTGGACCTTGGAGCAGAGCGGCCGACGTGTCTGCCTGGTCAATTACAAATGGGGCTCCAACACCACGATCGGAACCATGAGTATTACGGCTCCCAGCGGGAAATATTTTTACGAGGACGGCATTGCCAAATCGACCATCAGCTTTTCACGGGAGGTAATCGAGCTACTCGGCTATGGGGACAATACGACTTTCTTCGGATGGATTGTCGTGAATCGTTTGGATATCATGACCACCAAGAAATACGGTTCGGTCTGCAAGTTTCTGGTGATGGGTACCGTTACGGTATCATCCACGAGCAGCATCTCGGTCAAGTACCGAACATTCGACGGCTCTACCATTTCTGTTTCCCGCCTTGGAAAAGGTCAGTACAGGGTGTACATGCCCAGTAGTTGGGGGCTTTCCGGTTATTACACGGTATTCCTGAGCGGTATCTTTTCCACGGTGGAGAACACTCCGATTTACGCCACCTTGAAAGAGACCTACAGCTACTATTTCGACGTCTACACACAGGATGATCCCACTCGGAATGACGGATCGTTCAACTTTATGGTCGTAAGTACGGGCGACTGGAAATAACAGGCTCATCAAAACCTGGAATCCGAAAACAGACTATACTTTAAAAAATACTGGAACTATGGACAAAATGAAAGTAACGAACACCATTATTACCAAAATGGCGGAGGCCACCAGCGAAAACGGGAAATACAATCTGGAGTACAACATTACGGACGGCGTATTGGAACGTGTGCAGATTACTGTATACAAGAACGCCGAAGAAGAGGGACAGCCGGCGGCAATCGGAAGTATCTTCTACGACCGTGGCAGTATGACCGCCAACCTGCCTTATAGCAGCGACATGGCACAATACCTGGCTGATGCTGCGGAATGTATCGGAACTATCCTTCAGGAGGTGGAAGCAAAAGCTGCCCAGCTTTCGGATGATTCAACAAACCATCAAGCATAATAATTATGGAACTGACAATCAAGGATCGCCTTTATCTGCCGTCTTTCCTTCCGGCACGTGGCAATTTCAAGGAATTCAATCTCAAGAAGGATATTCTGCGCAAGATAGCCATCAGCGATGACGAGCGCCAGGAAATCAACCTCCGCGAAAACGCGGAGGACAAGCGTATCGAATGGGACGTGGAAAAGGAGCGCCCTTTGCTTGTGGAGTTCTCCAAAGAGGAAATGGACTATCTGAAAAAGGCCTGTGAGCGGATTTCGGACGAGGAGTTGCCGGATGACATGTGGGCTACCGTGGAAACCGTATATAATGAAATTGCAAAGTCCTAAACATAAGGCGAGGGTTAGCGCTACTCTTTTGTAAAGAGTGCCCGGTCGTACTCTTCACGGCCGGGCTTTTTCATTATGGCAAGACAAGACATCATCATGGATGCATACTACGGGGAGGTTGAAACTTCCGAGAACATCGCCGGAAAGACCTTCTATGATTTCCGGCTGCTTCCGGCGGTCGAGAACGCTGATAACGACTCTTTCCGGTATGCGGAGATTGTTGTCCCGCAAGGATTTGTTGCGGCGTACAATGACAGTCGGGGCATTCATGTCAGGATTCCCTATACTCCCGACACACGGCGCCTGATGGTACGTTTTGTCATTGAGAGCGGTTCAGGGGGAACCGAATTCCTTCGAAATGCGGTCACCGGCAAATGCTGGTATCCTGTAGTCGTCGAACATAACGGGGCAAACTCGGATATCAGCCTGTCGGCCTATTGCGCACTCAACGGGAGCGGTATCTTCAACCTCCTCCTTCGGGACGGTTACCTGGCTCTCTACAGCGGCGAAGAAACGGATTTCGAAATCGGCCGGGCAAAAGCACAAAACGAGGCGTTCTTGCTGAAAGCCGCGGCAGGCAATCTTTACCAGCACCCGACCACAGGTGTCGGACTTATCGATTTCCTGCATTCCAATCTTGAAAACAACGGCCTTGCCGCCAAGTTGCAGTCCGAATTCCAGAACGACCGGATGATTATCCGCAATGCCTACATGGATTCGGCAACGGGAGAACTGCTCCTGGAAACGGAAGAAAAGGAGGACAGCAATGGGTAGGTATAGCGTTATTGCCGGACAAAACATTTTTGATGTGGCCCTTCACCTGTACGGAAGTATCGAAGGGATTGTGGATCTGATGATGAACAATCCGGATTTGTCGCTTGATACGACGCTGACTGTCGGGCAGGAGCTGGTCTATACCGACGGTTTTGTCATCAATGCCGATGTTGTCGCCTATAATGCCGCACGGGGCATTGTTCCGGCAAACGGAGAGCATCATGTATATCCCAAATATCCCGAGGGGCAACTTTCCGTGGAATTCCACCTTCCGGCAGCCGTCTTGAACGTGTCGTGTACAGCCTCGGGAACGGGCTCCCTGGAAATTGACTGGGGAGACAACAGTGAGATTGAGAAAATTGAATTGAGGAATGCGCGGCTGCATCTGAACCATACGTTTGACAATACCATCAAGGGAACACGCCGGATCAGGTGGTATTCCCGCGCGGAATTCAAGACGTTGGACTGGAGCGGACTGCAACCGGATTCCATATTCTTGTTTCACCCTCTCCGTGTCGAGGAACTGACTCTGCAGAATGCTTCTGTCAGTCTGGAGGGACTCCGTCTGTTGGACGGTACTTATTCCCTGAGGCTTTCCGGAATAACCACGGCTGATCTTACGCCTCTTGCCGGATGCCGGGAACTGATGACACTGGATATGGGAGAAGGTCACCTGAAACCGGACGTGGAAGATGCTTTCCTGTACGAAATCGTGAATCGATATGGGAACCGCAGAAATTGCACGGTCACCTTCCCGGTGACACCTTCCGGCATCTACCGGGAGCCGGACAGAGATCCGGAAAGCGCACGTTACCTTCCCGTATCCGGCATGGAATGTATCTGGGTTATCCTTCATGAGGAGAGCTGGAACGAGGGAGGCCCGTGGAAATTCATTATTGAAGATAAAATCTATACGGTAGAGTCATGAGCAGGACTATTAAAGAAATATACAATGAGGCGGTCAAGGAACGAGACAAGCGGATGGAACTGTCGGAATTCGCCAGTGATTCAAAGCTCTCGGTGATGAACGGTATTCTCTGGGTTGTCGCCGCTGTCATATACAGTTTCGAGACCCTGTTGGACGTCTTTGCTGTAGATATCTCCGAGGCAATCAACGGTCGTATTAACGGCACTCCCAATTATTACGCCAATGCCTTGCTGCAATACCAACAGGGAGACGAGCTTGTAGTCCGCGAGGATGGACTGGCTTTTGGCTATGCCCAGGTGGACGAGACCAAACGGATCATCACGCAGGTTTCCTATTCCGAGAGTACGGACGACAGCAATCTGGACAATAAACTGATTCTGAAAATCGCCACCGGCTCCAAGGGAAATCTGGAGGCCATTCCAGCCGAAGAACTTGTCCCCATTACCGCATACATCAACAAATTGAAATTCGCAGGGACACGCATCGAGGTCATCTCCACCAAAGGTGATGTATTGGTTCCCCGGCTGACAGTATTCTATGACGGGGCTGTGCCTGAGTCGGAGATGTATGATGCCATTGAGTCGCAGCTCAAGGAGTATGTCATGAATATCGAGTTTGACGCTGCGGTCTATGTATCCCGTTTGACGGATGCCATACGCCGCGCCGAGCATGTTACCGATGTTCATATTGACAGCGATGCAATTCCCGAACAAGGAGTTTTCATTGCCAGCCATGATACGGACGGCAAGATACAACCGATGCAGAAGGTGAACCGCATGACTTACACCTCCTCCGGATACCTGAAGGAGTCTTCGGGAAAAGAAGAGGAACAGGATCTGCCCACCTTCCGGGAGGCCATTATTCTGAAAATAGAGAACCATGAGATATAAGCTGCCCGTAGACAGGCTGGTCAACAGCCTCATGCCCCATTACCTCTCCGGCAGGCGGTTCATCCTGTTCGTGCAGAGCTGTCTCTATCCGCTGCAAAGCCTGAACGAACGTTTCCGCGTCTTTGCCCGTGAACGGCATATCGAAGCACGGATGACCTCACAGGTCATTTATTTCGAATGGTTTCTGAACTACCGTTTCGGGAAATACATCTGCGACCCAAAGGATCGTATATTCATCAGTGAGAGCGAAAGCCTCGGTGTGGATCTCTATCATGAAGATGCCGAATACCAACGGCCTTATACTGTCTGGTACAACGGAGAAGAGATACAGGTGGCAGATGAAACGGAACGCCCCAGACCCTTTTATCGGCTTGTCGAGGAAAAGCTCATCAACAAGGTCAGTTTTGTGGTCTGCGTCCCTGCGGTAAACATTACGCACCAGGATCTGGTCTATATGCTTTCCTATGTGGTCAACACTTACAAACTGGCCGGAAAGACGTACTTGATCAAGATAGACAAGGAAGAATATCAACCCAACAAGAATACGACCCCATGAAAGAATATGTTGCCGAAACCGGCGGACGATATACCTATTCGGATGACATCCTGAACCTTCAGGAACTGGCGTTGAGCATGAGTGCCATCTTCGACGGGTGCTCCGACTTCATCATTTCCGGCTGTATGGTTGACGGTGCCGTGATTTCTCCGGGCTATGTGTGGCTCGGCGGTAAAGTCCGCTATTTTGAAGGATGTACTGATGCCGTATACCCATATTACATCTACGAAACCAACCGCCACGAATCTGTTGTCTATGCCAACGACGTGAACAAGCGCGGACGCACCTGCTACTTGTGCATCGGAGGCCGCAGTGTCCCCGATGTGCCGGATACCGTTACGGGGAAGATTCCCGTAGCGATTGAAGTGACACAGGACTATGCCCCTCGCTTTATCGACAAATTCTTCGGCAGATACGCCGTATTACTCGACACGCCATTCTCACGTCAGACTGTCAAAAAAGACCTGGTGCTTGCCGGGACACTTACCGGGCAGAAAGAGATCGTCTCCAAGACCGCCGTGTCGGTCAGCGGTGAAAACGGTTACATGCTCAGGGGAATTGTCCGCACGGACGGAAATGCTTCCGTGGGGGCATACCTGAACGGGTTGCTGGTCAATGAGATTGTCATCCGCACCGATGGCTCGTTCAGCTTCATGAAACAGGAAAAGGAGCTAGCCCGTATCACGGAAAACGGACTGGTGTACGCATGTTCTACGGCTGATGATACTCGTGTCGGAGCATTACGCATCAAGGGATATGATCTGTACAACACGGCCGATGCAACCGACAACGGGTGCGTGCGGGTCAACTATTGGGGAAAAGAGGGCGGTGGTACGAAATACCGTGATTTTGCCGTACATGACGGTAAAGCCTGCGGAGTACCCCTTCTACTTGTTTCCGGTAGGGATGCCTCCACGACTGTCGGAGGACTGCTTACAGTAAGCAGTGCGGGACGTGGTGTGGAAATCCGCAATACGGCCTACACGAAAGATAATATGCGCCTTGTCAATCTGGTCTTCTGGAAAGACAGCGCTTCGGCGGATATTGCCTCGCTCGGCTATGATACCACAGACTCATTCCGCTTTATTGTCCGCAATACGCTGGGAGACATAGTTCTTTATCCCTTCGGCGCCGTAGATGTGAACGGGACATTGAAAATCAACGGGAAGGCCGTTGGGGATATTTATGTTTCCCAGACCGCCTTTACTTCCGCGCTGGCGGGCAAGGTAGATGCGGTCAAGGGAAAGCAGCTTTCCACGGAGGATTTTACAACGGATTTCCGAAAGAAACTGGAGGCCATCACGACCGGAGAGTTGACCGAAGGCGGCGCGGGCTACGTCACTTCGGCGGCCGTTGCCGAAGCGCTGAAAATGAAGCTCTCCGCGAACGAGAACCTGCTTGATGTGATGGACAAGGCTGCTGCCCGCAAGAACCTGGAGGTCTACTCCAAGGCGGAGGCAGGTACGGTTTTCCTGAAAATTACGGAAGGTCTCAAGGAACTTGTCTACCTTTCAGCCGAGGAGGTAAACGGCCTCTCTCCCGAAGAGGCTGCGGCTCTCAAGGCCGGGAAGCAGGCCGCCGTCCGGGATACGCTGGATGCGGAAAAGAAAGGGACGGGAGACTTGAAGTTGGCCAAGGCTTCGAATCTCTCGGACGTGCAGGACAAAGGGAAAGCCCGGAAAAATCTCGATGTATATTCCATTTCCGAAATTGACAATCTGCTGGCGGGAAAACTCGGCACGGACTCGGCCTATTCGGGTGTGATCTTCACGGCCGAGTTGCGCGACAAGCTTCAAGCCATCACGACTGGGGCTTTCGCCTATGTTGACGACGAGCAGAAGTTCCACTCCCAGGTAGAAGGATATGCCTTGGTTTCAGCTGTGGCAAAGGAACTGAAGGCCAAGGCAGAACGCCTGCTTTCCGGTTATAACGCCTCGGAGCAGAACACGGTGGCGGCCAATCTGAACCTGTACACGAAAGTCCAACAGGACAGTCGCTTTGCCAAAGTGGAGTCATTATTTCAGGACTATATTACCTATCTTGTCTCTCAGGGCAAGAACACGGAACAGGCTCTGCAACTGCTCCGGGAGAAACTGAACCTACTTTCCAAGGATGAGGTGGTCAAGGACTATTTGCGACGGGACAGCAAGCTGACGGATCTGCTGCTGACCACGGTGGAAGCCAAACGGCAGGTATGCCGTACTCTCGGGGCCGCATATGCCGATGACTACCAGCCGTTGCTCGCCGATACGGGATGGCTGCAGATGGAGAACAGCGGTTCCGGTACGGATACCCGCGGCTTCTTTGTCCGCCAGATCGGGAATATTGTGTCTATTCAGGGGTATATCAATACAGCTCGCCGGGACGGAAGCAACTGGGGAGGCATTATTGCTCTCATTCCCAACAAAATTCAACCTCCGAAATACAGTGTACGATGTACGGCCGCCAACTGGAATGACGACCACAAGTATAACCGAGGATCGACCTTCACTATCTATGGAGGTTCCCGGAAAGTACAACTATTTGAAAGCGGCATGTATAACGTCGATGTCGAACTTAACTTTACATACTTTGTCTGATGAAACGAATCAATGTAACCCGCGACATAGAAAGTCGCAGAAGAATCGCCGAACGGCGGATGCCGGCGGCAGAACAAGCAACCGGTCAAGTTAAACAGGATGAAAGCAGGAAAGAAGAAAAGGCACAGGCAGACGCGGGCAGTCAGCTCCCCGAAGCCCCGAAAACCCGAAGAAGGAAGGCCGAAGGGGACGCTTAAACGGTTCCCCTTCGAGCAGACGCGGATCGGGTTCATGCTCCGCTATGAAATGCCGGTGGTCTACTTCGTGTTGAAAAAGTTATGTTGCACACAATCTGTCTTCGAACCGGACTGGCACGTCATCGAATCGGTGGCGCGAGCCTCGAAAGATGCCTCATACAGAAAGCCCAAGTTCCGGAGGTACCTGGAAGAGTACAGCCGGAACGGGCTCTTCTGTCGCCGGGGGAAGGTGCTTACTCCCCAGCGGAAGGCCTATTACGAGGGTATATGTCGCCGCAAGATTGAGTATTTCATCCAACAGAACAGGAAGCTGCTGCTCAAGGAAGCCAGGAACTCGCCCAAAGGCGAACGATTGCTGCAAAATATAAGGAATATGACTAAAACAAATTTGTAAACCATTGATAATTACATTTATGTAAAACATCTAATTACATTCATTGGTTATTTGAGCACTTTGTTTATTTTTGTACGCAGGTCATTCAAGACCTTTTCAGTTTGTCAAATGAGCCTCCAATCCCGGAGGCAGGGTCAGCGAGACATTTCTCCCAATTTTATCAGTTGATGCGGACGGTGTAACCGAACCCGTCCGTCTGTTCCAGATTCCGGCGGCAGGGATAATCCATGCCGCTGCTTCGGGCATTTTTAATCCATAAATTTTAGAACAATGCAAGAAGATTTGGACAAAACAACCGGCATGGATGGTATGTCGATTGAAGAAATGTTCCTGAAAAGTCAGGAGTCGTACCAGGAGGCGCAGCAACGCGCCTTGGAGGAAAACAAAGCCTTTGCCCGCACGGAATTTTTCCGCATGGACAAGTTCGGGGTGTACCGTTTACGCATCCTTCCGCTCGCACCCAATGCTGACGGCAGTCCGTCACGACCGGGCTATGAGTTCCCCGTACATCAGCTACTGCTTGAGTTGGAGAAACCGACAACGGGGAACAAACCCCAGAAAATGTATGTGACCGTTACCAGAGCTACCGATGCAGGATACAGCATCGACCCGATTGATGTTTATCGTCGCATGGCTGTGGCCGCGGCCAAGGATGTCGGTGACGAGAAACTGGCAGAGAAAATCGATGGAGGCTCTTTCGGCGGAGGTCTCAAGTACAGCTACGGACATTGTCTGTATATTTTCAATCTTGACGAACGGGCCAAAGGCATCCAGATGCTGACACTTTCCCATGCCCAGTTCAAGGATCTGGACGAACGCAAATTCAAACTGTGGAACAAGAAACTTTCCAAGAACCCCAGCTATCCTTGCCCCATTTCGTCCGTGCATGACGCCTATCCCGTGGAGATCGAGAAACGCAAGAACGGAGCGAAGACCGAATACATCATCTCCATCGACAACGAGTCCGATACGGTTCCGCTTACCCGGGAAGAACTTTCAGTATTGATGTCTGCGCCGCGCATCCCGGAAATCATCTACCGTTATACTCGTTATCATCTCGGGGCGACCGTAGAATTCCTCAAACAGTGTGATGCGCTTTATGGCATGAATCTCATGGATACGGACGAGATGAAGCAGACCGTGCAGACGTTGTCCGACGAACTGCCCAAGGAAGACACTTCAGCGTTCTCCTTCGACCGTCGCTCCAAAGAGAACAAGGACAACGAACAGAACGGAGGTTCGGCCCTCGCCCTTGACGATCTGTTTGACCGTTACGAACAACTCCAGGACCAGTCGTTGGGCGACAAGACCGAGGAAGGACAGGAACTTCGTGCCATGATTCGCGCCTACATCGAACAGGAAGGATTGTCGGTACGCGTTACCCGTTCTACCACCAACCGCGAGTTGCTCGAACTGATAGAGCAGGAAATGGAGGGGCCGTCACCCCTTCCGGCAGAGAAGGAAGAGCCCGAGGACGAGGAGTTTCCCGAGAGAGTCCGCGAAGAGGAAAGAACCGAACGCCCCAGAAGGCGCAGATAACCTTTCATAAGTAACACGATTTATTCACCGACGGGAGGCCTGACACCTCCCGTCCTATTCCAATACGCTTATGAAAGACCGTTATCCCTGCCTTTTATTGCTGAATGACATACATGTTTCCAAAGACAACATTCCAGCATTCAAGGCCAACTGGCAGGAGGCCTTGGATATTTGCAGGAAGATGGATGTCAAAGAGATTGCCATCGGAGGTGACCTTTTCTTTGCCAGGGCCGCGCAGACCCTTGATGTCCTGCTGGCCGTACACGACGCTCTGCTTACGGCTGCCGAACACGGCATTCACATAACCCTTGCCGAAGGAAATCATGACAAGGTGAACCAGGAATCGGAACGCGGATATTGTCATGTATTCGACCAGCATCCCAATGTGCTGGTGTGCGATGAGTTCGTGTCGTTGCCTGTGGGCAAGGATTGTCGGTTCGTGCTGCACATGATGGGTTACTTTCCCGAGGACGGGTCCTTCACCTCCAGATTGGACCGGCTCAAGGAGGCAGCACTCGACCCTCGGCGCCTTAATTTCCTTTATATCCATGAGGGTATCAATGGTGCGCTTTCTCAACCTTCGGAAAAGGAACTGCCTACGAGAATCTTCGCGGGGTTTGACAAGGTATTCGTGGGGCATTACCACAACCGGACAATCATTCCCAGAACGTGTATCGAGTATATTGGTTCTTCACGTCAGCACAATTTCGGCGAAGACGAGGAAAAGGGCTATACGCTCATTTATTCTGACGGTTCGCACGAGTTCATCAAGAACAGAACCAATATCCGTTACCGGGTAATGGATGTTACGGCCGAACGCGCAGGGCTGCACCTGATGGACGAACTTCGGGAAATTGAAACTGACGGACGCTACAGGGTGAAGGTACGCATTCATGCTCCTCAGGCAGCCATGAAGACGGTGGATAAAGCGGCTCTGCTCGAAGCGGGCGCCACGCGGGTGGAACTTATCCCGGACGAGGAACTGTCGCCCGAAGCCGCGTCGTCCTCCCTTTTTGAAAAGTTCAACAGCCATCGCATCCGCGAGACTTACGAGGAGTTCTGCCGCGAAAAGCAGATTGACGAGGTGGAACTTGGATTGGAATATCTATCAAAAATCGAAAGACCATGTGGAGATTAGCAAGCATAAAAGCCGAAAATCTGTGTGCTTTCCGCCAACTGGACTATACACTTCATCAGGGGGTGACAACCCTGATTTTCGGCGACAACCGGGACAATGACTCCCAGCAGTCGAACGGCGCAGGGAAATCGGCCCTGCTGGAGTGTATCGCTGTCGGCATCACCGGAAGCCCGCTGCGTAAAATACGCACGGAAGAGATTATCAATGACGCGGCGGAAGAATGTACGGTCACGCTGCATCTGGTGAATGACGGAATGAAGGAGGCGTTCCTCATACGTCGGCGAATACCCCGTAAGGGTTCTTCGACAGTGGCCTGCACGCTCTGGCGGGACGGCAAGGAGGTGGACACGGACGAGGCAGTACAGCCGTCCGTGGATGCATATAACCGTTATATCCTGGACAAACTGGGCATCACCCGGGAAGAACTTCTGAATAACTTTATTTTATCCAAATATCGTTATGAAGACTTCCTCTCTTCCTCCGATAAAGAGAAGAAGGAGATCATCAACCGTTTCTCAAACGGGATTCTTGTTGACGAGGCCATTGCGCACGTTGATGGGGACATTGAGCCATTGGAGGAAGAACGCCAAAAGGTAACTCTTGAACTGGCCGGAGTGGATGGACGTGTGGAGATGCTGTTCGAGCAAATCCGAAAGCAGGAAGAAGAAAGCGAAGCTCATTTACGTTCCAAGCGCGAGCGTCTGGCTGCTTTGGAGTCTTCCATCACCTCCCGCCGGGAAGAGATTCGCCGACTGAACAGCATTGTTTCCGCGGCCTCAGCGCAGGCGGAGGAGATACGGCGTGTCGATGAGCTTCTACAGGAACTGGAATCGGGCGAAAGCTCGCTGGAAGAATGTTTGGCCCGCATCGATGAGTGGATGCCGATGTTTCCCAATGCCCGGAGAACGGACTGGAATCAGCAAATAGAAAGCCGGAAGGAAGATTTACTGATTGCCCGGGCGCAACTCGCCAATCTTGACGCGGCGCTTGTCAAGGCCGGGCAGGAACTGAAAGAAAAAGAGGCGGCTTACAACCGCTTCAAGAGTGAATATGGCTCGTTCTGTGAGCTGTATGAAACCCGCTCCGGGGAGATTGTCCGCAGGCTGCAGGAACTGGATTCCGACCTCGGAGACCTCGCAGAACGGATGGAACAGTTGCGCCGTAAACGTAAGGTCATTTCGGCGGGCATTGACGAACTGTCAAACAAGCTGGCTGGATCTATTTCGTGTCCACGATGCGGACACGAGTTTCTGGTGGCTGAACCCGGATTTGACATTCAGGTCGGAATGAAAGAACTGAAATTAAGGCAAAGCAATCTGTCGGAAGTTATCTCCCGTATCGAGAATCAGCAGAAAGAGACCGATGCTGCAGAACTTCAGCAAGCCCGGCTTGGAAACGACAAACGCACGATGGAAAGCGAGCGCAACGGCTGGGAACAGAGGCTTTCCGAACACGAGCGGGCAATCCGACTCGCAACCCGCAGCGTCGAAGAAGCCGATTACAGCCGCAGGCGGACGACGGCTGACATCACGGCACTGCAGAACGAAATTGAAAGCATACGCCGGAAAGTCTTCGACGAAGCTTTCGGACTCATTGACGAGCGGCAGAATGCCATCAAGCGGGAGATCCGTAAGGCATCGGAAGAGATACACGCGGCGGAATGTGCCATCGACACGTTGCAAAGCACCATCCGCGAAATGGAAAGCACCTCGCCGGAAGATCTCTTGCACTCCTTGAAAGAGAGCCTGGAAAAGGAGAAAAAGCGCTCCTTGGCAGTGGCCGGGCAGAAACTCGCGCTGGACGAGAAGGTTCGCACTCTGGTTGTGCAAAAGGAACGCTTCGTACAGTTCAAAACGTATCTTGCCAATTCCAAAGTGGAGGCATTGAGCCGTATCACCAACGAATTCCTGCAAAATATAGGCAGTGACATCCGTATCCGCTTTGACGGGTATACCGTCCTAAAAAGTGGAAAGATCCGGGAGAAAATTTCCATCTCGCTGCTCCGGGACGGTGTGGACTGTGGTTCCTTCGGGAAGTTCTCGGCCGGTGAGGCGGCGCGTGTCAACCTGGCGACCATCCTTGCCATGCAGAAACTTGTGAACTGCAACTGCGAGGACGGCAAGGGACTGGATATGCTGGTGCTTGACGAGATCCTTGAAGCGGTAGACGAAGCTGGCCTGGCTGCCATGTTTGAAGCCCTTAATGCCTTGGGTGGGACTGTCCTTGTGGTGTCTCATGGGAACGTGGCCGAAGGTTATCCCCATAAACTTGTAATCACGAAAGAGAATGGCGAATCGAGAATCGGAGAATGATAAAATGGTCAGGGAACAGGTACTGGCACTTGACATTGCTGCCCATACAGGGTATTTCTCCCTGCATGGGGCCGGGACCTGGAACTTCACCGAAAGCAGAAGACGCAACGACAACAAGATGCACGGTTCTTTCAGGGAAACGCTTATGGCATTTATCAAAGAACACGGCATCAAGTATATCGTGGCAGAGGATGTGGCCATGAACAGGCACTTCTATGATATGAGACGCCTGGCCGAACTGCGGGGCGTGCTGCTGGAGGTATGTGATGAAACCGATATTCCCGAGCCGGAGTTCATCAACCCGGCGACTCTCAAGAAGTGGGCTACGGGAAACGGACGGGCTACCAAGGAAGAGATGATTGCGGCCTGCAAGAACCGCTACGGGATAGTCCCTGTCGATGACAATGCCGCGGATGCCTGTCACCTGTTTTATTATTTCATCCGCAAGCACCGCCTGTGATTTGATAATACAACACAGATTCCGGGCGGCCGTCTGAGGCCGCCCGATTTTCAATTGACGCTCCCGGAAGCTGACAGATTAGGACATGAGATTGTGTATCACCCCTTTTCAGTCAGTGAAAGTGTGGATAAGAAAGATGTGTTGGGCGTGATTCCGTCATTAGAAGACGAATCGGCCATAAGACGGGCAGAACTGTTGAGAAAGTATGTACTGCCCCACAAAAATCTGATATACAGCATTTGCATCAAATATACATTCAATCAGGAAGATGTCGAGGATAACTATCAGGAAGCCCTGATCAACTTCTTCAAGTATATGGACAGTTATGATCCTCGTCGGCCGGTAAAGACGTGGATATATGCCGTGACGCAGCGGCTGATGACCGACCTGAACAACCGGAACAGAAACCGGCTGCTTCCGGACGAGAACGTCGATGTCAGCGGGTTGAAATCAACACTGCTCTATGACGACGAGCCGTCGGAAGCTTGTTTGGGTATCGACAACTACGAACAGTATTACAACGATGACATTCTGTGGGCACTCCGGCGTCTGAAGCCCATCTATCGGGAACCTCTTTTGCTGCAGCAGGCCGGGTACAAAATCGGTGAGATTACCGATATTCTGCACCGCAAGGGAATGCTCCAGTCCAAGAACATAGAAACGGTCAAGAGCCGACTGTTTCTGGCCAAAAACCAACTCCGTAATCTTCTGACGCGTGATGGAGAAAAAAGAATGGGCTGAGAGTGCGCGCAGGATTTTCGAGCGACTTGTGCGGGACACGCTGTGGGGCGACTTCACTTTCCCCGCAGGCGGAAGGTCCGTACGTCTGCTGGAAGCCTGTTTTGATCGGCTGGAGAAAAAAGTGATAACGGTCAGTGGAGAACGTCTGGCCGATTTCTGCATATGCCAGGTTTATACCATCTCTGGCTTCGACGCTTCCTATCGCAAACGCTGGGACGTGGCGCACTCTTTCGGGCAGAAAGCCGTGAGTAGGTATCTCCAGACGGGAAAACAACGCCGCTTTTATGAAGACAAGTGGCTGAAAAGTTTCGGAATCACGAGGGCGGATATCTATTCGTTGGCCGAGAGACGAAAGCGGCACCCTTTCACACGTTTTGTCTTTCCCGAGTATGAGGAGGTTACAAAACGAAGGTTGCTCTCCTCCGAGACAGGATATCTCATCTGCGGGAATTCGACCCTGTTGTGGACTCCGTTCTCTCCCTCCTGTCAAAGATGCCGGCACGCGGCGTCTTGCCGGTTGCGGACAGCCGCGCAATACCCCGAACTCTATCGGTTGCGCTGTGAAATGTGGAACGAAAAGGAGGAATGCCGATGAGTACGACCAATCCACTGAGCGCCGAGTTTCTGTATGAACTCTATGCCACGGCTTTGAGACAGGAGGCTCTCTGTGCGGTGCTATCCAGACACATGAGGAAGGAATACCTGCCCGATCGTGCCTTCCAGCGTGTCCAAGATGCCATCGCCACCCACTTCAGAACCTACAAGGCTCCTCCGTCTTACGCGATTCTTGCGCAGAAGTTTCAGGAGGATTATGATGCCGTTGAACTCATAGACACTTTCCGGGAGTATGACGAGGGACAGAGCGCCGAGGTAATGACCGATATGCTTGAGTCGTACATCAAGGGGGTACGCTTGCAGGCTGTCTACGCCGAGGTCGGAAAACTGTACAACGAAAACAGGCAGGACAAGGCCGAGAAGACATTGCGAGAGTATGCCGAATGGCTGGCAGGTTTTACGCTCAAGAACACCTCGTTTGTAGATGTGGCCGAGACGTTCACAGAACGCTTCGAGCGGAACAGGCGTCGGGAGGAAGAGGAAGAGCGCTCGGCATCCCCACGCGTGTCGCGGTTCTATATCCCTTATCTGGATGCACTGAATGCGGGTCGTAACCTGCGGGGACAACTGACCTGTTTCCTGGCCTCCACCGGAGTCGGAAAATCCCACATCGCCAAATGGATTGGGGTACGGGCAGACATCGATGACGGACTTCATGTTTTGCATTTTCAGTTGGAGGGTTCGGAAGAGGAGGCACTGAATGCCTATTCCGGAGGACTCATCTCCAAAAATGCCTACTATTTCGAACGGGGTAAGATTTCCGACACGGAAATGAGGCATCTGGAAAAACTTGTAGCTTCCTATGCCGGCAGCATCACTGTGCGCAGTTATCCCAGGTTCAATGCACAGGTGTCCACTCTTGATATAAAAAACGGTATTTCGGAATACCGTAAACTCAAGGGTCATAATCCCGACATCGTCATCATCGACTCCATGGATCTGCTGACGGATGCTGCACGACGCGCTTGGGGAGCTGACCACGAAAGAGCCAAACGCATTGCGGTAGCCAATGACCTCAAGGACCTGGCAGCCGATGAGAAGGTATGGATGGTGGTGACTTACCAGTCCACCATTGAAGACAGGGAATGGCTCAACGACGAACGGAATGTGCTGACCGAGTATAACTGTTCCGAGGCGAAAGGACTGGCAAGACCCTGTACCCATCTGATCTCTCTCAACCAGTCGTCGGCCGAGCGTAAGGAGAACGTCATGCGTCTGCATATCGCCAAAAGTCGTTTCTTTAAGAAAGGAGACACCATCAAGATAGCGACAGACTACGATAATGAAGTGTTTTATGACGGACCGCGGACATTGAATTTGAACAGAGAGTAGATAATTAGGAATTACCAACGACAGATGCAATAAAATGTGCTATAACAACAGATTCGCTACATTAGCTTGCCGCATTTTTACGCTCGTCGGGACAGGTGGTCCCGCCCCTTGGCGCTGGCCGTTCCCCGACAGATGAGCTTAAAAGTGTTAACAGTCAGTGATATATTTGTAATTCTCCACAGCTTATTGAACAACAGCTTTCTTATTTCTATGTTTTATGAATTTAAGATATTCGTAATTACGTGGCAGGATTTCTTCGTTTGATTCCAAGAATTTTTCACTCACATCGGGCTGGATTGGAATAAGGTGCTCAACAGACTTGAGTTTTTGCATCGGAGTCTTGCCGTTCAGCGAGGAATGTGGTCGTTTCTTATTGTAGAACTCCTGCCATTCCATAGCCATCGCATTCAAATCAAGTGTCTTATCCGACAAATCTATAAGATTCCAAAACTCTGTCTTATCGGTCTGCTGAGACCTTTCAACTTTGCCATTCAAATGTGGAGTCCTTGGTTTGATAGGTCTGAACTTGATAAAATGGTCATGCAGTTCATATTGGAAATCATAATTGAAGAATTCTGTTCCCCAATCAGTCTGTATCCGCTGAACGGGAAAAGGAAAGGTGTTCAGTATCTCTCCTAAAAAATGAATTGTACTTTCCGCTTTTTTATTGGGATATACACGAATGGTCCTCAAACGGGTACAATCATCTATGGCCGTGAACTGATATGCTCCATTTCGTACTTTCATTACATCCAGCTGGATCCTTTCCCCAGGAATTTCTTTACTATATCTGATATAGTCTGACTTTTTACGCCGTTTCACAACAGCTTTAACCTGATGCCTTTTCAACACACGCCACACGGTCATGGCTGAGAGCTTTATTCTCTTCCTAAGCAGATAGTTGGCAATCCGTTGCGCTCCCCATTTTCTCGTCTCACGCAGATTAAGAATAATGGTTTCAATTCCAGGCGTTACCTTCATATTTGCGAGTCTTGATGGGCGTTTAGACTTATCGGACAATTTTGACTTACCTTGTTCTTTCTCGCGATTTATCCAACGGTATAACGTGGAACGGGCAATCCCGCACCGAAGGGCTGTTTTTGTCACAGAACCCGTTTCGGTGTATATCCCAAGCCATTTTTGGCGCATCCGTATTTTTCGTATATCTTCTTTCATGCCACGAAGATACAGATTAAGATTTGTCTACGAAAAGAAAAATTGTAGCGTATCTATTGATACTTTACAAATAAAATTAAGGATATCGGGGTGTGATGCCATGCCCCGATTACATTTATTCAATCCTATTCCCTCTATGGTTAATGTAATACCAGTCACCTCTTTCCCAATACCAGTGCTCGCCACCGGAACCTGCCACCTCTTTCCGTTTTCCCGAATCAGTGACTTTCGCCTTGCCACCCTCAAATGGATAGCCGAAAGCAAAGCGTGGACGGATGACGGTCTTGCCAGTCTCGTCAGCATAACCGATATGCCCTTTCCGATCTACGATGCGGTACAGTCCTTCACTTACATAGTCGTCTCCGTTGTCAAATTGATATGTTGCATAATGTCTTGCACTGTCACAACTGCACAGCAGCAATACGACACTCAGATAAATGATACTCTTGTTTATGATGCGGGTTGTTTTCATTTAATAATCTGTTTTTGTTATTGTCTTCAGTTGTCGTGTGACAGCTGGATATACCAGTCTCCCTTAATCCGCTTGTACAGGGTCGTGTCATTATAACTTTTCCGGTATATCTCATTCCGTTCACCGTATTCTGTCATTCGTATTGCCGGACGGTCTTTCAGCCCTGGGTCATATACAAAGTCCTTGCTTGTTCCGCCGACAGAGTAACCATGCGAAAAGTACGGGATAGAAAAACTGGTATATGCCGTATCATGCCCGTACCAGCCGGATTCCGTCATTGCCTCCTTCTTTGCCTCTTTCCCGAAATAGAATACTCGCTCACAATCGATTACCGCCAACAGCGAATCCAACGTATGCCTGTCTTTCTTATTGATTCCTCTTAGACAGGCGGTATCTTCCTGCATGTTATACGGGGGATAGTACATGCCGTAAGGACAGCGGGCAATGACCTCCCGGATTCCATTGAAAGCCGCTTCGTTCACATTGAAGTGACGGATCATTTCGACATCGGATGGTGCCACAGGAACATTGCAGCCGGCAAGGGACAGTATTGCTGGCAGTACAATGTTTTGTATCATGCCTTTGGTGATGCTGTTCATTGTCTTGTATAATCTCATAGTTCAAATGTTTTTTATGATACGGATTACTTGATCTCTACCGGGTAGGTATAAGCATTAATGTCCCGGGTTTGAAATATTTTGATTAAAATGGTATCTCCCACTTGGGAAATTCTCTATTATATCCCTATGTCCGTTTTTGAGTTCATTGATGGTACTTATGTGCAAGGTATCCTTTCTTTCCCTTTCCATTTGGGCGTGTATGTCAGAACGGGGCGGATTATTCCCGGCCGTAAGCTTTTACCTGACGGCGGAGAGGCACGCCCGTGCTGCCCGCAAGAATTATTTTCTGGGACTGGTCTACACGCGTCTCGGGGAGGTCTATTCCGAACAGATGAATTATGAAGGAATGCTCGAATACTACCGGAAGGCGCTATCGCATTTCAGACTGCTGGGCAATACCTCCTTGCAGAACAGTGCACAGTTGAATCTTGCCAATGCCTATTTCAGTCTGAAGGATACGACGAATGCTCGGAAATATTATGCTGCGGCCCTGAGTCTGGCCCGCAAGCGTGCAGACGATGAGATTTTCGCGGCCTGTCTGGGCAATCTGGGTTCGATGTACGCGGCAGGCGGAAATTATTCCGAAGCGCTGAAAGTCGTCGGGGAACTCGGGCGGTTGGATCCGCAGACGGTCTCTTTTTTCGAATGCATCTTGCTGGCTGAGATCTACTGCGGACTGCATAAGCTCGACAGCGCGCGCTATTTTCTCACGCTGGCCCGGGATGAAGCAGTCGACCTGCGCGATAGTGCTGCCTTGAATTATCTGTCTTTCCAAATAGAAACGGCCGACGGAAACCCTACGGCGGCCAAGACTGCAATCGAAAAATATATCGAGTTGAGCGATTCCGTTTCCCGGCTGGCGCTTTATCAGTCGGCGACCGCCGCAGAACGCAAGTTTTACAAAGAACAATCGGAATTTGCAGATTACAGGCTGCAAGTCCGCACTTATGTCGGAATCTTGATCTTCATCCTGATTGGAGCCGCCATATTCCTGATTGTATATATTTTCAGGCAACGTATTCGTCGTAAGCAGTTCGAGATCGGACGTTACATGGCGGCAGTGGATCATCTGCGGCGTTCCGAGAGTCGTATCATCTCTCAACTGGAGCGGACGAAAGGCATGGAATCCCGGCTCAAGCAGCTGGCGCTTTCGCGCTTCGAGATGCTCGACAATCTCGGACGTGCATTCTACGAACGGGAGAATACGCAAGAACAGCAAGCAGAGGTGTACAGGCAGGTCAAAAGCTTCATGTCCCGCCTGTCGTCCGATCCGGCGGCCAAAAAGGAGATGGAGGAGATCGTCGATACGGTCAACGATAACATCATCGCCAAGCTCAGAGCGCAGTTTCCTCGGTTCAAAGCTTCGGACATCGACCTGCTCTGCTATATCTATGCGGGTTTTTCGGCGCCAATCATCAGCCTTTTGACCGGGGATTCCGTGGCGAATGTCTATAACCGCAAGTCGCGGCTCAAAAGCCGTATCGCCAACTCGGACACTCCGGGCAAAGATCTCTTCCTGAATGAAATGTGATTATTCCTTTGATTTTCAAAGGTTTAATGCGTATGCATCTGTGCTGGTGTTTTAATGCACTAATTTTCAGCACATTGCGAATTACGCGATATGGGGGGAGAGAAAATCGGTTTTTACTACATCGACAACGTGCTGAAAATATGTGATATACAAATCTGTAATGATAGATTTTAATGGGCCGATTTTTCTTCTGTGATGGATCTTTCGATTTAATTTTACCGGCGTAATCGATCGATTCAATTAACCGTTAAATTCTACATTTATGAGATTTTTAAATTTACTGTTGTTGGCAAGCATTGCAACTCTGATTTGTGCTTGTGAAAAGAATTTTCAATCTGAGATGCTGTCTGAAGGGCAGCAAACATCGCAAACCCGTGTTCAACCGAATATACTTTCATTCTCGTCTATCGAAGAGATGGAAAACCAAATTCGTGCGCTTATAGAGATGGAGTCCGACGACCGAGAAGCATGGTATGCGGAACGAAATTTTGAATCCCAGTATGATGCGTTGTACCGAGCCGCCGAAGAGATCGACCGTGCGGCGACATTGTCAGATGCAGAGGCTATCAAGGAAAAGTACCGCGAGTTTTTTCTTTACAATGATAATCCGGAAGATGAGGAGTTGTTTAATCCTTACTTGCCTAATGAAAAATCGAGCTATGCCTATGTCTGCAATATTCGTGGAGAAGTACAAATCGGTAATGAGATCCATAATTTCAATACGATTACGGATGTCCGAAATACCAAAGAATTCCAGCGGTTTCATGAAGTTGAAACACGAGGCGTAGAAACACATTCCAATTACCTGAAATCGACGGTAGGGAAAAGTAAGTTTTGGGCCGAAGGTCGCTTAGATGGCAATGAGGTAGTCGCAATCGAATTTACTGCACATAAAAAAGGGCTTTTTGGGTGGAATAAATACAAGACTGCATACTATGTTCGGGTTCAGCGTTATAGCCGAACATGGGAAAGTTTTTCACCCGATTTCATGTATTATATCAACAGCGGCACGAACGGATTGTGGACAAGGGAGCTCAAATCTCATACACTTGTTCCTGTCGGTCGGTTGGCCTATCACCAAACTGCAACGATGGATTTGTATATATATAGTCGCGGTACGGGAGAGGCTGGAGCTGGCGTACTTCGGTTAAATTACACTTCCTCTCGAGGATCAAAATAGATATAAAACACAGAGAATTCTGGGTAGAAAATTATTTTTACTTAAATAATATTTCTACCCAGAATCAGTTTAGTGTGTGGATTATCGTACGAAAACAAATGTTTAGACTCAATCGTTACTCTGACGCTAACCCGAATTATTATATAAATATGATGTTTCCTAACCATTTATTCATTCGTCTTCGAGAGGTGAGAATCCTTGCCCTTTTCGTATGTTGTATTTTAATATCAAGTTGTTCTAAAGAAGCTTCCATCTCTATTCCCGACCATCTTACCGGCAGCGAATGGGCGATGTATACCGAAGAGACCGATTATACGTTGCGATTCACCTCGGATTCGGAATGTACTTTCACGGAACAGACAGCCGATGCCGAACCGACGGAGTACCATTACAATTACATCTATCGGAACCCGGATTTGACACTGATACCCCGTGACCAAGATCGCGAAATACTTAGCGGATCGCTTTATCGGTGGGATAAGAAAAGTATCGGCATGACACTTTACGCCCCCGATGGGACGGTGGTTTTCCATGCTTCGAAAAACGTAGATTATATTTGGCAATGAAGATTCTCCGCTACCTGTTCCGTCCACTGCCGTCCGGCTGTGCGGCGGTATCGTGCGCCCTGCTTTTTACGGCCTGCATCGAAGTGGACTACGATTTCGGGGGCCATGCTCCCGAGCCTCAGGTTACGATCAACGCCCTGCTGACGCCGCAGGAGGAATTCACGGTGTCGCTGCATTGGAGCGGAATCTATACGGATGAGATCATGACGTTCAAACCGGTCTCGGAGGCTGAAATCCGCCTGTTCGAAGACGGGCGTGAGGTCGTTCGCTGCACGGCGTCCCCGCAGGGTGCGACCAATACCGGCTTCCGGGCTGCGACGGGCCGTCGTTACCGGCTGGAGGTGGATGTTCCGGATTACGGACTGCTGTCAGCCGAGACGGACGTTCCTGCGGCTCCGCAGGCGGATATCGGATTCGTGCGGCAGAAGGGCGAATACCGCCATTTCCTCCTCGACGCACTGACTGTTCCCCGGGATGTAAAGGCTGTCTGGATTCGCGGCGACTACATCCAAACAGAACAAGCCACGGGAACGAAACGAGCAGAGATCAGCGAGTATTATACGCCCTCTCCGTTCGTGGATCAGGTGAACGGTGCGAACGACGCCTACGAGGCTGACGAGAAGGGGAGCACGATCGTTTTCGAAAAGTTCCTGCGCATCCCCTGCGAGAACAGCGAGCAGGTGTTGCCGCTGCGCTTCTCGGTTTGGGGTAGCACCGATGAGTGGACCCGGTTCCGTCATACGTTTCGTGTCATAACGCCATCGTCGGCCTACGACCGCTACATGCGCTCGCGCTACAAACAGCAGCTCAACAGCGAATGGGGCGCTGAGGAGAATCCCTTTATCGAACAGATCACCGTTTATTCCAATATTTCGAACGGCCTCGGCATCTTTGCCGGATACAATTATACCCAGACTTCCGAACTATGATCCGACAGTTTGCAGCCAGCCTATTGCTGTTGCTTCCTACATTCGTTTTGGCCCAATCCCCGCCCGACAGCGTTGCCCGCTCCGTGGCCATCGACTCGATATCCGTCACGGCGCGCAAGCCGCTGATGGTCTTCCGGCAGACGGGTAATATCGGCGTCGATGTCGAACAACTCAAATACGCCCCGTTGTTCGCCGGAGAAAAGGATATCTTCAAGTTCCTGCAACTGCTCCCGGGCGTCACGGCCGGCAAGGACGGCATGTCGGGGCTGCTGGTGCGCGGCGGCAGCAATGACCAGACGCAGATTCTCTACGACGACGTGCCGATCTATAACCAGGCCCACGCCTACGGACTGCTCTCGATCTTCAGCGGTGAGACGGTGCAGTCGGCCGAAGTGTCGAAAGGTTACATCTCCCCGGCCTACGGCTCCCGCCTTTCGGCGCTGACGCAGATCCGCACCCGCGAGGGCGACCGGCAGCACCACCGGCAGTCGCTTACGGTGGGGACGTTGTCGCTGGCCGGCACGGCGGACGGTCCGCTCGTGCGCGGCAAAGGCTCTTACCTCGTCTCCGCCCGCTACTTCTTCCCCGAGGCTGTTCTGGCAGCCGTGGGGAACTCCGTCCGTTTCGGATTCCACGACATCACGGGCAAGCTTTCGTACGACGTACACCGCAGCCATACGCTTTCGCTGGGGGTCTATACAGGCGACGACCGGATGCGCAATGCGGACGAAGGAGCCGAGAACAGCTTCGGATGGGGCAATACGACCGCCTCGCTGCGTCTTCGCTCCCGATGGCGCGAGGGGCTCGGCTCCACGGCCGTCGTCTACTACTCGTTCCTGCAAAACCGCCAGCAGGCCGAATACCGGGAAGATGGAAGTGTGAACGAAGGCAAGACCACCTTCCGGACTCACGAGTTCGGAGCCCGCATGACCTTCGACCACCGGCTCTCGGAGCACTATGCACTCGAATACGGCGCCAGCTTCTCGGCACAGCGGTTCCTGCCGATGCACACGCGAGCCGTGGTCGAGGGACAGGAGCGGGAAACCGAATATCCGGCCTCGCAACTCCTTTCCGGAGCTCTGTTCGTGAATAACCGCCTGCAATGGGGATCCTGGCGCGCGGATCTCGGAGTGCGGGGTGCGCTTTACGACAATGCGGACGATACGGCTTTCGCGCTGGAGCCGCGGGCTCAGCTTTCCTACGATTTCGGCCGAGATCGGGCGGTATGGGCCTCGGCGACGCTCAATTCGCAGGCTCTCGTGCAGTTCAACCGCTATTATTATTCGATGCCGATCGATTTCTGGACTCCGTTCCGGGACGGACGCCTGCAACGTGCCTGGCAGGTGGCGCTGGGCGGGCGTATGAAACTGCACGAACGGCTGACGCTCTCGCTGGAGACCTACTACAAACGCATGCGCAACCTGCCGATGATCTACGACAGCGACGATTTTCTGCTCGGCCGCGACGGATTCGTCTACGGCACGGGATGGGCGTTCGGAGTCGAGGCGATGTTGCAATGGCAGACCGACCGGTTGAGCCTGACGGCATCTTACACCTACACGAACTCCCGCCGCCGTTCGGACGGAGTGACCTATCCCTTCGAATACGACATTCCCCACGACTTCAATACGTTCATGAGCTATGATGTCGTGAAACAACCCGACAGGGGACGCCGGCACACCTTTTCGCTGAACGTTTCGTGGAGAACGGGGCTGCCGTACCGGCTGACGAACACGGCCTATCCCGATTCCGACGGAAACCCGATCTTCGGAATCACGCCTTATCCGACGATGCGGATGCGTAACTATTTCCGCACGGACATCAGCTACAATATGGAACGACGCAAACGGAACGGCGTGCGCAACTGGCAGTTCTCGATCCTGAACGCCACCTGGCACAAGAATCCCGTAAGCATCTACCCGCACCGCGGAACTTACAAGGCTACGGTGCTCATTCCGATCATGCCGTCGATCTCCTATACCCGAACTTTCAAATAGTTTTTCGGAAACCTTCAAAACACCGTTTACCATGAAAAAAGATTCTGTTGTTCTTTCTTGTCGTACTGTTGTGTGCAGGATATGCCGAGGCAGGCCATAGTGCTAATAAAAAAGAGCAAAGCAGTCCGCCTTATTCGACCATATTCGTGAAGAGGCCGAAGACGGTCAAAGGACCGCGAAGCACGGCTCTGCCGATCGTCGGGACGATCCTTCAGGGACGCATCGTGCTGGATTCACCGGATGAGTCGGTATGGCATATATCGTAATATCCGGCTCCTCGGCCTACCTCTGCGAGCTGGTGGACTTTACCGACCATTCGGCATCCGTGGATATTTCCGAACTCGAGGCGGGGTCTTTCTCCAATTTTTTTAGCAGTTGCTTTAATCCATCAGCCCAATTATTGTTAAATGGAATATGGTTAATATTCGGTTGTCCTATTACTAAATGATAGTTGGAATTGTCTATATGTAATGGGATGATAAAATCCTGCAATCCATCTTGTGCAGCAATACTCTTTGCGTATTCCAACTCATTTTCAATTCCTTGCCGAAGTATGCCTTCTGTCGTTACAATATTTTTTGAGTAAACGAATAAAACTTTTATTGAGCAATCCAAGGCTTTTTGAATGGTTGCCCAAAAACGTTCTCCACCCAGTAACCCTTCTTTATCTATCCAAACTTTATATCCTAACATCTCCAATCGGGAAGCAATCCAGATGGAAAAATCGTTATCTGCCGGTGTTGCATGACTTAAAATATCGTATCTCTCATCATCTATCTTTCAGTATCAATGAATCCTGTTCCTTTACAACTTTGCTTTGATAATGCTTTATAATAATTCCGTCATATATATGGGCAAGCAAAAAATATCCTTGTCTTTCTTTGAATCTTTGGTATAGAGAAGATACCTGTGAAGAATTCTCGCCGAAAATTTTTGCTGAAATTTATCCAGGGATTTGTGTGAGTTATATCCGGAAGATTTAACTTCGATAGGGCATATTTTGTCTTTACGCGAAAGCAGGAAATCTATTTCATAACTGCGGACGGTTTTATTCTTTTCCTCATCTTTCACTACCTCCTCCTTAAATGTATAGTAAAAAAGTTCATTGCCTGCACTCTTCAACATTTGGGCGATTGCATTCTCATATACATATCCCAAATCCGTACTGAGTTTGTCGGAAAGGAGCTTTCGGTATATTACATTCTCCGTATAGTCGCGGTCCATGAAAGCAAGTGTAACGAACAATCCCGTATCGGCAAGAAACATCTTGAAATAGTCGTAATCGGCATGAAGAGAGAATCCGACACTGGGATCATTCGCATGATAGGCAAAGTTCACCGTCATGGAATCTGCCATATCCATCAATAATTCACTGAGCCGGGCGGCTGTCGCATTCTCAATCACGCTTCCCACCTTATAACGTGCAGTATTGCGAGAGAGTTCTGCCGGAATCGAGGTAAACAAACGCGAAGTACGTCCTGTCGGATCGATTTTACGGAAATCATCGATATACAGTTCGAGAATGTTTCTTTTTACCGCATCTATGGCTGAAAAATCATTCGATTCAAGATACGCATTTACAGCCTGCGGCATACCACCGATAAGCATGTACAGACGGAAATTGCGCATAAGATCACGATTGACGGCATCTCCCAGAGACTTAAAATTTTGATACGAGTATCGGATCAACTCATAGGTCTGAGGCTTATCGATAGCCCATAAGAATTCTTCGTAATCCAGTGGATACATCGCAATGCGAGTTTCTTCGCTCGGAATCACGATACCTTTCACATTTTTTTTGATGGAAAGAAGGGAACCGGTTTCTATATAGTCATATCTGTGATCTTTTACAAGGTGTTTGATTGCCTGTCGGGCAGGAGGATATAGTTGTACTTCATCGAAAACGATGACCGATTCCCGTTCATGTAGCGATACGTTGAACAATGATTGAATCCGCAGGAAAAAGTAATTCAGATCCGAAATGTGGGAAAATAGTTCTTTGACGGCATCATCCGCTATCGAAAAATCGATGATAATATAGGATTTATACTCCTGGCATGCAAACTCCTTGGCAATAGTGGATTTCCCGACTCGACGCGCTCCTTTTATCAAAAGTGCCGTATGTCCATTGCTTTCCTGCTTCCACCGGAGCATTCTTTCGTAGATCTTACGCTTGAATATTTTTTCGGGCATAACTAAGATTTTTCATTTACTGCAAAGATAAATGATTTGTCGGAAACGATAAAATGTTTCTGCCTCATTTTGTCGGAAACAGAAAAAAGTTTTAGAGCTAATTTGTCGGGAATAGTAAATTTATCGCAATTTAATTGATAAAATTTGGCTTATCATAAACCTCTCTGTCTTAACCGAAGCTATTCCTTAGTATGGAACTATCGGTACAGGAACAACAGCATTTAATTGCAGAGATTATCAGGGAGACAGGAGCCAAGCGAGACGGAAGCGGCAAGAATCTGATTGTCCCCCGCTGTCCATTCTGTGGTAAGACGGGAGGCAAGTTCGGCATCTATATCGGCAGGGAAACCTCCCATCGAAAGCCATTCATGTCGCATTGCTTTTCATGCGGGGCCTCCACCAGGACACTTGAACAGCTGCTATCGGCTCTCGGCCGCATGGACCTGATGGTAACGGCTACGGCTGATTTGGACACTCCTCTGGATCTGCACCTGATTCTGGGACGGGAAGTCGAAGAGCTGGACGACGAGCTGCATGAAACCTGTCTTCCGGATTTTTACAAACGCACGTTCCGCCACCCTTATCTTCAAGAGCGGTCGTTTACTTTTGACGATTATGAATATTTCCCGGTAGGCGTCACAGGCAAACTGAATCCTCGTTTTTCCGATTACGTCATATTCCCTGTGGAGGACAATCACTCGGTAGTAGGCTATGTGGCGCGCCATACCTGGTCGAAAAAAAAAATAGACGTACACAACAGGAAAGCGAAACATAACGGGGAATACAAAATACTGCGTTACCGTAACTCCACGGACAACGATTTCTCGAAACTGCTCTACAACTACGACTCCATCCGTCCGGATGAGACTGACACGGTCATTCTTACCGAGGGGATTTTTGATGTCATAGCCCTTACACGCAAACTGGAACTGTATGACAATACCCATATCGCCGCCATTGCAACCTTCGGGAAAAAGATATCCGACGTACAGCTTTATAAATTGCAATGCAAAGGCGTGAGAGTCGTGGTGGTCGGTTATGACGGCGATGCAGTGGAAGCTGTCAAGCATACAGTGGATCGGCTGAAACCCTATTTCGAGGTTTTGGTGGCAGATATTGCCGACGCTAAAAAAGATTGGGATGAGATGGAAGTCGATCAAGTATATGAGACCTTTGCCTACCGTCTCCTGACCCCCATCGAGTACAAACTATCAAAAGTACAGGAAAAATGATGCAGGAACTGACAGCCTGGCTGGATGCCCAGGGTATTACATATGTCCCCATCGATGCAGAGGTGGTAGACATCCCGGATTTCGGGAAACTCTTCCTGGCCGATTTGTCGGGTGTTGAGTCCATATTCCGTGGCGAAGGTGAGAATCTCGTTTTCAATCTGATGGAAAACCCGGAAGTGCTGATGGAAGAAGGTATCTACCATGTAGCGTTCCCTTTCGGGAGGAACTGGTACTACTACGACTTGCGGGAGGAGTTCCGTTTCAACATTCTCAAGTACATAGGTCGCCCGAGACCGCTTCAACACCGGGTGCCGTTTGTCCACCTCGGCATTCATACCCCTTATGAACTGCTTAACGGTTCAGGAGCTTTGGAAACCTGGTGCCGTAAGGCTGCCTGGCTCGGACATAAGGCTTTAGGCATCTGCGACAGGAACACGATGGCGGCAACCCTGAATTTCCAGAAGGCCTGTACTTCCGCCGGGCTGAAACATATCTTCGGCTACACGTTGAAGATGCTGCATGAGGAGACATCGGTGGACGTGAAGATATATGCCCTCAACAACCGTGGACTTCGGAATCTGTTGAAAGTGCAACGGGCCATCATGGTAGATTCTGAAATACCAAGTCTGTTGTATGATCGTCTTCTTTCCTGTGCGGAAGGCTGCGTCCTTGTATTCGGTACCCGCTCCGCTTACTGGATGGTGGATCATCCCCGTCAGGTTGAGCGGTTGCGTCTGGGCTTCGAATCAGTCTACTATCAGGTAGACGCTTCGGAGTTCAAGGCGGACCGTATCGATCGGGAACAACTTCGCGCATTACAGCACTATTTCAAAAACTGCTACGACAAACATACCGGCCGCTTTTCGGTGGAACCGATACTGATATCGGACTGTTACTACCCGGACAAGGATGAGGCCGGAGCCAAAATCCTTCTGAACAAGATTGCATCAGGGGCAGCGCACGAACAGAGCGATGACCAATACCTGAAAACGGTAGACGAACTTTATGTGCAGTTGTCGCAACTCTTTGATGGGAGTTGGGACTTTGACCGGATTTTCGCGCGGATGTGCCGACATACAGTACGGATAGCGGAAGAAGCTACCGCGTTCTTTGAAACCGGACATATGTTTATGCCGGAATACATGATGCGGGAAGATGAACTTCAAAAATACGGAGACCGCAGAACGATGTTTCTCCGGTTGCTGGACGAAGGGCTTCAGGCAAAGATACCCCCGACGGAACACGACCGTTACAGGGAACGTCTGGACGATGAAGTCTACATCATAGAATCCACCAATAACGTGGACTACTTCCTTATACAGTGGGATATGGTCTGCGAGGCGCACAGAAGAGGGATTGCCACCGGTATTGGCCGAGGTTCTGCAGGAGGCTCTCTTGTCTCATACCTGTTGGGCATTACCTCCATCGATCCCTTGCGCTATGGACTGCTTTTCTCCCGCTTTCTTGTGCCTGAACGCTGCGGTCTTAACTGGAAAGACGAACTGACCGTGCTGGCCCCCGATGTTCCGTTGGAACGGGGTGGCAAGTTCGTGGAAATTCACTCCGGAGAATCGGTTTTCCGCTTGCTGCCGGACGCCCGCCTGAGAGTGCTACGAAACGGGAATGAAATGACCCTGTATGCCGATGAATTGATTTGTGGCGATGAGATTCTTTTCGACCGCCGAGATTGCTTGTGGAACCTGAAAGAACTCGAAACGCATGAACAAACCATTTCAACACCACCAGCCGTATAAGGGCTGTGACTTGTATCTGGGAGACGCCTTGGAGGTTTTGCCCGTACTTGCCGGAGAAGGGCTTAGGGCCGATATGATTTTTACTGATCCGCCATATGGGACAACACATTGTCGATGGGATTCCGTGATTGACATACCTGACATGTGGCAGGCAGTCGGTTCGGTTACGATGCCGGACACTCCGATACTCCTTTTCTGTCAGCAACCCTTTACCAGTGTGCTTGGTAGTTCCAACCTGAAGAAACTGCGCTACGCCTGGGTATGGGAAAAAACGCTGGCTACCGGCTTCCTCAATGCCCGGCGTATGCCCATGAAGGCTCACGAGGATATTCTGGTGTTTTATGACCGACTTCCATTGTACAATCCGATAAAAAGTGAAGGCCATAAACGCAAAGTCATAATGGCCGCCCATCAGCAAAAATGTAATGCCGGGGAGATTTACCGCAAGCATGACAACTACCGGGATTATATCTCCACAGAGCGTTATCCCCGCAGCGTACTTAGATTCAAGACAGATAAACAGCTCTCGTGCCTGCATTCGGCCCAGAAACCGGTCGCCCTCCTCGAATACCTCATCAGAACCTATACCGATGAAGGTGATCTGGTCTTGGATTTTGCAATGGGAAGCGGAAGTTGCGCCATTGCATGCCGGAATGCCGGGCGGCGGTTCGTTGGAATTGAAATAGATCCGGAAATATACACGACAGCACTGAACAGAATAACAGATGAGCAGCACCCAGGAAGTCTGGGTGGACATTCGCAATTATGAAGGGTATTATCAAATCAGCAACAAAGGTCGTATCAAGAGTCTCGAACGGGAAGTCTCGCACGACGGAATCACATATACGCAGCCCGAGCGGATCCTATGCCACTGGTGCGGCACAACTTCGCTCTACGACCGTGTAAGGCTTTACAAGGAAGGGATCGGGACCAAGTTCACCGTCCACAGGCTGGTCGCAGAATATTTTCTTGAGGACTGGAATCCAAGACTGGAAGTCAACCACCTTGACGGGAACCGCTATAACAATGCCGCAGACAATCTGGAAATGTGCACGCACCAGCGGAATATGGAGCACGCCATCGCCAACAACCTGAAATGGGATTACGGTGAGAAAAGCCCCAATGCAAAACTGACCAATGCCGAGGCGGAAGCGATACGGGTTGCATATCACGCCGGAGGAGCCACCCAGGAGAAGTTGGCACAGCAATACAGTGTGTCCCGGCAGACCGTCTCTGACATTATCAACTACAAGAAATATATTCGATAACATGAAAATAACAGAGGTAACAATTAAAAGAGCGGATGAAGCGACCAGCGTGATGGATTCGTTCGTAGGAAAGGGACTTGTGGAGGGCGGACATTCCGCCCTCCCGTAAGGCGGATATCGATGTCGATTACGCCTCAGACCGCAGGCAGGAAATCAAGGATTACCTTGAAGAACGATACAACGTTAATGGACGTCAGCGGGTTTTTTCTGCGGGCACGTTCACAACCATGAAGTTGAAAGCTGCCCTGAAAGATGTGGCGAGAGTGCACAGAATACCTCACCACATCGTCAACTACATCACTGCAATGCTGGACGATACGACGGAATGGACAGGGCTTTTCATGCTCGCCCGTTCCAACCGCAAGCTCTATGATTTTATCCAGCGTTACCCGCAGGTTATTGAAGACGTGCGCATGATACTTGGCCAACCCAAGGCTGCTTCCATACACGCTTCGGCAATCATTGTCACTCCCGATTCCAAAGATGGGCAGACAGCCGAGTGTTTCGATTTCCTGCCTGTTCGCAAAATGGATGGTGCGTTGGTGTCCGAGTTTGACGGCTATTCCGTGGATGAGATCGGCCTGTTGAAGGAGGATGTGCTTGCCACCAAGGAACTGGCCAAACTCAGTGCCATACTCCGTTTGGTCAACGAACATTACGGGCAGTCGCTAAGCATAGAAAGAATTACCGGCGAGATGCTTGATGACGAGAAGACTTACCGGTTGCTGTCGGAAGGGAATACGCAGAACGTCTTTCAGTTCTCTTCTCCGGGTATCACCCGTTTCATTCAAGATGTGCAGCCCGACTGTATCGAAGACCTGATTGCCGTCAATGCCTTGTACCGGCCAGCCACACTCGATATCGGAGCAACGGATGACTATGTACGCTTCAGACGTGGAGAAGTAGAGCCGGTATACAATTTTGGCTGCTATGAGGCGACCAAGAACACATTCGGAATTATGGTATACCAGGAACAGTTCATGTCCGTGGCCCATACCCTCGGAGGATTTGACTTGGGAAAGACAGACTACCTGCGCAAAGCCATCGGAAAAAAGAAAGCCGACCTTATGGCCTCCTTAAAGGCCGATTTCATAGCAGGAGCCATCCGTAACGGCTGCCCCGACTATGAAGCAGAAGAGATCTGGCATAAGATTGAAGTGGCGGGGAAATACTCCTTCAATCGGAGCCATGCAGCGGCATACGCCTTGACTGCCTTCTGCGGAGCATGGCTCAAAGCCAATTTCCCCTCGGCATTCTATACGGTCGCCCTGCAATGGGCCGATGACAAGGAAATCCCTTCCCTCATGTCAGAGATGGAACGGTGCTCGGGCGCCAAGATTGTACCTCCTGACATCAACCACTCTACAGTGGAGTTTTTCACCGATTATACCACGGATGAAATTTACTGGTCCCTGACACGCATCAAACAGGTGGGAATTAAAACCGTTGAATACATTGTGACAGAACGGGCTAAAGGGCCTTTCCTCAGTATCGAGAACTTCATCCACCGGATATTTCGGTACAAGCTCAAAAAATACAAATACTGGGAGGACCCGGATAACCCGGACGAGGCGGTCAAGGTTCCCGTCAATGCCCGTCATGTAAAGAACATGATACTTGCCGGCTGTTTTGACCGAATAGAAAATGTTCAGGCGGTAACCGAACGTCATGCCGTTCTGAAGCGGGCGGCGCAAGAGCTCGGATTCGAACTCCCCGAGAAAGACTTCCCGGAATCCTTGCGTGACAGACACTATTTCTGGTCAAGACTCCAGATCGAAGTTTCGGGTATCGGCAGCATCGATTACCGACGCATATTTGACAATTCCGAGGCCCGCGCCGCGGTCAAGGGAAAGGCGAGCTATTTATCCCTGGAAGAGATACTCAAGGACGAGAATGACGGCCGAAGAGCCACGGTCTGCGCAACCGTGGCCGACGTGTCGGAACACAGCTACAATGACCGAGAAACGGGCGCAAGGAAACGATTCGCCAAACTTACACTGGCGCAGAACAACCAGCTTGTAGAATGTGTCTGTTGGAATGACTTCTATTCAGCCCATAAAGCGGAAATACTCTCCATGAAAGACAAGGTGGTTATTATGACCGCTGTTATCCGCTACAGCAATTACACGGGCTGTAACGCTTTACAGACCTATAAAAATTCTTTAATGTTTATTTTACCATAATCATGGCACCCAAAGCAGAACAGAAAATATACGTCGGTATCGGTCTCGATTTTGAGACCGGCGGGCTGGATTGTCGGGAATGTGCCTGTACGCAGATCGCGTTGCAGGCTGTCCGGCTGGACACCTGGCAGACCATAGACAGTTATCAGGCATACATTTCGCCTTATTGTAGGAGAGACACGGGCATCCCCCGTAAAAAGGTCTTGCGGACAAGACACGAACAGGCGCGGGACGAACAGACTCCGATGAAATACGAGCAGAGTGCGTTGGAGTATTCGGCCATCACTATGGAGACGCTCCGGAACCAAGGTGTCGACATACAGGCCATTGCCGGGGCAGTCATCGATTTCGCCAAACGGAATACACTCTCGAAGGGTCATCCATGCAAGCCCATTCTTATTGGCCAAAACATCGCGTTTGATATCGGGTTCATGCAGCAACTGATGAATTATGCGGGGCTTGTCGCGGAATTTGAAAAAGTGTTTTCAGGCACCAAGGACTACTACGGTAATTTTCAACCTCATTACATCGACACGCTTTTCATCAGCCGGCTGGCATTCGCGTCGGATGCCGAAATAACCTCCTGCAAGTTGGAGATGGTGGCCGCAAGGGTCGGGGTGGAGCTGGACGATGCCCATGACGCGGCAGCCGATGTAACAGCCACACTTGACGTCCTGGGCGTCTTTACCTCAAGATTGCGAAACTCGGAAGGAACAGATCCGCTTACCCGTAAAAAGGAAAAAACACGAAAATATTTCAAAATATAGCGACTGTATATGAAAGAAGGTGACAAAATGGCAAACGAGCAAGTCCCCGAAACCATCACGTTCAGGACTGCCGACAGAATGACCTATGGGGCGGTAAACTATGACGGGAACGAGCTCATGGCAGTTATTAGCGGCTACGATCTCGAAATCAAGTTCAACATGCGCCTTATCAATTCATTGGCTGATGCTGAGGCTTGTGCTGATGCGCTGGCCCAGGTCTTCTACGAGGCGCTGATGGAACAGTTGATACAGGAGAAATCCGAATTTCTGAAAACCCCGAAAAAAGAATGAACCTATTCTTGAATAAAGACGAAACAACTATGCCGGAAACAAATAATACACAAGAAAACAAAGAGCCGAAACGGCTTACGGAAGAAGAACTTCAATTCTGCGAGCTGTATGTAAACGGAGGGCTGGAGTTTGCCGGTCGCCCAAAGAAATGTTACGTCGAAGTATTTGGAGAGAAACATACCAAAAACCCGAATGCGGCTGCGAACTACCTCATGAACAAGCCTCATGTGCTGGCTCATATCAAAAGCCTGCTTTCGTCGGAGCGGTTTGAAATGGAAACTATGGCCGTGAAACTTCAGGTTACAGAGACGTTGAAGGCCGTCATGGACGAAACGGCAACAGCGGACTTTACAGACCGCTTCGGTGTCCCTCTCTCTCCGGCTCCCCTCAGGGCCGTTTCCGTGAATGCCGCCAAAGCGCTGATGGATATTTTCCCCATCAAACACAAGGAGGAGAACAGACTGCGCATCGAGGGCGGTGACGGGAACGTGATATTCAACGTGATAGTCCCAACAAACCCGTCTCAAGATGAAGAAAGGGAAGATTGATAAAAACGAGGTGGCATGGTGGGTATATCTGGTGATTCTGGTCGCACTTGTCGTTTATGGATTCTGGAACAGTGCAGCGGCAGAATTGCTCTTGAGGGCAATAAAGGAAGCGTTCTCTATACTAATCGAATAATACTACCATTATGGAACAACTGAAAGAATTCGTACTCAAGTACTTCAAAATCATTGTTGCGGTACTGACATTTGCACTGACCCTCTATATTCAGCACATCAACAACACGGCTCAAATTGCGGAACTGGAAACCAAATGTGCCGGATTGGAAGCGACTATCAAGGATCAGTACGACCGCATCAATGCCATGAAACTTGACAAATCGGTCTTTGAGGCAACCATGATGCAGCTTAACACGGTACAGAACGATTTACACGAGATTCGTGCGGATATACGGGAACTGCTCAAATGCCAGTCTCAACATTGAAGAGAACAAACGAGAGACGGATGTTATGATAAAGAATGCCTATGTGACCATTGTCGCCTCTGACGAACTGACCCAAATGCATCTGGACGAACTTGTCGGGCGCAAAGGGCTTGTCGTCGAGGAACTCTCCTTTATGGAAACCAGCCCTCGTGGCGGCATGGTATTCCTTGATGAAGCTTATTTGGATGAGTTTGTATGGTTCATTCCTGAAAGTGCTGTAGTCTATGAGTAAAGTATTGTCAAAGTATCTGCTCGTGGCTGTACTGCTGCTGTCGGGCATCGTCTATATCCAATATCGCAGGAACGTACACCTGGCAAACGAAAGAGACCGCTACCAGGCAAACAATACAGCTTTGCTGTCTGAGGTGCGCCGTATGCGCATCGATTCTACGACGCTTGCTGTCGATATCGAAGGCTTGCGGCTGACCGTAGATGAGTACAAACGCTTCCGCGCACAGGATGCCCAGACCATAAAAAAACTTGGAGTGAAGATCAAGAATCTCGAAGCCGCCGCCAAGCACCAGCTGGAAGTGGGAGGCCCGATTGATGCCGTCGTGAAGGATACGGTCTTTATACGCGATACCGTTCCGCTGCTCCGGCAAAAGGTGGAGATGATCACTCCGCACATCCAGCTTACCGGAATGATTGAGGATAGCCGATTAAAGGGCCAAATCCGGGTCCCCGTAACATTAAATCAGGCTATATGGGTAGAATACAAAGGGTGGTGGTTCTGGAAACGGGTCAAGGCCATTCATCAGTCCATCTCTAGTGACAACCCATACGTGGACATTAAATACACGGAATATTTCCAGATACAAAAAGGATGATGAACCTACCGAAGGACACTAGTTGAGTTGGCTTTCATGGCCATTATTTTTTGTCATGGTACATTGACGGAAACAAAAATGGGACCGTATCATTCGATACGGACCCACGTAAACTGGTTGAATGTCCTGCACATTTGACAAGTGCCAGCGACGGCATTTTTGATTGGGCTTCCTCCAGTTTTATTGCAACAAGTTTTAAATGTGGCTATATAAGTTCACAATTGTTATAAGCAATTTCTCATTATGGCTTTGTATTTCATAAAAAAAGGACGCAAGTACCATTCTTGAACGTCGGGCCTCGCATAGCCTCTCTATCAATCACAGTCCATGCGTCCACGGCTATACCACAAGGTATATACCGAGGACCGCAAGCCGACTGACTGATAGAGATTACGAGAATTGCGAGTTCGACGTTCAGTTCAGCGGGTTGCCCCTTATATGTTAGTGCTCATTTGATATCTTTTGCAAAGATAGCATATCTTTTTTATTGTTTGTTATGTTATTAAAAAAAACGGGACAATGTATTATGGCCGCAGGTTCGATTACTTATTCATGGCTGTTTTGCCCATCAGCCGCAGAACCGGCTCTCGTTGGATATGGTCTTCCTTATGCGTGTACCCCGTCGAAAGTCCTTCTATAAATATTCGATTCAACTCGTTGGTCAGATTATCGACTGAATCCTTGCTTCGTAGTTCAGATAGATGAAATTGGCTTTGTAGGCTGGATCCTCAACCCGTTGGCACACACCAAGCCGATTCCCCGCATGCACCATTCGTGCAGTTCTGCGAGCATCTCACTCCAGACCAAGGTGCTCCCCATGTGTTTGTTGGAGCCCCCCCCGACATTTCACGGCACTTGTCTTCACAGATCCAGCTCTACGGAAAAGGCTTCGGTCTCCACACTCCACTTGCGGTGGATCTTCATGTATTCGCAATCTTTGAAGGCGAACATGTAATACATCTTCAGAGATTGAGTGAGTCATTACGAGACGTCCTCGCAGAGGTTGTTATGAAGCGGTGGGATGCTTGTCTTGCTCAAGTGCTCGCCATAGAGATCCTGGATACCTCGCCGAACTGCTCCTGCGTGAGACCTTTCGTATAGAGCATTCCGGCTAGACGTTCGCACTCATCCTCCTGATTGCATAGGATCGCCAGTATTCGAGGATGAAAGTTCTCGTAGCAGTCGCGAGAATCCGGGACGTCAGCATACATCTATGGCCGCAACTACGCCCCGGACAGAAACCATTGCATTTGTTTTTGAGGAAATATCTCCGTAGAAATATCCACCACTTCGAAAACATCATATTCTCCAATAAAATCTCCAACAGGTCCTATAACCATTTTTACCATATTAACTCGTAAAACTGTTTCTTTGTCAAGCCCATAAAGCCTACTCTTTTATTGTTGAGAAGACAAATCTGGTAAATCTGTAGCCCCACATCTACATTTTGAAACAGTATCATTCAATGTGAAATTAATTTGATTAACTTCATACCATCCAAGGATTCCTGTACGGATCATAATCCGTTTGGAAGGTAGCCAGTTGCCAGTCGGTGACTGGCTTTTTCGTCTCATCAAGTTTTCGTGGAATCTGCGGATTGAGACGCAACTTGGCCGCATCATTGAGCCATTTCATTGAATCCTCATAATCGCGCATACGGACTACGCTGACATTGTTCGGTGCAATGAGTTTCGTGAGTTCGTACAGCGCCAACCGCACCAAGTGTTTCTTGAGGTTGTAGTTGCGGGGATCATGCGGCGAAATATTCCGCCCGACTTGTGGTATATCGGCGTTTACGTCCGCTTCCGGGTAAAATACATGTCCGTCATAAACCACATATTCGTTTTCTGACAACTCATAAGCATTGTACTCGGGATCATAATCAGCTATGGCGCCCCAGCAGTCCGATGTCATCGGATCAAGGTTGCAGTCGAAGTTATCCAGTGTCATCAGCGTGAAAAATCCGTTGTCATATTCCACAACACTCCATAGGGGGTATTCCACAGGTTTCCACGGTGCGGTTTCAGCTTCCAGCCAGCCATTTACCATCGGAATGCGAATATCATCGAATTTGTAGCCGTTCTCTTTGAGACAGACATAAATCACGTCATTGTAATTCACCTTGTCTCCGGGATAATAGGTGCTGAACTGCGAATAACAGGCAACCTGACAAGCGTCCATGTCTATTCCCGAATATTCTTCCCAGTATTGGGCTGTCGCCGGCTTGCGATATCCGCTGATGGAGCGGATTACCTCATGAATCTGTCCGTCAAAATAGATGTGTACACCTACGGGATAGGTAATACGCCGATCATATTCGGCAATATATTTACCCTTGGCAAGTTCCTTTTCTACTTCATAGTTCTCGGACAGATACTCCACAACGCTCATCTCGGCCGATTCTTCCGCCTGGATGAAACGGTCTTCGTTCCCCCTTGTCAGCTGGGAAAGAGCCTCCGGGGTGATTATCCCCAGATAGTCATTGTTATTGAGAAAACGTCTGTACATGTCGTTCTTTATTAATATGAAAATCCTTCCTGTATCACAGTGGTAGAAACCACATAGCCATTGCCATCACCGCCATTTTTGTATTTGTACCAACTGTCACGCAGGTAAAAGCATAACAGGTAATCAAGACAGTCTGAAAGATGTCCGTATCTTTCGTATTTGACCCCTGTTTTGGGGTCGGTTACCTTATGTTTGTTTTTGGTTCCGTCCTCATTGCGCAACTGGTATATAAGGTCTTGTGTCAAACGGCGGCATTTGATGTCAATTTGAATGCTCCAACCTTCATATCCTTTAAAAACCTCATTGACAAATTCGCAGCGAGTGGCTTGCGGAGGTTGCTTCCGCAGGAGTTTGATTTTGGGTCTCAATACTCCTCTGCCGAACGTGTCCACAATAATGGTATAATTGTTTACGCCATCCTCATTGGTCGTTGAGCGTTGCAGACCTGCCGGGTCGCCAGTCACATCCACGCCACCGATATGCTTGTCCCTGTATAGTTTCATTCTAACCTTACGGGCAAGAGCCGGGGTGTTGTTTTCCTTGTCTTCCGGTTTGCCGAGTATTTCCTCAAGAATGTATACCTTCTTGCTGTCATAATCAATTTGAGCGGAAAGCACGGACATCTGTGGCGCCACATTGAAGTCCCATACGGTTATGATGGGACGGGTCGGATCATAAACTTTCTCTTTCAAACCGGTTATAAGGTGGCGTGCCCCGTCAAAGCCTCCATAAACCGCCATGTCATTCGCTTCCACGAAATCCCAGTTGCCGTACAACAATCGCTCTTTGGTTGCCTGGTCCCGAATCTTGTTAAGGGCGGCTTCATACACTTGCCTGAAAGCAATGTTGGGATTGTCAAAAACGCTGAACGGGACATACGCTTCCCCTTCACGGCATTTCACACTTTCGCCATTCTCGTCCTGAACAAAGCGGGCACGAACCCATGTAATGGTCGGGTTTGTGGTCAGCAACATCCGCGGTGTCTTGAAGGTATCATGGATACGCCAACGCAGTCGGGAGAACAGGACTTCCACCGCTTTCTCGGAAATCTCGGAAACCTCATCCACCAAGGCAATGGTATATTCCGAAGAGCCGAAGCGCTCAAAGTTCGGGTCGCTGGGAATATCGGCCATCTCTTTCATGATGATTACCGAATCGTTCCAGAATGTCAATGTGCCTTCGAGATTGTTGATCTTATAATTGACATCCTCCTTCAAGCCCCAATCTTTCAATATGGCCTTAATGGTGTTCCATGTCGATTCTTTTAGCGACTTGAGGGTCTTTCGTCCAACCACCGCTCGAATGTTATCGAAACGTATGCACGATGAAACAAGCCATACGCTACCGATGTATGATTTTCCACCGCCGGCCGCCCCGCCACCCAGAATTAACTGGGGCAAGTTCTGTGTTTTACACTTGGTACATTGGGGCTTATACTGCGGATTTTGCTGCTGGTCATAACCGATGAACACCTGTTCTATGGTACCGCCACAATGCGGGCAGGAGTTCGGTTGCAACAACTTCCACAACTCATATTGACGGGGAGATGGCGCAAAGTCAATACGGACATTCCTGGGAGCCTTGAGTCTGTTAACAGCCATCTCGTTATACGATCTGGATGGTTATATCATCATGCCCCTCAAGAAGCGAGTATAGCTTCTGAAAAGTAACTTTCGACTCAAGAACCTTCCCTTTGACAGTGTTCTTTCCTACAATGATACATCCCGCAGAATCGGTTTCAGTATTCCCGGAGTGGATAAGGATACCCAGAAAGTGCGGAACATCATGTAGGTAAGGCATCTTCCGCTTGTATTTGGGACTATACTCAAGAGTTATCCTATATGTACCGGCAGGAATGGCTGTTCGGGCATACACTTTTTCCTTGCAGGTGCATGAGCGCCCGCGAGTCGTATCCGGACAGGTTGCCGGCAACTCACGAACGGTATCCTCGATGGTGTTACAAAAAAACTTGCCGTCGATGAATAAGTCACCAATCGTGTAGGAGGTGCTTTTGAATTTTCTGTTGAGAACTAACTTCATTTTGATACTTTATTTGTATCAAAAGAATAGAAAGTCTCAACTGTGAATGTTTAGACAGGAATACGGTTGAAGATGCGATGGATAATGAATAAAATTTGTATTTTTGCCTCCGGGCAATAACAAATAATATGAACCGCTATGACGAAAGCAGATTTGATAAGGGAAGTATCGCAGCAAACCGGTATAGAAAGAGCAATCGTAGCTCAGGTGATTGAAGGCGTGATGGAGGGTATTAAGTCTTCGCTGATAGGGGGAGAGGAAGTTTATCTCCGTGGATTCGGTAGCTTTATTCTTAAAAAGAGGGCTGCCAAGACTGCCCGCAATATCTCCCGGAACACGACGATCATTGTACCGGAGCACACGATTCCCGCGTTCAAACCCAGCAAGGCCTTTGCTGAAAAAGTCAGGTGATTTGAATAAGACTGGACTATCGAGGGTCCCTTGATACTTTATATAAGGACCTCAAAATCCCGTTTTCACAAACAAACAAGAATCGTCCGTTTGCCAGAACGCATTCGTGTACGTGTTTGTCCTCAGGATCCGTGTCCAGCATCTTTTGAGCCTGCACCGGGCCAATCACCTGCATGGTTACTCCCATTACTACTGCGCTGGTTGCGTCTGCTGGAATTTTCAGCAATTCATCCAATATAGTCGTTTCCATAACGGATCATCGTAGCTCGAAGTCCCGTCAAGCATTTTATATGCCAAAATAGAAAGCGTGGGACATAACTCGTAGCACCGAGGTTCTGGTAAAACCCATCCGCAAACAAGTTAAGCCCACGCAAAATGTGGGCGCAAACTGTTTGTCTTGCGGATGAAAGAAATTTACCAGATTTCGGTGCAAAACAAAAGCTAACGCTTTCTTATATTTTTTGGTAGCGAGCAGCTACCAGAAACGTCTGCTCCTATTATTTTTTGGACGCTTCCAAGGAAGTCTTACGGAACTCTTTCATCATCTTTTCAATGGACAATGATGTTTTGCGTGCACGTGTACCCGCAGCCTTGTTCCCGTTTTCTTCCTGGAGTTTGGCATCCTTTGCAAAGGCATCAAACGCTTCCTGGATCTTTTGAAGTAGTTCGTTCATATCTCTATGCTTCTTTATTATTCGTTCGCAAATATAATGCAAAATCAGAACATGGCTTCCATCTCCAGTTTAATTTCATCTCGTTTTGTGTTTTTATAATAATGCTTGTATATTGTCATCGGGCTGTTTCCTGCCATCTCAGCAACCACTCCCGCAAGTTTCCCGCTGTCAACCATTTTAGAGATAAACGAGCCCCGAGCGGAATACCATGTAATATTTTCAGTAATACCGAGCATCTTACATGCTTTCGTCAAAGTTCTGGATACAAGTTTAGAGATTTGCTTTACTCGTGTTTGTCTCTTTGAAGATGTTGTATGCTTATGTGTAAAGACCGGAAAAACATAGTTCCCATAACATGCCCCAACATATTTATTCATGATCATCTTGGCTTTGGTTATAAGTATGGGCTTGGCCGTTTTAGGGAACTTGATACGTTCGTAAACAATGCGGTCGTCTTCAACCAAATTCCATGTCAAATTACACACATCGACGTTTGCCATTCCGCCAGTGTAGTAGCTGAATAAGAATAAATCAAGATGTAATTGTTCCTTCGGCGAGAACAAAGTTCGGTCAATATTAGCAATCTTTTCAATGACTTTATCCGAAACAGCCTTTGAGGTAGTCTCATCCCATTTGATATCATCTCCCAGGCAAAGGAACGCATCCATATTGACACCATACATGCCTTCTTTATATGCATAATTACATATGGCCCTTAATCTCCTAAGCTTGGTTGTAAGGCCGCCTTTATTGCCGTTTTTTATGCCCCTTTCTTTGATCCAAAATGCATAATCCAGCAAAAATTGTTCGGTAATATCAATAAAGTAATAGGATGAAAAAGCTCTATCGTATTTTTCTTTGGTGAAAGATGACAGTGAACGCTTTATTTGCATGTAGATTCGTGCATTAGGACTGCTATCTATTATTTGCCCGTTTTTTATTCGCTTCTTTTCGTTAAATCGTAGAATCAGGGAATCAATCATCTGAACCACGGACTTTACTTTAACCTCGGGCTTGTTTTGTTTGATGACGTCAAAGTAATGAGAAACTTCTACGGGCGACCAGTTTCGGCCTTCACTCTCCCATGTGTCGATGACATGAAGATACTTTGTCTTAATGTCAAATAACAACTTGTTTTTGGTCGTTGCGTCAGGCGTTCCTGTCTTGAAACATTGAGATTTCGCATCCCAGTTCTTTAAAAGGCCGGTAATATTGAGAACTTTTGGGACGCGAGCATAGCCCGTTTTGAAGAAAATCAGCTCCAGCTTGACCATTTTCTGGTCCTTGGGGTTCATCTTACCCCGTATATTAATTGTATACATAAAGATAAAGTGTTAAGTTGTTGCTTTAATTACCATTAGTAGGCATTAGTTGCTCTAAATTAACCTACATAATTACCTACATGAAAAGAGTAGGATATACGGTAATGAAAGGTTTATACGGTCTCGACCGTTCTCCTTCAACAACCTAACACTTTATCTATCAAAAACTTATAAAATAACGCTTATAAGTTTCAAAAAAGCCCCCTTCCGACGACGGGTGCCGGCCCTTTTTTTGTGTGATGTTGGCGCATTTGTAAAAGAAACGGGCGGATTTTGCGGTCCTCCTGCTCTGCTTTGCATGCCGGCTGTTGCCGGGGCTTCCGCCGGCCATTTTCCCCGTTCGGGAACGGGATTCTCTGGCCGGATCGGTCGTATCCGTACCGTTTTGCCGCATGGCATGTGTCCGGATGCGGGAGCGTGCGGGCCGGCGGGTGTAGGGAGGTGCGGAACGGCCGTGTGCGAAGGAACGGATTTTGCTTTTTGGGGCATCGTGCCGCCGTCGGGAGCGTGCGCGTGGAACCTCCGCGCGTTCCCCTTCCGTCCGCGGCTCCGTTAAAGTGTGCCTTAAACAGATGATCGAACGTTTCTTAGCCCGCTTTCGCGTCGGGGAGTACTTCTCCTCGCGCTATGTCCCCTCATGGTCGGTGCTGGCCCTCGACACGGTGGTGTCGGTCGGAGCCTCGTTCTTCGCACTGCTTGTGCTGCGCGCGTTGCTGCCCTCGCCGATGCTCACGGCACCGCGTGCCGTGGCGCTTCTTGCGGCTTCGGCGCTCTTCAGCCTTGTGTCGTTCGGGGTGTTCCGCACGTTCCGCTCGGTGATCCGCCATTCGACGCTGCGCGGGGTGTGGAAACTCGTTGCGGCCGTGTTGCTGAAGGACAGCCTGCTCTACCTTTTTGTCTCGCTGTTGCTGGGCGACGGCATCCTGCCTCCGAAGACCGCTGCCGCGGGTTTCCTGCTCGACGGATTGCTTACGCTTTTCCTGTTGCTGGCCGTGCGGCTCACGATGCTGGTCCTCTATGACCTTGTGCAGCGGCGGGCCGATGGCGGCGGCAATGCGCTTCGGACGCTTGTTTACGGCACCGGCGACAAGGAGATCGCCCTCGCGGTGCGCCTGCAGCATTCGCCCCACTACCGTATTGCGGGCTTTCTGACCTATGGGCGGCAGCTCAAGCGCTATACGATCGCCGAGCGGCCGGTCTGCTATTTCGAGGACCGGGCGAGCATCGCCTATCTGGTGGGCAAGCGGGGCATCGACGCCGTGTTGTTTTCGTCGCCGGCCGCGGCCCGCGACGAACGCGAACGGCTGGTGAAATACTGTACCGAGGCGGGGGTCCGCGTGCTTGTGGCTCCGCCGATCGACGAGGTGACCGACGGCCGGCTGATGAAGCAGGTCGTGCGCGAGATCCGCATCGAGGACCTGCTGGGCCGTCCCGAGATCCGCATCTCGCTCGACGAGATCCGCGAAGGGGTACGCGGACGGACGATTCTCGTCACGGGCGCTGCCGGCTCGATCGGTTCGGAGCTGTGCCGCCAGCTGGCCGGCTTCGGCGTGGGGCGGCTCGTGCTCTTCGACAATGCCGAGACCCCGATGCACAACATCCGCCTCGAACTCGAGGAGCGCCATCCCGACCTGACCTTCACCCCGGTGATCGGCGATGTCCGCATGCCCGAGCGGCTCAACCACGCATTTGCGACCTACCGTCCGCAGATCGTCTTCCACGCTGCGGCCTACAAGCACGTGCCGCTCATGGAGGAGAATCCCTGCGAGGCGGTGCTGGCCAACGTCGCCGGAACGCGCAATGTCGCCGACCTCTGCCTGCGTTACGGCGTGGAGAAGATGGTGATGATCTCGACCGACAAGGCCGTGAACCCGACCAATGTGATGGGGGCCTCGAAGCGCATGGCCGAGATCTATGTCCAGTCGCTCGGACAGGCCATCCGCCGCGGGCGGGTCGGCGGGTGTACGCAGTTCGTCACAACGCGCTTCGGCAACGTCCTGGGGTCGAACGGCTCGGTCATCCCCCGTTTCCGCGAACAGATCGAGCGGGGCGGCCCGGTGACGGTCACGCACCCCGCCATCACGCGCTTCTTCATGACCATTCCCGAGGCCTGCCGGCTGGTGATGGAGGCGGCGACGATCTCCTCGGGCAACGAGATCTTCGTCTTCGACATGGGCGAGTCGGTACGCATTGCCGACTTGGCGCGGCGGATGATCGAGCTGGCCGGATTCCGCCCCGGCGAGGAGATCCAGATCGCCTACACCGGCCTGCGGCCCGGGGAGAAGCTCTACGAGGAGGTGCTTTCGACGCGCGAGAACACCAAGCCCACGACCCACGAGAAGATCCGTGTGGCGTGCGTGCGCGAGTACGACTACTTCGAGGCCCGTGCTGCGGTCGAGGAGCTCGAGCGGCTGGCCCGCCGGGTCGATGTGGCCGCCACGGTGCGTCTGCTCAAACTCACGATTCCCGAATACAAGTCGCGCAACTCCGCCTTTGAAGAGTTCGACCGAACACCTGTCGCCGCGCAATGAAGATATCGGTCATCACCTGCCATTGTCCGCACAACTACGGAGCCGTGCTGCAGGCTGTCGGCCTGCAGCGCTGGCTGCTGGGCCGGGGTGTCGATGCCGAGGTGATCGACTACCGGCCCGACTACCTCGTCCGCTGCCAGCGCCTGGGCTATGTCGGCGATGCGCGCCTGGGGCGCAATCCGCTGCTGCGGCTGCTCTACCTGGCCGCATCGTTCCCCTTCCGGCTCCGGCGGCGGAGCGTCTTCGCCCAGTTTCTCCGGCGCGAGCTGCGCTGCACGCCGGAGTGCTATTCCGACTGCGATTCGCTGCGGCGCAACCCGCCCCGGGCCGACCGCTACATCTGCGGCAGCGACCAGATCTGGAATACCGACCTGCCGAACGGCCGCGACGAGGCCTACTGCCTCTCGTTCGTGGCCGATCCCGCCCGCCGCAACGCCTATGCCGCCAGCGTGGCCGTGCGCCTTGCGCGCGAGAGCGCCGGAGCGGCCTTTCTCCTTCCGCGCCTGGCGCTCTTTCACAGTCTCTCCGTGCGCGAGGATACGACCGCCGCACTCCTCTCCTCGTGGCTCGGGCGTCCGGTGCGGCAGACCGTCGATCCGGTTTTCCTGCTGCGGGCCGAGGAGTGGGACGAGATCGCCGCGCGCGATGCGCACCCGCTGCCTGCCCAACCCTACGTGCTGACCTACCCGATGGGCGACGGGCGGAGTGTCTTCCCCGTAGCCGAGGCCGTGGCGCGGGCCGCCGGACTGCCCCTCTATGCCGTCTCCTTCTCGCTCCGCCGCCATCCGGCTGTCGATCGGCAGTTCCGGGCCTCTTCGCCCGGGCGTTTCCTGCAGCTGGTCCGCGGGGCCTCGTATGTGGTGAGCAATTCGTTCCACGGCACGGCCTTCGCCCTGATCTACCGCCGCGACTTCTGGGCCTGCGGCATCCCCGGGACCGGCGACCGCATCGGGTCGCTGCTGCGGCTGGCCGGACTGGAAAACCGTTTCGTCGCCCCGGAGGCGGACCTTTCGCCGGCCGAACTGCTCCGTCCGGTCGATTACGGCCGTGCCGTGCCGCGCCTGCAGCGGGCGGTCGCCTCATCCGAAGAGTTCCTCGAACGCATCATCCATGGTTAAGGCCGATTCACACCGCATCCTCCGCAATACGGGCGCACTCTACGTCCGCATGCTGCTCGTCATGGCCGTGTCGCTCTACATTTCGCGGGTCGTGCTGGCGGCGCTGGGTGTGGACGACTACGGCATCTACAACGTCGTGGGCGGCATCGTCGTCTTCTTTTCGTTTCTCACGGGGGCATTGTCGCTGAGCATCCAGCGTTTCCTGGCCGCCGACCTGGGGCGCGGCGACCTGCAGGCGGCCCGGCGGACCTTCTCGGTGAGCCTCCAGATCCATGCCGTGCTGGCCGTGGTGCTGCTCCTTGCGGCCGAGACGCTCGGGGTCTGGTTCCTCACCACGCAACTCAACATCCCCGCCGGGCGGATGGCGGCCGCCGGGAGGGTCTTTCAGTTCACGCTCCTCTCGTTCGTGGCCAAGCTCTTCGTCGTCCCCTTCAATGCGGCGGTCATCGCCCACGAGCGTATGTCTTTCTATGCCTACCTGAGCCTGCTCGAGGCGGCGCTCAACCTGGCTGCCGCCGGGCTGCTCACCCTCTGTCGGGGCGACCGCCTGGTGCTCTACGCCGGGCTGGTCTCCGCCGTGAATCTGGTCGTGCTGGGGGCCTATGTCCTCTTTTGCCGCAGCCGCTACGACTGTTGCCGCCCGGCGCCGGTCCGCGACCGGGCGCTCTTCCGTCGGATCCTGAGCTTCTCGGGATGGAACACGCTGGGCGGGGCGGCCAACGTCTGCGTGCAGCAGGGGCTGAACTTCCTGCTCAACATCTTCTGCGGCGTGGCGGTCAATGCCGCATGGGCCGTTACGGGGCAGGTCACGGCCGGGGTCACGAGCCTGGTGGGCAGTTTCCAGACGGCGGCCAATCCGCAGATCGTCAAGACCTGCCCGGGCGGTGTGCGCAGCGGCTTCTTCGCCCTCGTACTCCAGACCTCGCGGCTCTCCTACTTCCTCGTGCTGCTCTTTGCCCTCCCGATGTTGTTCTGTACGCCGTTCGTCCTTCAGTTGTGGCTCGTCGAACCCCCGGCCTACAGCGTGCCGTTCATCCGCCTCATGCTGCTCTTTTCCCTGGTCGAGGCCCTCGCGGGACCGCTCTGGATGGGCATACAGGCTCAGGGCGACATCCGCCGCTACCAGCAGGTGCTCGGCGGCGTCGTGCTGCTCAACCTGCCCCTTGCGTGGCTGCTGCTGCGCGCCGGCTGCCCGCCGCAGGCGGTCGTGGCGCTGCGCGTCGCGGTCAATGTGGCGGCGCTCGGCGTGCGGCTCGACTTCTTTGCCCGCCGCACGGGATTTTCGCGCCGCCGCTACCTGCGCGATGTGCTCCGGCCCGCAGCCGCCGTGACCCTGCTGGCCGTGCCGCTGCCGCTGCTTGTGAGCCTCGCGACGCAGGGGTGGACGCAGCTGCTCGCCACGACTGCCGTTTCGACCCTCTCGTTGGCCCTCTGCCTGCCTGCCGCGGGGCTGCTCCCCTGCGAACGGCGCCTGCTGCTCCGAACCCTCAAGAAACACTTTGGCTGCCATGCGTAACGTCACCGAACTCACCTGCTGCTACGGATGCGGCGTTTGCACCGCCGCCTGTCCCCATGCGTTGCTCGACCTCGTGCACGACCGCGACGGGTTCTACCGTCCCCGCATGCTTCATCCCGACCGCTGCACGGCGTGCGAGCAGTGCCTCCGCGTCTGCGCCTTTCTGGCCGAGGACCCTCCGGCCGTCGAACCGCTTGCCTGCCGGGCCGTGCGCCATGCGGATCCCGCCGTGCGGCTGCTCGCCTCGTCGGGCGGTGCGGCCCCGGCCCTGGCCGAGGTGCTCTTCCGGCAGGGATATGCCGTGTGCGGCGTCCGGTACGATGCCGCGGCGCGGCGTGCCGAGCACATGGTGGCCCGGCGGCCCGCGGAGTTCGCCGCCTGCACCGGGTCGAAGTACCTGCAGAGCTACACGGTCGATGCCTTTGCCGTGCTGCGCGATGCCTCAGCAAAGGTTGCCTTCGTGGGTACGCCCTGCCAGATCGCCTCGCTGCGCCGGCTGGTTGCGCTGCGCCGTGCCGAGGAGCGGACGGTACTCGTCGATTTCTTCTGCCACGGGGTCCCCTCGGCGCTGCTGTGGGAGTCTTATGTGCGGCGCATGGAGCGCACGTGCGGGACGATCCGCCGCGTGGCGTGGCGCAGCAAGTGCCGCGAGGCGGCCGAAGCGGTCGAAACCCTTGCGCGGGGTCTCCGCCCCGTGCAGACCGCTTCCTGGAGCGACTCCTACCGGATGACGCTCGTCGGCGACCGGGCGACGCTCTCGGGCCGCGCGGCCGACAGCCGCCTCTTCTATGACCTCTTCCTGGGGGACTACTGCCTCGGCCGGGCCTGCTACGAACGCTGTCCCTACCGGGGATTCCGCTCGGCGGCCGACCTGCGTCTGGGCGACCTCTGGGAGGCTGCCTCCTACGGCGAGCGCGAGGGGGTGAGCACGCTCGCGGCCCTCACGCCCCGCGGGGAGCAGCTTGTCGGGGCACTTGGAAATTGCGAACTTGATCCCCTTTCGCCCGACGATGCCCGGGCCGGTCAGATGATGTGCAATGCCCGTCGTCCCCGCATGGCGCGTGTCGTCATGGCCGCCCTGCGGGCCGGCCTTCCGCTCGGAGCGATCCACCTGCTGCTGGTGCGTCCCGACCGGCTGCTTGGCTCCTTGTTCCGACGAATCTCACGATTGATCGAGTCATGAAACGATACCGAATCCTGCACATCCTCCATTCGATGAACCGCGGCGGTGCCGAGACCCTGGTGATGAACCTCTTCCGGGCCATCGACCGCGACCGCTATGCGTTCGATTTCCTGCTCTGCACCGGGCGGAACGACTATGGCGAGGAGATCACCCGCCTCGGAGGCCGCATCTTCCTCCACGACAGCCGGGGCCGGCGCCCGTTCGCCTACCGCCGGGACCTGGTCCGCTTCTTTACCGGCCATGCCGGTGAGTTCGACGCCGTCCACCTGCACTGCTCGTCGCTCACGTCGCCCGAGGCGCTCTTTGCGGCCCGCGACTGCGGAATTCCGGTCCGCGTCCTCCACGTTCACAGCTCTCGGCCCGAGAGCCGCCTGCACGGCGTGCTGCACCGTCTCTTCCGTCCTGCGGCCCTTGGCTGTGCCACGCAGCTGCTGGCCTGCTCGGAGGCGGCCGCCGACTGGCTTTGCGGAGGGACGCCGTTCCGCCGGCGGGTGCTGGTCGTCCGCAACGGCATCGACACGGAGCGTTTCCGTTTCGACGAGCGGGTGCGCCGCGAGGTGCGCCGCGAGTTGGGCGTCTTTCCCGGGACCACCCTTTTCGGGCACGTCGGGCGTTTCTGCGCGGTCAAGAACCACCCCTTCCTGCTGCGGGTATTCGCGGCATGGGAGGCGGAGCATCCCGATTCGCTGCTGCTGCTCATCGGCCGCGGCGAGGGTCTCGATGCCGCCCGTGATCTGGCCCGCGACCTGGGTATCGGCGCCAAGGTCCGTTTCCTCGGGTTGCGCCGTGACATCGACCGGCTGCTGCAGGCGATCGACCTCTTTGTCTTCCCCTCGTTTTTCGAGGGACTGCCCGTCGCCGTGGTCGAGGCCCAGGACTCCGGCACAAAGGTTGTATGCTCGGACCGCGTGTCGGCGGAGGCGAAGCTGTGCGACAACCTTTGGTTCCTGCCCCTGGAGAGCGGTCCGGCCGAATGGGCGCGGCGCATCGCGCGGCTGACGGGGGCTCCCCGGGAGCAGATGTGGCTGCAGGTCCGTGCGCAGCGGTACGACATCCGCGACACGGCCGAACTGTTGTGCAAAGAAGTATACCGACGATGAACCTCAAGACCCGATACCTGCTGCTGGCGCTGCTGATCGCCGGGGTGACCTTCTGCTACGTGCAGTTCAATCCCGTCGCCGAACCCGTGCACCTGCGGGTGCTGGGGGGCATCGGACTGCTGCAGCTTGCCGTGTCGCTCCGCGGCTGGAAGCGGCTGACCGGCTCGGTCTTCGTCCCCTATACGGTCTTCCTCGGGGCGGCCTATGTCTTCACCTTCGGGCAGTCGCTGCTCGACGTGTTTGGGGCCGTGACCCCGGGCCGCGACCTGCGCGAGACGCTCAGCATCGGGAGTATCTATGCCGCACAGTACGTCACGCTGCAGTTCCTTGCCTTTTTTCACATGGGGGCGCTGGCCAGTGTCCGCCGGGTCGGCCGTCCGGTGGGGCCGTTGCTTCTCACACAGGCGCAGGAACGCGCCCTGGGCAACCAGATCCGAGGGTTGCGGGCTGTCGGATGGCTGTTCGTCGCCGTCTCCTTCGTCCCCTTTGCGGTCGAATGCGTGCGGATGTACGTCGTCGTTTCGGTGCTCGGCTACGGCGGGCTCTACGAGGGTGAGATTCATATCGGGCTGAGCAATATCGTGCAGATCCTCTCGCAGTATTTCATCCCGGGCCTGCTGTGCCTGCTGGTTGCCTCCCGCAACCGGGGCAGGCGGGTGATCATCGCCCTGCTGTCGCTCTACGTGCTCTTCCTGATGTATATCGGGGCGCGAAGCGGCGGTGTCGTGCTGGCCGTCGTGCTGCTGGTCTACTACCACACCTGCGTGCGGCCGTTCCGCTTCCGGCAGTTCGCCCTGCTGGCCCTTGGCGGCTACTTCTTCGTCGCGGCGCTGGGTGTCATCGCCCACACGCGTGACGAGGCCGATGCCGATTTCATGGATGCCTATCTCGACCGCAAGTCGGAGAATCCCTTCCTGGAGGCCGTGAGCGAGATGGGCGGCAGCATGTTTCCCCTCGCGGAGACGATGCGCCTGGTGCCGAGGCGGTCGGACTACCGTCTCGGGACAACCTATCTCTACTCCCTGACCAGCGTCATTCCGAATGTCGGCTTCTGGGACCTCCACCCCGCCATGCGCTACGGCGATCTGGGCGGCTGGCTGCAGCGCACGCTCGACCTGGGCTACGGCCCCGGCTACTCGATCGTCGCCGAGGCCTACATCAACTTCGGCCGTGCCGGCTTCCTCTTCATGTTCTGCTTCGGATTCGTGCTGGCGCGTCTGTTCCACATCGACGCCGTGCGGCTTGGCAATCCGCTGCTCGTGCTGCTGTCACTGCTGCTCTGCTTCCTGATCCTGAAGACCGTGCGCAACTCGTTCCTGGCTACCGTGCGCAGTCTGTTCTATTACCTGCTGCCGATCTACCTGATCGTCGTCTACCGGTTCGGCGGCAAACCGATCCGTCCGCTGCCATGAGACTCTATTTCATCTGCGAATACCGCTTCGTGCGCTGTCCCGACGGGCGAATCTACTCGCCCGACGGCGTTTTCGGCCCCCGTCTGTTCGGGCGTTACCTCCGCATTTTCGACCGCGTGACGGTCGTTGCACGTGTGGCCGCGACCTCCGTTCCGTGCGACCCGGCGCTCTGCTGCGAGAGCCGGCACGTGGACTTCCTGCCCCTGCCCGACTGCCGCGGCATCGGGGGCTACCTCAGGGGCCGGCGGATGCTGCGGGCGCACCTCCGGGAGGCCCTCGATCCCGGAGCAGCCTACATCTGCCGCGTGCCGGGCGAACTGGGGACGATGATGGCCGCCGAGCTCCGGCGCCACGAACTGCCCTATGCCGTCGAGGTGGTGGGCGACCCGTGGGACGTCTTTGCCTCGGGAGAATGCTACGGCGGACTGCGCCCGCTGATCCGCCTGAGGGCCTGGTGGCAGCTGCGGCGGACGGTGCACTTCGCCTCCGAGGCGCTCTACGTCACCGGCCGTACCCTCCAGCGCCGCTATCCCTCGTCGGGCCGCATGTTCGGCATCTCGGATGTCGATCTGCCGCCCGAGCGGATTGCCGCCGCTCCGGCCCGCTATCCGGTCGGACGTCCCGTGCGGCTGTTGTCGGTCGGGGCGCTTGACCGGATGTACAAGTCGCCCGACGTCGTGCTGCATGCCGTGGCGCTCGTCGGGGCCTCGGGGACGAGGTGTTCCCTGCGCTGGATCGGCGGCGGACAGCACCTGGCGGCGATGGAACGCTATGCCGCCCGACTGGGCATTGCCGACCGGGTCCGCTTCGAGGGGCAGCAGCCCGCCGACCGGGTGGCCGATGAGCTGTGCCGCGCCGACCTGTTCGTGCTGGCCTCGCGCACCGAGGGGTTGCCGCGGGCACTGATCGAGGCGATGGCCGCGGGGCTTCCCTGCATCGGCACGCGCGTGGGCGGCATTCCCGAACTGCTCGACGACGAGGCGCTCGTTGCACCGGGCGATGCCGAAGCGCTGGCCGCACGCATCCGCGCCTTCCTCGACGACGCCGGCCTGTTCGAACGGCAGGCGGCCCGCAACCTGCGCGAAGCGTCGATCTACGCAGCCCCGCGCCTGCAGCGGCTGCGCGACGGCTTCCTGCAGGCCGTGGCGATGAACACGAGACATTGAAACGAGATATTATGGTTGTACTGCATCTGGTGAAGACGTCCGTCGGGGCCATGTGGGCCCTGCGGCTGATGCGCGAACTGGTCGCGCAGGGCATCGAGGTACATGTAGCCCTGCCCTGCGGCGGTCCGTGCGAAGCGTTGTACCGCGAGGCCGGGATCACGACACACGACATCGACTTCTCGCTGCGCCGTTGTGCGGCGAGTGTCCGGGCCCTGCGGCAGCTGGTGGACCGGCTCCGTCCCGATATCATCCACAGCCACTTCGTCGTGACGACGCTCGTCATGCGTCTGGCCCTGCGCCGCGACCCTACTCCGCGGATCTTCGAGGTCCCCGGACCGCTGCATCTCGAACACCTCCTCACGCGCCGCCTGGAGCTGCTCACGGCCCAGGCGTGCGACTACTGGATTCCGACCTGCCGCTGGTCCTACGAACGCTATCTCCGCAGCCGGGTCCCGCCCGAGCGGCTGCACCTCGGCTACTACGGGGGTGAGATCGCCCGCGAGCGGAGTGAGCGGGGCGTGCTGCGGCGCGAACTGGGACTCGGGCCCGACGACCTGCTGGTCGGCATGGTGGCCTACATGTATCCGCCCAAACGCCTGCTGGGGCAGTGTCGCGGCCTGAAGGGCCACGAGGACTTCATCGACGCGATGGCGCTGCTGTGCGCCCGCCATCCGAACCTGCACGGGGTCTGCATCGGAGGCGCATGGGGCGGGGCCGTGGACTACGAACGCCGGATCCGCCGTTACGGGGCCGAACACTGTCCGCAGGTGACCTTCCTCGGGACGCGGCGCGACGTGGCGACGCTCTACCGGGACCTCGACTGCGCGGTCCACCCCTCGCACAGCGAGAACCTGGGCGGTGCGGGTGAGTCGCTGGCCCTGGGGGTTCCGACCGTGGCCACGACCGTGGGCGGGTTCCCCGATATCGTGATCGACGGCTGGACCGGGCTGCTCGTGCCTCCCAGGTCGCCGCGCGAACTGGCGGCGGCCATCGAGCGGATGATCACCGACCGGGCCTATGCCGCACGGCTGGCGGCGGCGGGCAAGCGCTACGTCGAGCGGATGCTCGATGTGCGCGAGACGTCGGCCGATGTGGCCCGATTCTACGACGAAGTGCTGCGGCGCGAGGCCCACAGGCGCAAGGTGAAACAGGCACGCGGCCGCAGGGCGGCGGGTGCGGAAGGACGTTGATGCGATGTACCGCCGCTGGATCAAACGCCTCGCAGACCTGACGGCCGCCGTCCTCGGGCTCGTCTGCACGGCTCCCCTGCTGCTGGCGGCCGCCGGGGCGCTGGCCGTTGCCAACCGGGGTGCCGGGATCTTCTTCGTGCAGGAGCGGCCCGGGCTGCGGGGGAGGATCTTCCGCATCGTGAAGTTCCGGACGATGACCGATGCACGCGACGCTTCGGGGCGCCTGCTGCCCGATGCACAGCGCATCACCCGTCTCGGGCGCCTGCTGCGGGCCACCTCGATCGACGAGCTGCCGCAGCTCTGGAACGTGTTGCGGGGCGACATGTCGCTTGTCGGTCCCCGCCCGCTGCTGCCCGAGTACCTGCCCCGCTACTCGGCGCGGCAGGCCCGCCGCCACGAGGTGCGTCCCGGGATCACGGGTTGGGCGCAGTGTCACGGCCGCAACGCCACGTCGTGGGAGGTGCGGCTCGAACAGGATGTCTGGTATGTCGATCACCTGTCGGCGCGGCTTGACCTGCAGATCCTCCTGCTCACGGTCTGCAAGGTGCTGCGCCGCGAGGGAATCGGATCGGTGGACGGGGCGACCAAGGAGCCCTTCGAAGGGATGGAAACGAACATGCAAAACAAGGAGATACGATGAACAGGGAACCGATGACAGAAACCATGCACGAGATTGCGGTCTACGGAGCCGGAGGGCTGGGCCGCGAGATTTGCTGCCTGCTGCGGCGCATCAATGCCGCGACCGACCGCCCCAGGCGGTTCGTGGGCTTTTTCGACGACGGGCTGCCGTCCGGCAGCAGCAACGACTACGGGCCCGTGCTGGGCGGGTTGGAGCGTCTGAACGCTTGGGAGCGCCCTCTGGAGGTCGTCGTTGCCGTCGGCAGCCCCGAAGCCCGGCGGCGGATCGTGGAGGGGATCCGCAACCCGCGGATCTCCTTCCCGAACCTCATGTCGCCCGACACGCTCTTCCTCGATCGCCGCAGCCTCCGCATCGGGCGCGGCAATGTCTTCTGCGCCCGATGCCTGGTGAGCTGCCACGTGACGATCGGCGACTTCAACCTCTTCAACGGCTACATCACCGTGGGGCACGATCTGCGCATGGGCGACTGCAACGTCGTGATGCCGTCGGTGAACCTCTCGGGCGGGGTGACCGTCGGCGACGGGAACCTGTTCGGCGTCGGCTCGGTGGTCCTGCAGGGACTTTCGGTCGGCAGCGGCGTGCGGCTCGGGGCCGGCTCGGTGCTGATGCGCCGGGCGGTGGACGGAGCACTCTATGTCGGGAATCCGGCAATTAAAATGAAGGTTTAACCAAAATATCGCAAAACTATGGAAATGAAGAAATTCATCAACGATTTCGCGCAGTTGTTCGACGATGTGGACAACGGCGTGTTCACTCCCGAGACGTGCTTTCACGAACTGGAGGAGTATTCGTCGCTCACGGCCCTGGGCATCATCGCCATGATCGACGAGGAGTATGGCGTGCAGCTGCGCGGCGACGACATCCGCGGGGCACAGACGATCGGAGCCTTGTATGACCTTGTGCAGAGCCGCCGATGAACGCCAATCCCTTTTCGCTGGCCGGGAAGCGGGTGCTCGTCACCGGGGCTTCGTCCGGCATCGGACGGGCTGCGGCGATCGAATGCGCCCGCGCCGGGGCCGAACTGCTCATTACCGGGCGTGACGAAGAGCGTCTGCTGGCGACGCTGCAGGCGCTCGACGGTGGGCCGCACCGGGCCGTTGCGGCCGATCTGACCGATCCCGAGGGGATCGAACGCCTGGTGGACGAGGCCCGCGGGCTCGACGGCGTGGTCCACTCGGCAGGCATCGCCTGCAGCCGTCCCTTCCCCTTCGTCTGCCGCAAGGTCCTCGACGGGGTGATGGAGATCAACTTCTACGCCCCGGCCGAACTGACGCGGCGGTTGTTGCGTGCTTCGGCCGTCGGGCGCGGCGCATCGCTGGTCTTTGTCTCGTCGGTGGCCGGACTCGGGTGCTCGGCTCCGGGCGAGTCGGCCTATGCCGCCTCGAAGGGGGCCGTGAGCGCCCTGGCGCGCGGCATGGCAATCGACCTGGCCCCGAAGGGCATCCGGGTAAACTGCGTCTGCCCGGGGGTGGTCGAGACGGCACTCTTCGATGCCGGGACCGTCACCTCCGAGCAACTCGAGGCCCGCAGGCGGGCCTACCCGCTGCGGCGCTTCGGACGTCCCGAGGAGATCGCCTGGGCGATCGTCTACCTGCTCTCGGACGCGAGTGCCTGGATGACCGGCACCGACCTGAAGATCGACGGCGGACTGACTCTCATTTAAATCCGAATGACTTATGGCTTTCATTACCTACAACCACGTCGGAATCCGCGCCATGGCGGCGTGTGTTCCCTCCCGAAGGGTCTCCAATGCGGATCTGGGCTACCTGATTCCGCCCGAGGAGATCGACAAGATGATCCGCTCGGTGGGCATCCGCGAAAAGCGCTACGCCGACGATGGGGTCTGCGCCTCGGACCTCTGCTTCCAGGCCGCACGGCAGCTGATGACCGACAACGACATCGCCCCCGACTCGATCGACGTGCTGCTTTTCATGTCGCAGACGGCCGACTACCGGCTGCCGGCCACGGCGCCGCTGCTGCAGCATCGTCTGGGGCTGGCCCAGACCACCGCGGCGATGGACCTCTCGCTCGGCTGCTCGGGCTATGTCTATGCCCTTTCGGCCGCCTATGCCTACGCCTCGCTGCCCGGGGTGAAGCGCGTGCTGCTGCTCGACGGCGAGACCTTCTCGAAGGTCGTATCGCCTTACGACAAGGTGAACGCCCCGCTCTACGGCGATGCCGGGACGGCGACGCTCATCGAACGCGGCGACGACTTCGAACCCAGCCACATCCTGCTGATGAGCGACGGCAGCGGCGAAGAGGCGGTGAAGATTCCCGCCGGCGGCTGCCGCATCCCGGCGACGGCCGAGAACCTGCAGCCCGTCGAGCGTGCGGACGGCAGCCGCCGCTCGGACAATCAGGTCTACATGGACGGCATGGATGTCTTCAACTTCACGATCCGTGTCGTGCCGCGCACGATCCGCGAGCTGACCGAGCGCATCGGCCGCCCGTTGGGTGAGATCGACTACCTGCTCTTCCACCAGGCCAACCGCTTCATGACCGACTTCTTCGTCCGCAAGCTCAAGTATCCGGCCGAGCGGGTCCCCTACTCGCTCGACCGTTTCGGCAACACGAGTTCGGCCTCGATCCCGCTGACCATCGTCTCGGAACTGTGCGGGCGTCTCGGACAGCGTACGGAGACGATCCTCTGCGGCTTCGGTGTCGGCCTGTCGTGGGGCGCCGTCTACAACGTCTTCCGCAACTGCCGCATCTCACCCCTCGCCGAATACCGACCGTTATGACCGACCTGTTCGTTTTCCGGAATACCACCGTCGAGCCCCTCTTCGGCTCCGAAGGGGTGCGCTGCTCGGGCTACGGCGACATCTCCGACCTGGGTGAGGAGACCGCGGCCTGCGTCTGGGCCTATACCCTGCCCGTGGGCTGTGACATCGGGGCGCAGATCCGCGAGGCCGACTCCTACATCGATCGCCTGAGGCTGGTGCTCGACCGCATCGGTCCGGCCCGCATGTGCTACCTCTTCACGCTGGCCTGCCCTTATGTGCTGCCGGTCGAGAGCGGCAGCGGTGCCCTGCGTGCGGCCGTGGCGCGTTACGATGCCGCGCTGTATGCCTTTGCGGCCGCACGCCCGAATGTCCGCGTGCTCGATTTCGCCTCCTTCCTCGGGCGTTATGCCTGCGGCGAGCGGATCGACTGGCGCCACTGGTTCCTTGCGCGGACGGCGGTCAGCCCACGGCTGCAGTCCGATTTCCGGCACTGGTTCGCCGCGGAGCGCAGGGCGGCCCTCATGCAGCGGCGCAAGTGCCTTGTACTCGACCTCGACAATACGTTGTGGGGCGGTGTGCTGGGCGAAGAGGGCCCCGAGGGCATCCGCATCGGCGGCGACTATCCGGGCAATGCCTACCTCCTCTTCCAGCAGGGCATCCGCGAACTGGCCCGCACGGGGGTGATCCTGGCCGTGTGCAGCAAGAACAACGAGGCCGACGTGCTCGAGGTGTGGGAGCGCAACCCTGAACTGGTGCTGCGGCGTGATGATTTCGCCGCGCGGCGCATCAACTGGCGCGACAAAGCGGGCAATATCCGCGAGCTGGCGGCCGAGCTCAACATCGGGCTCGACAGCATGGTCTTCGTGGACGACAACCCGGCCGAGCGGGAACTCGTGCGGCGGATGGTACCCGAGGTGGCCGTTCCCGACTTCCCGGAGCAGCCCTACCGGTTGCCGGAGTTCCTGCGCGATATGGCCGACCGCTATTTCCGCATCTATGCCCTTACGGCCGAGGACCGGACCAAGACGGAGCAATACCGGGCCAATGCAGCGCGAGCCGAGGCGGCACGCGGCTATGCTGATTTCGGCGACTACCTGCGCAGCCTCGGCATGGTGCTGACAATCCGCCGCGCGGACGACTTCACCCGTCCGCGCGTGGCGCAGATGACACAGAAGACCAACCAGTTCAACCTGACGACCCGCCGCTACTCCGAGGCCGACATCCGCCGCATCGAGGACGGCGGCGGTCGGGTCTACACGCTTTCGGTGCGCGACCGCTTCGGCGACAGCGGCATCACGGGGTGCCTGATCGTGGCCGACGGCGCGATCGACACCCTGCTGCTGAGCTGCCGCATCCTGGGCCGGGGCATCGAGCGGGCCTTCCTGCGCACGGTGCTTGCCCTCCTGCGCCGCGAAGGGGTTGCGACGCTCTCGGCCTGCTACCTCCCGACGGCGAAGAACGGGCAGACGGCCCGCTTCTACGACCGGGAGGGTTTCACTCCCGTGGCGCGCGGTGCCGATGGCAGCGTGCGCTATGCGTTGGATCTGGCCGCGGCGGATACCGCGGTCGATGCCTGTTACACGATTGAATGCGAATGATGATGAACGACCGTAAAGAGACTTTGTACCGGGTGTTCCGTACGACGCTCGGAATCGACCGCGTGGACGACACGCTGTCGCAACGCAACTGTGAGCAATGGGATTCCCTCGCTCACCTGAACCTGATCGTCGCCCTCGAGGAGGCTTTCGACCTTTCGTTCGAGCCCGAGGAGATGGGCTCGATGCACTCGCTTGCCGAGGTCGAGGCGGTGCTTGCCCGAAAGCTCGGCGCGTGAGCGGCCGACCACGGGGCTTTCCGTCCGCCCGACCTGCTGAACGTCGGCTTCCCTGTTGTGCGGCGACCTGCCGTACCAGCCTGCTGCCGGTTCCGGACTGTCCGGAACCGGCAGTGTTTTTTATGTTGCGTAAAAGTTGTAAAGTAGCTGCTTGTAAAGTAGCTGCATAATGGCTAATTTTACGAAACCCTAAAAGTTTATCCCATGAAAATACAACTCTTCGTGGCCTCCCTTCTTCTTTCGGGATGCCTGCATTTTGGTTGTGCGCCCCGTGAACGGGTGGTCGAGAATTCGTTGATCGAGGCATCGAACACCATGACGCTCGATATTCCGCGGGTCGAATTGACCGATTCGGCCACCGTGCTCCGCATGCAGGCCTATTTCCAGCCCCACTACTGGATCCGGATCGATGGGGGCAGCTACCTCTCGGCCGGGGGCGCAAATACCGGCTGATCGGTGCCGATGGCATCACTCCCGATTCGCTTTTCTGGATGCCCGCATCGGGCGAAGCCTCCTTCACGTTGGCCTTCGAGCCGCTGCCTCGCGGTACCAGATCGTTCGATTTTATCGAGTCGGATTGCGACGATTGCTTCAAACTCTACGGTATCGACCTTACGGGACTCACCTCCTATTCCGAGCCTGAGGGGTTGCCCGACAACGTGCAGGCCGGGACCTCCGGCGAGTTCTTCGCCGAACCTGTATTCAAGGTGGGCGAAACGACCGTAAACATGCACTTCATCGGTTACCGTGAAGGACTTGGCAAGCAGGCCGCGATCTATGCCAACACGATCTTCGGGCAGCAGCAGCCATACACCGCGCCGATCGATCCCGAGACGGCGACCGCCGTTTTCCGCTTCGGGCAGTACGGTACGTTGTATCTGTTCGGCGGGGTTGGCGATTGCCTCGAGTCATTCTGGACTGCTCCCGGAGAGACGATCGACGTCTATGTCGATTTGCGGACCAGCGGAGCCCGGTTGCTTGACCGCCGCAATGGAACGCAGACCTGCCTGCGCGGGTGTTATACGAACGGGACGTATGCCGGGCTCAATGCGGTATTCGGCGACCTGCACAATACTCCCGGGTTCGTTTCGCTCAACCGGCGAACCGGCAGATTCGCCGATTACCGGATGTCTGCCGACGAGTATGTGCAGATGGTTGTGGACCGCTACCGCACGCTGGCCGACAGCATCGAGCGCTGTGGCGCCCCGGCTTCCGTGCAACGGCTGCAGCTGAACACGCTGCGTCAGGAGACCCTCGCAGCCTTTGTCGAGGCAACGGAGCTGCTGGAACATAATTACCGGCATGTCAATCAGATGTGGGACTACTCGAAGCCGCTCGGACGGCAGTTTGCGAAACTTGGTGCGGAGCATTATGCCGAGGTCTGCAAGTTGTTCGATATCAACGACCCGGCACTGCTGGTCGGTCCGCGGGTGTCGGATTACGTCTATGCCGTTACGGTTCCCGAGGTCGATTGGCCCGCAATCGCAGGTATTGAGCGGGGCGTGGTCGTCGATTTGCGCGCGGTAGCCGGACTACCCCGCAAGGCGGAGAACAACCAACTGACTGCAGAAGATTTCGCCCGGCTCCGTGAGATGGAGAATCCCTTCTATGCCGAGGCGCTTGAGGCGATGCAGCAGCGTGTGCAGCAGGCTCTGGCCGAAGTCGAAGGCAAGGCCGTGATCGAGCCGACGCCCGAGGTGCCTCTTGCCGAACTTTTCGAGGCCATTGTGGCGCCCTATCGGGGCAAGGTGGTTCTGGTCGATTTCTGGAATACGTGGTGCGGGCCCTGCCGGGCATCGATTGCAGCCGTCGAGCCTCTCAAGTCGGCAGAGCTTGCCAATGACGATCTGGTGTGGGTATATATTGCCAACGAGACTTCGCCGCTGGTTACCTACAAGACCATGATACCCGGGATCCGGGGCAAGCACTTCCGGCTCGATGGCGAGCGGTGGGCGTCGCTCTGCGATCGGTTCGGGATCGACGGTATCCCTTCCTATGTGGTTGTGGACAGGGACGGCAACTTCCGTCTGCGCAATGACCTGAGGGATCATGCCCAACTCAGGAAGGTGTTGCTCGAAAAACTGGCCGAATAGGCTTTCCGGAACGGGTCTGCCGTGCAGTCAGACAAATGGAAGCCTTCGGACGAAAGGGAGAGCGGCATCCGGAACCATCCGGATGCCGCTCTCCCTTGTCTACGGACCCTGGTTCGGCCCATGGAGCCACCTGCTACTCCTCCGTCCAGCGGCGGTCGAGCAGTTCGAGGAACCACTCCGGGCAGCGGCACGGACGGCGCGTGTCGCTGTGGATAAAGCCCAGCTGCGTCATGCCCGTGTTGATCAGTTCGCCCTGCTCGTTGTAGATCTCGTAGAAGAAGTTGATGCGTGCGGCGGGTTTTTCGCGCAGGATGATGCGCACGGTGAGCAGTTCGTCGAAGTAGGCCGGCTTGCGGTATTTCGACTGTACTTCGAGGATCGGCATCATGATGCCCCGGCGCTCGACCTCAGCAAACGACATGCCCAGGTCGCGCAGCAGTTCGCTGCGGGCCGCTTCGTAGTAGCAGATGTAGTTCGAGTGGTGGCAGATGGCCATCTGGTCGGTGTGCTTGTACCAGACGCGGATTTTACAGTCGTGTGATAACATGGATCGGTTTATTTTGTTCCTTTGTTTTCGGTGATGCGGATCGGATGGCCCAGCAGCCGTTCGGCCTCGGAGAACTCCCCGGCCTCGATGAGCCGGCGGATGGCCGTCGAGCTGACGTGGGCGCCCCCGACGTTGCACTCATCGACCCGGACGATCCCGAGCCCCAGTGCGGCGACCGCATCGCAGTCGATCCGGTCGTGGCCAAAGCGGTGGTCGTAGCCCGCGACGAGCGTCTCGGCCCCGAGGCGTCCGATCAGGTAGTGCAGGACAAACTCCCTGCCGGACAGGGCGCTGAATGCCTTGTCGAACGGAATGACGACGACATGATCGACGCCCAGGCGTTCGAGCAGCGCGATCTTCTCGTCGAGCGGGGTGAGTAGCTGCAGCCCCGCGGCGCGTCCGAGCGTGATGCGGGGGTGCGGGTCGAACGTGACGACGATGCTCTCTCCTCCGTGTGCATGAGCTTCGGCCGTCAGGCGGTCGATCAGGGCCTTGTGGCCGAGGTGTACGCCGTCGAAAGATCCGACCGTCACGGCCGGATGTACGAAGTGCGGCAGGTTGTCGAATCCCCGGAATATCCGAATGTGCCGTGCCTTCATCGGTCGGACGAGCTCTCCTCCTCGTTCTCCTTGACGAAATAGGCGACCTTTTCGAGCAGGGTCGTGATGTCGTAGTTCTCCACGATGATGCCCTGCGGAAAGTTCAGCGGCGTGGAGGTGAAGTTGAGCACCCCCTTGATGCCGGCGTTGATGATCGGTACGACCAGATTCGGCGCCACCTTCGTCGGCGACGAGACGACGACGATGCTGATGCCTTTCTCCTCGGCCATCTCCTCGAAAGAGTCCATGTGGTAGCACGGGATGCCGTCGATGGTCGTCCCGACCTTCTCCGGATCGACATCGAACGCCGCCGTGATCTTGAGGTTCAGTCCCTTGCCGTTGAAGTACTTGGTGATGGCCTGGCCCAGATGGCCCATGCCCAGCACGGCGATGTTCATTGGCGAGGGGCTGTCGAGGATGTTGCTGATGTAGTCGATGAGCACCTGCACGTCGTAGCCCTTCTTCGTATCGCTCGAGAAGCCGATGAGCATCAGGTCGCGGCGCACCTGCACGGCCGTGATGCCGTGGATGCCCGCCAGCACATGCGAGAAGATGTGCGTGATGCCCTGCTTGTGGCACGAGAGCAGCGTCCGGCGGTATTCGCTCAGTCGCTCGATGGTCTTCTCCGGAATCGAATTGGTCAATGCCATAGCTTCTGCCTTATTCGATAGTGATTGTGAAATCGGGGTTGTAGTTCACCCGCGTCCAGTTGCCGTTCACGTGGTTCGAACCCGTGTCGCGCTGCTCGAAGCGGTAGCCGGTCTGCAGCGGTGTGTAGCGGCGGTCCTCAAGGTCGTATTCGATGTCGCCGTACATGGCCGGTGCGAAGATCAGCGCCGAGTCGTAGCCCCGGTAGGAGTAGAGCGTCGGCAGCGTGCCGAAGGACTCAATGTAGTCGCTGTCGAATGCCGTCACGACCTTGGCGTCGCGTTTGGCGTGGTAGGTCGAAAGGAAGACCACGCGGTTGCGGAAGAAGGTCGTGCGGTCGATGTTGTTGTAACGGTTCCAGCGCACGTTGCCCAGCACCGTGTAGCGAGGTGTCGTGCGGCCGCGGCTCCGCAGGCTCGAGTCGGCCGATGCCAGGGCCGCGAGGATGCGGTCCACGTCCACTTCGTCGTCCGAGAGGATGATGAAGACGTTGTCGTCCTTGTTTTCGAGCAGCGGCGTGAGGTCGCGCGGGCTGTTGCCGCCCGATCCAGAGGCCGAACTCCCGTACTTATAGGTATAGGAGGTGTACTCGCGGTTACCCAGCAGGGCAAGCATCTCCTGTTCGAACTCCTTGTCGGTCGTCTTCGTGCGGATCACGGTGATGTGTTTGTCCGGTCCGACCAGGTCGGCGACCTTGTCGTACTTGCGCGCCGGGTCGGGAGCCAGCTGGAACAGCACGTCGCTCGTCGTGTGCTCGATGTGCGCGAGCGGCGATACGACGGGTATCTCCCGCTCCTCGGCCAGCCGGAGGACGGGCTGCAGCTCCTCCTCGTAAACCGGTCCGACGATCAGGTCGGATTCGCGGACGGCCGGCAGATCGACGATCTCGCAGATGCGGTCGGGATTGCGCTCCGTGTCATAGAGCGTGACATCGACCGAGCGGCCGAGACGCTTCACGCTGTCGAGGCCCAGCAGGAAGCCCTGGTAGAACTCGAGGTAGTTGGGATTTGCCGCGCCGTTGCGGACCGTGACCGGCAGCAACAGCGAGATGCGCAGCGTCTGCCCGGGGCGCAGCGCCCGAAACTCGACCGGCCGGTTCTCCGCGGCGGGCCGGAGTGCGGATTCGTCAGTCGCCGCGGCGAGCGAGTCGGCCGTGGCGGCGGGTGCCGTCTGTCCGTCGCCCGGGACCTTGATCATGGCCCCGGCCTTGAGGTCGGCGGCCTTCAGCCCGCCGTTGAGTGCCCCCAGTTCGGCCTCGGTGATTCCGAAGCGGCGCGAGAGCGAATAGAAGGTCTCGCCCGGGCGTACGATGTGGTAGGCTGTGCCGGCGTCGGCCACGCTGTTGAGCGACTGCCGGTACTCTTCCCACTGCTGCAGGCTGCCGGCCTCGTTCTCCGAGCCGATCTGCTTGCGGCGGATCAGGATCCGCTCGCCCAGCCGCAGGTGGGTCGGGTCGATGCCCGGGTTGTCCTCGATGATCGTATTGACCGGGATCTCATACTGCCGCGAGATGGCGTAGAGCGTCTCGCCCTTGGCAACGAAGTGGAAGTCGAAGGTCTTGCGGAGCTTGCGGTCCGAGGGCTGGCTTTCGCCGACCGCCCCGATGACCGGGATGCGGATGTTCACGTCGCTGCGGAGCCCGCCGTTCAGCGCGGGGTTGTTCTCCAGAATCACCTTCTCGCCCACGCCGTAGAGCTTCGAGAGCCCGTAGAGCGTCTCGCCCGCCTGCACGGTGTGGATGTAGTACTTCGCGCCGTTGATGTAGACGATCGTGCGCGACTTGTCGGCCGCCAGCGCCGAGAGGCCCCATGCCGTGAGCAGGAGCAGGGTGCATAGTCGTTTCATGCCAGTTTGGTTTTGTCGCGCATGCGGATTTCGGTGATGACCTTTTTGGTGTAGAGCGGAAAATCGCCGTTCATCATCCATGCGTAGTAACTCGGTTCGAGACGGAAGATCTCGGCCACCGAACGTCCTTTGTACTTGCCGAATCCGAAGACCTCCTCGCCCTTGTCGTTGTAGAGGATGCGCCCCGCGTAGTCGGCCGCTTCGCCGCGGGCCGAGAAGTCGGCCAGGGCGGCCACGTCGTTCTCCAGGTCGGGATAGCGGTCCAGCTGCGCCTTGAGCACCTCGTAGGTGGCGCGCGTGTCGGCCTCGGCCGAGTGTGCGTCGTCGAGGTCCTTGTCGCAGTAGAACTTGTAGGCCGCCACGAGCGTCCGCTGCTCCTTCTTGTGGAAGATGTTCTGCACGTCGATGAACTTGCGCTTCTTGAGGTCCACGTCCACGCCGGCGCGGAGGAACTCCTCCACGAGCACCGGCAGGTCGAAACGGTTCGAGTTGAAGCCTCCGAAGTCGCAGCCGCGGATGAACTGCTCGAGCGACTTGGCGACCTGTGCGAACGTCGGGCACTCCTTCACGTCGTCGTCCGTGATGCCGTGCACGGCGGTCGCTTCGGCCGGGATGTGCATCCCGGGGTTGAGCCGCCGCGTGCGGGTGATCTCCTCGCCGTCGGGCATGACCTTGATCATCGAGATCTCCACGATGCGGTCGCGGGCCGTATCTACCCCCGTGGTTTCGAGGTCGAAGAAGACGATCGGGCGTTTGAGGTTGAGCTTCATTCCGCGCGACGTTAGGCGTTGATCATCATCGGCATGAGCAGCATGAGCGACGAGAAGGTCTGCTTGTCGTCGTAGACGGGCTTGAAGACGCCTGCGCGCGTCGAGTCGGCCAGTTCGATAACGACCGTCGGGGTCTCCATGTTCGAGAGGATCTCGACCAGGAAGGTCGATTTGAAGCCGATTTCGATCGGCTGTCCGTCGTAGCTGCACGAGATGGTTTCGTTGGCCGATACCGAGAAGTCGATGTCCTGGGCCGTGAGGTTGATGCGGTTGTCGGCGATGTCCATGCGGATGAGGTTCGTCGTCGGGTTCGAGCAGACGGCCACGCGCTTGATGCCATTGACCAGCTCGATGCGGTCCACGAGCACCTTGTTGGGGTTGTTCGAGGGGATCACGGCGTTGTAGTTCGGGTAGTTGCCCTCGATGAGCCTGCAGACGAGCGTGTGGCTCTTGAGGCGGAACATGGCGTTCTTCGAGTCGAACGATACGGTGATGGCGTCCTCCTCCTTCAGCAGCACGGTCTTGAGCAGGTTGGCCGGCTTCTTGGGCAGGATGAACGAGGCCGTGATGTCGTTTTCGGTCTCCGACTCGTATTTCACGAGCTTGTGGGCGTCGGTTCCCACGAAGGTCAGCGACGAGGGCTGCAGGTTGATGTAGATGCCGTTCATCACGGGACGCAGCTCGTCGTCGGCCGTGGCAAAGATCGTCTTGTTGATGCCGTTCACGAGCGTATCGACATCGAGCGTCAGCTCCTTCTTCTCGGCGCTCAGCTGCGGTACGGCCGGGTAGCTCACGGCCGAGGCCCCCGGGATCGAGAGCGAGCCGCTCTTCCACTCGATGCGGATCTCCCAGTTCTTGTCATTGACGTCGATCGTCAGGGGCAGTTCGGGGAACTCCTTGAGCGAGTCGAGCATCAGTTTGCCCGGTGCGGCGATCGTGCCTTCCGATTCGACGCTGTCCACCTCGATCGAGCCGATGAGCGTCGTCTCCAGGTCGGAGGTAGTCACCTTGAGCGTCGTGCCGTTGAGTTCCATGAGGAAGTAGTCCAGGATCGGGAGCGTATTCTTGTTGCTGATGACCTTGCCGGTCGTGGCCAGGAGCGAAAGCAGTGCCGAGCTTGATACGGAAAATTTCATAGTCTCTTGTCTCTTATTTCTTGTTGTTGATGTTGATTGCGTGTCGTGTGTTTCAGTCCAGGGAGGCGAGCTTGTCGAGCGCCGTTGCGATCATCCGCCGGACGAAGGGCTTGTAGTCCGTGCAGGCGTCGAGCGCCACCCGCTGGGCGATGATCGTGCAGATCGTGGCGGCGCGGTGCCCCATGAGGGCCGCCAGGCCGGCCAGGGCCGAACCCTCCATCTCGAAGTTGGTGATGCGGCGCCCGCGGTAGTCGAACGACTCGATCTTCTCGTTCAGGTGCACGTCCTGCGGCTCGAGGCGCACCCAGCGGCCCTGCGGGGCGTAGAACCCCGGTGCGGCGATGGTGATGCCCTCGCGCGTGCAGTCGCGGAAGAGCTCGAAGAGCGTCGGGTCGGCGTCGATGAAGTAGGGCTTCGGAAGCAGTTCGTTCCAGCCGGTGTGCTCCATGAAGGCGCGCTCGATCTCCAGATCGCAGACCTCGTTGCGCCCCTTGTAGTAGTTGAGCAGGCCGTCGAAGCCAACCGACGTGCGCGAGAAGACCATCTCCCCGACGCGGATGTCGGGCTGGATGGCTCCCGAGGTGCCGAGCCGCACGAGCGTCAGGCGCCGTTTCTCGGCCTTCTCCTGCCGCGTGGCGAAATCGACGTTGGCCAGGGCATCGAGCTCCGTGACCGAGATGTCGATGTTGCCGATGCCGATGCCGGTCGAGAGCACGGTCATGCGCCGGCCCTTGTAGGTGCCCGTGACGGTGCGGAATTCGCGGTTCGAGACTTCGCATTCCCGGTTGTCGAAATGTTCGGCGACAAGCGCCACGCGGCCCGGGTCGCCCACGAGGATGACCGTGTCGGCCAGCTGTTCGGGACGGAGGTGGAGGTGGAATATCGAGCCGTCGTCGTTGATAATCAATTCGGAAGCGGGAATCGTTCTCATAATTTTCGTGTTTAAATTTTCAGAATTGGCATAAAAGTAATATATTTACCTCGAATAACAAAACTTCGGAGCGATTTTTTCATTAATATAAGTATCCGGGTTTTTCTCTTCGAACCAAACTGTAAACCTTAGGAGGAATATGACACTCATCAAGTCGATTTCGGGCATCCGCGGTACGATCGGAGGCCCTTCGGGCGAGAACCTGACGCCGCCCGATGTTGTGAAGTTCACCACGGCCTACGTGCGGCTGATCGCCGCGCGCACAGAGGGCCGCAAGCCCGTCGTTGTCGTCGGGCGCGACGCCCGCATCTCGGGGGAAATGGTCGCCAACCTGGTCGAGGGCACGCTGCTCGCCTGCGGTGCCGACGTGATCAATGCGGGCCTCTGCACGACGCCCGGGACCGAGATGGCTGTCATCGTGAACCGGGCCGACGGTGGCATCATCATCACGGCGTCGCACAACCCCCGGCAGTGGAACGCCCTGAAGCTGCTCAACAGCCGCGGCGAGTTCCTCTCCGATGCCGAGGGCAAGCAGGTGCTGGCTATGTCCGAGGAGGAGTTCGACTATCCGGAGATCGACGCCATCGGCCACGTACTGTCGCGCGCGCCGTTCAACGACGAGCACATCCGCCGGGTGCTGGCCCTGCCGCTGGTCGATGTCGAGGCCGTGCGCAGACGCCGCTACAAGGTGGTCGTCGATGCGGTGAACTCCGTGGGTGGCGTGGTGATCCCGAAACTGTTGCGCGAGTTGGGTTGCGAGGTCGTGGAACTCAACTGCGAGCCGACGGGCGATTTCGCGCACAACCCCGAGCCGCTGCCCGAGAACCTTACCGGAATCTCGGAGGCGGTCGTGCGTGAGAAGGCCGACCTGGGTGTCGTGGTCGATCCCGACGTGGACCGTCTGGCCTTCGTTTCGGAGGACGGCACGATGTTCGGCGAGGAGTATACGCTGGTGGCCGTCGCCGATTACATCCTCTCGAAGACGCCGGGCGATACGGTTTCGAACCTCTCCTCGTCCCGGGCGCTGCGTGACGTGACCGAGCGGCACGGCTGCCGGTATTACGCCTCGGCTGTCGGCGAGGTGAACGTCACGACGAAGATGCGGGAGGTCGGTGCCGTGATCGGCGGTGAAGGCAACGGCGGCGTGATCTATCCCGAGCTGCACTACGGGCGCGACGCGCTTGTGGGTACGGCGCTCTTCCTGACGTGGCTCACCGAGCGCGGCCTGACGATGACCCAACTGCGCGCGACCTATCCGTCGTATTTCGCCTCGAAGAACAAGATCCAGCTCACGCCGGCTATCGACGTGGATAAAGTGCTGCGTGAGGTAAAGGAGCGCTATTCCAATGAGAATGTGAATGATATCGACGGCGTTAAGATCGATTTTCCCGAGAACTGGGTGCACCTGCGCAAGTCGAATACCGAGCCGATCATCCGCGTCTACACCGAGGCCAAGTCGATGGACGAGGCCGATGCGCTGGCCAAGCGGTTCATTGCCGAAATCGAGGCGATCTGCAAGGAGTAACTGCAGGGTAACGGAAGAAACACGCCGAACTATTGTCAGAACCATGCGAATCAACGGAATGAATGTGCTGCTGCTGGCGTCGGCCCTCGTGCTGGCGTCGTGCGGCGGCGCGTCCCGCCGCCACGCGGGCGGGACGACCGGGACGGCAGAAGCCGGAACCGAGGTGGTGGACATGCACCATGCCGAGAATGCGCTCGACTACCACGGCACCTACAAGGGAACACTGCCGGCAGCCGACTGTCCGGGTATCGTCACGACTCTCTCGCTTTCGGCCGACGGCCGCTATGCGTTGCACATGGAGTATCTCGAACGGGATGTGGCGTTCGACGAACAGGGCGCCTTTGAGGTAGAGGGCAACCTGCTTGTCCTGACGCCCGATGACGGCGGTCAGGGAGGCTGTTACAAGGTCGAGGAGAACCGCCTGCGGATGCTCGACGGCGACCGGAAGCCGATCACGGGCGAGCTGGCCGACCATTACGTGTTGCAGAAAGAGATTTGAACATTGTGAATATGGAGAACGTAAAAAAATATATCGAAGCGAACGAGGCGCGTTTCCTCGAGGAGCTGTTCGACCTGATCCGCATTCCGTCGATCAGCGCCGAATCGACCCACAAACCCGACATGCAGCGCTGCGCCGAATGGCTGGCTGCCGCCCTGGCCAAGGCCGGAGCCGACCGTGCGGAGGTCTACCCCACGGCCGGGAATCCGGTGGTCTATGCCGAGAAGACCGTCGATCCGAAGGCACGCACGGTGCTGGTCTACGGCCACTACGACGTGATGCCGGTGGATCCGCGCGACGAGTGGCGTACGGACCCCTTCGAGCCGGTCGTCCGCGACGGCCGCATCTGGGCCCGCGGCGCCGATGACGACAAGGGGCAGCTGTGGATGCACGCCAAGGCATTCGAGGCGATGTGTGCCACCGACTCGCTGCCCTGCAACGTGAAGTTCATGCTCGAGGGCGAGGAGGAGATCGGTTCGGCAAGCCTCTACGACTTCTGCCGTGAGCACAGGAAGATGCTCAAGGCCGACATCATTCTGGTGTCGGATACCTCGATGCTGTCGCTGCAAACTCCTTCGATCACATGCGGTTTGCGCGGTTTGGCTTATATGGAGGTTGAAGTGGAGGGCCCGAACAAGGACCTGCACTCGGGCCTCTTCGGCGGTGCGGTGGCCAACCCGGCCAACGTGCTGGCCCGGCTGGTGGCCGGGCTCATTGATGAGAACGGACACGTCACGATCCCGGGTTTCTACGACGACGTGCGGGAGCTGACCCCCGCCGAGCGTCGGGCCTTCAACAAGGCGCCGTTCAGTCTGTCGGCCTACAAGAAATCGCTCGACATCGGCGACGTGGAGGGTGAAGCCGGCTACACGACACTCGAACGCACGGGTGTGCGTCCGTCGCTCGACGTGAACGGTATCTGGGGCGGCTACACGGGCGAGGGAACCAAGACCGTGATTCCGTCGAAGGCATCGGCCAAGATCTCGATGCGGCTGGTGCCAAACCAGGACTACCGCAAGATCTCGAAGCTCTTCGAGAAGCATTTCCGCAAGATCGCCCCGAAGAGCGTGAAGGTCACCGTCCGATCGCTCCATGGCGGCATGCCCTACGTCGCACCGACCGACATGCCGGCCTACAAGGCTGCGGCGAAGGCCATCGAGACGACCTTCGGCTGCAAGCCCCTGCCCTTCTACTCCGGAGGGTCGATTCCGATCATCAGCGGTTTCGAGTCGATTCTCGGCATCAAGTCGCTGCTCATCGGCTTCGGACTGGCCGAGGATGCGATCCACTCGCCCAACGAGAGCTACGGACTTGAGCAGTTCCGCCGCGGGTTGGAGACGATCCCCTATTTCTACAAGTATTTCGCCGAAAGCAAATAGGGACGACCGGACGATGGTTGCAGAGGAGCAGAAACGCGAACTGCTGGAGTTTGCCGTGCAGATGGCCCGCCGGGTCGGGGCGATCCACCTCGAGTGGTTTCGCCGCAGCGACCTCGAGATCGGGACCAAGTCCAATGAGTTCGATGTCGTGACGCGCGCCGACCGCGAGAGCGAGGCCTGCATTGCGTGCATGGTGGCCGAGCGCTACCCTTCGCATGCCCTGCTTGGCGAGGAGGGCGGCCGTCGGGGCGATGCCGCGAGCGACTGGCTCTGGGTGGTCGATCCGCTCGATGGGACGACCAACTACAGCCAGGGACTGCCGGTCTTTGCCGTTTCGATCGGGCTTCGTTTTCGGGGCGAGCCGGTCGTCGGGGTGGTCTATGCACCCTGGCTCGACGAGCTCTTCACGGCCGTGCGCGGCGGCGGGGCGTTCCGCTCCTGTCGCGGCGGCATGCCGCAGCCGATCCGGGTCGGCTGCAAGAAGCGTCTGGGTGAGGCGGTGGTTGCGACGGGATTTCCCTACGACAAGGACCGCGACCCGGACAACAATACCGACAACGTCGTGCGGATCCTCCCCCACGTGCGGGGACTGCGCCGCTTCGGGGCTGCGGCCTACGACCTGTGCAGCGTGGCTGCCGGGACGATGGACGGCTACTGGGAGCTCGCGCTGCACGAGTGGGACGTCTGTGCCGGCGAGTTGATCGTGCAGGAGGCCGGAGGCGTCGTGCAGGCGCTGCGGCAGGACCGCGGGGTCTCGATCGTGGCCGGGAATGCGGCGATCGTGGCCGCCATCCGGGAGTATGTGCGATAACACCCCCGACGAGTCCGGAGCGATGCCGGAGACCCGAAGGGAGAGGAAGACCCCGGACTGCGGCGACCCCGAATCTCCGCTGTGGGAGAAGATGTCCGGGTAGCTGCGGAGCATGAAAAATCCGCAACCCTTATAGGGTTGCGGATTTTTTGTGTGCGGAGCCGGGTCTCTGTGTGTCTGTCCGGAGCTCTGCCGGAGGAGCGGATCTTCTCTTCCTCTCCCGTAAGGGGGGGGGCGCACCGCGGCGGATTCAGCGCATCTCCTCGTAGGCGTAGGCGACTGCGCGGTTGAGCTGCGCAACGAAGGGCTGCGTGCGCCGGAACTCCCCGACGGCGTATTCGAGCAACGCATCGGTATCCGGAAGCACCTCTCCGGGAATCGGCTTCTCGATCCCGAAACTCTTCAGCTTCAACAGTTCGGCATACTCGCTGCCGGCGGCAAATCCGGAGGGGATTCGCTTGAGGCTCTCCGAGGTGTCGAGACGGAATCCGTCCGCCCTGCCGATGGCGCGGGTCAGTTCGTCGCCGTGGTCGAGGATCTCCTCGCGGACCGAGCGCAGTACGTGCGGCTCGGGGCAATAGAGTCCGGCGGCCAGCAGGCTGCCGCCCAGCATGCCGTCGCATGAGGGTTCGAGATGGAGGTAGTAGCCGGCGAATCCCGACTTCTTGCCGCGCGGCGCGACAAAGGCCCCCACGTGGGTCTTGTAGGGGGTCTTGTCGGCCGAGAAGCGTGTGTCGCGGGCGATCCGGTAGGTGCAGTCCTGCGGGCGCAGCCCCCGGACCGAAGGGTCGAAGGCCGCAATGCCGGCGATCAGCCGTTCGGTGAAGGCGGCGAAACGACGCTTCGCGCGGGTCCATTCGTCGCGGTGGGCGTCGAACCATTCGCGGTCGTTGTGGTCGTGCAGCCGGCGCAGGAATCCGAGAATCTCCTCCATGTCGTTCGGGTTTCAGGCCCTTACCACGCGAAGAGCGGGTAGTCGGCCATCAGGGCGTTCACGTCGCGGCGTACGGCGGCGATGTTCTCCTCGTTCTCGGGATCGCACAGCACGCGGTCGATCAGGCCGACGATGTAATCCATCTTGTCCTCCTTCAGGCCGCGGGTGGTGATGGCCGGCGTTCCGAAGCGCAGGCCCGACGTCTGGAACGGCGAGCGGCTGTCGAACGGCACCATGTTCTTGTTGGTGGTAATGTCGGCGCGAACCAGGCTCTTCTCAGCCTGCTTGCCCGTCAGCTCGGGGAACTTCGTGCGCAGATCGACCAGCATCAGGTGGTTGTCCGTGCCGCCCGAGACGATCTTGTAGCCGCGGCGGGTGAAGGCCTCGGCCATGGCACGGGCGTTTTTCTGCACCTGCGTCTGATACTCCCGGTAGCTGGGTTCGAGCGCCTCGCCGAAAGCCACGGCCTTGGCGGCGATGACGTGCTCGAGGGGGCCGCCCTGAATGCCCGGGAAGACGGCCGAATTGAGGATCTGCGACATCATCTTGACGGCGCCCTTGGGCGTGGTGAGGCCCCACGGGTTCTCGAAGTCCTTGCCCATGAGGATGATGCCGCCGCGCGGGCCGCGCAGGGTCTTGTGCGTGGTCGAGGTGACGATGTGGGCGTACTTGACGGGGTTCTCCAGCAGGCCCGCGGCGATCAGGCCGGCCGTGTGGGCCATATCGACCAGCAGCAGCGCCCCCACCTTGTCGGCGATCGCGCGCATGCGCTTGTAGTCCCACTCGCGCGAGTAGGCCGAAGCGCCGCCGACGATCAGCTTCGGGCGGCACTCCTCGGCCAGGCGCTCCATGGCGTCATAGTCGATCGTGCCGGTGGCCTCGTCGAGCTTGTAGCCCACAGCCTTGAAGTATTTGCCCGACATGTTTACCGGCGAACCGTGCGAGAGGTGGCCGCCGTGTGCCAGGTCGAGACCCATGAAGGTGTCGCCCGGCTGCAGGCAGGCGAAGAAGACCGCCATGTTGGCCTGGGCGCCCGAGTGGGGCTGTACGTTGGCATACTCCGCGCCGTAGAGCTGGCAGACGCGCTCGATGGCCAGCGACTCGACCTGGTCCACCACCTCGCAGCCGCCGTAGTAGCGGGCGGCGGGATAGCCCTCGGCATACTTGTTCGTGAGTACCGAGCCCATGGCCTCCATGACCTGGTCGCTGACGAAGTTCTCCGATGCGATGAGTTCGATGCCATGCGTCTGACGGCTGCGCTCGGCGGCGATCAGATCGAAAATCCGGGTGTCTCTTTTCATATTGCAGGTATTTTGTGAATTTTCGCTTACAGAGTGTAAAGATAGGAATATTTACCGAAAAACCGCACCCGAAGCGGAAATAAAAAATATCGGGCTGCCCTGCCGGAACCGGATTGGGGGCCGCAACTGCGGCGGCGGATGCAAAAAAAGGGAGAGTCGGAGAGCGGTTCGGAAATTTTTCGTACCTTTGTTCGGATTTTTTATCCGGATGAGGAACTTATCGTAACATCTAATACATTCACGACTATGAAATTACTCGAAGGAAAAGTTGCCGTCGTAACGGGTGCCGCCCGCGGTATCGGCAAGGCCATCGCACTGCAGTTCGCCAAGGAGGGTGCCAACGTCGCCTTCACCGATCTGGCCATCGATGAGAACGGAAAGGCCACCGAGGCCGAGATTGCCGCCCTCGGCGTCAAGGCCAAGGGTTACGCCTCGAATGCCGCCGATTTCGAACAGACCCACAAGGTCGTCGAGGAGATCGTCAAGGAGTTCGGCCGCATTGACATCCTGGTGAACAACGCCGGAATCACGAAGGACGGTCTGATGATGCGCATGTCCGAGGCCCAGTGGGACGCCGTGCTGACGGTGAATCTCAAGTCGGCGTTCAACTTCATCCATGCCGTTGTACCCGTCATGGCACGCCAGAAGAGCGGCTCGATCATCAACATGTCGTCGGTCGTGGGCGTCAGCGGCAACGCCGGACAGTGCAACTACTCGGCTTCGAAGGCCGGTATGATCGGTCTGGCGAAGTCGATCGCCAAGGAGATGGGTCCCCGCGGCATCCGCGCCAACTGCATCGCCCCGGGATTCATCATCACCGACATGACCAACCAGCTCTCGGACGAGGTGCGCGAGGCGTGGTGCAAGCAGATTCCGCTGCGTCGCGGCGGTACGCCCGAGGATGTGGCCAAGGTGGCGCTGTTCCTCGCATCGGACCTCTCGTCGTATGTCAGCGGACAGGTGATCCACTGCTGCGGCGCCATGAACTGCTAAGCGGCGCGGTGACGGCCGGGGAAGCCCGGCGTGCCGCAGGCGCCAGGCCGCAGACGGGGTGTTGCCCGAAGCGGTTCGGGCGCCGCCCGAAAGAGAAAGAGGAGCTGTCCGGATGGTCCGGGCGGCTCCTCTTTGTGTCGGATCGGGTGCAGGCTCCGCCTCCGGAGCCTGCCGGCCGGACAACGGGCGGTTTGCGGATGGCAAAAAAATCGTATATTTGCCCTCATGAAACGAATGCTTACGTTGCTGGCGGTCCTGACCGCCCTTTGCGGCCGCGCACAGGAGGCCGTGCTCCCGAATCCCGACGCCAAGTCGATGGCCATGGGCGGAGTCGCCATGACGACCCTTTCGGGTTCGCACGCCATCTACGGCAATTCGGCGACGGCCGTCTTCTCGATGATGCCGTCGCAGATCTCCTCGTCCTACTACGGGCAGGGAGATTTCGACAGTTATGCCGTGTCGGGGTATTGGCGCTTCGACGTGTGCAACCTCGTGCAGGCGGGCTGGCGGCAGTATCTCCGCGAGCGGGGCAACAGCGACATGGCGGTCGATCTGGGCTATTCGCGGCGGATCGGCGAGCGCTGGGCCCTGGGCCTCGTGGGGCGCTACGTGCACCTTTCGCGCCCCGACGGCTCGGCCGATGCACTGGCGGCCGATGTGAGCGCCGCCTACATGCTGCCGCTCGATCTGGGCAGCTACTCGACCCTCCGGGCCGGTGCGAAACTGGGCAATCTGGGCGGCTATCTGGACGGCGTCGGGCGTTCGCTGCCGATGGATCTCACCATCGGCGCCGCACTCGACACCTACCTCTCGGACGCCCACGAGATCACGGTGGGGACCGACCTCGGCTACTACTTCTCGCCGGGCAGCGTGCGGGGATTTCAGATGGCGGTCGGTGCCGAGTACAACCTCATGCAGCTGCTGCAGGTGCGGGGCGGTTACCATTTCGGCGAACGGCGCGCCTACTACCCGAGCCACTGGTCCGTCGGCATGGGGGCGCGGTTCCTCCACCTGCGGCTCGATTTCGCCTACCTGATTGCCGACCGCGATACGCCGTTGCACAACACCTACAGCATCAGCTTCGGCCTCGACTTCTGATCCTTCCGGTGTCGGCCCTCGGCTGTTGCCGCGACTGAAAAAGGGCGTCCTCTTCCATGCGGAGGACGCCCTTTTCGTATCCGGACCGCCTCTTTGCAGACTCCGTTCCGGGACCTCAGCCCCGCTCTGCAGCGAAGTGCTCGAGAATCCCCTCGCAGCCGTCCTCGAGCAGGTCGAGCACCAGCTCGAAACCCTCGTGCCCCTCGTAGTAGGGATCGGGGACGTAGCTGCGGTCGGGATGGCGGCGGCAGAACTCCGTCATGCGGTAGATCCGCTGCGCTGCGGCCCGCGACGGGGCCAGCCGGTGCAGCGCTTCGTAGTTCATGTCGTCCATGACCACCAGGGCGTCGAAGCGTTCGAAGTCCTCCTCGCGAACCTGACGCGCCCGGTGGGTCAGGTCGTAGCCGCGGGCTGCGGCCGCACGGCGCATCCGCGGGTCGGGAAGGTCGCCCGCATGGCCGCCGTAGGTGCCGGCCGAGTCGATCGTAAAGCTGTCGGAGACTCCCCTTCGCTGCGCCATGCTGCGCAGAATGCCCTCGGCAGCCGGGGAGCGGCAGATGTTGCCGAGGCATACGAACAGAATCCTTGTCTTGTTTTCCATGGCGGCAAAGATACGAAAAATCGTGGAATCGGGAGGCTTTTGCCACTGCGCAAAGAGGCCTGCAGCCCGTCTCGGGGCCGTCGCCTTTAGCCGTCCGGTGCAAGAATACGAACGTTCGGAACAATAAAAGCATACGGTACTGCCCGGATATTCGGAGTTTTATCGTATCTTTGCCCCGATTTTGTAGAAACAAGTAAAGGTAAAAACCATGAAACTGCAAACGATCATTTTACTCGCCGCCTGCGCATTGACGGTATCGGCGGCCCGGGCTCAGGAGGGACTGCCCCGCAAGGTGGAGAATGTCAAACTCCTCGATCTCGAGGGAAACGCCGCCAAACTCCCCTATTTTGGAGAGAAGAATCTGATGATTTTCTATGTCGATCCGGACCGACACAAGCAGAACGAGGATTTCACCATCGAACTCGAGCAGAACCACCGTGCCGACAGCGAGAACATATACGGTTTCGGCGTGATGAACCTCAAGGATGCTCCGATGATCCCCAACGGCATGGCCCGCAATATGGCCAAAAAGCGGACCGAGAAGAACGGCGCTACGGTGTTGGCCGATCAGGAGCGGACGTTGAGCACGGCGTGGGGGCTGGGCGACTGCAACAACAAGTTCGTGCTGATGTTCGTAAACAAGGAGGGCGAGCTGGTTTTCCTGCGCAAGGGCGAATTGTCCGAAGCCGACAAGCAGGCGTTCTACAAGGTTCTTGACCAGTATCGGTAACGGATGGCGCGCAGACTTGCCGTTCTATGCCTCGCATGGGTGAGCCTTGCACTCCCCTGTTTGGCGCAGGAGCGCTCGTTTATCTCGGGCGACGACACGCTGCACTACGTCTATACGCCCCTGCCGGTAGACAGCACTGCCGTGGCGGGCGATGCCCGGCAGCGCCGGGATCCCTTCTTCCGCCGGCTGGTGAAGTATTTCGAGGGATCGAATGTCGATCGGACCTTCGAGAAAAAGATTGACTTCACTTTTGCCGGAGGCCCCAGTTACTCGAAGACGACCAGCCTTGGCATCGGCCTGCTTGCCGCGGGCCTCTACCGTTTGGACCGCACCGACTCGGTCACGGCGCCCTCCGACGTTTCGCTCTTCGCCAACATCTCCATTTCGGGTGTCTACGCCGTGGGTGTCACGGGCAACACGATCTTCTCGCAGGATCGCCGGCGCCTGAACTATACGGTGATGTTCTCCTCGACGCCCCGTGACATGTGGGGTGTGGGATACAATGCCGGACGATACAACAAGCCGGTCTCCTATACCGAGAAGCACTATCTGGTGGAGGCCAACTACCTCTACCGCATATTGCCGAAGACCTACATCGGGACGGTACTGAGTTTCGAGCACACTGCCGGAAAGAAATTCTCGGACGAAAAGGAATTCTCGTACCTCACCTATCTCCATGGTGAAAAAACACACTATACGGCCACCGGACTGGGCGTGACCGTTGAGTACGATTCGCGCGATTTCATACCCAATCCCTTCCGGGGCATTTATCTCAGTTTCCAGGAGCGGATCTTTCCCAAGGGACTGGGCAATTGCGACAAGACGCTGTGGCGGACGATCTTCAAGGCCAATGCCTACCAGCGGGTGTGGAAGGACTGTATCCTCGCCGCCGACCTTTATGCCGTGTTCAACAGCGAAGGTACGCCGTGGCCGATGCTTGCCCGTCTGGGCGACAACCAGCGGATGCGCGGATACTACCAGGGCCGTTATGCCGATAACAGCATGATTACCATGCAGATTGAGTTGCGGCAGCGCGTCTGGCGGCGGATCGGCTGTACGGTTTGGGGCGGCGCGGGCAACGTCTTCTCCTCGCTCGACCGCTTCGACTGGTCGCATACGCTTCCCAACTACGGCCTCGGCCTGCGCTGGGAACTCAAGAAACGCGTCAATGTACGCCTCGACTACGGATTCGGCAAGGATACAAGCAGTTTCCTGCTGAGCGTCAATGAGGCTTTTTAACAATACGACGGATTATGAATGCTGATCCCGACAAGAAACTCCGACGCCGCACGGTCAAGACCCGCAGCCGTTTCACGACGCTGCTGACGGTCTACTTCTTTGCGGCGCTGATCATCCCCAACTGCGTGTTGGCCAACACGGAGCCCTATTCGGTGTGGACTGTCGAGGCGCTGATCCTCATGCCGCTGGGTTTCTACATGATGTGGAGCGTGGCGCTGCGCCGCTCGGGTGTGATGATCTGGCTCGCCTTCCCGTTCATCTTTTTCTGCGCGTTCCAGATCGTGCTGCTTTACTTGTTCGGCAACTCGATCATCGCCACCGACATGTTCACCAACGTGCTGACGACCAATCCGGGCGAGGCGGGCGAACTGCTCGGGAACATCTACCCGTCGGTGATCCTGGTATGCGTGCTTTACCTCCCGCTGTTGTGGTTCGCGGCACGCGAGATCGCCCACAAGCGCTACATCACGCGCACGACCCGCATGAATGTCGGCCTGACCGGTGCGGCGATCTTCTCGGTCGGCCTGCTGGCCCTTTGGCCTGCATACCGTGTCAGCGAGGAGAAGCATGTACTCCGCGATGAGATCTTCCCGGTGAACGTCTTCTATAACCTCGGGTTGAGCGGCTCGGAGTTCCGCAAGACGCACCATTTCGAGCGTACGTCGCGCGATTTCCGCTTCGAGGCACGCCGTACGGCCGAGGCATCGGGGCGTGAGGTCTACATCTATATCATCGGCGAGGCGTCGCGGGCAATGAACTGGCAACTCTACGGGTATGACCGCGAGACCAATCCCGAACTCTCGCAGGTCGAAGATCTGGTAGTCTTCCGTGATGTGCTCACGCAGAGCAACACCACGCACAAGAGCGTGCCGTTGATTCTCTCGTCGGTCAATACCGACGAGCATGAGGAACTCTACCGCCGCAAGGGCCTCCCGGCCCTGTTCAACGAGGCCGGGTTCGAGACCTGGTTCATCTCCAACCAGTCGCGGCAGGGGGCCATGATCGACAACCTCGCGCACGATGCGCAGCATCTGATCTACATCCGCTCGCCGCGCTACGACATGCAACTGCTCGACGAGGTGCGCAAGGTGCTTGAGCGGAGCCGGTCGCAGAAGATCCTGCTGATTCTCCACTGCTACGGCTCGCACTTCAGCTACCACCAGCGCTATCCCCGGGAGTTTGCCCATTTCAAGCCCGACGATGATGTGGCGATCGCCGCTCAGCATCGGCAGATGCTGGTCAATGCCTACGACAATTCGATCCGCTATACGGACCATTTTCTGGCCCGGACGATCGATTACCTTCGTTCGCTCGACGATACCTCGTCGGCGCTGCTCTACTGCGCCGATCATGGGGAGGATCTGATCGACGACCGTAGGGAGCGTTTCCTGCACGCTTCGCCCACAACGACCGCCTACCAGCTCTACGTCGCGTCGCTGGCCTGGTTCTCGGAGCGTTACCGCGAACGGTTTCCCGAAAAGGTTGCAGCTGCCGAGGCCAACGAGACGGCACCGGCCACGACCCATGCCTTGTTCCACACGATGGCCGACATGGCTTCGATCGAGGGGCACTGCCTGTCGAAGGAGGCGTCGTTGGTTAGTCCGGAGTATGACCGCAAGGCACCGCGCCGCTACCTGAACGACCACAACGAGGCGGTTCCCTACCGCAAGACAGGACTGCTTCCCGAAGACATAGAGGTCTTCCGCCGGTACAACATCTCGCTCTGACAGGCCCTTCGCAGAGGCGCTTTGCGCGGATGCTGCGCAGGCCGGAGCCGGCAGCTGCATCTTCGGCCTGGACTGCCGGGAGTAAGAAGGGCGTGCATGAAAATACCGCCGCTGTGATTCCCGTAAGGAAGAGCAGCGGCGGTGTCGTATTCCGGGTGTCCGCTCCGGGCTATTCGAGGAAGACGATTTTCGAGGTGTCGCGTCCTTTCGGTGCGGGTGATTCGGCCGGGTAGCCCAGCGCGATGGCATAGAGCAGACGATGCGTGGCGGGCAGGTCGAGGCGGCGGAGGAAGGGGGCTCCGTCGGGCGAATTGAGGAAGCGGGCAATGCCGCCCAGGCAGCATGTCCCGAGTCCCATCGAGTGGGCCGCGAGCATCACGTTGCCGCCCCACAGGCCGCAATCGACTTGCGAGAGGTCGTAGCTTTCGTCGCAGGCCACGAAGAGGACGACCGGAGCCCGGTAGGCTGCCGGGCGGGGTGTTGCGGAAGCCTCTTTGCCCCGGTTTGAGGCAGTTCCGTAGAGGCTGTCGAGTTCGGCCAGCAGGCGCGGGTTATCGGCCACGCGGATCTGCCACGATTCGCGACCCTGTCCATTGGGGGCCCAGATGCCGCACTCGAGGATGCGTTGCAGCGTGTCACGTCCCACCCGGACGGGCTTGTAACGGCGGATGCTGCGGCGCGAGTGGATCGTCTCGATGACGGCATCCGATGTTGTACGGCTCTCGGTCTCGACCGTCCTGCCGTCCGGTGACGGGCCGCAGCTGCAGAGAACGGCCGAACAGCCCGCTGCAACGATCAGTTTTCGTATGGATCCTGTTTCCATCTTTTTTCGATGATTTTGTCATACATGACAAAGGCCGTCCTTGAAACAAGGGCGGCCTTTGTCGTCGGATGATGAGGTTCTTATTTGGCAGCCTCTACGGATACCTTGCGGAATTCCTTCATCAGCTTCGAAATTTCGAGCGCGGATTTGCGGGCACGCGTGCCGGCCGCCTTGTTGCCTTTCTCGACCTGTGCAGCGGCGTTGGCTGCGAATACCTCGAACTCGGCGTTGATCTTTTCTACTAACTCTTTCATAATTTAAAAACGGTATTTTTGGGTTTGTTATCATCGCAAAGATATAAAAATAATCTAAACTCCGCCGTTGCTGGTGTGAAAAAACTGGGTTTTTTACACCAAAATATTTGTAATGAACGGGTAGCGGTACGTTTTTTGTCGTTTCGGGACGTCAAAAACCGTAATTATGCAACGTCTTTTCATGTTCTGCGGTCTTGTGGCATGCCTTCTCAGCGGCTGTCAGCCGGCCTCGAATGCTTCGGATCGGAAGTCTTCCTTACAGATCGAAACATTCCGTGCCCGAATCGACAGTGTGCCGAACCGCATGAGTTTTATCAGTTACCTTTCGAGCAATTTCGATGCCGTGATCCAGCCCCGCGTGAACGGGTTCCTCGCCTCGCGCCACTTTTCGAGCGGCATGCCCGTTCGACGCGGACAGCTGCTTTTCCGCATCGACCCCGAGCAGCTCTCGACCTCGATGCTGGCAGCCGAGGCTGAACTCGAGTCGGCACGCGCACAGGCCGTCGAGGCCCGCAACAACTACGAACGGGCCGTGCCGCTGGCGCGGATCAATGCCATCAGCCAGTCGCAGCTCGACCAGTATACGGCACAGTACCGTGCGGCCGAGGCTGCGGTGCGCTCGGCCGAACAGGCGCTGCGCAATGCGTCGCTCAACGTCGGCTATACGGAGCTGCGCTCGCCGATCGACGGCATCGCCGCGCATGCCGAGGCGCACGTGGGCGACTACGTCGGACCGGGCACGCAGTTCAACGTGCTGACCACGGTGTCGAACACCGATACGGTGTCGGTCGATGTGGCCATTCCGATGTCGCAGTATCTGCGGATTGTCGGTAACCGCACGCCGCTGGCCGATAACGGGGAGCTGTTGTCGGATATCCGCCTGACGCTGGCCGACGGAACGCGCTATCCCCTGCCGGGATGCTACAGCTACACGCGGCGCGACGTCTCCAGTACGGCGGGGACCATCGTCCTCGTCGTGTCCTTCCCCAATCCCGACGGGCGCCTGAAACCCGGGCAGTTCGCCCGTGTGGAGGCCAACGTCGGCCCGGTGCTCCCGTATGTCGTCGTACCGCAACGGTGTGTCTTGCAGTCGCTCAATCTTGCTTCGGTATGGGTCGTTGCCGAGGACGGTACGGTCTCCTACCGCAGGGTGACCCCCGGACCTGTCTATGGCGGGATGTGGTGCATCGCCGAAGGTCTCGAGGCCGGCGAGACGGTTGCCGCCAGCGGGCTTCAGAAACTGCACGACGGTGACAAGGTCTCTCTGCCGAAATCGTAAGCCATGGAACGCTTCTTCATTACCCGGCCGATCTTCGCCATCTCGCTGGCGATCGTCATCGTGCTCCTCGGAACGGTCTCCGTCGGGGAGCTCCCCGTCGAGCAGTATCCCGACATCACGCCGCCCGTGGTCGAGGTCACGGCCTCCTATGCCGGGGCCGATGCCGAGACGGTAAACAACGCCGTGGCCACGCCCCTGGCCCAGTCGGTCATGGGGGTCAGCGACATGCTCTACATGCAGTCCACGTCGGCCAACGACGGTTCGATGACCCTTCAGGTGACCTTCGATATCGGCTCCGATCCCGACATGGACGCCATCTTCACGCAGAACAACGTGGCCTCGGCCACCGCACAGCTTCCGGCGGTGGTCACGCAACAGGGGGTCGTGACGCGCAAGACGATGACCGGATTCCTGATGGTCTACTCGCTGCACAGCGACGGGCGCTACGACGACGAGTATCTGTCGAACTACGCCTACATCAACCTTCAAAACGAACTACTGAAGATCGACGGCGTGGGCAAAATCTCGATCATGGGGGCCGGTGAATACGCCATGCGCATCTGGCTGCGCCCCGACGTGCTGAAGTACTACGGCATTACGGTGAGCGAGGTGACGGCCGCCGTCGAACGGCAGGCGGGCATCTACCCTGCCGGTCAGTTCGGGGCCGAACCGGCTCCCGGGGGGACGACCTATACCTATACGGTGACCCTTCCGCCGCAGATTGCCACGGCCGAGGAGTTCGGTGCGATCGTCGTGCGGACCACCCCGACGGGCGAGCAGATCCGCCTGCGCGACCTGGCCGACGTGTCGCTCGGCAGCCAGACCTACGGGGTCAGCTCGCGTTTCGAGGGCAATCCTACGGCGCTGCTGGTAGTCTACCAGCAGCCCGGGAGCAATGCCGTGGCTGTTGGCAATGCCGTGAAGGCCACTGTCGCGCGTCTCTCGGAGCGCTTCCCCGAGGGGATCGAGGCCACGGTCATGGTGGACGGCACGCAGAGCATCGGCGCCGGCATCCGCGACATCTTCCACACGCTGATCATCGCCCTGCTGCTGGTCGTGGCCATCATCTACCTCTTCATCCAGGACTGGCGTGCGACGGTCATCCCGCTCGTGGCTATTCCCGTCTCGCTCATCGGCGCCTTCGCGCTCTTCCCGCTGCTCGGCTTCTCGATCAACATCATCTCGCTGCTGGGACTGGTGCTGGCGATCGGCCTGGTGGTCGATGACGCCATCGTCGTGGTCGAGGCCGTGCAGGTGAACATCGCCCGGGGCATGGCCCCACGTGAGGCTACTGCCGAGGCGATGCGCAATGTCGCTTCGCCGATCATCGCCACGACCGTCGTACTGCTGGCCGTCTTCATCCCCGTGTCGTTCACCGGAGGCATTACCGGACGGCTCTTCCAGCAGTTCTCGGTGACGATCGCCGTCTCGGTGGCCATCTCGTCGTTCAACGCCCTGACCCTTTCGCCGGCGCTCTGCGCCCTGCTGCTGCGCCGCCGGGATGCACCGCAGCGGGGCTTCTTCGCGGCCTTCAACCGCTGGTTCGACCGCCTGACGACGCGCTATGCGGCCTTCACGCCGGCGCTCGTGCGGCACGTCGTGCGCACGGCGCTCTTCGTGGCCGTGGTCTCGGCGGCGATCCTGCTCGTGTGGCGCCGCCTTCCGGCGGGTTTCCTTCCCGAGGAGGACCAGGGCTACGTCATGGTGATGGTCTCGACGCCGCCCGCCTCGTCGCTGCAGATGACCCGCGAGGCGATGACGGCGGCCGACCGGACGATCCGCTCGCTGCCCGAGGTCGAATCGACCTCCTTTGCCGCGGGATTCGACATGATGGCCGGCATCGCCTCGACTTCGAGCGGCGTCGTCTTCGTCAAGCTGGTCGATTACGCCGACCGCAAACTTTCGGCCGCAAGGATCGCCCGCGAACTTACCGGCGCGCTCTACACGGCCGTCCCCGAGGCGCAGTGCTATGCCTTCATCCCGCCGGCCATTCCGGGACTGGGCGTCACGTCGGGCATCACGCTTGAGGTGCAGGACCTCGAAGGGCGCGGGACCGGATACCTGCTCGATGCGGCCGGGCGCCTGATGGATTCGCTGCAGCGCATCCCGTCGATCGCCTCGGTGACTACGCCGTTCGATGCCGGGGTGCCCCAGCGGCGGCTGCGCATCGACCGCGAGCGGGCCCTGGCTGCCGGGGTCGATCTCGGCACGCTCTACGGGGAGCTGACGGCGCTTCTGGGCGGCGCCTATATCAACAACTTCACCCGCTTCGGCAAGCTCTACCAGACCTACCTGCAGGCGGCGCCCGAGTACCGCCGCGACCGGCATTCGCTCGACAGCTACTACGTCACGACCTCTTCGGGCGAGAGCATCCCGGTGGCGTCGCTGGCCGAGGTGACCGACACGGTCGGGACGGCCTACGTCTCTCAGTTCAACCTCTATCGTTCGGTTTCGCTGACCGTGACGCCCGCGGCACGCGCCTCGACGACCGACGTGATGCGCACGATCGAACGCACGGCGGCCGCCGTGCTGCCCTCCGATGTGGGGATGGCCTGGAGCGGACTCTCCTACCAGGAGGCCAAGGCCTCGAAATCGGGAGCCGCGGTCTACGCGCTGGCGATCGCCTTTGCCTTTTTGGCGCTGGCGGCCCTCTACGAGTCGTGGGGACTGCCGCTGGCGATCATGCTGAGCGTGCCGGCGGCCGTGCTCGGCGCCCTGCTCTTCACCGGAGGCATGCACCTGTTCGACCCGCTCTACGTGAACGACGTCTACCTGCAGATCTCGCTGGTGATGCTCATCGGGCTGGCCGCCAAGAACGCCATCCTCGTCGTGGAGTATGCCGACCGGCTCTTCCGCGAGCAGGGAATGTCGCTGATGGATGCCGCGGTCGGTGCGGCCCGCATCCGCCTGCGCCCGATCTTTATGACCGCCTTCTCGTTCATCCTCGGCGTGCTGCCGCTTGTCTTCGCCAGCGGCGTCTACGCAACGGCGCGCAACATCATGGGGGTAGCACTCATCGGCGGCATGCTTTTCGCCACGCTGCTGGGCATCTTCCTCTATCCGGCGCTCTATTACCTCGTAGGGCGCGTGGGCAGTTTCGAACGCCGCCGCGAACGTCAGAAAACGAACGTACAGCCATGAAACGCCTGCTCTTGACAACGGCCGCCGTGCTGGCGGTCCTCTCTTCGTGCTCCCCGCGTCTCTATCCGCCCGAGGTGGAGACCCCCGGCCGTTACCTCCATGCGGCGGGGTTCCCGCAGGACTCCGCCGGCCTCGGCGAGCGGTGGTGGGAGCTTTTCGGCGACCGGACGCTCGACACGCTGGTCGGATACGCCCTGGCCAACAGTCCCGATCTGGCGGCCGCCGCCGCTCGGGTCGAACAGGCGCAGGCCCGGCTGGGGGTCGTGCGGGCGCAGTACCTGCCGCAGGTGGGCCTGGGGATCGATGCTTCGGGCGACCATACCTCCCGGACAGGCATCGTGCAGTCGTATGCCGTCGAGCCGACGCTCTCGTGGGAGGTGTCGCTCTTCGGAGCCCTGAGGCATACGAAACAGGCGGCACGCGCCGGGATCGCCTCGGTACAGTGGTCGCTGCGGGGCGTGCGGCTGGCGCTGGCGGCCCAGGTCGCCACGGGCTATTTCACGCTGCTCGAGGCCGAGTGCAACCTGTCCATCGCCCGTGAGACGCTGCGGCTGAGACGCGAACAGGCGGCGCTCATCGACTCGATGTTCCGTTACGGCATGTCGGACGGCGTGGCGCTCGAGCAGGCCCGGAGTCTGGTCCATACGGCCGAGGCCGATCTCCCGCAATACCTGCGGGCCGTCGAGCAGACGCGGCTGACGCTTGCGGCGCTGCTGGGCAATCCGCCGGGCGTACTGCCCGGCGAAGGCGACGGGCGGATGCTGCGCATCGACCGCTATCCGGAGGAGATTCCCGTGGGTCTTCCCTCGGAGCTGCTCGAACGGCGCCCCGACATCATGGAGGCCCGCTTCACCCTGCGGCAGGCGGCCGCCCAGGCCGGTGTGGCCCGTGCGGCGCGCTTCCCCTCGATCTCGCTGACGGCCCGCGGCGGCGTGGCTTCGGCGTCGATCAGCGGGCTGACGGGGGCCGATCCCTGGGCGTGGTCCGCGGCGGGTTCGCTTGTCGAGCCGCTGTTCGCCTTCGGGAAGCTGCGGCGGGCCGAGCGGCTGGCCGTGGCCGAGTACGACGAGGCGGCGCGCAACTACGAGCAGACCGTTTATACGGCCTTCTCCGAGGTCGAGAAGGCGCTGGTGGCCATCGAAACCTGTCGCGAGGAGAGCCTGCGCTGCCGCGAACTGGTCGCCGCCAACGGGCGCATCGCCGTCATGGCGCGGGCGCTCTACCGCAGCGGTCTGTCGGACTACCTCGACGTGATCGATGCCGAGCGCAACCTCTATCAGTCGCAGACACAATTGGTTGGGCTCGTGTCGCAGCAGTATATCAACTACGTTGTGCTGTGCAAGGCGCTCGGCGGCGGGTGGGAGCGGTGACCTTACGATTGGGTAAATACGCTCCGTGTGGCGTTACCTACAAATTGGGATTGCGCATTTCGTCGCGAAATCGTATCTTTGCAGGCAAAATCGAACTGCGAAAATGCGTCTATCCGAACTGAAGACCGGCGAATCGGCAACGATCGTCAAGGTGACGGGGCACGGCGGGTTCCGCCGCCGCATCATGGAGATGGGCTTTGTGCGCGGCCAGCGTGTCGAGGTGATTCTGAACGCTCCGCTCAAGGACCCGATCGAATACAAAATCATGGGTTACGACATTTCGCTCCGGCGCAGCGAGGCCGACATGGTGGTTGTCGTCTCCGATGCCGAGGCGAGCGAGTTTCTCGCCGAGGAGCAGCGGCGCAGCGGTGAGACCTGCCGCAGGACCGAAGCCGATGCCGAGTGCGAAGCGAGCGGAGGTACGGCGGATGAGCGACCCTGCGCGTCGGTGGACGAGATGGTCGCCCGCACGAGCCGGACGATCTCCGTGGCGCTGGTCGGCAATCCCAACAGCGGCAAGACGTCGCTCTTCAATGCCATCTCGGGCGGCCACGAGCATGTGGGCAACTACAGCGGCGTGACGGTGGGTGCCAAGCTCGGTTTCCGCACCTACCGCGGCTACCGCTTCGAGGTGACCGATCTCCCTGGAACCTACGCCCTGACGGCCTATACGCCCGAGGAGCGTTTCGTGCGCCGCCACATTGCCGAAAAGACCCCCGACGTGATCATCAACTCGGTGGTGGCCTCGAACCTCGAGCGCAACCTCTACCTGACGACCGAACTGATCGACATCAACCCGCGCATGGTTGTGGCCCTGAATATGTACGACGAGCTGGAGCGAAGCGGTGCGAAGCTCGACTACGACAATTTGGGACGCATGCTCGGCGTGCCGATGGTGCCCGTCGAGGCGCGCAATAACCGCGGCATCGAGGCCCTGCTCGACACGGTGATCGACGTCTTCGAGAACCGCGACGACCGCGTGCGGCACATTCACATCAACATGGGTACGGTGATCGAGGAGGGGCTGCGCCGCCTGAACGGTGCGCTGAGCGACCACCGAGGCGAGTTGCCGAAGGCCTTCCCGCCCCGCTATTACGCCATGAAGCTCCTTGAGCGCGACGGACAGGTCGAGGAGGCTTTGAGTGGCTGCGCGCACTATGGCGAGTGGATCGCGCTGCGCGACGTCGAGGCCCGCCGGATCGGCGAGGCGTTGGGTGAGGATATCGAAACTGCGTTCGCCGACCAGAAATACGGTTTCATCCAGGGAGCGCTGCGTGAGACCTACACCCCGGGGCAGCGCGAGCAGGTGACGGCCACGAGCCTTATCGATGCCTTCGTGACCCACAAGCTGTGGGGATTCCCGATCTTCTTCGCCCTCATGTGGTTCATGTTCTGGTGCACGTTCAGCCTCGGGGCCTATCCGCAGGAGTGGATCGATGCGCTGGTCGGTTGGATCGGTCGCGGCGTCGATGCCCTGCTGCCCGACGGCGCCCTGCGCGACATGCTCATCGACGGGGCGATCGGCGGCGTGGGTTCGGTGATCGTCTTCCTGCCGCAGATCATGATCCTCTACCTGTTCATTTCGTTTCTGGAGGATTCGGGCTACCTGGCCCGCGCGGCCTTCATCATGGACCGTGTGATGCACCGCATCGGCCTGCACGGCAAGTCATTCATCCCGATGATCATGGGCTTCGGCTGCAACGTTCCGGCCATCATGGCCTGCCGGACGATCGAGAGCCGCAGCAGCCGCCTGATCACCATCCTCATCACGCCGTTCATGTCGTGCAGCGCCCGGCTGCCGATCTACATCCTGCTCACCGGGGCCTTCTTCCCGGGCAATTCCGGGCTGATGATGATGGCGCTCTACCTGCTGGGCATCCTCCTGGCTGTTGCTACGGCACGTCTCATGCGGCGCTTCCTCTTCCCGGTCGATGAGACCCCCTTCGTCATGGAGCTTCCTCCCTACCGCCTGCCGACCTGGAAGACGACCCTCTCGCACATGTGGGACCGCTGTGCGCAGTACCTGCGCAAGATGGGCGGCATCATCCTCATCGGATCGCTCGTCGTCTGGTTCCTGAGCTACTATCCCCGCGAGGAGGTGCGCAGCGACGGGACGACCGACTATGCCAACTCCTACCTCGGGCGGATCGGCAAGGTCTGCGAACCGGTCTTCACGCCGCTGGGGCTCAACTGGAAGTCGGGCGTGGCGCTGCTGTCGGGCGTCTCGGCCAAGGAGATTGTCGTCTCGACGCTCGGCGTGCTCTATGCCGAAGAGGTTCCGGCAACGGACGGCGAGCCTGAGACGGCCACGGCGTCGGCCCGAAACATTGCATCGGGTAATGCAGGACAAACCGATGGCGCCGAGGCGGTTATCGGCGGAGCGGACGGACCGACGGAGATCCGCGTCGCCGACCTGTCGGAGGAGACTTCCGACGGGGAGCGCTCGCTCGGGCAGAGACTGATCGCCAGCGGCGACTTCACGCGCGCATCGGTGCTCGCCTTCCTTGCATTCATCCTGCTCTACATTCCGTGCATCGCCACGGTCGTCGCCATCGGCGCCGAGGCGGGATGGCGCTGGGCGATCGCGTCGGTTGTCTACGATACGGCCGTCGCATGGGTTGTGGCATGGGTCATCTATCACGCAGCGCTGCTGTTCTGAGGCATGGAGTGGCAGGATGTGGTCGTCTGGGGGATCGGGATCGCCGTTGCGGCGGCGGTCGCGAGGCGGCTGTGGCGGCTGTTCCGGGGTCGGAGCCGCGGCTGTGCGTCGTGCTGTACGCAAAATTGTCCCCACCGGAAGAACAAATAAGGAGTGGATACACTATCTTTGCCGCCCGAAATGCGGCACCGGACGCTCCGGAACCCGCAGAAAGGTTCCGGAGCGGCTGTTTTCGGGCTACCGGGCTCTGTTTGTCGAACGGATGCTCCCGGTCTCGGACTACTGTCGCACGCATACAAATCAGTCACACGTACCGGATATGACAGGACTTTTCTACATCCTCTTCTTCTGGCTTGCGGGCAACGCCCTGAGCCTGCTCACGGGAGGTTACGTCTCGGGGAACATCATCGGGATGATCCTCTTCTTCGCGAGCCTCTGCCTGAGGTGGGTGCCCGCCGAGCGGGTGCGTCCCGCCGCGCGCTTCCTGCTTGGGGCCATGGCCCTCTTCTTCGTGCCCTACGGCGTGGGGCTGATGGACTCCTACCGGGTCATACTCGAAAACCTCTGGGCGATCGTCGTGTCGGGGATCGTCTCCACGGTTCTCGTGCTCTTCGTCACGGGCAAAACATTCCAGAGTCTCAACCGCCGCGCCCGCCTGCGGCACATCCGCCAACAACGCAACCATGCTTGACGCTTCGTTCCTTTCATCGGACCTCTTCCTGCTGACGCTCACCGTCGGCCTCTATTGTGTCGGCGGGGCGGTCTACCGCCGCCTGCGGATGCCGCTGCTGCATCCCGTGCTGCTGACCTTCGTCGCCGTGATCGTATTCCTCGAATGTGCCGGAATCGGCTACGAACGCTACAAGGAGGCGACCGGGGTGCTGAATTTCGCCCTCGGCATGTCGGTCGTCGCTCTCGGCTACCTGCTCTACGAGCAGGTCGAACGGCTGCGCGGAAGCCTGCTCCCGGTGGGCGTGGCCACGCTTGTCGGGTGCTTCGTCGGAGTGCTCAGCGTCGTCTATATCGCCATGGCGTTCGGCACCGAACGGCAGATCCTGACCTCGATCGCCCCCAAGTCGGTCACGGTGCCGATCGCCGTGTCGGTGGCCGGACCGCTCGGCGGCAACGTCTCGATCACCTCGGTGGTGGTCTTCTGCGTGGGAATCTTCGGCAGCATCTTCGGGAAGTGGATCCTGCGGCGGTGCGGCGTCCGCGACTCCGAGGCGCGCGGGTTCGCCCTCGGTGCGGCGGCCCACGGCATCGGCACGGCCCGCGCCATCGAGATCGGGGCCACCGAAGGGGCGTTAAGCGGTCTGGCCATGGCCCTCATGGGACTGGCTACGGCCCTCTTCATGCCGCTCATCGAGCGTTACCTCTATTGATATCGGGCGGAGCCGCCCGACTGCCGGGGCATCGGAAGGGATTCCTTCTGATGCCCCGGCTCCGTTTTCCGCTGGCCCGGCGTTCAGAGGCTCATCTCTTCGGAAATATCGCGCCCGCCGAGGTCCAGACCCTTGTAGAGCTTCTTGTAGGCCTTGGGCTGCACCTTCTTCAGGCGGAGAAACTGGCGGTTGAAGTTCGAGATGTTCTCGTAGCCCGATTCGTAGGCGACCTGCGCAACCGACAGATCGGTATTGACCAGCAGGCGGCAGGCATGGCCGATGCGGATCTCCATCAGCGAGTCGAAGATCGATTTGAGCGTATACTTCTTGTAGTAGGAGCACAGCGTCGTCGGGTGCATGTTCACCGAGCGGGCGATGGCTGCTAGGGTGATGCGTCGGTTGAAGTTGTGCAGCAGGTAGTTGTATACGCGGGTTACGACATCGTCCGACGTCTCGTGCGGAGTCGTCGGCTTGTCGCGGTTCAGTCGGAACGACGACGGGTCGCCGGCCAGGAAGGCCAGCAGTTCGTAAAAGCGGGTCAGTTTGCCGAATCCCCGGGCCGCCTCGATGCTGTCGTACCAGGGACGGATGCTCTCCTCGGACCGCGAGCCGAAGTCGAGCCCGTATTCGCTGCTCTCGAGCAGCGTGTGGATCGGCTTGAACAGTTCGAGTTCGGTCATGGCCGTCGGGAAGATCGACCTCGAGAACTGGATGACCCGCCAGTGGCACCGAAGTGCATTGTCGGCATAGTAGGCGTCGTCGGCGATGAACAGGTGCGGACAGTCGGGGCCGATGAGCGTCAGGTCGCCGTCGGTGAAGGGCTTGATAACCTCGCCGATCGATTTTTTTCCGAAGCCCCGGTCGATCCACACCAGCTCGTACTCGGCATGCAGGTGCCGGGGCATGGTGAAGTACTTGCTCTGGAAACTGCGGATGTTGAAAAAGCGGTCGGAGCCGATCAATATGTTTTCACGGATCATGGTCAGCGGGTTGTTGCAACAAAGATAGTATAATATTTCGGGAATTTAGTATAAGAACCGCGCTTCCGCTTCCACTAATTTTGTTATCGGAGAGATCCAGATCGGAAAACGGAAACAATACGAATAACGAAAACAGAGAGATGAAAAACGATTTTCAACCCGATTACACGAACCTTTTGAAGGTGCTCTATAACCAGCAGCCGGATTACCTCCCGCTCTACGAGCACAACATCGACGAGCCTTTTATTGCCAAGATGCTCGGCCGGGAGGTCGATTCTACGGGCAAGAGCGGCGCCGACCTTGAAGAGCACTACCGTGTCGTCACGGAGTTCTGGCGGGCGAATACCTACGATGCACTGTCGTACGAAGCCAAGATCTGCGAGATCTACCCCGACCACGGCGCCATCCTCGGCGGGCGTCTCGGCCCCATTCAGACCCGGGCCGATTTCGACCGCTATCCGTGGGAGGAGATTCCCCGGATCTTCATCCGCGCCTACAAACCCCACCTCGACGCCCTGCGCAAGGTCATGCCCCGGGGCATGAAGGCCTACGGAGGCTGCGGCTACGGGATCTTCGAGTCGGCCGAGGATCTGGTCGGCTACGAGTCGCTCTGCATGATGCAGTTCCTCGATCCCGACCTGTTCCGCGATCTGTTCGTCCGCATCGGCGACCTCTACGAGGTGCTGTGGACGTGGGTGCTCGACAACTACGCCGACCTGTTCGTCTTCTGCCGCATGGGCGACGACCTGGGCTACCGCACCTCCACGATGCTGGCCCCCGACACCATCCGCGAGCATATCCTGCCGCAGCACCGGCGCGTAATCGACCTGGTCCACTCGCGGGGCAAGAAGTTCCTGCTCCACAGTTGCGGCAACATCTTCAGCATCATGGAGGATATCCTGGCCAACGGAATCGACGCCAAGCACTCGAACGAGGACCAGATCGCGCCCTTCTCGGAGTGGATCGACCGTTACGGCGACCGCATCGGCCTGTGTGGGGGCCTGGACATGAACGAACTGATCATGAACCCCTACGAGGTGGTCTACGAGAAGGTGCTGCGCGAAGGCACGGAGTTCCGCCGCAAGGCCCGCGGCTATGCCCTCGGCTCGGGCAACTCCATTCCCGACTACATGTCGGTGGATGGCTTTCGGGCCATGATCGACGCCGTGCAGGAGATCCGCCGGCGCGAAAAGGAGAACAGACTGTAAATTTCAAACGAACCAGGCAAACCATGGAAACACAACTCAATGAACTCTACGACGCCATTCTGGTCGGACAACTCGAACCGGCCGTGGCGGTGACCGAGCGGGCGCTTGCAGCCGGGATCGATCCCCAGACGGTCATCAACGGCTACATGATCCCGGCGATGGAGGAGATCGGCCGCCGCTTCGAGGCCGGCGAGGCCTATGTGCCCAATCTGCTCATGAGCGCCCGTGCAATGAAGGGGGCGCTCGAGCTGCTGCGTCCGCTGCTGCGGAACAACACGGCGGAGAGTCGCGGGCGGATCGTCATCGGCACGGTGCGCGGCGACCTGCACGACATCGGCAAGAACCTGGTGGCCTCGATGTTCGAGGGGTGCGGTTTCGAGGTCTTCAACATCGGGGTGGACATCTCGAGCGACCGTTTCATCGAGGCGGCACGCGAGCATCGGGCCGACATCCTCTGCATGTCGGCACTTCTTACCACGACGATGACCTATATGAAAGAGGTGATCGACGCCCTGCATGCGTCGGATCTGGCCGGACGGGTCAAGGTGCTTGTCGGCGGGGCTCCCGTCACCGAGGGCTTCGCCCAGACGATCGGCGCCGACGGATACAGTTCGAATGCCAACAACGCCGTGCTGATGGCCCGGCAGCTCATGGGACACTGATCATGAGACACTGACCGCGGCCACTGATTCGTCGGGCGGGAGGGACTGCGGCCCCTCCCGCCCGATCGGTTCGGGTCATCCGCAATTTTTACGGGGTATTTTTTAATTTTATTCATAAATTCCCTATCTTTGTCCGGAGCTAAATTCTAAACCCGATACATGACTATGGCAAAAGCAGTAAACATCGCCCGCTCACACCGTCTGGACGGCATCGGCGAGTACTATTTTTCGCGCCGCCTGCGCGAAATCGCGGAAATCGAGGCCGCTACCGGTCGTCAGATCGTCAAACTCGCTATGGGAAGTCCCGACCTCCCGCCCCACCAGTCCGTCATCGACCGTCTGGCCAGCGAGGCGCAACGTCCCGATGTCCACAAATACATGTCCTACAAGGGTGAGCCCATCCTGCGCAAGGCTTTTGCCGACTGGTACAAGAAGTGGTACCGCACCGAACTCGACTACAACAGCGAGGTGCTGCCGCTCATCGGTTCGAAGGAGGGCATCATGCACATCTGCATGACGTTCCTCAACCCGGGCGACAAGGTCCTCGTGCCCAACCCCGGCTATCCGACCTACTCGGCCGCCGTGCGGCTGGCCGGCGGCGTGATGCTGCCCTATGCGCTCAACAAGCAGACGAACTTCTACCCCGATTTCGAGGCCATCGAACGGGCCGGTCTCGACGGCGTGAAGATGATGCTCGTCAATTACCCCAACATGCCGACGGGACAGACCCCCTCGATGGAGCTCTTCCAGCGCATCATCGACTTCGGAGCCAAGCACAACATCCTGATCGTGCACGACAACCCCTACAGCTTCATCCGCAACGCCGAGGCTCCGATCTCGATCATGGAGGCGGAGGGTGCCCGCGAGGTGGCACTCGAGATGAACTCGCTGTCGAAGGGCCACTCGATGGCCGGCTGGCGTGTCGGCGTGATCGTCGGCCGGAAGGAGTGGATCGACTCGATCCTCACGTTCAAGTCCAACATGGACTCGGGCATGTTCTACCCCATCCAGGCTGCCGCCGACACGGCGCTGGCGCTGGGTGAGGATTGGTTCAAGGAGCTCAATGCCATCTATTACGGCCGCGAGCGGCAGGCCTATGCCCTGCTCGATGCGCTCGGATGCCGCTACCGCGAGCATCAGGCCGGACTGTTCGTCTGGGCCGAGCTGCCCGAGGACTATGAAGGCGACAGCTTCGCCTTCTCGGACGAGGTGATGGAGAAGTGCGACGTCTTCCTGACGCCGGGCGGCATCTTCGGCTCGGAGGGCAACCGCTACATCCGCATCACGCTCTGCTGCCCCGAGGAGCTGCTCAAGCGGGCAACCGACAACGTCAAGGCTGCTTTCGGGAAATAGTCCCGGACGGAGCCGTTCCGATAACCGCAATTCCCCTCGGGGAGTTGCGGTTTTTTGCGTTCGGAGTGTTCGGAAAGGGCTGCCGGATGCGGAGACTTCCTGCCCGGGTGCGGACGGGAACCGTCGGATATGAAACGGTCCCGGCACGGCTTCTGCCGTGCCGGGACCTTCGGTTTTTGGGGAGCCGCTTCGGGTGCCTACTCCCTGACGATGCTAATCGAGAGGATGCGGTCGCCGCGGCGGATGTCGTCGATGACATCGAGCCCCTCGATAACCTGCCCGAAGCAGGTGTGCACGCCGTCGAGGTGCCGTGTATTCTCGCGGTTCATGCAGATGAAGAACTGCGAGCCGCCGGTGTCGCGTCCGGCGTGGGCCATCGAGAGCACGCCGCGGTCGTGGCGCTGGCGCGGCGCCGAGGTCTCGCATTTGATCGTGTAGCCCGGGCCGCCCGTTCCGTCGCCCCGCGGGCAGCCGCCCTGGATCACGAAATCGGGGATCACCCGGTGGAAGGTCAGGCCGTCGTAGAAGCCGTGCTCGGCCAGATCGACGAAGTTGGCCACGGTGCCCGGGGTCTCGTCGGCGTAGAGTTCCGCCTTCATGTCGCCCTTCTCGGTGGCAATGATCGCGTAGGTTTTCATGGTGTCGTATCGTTGTCCGTTTATGGATTCGTTTATTCGGTGACCCGGATCCGGGCTGCGGCCGCCTTCACGCGGTCGCGCAGCGCCTCCAGGTCGCCGTCGAGCGGTTCGTAGCCCACGACCACGCCCATGCGGCGGTTGATGCGCGCCGAGGGCTTGCCGAAGATCCGCAGGTCAGTGCGCGGGTTGTCGGCCAGGGCGCTCTCGATGCCCTCGTAGTGCGGAGCCGTCGCGCAGGCGATCGGCGAGAGGACGACGGCGCTCGCGCCGAGCCGTTCGAAGGTGATTGCCGGGATCGGAATGCCCAGCACGGCGCGCAGGTGCAGCTCGAACTCGTTGAGATTCTGCGTTCCGGCCAGCGTCACCATACCCGTGTCGTGGGGACGGGGCGAGAGTTCCGAGAAGTAGACGCCGTTCTCGTGGCTCAGGAAGAACTCCACGCCCCACAGTCCGGCGCCGGTGAGCGACTCGGTCACGGCGGCGGCCATGCGCTGCGCCTCGGCCAGGTGCTCCGGTGCGATGTGCGGCGACTGGAAGCTCTCGCGGTAGTCGCCGCCCTTCTGTACGTGGCCGATCGGCGGGCAGAAGAGCGTCGGTCCGTTCTTCTGGGTGACGGTCAGCAGCGTGATCTCGCTGTCGAAGCGGATGAACTCCTCAATGATCAGCTCGCGGATGTCGCCGCGCGAGCCCTCGCAGCCGTAGTGCCAGGCGTGCTCGAGCTCCTCGGGCCCCTTGACCAGCGACTGCCCCTTGCCCGAAGAGGACATCAGCGGCTTGACGACGCACGGGTAGCCGATCTTTGCGGCCGCGTCGCACAGCTCCTCGTAGCTTTTGGCGTAGAAATAGCGGGCCGTCTTCAGCCTCAGCTCCCTGGCGGCCAGGTCGCGGATCGCCTTGCGGTTCATCGTGAAGTTCACGGCCCGGGCGCTCGGGACTACCTGCACGCCTTCGCGCTCGAAATCGTAGAGCCGCTCGGTGCGGATGGCCTCGATCTCGGGAACGATGATGTCGGGGCGGTGTTTGGCCACGGCGGCGGCCAGGGCGTCGCCGTCGAGCATGTCGAAGACTTCGCAGGCGTCGGCCACCTGCATGGCGGGAGCGCCCGCATAGGAGTCGCACGCCACGACGGTCTGTCCGAGGCGCTGCGCCGCAATCACGAACTCCTTGCCCAGTTCGCCCGAGCCCAGGAGCAGTATCTTTTTGGTCATAGTCGGATTTTTTGGTACTGCAAAGATAGCTTTTTCCCGGCGGTTTGCAACCGTTGTGCGGATTTTTGGCCGGGCGGCGGGTGCCCGCAAACGGAAAACACCCCGGGGCGGGCCGGGGCGTTGGTCGAACGGGTGTGGAGGTGGCGGGAGTCGAACCCGCGTCCAAACAGGGAACCCGAAAGCTTTCTACACGCTTAGCCGCCGTTTGATCCTCCTTCCCCGGCCTGGCAGGCGGCAACCCAGCCGGAGACCCAGTCCCTTGAATTTTGCGCGCCGACCGGGACCCTCCGGCTCGCTATCTCCAAATGAATGATACCCCGTGTGAAGAGCCGTTAAGGAGCGGAACGTCCCTTCGGGATACTCGTCGCCGAAGCGCCTTGGCTCCGGGGATTAAGCTAATTTTCCTTGAAAATTAGGCAGCGAGTGCGTAGCTGTTATTGCCATTTGATTTTTGAGCGTCGGGATTTACGAGCCGCCACACAGCGCTCGGCGTGCTTACAATCAAACTCTGCCTGCTGTCAAAACCGGGCACCCCCTGTTTCGTGCCGACAAAATGTCGTTGTAGACACGGCAAATGTACGGCTTTTTTCGCAAAATCCAAGAATTTTTGTATCTTTGTTAGCCAGAAAAAACGCGACGCATGAGGAACGAAAAATACGTGGTCGAGCTGCGCAATGCGGCCATCTATCACGCCGATGACCCTTTCGGAAGCCGCTCGGAGGAGCGGTTGCTCCGGCAGGGCGAGATGGTGCTTTCGGATGTCAGTCTGACGGTGGCTCCTGGTGAACTGGTCTATCTGATCGGCCGGGTCGGCAGCGGGAAAAGCACCTTGCTCAAAACTTTATATGCCGAGGTGCAACTGCTTACGGGAGAGGGATATGTCGCCGGATTCGACCTGCGCCGGCTCCGCCGCCGGGACATCCCCTACCTGCGCCGCCGCATCGGCATCGTCTTCCAGGACTACCAGCTGCTCACCGACCGCAACGCCTTCCTCAACCTGCACTACGTGCTCCGGGCCACCGGGTGGCGCAACGAGTCGGAGATCCGCCAGCGCATCGAGAAGGTGCTCGACGTGGTGCAGCTCTCGTCGAAGAGCTACAAGATGCCGTTCGAACTCTCGGGCGGCGAGCAGCAGCGTCTGGTCATCGCCCGGGCGCTGCTCAACGACCCGCAGGTGCTCCTGGCCGACGAGCCCACGGGCAACCTCGATCCGGTGACGGCCGACGGCATCATGCAGCTCTTCCGGCAGATCGCCGCGCGGGGCTGCGCCGTGGTGATGTCCACGCACAACACGGCGCTGATCGAGAACTACCCCGCCCGCGCGATCCTCTTCGCCCAGGGGAAGATCCGCGAGGTGGATCTCGCGGCCGAATTGGGCTGATCTTGCCATTTCGCGAAAAAAACACTATATTTGTACGATATTTAGAACGACAACGAATGAGTACCGAACAAGAAAACGTTAAGAAGCAGGAAGAAGCATATTCCGCGTCGAATATCCAGGTCCTCGAGGGGCTGGAGGCCGTGCGCAAGCGTCCGGCCATGTATATCGGTGACATCGGCGAAAAGGGACTCCACCACCTGGTCTACGAGGTCGTGGACAACTCGATCGACGAGGCGCTCGCTGGATATTGTACGGATATCGATGTGACGATCAACGAAGACAATTCGATTACCGTCAGGGATAACGGCCGGGGTATCCCGACCGACTTCCACGAGAAGGAGGGAAAATCGGCGCTCGAAGTCGTCCTCACGGTCCTTCATGCCGGAGGCAAGTTCGACAAGGGTTCCTACAAGGTCTCGGGCGGTCTGCACGGAGTCGGCGTATCGTGTGTGAACGCCCTCTCGACGCTGCTCATCGCCGAGATCCACCGCGACGGGAAGATCTTCCGCCAGAGCTACAGCAAGGGCAAGCCTACCTCCGAAGTGGAGATCGTCGGCGAATGCTCCGACCGGGGAACGATCATCACCTTCAAACCCGACGGCGAGATCTTCACCCATACGACCGTCTACAAGTACGAGATCCTGGCCAACCGCCTGCGCGAGTTGGCATTCCTGAACAAGGGCATCCGCCTGAATCTCTTCGACAAGCGTCCCGACGAGGAGGGCAACACGCACGAGGACCACTTCTACTCGGAGGAGGGCCTCAAGGAGTTCGTCAAGTACCTCGACGCCACGCGCGGCACGCCGATCATCGAGCAGATCATCTACCTCGACACCGAAAAGAACGGCGTTCCGGTCGAGGTGGCCATGCAGTACAACGACTCCTTCTCGGAGAACGTGCACTCGTATGTGAACAACATCAACACGATCGAGGGAGGTACGCACCTGACCGGCTTCCGCCGGGCGCTCACGCGTACGCTCAAGAAATACGCCGAGGATTCGGGCATGCTCGCCAAGCTCAAGTTCGACATCAACGGTGATGACTTCCGCGAGGGCCTCACGGCCGTGGTTTCGGTGAAGGTCGCCGAGCCGCAGTTCGAGGGTCAGACCAAGACCAAGCTCGGCAACGACGAGGTGGCCGCAGCGGTCGATCAGGCCATGGCTTCGGCCCTGGGCGACTACCTGGAGGAGAACCCGAAGGATGCCAAGGCCATCGTGCAGAAGGTGATCCTTGCGGCCACGGCGCGCCATGCCGCCCGCCACGCCCGCGAGCTGGTGCAGCGCAAGACCGTACTGTCGGGTTCGGGCCTGCCGGGCAAGCTGGCCGACTGCACGAGCCGCGACCGTTCGGTGGCCGAGATCTTCTTCGTCGAGGGAGACTCGGCAGGCGGTACGGCCAAGTCGGGGCGCGACCGCAACTTCCAGGCCATCATGCCGCTGCGCGGTAAGATCCTGAACATCGAGAAGGCTCAGGAGCACAAGATGTGGGAGAACGAGGAGATCAAGAACATGTTCCTCGCGCTGGGAGTGAAGATCGGTACCGAGGAGGATTCCAAGGCGCTCAATCTCGAGGGGCTGCGCTACGACAAGATCATCATCATGACCGATGCCGATGTCGATGGAAGCCACATCGCCACGCTGATGCTGACCTTCTTCTTCCGCAAGATGAAGGAGCTCATCGAGAACGGCCACGTATACATCGCCACCCCGCCGCTCTATCTGGTCAAGAAGGGCAAGCAGGAGCGCTACTGCTGGACCGAGAAGGAGCGCGACGAGATCACGGCCGAGTTCGGCAAGGGCGCCCATGTGCAGCGCTACAAAGGTCTCGGTGAGATGAACGCCCACCAGCTGTGGGAGACGACGATGAACCCTGATACGCGCATCCTGCGTCAGGTGAACATCGAGAATGCCGCCGAAGCCGACCGCATCTTCTCGATGCTCATGGGCGACGACGTGCCGCCCCGCCGCGAGTTCATCGAGCGCAATGCCCATTACGCGAACATCGACGCGTGACGGACGGACAACGGAGGGGATTGCCTCGGGAATGTACCGGGGCGATCCCCTTCCTTTTTGCCCTGCGGGCGTGATGCGGCGGGGTGAGGCGGCCCGGATGGCCGGTGCCGCATACGGAATGCAGAAACCAACAGAACACTACCATGAAAGTTACCGTGATCGGAGTGGCCGGGGGTACCGGCTCCGGAAAATCGACGCTCGTGAAGCGGCTGCAGGAGGCCTTCAAGGGCGATGACGTCGCGACGATCTGTCACGACTACTACTACAAGGCCCACCCGGAACTGACCTACGAGGAGCGCACGAAGCTCAACTACGACCACCCGCAGGCGTTCGACACGCAGATGATGGTTGATCACATCAAGGCGCTCAAGGAGAACGTGCCGATCGAGCATCCGGTCTATTCGTTCGTCGAGCACGACCGCATGCCCGAGACCGTGCTGGTGAAGCCCTCGAAGGTGATCATCGTGGACGGCATCCTGATCTTCGAGAACAAGGAGCTGCGCGATCTGATGGACATCAAGGTCTATGTCGATACGGATGCCGACATCCGTCTGGCGCGGCGCATCCTGCGCGACGTTTGCGAGCGCGGCCGGACGATGCAGTCGGTCATTACGCAGTATACCACGACCGTCAAGCCGATGCACGAGGAGTTTGTCGAGCCGTCGAAGAAGTATGCCGACGTCATCATCCCCGAGGGCGGCTTCAATTCGGTGGCCGTGGCGATGCTCATCCAGAGCATCCGTTCGCTCATCGACAACGGGGAGTGATCCCCTCGTTTCGCCATGCCTTAAACCGGAAGCATAATGATCGAAGCCCGGAACCTTTGCGGTTCCGGGCTTCGTCCGTTTCGGAAAAACTTTTCCGGCGCTTTACTGCGGGAGGCAGGCGTCGTTCGCATTCCGCTGGCCTTGCCCTGCCGCTCCTGCCCTGCTGCGGGTCAGATACCCGCAATCTTCTTGATCTCGTTGAGTTTGTTGAGCGCCTCGATCGGCGTCAGCGAGTTGATGTCGAGCCCCTTGATCTGGTCGCGGATCTGGATGAGCACCGGGTCGTCGAGCTGGAACATCGACAACTGCATGTTCTGCGGCGCGGCGCTCTCGGCAGCCTCCTTGACGGCCTGTGCCGGGTGCTTGCGTCCCCGCTCCTTCAGGCTGCGGCTCGGGACAATCTCGTTGTTGCCGTAGACCTGTTCGAGGTTGCGCAGGATCTCGTCCGCACGCGACACGACCGACATCGGCATACCCGCCATGCGGGCCACATGGATACCGAACGAGTGCTCCGTGCCGCCCCGCTCGAGCTTGCGCAGGAAGACGATCTGGTTGCCCATCTCCTTGACCGAGACGTGGTAGTTCTTCACCCGGGGGCACATCTGCTCCATCTCGTTGAGTTCGTGGTAGTGCGTGGCAAAGAGCGTCTTGGCATGGGCCGTGGGATGGTTGTGCAGGTACTCGACCATGGCCCAGGCGATCGAGATGCCGTCGTAGGTGCTCGTGCCGCGGCCGATCTCGTCGAGCAGCACGATGCTGCGGTCGGAGATGTTGTTGAGAATGCTCGCCGACTCGAGCATCTCGACCATGAAGGTCGATTCGCCCTGCGAGATGTTGTCCGAGGCTCCCACGCGGGTGAAGATCTTGTCCACGACGCCGATGTGGGCCGAGGCGGCCGGCACGAACGAACCCATCTGCGCCATGAGGATGATGAGCGCCGTCTGGCGCAGCAGGGCCGACTTACCCGACATGTTGGGTCCGGTGATCATCATGATCTGCTGCTGCCTGTCGTCGAGCCGCACGTCATTGGGGATGTACTCCTCCCCCACGGGCATCAGCGTCTCGATCACCGGATGGCGGCCCTGGCGGATGTCGATCACCTTGCCGTCGTCGAGCGTCGGACGCACGTAGCGCCGTTCGACGGCCAGCCGTGCGAACGACTGCAGGCAGTCGATGCGGGCCACGATGGCCGCGTCGTGCAGCAGCGGCTGCAGCGAGCCGCAGATGGAGGCCAGCAGCTCGGCATAGATGCGCTGTTCGAGCTGGAGCATCTTCTCCTCGGCGCCGAGGATCTTCTCTTCATACTCCTTGAGCTCCTCGGTGATGTAGCGCTCGGCGTTGGCGAGGGTCTGTTTGCGGATCCAGTTGGCGGGAACCTTCTCCTTGTGGGCATTGCGCACCTCGATGTAGTAGCCGAAGACGTTGTTGTAGCTGATCTTGAGCGACGGGATCCCCGTCGCCTCGCTCTCGCGCTGCTGGATGCGGGCCAGGTAGTCCTTGCCGTGCAGGGCGATGCGGCGCAGGTCGTCCAACTCGGGGTTTACCCCGTCGGCGATCACACCGCCCTTCTGTATCTGGTTGTTCAGCGGGTCGGGATAGATCTCGCGGGCGATGCGGTCGCGCACCTCCGTCATCGGGTCGATGCCTTCGGCCAGGGTGTGCAGCTGCCGGCAGTCGGTGGATTCGATCGCCGCCTTGAGCGTCTCGATCGCCGAGAGCGAGTTCTTCAGCTGCACCAGCTCGCGGGGTGTCACGCGCTGGGCGGCGATGCGCGAGGCGATGCGCTCCAGGTCGCCGACCATCGAGACCTGCTCGCGGACGGCGTCGGCCAGGTCGGCCTCCCGCGTGAAGCGTTCGACGACGTCGAGCCGCTCGTTGATCCGCGCCGGGTCCTTGATCGGCATGGCGATCCACCGCTTGAGCAGCCGCCCGCCCATGGGGGTCAGCGTGCGGTCGATCACGTCGGCGAAACTGCACTTCTCGCGGACGCCGTTCGAGGAGAAGAGCTCCAGGTTGCGGATCGTGAACTTGTCGATCCACACGTAGTCGTCCTGGTCGATCCGCGCGATCGAGGTGATGTGTCCCGTCTCGCGGTGCTCGGTGAACTCGAGGTAGTAGAGGATCGCCCCGGCGGCCGAGATGCCGCTCGTAAGGTGGTCCACGCCGAAGCCCTTGAGCGAGGGGGTGCCGAACTGCCGGCAGAGCTTCTCGCGGTTCACCTCCTCGGAGAAGACCCACTCGTCGAGCCGGTAGGTGTAGAGCCGCGATCCGAAGGCGGCCGAGAAACGGTCCTCATAGCCGCGCTGGTAGATCACCTCCTTCGGTGCGAGGTTCGAGATCAGCTTGTCCACGTAGGCGTCGTCGCCCTCGGCGACGTAGAATTCGCCGGTCGAGATGTCGAGAAAGGCCACACCCGTTGTCTGCCGGCCGAAGTAGACCGAGGCGATGTAGTTGTTCTCCTTGTTGGCCAGGATGTTGTCGCCCAGCACGATGCCCGGCGTGACCAGTTCGATCACCCCGCGCTTGACCAGACCCTTGACCAGCTTCGGGTCCTCGAGCTGTTCGCAGATGGCCACACGTTCGCCGGCCCGCACCAGTTTCGGGAGGTAGGTATCGATGGCGTGGTAGGGAAACCCGGCAAGCTCGACGTAGGTCGCCGCGCCGTTGGCCCGGCGTGTGAGCGTGATGCCCAGGATGCCGCTGGCCTTGATCGCATCGTCGCCGAACGTCTCGTAGAAGTCCCCCACGCGGAAGAGCAGGATGGCGTCGGGATGCACCGCCTTGATCGAGTAGTATTGCTTCATCAGGGGGGTCTCGACGTATTTCTTGTCTATCTTTTTCTCTGGTTTGTTTTCGGGTGCCACAGTAGCCTATATAGAATATTGTATTGCAAGCAAAGATACGGGTTTTTCGGCTCCCGTGCAAAGCCGGAGGCCGATTTTTTTGGGGGTCGGAGACCTGTGCGGCCTATCCGATGATGCCGTACCGGGTGAATACCCGGCGGTAAAACTCCGCCTTCCACTCCACCGGGCGCGGGTAGGCCCGCGAGGTGGAGGGCATGCGCCAGAGCTGCAGGTCGCGTCCGGCAAAGGGCATCGCAACACTCCCGCCCACGGGAGGTTCGTCGCATCCGGTCAGGCGCCGCAGCGTGTCGGTGGCCTTCTGTCCCGTGGTGACCACGGCCCGGCAGTCGGGCAGCTGTGTCAGCAGCAAGGCGAAATCGACCTCCTGCACCACTTGAAGAAAATTGTCCGAGGCGTTGTCCTTCAGTCGGATCACCTCGACCGCCGTGTCGAAGAGGGCAATCCCCCGCTCGCGGCAGAAGGCCTCGATGCGTTCGCGGTCGAAATGTTTCCGGTCCGGAGTCAGGAAGTGCTGCTTGTCGCCCGTGGCCAGGTAACCCACCACGCGCCACATGTCGTTCTGGAGGTTCGGGTAGAAGAACTCCATCGACCAGCGTTTGCGCTGCGGCGGGAAGCTGCCGAGCATCAGCAGCCGGGCTCCGGAGGGGAGGAACGGGTCGAGCGGATGGCGTTCGCTATTCATAGAACTGGGAGTCGAAATTGACCAGATACAGTTTGTCGGTAGCCCGCGTGAGGGCCGTATAGAGCCAGCGCAGCATGTCGCGCGTCATCTGCTCGTCGCCGAACAGGCAGCGGTCCACGAAGACCGCGCGCCACTGTCCGCCCTGGGCCTTGTGGCATGTCACGGCGTAGGAGAATTTCACCTGCACGGCGTTGAAGTGGGGATTTTCGCGGATCTCCTTGAAGCGTTTGATGCGACTCCGGATGTCGGTATAGTCCTTTTCGACCTCGTAGAACAGGCGCGTCGATTCCTCGCGCGTGAGCGACGGCGACTCCGAGGCGATCGTATCCAGGAGGATCTTGCACTCGATCTCCGAGTCGTCGTAGTCCGGGAACGAGAGCACGGCATCGGCGAAGCGGAAGCCGTAGAACTCCTCGAAGCGCCGCAACCGTTTCAGGCGGGCGATGTCGCCGTTGGCGATGAAGTTCATCGGGCAGTTCTCCGTCCGTTCGGGATAGTAGTAGTTGTTCTTGACGACCATCAGCATGTCGCCGCTCTCGATCTCCTCCTCGGCCGAGAGAACGTTGCGCCGGATCCCCTCGTTGTAGCGGTTGGCCCGCTTGTTCGAACGCGTGATGACGATCGTCTCGTCGCGTCCGTAGCGGGAATAGCAATCCTCGAGTTTTTCGAGAAACTCGCCGCCCTCGACCGCCTCGATGTCCGGGAAATCCATGCGGAAACGCGGAATGGCGCAGATGCCGTTCTCGAGCATGCACCGGACGAGCGTGGCGTTGAACAGGATGCCCGATTCGGACTCCTGGCGCACGACCTCGTCGAGCGTGCCGTAGACCACCTCGCCGAAGCGGTCCATCGTTGCCGGGTCGAGTGCCGGGCTGAAGTCCGAACCCACGGGCGGCAGCTGTGCGCTGTCGCCCACGAGGATCAGGCGGCAGCCCCGTCCGTTGCGGACATACTGCACCAGGTCTCCGAGCAGCGATCCGCTGCCGAAGTGCGTCCCTTCCGAGGCGCGCTCGGAGAGCATCGAGGCCTCATCGACAATGAATACGGCGCCCTGTTCGGGGTTGTGGTTGAGCGAGTATTGCGATTCGTAGTCGGCGTTCGTGCGCTGGCGGTAGATCCGTTTGTGGATCGTGAACGCACGTTCCCGGGCGTTGCGGGCCAGTACCTTGGCGGCCCGTCCCGTCGGGGCAAGCAGAACGGGACGGATCCCCGACTCCTTGAGTGCTCCTACCAGCGCAGCTATAAGTGTCGTTTTGCCCGTTCCCGCATAGCCGTTCAGCACGAAAATCCGCGAAAAATCGTCATCAGCAAGGTATTCCGACAATTTTTCTATGATTTTTTTTTGCCCGGGAGTTGTTTCGAAACAAATTTTACCGTAAATTTGGGTCGCAATACGTGTGCTGGACATGCGTGTTTCATTTGAGTGCACAAAATTAATAACAAATATTTATTTATAAAATGAAAAGAATCGCTCAAATCATCCTCGGCGTAGTCATCATCGCATTGGTCTACGTTATCTATGTGCAGATCTCGACGCCGCTCAACTTCGAGCAGGAGTTGAAAACGAAGCGGGCTCAGGTCATCGATCGCATCAAGGACATTCGTACCGCCCAGCGTGCATTCAAGTCGAAGTACCAGCGCTTCACCAGCACGTTCGACTCGCTCGAGACGTTCATTCTCACCGATACGCTCGAGATGGAGCGCAAGCTCGTCGATGAGGACGACTCGGTCGGTATGGCCATGCTGAAGAAGACCGGCAAGAAGAATATCGAGAAGTTCAAGATCGCCGTGATCGACACCATCTTCTCGCCCAAGAAGCTTACGCGCGAGGATGTTGAGCAGTTGCGTTACATCCCCGGAACGGACAACAAGTCCGAGTTCATCATGGAGGCCGGCTATGCAACGGCTTCGGGTATCGTTGTGCCGATCGTTGAGTGCCGCGCACCTTACAAGGCGTTCCTCGATACGGTGGCCTATCGTCAGGAGGTGATCAACCTGATCGACGAGGAGGAGAACATTTACACCCGCTATGCCGGTATCAAGTTCGGTTCGATGGAAGCCGCTAACAATGAGGCAGGCAACTGGGAAGACTAATCGGCCGCAAGACGGCTACGGAGTGTCCATTCAGCAATCGTTGGATGGACATTCTTTTTCGCTGTTTGGGCTGGAGAGCCCGGCGGCGGAGGGTGTCGTGGAGGTCGAGGCGGTGACGCCGCGGACGATGCTCGTCCCGCGCGAGTTGTTCGAACCGGCGGCGGCGGAGGCGCTGCTGGCGGCGGCGGGCATCCGCCCTGCTGCCGGTGAGCGGATCGTGTGGAGCGATCCCGGGGCGGAGACCGTAGCGCTGATGTGCGTCGCCGGGGATGCCGTGCGGCAGATCGAGGAGCGGCTCGGCGACAGGGTTCGTTATACCTCTCCTCTGCTGCGGGCGCCTGCGGATACGGCCTCCGCTGTGTGGATGTGCCGCCAGAGCGGTACGCTATATATTAAGGTATACCGGGAACAGACGCTGCGCATGGCCGAGGCGCTCCCCGCGGCCGGGGAGGCGGACCTGCTCTATGTCGCTGAACGGCTGCAGCAGGCATTCGCGCTGCGCGAGTATGTGCTCATTGCGGCGGGTGACGACGCAAAGGGAATGCAGCGGCTTCTCGGAAAACGATTCGGAAAAAGCCTATGCGAATAGTCAGCGGAAAATACAAGGGACGGGCCATCAATCCGCCCCGCAACCTGCGGGCCCGACCGACGACCGATTTTGCCAAGGAGAATCTCTTCAACGTGCTGGGCAACCTGGTCGATTTCGAGGAGTGCGACGTCCTCGACCTCTTTGCCGGGACGGGGTCGATCAGCTACGAGTTTGCGTCGCGGGGAGCACGTAGTGTCACCTCGGTCGAGATCAACCCGGTGCACTACGATTTCATCCGCAGCACGGCCCGACAGCTCGGGATCGACAACCTCTATGCCGTCAAGGCAAATGTTTTTCTCTACCTGCGGAGCTGTCCCAAGCAGTTCGATATCGTTTTTTCGGACGCCCCGTATGACCTTTCGGGCAGCGAGGCGGTCGTCGATCTGGTCCTCGGAGGCGATCTGCTGCGTCCCGGCGGGCTGCTGATCTTCGAACATTCGAAAAAGATGGATTTTTCCGAGCGTAGTGAGTTCTGGCAATTAAGGAGTTACGGAAGCGTGCAATTTTCTTTCTTCAAAAAGGGGTGAAAAGTATTGCCGATTCAAAAAATTCCACTATCTTTGCACTCGCAATACCGGAAAACGGTTACCGCGAAAAACGGTGCGTTAGTTCAGCTGGTTAGAATACGTGCCTGTCACGCACGGGGTCAGGGGTTCGAGTCCCCTACGCACCGCCAGCCGAGAGAGGGAAAAGCGACCGTCCCTCCGCTCGTAAAGAAGGTCGCCCAGCAATGGTGCGTTAGTTCAGCTGGTTAGAATACGTGCCTGTCACGCACGGGGTCAGGGGTTCGAGTCCCCTACGCACCGCCAGAGACCGACGAAGAGTCGGGTTAAATAAAGCAAAAGCCTTGTAAACGAGCAGTTTACGAGGCTTTTTGTTTTTGGATTATCTGCATGAGAAAGCAAAAAACAACCGGTTTCGGGTGTCCAAATCGGTGGACTTTTTCCGAGGGCCGAATCGTCCACCGAATAAGCATTTAACTCATTGATTTGCATCGTATTTCATCTTGACGCAGAAGGCTCTTGAAAGTAATTTTGCACCTTGTAAATACGATGTTATGAAAAGAACATCTTGCTCGCTGATTTACTACCTGCGCAAGACCCGGATCGACATGGATGGGAAAGCACCGCAGATCCGACGCATGCGGGAGGCGGAAGAATGGGGATCATGGATCGCTGCCTGGGCAAGGATCTTCCCGAATGCCACATCCTGATGGAGGTCTTGCGGGAGCTCAACGTACGCCCCGCCAGAGAATAACCGGGAACGGCGGATGAGGTGCTTTTCGGAGGCTGACCACACAAAGAAAACCTTGTAAACGGATTGTTTGCAAGGTTTTCTTTCTGGGGAATGCCCCCTGTTTTTTCAGATAAAGCTCCGGATACGGATTCCGGCCAGAATCTTGTTTATTCCAACATGCCTGTGCATCTGAGGTATTCGGTTTCGTAAATCCGGTATTGCGTGTGTGCCTCGATCCGGTTGCTGGCGGCCTGCTGCCACTGCGACTGGGCATCGAGCAGGTCGGTCAGCGGAGCCATCTGTGTCTTATATCGGTTACGCATGACGCGAAGATTCTCCTCGGCTTGTTGCAGTGCAAGTTCGGCGGTTTGAATCAATCGGTAACCATCCTCGACGTTGCGGATTGCCTGTTCGACCTCGAGCGACATCAGGCGCGAGTTTTTTTGCAAATCGAGTTGCGCATTCCGCAATTCGTAACGGGCCTTGCGCACCTTTTTGCGGCTCTCGCCCCAATGAAAGATCGGAATCTTCACGGCCAACATGGCCAGTCCGAGTCCGTCGCGGAACTCTTGTGTGTAGGGCACGAGTGTTCCGTTGCCCGCATCGACCATGCTGTTGAGTTTGATGTTGCCGTAGTAGGTATAACCCAACGACAACCCCACTGTAGGCAGCATCGCTGAGCGGGCATCGCGGATCTGTTGCTCCCCGACGGCCACCTGCTGCTCCAGCATCCGCAATTCGGGACGGGTTGCGAAATCCGGCAGCAGCGCTCCGGGTTCGGACGTTTGAAAAAGCGTGTCGGTCGGTATCGGATGTTGGTCACGTTTAGCACCGATCACCCGGCACAAAGACATGCGGCACAATTCGGCCCCGTTCTGCGCTTTTTGCAATTGATAACGGATTTCGCTGCGTTTGGCCTCGATGCGCATCAGGTCATTCTCGATGGCCATGCCCGCCTCGAAAGCAGCGGCGGTTTGGCGGTAAAGCGTATCCATCTGTGCTGCGTAGCTCTCAAGCATGCGTACCTGGCGATCAACAGCCACCGTGGTCCAGTAGGTGTTGTCGGCTTCGACCAGCACATCCATGCGGGTCATCCGCCGCTGTTCCCCCGCTACCTCCTCTCCGATACGGGCCATACGCCGTGCGGCCGCGATCTTGCCTCCGGCATAGATCGATTGGGTCAGATTGAGCCCGGCCATATAGGTGCCTCGCATCCGAAGATCCATCCCCATCATGTCCATGTCGGGCAGCATATACGCACCGGTGGCTGACCCCTCTATTTTGGGCAGGGCGGCCGTTGCTGCGATCTGGCGATCGAGGCGTGCCTGCTCAAGCCGGTTCTCGGCCTGTTGAAGCTCCTCGCTGTGAGCAAGTGCCCGTTCGCGGCATTCGGCCAAAGAGAGAGGTAGCGTTTGTTGTGCCCGGGCTCCAAGGCCCGACAGCAGCGCGGCCCCCAGGGCCGCATATATTCTGATATCCATCATTTATGCATTTTGAGGTTTGCGAATGCGGAACAGGGCCGTGTAGAAAATCGGCAACAGAATGAGCGTGATGATCGTGCCGACCGTAAGACCGCCCATGATCGTGAGGGCCATCGATCCGTACATCGGATCGCCGACCAGCGGAATCATTCCGACAATAGTCGTCAGCGAGGCCATCAGCACCGGACGCACGCGCGAGACTGTCGCTTCGATGACGGCAGCATAGGGCGACCGATGCTCTTCGGCCTGCAGGCGGTTGATTTCGTCTACCAGCACGATGGCGTTTTTGACCATCATGCCGATCAGGCCCATCATGCCGATGATGGCCATAAAGGTCAATGGTTGTCCTGTCAGGAACAACGACGGGGTGATGCCGCAGAAGACGAACGGGAAGCACAGGAGGATGAGCAGCACCTTGCGCCAGCTGTTGAACAGCAGAAGCAGGATAGCCAGAATCAGAAAGATCGTCAGCGGCAGATACTTCATCAGGTTGCCGATCGCTTCACCCTGCAATTCGCCTTCGCCTACCCAACGCATCGTATAGCCGTCGGGTAGCGGAATGGCCTTGATTTCGTCACGGATCGAGGCCACGACCTTGGCCGGCGTAGCCTCGTCGCAGTCGGGATTCGGGTCGCACTCCGCTTCGATCACCCTTCGGCCGTTCATTCGCAGCACGACGTCCTCGTCCCAGTCGAGACGGATGTCGCGCACGGCATTTCCGAGCGGCATGGCGCGGAACATGCGGTCCTGCAGTTCGCTCATTCCCCGACCGCCAGCCAGCGCTCCCTGCAACTCTTCGTCGGTCAGACGGAAATTCATCATGCTCCAAACAGGAACCTCGTCGAGATTGCGGATGCGACTGCCGTCGTCGTTGCGAACCTGAAGGTTCAGTACCACCATGCGGTCCTGATCGTTCAGCACGCCGACCGGCATGCCGTCCGTAGCGGCCAGCAGGGCGTTGGCCACATCCCCGCGGCCGATCCCGGCCCGCAGGGCATCCTGTTGGTTGAATTCGGCGACGAGTGCCTTGCCTTTCGGTTTCCAGTTGTTCTGCACCGAGTAGGCGTCGACATAGGGGCAGCGGCGCATGACGGCCTCGGCCTGCGCGCTCAAATCCCGCAGCACAGCCGGGTCGGGACCCGCAAACTCCACTTCGACGGTATGCGACGTCGAGATCGAGAAGTTGTACTTGCGAGTGCGGATGTAGGCCTCGGGAAACTCCTCGCGCAGTTTCCGGCGGATCGTGGGAATTGTCTTGAGAACAGTCCTGTAGTCGGGGCAATCGACGATCAACTCTCCGTAACAGTCTCCACCCGAGGTCATCGGACGCACCAGGCAGTAGTGAGCCGGAGCGCTGCCCTGGCTGACGGCTACCCGTTCGACCGCCGGATTGCAGCGCACGCTGTCACTCATTTCGAGCAGTCGGTCGCGCACCCGGTCGGCATCCGTCGCCGACGGGAAGAAGCATTCGACAACGAACTGCTTGTAGTCGAAGTCGGGGAAAAAGAGGTTCTTGACACGCGTCATGCCGAAAATGGAGAAAGCCAGCATCACAACGGATGCGGCAATCGTCGCCCGCTTGTAGTCAATGAGGAAGGAGATTGCACGGCGGACGAAGCGGTGAACCGGCGAATTCATCACGGCGGGTTTCTGCGTTACGCATTGTCCCTTTTCGCGGGCCGGAAGCCACGACTTGGCGCAGATCGGCACCTGGACGAGTGCCAGCACCCAGCTGGCCAGCAGACTCACGCACAGTACCAGAAAGAGGTCGCCGGCATATTCGCCCGCCGAATCGGGCGAGAGGTAGATGCCAAGGAAAGTCGAGGCGGCGATGACGGTGGCTCCCAGCAGCGGCATGGCCGTATTGCGCCCGATGCGGTATAGGTAGACCTTCGGACTCAACCCCCGCTTCTTGTCGATCAGAATACCGTCCATGATGACCACGGCATTATCGACCAACATGCCCATGGCCACAATGAAGGCGCCGAGTGAAATGCGCTGCAGGGTCGTACCGCACGTCAGAAGGATTGGAAATGATATGGCTACCGTCAGCACCAGCCCGAATCCGATAATCAGACCGCTGCGCAACCCCATTGTGAAGACAAGAACCAGAATGACGATCAGGACCGATTCCAGCAGGTTCCACATGAACGACGAGATGGCCTCCGAGACCTTGTCGGGCTGGAAGAAGATCTTTTCCGTATGGAATCCAGCCGGCAGTTGCCGCATGGCCTCTGCAAGCCGGGCATCCACTGCCCGACCTACGTCGGGAACGATGGCCGAGGATTCCATGGCGATGCAGAGGGCCAGTGCAGGACGTCCGTCGATGAAGAAGCCGTTGCGTTGTGGCGCGGCATAGCCTCGTTCGACGCGTGCCACATCGCCGATGCGCAGTTGGCGGCCGTCCATCGTGCGGATCTCCAGGTTGCGGATCTCCTCCACGTCATCGACCGCCGAATCGACATAGAGGGCTATGCGTTCGTCGCCGGTTGGATATTTCCCGGCATCGACCGTCTTGCCGGCCTGTTGCAGCGCCGACATAATCTGTGTCGGGATCACCCCGTTGCGGGCGATCTGCTCCTTCGAGAGAATGATGTTGATCACCTCGTCGCGGTTGCCGGCGATGTTGATCCGCTTGACACCCTTCACATCGAGCAATTCGCGCCGCAGGTATTTGGCATAGCGGTACATCTCCGGGTAGTCGTAGCCGTCGGCCGTCAGACCATAGAAGATGCCGTAGACATCCATCATGTCGTCGATGACTACCGGGTCGTAACACCCCTGCGGCAGACGCGATGCGGCATCGCTTACCTTGCGGCGCAGCAGATCGAAATGTTGCTCCAGATCGCGGTTCAGAACCGTCATCTGGAATTCGACGGTGAATATTGCCGAACCGTTGCGGCATTCGCTTTTTACCTTCTTGACATTGGGTAGTGCGCGCAGTTCGTCCTCCATCATCTGCGCTACCTTCAACTCCACCTCATGGGCGCTGGCGCCCGGGTAGGGAACCACGACCATCGCCTGCTTGACGGCGACGGCCGGATCCTCCAGCTTGGGCATCCGGATGAACGACAGGACGCCGGCGACGAGGATGGCAGCCATGAGCGACCAAAACAGGACGGGCCGTCGTACAAAGAATTCGGTTATCTTCATCACAACAGCCCTCCTGCATTGGTTTGACTCGGCGTTTCTACTACGCGAACTTTCTCACCCTCCTCGAGAGCCGAAACGCCGGCCCGTACGATCCGCTCCCCGCCTGTCAGCCCGTCAATGACCACGACTCGTCCCTCATTATCCATTTCACGCAACGCGACAGGACGCCGCTCGATGGTGGAATCGGCTCCGAAAACCCATACACATGGGACCTCCCCATCCAGAAAGACGGCTCCGGGCGGTACGCCAAAACCTCCGGTTCGTGTGGTATCGGCCACTGTGATGCCGACCTCGACGTTCATTCCCGCAGTCAGCCGTCGGTCGGGTTGGCCGGCGAATGCCAGCGTCAGGTGGTAGAGCTGGTTGCCGTCGGCCTTGGGCGTAATACTTCCCAAACGCAGTTGCACTCCGTTTTTCAATCCTGCGGCGCGACAGGTAAAGCCAGTAAACTGGTCACGCCGAAGGTACTCGTTGGCCGGAATGCTGACTTCGACCTCGAGGCGTGAGACATCCAGCAGCGTAAAGAGCGCCGTTCCGGCATCGACCATCTCTGCCGGCGAGAAGTTCACCGTCTGAATATATCCGTTGGTCGGGGCATAGAGTTTCGTATAGTCGAGTTTGTTGCGGTTGGCCTGAAGTTGCACGCCCAGCTGCCGCAGGCCCGCACTGGCCTTCTCGAAGTCGTTGGCCGATACGCTCTTCTGGTTGAAAAGCTGTTTCGTGCGCTCTACCTCGTCTTTGAGTTGGTCGTATTGAATCTGCAGCGCATCGACCGCCAGTTGATAGTCGGCATCGTCCAACTCTGCCAACAACTGTCCCTGTTGCACATAGTCTCCCTCGGATACATGGATCCGGGCAATCTGTCCGGCCGTCTTGAATCCCAGGCTCACTTCATGTGCGGCCTTGACAATACCCGAATAGAGATGTGAGGTCTCTCTGTTCAATGCTATGGGCCTGGTCAGGCTCACGCTTTGGACGAACGGTTCAGAAGTCGTCCGTCCCGAGCAGCTGCACAGCAATGCCATCATGAGTGCGGCTCCAAGACTGTTTTTTTCAATTCTCCTCATTCCGTATTTAGTTTTATGCTTTTTCCATTGGCAAAGTTCAGTCTTTTCTCCGTATGATTTTGTTGCATGTTGTGGGTTTGTTGTTTGAAAGGATGGTAAAACAGTCTTTTAGTGATAAAATAGAGTTGTTATCTTGTTCGAATCAGTATATTTGCCGATGAAAAAGCGAATAATCATGGCTGAAAACCAGAAATTCAACGCGCTCAATCTGACGACGATCCCTTTCGACGAGCAGGCTTGTATCTTCGAGAACCGGTTTATCCTTGCCGGAGATCTCGACGACTCGAAACCTTCGCGCGATTTGTCACGCGCCCCGTCGATGCAGCCATTTCTCACGACGCCGTATCCGTTCAAGGTACAGCTTCCCATGATACACTTGTGCCTTGAAGGTTCAATGCGTATCAAATTGAATCTCAACGAATGTGAACTGCGTCGCAATTCGTTGATGATTGTCACGCCGGGGTCGATCGGACAATGCCTGGAAATATCGGCTGATTGCCGGATTGTTCTCATAGCCCTGTCGCAGGACTACGTCATCACGGAGAACAATTCGGAGTGTGCACTTATCGTCCGCAAATTTCTTGCGCAACAGTCAATCCTGCAACTCACCGAGGCGCAGACGGCCGAGATACTCGCCATCTACCGCACCTTGCATGACAAACTCCGGCAGCCCGACTTCCGCTTCAAGGGCGACCTTCTCAAAGGCTATTTACAGGTGCTGTACAGTGAAATTTGCCAACTCATGGCTCCTTATGTCGAGAAACAGGATGCAAGGCAGGGCTCACGCAAAAGACAGATTTTCGATCGCTTTCTCGAAGAACTGCGGCAGCACTGTACTATGGAACGCAGCATCAGTTACTATGCGGAGCGATTGTGTCTGACTCCCAAATATCTCTCACAGGTGGTACACGCCGTCAGCGGACGCCATGCCGGGGAGTGGATCCGTGACTATGTGATTCTGGAAGCCAAAGCTTTGCTGAAAAGCGGACAGTATACGATTCAACAGGTATCCGACATGCTGAACTTCCCCAATCAGTCGTTTTTCGGGGTCTACTTTAAGAAGGCTGTAGGTTGTTCGCCGACAACCTACAAGGAGATGTGAGTCTCCATATTTCGGTTGGTCGTCTCGGGAATAGTTTTACCTACCGGCCAGAGACTTGAAGTGCCGGTCAGCGGATCATCTGCGAGACGGCATCGCCCCATGAGGCGTCGGGATTGTTCCAGCGGTATTCGCGGACGGTCATCGCTCCGCTCTCCGTATCGAGGCAGACGATCTGAAACGAGAGCATCGTTTCGTCCTCCTCGGAGTATTCGCCCTTCATCGGAGAATCGACCCGAAAGACCGGCAGTGCGAGATCTCCGTCGGGTCCCTGCCACGTATAGAATTCGTTGTAGTTGGTGTGGCCGTGGAACCAGGCCCGGATGGAGGAATGCTCCCGCAGAAAGTCGGCCAGGTCGCGGTATTCCCGTTCGGGACGACCTTTTGCATCGACGCTGCATGTGTCGCAGATCAGATTCTCGAAGCCGTCCGTGCGGTTGATCGTGTGCCGCCCGAATGGATTGGTGAAACGTTGTGCCTCCGCCTCGGGCGGCATGTGGGTGAAAAGGATGCAGGACATCTGCGGGTCGGCATCCAGAATTCTGCCGAGTTGCCCGCGTGCCCGGGAGTCGGGCCAGATCCCTACGAACGCAAACCGTATACCTTCGCAGGCAAACGATGCGACAACCCGGTCGGTCGTGTAGTCGAACGTCCCGGCAGTCCGCGGTTCGGCGGGGTGCATGGCGGCGTTGAAGATCTCCGCCGCGCTCGTGGCATCGCGGGCCGGCGTGAGGGGTTTCGGATAGCCGATGGCGTTCGATATGTCGTGGTTGCCCGGGAGCATCCATAACTCGGGCATCCCGGGTTGGAACCACTCTTCGGCGAACTCGCGCCACGATTCGGCGGCCGGCTGTACGCCGTGCTCCATTCGGTTGGCAATGTCGCCGCCGCAGACCACGAAATCAAGCGGCCCGATCGTCTCCCCGGCCCCGAGCCCGCCATCCGCCGGGAAGCATACGGTCGGAAGCGTCCGCACCGTCTCGGCCATGGCATGGTTTACCTCGTTGGCCGTCACCTCCCGTCCACGAAACTTCCGTTCCAGTCCGTAGTGCAGGTCCGAGACAAAGACAAAACGAAGCTGCCGGGCATACAGCAACTGTACGCCCAGCAGACCGATCAATAAGAGGAAGAGTATCCGTTTCATTCCCACGAGATCGCTTCCGAACCCTGACTGTTGGCCGTGCCCTCGGTCGGAGTCGTCATGTACCATGTGCCGTCGGGGCCGTCGGGATAGCGTCCGTAGGCGAGGCCGTCTTCATCACCGTTGTATTTGGGGTCGGACTCACCCCATACGTCGCCCTGTGACTGGCTTGGGTTCTTGAAGAGATCGAGAAGCGTGGTTCCGTCGGGAGCAAACAACTCGATCATCACCGACTTCTTGGCCGAAAGGCCACTCGAGAAGCCCAGTGCAGGGTCAGACTGATCGGCCAGTAATTTCAGGAAGCCTCCGGTTGTAATGGTCGTTCCCGCAGGTGCCGTATAGACGAACTCCTCGCCGTCCTTGCGGATCTTGACGCCCGCAATATCCATCTCCGACGCTGAGCCGTTGTAGAGTTCGATGTATTTGGGATCGTTTCCGTTCAATTCATTGAGTACCAGCCCTTCGTACTTTTTGGAGGCGTCCGGGTCGGGTTCCGGTTCCGGTTCGGGGTCTGTCTCTACATTGGCTGCGCCGGGAGTGCTCTCCGCCGTGACGATCCAGTCGCCCGTACCGTCGGGAATGCGGGCATAGCTGCCGCCCAGTTCATGCGAAAGGTCCTTGCCTACGTCGGCATCGCGGTCGAAGCGGTCGATCTCCGTCTCGCCCGAGGGGCTTGCCAGCACGATCGAGACCTTCTTTGAGTTTGAAATGCCGGCCGAGAAGGCACCGCTTTTCTTGGTGACGACCAGATAGCCCTTGGCGGCGATGCGCGTTCCGTTGGGCAGTGCACACAGCACTTCGGAGAGATCATCCTCGTCGATCTTGATAAGCTGCACGCCCGAGAGATCTACCTCTGCCCCGGTCGTATTGTAGATCTCGACCCAATCATCATCTTTATCGTCGGCCGCGCCGCCGCAGATCTCGTTGAGCGCAATGCCTGTGTAGTCACCGTCGGTCGGAGTCGGAATGTCGCTCTCCTTGTCGTCTTTGCAGGCGGTGAGTGACAGCAGGCCGGCTGCAAGACTCAAACCCAGAAACAAATTGAAAATTTTCATGATATCGAATTGTTTAGAATGAAACCATCAGACGCATTTGGAAGATGCTGAAATCAATGCCGTTTTTCAGACTCTGGCTCAGCGGCCGGCCGCCAAAGGTCACATGGCCCTTGTCATCTGCATACTTGTCGTTGTCCACATAGGTGTAGTTCAGCCCGACGAGTACGTTTCGTCTGGGATACCAGTTGAGCGAGGCGGTGTAGTTGAAAGCTTCGCCGCCGGTGATGACGGCTGCCGGATCGTGGAAATCATTCAGATTGACCGTGCTCACGCGAGCTGCAACCTCGAGGTTTCCGCCCCGGCGTCGCACATCCATAGGACCGAATTCGGCATCCTCCGGAGCGTAACGGCGGTTCTGTCCCAGGATCATGTAGGAGGCTGTGGCATACCAGCCGTTGAAGACAGCATTCCTGAGCGCAACCTTCTGTTCTCCCTCCCAGGCGTAACGAGAAAGAGTCGTATAAAGATATTCCCCGTAAAGGAGCAACTTGTTCCACCGGGCCGCAAGTTCCAGTCCGAATGTGGCGTAGTCATTGACATTGTCTATTTCGGCACGTACGAAACGCCGCCGATCGACGCGGCTCTCGGGAAAGGTGCGGAATTCGACCATCCGGTCAGTCGTTCCTGCACCGTCGGGGGTGCGCCACGAGGCATATCCGCCGATGTGCAGCGTCCAGTCGTCGCGCAGTATGGGCGAGAAGGCCACACGGCCCGAAAAACCGTATCCGTCGCTGCCGCGGTTTTTCTCCTTTTGGATGATGCTGACTTCACGTCCGAATACGCCGGCCGAAGCCCACCAGTGACGACCCCAGCCCGTGGCGGCGAGGCCCAACCGACGCCCTCCGGCAAACATGTCGATCACCATCGGTCGCTCCATTGTGGTCAGGTATTTTGAGGAGGTCATGCGCTCCATCGACATCGGTTCCTTGAAGTTTCCGGCCTTGAGCCACACGTGGTCGTTAAACCGATAGCCCAGGAACATATCCTTGATCTCCACTTCGTTGTAGGCAAAGTCGAGGTCGAGTTCCGCAAACCAGCGTTCGTAGAGTGTCGCCTTGACGGCGAAGCGCGCACGGCGGATGACGACTCCGTTGTCGAACCGGAACTCGCCGTCATCCTCTTCGAGGTCCTTGTTGGGTTTCGATTGCAGCCCTTCGATGTCGGTCGAAGGCGAATAGTAGGCCGCATCGACGTAGATTCGGTTGTCGAACCAAAGATGGAATTTTTCGTTACGGCTTTTAAAATGGAGCTTGCCCCCTTCAAAGAAGACGCGGGCGGGATATTGTTCGGATCCGTCGTCCACGGCATCCGGATTCGATTGGGCCTGTGCGGCAATGAGTGTCGCCAGACAGAACCATGCGGAAAGAATGTACTTCATGAATATCTCTGAAATCTCAGTGCAAAAGAAGAAGATCTGTGTTATGCCGAGGTTACACCGACATAAAAATACTATGAATCCACGGAGTGTGCCTGTGACTGGAATATGCCAAGCGGAGCATGCTTCGATCTTCCGCTCGGACATCGCGGAGATTGCCCCAATCTCGGGCTTCGTATTGCCGAGTCGTTTCTCCCGAATATTCAAGGCCCGACGGGCACTTCCCCTGCCCCATGGCGCAGGCTGCAGGCCGGAAATACGTCGATTCTGTAACTTGTGCAGGGCTCTGCAGTCCTTGTTTTTTGCCTAAACGACAATTTTTTTGTCTAAACAACAAATTCTTTATTTCCGGAGCACAAAATCCAGCCTGCATCTTTCCGAATTCTGACTTTTGTTCTAATTTTATACTCGAATTCTTCGGTTCGAAGTCATGCTCTCCTACGAGAAAAATCTACGTGCTGCACGTTCGCCCTATGGAAGCGAAAGGATAGCACACGTCCGGAACCGCAAAAATCCCCCCCCCGAAAAAATCGAGACTGACGCTCCGCGTCCTTCCCGTTGCGCCCGAATCTGCACGATCCGGGCCGCGTGCGTTTTGTCCCGACGACAACCCGAACAAATTTTCGAATACCATGAATAGATTCCTGACCCTTTTGTTTGCGTTGAGCCTCTTCGCGGGCCCGACTTTCGGACAGACGGCAACCGACTCCTCCGACCCGGCCGAGTATACGTTCCGCTTCGTGGCCGACGATGACATGTTCTACGTTCCGTGGAACGGCAACGGCGCCGAACTCGAACGTCTGCTGGCCTGCATTGCGCAGCACAAGGCGGCGATTCTCGACGGAACGGTTCCCGTCAAAGTGGATGGTTACAGTGATTCAAAGAACTCGGCTGCCGAGAACCTCGCTGTAGCCAAAATCCGCTCGAACCGCGTGAAGACGGAGATGATCCTGCGCGGCGGACTCACGGAATCGTGCTTCACAACGCATAACCACACCTCGGACGGGAACTTCGTGACGGTCAGCATTGTGGTGCCCGTTGGGCCTACGGAGGCCGAGCTTGAGGCACAGCGCAAGGCCGAAGCCGAGCGTTTGGCTGCGGAAAAACGAGCCGAAGCGCAGCGCAAGGCTGAAGAGGCGCGTCTTGCCGCAGAAAAGGCCGCAGCGGAAAAAGCGGCTCAAGAAAAAGAGAGCGTGCCGGCCGAACAGCAGGACACGCCGACTGTCACCCCGTCGGAAACAGAAATCTCAACCGATTCTCACCTCTCACTGCGTGCCAACCTGCTGCGGTGGGCGACGCTGACTCCCGACCTCGGCGTCGAGTGGCGCATCAACCCGACGTGGGCTGTGACCGTGAATGGCTCGTGGACTTCATGGAGCTGGAACGACAAGGACCGCCGCTATGCTTTGTGGGAGGTGGCTCCGGAGGTGCGCTGGCACCTCGGCGAAAAGAAGGCGTGGTACGTCGGCGCCATGTTCAAGGTCGGACAGTTCAACTACAAACTTTCGGACACGGGCCGTCAGGGCGACCTTGTGGGTGGCGGCATCACCGGCGGCTATCAGCTGCGATTGAGCAAGGCATTAGACCTTGATTTCAACCTCGGCGTGGGCTATCTGAATGCCGACTATGAGAAATATGAGGTCATCGAGGGTGTGCGCGTTCGCCGCGGCTCGGAGACCAGGAACTGGTGGGGCCCCATCAACGCCGGCATCACCCTGAAGTGGAACCTTTTCTAAAGAGGGCAACGATATGAAAATGATACGATATATTCCGATTCTGGCCGCCGCAGCCGGGCTGCTGCTGGCGACCTCCTGCGTGAAGGATACGCTTCACAACACGCCGCACCCGGACAAGGGAGCCGTCACCGTCAGCCTGACGGGAGTGTCGGCAGGCGACAATTACGTACTCGACATCGACGGGAAGAGCGCCGACTTCACCGGCTCGTCTTTCACCTTCCCCGACCTGCTCGCTCCGGGGACACATAGCCTGGTGGCATATAACCGCACGGAGGGCTTCACCTTCGACGGACGCACAGCACGGGTCAATGCCCTCAATGACGAAACCCGCGCCGACGGTACCGCCATTATCCCGCTGCCGGGCTACCTGAAGACCGTCAGTCAGGAGATTACCGTCACAGCCGACGACACGCTGCGTGTCAATGCCGTTCCGGTGCAGCGCGTGCGTGACCTGCACTTCGAGCTGGAGGTGACACAGGGCCGTCCCGAACTGATACAGAGCGTGACCGCCACCCTCAGCGGCATAGCCGGAGCCTTCGACATGGAGAAGGGACAGACCACGGGCGAACCGACCTCCACGGTCTTCTCCTTCACCCGTAATGAAAGCAAGCTCACGGCAGACGTCCGTCTGCTGGGCACGATGGGAGCCGTGCAGACATTGGTGCTGGACATCGTATTTACGGACGACGGACGTACCCAACATACGGAAATCGACCTGACCGAACCCCTGGAGGATTTCAACGGCGACATGACCACCGGTTACCAGGTGGAAGGAACGCTTGAAACCCCCGTCGGCATGGAAGAAGGCAATGGCGAGATTACCGGATGGGAACAGGTGGACGGAGGCGATGTCAACGTGGGATTCTAACGGAAACTATATGATATAACAATAACAACTCTAAACAGAATGAAGACAAAATTTTTTGCTTTCGCAGCCCTGGCCATGACACTGGCCGCCTGCAACAACGACAACAACGAGAACCTGAATCCTGACGGCCCCGTAGCCGCCCGGTTCACCGCCGCCATCGGCACCGAAGTGACTGCCACCACCCGTGTCAGCGGAACAGAGGGAACCGACTGGGATGCAAACGACTGCATCGGCATTACCTGTACCACTAATGACTCGTACAAGAACCTCCCCTATGTGACGGAGGACGGGAACGGCAATTTCACTCCGCAGGGTAAAACTATCTACTTCAACACTCCGAACCAGGAGACTTTCAGTGCCTACTATCCCTACAATGAGAAGGGAGGCATCCTCACGGTCAAAACCGATGCCGAAGCACAGAAAGCGCAGGGCAAGCATGACTTCCTCTTTGCCGAAGGCGCCACAGGAAGTACCTACGACCCGTGGGTGGAATTCAACGAGGAACATGCCTTCCGCCACTGCATGAGCAAAATCAGCTTGACTTTCAAAGGCAGCGACGGTGTCAACATCCCGGCGGAAGGACCGACCAGCTACACCCTGGAAGGCTTGTTGCTGGAAGGAACTTTCGACACCGGCAACGGACAGGCCGTAGCCACCGCCAACACCGCGGCAGACGTCACCTTGACAGGCAACCTCACCTCGACCATCTTCTTCCCGCAGGAGGTGAATGAAATTGGAATGGAAATATTCCTGAACAATAACGTCTATACGGCCATATTACCCGTTGAGGACGGCAAGCTCCAGAGCGGCAAGGAGTACCACTACGACATCACCATCTACCACAATGAGGTGAAAATAACCGGTAAGATTATCGAGTGGGCCCTGGTGAATAAAGGAGTAAATGTATATTTTTAATCCCCCACACCGCTGCCCCGGCGCAAGCGTCAAGCCGGAGCTGCCCATAGGCACTATGGTGCGACGGCCGCCTTCGCAGGCGGCGGCAGCACGAAGTTTGAAACAAATAAAAGACAACCCGATATGAAGAAAAGACATTCCATCCATGTACTTCTTGCCGCAGCCGCACTGCTCCTTGCCACGGCTGCCTGCACCCAGGACGAACTGGCGGACGGTGACCGTCTGCCTGAAGGACAATACCCCGTTGAGATAGCCCGCATCACCCTCGGCGTGGAGGGCGGCGAGGCGCAGCCCTGGGGCGCACCGCAGACGCGCGTCAGCGAGAACGGGGACGGCACGGGCAGCACGTTCGATGCGGGCGACCGGTTCGCCGTGCAGATAAACGGCGAGGAGGGCATCTACATCGTGCAGGACGACGGCTCCATCAAAGCCGAGTCACCCCTGTACTGGAGCGACTCCGGCGAACACACCGTCACCGCCTGGTATCCCGCAAAGAGTGGCACCATCGACCTCAGCAACCAAAGCCAAAGTCTTGCCTATCTGTTGAGCGGCACAGGAACGGGCGACTACCAGAACCCCGTCGCCCTGACCTTCACCCACGCTCTGGCGAAGGTGCGCGTCACGCCTACCGGCGAGGTGCTCGGCGAGGTAACCTCCCTCCAGCTTTATACCTATACACAGTGTACTTATGAAAATGGTAAAGTAAAGCAAGGCTCACAAGAGGGCTGGATAGAGATGAAGAAGTGCGAATACAACGGCATCCCCTGCTGGGAGGCGAACGTAGTGCCCGGCTGCGAGATAACCAAGCTGATGGCGAACAACACCGAGGAGCGCGCCCTCTCCGCCGCCATCATCCCCGAAGCGGGCGAATTCTACGACATTACGCTTAAGAAGGATGACCCGGGCTATACCGAAGTGAGCGAAGGCAACTACACCGTGGACAACGAAAAGGGACTGAAGAACCTCGCCAAACTGGTGAACAACGGAAAGACCGACATCAACATCACCCTGACCGAAGACATCTCCCTGACCGAAGACTGGACGCCGATAGGCATAGACAGAAACCACCAATACACCGGCACCTTCGACGGCGGCAACAAGACCATCACGGGGCTGACCGTTAGGGGAAGTAATGAGTATGCGGGCCTGTTCGGACGTATCGGCTCCGGCGGCACGGTGAAGAACGTGAAGTTGGAGAATGTGTGGATAGAAAGCGATTTCTGGAATACCTGCATCGGCGGCGTGGCGGGATACAGCTATGGCACCCTTGAATGCTGCGTGGTGTCGGGCAGTGTTATCTGTAAAGCTTCCAGCAGCAATGCTGGCGGTGTGGTGGGCTACCAATTAGGCGGTTCCATCACCGGATGCAGCTCCTCGGCCATAGTGGAGGGAGCAAGCATTGCCGGCGGCATAGCAGGTGTAACGAATAGTGGTGCCTCCCTGACCGCCTGCTATGCCACGGGCGATGTGACCCTTGTAAGTAGCGGTACAGCCACCTGTTTTGCCGGCGGCGTGGTGGGAAGCAACATCTCAAGCACCCTCAAAGCCTGCTATGCCTGGGGCAGCGTGACCGGTAGCGGAAGCGGCACCCTCTATGTAGGCGGCGTAACGGGAACCAACGACGATAGCACCCTCCAAGCCTGCTACCATGCCAAGGGAGCTGTCAGCTTGGATGGAACCACAGGCGGCGTAATAGGACGGAACTATAAACTGTTCAAAGCCCCTGTCATCACCGCCTGCTACTGGGGAGACAACGGCCAGGAACAAGGCATCGGTGAAAATCAGGCAGGCACAACCGGCGGAACCGAGCAGGTGACGAACGGTAACTGGAAGAATGCAATGGACGAGATGAACAAGGCCCTGGGAAGTGCAGGCTGGCTGTACGAACCCACCACCGGAACATTACCTACATTGACAAGATGGTAAACCGTCGGGCGGGAAAAGTTCCGCCCGTAACGGAAGATAACCGAAGTATAACATTAACAAAGAAATGAATACTATAACGCCCTGTATATAATGTTGGCTTCATAGGAACATAAGGGATAAGTATTCCCTTGATGTTGCCATATGTGCCAGAGAAGGGAATAATCCCGTGACGTAATACCCCGCCATCCATCCGGAGGCGGGGTATCGGTTTATGTGGAATTCGCAAAATCCACGCCTCCGAATTATTCTTAGATCCGGGTCTTTCCTCCTCGACTGTGTTCGAACGCAATATTGGGGCTCTGCCGTGCGATCAAAGCGGTGCGTATCTCCCGACTGCATTTCTGTCGTTTGAGCATTCCGGCCGGATGCCGCAACCGGCAAAGTCGCATGCATCTCCGTACCGTGCATTTCGTTGCTGCCGGTACCGCGTGTCGCCCCACCCCGTTCTTTTGCTTTTTCGATCCAAATGATATATACTTTTGAACTTTTTTCATTACATTTGCATGTTTTTGATATTCCGGAACGGGCCCGGAATACTCCTCGGAATGTCCAAAGAATTCACGAAAAAGACGAATGATAAAGTCGTTGGAACTGGATTGCGTTGAAAAGCTGCTGTTTTCGGACGCAAGGATCGACCGTGCGGAGCTGCCGCTCGGCGAGGTGGCCGCATGTTATGAATTCCTCCGCGAATTTGCGGCCGAGAAGGTGATCTACGGCATCAACACCGGCTTCGGCCCCATGGCCCAGTGGCGTGTCGATGACCGCTACCTCACCGACCTGCAGTACAACATCATCCGCAGCCACTCGACCGGCGCCGGCGAGCCGCTGCCCGACCTCTATGTCCGGGCGGCGATGATCGCCCGGCTCGGCACCCTGCTGCAGGCCCGTTCGGGCATCCATCCCGAGGTGGTCGATCTGCTGGTGGAGTTCATCAACCGCGGCATCTGCCCGTTCATCCCCGAGCACGGGAGCGTGGGCGCCAGCGGCGATCTGGTGCAACTGGCCCACATCGCCCTGACGCTGATCGGCGAGGGCGAGGTGCACTATCGGGGCGAGTGGCGCCCCGCGGCGGAGGTGCTGCGCGAAAACGGCCTCGCGCCCATGTGTATCCACATCCGCGAGGGGCTTTCGATCACCAACGGCACCTCGGTGATGACGGGCATCGGGCTCGTCAATCAGTTCCATGCCGAGCGGCTGCTCGACTGGGCCACGTTGGCTTCGGTGATGATGAACGAGATTGCGGCCTCCTACGACGACTTCATGGCCGAGGGGCTCAACGAATGCCGGCGCCACGAGGGCCAGCAGGTCATCGCCCGCCGCATGCGGGCGCTCGCCGAAGGGGGCAGCCGCATGCTCCGCCGCGAACACGAACTCTACGGCGGCATTTCGTCCGAGGTCAAAACCTTCGACAGCTGCCGCAAGGTCCAGGCCTACTATTCGCTGCGCTGCGCCCCGCAGATTCTGGGGCCTGTCCATGAGACGCTGCAGCAGGCGCGCCGGGTGCTCGAGGAGGAGCTCAACTCGGCCTGCGACAACCCCATTGTCGATCCCGTCCGCCGCAACGTATTCCACGGCGGCAATTTCCACGGTGACTACATCTCGCTCGAGGAGGACAAGGTGAAGATCGCCATGGTCCGCCTGGCGATGACGGCCGAGCGGCAGCTGAACTACCTCTTCCACGACCGGATCAACAACATCCTGCCGCCGTTCCTGAACCTCGGAACGCTCGGACTCAACTACGGCATGCAGGCCTGCCAGTTCACGGCCACTTCGACAACGGCCGAGTGCCAGACGCTGGCCATGCCCAACTACGTGCACAGCATCCCGAACAACAACGACAATCAGGACATCGTCAGCATGGGTACCAACTCGGCGCTGATATGCAAACGGGTGATCGACAACGTCTTCCAGGTGATGTCGATCCACTTCATCGCCCTGGCCCAGGCCGTAGACTGTCTGAAGATCGCCGGGGAGCTCGCTCCCGTGTCGCGCCGTGTCTACGATGACGTGCGGGCGATCATCCCCGCATTCGTCGAGGATGCCCCGTTCTACCGCCAGATCGCGGCCGTCGAGGCGTATTTGCGAAACAATCCGTTGAACCTGAAATAGTACGACGATCATGAGATATGCACTGGTTACGGGAGGATCCCGGGGGCTGGGACGGGCCGTCTGCCTGAAGCTGGCGGCGCAGGGCTGGCCCGTGGTGATCAACTACCGTTCGAACGACGCGGCAGCACACGAGACGCTCCGCGCAATCACCGAGGCGGGGGGACAGGCCGAACTGCTGCCCTTCGACGTGGCCGACCCCGAGGCGATTGAGCAGGCCCTGGGCCGCTGGAGCGAGGCTCACCCGGACGACTACATCGCCGTCGTGGTGAACAACGCGGGCATCCGCCGCGACAACTTGATGGTCTTCATGCAGAACGACGAGTGGCACCGGGTGCTCGACACGACGCTCAACGGCTTTTTCTACGTCACGCGGCGCCTCCTGAAGGAGATGCTCACCCACCGCTGGGGCCGGATCGTCAATATGGCCTCGCTCTCGGGTATCAAGGGGCTTCCGGGACAGGCAAACTACTCGGCGGCCAAGGCGGCGCTGCTCGGGGCGACGAAGGCCCTCGCGCAGGAGGTCGCACCGCGCAAGGTGACGGTCAATGCCGTGGCTCCGGGATTCATCGAGACCGACATGACCCGCGACCTCGACGAGAAGGAACTCCGCAAGCTCGTGCCGGCGGGCCGCTTCGGAAAACCCGAGGAGGTGGCGGCGCTGGTCGCCTTCCTCGTCTCGGACGATGCCGCCTACATCACCGGCGAGGTGATCTCGATCAATGGCGGACTGTATACTTGATACTTGAAAATACTTAATACGGAATAGATGGAACGACGTGTCGTCATAACGGGCATGGGAATCTGGTCGTGCCTGGGACAGAATCTGAACGAGGTGAAGGAGTCGCTCTACGCCGGGCGGTCGGGCATCGGCGTGGAACGGGAGCGGCTCGACTACGGCTACCGCTCGGGGCTGACGGGTCTGGTCCCGCGGCCGCAGCTCAAGGGGGTCATCGACCGCCGCCTGCGTGTCGGGCTGTCGGAGGAGGCCGAATATGCCTACATGGCCTCGCGGCAGGCTTTCGAGCAGTCGCTCATGGACGAGGCCTACCTGCGCGAAAACGAGGTGGGCATCCTCTTCGGCAACGACTCCTCGGCCAAACCGGTCATCGAGGCGGCCCGCATCATGGATGAGAAGCACGACTCGGCGCTGCTCGGCTCGGGGCTGATCTTCCAGTCGATGAACTCCACGGTGACGATGAACCTCAGTACGATCTTCCACCTGCGGGGCATCAACTTCACCGTCAGCGCGGCCTGCGCCAGCGGCTCGCATTCGATCGGCATGGCCTACCTGCTCATCCGGCAGGGGCTGCAGGATGCCGTGCTGTGCGGCGGCGCACAGGAGGTCAATTACTACTCGATGGCCACGTTCGACGCGCTGGCCGCCTTCTCGGTGCGCATGAACGAGCCGACAAAGGCTTCGCGTCCGTTCGACCGCGACCGCGACGGACTGATCCCCAGCGGCGGTGCGGCGGCCCTCGTGCTCGAAGAGTACGAACATGCCGTGCGGCGCGGCGCCCCGATTTTGGCCGAGGTCTGCGGCTACGGCTTCTCGTCCAACGGCGGGGGCATCTCGCAGCCCAGCGACGACGGCTCGGTGACGGCCATCCGGCGCGCCCTCGAGGCCGCATCGATGCAGCCCGACGAGATCGACTACGTCAATGCGCACGCCACCTCGACGCCTCAGGGCGACATGTTCGAGGCCATCGCCCTCGACCGGGTCTTCCGCGGTACGCACGCCCTCATCAGTTCGACCAAGTCGATGACCGGCCACGAGTGCTGGATGGGCGGGGCGAGCGAGATCGTCTATTCGACACTGATGATGCAGCACAATTTCGTGGCGCCGAACATCAACCTCGAGCATCCGGACGAGTATGCCGAGAAACTCAACCTGACGGCCGTCACGGTCGATACACAGGTCGATACGGTGCTCTCCAACTCGTTCGGGTTCGGAGGTACGAACAGCGCCCTGGTGATCCGCAAGGTCAAATAGTCAAAGATTCCGGCCATGAAACTCTTCCCCGCATTGGAAAAAGCCTATACGCGCGAGCCGCTCACGGCCCGCGAGGCGCAGCGGCAGGCGCAGTTCATCGCCTTCGGCCCCATCGTTTTCCAGGTCTCGCGGCTGATGGTCAGGTTCGGAATCTTGGAGCTGCTGCGCGAGCGCGACGGAGGGATGACGATCGGAGAGATCGCCGCCGAGACGAAACTCTCGGACTATGCCGTGCGGGTGCTGCTTGAGGCCTCGCTTTCGATCGGCACGGTGCTCGTCGATCCCGCGAGCGAGCGCTTCACGCTCTCGAAGACGGGCTGGTTCCTGCTCACCGACGCCTCGACACGCGTGAACATGGACTTCAACCACGACGTCAATTACGAGGGGCTGTTCCGCCTCGAGGAGTCGCTCCGCGAGGGACGCCCGGCCGGACTGGAGCACTTCGGCCCCTGGCCGACGGTCTACGAGGGGCTGTCGCAGCTTCCCGAACAGGTGCGCAGGAGCTGGTTCGCCTTCGACCACTTCTATTCGGACCATTCGTTCGACGAGGCGCTGCGGGTGATCTTCTCGCAGCCTGTCGGGCAGCTGCTCGACGTGGGCGGCAACACGGGCCGCTGGGCCCTGCGCTGTGTGGCTTATAACCCGCAGGTCGAGGTGACGGTCATGGACCTTCCGCAGCAGGTGGCCATGATGCGCAGCCAGACGGCCGGCCACGAGGGTGCCGGGCGGATCCGCGGCTATGGCTGCAACCTGCTCGATGCCGAAGAGCCCTTCCCGACCGACCGCCGCTACGATGCGATCTGGATGAGCCAGTTCCTCGACTGCTTCGGCGAGGAGGAGATCCGCTCGATCCTCGGCCGTGCGGCCCGCATCATGACAGATCAAACACGCCTATATATTATGGAGACCTTCTGGGACCGCCAGAAGTTCGAGCCGGCAGCCTTCTGTCTGACGCTGACAAGCCTCTACTTCACGGCCATCGCCAACGGCAACAGCCGGATGTACCATTCGGAGACGATGCAGCGGCTGGTCGAGGAGTCCGGACTGGAGGTCGAGACCGTCCACGACTTCCTGGGCTGGGGACACAGCATCATGGTATGCAGAAAAACGGACAAACATTGAATTGAATCGGATATGGAAAGAAAGGAAATCGAAGAAAAAGTCAAGGCCTTCCTCATCGACGAACTGGAGGTCGAGGAGGAGAAGATTGCGCCCGAAGCGCTGTTGAAGGAGGATATCGGCATCGACAGCCTCGACTTCGTGGACATCGTCGTGATCGTCGAGCGCACGTTCGGCTTCAAGATCAAGCCCGAGGAGATGGCCGGCGTCAAGACCCTCAGCGACTTCTGCGACTACATCGAAACCAAGGTCGGCAACCGCTGACCGAAGCCCCGCAGATTGCGAAGCGATGGGTGCCGAAGCGAAAACCGAGGCGATGCGCGATCCGGCGCATGACGGCTGGCAGGGGACGACCGACGGCCGACCGTGGATGCTGCGGTCGCTCGTCGTGCTGTTCCGCTGGGTGAACATCCGCTGCCTCTACGCCGTCATGTCGGTGGTGGTCGTCTTCTACATGCTGGCGAACGGCCGCAACCGCCGTGCGATCGCCCGACTGTTCCGCGAACACCTCGGCTACGGACGCTGGCGGACGCTGTGCGCCGTCTACGCGAACCACTTCCGTTTCGGGCAGGTCATCCTCGACCGCTTTGCGGTCTACGCCGGATGCCGGTTCCGGGTCGAGATCGAGCACAACGACTACTACAACGAGCTGGCCTCGGCTCCCAGGGGCTTCATCATGGTCAGCTCCCACGTGGGCAACTACGAGTTGGCCGGGTATACGCTCCGCCCCGAGCAGAAACGCTTCCACGCGCTGGTCTATGCGGGCGAGAAGCAGACCGTGATGCAGAACCGCGCGAAGTGCTTTGCCGGCAACAACATCGAGATGGTCCCCGTCCTGCGTGACATGTCGCACCTGTTCATCGCCAACCGGGCGCTCGAGGAGGGCGACATCGTCGGCATGCCCGGCGACCGCCTCTTCGGCTCGCAGAAGAGCGTCACGTGCGACTTCCTGGGTGCTCCGGCCCGCTTCCCGCTGGGCCCCTTTGCCCTGGCCGTCCAGCGCGAGGTCCCGATGCTGTCGATCTTCGTGATGAAGGAGGGCGTGAAACGCTACCGGATCTTCGTCGATCGCATCGATGCGGGTGATCCCGGTGCGCCGAAACGGGAACTCATGGAACATGCTGCCCGGACGTTTGCCGCCCAGCTGGAGCGCATTGTGCGTCGTTACCCGACGCAATGGTTCAACTACTACGACTTCTGGGAATAACCATGGAATTCGAAAAGATCGACATTCTCGACCTGCTGCCGCAGCGGCCGCCGTTCGTCCTGATCGACCGCCTCGTCCATTTCGACGAGCACCGCACGGTGACGCGCTTTACCGTCCCCGAGGGGCACCTCTTCTGTGAGGAGGGATGCCTGCAGGCCGCCGGGCTGATCGAGAACATCGCGCAGACCTGCGCGGCCCGCATGGGCTATATCAACCTGATCAACGCCGAGCGCGTGAAGCTGGGCTTCATCGGGGCCATCCGCGATCTGGAGATCCGGCGGCGCCCGCGTTGCGGCGAGACGCTGGTCACGACGATCGAAAACCTCGAGGAGATCTTCCGCATGATGCTGGTCGATGCCGTCGTCCGCTCGGGCGACGAGGTGCTGGCCACGGCGCGCATGAAGATCGCCCTGAGCGAAACCGACGCACAAAACGCATGACGATGAAAAGCGACACGAAGATAACGAAGGGACTGACCGCCTCGAAACGTTTCGAGGTGCGCTTCAGCGAGGTGGACTCGATGAACATCGTGTGGCACGGCTCCTATCCGCTCTACTTCGAGGATGCCCGCGAAGCCTTCGGCGCCAGGTACGGACTGGGCTACATGGACATCTTCGGCAACGGATACTATGCGCCGCTGGTCGAACTGTCGTTCAAGTACAAGTCGCCGATCGTCTACGGCATGCCCTGCCGCATCGACATCCACTATCGGCCGACCGAAGCGGCCAAGATCGTCTTCGACTACGAGATACACCATGCCGAGACCGACGAGTTGCTGGCTACGGGCCACAGCGTGCAGGTCTTCATGGACAAGGAGTACCGGCTGGTGTGGATCACGCCGGAATTTTACGCACAATGGAAAGAGCGCTGGAACATGAACTGATCGTCCGCACGGGCGACCACATCCTCTCCCCGCTGGGCATGGACTCGGCGGAGACCTTCGGCCGTGTGCTCGAGGGACGTTCGGGCCTCTGCCGCTACGAGGGGCTGTGGGGAATCCCCGAGCCGTTCGTCGCTTCGCTGCTCGATTTCGGGCTTGTGGACCGGGCCTTCGGGGAGCGTTTCGGCTCCGGGCTCGCGGAGAAGTACACCGGATTTGAGCGCATGTGCCTCCTTTCGGCATCACAGGCCATCGGTGAGGCGCGGATCGATCCCTCTTCGCCCCGGGTGCTCTTCCTGCTCTCGACCACGAAGGGCAACGTGGCGCTGCTCGAGCGTGAGAATGCGCTCCGCGACGAGGTGCTTCCCGGCTGGTCGGCACGCCGCATTGCCGCCTTCTTCCGCAACCCGAACGACCCCGTGGTCGTCTCGAACGCCTGTACGTCGGGGCTCTGTGCGCAGATCGCCGCCATGCGGGCCCTGCAGAGCGGGCGTTGCGACCATGCCGTGGTGATCGGCGCCGAGCGGCAGTCGAAATTCATCGTCTCGGGCTTCCAGTCCTTCAAGGCCCTCTCCCCGGAGCCGTGCCGCCCCTTCGACCGCGACCGTGCGGGGTTGAATGTCGGCGAGGCTGCCGCCACGATCGTCTACTCGCGGCGTCGGCGCGACGAGGTGGACCCCGGCGAATGGGTGGCCTGCCGCGGGGCGATCCGCAACGATGCCAACCACATCTCGGGCCCGTCGCGCACGGGTGAGGGGTGCTACCGGGCTCTGCGGGCCATCCTGCGGGACGTGGCTCCCGGGACGCTGGCCTTCATCAACGCGCACGGCACGGCCACGCCCTACAACGACGAGATGGAGTCGATCGCCATCGACCGGGCCGGACTGGCGGAGGTGCCCGTAAACGGGCTGAAGGGCTATTTCGGACATACGATGGGTGCGGCCGGCATTCTGGAGACGATCCTCTCGATGCGGGCCGTCGAACAGGGGGTGGTCCTCTCCACGCGCGGATATGCCGCGTGCGGAGTGTCGCACCCGCTGAAGATTTCGGCCGAGCAGGGCACGACCGACCGGGACAGCTTCGTCAAGATGCTCTCCGGGTTCGGCGGATGCAATGCGGCCATGTTGTTCAAACGGGGAGGAATGCCATGCTGACGATCGGAAGATGGATCCGGCTGACGCCCGCCGGGGCGGTGCGCGACGGAGAGCCCGTAAGGCTGGAGCCTTCGGACGACCCGCTGCTTGTGGCCCTCTACCGCAGGTATGCGGGCGGTTATCCGAAGTTTTTCAAGATGGACCCGCTCTGCCGCCTGGGATTCGTCGCCTCGGAGCTGCTGCTCGACGGCGAAGCGGAGCGTTTCACCCCGCGCGAGGACCGCGCCGTGGTGCTCTTCACCCGCAGCGGTTCGTTCGCCAGCGACAGCCGCTACCAGCAGACGATCGCCGACCCGGCGGACTACTACCCCAGCCCGGCGGTCTTTGTCTATACGCTGGCCAACATCGTGACCGGAGAGATCGCCATCCGGAACAGGTACCTCGGCGAAACCTCGTGCTACCTGCTCGACGGGGATCCGGTTCCGCAGATGGTCGCCACGGTCGGCGAGGCGTTCCTCGATCCGGAAACGCGGTCGGTGCTCTGCGGCTGGGTCGAGCACCCCGGCGGCGGGGAGGCGGCGGCCACACTCTTCCTGGTCGGCTGCGAGGAGGTGCCCGGAGGAATTGCATGGACGGAAGAGTCGGTGAGGGAAATTATGGATATTCAACGATAAACACGAGTTATTTGAAGATATGGAAGAACTGATTTACGAACTCAAGAATGCTATTATCGAGGCCCTGAACCTCGAGGAGGTCAAACCCGAGGAGATCGACAACGACGCTCCGCTGTTCGGCGACGGTCTGGGACTGGATTCGATCGACGCCCTGGAGCTGATCGTCCTGATGGAGAAGAGGTACGGCATCAAGCTGAAGGACCCCTCCGTCGGCCGCGAGATCTTCCGGAGCATCAACGTCATGGCCCGGTATATCGCCGAGAACCGCACGAAATAGGCACTGCGATGAAGGAGCCGATATGGATCACGGGAGCCGGAATCGTCTCGGCCGTCGGGTGTAACAAGCGCGAGGTGCTCGATTCGCTCGTTGCCGGGCGTTCGGGCATCGGGCCGATGCGCCACCTGCGGAGCGTGCATACCGAGTTTCCCGTGGGCGAGGTGCCGATGAGCGACGAAGCGCTGTGTGCAGCGCTGGGTATCGATGCCTCGACGCCGACCATCCGCACGGCCCTGCTGGGCATGCTGGCCCTCGGTGAGGCGCTCGATGAGGCCGGTTTGTCCGGCGGTGAACTGCCCGGGGCGGCCTTCATCTCGGGAACGACCGTCGGCGGCATGGACCGCAGCGAGTGCTACTACCCCGATTTCCTGGCCAACGACTCGCGCAACGAATACATCGCCATGCACGACTGCGGAGCCTCGACGGAACTGATTGCCGACCGCTTCGGCCGCTTCGGGTTCGTGTCCACCCCATCGACGGCCTGCTCTTCGGCGATGAACGCCATTCTGGTCGGTGCCAACCTGATCCGCAGCGGGGCGTTCGACATCGTGGTGGCCGGAGGCAGCGAGTGCCTCACGCGCTTCCACCTGAACGGGTTCAACGCGCTGATGATCCTCGACACGCAGCCCTGTCGGCCGTTCGACGCCACGCGCGCCGGTCTGAACCTCGGCGAGGGCGCCGCCTACGTGGTGCTCGAGCGGGCCGCTTCGGCCCGGAGGCGCGGCGTGCGTGCGCTGGCGACGCTCGACGGCGTGGCGAACACCTGCGACGCCTTCCACCAGACGGCCTCCTCGGCCGATGGCGAAGGGGCCTTCCGGGCCATGCGCGGGGCGCTGGCCGATGCGGGGCTCGACCCCTCGGAGGTGGACTACATCAACGCCCACGGAACCGGAACGCCCAACAACGACGCCAGTGAGAGTGCCGCCATGCTGCGGCTCTTCGGCGACCGTGTGCCGCCCGTCTCCTCGACCAAGGCCTTCACCGGACATACGACCAGCGCGTCGGGCGCCATCGAGACGGTCATCTGCCTCCTGGCCCTCCGGCACGGGTTCCTCCCGGTCAATCTCAACTGGCAGCACCCGATGGACAACGGCATCGTCCCGGTTCGGGAGAGCCGGCCGCCGCGTGAGATCCGCCACGTGTTGTGCAACTCGTTCGGATTCGGCGGCAACGACTCCTCGCTGCTCCTTTCGAAATGGCAAGAACGATGAAACGAATCTACATACGCGCCGCCGAGCAGATCTCGCTCCAGCAGCCGCTCAGCGAAGAGTGGATGTCGGCTCCCGTGTACTGCCGCGAGCCCTATGCGCGGGCCGTCGATCCCGACTTCCGCCGATGGCTCTCGCCGGGCGAGAGCCGCCGGCTGGGCAGGATCCTCAAGCGGGCGCTGGTCATCGGCCGCGTGATCGCCGACAAGACGGGCATCGGGATACCCGATGCCATCCTCGTCGGCACGGGGCTGGGCTGCATGGAGAATACGGAGCGCATCCTCGAGCCGCTGTGCCGCGACGGCGAGCAGATGCTGAGCCCCACGCACTTCATGCAATCGACGCACAACACCATTGCCGCGCTGCTCGCCATACACTCCGGGGCGCACGGATACAACATCACCTACTCGCACAAGGATCTTTCGTTCGACCTGGCCTTGCAGGATGCCTGCATGCAGCTCCGCGCGGGGGCTCTCCGCACGGCGCTGGTCGGCGGGTTCGACGAGCTGACCCCCTCCTATTACACCCTGCTCCGGCGGATCGGCTGCCTCGGGGCGGAGGGACAGGCGCCGGGTTCGGAGGCGGCCGTGTCGCTGCTGCTCACGGACGACGGCCGCGATGCGCTGTGCGAGGTGGCCGCCATGCGCATCCGCTACCGGCCGACCGACGACGAACTGTCCGAAATGCTCTCGGAGGCGCTTGCCGAGGCGGGCATTGCACCGGAGGGGCTTGCGGGAATCCTGACGGGAGCGGACGGCAATCCGGCGAACGATCGCTTCTACGAGACCTTCGTTTCGCGGCTGCTGCCCGGCGTACCTGCGCTCCGCTACCGACACCTGTTCGGCACCGGGTACTCGGCCTCGGCCTACGGCGTCTATGCGGCGGCGCACTGTCTCGGCCGGGGCTTCATCCCGCCCGCGCTCCGCTGCGGTGCCGCGCCGCTCGGCGACGGCCGCCCGCAGGCCCTTGCGGTGCTCAACCAGCGCGGGGGCAAACATTACTCACTCGTTATCCTGCGCGCCCTATGTGGAGACTGATCCTGTTGGCCCTCGGGCAGTCGGCCCTGATGGTGGCCTGCCAGCTGCTGCAGAAGATCGCGCTCAACCGTGCCGGCGACTTCGTATGGAGCTGGGGCTGGTTCTGCCGCTTCTTCGCCAATTTTTACATGATCGGCAGCGGGCTGTGCTTCGCGGCCACGGCCTTCTGCTGGCTCTACATGCTCAAGCGCTACCCGTTCAGCATGGTCTACCCGATGCTGAGCCTGGCCTACGTCATGGGCATGCTGGCCGCCGTCGTCTTCTTCCACGAACAGATTCCGCTGACGCGCTGGATCGGCATCGCCCTGATCATGGCCGGATGCGTATTAATTGCCAAATAAACCATGAAAACCGCAGTTACGATCCTTTTCCTGCTCCTCGCGGGCCTCGGAAACCTCCCGGCGCAGACCCCGCACGACCCGGCGGAGGCGGAGCTCATCGCCGCCATCGACCGGAGCGCCTCGGCGATAAGGAGCCTGCAGTGCGACTTCACCCAGACCAAGGAGCTCTCGCTCCTGCAGGACAAGATGGTGTCGCGGGGGGTGATGTACTACCGCCAGGAGGGAGGAAAACTCCACTGGGAGTACCTCTCGCCCTATACCTATACGTTCGTGCTGAACGGTGACCGGGTGATGATGCGTTCGCCCGGCCATACCGACGTGGTCGAGACCTCGGGCAACAGGATGTTCCGGCAGATCGCACGGATCATGATGCATTCGCTGACGGGCCGGTGCCTCACGCAGGAGGCGGAGTTCGACACGCAGGTCCGTGCGGAAGACGGACGCTGGATCGCCACGCTGAAGCCGGTCCGGCGCGAGATGCGGCAGTTCTTCACCGAGGTGAGGCTCTGCTTCGACCCCGGACGGAAACTGGTCACCCGTGTGGAACTGCTCGAGGAGAGCGGCGACCGCACGGTGATCGAACTGAAAAACATACGGACCGATGTGGACATCGACGAAAAGTATTTTGCTGTCGATTAGCCTGCTGCTGGCCGTCGGCTCGGCTGCGGCCTCACCGCGGGAGGACTTCTTCCCGGACGGCGAGGGCGAGCGCCGCGAGTATGCCGTGGCGCTGGGTTTCGGAGAGGCCCGTCTCTCGGGTGTCTGCGTCGTGAAGTGCATGGAGGGGGCGGTTGTCGGCTCGCTGCTCAACGAGTTCGGCATCCGCGCTTTCGACTTCCGCTACGACCCGAAGCGTGGCCGCGTGAGGCTCTCGAACCTGACGGCCTTCCTCGACCGGTGGTACATCCGCCGGACGTTGCGGCGCGACCTGGCGCTGCTGCTGCAGTGCGGCGCTGTCTCCGGGGAGCGGGTCGTGCGCGGCCGCAGCATCCGCCTTTGCGAGGACGGATCGCTGGAACTCAACCATATGCGGCGGGCGTTGAGCTACCGCTTCACCCCGTTGGACCCAAACAGGGACGAACGATGAAACTACTGAACGGCTTTTTCTTTGTCGAAGCGGCGACGACGGACGACGAGGGTACCTGCTACCGCCTCCGTCTCGACCCGCAGCATGTGATCTTCCGGGCCCACTTCCCCGGCAACCCCATCACGCCGGGCGTCTGCATCGTCCAGCTGGTCACCGAACTGCTCGAATGGATGACCGGCCGGCGGCTCGAGCTGCGGCGGGTGGTCAATGTCAAGTTCCTCCATGTCCTCTCGCCGGCCGAGCGCACCTCCGTGCAGGTGCTCTTCCGCAGCGTGGACTTCGACGGTGCGCAGTGCCGCGTCAAGGCCGTGCTGAAGGACGGCGGGCTGCAGCTCGCCCAACTCTCCCTGATCTGCGACGATGTTACGGAAGAGTGACAGAAGCATGCCCGGGCCGCGTTTCTGCGCCGTCATCCCGACATACAACAATGCCGGGACGCTCCTCGACGTCGTTGTGCGCACGCACCGGCAGCTGCCCGATATCATCGTGGTGAACGACGGTTCGACCGATGCGACGGCCGCGTGCCTCGCCTCGTCGCCGGTGCCTGTTACGGTCGTCGCCCTTGCGCGGAACCGCGGCAAGGGATATGCCCTGCGCGAAGGCTTCCGCAAGGCCCGGGCGTGCGGCTTCACCCATGCGGTGACGATCGACGCCGACGGACAGCACTACCCCGAGGACATCCCGGCCCTCGTCGCCGCCTCGCGCCGCAACCCGGCGGCCCTGATCGTCGGCAGCCGTCCGTTCGACCACGAGAACATGCCCCGCGGAAACACCTTCGCCAACCGTTTCTCGAACTTCTGGTTCCGCCTGCAGACGGGCATCGACCTGCCCGACACGCAGACCGGGCTGCGCATCTATCCCCTCTCCGGCATTCGGGGCGAGCGCTGGCTGACGGCCCGCTACGAGGCGGAGCTCGAGCTGCTCGTGGCTTCGGCCTGGGCCGGCGTGCCGCTGTGCCCGGTGACGGTCCGGGTGAGTTATCCCGAGGACCGCGTAACGCATTTCCGCCCGGTGATGGACTTCGTGCGCATCTCGCTGCTCAACACCGTGCTGTGCCTGCTGGCCGCCGTATACGGCTGGCCCCGTACCCTTTTCCGAAAACTGCTGCGATGAGTGCCGCCATACATACCTCCCGAACCGTGCCCGTCACGGTGCCAAGGATCGCCCGCTCGCTCTACTCGATCCTCTTCCTGTGTGTCAGCATGTTCCTGCTGGTGCTGCCCGCGACGTTCCTCTACTTCCGCATCGGGGGCGCGACCGAGCGCAAGCGCCGCCGCCTGCACCGCTTCATCTGCCGCGCCTCGCGCTTCATCGTCCGGCGTGTGCCGGGTACGTGCTTCACGCTCGACAACTCCGTCGGCGAACGGTTCGACAAACCCGCGGTCATCATCAGCAACCACCAGTCGCACCTCGACCTGATGTGCATCCTGATGCTGACCCCGAACCTCGTCGTGCTGACCAACGACTGGGTCCACCGCAACCCGATCTACGGACTGGTGATCCGCTATGCGGAGTTCTACGCCGTGTCGGACGGCATCGAGGCCAATCTCGGCCGGCTGGCTGACCTGGTCCGCCGCGGCTATTCGATCGTCGTCTTCCCCGAAGGGACGCGCTCTCCCGACTGCCGGATCGGACGCTTCCACCGCGGGGCCTTCTACCTGGCCGAGCAGCTGCACCTCGACCTGCTGCCGATCTACCTGCACGGTGTCGGCCACGTGCTGCCCAAGCGCGATTTCATGCTTCGCCGCGGGTCGATGCATGCCGAGGTCGGCCGGCGGATCACCCCCGACGATCCCCGTTACGGCGCCGACTACAAGGCCCGCACCTCGGCCATCCGCCGCCACTACGTCGCCCATTACGCCGCCCTTTGCGCCCGGCGCGAGACGGCCGACTACTATGCGTGGTACGTGTGCGAGAAGTACCGTACGGCGGGCCGGCGGGCTCACCGGGCCTGCTGCCGCCTGCTGCGGCGCAACGGCAACTTCAGGGAGGCTGTCGGCGCGATGCCCGAAGCGGCCTCCGTTCGGATCGACAACGCCTCGACGGGCGAGTTCGCCCTGCTCTGTGCGCTGGTCCGACCGCAATGCGAGATCCATGCCGTGGAGTGCGACCCGAAACGCCGGGCCGTGGCTGCCCGGGCGCTCTCGCTGCCCGAAAACCTCCACCTGCATGCCTCCGCGGCGGATGTCCCGCCCGATGCACTCCGCTACCGGCTCGACGACGGCCGGCCGGTTGCGGCCACGGATGGAACCGACGCCTGCGTCACAATCGTTCCGGTCCGATGAAAAAGCGCTGTGTCATCATAGGAAGCGGCCTCGGGGGGCTGTCGTGCGGGGTTATCCTGGCCCGGAACGGATACGACGTGACTGTTCTGGAGCAGGATGCCCGGATCGGCGGATGCCTGCAGTGCTTCCGCAGGGGCGACGCGAAGTTCGAGACCGGCATGCACTTCATCGGCAGCTGCGACGAGGGGCAGGTGCTCCGGCGGCTGTTGCGCTACCTCGAGGCGTTCGACGACCTTCGGTTGAGCCGCCTCGATCCCTCGGGCTACGAGGTGATCTCGCTCGGAGGCGAGCATTTCCGGCTGGCGCAGGGGCGCGAAGCCTTCATCGAGGAGCTGGCGGCACGTTTTCCCGCCGAACGCGGCCGGCTGAACGACTATTTCGACCTGATCGGACGCATCGCCCGGGCCTCGTCGCTGCATGCCCTGCAGTCCGGGACCTCGGATCTCGGCGTCCTGGCCGAATACCAGATGCGGAGCATCGACTCGGTGCTCGACGCGCTGATCCGCGACCTGCTGCTGCGCGATGTACTGGTGGGCAATCTGCCGCTCTACGCCGCCGAGAAGGGACGCACGCCCTTTGCCACCCACGCCTTCATCACCGATTTCTATAACCGGGGGGCTTTCCGCATCGTGGGCGGCAGCGACGCCGTGGCCGAGTCGCTCGCACGTTCCCTTGTGCGCCGCGGCGGCCGGATCGAGACCTGCCGCAGGGTTGTGCGGATCCGTTGCGATGCCGCCGGGGTTCGTGCCGTCGAGACCGAAGACGGACGCAGCTGCCCGGCCGATCTGGTGATCTCGAGCATCCACCCGCAGCGGACACTCGGCCTGCTCGACAGCGGGCTGATCCGCCCCGCCTACCGCAACCGCATTGCCGCGCTGCGCAACACGACGGCCGGATTCACGCTCTACCTCCGTTTCAAGCAGGGGCAGGTCCCCTACATGAACCACAACCACTACGGATACACCGGCACAACCCCCTGGGGGTGCGAACACTATACCGAAGAGGAGTGGCCCCGCGGCTACCTCTACATGCACATGTGTCACGAGGAGCATCCCGCCCATGCCCGGTGCGGTGTGGTGATCTCCTACATGTCCATCGACGACCTGACGCCGTGGCTCGACACGCGGGTCGGACACCGCGGCGCGGACTACGAGGCCTTCAAGCGCCGCAAGGCCGAGCGTCTGCTCGAGGTCGTCGAGCGCGATTTCCCGGGACTTCGACAGCAGATTGACGCCTGTTACACCTCCACGCCGCTCACCTACCGCGACTATACGGGGACCGTGGACGGATCGATGTACGGCGTCGTGCACGACGTGCAGGCCGGTGTCGGCAGCCGCGTCTCCCACCGCACCCGCATCCCCAACCTCCTGCTGGCCGGGCAGAGCGTCAATTCGCACGGGATCCTGGGGGTACTGGTCGGCTCGCTCATCGCATGCGGCGAGGCAGTGGGTCTGCCGCGCATTTTCGAACAGATAAACGAAGCGAACCCATGAACGGAACGGTTGTCATCATCGGAGGCGGCATGGGCGGCCTCTTCACGGGGGCGCTGCTGGCCCGGAACGGATATCGTGTGACCGTGCTGGAGCAGAACGCTGTCGTCGGAGGCGGGTTGCAGACCTTCGTGCGCAGCGGCGAGCGCTTCGAGACGGGCATGCACATGCTGGGCGGCTTCCGCCCCGGCGGCTCGGTCCGCCGCATCTGCCACTACCTGGGGATCCTGGATCAGTTGAAGATCCGACCGACCGACGACGACTGCATGGACTCGCTGCATTACCTTGCCGAAGGAGAACGCTTCGCCATCCCCTGCGGGCGGGAGCGTTTCGCAGAGAGCTTCGCCGTCCGGTTCCCCGCCGAGGCCGACGGTGTACGGCGCTATGTCGAGGCGCTCTACCGCCTGTCGGACGAGGTCGGCATGTTCCGCCTGCGCGAAGCGCAGGGGTCGATCTTCTCCCACTCCGAGGAGTTCCTGCTGCCGGCCGACGAGCTGATCGCCCGCTATGTCGCCGACCCGCGGCTGCGCGACATCCTGGCCTACATGAATCCCATGTACGGAGGGGTCGCCCGCCATACGCCCGCCTATATCCATGCGCTGGTCAATGTGCTCTACATCGACGGCGAGGACCGCTTCGTGGACGGCAGTTCGCAGCTGGCCGAGGCGCTGGCGGGAGTCATCCGCGCCAACGGGGGCGAGGTCGCGACCCGAGCCCGGGTCCGGCACCTCGCCTGTACGGAACGTACGATCCGTTATGCCGAAACCGAGGAGGGCCGCCGCTATGCGGCCGACCGCTACATCGCGGCGATCCACCCCTGCACGCTGCTGCGGATGCTCGATGCGGCGGCGCTGCCCCGGGCCTACCGCTCGCGGCTCGAGCAGATTCCCAACAGCTACTCGGCCTTTACGGTCTACCTGAAGCTCAAGGAGAACCGCTTCCCTTATATCAACCATACGTGCTACTGCCAGAGGGCCCACGGCATGGCGTGGCAGCTGGGCACCTACGACGAACTCTGGCCCCGGGGCATCATGTACATGACCCCGCCCGTCAGCGGGCAGGGCCCCTTCAGCCGCAAGATGATCATCACGGCACCGATGCCCTTCGATGCCGTCCGCCGCTGGGAGGGGACCTTCACCGGCCGGCGCGGGCCCGACTACGAGGCCTGGAAGGAGGAGCAGGCCGGGCGGGTTCTGGCGCTCATGGAGCGGATCCGCCCCGGATTCCGGGAGGCGGTCGAGGCGGTCCATGCGTCGAGTCCGCTGACCATACGCGACTACTACGGTACGAAGGAGGGTGCCATGTACGGTTTCCGCAAGGATGCGCAGCAGATCGCCCTCTCGCAGGTCCCGATCGCGACGAAGATCGGCAACCTGCTGCTCACGGGACAGAACATCAACCTGCACGGCATCTGCGGCGTACCGCTCACGGCGGTCAATACGGCCGAAGCGCTGCTCGGGACCAACCGCCTGATCCATGCCATCAACACGAAATACGAAACCGACCATGGAAACCTTTGCAAATGACATCGAATTCCGCCCGGCCGAGGAGATCAAGGCCTTTCAGGAACAGTTGCTGCAGAAGGCGTTGCACTACCTCGCCGGACATTCGGCCTACTACCGCCGCATGTTCGACCGCTGCGAGATACGCATCGACCAGATCCGCCACATCGAGGATCTGGTGAAGATCCCCTTCACCGAGAAGAAGGACCTGCAGCTCTTCAACGAGGAGTTTCTCTGCTGCCCCCGCGAGAAGGTCATCGACTATGTGACCACGTCGGGGACGCTGGGCGACCCGGTGACCTTCGGATGCACGGAACTGGACCTGCAGCGTCTGGCCTACAACGAGAAGAAGTCGTTCGCCTGCGCCGGGCTGCGTCCCGGGAACATCGTGCAACTGATGACCACGCTCGACAAGCGGTTCATGGCCGGACTGGCCTATTTCCTCGGCATCCGCGAACTCGGCGCCAGCGTCATCCGCGTCGGGAACGGCATCCCCGAGCTGCAGTGGGACACCATCCGGAGGCTGAAGCCCGACACGATCATGTGCGTGCCGTCGTTCATCCTGCGGCTCATCCAGTATGCCGAGGAGCACGACATCGACTACCGCCGAAGCAGCATCCGCCGCATCATCGGCATCGGCGAGGGGTTGCGCGAACAGGATTTCTCGCTCAACCTGCTCGGGCAGCGCATCCGCGAGAAGTGGGACGTGCAGCTCTTTGCCACCTACTCTTCCACGGAGATGGGCGCCACCTTTTCGGAGTGCGAATACGGTTGCGGCGGGCATATCCATCCGGAACTCATCATCGTCGAGATCATCGGGCCGGACAACCTGCCCGTTGCCGACGGCGAGTACGGCGAGATCGTCGTCACGACGCTCGGCGTCGAGGGCATGCCGCTGCTGCGCTTCCGCACGGGCGACATCGCCGCCAAGCGGACCGAGCCGTGCCGCTGCGGCCGCCACTCGTTCCGCCTTACGCCGCTTGTCGGACGCAAACACAACATGATCAAGCTCAAGGGTACGACGCTCTACCCGCCGGCCCTGAACGACGTGCTGGACAACACCGCCTATGTGGAGAACTACGTCGTCGTGGTCGAGGAGAGCGAGGCCGGAACCGACCGCGTGATCGTCCGCATCGGGCTGAAGTACAGTCCCGAATTCGATGCCGTGAAGGACCTCAAGGACCGTTTCCGTTCGCGTATCCGCGTAGCCCCCGAGATCGAGCTGCTGCCGGTCGAGGAGATCCGCCGCATCAACTTCCCGGTCAAGAGCCGCAAACCGGTAAAATTCATCGACAACCGCAAATAGCCATGAACCACCCCGAATTCGACGACATCCGTCCCTACCGCGACGAGGAGATCCCGGCGGCGATGCAGCGCATCGCATCGAGCGAGTTCTTTCCGCTGCTGGCCACCTATATCTTTCCTGAGGAAGAACTTGAGGCCGTGCGCCGCAAAGTGGCGTCCATCAAGACGATCCGTGAGTTTCAGGAACAGGTCATGGCCGTGGTGAACGAGCAGGTCATCGCCCGCAGCATCACCTCGTTCACCTGGGAGGGAATCGAGCGGCTCGACCCCTCGGAGCGTTACCTTTTCGTCTCGAACCATCGCGACATCATGCTCGACGCCTCGCTGCTGCAGTACCTGCTCTTCGAGCACGGCCACGAGACCTCGGAGATCACTTTCGGGGCCAATCTCATGTCCTCGCAGTTGGTCATCGACATCGGCAAGGCGAACAAGATGTTCCGCATCGAACGCGGCGGCAACATGAAGGACTTCTACCGCAGTTCGATGCACTGCTCGGAGTACATCCGGCACACGATCACCGAAAAGCGGCAGTCGGTGTGGATCGCCCAGCGCAACGGGCGGACCAAGGACGGCAACGACCTCACGGATCAGGGTATCGTCAAGATGTTCTGCATGAGCAAACCCTTCGACAAGATCGAGGCGCTGGCCGAACTGCACATCGTGCCGCTGTCGATCTCCTACGAATGGGAGCCCTGCGACATCCTCAAGGCACTCGAGCTCTACGAGTCGCGCTTCACCCGCTACACGAAAAAGCCGGGCGAGGACCTGAACAGCATACTGACGGGCATCATGCAGCCCAAGGGCGCCGTGCATCTGGCCTTCGGGCCATGCCTCGATGCAGAGACGCTGCGCGCATACGACGGCTGCACCCACAACGAATACCACAAGCAGGTGACCCGGCTTCTCGACCGGACGATCCGCGGCAACTACCGCCTCATGCCCAACAACTTCATCGCCCACGACCTCCGCTACGGGCAGACCCGCCATGCGGCGCACTACACGCCGGCGCAGAAGGATGCCTTCATCGGTCGGCTCGGGGAGCTGGCGAAGTTCGAGGTGGACGATCCGGATCTGCTGCGCGACATCTTCCTGGGGATCTACGCCTCGCCGGTGGAGTACCTGAACGATTGACCCCGGAACGGACATGGCCGCGTTTTTCCTTCGCATCTACGACTGGCTGGCCGGGCGGCGCATGTGGCTCGGCGGCGTGCTGGCGCTCCTCTGTGTGCTGCTGCTTGCCGGGCTGCTCTCGCTGGGCCGCAACGAGGACATCCTGGATTTCCTGCCCGTGGACAACCACCACCGCAAGGCCCTGAACCTCTACCAGGAACTCTCGGCCGCCGACCGCATCGTCGCCATCGTGCTTCCGCGCGACAGCATGGCTACGGTCCCGCCGGACCGGCTGGCCGATGCGGCGGAGCGCTTTGCCGCGGCCGTGGCCGGCCGCGACTCGCTCGGCGCGGTCCGCGACCTGATGACCCGCATCGACTACGGGCGTTTGTTCGATACCCGGCAGTTCCTCTACGACCACATCCCCTGCTTCCTGACCGACGCGGACTACGAACGCATCGACTCGCTGCTGACGCCCGGCTACATCGAGGCGCAGATCGCCCGCGACCGGATGCTGCTGATGTTCCCCACGGGCAGCCTGCTCTCGGACCATGTGCGGCAGGACCCGCTGAACCTCTTTACGCCGGCCGTGGCGCGGCTGCAGCAGTTCCAGCCGGGATTCAGGTACGAACTCTACGACGGGTATATCCTCACGCCCGACCGGAAGCGGGCCATCGTGACGATGCGCACCCCCTACGGGTCGAACGAAACCGACTCCAACGCCCGGCTGATCGCCCTGCTGCGCGACGCCGCGGATGCCGTCGAAGCCGACACTCCCGAGCTGGAGGTCCACCTTGCCGGGGCTCCGGTCATCGCCGTTACGAATGCGCGGCAGATCAAGGCCGACAGCCTGCGGTCGATCGCCGTGGCCGTCGTGCTGATCCTTGCGCTGCTGCTCTGGACGCTGCGCTCCATGAGGTCGCTGCTGCTGATCGGCGTCTCGATCCTCTTCGGGTGGCTCTTCGCCATGGGCGGCATGTCGCTCCTCCGCGACGAAGTGTCGATGATCATCCTGGGCATCGGCTCGATCATCATCGGCATCGCCGTCAATTACCCGCTCCACATGCTGGCCCACCTGCGCCACGAACACGACATGCGTGCAGCCCTGCGTGAAATCGTCTCGCCGCTCGTTATCGGCAACATCACCACCGTGGGAGCCTTCCTCTGCCTGGTCCCGATGACGGCCCCGGCGCTGCGCGACCTGGGGCTCTTCGCCGCCTTCATGCTGGTCGGCACCATCCTCTTCGTGCTGGTCTTCCTGCCCCACCTGGTCGGGAAACGCCCCCGGACCGAAGGCGGCGGACAACGCTTCCTCCGGGCGTTCTCGGCGATCGACTTCGAGCGCAAGCCGCGTCTGGTTCTCGGGGTCTGCCTGCTGACCGTCCTGTTCGCCTTCTTCAGCCGCCACACGGCCTTCGACACGGACATGCGGCACATCAACTACATGACCGACGGGCAGCGCGCCGATCTGGAGGCTTTCTCCCGGATGCTCGGCCCGGACAGCCTGACGACGGTCTACGTGGCCTCGGAGTCCGCGACCTGGGACGGGGCGCTGCAGCGGAGCGAAACGGCCCGCGGCGCCCTGGAGCGGATCGTCGCCGAGCACCCAGGGTCGGTGCTGGAGAGCGCCACACCCTTCCTCCCCTCGCGCTCCGAGCAGCTGCGGAGGCTGGCCCGCTGGGAGGAGTTCGTCGGACGGCATGCCGACTCGATCCGTACGCAGCTGGCTGCGGCGCTCCGGGCGAACGGGTTCCGCGAGGATGCCTTCGCCGGGTTCGAAGCGCTGCTCGACAAGCCGTTCGCACCGCTCGGGTGGGAGGAGCTTGCGCCGCTGGCCGGGCAGCTTTTCGAAGGGTATCTGAATGAGGCGGACGGAACCTGTACGGTGGTCGATCGGGTCAAGGTGCTTCCCGGGGAGGTCGGGGCGGTCGAGGAGACCCTGCGGCAGCGGATCCCCGGCTCCTACTGCTTCGACGTGCAGGGGATGAACGGTGCCATCGCCGATTCACTGACCGGCGACTTCAACTACATCGGCTGGTCGTGCGGTGTGATCGTCTTCCTCTTCCTCTGGTTCTCGTTCGGGCGGCTCGAACTGAGCCTCATGGCCTTCCTGCCCATGGCTGTCAGCTGGCTGTGGATCCTCGGCCTCATGGAGCTGCTCGACATCCGGTTCAACATCGTGAACATCATCCTGGCCACCTTCATCTTCGGCCAGGGCGACGACTATACGATCTTCATCACCGAAGGACTTGTCTACGAACACGCCTACGGGCGCAAGCTGCTGGCCTCGTACAAAAGCAGCATCGTGATCTCGGCGCTGATCATGCTCATCGGCATCGGAACGCTCATCATCTCGCGCCACCCGGCCATGCGGTCGCTGGCCGAAGTGACCATCGTCGGCATGTTCACCGTCGTGCTGATGGCCTATATCATCCCGCCGTTCATCTACCGATGGCTGGTGCGGCGCCGCGACGACGGGTTCCGCACGGCTCCCGTCACCCTCGGGCAGCTGCTCCGCACGGGGTGGTTCCGGGTGCTTCTTGCCGCCGAACTGTTGGGAGCCATCCTGCTCCGTCTCGTTTCGGGAAACAGCCGCCGGCTGCTCGGCAGCTACATCCGGCGGGTTGCCGGCTGGGACCTGCGCCACCTCCCCGGTATCGGTTTCCGTGCGGCGCCGCTGCCGGCCGGGGCACAGGTGATTGCAGCCCGCTACCATGCGGACGTGGATCTGCTCGCGGCGGCAGCTGCGGGCGCGGGGGTCGTTGCCGACCGCCGTTTCCCGGCGCTGATCTCGGCGCTGCTGCGGACGACCCATGCGCTGGTTCCTGCCGGCAGTGCTGACGGGGCCTGCAGGCGGGGATGGCAGGTCGTCTGCTTCGGCCCCCTGCCGGACGGTCTCCACGCGCCGGTCATCCCGATGGGAATCCACGGCAGCGGCGATCTGTACCCAGATGGAGGGCCCCTGCTCGAACGGGGCTCTCTCAGGGTCGAATACGGGGCTCCGGTGGCTGCCGGTGCCGCCGCAGCGGCCGTCGGGACGTTGGAGGATGCGATGCGCATGCGCTTCGGCACGGCACGCTATTATGCGCCGCAGGTGCTGGCCCGATACCGTTACAAGGGACCGGAGGTCGAGGCCCGGGCCCGCCGGGTGCTGCGCGGCAGCGGCGCCTTCAGCCGATGGATCGACCGCGGCAGCACTCCACGCACGGCCGTCGTCGTCAATAACGGTCAGGGGGAGTTCGGACTGCTCCTGGCCCTCGTGCATCCCGAATGCGAGGTCTACGTTTTCGAGCAGGATGCGGATCGGGCTGCTCTGGCCCGTCACGTTGCGGCACAACCTGCCAACCTGCATCCCGGCAGCGACGGCGATCCCGCCGCTGGCGAGTTCCCCGGTGCGATGTGGTTCCTGATCGATCCGACTCCCGAACAGCGGGCGAAGTACCCCGGGGCGGAGATCGTCACTCTCGGATAGCGATTCCGCAGGACGTCAGAATTTCCAGTTGAAACCCACGAGCAGGTCGCGCGGGCGGATGGCATAGCGGCATGCCGAGGAGCTCAATCCGTCGAAGAGCGTGTAGGCGTACTCTGTCTCGTTGAGCAGATTCGCGGCCGAGGCGAAGAACTCCCACCGCAGGCCGGCTTTCCAGCGCAGCGAGACGTCGGCCAGTATGAGGTGCTTGCTCCGCGTGTCGGAGAGTTGCGTGCGGTAGTGCTCTCCGGTCAGCTGGAGAACCAGATTTTTGGCCGGCATGAAGTTGAGCTGCAGCCGCTGGTCGAACGCATGGCGGTCGGTCGGGGCGGCGGATTCGATCCGCAGCTGCGTGTAGCGGTAGTTGAATGTGTATTCGACGTTGAGCCAGCGGGCCGCGCGGAGGTTCACCCGTGGCGAGAGGGTCAGCACGCCCGAGCGGTACGGCATCCGGACGCCCTGCTGGCAGACCTCCATCCGCGTGTCGCTCCATGCAAGATCGACTCCCGCCTGGCCGTGCAGGGCGTCGATGTTGGTGCTCATGCCCGTCGAGAGGCTCCACGACGCCATGCGGTTCGCCCCGCGGAGTTGCCCCGAGACGATGTAGTCGCCTTCGAAATCCTGCGTGGCGAGCCACGGAAGGTCGTACCACGAGCGCTGGAGGAAGAGGTGGGCGAAGATGCCGCTGAGCGGGTTCTTGTAGTTGGCCCCTGCCATCAGCATTCGCACGGGGGTCGATACGGGCGCTGCGGCCCCGGAGGAGAGCGTGCGGTAGTCGCGCAGCAGTGCGACCGGGTAGATCGACGAATCATCGGCTCCCTGCTCGCCCGCGGCACCCGATGCCGAGAGGGTCCAGCAGGCCGACGGAGTCCAACGCGCCGAGAGGTTGGCCGACCAGAGCAGCGGGCTGCTGTCGCCGCCCGTATAGCGGTAATAACGCCAGTCGACCGGCAGGGCGAGCATGAGCCGCAGGCGCTGCGTGCGCCAGGTGGCCGTCGGCCGCAGGTAGAGGCTTCCGTAGCCGAAGCGCGTGTCTGCGGCAAGCGGCGCGGAGGTCTCGACCCCGAGGCCGCTCAATGCGCTGTCGAACCGCCGGTACAGGGCTGCGATACCGCCCTTGAACTGGAACGACCAGCGGCGTCCGGCCCCCAGCCCCCAGGCGACGTTGTGGTTCATGCGCAGCAGGTCTGCATCGAGCCGCTGCCGCTGTGCGGAGCCCTCACGCACGACATCCAGCTGCTGCGGCTGCGTGAGCCACAGGAGGTTCGACGTCACGGTCAGCGTGCGATTCCCCGTGCGGCGGATGTAATTGAGGTCGTTCTCCACGCGGTGCGTCGGGGCTTCGGTCTGCTGGCTGTTGGGATAGCTGCCCGTTGTCGCGGCGTCGAAATCGCTCCACGCAAGGTCGGCCGAAAGGCAGTCCATGAGGTAGAAGCGTTCGGTGTTGGCCAGCAGCTTCACATGGGCCGTGAGCTGCCGGTCGGTAAGCCGGGCCCGCTCCGCGAGCTCTTCAGCCAGTTCCCCGTCGGAGAGGTAGCGGACGATCCGCGAGGCGTAGTCCGAAGTCAGCCGGTCGTAGCCCCAGGCGACGTGGCCGCTCAGCTGGTAGTCGTCTGTGAGTTTGCGCAGGTGGTCGGCACTGGCCATCGCCGAACGATTCAGCCGCGTGCGGCTGTCGTCGAGCGGCGCCTCGGAGAGCCCCGTTGAGAACCACGCGGGGGCCTCGTAGCGGTTGTCGGCACCGTTGAGCATCTCCTCGGCCGTGAGCTGGTGCAGATCGGCCGTCGGGTCCTCGCCCGTGTTGTCGCCCTTGAGGTTGAGCATCGACTGACTTTGCGCGGCGATGCGCATGGCGAAGGCCGAGCCGCTGCCCAGCGCCTCGTCGGGCGATCCGCCGCCGGCGCCGCGAAGCGTTCCGGTCCAGTGCGAACGGGCCTGTTTCTTCAGACGGAGGTTCAGGGCCGCGCGGTCGCTGTAGAGCACGTCGCGCAGCGCCTTGATCGGCTGGTGGTTCTCCATCACCTCGACGCTGGCCACGTCCTGCGGGGCAATGTTGTTCGTCGCAAGACCATAGCGGCCGTCGAGCATGTCCATCCCCTCGATGTAGAACTTGTTGATCGCCTCGCCGTTGTAGCGGATCTCGCCCGACTTTTCGACCTCGATGCCCGGCATCTTGCGCAGCACGTCGGCGATCGTGCGGTCCTGTGCCTCGGTGAAGCTTGCGACGTTGTAGCTCACCGTGTCGCCCCGCAGCGAGAGGCGCGGCGCACGGATCTCGACCTCGCGGATCTCCACGGCACTGGCCTCGAGACGGATCTCCTGTGGCAGCCGGGCGGCATCGAACCGCTGCGCACGGTAGCCCATCATCGAGACGTCGATCCGTGCGGCCCGCATCCCCTGACGCGGGCGGAGACGGAAGGCGCCGTCCGCAGCCGAGGTCGTGTAGCCTGCCTGCCGTCCCGTGCTGTCGGCGGCCAGCAGGATGGCCCCGGAAAGGGGCCGTCCGTCGGCGGCATCCACGACACGCCCGGTCAGTTCCTGCGCCGAAACTGCGGAGGCAAATCCCAATATAACAGCGATAAATACGATCCACTTCATGTGTTACAGCAGGTTATTCGAGCTCGATCGGATTGTAGCCGCGCACGAGGTCGCCCGGATTGACGGGGGTGCCGTCCTCGTTCTTGATGGTCATCTGCACGTTGGAGCTGCCCGTGAGGTAACCGACCGGATCGGTCATTACCTTCTGCTTGAGGTCGAGGTACTTCTTGCGGTTGGTCTTCATGTAGTTGCGGTCGGTCATGCGGATGGGCTCGACGCGCTGTTCCACGCCCGTGGCCTCCAGATCGAGCACTCCGGCATCGTCCCTTATGGCCAGGATCAGCCCCGGCAGCCCGCCGAACTTCCACGGCCCGCTGCTCACGGCGATCTCGGGGGCGTACCACGCCTCGTAGCTTCGGCCGCGGAAGGTGCAGCGGGCCCGGCGGCACGCATAGCCGAGGATCGTCCGCTCGCCGTCGGCAAGCTCCCACCCGCAGTCGGGCAGCGGCTCGGTGTAGAGCAGGTGGTCCATGCCGATCTGATCGATGTGGGTCAGCCGTCCGGCCGCCGCATCGCGGAAGAAGATGTCCTGCACGCCGCCGTGGAAACTTCCGAGGTTGGCCAACACCTGCTCGGGCGGCGTGACGCGCACAAGCGAGTCGGTCTGCCACGTCTTGTAGGAGTAGCATTTCGAGACGTTGCGCCCGACCTGAAGCAGCAGGAGGTCCTCCATCGGGTGGTCGTTCTCGGGCCGCCGCTCATAGAGCATGCGGTAGCTGACGACGAATCGCGTCGTGTCGAGCACTTCGCCGGGCAGTTCGGTCGTGTCGAACGTCGTAACGCCGTCGGTCGTGTAGGTAACAATGGTCTGCTGGGCCTGCGCCGCACAGACTGTTGCGGCGAGGACGACAAGGGTGACAAGTAACTTTTTCATGGTGTATCGGTTTTGGTTCCGATACAAAGGTCGCACGAAATCCGGCTGGCGATGGTTAATGCTCCGTTAAAGAGTGTTAAATAGTCTTAACGCCGTCGGCCGTGGCATTTTTATGCGTACCTTTGTACAAAACACAAGAACCTCTTCCGGATGAACAGACGTCGTTTCGGTCGTATCTCATTGCTGGTTACCGTCGCATTGGTTGTACTTCTGGTTGTGCAGGCGTGGAGCCTTGCCAGCATGTACCATGACCGCCGCGAGGAGTTCTCGCGACAGGTGATGCAGGCCATGACCCGCGCCGCCTACGACGACCTGCTGCTGGGCAACAAGCCCTCCGGACACAAAAGCCACATATCCTTCTCTTCGTCGGGGAACATCGACTCGATCCGCGTGGACATGATTCAGGAGATCACGGTGAAGAACCTCGACGGGGCGGGCAAAAGCATCACTTTTACCCCCAAGTCCGACACGATACACCACGATATCAGTATTTCCGACGGCCCGGAGACCCGCTTCATCCGTCAGGAGATCCGCATCCCGTCGGTCTATGTCCTGCGGCTCAACATGGCGCGCTACGATTCGCTGCTTACGTGTAACCTGCAGACGGCGGGCATCGACCTGCCTCACAAGGTTGATGTCGTGCGCGGCCCCACCGACAGCACGTCGTCGGCACGGCTCTTTACGACAAAGCCGCCAGAGGATCCCGAGGTGGTGCTTACCGCGCTCAACGATTCGCTGCGGCTCAAGGATCCGCTCACCTTCACGACATCGCTCACGACCGATGAAGAGCTCTATTTCCGTTTGCGGATCGAGAATCCCGACCGGCAGCTTGTGCGCGACATGGCCGGTGTGATCGGCTCGTCGCTCCTGATGCTCGCGGCCGTGGCCGGGGCGCTGATCTACCTGCTGCGCACGCTCTTCCGGCAGAAGACGCTCGAAGAGATGCGCCTCGACCTGACACACAACATCACCCACGAGTTGAAGACCCCGATCGCCGTGGCCAACGCCGCGAACGACGCCCTGCTCGACTTCGGGGCGGCGAACGATGCGGCCCGGCGCGAACGATACCTGACCGTCATCCGCGAGCAGCTGGCTGCCCTGGGCGGCATGGTGCAGCGCATCCTGACGATGAGCGTCGAGGAGCGCGGAGAGTTTACGCTCCGCCGCGAAGAGCTGGAGCTCCTCCCGCTGCTTGAGGAGATTGCGGCCCGCTTCCGCATGAAGGGGCGCGGGCGGGCGACGATCGAGGTGGAGGCCGAAGGAGCGGATCTGAAGGTTGCAGCCGACCGGTTCCACCTCACGCATGCGCTGGAGAATCTGGTGGACAATGCTCTGAAATACTCCCGAGACGAGGTGCGGATCCGCCTCTCGGCCCGACGTGTTGCAAAAGGGATCGAGTTGCGCGTCGCGGACAACGGCATCGGCATCGACCGTATGGCCCAGACCCACATTTTCGAAAAGTTCTACCGCGTGCCGACCGGCGACCGCCACGACGTCAAGGGATTCGGGCTGGGACTCTACTATGTGCGGCTGATTGCCCGCAGACACGGCGGCGAGATCACGGTGGAGAGCGCCCCGGGGCGCGGTTCAACCTTCATACTGACACTTCCCGACGATGGACGATAGGATACGCATGCTGCTTGTCGAGGACGAGCGGACGCTCGCCGACATCATCGCCGACACGCTCGGCGAGAAGGAGTTCGACGTGACGGTGGCCTACGACGGCATCGAGGGACTGCGCCGTTTTGACGAGGCGCGTCCCGATGTCGTCGTGACCGACATCATGATGCCCGGCATGGACGGCTTTTCGTTCGTAGATGCCCTGCGCCGCCGCACGGCCGACATCCCCGTTCTCTTCCTTTCGGCCCGGTCGTCGGCCGAAGACGTGGTGCGCGGCTTCGAGACGGGCGGCAACGACTACCTGCGCAAGCCCTTCGCCATGAGCGAACTGGTCGTCCGCGTGAAGGCCCTGGTCGGCCGCACGAGGACGGCGCACGCCCCCTCCGAGGTGCACTACCGGATCGGGCGTTTCGATTTCGATGTCTCCCGGCAGCGGCTCTCCGACGGTGTGCGCACGCAGGAACTCTCGGCCCGCGAGGCCGGTGTGCTGGAGATGCTCTGCGAACGCATGGGCGAAGTGGTCCCCTCGCAGCGGATCCTGCAACGGATCTGGGGCGACGACACGTTTTTCAACGCCCGCAGCCTGCACGTTTTCATCACGCGCCTGCGCCGGCTGCTTTCGGCCGATCCGTCCGTCCGGATCGTCAATGCCCGCGGCGTCGGGTACCGCCTCCACGGCTGACGGGGCTGCCGCCCGGCATCCCCGTGCACATCACTTCCGGCAATCGACCGCCACCTTGATCACCCCGTCCCGGCGCTCCTCGAAGAGGCGGTAGGCCTCGTCGATGCGGCTCAGCGGGTAGCGGTGCGTGATGAGCGGCGTGGTGTCGATCCGCCCCTCGGCGATCAGCTGCAGGATCTCGCGGCAGTCGCATCCGTCCACCCCGCCGGTCTTGAACGTGAGGTTCTTGCCGTACATGTCGGGCAGCGGCAGCTCCTGCGGCCGGTCGTACAGCGCCACGACCGTCACCACGGCGTTCGGGCGGGCGCACTCCCAGGCCAGACGGAAGGTCCCGTTGCTGCCGGCGACCTCCAGCACGCGGTCGGCGCCGCCGTGGTCGCTGTGCCGCAGCACGAAGTCGCGGCACGCCCCGGGCCCGGTGACGAGCACCTCGGGATAGTGTTCGCGGACGAAGCGGCGCCGCTCCTCGAGGGCTTCGCACACGATGATGCGCTTCGGATTCCTGAGCCGGGCGCAGAGCAGCGTGCAGAGCCCCGTCGGCCCGGCCCCGAGGATAAGGACCGTGTCTTCGGGTCCGATCTCGGAGATGCGCGCGGCCCAGAATCCCGTGGCGAGGATGTCGCCGACGAAGAGCGCCTGCTCGTCGCTCACCGTGTCGGGGATGCGCGTCAGCCCCTGGTCGGCATGGGGTACCCGCACGTATTCGGCCTGCCCGCCGTCGATGCGGCAGCCCAGGGCCCACCCTCCGTCGGGGTCCGTGCAGTTGTTCACATAGCCGTGGCGGCAGAAGAAGCATTCGCCGCAGAAGGTCTCGACATTGACCGCCACACGGTCGCCCGGGGCGACGTTCGTGACGCTTGCGCCGACCGCCTCGACCACACCGACCATCTCGTGGCCGACGGTGATGCCCTTGACGGCGCGCGGCACGCTGCCGTGCTTGATATGCAGGTCGCTGGTGCAGATGCTGCCCAGCGTGACGCGCACCAGAGCATCGCGCGGATCGAGCAATACGGGAACGGGTTTGTCGCACAGCGCGAAATGGCCGTGTCTGACGTAGGTACAGGCTTTCATGGAATCTGTTTGCGTATCGTTTCCGCAAAGATACCAAATCTTCGGGACGGAGCGCCGTCGCGCGCCGGCTTTTTCTCACCAGCAGTCGATCCGCCCCTTCAGCCGGGGAATGCGCTCCTTCGTGAAACGGGGGCTGCGGACTCCGCTGCGCTTCTGGGCGACGTAGTCGGCGAGCAGGGCGACGGCTTCGTGGCCCAGCAGGAGGATTGCCGCGAGGTTGCAGAGCGTCATCAGCGCCATGGTCACGTCGGCAAGGCTCCATACCAGGTCGAGCGTCGCCAGCGACCCGAAGAGCACCATGCCCCCGACCAGCAGGCGGTAGAGCGTGAGCACCCCGCGCCGGGAGGTGATGAACCGCACGTTGGCCTCGCCGTAGTAGTAGTTGCCGATGATCGACGAGAAGGCGAAGAGGAAGATCGCCACGGCGACGAACAGTCCGCCGACGGGGCCGATTTCGCTCACCAGGGCGGCCTGCGTCAGCTGGATGCCGTTCAGCGAGGCGTCGGGGACGCCGCCGAAGAGGATGATGAAGGCCGTGCAGGTGCAGATGAGCAGCGTGTCGGTGAAGACACCGAGGGTCTGGATCAGCCCCTGCTTCACCGGATGCGAGACGTGGGCCGTGGCGGCGACGTTCGGGGCCGAGCCCATGCCGGCCTCGTTGCTGAACAGGCCGCGCTTGATGCCCTGCATGAGCGCCGCGCCAGCCGTTCCGCCCAGGACCGGGCCCCAGTCGAAGGCCTCGGAGAGGATCAGCCCGAGCACCTCGGGCAGCCGGCGGATGTTGAACAGGACGATGCCCAGGGCCAGCAGGATGTAGCCCAGGGCCATGACCGGGACGATCACGCCGCTGACCCGGGCGATGCGGTGGATGCCGCCGAAGATGATGAGGAGCGTGAGCGCGGTGAGCCCGACGCCGATCCAGTGCGGATCGAGCCCGAAGGCCCCCTCCCATGCGGCGCAGATCGTGTTGCTCTGCACCGAGTTGAAGGCAAACCCGAACGTTACGGAGATCAGCACGGCGAACAGCACGCCCATCCACCGTTTTCCGAGCCCGTACTCCATATAGTAGGCCGGGCCGCCGACGTAGGAGTCGCGGCCGCGGCGTTTGTAGAGTTGCGCAAGGGTCGATTCGACGAAGGCGCTCGCGGCCCCCACGAGGGCGATGACCCACATCCAGAAGACCGCTCCGGGACCGCCGACGACGATCGCCGTGGCCACGCCGGCCAGGTTGCCCGTGCCGACGCGGCTGGCCAGCGATACGGCGAAGGCCTGGAACGAGGAGACGTGGCGCTCGCCCCCGGGTGCGCTTCCCGACGGCTCGCCCAGCACGCGGACCATCTCGCGCAGCATGCGGAACTGCACGCCGCGTGTCCGCAGGGTGAACCACACGGCACAGCCGAGCAGCGCCGCAACCAGCACGTGGCTCCACAGAATGTCGTTGATGCTGCCGATCCAGCCGGTCAGAGTCTCCATCGTGATCTTCGTGTTTGGGGGAGGATACCGCAAATTCGGTGCAAAACGGGACGGCCCGGGGCCGGATCGCCTATCCGATCAGCAGGTCGTCGAGCCGCAGCTTGGGCACATAGTGCACCCCGTCGCGGCGGTAGTAGGCCCGGCTCTCGCCGGCGCCGGTCTCCACGAGCTCGATGCGTTCGGCCCCCTTGCCGACGGCCACGACGAGCAGCGGCTCGCAGCCGAGGCCGAATTCCCGGCGGATCGCCTCGCGGTCGAACGCCCCGATGCAGATGCCGTTCAGCCCGATCTCCGTGGCGCGCAGCAGCATGCTCTGTGCCGAGATTCCGAGATCCATATCGACGTAGCGGTCCTCGGGCACCGTCGTGCAGACGATGATGAAGGCGCGGGGCTCGGTGCCCGGCAGCGGCAGGTGCAGTTCGGGCAGGGCTCCGCCGAGGCGGATGTGCGGCAGGACCTTGTCCGCCTCGTCAGCCAGCACGGGGCGGAAGCGCAGCACCTGCGCATTCCGCGCTGAAGGGATGCGCGTATTGACCGCGATGATGCTGCGCAGCTGGTCCTCGCGCACGACGAAGTGTGTGTCGTAGCCGCGGTAGCTGCGGTTCCGGAGCAGCAGCCGCATGAGCGACGGCTGCGGCCTCCGCACGGCGGGAGCCGCAGCGCGGGCGCGGTACTCCTCCATCTTACGTCCCAGAAAGTCGTCTGCCATGGTTTCCTTTTTTTGTCTCTTTGCGGGGCAAAGATACGACATGCGGCGCGGTATGCCAAATTTATCCGGCGCGCAGAGGCTCCCGCCCGCCGGTTTTGCGGTCTGCGGAAGATTCCGTATATTTGTTCGTCCCGATCGGGACACGACTTCAAACCGCATGCATACGGATATGGAACATTTCGATTTCGATGAGATCATTCCCCGGCGGGGCACCTGCTCCGTGAAGTGGGACGACGGGGTACCCGACGGCGTGCTGCCCATGTGGGTCGCCGACATGGATTTCCGCACCGCACCGGCGGTCGCGGAGGCGCTGCGCCGGCGGGTCGAGCACGGCATCTACGGCTACGCCATACCGCCCGAGGCCTATGCCGAGTCGATCCGGGGCTGGTTTCTGCGTCGCCACGGATGGGCGCCCGAGCGGGAGTGGATCCACCCGGTGACGGGCGTCATCCCCGCCCTTTCGGCCATTCTGCGGGCCATGACCCGTCCGGGAGACAAGGTGCTGATCCAGCCGCCGGTCTACAACCACTTCTACATCGCCATTGCCAACAGCGGCTGCACGCCCGAGGAGAGCAACCTGGTGCTCGACGGCAACCGCTACCGCATCGACTTCGAGGACCTCGAGCGCCGTGCGGCCGACCCGGCGGTGAAACTCATGCTGCTGTGCAACCCCCACAACCCCGCCGGCCGGGTCTGGACGCCCGACGAGCTGCGGCGCATCGGCGAGATCTGCCTGCGCCACGACCTCTTCATCATCGCCGACGAGATCCACTGCGAACTGGTCATGCCGGGATTCCGCTATACTCCCTTCGCCTCGCTCGACGAACGGTTCCGTCGGCACTCGGTGACCTGCACGTCGCCCAGCAAGGCCTTCAACCTGGCCGGTCTGCAGGTGGCCAACATCTTCGCCGCCGACACCGACGCGCGCGGGCGGATTGTCCGTGCACTCGAGATCAACGAGACGGGAATGATCAGTCCCTTTGCCATCGAGGCCCTGATGGCCGCCTACAACGAGGGCGACGCGTGGCTCGACGCCTTGAACGAATACCTGTGGGGCAACTACGTGGAACTGCGCGACCATTTCGCCGCCCGCCTGCCCCAATTCCCCGTATTGCCGCTCGAGGGCACCTATCTGGTGTGGATCGACTGCCGGGCCGCGGGCCTGAGCTCCGCGGAACTCGACCGGCGGCTGACCGCCGAAGCCCGCGTGCGGATCAACCCCGGAGCGATGTACGGTGCCGCCGGCGAGGGCTTCATCCGGGTGAACATCGCCTGCCCGCGGGCACTGCTGCGTGAGGGAATCAAACGCATGACCGATCTATTGACCCGATAAACATACCGACATGAAACGACTTTTCACCGCGCTGTGCGCGGTACTTTTCGCTGTTCCGCTCCTCGCGGCCGAGGGTGCGGAACCCATCCGACTGATCTCCTACAACCTGCGCAACAGCGGGGCCGACGACGGCGCCAACAGCTGGGAGAAGCGCTCCCACGCCACACGGCAGATGCTCTGCGACGAGCGCCCCGACCTGTTCGGCGTGCAGGAGGCTTTGGCCGACCAGCTTGCGTTTCTCGATGCCTGCTGCCCGGATTACGGGCGTGTGGGTGTGGGCCGCGACGACGGCGACCGCTCCGGAGAGACGATGGCCATCTACTACAACCGCAAGCGGTTCGAGCTGCTCGACAGCGGGACGCTGTGGCTGAGCGAGACCCCCGATCGCGTATCGCGCGGCTGGGACGGAGCCTGCAACCGCACGATGACATGGGTCGAACTGCGCGACCGGCAGTCGGGCAAGGAGTTCTTCTACTTCAACACGCACCTCGACCATCAGGGCCGCACGGCCCGCGCGGAGGGGGTGAAACTCGTCGTTGCAAAGATCCGCGAGATTGCGGGCAAGGCCCCCGCGGTATTGGGCGGCGACTTCAACACGCCGACCGACAGCCCGATCTTCAAGCCGCTGAAAAGCAGCATGAAGTCCGCGCGCGAGAAGGCGTCCCGGAGTGATGACAAGGGGACGTTCAACGGCTTTGGCTCGGCACCCGACACGATCGTGATCGACCACCTCTATTTCCGGGGCAGGCTCCGCTGCCTGCGTTTTGCCACGCTGGACGGCAACTACGGGGCGCCTTACATCTCGGATCACTACCCCATCCTGATGGAATTCACGCTCTGAACGGGCTCTTGGGCAAACGGTCGGCGCTCCCCGCTTTCGGGGAGCGCCGATTCTCTTTTTCCGAGGACGCCTTAATGGGAAGACGCAATGTCCGTGCAGCGGGCGCTGTGCAGGCGGGCGGCTTCAGGCCCCGCTGCGGCCGTTGCGCAGGATCACCGTCAGGACCGCCGAGACGATCAGCACGATGCCCGCGGCGCTCCGCCACGTGAAGGGCTCGCCGAATACGGTGATACCGATCACGACGGCCGTCAGCGGCTCCATGGCGCCGAATACGGAGGTGAGCGTCGGACCGATCTTCTTGATCGCCTGCACGAGCGCCATGTTCGATAGGGCCGTGGCCGGCAGGGCGAGGCCGAGGATTGAGAGCCAGGCACGAGGCTCCGTCTCGAGGCGGATGCCGCCCGTAAGGCTGGCGCCGATCAGGAAGAAGAGCGCTCCGAAGGCCATGACGTAGGTGGTCAGCACGGTGGAGGGGATCGTCACGGCGCAGCTTCGGCGCACGCCGACGATGTAGCCGCCGTAGGAGATGACCGACACGACGGCTGCGGCGGTTCCGAGCAGTGCATTGCCGTGCGCCAGGCCAATGCTCTCCGACGAGAGAAGCACGGCGCCCACGATCGAGAGGCCGATCGCCGCGAAGGTCACGGCCGAGCCCCGCTCGCGAAAGAAGCAGACCATGGCGAGCGCCACGGCCAGCGGGTACATGAAGTGGATGATCGAGGCCACACCGCTGGCGATCATCTGGTAGGCAATGACGAGGCTCAACGACGTCACGGCCCGGAAGATGCTCAGCACGAAGACCGTGCGGAACTCCTTCCGCCCGAGTCGGAAATTGCAGCCGGTCGCAAGCCCCCAGCCTCCCAGGCAGAGCGACGCGACGCCCCAGCGGTAGGTCAGCACCTCGAATGACGAGTAGCCCATGCCGATGAGCAGCAGGGTGAAGAGCGGCGCAAGTCCGAATGTCGCGGAGGAGACGATCGCCCACGCGGTTCCTTGGATGCGTTCCATACGGTTTCGGGGTTTCTTCTTGCAGGGCAAAGATAGAAAAAAAAGAGACGCGGCGACGGAATCCGTTGCCGCGTCCGATATCGCCGCTTGCAGGTCAGAAGCGCTTCGTGTAGCTGTGGCAATAGGGCTGTGTCCCCTTGCGGTCGTAGTAGTCCTGATGGTATCCTTCGGCGGGCCAGAAGGTCGTGGCGGGCGTCACGCGCGTCACCACGTCGTAACCCCTGGAGCGAAGGGTGTCGATCAGCTGCAGGGCGATGTCGCGTTGTGCGGGGGTCGTGTAGAAGATCTCCGAGCGGTACTGGTCGCCGATGTCGGGACCCTGCCCGTCGGCCTGCGTCGGGTCGTGGATCTCGAAGAAGAGCCGTGCGAGCTCCTCGTAGCCGATCCGGCTCGGGTCGAAGCGCACGCGTACCGCCTCGGCATGTCCCGTGGTGTGGCTGCGCACCTCCTCGTAGGTCGGATGGTCCTTGTGGCCGCCGATGTAGCCCGATTCGACGTCGAGCACTCCGGGACGCTTCGAGAGCATGTACTCCACGCCCCAGAAGCACCCTCCGGCGAAGATCGCCGTCTCCTCGGCCGGAGCCGGCGAGGCCGCCTCCTTCTTTTCGGGAAGGAACTCCAGCGAGACGGAGTTTACGCAGTGGCGCGTGTTCTTGGGCGTGAAACCCTCGTTCAGGAAGACGTGGCCCAGGTGGGCGCCGCAGCGGGCGCAGGTGATCTCCGTACGCACGCCGTCGGCATCGGGGGTGCGGCGCACGGCCCCGGGGATCTCGTCGTCGAAGCTCGGCCAGCCGCATCCCGCGTTGAACTTGTCGGCTGAGCGGTAGAGCGGCGCGCCGCACTTGCGGCAGATGTAGGTGCCCGCCTCGCGGTGGTTGTAGTACTTTCCGGAGAAGGGGGCTTCGGTTCCCTTCTGTTCGATGACCCATTTCTCTTCGGGTGTCAGCGGTTTCATGGTCTGTGCGCTCAATGGGGTTCCCGCGCAACAGCAGAGGAGCGCCAGGAACAGGTACAACTTGTTTGTCATCTTGTCTTCCGGTCCTCAAAAATCAGGCCGGGACCGCACCGCCACACGCTTCGCCCCGCAGGAAGACCCGATCGATGAGCGGTGTCTGGTAGGCGTAGGAGAAGAACTCGACCGACGGCATCGGCCTGGTCAGGAAGAAGTTGGCCGTCTTGCCCGGGGTGATGCTTCCGAAACGCTCGCTCAGCCCCATGGCATAGGCGCCGTTGAGCGTAGCGGCATGGATCGCCTCGGCCGGGGTCATCCGCATGCGGATCGAGGCCAGCGCCACGACCATGCGCATGTTTCCCGAGGGCGACGAGCCGGGGTTGTAGTCCGAAGCGAGGGCCACGCCCAGCCCCGCGCGGATCATTTCGCGGGCGGGCGGATAGCTCATTCCGAGGAAGAAGGCGGCACCGGGCAGCAGCGTCGGCATGGTCTCCGCACCGCGGAGCGCCTCGATCTCCTCGGCACCGCTCCGCTCAAGGTGGTCCACCGACAGTGCGCCGCAGCGCACACCGGCCTGTACACCGCTCGAGACGGCCAGTTCGTTGGCGTGGATCTTGCCCCGCAGTCCGTAGCGCCGGCCTTCGGCAAGCATCCGCTCGGTCTCCTCCACGGTGAAGAAGCCCGCATCGCAGAAGACATCGATGAAGTCGGCCAGCCCCTCGCGGGCCACGGCCGGCAGCATCTCGCGGCAGATCAGATCGACATATTCGCCCTGCCGGCCCCGGTAGGCCCGCGCCACGGCGTGGGCCCCGAGGAAGGTGGCCCGCACCTCGAGGGGCGACGTCTCGCGGATGCGCCGGATGACGTGCAGCATCTTCAGCTCGTCTTCGGTCGAGAGACCGTAGCCCGACTTGATCTCCACGCAGCCCGTACCCATGGCGATGATCTCGCGGATGCGCTCCATCGCCTGCCGGTAGAGTTCCTCCTCGGAGGTCTCGTGCAGCCGGTCGGCGGAGTTCAGGATGCCGCCTCCGCGGCGTGCGATCTCCTCATACGAAAGGCCGTTGATCTTGTCCAGAAACTCCTGCTCGCGGCTCCCGGCGTAGACCAGATGGGTGTGCGAGTCGCAGAACGACGGGAAGAGCATCCCGCCCGCGGCATCGATGATGCGGTCGGCATCCGTCTCGCCGAGATCCGACATGCGGCCGAACGCCGCAATGCGCTCTCCGTCGGTCAGCAGCCAGGCATCCTCGAGCGTGTCGAGGCGGTCCATCTCGGCACCGCAGCGGCGCAGGCGGCCCTCCGTCTCGATACCGACGATCCGTCCGATGTTTTTGACCAGCAGTTTCATCGCTCGCGCAGGAATTCCACCGACGCGGCGATGTGGGGATACATCACCTCGTCGTTGTCGATGAAAGGTACGCGGCGGCGGTAGTCGGCCACCAGCTGCTCCAACTCGGGCGACGTGCGGGCCGGGCGGCGGAACTCGAGGGCCTGGGCGGCGTTGAAGAGCTCGATGGCCAGCACCCGCTCGGTGTTGAGCACCACGCGGCGCAGTTTCGTCGCGGCGTTCGAACCCATGCTCACGTGGTCCTCCTGTCCCTGCGACGAGGGAATCGAATCGACCGAAGCGGGCATGCAGAGCCCCTTTGACTGGCTGACGATCGACGCTGCGGTGTACTGCGGGATCATGAAGCCGCTGTTCAGGCCGGGATTGGCCACGAGGAACTTCGGCAGTTCGCGGGCCCCCGAGATCAACTTGTAGATGCGCCGCTCGGAGATGTTGCCCAGCTCGGCCACGGCGATGGCCAGGAAGTCCATCGCCAGGGCGATCGGCTGCCCGTGGAAGTTGCCCGCCGAGACGACCATATCCTCCTCGGGGAAGACCGTCGGGTTGTCCGTCGGGGAGTTGATCTCGGTCTCGAGCACCTGACCGACATAGTCGATGGTGTCCTTCGTGGCACCGTGGACCTGCGGGATGCAGCGGAACGAGTAGGGATCCTGCACGTGCTGCTTCGGCCGGGCGATCAGCTCGCTGCCCTCGAGCAGGCGGCGGAAGGCGCGGGCCGTCGTGAGCTGCCCCTTGTGGGCGCGGATCAGGTGCACCTGATCGCAGAAGGGCTCGATGCGTCCGTCGAAGGCATCGAGCGACAGGGCCCCGATGCGGTCGGCCCACTCGCTCAGCCGTTGTGCGGCGATGAGCGACCAGACGCCGTAGGCGCTCATGAACTGCGTGCCGTTGAGCAGCGCCAGGCCCTCCTTCGACTGGAGCTCGAGGGGTTCCCAGCCCAGTTCGCAGAGCACCTCGGCTGCGGGGCGCACTACCCCGCCGACCTCGACCTCGCCCAGTCCCAGCAGCGGCAGGCTCATGTGGGCCAGCGGCGCCAGGTCGCCCGATGCGCCGAGCGATCCCTGCTGGTAGATGACCGGCAGGATGTCGCGGTTGAAGAACTCGACGAGCCGCTCGACGGTCCGAAGCTGTACGCCCGAGTAGCCGTAGGAGAGCGACTGGATCTTGAGCAGCAGGATGAGCCGCACGATCTCCGACGGCACGCGCTCGCCGGTGCCGCAGGCGTGCGACATGACGAGGTTGCGCTGCAGCCGGGAGAGTTCGTCGCGGCCGACCGAGATGTCGCACAGCGAGCCGAAGCCCGTCGTGATGCCGTAGATCGGCCGCTCGGGATGCTCCATCTTGCGGTCGAGGTATTCGCGGCAGCGGACGATCCGCTGCCGGGCGTCGTCGCCCAGAGCCAGCGGGAGGTGCCGTTCGAGGATTTCACGTACGCGGGCGATGGTCAGGCGCTCCGCGGAGATCAGATGATGTTCCATGTCGGGTAGCAGTTGTTATTCGTTGTCGTTGAGTGCATTTCGGATGATTTCATCGTCGGCGAAGTTGGGCAGCGTGACCTCCAGTCCGGGGGTGCGCTCCATCTCGCGGCGGATGGCTGCCACGGCCCCTTCGTTGCGGGCCCAGCTGCGGCGGGCGATGCCATTGTTCACGTCCCAGAGCAGCATCTCGCGGATGCGACGGTCGGCATCCTCCGAACCGTCGATCACCATGCCGAAGCCGCCGTTGATCACCTCGCCCCAGCCGACGCCGCCGCCGTTGTGGATCGAGACCCACGTCGCGCCGCGGAAGGCGTCGCCGATGACGTTCTGCACGGCCATGTCGGCCGTCAGGTTCGAGCCGTCGTAGATGTTCGAGGTCTCGCGGTAGGGCGAGTCGGTGCCCGAGACGTCGTGGTGGTCGCGGCCCAGCACGACGGGTGCCGAGATGCGGCCGTCGGCGATTGCCCGGTTGAAGGCCTGCGCGATCTTCGTGCGGCCCTCGCAGTCGGCATAGAGGATGCGCGCCTGCGAACCAACGACCAGGTGGTTGCGGCCCGCCTCGCGGATCCAGTGGATGTTGTCGTCGAGCTGGCCGGCGATGTCGGCAGGCGCCGTGCGACGGATCTCCTCCAGCACCTCGGCAGCCAGCCGGTCGGTTGTCTCCAGATCCTCGGGTTTGCCCGAGGTGCAGACCCAGCGGAAGGGGCCGAATCCGTAGTCGAAGAACATCGGGCCCATGATGTCCTGCACGTAGGAGGGATAGCGGAAGCGTCCGCCCTCGCCCATCACGGCGGCCCCGGCACGCGAGGCCTCAAGCAGGAAGGCGTTGCCGTAGTCGAAGAAGTACATGCCGCGCGAGGTGAGCTTGTTGATGGCATCGACCTGACGGCGAAGCGATTCCTGCACGCACTCGCGGAAGCGCGTCGGCTCCTCGGCCATCATCTTGTTCGAGGCTTCGTAGCTCAGCCCGACGGGATAGTAGCCTCCGGCCCAGGGGTTGTGCAGCGAGGTCTGGTCGGAACCCAGATCTACGGGGATCTCCTCGGCGGCGAGGCGCTCCCAGAGGTCCACCACGTTGCCCACATAGGCCAGCGATACGATCTCTTTGTCGCTGACAGCCTTGCGGATACGCACGATCAGCTCATCCAGGGATTCATGCAGTTCATCGACCCAGCCCTGTTCGTAGCGTTTCTGTGCCGCCTTGGGGTTGATCTCGGCGATGACCGAGACCACGCCCGAGATGTTGCCCGCCTTGGGCTGGGCGCCCGACATGCCGCCGAGGCCCGACGAGACGAAGAGCATGCCGCGGGCGTCGCGGCGCTCGGCCGTGAAACGCTTGCGTGCGGCGTTCATCACCGTGATCGTCGTACCGTGGACGATGCCCTGCGGACCGATGTACATGTAGGAGCCGGCGGTCATCTGCCCGTACTGCGAGACACCGAGGGCATTCATCCGCTCCCAGTCATCGGGCTTCGAGTAGTTGGGGATCACCATGCCGTTGGTAACCACGACGCGCGGGGCGTCGGGATGCGACGGGAAGAGACCCAGCGGATGGCCCGAGTACATGACCAGCGTCTGGCGGTCGGTCATCTCCGAGAGGTACTTCATCGTCAGGCGGTACTGTGCCCAGTTCTGGAATACGGCCCCGTTGCCGCCGTAGGTGATCAGTTCGTGGGGGTGCTGCGCCACGGCCTTGTCCAGGTTGTTCTGGATCATCATCATGATGGCCGCCGCCTGCCGGCAGCGGGCCGGATATTCATCGATCGGACGGGCATACATCTCGTAGTCGGGACGCAGACGGTACATGTAGATGCGGCCGTACTTGCGCAGTTCGGCGGCAAACTCCCGGGCCAGCACGGCATGGTGCTTGGCGGGAAAGTAGCGCAGGGCATTGCGCAGAGCCAGCTCCTTTTCGGCCGGCGTGAGGATGTCCTTGCGCTTGGGCGCATGGTTGATCTGCTTGTCATAGGGTTTCGCTGCGGGCAGCCTGTCGGGAATGCCTGCGCGGATGTCGGCTTGAAATTCGGCGAGTGTCATGGTCTGCTATTTTATCTTTTCTTCTACGATGGCCAGCATCTCCGCCTCCAGACGGACGGCTTCGGCCGCAATGGCTTCGGCTTCGGCAACGAGTGCCTCGGCCTTCGAGCGGTCCTTCAGTCCCGCTGCGTTGATCTTCACGTTCAGGCAGGCGCCGAGGACGGCGCTGCGGGCGGCAAGGGCCCCCACCCCGGCATCCGAAACCGAATTGGGGTTGCCCGTTTCGGCCATGGCATGCACGAGCGGGAAGACCCGCACGGCAGCCTTCATCGTCCGCAGGGGGACCTCCGTGGCATAGAGCGTAGCCTCCTGCAGCGCGGCGCTGCGGGCGGCCTTCTCCTCGTCGGTCGATTTGGGCATGGCGAAGACGGCCATGATCCGGTTGAAGGCCTCCGTGTCCTCGTCCACCAGGTGCAGCAGCTCGGCGAGCAGCGCCTGGCCGCGGTCGGCCCAGTCGGAGAACTCCTCCCAGCGGTCGTCCCAGCCGGCCTTGTGCGACGAGAGGTTGGCGACCATCGTTCCGAGGGCGGCGCCGAGCGCTCCCATGTAGGCCGAGATCGAACCGCCGCCCGGAGCGGGCGATTCGCTCGCGGTCTCGGCGGCAAATCCCTTGCACGTGAGGTCGATCAGTCGCTTCTTCTGATCCTCCGCTTCAAGCAGGTATTCGATCACCTTCTCCTTCGGGTCGAAGGGCTTCAGGTCGTCGAGCCCCATCGACTTCACGGCCAGGCGGATGATCTCCTCCTCGGCGATACCCGTCGAGCGGTGCTGCTTGCGCAGGAAGTAGCGGCCCGCCTCGAGCAGCGCCCGCTTGGGAACGAGCCCCACGATCTCGGTGCCGGTGACGCGGACGCCACGGGCATCGGCCTTGCGGCACACCTCGTCGAAGGCCACATGCAGCGGCGTGACCGAGATGTCGGTGATGTTCATCGAGACCTGGGCGATGCCGTACTCCTCGATGTACCAGCCGATGGCCTTCGTGGCTTTGAGCGTTCCGGGGCGCATCACCGGGTTGCCTTCGGCGTCCTTGACGATCTTTCCGGTGATCGGGTTGCCCTCGCGGACCGGCCGGCCCTTCTCGCGCACGTCGAAGGCAATGGCGTTGGCACGCCGCGTGGAGGTGCTGTTAAGGTTGAAATTGACGGCGATCAGGAAGTCGCGCGCACCGATCGTCGTAGCGCCCGTGCGGGCCACCCCTTCATCGAAGGGCCGCGCCCCGAAGTCGGGAGCCGTGTCGGCGTGTGCGAGTTTCTCGGGCAGCGCCTCGTACTCCCCGGCCCGGCAGACGGCCAGGTTGCGCCGCTCGGGACGCAGGGCCGAGGCCTCGTAGCAGTAGGTCGGGATGCGCAGCTCGTCGGCGATGCGGCGGGCCAGCGTACGCGCCAGCTCGGCGCACTCCTCGAGCGTGATGCCCGAGATCGGGATCAGCGGGAGGACATCCGTGGCTCCCATGCGCGGGTGGGCACCCTTGTGGTGGCGCATGTCGATCAGTTCGGCGGCGCGCCGGACTCCGGCGAAGGCCGCCTCGACGACCGCTTCGGGTGAGCCGACGAAGGTGACGACCGTGCGGTTGGTCGCTTCGCCCGGATCCACATCCAGCAGCTTCACGCCGCCGGACTGTACGATGGCCGCCGTGATCGCGTCGATCACGGTCTTGTCGCGTCCCTCGCTGAAGTTGGGAACGCATTCGACGATTCGTTTCTCCATATCGTGTGCGTTTAGAAATTCTTTGCTTCAAATATACCGTTTTTTCGTGACAAAAACTACGATCAGTAAGAGAAAAACACACAGAAAACCAAAAACAGAAAGTTCCGGAGGGTCGAAACGAAAGGTCCGGACCCCGCGGTGCGGGATCCGGACCCGAAGGGTTGCAGCCGGAAAGGGAGGGATCGGGAGGCGTCAGTGCCCGAAGGTCAGCGTGACGCCTGCGATGCACCAGAATCCGGGCAGCGGGATGCCGCCCATGTCGCAGTAGCGCGAGTCGGTGATGTTCGTCGCATCGACGTAGAGGCGGCACCACCCTTTCTCCCACTGGAGGCGTCCGTCGAGCAGGAAGTAGGGCTCGAACGAGCGCTGTTCGCTCTGCGACGAGTCGCCCACGACAGGATAATAAGTGTATTCACCGTTGCGGTCATAGACCGATCCGGTCAGCACGAGCGACATGCGCCGCAGGAAGTGCACGCCGACCGACAGCGCCGCCTTGTGGCGCATGAAGTCCATGGCGCTCTTGGCCACGATGTCCGTGCGCCGGTCGGTCGTGATGTATCCGTAGGAGAGCGTCACACGGCGCAGGAATCCCGTCCCGGAGGTGTAGCCGCCCGAGATTTCGAGCCCGAAGGTGTTGAGCCGGCTCGTCTGCTCGGAGTGCCACTTGCCGCGCCAGGCCTCGGGGGTCGAGGGGATGTCGTCGTACCACACCCAGTCGATCAGATCGCGTCCGAGGCGGTAGTAGCTCTGCACCGAGGCGCTCCACACCCCGCGGGCGTAGTCGGCGCCGAGGCGGAACGTCACGGCGTGCTCGGGCGTCAGGTCGAGGTTGTTGATCTGGGCCGGCGAGGAGTAGTAGAGGTCCGTGAAGGTCGGCAGACGCATCGACTGCGAAGCCCCCAGGCCGACATGCCACGACTCGGAGGGTTTCCAGCCTCCGTCGATGTTCCACAGCGCCGAGGTGCCGTAGGGCGTGAGGCTCACGCCCGCCGAGGCCGAGGCATCGAACCTGCGCCAGCGTTTGGCGTGGCGCAGCCAGATGTTGCCCGTGTGGCGGGAGTCGGCATGCGTGTAGTCGCCGTGCGGCTCGGGAAGTTCGAATCCCAGGTTCGTGCTGAAGATGTGGTTGTAGCCGTAGTCGCCGCCGAGCGTCGTGACGCCGCCCGCCCACTCCAGGTCGCCCCACAGCCGGGCACCGACGTTGTCGGTGTTGTGGCGGTTGAGCGCCGTGCCGCGGGTCCAGTCGTAGCGGTCGAAGTTCTTGCGGTAGCTCGCCGAGGCCCCGAAGGTGAAGCGCCCGACGCTCTGCTGCCAGCGCAGCGATGCCAGCGCCGTCGAGGTGTGCTCCCACTGCTCGGGGTTGTAGGCCGCATAGAAGCCGTTCGAGCCGAAGGCGCGGTTCTGGTAACCGGCCTGGAAGTCGAACAGCCCGGCCCGCCGGGTCTGGAAGGTGCCCCGCACATAGGCGTTGTAGGTATCGAAATCGGTGTTGTGGCGGTAGCCGTCGCTGCGGCGGTAGGAAGCCGCCCCGAAGAGCGTCATGCCGCCGTCGGTAACGCCGCCCGAGAGGTTGGCGTAGGCGTAGCCGTACTGTCCGCCGCTCCCTTCGAAGCGGAGGTAGCGCGGCCGCAACAGCGCCGTGCGGATATTGACTGCGCCGGCATAGGCGCCGACTCCCGGTACGCCGTCGATCAGATCGACGCCCGAAATGCAATCGAGATCGACCGGAAGCGAATGCGACTGGTGTCCCGTGCGCGCATCCGTGAAGTCGATCCCGTTGAGCAATACCATGGTTTGGTCGAATGAGCCTCCTCTGACGGAGATGTCGGCCTGCGCACCTTTCGCTCCGCGTTCGCGGATATCGACCGAAGGAGAGAGCCGCAGTGCCGATTCCAGAGTCTGGACGGGCTCGGCATAGAGGCTTTTCCGGTCGAAAAGCGGGGTGTGCGACTGCGCGTTCCGCGTCGGGGAAGTCTGGCTCCCCGAGATGCCGACCTCTTCGATCTGCAGCGTCCGGAGGACGGCAGTCGTATCGGCATTCTGCGCGGTGGCGGTTTGCACACCGAGTTGCAGAATCGACATCCCGACAGTGAGTACCCCGATGGTCACGCTGCGGTGCATGCTCGCAAAGGCCGACCAGCCCTTGCGGTTCCAGCGACGCCAGCGTCCACCCGGGTGAACCTGTTTTGCCTGGATGTGTTCCATTTGTCCGTTGAAATTAGTTTGGGTAAAACATTAAAAATCCGACGGCCTGAACCGGGCCGGCTGCATGCCCCCGGTTCAAGCCGTCGCAAAGATATGCTTTTTCCCCGAAAGCCCAAGACTTTCGGAGCGAATGTTTACATGAAGAGCTTCTCGACACGCTCCACAACCTCGTCGGCGTCGGGATCGAGTGGGAAGACGTGGCTCGGTTTGAGGTACCAGAGCTCCTTGCCCTGCTGGAAGTGCTCCTCGCCGCCGCCCGTGATGTTGAGCATGATCGTGGCGTCGCGCTCGACCTTGCCGGCCGCCACCGCATTGATGAGCGATGCCATGGCTACGCCCGCGGCCGAGTAGATATCGACACCCTCGAGCTCCTTGAACAGCTTGCGGGCCTTGCGCGCCATGGCGTTCGTCGCCACGAAGATGTCGCCGCCGGTGGCCTTCAGCGCATCGTAGAGGCCGCCGCGGATGCCGTAGGGCGGATGGCGGTTCGACAGTACCTTGGCATCGATGATCTCCGCGTCGCGTCGCGCCTTGTCCTCGTCATAGGGAAGCATCGCACGCGAATCGGCCTGCCAGGCGTCGTACATCGGGACGAACGGCGCATTCTGCGAGACCATCAGCTTCATGGTATTCTGCCCGAAGCGTCCGTCGGCGATCAGCCGCTGGTTGGCCTCCCAGGCCGCAATGGCGCCCGTACCGCTGCCGACGGCCTGGAAATAGTAGTCCGGGATGCGGCCGATGGCCGTCACGGCCGAGAGTACGGTGCAGGCCATGCCGTCGCGGCGGGCGATGTTCTTCGCTCCGCCCTCGGCATAGAAGCCCGGGCCCTTGAGGGCCAGGTCGCTCAGGTAGATGGCGTCGAAGTAGTCGCCGCCCGGAGCGCACGAGATCAGTTTCACGCAGGGGTTGAGCGGCGCGTCGAACCACAGGGCGCCGATGTTGTCGTAGGGAACCGACAGCAGCAGCGGAATATTGTTGTCGGAGCAGACCTTGGCGAAGGCGCGGGCCGTATTGCCGGCCGAGGCCACCACGAGCACGCGCTTCTCATCCTCGGGAATACGGCCGCAGACGCTGTAGGCCTCGGTCTCCTTGAACGAGCAGGTGGTCATCGTGGCTCCGATGGCGGGGAAGTAGCCGTTGAAGGTGATCCACAGGTTGCTCAGGCCGAGGTGCTCGGCCAGTCCCTTGCTGCGGTAGGTCACCGGGGCCGACGACCCCTTGAGCATGCGCCGCACGGGAAGCCAGTCGGCGTAGCGGTAGAGGCCCCATTCGGCCGGTTTCACGTCGAGCTGACGCTTGGCATAGCGTGCACGCACGAGCGAAGGCTCCTTGCACTGCGGATCGGTCAGGATCCAGCCCGTGTCCTCGAACTCGCGTCCCGTGGCGACGCACTCGAGCGTGTAGGACGTAGGTGTAAATGTTTCCATGTAAATCGTATGCTTGTTTGTTTATTTATGACATCCGGTTCTTGTAGTCCTCGTAGCCGAACTCGCGGATCACCTCCGTGCGGCCGTCGCGGCGGACGATGACGATCGAAGGGTGCTGCACGCCGTTGAACATCGTGGTCTTGACCATCGTGTAGTGGATCATGTCTTCGAAGACGATGCGCTCGCCCACCTTCAGCTCGTGGTCGAAGGCCCAGTCGCCGTAGAAGTCGCCGGCCAGGCAGCTCGTGCCGCCCATCCGCCAGCGGGGCTCTCCCTCGGCAGGTTCGTGCGCCCCGACGATGGCCGGTTTGTAGGGCATCTCGAGGCAGTCGGGCATGTGGCAGGCGAACGAGACGTCGAGCATCGCCGTGCGCACGCCGCCGTTCTCGACGATGTCCTCGACGGTCGAGACCAGATAGCCCGTGCGCCAGGTGAAGGCACTGCCCGGTTCGAGAATCAGCCGCAGGTGGGGATGGCGCGACCTGAACTCGCGCAGCAGAGCGATCAGCTCATCGCAGTCGTAGTCGGCGTGCGTCATCAGGTGGCCGCCGCCCATGTTGAGCCACTTGACGCGGTCGAGCAGGTGGCCGAAGCGCTGCTCGACGGCCTCGAGGGCCAGCCGCAGGTGCTCGGGGCGCGATTCGCAGAGGACGTGGAAATGGAGTCCCTCGATGCCATCGGGGAGTTCGCGCAGCTGTTCGGGCGTGATGCCCAGACGCGAACCGGCAACGCACGGGTTGTAGAGGTCGGTCTCGACGGGCGAATAGCCCGGGTTGATCCGCAGACCGCACGAAATGCCGTTGATCAGGGCACGCTGTCCGAAGCGTTCGAACTGCGAGAGGGAGTTGAAGGTGATGTGGTCGCTGCAGCGCAGAATCTCATCGAAGTTACGATCGGTGTAGACAGGGGCGTAGGTATGAGCCGGACGGCCGAACTCTTCGAAGACGAGCCGGGCTTCGGCCGCGGAACTCGCCGTCGCTCCGTCGGAGTGGCGCGCCAGTTCGGGGAAGATGCTCCACATGGCGCAGGCCTTCAATGCGACGATGATCTCGGCGCCCGACTCGCGCCTTACGCGGTCGATCAGGGCCAGATTCGCATCGAGCAACGTCTCGTCAAGCACGTAGCACGGAGACGGCAGTTTCAGGAAGTCAATCATCGTGGGAGGTTCCGTTCAAAAACAGGGACAAATGTAACAAATTCATCCCGATCCGCATGTCTCCCCGATGGGGAAAATCCCCGCAGTTTTCGCGAAATAGGTATTTATACTTACCCCTCGGGCATCCGTTGCGGGGAGGAAATGGCAACGGCGACGGGATTCCGTCGCCGTTGCTCGAAAACGGGCTGTTAAGGCCTACTACCGGGCAATGCAGATGCTCACTCGGTTCTCCACAGCCGTAGAGAACGGTTGCTCGGTGTCGCCTTTGTAGTCGATGCTGATGCGGTCGGCCGGAATACCGGCTTGCTGCAGGGCATCGGAAACGTTGCGGGCGCGCTGCTCCGAAAGTTGGAGATTGCGGCGTTGGCTGCCCGTAGCGGCGTCGGCATAACCCGTGATGCGGACGGTCGCTGCGGTGTTCTTTTTCAGGTAATCGACCAGCGAACGGATCTTCGGCTGCTCCTCTTCGCGGATATTCGTCTTACCGATCCGGAAGAAGATGTTCTCACGGAGCGGCTGGGGCTTCTCGACGGCAGGCGTCGGTGCCGGCTGCTCGGGAGCCGGTTGCGTTTCGGGCTCCTGCGGAGTCTCCGCCGGTTTGACCGGAGTTGCGGGTACGGCTGCGGGCGCAGCGGCCTTGCGGTGGCTCTTGCCCAGGCGGATCGAGAGTCCGGCCAGTGCGTTGAAGTGCCAGTCCACGTTGCCGGCCTTCTTCGAGTTGAACTTGTCCGAAAGGATGTTGGCATTCACTTCGAGGCCCAACTGCACGCGGTTCGAGACCCGGAAATTCACGCCGACTCCCATGCGGCCCACGGCAAAGGCCTTGCTGTCAGACCAGATGTTGTCCATCGTATAGCCGGCGTCGTTGAGCGCGACAGCCTCGTCGTTATTGAAAGCATAGTTGAGTCCGACACCCGCAAATAGGTAGGGATTGACCGTGCGTGCGGAATTGAAGCGTCCGAAGAGGTTAGCCAGGTCGAGCGTGGCCTCGACGTTGCCCTGCAGGAAATTGTAGTTGTAGGGCGATGAGGGTGAAGCCCAAGCTCCGCGGGCCTGCCAGCCGCTCAATCCGAAGCGAATGCCCCAGACGGGCGAGAAGCAGTAGCCTGCAGAGAGAGCCGCAGCCGGAGAGACAAGATCCCCAAAACTCGTCTCCCCGAGCGTATAGGCGGCTCCAGCCTGTACTTGCAGATACCAGTGACGGTTGAATTCGGTCCGGTCACCGTCTTCGGCTGCCCGACCCGAATAGGGCGAAGCAATCAACAACAACGCCCCGGCGATACAAGCTATGCGTTTCATCGTTATGAAGGGTTAATTTTTGAGTTATCATTCCGATTCTGTCACAAAGATAATAAAATGTATCATATATAATACTATAAAAAGGTAAAAAATTTGTCTTTTACGCAAAAAAACGTATGGCTCAAAGAACCATACGCCCAGAGAAAATATCGGGATGTAACGCCGATAGGCGCCTACCCTGTTGCCTGATTGAAATCAGACCTCGATGTCCACATCGAACAGTTCGTGCCAGGGCAGCCCCTGCTCGCCCAGTTCGGCCAGGAAGGGATCCGGATCAAACTCCTCGACATTGAAGACACCGGCGCCGCGCCAGAGGCCCTTAGCCCACATCGAGGCGCCCAGAGCGGCCGGGACACCCGTCGTGAACGACACGGCCTGCGTGCCAGTCTCCTTGTAGGCCTGCTCGTGGTCGCAGTTGTTGTAAATATAGTAGGTATGCTCCTTGCCGTCCTTCACACCGCGGATGCGGCAGCCGATCGAGGTCTGCCCGTGGTAGTTGGCGCCCAGCGACTTGGGATCGGGCAGCACGGCCTTGAGGAACTGGATCGGCACGATCTCGACACCGTTGTAGAGGATCGGGTCGATGCGGGCCATGCCGATGTTCTGGATCACGCGCAGGTGTGTGAGGTACTCCTGGCCGAAGGTCATCCAGAAACGGGCGCGCTTGATCGTCGGATAGTTCTTCACGAGCGACTCGAGCTCCTCGTGGTAGATCACGTAGGATTCGCGTTCGCCGATGCCGGGATAATTCAGCGGCTTGTGGATTTCATGAGGCTCGGTAACCACCCACTCTCCGTTCTCGTAATAGCGGCCCTTCTGGGTCACCTCACGGATGTTGATCTCGGGATTGAAGTTCGTGGCGAAGGCCATGCCGTGGTTACCGGCATTGCAGTCCACGATGTCGAGGTAGTGGATCTCGTCGAAGTGATGCTTGGCAGCATAAGCCGTGAAGATAGCCGTGACACCCGGGTCGAAACCGCAGCCGAGGATGGCCGTAAGACCGGCGGCCTTGAAACGGTCCTGATAGGCCCACTGCCACGAATACTCGAAGTGCGCCTCGTCGCGCGGCTCGTAGTTGGCCGTGTCGAGGTAGTTGCAGCCGCACTCGAGGCAGGCATCCATGATCGTGAGGTCCTGATACGGCAGGGCCACGTTCACGACGATATCGGGTTTGAAGGCGCGGAAAAGCTCGCACAACTCCGCAACATTGTCGGCATCGACCTGGGCGGTCTTCACGCGGTTGCCGCCGATGGCTGCGGCTACGGCGTCGCATTTGGACTTGGTCCGGCTGGCAAGCATCACATCCGAAAAGACGGGATTGGCCGCAATCTTCTGCGTCACGACCGTACCGACGCCTCCGGCTCCGATAATAAGCGCTCTACACATAGGAATCGTAGGATTTAACGGTTATTTTTCTTAAGTTTTTTATTCTTGGCAGTACAAAAATATCGTTTTATTTTGGGAAAACAAAAATATTCCCTACATTTGCACCACCAAAATCAGGGAGCATTTCCCTTTTGGCACGGAGAATCCGTAGCTCAGCAGGTAGAGCACAACACTTTTAATGTTGGGGTCCTGGGTTCGAGCCCCAGCGGGTTCACCAGAAAAGAGCTTACAATCAATAGATTGTCGGCTCTTTTTGTTTTTCAGCCCTACCCCGAATCCTTGTTTTGAACCTCAAAATATGCCCTTTTTCGGGCACAGGGTACGCATTGGTGTATACATTGTACAACTTGCCCAGCGCAGTTGTCGGGTTTGACAGCGGGTTCCGCAAACAGGAGCGCCTTCGGATGCCCACACGTCTCGCGGGGCCTGTTTTTGGGGGCGGGTTACTCCGATCCCATCGAGGAGAGGAAGATGACGGCGGCAGCCAACAGGTAGTCTTTCAACGGCGCACGAAGCAACAGACTGGCGCGCTGGATTTCCGACGTTACCTGCCGGACGGTCAGATTGAACTTCTGGGCAATCTGAAAATAAGTCATGTTTTCCAGCCTGCTGGCCATAAATACGTTGCGGGTCAGCACGGGCATTTTTGCCAGTTCACGGCGGTATATCTCAACAATTTCGGACTCGAACAGCTTGTCGATCAACTCTTCGTTGGAGAGTGTATTGATACCCGACTCTATCCGCCACAACTCCTTTCTGTAGAGTTCGCTGTGGGCCTTGATCATTGATTTCCGCTTGCGGAGAAACGAGATGCAACGGGTTCGGATGTAATTATAGATATAACCCTTGATGTTTATGTCGATATCGAGTTTGTCCCGATGTTCCCACAAATACATGAAGCCATCGGTCGTAATATCGGTCGCAACCTCGATATCATTCACGTAGGAGTATGCAATTCGCACAAAACGTTCCTTGTCGTTGAACAGCTTGTCAAACTCTTCCGCCGTCAATATTTTCGTCGGCTTTCCCATGCTCAAACTTCGCTATTGCGTTCAAAAATAGTAAATATTTGCGAAAATGAGGCCTTTTATCAAAAAAGATATCCCGAACCACTGGCCAAAATGCAATATTTCCCCGCTTCTTTCGAAGAAATGCGGACGTGATTTGCAAACCGTATAAAAACAGCATGCCGCAACCATCTTACCACAAAGCAATTGCAATAAATAAAATATCTTATTTGATTCTTAAATAAATTTATTTGCAGAAATGTCTGTAAACTCCCCCGCGTCATGCGTTTAAAGATAAAAGGCACAAACAAAGCAAATTTCAACGAAAGATGAATCAGGACGTGATATACCGGGCCTTGCGAGGAGAAGCGACGCCCGAAGAGCTGGAGCAGATCGAGCGGTGGTACATGGAGGATCCGGAGGAGTTCCAGCGATGTGCCGATGAAGCGCATCTGCAGATCGACATGATGGAGCTGTACGGCGAGCAGATGCGGCCTACGAGCTGGATCGTTACCCACTGGAAGCGTGTTGCGCGCATGGCGCTGCATGCTGCCGCCATGCTTGCCGTCGGCCTTTTTATCGGAGGATATGTCGGCCGGGAACGGACCTACGAGCTGTTCTCCGAACAAACCAACACATTGCAGGCCCCGAACGGCCAACGCCTGAAACTCACCCTGCCGGACGGAACCGGAGTCCAGCTCAACTCCGGCTCGGTCATCGAATATCCCTCCGTGTTCGGCAAAGACGTCCGCCGCATCAGGCTCTCGGGCGAGGCCATGTTCGATGTAACGCACAACGAGGAGCAGCCCTTCGTCGTAGAGACCTTCGCCTCCGACATACGGGTGTTGGGAACGCGGTTCAACGTAGTGGCCAATGAAAAACGCCGGCGATTTTCCACGGCTCTGTTCGAGGGACGTGTCCGGATCACCAACAAACTCGACCCGACCCAGAAAGAGATCGTATTGAATCCGAACGATGTCGCGAATCTGTCAAACGGTCACCTCTTTGTGGAACCGATCACCGATCCGGAGATTACGTGCTGGACGGAGGGCCTCGTCAGCATATCGGGCCTGCCGTTCGACGAACTGATGGAGAAATTCGAGCAGGCGTTCGATGTCAAAATCAGGATCGAACTCGAAACTCTTCCGGACATCCGGAACGTCAGCGGCAAAATCCGCGTAAACGACGGCATCGACAAAGCGCTCCGCATCTTGCAATACACGGCAGATTTCTCCTACAGAAAGAATCCGGAAACGAATGTGGTGACGATATACTGATCCCCTTCCATCCATTGTCCAACCCTAAACAGAATTGCCTATGAAAACGTAGCTGCAGACCCACCCGCAACTCGTTCAACAAAAAGCCTGCGGAGGTAGGATGCCGCAGGCCCGATAATAGATTGAATTGAGTTTTTGAGACAACCAACTAACCTATTACCTAAAACATTGCAAAGATATGAATAAAACAGTATTCTTCCACAGGTTTCGAAGACTGTTTGGGTTCGTATTGACAATCTCCCTGCTCGGAAGCGTGTGGGCGGTTTCGGCACAGAATGCCCGCATCTCCATCAAAATGGAAGACGCTTCGATTGCGCAGGTCATGAAAGAGATTGAAAATCAAACTCGTTACTTGTTCATCAACAAAGGTGTCGATACCCGAAACAAAGTCAGCATCGACGCCGCACAAAAAACGGTTCAGGACGTATTGGCACAACTCTTCGCCGATACGGACATATCCTACCAGATCGACGATTCATACATCATACTCACCCGGAAGGACGATCGTTCGGCTCCGGTTTCCGTCTCCGGAAAGATTCTGGATGCGGCGGGCAGCCCGATTGTCGGGGCCAGCATTCTGGTTCAGGGCACGACCGTAGGTGTCAGTTCCGATATCGACGGAACATTCACGCTTCAGGTCCCGGCTCCGGCCGCCGACCGGTCGCTCGAAATCAGTTTCATCGGCTACACGCCCGTTACCGTGGCCGTGGCCAACCGAACCTATTTCGAGATAAGGCTTGAGGAATCCGCTTCGCAAATCGAATCGGTCGTCGTCACGGCCCTGGGAATCAAGAGATCCGAGAAGGCCGTGGCCTACAACGTACAACAGGTCAAAACCGAGGACCTGACGACCGTCAAGGATGCCAACTTCATCAATTCGCTGTCGGGCAAGGTGGCCGGCGTGACGATCAACGCCTCGTCGTCGGGTGTCGGCGGTGCCACGAAGGTCGTGCTGCGCGGCAACAAGTCCATTTCGCAGTCGTCGAACGCGCTGTACGTCATCGACGGTATTCCGATGTACAACTTCGGCGGCGGAGGCGGCACGGAGTTCGACTCGCGCGGAGCCACCGAGTCCATCGCTGACCTGAACCCCGAGGACATCGAGTCGATGTCGGTGCTGACGGGCGCTGCAGCCGCCGCCCTCTACGGTTCGGAGGCTGCGAACGGCGCGATCATGATCACGACGAAAAAAGGCGAAGCCGGGGCCTTGAAGGTGACGCTTTCGAGCAATACGGAGTTTCTGGACCCGTTCGTGCAACCCGAGTTCCAGAACCGTTACGGAACGGGACTCAACGGGCAGCGCAGCGGATCGAACATCTACAGCTGGGGCGAACGGCTGAATGCAGCCTCGCGCTACGGCTACACGCCCGATGACTTCTTCGAGACGGGCCACGTCTACACGAATGCCTTTACGCTTTCGGGCGGTACGGACCGCAACCAGACCTATTTCTCGGCTGCGGCAGTCAATTCCGACGGGATCATCCCCAACAACGAATACGACCGCTATAACTTCACCTTCCGCAACACCTCCTACTTCCTGAACGACAAGCTGCGTCTGGATGCCTCGGCCAGCTACATCTACCAGCAGGACCAAAACATGACCAACCAGGGCGTCTACTCGAACCCGCTGGTCCCGGCCTACCTCTTCCCGAGGGGCGAGAACTTCGACCTCTACCGCCGTTTCGAACGTTACAACGAGGGTACGAAGCTCATGGAGCAGTTCTGGTCGTCGGACATGGAGGGCGGCGACCTGCGGATGCAGAATCCCTACTGGATCGCCTACCGCAACCTGCGCAATACGGACAAGAAGCGCTACATGCTCTCGTTCTCGGCCTCGTACGACATCCTGCCGTGGCTGAATGTCTCGGGGCGCGTCCGGATCGACAACATGAACTCGCTCTACACGCAGAAACTCTACGCCTCGTCGAATACGACCATCACCGACGGCGGCAAGAACGGCCACTACACCGAGGCCCGGGCCTACAACACGCAGACCTACGGCGACGTGATGGTCAATATCAACAAGACCTTCGGCGACGACTGGTCGCTGAACGCGAACATAGGCGCCTCGATCAACAACATCAAAACCGATGAGTTGTCGTACCGCGGCCCGATCCAGGAGAACGGACTTCCGAACGTCTTCAACGTCTTCGATCTGGATGACACGAAGAAACGGGCCGAGAAGACGGGCTGGCACGACCAGACGCAGTCTCTGTTCGCTTCGGTGGAGGTGGGTTGGCGTCAGATGCTCTACCTCACGGTGACGGGCCGCAACGACTGGGCCTCGCAACTGGCCAACTCCCCTTCCTCGTCGTTCTTCTATCCGTCGGTCGGACTGTCGTGGGTGCCGACATCCACATGGGATCTGGGTGAGGCGTTGAGCTACCTGAAGATCCGCGGCTCGATCGCCTCGGTGGGTATGCCTTTCCCGCGTCACCTGACCATCCCGACCTACGAATACGACGCCACGAACCGCGTCTGGAAGGACAAGACCCACTATCCGATCGGGGACCTGAAACCCGAGCGCACGACCACCTACGAGGTGGGTCTCGACGCACGGCTGTGGCAGCGCATCAGCCTCTCGGCTTCGTGGTATCAGGCCGACACGAAGAACCAGACCTTCGACCCCTCGCTTCCGCCTTCGTCCTCCTATACGACGATCTACCTGCAGACGGGCCACGTCCGCAATACGGGCGTCGAGCTGTCGGCCGGATATGACAACCAGTGGCGCGATTTCCGCTGGGCGACGAACTTCACCTACTCGTGGAACCGCAACGAGATCATCGAACTGGCGGCCAACGCCGTGAACCCCGTAACGGGTGAGCCGTTGAATCTCAACAAACTCGACATCAAGGGTCTGGGCAAGGCGAAGTACATCCTCAAGGAGGGCGGCACGCTGGGCGACCTCTACACGACCTCCGACCTGCGCTTCAACGACAACGGATACATCGAGGTGGACAAGAACGGCAACCTGCTGCTGACGGACGAAGGGGACGACATCTATCTGGGTTCGGTCTTCCCCGACCACAACCTGGCATGGCGCAACGACTTCTCGTGGAAGGGCATCAATCTCGGCGTGCTCTTTACGGCCCGCATCGGCGGCATCTGCTACTCCGCGACGCAGGCCAACATGGACCTCTACGGCGTTTCGGAGGCTTCGGCCGCAGCACGCGATGCCGGGGGCGTGTGGATCAACGGCCGCGAGCTGGTCGATGCGCAGAAGTGGTACCAGGCCATCGGTTCGCAGTCGGGCCTGCCGCAGTACTACACCTATTCGGCGACGAACATCCGTCTGCAGGAGTTGTCGCTGGGCTACACGCTGCCCGCAAAGTGGTTCCGCGACAAGATGCGCATGACCGTCTCGTTCGTCGGGCGCAACCTCTGGATGATCTACTGCAAGGCGCCGTTCGACCCCGAGGCCGTCGCCTCGACGGGCCTGAACTACCAGGGCATCGACTACTTCATGATGCCGTCGCTCCGGAGCCTGGGTTTCAACGTAAAATTCCAATTCTAAATGAACAGCAAGACCATGAAAACTACGAATCATAAGGTGCAGCGGCTGCTGCTTGCGGTCGTGCTGCTCGGCCTGGGAGCCTGCACGGGGGATTTCGAAGAGATCAACCGCAATCCCAATCAGGTCACCGAAGACCAGATGGAGGCCCTGAACTACAAAACCGGCACAAAATTCAAATCGCTGCAAAGTCTGGTCATCCCGGTTGAAGAACACATGTACCAGTTCAACGAGTCGCTTTCGGGCGGTCCGTTCGGCGGCTATATCGGCGCGACGGTCGATACGTGGCAGACGAAGTTCGAGACCTACAACCCCTCGGCCGACTGGCGCAAATGGCCCTTTGCAAATGTCATCACCGAGACCTACACTCCCTACAAGGGCATCGTCGGCGGTACGGACGACGAGGTGGCCATCGCCTTCGCCAGGTTGTTGCGCGTGGCCATCATGCATCGTGTGACGGACTCCTACGGTCCGATACCCTACTCGCAGCTCGAGAGCAACGAGTCGGTCTATGTAGCCTACGACTCGCAGGAGGCGGTCTACACGAAGATGTTCGAGGAGCTGGATGAAGCCATCGAGATCCTGGGCCGCAACACGACGCTTCCGGCCGAGGCATGGAACCGCTACGACGCCGTCTACTACGGCAACATCGCCCAGTGGCTCAAGTATGCCAACTCGCTGAAACTGCGCATGGCCATGCGGCTCTCCTACGTCAAGCCCGAACTGGCGAAGGCGAAGGCCGCCGAAGCCATTGCCGGAGGCGTCATTACGGCGAATGCCGACAATGCGGCGATGCATGCCGCGGAGAACCGCACGACGCTCATCTACAACGACTGGGGCGACCACCGCGTCGGGGCCGACATCCTCTGCTACATGACCGGCTACAACGACCCGCGCATGGAGAAGATGTTCCTGCCGAACGACGTGGGCGACTACGTCGGCATCCGCATCGGCATCGACGTGGCGGGCAAATCGACGGCCATGGCCAAGTATTCGAACATGATCGTCGAATCGACGACCCCCTACCTGTGGTTCAACGCTGCCGAGGCCACGTTCCTGCGCGCCGAATACGAACTGCGCTGGGGATCCGAAGAGACGGCGAAGACGCTCTACGAGCAGGCCGTTCAGCTGTCGTTCGAGGAGCGCGGCGCTTCGGGGGCGGAGGCCTACCTGGCGGACGCCAGCAAAAAGCCGGCGCCCTATACCGACCCGTTGGGCAACTACAGCGCATCGGCCCGCAGTGAAATTACCGTTCCGTGGGAGACGGCATCGGACGCCGGCGATGCGGAAGCCGTATGGGAGCGCAATCTCGAGCGGATCATCACGCAGAAGTGGATCGCCATCTTCCCGCTGGGCGTGGAGGCGTGGTCCGAACACCGGCGCACGGGCTACCCGAAGCTGTTGCCCGTTCCCACCGACAAGTCGGGAGGATCGGTCAATGTGGAACAGGGCGCACGCCGTCTGCCCTACCCCGTCGAGGAGTACCAGCAGAACAACACCAACCTCCAGACCGCAATCCAGACGCTCGACGCGGAGCAGCAGAACGGCGACCGCACGGGCGACGTCATGGGTACCCGCGTATGGTGGGATTGCAAACCGTATAACAAGTAATTGTCATGAACATGAAACCGAAACTGACGATACGTCTCCTGCTGTTGGGCGTTGCGGCCGCAGCCCTCACGGCATGCAGCGACTGGACGGAGATGGAGACCGTGGAGAATCAAGTAAACAAGCCGTGGGAACAGGACCCCGAACTCTGGGCCGAATATACCGCGGCACTGAGAGCCTACAAGCAGTCCGAGCACTTTATCGTTTACGCCCGGCTGCACAACTCGCCCGAGAAGTCCTCGAGCGAACAGGATTTCATGCGCTGCCTTCCCGATTCGCTCGACATCGTGACGCTCACGAACGCCGACAACTTCTCGGAGTTCGATGCGGAAGACATGGCCGTGATGCATGAAAAGGGGACCCAGGTGCTCTATCAGATCGACTACGCCGCACGGAAGTCCGAGTTTGCCGACCCCCAGGCGCTCGACGCCTATCTGGAGCGGGTTATTGCCGCCGTAGCGGCCAACGGCATGAATGGATACTCGTTCACGACCGACCCGCTGGCTGCGGAAGCCACGGCCCGGATTGTCGAAAAACTTTCGGCGGCAAAATCCGAAGGACAGATCATCGTCTTCGAAGGCAGCCCGCTGTCGCTTGCCGCCGATGACCGGGCCAGGATCGACTACATCGCACTTGACACCGAGAAGATCGAAAATGTCCAGGAGGTGAAACTGCAGATCCTGAACGCCACGGGATATGCCGGCATTGCACCTGAAAAGCTGCTGCTTTCGGCCGAAATCAGCGCCCCCCTGTTCGACGAGGAGCGCACGGAGTTTGCGGCCGTCGAAGAGATGGCGCGCCGCGTCGTCGAGTTCGGCCCGGTGGGCGGTCTGGCTGCATACAACATCTCCGAAGACTACTACCATGCGGAGATGAACTACCAGACCATCCGCACGGCGATCCAGACGTTGAATCCCGCTAAATAACGAACGCCATGAAAGAATACGGAAAATATCTGATTACGGCCGTCGCCGCCGTCGCCGCCCTGTCGGCCTGCGACAACTACGATGCCGACGACCGGAAATTCGGCAATGTCGTCTACCTCGACGTCGCCGAAACGGACGAAGTCCGGCTCACGACCTTCAGCAACAACCTCCCGACCTACGAATGCACGATGCAGGCCATGCTGACCTATCCCGCCGGACAGGACGTCACGGTATCGCTCTCGGTCGATCCGTCGCTTGTCGGCACCTACAATGCCCGCTACGGAACCGACTGGCCGATGCTCGACGCCCAATACTACGAGTTGTCGGCCGACAACGTCACGATTCCCGCCGGGAAGAGCTCTTCCGACATCGTGACCCTGCAGCTCAAGGAGCTCATGGGCCAGGGAGAGGAGCAGTCCGGCGCCCTTCCCATCGACCAGACCTATCTGGTTCCCGTGCGCATCAGCCACGCTTCGATGGATGTGCTCGCCGGCTCGGATGTGGCCTATTTTGTCGTGAAGCGCTCGTCGGCCATCACCGTCGCGGCGCAGCTTACCGACAACTGGATCGAGTTCCCGACCCTCGACAAGTACGGCGAGAACAGCAAGGCCTGGAACGGCCTTACGGCCATGACCTACGAGGCACTGATCTACATCGACGACTTCGCCACAAGCAACGCTTCGGGCAATCCGGTGAACATCTCCTCGATCATGGGCGTCGAGCAATACCTGCTGCTGCGTATCGGCGATACGAATTTCGAGCGCCAGCAGCTGCAGTTCGACGGCTCGGGCAACGGCTCGCAGTTTGGCAAGATTCCGGGTCGCGATGCGACGAAGAATCTCGAGAAGGGCCGCTGGTACCACGTTGCCTGCACCTACGACCAGGCAACGCGCACGGCGCGCATCTACGTCGATGGGCAGATCCAGAGCGAGGCTACCGGCGTCGGCATTTCGGCGCAGAGCCAGAAGACCCAGATCAACCTGGCCATGCGGGCCCTTTACGATCTGTGGAATACGGCTCCCGACGACCAGAAGCCGCAGTATGAGACCGACGACACGGGCTACAACAAACTGGGTGAAGCCTACCAGTTCTTCCTCGGCCGTTCGTACGACGACTACCGTCCGCTGAACGGCAAGATCGCCGAAGCCCGCGTGTGGTCCGTAGCGCGCACCCCCGAACAGATTTGGGAGAACATGTATGAGATCAAGGACCCGCAGGACGACCCGACACTTCTGGGCTACTGGAAATGCAACGAAGCCTCGGGCAACACGGTCAAGGACTATTCGATGTATCACAACGACGGAGTGGCCAAATACGATATCATCTGGCCGCAGGGCATCGAGATTCCGAAACTTAACGAAAACAACGAGTGACTATGAAAACGATATTCAACATACAGAATGGGATGGTGACGCTTCTCTGCACGGCGGTATTCGCGGGCCTTACGGCCTGCGATGCCGGCACCGTGGAACGCGAAGGCGGCAAACTGCCCGATAGGGAACCGCTTGAAACCACATACGGAATGTTGCGGAGCAGCAGTGCGGCGGACAGAACGATAGATGTGCTATTAACCGAAGGCGGCAATGGTTTTGTTGTAAGAAATTTTTATTTCCAACAGACAACGCCTGCTTCCGACAAGGTTTCGATTGACGCATGGGTCAATGCGGCACTTTTGGACAGTTATACTCCCAACGACGAAATTGAACGGGAGTTGCTGCCGGAAACCAATTACGAATTTCTTGATGGTAACACAATGGATCTCTCACCTGAGACTCAATGTTCAGCATTGAAGCGTATCAGGTTTACAGCGACAGGACTTGCTGCCGGGGAATACATATTACCGCTCACTGTTGCCGAAAAAGATTCTCCGGATGACAGCAAAACTCTGTACTATAATGTTACGGTTCGCCAGCCATATACCGATGAATATGCGCTGCACGATGGCCATGACCTGTTTTTCGTGTTCTATATCAACACAAACGACTATCAGCCCTTATTGGCGCAAGATTATATCATGCGTAAAAAACTGGCCCGAGGGACAACAGTAGCCTGGTACGATGCCGTAGGGAATATCATCAATTTGCGAACCGTAGTTCTTGATTACGATGCAGCTACAGGCCGTGCACTGTTAAACCTTGGAAATGACATGCGCTATGTTCTTGATCATACTGTAAAATACATCCGCCCACTACAGGAACACGGCAGCAAAGTATGCATCAGTCTGGAAGGTGGAGGTTCCGGGCTCGGATTCTGTAATCTCACGG